>Ga0315338_1000016_pt1:0-897500 | contig 1065421 bp, 880 predicted proteins | sample ASW8metaG_FD_204518 | JGI IMG/M metagenome (GOLD analysis project Ga0315338, IMG submission 204518) | Ammonia-oxidizing marine archaeal communities from Monterey Bay, California, United States - ASW #8 | ecosystem: Environmental > Aquatic > Marine > Coastal | place: USA: California... | reverse complement strand
GTTCTCCTCGAAAGCTATTTAGGTAGCGCCTCGTGTATCACTCTTGGGGGTAGAGCACTGTTATGGCTAGGGGGTTCCCAGGAACTTACCAAACCATTGCAAACTCCGAATACCAAGAAGTGCAATCACGGGAGACACACGGCGGGTGATAAGGTCCGTCGTGGAAAGGGAAACAGCCCAGACCGCCAGCTAAGGTCCCCAAATCACAGCTCAGTGGTAAACGATGTGGGAAGGCGAAGACAGCCAGGAGGTTGGCTTAGAAGCAGCCACCCTTTAAAGAAAGCGTAATAGCTCACTGGTCGAGTCGGCCTGCGCGGAAGATGTAACGGGGCTAAGCTGTGTACCGAAGCTGCGGATGCAAACATTCTTCGGATTGTTTGCGTGGTAGAGGAGCGTTCTGTAAGCCTGTGAAGGTGTGCTGTGAGGCATGCTGGAGGTATCAGAAGTGCGAATGCTGACATGAGTAGCGATAATGCGGGTGAAAAACCCGCACGCCGAAAGCCCAAGGTTTCCTGCGCAACGCTAATCGGCGCAGGGTGAGTCGGCCCCTAAGGCGAGGCAGAAATGCGTAGTCGATGGGAAGCTGGTTAATATTCCAGCACCGCTTTTTACTGCGATGGGGGGACGGAGAAGGTTATATCAGCCGGGTGATGGTTATCCCGGTTTAAGCATGTAGGGAGTTCTTTTAGGTAAATCCGGAAGAACAATCCTGAGATGTTATGACGAGGACCCATTGTGTGGACCGAAGTGATTGATACCCTGCTTCCAGGAAAATCCTCTAAGCTTCAGGTAAAAAGTGACCGTACCCCAAACCGACACAGGTGGGCAGGGAGAGTATCCCAAGGCGCTTGAGAGAACCCTGGTGAAGGAACTAGGCAAAATAGCACCGTAACTTCGGGAGAAGGTGTGCCTCTGGTATGTGAAGAGACTTGCTCTCGGAGCAGAAAGAGGTTGCAGTGACCAGGTGGCCGCGACTGTTTACTAAAAACATAGCACTCTGCAAACTCGTAAGAGGACGTATAGGGTGTGACGCCTGCCCGGTGCCGGAAGGTTAATTGATGGGGTTAGTCCTTGGACGAAGCTCTTGATCGAAGCCCCGGTAAACGGCGGCCGTAACTATAACGGTCCTAAGGTAGCGAAATTCCTTGTCGGGTAAGTTCCGACCTGCACGAATGGCGTAACGATGGCCACACTGTCTCCACCAGGGACTCAGCGAAATTGAACTCGCTGTTAAGATGCAGTGTACCCGCGGCTAGACGGAAAGACCCCGTGAACCTTTACTATAGCTTTGCACTGGACTTTGAATATGTTTGTGTAGGATAGGTGGGAGGCTTTGAAGCGATGACGTCAGTTGTCGTGGAGCCAACCTTGAAATACCACCCTGGCATGTTTGAGGTTCTAACCTAGGTCCGTTATCCGGATCGGGGACAGTGTATGGTGGGTAGTTTGACTGGGGCGGTCTCCTCCCAAAGAGTAACGGAGGAGCACAAAGGTACCCTCAGCGCGGTCGGAAATCGCGCAACGAGTGCAAAGGCATAAGGGTGCTTGACTGCGAGACATACACGTCGAGCAGGAACGAAAGTTGGTCTTAGTGATCCGGTGGTTCTGAATGGAAGGGCCATCGCTCAACGGATAAAAGGTACTCCGGGGATAACAGGCTGATTCCTCCCAAGAGTTCATATCGACGGGGGAGTTTGGCACCTCGATGTCGGCTCATCACATCCTGGGGCTGTAGCCGGTCCCAAGGGTATGGCTGTTCGCCATTTAAAGTGGTACGCGAGCTGGGTTTAGAACGTCGTGAGACAGTTCGGTCCCTATCTGCCGTGGGCGCTGGAGACTTGAAGGGAGCTGCTCCTAGTACGAGAGGACCGGAGTGGACGTACCTCTGGTGTTCCGGTTGTCATGCCAATGGCATTGCCGGGTAGCTATGTACGGAAGGGATAACCGCTGAAAGCATCTAAGCGGGAAGCCCCCCCTAAGATTAGGTCTCCCTGGGACTTTAAGTCCCCTAAAGGGCCCTCGTAGACTACGAGGTTGATAGGCTGGGTGTGGAAGTTCAGTAATGGATGAAGCTAACCAGTACTAATTGCCCGTGAGGCTTGACCATATAACACTCAAGTGTTTTGGTCGGCTTCGATTCAAGTAATACGATCAAACAAACGTCTTTCGACTTTCCGAACATGATGAATTCGGCCAACAAAAATTACAGGGACAGTTTACTTAATTGGTAAATCGTCCAAGCGTAATTTTCACGGGGACGTAATTAAGTAAACTGTCCCCGTAATTCGAAATCATCAAACCAGTTTGCCTGGCGACAATAGCGAGTGGGAACCACCTGAATCCATCTCGAACTCAGAAGTGAAACCGCTTAGCGCCGATGATAGTGTGGGAGATCCCATGTGAAAGTAGGTCATTGCCAGGCATCAAACAAGAAACACCCCCGGCCAACGGCCGGGGGTTTTTTTTGTTTAAAATTTGCTCAATCCCTGCTCGTCAGTACCCCGGGCGCCATGTGACCAATCGGCGACTGCCTATTGGGACGCGCTTCAGCGCGCCCGCAGGGCAAGTGCCGCAGGTACACCGCCCTCATTCTTGCGACCCCGCAACATTTAAAGACGACGGAATTCGCGGTTCCCGAGGTGGCGTGGCTGACATCTGGCTGTCGTGCTAAGCTCTGGCCGCCACGGGTACAGCGTCAGCTCGCCGGCCTTTTGATTAGGTAACGTAAATTACGATGACATTCCCCGGTATGCGCGGTTCGCAAGATCCAGCCCGACAACGACGAGCCACCGCGAAACGTCGTGCGCCATCTTCCGTGCCTCGATCCCGATGAACGCTACTGCAATTTCCACATGGTTTATGCGGCGAATTGGTCGCCAAAATAGCGGCGCGGTCCCGATGCCCGGCCGGGTTTCCCGGGTCGCGGCAAGAAGTGTGATATCCCGCCAGGCCGGGCGATTCGGGGTCGAACTGCCGCCTGCGGTTAGCTCTGATTCCAATACAACGATAAAAATATTTCGCTCGATCCACGAAATCGACGAGAAATCGTGGAATGCAATCGTCGGGAGCAACAGCCTTCTTCGAACGCACAATTACCTCGCCGCTATCGAAGCATCCGACGTCGAGCACTGTAAATACTACTATCCGACCTTGCAGAATTCGGATGGAAATATCGTCGCCCATGCCTGCGTCTACATAATTGATACCGATCTGGCTCAACTGCTACCGAAAGTATTGCAGTGGATACCGGCAATCACCCGTAAAATCTGGTCGCGGTTTCTGGTCGTCAGAATTACAGAATGTGCTTCGCCACTATCGACCAGCCATTCGATTTCGGTCGCGCCGACGATCGACAGGCCAGCGCACATCAAGCGACTGGCCGACGCTATCGACGAAATCGCACGCACCGAGCGAAGTAAACTGCTCGTCATCCGCGACTTTCTTGCAGCCGATCGCGCGGATTTCGATGTGTTGACAGACAACGGCTATAACATTGTCTCGAATATGCCGGTTGCCCGCATTCGAGTGCGGTGGGACACCTATGCAGAATACTTGTCCAGCATGAGGGCACGTTATCGAAAAGACGTGAAACGAAGGCTCAAGCGGGCGCTGGCGTCGGGTCAAAGGGTTCGCGTTCTTGACAGGTTTTCCGAGAATTCGCGGCTGTGGGTTGAGCAGGCGCGAACCGTACATGAGAAGACGAAAGGGTTTAAGCGTGAAGTGCTTCCCGTCGGCTACTACGAATCGATGGATCGTTTTCTCGGTGACAAGAGTTTGCTGGTGGTTGCCGATCGCGATGGTGAAATCGTCGCGCACGGCATGTTACTTAAAGATGATTGCACGACGATCGCGACCTACTTCGGCCGTAATCTGGGCCCGGCTCATCAGGAATGGTTCCACCTGGTCAACGAAGTGATTCGGATCGGAATCGAAAACAAGAGTGATTACATCAATCTCGGATTAGGTTCGTACGACGCGAAATCAAATGTCGGCGCGGATGTAGAGCCGTTGTTCGTCTACAGCAAAAGCACGATCGGGGCCGTCAATTGGCTGATGCGCCGGGTTCCGAGAACGATGGACCACCCGATTGCAGAACCAAAGCAGGTCTTCAAGCAGGATCCCTAGGGCAATCGTTTCCCGGCCAGGCGCCTTTTAAGCGCGACCAATCTCCAAATCGACCGCTGGCGGCTCTTCCTGAAACTGAAGCTTCGCAAGTTTGGCGTAAAGACCGCCTTTCGACAGCAGCTCCGCGTGGTCACCTATGGTCACGATTTCGCCGTGATCCATTACCACGATTCTGTCGGCATTCAGGATCGTTGCCAGCCGATGAGCGATGATGATCGTCGTGCAATCATTCATCAGGCGATCGAGAGCTTGTTGAATGAGTCTTTCGCTCGCGGCGTCGAGTGCACTGGTGGCTTCGTCGAGCAACAATAATGCCGGTTTCCTCAATATTGCCCTTGCGATCGCGATCCGCTGCTTTTGTCCGCCCGAGAGTCGTACGCCGCGTTCGCCAATGAACGTGGCATAGCCATCGGGAAGGCGCGTCACAAACTCGTCCGCGCCGGCGAATTTCGCCGCCTCGATCACTTCGGCATCGCTCGCATCCGCCTTGCCGTACCGGATATTCTCGAGAACGTTATCTGCGAATAAAACGGTTTCCTGAGGCACAATTCCGACCCGGCTTCTCACCTCGGCCGGGTCGACCCGACTGACGTCAACGCCGTCGATACGGATCGTTCCTGATGTCGGCTGGTAGAAATCGAGCAATAGCTGAAAAACTGTACTTTTCCCCGCCCCGGACGGACCGACAAGCGCGACAGTTTCACCTGGTCGTACATCAAGGTTGAAATTATCGAGAGCCGGCTGGTCCGGCCGGGAGGGGTAGTTAAAAGTGACTGCCTCGAAACTTGCCGTCCCGACGGTCGTTTCTGGCAACGACAACGGATTGTCGGGGACAGAAATCCTCGGTTTCGTATCGAGTAATTCTGCCAATCGCTCCGTCGCGCCGGCGGCTTGCAGCAAAGATCCCCAGATTTCCGTTATCCCCGCGGTCGAACTTCCAACGATAATCGCGTACAGCAGAAATTGGCCAAGCTCACCGCCAGTGATGTGGCCGCTCACCACGTTTTGGGCTCCTACCCACAGGACAACGACGATCCCGCCGAATATTATGAGGATGGCATAGACCGTCATCGCGGCACGGGTCCGAATGCGCCGTAACGCGGTAGCAAATGAGTGTGCGATCGCCGAATCGTACCGATCGCTGTGAAGCTTCTCCAGCGTAAACGCCTGCACGACTTCCATCGCATTGAGCACCTCGGACGCAAGGGCGCTGGTGTCTGCAATTCGATCCTGGGTATCGCGCGACAACCGCCGCACGCGTCGGCCCACGAAAACAATAGGAAAGACGATCAGCGGAACCAGCAAAACAATCATGCCGGTCAGCTTGGGGCTTGTGACTGCCAACATGACGAGACCGCCGACAAGCGTCACGAAACTCCGTAATGCCACCGACAGGCTGCTCCCAACGACGGTCTGAATGAGCGTTGTGTCGGCGGTCAGGCGAGATAGCACTTCACCGGTGCGGGTTACTTCAAAGAACGTTGGCGTCATTTTCAGTACATGCCTGAAGACACTCGATCTCAAATCTGCCACGACCCGTTCCCCGATCCATGAGACCAGGTAAAACCTCGTCGCCGCAAATACTGCCAGGATGATTGCGAGGAAGAATAACGCGACAAAATATTTATCGACGGACGTGACCTTTTCAGCCGCAAATCCCGCGTCGATCAAATGTCGGACGGCGATCGGCATGCCGAGCGTCGCGCTGGCGGCGATGACCAGTGCGCCCAACGCCAGCACCACGCGCCCGCGGTAGGGTGACAGAAAGGGCGCGAGGCGACGCAGCGGTCCAAGCGATTTACCCTTCGTCCGGGGCACGGTACGCGCATCGGGTATTTTGGTCGCAGTGGCGCTCATTGCAGGGGCGCGCTCTCCGGCTTTTCGTGCCAATTCGTGATCGTCATGCGTTTTTTATGGTCAACCCGCCGTCGACAGGCAGCGCCGCGCCGGTCATGTAAGACGATGCCGGCAAGACGAAGTTCAGCGTCCCGTGGGCGACTTCTTCGGGATCTCCATAGCGTTTCAGAGCAACGCGCCGGCGAGCGAATTCATTTCGCGCCTCTTCCGGAATGCTTTCCGTCATACCGGTTAATATGGGGCCGGGGCAGATGCAGTTAACGGTAATTCCCTTTGGCCCCAGTTCGACAGCCAGTGAGCGGGTTAAACCGATCACGCCGGTTTTTGCCGCGGTGTAAGGACTGATCCCCTTCGTTGCACCAAGGCCCTCGGTGGATGCGATATTGACGATTCGGCCACTGTCGGACTTTTCCAGGTGAGGCAGGCAGGCTCGTATCAGTTGCACCTGCGAGGTCAGCAACACGGCCAGAGTGCGGTCCCATATCGATTCAAAGTCATCTGCATCGACATTCGTTTCGAGCGCGATCCCGGCATTGTTGACCAGAATATCTATCCCGCCCCAGCGAGCGGCGACCTCGGCGGCACAGGATCTGCGCTGGTCCGGGTTTGTTACATCCAGTACCCATCCTGATGCATCGCCCCCGGCGGCAACGATATCATCGACGACCCGCTGCACCTTCGTGGCATCGAGATCCGTGACGGCGACGTGAGCACCCTCGTCGGCAAAAAGGCATGCTGTGGCACGTCCCATTCCGCTCGCGGCACCGGTGACGACGGCTACCTTTCCCTTGATACTGCGGTTCAGCTTACTTATTTTTGGCATGAATTCCTCCGATATTCATTCGTTCTTTTTCAGACAACTCATCCACCCCGAGGAAAATCCCGTGTGACCGCGGGGAACTTCGAAATAATGCCTGCCCAAGCCTTAATGATGAAAAATGCGAGCCCAATTATAATCGCGAAATGGATGGAAAAATCGAAAGCTTACGTCATTTGATCGACTCCGCCGATCGGGTCGTCGTATTCACCGGCGCCGGGATCAGCACGGAATCCGGGATCCCCGATTTTCGCAGCCCCCAGGGGATCTGGTCGAAAATGCAGCCAATACAATTTCAGGACTTTGTGGCCTCGGAAGAGATGCGCAGGGAAGCCTGGCGGCGAAAAATCGTCATCGACCAGGATATAGCACGTGCCACACCCAACCGGGGCCATCGCGCGGTCTTCACGCTGGTATCATCGGGCAAGTGCGACGCCGTCATTACCCAGAATATCGACGGTCTCCACCAGGCCTCGGGTATTCCCGATCACAACATCGTCGAATTGCACGGTAACGGAACTTACGCGGCCTGTCTGAGTTGCAAGGTCCGCTACGAGCTCGAGCCGATATACGAGGCGTTTTCGACCGACGAAACCCTGCCCGTTTGTACACGCTGTGGCGGCATCGTGAAAACGGCGACAGTGTCTTTCGGCCAATCAATGCCTGTAGACGCCATGGCCCGTGCCGAAGCTGCAACGCTTGCCTGCGATCTGTTCATCGTGCTGGGGTCATCGCTGGTCGTGTACCCGGCCGCCGGTTTTCCGGACGTAGCACGACGCAACGGAGCGAGCCTCGTGATTGTCAACCGCGAAGCGACCGATCAGGACGCTGTTGCGAACCTCGTTGTCCACGAGGAAATTGGGGCCACGCTCGGTGGGGCGCTTGGCGTGGAGTGACGCGAATGTCGGTTTCTGATCGAATTACTTCGATCCGGAGGCTGCGTTCGTCGCTTCAGTAATTGCGCGATGGTAGAACGTGAGGGCAGGCTCGTTGGTGCCGAACAGGATGTGATCTTGTGCGGCGCTGTGGAAACCGTGCTGTATGGTTTCGCCGACCGGAAAGTCCTCTTCCTCGACAACTTTAACCACGAGATCGAAATTCTTCTTCCAATACCGCCGCGCCGCTTCTGTCTCGGCAGGTTCGGGGGTGTATAAATCAAGACGCAGTATCGACTCGTTCGGATCGTCTTTGAAAGGATAGATATGCCACAACTCGATGTGGTCCAGCTGCCAGACCAGCACAGTATTCGGGAACAACACATAGATGCCGACGATATGCGGCATGATGTCCCAATTAGCCGGCTGTTGATCTTTTAGTGCGCCGATCGTCCGACGCGCACTGACGATGCGAAAGTTGTCCCCCCACGCGTCGAATGCCGTCAGGTTGTCGTAAAAAATCGAACAGATCGTATCCTTGTGTAAAACGCAAAAGTGGTAGGACTCGAGGAACGTATCGACCACCAGTTTCCAGTTCATTCGCCGCTGAAGGATTGCGCTGCCGTGGTGATGGAACGATCCGAGGTCGTAGGAGCCAAGTTCGCCCGAGAGTCCGGCGAGTTTTTCGTCCATGTTGATCTCGACACCCGGTGTCGGGCAGACCCATAGCATGCCGTGATGCTCGGCAACCGCGAGTTTCGTGAGCCCGTGATCGGCCCGGTCGGCCCCTTCAAAAGAGGCGTCTTCGGGGCGTGCGGCGAGTTCACCTTTCAGACCGTACGTCCACGCGTGATAGGGGCATACGAATGCCTTCGCTTTGCCGCAATCCTGTGCGACGTTCGAGCCCCGATGCCGGCAGACGTTCAGGAATCCGTGGACCTGCCCATCGTTGTCCCGAGTCATCAAGATGGGTACACCGGTCATATCGTCCGTGAAATATGTTCCTGGTCCCGGCAGCCGGTCGCTCAAACCGACGCATAGCATCTGATCCCTGAAAAATAGCTGCTTCTCGAGCGCAGCGGTGTCCGAGCAGACATATTCCGAAGTCGGTTGACGGTAGATGGCCTCACCGGTTGCCGTTTTTTGGTGGTCAACGTAATCGAGCAGCGTCTCGCCCAGCGAAATTTGTTCTGATTGTTCCACGCGGTTCTCGTATCGAACTTCCTGAGCAGGGGCAAATTATAGCGAATTTCCGGGATCCTACGACGACCATGCGTTCTGTGTCCCAGTTTGGACGGTCGCTTGCCTATTCAGGGCGCAAATTTGTCGAATGGCGCACCCGACAGGCTCAAATTCTACCGGCGCACGCCGATAACAGACTGTAACTCAAGCAGAAAACCAGTTTTTCGAGACGACACCGGCCACCCAGCATGCAGCCCAGCGAAGCGAGAACCAAGCCCGGTCACCTGAAACCGTTTTATCCGTTTGCAGAAATGCCACCGGAATACGTAATCATTGCGTCCAATTTCGCAAAAACAATGACCGTCGAGCATGGCGCCGTCATTATTGGCGCGAATTCGGAAGATACGAACGATTACTTCCTGGTGAAAGGTGCGTTGTCGGTCGTGGACGTCTACGGCACGGCGACGCGACTCGTCGCGGGCACGCCGGAAGCATTGCAACCGCTGCCACAGCTGCGTCCGAGCGGCTACGAGGTTCGGTCTGACGGAATAGGAACGCTCATTCGGATTCCGCAGGAAGTCGTGAAACGGGTTCGCGCGGAGGCGCCTGAAAAGGACACGGCGCTTGAAGACGACGCAACCCTCGATATCACCCAATCGAGGGAGTTCTTTAATGATTTCAAAGAGGAGTTACACCTCAATCGTGTGCGATTGCCAAGCCTCGGACCGAGTGCCGGACGCATTCACAGACTCCTCTCAGGGCCCCGGATCAGCGCGGGAGATCTTGTGACCGGCGTGGCGGCAGACCCGGCAATCTGCGCGAAGTTACTCAAAATGGCGAATAGCTCGCTGTTCAATCATGAAGACAGAATCGAAGATCTGAATGCGCTCGTATCTCGTCTCGGCGTCTATTCGACTCGCGAAATCGCGGCGTGTTTTGCGTTCCGGGATGTGTTTAAAAACACGTCGAGCGATCTCGTCGACCGATTGAGTGCGGAAGTGTCCCAGGCCCGCCAGGTGTCAGCGATGGCTGCTGCCGTTGCCGAGATAGGCGGTGTTGTCGACCCATCCGCAGCGTCCCTCGCCGGGCTGATGCACAACGTTGGCGTGCTACCCATATTCAGTTACTCAATGCATAACGTGGCCTATGCAATGAATCCGGACCTGGTCGACCGGGCGGTGAAGAAGATTGCACGAAAAACCGGCGTCCTGCTCGCGAGAAAGTGGCGTTTCAGTGACGCTATTGTCAGCAGTATCGAGCATTCGAAGGACTGGTCATACGATTCCGCAGATTCGGGCGATTTAGCGACGATAGTACTCGCCGCGAAATATCATTGCTTACTTGGTCGGCCGGGATTCAAATTGTTACCCAAACCGCACGAAGTTCCTGCGATTGCAACGGCGACAGGCGGCGTATTCGATGAGACGACCAGCCTTAGAATTCTCAATCGCGCAAAGGAATGGACGCGAGGTGCGGCGGCCGCCTGAACATCGGCGCCCTGAAAAAGGCACCGCGCGCCTGACCCAGCCACGGGAAGCAGGCGCCCGGGGAAAATCGGAAACCGGCGACAGTCTTATCCGCTCAGAATAAAGCCAGATAGACCTGCTGTCCGCTAGCGAGCGGGCCCTGGCCCAGCGCGGTCTGGGCATTGTCGACTAACAAGACATCTCCGGAACGGAGTGCGACGTCAACTGACTGTTCCGCGTGAACGGTGGCTATTTCGTCGATGTAGTCCCTCGGAATACTCATCCCGTCGCTGAATGTAGCCGCGAAAGAGTCGGTCGAACCGGCCGCGCCGAGCAACCTGGTCAGCAGCGATGGCCTCCCGTGGAGCTTGCCGGTGAATGACTGGCAGAGATGAACGAGGTTAAACCAGAGTCGGTCGCCCGTTTCGGGGTGCGAAGTACAGGCCGGTGCGCAGTTGAAAATCTCAACGCTTGCGTCGGCATTCCATACGAAGCTGAGGCCGTTGTCCCGGCATTTTCGTTCTACGTCAAAACGGTGTTCAGTCTTGAACACGGTCTCCCAGGCCGCAAGATTCGGCGCCCGTTTGTTCGATCCGGGTTTAGCGTGGCGCGAACAAAGTCGCCGCCGGTACGTCAGCCCGCGGCGTTCAAATTCTGCGACCAATTCCGCGCTCAGACCCCGGTAAATTGCATGAGTGTTCGCGAGCACCAGCCGGACGTCCCCTGCGCGGGTGACATCCCCATTGGTCACGAGTTTGTATCGGGGGAATACGGCGCAGTCGGCGTAAGCATTATGTAACGGCAACGGAGAAGTAGAAGGCCAGTGGTCCTCGACAAATATATTGTCGTGAATCTCTGCTGGTGTCGGAACCGCGTGAGCCGGATTAAAGTTTCGATCCGTTCTGAGTGCGGCGGCGAACCGATTGAGTGATGCGGCGCCCGGTTCGCAGAAATCGCGAAACACCATCGCACCATGCTGCGAGAGATTTGCGTAAATCCAGGGCCGGGAGTCTTTTACAAACGACAGGAATTCCCGTTCGTCATAGCGCTGCAGGTTTTGTGGTGCGAGCAACAGGGCCCGCGCGGTTCCATCATTACCGTCGCCCAACTCTGCGGTATGTATGTCGGCGAACTCGATTTTGCGACGTAGCGGTGCGCTCGGCGGCGCAGGCTTTTTCGCTGAAGCGCGCTTTTGCGCTTCGAGAATGTAGCCCATTGTGCGCAGCTGGCGTTGGTTCAGGCACAAGGCCTGCTCAACCCATTCATCGATCGAATCGACTAACTGGTTCCGATCCAGATCCGAGAACCGGCTGCGGTACTTCGCGGTGGAATCGGGTGTCGCGTTTGCCACCCATTCCTCGACCGTGTCGCGCCCGCACCCGGGCTCTGCGAGCACGTCAACGACGCCCATTTCGTAGAGCATTTCTGCAGGGTAGCGATTGGTACTGCCAATCAACCGCCGCGCCGATTCCGGGTTCGTCCGGGCCGCGAGTAGCGCGTATCCACCCATACCGGGAAACATGCCAAACAGTGCCTCCGGAAAACCGAACATCGAGCCTTTTTCCGCGACAAGCACCTGTGCGGAAAGCGCCGCCTCAAAGCCTCCGCCCTGTGCCTCGCCCTGGATCAGGGAGATTGTCGTCATACCGGAGATGCCGGCTGCCTGGGTATTTGTCCATATTGCATCGAGGGCGGCAGTCGCATATTGAGTCAATGCGTTGCGGTTACCTTGATCGATGAAATACCGAAAGCTCGAGAGATCGCCCCCAAGCGAGAATACGCCGGGTCGTCTCGAGGCAATGATTTTGAAATCTATCGGGGTTTCGGCGCCGCTGCCGGCGGCCTGTGACGTCGCGAAGACGTTATCGACCCCGAGCAGGTCTTGAATCAGCTCCAGGGAAACGTACGCTGGGGCTCGGGTTGAAAGGTATATCCAGAGTGAGCGAATATTCTTGTCATACGAAAGATCAAGAAAATCGGTGCTCGGAATAATGTGGCTGGGTTGCTGTCGCCGACGCGCAAACGGCGCGACGCTTCGCTCGGACGCGATTACATAAGACATTGTTGACCCTCCTCCGGGTAAGTCGCCAAGGGCAAAAGCCCCCGAAAATCGTGGTAGCGATAGCGACTTGTTTTTAACCGGCAGCGTTAATAATATTTTTGGTCGCTTGCCGGTTAGTGGGCTTCGTTGGAACTTATCGTGTTCCTCTTGTATCTATTTGATCTCATGGCAGGATCGCCGGGTCCGAATTCAAGCTACGAAAGAGCTGTTTGGTGCCGTATCACCAATTTGGGGTAACCCAGAGCGAAATGTGAAGGCAGTCACAGTCTTGAAAATCGAGAATTTTGGGCAACTACTTAAGAAACAGTAGTTTAAAATCTGAATATTAAGTAATACTAGAATACACAAATAGGCGAGAAAACAGGCTAAGCTTCGCGCCTATCTCGCTGCAATTTAAGAAAACCTATGATGCAAAGTCGCGAAACGATCCGAACAGCGGTATTCGATTGCGTAGCGGAGACACTGAATATTCCAACGAACGACCTCAAGGACGACACATTAATCAGGGAAGACCTCGATGCGGACTCGATGGATGTGGTGACTCTGATGGTGTTGCTGGACGACAAATTCGACGCAGAATTCAACCCCGAAGACGTTCCCTCGGAAAACGTCTCGCTCGCGTGGGTGATTGACCATATTTCCACGAAACTGGGCACTGCGGACGACCCGACGTGACCACGCGGCGTGTTGTCGCAACCGGACTTGGAGTCGTCTCCGCGCTTGGCAACAACGTCGATGAATTCTGGCAGGCCTGTCTCGACGGTGTCTCTGTTGTCGAGCCCGTTCCCGAGCGGTGGTCCCGATATTACGAGTCCAGAAGCCGCAGCTGGTCACCGCTTCGACCGCCCGATTACGCCGCCTATGGATTGAAACGCGCCGACATTCTCCGCTACGACCCGGTCGTACTGAACGCCATCGTTGCCACCGACGATGCATTGGACAATGCCGGTTTCCACCGCACTGTTGCCGATCAACGAACGCGTCGGTTCAAGTTGCAAGGCGTCGATGCTGATCGAATGGGTGTGTTCATCGGCACGGGCCTCGGTTGCATAAGTTCAGCGTTCAACAACTACGTTCCGCATTTGTTGCGTAATGCTGCCGATTCTCTGTTCGATGATTCCGCGTCGCTCGGAGAGCCGGCGACAGAACTCGCAGGCAACCTCGGCGAGCACCCGCGAGTCAGCCCGTTCGCGAGCGTTCAGTCAATGGCGAATGCAATTGGTGCGCAAATTTCGATTCGTTACGGATCGCGTGGCGCGACGGAAACATTGGTGTATGCGTGCGCTGCCGGGACAGCGGCGATCGGGCGTGCGCTGCGCGCGATTCAGCACGGAGAGATCGATCTCGCCATCGTCGGCGGCAGTGAGTATTACGACGATCATGCCGGCGGGGTATTTATGGCCTTCGATCGTTTGCAGACACTGGTTGACCCCTCTGATCCGGCCGATCGTGGTAACCGCCCGTTCGACGCGGACCGAAGCGGGTTTTTATTCAGCCAGGGTGGTGCGGGAATTGTGATCCTCGAATCGGAAGATCATGCCCGCGCCCGTGGCGTTGCAGCGCTCGCTATCGTGAGAGGAATGAGTATTACGTCTGACGGGAATTCGCTGGCAGCAATCGCTGAAGACAACAACGCCATCGAACTGATGCTGTCGAACCTGCTCCGCGACAGCGAGCTGGCAGCCGACGACATTGATTACGTCAATGGCCATGGCACGTCGACGGTTCAGAATGATCCGCTTGAGGCAGGGATTCTCGAACGGTTTTTTCCGTCGCGCCCTCTCGTCAACAGCACAAAAGGGTTGCTCGGGCATACTATTGGCGCGAGTGGCGCCCTCGAATTTATCGTGACGGTTTTGTCAATGCGCGACGGAATTGTTCATGGTTGTCGAAACCTCGACCGTCCCGTTGTTGAATTGAACTTCCCGCGCGGGGCGACAGGCGCCGAAATCGAATTTGCGGTCACCCATAGTTTCGGCTTTGGCGGGCACAATGCGGGAGTCCTCGTGGAGAATCCTGCCCGGTAATTATTGGGCCGTGTCGGTATACGCCGTGCGGACCGCCGCAACGGTTTCGGAGTAAACGGCCATTACCTGGTCGTGCAACTCGGTGTGATTCCGCATGATTTCTGAATCGTCCAGCATTTCAATCCTGCGTGCTTCCGCCGCGAGGCGTTCCGCACCGATAACGAGACAAGCTCCCGCAAGGGCATGCATATCGTCGCGGGCTGCCCGGGCAGTGTTCGCGTCGCCGCAGTCGATCAGGCTGGCGATGTAGGCAGAGCCGTCAGCGATAAAGTCTTCAAAAAACGCCTTCTTTTCTCCCTCGATCATGTAGGAAAGTAACTCCTCGATCGTCTCGGCTTTAAGCACAACAGCGTGGTCGGAAGGCGCGGTATTAATGTGGGAAACATCTGCGTCCACGGTGAAGTCCTCTATAAAGCCATCACTGCCAATTTGCATGCTGCCCTCGATTTCATATCTCAATGCAACCGAGTCAATGACATCAACTAACTGTTTCGGAGTGATCGGTTTTGTCACAAATGCGTCGATGCCGCTCGTGCGCGCTTCTTCGCGCGCCTCGGTACGCCCGTCTGCGGTCATCATAATTAGCGGAATGCGCTCGTCGGGCTCGAAATGCGAGAAATTGTAGATTTTTGCGACCTCCATGCCGTCCCGCAAGGGCATATGCATATCGAGAATAGCCAGGTCGAACCCGCCTTCGTGCAACGCGTCCAACGCCTCGTCGCCGTTGCTCACGATCGTACAGCGATGACCCACTTCTTCCAGCACCATCTGGGCGATACGCTGGTTCGTCGTGTTGTCCTCGGCAACGAGGATGCGCAACCCGTTGACGCCGATGGTTGACGGCAGCAATTCAGAAGTTGAATCGCGGCGCAGGGCGCTAATCATATTGAGGGCCCGACCGACGAGCTGTCCGTCATCCATACGAGGTATGAATGCCGTGTAGCCTGCAGCAATCGACGACGCACGAAACGAATCGTCACCACACGCGAACATCGGCGTTATCCGGTCCGGAATCGATGCGGCAACGGAGCGGACAATTCCGCCGAGGTTATCGGCGAACCGGTCGGCATTCACGAAAATGGCATCAGGGTAGGTCCCGTCATAAGACGATGTATAGCGAGCGGCGAAAGCGGAAACATTGTCAAAATACGTAATCTTTGTGCCGAACTGGGCGAGGACCGGAAGTTCCGAATCTGTCGCGTCGTCAAATCCGATGCCGGTGACGTTGAAAGGATAGAGCGCGGCTACCTCTTCCCGTTCGTGGAGTTTTTGCAGTTCGACATCGATCGTAAATTTCGTGCCGACCCCTTCAGTGGAATCGACCTCGATGTTTCCACCCATCAGGCGGATCAATTCTTTCGCGAATGCGGTTCCCAGCCCCGTACCGCCGTGTTTCCGGGTAGTGGGTGAGTCCGACTGTGCGAATGGTTCGAATATACTGGCGAGCGCGTGTTTCGGAATACCGGGACCCGTATCACTGATTTCGAACCGGACTGCCACGTTCTCATCCGATTCGCCACGGTAGAGCACCCGCGCCGCGACATTTCCGGAGTCGGTGAACTTGACCGCATTACCGAGCAGATTAATGAGTACCTCTTGCAGTTGATGCGGCGAACCTATGAGGGAATTGTTGATTTCCGGATCGATATACACCTGTAGCGACAGACCTTTCTTCAGCGCCTGTGGCCACAGAATATTCGCCGTGTCGTTCACTACCGCGTGCAAATCCATTGGTTGCTGTTGCAACTCGACAGAATTCGATTCGAATTTGCTGATGTCGAGGACGCGATTGATTAACTCGAGCAAGGTATTCGACGACGTGGAAATAATACGAATCATTTCCTTTTGTTTGGGCGAACTCGCGGTACCGCGCAATAAATCCGATGTAGAAATGATGCCGTGCAACGGCGTCCTCAATTCGTGGCTCATCATAGCGACAAAATCGCTCTTCGCACGGTAAGCCAAATCCTTTTCGGCAACTGCCCTTTGCAGTTGCGTAATAAGCCATCCAACGTACGCGGGTACGATTAGTAGACCGAACAACATGCCGGCAACGAGGCCCGGGTTGTTGCTCCAGAAGGGGGTGTACCATGCTGCTAGTAAGAAGCACAGAATCGATAAAGTGAGTTCCGCATAAAGATATACGAGCCCATACCTGATCCCGTATCCAACCGAAATCCAGATATACAACGCAAACATCCCTGCGAACGAAACATCGCCAAAATGCAAAACCCAGGAAATAAACAGCGTATCGCTCAGCATACTAGCTATGCGCTGAGCCACTCGCCATTTATAAGCAGTCTCTACAGCACTAAGCCGCGTGGCCCAAAAATAAAGGAGAGCCCCCGCAGGGATACCTAGTATCGCCGTCAGGAGAATCTTCGAAGGGTCGATACTGGGATCAAAGTAAGCTGCAACGCTTGCCAAAGCGATAAGCGAGACATGCATCCAATTCCTGATTTTGGCTTGCGCGACTTCGCTCAACGCATCGGCGGAGACGGCAAATGACTCTTCGTGTCGGTTTATCTCCGAACTATGCGCAGCACTCGACCTCTCAGGGTTAGAGTCGCGGATTGGGGGACGCGTGCCGTCGCGAGCATCTGGCAGCTGAGTCATAGCTTATGGATCGGGATCGACCCGATCTAACTTTAAATTGCCTTCAGAAGTATATGCTAAATATTTCGAGTTTTGCTATGTCGCTACCTACAATTCTTCAGAAGATACAAGTAGTTAAACTGCAGGCTTCGTCTATTGGTGGGGGGGCGATTGTCGAAATATGACGTTGACCGGTTAAGCATTTACGATATTAGCCTCGGGCGAGCCCGAATCCGCGGGCGTCGTATTTGACGGTTACGTACGTCAGACTCGGAGTTTCCCAGGAATTATGCGTCACGATAATCTCGGGAAGAGCAGCGAAACTAATATCGCGTGACCAGGATCGTAGTGCGACGATCGGCCGGACTCCTCAAGATGGTGTACGTAAATAGCATCGCGCGACATGGCCGAGTCCGTAAATACCTGCAAGAGAATCTGCGCGAGACAATAACGAAATCATGAAAACGCTAAACGTGGTTCTTATCAAACCCTCAAAATACATGCCTGACGGTTATGTGCAACGGTTTGAATCAGGATTCATGCCCAATGCCACGCTACCGCACATAGGATCCCTAACGCCCGAAATAGTTGGTGGGCATCAGGTGAATATTGAATTTGTCGACGAATACGTCAGAACTGATATGCGGTACCTCGATTTTTTGAAAAGATCGGAGGACGCGAAAACGCTAGTCGCTCTAATAGGTGTCCAATCTCATCAGTTTCACCGCGCTCTCGACCTCGCCTCGCTTGCTAAATCAAACGGAGTAGAAAACGTCGTAATTGGAGGGCCCCATTCGATGACGTGCGACACGTCAGGCTTGCACCACAGAGGCGTTAGCTTTTCGCTTTCTGAGGCCGAGGTAGTATGGCGAACAATTCTAGAGGATTCCGTTACCGGTGGCCTGCAGGCAGTTTATGGATCGGAGAACAGATGGGCGACTGAAATTGAAGATATCGAATTCCGACCGATTCCCAGAGAAGAAATAGATCGCCATTGGGCTCCAATGATCGGTTATTACCCGGTTAGAGGTTGCCCGTTCACATGTAATTTTTGTTCAGTAATAAAAATTGCAGGGCGGCAGGTCCGTAGTCCATCTGTCGAATCAATAATTCGTGCGTTGAAAACGATCAAGAAGTCCGGAATTGACCAAGTCATGTTTACATCGGATAACTTCAATAAGTTTCCGGCCGCACCAGAACTTCTGAGCGCCATGATCGATGAAAAGGTGGGGATCCGCTTTTTCTTTCAAGCCGATACGCAAATCGCCAAGCAGGAAGAATTGGTTGATCTAATTGGGCGCGCCGGAGGTCTTGAAATGTTTCTCGGAGTTGAGTCCTTTGATTCCGCTATACTTAAGAAGGTTCAAAAGCAGCACAATAAACCGAAGCTATACGGTGAAATCGTTCGGCTTTGTCGAGAGAACGGAATACGTGCACACTTTTCAAACATTATCGGGTTCCCGGATCAAAAAGAACCCGATATCGCTTCGCACCTTTCTAAGTTGAACGAGTTGGGCCCCGAATTCGCTTCGTTCTACATATTGACCCCCATACCTGGGACAGAGCAGTACAAAGAATATCTCGAAAGCGGTCTGATTTTTGAAAAAAACTTGGATCGCTTTGATTCTTATACGCCAACATTCCACCATGATCATATTTCGCCGCCAAGAATGAGTGAATTGTTATTCGATGCTTACAGCGAGTTCTACAAAAATTCGATGTCAAAACATCGTCGCCATATCACTAGGGAAACGCGAAATTACATGGTTTTTTGCCGATGGTGTGCGGCGAACAAGATGCATCCTATGTCGGCAGGAGGCGGCCAAGTTTTTCTGGATCGCTCTACCGATTACAGCGAAATGAGAAAAAATGTATTTGACGTTGGGCCATTACTGGACCTTCCGCAGAATCTCGAACTGTCGAGGTCGGACCAGGATATAAACCGACAAGCAGATTGGCGAAAGATTGGCTGATGTGCCGCTACCTGGATGAGCCGATTTCGCAGTTTTCCGCGGGAAAATTTCCCTCGATCGGAATTTTCTAGCGCGACCTGGCCAAATTCCTCGCGAGACGTTGCAGACTTTTGTGGGCAGAAAATCAGAAGTCGGGAGCGACTACGAATATGTCGAGTCGAATCCGAAACCGCAAAACCAAATGACTATTCGATTGGGATGGACAGCGAATCGCGAATAAATCAGGAAATTAGTATTTCGCCGTCGGATATCGGGCAGGCATACGTTCGCGTGTTGGTCGTGGGCGCGCTCGGTATTTGGATATTGCTAAATGAAAAACCCGAATCAATCGGTTCGCTAGTCCAAATCAATGTAGTTTTGTGCTGTGCGGGCTATTTTATTTTTTCCGTACTGTTTCTTTTTGTTTCTTTGCGCCTCAACAATGCAAACGCTCAGCACCAGAGGTGGATACACCTAAAACGAACGATAAGTCTGTTTGCTGATCTAGTTAGTTGCGGAATCTTCCTCGTGATGGCCGGATCTTATGGGCCATCCATCTACCCGGTGTACATCATCATCGTAGTTGGATACGGTTTGCGATACGGCATTTGGTATTTGCTCGTTGCGATGGCAGTCGCGCTTATCAGCTTTTCTGTCTCCGCATCCCACAACCCAGTATTCAACCAATTCAAAAGCCTGATGATCGGTTTCTATCTCGGGCTCATTCTCATACCAGGGTACGCCGCCGTTCTGTTGAAGAAGTATCAGAACCTTCTGCGGAAACTGTCGGAAACTAATGCCGCGCGCGCGCGTTTTATCGCGAACATGAGTCACGAGCTCCGGACACCGCTCCACGCAATCATCGGGAACGCCGAAGTACTTAGCGCCAAGCTTTCCGATCTTGAACAGCGCGATCCCGCGCTCACCCAACTGTCCAAATCGTCGAAGATGGTATTGGAGGCGTCCGAGCACCTGCGTACGTTGGTTGACGGTGTACTGGATATCGCCTCCAACGACGCCGGTACATTTGTTCTGGGGGAGGCGCGACAAGTCGATTTCTATCGACTCGTCCGCAGTGCCGCCGGGATAGCGCAGCCGGGTATTCGGAAATCAGCGGTAACTATGCGCTGGTACATCGACCCGGATGTTCCCCGGTTTGTCGAAACATGGGAACAGCATGTGAAAGCGGTTCTGATTAATACGATCGGGAACGCAGTGAAATATACGGATTCCGGCGAAGTTACGTTAACGGTGAGTTCTGCACCGCGCGAGCCGGAGGCTTCGACAGCTCTCGTTCGGATCACGGTGTCGGACACCGGTATCGGCATCCCGGATTCGCAGATGGAAGCGATATTCGAACCGTTTATCGTTGGGGATGATGGCCGCGACCGCCGATTCGAGGGTACCGGCCTCGGCCTGACGATAACCAAACAGTATCTTGACGAAATGCGTGGACGTATCAATATCGAATCGAGCGAAGGATGCGGCACGCGGGTTGCCATTGAGATACCAATGAAGATCGCCGAAGACGGGAAGGGACACCTGCCGCAAACGGCCTGCGCGGTAATCGTTCATCCGCTCCGGGATCGCGACAGAATATCGCAATGGATCGAGTCGGGCGGTTTTCAGTGCTTTCCCGCAGCCTGGGACGGGGCGCGGCTGGTCAGCACTTCAGAGATTTCTCAACCGGACGTTGTTTTCGTCAGCGAACATTACCTTCGCGATATCCGTGCGGTCACGAAATACACCTCCGCCCTGTTTGGAGACGCCATTCCGGTTTTCCTGGGAGGTCCAGACGACGAGAACGCGCAGGATCGGTTCGTTACCCGGGTGCAGCCAGGAAACGATACGCAGCTACAGAATATCTATTCCCTGATCGGGCCGGGGCACCTCCAGCGCGCCGCGCACGAATTAGATTCCTGCAGGGTGCTTGTAGTTGATGATAATGAAACGAATCTGCAATCGGCCGAAATCGCACTACAGAGCTATGGTCATCAAGTGCACACCGCGACAAATGGCAAGCGTGCGTTGGCCATTCTCAAGACTGAAAGCTTCGACCTCGTATTGATGGATATGCACATGCCGGATCGAAGCGGCGTCGACGTCGCTTCCGATTACGCGGCGCAATCGAACGATACTGCGCCAGTCGTCATTCTTACGGCCGATGCCACGAAATCGGCTACAACGGACGCGAACACCCCGACCATTGCGGGATTCCTTACTAAGCCGATAAAACCATCGGAATTGCAGCATGCCGTCGAGCGGTACGCCAACAAGCACACGGAACGCGCTTCGCGAACTCTGTTGCCTGGCGGGCAAGCGGTGCCTGAAAGCGAAACAGGATCGTTTTCTCGCGAAAACTATATCGAGCTTCTTGAGTCAGGTACTCCGCCCGATGATCTTGAACGGCTGCTCGATCGGTTTCTCGAAGACGCGCGCGCAATTGTTAATGACATAAAATCGGCGGCGGCCGATTCCGACGACTCGATGGTCAGGCAGTTAATTCACAAACTGAAAGGTTCGGCGGGAGCGATGCATCTCGACGTTCTGATTTCAGTTATCGAATCGTTTGACGGCATCGATTCTGATTCGTATTGCTCGACCGTCCTGATCGAGCTGTCGCGACTAAACGCGTTGTTGAGCGATTCAGCTCACGAGATTCGAGATTTCGTACAAAGCTACGGAGGTCAAACAGGCGCAGGGCTATGTCATAAGACCCTGATGGAGGAGCCGGCGCCGGACCGATCCGGCGTACTCAAGTTGCAACCTGGTACACCCTGTGACTAACAGGAGAGAAGATAATGAATAACCCGCCGCTAACCGCCCCCTATCGCGTTGTGATCGTCGACGATCACAAATTCGTGGTCGAACTGCTGGCCCAAAGGCTAGCAGCCGAAAGCAAAATAGAAATTGTCGGGATGGCGAATCGCGGTTCCGCCGCCGTGCACCTTGTTGAAAATCACGAAGTTGATATTGTCCTTCTCGATATGGAACTCGATCGTGAAGATGGGATTGGCGTCGCTCGCGAACTGCTTCGAATTTCGCCGCGACTGAGGATAATCGGGCTATCAATGCACGATGCTGACCATCATCCCATCGCATTGCTCGAACTCGGGGGAGTGGGGTTTCTTTCCAAATCGGCGACAGGGCGGGAAATTATAGAAGGCGTGAACCGGGTTGCGGCCGGCGACATGGCCATCAGTCCGAAAATCGCCGTCTTCATGGCTACGGAATTCAATAACCCGAGTCCGATCGACCAGGTTCGGACGTTATCCCCGAAAGAACTGGACGTACTCCGGTTGCTGGCCAAGGGATTCACCATCGAATACATCGCGCGGGAAACCGGGGTCGTGGAGAAAACGATACAAAGTCACCGGGCAAGGCTGCGAAAAAAACTCAAGGTAAATACCGACGTCGAGCTTTGTTTGTTGGCGATCAAGTCGGGCTTGATGAGTATCCACGATTAACATGAGGTTTCCCGTCAGTGTCTGAGCACCATTTCGAAGAGCAAATCGACGAAATCGCCAGGGTATTGAAAACCGCGCGCAGAGCGCTTTTTTTAACCGGCGCCGGGATCTCGGCCGAGTCGGGATTACCGACCTACCGCGGCATTGGCGGCTTGTATAACGAAATGACGGTTGACGAAGGTTTGCCGATTGAAGAGGTCCTGTCCGGGTCGATGTTTGCGCGCTCTCCGGAAATCACCTGGAAGTACATCGCGGAAATTGAGAGCGCTTGCCGCGGAGCGGGAGCGAATGACGCCCATCGCGCGATCGCTGCGCTTGAATCCGTCCTTGAGGTTTGCGTCATCACACAGAACGTCGATGGGTTTCATAAAGCTGCGGGAAGCTCGAACGTGATTGAGCTTCACGGAAATCTCGGCGATTTGTGCTGCACGAAATGCGGCAGTACGCGGCACGTAGAAAATTATGCGGATCTCTCGATTCCGCCGGTGTGCGGAAATTGCGCTGGCCTGGTCAGACCAAGCGTCGTGCTCTTTGGCGAAATGTTGCCGAGTGACGCGACCCGACATTATGAAATCGAACTGACAAAAGGGTTCGATGTATATTTCGCGGTCGGCACGACCGCAGGATTCCCCTACATCTATGAACCGGTTGCACAGGCCAGTCGCGCAGGCATGACTACGGTGGAAATTAATCCTGATAAGACGCCGCTGTCGGAAGTCGTCTCATACAGGCTAAACCACGGAGCGCGGGTCTCGCTCGAGGCAATCGTCACTCAAGTGTTGGAATCAAAGCAACGTCATTAGAGAGCACCGCCACCCGCGTTTCTGGCTGCGGTCGACGACTAACCGCAGTTGAGAACGGTGCGTGTCGGGCAGAAACGATTCCGATAGAAACCCGTCCAGCCCCCCTCGGTTAGCCGCCACGGCAGGCGCTTGCGTCAATATGGGGGCTCGGGATCAAAAAAATGTCGATTTAGGCCAAAAAAAGCACATATTTCTGCCTGTCAAGACTTCCAAAATTATCCGATCAGACTATATTAGCGGCTGTCGCGTATGCCGAATTTATGGCGATAAATAAAACGATACGGATTCGACCCATGTCGAACGTCTAACGACTCGGTGACAGCTGGTTCACCGAACCTTTGGATACAAGCATGTCAGGTATGTTGCCCGGAATCGTACGGGTGGCAGGAAGCCTGAATTTATTACGATAACCTTAAATGAAGAGTTGACCCTGGGAGGAAGTATGTCCAGTTCGAGAAAGAGTGCTATCAAGGACAAGCAAACGAAAAGTCAGATCCTGACTGCGTTGGCTGAAGAAACGGGATTGGCAAAGAAGGATGTTCAGGCTGTACTGGCTGCGACGAAAGATCTCGCCGCCCGTCATCTCGCAGCCCGCGGTTCCGGTGAATTAACTATTCCGGAAGTTGGCGTCAAACTGCGCCGGGTTAAGAAAGCCGCGCGAAAAGCAGGAATGGCGCGCAACCCGTTTACGGGTGAAATGGTTAAGGTCGAGGCCAAGCCCGCGAGTCTTTCAGTTCGCGCGACCGCGATGAAAGCTATCAAGGACGTTGTCATCTAGTACCGGTTGCCGGGCGTTGGATCAATTTGCTCCGATGCCCGGCAATTTTCTACAGGTCGCCCGTAAACCGGCAGCCCATTAATCAAGCCACTCAACATTCAGGCCGCTCATCGACCGATATGAGCGCCACAATCTCTCTCTGCTGAATTCCCTCCTCGCGGCCCGGATCGACGTCGCCAGTCGCAAAGCTTCGGCGTGCGTTCGCCGTCTTTATTCTCGCCTCGGCCTAATTGAACCCTGTGATTCATTTCGCCCAATATTCACGAGCTTCTCGCGAACCGACTGGTCGGGCTCCCGGGATCGCCGCTGCAAGGTGCTAGACTAGCCGTCGGGTCGAAGGCTGTTTCGAGGTACGCACAGGGAAAACCGGTTTGTTGGAGTAGTCATGCGCGTTGTCATTGTCGGAAGTGGACTGATGGGTCTTGTTACAGCGTATTTCCTGCGCCGCGACGGTGCTGATGTATGCGTCGTGGATCGTCAGGATTCCGCGGCCCGGGAAACGAGTTTCGCCAACGGCGGAATGCTCCACGCGAGCCAGGCAAATCCATGGAACGCGCCTGGAATTATGTGGGCCGCACTGGGCATGATCGGCCGCGAGGACTCCCCGCTGTTACTGCGAAAGACCGCGCTGCCGCGGCTACTTCGCTGGGGCTTTTCGTTTGTTCGCCAATCCTCCCCCGAACGCTACGCCGCAAACATAGAACGCAACACGCGCCTTGCGAATTATTCGTTATCTGTGATGCGCGAGCTGCGTGCCGTGGAAGATCTCGATTACGACTTCAGCGGGCAGGGCACGCTCACGATTTATCGAACCCAGCAGGAATTCGACGATGCAGGGCGCTACGCTGAACAGTTCAGCGCCGGAGGCGTCACTTTTGAAACACTCGATCGCGACGGTGCGGTGGAGATCGAGCCCGCGCTGAAATCTATTGCAAACGACATCAGTGGAGCGACGTACTGTCCCCAGGATGAATCTGGCGACGCGTTTAAGTTCTGCCAACATCTACAGTCCGTATGTCAAAACAACGGCGTTGAGTTTCAGTTCGGCGTGCGCGCAACGCGCCTTGAGCGGGACGGTGATGAAATCACATCGGTGCATACGGATTCCCGCCGGCTCAGGGCCGATGCATTCGTGTTGTCTGCTGGTAGCTTTACGCCAATATTGACGCGTACAGCAGGGCTTCGTGTTCCCGTTCAGCCGGTGAAAGGCTATTCAATTACCGCTCCCGTCGGGGAATGGGCAGGCCCGCCGAGGATACCGGTCATCGATGAGCATCTGCATGCCGCAGTGTGCCCCCTTGGAAACCGGTTACGGGTGGCGGGAACCGCGGAATTCGCCGGCTACAATCAAGTGCTCACGAAAAGCCGTATCGACAATTTGTTTCAGTTGCTCATGGCGCTTTATCCTGATTATACGCCGCACCTTAATGAGATGGTGACAGATCGCTGGACGGGTTTGCGTCCCGTGGCGCCCGACGGGGTCGGTATCATGGGGCGTACCCGGTTAAAAAACCTGTATCTCAATACCGGCCACGGACATCTGGGCTGGACGATGGCGGCGGGCGCAGGTAAGGCAGTCGCCGCGGAAGTTTCCGGTGTCGAGTCGGAATTTGATCTGGCCGATTACCGCCTCGGGGGACGTTGAGCAAACAGCTGCAAGAGGGGGAACACCATGACCGGAACAATTGCGACGTGCTGGAAATGTGGGGAAGAACAATCAGACATCCTGCTCCCGCTTTCCCGCACCGAGGAGTGTGGACATTGCGGCACCGACTTTCACGTCTGCCGTATGTGTCGCTTCTACGATACCAGCGTTTCCAATGCATGCCGCGAACCGGTCGCCGATCACGTTGCCGACAAAAACAGGGCAAATTTTTGCGGATATCTCGAGCTGCGGGCAGACGCGGGAACTTTCAACGGGCCTGGTGACCAATCCCGCGAAGACGCCGGGCTGAACGCGCTGTTCGGACTGGACGACGGTAAAAAGGCGGACGGTAACGACCCCGATTCGCTCGAGGATCTGTTCGGGGACGAACCGGAACAGGGGTGCTGACGACCCGTACCTGACGCTTTCTACGGCTGCATCGTTCTGTCGGCATTCGTAACCCGCGCAGCAGAGCGTTTCGTTCCTGCGCCTTTACGCCGCGAACGTATCACCAGTCCCAGCCGGAAGACTCGAATCACGTGCCGTTCGGACTGATAAAAGTGAGTAATTGCTCAGCCATGGCGTGACACGCCGTCGCTTTGACTCGCGCAAGCAGCGGGATCGGGATAATGACTGCCGGTACGTAAGACGTTCCCGAGGTTTCCGTATTGATTTTGCCTGAGACGCTGGATTGCATCAGGTCCCAGATGGAGGCTTCATAATTCGATTCGTCTTCCCAGGACTTGAATCCGATACATCCTCCGCCTCCTGGACCAATCACACACGATACGGATCCTTCGCTGCCGATCGTCTCCGTAAATCCGTCGACCCAGACTACGTATCGCACCTGAAAACCCTCGAGCTTCGTCGCGACAGCGGGGTTTTGCAACAGTTTTTCCATGTTGCTGACATCCATCGGCGCCGTGCTGACTTCAAACCAGGGATACATCGCGTCGACGAACTCCGGTTCAGGTATGACCTTCAAGGCCGCCGTCGAGGCGGCGAGCGACTCCCCGACACACTGGATAAAATCGCGTTCCGTATCCTTGTCCATTTCGTGGCGACGACCAAGCACCACGATGGTGTCATCGGTGGCGATGGAGGTTGGATTCACCCGGTACTGATCGACAACTGTCGTCGTACGGCATCCGGATATGCCGATCATGGCAAAAAAAGCGCCGATACATATCGTCAATCGCCAGCGAAAAATCATCGGAGGATTATTGCCGCGAACCGATAGCGTTAACAACACTGGGCCGTTGCGAAATTCCCGTCGACAGTTTCGCGCCGATATCTCTCAATGCGTAACCGATGGCCTCATTTAGTCCATCGGTACGGGCGGCGAGCCGCTTTTTCGGAGCTTTGCCATAGGCCGCAATTTCCCACGATTCCTGCGGCTCCCCTTCAGAGCCAAGCAGTACGATCCGGTATTGAACCCAGGCTTCATAAATATCAAACCCCGTCTCATCGGGGGTGGCGAACTGCATTTCGACAATTTTCGGCACGACCGTTAAATCGAACGGCGTAGGGGATCCCGGTGTCGGCGGTTGATCCGATCGCGTCACCTGTTGAAACGTTGATTCGAGAACACGGCTGAATACAGTGACCTGCGCGTCACCGCTTGCGATCGACCATTGCGGTCGTTCCTCGGTGTCCTCCGAGTAGTTGTGGTTTCTGAAAGCGTCATCGAAATAGACGGCGACGTTAAGCGGGAGTTTCTCGACCAGGGCGTCCGGGACATCGCTTTCGACCTTCAAATTCACGGAATTCGCGCAGCCGAAAGACGCGAGCAATAGAACCAGCAGGGCGAACCACCCGATCCATCGCAGCGAGCTCATGCTTTCGAGCTTCATCTCAGCGAAAGGCATTTAATCCGACAAACGTGCCGCCGTTACGCCGTGTGAGTTCACGCATCAGGGAAGCGAACCGGATCCCGGTGATTTGCAGGTGAGGCGGATTCGCGGCCTGAACCGGAAAGCCGATTGCGTGAATTCGAACCCGAGGCGTTCCTGACGCATCGCGTTGATTGATTTTGCCGACGAAGTCGACAACTTCTCGAATCGACCGCCCGGTGAACTCATCTCCATAGACGAACAGGCTGATCTTTTTGTCGGGACTGTAAAACGTTCTGATCGCAGCCATGATGCCTTCGACCGGGCTGCTATTACTGAAGGCGTTCCAGCGCAGGAGCCGATCGATAACGGCCCGCCGGCGCCCGGGCGTATCAGGGATCCACTGGCCACTGTAGCTCGAGAACATGTAACTGCCCATGTCGTTCATGATCTGGATGCCTTTTACACGCGGATAGACCTTGAGGGTGTCGATAATCTGGTCGACGACCTTCGGCCACGCGTAACGAAACATGCTCCCCGAGGTATCGATAATAAATATGATGTATTCGCTATCGACGGGAATTCCGCCAATCAGGTCGTTGCGCTTGCGGTTTTTCTTCGAGAGCAAACGGCGCATCTCCTCAGTGAGTTCCTGCTGCGCGGTTTTCAGTTCACCGGCGATCACTGCGTTCATGGCCGCCTGGTCCTTTTTTTCTACCTCGCTCGATTTCAACGCAGCCAGCGCTCGCTGCATTCGTCGCGTTTCGTCTCTCCAGGTCGCTATTTGCGTTTCCATCGAGACCTGTTCCTGCTCCGCGGCAGCGACATCGCGCCGCATATCGAACAGATCCCGTTGCATATTGGAAATCTGTGCGGCGCGCGGATCGACGACATCCTCAGCGGGCGGCTCACCGAAACGGGCGATCATCAACAGTAATATGATGGCACCGAAGCCACACGTCATGACGTCGAGAAACGCAATACTGATAGGTTCGTTGTCGCGGCGGTGTATGCTCACGGCCAGTCCTTCGCCGGGGTCAGAAATGCCCCGCGTGTTTGCAGCGCAACCTGCCAGTAAGCCCACGCCGCGAGCGGGTCACCTTCCATCGGCAGCAGTATCGTGTTGATGGGTATTCCGCGCGGCAACTGGGTGAGCGCGTCCTCGAACAGGCGTACCCGTTGTCGTCCCGTCACGGTTGTCCCTCGCGGCGGCGCGAGGCCCTGGGTCGGGAGGCCGTCGGTGATCAGGTAAATGTTGTCCGGTCTGGGCGACATCCTGTTGACCGATGCGAGCGCTGCGGCAAGGCTCGAACCACCGGCCGGTATTACCTTCTTGAGTTCGTCGATACTGCGATTCAGTTCGTCGTAGTCGCTGACCTTCAGCCATCGCCATTTCGTATCCTTGAGCGCCGGATCGACCACCGTATCGAACGTGAAAATCTGATATTCGCTGCCGGCCGGAAATCGCGCGCTGATCCAGTCAACGGTCGCCAGCGCCTGCTGCCACTTCCATGAACGACGTTTTGCGGCATCATCCATATTTCGGCGTCGAATGATATTGACGATGGTGTCGTCGAGCATGCTCGCGGAGGAGTCGACGAGGATCAGTATCCGTCGTCCCCCGAGCTTCAAACCGGTCAGATACTCGCGGTTGCCTTCTCCGGTAAAGGTTCTGACCTGGTTTGACCGCGCATTGACCTGCGCCTCCATGTTCTTTTTCTGCTGCTCAAGCTTCTTCAAATCGGCTTTGAGTCGGTCAATTTCAACGTTGCTGACTGATTGCGCGTTACCCTTGGCGCCCGCCCGTTCCGCTGCCAGTAGTCTTCGCACGCGTTCGGCTTCGCCGCGCGCAGTTGCGAGTTCTGCTTCGAGTGTGGATGCCTGGCTTTTCGCGTCACCGAGTTTCTCACGTGCGTCACCGATGTCCTCGTCGAGGAGATTGACTTCCTGACTCAGGTCGTAAGTCGGCATGACATCTTTGACGTCGGCATGATGTTTAATGATCAAAAACAACAACACGACGGCGCCAAAGCCGCACGACATAATATCGAGAAATGAAAGACTGAATGCCGAGAAACTGCGGCGTTTATGGCGCATCTGGGTCGGTTACGCAGATTGGGAAATACATCGGCGTCCCCCCTTCAACCGTAACTTCGTCGCCTGCACCAAAAGCCGATTCTGTAATCGGCAATCCGTTCAGGCGGACGTTCGCACTGTTCGCCGAAGCAATTACTGCCCCGTCGCTGGTTAGCCGCGCGTGCGCGATGGTGTGTGCATTCGCGTGGTCGCTGATCGTCCCGTCGGCGCTTAGATAAAGACCGGCGGGAGATAACGGGAATGCTCGTGGTCCGATCAGAATATGGGTCGGTTTAAGTCGAGACGGTTCATGGCCGGCGGGTTTGTCCTTGTGCGCGACAATTGCGGGTGCGGCGCTGGCCGGAAGGCTCGTTATGAGTGACAGCCCGGCTTCGGTCGTCGGTGTCGATGCCGCCAGTGCCTCGCAGCCGGTAAAAACCGAAGTCTCGGACAGCGCGGTCAGGTTGCCGCGGTGATCCCGAAACCCCGGCATGCCCGCAAGACGACTGCCAACGAGGCATGTGGCGTGGGCCTGGAGGCGGTCACGGATATCCTGGTAGACAGGATCGGCGACAGCGATAACGTCGTCGCGCGCTATGCGGGCTTCAAAACGCGCGCGCCGGAACTCTATGTGAACCTTGATCTCGCGCTGCTTGCCGAGCAGATCGAGCCAATTCGGTAATTCGTTGTAGAGCAGCTGCTCGGTACTTGCCTGGTGGAGCGGATCGAATCTCGATTGCGCAAGGAACTGATCGGCGACAAACGCGACCAGCCGCGCGTTCAGCTTGTCGAATCCCGCGCCGTCGACGCTTTCAATCCGTCCGCGTTCGACGTCGGTGCCGACATCGAGCCCGGTAATCACCGCGCGATGCAGCTGCATTTCGACGTGTTGGTAATGCCCGGGGCCGACTTCGGCCGCAGCACTCGCGACCGCCGCATCGACGAGCGCTATTGTGCGAATTTTGCAGGCTTCGGCGATCCCAAGCAGCAGTGCCAGTTGTTCCTTGCCGTATCCTCCCGGAATTGCCCATACCACGGCTTCGGGTTTTCCTGCTTCGCTATGCAATTGCTCGAGATGTTTAAACGCCAAATCCGCGTGGTGTCGAGCGACCCGGGTTGGTCGTCGCAGTGACGCCTGGTCAAGTTGGTACCAGAACCGGTTGTGAAATTCGCGCGGATGCAATTGCGCCTGATCGCTTGCGGCGGTTCCTACTTCGATATTGTTCCCGTTGATGATCGCCGCAGCGGGGCTGCGAGCAACAATAGCCCCGGCTTGCGCAATCCGGACCTCGTGATCATTAAGTTCTATTATTGCAGCGGCCATACCGGGGGTAGGTTCAACGCATCGCCATATGGCGAAGAAGGTTCACATCACAATACGACTGGGTGTCGAGGACGAGCCGCTCCTGCATCAACTGCAGCTGATGCATGATGAACATGATAAAGAGGCTGATAACGAGCGCGATGAATGTTGAGTTAAAAGCAACACCCAGGCTCATCGTAACGCCGACAATGTCACCTTCGACCGCACGGTGCGCCTGGCCAAGTGCCTGGCCAATGCCGCGCACGGTTCCGATAAATCCAATCGATGGTATCGCCCAGACGATATACCGAATCATCGAGAGTTCGGAGTCGAGCCGATCGGCCTGGGTTTCGCAGACTTCCTTGATCGCGTCAGAAACATCCTGAATATTTTGGGTTGATCCAAACCGCTGGAGCGCTGCCAGCAGGACCCTTGGGACGAGAAACTCCCGCTCCGAAGCCGGCAAAGCCTGCACCGAACGCGAATACGCACGGGTATCTTCCGGAAGTATGCGAGTGCCGGCGTCCACCTCCAGCAGCGGCTGATTGAGAAAATGCCGTTCGTGCAGGCTTTGACGCGCTTTAAAGCCGATGATCGCCGTCGCCCACAACGCGAGTATGAAGCACGCTTCCTGCTCATAGTCCTTGATCACGACATAACCGGAACGCTGCACATCGACGATCTCTCCCGCCGCCTGCAGCTCGAGTTGTTCACGCAGAGCCGCGTCGGCCTGCGGCCGTACAATCGTTATATAAATGGCGTGCACGATAATGATTGAGACCATCAGTGCAATGAGCTGAAAATAGAATTCGGAAAACGGGTTGTGTCTCATGGTTCAAATATCGACGGGAAACGGAACCGGAAAGTCTTCGGAGATCTCCTCGGTTGGTTTGAAGGTGTCCGATGGCAGCGTGCGGCGCGTGAACTCGGGTCGTTCGGAATCGGCGTTGCGGTTCGAACTGCCGGGGTTCGCGTCCTGCTGCACCGGTTCCTGGGCCGACGCAACACCCAGGCTCAGCGAGAGCACCGCGGCCAACATGAATTTATTGCGCATAACGTGCGATCCTGAAGCCGACGTCATCGCGTCCGGCCTTGCCGGAATCCCGGTAGGCAAGACGTAACTCCGTTTCTGACGCCTGCGCCCAGTTGGAGCCGCGGATGACATGCGATTCGCCGCGGCGTGGCCCCAGTGGATCCTGTTCGATACCGCTTTGGCTCGGCGCTGCCGAGTAATAGTCGTTCACCCATTCCGATACGTTTCCACCAAGATCATAGATGCCGTGCAGGCTCGCCGGAAAACTACCAACCGGGGCCGTCACGGGAAAGCCGTCAGTATAGTCGGCGATAACGTTGCCCAGAAATCCGCTTGCGGCCTGGTCGGCGTAATTGCCCGAGCGACCGCGCGGAGGAAATTTCCCGGCCCAGGGAAACTTGAATGGCTCCGTCGAGTTCGGCGCGCTCCGCGCGACCCATGCCCATTCGGCCTCTGTCGGTAGCCGATAACCGATTGCCGCCGGATTGATGCCAAGCACCTTTCCGTTTTTAATCTGATAAAAAACGGGCAGGGAATCCTTGCGGCTGAGCCAGTTGCAAAACATCGCCGCCCGCTCCCACGCGAGATTCACGACCGGGTTTAGATCGCCGTTCACATCGACCCCATTAATCGGTTCCGTACGATGATTGGCGAGAAACTGACGAAAATCCCCATTCGTAACTTCTTTCAATCCGAAGTAAAACGGCCGCACGAGATTGGCCTCGCGTAATACTTCGTTTGCCCGACGGCCGGATTCGCGACGTGAGCTGCCCATTTTTATCGGTCCGCCCCGAAACAGCTTCAGTTCCTGGCCTACGGCAGTTTTGACGATACCCTTACGACCACCAGCACCGGGCGCGGCGGCAGCCGGCTTCGCCTGCGTTTTGCTGGCGACGGCTTCGTCCGGGGTTTTCAAGCGAACTTTAATTCGTTTGCGAATTCCCTTGCGCGGGGTCACGTTCGTGCTGTAACTCACGTATCCCGCCTTGCGGATCTCAAGCTCGTGTTCGTGCGTCGGCAGTTTAATCGTCTGGTTCGCATCGCCGCGGGACTGTCCGTCGATGAATAACTCGGCGCCTTCCGGCGTGCTGATCACCTGCACCTGTGCCAACTCGGGTTTCAGCTCGACGCTGACGCTGCCGGTCTCCCCCGAAGTCACTGAAATTGTTCGCGTCGCCGGCGAATAGCCTTCTTTCAGAATCGAAATTTTATGCTTTTTGTCCGGCGTCACCGGCGATTTAACCGGCGATTGTCCCTTGTAGAGTTTACCGATCGTCACGGATGCGCCGCTCGGTGTCGTCGTGACATTGACGTAACCGTCGGCTTTCGCAAGTAAAACCGGCGGCAAATCGAGTGCCTGGCCGGCGACTACTTTCAGGGTGCGTTGCCAGGGTTTGTATCCGTCGAGGGAGAGCGTAACTGCCCGTTGTCCCTGCATCAGTTCGGATTGAAACGGGGTGGTCCCGATCGTCTCGTCGTCGACGGAGACACTCGCACCCTGCGGCTCGGAATTTATCGTTACCTCGGCCCATGCGGGTTTCAGGTCGACAACCAAGGCCTGCTCGATTCCGCGCCCCTCGATTTCAACGACAGTGGTAAACGGGAGGTAACGGTCTGCGGTGACAGTCACTTCCCGCGCGCCGGCTTCGATATTACCGATGATGGTGGGTGCTTCGGCGGTCAACAACTCATCAATCACCACCGTGGCCGACGCCACCGGGGTGATCTCCACCTTCAGTTTCCCGGGCAGCGGCTTCAGCTTGACCTCGTGGGTTTGCAGTGTCTCGTTGGTGATTACGATGTCGTCGGCGAATCGCCAGTAACCTTCCGCTTCGACAATAAAGCGTCGGGGGCCGGGGCGCAGCACCCAATGCTCCCGAATGCTGGGTGCGACGAGTTCGTCAACCGTGACGATGGCACCCGGGGGATCAGTGACGATGCTGACCGATCGCGCGGTGATGACATACCACGCACCCCAGACGCCAACGAGAACGATCAGCGCGACAAGGGTTTGTGCCCAGGGCAACTTGATTCGCGGCAGCGGGGGTGCGGCGCTGGCCGGCCGAAACTTGATCGGCTCGATGATATCGGCCGAATCGTGTTGCGAATTGGGATTGCTTTCGCGTTGGTTCAACTTCCTCAGCTCCCGAACGCGAGCTTCTGCTCGCAGCGAACCGTGATCATCGCATCGGGATTGGTGGCCGACACGTCGAATTCAACGCGGACGTCGCGAAACCCGTCACGTTTACCAACGACCACATAGCGCCCGGGTAATATCGAAACCGCCCGCTGTTCGAAGCGGCCAAGCGCACCCACCTTGTATAACGTAACCTCGGTCAGGTTATCGGAGACGAGGTTCACCGCGATCGGGGTGCGGGCTTGACGGATCGTCTGGTCAAGGCGGCTTATCTGGCTTGATAACCGGGGTCCCGCATTCCCCTGACTCCGTGCCCGCTTGAGTACGGCCTCGGCCGAGGCGGCCACGCGATCATCGTTGAGGCGCCCCGGTTTGGCCAAAATGGATTCGATCTGATTATCGAGTTTCGCCCTCTTGTCGGCGTGGGCGGCGCTCGCGGTCGCGCCGTCGAGTTCCGCATCGAGTTTCGCCGCGCGGCGATATTCGGTTGCCGCCGTGGCCCATTTCTCGCCTCTTTCCGAGGCTGCGGCTTTACGCAAATGCGCCGATATTCGGTCCGCGAGGATCCGGTTCTCCACCTGCGCCAATGCCTCGACGGCTTCCCGTGCGCCAGGTCGCAGTTTCAATGCCCGTTCGAACGCGGTTTTTGCCCGGCTGTTTTCCTGTTCGGCGTAGGCCGCAAGGCCGTCCGACATTGCGCGGCTGAACAGGGTGTCGAGTTTCTGTTGCGTGATCCGTGCGACAGCGCTGCTGGCACCCGGTGCGTCGCCGTCGAGCGCGAGCGCCTCGCCGTATCGCTTCAGTGCCTCGTCGGTGTCGCCGAGGTCTTCGTACCCGGCCGCTTCGTTAACGAGCGCGAGTACCTGGTCAAGCGTCGACGCACGTGCGAGTCCAAGTTGCGCGCGCTCGTTCTCCGGTTCAATCGCAAGGGCGAACCGAAACGATTTTTCCGCCGCGCCGGAATCCCGCGATTCGATGTGCAGAAATCCTTCTTCGATGGCGGCCGCGACGACCTCCGGGGTTCGTGCCTCCAGGTCCTGCATGGCCGACAATGCGACATTGTATGCCTCCCCGGCGTCGTCGTAGCGTTGCTCGCGGTAGGCTTGTTCGCCCTCGTCCATGTGTTCGGCCGCGGCCTCGAATTCCTCCGATGCCCAGACGTCCACGTTACGTTGTTTCAGTCGTTCGGCGAGTTCGAGCAGCGTTTCGAGCTGCGCCTGGTTTTCACGCCGCAGCGCCGTCGCGACCTCGGGTTCGAGGGCCGGAGAGGGGGCGGGCGTAGCTTCGGTTGCAGCATCCGACGATTCCGGTGCCGGCGCTGTGGCCTGGTGGGTAGTCGGGGCGACATACCGGGGCAGTACGAACACGACCGATAATGCGACGATGAACACGACCGCCGCGACTGCCACGATGCCCGCGCGGCGGAATTTTTTCGCCCGAGCGGCCGCCGCCTCGTCGTCGATCATGGCATCGTCGGTGAAGCGCACCGGTACGATCGGCGCGTCGTCTTCTTGGTCAGCAGGGTCGGGTGGTTTGCTCATCGTTACCGGTGTGTCGCAATTTCACGCTCATTATCGCTCATCAACCGTGGCTGGCGAGTCGAAATTGCGAATTTACGGTTCTGGATCAGATAAATCCTGTTCCGACAGCTGACCGATTTCGGTGAGATAGATCTCGTTCAGTATCGCGCGCCACTGCGCATATTGTTCATCGACCGTACCACTGAGGGTGACGGTCTTGTTCTCGAGGGCGATCGTGTGGGGTTCAATTTCGGCGCCAAGCGAACCCGACATCTCCTTTAGGGCTTCTTCGTGGATACGCGCCTCCGAACCCTTGTCGAGTCCGCTTTTGAACATGTAGGCACCGGCGCCTATCCCGAGTACACCAGCACTGCGCGCTGTACTGCTGCCGCTACCCTGGGCAAGTACGCCGGCAACCACCGCGAGTACGCCGCCGATTTTACGTGCGGTGGCTTCCTGCTTCAGTTTTCTCAATGCCTTGATTTCGCGGTAACTCGCTTCGCGCCACTGGTCGTACGGTAATTGCATACGCGCGGTGAAATTCCGGTAGTGTTCCTGCATGAGGTCGACGAACATCTGGTCGCGCACACGAATCGAGTCGACGTGCTGCATGACCGGATCGGAATCGGCGGGAAGCCGTTTCAGCGTATAGCGACCATTGCCGTCAACGCTCATGAAATCGTTGTAATCGTCCGGTGCGAATCGCTGGGCGAACCGCAGCTTCGAGATCGCTCGCAGCTCCTCCCGTTTCGCCGGAGCCAGCTTACGCGCATATTGCTCCATATCGCGTGCAATATCGTTGTACAGCCGCTGAAACGGCTCCTGCTGCTGTCGCAACGACCGATCGTAGGCGTACTGGCTGAGCTTGTCCGTGTAAGTTCTCGTGAACCAGCGTTTGCCGGACGAGTCGCTGACCGTCACTTTCAAAGTGAGGGTTTCGCCGTCCGACTTCACGACGACACCGTTGACGTAGACATCGGACTCACTTTGTCCGTCCGGAACGATGCGTACGGCCCCCCAGTTACCGGTGCTTTGCAGCGTCTCTACGACATGTTCGGCCGTATATACCGATTCTGCGCGACGCACATCTGGGGTCGTCGTTGATTTTGCTTCGTCCAGAAATTCGATACCCGGGTCGAATATGTTGACACCCGTGTCGAGCAGCAGGTGCTCAGGAATGGGTTCCGGCGCGACGTAGGGCGTTTGCTGGACGGAGGCGGTGCGCACTGTCTGCGAATTGCATCCGCCGAGGACCCAGCCAAAGATACTCAGCAGGCAGATGAGTTTTACCGTTCGGTCACGCATTAATTACCAATCCCCGTCTTGTACTTGCGATATTCTTCCCAGAGCTTTTCGCGCAATACAGGGTCCGGCTCCCGACTCGCGGCTTCGCGCAACTGCCGTGCAACGATATCGTCGTCGCGTGCGTCCGCAACGTCGTTTGGAATTGTGCCCGTAGCCTGTCTGTATTCACCCGGAGCGCTGCTGCCCGTTTCATTGGGTGTGTGTCCCAGACCTGTAGACGTCTGCGCCCGCCCGCCGTCACCGGGTTTTTGCGCTGGGGTGCGACGGCTACCGCTGCCGCCGCCGGGCGGGATGGCCGCGTAGGCACCGCCCCGATTCGCGGCCGCGCTGCCGCCGCCGCCAGCGGCGCGTTCCTGCTCGGCTTCGTCGCGCGCTTTACGCATTAATTCATCGAATTTGGCCAGCTTCGCCTCGAGATCCTGGTTGAGCGTGGCCGAGCGCTCCGCGGCCGTCACGCTGCCGGTATTAATGACCGAATCTTCGGATGTTGCCGCAGCCGGCGCCGCACCGCCCGATGCCGCCGCCTGGTCGCGCGCCTGGGAACCGCTCGCGGGTGTTGGCGCACCACCGCCCCCTGCTGATTGCTGCGGCTTCGCAGGCTCGGCGCCGCCGGCTTGTTGCCCGGCCGGCTGCACGATGGGATTGCCGTTCTCGTCGAGCGGGATGTCAGTGATTTCCACATCCGTCGCTTCACCGCTGGGCGGCGGCGCGCTCTGAGCCTCCGCCGCGCCCGCGGGCGGTTGGGCGGCTTGCTGCTCCGCCGCCTGCTGTTTCGCCGAGGCGGCAGATTCAGCCTGCGCGTCTTGCTGTTGATCTTCGGACGCTTGTTGCGATTCCGTCGATTCCGCTTGTTCCTGCGCGCCCTGTGCCTGCGATGTCTGCTCTTGCTGTTCGCGCGGTTGTGTTTCCGGCGGCGGTTGACTCGGCGGTTGCGTCTGGGGCGGCGGCGTATACGGTTTCTCCGGCGGCGACGCGCAGCCGGTGAGCAGGGACGCTGAGAGCAGCGTCGACGATACGGTCAGTAACAAAAACTTCATCTTCAACCCGGTTCACTCCCGTATCAAATGGATACGTCGGGAAAGACGTAACGGATGGTCATTGCGTCCTCGAACGGACCGTCGTCCCCGATGCTTGGCCTGAACCGCGAGTTGCGCAGGGTAGCGCGCGCTTCGCGGAGCATTCGCGTATTGTCCGGCGGATTGGCCGCGGTGACCTCGATACTTCGCACTTTACCGCTTTTGGTCACTTTGAACGATGCGGCAACATAGGCATTTGCGGGGGCCGTATCATTTTCCGGTATCGGAGACCGGCGTTCGACAGAAAAATATTTCATCGCCCTTGGTGTTCCGAACTCGAGTGCGAGTTCGTCTTCGGAAAGCCCGGCAGCTTTTAGCATCCGATAGGCGTCACGGTAGTTCTCGTCGGAGGATTGCGGACGATCAAACACGAGCTCCCAATCGGCGAGATTCGCGAGGGCCAGCCCGTGTTCAATCTCTTGCTCCGGGTTGTTCGTCAGCGCCACGACGCGCTCGAGCGCCTGTTTTCCGCTGATAAAGCTTTCGATGATCAGGTTGCGACGCTCGATAATGTCACCGAAATCCTCGCCCATGCGTTGGCCGCCGGTGGCGATATCTTCTTCGGTATTACCGACATACATCGCCAGATTCAGGTGTGCCTGCGCTTGCGAGTTGAGGATCCGGACGAGGCGCGGATCATCCTCGGTCCCGCGATCGCTAATCGTTCCCAGCGCGTCGTCCAAAGCCTCGATCGCATCCCGCAGTTTCCGATAGGTCGCGACCCCGGTATCGAGGTCGTGCGCGCGGGTCTCCCACGCGGCGAAGGTCATTGCCGCGTCGACGAATTCGTCGGAATGCGCATCGACTTCGCGACGATGAATCCAGAAGCGAAACCGTTGGTGCTGATCGACGGCTTGCCAATCCCCGACCGTGGCGTAGGTTTCGATCAATAAATCGACGATCGGGATGTGCACGAGGTGGTGCAGCCCCTTGTTAATCCGGTTAACGTGCAGCGCCTGCTGGAATGCCTCGATCGCTTCCCCGGTCTCGCCGTTCGCGCGATAAGCCAGACCGACGCTCAGAAACTGTTCCGACAACCGATAATCGAGCGCCCCCCCATCGCGCTCGATCGTCGCGATATTCCGTTCGTAAGGGCTGACATCTATCTCTGACGGCCCCTGCTCGGCGCGCGCTGTGGCCGCGCTGCTGGTCAGCAGTACAGCCGCGATTGTCTGAAGGGCGTATTTCTGGCGCATGGGGGCAGTCGTCGCTTCGGGCTTCCTCATCTGGGGCGGGCGTCGAACGCTGCCTTTGCAGATCGCTCTCAGGCTTCTGTTTCGACCAGCCGCGTGGCTGATTGTTCCGGTTCCCGGAATGCCGGGATCCAGCATGACGATTTTACCTGAACTTGAGGTGAACGCGCGGATAAACAGCGCCGTCGGGCTATTTTTTTGATGGGCTGAGTATCGCCTCGGGCAATGTCGCCGCGCGCAGGCAATTCGGGCACAGACAGTCCGTATTCGGGTCTATTTCCGTTGTCGCCAACGCCGGCAATTTCGAGCACCAGCATTCGGCCATTTCCCGACCGCATTCGAAGGGGGCGCCGCAACGTGAGCAGTGTTTCGCCTGTGCTTGTCCGTGTTCCGGGTTCACCATATCGACCGTTACCGCTGTGCGTGTAACCTAGTCGGCTACAGTACCGAAATCGTCGATCATAAAGCTGGCGTCCGCTTCTGCGATGAGCTTCCCGTCACCGAGCTTCGCCGTCGACGCGAGCTGCAGGAGGCGGCCCTTGCGTCGCTTCAAATGACACTCGACCTCAATGCGCGTGCCAACTGGTAGCGGTTCGCGGTAGCGGATTTCGCATTTGGCGGTAAAGCCCCGACCGTCCTGCAGAAACAGCCAATTGGCCATTACGTCGTCGAGGACGCTGAATAGTATTCCGCCGTGCGTGACCCCATCGAAGCCGACGTGGTTCTCGGTCGGGGTGAATTCTCCGCGACAGATCCCGTCTTCATAGCGATAGGGAATGTTCAGACCAATCGGGTTTTCCGTGCCGCACACAAAACAGTGATCGGCGTCCCCGCGTTTTGTGGACGTTTCATCGCTCATGGCTAAACCATGTCTTCGTAGCGGTTTGGCAGTTGCAAATTGACGGCATGATCGAAGCCCGGCAGTTTTAATTCGCGGTCGCTGATTTCTATCTGTGTTTCATCGATCAAGGCGTCGCCAAATCGATAAATCGGCTTCATCGGCTCGCGCATGCACGCTTCGTCGTAGGCGGTGGCGTTTGCGCGCACTGCTTCGAGCTTCGCCTCGTAGTCGGCGCACCGCTTGCTGCCGTAGCGATGTTCGAGCATCGCGCGCGCTACCCGGTTCGACAGCACGGTGGCCGTTGCGTTGTTGCCGCCGAATCCTTTTGAATTGAGAAATGCGACATCGGCTTTGCCTGACAAGTCGAGGTCGCTGGTCGGAATATTCAACCGCTCGTCGTAGATGTCCTCGGCGACGGCATCGATCGTTTTAATGCCCGGCAGAATCTCGTCGTGAAATATCCCGAGCGAACTGATCATCTGGTCGGCACTGGCCGGCGCCAGCGAGTGTCCGACAAATGTTTTCATCGCGGTGATCGGCCAGTCTGTAATGCCGAAAGCGGCCGCGACCTGGTCGAATACGCGCGATTCAGTGGTTCGGTTCTGCGGGGTGCTCGACCCGTGTGCCTGCACGAAACTGCGGTGCCGTACAGCGTCGTCACCGAGTATCGCCCGCGCCGAGGCGACGGCTTTTGCCAGCGTGACATAGTTGCCCGGGCCGGGGGCCGAGATCGACTTTTTGAATCCATCGGCATTGACGAAGACGTCGGCAACAGCGCCATGAATCTGCGCGCCCATCTCGAGCGCAAGCTCGTCGTCGAAAAGCACGATGTACTGGCCGGATTCGGACAGTACGAACCCGCAGTTCTCACCAAATGGCCGACTGGCGCGACGATGGTCGGGGGCGTTCGCACCATCGAGTTTGCACAGGTTTTCGTCGGTCGCCAGTGCACTCATCGCCGCATAGCCTTCGATGACTTCCGGCAGTAACGGGGCTTCGGCGTTGCCGACAACGGCAACCCGACGCCGACCCGACTGAATGTCATCGGCGGCGGCGCGCAGGTTGTACAAAAATGTGGCGCACGCGCCCACGGCGGCGCCGGTGGCGCCGACATTGCCGAGCACATAGGCGTTCACGAAATCGGCAGGCATCTGGTTGAGTCCTAGAGGAAGCTGCTTTGAGCTGACCCGGTTGCCACGCAGCCGCGCCTGGGTCATGCCGCCCGTACCGTATCCGTCGAGCTGACCCATCGCACTGGCGGCATATACACAGATTTCGTCCGGCTTCACTGTCTGAGTGATCGTCTCCCAGTCGATGCCGATGGAACGGACCGCATCGGAAGCCGCGATGATCGTCAGTTGCAGTCCGCGCGGGTGAAACCGCGAGTTATACAGGGCGGCCGGATCGAAACCGGTCGGAAGCTGCCCGGCTGCCTGGACCGTGAGCTTGCGGTGTGCTTCGAGTTTAATTTCCGTGGCGCGTTCAATGCGCAATTCGACGAGGTCGTCGTCAAGTGCGGTGACGAGACACCCGGTGGGTAGCGGATTCGGTAAATCTCGTTTACGAATCACAATCTGTCCGCCGCTGCCGCTGTCGGTTTGCAGCGCGAACACGCTGTTGCCAGGGACACGATCGGGATCAAACAGGGTCGGTTCGATTCGCCGGATTAATGTGTGTTCAAGAATAGATTGCCCGAAGCGCTGTTCGATACCGTCGGGCGTAAGTACTTCACCGTCGCCGGTGACATAGCCCGAACCGTCCCAGCGGACGAGTCCCATCATGGCGCCGAGCGCGAGAAAAGTCCTGGCACGTTCTCGTCCGCTGGTGCTTTCGATAATGGTACGGCGATACGCATGATGAAACGAGGACCGGCCGGCGGGGCCGACGCCGCCGAAACCAACGATTAACGGGAGTCGCGTCATTGTTTTGAAAGGCTCGATGGAGAGTGTGACTGGAATCCAGTTTAATCCGCCGATCAGCAAATAGATTGGCCATTTCAGCCAATTTATTGGTTATATTCGCTATAATTGATCGAAAACAGGACGATCGCACGACTATGAAACTCGCCTTTGTGCTCGCCGAAAACATGCTTGTGGCCAGTGCAATGCTGCCGCTCGAAATGTGGCGGGCCGCGGAATCGACCGCAACGGGCCAGGGCGCGCAAGACGCACCACTGGAAACCTGCCTTGTCGCCGTGGATTTCGCGCCGGTGCCGAATCAGGCCGGGTTACCGATCGTGGCCGAAACCGATTTTGACGACGAACAATTGTTCGACGTTGTCTATCTGCCCGCGTTGTGGCGAAACCCGCGCCGGGTGCTTCGCCGCAACGAAGCCATGTATGGCTGGCTCAAAACTCAATTTGCCGGTGGGGCGATGCTGGCCGCGGTGGGAACCGGATGCTGTTTTCTCGCCGAAGCCGGATTGCTCGATGGAAAATCGGCGACGACGCACTGGCATTATCTTGAACGGTTTGCCCGTGACTATCCGAATGTGCTGCTGAAGCGGGATTACTTCATCACCCAGGCGGGCTCAATTTTTTGTGCCGCATCTGTCAACGCGCTCGCGGATGTCACCGTTCACCTGATCGAGCACTTCTACGGCCGTGCAGTCTCGAGCCACGTCGAAAGGAATTTTTCGCACGAGATCCGGCGTCCTTACGACAAGTATCGTTATCTCGAGGGCGATGACCTGCAGCACAGCGATGAATTGATCATCGAGATCCAGTTGTGGCTCCAACGTCATCTGAATCAGACCATTACGATCCCCGGGATTGCGACGAAATTCGGCCTCAGTACGCGTACGCTGGCGCGGCGATTTCGGGCCGCGACCGGATTATCTCCGCTCGCCTATCTGCAGGGGCAGCGGATCAGGACGGCAAAGGAATTGCTTGAATCGACGAACCTCACGATCGGCGAAGTCGCGTTCCGGGTCGGCTATCACGACCAGGGTCATTTCTCGCGCCTGTTCGCCCGCGCGATGGCGGTCAACCCCGCGGACTACCGTAAAACTGTTCGTGCGAAGGTATTTTCAGCCTCCCCGGGGACCCGCTAAGCGTGTCAAGAATCTTGACATCGTCCCGCTGCTTGCGCCGCGCGCTAACTCGCTGATTAGTCATCGGTTTATGGCGCAGATCATGGCGTTCGGTGAGAGTTCGACGGATGGGGCGGGAAATTCCTGTCAAGAACCTTGACAGTGACACCGGGCGCGACCAGGTAAAACGTTGTCTGGTGCCGCTTCTTCAGGTTTGGCAGAGTCCTTGCATAACCTGTTGCGACGGTCGCACGCGACCGTCATCTCCGAAACCGGGGGCGCGACGTCGTCCGTACAGCCGGCGCGCGATGTTGTCCGGTCGATTTGTGGTAGCGCGATTTCCCCGGACTCGGGTAGTGCCTACGCCGCGCGATAACGCGGTGACTTTTATAACCCCGCTTCACGCGGGGTTTTTTTTCATTCATCCGCTGCGCCTGAATCCGGTCGAAAGCGCGTTAACATAGCGGTTCATCGCGCCTGCGCGATCTTGTCTGCCACGGATTATCCGAATTATGAGTTCACCACGTTACATTGGCTTCGATACATTAAGCCTCCATGCCGGGCAACGGCCTGATCCGGTAACCGGTGCCCGCGCCGCGCCGATTTACCAGACAACGTCCTATGTGTTCGAAGACACGGATTATGCCTCCTCGTTGTTTGACATCGGGCGTACGGGGCATGTGTATACCCGGATCTCGAACCCGACTATCGGTGTGGTCGAGGAGCGCATGGCCGCACTCGAAGGCGGTGTCGGGGCCGTTGCGACGGCGAGCGGAATGGCCGCGATCCACCTCGCCATCGCGACACTCGCCGGCAGCGGCGATCACATCGTTGCTTCGCGGGCCCTCTACGGCGGTACGCATAACCTGCTGGAATATACGTTACCGAGATTCGGGATCACGACGTCATTCGTCGATCCCGGCGACATCGGCGCGTTTGCGGCAGCAATCACCCCGGAAACCCGGCTGATATTCGGTGAGACGATCGGCAATCCCGGCGGCGAGATTATTGATCTCCAGGCGCTGGCCGATGTCGCGCACGGTGCCGGCCTGCCGCTCGTGATCGACGCCACGCTGAGCACGCCGTGCCTGGTGAAACCGTTCGATTGGGGTGCGGACATCGTCATCCACTCATTGACGAAGTTCATCGGCGGACACGGCATCGCGGTCGGCGGTGTGGTCGTAGACAGTGGCCGGTTCGATTGGGAAGCGAGCGGACGTTTTCCGCATTTGTGCGAACCCTACGCGGGATTTCATGGGGTCAACTTCACGGAAGATTTCGGCCCGTCGGCATTTAACATGCGAGCACGGGTGGAGGGTCTGCGCGATTTCGGCGCTGCACTCAGTCCCGCCAACGCGTTCTACCTGCTGCAGGGCCTCGAAACGTTGCCGCTGAGAATGGCCCGTCATGTCGACAATGCCACCGCGATTGCCGCATTTCTGGAAAGTAACGATGCTGTCGAGGCCGTGACTTACGCAGGCCTGCCGTCCCACCCGGATTACGAATTAGGGCAACGACTGATGCCGAAAGGTTGTGGCGCGGTGTTCAGTTTCAACATCAGGGGAGGGCGCGATGCGGGTCGAAAATTTATCGACGCGCTCGAACTCTTTTCGCATCTTGCGAATGTCGGTGATGCCAAATCTCTCGTGATTCATCCGGCGTCGACGACGCATCATAGAATGGACGCGGCTGCACTGGAGGCCGCAGGCATTTCCCCGGGCCTCGTTCGCCTTTCCATCGGGCTCGAAGATCCACAGGATCTGATCGACGATCTCGGCCGGGCCCTTTATCGGTCGCAGAAATAGGGAGCGGTTCAGGATGAATGTTCAATTCAAAGGGCACAACGTCTACGCCGCGACCGGAAGGCAGGAACTCGATCCGGATAAACCGTCACTCGTATTCATTCACGGCGCCGGCATGGACCATACGGTGTGGACGGTCTTCGAAAGGTATTTCGCGCGTCACGGATACAACGTGATCGCACTCGATTTGCCGGGACACGGTCGTTCGGCTGGCGATCCGGTGCCAGGCATTGCCGGGATGGCCGAATGGGTGGACGGCGTACTCGAAGTGCTCGGCATCGCAAACGCCACCATGATCGGACACAGCATGGGCTCGCTAGTGGCCTTCGAAATGGCGGCGAGCTACCCGGACCGGACCTGCAAAGCGGTTTTACTCGGTTTCGCCATGCCGATGGCGGTCGGGCCGCCGCTGCTCGACGCGGCGCGCAATAACGACCATTCGGCGATCGACATGATGGTGATATTCGGACACGACTTTCGTTCGCAGCTCGGCGGGAATCGCGTTTCCGGCGTGCACGTCGTGAATTTGGCGAAGCGCCTGCTCGAGAAGAATCGCCCCGGTGTTTTGTTCAATGACCTGAATGCCTGTAACGAATATTCAAACGAATCTGCAGCTGCGACGATTAGCGCACCAGTCGTGCTCGTATCCGGGGATCGCGATAAGATGACATCACCGCGGGCAGCTGCCGCGATGGCGCAAATGCTCGGTGACGCACGTCTGGAGTTAATTGAAAACAGTGGCCACGGGGTCATGGCGGAACAACCGGAGCTGACACACCGGGTGCTCGTTCAGGCCGTCGGCGGCTGACCTAACGGCCTTGTTTGACGCCGATGGCCGCGTGGTCGTCGATGCGGGTAAGAAGCATACTTTCGCCGCTGTTGCGCAGGTATTCGTCGACCGCCTTTTGCTGACCCAGCCAGCGAAAATAATCGTCGATAATTAAAACACCGCCGACGCAGAGTTTCGGCATCAGCTGCGCGCACTCGACCACGGTGGACTCGTACATATTGGTATCGAGACGCAACAGGGCTATCGAAGTGCTGTCGTTTTCGGGCAACGTGTCCTGTACGAGTCCCTTGTGAAAAAGGAGATTGGACGACGGGTACTTCGTGAGCGCGAGATTCGCCTGAACGTCTTCGAGCGGAAAGTTGTGCCACGTACAGTCACCATCCTTCGTTTTACGCGCCCATTTCCGTAACGCCGGCTTGCCGAGTACGCTGACGTCGTCGGCGCCCGGTTTCACCATGCCTTCGTAGGTATCGTAGAGCAGGATGCGACGGTCGCCGATACCGAGTTCGGTCAGCGTCCACGCGACCGCCATCATGCTGCCGCCAGCGCCGACCCCGCATTCGACAAAATCACCAGCAATGTTATTCGCGACGACGTAACGCACGGCGCGTTCTAGATTCGCGACGCGCGCCTGCGATGTCATCGTGTGGGGGCGCACTTTGTCCCACAGTGACCGCGTGAACGGACTGAAATCCTGCGGGTATTTCGGGGGCAGCTCGCGCATGCCGTTTGGCGCCAGCGCCTTGCGCACGAGTTTCGAGCTCTCGCGCGAGAGGTTCGTTTTCCAGATCCTCAGCTGGCTGGTGAAATCGTTCATCGGTAATTCGGATTCAAACTCCGCGGTAACTCTTGTGTCAAAATGGCCGTCACCGGTTGTGGCCGGGCTCTCTTCGTTTCAAGCAGCTTTGGATAGTCGATGTCCGGTTTTCGTTACCTGCCCGCCGTACTCATGTTACTCGCAGTTGCGGCGCTGGCGTCAGAAAATCTGTCGCACTACCCCATTGGCGTGTTGTCGCTACTCGGCGTCGCGGCGCTGATAAGGGATCCCAAATCGATGCTCGGGTCGGCCGATGCGCGGCTTCTCCTGAGCGTATTCGCGTGTCTGTGGATTCCGATGCTGCTGGCCCTGACCGATGCTGCGGATCCTGCTCGCGCCGCAAAAACAACAGGTTTTTACCTGCACTTTTTGCCTGCCGGACTCTACATCGCACACATGTTATCCGACCCCGGAATCCGGCGCATCGTCATCACGGGCACAGCGGCGATAGTCGGATTCTGGTGCGTCGATGGCATCATTCAGCTCGTTAGCGGGCGCGATCTGTTCGGCTATCCCTACGATGGATCCGTATTGAAAGGCGTGTTCTATCCGAAGCAGCGTTTCGGCCTGATCCTGGCCGTGTTCACACCCTTGTATATTCACGTCGTTCAGCGCTTTGCCGCGCGATCCCCGTTCGCATGGTTACTGCTCGCGCCCCTCGTCGTGGCCATTGCGTTTTCGCTGAAGCGTACGGCCTGGATGATGCTTTTCGTCGCTGTCGCGCTGTATCTCGCGACATTTTTCCGGGCCACGACGAAAAACGTTCGGACCGTCGCGCTCGTTGCGGTGGTTTGCGTCGCCGCGCTTTTCGCCGCGATGTCGGCGCAGCCCAATCTGAAAACACAAATCGCAGGGACGCTGAACGTTTTTTCGAGCGATTTCGAAACCGCCGACATTGCAACGTCGCGTCGACTGAGTTTGTGGAAGACGGGTCTCGCGGTCGCGCAGGCGCACTGGATCAACGGGGTCGGGCCCCGTGGTTACCGTACGGTTTATCGAGATTTTGCGCCGTCGGACGACTTCTGGATCGCGCGCGGAACGAAAGGGCAGACCCATCCGCATCTGATGGTGTTGGAGGTATTGATTGAAACCGGCGTGATTGGACTCCTCGGTTACGGATTCGCGCTGGTATTACTCCTGAAAAGGCTCTGGTCGTCGCGAATTGCGGACCCGGCTTCGAGCGCCTGCCTGATGGTAGCGCTGGTTGCCTGGTTTCCGTTCAACGCACACCTCGCGTTTTACGGCTCTTACTGGTCGAACATAGCCTGGCTGATGCTGGCGCTCGGTTGCACGATGCGGCCATCGGCTGAGAACGTCCGCGCCTGACGTTCCTAAATTAGCGGTTGTCGGGTTTTCGTCGCCGCTTGCGGGTTTTCAGGGTCGACTTTTCCGCCGCGAAATGATGTTTGTCGTCCGCCTCGAATTCCACGACGGCGCCCCACTTCAGTTCTTCGTCCTGCTCGTAGCGCTTGCCGAGTTGCCACGCGATCTGCGCACGAGCGAGTTCGAGTCCGAGGTAAAACGCGTGCGAGCCGTCGTCCTCAACGTCAAGTTGCGGAAAGAGATCGTAGGGATCGGTCGCAACATTGAGCCCGTCCCGGTTGTAGATGCTGATGCCATTGGTGGAGACTTGTATGCGGTAATTCGCGTCGCGTACGGCGGCGGCGGATTCGACGATTTCCTGTTCTTCATACGGAAACGGGTGTCGCTCGTGCAGGGCAAGCAGCCCCTCGTCGATGTGACGCGGCGGGCTGGCGTCTTCGCGCGCTGCCAGCATGATCCGGCGTGCCCGATCGATTTCCTTCACAACCGAGCGGCAGTGCCCGCTCACCTCCGTCGTCAGTAAACCGGTGACGTTCAATTCAGAAGCAACACCGAGCAGCAGTGCATTGACCCCGAGGGTGTCGGCGTGAGTCAGTTCACTCAAATTGCCAATTCCCATCATGATATCGATATCCGGGTAACGCTCACGCAGCGTGTGGAAGCGCACGATCGAAGCGGTCAGGCCATAGTGGATCGGATCGAGGATCGCGTCGGCGAAAAACGCGCGTCCGGATCCGGCGAAAGCGTCGATCGTTTTGCACAGCGAATCGATGCTGGCAGGTTCGTCACCGATCAGGACAGGCACCGCGGTCGTTTCTTCGGCGATCCACAGTGAACGCTCGCTGAGACTGAACAGGTAGTCCGCGCCGGCGCGGGCGCCGCGCAGGAGTTCGTCGTCAACGAGCGAATCGATGCTTACCGCGTGGCCGGCGGCCTTCAATGCGGCGATGAGATCTTCCAGATGCGGAAACGGCGTATCCGGCAGGCAGCCAACATCAATGACGTCCGCACCGTCGCTGCGGTAGCGTGCAGCCCGATCCAGTGATTCCTCGATGGTGGCGCGCGGGGCGTCGACGAGTTCGGCGAAAATGAGCATGTCGCTGCGGCTCAGGTCGTGCGGTTGGCCGTCGACCCCGAAAAAGCGTGGCAGGTCCTTCAGTTCTTCGGGCCCGCGCTCGAACGGTACCTGGAAGTGCCTGCTCAGTACTTCCAGATCACCGCGGCAGCGTCCGGGCAACAAAACCCGGTCGAATCCGGGCAGTTCGTCGAGCCGGCGCATGATCATCCCGCCGGTCATCAATGCGGCGACCGAGACACCGAGTACCCGGATCTCGTATTCAAACGAACGTTCGGACAAGCCTTCGAGGGTGCGGCGCAAGCTCTTTTCTGCGAGCTTGCCGGTGATAAAGAGAATGCGTTCGGCCATCGGTGGATTATCCTGTAAAACAGATCGACACGCATAAGGTTGCCGATCCGTGACCTGCTCATGTTCCGCATCCGATCGGTTTGGGCAAAGACGGTCGCGCGCTGTCCCGACCGATCGTTGCGACAGCGGCCCGCCCGCCGGACAAATCGTGTCGGCGCGACGCCGATCCTTCACCCGGCGGCGTTTTCGCCGGTCCCGTCCATGCGGGAACGGGGAGTGGCCAATAATATTATAAAAATCATAGGGTTAACCGCCCTGTCTCGCGCGACAGCGACGTGTGTCTCACATTCCGTCGACAATTCAGATAGTTACATCCGACGCCCGCAAAAACTTGTCGGTTTGGCTTGCCGATCGGCGCGCGGTCATCTAAATTTTATGTGTAAGTCCTCTCATAATCGGCCAATTTCACAAAGGGGGTCCTATGTTCGAAACCGATCAGGAAACCGTTGATGAGTTGCTGTCGACGAGCGCGGAATTTCGGCGCTTGTACGACAAGCACACCGCTTTGAAAACTCAAGTGCAGGATGCAAATGGTGGTGTGGCAGGGATGGAGCAGTTAGCACTGGAAACGCTGAAAAAAGAAAAACTATCAATCAAAGATCAAATGTCGATGCTGATTAAAAATTATCACGCGATGCACGCCTGACAACCAGAACGCAACACTTACGTAAAACAAGGCAACGCCACGAACCGGTCCCGCGAAAACGGGGCCGGTTTTTTTATTCACAACATCAACCCACAAGGTAACCCACCGATGGCCGGTCAATTCGTAAAAGACAATATTCACGACGGCGTATTGACCGTGCTTGTCGATCGCGAATCCAAGCGCAATGCGCTCAGCCTGACGGTACTCGGGGAAATCCACGACACGTTTGCGCGTCATGCCGATAACGACACTTTGCTCGCGGCCGTTATTCGCGGTGCCGGTGATCGTTGCTTCGCGGCCGGGGGGGATCTGCAGGAACTCGATCAGGTGCGCGACGAAAAGTTACTGCGAGAGATGGCCGCCGCAGCATTTAACGCGCTGGCGGCGATACGCCATTTCCCGGTGCCGGTTATCGGTGCGTTGAATGGCGATGCGATCGGTGGCGGGGCTGAATTCGCGGTGTCCTGCGATATGCGGATATTCGCGCCTCACGCGCGGATCGCATTTGTTCAGGGGAAGTTGTGTGTTTCGCCGGCGTGGGGCGGCGGCATCGATTTAATGCGGATGGTTGGTCCCGCTACGGCGCTGCGCCTGTTCTCGCGGGCAGAATTTATCGATGCGAACCAGGCTGTCCAACTTGGCATCGCGCAAGCGGTAGCCGGGGAAGGTGAGTCGATTGATTCGGCGACCGAACGATTTCTCGAACCGGTGAGGGCGATGCGGCCTCAGGTCATGCGCGCTTTCAAAGCGCTCGCGCGGGCGCACCGCGACGGAGCGGGTGCGCGGGAGCTGCGGGAGGTCGAACTCGAAGGTCTGCTGGAAACCTGGCTCCACGACGATCACTGGAATGCGGCGGCCGCGGTTCAGGCCGGCATCGCGGCCCGACGCTAGAACGAATCGGGCGCGGCGGCTGCTGCGCCGCGCCCGGTTGATTACCCGTCGATCTTCTCGCGTACCAGGCGGCCGTACTCTGCGTCGCACTGGTCAAAATGCCCCAGCATGCGATCGATTACAGGCCTGGAACATTGACCGAGACCGCCGGCGATGTTGCCGATAAGGATCTCTTTTTGCGCCGGGTTCATCAGGCGAAACAACGCGCCCGCCTGCTGATAATCATCGTTGCCTTCACTGTGATCGTAGCGATCCGCATCGCCGTCGATACTCAACGGAGGCTCTCGTAGCGTCTCATCCTGAACCGGACCACCTTTTGTATTCGGTCCGTAGTTCACATCGCCGCCTCCGCCGGCGTTGCTACCGTGACCGAAAGGACAACGCGATCCCGCCATTGCCCCGCCGCGCTGGTAGTTATTTACAGCCGCAGCGCGCGGGTAGTTCACCGGCAAGTCGTTGTAGTTCGCGCCAACCCGGTAGCGATGCGCGTCGGGGTAGGCGAACAATCGCGCCTGGAGCATCTTGTCCGGGGAAAACCCGAGGCCTGGAACCGAATTACTCGGCGAGAATGCCGCCTGCTCCGTTTCGGCGAAATAGTTCTCGACATTGCGATTCAGTTCGAGCACGCCGATGTCGATTAACGGGTAGTCGGAATGCGGCCACACTTTCGTCAGGTCGAACGGGTTGATCGAGCAGGTCCCGGCATCCCGCTCCGGCATGATCTGCAGCTTGACGTTCCAGCGGGGAAACTCTCCGCGCGCGATCGACTCGACGAGGTCACGCTGTGCGTGATCAGGATCGGCGCCGCATACCTCCCGCGACTGCGCTTCGTCAAGACAGCGAATCGATTGCGCGGTTTTGAAATGCCACTTGATCCAGAAGCGTTCACCCTTGTTATTCCACATCGAGAACGTGTGTGAACCGTAGCCGTTCATGTGGCGGTAGGTTCCCGGCACGCCGCGGTCCGACATCACGATAGTGACCTGATGCATCGCTGCAGGATTCAGCGACCAGAAATCCCAGACCATTTCCGGTGATTTCAGGTTAGTCCCCGGATCGCGTTTCTGCGTGTGAATGAAATCCGGGAACTTCAGCGGATCGCGCAGGAAAAATACCGGCGTATTATTGCCGACGACGTCGTGATTCCCCTGTTCGGTATAGAACTTCACGGCGAACCCGCGCGGGTCTCGCTCCGCATCGGCAGAACCGCTCTCGCCGCCGACGGTCGAGAATCGGAGGAACACTTCGGTTTCCTTCCCCTCGCCGGTGAGAAAGTCGGCGATGGTATAGGCAGAGAGGTCGCCTGTGAGGCGGAAGGTCCCATAGGCACCGGTGCCCTTTGCGTGGACGACACGCTCAGGGATCCGCTCCCGGTTGAAGTGAGCCAGTTTTTCCGCGAGTGTGAAATCCTGCAGTAATACGGGTCCTCGCGGGCCGGCGGTGACGGAATTCTGATCGTCGGCGACGGGGATCCCGGCCGATGTCGTCAGCGTACTTCTCTTTTCGCTCATCGTGCTTTCTCCTCGGATGCACTGGTGGCTACGGGGAGTGAGCTTAGGCAGGCACGAACGATATAACTATTTAATTAAATTATTCAATACGATAGAAAATAACTAACATAGAATGAAGCGGGGACTGACGCAGCGGCGTTCGCCAGACGCCGCGCGCCGGGCGTCACTGCTATCCCTGGTGAAAGGCGTAGCGCTCGTCGGCGACGCGGACCGGCACCTCGTCGAGACCCAGCTCGCGACGCACGATATTCGTACCCATTACGAGGGATACGCATTTGTAATGCGCGATACGACGGGACAAGCCTTCGCGTCCGAATCCGCAATCGGCGGTAATAATCAGTCGCTCCGCGGGCACGAACTTCAGTGCGTGCCGGATTGTCTCGGCGACCATTTCCGGCGACTCGACCGTTGTCCGTGTGTGGTCGACGACACCGATGCCGATTTTCTTGTCGGTTTTGTATTTTCCGAGCAGTTCAACATCCCGTGCGCCATTGCTGCCGCATTCCAGCATCAGCACGTCGCAATTCATTTCGAGGAAGTAGGGCAGGGGTCTTTCGTAGCTCGGTCGGTCCCAGTAGAAACTTTGCTGGTTCGGGTTGCCCCAGCACGTGTGCGCCCAGATTTCCGCCTCTACGCCCTCGACCTGGCGGTTGAACGCGTCGGTGTAGAACTGAAGGTCCTTATCGGAACACGGCGGTTCCATGTTGCAGTTGAAATGGTGAACGGGTTCTTCGATCTGGATGATCGGACACCCCGCCTCGGACAGCGCGCGGTACTCCTCGTTGAGTGCGGCAGCGATGTCCATCACCATCGACTCGTCGTCGGGGTAGTACTCGTTCCACAACATCATCGGCAGACAGGTCGCGCAGATCGACCCGAACTTGACCGGCTTGTCCGTCATCTTCTGCGCGGTCTTCCAGATCTCGGCGAAATTGAGCGGGCCGCGCGTGATCTTGTCCGTGACCGCGGGCGGGTGCCAGGATTCCTGAACTTCGTAAAGTATGTGCCCGGGCTTCATATCGCCGTAGTCGAGGAAATGGGATGAGTCACGGAATCCCGATATGCCATTGAGGCGTTCTATCGTGTAGAAAAACCAGCTGCGTCCGCCCACCTCGAGATCAAAACGCGTATCGCCGTCGACGATAACGTCGAGGCCGGCGCGCTCCTGCTCGCTGATATAGCAGGCAACGGAATCGAGATACTGTTCGCGGTATTGCGAATCCCCCATGGCGACCGTGAAAGGCCGTCCGTGAAGATTCTCCGTGAACCACGATGGCTTCGGGAAAGACCCGACCATCGCGGTCGTTAACGGTTTGTCTGCGGTTGCTTTGAGCATGGCTAAACCCTCCTTATCGCGGTTTTTTTATCGTGCCGGTTTCGAACCCGGGGCGGGCCCATTCTAGATTGATGGCGTGGTGCTGTGTAACCGTCTCGCGCACGATCGATGGCCCCGTGCGGTGAATTTCAACTATACTCAGGTGTAATAAATAAATTCTTTCTTAGAATCAATCGAACGGGGAGTCGGTGATGAAACTGCAGCAGTTGCGCTACATTTGGGAGGTCTCCAAGCACGAGCTCAACGTGTCCGCGACAGCTGAGAGCCTGTTTACATCCCAGCCCGGCGTCAGCAAGCAGATTCGCCTGCTCGAAGATGAACTCGGCGTACAGATTTTCCAGCGCAGCGGCAAGCACCTGACCGAAATTACGCAGGCGGGACAGGCGATCATCGGGGTGGCGGGGCTGATTCTCGGCGAAGTCGAGAATATCAAACGCATCGCGGCGGAACATTGCGACGACAGTCGCGGCAGCCTCTCCATCGCGACGACGCATACTCAGGCGCGTTACGTGTTGCCGCCGACGATCCAGAAATTTATCAAGGAATACCCCGAGGTATCGCTGCACATGCACCAGGGCACGCCGATGCAAATATCGGAGCTGGCGGCCAATCGCAATGTCGATTTCGCGATCGCAACTGAAGCCCTCGAACTGTTTGACGACCTGATCATGCTGCCTTGTTACCGCTGGAACCGCAGTATTATCGTTCCCGACGGTCATCCCTTGCTGGAATTGGAGACCCTCACGCTCGAGGCGATCGCCGACTACCCGATCGTGACCTACGTGTTTGGCTTTACTGGCCGTTCACAACTCGACAATGCGTTTCACGAACGTGGACTGACGCCGAAGGTTGTGTTCACGGCGGTCGACGCGGACGTGATCAAAACCTATGTGAAGCTCGGACTCGGGATAGGTATCGTTGCGTCGCTCGCGTTCGACGAGGCCGCCGACGAGGGCTTACACGCTCTCGACGCGAGTCACCTGTTCGACTACAGCGTGACAAAAATCGGGTTTCGCAGGGGATCTTTTCTCCGTGCCTACATGCACGATTTCATCACCCTGTTCGCACCCCATCTCAACCGGGACATCATTCAGAAGGCCATGGAGTTGCGGACGAAAGAGGAGATCGACGCGTTGATTCCCGCGTCGTCGTTGCCGACCTGCTGAGCCGCTCGAACCCGCGCGACGCTCAGGCGCAAGCTGTTTCGTAGGCGGGCGCGATGTGCCCGAACCGTTCGAGGACCTCGCGCAGAAATTTGAAATAGATCGTGTAGACGGAAATGCCACCGTCGCTGTCCTCGACGACGAAAAACGGTGCCTTATCCACGCCAAGGGCCGCGGCCATGTGCACACCCGCACTGTCGGCTTTGCGCTCGTCGGCCACGAGAACCGTGTCGATGTAATCCCAATAACCGGATTCCCGCAGCCGTTGTTCGACATCGACGCATTTACGGCAGGCTTCACCGTCAGCCGTAATTTTCTTGACGAAAGTAATGTGCATTGCGCTGTCCTCGTTTCATGCTTGAAACCACGGGGAGCATCCTAGCAACGCAGATATAGAACTAAAAATAATTAATTTTTATATTATTAGAACTAAAAGGGATTACCGACCCTGCGGCCTCACGGGTTGGTGTTGTTCGAAACCGCCGAGCTGACAAAGCGGTGGGGGAGGAAGGTCCCGTGCGATGACAGATCGGTGAACCTCACCTGCTTGTTGTCGAGCGGTTCGATGATGAGATGGATGCGCGATACATCCCGATAGATATTATCGACGACGACGTTACAGACGCTGTCGCGGCCAATGATATTTTTCCCGTCCTGCAACGGGTACTCGCGGTTCTGATCATCGATAATGGCGTACGTACCGTCATCGTTGGACAGCTGGAAACTGTGCTTCGAAAAACGGACGTTCACTTTCTGGCCCGAACCGATATTGATATTCAGGGCCTCGCCTTTGGGCAGGCGCGAGAATTCGCTGGTTTTGTCGTTCTGTTGCTCGAGGATCATCGAGTCGAAAATAATCGTGTCCTTCAACCCGGGCACGGCGAGTTCTTCGCTGTTGTCGCCGGCGGATGTCTGGTCCGCGCTCGCGGCGTCCTCACTCTGTCCTTCGATGAGTTGCCGCTCGCGTTTTTTGACTTTGTAGGTTTGTTTGATCACGTCCTGTCTCGAGCGCAGGTACTGCATGTACTTCACGAGCGCAATACTGCGCAGGTCGTCGTAGCTTTTATCTTTCTCGTTCAACGAGCGCATGATGTCGCGCCAGTAGTGATCCTGGGAGAAAACGTGGACATCCATGCCGCGAAGATACTCCGCGATCGTTCCCGGTTCCTCGATTGATTTCGACAGTACTTCGACGAACTGGTGCTCGACGTTCTTGATGGCCTTCGCTTCCTTGCGCAATTCCTGCAGGGTCAGACCTACCATTTCGGCAATTTTTTTCGCCGGAACATCGGTACGTCCGGACAGTGCGAATTCCACTTCGGCGAGTGTGCTGAAGGTAATATCCTGGCCTCCGACCTCGAGGGTCAGCGCCTTGGTAAACAGTTTATTGAGTACGTTCAATGGAGCCCCTGGTCCCTGTCGACAATGATTGAAGTCATTCGCACCGTTTTGTTGATATTACGCACGACGCTTTGGTTTTTCGCCCCGATTATAAGCGGCAGATGCAGCCCGCCCACCGGGCCGGCGCGGATTCGTGACTGCATTCACACTCGACCCCGCCCAGAGCCAGAACCGCGGGTCGCCATTCTCTCTGAGAACCCACATTCCTTCCAGTTTTTCGATCAGTTGCTGCCACAGGGTCGCGCCATCGTCGTTGAAGATTGTTGTCGCGTCCGCCCTGACCAGATGCCAGTCGCCGCGATCAATTTCACCCTGCAACTGCCCCGGGCTCCATGCAGCGAAGCCGGCGTAGTATTGAATCGTAACGTCCTTGCTTCGACCCCGGCTGCCCAGCAGAGAGCGTAATAAGGACGAAGTATTCACAAAGTAAACGCCGTCGATAAGCTGGTGTGCGGAATCAATCGCCTCGTCGCTGGCGACCAGCAGGCGAATCGAATTCAACCCGACGGGTCCGCCGTAGCGGAGGGTGATATTGGCGCTCTCGAGTCCATCCAGCTCCGGGATGGAGGTAACGACCGGGACATCGGATGCCCGGTTCACCACGAGCCCGACGGAACCGAGGATGCCGTGGTCGGTGATGAGTACGACCGTTTTCGCGAAATTCGGGTCACGCATCGATTTGTTCGCGACGAGGAACACGCCGCGGCCCGGTTCATCGATTACGAAAGGAAAAGCCGCCGCCACCGTGGCGCCGGCGAGCAGCAACGCGGCAACGAAGCGGCCCGCGCGGTATCTCGTGGTGCTAAATCTCGCTAACGAGTTCATCGACGCATGGCCTTACTCTCGCCGGGTCGCCAAGACACTGTCGACGCTTTTCGATGGACCACGCCGTCATTTTTTCGACGAGCATGTAGAAGCGTCGCAAATCGTAATTCGTTCGTTCAATTATAGATCGGAACGCCGGCACATAATCATGATAAGTCGCGACGGAACTGAGTTTCGCGTTGTTCAAATCCGTCGCCATCCAGTCGTCATAGCCATCGTAGCCGCCCCAGGTATGCTTCAGCGTTGCGTAACTCGCCCGCAGGTCGTCGAACAGACGCTGCTTTTCGCTGCGTTTTACCGCGTCATCGCCGGCCTGCGCATACATGCTTTCCAGTCGTGAACGATAATCCAGCAGTAACGCGTAGAAGGCCGCATCACGTTCGACGCGCGCCGGGTCCCGGTGCCGATGATCCGGGTCCGCCGCCACCCAGCGCTCTACCCCCGTTTCAGCAACCGCCGTTGCGAAACTTTCGTTAAAGACGGAGTCGTCTTCCGCGTAGATACGTTGATGAGCGAGCTCGTGAAAGATCACCTCGACGATGCGCGCGTCGTCCCAGACGAGCATCGTGTTGAGCACCGGATCGTCAAACCAGCCGAGCGTTGAATATGCCGCGACCCCTCCGGTGAAGACATCATTGCCGCTACTGCGTAACCGCTCGCTTTCACGGCGTGCATCCATCTCCTCGAAAAATCCGCGATAGTTCAGGCAACCCACAAACAAGAAACACGACTGAACAGGTTCGAGCGACAGCGCCGGGGTGGCGAATACGTTCCACACCACGTAAGGACGTCCAAGATCGGTGTATGTTCGGTAGCTGTCGTTGTCGGGAAGGTCGAGTTCTTGTGTCGCGAAATCGCGGGCGGCGGTGACGAGTTCGAGTTTGCGGCGCAATTCCGACGAAGTTTCCGGTCGGGCCAACAGCTTGTCGATCGCAACCCGGCGGTTCATTAACTCGAGATGACCGCCAATGGCCTGGCGGTAATAGTTAACGCTCGCGCAACCGCTCGTGATGGCGACGAGACCAACGACAACGAGCAGCCGCCAACGACTTTCTGGCGAGGGCTGCGAACGACGGACAGGCATCCCGCCATCGTACACGCAAGCCCGGTTTTCTTCTGCCCGGCCCGCCGGCGCGCGACAGGCGACAGGCGACAGGCGCGTCGATACGCTAAACTTTGTGGCACACCGCACGGTCATTTGCCGCCATGTTTTCCACGCTCATCACCGCTGCCGAACTCATCGGGCTCATCGATGCCGGTAGCGCCCGGGTGGTGGATTGTCGTTTCGATTTGCGGGATACCGCGGCCGGCTTTGAGGCCTACCGGCAGGGGCACATTCCCGGAGCGGTCTATGCGCACCTGGGGCATGATCTGAGCAGCGAGCCCGTGACCGACCAGGGCCGTCATCCGCTTCCGTCCGCGCCGGCAATGTGTACCACGTTCAGACGCCTCGGCTTATCCAACGATACCCAGGTGGTGGCCTACGACGACGCCCACGGCATGGTTGCCGCACGCCTGTGGTGGATGCTGCGGTACCTGGGCCACGATGCCGTCGCCGTTCTTGATGGCGGCTGGCAGGCCTGGTGCGCGGGGGAGTTGCCGCAAGTGCCCGGTGTGGAATCTGTGCCGCCGGGTCAGTTTACCGGCGAGGCGGCCCCGGGGCGGCTCGTCACGCTCGATGAACTGGAAACCGGCGCCGCCCTCATCGACGCGCGCGAGCCGCGCCGCTATCGGGGCGAGACCGAACCGCTCGACCCGCGCCCGGGGCACATTCCCGGCGCGTCGAATCACTGGTTTATGGAAAATCTCGATGCAGACGGCCGATTTCGGTCGCAAAGCGAGCTGCGGCAGGCATTCGAGGCGACATTAGGTACACTACCGACAGGCGGAAGCGTGCACTACTGCGGTTCGGGTGTGTCGGCTTGTCATAACGTTCTGGCGCAAGTGCATGCGGGCCTCGACGAGCCGCGACTGTATTGCGGCTCGTGGAGCGAATGGTGCGCCGATCCCGCGCGACCTGCAGCGCTCGGCGACGGGGAGTGAATGACGGACCGGCTTGGAGACGATAACGACAATGAACGACAAGAATTCAGTGAACGGGCTTTTGCGGTGCCTTGCCGCAATTATCCTTTTGGGACTCTCCTTCGGCGCCGTCGCCGCCGCCAAAGACATCATGCTGGTGCTGGACAATTCCGGCAGCATGCGCAAAAACGATCCCGGCTTTCTCGCGCGGGGCGCGGTCGCCGCGTTCATCGAACAACTCGATGCGGACACGCGTGCCGGCGTGCTGATCTTCGATCAGGGCGTGAGAGTCCCGGTACCCCTCACCACGATCGACGACGCCAGCCGTGCGCGCCTTATCGAAAGTCTCAACGGCATTAATTATCGCGGCCAGTTAACCGACAGCCCGGCCGCGATAGAGCGCGCCATTTACGAACTGAAAACTAACGGTTTAGCCGACGCGAACAAGGTCATCGTATTCATGACCGACGGTATCGTCGATACCGGCAACGCCGAAGCGGATATCGAAAAAACAAAGTGGTTGCGTGACGAACTCGCCGTTGATGCAAAAGCGAACGGTATTCGTGTGTTCGCGATTGCGTTCACGGAGAACGCGGATTTTTTCCTGATCCAGTCGCTTGCCAACAAAACCGACGGCGAATACTTTCGCGCGTTGACCCCGGCCGATCTCGGCGAGGTATTCGATACGGTCAAGGGGCGGCTCGACACGGCCCCGCCGGCGCCTGTGGAGGTGATCGTGGAGCCCGCAATCGAGGTCGAGGCGCCCACACCCGAACCCTCGCCCGTTGCAGTGCAGCTGCCGGAACCGCCGCCCGTCGAGGAACAACCGGGTCCGGCGGTGACTCCCCTGCCCGAATCGCGCCTCGCACCGCAACCACTGGCGCCGGACACGTCAACGGCCGAATTGCTGGCTTCGCTGACCGAAGAAGAGCGGCTCGCGCTCGAGGATATTTCGCAGCAAACCGGCATCCCGATCGAGCAACTCGTGACCGAGCTGGTCGGGCCGGAGGAGCCCGGGGTGGAATCTCCGGGTACGGTGGAGTCCGGCGGCGCAATCGTGACATACCCGGACGAGGAGCCGACGGTCGAAGACGAACGGCTCGGTGCGGTGATACTGGGTGCTGGCGTGCTGCTGTTGCTGCTGCTCGTCATATTCGTCGTGTGGATGTTGCGGCGGCGTTCAAAGGCGGCGCCGGATACGGCAACAGCGGCCGCGGCCGGCGCCGAAGCTGCTGCTCCGGAAGGGGCCATACCCGAGGCTTTCATCAACGATATTAACCACTACACCGATGATCCCGCCCTTCAGCTGGCAGAGAAACCACTGCTGGTTGGCCGGGTCGCGGGCACGGATACCGAGCATCTCGATTACCTCGTGGTGAACAAGGGAACGGTCGGGCGTCGTCACGCGATTATCAAGTACAAGGATTATTCGTTCTGGATCGTTGATCAGGGCAGCGTCAACGGCACGTTCGTCAACGGCGAGCGGCTCAGCGGTGAGCGACAACTGAAGCACGGCGACCGCATTCGTTTTCATAAATACGAGTTCGAATATTCCCAGCCCGATATGGACGACGGGTTCCACACCGTCTTCGCCGATCCGAATGCGGCCGAAGCCACCATTGTTGCAAGTGCCGAGACGATGGCCGCGACGCAGGCAATGGATGTAGCGGTGCAGCCGGAGCCGGGCGACGATACCGAGGAAGATGGCGATGCGTTGTTTGGCATCGACCAGGCGGCCGCTGACGCGGCTGTCCAGGCGGACGCTCCGGAAGCCGCCGCGTTTGCGGATTCCGAGGTGTTCGATATCACCGGGGAAACGGAGATGTCCGCGGCAGCCGATCCGAATGACGAAACGATGGAAGATAACGAAACTGCGGTCTTCGATACGCCGCCGGAGACCGCGGCGCCCGTAGCGGGCGAGTTCGATATGCAATCCACGGTGATCACGAGACGCGACGAGCTCCAGAATTTTGCTGACGCGGACGGCGCCGAGGATGAGGACGACGAGGAATTAGGGGTCGAAATCAATCTCGATACCGTCGGCGCGGACGACCATCCGAGCCTGATTCTTAATGACCCGCCTTCGCAGGCGCCGCCGGAACAGGATTTTGATGCCGAAGCGTCCGCGTTCTTCGAAGACATCACTGTCGGTCCCACGCCGGACGATGAAGAGGGTCCGAGCCCCGATGATCTGTTTGATATGGGTGGCGGCGATGCCGACGACTCGCAATCGGAACTCGACGCAAAACTCGAGCAGGCGACGGCAATTCTCGATGGCGGCGCCGCCGACGGGCTTGACGAGATGGAAACGGTGGCGCGCAGCGACCTGCCGACGCCAACCCCGAAGGATGACGACCCGTACGATCATACCCTCGAACAATTCATCGAAACCGACTCGTTCGACGCACCTGAAACGATTCCGCCGGCGCATCCGAAACCCGACGACAAGGAAGCGAGTGGGGATGTCACGCTCGACGCTTTCATGAGTACGTCGATGTTCGAAAACGTCGAACTGACGAACGAAGACGCAACAGTGTTGCCGGATGCAGTACCCGATCGACCGGTCGACGAGGACAACCCGATCGTCGGTGACACCGTAATTTTGCCGAGCAGTCCGCTCGCGCAGGGCAACAAGGACGACGAAGAAGATGACGACGACGAATCGGAAGACCCGACCCTGCTGAAGTGAGCACGGTTCGGCGCGGCGTAACGAGCGCATGCTGAAAGCATTTTCGTTGCTCGAAAAGCTTGCGGACGGCGAAGCACACTCGGGAGAGTCAATCGCGGCTGATCTCGGCGTAACCCGCGCCGCCGTGTGGAATCAGGTCAAGCGGTTGCAGGCGGAAGGCGTATCGGTCCACGCCGTGTCAGGGAAAGGGTACCGGGTTCCCGGTGGCTATGAATTTCTTGACGCCGCGGCGATCGAAACCGGCCTTGGCGAAGCAGGGCGCAGGAATTTGCGGTCCCTGCATATCGACCGCGTCACGGACTCGACGAACCAGCGTCTGCTCGAATTGCTCGATGACAGCGACATACACGGGGTGGCGTGGCTCGCGGAGTATCAATCAGCCGGACGCGGCCGTCGCGGCGGCACATGGCTGGCACCGCCGGGGAGCGGATTGTGCTTATCGGTCGGATGGCGATTTGAATCGCCGCCTGCAACGATGTCGGCGCTGAGTCTTGTTGTCGGCATCGCCGTTGTTCGCGCGCTCGAGCGACTCGGCGCGCGCGATGTCAAACTGAAATGGCCGAACGATATTTATCACGCCGATCGCAAACTCGCGGGGATCCTGATCGAAATGCGCTCGGAATTTGGCGGGCCGTGCACCGTCGCGATCGGTATAGGAATCAACACCGCCTTGTCGGGCGACGCGTACGCGCGGATCAACGAGCTGGCGACCGACGTGGCCGCCGCCTGTGGCGAGTCGCCGTCGCGAAACCGCACCGCCTCACTTGTGATCGAAGAATTGTTCGCGGTCCTCGAGGATTTCGGGCGCCTCGGCTTCGTACCGTACCGGGACGAGTGGCAACGCCGGGATTTGCTTGCCGATCGCCGGATCCGACTGGAAACCCCGGACCGCACGGTCTCCGGTCATGCCAGGGGAGTCGGGCAGGACGGTACATTGCTCATTGAATCCGACAGCGGGGTCGAATCCTACCTCGCCGGTCATATCATCATCGAACCCGAAACATGATCCTGTTGATCGACGCGGGAAATTCTCGCATCAAATCCGCGATCCGGCGCGATGACAACACCTTTGTCGAACTCGAGGCGGTACCGACTGCCAGCATGGTACGACCGAAGGCGTGGAACGGGATTGACGCACCGGGGCGCGTGCTGGTGTCCAGCGTTGCCGGTGCGGAAGTGAACGGGAAACTGAACGAATGGAGCGACGAGCTGTGGTCGTTGCAACCCGTGTTTGCCCGCGTCAGGGCGGAGGCAGCCGGCATGACCACCGACTACGAGAACCCCGCGCAACTCGGCGTCGATCGCTGGCTTGCGGCGCTTGCGGGATATCATCTTGCGCGTGGCGCAGCCTGCGTGGTTGACGCAGGTACGGCCTTAACCGTTGACATCGTCGACGATGACGGCGTGCACCGGGGCGGATCCATATCGCCCGGGCTTGCTCTGATGGTCGAAAGCCTGACCCGAAATACCGCGCAGCTTCGCCTCGATTCGCTGACTCCAACGGACAGCGTGGCGACGAACACTGCGGCGGCGATATCCGCCGGCTGTATCGACGCATTCGCCGGTGGTCTCGAACGGACTCACGCGTCTGTCGTATGTGAGTTCGGCGACGAAGCTCCTTGGTTTGTGACCGGAGGCGAGGCACAGACTATCATCGAATTGTGCCGCATCGAATTTCGACCGGTGCCGGATCTCGTGTTGCGCGGGTTGGCTCTTGCCGAAGGGAATGTTTAATGAAATGGATCGTGATACTCCTGCTCACCGGCAACGTCGTAGTGCTCGGGTGGCAGTTCAACGAACGCATTCGGGCGCAGGCTCTTGCCTCGGCGGGAACCGCGGAATTGCCTGCCGACACGCCATCGTTGCGCTTGATTTCGGAACTTCCGTCATTACCGGCACTGCGCGAGAGCGATAAACCCGAAGCCGTGATGTCCGCCGAAGGCGACGCCATGATCGTCGAGGCCGTCGACCTGAGCAGTGAAATCAACAGCGACGTCGTTGCCTCGGACGTTTGCATCGCCATTGGTCCGATAGAATCGAAACAAACGTTGCGGGACCTCAGGGACTGGCTGCGCGAACGCACGTCGGCTCTGCACACGCGCGCCGAGACGGTCCGCGAGCGGCGATTCTTCTGGGTTTATCTCGAGCCGGCGTCAGACGAACAAACCCGCAGAAACCTCGATGCGCTCGCCGAACGGGGAATCACCGACTATATGCTGATCCGACGAGGTGGCTTGAAGAATGCGATATCACTCGGACTGTTTCGCTCGCAGGACTCCGTGAACCGGCGGCTCGCGGAAATGACCGAAAAGGGCTACAAGCCCGTCGTCGTGCCAAAATTCGAATCGACGCAAAATTTCTGGATACGCGCCACGATGGCCGAAGGCTTCGAAGATACAGCGCCCATGCCACCCGATTTGCTGACCGGCGCGATACTCGAAACCAGCACCTGCGTCGAGCCCACTGTCACTGCCGAGGCACAACCTTAGGCGTTCCTTCGATATTCAAGCGTGCGCCAATGCGGTTAGAATAGCGCCCGGCCCCGGCGCCGCCCGATCCGGTGGCGCGACGGCCGCGTCAGAATTTCCCCACGCCGGCTTAGCTCAGTTGGTAGAGCAGTTGCCTTGTAAGCATCAGGTCGCGGGTTCGACTCCTGCAGCCGGCACCATAAATTGATCCATTCCGCATCGGTCGGTCGCGGCAGCGCCCGCGACTCCCGATGTTCCGGCTCGGTTACTTACGTCGAATCTAGGAACGGTATTTCACAGAACGCACTATCTGATTAGGCCTGCAATACGAGCCAGCTTGTATATTTTCGTAATGGTGCGCCATTACTCTCGAAGCACAGGAGCGAATTGCAGCCGAATCGTCTCGCAATAAATGCTAAAGCGACGCCCGCGGATTGTTGCGGACGCCGTCCGGTTATCAGCTCAGAAGCGCAGCCGCAGACCCCCGCCGAAATTGTGGCCATCCATTTCTATTTCTCTGTGCAGGCCGCCGGCATCAGGTGACAGCGTGACATCGGCATTCTCCATGCCAAAGTAACGGTACTCTCCGAACAGCGACCACCGCTCATCGATCGCATACTCAACTCCAGCGATAGCCTGGTAAGCGAAGACCGCATCGTCGTCATCGAGGAGTCGGGTGCCGATCACCGAGAAGTTATCGAAATCCGTGAAAGCGACCCCAATGCCGCCACCGAAATAGAAGGAGACCGGCCGTTCCTTGAACATATCGAACAGCACATTCGTCATGAACGTGTTTGCCGAAAACTCACCGTTACTACCGGCCAGTGCGGCACCGCGTAACTCGTGGTCGTCGACGTCGCTCTCGCGATACGCGTATTCCAGTTCGAGGCGCAGGCCTGTCGTGTCGCTGTTCAGCCATTTGGTCTCGAGACCCGCTGCGCCCCCAACGAGAAATCCATCGTCAAATTCGGTGGTGAGGCGACCGAGGTTCGTACCGTAGTCCGTCTCGTCGAGGCTGGCGTACGCACCGAACAATCGCGCGTAATAGCCGCCCGCACCGCTTTCTTCGGCGTGCACCGTGGTCCCGATAAAGATCGCGCTCAACAACGAGCCAGCTAAAAGCAATCTCATCTTGATCTCCAGTATTGAGGTAAAAATTCTGTGGTTACAGGGGGGCCTGGCCCAGCCCTACGAATCGCTGAGAGCACGACCCGGTAAATATCGTCACGCGGCGACGAACGTGATTCCCTAATCGAGCGTTCACCGGCGACGTTCGCGCCGCGTCTCGCCCATTGCCGCCATCTCTTCTGACTGAATGAAACCGTCCTGGTTGGCGTCAATGCGATTGAAGTGCTCTTGCGGCTTTTTCATGAACTCCTCGAGAGATACACGTCCATCGGAATTGCCGTCCATTTCGGAGAACGACGGGCGGCCGCCACCTCTTGCGAAAACGCTCTGGCTCGAAATAATCACGATCATTGAGGCCATGAATAAACTAATCTTCATAATCAAACTCCGTTGAAGTTCCTGATATTTTTGACGGGAGGAACTTTAACGATGCCCCCCGTAAATGAGGGTCGTGTTGGTGTAAATATTTGTATGGAACCGTCGCGGCGTTTATCGGTGCGGATTGATTGAACTTATCTGAAAGCGCGCGGTGCGATTCTGTTTCGGTTGGCGGTCGCTTCGGAATATCTGGATGAAGCGGTGAGAACGAGCGAAGAAAAAGCGCCAGGTTCTCAGCTAAACCCATGTTTCATGACGTAACAGGCCGAGTCTGAATAGTTCCACGTAAGACCTCGCCGACCACGAAGACCGGTTGGTTATTCTCGATGAGGTGCAAAGGGTGCCGAACGTGTTCCAGAGCCTGCGAGGACTGTTCGACCGCGGTCGCCGTAAAGGGAAGCGGTCGGGGCGGTTCCTGATGCTGGTCTCGGCGTCGATGGGTTAACGGTGACGAAGGGCTTGAATTTCGACCAGTGGTTTACCTCCCCGTCACCCTTTGCGCGAGGACGTTTTCGAGTTCAAACTGTGCCGTTCGTAACAGGTAGTGGCGTGGCGGCCAACGATTCTTCGCCTGCGATCATGGTAATCGAAATCGCGAAACCCGAAAATTGTTTTCAAGGCCTGTAAATGGAATGCCCCAATTGCCAGCGTCAAAATGACCCCAACGACAATTTCTGCGGCAGTTGCGGCAACAAGCTCGACCGCGAATGCTCAGAATGTGGCGAGGCGCTTAAGCCCTCGAAGAAATTCTGCACAAACTGCGGTACCGCAGTAACTACATCTCGTCCGGCTACAACACCGGCAAAGGAAATCACGCGCGAAGTCGCCGACTACACGCCAAAGCATCTCGCGGACAAAATCCTGCAGTCCCGATCGGCGCTCGAAGGCGAGCGCAAGCAGGTCACGGTCCTGTTCGCCGATATCAAGGGGTCTATGGATCTGACAGCGAAAGTCGATCCCGAGGATTGGCACGAAATCCTCGATCAGTTTTTTTCTATTCTCACCAGTGCAGTCCACCGCTACGAGGGCACCGTCAATCAGTACACCGGTGACGGCATTATGGCGTTGTTCGGCGCCCCCATTGCTCATGAGGACCACGGCCAGCGAGCCTGTTACGCCGCCTTGCAGATGCTTGACGAATTGCGCAGTTTCTCGGTGAAGCTCCGGATGGAGCGAAGGCTCGATTTTGGAGTTCGCATAGGTATTAATTCCGGTACGGTCGTGGTTGGGAAAATTGGCGACGATTTGCGCATGGACTACACTGCGCAAGGTCAAACGGTTGGCATCGCCCAGCGATTAGAGCAATTGGCCGAAGCCGGCCACGTCTACCTCAGCGAACATACCGCGCGGCTTGTAGAAGGCTTTTTCGAGTTAACCGATTTGGGCGCGAGCCGTCTTTCCGAAACAGGTTCGCCGATCGGGGTATTCGAGTTGAGCGCACCCACCGAGGTGCGCTCCCGGTTGCAGGCATCTCACGCACGGGGACTCACGCAGTTCGTCGGCCGTTCGGATGAGATGCACACGCTCAATGGTGCGCTCGAACGCGCGCGTGAAGGGCACGGGCAGGTCGTCGGTGTTGTCGGCGAACCCGGGCTCGGTAAAAGCCGCCTTTGTTTTGAATTCGTCGAAACCTGCCGCCAAAACGGTATCCCGGTGTACGACTGCCACTGCCCGTCTTATGGCAAGACGATCCCGTTCATCCCGATCCTGGAATTGTTCCGTAAGTACTTCGGAATCTCGGAGCGCGACGCCCCCCAGGAAGCGCGACGGAAAATAGCCGGCACACTCGTGTTGCTCGACCCGGCGCTTCAGGAAGGGCTGCCAATCCTGTTTGATTTTCTCGGGATCGGCGACCCCGATCGCCCGGCTCCGGCGATGGATGCCGAAGTCCGCCAACGCCGCATGTTCGATATGTTGCACCGGGTGATACGCGCACAAAGCGAACTTGGGCAGGTTACGGTCACGCTCGTCGATGATCTCCACTGGATCGATAGCTGGAGCGACAGTTTTGTTGCCCAAATGGTTGAAGCTATCGAGCACAGCCATAGTTTGCTGCTGGTGAATTTTCGCCCGGAGTACCAGGCAGCCTGGAGCAACAAACCCCACTATCAGCAATTGCCATTGGTTCCGCTCGGCCGGGAAGCTGTGCACGACCTGGTCAGCAGCTTACTTGGCGATGACCCGTCAATCCGCCCTTTGGCGGAGCGGATCATGGAATGGACAACGGGTAATCCGCTGTACTCGGAAGAGATCATTAACCTTTTGGTCGAAACCGGCCAGGTAGACGGTACCCGCGGCGCTTATCGGCTCGTAAAGGCAGTGACGGATCTCGAGGTTCCGGCAACCGTGCAAGCCATCATCGCGGCGCGTATCGACCGTCTGGGGGAAACTGAAAAATCGCTACTTCATGCAGCCTCGGTCATTGGTAAGGAATTCTCGAAACCGGTGCTTGAACTGGTTGCCGAGCTCACCGCCGAACAACAGTCGAGCGCGCTACAGGCGCTGAAGAATGCCGATTTCATATACGAGACGGCGATTTTTCCAACCATCGAGTACGCGTTCAAACACCCGCTGGTCCACGAGGTAGCGTACGAGGCCCAGCTGCGTGAGCAACGCGAGTACGTACACGCCGGGGTCGCGCGGGCACTGGAAGTGGTCGAAGCCGCGCGTCTTGACGAATTCTCCTCAACCCTTGCGTACCATTGGGAGCAAGCGAAAGATGCGGAGCAAGCCCTGCTTTGGTACAGACGCGCAGCTGTGGTCGACGGGCTGCAGGACGCGCCGTCGGCGCTTAATCACTGGCGAAAAGTCAGGGAACTGGTGGATCGATTACCAACAACACCCGAGATCCTCAACATCGGGGCCGAGGCCTGCGGTCAAATGAGTCAACTTTACTGGCGGGTTGGCGCGACCGAGGACGAGGCTCGTGCATATTTTGAGGATGGCATCGCGCTAGCCGAGCGCGCTGAGAACGTACCGCTGAAAGCCGTGCTGACCGGCACCTATTCGATAATGCGCGGTGTCTCCATGGGATACGCGAACGATTACGAACGGTTTGGTACAGAAGCGCTGAAGATCGCTGAGCAAACAGGTAACGCTGATCTGGAGTGCACGATGCAGAACTGGATCGTTTTTGGACGAATGTTTAAAGGACGATTCGCCGCGGCAATTGAGCTCGCCGGGGAGATGCTCTTACGGTTGGAAAGCGACCCGAGTATCGGCGCGGGATTTGTCGGCACAGATCTCAGGTGGTCAGTCGCTATGGGTACCGCCATGTGCTCATTTCACGTGGGTGACACCAGCAAGAGCCGGGAATTCAGTACGATGAGTCGTCAGTACACAAACGATGTGGTCGATATCATCATATTTACCGACGTGATGGCGGCCATGCGAGAGGCGATCTGTGGAACGGACGATAAAGTGCTGGATGATTTGGGTGCCACGTTGTCCGAGGCCGAGCGTACGGGCTCTGGCTATGCTCGCTCAGGTGCTCATTGGGTGATGGGAATTGCGCATTACCATGCCGGGAATTATACCGCGGCGGCAGAATGGTCAAGGAGTGCGATTGATATCATGAACAACGAGAATACGGGTCGCGCCCATCTCGGCAGCGCGATCGGTACGTACGCGCTATCGGAAGTTTCCTCAGGCAACGCTACGTTGGGTCGTGATCTCGCCCGGGAGGCCATCGATTTCTGTAGCGAACGGGAGTTGTACTGGCAACTTACCCCCTGGCTGGCGCTCGCCGAAGCGTATGTCGCGCTCGGTGAGCGCGAAGCCGCCGGGCGCGCCATCGCCGATACGCAAGATTTGATTAATCGGACAGGTGGCAAAATATGGCAACCGTTTCTGCATGAGATTCGCGCACGGCACGGCGAGCACTTCGACAGCGAGTGGGAGCGCGCTGCCGAAATTGCAGAAGCCAAGCGACTGTTCGCTGAAGTAGAAGCGTTTGGCCAGGTAGCGCGGCTAGACTTGGAACACTGACGCGATCCGAATGCCCGTCAGGCCGCTGATGATTTATGAGCAAGCATTCGCTGCAGCCAAATCGTTCAACTCAACACGCCGCAGTTTAGTGACGCATAAAGGTGACGGAGGGAATAATTTCTGACCAGTGGTTAATTTTTAATCCCTCCGGCACCTCTTGCGCACACGAGGAACTGATTATTTTTACCACACGGTATCAGTCGCTTAAATTGGTTCGACCCCTGGCTGCCGCATGGATGCGGCAGGTAGACGCGGCTGCATCTTTAACCACGCATGTGATGCGGCTATTTTAATACCTAATCGACCAGCACCACGCCGTCGTCGTGGACGGTTGCCACGACGACTTTCCAACCGGCGGGCGTCTCCAGCAGAATATAAGTCGCGCCGAATTTTTCCAGAAGCGTGTCGTTCTCTCCCAGTCTTCTCCACAGCGTCGCGGCGATCGCCATGTTCGGGCTGAGAAACCCGATATTGCAGAGATCAAGCGCAGAGCGCCGAAACCCGCTTTCCTTCAAGCCGCTGATCATGGGCGCGAACGCTTGCTTCGTCTCATCCGTCGATTGCGCAACGAACACGGAATCATCATGCACGAATGTATGCTGCGCGTTGAAAAAGCTGAGCCAGCCGTCGATGTCCAACTGAGAGAAAGCCTCGCCGAGCCCTTCAATCACCGACCGCACATCCTGTTCTCTGGACATTGTTATTTCCTCCTTACCGGTTCAAATCCACAATCTACAGTCAATCGCCGACAACGCAATCGTTATACGCTCGCAGCGGTGCGCTTCCCGGGAGTTTTGCGCTCACGGTGAAGATTGTGTCTCCTCAACCGTCGTGATTTTAAGTAACGGCGTGACACGCCTGGCAATCTTCAGGCAAGCAGAATCGTCGCGAAAAGCAGGTAAGCCCGCGGAGACTCAGCGACCATGCGCCTCGGCCTCTCCTTGACGCAACAACTCGCCAACGAGCACTTCCATACGGGTATCACCGGGACTGATGCCGTTACTGCGCACTGAATTGAACTCGGCGCCGAGCCGCTTGCGCAGCCCGGGTTCGATCGCATTCGCCCGGTGCGTCCCGTCGGAAATGGCGGTAACGAGCGCTTCACGACGGGCATGATTACGCTCCGCGATAGCTTCATGGTGGAGAAGTGCCCGCCCGAGCAGTATCCAGGGGAGGTTCGAATCGCGAAACGGACCGACGATAATCTCGCGCGACGCAAGAGATTGGCCGAGCACTTTCGTCTTTGCGAGCTTGTCGCTGCCGAACAATGCCGAGAGCCCGCCGACGACCGCGCTGATCCCGGTAACGGCAAACAACGAAGCGCCACCGAGCATAATATCGATAGCGCCCCCGGCTACCGCCCCGGACATCGCGCCGGTCGCGACAAGTTGCGCACGCGACAAGCCGAACAGTTGTTCGCTTTCCGCCGAAAACAAATCCGACTCGATGATGGCTGGTGCGTCGCTTCCCCAGACGACATCCTCGTGCCGGTAGATCGACTCGATCTCGCGGCGCGTCGTTTGTTCAAGATCACGCAGATCTTCCCGCAGCCGTCTCTCCGCCTTCGCAATGACTGGTTCGGGATCGGCGTCTTCGCTGATCTGTTGCGAACGTTGCATCGTCAAGGCTTCGACGAGAAGCGCGGCGATCAGGCGGGCAGAGCTTTCACGCCGTCGCTGGTAGTCGTCTTCGAGTGCGCTCACCGCGCGCGTGATAGCGGTACGCCAGGGCGCATGGAGTTCGCCGAAACTTTGCAACAGTGTAAGTCGCTTTTGGACATCAGCATGAACCGCGTCGAACACACGGACGATCGAAAAATACTGATCCAGTGCGCGATGCCATTCCTCGGTGTGGTCCCCGTCTGCGATCAGATTGATCAGCGCCATACGGGGGCGGCCGGTCCAGCGCAGGATCTCCATCTCCGGTTCGTATTCCGATCCGTAAGGCCGCGAGCCATCAACGACATAGAGAATTCCCGCGCCATTGATGATTGGACCAAGCAGTTCGCACTCGTCATGGAACCGGGGATCGCCGGCGTGCGTATCGACAAAACGCGTAACGGCGGCAGCGCGATCGGCGGCCCCTGCGCTTTGCTCGCGCAGCCACGCCAGAACTTCGCGCGGGCGCTGAAAACCCGGTGTATCGATTAATTCGTAGAGGACTTCGCCATCGACCCGCATGGGAAAAGCGCGCGAGGTTGTCGTCGTTCCGGGGATCGAATCGACAGCCACGGCGCTATCTTCAGCCAGTGTCGAGACGATGCTGCTTTTGCCCTTGTTCGGATGACCGACGACGGCAAACCGGGGCGTCATTGTACGTACACCGCCGGATCGTCGAGGCCGGACAGGCTGGCGCGCCACACCGCGACGTCATTTGGATCCGGCGGCGCCTGCGCCTCGCCCAGGGGCTGCACCACGATTGAGCGTTCCCCGACGTGCTGGCGTAACGCACTGAGGTAGTCGTGCAATTCGAGCAGCGGCGGCTCCCACGCTTTCGTAATCACGCGCACAACACCCTTTACGTCCGGTGGGATCCGGGACAGCGCCTCCCGATCGTCATCAGGCGTACGCTCGCCACCGGCTTCAATCACGATTGCTTCAGCGGATGGCGGGCCGGTCGCCGCCGCACCATTCCAGATAATGATCACATCGCCGGCCGCGATGCCATCAAACATCGAAGCTCGCGCTTCGGGCGCCGCGGCGGGGCGCTCTGCACTCGTCGACGTACTGGCGATCTCGGGGGATTCGAGCCGGTCGAGCAGTGCACGAACCTCCGGATGCGCCAGCAACAGCGTGCGCTCGGCAGCGCCGGCTTTCAGGAGTGCAACGACGAGCGCACACGCGCGCGGCACCACCCCGTAGCAGAAAATACTCAGCGCCAAAAACCGCCACCAGGCTGTCAGGGCCGCCGCCGAGAGTTCGCCGGGGTCCGTCTTCAGGCGAAAGTACCGCGAGTGCTCGATTAGGCTCAGATCGGGTACCGCGCCCGGAAGCCAGGACGACCACGGGCGCGCGATGACGACGACCGCGTCGTGCACATGATGTGCTTCGATCGTCAGCGTAGTCGACCACGCGAACGCGAGATCGCTGAACCCTGCCTTGACCATAAGGGCGGCTAGCGCCGCGACGGAAAAAGCAAACCCGAATTGCTGAGACGACAACATAAACCGCCATCGCAGCAGGCGATCGCGCGCCTGGTCGGCGTGGTGCGCCGCGAAGAATTCGTCAAACGCGGGGTGTTTCCGTTTGAGAAACCCGAGAACGATGTGACCAAGATTCGTCTCGCCGCCGACACTCGAACTCGACCACAACGGCAGCGCCAACGACACGATGAGAAACATCATCGGCAACATAACGAGCAACCCGAACGCCATCAGAATGTTGATCGGATCCGAACCGTCATAGCGCAATACGGCCGCGGCGAGGCCCGTCCCCGACAACGCGCCCGCTCCGATCATGATGGGGGCGAGTCGTCGCAGCAGCCGTGCCAGCCCCTTGCCCGGTTCCGATTCGATCGGGTCCGGTGCGATCACTTGCCACCAGTGCATCACCCGTTCGACGGGCGACGAGGACCGGGTCGCGAATTCGCGGCCTATCGTCCGATCACGGTGCGCTCGGTCCGCCCACGGTGTCTCACGGTCTCGTTCGAGCCACAGCGGGATATCGATCGCCTCGGCAAGCGAGGGTCTCAGCTTGGGTACGGAGGGCAAAGGGTTTTAGTCCGCGGAATAACGCATGCGTCTCAGTTTACTGAATTTGGCGGGCAGGTGGCCGCCAAATTCGTCAATACGGTACGGCTGGCCGCTGTAATGCGGGAAGTCCCGCTAGAGGGCATCAACGGCTTGAACGACGCAACGCGGATCCGCCCGGTTCATGCAGCAATCGCGGCCGCTGTCGCAAGCATCGATCGCAACCGAAAACCGGATTATGCAGTTGGTCAGGGATCCTCAGGACTTTGGAGGCGGAGGCATGAATGGATCAACATCCGCTATGAAGAGAATCAGATTCGCGGCGCAACGGCACAGGCGTTTCGTCTGATCAAAGCTGTCCCGTCAAACTGCCGGTCAACCGCAGTCCCCCCATGGTCTCGAAATTCTTTCGCGACACCTGGATATGTTTCGTGATCGCGTGCACGTCACGCCAGTAACGTTGCAGCGGTTGCTCCAGCAGGATCGATGTTGAGCCGGCGGCGCTGAACAGCAGGTCGACAGCGCGCGCTGAACTTTCCGTTGCATGGGCGGCGGCGAGTCTCGCTTCTCTGCGCAGGTTTTCCGTCACGGGCTCGTCGTTGCAGGCGGCTTGCCACATCGCATCCGTTGTCGTGCGGACATAATGACGCGCGGCGGCGATCAGTGCTTCGGCTCTTGCGAAGTCGCTCTGAACCGTCGGGTGATTCGCGAGCGGGCTCAACCCGGTTTTACCAGCGTCGCCTCGAAGCATGTTTTCGAACGTATCGAGGGCTGCCGCCGCCGTTCCAATTGCGACGGCTGCGACGGTGGGCGGAAATGTCGTGCTCAGCGGGATCCGGTACAGCGGGGTATCGATTTCGGGGACCGCGCCCGGAACGTACCAGCGGCCATTCGGTACGAACTGCTCGTCGACAATCACATCGCCACTACCCGTGCCGCACAGGCCGGACACGTTCCAGTTGTCGCTCGTGCTGAATTGGTCACGTGACAATGCTGCGAGTACCAATTCCGGTTGCGTGTCCGAAGCGGCGACCGGGTCCGGCGCAATGATCACCATGCCGAAAAACCAGTTTGCACCCGGGCAGCCCGATCCGAACGACCATTGGCCGCTCACGACAATACCGTCGTCTACCCGGCGTCCCTTGCCGGTCGGCGCGAGTACCCCGGACGGTATCGCGCGCTCATCGCCCGCAAAGATTTCAGTTGCCCACCGCTCCGTCAGGACACCCGACACGAGGGCTGCCGTCTGGTAGTTCATTAAGCACCAGCCGGCAGACGCATCGGCCTGGGAAATCAGTTCAATCGTTTCAACGATGTCCAGCGGGTGACTTTCAAGTCCGCCATAGCGCTTCGCGACGGCCATTTGAATGAGGCCCGTGTCCGCGAATTCCTGCGTGATGTCGTCCGGCAGACGACGCGCGCGTTCGATCTCCCCGGCGCGCGACGCGATCGTCGGGGCGAGCGATGCCGCGGCCGCGATCTCCGGGCCGCCCGGATCAGCTGGCATAGTCGGGTTCGTCGCCGTCCAGCATCGCCAGCAGATTCGCCCAGGCGTCTTCCATGATGCCGCTCGTGATGTAGGGCTTGCCGAGCGTCGCGACGCCGGACACGACGGAGCGCGGCACGCCGACGGTGGGTTGATCACCGGCGGCGATTTGAACCGCACAGGCGGTCTCGAGCAGGTAGATGCGAGCGAAAGCCTCGGCAACCGTCCGTCCCACCGCGAGCGTTCCGTGGTTACGTAACATCAGGCAGTTTTTTTCGCCGAGCAGATCCGCAATGAGGTCGTCGCCCTGGCCAATGCCGAGGTAATCGGCATACGCGATGTCCTCTATGACCACCATTGCCGTTTGCGACAGCGGTAACAATCCGTCCTGCAGCGATGCGACGGCGACTCCGGCCGTTGTGTGCAGATGAATGATGCAGCCGACGTCTGGGCGTGCCCGATGGATAGCGCCATAGAGCGGAAACCCGCCGTCGTCGATGCGGCCTTCGCCGAGCGGTTTTCCGTACGTGTCTATTTTCACGAGGTTCGACGCCGTGACGTTGCGGCAGATCTGCGGAAACGGGGTGGCGAGGAGATATTCCGGTTGTTCCGGCACCCGCGCGGTCAACAGCGTGAACACGAGGTCGTCCCAGCCATGGCGCGCAAGCAGGCGATGCGCGGCGGCCAGCGATGTTCGCTGATCCCCCTCGGTCGAGGGGCGGGAAACTGTTTCTGTCACGACCTAGCCCAATTCCACGAACCGTTGCTTCGCGAAACCGGACTCGTAAGGTGACAACGCCTTGATATCCAGTTCTAACAGCGCGAACAACCAGGTGTCGTTCACTTTTACGTATTGTTCGCGGTACTTCGCGATGAGCCACAAGGCCGCCGGTTCCGGCGCGGTGATCATGGGTTGCCAGAGGTCCCAGCGTCCGGTTGCGGCGTTGCGGTCGATCTCGATAATCGGGTTCGTCACGTAGTGGTTCGCGAATTCGACCTGCGACGAGACGTCGCCAAAGAAGGTCCGAATACCTTCGCGACCTTCCGCACGGCCGAAAGCGCCACCGTCCCAGACGCCGTCTTCGGTGAACAACCCGGCGATACCGTCCGGGTTGTACTGCTCGTCACAGAAAGCACAGTACCGGTGCTTTAGTTGCTTGATGCGTTCGATATCGAACAGCCACTGGATTTTTTCACTGTCGTTCATGCTTGCATCCTTCAGTTGCGTCAGGCGACTGCCGCTTGTGCGGTTTGCGCCGGGCGGTTCAGTTCGGTTGCGGGGAAGTAGTGCGCCCACACGCACCAATAGGCACCGGCACGAACCGTTTCCACACGTGTATGTTCCCCGATGTCGCTGCGACCCCGAAAATCGAGGCGCTGCACCGGCCGGCCGTGGTCGTTGTACCACACGCCGAGCGATTCGAAATCGGTGTCGTAGGCAATCACGATCGAGCGTCCGCCAACGGTCGCATTAATCAGGCCGTGCTCGCGGACGTAGTCTTCCGTATAGGCGACATAGTCGTCGCCGACGTTAAACCCCCAGACATAGGCGTTCGACTGGGCCCGCGGATCCGGCGTCCCGATCGTCGGCATCGCGGGGGTCGTGCTGCGATCGTGTTCGCTGACGACGAGATAGAACAGCGCATCAACGAAATGATCGAACAGCCACAGGAACGGGTTGCGGGTAAACGCCGGAATTCGGTTAAGGAATACCTCGCCATCGGGGTACGCTTTTTCGAACGCCCGGAACGTCATGCGGAACGTTGGCCAGTGCGCCATGCCCGGCCGGTCTCCGCCATCACAGGCACGAAAGCCGTGCAGCTGCTGGATTGGCTCCATCGTCGTGTTGTCCCGCATCACGAGGTTGTTCCCCGTTTGCGCGAGCACTTCGAGTTGCAGCGGTTTGCCGTCGATCTCCGCCTTGTAACCCTGGCCGAGGTGGGTCAGCGCACAATACGTCAGGATCACATTCTCGCTTGCGAGCCCTTCGTCGTTTCCAATCAGGTGCGGACGCCAGACTTCGTAATCAGGATGCGCCCTGGCCTTGCCGTTATGTTCCAGCACGATAACGCTCGTTTCCGGCCGCACGCGTGATTTCGCTTCCGCGACGGAATAGAAGCGGGCGGAATGCTGCTGGTTTCTCAGGCCGATGTGAATCCACAACAGGGGGAAGCCGAGCATTGCGGCACCCACGAGTATCGCGCACGCAAGGACATAACCGTTGCCCGCGCCGAAAAAGAAATGCAGCGCTCCGGCGAGAGCGATGCCGATGACGGCGCCGACAACGAGTTGCCGCTCCCATCGAATCGTATTCAGTATCGAATCACGACTGACTTTCATGAACATCTGCGTGATGTCGCCCATGTCGCGGAAGATGCGCCACACGGGATAGACGGCAGCGCCAAGCGCCACCCAAAACAAGATCTCTGCCAGCATTTTTCTTCTCCTGGAATGACCGGGTCATTTAGTTGACGGCGTTAATTAAACATGATTAAATTTACACCGTCAACTAAATTAATCGAATTAACATGGCAAGACCAAGCTACACCGAGACACAGATCCAGGCCATAGAGGAGCGCATTCGGGCCGCTGCGCTCACCGTGTTCGGTCGTGAGGGTTACCGGAATTTTTCTCTGCGCGCGGTCGCCCGCGAAATGAACCTGACGGCACCGGCCCTGTATCGATACGTCGACAACAAGGATCAGCTGTTGGCGGAGATACGCGCAGAAGGCTTTCGCCGCCTCGAAGAAAGTTTTTCGAAAATAGCTGACAGCCGTTCAAGTCCGCTCAACAAAGCCAGGAAGTTAATCCGTGTCGCGCTCGATTTTGCCGTGGACGAACCGGACCTTTATCGCATCATGTACGAACTCGACCAGGGTGAGGCGCCGGCGCCACAGTGGGTACGCGACGATCGGGGGACCGCGTTCGACGTCGCGTCGGCAGTTGCAGCGGACTTCGTTGCTGACGGACACGTCGATATTGATCCCCTCGAACTCGTTCATCTGTGGTGGATTGGTCTGCACGGACTTGCAGGGCTCGGGCTCGCAAAGCAGCTCGACATGGGCAAGTCGCGCGACGAACTCGTCGAACCCCTCATCGCACTGATGACGAACACGAGCTACCTGAAGCCGGTGAAATCAAAGGCTTCCCGATCGCGCAAGCAATGAAACGCTCACCTGCAAGCTCCGGGAGTAAGAGCAATGGGTAAATTTACGCGCCGTCAATTCATCGAATGTTCCACCGCGAGCGCCATCGGCGCGTTTGGTGCGAGTAATGCCTGGGGCCTGACCCGCCTTGCACCTGTCGGCGACCCGTTGAACAGCGAGTACCCGTATCGCGGATGGGAAGATCTCTACAGCAACGAGTTCGACTGGGATCACACGGGTTTTGCCGCGCATTGCGTGAACTGCCAGGGCAACTGTGGTTTCCAGGTGTTTGTGAAAGACGGCATCGTCGTGCGCGAAGAGCAGATCGCCGCCTACCCCGCAGTGCGCGACGATATTCCGGACACGAATCCGCGCGGTTGTCAGAAAGGCGCGATCCATTCGTCGAACATGTACGAGTCCGATCGTCTGCGTTATCCCATGAAGCGGATCGGTGAACGCGGCGAGGGCAAGTGGCAGCGGATATCCTGGGATCAGATCGCCACCGAAATCGCAGACAAGATCATCGACATCTACGAAGAACACGGTCCGGGTCACCTGATGAGTCACTGGGGCACCGGTACCGTGAGCCACATGCCATGGGCTGCGTCGTTGCGTTTCTCGTCACTGCTGGGTGGCATCCAGGGCGATACGCTCAGCGATGTCGGTGATATGAACACCGGCGCCCATCTCGCCTACGGCGATCCGCAGCAGAGCATGACGTCGGACAGCTGGTACGAGGCCGACTACATCGTCCTCGCGATGTTCAATCCGAGCGTTACCCGGATCCCCGACGCGCACTTTCTGTGGGAGGGCCGTTACCGCGGCGCGCGGGTCATGAGCGTCGCTCCGGATTACAACCCGTCCTCGATCCACGCGGATGTGTGGGTGCCGATAGAGCCCGGCGCCGATCCGTACTTCTACATGTCACTCGTCAATACCGTGCTCGAGGAAAGCCTGTGGTCACCGGTGTTCGTGAAGGAACAGACGGACCTGCCGCTGCTCGTGCGCAAGGACAACGGCAAGTTACTGCGCGAAGCCGACATCGAGACCGACGGGAAGGCCGATGTTTTCTTTATCTGGGATCTGAATTCGAACAAGGCGCTGCCCGCGACCGGCTCGATGGGCAGCGATGAGAAGACGATTGCACTCGGTGAGCGTGACCCGGCGCTCGATGGTGCCTACGAGGTGAGCGGCATTGCCGTTGAGCCCGCTTTCGTGCACATGCGCAAGGAGGCCGCCCGGTTTACGCCCGAAGCCGTGCGCGAGACAACCGGCATACACCCCGATCTCGTGCGCGAAGAGGCGCGGCGCATGGCCGCGGCGAAGAAGCTCGTCATGCTCGACGGTTTCAATATCGGCAAACACCTGAACGGCATCTACACCGGGTGGGCGCAGGCGCTGCTGCTCGCGCTGACCGGTCACGGTGGCCCGACCGGCGGCATCGATACCTCGTGGCTCGACTGGGGTTGGGTCGGAGCCATGCGTCTCGCGTTTCACGACAACACGAAATTCGCGCGTCTCGATACGGGCGGCCTCGGCGAGTACATGCATGGTCACATGTGGAAGGAGGCCGGCAAGCACTACGATCCGAAAAAGCTGAAAGACCGGGTCGGTTTCGATGTCGACGAGATGATGTCGATGGCGCATGAGTCCATCGACAAACACTGGATGCCGCACTACGGACCGGTGAAAGGCATGATCCTGTCCGCCGACAACCGCTTTCGCCGCAGCAAGGGCGGCGCGGTGTATCGCGAACGCGTGCTCGCCGAAGCCACCGATTTGTTTGTGTGCGTCGATCCGCGCATGAATACGACCACGCGCTGGGCGGATTACCTGCTACCGGCTGCGAGCTACTACGAAAAATGGGATCTGCGGCTGACCCCCCTGCATCGCAACGTCAATTTCTTTACCGCGCCGGTCAAGCCGATCGGCGAGGCGAAACCGGAGTGGGAGATCTTCGCGTTACTCGCGGAGAAAGTGCAGGAACGCGCGAAGGCGCGAGGGATATCGAAGTACGAGGACGGCCCGGTCACGCGTGACTTTGACACGATGCACGACGACTTCACCATGAACGGCAAACTCACGACCGCGCGCGACGCGGTGCAATGGATGGTCGAGAACAGTCCCGAACTCGCCGGCCAGTCGTTCGACGACGGGGTGAAGCAGGGGTTTCTGACGGTACAAACGAGTCCGTTTCCTGCGCACACGACCGTGAAACCCGACCGCCCGATCAACCCGTGGGAACACCAGGTCGTGGACAAGGAGCCGTATCCCACGCTATCCGGTCGCATCACGTTTTTCTGCGACCACGAGTGGTTCGATCGCCTCGATTCGAAAGTGCCCACAGCGCGCTCGAACGCGGGACGCCAGGCATCGAACTTTCCGCTCACGTTCCACACACCGCACGCGCGCTGGGCGATCCACAGCAACTGGCGTTCGGACAAGTACATGATGCGCATGCAACGCGGCGAGCCGCATGTGTGTATCAGTCCCGCGCTGGCGCAAGTAAAGGGCGTCGCCGATGGCAGCCGCGTGCGCGTTTTCAACGGTATCGGTGCATTCCATGCACAGGCGAAGCTGATGCCAGGCATGCGCGACGACACCGTGATGATGGAGCACGCCTGGGAGCAGTACCAGATGGAAGACGGACGTTACCTCAACGACGTGGTGACGACGCTGCTGCAGCCACTCGAACTCGTCGGTAACTGGGGCCACCTGAAATTCCAGTTCACGCGCTGGAACCAGAACCAGGTGGCGAACGAGAGCAGCGTCGATATCGAAGCGGCGCCGCAAGCGGAGGGATCGGCATGACGGCATCAACCGAACGCCAGCTGTCCATGGTGATGGACCTGAACAAATGCATCGGCTGCCAGACCTGCACGATCGCATGCAAGACCATGTGGACAAACCGCAACGGGCGCGATTTCATGTACTGGAACAACGTCGAGACCGTCCCGGGCGAGGGCTATCCGCGTAACTACGAGAACATGGGCGGCGGTTTCGATACCGACGGCAAGTTGAAAATCGGCACGCAACCCGAAGCGGTCGACTACGGAACGCCGTGGGAATACGACCATGAAGCGACGTTGATGTCGGGTACCGATCCCTGGTTGCGCCCGAACGTGAAGCCGACCTGGGGCCCGAACTGGGACGAGGACGAAGGCGAGGGCGAATACCCGAACAGCTACTACTTTTACCTGCCGCGATTGTGTAATCACTGCAGCAATCCGGCGTGCCTCGCCGCGTGCTCGCGTAACGCGATCTACAAGCGCCAGGAGGACGGGATCGTCCTGATCGATCAGGAGCGCTGCCGCGGCTACCGCTATTGCGTGACGGCGTGCCCGTACAAAAAAGTCTATTTCAACGAAAAGATATCGAAATCCGAAAAGTGCATTTTCTGCTACCCGAGAATTGCCAAGGGTCTGCCGATGGCCTGCGCGAAGCAATGCGTCGGCCGGATCCGCTGGGTGGGCTACCGCGACGATGAGGACGGACCGATCCATAAACTCGTCGACAAATACCACGTGGCGCTGCCGTTGCATGGTGAGTGGGGGACGCAGCCGAACGTTTTCTACATTCCGCCGACGGCGCCGCCGAAGTTCGACAACGAAGGGCGGCCGATGGACGGGTCGCGGATCCCGCTCGAGTTTCTCGAGGGCTTGTTTGGCGACGGGGTCACGAATGCATTCGAGACGCTCGCGAACGAACGCGAAAAGAAAAGGCGGGGCGAGGCGTCCGAACTGATGGATCTGCTCATCGCCTACAAACACGCCGATATGTTCAAGCTGTCATGACGGCGCACCCGCATAACCCGATCGCCGCCGCGAAAGCGCGTGCGTATCAGCTGTTTGCTTTGGGCTTTGTCCATCCGGACGCGAGTTTCGTCACGTGTCTCGAAGACGGCAGCTATCGCCATGCGCTCGTGAGCGCCGTCGGCGAAGCGGGTATCGAGTATCGATGGTCGACGGTCGATGGTGATTTCGCGGACTACGAGGCGCGTTATGTCGCGCTGTTTCAGGCCGGGCCAAAAGGCCGGCCGCTCGTGTCGCTGAACGCCGGTGACTACGAGCCGCTGCGGAGCGGCCGCGCCCGCGGCGAGCAGTTGCTCGAGTATCTGCGTTGTTACCGTCACTTCGGCGTACAGATTGACGCCGATGCGAACGAACTGCCCGACCACCTCAGTTGCCAGATCGAATTCATGGCCTGGCTCGCGCAACTGGAGGCGAATACCGGCGATCGTGGGCTCGGGGTGGGGTACCGGCGTGCGCAATACGATTTCGCGAACCGCCTGTTAGTGCCGATGCTCGATGCCGTGGCCGCGCGGTTTGCTGCCATGCAAGGCGATCACCGGTCGTTCTCCACGATGGTGCCGGCGATTGCCGCAGTCGTGGCGCAAGCGACGGCCGATGTTCCGCCGGCACCGGCACTCATGGGCACTAACGAATCCGAAACAGCACCGGTTGCGTTATGGGATTGAGGAGACACGCCATGCGTCAGGTTTTTCAAACACTCATTATCCTGGCTTGCGTTGCGGCAACTACCCCATTGGCTGCCAACCCGTCGGTATTCCCGGTCGAGGTGGGTGAGACGATCCCCGTCCCGCGGATTGCCGCGAATATCTTTCTCCGCGCCGGCGATGATCCCGACTCGCCCGTGTGGTCGAGGATTCCCCGCTACCGCATTGCCCTGTACGCCGCACCGGCAGTGCACCAGTCCGTCAACCTGCGGGTTGCCGATACGGCGGCCAGGCGCGATGTTGATTTCAGCGTCGCGCATGACGGCGAACGTCTGTATGTCGTGTTGTCCTGGCACGATGACACGCACGACACCGTGAACGCGTATGCGCGATTTCCCGATGCCGCGGCGGTGCAGTATGCGCTTGGCGGCGGCGAGGGCACGTCCTACATGATGGGCAGCGCCGATACACCGGTGAACATCTGGCACTGGCGTGCCGGGCGCGATTCTGCAGAAAACCTCGCGGCAGGCGGATTCGGCAGCACCACGCGACTGCCATTGCAGGACGTCACGGCCGGGAGCGCTTACGACAACACACGACAACGCTGGACGGTCGTGTTTTCGCGACCGCTCGAAACGACGGCCGAACATCACGCGAAACTTGACGGTCCGGATCCGGTGATGCTTGCGCTGGCGCTGTGGGATGGCGCCGGCGGCGAACGCGACGGCCACAAACTGACGACGCCGGGCTGGATCCGGCTCGCGCTGGAGCAATAAATGCACACGCAGACGATCTCCGTCGACGCGCTGAAAAAATCATCGAGCGATCAAGCCGGCGACTGCGGACGTGGCCACGCCTGTTCATTCTGTCCGCGTGAGGCGGCGTGCAATCTCGACAAGCCGGCGCATGACAAGACGTTGATCGTCTCGCGTCTCGCTGCGATCTCCGAGATTGTCATCGTGCTGGGCAACAAGGGCGGAGTCGGCAAGAGCACGGTAGCGGCGCACCTCGCGACCCGTCTGTCCGCACAAGGCGCACGGGTCGGCCTTGCGGACGCCGATATCCACGGACCCAATGCGCCGCGTCTGTTCGGATTGCACGAAGCGCGTTGCAAGGTCACGCAAACCGGCCTCGAGCTGCCCGTCTACCGGGACGAGAGAAATGACTGCGAGGTTCGCATTGGATCGCTCGGCAGTCTGCTGCCGGACGCCGATACGCCTGTCGTCTGGCGTGACGCCTACAAGCATGATTACGTTCATCATCTAATCGGCAGTTTCGACTGGGGACCGCTCGATTACCTGATCGTCGATATGCCGCCCGGCACCGGCAACGAACTCATTACGCTGACCGATCTGCTCGAAGGCAGCAATGCGGCTGCCGTTCTCGTTTCGAGCGCCGCTGCCGTGGCTTTGCAGGACTCGCTCAAAGCGGCGCGATTCTGTCGTGAGCGCGGCTTGCCGATCCTTGGCCTGGTCGAGAATTTCGCGGGATTCGTGTGCCCGCATTGCGACAGGCATACAGAACTCTATCCCCGCGATCCCGCCATCGAGAAGTTCGAGGCAGCAGGGATCGCGACACTGGCACGATTGCCTTATTCCCCGGCCATCGCGGCGTCGGCGGCCGCCGGGGATCCCGGTGTTATCGCAATCGACAACGACAGTTTGCGCGAGAGCTTCGACGCGGTAGCGGCTGCGTGCATCGCGCAGCGCGACAGCAATCTGGCGCAGGCCGCGGCGACGGAGATCAAGGAGACAATGAGCGCGATCGCCGCTGATCCCGGGCTCGACGAAGCACTGCGCGCACTCGGCCGCAGCGAGGCCGGGCGTCTCGACACCGACGGGAGAAAACCGTGAACGGCAACCCGGTAAACCCTGCTCGCCGCGGTTTTCTGCGCGGGAAAATAGCTCGCGCGCGGCGCCGCTGGGAACGTGATTCTGCGCTGACACGGAGCACTCCGGGTGTCTTGTGGGACGTGGCTGTGTCCGACGATGGCGCGATCCTCGTCGTCGGCGACGACGGCTGTGTCCTGCGCCGCGGCGCCGACGAATGGTTGCGCGAAGATGCAAACACCGATCTGCCGCTGCATGCGGTGTGCTGGGTTTCCTCGAATGAAGCAATCGCCGTCGGTTGGCTCGGGGTCGTGTGTGACTATCGCGATGGCGCCTGGGTACAGGTGCGCAGCCCCTCCGTCGCGAATTCCGACAGCGCGACCTCGCAGACGCCGTTGTTCGGTCTGTGTGTGGCGGCCAACAGTGATGTCTGGGCTGTTGGCGATCATGGCCGCATCGTCTGCCGCCATGACGGCCAGTGGCAAGAGCATGACAGCGGCGTGACAGAAAACCTGCGCGCCGTGATCGAATTGTCCGACGGCCGGATCCTCGTGACAGGCGCGAACGGGATCCGCCTCATTGGCGATCACGATGGCTGGACCCAATGCGTTGGCGACAGCGACGCGACCCTGACCGGACTGGCGCGCGCACAAGACGATGTCGTCTACGCCGTCGGCGCGCGCTACGACGGCGGGGCCGGCCGGTTCCAGGGTGTCTTCATGCGCTTCGACGGCCATGCCTGGCACGATCTGGAATTGCCTCCGGACACCGGACGATTGCGCGACCTGGCTATACACGGCGAAGCGATCCGGCTCGTAGGCGATAGCGGTGCCGCACTCGAATACGTGGATGGTTGGTTCAAACGACTCGATGTCGAGACGCAGCACGATCTGCATGCGGTGGTGAACTGTGCGAACGACGAGGTGCTCATCACGGGCGATTTCGACACGGTATTGCGACAGCAGCTGCACACGGACAGACCGGTGTCGCCAACGCTTCCACGAACGTCGGTGTCCCCCTGGACACTTGTGCACACGCACGCGGGTACGAACACACTGTGGGGTGTGTGGAGTGACGACAAGGGATTTGTGATTGCCGTCGGTGAAGCCGGCACCGTAGTAACGTTGCAGGACGGACACTGGCAGCAACTACCCGCGCCAACGACGCATCGACTGCAGGCGGTATGGGGATCGAGTGCGAGCAATATGTTCTGCGTCGGTGAGGGCGGCATGATCATTCATTACGACGGTACGGCGTGGACTCACATGGCCACGCCGGGGATCAGCGAGACACTCGTCGCCGTCACCGGGTTTGGTCCGCATGATGTGTTCGCGGTCGGTGACGGTGGCGTTGTGCTGCGTTTCGACGGGCTTCAATGGCAGCGCCACTCGAGCACAACGCAGGAAGCGCTCTACGACGTCTGGGGTACGGATGGCAATCATGTACTCGCCGTTGGCGATGCCGGCGTCGTGCTGCGCTGGAACGGCACGCGCTGGGATTCATTCCACGCAGGAACCGACCACGCGCTGTACGGCGTGTGGGGCACGGGGCTCGACAATATTTTCCTCGTTGGCCCGTCGGGTACGACGATACGATTCGATGGCTCGGGCTGGTCTCATGAGCGCGCACCGAGCCGGGCGGATTTGCTCGCGGTAACAGGTTGCGCTGGTCGGCCGCTTGCCGTCGGTACGCTCGGCGCCGCAGTTTCGCGCGATCCGGTCGAATGGCGCAGCGAAGACGCGGGATTGCGCCGCAATCTGCGTGGACTGTGGTCCGGCGCCGACGGTGCGTTTGCCGTCGGCGACGGCGGCGTCGTGCTGCAGCGGCGCCATTACTGATCTCTCGACAACTTCGACGTAATAAGACGAGGTACACGAACATGAATTTTGATTACAGCGAAAAAACCCTGGCGCTACGCGCCCGCCTCGAAACGTTTATGGAGGCACACATTTACCCGAACGAACACACCTACCGGCTAATGGTGCGCGAATCGGAGAACCGGCGGGCTACGCCGCCGCTGATGCAGCAATTGCGGGACGAAGCGAAGGCGGCCGGGTTATGGAACCTGTTTCTGCCGGACGCAGAACACGGTGCCGGACTGACGAATCTCGAGTACGCGCCGCTCGCCGAAGTGATGGGGCGGGTGGCCTGGGCGCCGGAAGTGTTCAACTGCAACGCGCCGGATACCGGCAACATGGAAGTGCTCGCGCAATACGGTAGCGCGGACCAGCAGACCGCTTGGCTACGACCTCTGCTGGATGGCGAGATCCAGTCCGGATTCGCGATGACCGAACCTGAGGTCGCGAGTTCGGATGCGACGAACATTCGGTGCTCGATAGAACGCGACGGCGACGAGTACGTTATTAACGGTCGTAAATGGTTTACCTCCGGCGCGTGGAGCGAACGCTGCCGGATCCTGATCGTCATGGGCAAGACCGATCCGGACCACGCCGACCGGCATCGTCAGCAATCGATGATCCTCGTACCGATGGCGACAGTCGGCGTAGAAGTCGTGCGTCCACTGTCGGTACTCGGCTATTGGGACGAGCCGTTCGGCCACCCCGAGATTGCGTTTAACAACGTGCGTGTACCGGTGTCGAACATCCTGCTCGGCGAGGGCCGCGGATTCGAGATCGCGCAAGGGCGCCTCGGTCCCGGGCGGATCCATCACTGCATGCGCCTGATCGGTGCGTCGCAGCGCGCGCTCGAATCGATGTGCCGACGGGCGGAGGAACGCACCACGTTCGGGCGTACACTGTCGCGTCATCAATCCGTGCGCGAGAATATCGCGAAGTCGTACTGCGAAGTGCAGCAGGCGCGCCTGTTGACGTTGCAGGCGGCCGCGAAAATGGATAGCGACGGTAACAAGGGGGCGCAGGATCTCATCGCTGCGATCAAGATCACCGCGCCGCGCATGGCGCAGAAAGTGATTGATCGCGCGATCCAGATCCAGGGTGGGCGCGGCCTCACGGAAGATACGTTTCTCGCCGAGGCTTACGCCGGGGCTCGTTCGCTACGTCTCGCGGACGGTCCGGACGAAGTGCACATGATGGCATTGGGCCGACAACTTATCCGCGAGCACGGCGCCGACGCGCGCCAGGCCGCCTGAACGCAACAGGAGATTCAGGAATGACTACTATCGACATCGAAGCGAAAACGCGCGAGCTCTATCATTTGTTAACGGCCGACTTCATGAAAGTGGTGACGGACTGGTTGAGCGAAGATTTCGTGTGGATCAACCACCTGCCGGATCACATCCCGTTCGGCGGTGTTTACGAAGGCGCCGAGGGTCTCGGCCGTTACGGCCTGGAGCTCGCGGGCGCGATCGAGATGCAACCCTTGCACATCGACGAACTCGTGGTTCAGGGGTCGAGCGCAGTCGTGATCGGCACCGAGCGTGGAACGAACGTGATCCCGACCGGCAAGCAATACGATATGGATTACGTGCACGTCGTCAAGTTCAACCCCGATGGAAAGCTCACCTACGTCCGCGAATACAACCAGTACGAGGGAATGGCCGCGGCATTCCGCTCGGACTGAAACACTGTTGGCGGACAACTCGCACGACTTGGCGTTGTCGTCATGCCTGCGAGCCCGGGTTTCTACAACGGTGCCGACACCGTGCAGGACCTCGTCGATTTCATGGTGGCCCGATTACTGGATCACCTCGGCCTCGAACAGGGCCTGATCCCGAAATGGGGACGGCCTTAACAACCCTTCAGGAGAGTCATTACATGAAAACGAATCGCGCGGATCTACGTTCCTTTCTCGCCGAAGCCGATGCGGCCGGCCTGACCCTCCAAATCGATAAACCCGTTGATGTGGCCACGGAAATCGGCGCACTGTGTTCTGAAACCGTGCGACCCACCGTGTTCAGCAACCTGCGCGGCTTCGACGGTTTCCAGTTGACCGACTGTCTGATCCGTTTTCGCGAAACCCAGGCGCTCGCGCTTGGGCTGGACCGGAGTGATCCGGCGGCCGTGCTCACGGGCTATCTCGGAATACTGGCGCGCGGGCCGGGCGAGCTGTGCACGGTGGACGAAGCGCCGATAAAAGACGTTATCTGGCGGGACAGGGATGCGGATTTGCGCAAGTTGCCGATCCCCGTACCGAGCGAGGGACTCGATATACCGCACCTCGGCCTGAGCGAAGCGGATTTCCACGTACCAACGATCAGTGGCGGTATGGCGATCACGTCCCATCCGGACGGTGGCCAGAACACGTTCTACAGCATGGCGAAGGTGATCGATGCGACGCGCATCCACTTTTTCATGTTGCCCGGCCATACGTCCAGAAACATCGCCGCGTGGTCCGCGAAAGGTGAACGTTGCCCGATGGCTTTTGTTATTGGTTGCCATCCGGCTTATGAGATTGGCGCGTCGTACACCGGTCCGCACGAGGGCTTCAGCGAGTTGCATCTCATATCCACTATCCTCGGCGAGCCTGTGCCCGTCATTCAGGCCGAAACTGTCGACCTGCAGGTACCCGCCATGGCAGAGATTGTCATCGAAGGGACTATCGACCCGGATAAAGCGCGCTACCTGCATATGTCCTCGCACACCGATACGTTTTCGCCGATCTTCAGCAAGGAACCGTTTTTCGACGTCACCGCGATTACGATGCGCGCGGCACCGATTTACCGGCACATTCAACCGAACCGGTTTACCGATCACCACTCACTGTCAGAGTTCATCGTCGCGATGCCATTGCTCAAGGCGCTCCGAGATAAAGGTCTGCCGGTCAGGGATGTGCATATTCCGCTGCGTTCGTGCGTCAATTGCGCGATTATCCAGATGAGCGCAAGCAACCCGGCGGAGGTGCGCGAAGCCATGCTCACGGGATTGAGTAATCCGATTTGTCCGCGTCTGACCATCGTGGTTGATGAAGACATCGACATCTACAATGTGGAGGACGTGCTGTACGCCGTATCGATTCGCACCGATCCGGGTCAGGACCTGGCGACATTCAACGGGGTGCGGGGATACCCTGAACCGTTGGTTACGCGGATAAACAGCCCCGACGACATTAGCGTCACAGCGAACAACCGATGGGCGATCGACGCCACGAAGCCGAGCTTGTCCGAGCCGCATCGGCGGCTCGAAATGCACCGCTTGCGGGCGCGCGGCGAGCACGCCGTGAAGCTCGCGGATTTCATGTAGAGATGCCGCGGTAAACACGTCCGCAAGCATCCTGAACTGCAGGTCATTTTCATTCGTCCCAAAAAGGGGTATCCCGAAGCTCTTTCGGTTTAACGGATAGCTGCAATCAGGGATTGGACTTTCCTCGCGCGCAGATCGCATGTGCCCGCTTGCGCGCACGCCGCGCTAGTGATCTCGTTAGTTGTTGTCGTACTTCGCGCGCGTCATCGTGACCATGGTGTTCACCGGGATCGAGGCCTATCCTTTCATCCATGTTCACCGCTAGCGGCAAGGGAAGAAGCAACGGGTGTTGCCGTGTGACGGCAATGTTCGGGGCCGTGCTGCTGGTCGGGTTCGTGCACTCCACGGCGGCCACCGACATGGCGGATCCGACGCGGCGGAGAGCGGGTTGCGCTGAAATTGCGCTCGAATCCCCGGCGAACCTGCGCTGCCTGGTCGACATACTCGCCGATAGCGACGACCCGATGCGGCAGTGGATCTGGGACCAACTCTACCGCGCCGTCAGCGTCCACCCGGCACTCGCGCTCGAACTCTTGCTGCCGCTTGTGGGGGACGAGGATCCCATTGCGGCGGTGACGGCTGCCAAGATCATTGGCGATCTCGGCCCGGGTGCGACGGCCGCGATACCGGCGCTCGTCACGATGCTGGGCCGGGAAGACGAGAACGCGCGTTTGATCGCCGCCCAGTCCCTCGCGAAATTTGGCTCCGCGTCGGCGCCCGCGGTCGAGGCCTTGATTTTGATGCTCCGTGACGAGTCGGCGCGGGTCCGTCGCACCGCCGCGCGAACCCTGGCGCAAATCGGGCCGCCGGCAGCGAGCGCCGCCGCGCCGCTCGCGGCACTGCTCGCGGATCCGCATCCGCATCAGGTTCGCGCAACGGCCTCTTACGCGTTTCAGGAACTCGGACCCGACGCGCGTTGCGCCGTTCCTGCGTTGATCGAACTGCTCGATCACGACGACCCCGACGTGCGACGGCGCGCCATCGGTGCCCTGGGCCATATCGGGCCACGTGCGCGCGACGCGGGGCCGGCACTCGCGACAGTGCGTGATGACCCCGCCGAGCAGGATCAGGTACGCAAAGCCGCCGCCGCAGCCCTCGCTAAACTCGATCTCGCCACCGCGCTGGTGACCGGGCGCGACCAGGCCGGTCACCTGCTGCCGCTGCTGCTCGAACAATTGAACGATCCCGATCCCGGGCAGCGCCGGACCGCTGTGCAGAACATTGGCGCGCTCGGTGCGGCCGGCCGCCCTGCGTCCGATGACGTGCTCGATCTCGTCGACGACGCCGACCCGGGTGTGCGGACGGCGGCGGTACGGACGCTCGGTGTGATCGGAGCGAATGAGCCCCGGGTCGTCGACGCGATTGCGCGGCACCTGACGGACGATGATCTCGCCATGCGTCGCGCGGCGGTGCGTGCACTCGCCGGTTTCGGTACGGCCGCGGCGCCTGCCCGCGACGCCCTGGTAATGCGTCTCTCCGACCATGACTCGTTCGTGCGTCACACGTCCGTCGAAATTCTGCTCGCGCTCGAACCGGGGGGTGAGACCGTTGTAGCCGGATTGTTGGCGCTGCTCGCGCACGAAGATGCGATCGTCCATTTCGGTGCCGCCTATGAACTCGCGTCGCTGAGCGAGCGTTTTACCCGGATCGTCGGGTTGCTCGTGGATCGGCTCCAGGATGAGAACGAGACCGTACGGGTCGCAGCGGCTCGCGCGCTCGGCAAGGTGGGCCCGGCTGCCCACTCGGCACTCCCGGTCCTGCGTCAACTCCTCGACGGTCCGGACCCGCGTATGCGTGCTATCTCGGCGGATCTGATCGGCAGGATCGGCGCACGGCTGCCTCCGGAACAAGGCGGTACCGGGGCGCTCGAAATACTCGCCGCACGAGTCGACTCGCCGGATCTCATGATCCGTCTGCAGGCAATCCAGGGTCTGCGCCAGTTCGGGCCGGCCGCACGCGCGCTGGTGCCGCAATTGCTGTTGCTGCTCCGCCACCCGGAGATCCAGACGCGTCAGTCTGCGGCGCAGACCCTGGCCGAAATTCTGGAAGGCGAACCGGCGCCGGTACTCGATGATTTGCTGGCGTTGCTCGGCGATCCGGATCCCCTGATGCGCGCAAGCGGCGCCTACGCGCTGAGTCGCTACGGCAGTGCGGCGCTACCCGCGCTCGATCCGCTGATCGCAATGCTCAACGATCCCGGGCCGGTCGCCCGGGGCTATGCCATCGTCGCCCTCGGCGAGATCGGCGCGGGGGCGAACGCGGCCCTGCCGCGGTTGAAAGAACTGCAATCCGATCAGGATTACCGGGTCAATTCGTGGGCGCGAAAAGCGGTCACGCAGATCGGAAAGGCCGAACGCCGCGCGCGCCGATAATTACCTGTTCGACTCAACTCAACTCAAATCGACGCGGGACGCGAAATGCGGCGCCAGTCGCCAGTGAGATAAGCGATATCGCGCGAGGCCGCCACCTTGCGCCTTTGATCCTTTTACCGTTCCAGGGCACGCAAACAATCCGGGGACCGCGGTAACTCGGATGCAAAAGGCCTCGACGCCGTTCAAGCCCGGATTCGACGGCTGTCGCCGAATCGTTTGGCTTGCCGCTATAAACAAGATAGCTTAGGTACCGAAGAAAAGGTGCATGGTGTTTTTAAAACTTTTCAGTGTGACGCGGTTATTCCCGATAGCCTTTCTGGCGATCCTCTGTGGTGCGTGTGCCAGCGTTTTGCCGCGCACCTTTTCCGACAATGTCTCCCACGCCATTCTCAATCAGAACGATCCGGAAACGGTGAGGGCGGGCGCGCCGGCGTTCCTGTTGATGCTCGACGGGTTTATCGACGCGAATCCGGATGACCGCGACCTTTTGCGCGCGACGGCTGATCTGTACGCGGCTTATGCCACGGTATTCGTGGACGATACCGACCGCGCCCGTCGTCTGGCAACAAAGGCGCGGGAGTATGCCCGTTCGGCACTGTGCAAGGGAACGTCCGGAACCTGCGATGGCCTGACGAAAACCTATACCGAATTCGTTACTTCTCTCGGCGGGTTCGGCAAGAACGATCTCCCCTATCTTTACAGTTTCAGTGCGGCGTGGGCCGGATGGGTACAGACGCACGACGAGGACTGGAATGCCCGCGCCGATCTGCCAAAGATAGAGGCGCTCATGCAGCGCATTGTCGTGCTCGACGAGAGCTACCAGTGGGGCCGGGCACACCTGTATCTCGGCGTCCTGAACAGTCAGTTACCGCCATCGCTGGGTGGTAAGCCGGAACAGGCCCGTGAACATTTTGAAAACTCCATCGCGCTGTCCCAGGGGCGCGATCTGATCAGCAAAGTCGAGTTTGCCCGCCGGTATGCGCGACTCGTCTTTGATCAGGGTTTGCACGACCGGCTGCTTCGCGAAGTACTCGATGCCGATCCCCTGTTCCCGGATTTGACCCTCAGTAACGTCATAGCCCGGGAGGAAGCATCCCGGTTACTGGCCGACTCGCCGGATTATTTTGGAGAGTAAATTTATGTACCGCGCTATAGTCGTTTACCTGTTCGGCCTTATTTTCGTCTGCGTGCCGGCAGCCCAGGCTGTGACGTTCAAGATAGCCACGCTTGCGCCGGACGGAACCACATGGATGAAAGAAATGCGCGCTGGCGCGGAAGATATAAAAGTGCGCACCGACGGCAGGGTGAAATTCAGGTTCTTCCCGGGCGGAATCATGGGCAACGACAAAAGTGTCCTGCGAAAAATCCGCGTTGGTCAGCTCGACGGCGGCGCGTTTACCGTCGGTGGTCTGAGTGACATCGCGCCGGACTCCCAGATTTACACACTACCCCTGGCGTTTCGTTCTTTCGACGAGGTGGACTACGTCCGCCAGCGGATGGATAAACTTATTCTCGATGAACTGCTGCACAAGGGCTTCGTCAGTTTCGGTTTGAGCGAGGGCGGTTTCGCCTACCTCATGTCCAATCGTTCATTGCGAAAGGCAGGAGATCTGAAGGGCCAGAAAGTCTGGATCCCGGAAGGTGACAGGATCAGCCGGGCCGGATTCGAGGCTGTCGGCGTCTCACCGATACCCTTATCGGTCGCAGATGTTCTTACAGGTCTGCAGACAGGTCTGATCGACACGATCGGTACGTCGTCGACGGGCGCGATCGCCCTGCAGTGGTACACACACGTCAGATACGTTACCGACATGCCGTTGCTGTATCTTTACGACACGATGATCATCAAGCGGAAAACCCTGGAGAAACTTACTCCCGAAGACCGGGAGGTCGTACGCACGGTGATGGCCGGGATCACGGACCGGCTGAACGAACAATCCCGATTGGACAACCAGCAGGCTCGTGACGCGTTGCGTGAGCAAGGCATTATCTTTGCCGACACCGCCCCCGAAGACCGCGCCGCGTGGGAAGCCAGCATGGTTAGCGCAATGGACCGTCTCGCCGATGACGGCGTATTCAGTAAAAATATCCTGCAACTCCTGCGTAAGCATGTCAGCGATTACAGGCGGATGCTCGCTAACCCGGATTTGTGAAACGCTCGCCGTGCGTGATCGGCGCCGTTAGTTCAATCAAGCAGAGTCCGGCATCCAATGAAACATAAAGGCGCAGAATCGCATTCTGAAGGGCTGTGGGTCCGGTTCGGACGCGCGAGTGCCGCGGTCGAGGACGCGATACTCGTGCTGATGCTCGCGGCGATGATACTGCTGGCCGTGAGCCAGATCGTATTGCGTAACTTCTGGGACATCGGACTCGCGTGGGGCGATCCGCTGCTGCGAGTGTCGGTACTGTGGGTAGGCCTGCTCGGGGCCATGGCGGCAACGCGCGACGACAATCACATCAGTATCGACATTCTTTACCGCTTGCTGCCGATCACCGGAAAAAACATCAGCCGCGCGCTCACGGATCTGTTCACCGCCGTGGTGTGCGGCACCGTTGCGTGGTACGGAAGTCTTCTGGTCGCCCTCGAAAAGCGCGAGGAGAGCATCGTCTTCGCCAATGTCCCGGCGTGGATTGCCGAGCTGATCATCCCCGTGGGATTCGGGGTTATGGCTCTGCGCTTGCTGGCGTCCTTCGTGCTGCGCCTGCTCGGCAAACGGGAGGTCCCGGTTACGGCCGACGGCAACGGTCCGACATGATTGTCGCCGGTGCTTTTCTGATCCTGCTGGCGTTGTTCGGCGCGCCGTTGTTCGCGGTGATCATGGCGGCCGCCATGTTGAGTTTTCACCGCGCCGACGTGGACCTGTCCGTGGTCGCGATCGAGATCTACCGCCTGGCCGAAACACCCGTGTTACTCGCCATCCCGCTGTTTACTTTCGCCGGTTATTTGCTCAGCGAAAGCGGGGCGCCCTCGCGCCTGGTGCGCCTCGCCCGCGCCTTCCTCGGCTGGATGCCAGGCGGGCTCGCGATCGTTGCCCTGGTTGCATGCGCCTTGTTTACCGCGTTCACCGGCGCGTCCGGCGTTACCATCGTGGCATTGGGCGCATTGCTTTATCCCGCCCTCAGGCAAGCCGGTTATCCCGACAAATTCACGTTGGGTCTTATAACCTCGAGCGGCAGCCTGGGGGTACTGTTTGCGCCGGCCTTGCCGCTCATTGTCTACGGTGTCGTCGCCCAGCAGCTGGGGCTCGGCATCTCATTTACCATTGATGAACTGTTTCTGGCCGGCCTGCTGCCCGGACTGTTGATGCTCGTCCTGTTATCGATCTGGAGTTACTGGCAGAGCCGCGGTCAGGAACTGCAAAAACCGTCCTGGGCCGAGACCCGGTCCGCGCTCCGCGAATGCATGTGGGAGATCCCGTTACCGTTCATCGTACTCGGCGGCATATACAGCGGCTATTTCGCCATCTCCGAAGCGGCGGCGGTAACAACCTTGTACGTGGTCGCGGTAGAGGTCGGGGTCTATCGTGAGGTGGCGGTGAAGTCGCTGCCGCGGATCATGCGTGAATCGATGGTGCTGGTTGGCGCGATCCTGGTGATCCTGGGTGCGTCGCTGGCATCCACGAATGCCATGATCGACGCCGACGTTCCTACCCGTATGTTCGACGCAATCAGGGACCGTATCAGCAATCCGCTCACTTTTTTGGCGCTGCTGAACGTGTTTCTTTTGATCCTCGGAACCATGCTGGACATTTTTTCAGCCCTGGTAATCATGGTGCCGTTATTGCTGCCGATTGCCGTGGGTTACGGTATCGATCCGGTCCATCTGGGGATCATTTTTCTGGCCAATATGCAGATAGGCTACTTCACGCCGCCGATAGGCATGAACCTGTTCATTGCGAGCTTTCGCTTCAAAAAACCGATCATCACGCTTTACCGCGCCACCTTGCCTTTTTTCCTCATCCTCCTGCTTGCAGTCCTGGTCATTACCTACTGGCCGGCGCTATCGCTGACACTTCCCGGCAGGTTGTGACGTTTTAGACCCCGCCGCCATCAGTCACCGGCGTCCGACCGTGCGCTATGATCATGAACGCGGCACGGCAAGGGGTATATTGAATGCGGGCGGGGTTGAAGGATCTCTACGAGGGCGACAGTCCGGCTGCGCAAAACGCGCGATGGATACTGCTTGCCTTCGACATCGCGGTCATCGTTTTTTTATTGTCACGACGTTCCTGCCGTACGAACGCTGGATCATTGTCACTGACTACCCTATCGGCGTGATCCTGCTTAGCGACTTCCTGGCTCGCTGGTGGGCATCCGATGACCGCGTGGCTTATTTCACGCGGCCCGTCGTGGTCCTCGATCTTGCCGTGATTCTCTCGCTGTTTGCGCCTGCCATGGTCGAGAGCTTTGCCTTCCTGCGCGTCGTGCGCACGCTGCGCCTGCTTCGTTCTTACCGCCTGCTGATGGAATTGCGCGAATCATTCCGGTTTTTCGCGCGCAACGAGGAAATCATCTTCAGCGCGTTAAATCTGCTCGTGTTCGTGTTCATAGTCTCCGCGCTCGTCTATGTCCTGCAGGTGCGCAGCAACCCCGAAATCGAGAACTACATCGACGCGCTCTACTTCACCGTGACGACATTGACCACGACCGGATTCGGCGACATAACCCTGCACGGCTCGGTCGGGCGCATTCTCGCCGTGTTGATCATGTTCATCGGCGTATCGCTCTTTCTCCGTCTGATTCAGACGATATTCAGGCCCGCAAAGGTTCGCTATGACTGCCCGGACTGCGGACTCAATCGCCACGATCCCGACGCCGTACACTGCAAGCACTGCGGGCGCCTTCTGCCGATCCCGAGCGAGGGCTGAATTCGAACCCGTGGCGACCGGACGAGCAAAATGCAAAAAGGACATCCCGCTTTTCCGACCCGGCGATAATCGCGCCGAACGCGTTACAAAACATCGCGCTATTTGTCCGACCCGGAAACCCGGTGCCGGGCCAAACGCCGGCATCGATCGTCCCGCCACGCACCGTTCGAAAGGACAGTTTTCCGGGCCCACCGCGCACCGTCTCGACGAAGCCTCCTTTCTGATAGTTCGGTAAACTGTTTCGCAACCCTCTTGATATCATCCGCGGTGACGGTTCGTTTGGATCTTTTTGTCGTGTCAGGTTCGGCGTCGCGAAAGCAGTCTCTTAAGCCCTTCGTTGCGGGAATCACGGTTTTCTCCATGTGCCGACGGGCAATCGCGGATCCCGAGCGGATTCACAACCGTGGGGTAGTGCAATGAGCGCATCGCGATCGCATGCGAAGGCTGCCGGGAGGATGATTGTCCTGGCCGTAGCCCTGTTGCTCGGCCTGCCGTTACTGGGGGTGCGCCTGGCCGGGACATCCCTCGACGGCTACCTCGATTTTCCGCCGCTGACCCGCTATGTCGAGCACGCCGGCTTCTCGTGGCTGGCCTTCGCGCTGATGGCCGCGTTTATCGCCGCCTGCGTGCTGCCGTTCGTCATCACGATCTTTCGCAGCCCGGTGCGTGCGTCGAACACGGTCGGGCGCAACACGTTTCCCCGGTGGGGCCTGGCGGGTATCGTCCTTACGCTCATTGCCTGGGGGATCGCCTGGACGCGTCTGCCGTGGATGGCGACGGTTCAATCCTATACGTTCATTCCGTTGTGGCTTGGTTATATTGTCACAGTGAACGCCATCACGTTGTGGGTCAGTGGCCGGAGCCCACTGACCCACGAGACCCGTGCATACCTGCGGCTGTTTCCGGCGAGCGCGCTGTTCTGGTGGTTTTTCGAATACCTCAACCGTTTTGTACAGAATTGGTATTACGTCGGCATTGATGCCTTCGCGCCGTTCGAGTATGCGCTATGGGCCAGTCTCGCATTCTCGACCGTGTTGCCGGCAGTCTGTGCGACACGTGCCCTGCTCGCGACCATCCCCCGCCTGCAGGCCGGCCTGGATCACGGGGTGCACGTGCGGCTTCCCCGGCGCGCCGCGCCCGCAGGTCTGTTGCTTGCGGCGGCCGGGCTGCTGGCTATCGGGATCTGGCCGGACTGGACCTACCCCATGGTCTGGCTCGCCCCGTTCGTCATCATCGTCGGGTTACAGATCCTGCTCGGGCAACAGAACATACTGTCGTCCCTTGAAGAAGGCGATTGGCGCGATATCTGGTTGTGGGCTCTCGCCGCGCTCGCGTGCGGGTTTTTCTGGGAAACCTGGAATTTCCTGAGCGCTGCGAAATGGGTCTACGCCGTTCCTTTCGTCCACCGCTTCGAAATCTTCGAGATGCCGCTACTCGGCTATGCGGGCTATCTGCCGTTCGGTCTCGAATGCGCCGTCGCGGTCAGGTTAGTCAACCGGTAGCGCAAAAAGCAGACATGCCACTTTCCTGATCCGTATCGGGGTGGGGTTCGAGCGCGGTCATCGAAGCCGTCCGAAGTGAAAAGGGTTCTTGCCGTTCATGCCAGCCCAGCCCGGTTTGTTTTCCAGGCGGTGCCGACGCGGGTACGCAGGCAAGTAACGTTGGCATCTCGCCCGCCCGCGAGTAAGGTAATTTGCTACGAAATAATGTGGAATGTCCATTTTGCTCCCAATGATTTTCCGGGCGACCCCGAATCGATCCTGAAGGCGAATCCGCCTTACAGCGGCCTGTTCAACGGGTACACTCCATGGCGAGCAGATTCGAACTATGCAGAGGGCCGACCGTTACAATGAAAGAGCTGATTTTTCACCGCCATTTTTTACCGGCACTCGATCGTTATTCGACAAACACCGCCGTCATCGACGGCAAATACACCGCGACATTCGAGCAGCATGGTGATCGGGTATTGCGCCTCGCGCACAGCCTCAACAGCGAACTCGGTATCAAGCGCAGCGATCGCTTCGCGGTGATGGCGGCGACCTGCCATGAGTATCTCGAGCTGTATCACGCCGCCTACCTCGGTGCCGGGGTTATCAACCCGTTGAACCTGCGGCTCGCCGGTAAGGAACTCGATTACATCGTGCGCGACTCCGGAACGGAAGTTGCTTTTGTCGACCAGCACTTCGCGCCGGTCTTTCACGCAGCGATGGCCGCCGCCGGTAGCGCGAGCACGATCCGCAAAACGGTGCTTATCGGCAGCGGTGATGGCCCCTATGACATGCGCTATGAAGACCTCATTGCCGGTGGCGAACCCGAGATCCCCGCGGAACCGGAAGAAACCGACCCGGTTGTGCTGATGTACACCGGCGGCACGACGGGGTTGCCCAAGGGCGTATTACTCGAACAAAAGGCAGAAATGCTGAACAGCTATCACGTGCAGATGCTGCTACCCCCGTTTCGCGACGAGGTCGCGCTCGTACAAACGCCGATCTTTCACGCGGCTTCGATGCTTTACATCGTTGCCCTCCCGCCGTCGGGCGGCACGCTCGTCCTCATGCCGGCATTCGAACCCGAGGCGTCGATGCAATTGATCGCGGCGCACCACGTGACGCAGACAGCAATGGTACCGACGATGATCGGCATGATGTTCAACCATCCGAATTTCGACCCCGAAATGCTGAAGAGTCTGCGCACGCTGCTGTACGGGGCATCACCGATGCCCTCCGCATTGCTCGATCGTATGTTAGCCCTGTTTCCGGATATCGAAATCATACAGGGCTACGGCATGACGGAATGTTCCTCTGTGCTGACCATACTCGGGGGTGAAGAGCACACGGCAGGCGGGCCGACGATGCGGTCGGTGGGCCGGCCGGTACCCGGTGTGCGGCTCTCGATTCAGGACGAAGACGGTAATCAGCTGCCGAGTGGAGAGCATGGCGAGGTCTGCGCTCAGGGTGGCAACTACATGCGCGAGTACTGGAACAAGCCGGAGGCGACTGCCGAAGTTTTCCGTGGCGGCTGGTATCACACCGGCGATGCCGGCTATCTCGACGACGACGGATTCCTGTTTCTGGTTGACAGGGTCAAGGACATGATTATTTCCGGGGCCGAGAATATTTATTCCACGGAAGTGGAAAATGCGATTGCCGACTATCCTGGCGTCGCGCAAGTCGCAGTCATTGGTATTCCGCACGATGTATGGGGAGAAGCCGTACATGCGGTTGTCGTGCCGGTGGCGGGCGCGGAAATGTCCGAAGAGGACATTATCGCGCATGCGCGCGAGAGCATTGCCGGGTACAAGGTGCCGAAATCCGTTGAGTTCCGCGCCGAGCCGCTGCCGCTGTCCGGTGCGATGAAAGTATTGAAACGCGAACTCCGCGAACCTTACTGGAAGGGACACGACAGCGGGATTGCCTAGCAGCGGGTTTAATATTCCCGGCGATAACGCCGAACCCGTTCGCGCGCGCCCCGGCGTTGAATCATCCGCCGCTATCGCGATGCAGGGCTACGCAAGCTTCATTGCTTCGTGTGCGCGGGTCATATTGTCGTGATACTGAATGATGTCGCTGCGTGACTGGCGCCCGAAAGCCTTGACGAATTTGCACGTCGCGAAGCGCGCGGAAGCGTTGTCGTAATCCGCTACCCAGGTTTGCGTCGACTGCTCGTCGTCGGCATTGCGCGGATAGTGTATGCGCGTGCCTTTGAGTCGCATGCGGTAAGGTTTCGGCGTGAGTCGTGCGCGATAGCTTTGTTGTCGTACGCACAGCATGGCGTACAGCGGATCGCAATTGAAAGCCCTGAGAAGATTCCGCGACTCGTCCGATTGGGGCGGGATATCCTGCCCGTCGACAACGAGGCGCATTCCGGCGCGGGTCTCGTACAGCCGAAAGGCGAGCTGCGTGTAATCGCCCTGCGCAATTCGCTTTTCGATCATGTCGCGAATTTTCTGCTTTTTCGTCCGGCCCCTGCGCCCGAACAACCACTCCCACAGACCGAGGCGCGGTTCGTCGATATCGATGAATACAACGCTCTCGGAATTCAACACGAGCGCGCCGTAACGGTTACGCGATACGATGTTCCGCGAATCGATGACTTCGATGATCTCCTCCCGGACTGCGACGTCATATTCGCCAACCGCGCCGCGGCCGTCCGAGATTTTCTTCTCAATCGACGCGGCCTGTTCGCGTGCGTTTTCGCGGGCGTCGTCGAGCGAATCGTTGGAGTGCCCGTAGCAGGTGATTTCCGTCGGTACACCATCGATCGTGATGGTGGTGGTCGCCTCAATCCAGTGCCGGAATAGTTGCATTGAGAATTCTCTGTCGCGCCGTTTAGTCGTGCCGGGAACATCCATTGTAACGGGGGCGGACGAAGATTCGTATGCGGTTATCCGGGACCGTGTTATCGCCGTGTCGGTCGACGACCTCTCGCAGTCGTTGTAGGTTGTGCCGGGACGCGTTAGTGTTCGCGCGTTGTATTTGCATCGAGTCGGTGTGGGCGGGCGCTTGCAGGTACGAATGTTGTCGCGGGGGGAAGTCGCGCGCATTCGGGAACATACCGTAGAACGAGAAATAAAAGTACGGTAATGATGCATTTGGAACAACGCGTGCATGCCGAGCAGGTCAAGGTCGTGTTCGGCCAGACAATGACCGCGGCGATCGGTAATCCGTTGGCAGGATTGCTGCTCATGTGGATGCTGTGGGACCTGGTAGGCCACGGCACTCTGCTCGTGTGGTGCAGCGCGCTTGCAGTCACCTCGGCGGCGCGAGCCGGCGCTAACGTGTTTTTTCGCCGGCGTGATGACGATACCGCGATGTTGGGCTGGGGGCGGTTGTATACGCTCATGGCATTTTTGCAGGGCTCCGTGTGGGCCTTTGCGTGGCTCCGGTTTATTCCCGCCGGCGATCCAATCCAGCTCGTCATAGCAACGACATGGATGATGGGTCTCAGCGCTTCCGCCGTGAGCGCGTACTCGGTGAATCTCGTCGCGATGCTCGCGTTCTTTTTCCCGGTCGTATTGCCCGGTACCATTCACTTGTTCGTGATCGGTGGCAAACTCGGCGTGTCACTCGGTATGGCGCTGTCGTTGTATACGATTATCGTCATCAGAGCCGTGGTGCCTGTAAATCGTTCGATGATCGATTCAATACGGCTCAACTTCGAGCTCGAAGCGGAAATCGACGAACGCAAGAAGGCCGAGCAACGCCTCATCGAAATCTCCAAGCTCGACGGATTAACCGGTCTCGCCAATCGCAATCATTTCGACACGGTGCTCGAAGAAGAATTTCGACGCGCGAAGCGAGCGGAGTATCCGATTTCGCTCATTCTGATGGATCTTGATTACTTCAAGGCCTACAACGATACCTACGGGCACCCCGCTGGCGACACGTGTCTGCAACGGGTGAGCGCCACCATCGGACGCGCGGCGAAGCGCCCCGGCGATGTGGCCGCGCGTTACGGCGGCGAGGAACTCGCGCTCGTGTTGCCCGGTGCGAATGCGGACAACGCGGCCGCAGTTGCCGAATCGATCCGCGCAGACATCGAGGGTCTTGGCATTCCCCATGGCGCATCGGACGTGGCCGAAGTGGCGGTCGTCACCACGAGTTCGGGGGTGGCGACGATCGTACCCGACAGATCCGCAGAGCCGGCGATGCTCGTGCAACTGGCGGACGAGGCCCTGTACCGGGCAAAGCGGGAAGGGCGGAACCGGGTCGTTCGCAGTTGCGACGGGGGCATTGCCCGAAAACTCTGATCGCCTGTTTTCCCACCCTGGCAATCCGATCTGCACGCGCCGGGATGCGTACCCGGCGTATCAATTCAGTTCAGCGATCCGACTGCTGTTTCAACGAGTCGAACAATTAATCGCTGCAACCGTTCGGCCGGGAAGTTCGTGAATTTCATTTGCGCGAGCATTTGTGCCGACCCAACGATCAGATTTGCTTCCGTATCCGCGTCGACATCAGGTGAGATCTCGCCTTCCGCTTTTCCCCGTTCGATCGTCGCTGTAATAATGTCGAGGATCCCGTCCTGGAACGAGAGGTATTGCGGCCACACTTCTTCGCGGATCGCGGTGCTGAGATCCAGCCAGACGCGGGCGTAATCCGGGTGCGTTTCGACTGCGTCGGCGAACGCCCGGATATGCCGGCGAATGAGCTCGGGCGTTTTCCGATAAAACCGGAAGAATGTATCGACTGCGGAATTTGCATTCCGTTATGCCCATTGCTGTCGCTTCATGATGCCCGCAGTGAAGGGCAAGTCACCGGCCGGGGTGGCAACACGAGTATCCGCAAGCTGCAGCGCTGGTCGGGGGAGGTTTCCCGCCAGCGCACCCCCACCCGGGGGCGATCCGAAACAGGTCGCGCAAATTCAGGCGCGGACACGATCGTTTGCTTGAGTGTCCGTCGCCGTATTCGTTATAAGTCATGACGATGTGTGCTACCGATCGAAACAGTTGAGCCGTGGGTACCCGAGCGATCAGATCGCCGCTGGCGGCCGTAGGCAGCCTGCTCCTGTCGCTTTTCCTTGCCGCGATGGCCGGCTGCGACAACGACACGGAGCCTGGCGTCGGCGACCCCATTGCGCACGCTGAGGCCCTGATCGCAGAAGGTGAAACGGCCGCGGCCATCGCCGGGTTAAAGCAAGTGCTAAGTCGGGATGCGGGCTCCGTGCGCGCTCGCTGGCTTCTCGGTCAGGCCTATCTCGGTATTTATGACGGTATTGCGGCCGAATCGCAGTTCAAAAAGCTGCGCGACGCCGGGTTCGAACAAGTCGGGCTGGATGCCGCGTATTACCGCGCTCTGCTACAGCAGGAGCGGTTCGAGGAAGTTCTGCGCGAAGCGGTTGGCAACGAGGACGCCGCGGTGCTGGTCGCCCTGGGAGAAGCAAATCTCGGCGTATCGGGTCGAAAGAACAGCGCACTCGAGCGAGCTACCCGCGAGGCGTACAGGGCGATAGCCCGCATGCTGTTTAGAAAAGCCCTCAAGCGCGATGGATCACAGTACGCTGCGCAATTGGGACTCGCGCGACTCGCGTTGATGCAGGGTGAATTTGAAGCGGCGGCAGATTTGATCGACAAAGCGTTGCCGCTCGAACCGCGACGCGCTGATGCCTTCATCCTGAAGGGCGCGTTGTTCCAGTTGACCTTCAAACTCGATGCAGCCGCCGCGGCGTATCACGATGCGTTGCGCATTGCGCCCTACGACATGCTGGCCCGGGTTGGACTCATCCGCGTTTTGCTTGCCCGGAAAGAATACCCCCAGGCGATGCATGTGGTGCGCGCCCTGCTGAGCGACCATCCGAAATCGCCGATTGCGAAAACACTGCTTGCGCGGACTCACTTGCTTAACGGCGAACCCGCCACGGCGGTCGGGATTTTGCACAAACTTGTAGGCATTGATGGGCACAACGCGGAAGCTTTGAGGCTGCTGGTCGAAGCGCTGATCAGCCTGGGCCAGTACGAGCAGGCGCTAAGCGTTGCGAATGAACTCGAGAGGCCTGGCGGGGAGCCCCGTTACGCGCGTCGCGCCCGGGCGGAAATCGGTCTGAAACAGGGCGACACGCAAACCGCCATGACATTGTTGCGTGGCATGCCCGCCGACGACTTTAAATCGCTTGCGCTGCTTGGCCGTACGTATCTCGGAATGGGTAATGTCGAGCGCGCCGAGTGGTATCTTGGCCGCGCGCGCGCAGTCGCTGCCGCACAGGCGAAAAATCCCCGGCAGGTACCGGTGTCCCTGTGGGTGAACCTTATCCCTGAAGGTATCTCGAGTGAGGCTTACGATACTGCCGTCGCGCTCGCACAGCGCCGGGTCGAGGCAAGCCCGAACGACGCGTCGGCGCGACACGCCGTCGGCGCGGCGCACCTGGCCGCCGGTGACGAAGTTGCCGCTCGCAAGTCATTCCACGCCGCGTTACGCCAGGATCCCAACTATCTGCCGAGTTTGCTTGCGCTTGCCGAACTCGACGTCGCCGACGGGAATTTCGACGTCGCCGTACTCATGTTCGAACGCGCGCTCAAGGTCGACCGATCGAACGTGCGCGCACTGGTGGGTCTTGCGGAACTGCGGGACGAGGTGCCGGCCGAGTAACCACGATTCACAGCGCTCCGGGGCCCGTGTCAAAATTCCGAAAATCGCGCTGACAGTGTGAGCGCGTGTTATCGCGCGCGGTCAACCCCGCTCCGTTTCGCCGAGCCACGCGACCGCGGCATCGTGATCCGACATCACCTGCCATTCGCGCCGGTCGCCGCCAATCTGCTCGCGCATCGAGACATACATACGGGACAAACCGAATGCCATCGCCTCGCTCGCGAGGAGCACGGAGCGCGCGGGGGCAGCGAGATCCGCGACATCGCGCGAGCGCTGTACGAGGCGCTGAATCGATTCCGTTGCGAGATCGAATGTAACGACTTCGCGGAAATCCACGAATTCGTCGTAGGCGCCTACGGACGGATCTCCCCAAACGCCTTCGATATAGTCGACGCAGTCAGATTCCTCGATGCGGCCACGCCAGACGCTCGAAACGAGTTCGAGTTCGCGATCGATGGTTACCTCGAATGGCATTGCCCGAGCATAGCGGATCGCGCCCGATCGATCCCGGACGGATGGCTTTCGCGTTGGCCTTTGCCCACAATAAGGCTTTCACACTGTCGGCCTGTCACCGAATACGAATGAATGCGGCGCCTGAATTACTGCTGAGCCTGCTCTGGTGGTTGATCTATTGCTACTGGCAATAGCCGGAACTCCCGCAGTTGCAATCAATTGACCCCGAGCGAGAGTCTTTGCCGATTACCGGTGGTTGTTTTTGTGGCGCGATCCGATATCAGCTCGACGAAGTCCCCGAGGAGATCGTGGTCTGCCACTGCCCGGACTGCCGCCGCGCAACCGGCGCCCAGTCGGTGGCGTGGGTTCTTGTCGCGGCATCGGCGTTTACCGTGAGTGTGGGAGCGCCGCTTGAATATGCCTCGTCCCCAGGGGCCTTACGGACATTTTGTGGGCGCTGCGGGACGACCCTGGGCTGGCGCGGTGACCGCCAGCCCGGTCGTATCGACATCACCGTTGGCAGCCTGGACGAGCCCGCACGGTTCGTACCGACCCGTGCGGTTTATCGTCGGCACAAACTACCGTGGGCATCCGAGATCTGAACCGCAGTCGCCGTACTCTACGGCGACTGCGTGAGCAGAATCAGCCAGCGCACTCACACCGGCATGAGTAACGCGGCGTGGATTTGTACGATGAGTCCGGCCCACGATAAGAAGGCTGCAATACCTATGGAGATTAAACCGGCGAGTTGTAGATGACGTTCGTTCATGATGGTGCTCCCGTTGTGAGAGCGTAGTGTCGTTGACGGCAGTGGGGCGCACACTCCGCTTCTTGCGTTCGATCTATTCGAGTTCTATCGATAGCCGGCCGAGTCCGGCGCCGGAGAATTCCGCGCTCCAGTGTTCGCCTTGCACGATGTACGGAATGTCCGTCAACGTGCCCGTCGTGATGATTTCTCCGGCGACCAGCGGCGCTGCGTATGGTTGCGTCGCGAGCGTTCGGCGGAGATTGTCGAGCGCGGCGACCGGACCGCCGAGCGCGTTACGGCCGACGCCCCGGTCGATGGTATTGTCGCCGCGGCGCAACTGAACCGTGACGGCGGCGAGCGCCGCCGCTATGTCCCGGCGGTCGACGCCGCGCGGTACGACTTTCGGGCCGACGATAAGTTGCGCATGCGCTCCGAAGTCCGCGACGATGTCGGGCGCCGTAAATTCCCAGCCGCCGGTAAAATGGCAGTCGACGATTTCGAATCCGGGCGCAATCCATTCGATACCCGCGCTGCAGTCCGGTTCGTTGACAGCCGCCGATACGCCGACCACGATTTCAGGCTCCAGCCGCGGGGCAAGACAGCCACCGATGGAAACACATGCGTGATCGGTATCGAGTTCCGTGATGGTGCGGTCGTACACGCGCGACCAGATCGCAGTATCGAGATCGAATTCCTGCCACGTTGCCCGATTTGTGAATCCCAGTTTACGACCCGCAGCGACCCACCCCTGCGCGGCCAGTTCGACCTCGATAGCGCCCGCCGTACGGTAGGCCGAATCGAGATCGAACCCGGGAATCAGGTCGCTCGGCCGCGCGACCGGTCGCCGGTCGAATCGCGCCTCCATTAACGCGGATACGATATCCATGGACTCAGTATCGGTGATTCGCCCCGGACGTGTCTGGATCCGGGCGAAAACCGGCGTAAATGAGGTCGTTAATGTATGGCAAGGCTCGATTACGGGGTCAAATCCGGTTATATTGCGCGGTTAATAATTAGAACGTTCTTGCGGCGGTCCGTCGCAAATAACAGTGACATTGGCTTCTTAAACCTGACGACGGAGAATATTCCATCATGGCCGTTTCTATTATTCTGGCCCTCTCACTTTTTGGGCTGGGCGTCGGTTTTTTCTACTCTTCCGGGGTGAAAAAAATCGCCATCGACATGGGGGTCGAGGACGCGGACGTCAAGGCACGTCTGGCGAAAATCCACGCTGCGATTGCGAGCGGCGCCATGGCATTCCTCAAGCAGGAATACAAATTCATGGCGATATTTATCGTCGTGTTTGGCGCGATCATCGCCTTGCTCATCGACGATCACCACACCGATTACGTCAATGAGGGCATTTATACGGCGGCGGCCTTCGCCTTCGGTGCGATCATTTCCATCGCATCGGGCTTCATCGGCATGATGATCGCGACGGAAGGTAACGTGCGCACGACGGTTTCGGCGAACAAGTCCCTGTCGGAAGCGTTCAACGTGGCGGTCCGTTCCGGCGCGGTCATGGGCTTTGGCCTCGTATCCCTCGCCTCGCTCGGATTGCTGGTTGTGTATCTCGTACTGAAAGCCGTGATGCCCGCGGAGCTACCCACTCACATCCTGATGGAAGTGATCGCGGGCTTCGGCCTCGGCGGTTCGTCCATCGCGCTGTTCGCGCGTGTCGGGGGCGGCATCTTCACGAAAGCCGCTGATGTCGGCGCGGATCTCGTCGGCAAGGTCGAAGCCGGTATCCCGGAAGACGACCCGCGCAACCCGGCGGTCATCGCGGACAACGTCGGCGATAACGTCGGCGACGTCGCCGGCATGGGAGCGGACCTGTTCGGTTCGTGTGCCGAGAGCACCTGCGCGGCGATGGTCATCAGCGCTGTTGCGTTCTCCGGCAATGTCGACGCATTGCTTTACCCGATAGTTATTTCGGCGATTGGCATTCCGGTCAGTCTCATATCGATACTCATGGTCAGTGTGAAAACGGAAGACCAGGTCGGACCGGCGCTGAAACGTATGCTGATCATTTCGAGCGTCATCATGGCCGCGGTCATGTACTTCATTACGATGGAAATGGTTCCTGCCGACTTCGAAATTCTTGGCACGGCGTACACGGCGATGGGTGTGTACTGGTGTTTCCTGACCGGGCTCGTTGCCGGGCTGCTCGTTGGTCTGATGACGGAGTACTACACTTCCCACGCCTACGCGCCGGTGCGAGAAGTCGCGCAATCGTGTGAAACCGGGACGGCCACGAACATCATTTTCGGCCTTGCTCTCGGTTACAAGAGTGCGGTCGGGCCGTATCTCGCGATCGGGCTGGCGATTTACATCCCGTGGATGCTGGCCGGAATGTATGGCGTTGCCATCGCATCACTCGGCATGCTCGGCACGCTCGTGATTGCGCTCACCATTGATGCCTACGGCCCCGTGGCCGACAACGCCGGTGGTATCGCGGAAATGGCGGGTATGGACGAGCACGTGCGCGAGCGCACGGACGTACTCGACGCGGCCGGTAATACAACCGCCGCCATGGGCAAGGGTTTTGCCATTGGCGCTGCTATTCTGACCTCGCTCGCACTGTTTGCGGCCTTTCTTACCCGCGCCGATTTGCTGCTTAAAGAACAAAACGGCCCGGAGTTCGACCTGCTCGGCAGTATTAATCTCCTCGACCCGATGGTCTTCACCGGTTTATTCATCGGCTCCGTGCTGCCGGCGTACTTCTCGGCGATGACAATGAAATCGGTTGGATCCGCCGCCTACAAGATGATCGAGGAGGTGCGTCGTCAATTCCGCACGATACCAGGCATCATGGAAGGCACCGGCGAACCCGATTACGATCAGTGTGTCGCCATCTCAACCCAGGCGGCGCTCAAGGAAATGATCGCGCCGGGCATCCTGATCATGGGTACGCCGCTCGCGGTCGGCTGGTTATTCGGCATTCAGGCTGTCGCCGGCGTCCTCGCCGGGTCGCTTGTCACTGGTGGCGTGATCGCCATTTCGTCATCGAACAGCGGCGGCGCATGGGACAACGCGAAGAAATACATCGAAGCCGGTAACCTCGGTGGCAAGGGCACGGATGTTCACCACGCCGCGGTCGTCGGTGACACGGTCGGTGATCCGCTTAAGGATACTTCCGGTCCGTCGCTGAACATCCTGATCAAATTGTCGGCGATCCTGTCGCTTGTGTTCGTCCCGTTCTTTGTTCAATACGGCGGTGTTTTCGTCGGTTAACCGAGACCGTTGCGATACGGATTTAAAAGGCCGGTTATCCGGCCTTTTTTTTTGCTTGCGACGGCGACGCCCGTCGTAGCGCCGCGGCGCTGAACTTTTTTGCCCGCGCGGTTTCGAAAGGCGACCCCAGCACGGTTGTGTGAAACCAACGGAGAGAACAATGTCGACGCCCCGATCCGCATCCGCCACTGATGAGACCATAAATCTGGCTTGTCTCGAGATTTGGGGCGGTAATCGCAATGCGCGGGAATCGTTCCCGCTGCCGGGCCTCGATGCCTGGTTGCGTGCCCGTGCTTACACGGGTTTACGCGGCGGCGACATACACTACCTCTCGACCTGCGGACATTCGGCGGTATTGCGTTTCGCCATCGCCGATGTGGCCGGCCACGGTGCCGAGGTCGCCGATGTGGCGAGCCGCTTCAAGCAGTTGATCGTGAAGCACATTAATAAGCTTGATCAGAGTCTCCTCGCGAAATCGCTCAACGAAGAATTTCTTGACGACAATGAAGGCGGCCGCTTCGTCACTACGTTGCTGACGAGCTATTACCGACCGACCGGGCACCTTGTTATCTGCAATGCAGGCCATCCCCGCCCGTTACTGTATCGCGCGGCCACGAATGCGTGGGAGCTGCTCGATTACCGTATGGAAACGAAACTCGAAAGCCTCATGAACCTTCCGCTCGGCATCATCGAACCCACCGACTATTACCAGTTTGCCGTTCGCCTCCATCCCGGAGACTTCGTCGTGTTGTACAGCGACGGATATTCAGACAGGCGGCGCGACGGAAAAACGCTTGGCGAGAGCGGTTTACTCGAAGTCGTGCGCGGACTGCGCTTCGATTCTGCCGAGGACCTCGGGGAGAAAATCTGTATGGCGCTCGAAGTCGATGATCCGGGGAACGAGCAGATCGACGACGAGACGCTCATCGTGCTCGGACCGAAAGACCATCTTGCGCCCCGTTTTTCGCTGGCCGAACGTTTACGCGTGATGGGTAAAACGCTCGGGCTGATCCGTATCCAGTGACCGCCCGCTCAGACGGCCTTCGACGACTGCCAGGTGCTGACCGTATCGCGCGCGTCGTCCGCGTTAAAGAATCCTTGATCGATGCTCGACGGTTGGGCGCACAGCTCGATGACGTATCCATTCGGATCGCGAAAATAAATCGATCGCACGAAGCCGTGTTCTGAAATTCCGCGCGATTCGATGCCTGCGTTCTTTCCTTTCTCGAGCATTGGCGCCAGCGTATCTTCCGGGACCGTCAGCGCGATGTGCAAATCGTAATCGTGCTGATCCTTGAATTCGAACGGTTCTTCGGGCGCTTCGAAGAATGCGAGGCAGGATCCATCGTCCATCTGGTAGAACGTATGCAGCACGTTCGCGTTACGTCCGGTCTTCGTCTCACCGATCTTCAGCGCTTCTATCAGCGGCAGCCCGAGGAAATCTTCGTAAAATTCACGCGTCTGTTCCGTATCCCGACAGCGATACGCGTTGTGATGCAGGCCTTTTATCATGGTCATGGTTCAATACCTCTTCGGTAGGGTGTCGCGGGTCGTGGTCATAGTATGATGACCGGACGAGGCCGCACAATGTTCCGCAGGAGGTGACCCCAATGCAATCCCCGATTTGCGATTTACTCAAAATCGAGTTTCCACTCGTCGCGTTCAGCCATTGCCGCGACGTCGTCGTCGAGGTCTCCAAAGCAGGCGGCATGGGCGTTTTGGGCGCTGTCGGGCTGTCACCCGAGGCGCTCGAGTCGGAACTCACGTGGATTGACGAGAATGTGGACGGCAAGCCGTATGGTATCGATCTGCTGGTGCCGAGTGTGATGCTGGGCAAGGGCGAACACCAGACCCCGATGCAACTCGTCGATCAGATTCCGGAAACGCACAAACAGTTCGCCGAAGACGTCCTGCATCGACACGGCATCGAGGGGGAGACGGTCGACGACGAACAGCGCGCACAAATGGCCGGGTTCGCCGAGAATATGCGCGAAGACGGGGCGGCGCGGCTGCTGGACGTGGCATTCCGGCATCCGATCGGTTTGATCGCGAATGCGCTCGGGGTACCGCCCGCCGATATGCTCGAACGCGGCAAGGCCTACGGTGTGCCAGTCGCCGCGCTCGTCGGGGCAAAGGAGCATGCTGTCCGTCAGGTTGCCGCGGGGGTCGATATTCTGGTCGCCGCCGGCGGTGAAGCGGGTGGCCACTGCGGTGACGTTTCTACGATCGTGTTGATCCCCGAGGTCTATGCCGCGGTAAAGGATCACAACGTACCGATACTCGCAGCCGGCGGTATCGCAACCGGCAGCCAGATGGCGGCGTGCATGGCGATGGGCGCCGACGGTGCGTGGACGGGTTCGGTCTGGTTGACGACGAGCGAGGCTGAGACCAGCCCGGCGGTCAAAGAGAAAATGCTGAGCGCGAGTTCGCGCGATACGGTGCGCTCGAAATCACGCACCGGCAAGTATTCCCGCCAGTTGCGCTCCGCGTGGACGGACGCGTGGGAATCGGCGGAGGCGCCAGCGCCGTTGCCGATGCCATTACAGTCGATTGTCACCGGCCCCGTGCTCGCCCGCGTGGATCGTCTGGCCGAAGGCGGGCACGAGGGAGCGCGTCAGCTCGCAACTTACTGGGTCGGGCAGACCGTCGGCCTGATGAATACCCCGTTGTCCGTGCGCGCCGTCGTCGCCGGATTCATGGAGGATTTCCTCGAAGCGTCCGAGCGCCTGCAGCGCTCGCTCGGCGACTGACTCAGGCCTGACGCTCGGCAACCGGCAGCGCGTTTAACTGATCGAGCCAGGGCAGCGCCGAGCGATGCCACACCTGTTTTTTTGGCACAATTTCTTCACGTTGCGAAATCGTACCGACGCGCAGGCCGTAAACTTTCGGTCCCTTGTCGACGGCCGTGGCGTAGATGGCCGAGCCGCAGTCGCCACAAAACCCCTGGGCGCGCGGGTTACCGCTGGCGGCGGTGGTCTTCACATAAACCTTGATGGTCCCCTTCAGGACCTCGAAAGCATCGGGTTCGGTGAATGCGACCGTGCGGAACGCCGATCCGGACAGCGACTGGCAGTCGCTGCAGTGGCACACCACGACCCGGTCCGGGTCGAGCGTCGCGCGATACCGGATGTTCCCGCAGTGGCACTGCCCGTCGATTTCCATGTGCTTCTCCCGTCGCCGAATTTTCGCTTATTATGAACGCAAATAGCGAAAAGGGGATGGGCGTTTGAAAGTCGGAATCATGCCGCTGTTCGGCGGTGCGACGGCCGAGGCCGGGTACGTCGCGCGGATCGGGAAGAAAATCGAGACGCTTGGCTACCATTCGGTCTGGGCGGTCGATCACATTTTGATCCCGAAAACGATCAATTCGAATTATCCGTATCAGAAAGACGGTTCGTTTCCGGTCGATCCAACGTTGCTCGGGCTGGAACCGTTCGCGCTGCTGGCCTACATCGCAGCACACACCCGGTCGTTACGTCTCGGAACCGGGGTCGTCGTGCTGCCGCAGCGCAACGCGGCGCTGACCGCGAAACAGGCATCGGACGTTGACGTGCTGTCCGGTGGCCGCTTCGACTTTGGTATCGGGGTAGGGTGGCTGGCGGAGGAATTTGAAGCGCTCGGTATGTCCTTCGACCGCCGCGGCGCGCGGGCGGACGACTACATTCGCCTGATGCAATCGTTATGGCAGAATCACGAGTCGGTTTATGACGGCGAATTCGCGACACTGCCGGCTTCGATGCAATACCCGAAACCGCTGCAGAAACCGCATCCCCCGCTGTATTTCGGTGGGGAAGGCAAATTTGCGTTGCGCCGGGTCGCGCGCTTTGGCCATTGGTATGGTATCGACGTGATGCCCGACGAAGTGCCCGCGAAGATCGCCGAGCTGAAAGTTCACTGCGACCGCGAAGGGCGCGACGTCGCTGACGTAAAAATTGCTTTGTGCCCGTACGCGAACCCGTGCGACCGCGATACGTTGAAGCGCTACGAGGACGTCGGGGTCGACCAGGTCATCATGGCCGCATTCGTTCCCGGGCAGGCAGAGATGGAGGCCGCGATCGACGATATCGCCGAGCGACTCATCGCATAGAATGATCAACACGCCGCCGCGGGCAAGTGGTTCCGCGACAGCGTTTTTTGTACCGAAAACCAGAACCAACGAAACAGGAGGCACCAGCCCATGAAGTGGAAAGTAGGCGACACGACAATCACGAAAATTCAGGAAATCGTGTATCCGGAATTCTCTGACGTCATTCCGGCGGCGACTCCCGAAGTCGTGAAACAGGTCAAATGGTTGTTCCCGCACTTCGTCACCGAAGAGGGGCACCTGAGTCTCAGTATCCATTCGCTCATCGTCGACACCCCCGGGGCCAAGCTCATTGTCGATACGTGTATCGGCAACGACCGCGATCGCAACCCGTTCGAAGTGATGCACATGTTATCGACGTCCTACATGGAAGACATGATCGCCTCCGGATATCACCCGGACGGTATCGACTATGTTCTGTGTACGCACCTGCACCTCGACCATGTCGGCTGGAATACGCGCATGGTCGACGGAAAATGGGTGCCGACTTTCCCGAATGCGTCTTACCTCATGGGGAAAAAGGATCTCGAATTCTGGGGTTCGATCGATGAGAGCGCTCAGGACGATTTCCTGCAGATCCAGCGGCGCGTCTTCGACGACTCGTTGCAGCCCGTGCTCGACGCCGGCCTCGCAAAGCCGGTCGACGGTCCGGCCGAGGTGTGTGAAGGCGTTCGCCTGATCCCGACACCGGGACATACTCCCGGACACTGCTCCGTGCTGATCGAATCGGCCGGCGAGACTGCGATGATCACGGGTGATTTCGTGCATCATCCGATCCAGTTCAACGATCCCGGTCTCGTCAGTCCGTTCGACGTCGATAACGACACTGCGGTGGCAACCCGCCGCCGGGTGTTCGGCGAATATGCGGACACGCCGACGCTGATCATTGGTACGCACTTTGCGGGGCCGACAGCGGGCAAGCTCGTAACCGACGGCGACGCGTACCGTCTCGACGTCTAGACGAGTCCGGGAGGCAACTGAATCGTGCCAGGTGAATCGATAACGCTCGCGTCGGACCCGACCTACATTTCTCCGCAACTCGAGGCGATCGGCAACCAGGCAGCGGCAGCGGATGCGTCACGTTCCGTCGACGCCGCCGTGATCGATGCGATCAAGGCGAACAATGTCATGCGCCTTTCGGCGAGCCCGGAAATTTCCGGACTCAACGAATCGATCGTCGTCATCGCCGATGAGCTGCGCGCCGTATCGGCGCGCTGCACATCGACGGCCTGGTGCCTGTGGAATCACCTGTGCACGTTTCATTTTTTCTGCGGCCTGCTCGGACCCGACAACGCCGATTTCCTCACGGCAATCACGGAAAATCACGAATGGGTGTGTTTTCCTGCGGGCGCGACGTCGTCAGTCGTCTATGAAACCGAGGGGGACGAAGTCGTCCTGAACGGGAGCGCCGCGTTCGGTTCGGGCGCCCGCTACGCAGAATGGGCCGGGGTCATACTGAAATCCGGTTCCGGAGCGCCGGAAGACCGCTTTGTGCTGGCGGACCTCCGATCTCCCGGTGTCCGGATCGATCCGACGTGGGAGGCGATGAGCGTCCGGGCCTCGGCCACCGACCATATTTACTATGAGGGCGCCCGCGTTTCCGCGGACCGTATCGTCCCGTTTCGCGTACCCACGCGGATCGCGTTCCGCGATCCCGCCGCGCCGATGATCCATCCCCGCTACCGCGAGGACTGGGTAGCGTTTTCCGTCATGTGGCTCGGCGCGATGGCCTGTGGTGTCGCGGAAATTTCGCTCGAGGAAACCGCCGGCAGTATCCGCGAACGGATCGCGATATTCGGTACGAAAATGGTGGAGCGCCCGACGATACACGTAAACCTCGGCCGCGCGAGCGCCCTGGTCCGAACCGCCTCCGATACGGTGTATGCGGCGTGCGCCGAGACCGATGCCCGAATCGCTGCCGGGGTCATTCCAAGCGAGTCCGACTACCTGCGCCAGTGTGCGGCCGGTATGCAGGCGGTTTTATTGTGCGATGAGGCGATGAAGCTGATATTGCGCGTCCTCGGCGGTAATGGATTGCGCGAAGGGACGGACTTTGAGCGCCGCTACCGGGATTTTCAGGCGATGCCGCTGCATATCAACGGGCACGTCGACCGGATCACTGAACAATTCGGGCGCCACGCGCTCGGCCTGGAGACGATGAATCCCATCTGAACCTCCGCGGCCTTGACGGGAACCTACCCGGGCATCGGCGTGCAGTTGAAGCCATTGCTGTCGGCGGGTATTCTCCGCCCCTGTAGCGCTCCGGCGAGTATCCGGGCGCGGATTAACGAGGAAAGAACATGCCGCTTTACGATTATCAATGTCCGGCTAACGGGGTGGTTGTCGAAATCCACCATTCGATGAGCCTGGTTATCAAGACCTGGGGCGAGCTCTGCGAGCGCTCGGGGCACGAGCCCGGCGATACTGCGCCGGACGCACCGGTCGCCAAGATGGTCGGGGTCGGCAATCCGACCCAGCCGGCGCCTAACTGGGATATCAAAAAAGACCAGGCGCCATTCAAGGACACCGCGATGGCGCCGATGCGCACGAACAAGTTCTGATACCTGCCTCGTCACCCGCCATACGACCGGCCTACAACTTAGCGACGCACTTTATTTCGATCACGAGCCCCGGCATCGCGAGCGCGGTCACGCCGATCCCGGTCCATGCCGGAAAATCGCTTTTGATGTACCGGTTCTTAATCGGGATGAAATTCACGAGATCCGTGATATCGACATGGTAGGTGACCATGTCGACGATATTGTCGTAATCCGCACCTGCCGCCCGCAGTACCCTGCCGACATTTTCGAATGCCTGTATGTACTGCGCCTCGGCGCCTTCGAGTACATTCAAATCCTCATCGCGGCCGACCTGGCCTGCGATATATAACGTATCACCAACCAGCACGCCCGGATTGTAGTTAAACCGGTCGCGTATCACCTCCATCCCTTCGGGTACGATAAATTTTCGTTCCACTTCAGCTTCTCCTCGCCGTGTCGCGGGTAACAAAGTTTTGCGATCGATCGCCGGTTATGACGAATCGCGCAGCGTCGCGCTCGTGCGCACAACGATAATCGTGTGCACCCCGTTATGGTATCAAGGATTGTGAACATGGCATCAATTGCGCCCGTCGTGGAACCGTTGTTTGGCGAACCGTCGCTGGTAACGCTGCAAACGCATATGCTCGCCGACGAGCGACGCCTGACCGAATCGAACGGCGCGCTGGCCTGGATCATATCTGCCTTGTCCATATCGGCAAAAACGATATCCGCGACGCTGAAACGGGCGCGTCTCGAAGACGTGCTCGGCGAGGCCGGCCGCGATAATGTGCAGGGCGAGGCGCAGCAGAAGCTCGATGTCATCGCGAACGACGTGATGATGCAGGTGCTGCGCGGGCGCGACGGCGTCGCGGTGCTGGGTTCCGAAGAAGACGACGAACTGCTGTGTTTCAACACACGCAACGCCGACGGCACCCGTTACGCCGTGATGTTCGATCCTCTCGATGGTTCCTCGAATCTCGACGTGGCCGGGAGCGTCGGCACGATCTTCTCGATTTACCAGGCCGACGCCGAGCGCGCCGAAACGTTGTTTCCGGGCCGCCGCCAGGTTGCCGCGGGTTATGTGCTGTACGGCTCTTCTACCATTTTCGTCCTGACCACGGGCGCCGGGGTCCACATGTTTGTACTCGACCCCGCCATCGGCGCGTTTATCCGGGTCGCCGAATCGATCACGATCCCGGCGTTTGGCGCGACCTATTCCGTGAACGAGGCGAATATCGGTTCATTTCCGCGCGGCTACAAGCGCTACCTGCAGCAGTGTCACAACGAAAACTTCACTGCAAGGTATGCCGGTGCAATGGTTGCCGATGTTCATCGCGTATTGCTCAAAGGCGGTCTGTTTCTCTATCCGCCGACGCACAACGCACCCGAAGGCAAGCTCCGCCTCATGTACGAGGCAAACCCGATGGCGATGATTATTGAGCAGGCGGGCGGGACGGCCACTACCGGTACGGAGAACATTCTCGATATAAGCCCGGATAATCTGCATCAGCGTGTTCCGGTGGTGCTCGGCAGCCCGGACAATATCGACGATCTGCGGAGCTGTCTGTCCGAGTAATCCGGCGGCGGTGTTTCCCGCGACCTGAATATTTCCGGACGAGTTTTTTTGATCCCGATCAGTAAATGATCCACGTCTTAGCGGAATTTAACATTCTCTTTCGATTGCTAACATTTCCCCTCTAGGATTCGGGCTGTTTAGACCGCACTATTAACGCCAAGAATAAAAATAATAGCCCACGACAGAAAAATCAGGCGTTCGTGTATGTTTAATCAGGAGACAGTGATGTCCGAGTTAGAACTCGTGTGGATCCGGGAGTGCGAGGTTTGCGGGAGGGAACATCGTCAGTGCGAAACCCACGACATTGGATCCATCGATGAAATCGATGCCGAGTCCAAAGCCTTCAAGAAGCGCTGCGAAGCGTGGTATTCCTCACACCTGAAGGGTCTGCACGCCGACCAGATCAGCCCTGCGGCGCTTGCCGAATAACGGGGTACTTTGTTTTACTGCGCTATCGTGCGCCGCCCGCGGCGGTGATCTCTCGCGAACCGTCCGAGTAGCGCTTCACCGTAACGGGGATCGCGGCGCCAATCGATGCATTGGCGCGCGGCGCGAATACGCGGGCACGCCCACCGTCAGGTAATTCCACGACCAGTATCGCGACCCCACCGGACGGGTTGTCGTTCGGACGTGATGCGGCATGGACGATGTCGACAACGCTGGCGTCGGTCCGTTCTTCGGCAATCAGTTCGACGTCATGTCCGCCGAAGAACAGGTAGCTGATGCCGGCCACGGCGACGAGCCCGGCCAGTATGGCCAGGCGATTCTTACCCGCGCGCCGCGATAGTCTCGACATGAATTCGTGTTCCGCCGTAACCGCGCGGCTGAATTTCCGCGCGCCGGTGCGATTGTAAACCACTCCCCGCCGACAGTTTCCGGCCGACCGAGCATTGCGCTAAACTGCGCGACCTCATTGGGAAATCATTGGCCTGCACGCATGATTGATCGGTATACCGCATCGACTCCGAACGGCTGGGAGGTGTCGGTGACGCTCGAAGAACTCGGTATCGCGTACAACGTGCACCCGATCAGTCTTTCCGCCGGCGACCGGAAAGCCCCGGAATTTCCGGAGATTTGCCCGAACGGACGGATCCCGGCGGAAGAGGCGAAAAAAATGGCGCGCGATATCGTCACGACCTGAGAGCTGATTAATCCCCATCGGGCTTTGAACCGATCAGACGACGGAGACAAGTTATGAACATTTATGCGGACAACTCTCAATCTATCGGCAACACGCCTCTCGTGCAGCTGAATCGCGTCGTAGACAGCGGCGTACGCGTGCTCGCGAAAATCGAAGGACGTAATCCTGCGTACTCGGTTAAATGCCGCATCGGCGCCGCGATGATCTGGGATGCAGAACAAAGCGGCGCATTGAAGCCCGGTATGGAAGTCGTCGAACCGACGAGCGGCAATACGGGTATCGCGCTCGCGTTCGTCTGCGCCGCGCGGGGTTACAAGCTGACCCTGATGATGCCCGAGACGATGAGTGTCGAGCGACGCAAGGTGCTGAAGGCGTTCGGGGCCAATCTCGTGTTGACAGAAGGAGCGAAGGGCATGCCCGGCGCGATCGCAGCCGCCGAGGCGCTGGCCGGCGAAGACGCGGCGCGTTACTACATGCCGCAGCAGTTTAAAAACCCGGCGAACCCGGCGATACACGAAAAGACGACCGGACCTGAAATCTGGAACGACACCGATGGTGACGTCGACGCGATCGTCGCCGGCGTCGGCACCGGCGGGACGCTCACGGGTATCGCACGCTATTTCAAGAACACGCGGGGCAAGTCTGTTTTAACCGTGGCGGTTGAACCGACGGCGAGTCCCGTCATCACGCAAACGATGGCGGGCGAGTCGCTGCAACCGGGCCCGCACAAAATCCAGGGCATCGGGGCGGGTTTCATTCCGGGCAATCTCGATGTGTCGCTTGTCGATCGCGTCGAGCAGGTATCAAACGAAGACGCCGTCGCGTTTGCCCGCAGGCTCGCGACCGAGGAGGGTATTTTGTCCGGTATTTCCTGTGGTGCGGCCGGGGTCGCCGCTGCACGCCTCGCTGGTGAGGCGGATATGCAGGGGAAAACGATCGTCGTAATTCTGCCGGACGCCGGTGAGCGTTACCTGTCCAGCGTGCTGTTCGAAGATATCACTGCCTGAGCGCAACGACGGTGGCAGCGATTGCGGACCGGATCGGTGGACACCGTCCCGGTTCGCGGTCCGATCAATAAGCCTGTAACGACTGGATGTACAAAATCAGCTCAAGTATGCGACCGCGAACGAGCGTTTCGCTGCCGTCGCTGACTTGCTGCTTATAGCGATCGCCCCAGATGGGCATGCCTTCGCGGCCGTGCGCCAACGGGACGTTGCGTCCGTCGATCGCGTTATAGATATCTGTGAAAGGGAAGTAGCCGTTGTTGCTCCGGGTCAGGATTGTGAGGTCCGGCGGATCGACGTTCAGAATATCCGCAAAGGCCCCGGCGCCTTTTCCATCGATTCCGTGACAAATACCGCAGTTTTCTTCAAACCGGGTTTTCCCCGCTGCAAACGCCGAATTGATATCCAGTTCGACGGCGCGAACGGGGAAACTCCCGGCGAGACCAATAATGCAGGCAGCGAGGAGACTTATGCCGGTCCGCCAGCCCAATTCGTTCACGACTGGGATGCGATCGCGTCGCGTACGCGACCGTAGCCTTTTTTAAGTTCGTCACCGAGCAAGCGGGCCGCGGTCCCGACTTCTTTCGACGCGTCCGCCGCCACCTCCGTGACGACGGCTGCTTTTTCCTCGAAATCGCCCCAGGATTTTTCGAGTTTCGCCCATTCATCCTGAGCGTCGGCCTGGGCGAGATGTATCCGGACCCTCAGTTCATCGCGCTCCGTTTTCAGAGATTGGAATAACTCGGCGATTTCTTTTTTCAATGCTTCGATTCTGTCTTCTGACATGTCGATCTCCTCTCTGGCGATGGCTGGTCAAAAAAATCTTACCACGCGGTGAATTGACCGGATCGCCGGTCGCACGGACGTTGGCGGAAAAGTTGACGTGGGTCAAAGCGATCGTGTGATCGGCGGCTACGGTTCAAGTACACTAAAAGCGTCACTCGCAAAGGGTAGTTAATGATGAACCTGACCGCTTTACACCGAATCCCGCCGGCTGCCCTGCTTGTCCTGATGGCAGCGGTGTTCGTAGCCGGGTGTGACAAAGGCCCTGAGCCCGTCAAGGGTTTTGTCCTTCCTGAAGGTGACGCCGAACTCGGACAGGAAGTGTTTGCCGAAGCGGGTTGCCGCTATTGTCATACCGTCGCCAACCTGGACTTGCCGCCGTTCGAGGCCGAACAGGTGCTCGATATCATGCTCGGCGGGAAGGTATTGAAAGTCAAAAGCTACGGCGAACTGCTTAATTCGATCGTCAACCCGAATCATTCGGTTTCGTCGAGCTACAAAGCGCAACTGCAAGCGTCTGAACGCAAGGGCGCCGAATCTCCGATGCCGGTATTCAATGACGTGCTGACGGTAACGGAACTCATCGACCTGACCGCGTTCCTGCATTCGCGTTACGTGTTGCTGGGACCCGAGTACCGGGGTTATATGTACGTGCCATGACTGATGACACAGGAGCAAAGGCATGACCGGAAAAATTCAGAAGATTCTGCTGGCAACTGACGGTTCCGAAGGTGCGCTCCATGCGGCCGCGTTCGCGAAGACTGTCGCTATGGCGTGCGGCGCGGCTGTCACGGTGCTGACGGTGCACGATGAGGACGTACTTCTGCTGAACGTGATGGGACCGGCGGTGTGGCCGGCGGCCGTACCGGACGCGTCGGTTAATGTCGAAGAAATCAAGGTCGCCACCGAGAAAAAAGCGCTCGAGACGACGCTTGCGGATACCGAGGCGGCGCTTACCGGGGTCGGCAACGTCGATCTGGCGCAGATTTGGGGTCATACCGCTGAGGCAATCTGTGATTATGCGGAAGCGAATGTTATCGATCTCATCGTCATCGGATCGCGCGGCCGTTCGGCGGTATCGCGGTTGCTGCTCGGCAGCGTCAGTACGCAGGTCGCGCACCATTCTCCGTGTCCGGTGACGATCGTTCATTAAGCGGACCCCCGCAATTCTGACAGGTAGTTTTATGCAGTTACACCGCTCGCGGCTGTCCCGGATCCTTGTGTCCGTTCTCGTATTTGCCTTGTTCATTCCGCCCGGATCGGCGAGTGACGATCCGGGAACCGCCGTGATCATGCGGGAAGTCTACGATGCGATTGCCTACCTGCTGCCGCTCAGCCTGCGCAACAGCGACGACGGCAGCGAGTGGGACCAGGAACTCATTGAGCAGAAACTCGAGACGCTAAAGCAGGCGACCGCGGCGTTGTCGGCACATACAGCCGGGGAGGACGGGGAAATGCGCTATATCGCGCGTTCCTTCGAACAGATGACCGCCGACGTCGACAAGGCGTTCACGAACGAGTGGCCGGAGTTTGCGTACTTTTCCGTGATGGATCTCGTGCAGCACTGTGTCGCCTGCCATTCCCGCGTGGAAGCGCCGTCGCAGGCCCTGTTCGGGCAGCGTTTGATCGCCCGCATGGACACCCGCGAAATTCCGCCCGCGGACGTGGTCAGGCTTTACATTGCGACGCGGCAATTCGACGCCGCGGTGCGTACGCTTGAAAAGCTGCTGATGGCGACCGATCTGCATCCGATAGAGGCCGATTACACGAGCCTGATGATCGACTACCTGCAGATCACGATCGCCGCGAAACGTTCTCCGGATATGGCCCGGGAATTCCTGCGCCGCTATCTGTCCCGCGGGGACTCTCCCTATTATCTGAAACGACGGTTTGATTTCTGGATCGAGTCGCTCGAGCGATTCCGTCCCGATATCGAAGCCGCGCCGAACCTGGCGCGTGCGCGCGAGATTTTCGCAGAAGCCGACGGGCTGAGCCCGGGTCCGGGTAACCGGATGGGGGCGGTTCATGATGTCACGAGCGCGAGTATCCTGCGCCGTTATCTCGATGAATCCGGCGACCGCGAACCCGCCGAATTGCACGACGCCTATTACATGCTCGGGGTCATTGCATTGCGGACGCTCGAACCGAAATCTGCCGTACCGGAAATGGAGATGCTGCTCGCCGCTTCGATTCGGGCGCACCCGACCGGCGAGCATGCGCTCGCGGCTTATGCGTTGATCGAAGAATATGGGTATGTGCACGAAGAACATCTGGCCACGGATGACGCGGCGCAAACGCTGCTGGATATGAATGAATTACGTGGGCTGCTCGGGTCCCGACTGCAACCCGCTAGTTAATTCTCCCTTCAGGTGACCCTTAAAGGCGTGGCTGTGGCCGGCGTTGCTCATCGGTGTGCGTCAACGGTCAGGAACGGTGCCGAGTACGCCGCGCTACCAGCGATCCATTTAATCAGACGGTCGTCGCCCGTATGAATCCGTTGAAACGGTCCTTGTCGTTGCCGCTGGTGACGTTCTACGGCCTTGGCACGATACTTGGCGCGGGTATCTACGTACTGATCGGATCTGTCGCCGGACAGGCCGGCCTGTTTTTGCCGCTGTCTTTTTTCGCCGCCGCCGTCATCGCAGGGTTTACGGCTTTCAGTTACGCGGAACTCGTTGCCCGGTTTCCGCGCAGCGCAGGTGAGGCCGTGTATGTCTCCGCCGCATTCGATCGGCGCTGGCTCACCGCACTCGTGGGCTACAGCGGCGCTGCCGTTGGCATTATTTCGGCCGCCACGATTGCGAGCGGATTCGCCGGCTACCTCAATCTGTTCGTCGTTATCGAGCCGCACATCGTAATTACCGCGGTGGTGACGGTGCTCGCTGTCGTCGCCGCGGTCGGCATCCGTGCATCCGCCTGGACTGCAACAGTGATGACCCTGGTCGAGATTGCCGGGCTGTGTTTAATCATCGCGCTGGGCTCGAACCACCTGTGGCAGGTGGAATCAATCGACGTCATGCGATATGTTCCGCGGGACTGGGGCGACTGGCAGGGCATCGGCGCCGGCGCGTTCCTCGCGTTCTATGCCTTCCTCGGCTTCGAAGACATGGTCAACGTCGCTGAAGAAGTCCGCGACGCGAGTCGCAATCTGCCGCGGGCGATAATTACGGCGCTGATTTTCTCGACACTGCTGTATCTCGGAGTCGGGTTTGTCGCCGTGACGTCAGTTTCGCCGCACCGTTTGTCCGCCAGCGAAGCGCCACTCGCGACGCTTGCAGAGATCTACTCAGTGTCGGGCAGGCTGATGGGACTTATCGCGCTCATTGCAATTACGAATGGTGCGTTGATCCAGATGATTAAGTCTTCGCGGATTCTCTACGGCATGGCCAATCTTGGCGAGGCGCCGGCGGCTTTTTCCCGGGTTGGCGCGCGGACCGGTACGCCGTTGATTGCGACGGTTGTTGTTGCGGCCCTGGTCCTGGCATTCGCTCTGCGTCTGTCAACGATAGACCTTGCGTCGCTGACCAGCCTCGTGACGTTATTGATTTTTGCGCTCGTCAACGCGGCCCTGCTCCGCGTGCAAATGACAACCTCGCGTCCCCGGGGAATCATCGCCTGCCCGGCCTGGGTACCCGCCACGGGTATGGTGTTGTGTCTGTTACTCATCGCGGCCCAGTTCGGCGGGTACTTTGCCTGACCGGGAAATTGAACGTCCGCATTGATAACCCTCACAACCGCCCGACGGGGGAAATTCGAGAGTATCGGGCAACAGGTTCCATTAAAGCATTTCGGTCAGATCGGGCGCCGACGTGTCGGAGCGAGCCTGTGTGACGAGCGATAACGACGATCTCGCCGCGATTCCGGTTACGTTCGGCGGGGTTCGCATCGTCGGGAAGCCGTCCGCCGCAGAACCGGCGACGGGATTCGATTATTGCCGCCTAGACCGTACCGTTTCTGCGCGCGGCATAGCGCACTTCCGGCAGCAGATTCATGATGGTGTAGACGAGCACGTCGTTGATGAGCGGCTTTTCGACCACGCGGTCGGCGCCGAATTGAACGGCCTGTCGGTGCATCGCGGGCTCGTGTGCATTAGTCAGCACGATGGTCGGCAAGCCGAGGCCCTCACCGCGCAGTTGCCGCAGCAACGCGAGTCCGTTCAGACCCGGTAGTTTGACCTCAATCAGGAGGCACCCGTGGCCGAGTGGCTGCGCAGCGCGGTAATCGAGGAATGTTTCGGCGTCCGGGAAACCCTGCACCGGCAGGTCGTAGGTACCCAGCAGCGTCGACACGGCTTCGCTGATTGCCGGATCGGGATCGATCACATAAACGGTATCGTTTGCTGGCAAGTCCGGGTATCCGTTGATCCACCTAAACACGCGCAAATTATGAATGTTCGACGATCCCGGCGATATTGTGTCAATCCCGTAGTGGGCTGCGGGGGCTCCGCGGGGAGGCACCACTCAATGCTTACGGGCCGGTGCTATCCGGCCGTCCGGATTCGATTTTGATGCGCACGAGCTGCGCGAGCGTGCGGGCGCCGAGTTTTTTCATCACATTCGATCGATGGACTTCAACGGTGCGCTCGCTGATACCAAGGTCAAGCGCGATGACCTTGTTCATTTTTCCTTCGGCAACGCAATCGAATACTTCGTGTTCGCGATCGGACAACGATGCGATGCGCTCGCTCAGTTGCTGCCTGTCATGCAATTGGCGGCGCTTTCCGGCGTCGGCTTCCAGCGCTTCGTTGATTCGATCCAGCAGATCCTGCTCGCGAAATGGTTTACGGATGAAATCGAGCGCGCCGCGCCGCATTGCCTCGACCGCCATCGGGATATCGCCGTGACCGGTAATGAAAATGATGGGCAATGTCGAGCCGCGCTGCAGGAGGTGCTCTTGCAAGTCGAGTCCGGTCATGCGCGGCATACGGATATCGAGCACGAGGCATCCGCTGCGCTGTTCGTCGTAGCTGTCGAGAAAATCCACGGCCGACGCGTAGAGTTCGCATGCTTGCCCAACGGTCTCGAGCAGCAGGCTCAGTCCCTCACGGATCCCTTCGTCGTCGTCGACGATAAAAACCGTCGGCTTTTTATCCATGCCTAGCTCTCCGTCTTCGCTGGCGGCAGCGTGAAATAAAACGTCGCCCCGCCCGCCGCATTGTTGCTGAAAGCCAGCTGACCGCCGTGAGCCATTACGATCGTACGCGACAGCGACAAACCCATGCCCATGCCGGAATCCTTTGTCGTCGAAAATGGCGTGAACAGCCTCGCTGCGACCTCGTCGCTGACGCCGCAGCCGCTATCGACGACACGCACCTCCACGTCTCCATTGTCGCGCCGACTGGTGGCAACGGTAATGGTGTTGCCGCCGGCAGAGTCGATTGAACGCATCGCCTCCATCCCGTTACGCAGCAGGTTAAGCGCCACCTGCTGGATTTGTACCGCATCGACCTCGATCGGTGGCAGCGGATCGGTTTTAACCACGGCAATGTTGATCTCCCGCATGCGCGCCTCGGCCTCCGCGAGTTCGCTGATTTCCTCGATCAACGCATTGCAGTCGACCACTTTACGCGCATTTTCGCCGCGTTTTGCCATGGTTTGCATCCGTTCAATGATGGCGCCGGCGCGTTCGGCGTGTTGCGACAATTTATCAAAAATATCGGGCAGGCGATCGGCGTCACCGGCATCGAGCAGCCGCTTGCCTGCCTGCGAGAACAATGAAATTGCGGTCAGTGGCTGATTGATTTCGTGTGCAATGCCGGTCGCCATCTCGCCGAGCATGTTGAGCCGATCGACGTGTGCGAGTTGTTCGAGATGTTCTTTCGCGGCCCTTTCGGCAGCACGCTGCTGCGAAATGTCGCGGATCAGGCCGACGAATTTTCGCTCGGGATGGAAGTGGACTTCGCTCACGGACAGGTGGATGGGGAACAGGGAACCGTCCTTGCGTCGCGCCCGGACTTCGCGACCCTTGCCGATAATTTGCGGTACGTGCGTATCCAGATACCGCTCGATGTAACCGTCGTGTTCGTCCGCGTACGGTGCAGGCATCAGCTTGCTGACGTTCTTCCCCACGACTTCGTCGAAGCGATACCCGAACATCTGCTGCGCCGCGCGGTTAAACGTCTCGATCCGGCCTGCTATATCGATCGTAATGACGGCCTCCGCGGCCGTTTCCACGACCGCTTCGGAGAACGCACGGGCGTCGGCCAGCGCCTCCTCGGTATGTTTGCGATCAGTTATATCTGTGATCAGGCCTTCGAGGCGAATCAGGCCATCGCCGGCGGATTCGCTACGCTGCCCGCGCTCCCAGACCCAGCGCTCCGACCCCGAGCGTGTCATGATTCGATACTCGTATTCGTAGGCGGTTCCTGCCTCGATCGCTGACTGGGTGCGCGACCACAACCGATCGCGATCGTCTGCATGCACGATGTCACCCCAGATCACTTCGCCGCTCTCCAATTCTTCGCGGGTGTATCCGCTCAGGATGAGGCAACCGTCACTGGCGAATTCCACCGGCCAGCCGGACTCGTTCCGGCAACGGTAAATCATGCCCGGAATGTTGCGAAATATCGTCGCCGGCGGCGTGATCAGGGCATTGTCGGGGCGGTGTTTCATGCACTCGGGAGGTGGTCTGTTCTTCTCTGAGTTCTTGTCAGCCGGCAGGATAGCAAGGCAGGGCGCCTGACCGGCTCCGACAACACCGTTGAGCTTAACCCAATCCCGCGATCCGGCGCATACGGGATTGCCGCAGTGACCACGGCCGCGCGTACCGGCCCGGCGCCGTTGGCCGGCCCGTTTACGTACTTCCCACAATCATTTACGTGCATGTTCGAATTATTTCCGGAGGCCCGATTGCCTATAACTGTCCACAAGGAAAAACTAATAGAGGATCAGTTATGTACGACAACATCATCGATTTTCCCGCGGTCTCCCAGACGTGCGGCGAGTGTGACTGGTCGGATTGCTGCGTGAATCGCGGTTCGCACGCAGAGAATATCCCCGATGCCCACAGTAACCGGACCACGGCATGCCGCCGAAATTCGCCGTTGTTTCGCCAGGGTGACACGCTCGACAGCCTCTATTTCCTGCGCTCAGGCTCGGCGAAGACGCTGATCAGCACCCGCGAAGGTTACGAGCAAATCGTCACGTTTCATTTCCCGGGTGACGTTCTGGGATTCGACGGCATTACGAGTGGTCGGCATCAGAGCACGACGGTGACGCTGGAGACCTCAGGCGTTTGCCGGATTCCGCTGGCGAAACTGAAGGCGGAATCGATCAACAATTCTGCCCTGTGGGACGAAGTTATCCGGACGGTCGCTGCCGAGATCGCGGAAAAGCAGAATTATGCGGTTCTGCTCGGGCAAAAATCAGTGCACGCGCGATTCGCGACGTTCCTGTGCTATCTGTCCGGAAAATTCGCGAGCCGGGGTTGCTCGGGCGCCGAATTCAACCTGAGCATGTCGCGTCAGGATATCGCGAACTACCTGTCGATGGCCGTCGAAACACTGAGCCGGCTCGTCAGTGATTTTCAGCGCAAGGGGTTGATCGAAGTCGAGCGCCGCTTTGTCCGTATCAACGACGTTCGGGCACTGAAGGAAATTGCCCACGACAATACGGACGTTGGCGCATCCTTCGGATAGTTTTACCGGTAGCGGCATGAGTGACATTCTTGAGCACCTGCATCGCGACCATCGCAACATGGTGAAGCTGCTGGATTTACTCGACGATCACGTCGGGAAAATCGCCGACGGCACCGAAGATAATTACGCGTTGCTCGCCGACATCGTGAAGTATTTCAACCATTACCCCACATCGTCGCATCACCCGTATGAGGACAAGATCTTCAGCTGGGTTTGCCGCGAACGTCCTGCGCTCTCGCCGGTCGTCGAGGAACTGCGTCGCGAACACGAATCACAGGCAATACTCGGGGAGGATGTGTCGGTATTCCTGGCGGGCGTTGTGTCCGGCCACATGGTGCCGCGGCAGAAGATTGTCGATGAACTGAAGGAATACAGCACCATCCAGCGTGCTCACATCGACAAGGAAGAAGGTTACCTTCTCAAGGAGACCGAAAAACTGCTGCGCGAGGCCAATCTCGAAGAGATCCCGCTGCCCGATCGCGCCGATGTCGATCCCCTGTTTGGTGATCAGATCGACAACGAGTACCAGGACCTGTTCGAAGCGCTGAACGCCTAGTTCGTCACCAGGCGCTTTGTCACGCGCCATTCATTCGTTCCGATATCCACATACCAGCGGCCGGCGGGCAACGTGATGCCGCTCGCACGATACACGTTGTCGCCGACGCGCTGCAGGTGCAGCGGCTCGTCGAGTCCTTCGCGCGTCGCGTGCGCGATAACGCCCTCGATTTCTGCCGGATACACAAACCCGGGATTCGCGCTCAGCGTGAGCAGCAGCGACGATGAGTTGTTATCGATATCGATCAGCAGGGACAATCCCGCGTTTGCCGCGGTCTGTTCACGATCGAGCAGCCGGTTTATTTCAAGCCCGTGCTTGTAGTAATCGTCGACAACAAGACCGTCGTCTGACACCACGGCCAGGTAAATGGTCACGATACCTCCGATAACGGCGGCCGCGGGAAATGCGATCACCATCCAGACAAATGGTTCTCTCTGCCACGGTCGCTCTGTACTGTCGCCGCTCGTCACTCGATGGGTCCGAGAAATTTCGCGTCTTCGGTGATGTGCAGGGTCGAATCGTCGGTCGCACTGATACTGAACTGCACGGGCGTGCTGCGTCCGGCGAGATCGTCTTCGCTCGCGCGTAATCGCACCGGAACGTTTTTCACTGATCCCCCGTCGACAGCGATACGTGCTGTATCGAGAATAAACTCGAGGTTCGGTATCCCGTCGACCGACAGGTCGTAGACGTGCGATCGCTCGTCCATATTGATGATTTTCAGTGTATACACGTTTTCTATTTTACCAGCGGTTTCCCGATACAGTTGATTCCGGTCACGGATCACGTCGAGTTCGATCGGCGTACGCTGCAGCAGCGAGTAGAAAAACAAACCCGTCAGGATGAGGAGAATCACGCCATAAATAATGACCCTGGGTCGCAGGATATGCGTCGGATTGCCTTCCACCGCATTTTGCGTGGTATAGCGGATCAGGCCTTTCGGATAATCCATTTTTTCCATGACGTCGTCGCACACATCGATGCACGCGGAACAACCGATACATTCGTATTGCAGGCCGTCGCGAATATCGATTCCGGTGGGGCAGACCTGCACGCACATCGTGCAGTTGATGCAGTCGCCGAGCCCGGCGGCGCGGTGGTCCGAGCCGGACTTGCGCGAGCCGCGTGGATCCCCGCGCTCCTGGTCGTAGGAGATGATCAGCGTGTCCCTGTCAAACATGGCGCTTTGGAATCGCGCGTAGGGGCACATATATTTGCACACCTGTTCGCGCATAAAACCGGCGTTGCCGTAAGTCGAAAAACCGTAGAACACGGTCCAGAACGTCGCCCACGGACCCGCTTCGAAGTACAGCAGATTGCGGGCGAGTTCCGTGGCCGGTACAAAATAGGCGACGAATGTGAATCCGGTATAGGCCGACAACAATAGCCAGAGTGCGTGTTTCGTTGCCTTGATGCGGAACTTGCGCGCCGACATCGGTGCCTGGTCGAGCTTCATCTGTCGCGACCGGTTGCCCTCAACCCACCGTTCGATAGTGAGAAACAATTCCGTCCAGACCGTCTGCGGGCACGCGTAACCGCACCACAGTCGCCCCGCGATCGAAGTGAAAAAAAACAGGGCGAATGCTGCCAGCATCAGCACGAACGTAAGATATATGAAATCCTGCGGCCACAACGTCCAGCCGAAAATGTAGAATTTGCGCGCCGGCAAATCGAACAAGACCGCCTGGCGACCGTCCCACGGTATCCAGCACGCAAGGTAGAACGCGCCAAGTAAAACGACCACGGCGCTCGTGCGTAACAGCGCGAACATACCATGCACTTCGCGCGGATAAATTTTCTCGCTTTTTTCGAACAGCGCCGCGCTGACCTCGCCGGAGGTCTGCGGCTTGGATGGTTCCAGAGACATGAGAGTTCTCGGCTGGCGGCGGCCTGTCAGTCTTCCTTCGAGGGATAGACAAAAAACACGGCCAGCAATGATGACGAAGCCGTCAGCAGCCAGAACAACAGGAATCCGACGGTATAAGCGCCCATACGGCTGATTTCAGGAAACGTCACACAGTACTGCAACGACATCGGGTCGATGGCCGAGAAGAATACCCCGGTCGCCCCGATCGCCGTAAGGAACGATATCCACAAGACCGCCCCGATACGCTGCGGGACTGGCATGTGCCGGACCTTGTCGATGAAGGGCATGCGTTCGGTTCCGTTTGTGGGTCGGGTCTATTCGCGGAACTGATAAATGTAGGTGCTCAGCAGATGTATTTTGGCCGGGCCCAGGAATTCCCCGTGTGGCGGCATGATACCGTTGCGGCCGGTGGCGATCGACTCGAGGATTTTTTTCTGCGATCCACCGTAAAGCCAGATGTCATCCTTCAGATTCGGTGCGCCCAGCAGTTGATTGCCGCCGCCGTCAGCGCCATGGCAGGCAATGCAGTTAACGTCGTACACCGCTTTACCGCTCGCCGCGATCGCGCTGTCGACCGTGCGGCCGGACATCTGTTCGACATAGGCGGTTACCGCGAACACGTCGTCGTCTTCGAGGATTTCGCCCCAGGCGGGCATCAGACCGTTGCGCCCGTTCACGAGCGTCGCGGTAATTTGCTCCGGTTCCGACCCGTAAAGCCAGTCTTCGTCGCGCAGATTCGGAAAGCCGCGTGCGCCGCGCGCGTCCGATCCGTGGCACGTCGTGCAATAGGTGGAAAACAGGCGCTCACCCATTTTCACCGCGTCTTCGTTCGATGCGAGTTCCGGTATCGGAACCTGCTGGTACTGTTCGAACAGCGGGCCGAATTTCGCGTCCGCCGCCGCGACTTCTTCTTCGTACTGCGTCGTCTGCGACCAGCCGAGCAGGCCTTCGAAGGCGCCGAGGCCGGGGTACAGCAACAGGTACAACATGCCCCAGAACAGCGTGATGTAGAACAGATTCAACCACCAGCGCGGCATCGGGTTGTTGTACTCTTCGAGGTTCTCGTCCCATACATGGCCCATCGTCTCGACCGGTTTGTCGGGATCGTCCTTCGAGCCGGTCGTCACGATGCGCACACCGATGATGACACCGACGATACTGACGATCGTCGTCAGCGCGATTACCCAGCTCCATAGTTCGCTCGTGAAATCAGCCATCGTGTGTCTTCCAGTCGTCGTTGTCCAAATCGAGCGCGAGCCGCGCCGCCTCATCGAATTCCGCCTTGCGCCGCGAACTCCATGCCCACCCGACGATGCCGAGGAAAATCACCAGCGCGACCACCGTCCAGATTGAAAAAATCAGGCCCATCGCTTCCTACCTCCGGATTTTCACGGCCGTGCCCAGACCTTGCAGGTACGCAATCAGCGCGTCGAGCTCGGTCTTGTCGGCGAGTGCGTCAGGGGCCGCTTCGATATCTTCATCGCTATATGGCGCGCCCAGTTTGCGCAGTACCGTCATTTTCTTCCGGATATCATCGTTGTCGACCGGGGTCGTTTCGAGCCAGGGATAACCCGGCATGATCGATTCCGGGACCACGTCGCGCGGATTGACGAGGTGCACGCGATGCCATTCGTCGCTGTAGCGCCCGCCGACCCGGTGGAGATCCGGACCGGTTCGTTTCGAACCCCACTGGAACGGTCGGTCGTAGACAAATTCGCCGGCAAGCGAGTAGTGGCCATAGCGTTCGGTTTCTGCCCGAAACGGCCGAATCATCTGCGAATGACACACATAGCAGCCCTCACGGACATAAATGTCGCGACCACTGAGATGCAGTGCCGAGTAGGGTTCGAGCCCGGCGACGGGTTCGGTCGTCGAGTGCATGAAAAACAGCGGGACGATTTGAACGAGGCCACCGATGCTGATAACAACGATGATCAGCACCATCATGAAACCGATGTTCTTTTCGACGGATTCGTGTTTGAAAGCCATCTCGCTTACCCCGCCATCGCAGGTGCAAGCACCGGCGCATCCACAGGTTTCGCTCCGGATACGGTGCGATAAATGTTGTAGCACATCACGAGCGAGCCAATGAGAAACAACGCGCCGCCGAGGAAACGGATGATGTAGAACGGGTGCATGGCCTGCACCGATTCAACAAAACTGTAGGTCAGCGTTCCGTCGTCGTTTACGGCGCGCCACATCAGGCCCTGCATGATCCCGGCGACCCACATGGCGGTGATGTAGAACACGATGCCGATGGTCGAAACCCAGAAATGTACCTCGACGAGTTTCAGGCTGTATAACTCGCGTCCGTAAAGTCGCGGAAACAGGTGATACAGGCACCCCTGCGAAATGAACGCGACCCAGCCAAGCGCGCCGGAATGCACGTGACCGATGGTCCAGTCGGTGTAATGCGACAGTGCGTTGACAGTCTTGATCGACATCATCGGCCCTTCGAATGTCGACATTCCATAGAACGAAATCGACACGATCATCAACCGGAGTACAGGATCGGTGCGCAGCTTGTGCCATGCCCCGGACAGAGTCATGACCCCGTTGATCATGCCACCCCACGACGGCGCGAGCAGTATCAGCGACATCACCATGCCGAGAGACTGAGCCCACTCGGGCAGGGCGGTGTAATGCAAATGGTGCGGGCCCGCCCAGATGTAGGTAAAAACCAGTGCCCAGAAATGGACAATCGACAAGCGGTAGGAAAACACAGGCCGGTTGACCTGTTTCGGCACGAAGTAATACATCATGCCGAGAAAACCCGCGGTCAGGAAAAACCCGACTGCGTTATGGCCGTACCACCATTGCACCATCGCGTCCTGCACGCCGGCATACATGGAGTAGGACTTCAGAAACGTGACCGGGACGGCCATGCTGTTGACGATGTGCAGCACGGCGATCGTGATAATGAAGGCCGCGAAGAACCAGTTCGCGACATAGATGTGTTTGACCTTGCGTTTCGCAATCGTACCGAAGAAGACTACCGCGTAGGCGACCCAGACAATCGTGATCAGGATGTCGATCGGCCACTCGAGCTCCGCGTATTCTTTCGACGATGTGATTCCCAGCGGCAGGGTGATCGCGGCGGCGACAATAACCAGTTGCCAGCCCCAGAATGTGAACCCCGCGAGGCGGTCGTCGATCAAACGCACGTGACACGTCCGCTGGACCACGTAATATGAACAGGCGAACAACGCGCAGCCACCAAATGCGAATATGACGGCGTTCGTATGCAACGGTCGCAGGCGGCCGAACGATAACCACGGCACGTCGAAATTCAGTGCGGGCCACGCAAGCTGCGCGGCGATGAGAACGCCGACGGCCATGCCGACGACGCCCCAGACGAGGGTCATTACGGCAAACTGGCGCACGACGCGGTAGTTATAGGTCGTTGGGTCGCTCATACGATTGTCACGTCTCGATTCACGGGTGGAATTGGGAACCTAGCACAGATTCCGACGGCATTTTGCCGCTGTGCACAAAAGAGCGGATGATCTGGATCAAATTCGGGATCCCGCGATATTCGATGATGTCGCGGGGCGACCTTTACCCGGTCGTATTTAACGGAGGTTTTGTGTGACGACGAACGTTTCGACGTCGGCTGATGATGACGCGCTGCTCGAATCCGCGCCCGTTTGCTTTCATTGCGGAGCGCCGATCGATCCGGCGGCGCGGCACGTCGCCGTACTCGACGGTATGGAGCGTGGGACGTGTTCGGCACGCTGCCGCGCGGTGGCCGAAACGATCGACGCCGCCGGCTACACGGATTTCTACCGTCAGCGCCGCGGCGATCGACATCTTCCTGCCGAATTCGAGGCCGGACTGGTCGATCACCTCGATGTGTACGACGAGCCGGCATTGCAGCAGCGCTTTGCCGAAGACGGGCCTGACGGCGTGCGTCAGGCAACGCTGTTGCTCGAAGGCATTACGTGTGCCGCTTGCGTGCGTCTCGTCGAATCGCGTCTGCACGAACTCGACGGCGTCACCGCGTTCACGCTGAACGCTTCCACCCATCGCGCCCAGGTGAGCTGGGACGAAAGCCGGACCCGCCTGAGCCGCATCATGCGGGTCATCTACGACCTCGGTTATGCGGCCTATCCGTTCGATGGTCGCCGCCGGCAGCGCCTGCTGGCGAAAGAGCGCAAAACGCTGCTGCAGCGGCTGGCCCTGAGTGTTCTTCTCGGCATGCAGCTGATGATGTTCACCCTCGCACTCTATGGCGGTGCCTGGTCCGGAATGTCGGCCGGCATCGAACAATTTCTGCGCTGGGCGAGCCTGGTCCTCGTGGTGCCCATTCTGGGTTACTGTGCCGTTCCGTTTTACCAGGGTGCGCGGCGCTCGCTACGCAATCGCGAACTCGGTATGGACGTGCCCGTCGCCCTCGCGCTCACTCTCGCGTTCATCGGCAGCGCCTGGGCCACGATTGCCGGAGCGGGAGAGGTCTATTTCGAATCGATAGCGATGTTTGTCGCGCTGCTGCTTGCGAGTCGCTATTTCGAACTCGGTGCGCGCATCAAGGCGACGGCGCAGTTCGATGAGCTCGCAAAAATCGCACCGCAAACGGCGGCACGGGTCGACGCGTCCGGGGCGATCCAGAACCTGCCTGTCACCGCGCTCAATCCGGGCGACGTGGTCCTCGTCAAGGCGGGGGAAGTCATTCCGGTCGACGGGGAAATTGTTGCCGGCACCACGGCCGTCGACGAAGCGATCCTCAGCGGCGAGAGCGAGCCGGTGGCGAAATCGCGCGGGACGGCCGTCCTGGGCGGTAGCCTCAATATCGATTCGCCGATCCAGGTTCGCGCCGAACGGATGAGCAATGACTGTTTCGTCGCCGAGGTCAGCCGTCTCGCACAGGATGCACAGTCGTGTAAACCGCGGCTTACGGTGCTCGCCGATCGCATCGCGAGTAAGTTCATTCTCGCCGTGCTCCTCGTCGCGGCCAGCGTCGCGGCGTATTGGTGGTTTGTTGACCCGTCCCGGATCATGGCGACAACGATCGCCGTGCTGGTCATTTCATGTCCTTGCGCGCTCGCACTCGCGACCCCGGTCGCGATCATCGCGGCCAGTGGCGCGATGATGCGCAACGGCGTCGCCGCGATTAATCCCGGGGTCATCGAAACGCTGGCAGCGGCACGTGCGTTTGTGTTCGACAAGACGGGTACCCTGACCACGGGTCAGCTCACGCTTGCCCACATTGATTGCAACGACGGGGTCGACGAAGCGCAGGCGATGCTCGCCGCGCGAGCGCTCGCGCAAAACTCCGAGCACAGCATCGGCCGCGCGCTGACCCGGCTGCCGGGCGACGCTCCGCGGACGCCGGCAACGGATATCGTTAACTCGCCCGGACGGGGGATCAGCGGCGTCATTGACGGAGAGCGTTACTGGTTTGGATCCGCAGCCTATGTCGCCGACGAAGCAGCCGCGACGTTCGACGAACCGCCCGCGAATGACGTGCATAAACTTTCCTGTCTCGCGCGCCGGGGCGTGCCAATGGCGCGATTCCGGTTTCTCGACGAGGTGAAGGCCGGCGCACAGGCGTTACTCGCGGCGTTGCATGAAGAACAGATCGACACCGTGATGTTAACCGGCGACCGCGCCGCGGTGGCACATCCGCTCGCGCAAGAACTCGGTATCGACGAGGTCTGTGCCGACCTGCGGCCCGAGGAAAAGCTTGCCGAGCTCGAACGGCGCCAGGCGAGCGGAGAGGTCAACGTGGTTGTCGGCGACGGGGTTAACGATGCACCGATGATCGCACAGGGTTTTGTCTCGGTGGCGGTGGGCAGCGCGTGCGACCTGTCGAAAAACCAGGCCGATTTGATCCTGTTGCGCGACAACCTCGAAACCCTCGGCAAAGCGCGACAGATAAGCTGTAAAACGCTGCGTATCATTCGACAGAACATTACCTGGGCCATCGTCTACAACGCCTGCGCGCTGCCGCTCGCGATTGCCGGACAGGTTCCGCCGTGGCTTGCGGCCCTCGGGATGTCACTCAGCTCGCTCGTCGTGGTCGCGAACGCGGCGCGGATTAACCGGTAACCGGAGCGACGCGGCTTGGAGGTACTCTACCTTTTGATTCCGATCGCGATCGGCCTCGTGGTCGTGATCGGCGCGGCCGTCGTCTGGGCGATTTCGTCAGGACAGTACGACGACCTCGACCGCGCGGCCGAGGACATCCTGCTCGACGACGACGAAACGCCGCCGTCCGCATAGGGCAAACGAAATTACGGCGCTACCGGTTCGAACGCGAGCACGACGTTGCCGCCCCGGGCACCCCACTTGCTGTAGCCGGAATTGAAATACACCATGCCGTCAACGATGACCGTTCCCGCCTGATCGATACTGCCGCCCTGGCCACGCGCGCCGTTGACGGTTTCGTATTCGCGGACTGCATCGAACCGCCACAGCAGCTCGCCGGTTGTCGTATCAAACGCGCGCATCTCCCCGCTTTGTGATCCGGAAAATACCACGCCGGGGATCGCGGTCACCGCCTGGGTCTGGGCGGGACTGCATTGTTCCCGGCCCGTGCAATCCACCGGCGCCACTTCCCAGGCGATTTCGCCATCGTCGAGATTAATCGCCATCAGGCCGCCGCCCTTGTTCGGGTCGACTTTCGGTTCCGGCCCGTAGACTCCCGAGTCCAGCCAGTTGAGGTCCGAACGCGAAGCGTAGATAAAGCGGCCGTCGCTCGACTGGCCCCATTGCAAGCCGCCCTGAACGCCGCCTTCGGCGACTTTGCGTTTCCACAGCAATGCGCCGTCGCGATCCGGATCGAGCGCGTGTGCGACCCCGCTTTTTTGCGCGCCGATCAGAACGCGGCTTCCGTCAGGCCGGTTCACCAGTATCGGCGAGGCGCCCATATCTTCATCGGGCCCGGCGTCCTTCGGGCAGCCATACTTCGATTCCATGCCGCAGCCGATATTCCACGCGTCGCCACCGAGACCCTGGTAGATCCACAACTGCTCACCCGTATCGAGCGACAACGCGACGATCGCATCGCTCGTGTCGGTCGTGGGATTCGAGTAATTGTCGCCCGTCCCGACATAGATCCGCCGTAGCTTCTGATCGATCGTCACGGCTGACCACACCGACGCTCCGGACGGTCCCAGCATCGGGTTACCCACTGTGTCCTCGGTTTTCGTCACCGGTTCGTCCGTAATCATGTAGTGCTTCCAGATGCGGTCGCCCGTTGCCGCGTCGTACGCGGCAACGCTGCCGCGGAACACGCAACAAACGTAATCCGGCACCACGGTCAGCAACTCTTCGAGTGACGACATCGGTACGTAAACCCGTCCTTCGAAAAACTGGATACCGCCGGTAACCCGCGCGCTCTCGTGGTCGTCGCCCTGTTTTTTCCACAATAATTTGCCGGTCGCGGCATCGAGCGCGTAGATGTATCCGCTCTGGTCACCGAAATACGCGGCATAGCGATCTGCGCCGCCGTTCCGGCCGATGGTGATCGGCGCCTTGACCCCGGCATTGGCCGTGAATGTCCACGCGGTGCAACCGGTTTTCGCGTCAAGCGCGTAGACCGTCCCGCTCGGACTGCCGATGAACAGCCGACCATCGACGATCGTGGCTTGCGATTCGGTAAACGTTTCGCCGGGAAATGCGAAAGCCCACTTCAATTTAAGCCGCGGGACCGCGTCGCGCTCGAGGTTCGCGTGTGCGGCGGGTTGGAAACGCGTGTTGCCGAGCGACCCGCCCCAACCGTTCCAGTGGGGCCGGGTGAACGGATCGGGACCCGGCCACGTGTGCTCCGCGCACTCGTTCGTGGTCGCACCCCGCCAGTTCGCCTCGTAGGGTTTATTCGTGATGTATTCAGCCACCGCGACGCGTTCCGGTCCATTCAGTTCGAATGTACCGATCACCCGCATGACTCCCGATTCGAGCGCGTGCACGATGCGCCCGGTTTCGAGTTTCTTCAGATTCGCCAGTGTCGGGGTACGCGGGGAGCCGGAACTGTGGCACGACGCGCAGTTGGCTTGATAGACGGCTTCGCCACTACGCGATATCGCAACCGCGTCGCTTGCCAGCAGCCCGGCGAGAAGGAAAGCCAGAACGGAATTGATCGTGCGCATGGGTTTGGTCCGCTGTTGTTATCTAATCGAAGGTTATCATGCGCTGGTGCAGCGCCACGCCGGCGCCGGTGACCGGGTGCCGCCGCCCACGGCGCGCAAGAACGACGGTATACTCCACCGCCGCGGCGAGGGGAACTGAACACACGCCAGGCGGGCGGGACCGTTGTCCGCCGACGTCAACTCAAACAGGTAATCATCCAATGTCCGAGAACATCAACGTCATCGGGGTCGGCATGACCCCCTTCAAGACCCCGAAACAAAGCGAGTCCTATGTTGCGATGGGTGCCGCGGCCATTCGTGACGCGCTCGCGGATGCCGGGATCCCGTTTACATCGATAGAACAGGCCTATGCCAGCTACGTTTACGGAGACAGTTGCTGTGGACACCGGGTGGTCTACGAAGCCGGCCTTACCGGGATTCCCATCTTCAACGTGAACAGCAACTGCTCCAGCGGCTCGAGTGGCTTGTTTCTCGCCCGCCAGGCGTTACTGAGCGGACAGGCGGATTGCGTGCTCGCCGTCGGCTTTGAACAAATGACCCCGGGTGCGCTCAGCGAACACTGGACCGACCGGCCGACCCCGCTCGAAAAATTTATCGATGTCGCCAATGAAGTGCTCGGCGAAGAAGAGGGCCCGATGGCGCCGAAACTGTTTGGCGCAGCCGGCCGCGAGTATTTCGATAAATACGGGATGCAGCCGGAAACGCTCGCAAAAATCCCGGTCAAGGCGCGCCGTCATGCGGAGCACAACCCGCGCGCTGTGTTCACCGAGCAACTCACCGTCGAGGCGGTGATGGCCAGCCCGCGCATTTGCGACCCGCTGACCCGGTTTCAATGTTGTCCGCCGACATGTGGCGCCGCCGCGACGATACTCTGCAACGATGATTTTGCCCGGCGCCACGGTCTGACCCCCGACGTTCGGGTCCTCGCGCAGTCACTCGTCACCGATATGAGCAGCAGTTTTGCCGGCAGTGCCATCGCCGCGGTCGGCGCGGATATGGGCCGCAGGGCATCGAGTGATGTCTACGAAGCGGCGGGAGTGGGGCCTGAGGACGTCGACGTCGTCGAGTTGCACGATTGCTTCAGCGTCAACGAAGTGATCGCCTACGAAGGGCTCGGCCTGTGCCCGGAAGGGGGCGCCGCGTCGTTTATCGAGAACGGCGAGAACACCTACGGCGGGCAGGTCGTGACCAATCCGTCCGGGGGCCTCATTTCAAAGGGACACCCGCTCGGGGCCACCGGTCTCGCGCAGTGCTTTGAACTGACGACCCAGTTACGCGGCGGGGCGGAGAAACGTCAGGTCGAGGGCGCCCGGATCGCGCTCGCTCATAACATCGGCATAGGCGGCGCGTGCGTCGTGACCATGCTCGGCCAGGCCTGATCGGCAGCGGTCGTATCTTCGCTTGAAACGTTGGTAATATTTGAGTCTAATGGGTACCAGGCAAGATTGACCGGACTGAATCGAAGGCGCCGTTGTGAGCGCTATCGCGGCCGGGCCATTCGAGAGGGCACCCGCACACCGCGAATCGTACAAAAACAAACTTTCGTCGTCCCGGGAGGGCGCTAGCAGCATGGGCATTCTGGTAAATATCGATAATGGTGGCACGTTCACAGACGTGTGCATCAGCGACGGGAAACGTGTCGTGCACGCGAAATCTCCGACCACCGCACATGACCTGACCCAATGTTTCGTCGATGCGCTCACTCGCGGCTCAAAAGAACTCTACGGCGAGGCGGATCTGAGTCAGCTGATCCGTGACATCGACTGCCTGCGGTATTCGACAACGGCCGGGACCAACGCGGTGGTCGAACACAAGGGGACTCCCGTGGCGGTACTCGTCGAGGCCGGCGAAGAAACGAACCTCTACGGCGCTCGCGGCGAACTCGAGAGCAATGCGTTGTGGCAGGCGATGGTGCCGCACACGCCACAGGGAATCGAGGTCGGCGCCGACGGTGCGATCGACAGCGATGCGCTCACCAAAATCATCAATACCATGTTGTCTGAAGGTGCGCTGCGATTAATCGTCGCATTGCGCTCGAAAACCGCTGAGCAGAACGTGAAGGCGGAATTACTCGAACGTTATCCGCGTCATCTCCTCGGCGCGATTCCGTTTCTCGTGTCTTCGGAACTCGTCGACGATACGGATGATGCGCGCCGTACCATCACCGCGGTCGTCAATTCCTACCTCCACCCCGGCATGGAGCATTTTCTGTACGGCGCGGAGAATATCTGCAAGGAAAATCACCTGCACCGGCCGTTGCTGATTTATCGGAATGACGGTGATTCCGCACGGGTCGCGAAAACGACGGCGATCAAGACCTGGGCTTCCGGTCCCCGCGGCGGTCTCGAGGGTGCCATCGCCTACGCCGAGCTGTACGGCGAGAACTCGCTGCTCGCGATGGACATCGGCGGCACGACAACGGACGTATCGCTCGTCGTCGATCAAGCCGTACAGATGCTGCCGTATGGTGAAGTCGGCAACATGAATACATCGCTTGCAATGCCGAGTCTTCAGAGTTTCGGCCTTGGCGGCAGTTCGGTCGTCAGGGTGGAGGGGGGTGACGTAAAAATTGGTCCCGAAAGCGTGGGTGCTTCGCCGGGACCGGCGTGTTTCGGGCGCGGGGGGACAGACGCAACCCTGACCGACGCGTTGCTCGTGGCCGGTGTGCTCGACGGCGACAATTACCTGGGCGGCGAGTTGAAGCTGGACACCGGACGCGCAGAGCAGGCGCTGCTCAGCGCCGTCGGCGAACCGCTCGGGCAGGACGCAGCCGCCGCGGCAATCACGACGATCAACGCGTTCGAAGCCGCGTCCGGCGCGAATATCGCGAGTGCCATCGCGGCCGGCGGACGCAAGCCGCAAGACACGAGTCTCATCGCGTTTGGCGGTGGCGGACCCATGATCATCACCGGGATCGCGGAAGCCACCGGCATCAAAAAGGTGATCATTCCCCGTCTTGCGTCGGTATTCAGCGCCTTCGGTATCGGTTTCAGCCATCTGGCCCATGCTTATCAGGCCTCGCTGGACGGTGCCGACGCGGAAGACGTCGCGGCGCAGTTGCGCGGCCGCGCCGAGCGCGACATGTACGGCGAAGGGGTCTCTCCGGATGAGTGCCGTTACGATGCGGGATTATGGGGAGCAAAGGGTGACGCCGTCGTCGAGGCGCCGCTCACCGACGCGAAAAAATTCGCGCAGGGCGTATCCGATGCACGGGTGACTCTGAAAGCGGTGTATGAACTCCCGACCTCCGACCTTGTGCCGGACGACGGAGCGAGCGGCGGCGCGGCGGCGAAATCCGGCCAGGCCGGAGTTAACGTCGACGGCAGTGGCAAGACGGATCTCGCAACCTATGACGATGCATCGCTCGAGGCCGGACAGACGATCGCCGGGCCGGCTCTCCTGCGCGGTGCCTATCTCACGTGTCTGATCCGCGCAGGCTGGTCGCTACGTGTTACGAAAAATCTGGACCTGGTCATCGAGGCAGACTGACATGGCGGAACAAAGAGTTGCTATTACGGAATATCTTGAAATCGATCTGACGAGCGAGCGTTGGCACTGCCGGCGCTGTGGTCACGACATCAACGACGCGCGCTCGCCTTACAAGGAAGGGCTGCTCGTGCACGAACGTGACCCGCGCGAGATCCACGATTCCATCATCGACGACAAGATGTACGAATTTACCTACGCACCCGATCCGAAATGGTGTCGCATCGTTGAATTCTATTGTCCCGGTTGCGGCACGATGGTCGAAAACGAATACCTGCCGCCGGGCCTGCCATTAACGAACGATCTCGAACTCGATCTCGACAGTCTGAAACAACGCCACGCCAACAAGGGGACCGCCGATGCGTCGAGTTAGTGTTGATATCGGTGGTACGTTTACCGACTGTTTCCTGGCTTTTGACGGTGACTACATCGAGTCGAAGGCGCTGACCACGCACCACAATCTTGCTTCCGGCTTCATGGAAGCTTTGAACAAGGCCTGCGAGGAACTTGGCAAGGAACTCGGCGAGGTACTGAAATCGGTCGATGCCGTACGCTACGGCACGACGCTCGGTACGAACGCGTTGATCCAGCGCCACGGCCCGAAGGTCGGGATCCTGACGACGGCAGGCTATGAGTCGTCTGTGCCACTGATGCGAGCCCGCGGTTACGGCGACGGACTCGATTTTTCCGCGCAGACCGATTTACCCGGCGCGGACCGCCCCGTACCGCTCGTGCCGCCGCAAATGATCGTTGGTATCGAAGAACGCATCGACTACAAGGGCGAGTCGTTACTCGAGGTCGATGAACAAAACGTGCGTGAGCAGATCCGGCGACTCGTCGACAAGGGGGCTCAGGCGTTTGTCGTCGCGCTCGTCAACGCGGTGGTCAATCCCGAGCACGAGAAAGAAGTCGAACGCATTATTCTGTCGGAATACCCGACCCATGTACTTGGCGCGATACCGATCGTGGTATCGCACCGCGTCGCCGGGCGTAAGGCGGAATATTCGCGAACCATGTCCGCGGTTCTCGATGCCTATCTTCACGACCAGATGTATCACGGCATGTCGTCGCTCGAAGTGGTGCTACGCCAGAATGGATACGCGCGCCCGATGCTGCTCGTGCATAACACCTCGGGCATGGCGCAAATGAACTCGACGCACGCGCTGCAAACGATCCACTCGGGTCCGGTCGCGGGGCTCGAAGCGACGTCCTACCTGTCGCAACAGTTCAACGAACCGAATGTCATTGCGACCGACATGGGCGGCACGAGTTTCGACATTGGACTGGTGACGGCCGACGGCGTGAAATTTTACGATTTCAACCCCGTCATCGATCGCTGGCTCGTCAGCACGCCGATGACGTATCTGCATACGCTCGGCGCTGGCGGCGGTTCTATCGCGCGCTACGATCGATTATGGGAAGCGGTCGAAGTCGGACCTGAAAGCGCGGGTTCGGACCCCGGCCCCGCCTGCTACGGACGCGGCGGTAAACTGCCGACGACGACGGATGCGAACCTCGTGCTCGGCTATCTCGATCCCGAAAACTACGCCGGCGGCACGATCAAGGTAAACAAACGCCGCGCCGAGCGTGCCATCGAGGAACACATCGCGAAACCCACCGGGCTATCGATGATCGAAGCGGCAAAAGCGGTCAAGCGGAAAGTCGACGCGAACATGGCCTCGGCGATTTTCAAGGAGGTCGCCGTCAAGGGTTACAACCCGAAAAACTTCGTCGTGTTGAGCTACGGCGGCGGCGGTCCGATACACGCGTGCGGCTACGCGTCGAAAATCGGTATTTCGCGGATTCTGATCCCGCCGTTCAGTTCCGTGTTCTCGGCGCTCGGTGCGGGCAACATGGACCAGCTGCACATCCATGAGAAATCGTTGTACCTGATGCTCTACGACGCCACGCAGCGGCACGTACTCGATGACTATACGACGATTAACGAGACCATCGAAGAGCTCGAAGAGCGCGGTCGCGAGGATCTCGTCCGCCAGGGCGTGGACGTCGCCAATATCAAAACGCGGGTCGAATTCGATATGCGTTACGGCAACCAGCTCGCCCAGATCGGTATTACGAGCCCGATGAACCGGGTCACGACCCCGTCCGACATTATTACGCTGCTCGATATCTTCAGCGAGAATTATGCGCAGCGCTTCGGCGAGGGGTCTCAGGCACCGGAGGCAGGGGTCCGCATCAATGTGATCCGGGTGGTGGCCTATGTCGAGCACGAACGTCTTGCGCTCGAGCGATCGGATAAAACGGTCGACGCAGTACCGACACCGCGCACGTCGCGCGAATGCCATTTCCCGGATCTCGACGAACCGTTGATGACTCCGGTATTCGACCACGATGCGGTCGAGGAAGGCATGACGGTCGCCGGACCAGCGCTCATCGAAACCCCGCGCACGACCTATCTCGTCGAGCCTGGCTGGACGTTGACGATGGGCCGGATGGGCTCGGCGATGATGATCAAAGACTGAACAGAATACGAATTGGATTGAGAGACACTCTCAGAGGTAACGGCTATGGGCGGTGACCAGGAAAAATCAGTAATCGAAAAATTTCTCGAGGATAACGTCCTGTTTCTGGGACCGGACCCGGAAATCATGCGCGACCACTCGGTGGTCAAGGCGACCGAGCGAGAGCAGGCGGCGCTGGAAAATTTCGATGACCCGGACGAGATCAATCTGATCCGCCACAAACTGCAGACCGCGTGTAACGAATCGTTCGACATGGTCGAGCAGATGGGCGCGGCGCCGGGCGCGAAATGGGGCGATTTGATCTCCGGTGTGTGGACGATGCACGGCGATCTCGCGATGGCGAGCATGGGCGGTGTGTTGATTTTCTCCGTGCTGACCCAGCATCCGGTCAAGTTCATCCTGAAATACTGGAAGGACGATCCGACCGTCGGGCTGAAGGACGGCGATGTGTTCATGCACAACGACGCGCGCTACGGCAATATCCACAACACCGATCAGAGCCTCGTCATTCCCGTCTTCCACGAAGGCGAGCTGATTTGCTTCACCGGTGCGATCGTGCACGAAGGTGAAAACGGCGCAACGGAACCGGGCGGCATGCCGTCTGCCGCGGAATCGCCGTTCGACGAAGGCCTGAAAATGTCACCGTTGCTGGTTGGCGAGAATTATGAATTTCGTCGCGACATCATGACGTTCCTGCAGAACTCCGTGCGCGAGCCGAAGCTGCAGCTCGAAGGAATGAAGTCGAAATTGTTCGCCGCCATGCGCATGAAGTCGCGGGTCGACGACGCCATCGCCGAGTACGGGGTCGACGCCGTCGTGGCGACCTTGCGTAAAACACTCACCGATACGGAAACCGAAGTACGGCGTAAGCTGAGATCGTGGCCGGACGGAAAAGTCCGCACGAACGTTTTCGCCGACGGTACGTTGCGCGAGAACTGCCTTATCCGGGTGCGCTGCGAACTGCACAAAAAGGACGACGAATTAACCATCGATTTTCGCGGGTCGTCGCCCGAATTTCTCAATCGCGCCAACAACACCGTGCTCGCGTCGTTGAAAGGCATGCTGGCGCAGGAATTCCTCAGCTTCGTGTGGCCGGATCTGCCGCGTAATCAGGCCGTGTTCGCACCGATGACGGTGCTCACGGATGAACGCTCTGCGTTGAACTGCTCGCCGGATGCCCCGAACGCACAGAGCATGATGACGTTCTTCCCCGGCTTTACCTCGATCCAGATCGGCGTGCCGAAATTTCTGTACAGCGCGGGAGAGCGCAGTACAGACGTCATCGCCGGCTGGTACAACATGATCGTCACGTTTCTCTACGGCGGGGTGAACCAGTACGGCGAACTCGTCGGCAATGTGTGCGCCGATCTCAATGGCATGGGCGGGGCCGCGCGATGGAACCGGGACGGGGAACATTCGCTCGCGCCGATCTTCGCGCCGATGGCAGACATCGGCGAACAGGAGCTGATCGAGGAAGAAGTGCCGTTAATGAAAATCGTGCCGAACAAACTGATGCGCGACTCCGAAGGGTTCGGCAAGTACCGCGGCGGGCACGGCTATCAGCAGATTGCGACGATGAAAGACTCCTCGATGTGGGGCTACATGTGTTGCTCGCTCGGGTCCAAGTTCCCGACCACCTACGGCATATTCGGTGGTTACGCGCCGGGTTCGTATCCGTTGTGCAAGGTCAAGGGCGTTAACGTGTTCGAGGTGATGAAAGACTCCCGCGACCTGTTGCGGTATTCAATCCAGGAGATCATGAACGAGCGTCCGTTTCCCGGCGCGACTTACAGCTCCCATCACATGGGCCTGCAACTCGAGTTCGCGCAACCGGGCGAACTGTACATGATTACCCAGGGGTCCGGCGGCGGTTACGGCGACGTGCTGGAACGCGACCCGGAACTCGTGTCGAAAGATTATCTCGATGGACTCATTTCGATGCGCCCGGTGCAGGAAATCTATCATGTCATCCTCGATGAGAAGACCGGGGCGGTCGACGTCGAAGCGACGCAGAAAGCCCGCGATGCAGAGCGCGGAAAGCGCAAGGCACGCGGCAAGCCGTACAAGGAATTCGTGAAGGGATGGGAAACGGAGAAACCGCCGGAGGACGTGCCTTTTTACGGGTCGTGGAAGGATCGCGACACGATCTACATCGGCACGCCGGACAAGACCTGCCCGGCTGACGCGATCGAATCGGTGATGATGCCCGATCCGAAAGACGTACGGATCGCGAAACTCGAGGCAGAAATCGCCGGACTCAAGGGCAAAAGCTGAGCGGTTAGCGCGCGATGACAGCAGGTAACCTCGGTGGCTGGCTGGACGGCGAGCGTGAACGCCTGCGCTGGATCGATTTTTCAGCGTATGCAAAACGCGTGTTCGCTGCCGACAGCGGTGCGTGGCTGACCGACGCGAACGTGTTCGTCGGCGGCGTCGCACAGGCGCAGGGTGTGATTGGTACGGAGGTGCTCAGTCTCGACATTATCGCGCCCTATCTGGCCATGCTCGAGCCTGATGCGGATGCCCCTGCGGACGCGATACAGGCGCTGTTCGAGCTCGAGGCGCCGGCGCAGTTTTGTCACGATACGATTGATGCGCTCGCGCACAGTTTCGCCGCAAACATCGATATCGTGTTGAAACTCCGCTCCCCGTCCGACCTTCTGCGCGCGGCGGGCTTTGTCGGCGAACCGTCGTTCGACGACCTCGACGACATTGCCATTGCGCTGTCGAACCGGTTGCGGGCGCTGGCGGAAAAGCCCGTGAGCGGCATCGTGATAACAACGACGTCGCCTTTTTCCGCCGATGAGTCCGAAGCGCTCGAGTCCGTCGTGAGTGCCGCTCGGCATTACGACTGGCGGGTCTGCGTCAGCTTTGAAGGGGACTCCGAACCGGACGGCGGCGATGCCGCGCTCGACGGCGATGCCAATCTCTATCCACAAGCCGCGTTCGCAGCGCTCGCCCCGGCAGGCGGCGCGGGTGGGGGGCTTGGCGATCATTTCTGGCGCGACGACGCCGCCCTCGCGGCGCCAGGGCGCGTATTGATGTATGGAGAAATTCCCGCCGATGCAGAGCCGGAATTCGTCGTCGCCCGCGCTACCGCGATCGCCGCGAACTAGCGAGACCCTGATTCAGCGCCTGGTTTCACCAGCGCGTACAGCAGCATTTTGTAGAACTCGTCGAACGCCTCCGACAAGCTGAAATCGCTGTTGCGATACAGCTCCGGTTCGCGCAGACGGCTGATGCCGGCGAACACCGTTTCCGCGACGATCACCGGCGATATGTCGCGGAAAACCCCCGTCGCGATGCCGCGTTCGATCAGATCACGCAGCCCCTCGACCCGCAAGCGCATGTGTGCCTGCCACAATCGACGCGCCGGTTCCCATTTGTCGATGTCGGCGATGACCACCGGACCGAGCCGCTGCGCCGCGCGGACGCCGACCTGAAGATATTCGAAAATTTGCTCGGATGGCTCAACACAGGCGGCGCTCGCCCGATCGGCGTCTTCTCGCAGGTTGCTGAAAAACATCGATATCGCACTGAGTACGAGTTCGTTCTTCGTTGGCGCGAGTTCATAGATCGTACGTTTCGAGCACCCGAGCCGCTGCGCCATTTCGGAGACGCTGAGGCGGGCGAATCCGTCGGCGAGGATGATGTCCTGCAGGGTCGTACGCAATTCGGCCTCGCGCTTCGGGGGCGGGCCCGGAGCGTCGGCGGGTTCGGATTGCGCGCGTGCCAGGGGTTTATTCATGCGCTGGGGTTCGGTGCAACGTGGTAACGTAGGTACCGCTAGTTTTACCTCAGTACCAGCGTAACGCAAGCCGAAGGCCCGGGCTGTCAGCCAGCTTGTCGAAGCGCAATTTCGGAGCCCGGATCGGAACGCGTTCCGCCCGTCAGGCTTGTCACGACTGGCTTCCCGACTTATTGCAATGCAGCAAAAACACCTGATTTTTTCGTAGGTTGACAGGATTTGGGCGCCCACCTATAGTCGCTGTTCGCGCCTTTAAAGGTAATATTCGAGTACTAAAAGTACCGTCTGGGGCGACATGCATCGGGGTTCTCGAAACCCGCGACGCGGACCAAAACTCATTAATGAGACAAGAATAAATGGGGCGGCCGACCGTTGCGTTGGCCGGCAAGGTGAGGGTGCCCACACGTGATATGCCATTGCGATCGACTGCGCGTCCTGCCCCGTTCGTTTTCTCTCGCTACTCAAATTATCTGCAGGCCACGCCTGTATGTCCGGAGTTCGCCTAAATGAAAGGTATACGTTATCGACTCGCCGAGCTGACCATGAGACACCGAACGTTTTCGGCCCTGGTTTTGTTCGGGGTCACGGCATTTTTCGCGTGGGGTTTACAGTACGTCGAGCTGAAGACGATCTTCTCGGACCTGTTCCCGAAGACGCACCCGTTCGTCGAAACGTATGCCGACCATCCGAACTTTGGTAACCCGCTGACCGTCACGATGATGCTGAAACGCACCGACGGTAAGGATATCTACAACACCGAAACGATCACGAAAGCCTGGCAACTGACGCGTGAAATCGATTTGACCCCCGGCGTTGACCACGATCAGATTCTCTCCATTACGACGGAGAAAGCCCGTTACGCCGAGGCAACCCCGTTTGGTATCGACTTGCGCCCGCTCATGGACGACAAGCCCCCGCAGACCGAAGAAGCGATAGTCGACTTCAAAAAGCGCGTCGACAAGGCCGCGAACGTTCGCACGTTTCTCATTTCGGCGGACGAAACCGCGACGATCGTGCAGGCAACGTTCATTGAGCAGAAACTCGATTACGGCGTCGTCTTTAATTTCATCCAGGAGCTGGCTGAGAAAGAGCGCGACGCGCAACATGAAATTTACGTGGCCGGCCAGCCAATATTGACGGGCTGGGTGTACTTCTACGAAGGGCAGATGCTCGGCATTTTCGCCATTACGGCGTTTGCGCTGCTCTTTTCTCTTATCGTCTACATGCAGAACGTTCCGGGCGTTGTGACTCCGCTCGCGGTCAGTATTGTCGCGGCCATCTGGGGCTTCGGCTTTGTCGGCTGGATCGGCGACCCGATCGAGCCGCTGATCATGGTGGTGCCGCTGTTGCTCGTCGCGCGATCGTTTAGTCACTGCGTGCAATTTATAGAACGCTATTACGAGATATATTACGAAATCAAGGACAGGCGCAAAGCCGCCGAATTGTCTCTCGGGGTCATGATGGCGCCCGGCGTGCTCGGCATCGTAACGGATGCCGCCGGGCTGTTTCTCATTGCCGTGGCGCCGATACCGGTGATGGAACGTTTTGCCATTTTTTGTGGCTTCTGGGCGCTGATCCTCGTGCCGGCCATTCTGTTCCTTTCTCCGATCATGCTCTCGTGGTTCCCGGCACCGAAGAACGTCGCGAAACTGATCGGCAAGGCCGAGGAACGTTCCTGGCATGACGGCATCATCGATCTGCTCCAGATCGTTGGTCGTGTCAGCCACGGTGCGCAGGCCAAGATCACCACGGTGGTCGTGCTGGTTCTGCTCGTCGGTGGCTTGTCGCTGGCACTGCAAATCAAGGTGGGTAACCCGACCGAGGGCAGCAACCTGCTGTTCCACGATTCGGAATTCAATACCGCGGTGCGCGCCATCAACTCCCACTTTCCCGGTTTGATGACGCTCGAGATCGTCTTCGAGGTGAAGAACGAGGAAGCCGAGAGCCGGCTCCTGCGTACGCGGGAAGCGGTACAGACGATGTTCGCGCTGCAGCGCGCGCTCGAAGCAACGGACAGTCCACCGGAAGCCACGCTCTCGTTTGCCGATTACCTGCCCGAGGCTAACCGCCTGTTCAGCGGCGGTAATCCGAAATGGGGACCGATCGACACGACGGACGAGGCGACGAATGCGGCGGTCGGCGCATTGCTGCTTGGGTCGAGTACGAAAGCGTATTCGCATGTCAGCGACTTCGTGCTCGAGAACGGCACGGTGTCGCTCTGGTACAAGGATAACAAGCAGGAAACCGTTGACATCGCGCTCGAACAAACCCGCGCCGCACTTGATGCGATCGGGATCGACCACGAAAATTTCCGCATCCGTCTCGGTACCGGTGCGATCGCATTGCAGCAATCGGTCAACGACACGGTGGACTACTACCAGTGGGTCATACTCGCGGCACTGAACGCCGTCATCCTGCTCACGTGCAGCTTCGCCTATCGGTCGGTCGCGGCTGGCATTCTGCTCCTGCTGCCGGTGAACTTTTCGAACATGCTGCTCGGTGCGGTCATGGTGCTCATGGGCATCGGACTCGACGTTAACAGTCTTCCGATCGCCGCTATCGGCATCGGCGTCGGCATCGACTACGGTATTTACCTGCTCAGCCGTATTTGCGAGGAATTCCGCGACAACCAGCACCACGGCGAGGCCATTCAGGCCGCGGTGACTACGACCGGCAAAGCGATCGCCTTTACCGCGACGATCGTGCTGATGGGCATCCTGCCGTGGTACTTCCTCTCGGAACTGAAGTTCCTCGCCGACATGGGGCTGCTGCTCGTGATGATCATGTTGATCAACATGGTGATCGCGCTCGTGGTACTGCCGTTACTGGTCTATCTGTTCAAGCCGAAGTTCATCGAGCGCGAGCATTTGATCATCTCGGAAAACACCGATATCTCCGAACTGCTCGACAACGAGTAAAGAATCAGACAGATAGGATCAGAATGATGACTAGTCTTGTAAATCGAATTGCGCGCAGCGCGATTGTCCTGCTGCTCGCAATGTCCTCGGTGGCTGTCGTCGCCCAGGAAGCGATCAACGACGCCATTGAGATCGTCCGTACCGGTATCGCTCACGATGCCTTGTATGACATCGACATGAATGGCGAAAAAGGTGTTGCCATCGGCAACTTCGGGTTGATCCTCGAAACCGCGGACAGCGGCGCGACGTGGACGGTAACCGAGCCGGTCACCGAGCAGGGTCTGCTCGGAATAGCGACCGCCGGTGACCGCCAGGTGATCGTCGGTCAGGCCGGGACGTTTATCACCCGGGTCGGCGACGGCGCGTGGGAGATCGTACCGAACGACATCGGCCTGCGCCTGCTCAATGTCGACCTGAACGAAAACGGTCTCGTCGTCGCGGTCGGTGAATTCGGCGCCATCCGGCGCTCGAAGGACAACGGTCAGACCTGGGACGAAATCGTCATCGACTGGTCGCAGTACAACGACGAAGGCTATGAGCCGCATCTCTACGATGCCGTCGTCAAGAACGACGGGACCGTCGTGGTGGTCGGAGAATTCGGTTTGATCCTCTGGTCCGAAGACGGGGGCGACACGTTCATCGCGCGCCATACCGGCGAAGAGTCGATCTTCGCGATCTTCCTCGACGCGGACGGTACGGGCAGCGGGTACGCCGTCGGCCAGGACGGCGAAGTCCTGCGCAGCCAGGATGCCGGGGTGACCTGGGAGAAACTCGAGACCGGTTCGACCGCCAACTTGCTTGGTGTCTGGTCCGGTCAGGGCGAGGTCGTGATCGTCGGTATCCGCGAATTATTGCGGTCGAGCGACGACGGTGAGAGCTGGAAACGGGCAGAAGACATCAAAATTCTTCGCACCTGGTACCAGGGCGTCGATGCCGGGGTCGCCGAAATCGAAGCACCGAATGGCTTCCTCAGAACCCAGATAGTGTATGTCGCGGGTTACAACGCCACTATATCCCGGATCTTGGAATAGTCTCATCAAGTACTTTCTCGAACACCGCCGTGGCAATAAAGCAACAAAAATACCACGGCTGAAGGATTTTGTTGAAAAAAAACAAAAAAGCGCTATGCATTCGGTTCAATTTGGTTATACTGCGTAGTAATTGACGGCGCATCCGTTGTGGTTTATCCGCATTTGACGCACCGTTTGTGACACGGAAACAACATTGAGGGACAACGTTGTTTCCGGTCTGGGGTGAAAAAAAACAGTTCTACTTAGAGGAGAGCGGGAGTGAACAAAACCAAGCTCGCAACGATATTCACAGCCGTGGGAATGTCGTTCATTTTACTGGTCCCGAGCATTGCAATGGCCGTCGACTGGAGCTTTACCGGCTTCGTGCGACAGGAAATTGCGGTCTCGATAACCGACGATAAAAATCCGAACAACGCGTCATCGAATCCGTTTACAGAAGGGTCTACGTACGCAAATTCGTCGAACTCTGCTGTTACGGGCCAGGCGCCTGCACCGCTCAACTTCAACCCGGGCGCGACGACGACATCGACAACCGGTGTGTTCTTTCCCGGCCAGCCCGCGCAGGAAATCGGTATCTTCTCGTTCAGCCCGACGACCTGCCCCTTCTTCGAAGGCGCAGACCCGCTCGGCGCCGGTGGTGCTGAAACCCCGGCCGCGGCGCGCAACACCGCGCTCATCGCAGCCGGCGGTGACCCGTGTTTCGGCGGCAACCTCGGCGGCAACGGCATTGCCGAAGACAGCAACTTCAACATGTTCAACACGCGCGCCGAATTCGACATCCAGGCGAACAACATCACGGACCGCATCAACGGTTACGTGAAATTCCGCTTGTACTTCGACGGTACGAGTAACTTCAACGACGAAATCGTTGGCGATCATTTCAGCGAGCAGTTCTACGGTAACCGCGGCAACCTGCTTGAAATTAATTCCAACGACATCGGTTTCGATATCCCGTCGCTCTACTTTGACTACAACAAGGGCCCGTTGTGGGTACGCGTTGGTCAACAGCAGATCGCCTGGGGCGAAGCCCTGTTCTTCCGCGTGTTCGACGTGGCCAACGGCCTCGACGTCCGCCGACATTTTTTCCTCGACGTGGCGGGTGAAGAATACGCTGATGAGCGTGTCGCGAGCCCCGGCGTCCGTGTCAGTTACACGTTCAAGAACGGCATCGAAATCGACGCGTTCGTACAGATGTTCAGCCCGACCCTGCTCCCCGGCCTGAATACGTCGTACAACCTCGTCACGTCCGGTTTCTCTTGGGATAACGAAATCGAACTCGACGAAGCCAAGAACACGCTTAACTACGGCATGCGTGCAATCTGGCCGGTGACCGACAGCCTCACGGTCCAGGCGATGGCGGTCAACCGTCGGAACCCGGACGGTATCGTGCGCTGGCATGACGCGCCGCGGACGCTCGACAACGGCAAACCGAACCCGTTCTGCGGGGGACGTACACTCGCTAATGTCGTCGCGGCAACCGCAGGCCCGATCACCGCTACCGGCCGAACCGCGGGTGCCGACTTCTCGGCGCTCCTCGGCTCACCGTTCGGCGGCACGATCGACCTGAGCGCACAGGAATTGGGCAAACTGACCGGTGCGATTCCGCTGACCCGGACGAAGTACACCGAGAACGGTTGCGGCTCGTTTTTCGCACCTGATGCGCTCGGCGGTAACTCAGCGGCTAACTGGCTCGACCAGGCGCCGCAAAACCGGCTCGATTCGGCCGCTGCAGCGCAGGCGAGTATTAACCTGACGCAAATCTCGAGCCTCGAGACCCGCGAAGGGTTCGGTTTGCCGGAAGAAAAAAGTGCCGGCGCCGTCGCGCGATTCGGCTCCACGAAGGGCGCACTCCAAAACACGCTTGATGCGTTCTACACGGGTTTTGGACCGCTTCGCGGCTGGATTACCCGCGAGTTCAAGCGCGAAACCATCGTTGGTGTCGGCGGTAACTACATCTTCAACTCGGACATGGACTGGCTCGACCAGCTCGTGCTTCGCGGCGAAATGAGCTACACCCCCGACAAGCAGTTCACCGCACTCGACCTGTCCGGCAGCGTTGACCAGTATGCTGGTGTTACTTCCGGCTGGATCGAAGAAGACGAATTCGTCGCTTCTATCATCGCCGAGAAATACCACCGCTGGACGGACGCCGCACCGGCCATGTTCATGGTCGCCGAGTGGATGCACAAGACGCAGTCTGACCTGTTCGGTCGCCACCTGAGTGGCTCGGAGAACAAGGGCGGACTCGGCCTGTGTGCCGGCGGAACGGGCGGTTTCTGCGACGACGGTGTTCCGGATGGTTCCGACAGCTTCAACGCCGTCGCGTTTGCCTTCCAGCAACCGTTCCCGGATCTCATCTGGCGCCTCGATGCAGCCTTCCTCCTCGACCTCGAGGGTGGTTGGTTCTTCCAGCCGGGTATCCGGTATCGTCCGAGTGCTGCTTTCCAGTTCGATATCTACGCGAATATCGCGCAGGATGGCGGCAACAAGAACGACGATATCATCGAAACGTTTGACTGGGCCGACGAAGTGTTCGTCCGCGCGACGTACTTCTTCTAGACCCGTCACTACAAGATTCCTTGTGAATCGAAAGCCGGCCTTCGGGCCGGCTTTTTTTTGCCTGATTTTCAACCGATCTGAAGACCTGACTGTCGACCGTAATTCCCCGCCGTCCTGTATGCGCGCCCGCGCCGGTCACTACATCCGGTCAGCGCTGCGTACCGCGGTTTGCCCGCTTCGGCCGGTCACACGCGATTTCAAAGCAGCACAATCGAGCGGCGTCCGACTACATTCTGTCGTCGTTCGACAAGTCCCCATGCCGTTCCGGCCGTACGCTTTGCACCATCGAATCGATCGGATAGACTCCCAACACATAACTGTAGGTCAATTGACACATTGTGCAGCGCAAACACATCACAACCCGGCTGATAGAACTGATGGAGCAGGCAAGAGATACGCCACCGCTGTCGTCGCGCCAGCGGGAAATGCTGCAGGCGACGCTACGGGTTATCCAGAGCGGGGGCATCGAAGCACTCACTCTGCGCCGGGTCGCGGATGAGGTCGGCGTTAAGCTCTCTTCCGTGCAATACCATTTCGGTAACAAGGACCGACTGATCGGTGCGCTCGTGAACTGGGCGCTCGAGTGGTACAGCAAAGAGCTGCTCCAGCTCGTCGCTGATTACGACGATGATCCGCGCGAATGCTTTGTTCAAATTATCGAATACCTCGTCGATGACCTCGACCGCCGGACGGGTACGGAACCTCATCTATGGGCCTACGCAATGCATAACGAGGAAGCTGCGCTACACCGGGAGCGGTACTTGCTCATCTACCGTGAATTTCTGTTCGAATTGCTGACCCAGATGGGCACCATCGAATCCGAGAACACGCGCTGGTTGCGTGCGTCGAATATCAGCGCACTCATTGAAGGAACCTACCAGCTCATCAGTAACGGCGTGCCCGATGATCTGATCGATTACGCGCCGGTACTGAAATCATCTATCTGGCAGCTCGGTGGTATTTCGGCGCCGGGAATCCCGGCGAGGTGACCACCGGTTTCACGCAAGTTGTCGCGCAAAATACGGGCGACATGACAAACCCGGTTTCGCAGATAACGGTAACGTTCAAGGTGTTGTTCGTGTGCTAACCTAGCCCGCGAAGAACAATAAACAGAATCAGAGGACTAGAGGGTCGCCCGATGGAAGAGCAGGAAGTCAATCAACTCAGTGGAGATATCTGGGCGTCCGCCCAATCATTACTGGAACTGGGCGGGCCCGTCGTCGCCGTCCTGATGGTCATATCAGTATTCGGTTTCGCCATCGCGCTGTACAAGTTTTTTCAGTTCTCATCCCTGAGTCCCGGTCGCTTCAAAGCCCTTCACGCGGCGCTCGACGAGTGGGCTGCCAAGCCCGCGGACTGCCTGGCGCAACTCGAAAAATCGCGGCTCGGTCTCGGCGACATCATGAAATTCGGGCTCGAGCACCGCGATACGCCGGAGACAGATGAACTGCGCGAAGAGCTCGCACGCCGCGCAACAAAATTCATGCAGCCTTACGCGGGCTACATGCGACCACTCGAATTGATTTACTACCTCGCGCCTGTGCTCGGTCTGCTCGGTACTGTTCTCGGTATGATCGAGGCGTTCCGTGGACTCGAAGCAAGCGCGGGGCTCGATAAGGATTCGACCGCGCTCGCCGGCGGTATCTGGGAGGCGCTGCTGACGACTGCTGTTGGTTTGTCGATCGCGATACCGTTTACCGCGGTACACGCGTGGCTCGAGACGCGTCTCGATAATGCGACCGCGCAAGTGTCGGACCTGTTGACCCGGGTGATGACCATTAACGTCGGCTCGAAATCCGCCAGCTAGAACGGCTGCCATGATTTCTTTGCAACGCCGACGCAGCGCATCGCGGTTGTCCCTGACGCCGCTGATCGACGTCGTCTTTATCCTGCTGATTTTCTTCATGCTCGAGAGCGACTTCCTGCGACCGTACGTGATGGAGCTCGCGCAGCAGGGCGGCGGGTCGCGCAGCGCCCAGGTGAAATCAACCCCGATATTGATCGAACTGCACGACGATGCATCCGTATGGATCAACAAGGGTAACTACTCGCTCGATAGCGTCGATAACGCGATTTACGAGCTGAATCCGGCCCCGGATTCACCGATTGTCGTCGCCTCCGATCCCGGGGTGCCGCTGCAGCGCGCCGTCACGGTCATCGACATCCTGCAGCGCAGGGGACTCACGAATATTGCGATGACCGAAGCGGAACGCTTCGACTGAGCAACAGGGTTTCAGATCATGTTAAATCCACGCATACGCAAGTTTGGCGTAATCGGCACGAAACACGTCAGCCCGTCCCGCGAACGCCGCCCGGAAAGCACGGTACCGATGATTAATATCGTGTTCCTGCTCCTGCTGTATTTCATGATCGCGGGAAATCTGCACATAGACCTCGAAGTGACGCCGCCCGTCTCCTCGGCAACGACGGAACCGCCCGCAAGCGTGCTGCAAATTGCGATCACTTCCGGGGGCGGCGTGCAGTACCGGGGTAAATCGATCGCCATTCCCCAGATTGAACTCGAGCTCGCGCGCGAATTCAGAGATCAGGTCGTCCAGATTTCTGCCGATGGACAGAGCGATGCCGTCCTCACGGCGCAGGCGGTCGCCGCGTTGTCAAAAGTAGGGGTCAAGCAGATCACTCTGCTGACTCTGCGCCGATAAAATGCACACGCCCGAACGAAACCGGAAACCGGCTACGATGACGCAGCGATCATCACGAATATGTCACGACCGCGGCCCGTGCCAGCGCAGGGGGACCTTATCGTGAAACGCCCGATAGCGTGGGTCGCCCTGTTTGCCTTTTCTTTTGTCGTGCATGCGATTATCTCCTGGCGTGTCGGTCAGGATATTGATAACCCTTTGCCGCGGACCGAGGACGTCGAGATCCATATCACCCTAGCGGACCCGCCGAAGCCGAAACCGCTCGAACGACCGCCCCCGGAAGACGCGCTCGAGTTCGAAGAAGAATTCGAAGAAGAGCCGCCGGAAATGCTGATCCAGCCCCAGGCCGTCACCCCGCCGCCGCCGGACGCACCGCTCGCCCTGCGCGCGGATTCGGGCGGCATGACCGGGTTCGAGCTCGCGAATCCGATCTCTGCATTGCCGCTCGGAGAGGGATTCGGCACGGCCGGTTTCGGCCGCGGGATCGGTAACGCGCTGGGTAATTCATCGAACCGGTTCGCGGCTTACGTGTCAGGCTTGCGTAACGCAGGACTCGACGTCGTTTTCGTGATCGATGCGACCGGATCCATGTCGTGGGCAATCGATGAGGTGAAGTCCCGGATACACGATATCGTGCGTACCGTGCGCACGCTCGTGCCGGCGGCACGATTCGGCTTTGTCGCTTTTCGTGACCGCAAGGACCCGGAGTTCACGGTTCGTTCGCAGCAGTTGACGTACAGCACGGCGAAACTGCGTCGTTTCCTCGACCCGCTCGAGGCAAAAGGCGGCGGCGACCAGTACGAAGACATCACCGAGGGGGTCGCACTCGGAATCGAGGAAAGCGGCTGGCGGGCCGGCGCGCGCCGCATCATGATTGTGGTCGGCGACGCGCCACCGCGACCGGGGAAAGTGGGCGAGCTGATCCGCCGCATCGAAAACTTCGCCGCGATCGGCGGCACCGTATCGACGCTCGATATCGGTCCGCAGGCTAATCCCGGACTGATCGAGGCGAAAGTCGGCCGCAAGATCAGCCGCGCACTGTACCGCAATGCACCGCTGTACGAATTTCAGGTTATGGCGGATGCGGGCGGCGGCGATGCGGCGACACTCGACGGCGACGTCCGCATCACGAAACGCCTGATCACGCTAATCATGGGTGAACAGTTCGCGAATGAAATGCGCGCGCTGCTCGAGGTAATCTGATGACCGCGCTGCGCTATCGTGCCGTTCTGTCCTTCGCGTTGCTCGTGGTCATGATGGCCTCGGTTGGCGCTGAAGAATCCGCCGTCCCGGCCGATCCGAAAACCGCCATCGCGCAGGCACGGCAACTCCTGTCTTCGCTGACGAATACGGTAACCACGAGCAGATACGCCCAGGTCGGTCGCGAATACGGCCAGGTCGTCGATGGCGTCCGGCAGGGCTCCGCCACGACTCAACAACTTATGACGATGCGCGACCTGACGAAGCAGCTGCGCGACCGCGCAACCGCCCGTCTGAAAGCCGCAGAAGCCGAAGCCGGAGAGAACGAAGGTGCGCTCGAAAGCCTTTACCAGTCCATCGCGTGGGACGACCTGAGCTTCGCGCTGGCGGCGTTTCCCTATTGGGGCGCGTGGATCGATCTCGAGATATCCAAGCGGATCAAGGACCCGGACGAAAAAAGAAAATGGATTTGGGAGGCGAAGAAAGGATTCCGCGCAACGTCCGTGCAGGTGTTTCGACCCAGCCTGATTTACGGTGGCTGGCTCGGGCTCGGTTATGTTGCTGCCGCGGAGGGCAAGACGGACCGCGCCATCGAAATCTTCGAAAGCCTGCAAAACTCGATCAGCGATGATCCGGACCACCCGCTGGCGGAAGTCGTCGCACTCGAAATGCGCCTGTTGCGCGCGAAAAGCGGCCAGGTCAAAAGCGGCCCGTTGGGTAACGGGCGTATCGATGCCGATGAAGCGAAGCTCTTGCGTGCCGAGGCATTTGCGCTGTTTGAGCAATATCGCACCACGCAATCCGGTGCGCGTGAAGCCGCCGATCGCCTGCGCCGTGTGATCCGGGCCGGTTACGTCGACGACGATCTGATCGCCCTGATCCTGAAATACCGGGTGGAAATCGTTGCCCACGACATTGGACCCTACACTGCGTTAGCGGGTGCGGAATACGCGTTCGAGAACGATCATTTTTTCGATGCCGTGCGCAAGTACAAGGAGTTCTTCGCGACCGTCGAGTACCGGGGCAGTGTAAATTACGACCGCATACGCTACCGGCAGGCGCTCGCGTCCTACAAAGCGAAACTGAATGATGATGCAGCGCTGATCGCGGAAACGCTGCTGCGAAAGAAGGATCTCGATGCGGAAACGAAGAAGGCGGCTGTGAAGCTGGCCTATGTCGCGCGCGCGACACGCAAGGGGAAACCGACGGCCAACTCGCGAGCCGCGATGCAGCGAGCGGCCGAGCGCTTCGTCACCGCCTACCCGAACGACAGCGACGCGGACGGGGCCCGCCTGCGCGTTGCACAACAAACGACGAACTCGAGTAAAGCGTTTTACATGCTCAACGCGGTCAAGAAACCGGCGAAACTGAAAGGCGGCGTGCAGCAGACGAAGTTCTACATCCTGGCGCGTGATTTTGCGAACGCAATCCGGCGGCCTAAAGCCGACCCGCCGACCTCGCTCGCGTCCCGTGGTATCGCGGCCTACAAGAAATTGCCGAACAAGCAGCAGAGGATCTCCGAAAACAAAGCAATCGTCATTCAGATGCGCGCGCTTGCGGACAAGAATCCGCAGGAAGTCATTGCCGCAATCGACGCTGCGGAAAAAGACGGCGGATTGAGCAACTCGGCACGCCAGGGCATGTTGTGGGCAAGGATAAAATGTCTCGAGCGCATTGGCGACGACGCGGTATTGCTGGCGTTTCTTGGGCAAACCGCGAGCGGTGGACTGGAGGGTTGGCAGCTCGAACAGATCTATCCCGTGATCAAGGCCAGTGAGAACGTCGAGGTCCGACTCGCGGCGGCCGAAAAACTGTTGCCGGCGCTCACATCGGAACCCGCGATGGAACGCCGATTTCGCATCATCCTGATCGAGGCGATGCTCGAACTCGAGCAGTTTACGGAGGCGTATGACGCCGCGAAGGCGTTTCGTACGGCCTATCCCAAAGCCGGAGATGCCTACCGCCTGTTTGCGCTGGCCGCGCAAAACACCGATCGCGCGATCGAGGCCGACAAGGCGTGGAAGATCATTACCGAACGGTCCGATCCCCGTCGCGAGATCTGGTGGGAAGGCATGTTAAACCGAATCGAAATCCGCGCCGGGTCGACACGTCCGAAAGCCGCGTGCGACGTGCTGCTCGAAGTCGACTCCCGTATCGAGCTCATGCCGGCTGCGGTGAAAACGAAAGTTGAAGCGCTTCGTGGTTCGTTGCCGTGTGGCAGCCAGGCAGGATAGGCAGATATCAGGTAGCAGCGCCGCGGCGTCAACCGGGGTGTGATACCGCGCCGCCGGTGCCACGAACATTACTGGGGTAGACATGCGGGTCATCGATTATTTCGACAAGGCTGTACTGGGTGCGCCGGACAGGGCAGCGTTTGTTGATCGCCATCGAACTTATACCTATACGGAAATGCGCGATTTCTCGAATGCGATCGCAGCGGCATTGCAGGCTAAGGGCATCCGCGATACGGCCGGTGTTGCCGTGTATGCACCGAATGGCAGCGACGCGTTCGCCTGCGTGATCGCGACGTTTCGTGCCGGCGGAACCTGGGTGCCGATCAACGCGCGCAATGCGCTCGACGCCAATATCGCATTCATGAATCTGACGGAATGTGAATGGCTGTTCTATCACAGTTCGTTTACAGAATTTATTCCCGAGATAAAAGCCGAAGTCGGCACGCTGCAACACCTCGTTTGCATTGACCGGACCGACGGTGACTACGAGAGTGTCGAGGATTTCATCCGCGACTCGACAGGCGTTGCGCCCGAAGAAGTTCCTTATGACCCGCACAGGATGTGCACGATACTCGGCAGCGGCGGAACCACGGGCCGCTCGAAAGGCATCATGTGGGACAACCTCACATGGATGACGATGATCGCCGAGACCAGCATTGTCATGCCGAGCAACGAACCACCGGTGCACTTGTGCGCGGCGCCGATGACGCACGCGGCCGGAATACTCACGTTCATGCTCACCCCGCAGATGCCTACGAACGTCATCGTTGAGAAGATCGATCCGCTCGAGCTGATGCAGACGATCGAAACGCATAAAGTGACGCACGTGTTCCTGCCGCCGACCGCGTTGTATGCAATGCTGTCACACCCGCGCGTGCGTGAATTTGATTACTCGTCGTTAACCCATTTCCTAATTGCGGCCTCTCCCGTTGCGCCGGACAAGCTCGCGGAAGCCATCGACGTTTTCGGACCGTGTATGTGCCAGTGCTATGGCCAGGCCGAAGCCCCGATGCTGATTACGTTTCTGCCGGGGGGGGATCTCGTTGACGCCGTGAACGACGAAAACCTGCGGCATCGCCTGAAGAGCTGCGGCAAGCCGTGCTCGCAGACTCGCATGGCGATTATGGACCCCGACGGCAACGTACTGCCGCGCGGAGAGCGGGGCGAAATCGTTGTGCAGGGGAACCTCGTTTCGCCGTGTTATTATCGCAATCCGACAGCGACCGCGGAAGTCCGCGAGTTCGGGTGGCACCACACGGGCGATGTTGCTTACTGGGACGACGACGGCTATGTCTACATCGTCGATCGCATGAAAGACATGATCATCACCGGCGGGTTCAACGTGTTTTCTGCCGAGGTGGAAAACGCGATAAACGGGCACGAAGCGGTTGAGAATTGCGCCGTCATCGGTACGCCCGACGAAAAATGGGGTGAGGCCGTCACGGCGATTGTCATGCTGAGACCCGGAAAATCGACGACCGCCGAGGGTATCATCGCATTCGCGAAAGACAGGATCGGTAGCGTGAAAGCGCCCAAGCGAGTCGAGTTCTGGGACGATATGCCGCGCTCGCCAGTGGGTAAAATCCTGAAAAATGAAATCCGCAAGACGTTCTGGGGCGACGCCGAACGGGCGGTGAACTGACGTGGCAGCGAGCTCCTGATGCCGACGACTCCGGTCACGTTACTGTGCGGTTTTCTTGGTAGCGGCAAGACCACGTTACTGGCCCGTGCGCTCGAACAGCCGGCACTCGAGAATTCCGTCGTCATCATCAACGAGTTCGGCGAAATCAGTATTGATCACCTGATCGTGGCGGACCTCGCGGAGAACATACTCGAACTTCGCAACGGCTGTCTGTGCTGCACGATCCGCGGCGATTTGGTCATGACGTTACGGGACCTGTTTCAGAAGCGCCAACTCGGTGACATCAAAAACTTTGATCACGTGATCATCGAGACGACCGGGATCGCCGATCCCATACCGCTCGCCCACACACTGATGGCCAACCCGCCCATCATGACCGCCTATCACCTCGACACGGTGGTTTGCGTCGTCGACGCCGTTTGCGGCGCTGACACGATCGTCAAACACGAGACGGCAGCGAACCAGGTCGCGATCGCGGATCTCGTCGTCATCGCGAAAACTGACATCGCCACCGCCGCGCAAACTGCCGCAACGACGGCCTGCGTCACGGCGATAAACCCGGGGGCCGAATTTCGCGAGGTGGTCGCGGGGAATGTCGATGTCGATTCGATATTCGGCCGCGGCCTGTTCGATCCGGGCAACCACAGTGAATCGATCGAGGCGTGGCTTACGGGCAACGAGCACCATCACGACCACGATCACGGCGCCGGATATTCGACGCATTCGATCGTGCACGAGGGAACTTTAAGCCTTGCCGGGACGTCTGTGTTCTTAAACCACGCCGTTAATGAACAGCGTGAGCAGATATTGCGGATCAAGGGACTCGCCGGATTCCGCGAGCGCGACGGTGCGCCGGCGGTGCTGCACGCGGTGCAGGATAAATTTTATCCGATCGCCTGGCTGGATCACTGGCCGGGCGCGGATCATACGAGCCGACTGGTTTTTATCGGACGCGACATGGACACGACCGCACTCGATAACAAGTTCAGATCGTTGTGCGTATGAATAAAATTGCCGGCCGAACACGGGTCGGCAGATGTCGACGCCACCGGATGACGCTGGTGACATCGGGTACACGAAGACGACCGACAGGAACAGCAAGGACAATAGCTTGCAGAGCTTGTCGGAATACTGAGGAGTCGGATTATGCGAATTAGAAAATATGATCGCGGTTACAGCCGCCGCCACTTTCTCGACATGACTGCGAAAGGGATGCTCGGGGCCGGGGTTCTGTCGCCGGTATGGGATGCGGTTGCAGGCAATGGCGGGTTTGAAGCGAGCTATCCCGACGAACTCCTGTCGATCGAGGAATATACGAAAGGCGCGATGAAGCCGGGCGATGTCATCGATGAGAATAATGTCGATCTTGTGCAGGACCTGCTCGATCCGATCCGGTTTACCCAGATCAAGCAAATGGGACGCAAACTGGATCTCGTCAAATCGGTCACCGATATGACCCGGTTGAGCCCACTCGACTATGTCGAAGCGACGCTGCGCAACAAGGGTCTCGCGCAATTCGATGCAAAGGGCAATGTGGTCACCGCCGAAGGCAAGCCATGGATCGGGGGCCTGCCGTTCACCGAGCCCAAGAACGGGCTCGAGGTATTCGTTGGCATCACGCTGTCCTGGGGACGGCACGATGTGTCGTTCTATCCGGTCAAGGACTATGAAATCAATCCGACCGGTGACCAGGGTTACTACTACGAGGTTATCTGGGTCGAATTTCAGCCGGTAGGCCGTGTGACGGTCGATCCCAAACCGTATTGGCCCGGGCACGAAGACATGCTCCGCTATCAAACGGTCCTGTTCACCTATCCCAACGATGCCAAGGGCACGTCGTTCCTCAATTCCTGGTACTACGACCAGTCCAGGTTTCCGGAACTCCATGGTTACCTGCCGCAGTTCAAGCGCGTGCGCCAGTTCCCGGCGAGTCAGCGTTTCGAACCGCTGATAGCCGGCTCAACCCTGTACCTGTCCGACGCGTGGGCTGCCGGCGATCCGTATCTCACCTGGGGCAACTACAAAATCATCGATCGCGGGCCGTTTCTTTCGGGATTATCGGAGAACTGGCACAGCGAAGACGAAAACTGGGAAGGCGGTACCCACGGGGGGCCGAAGGGCGACACGTTCTGGGATACGAAAGTCGAACTGATTCCGGAAGTGATCGTCGTCGAAGCCGAACCGACGAGCTACCCCCGTGCGCCGATCAGCAAGAAACGCGTCTGGTTTGATGCCCGGACGCTGCTGCCGGTCAACATGGTCAGCTACGATCGCCGCGGTGAGCCGTTCAAGTCATTCGATGGCACCTACTCGATGTATGAGAACGGGGACGAGAAAGTGATGGACGGTAGTCAGCCGTACTGGTCGTGGTGCAACGTGCATGCGCACAACGTACAAAGCGACCGCATGACCCGGCTCGTGCAGGTAAAGAATCTGCGCGGTTACAAGATGAGGGTTAACGATCAGAGTATTTATGAAGATTTTCTGACGTTGCAGGCACTCCGCCGTATGGGTACCTGATCGGAAAGAACGCTGGATATCGGGCCGCGCACGGCTCTGCGCGGCCTCGACTCCGGTTGGCTATTTGCCGACGATGGTGAGGCAGGCGACGGCTTCTTCGACGCCGTAAATGCCGCCCCCATTCTGTGCCATCGCGTGACGCGCGCCTTCAACCTGCCGGTCACCCGCCTCGCCACGCAATTGTGTGACGAGTTCGTAGATTTGTCCGAGCCCGGTCGCACCGATCGGGTGTCCCTTCGATTCGAGTCCACCGGAGACGTTAATCGGAATGCGTCCTCCGAGTGTCGTATCGCCCCGCTCCGCGATGACGCCACCGTCTCCGACCGCGCAAAATCCGAGCGCCTCCGATTCGATGACTTCACCGGTCGCGCTCGCGTCGTGGACTTCGGCGACGTCGATGTCGTCCGGGCCGATCCCCGCCTGCTCGTAGGCTTTTTGCGATCCGAGGCGGCTGCAGTGGCGGGACAGGTCCGTGGCCGGCCGGGTGCTGCCCGTTTGCACGATCGTCGACAGCACGCGCATCGCCCGGGCTTTCGCGTCGGCCATTTTCTTCAGGCCGGCCGCATTGCAAACGATCGCCGCCGCCGCACCGTCGCTGATCGGTGAGCACATCGGTATCGTTAACGGGTAAGTGATCGGTGCGCCGTTTAAAACCTCGTCGACCGTGAATGCTTTCGTGTATTGAGCCAGCGGGTTCATTGTCGAATGCCCGTGGTTCTTCGATGCGATCGCCGCCAGCTGTCGTTGCGTGGTTCCGAATTCGCGCATATGCATGCGCGAGAATCCGGCGTAGACATCCATGAATACACTGTACGGCCGCGGCGACTGCGTACCTTCCGGGATCTCGAGACCGTCACCCATGCTTGTCCATTGCTTCAGAATACTGTCTGCGTTGTGGACATCCCAGGCGCCGTCGAACGCGCTGAACATTTTCACTTTGTCTTCGGAATACATCTTCTCTGCGCCGATCGCCAGCGCGATATCCGCGGCGCCGGCTTTCACATAATTCACGGCGAGGTGAAACGCGGTGCTGGCCGTGGCACACGCGTTCTCGACGTTGATGACGGGGATCCCCTCGATCCCGAGCGAGCGCAGGGCGACTTCGCCACGGATCATGTCCTGGCCTTCCATGTGGCCCTGGACGCAGTTACCGAAAAACGCGGCTTCAAGCAGCTCTTTGCCGCAACCGGCATCGGTCAAAACGCCTTCGAGCGCTTCGCCGGTCAGATCTTTCAGGCTTCGATCGAGATGCTTGCCAAAATGGGTCATGCTGACCCCGGCGATGTAGATGTCACTCATGTTATCGGTCTCCGAAGGTTCCCGGCGGATAGCCGGCTGGGCTCTGTCTGTCGTTGCGCGAAATGGTACAGCGAAACCCCGTGGTGGTCGATTCGCCGCGTGCTGGCCACGCCGGCGCGTGCCCCGCGGGCGGATTCGTGTACGATCGTGCCTCCGTTTCAGCTGCCCGAACCGCACCCTTGAACCAGCCCGCTGCCTCGCTCATAGCCATTCCGTGTCCGGTGTGCGGCGTCAGTCGTTTCGAACCGCTGTTTGAGAAATCCGGGGAATCGTTCGTCCGTTGTCAGGTCTGCTCGCTCATGCTGATCAATCCGCCGCCCGCGGCCGACGAGAGTGCGGCTACCTATGATGCGGACTACAGCGCCGGTTACATCCGCAAGGCCGGGAAGAAGCTGAAGCGTTGCCGCGGTTGGGTGCGTCGGGTTCAGCGGCGTTATGTGACGACGGGGACCTGGCTCGATGTGGGTTGTTCGGCCGGTTTCGTCGTCAAGGCCGCCGCCGATGCGGGCTTTGAGGCCCACGGGGTCGAAGTTGAGCCCGCCGCGGTTCGTTACGGGCGGGAAGTACTCGGCCTCGACACGCTGCGCTGCGGTTATCTCGAAGACCAGGGCTATGAGCCCGGTCAGTTCGACGTGATTTCGTTGTACGACGTCATCGAGCACGTGCCTGATCTGAACCGGCTCGTCGCCGAGCTATACCGCTTGTTGCGTCCGGGCGGAATTGTCGAAATCCGAACGCCGGATGTGGGTCACTGGGGTAATCCGCGCGACCTGTCGACGTGGAAGGAAGTGAAACCGTCGGAACACCTGTACTATTTTAATTCGGCGACCCTGGCCCGGTTGTTCGCGCTGCACGGTTTCGTGATCGCGCATCGACGCCTGATGTTCAAGCCCGCACTCGATATGTTTTTCCGCAAGGACGAAACCGGCGACCCGTGATCGGATCAGCCGCACGAGATCCCCGCGGCAGACCCGGACGGTCTGGTCCGGATGCACCCCGCGCGTCCACCTCGTTAATGCCTGTCGACCCGCTTCCGTTCAGGCCGGCAGCGAGATATCTGCCAGTACCGGATCGGCCGATACCGCGACCTCGTTGTCGATGAGGCGTCCGCAGCCCGGGCAGAAAAACTGCCGGAACGCGACGTCGTCGTCGATAAAGCGGTCGGGTGCACCGATTAGTGGATTGGAGGCCGATACCGGGTGGTCTTCCCGAATGCAGGCGTCCTTGTAATTCGCCGACGTCGGTCCGAGATCCGTGGAACAGCATTTACATGCCCAGTACTGACCCTGCGCGTCGTTCTGTACATTGAGACAGGTCCCTGCCTCAAAGACAACGCTGCCTTCGCGCCGGTTCGCCTTGTGATCGTGTCCGGCGACGCGCTCACTGCGGATGCGCGCCCGGTTGGCTGCCGTCGCCTCGGCGTCGACCCTGCCATCGCCATTGAGCACCGCGCCATAGATCCCGACAGCCGTTTCGGGGGTCACGGAGTAATCGTCGAGATCCTGTTCGATGTCCGCGACCGCGCGTTCCATCGGATCACCAAATCCGCCGCCACCGGTCCAGCGCACGGCGTAAACATCATTTGCCCGTTGCTCGAAATTTTCCTCCCGCAGTTGCAACGTCACCGCATTGCCGCTGACTTCCGATGTGTCGTTCGGCATCGTCGATGACGTCATGCGGCTGGAAATGTCGCTGTCGCGGATAAACGTATAGGCGTTCGTGGTCGACGGATAGCCGCCGAGCATGCCCGAGGAGGTCGGCGTCGCGTTACCCGAGGACAGTGTGTCCTGTGTGATCACATCGGTGTTGTGCGGGATGAAGCAGCTCTCCGCCGACAGACCACCGCGGTACTGCCCGGCGCCACCCGAGTCGGTCAATTCCTTGCGATAGAGGAAAAGCACCGGGAAGCTTTGCTCCGTATGTTCTATGTTCGGCAGCTGACAGATTGGTGTGCGCGCCTGGCCGCCCGTGTTGATTCCGTCGGCCATTGAAAAGGCGCCGATCGCACCGCCGATGGGATCAATAAGCAGGTAACCGTAGCTTTCGCCCCACTGATCCGTGCCGCGAAACAGCGTGGCCGGCCACTGACTCGTCCCGCCGATACACATGATGTCCTTGCGCATTTCGGGATCGGGATAAATCATTTTCGACAGTACGTTGTAAGCGGGATACAGAGAGATCTCCATCGACTGGATTGGAGCCGTCGACACCGAGGCGGGAAAATGTGCACAGTTGAACGTACCCGGGGTTGGGTCGAATTCGATGTGGCGCAAGGCACCGCCGCAGGCGAAGTACTGATCCCAGCACAGCAACTCGTTCACCGCGACCATGATAGAACCGCGCCATCCGGAATAGGTCGCGTTCATCGCGCCGTCCTGGTCCGCCGAGCCGTCGTTTGTGAAGATCAGCTTGTTACCTTCCTTGCGTAATCCGATCATGACCCGGTGCGTGCGCCGGTCACCTGGCCGGCACGCCTCGACGTAGGTTCGATCCTGCCAGTAGCCGTCCGGGATCTTCGCCATTTTCTCGAGGTATGATTTCTCCGAGTTGTCGATTACCCGTTTCATCACCCCTTTCACGGCGCTCGCACCGTAGCGTTTGATCAAATCGAGCACGCGATCCCGGGCCGTAGAATTACCGGCCATCTGCGCGCGAAAATCGAGCGCGACGAGATCCGGCTTGCGCGAGGAGCGCAGGTAGACAGCTTCGATATCTTTCCTGATTTCGTAATTCTCGATAATTTTCAGCGGCGGCAGCAGGATGCCCTCTTCGTAGGCGGATTCCGCCGACGGGCAAAAGCTGCCCGGGGTGATACCGCCGATGTCGTACTGGTGCAGACAATTCGTTACCCAGCAGAACAGCTCTCCTTCCCAGAAAACGGGGCACAACAGCATCACGTCCTGCTGGTGCGCAGCGCCCACCCAGGGATCGTTCGCAATGAACATGTCGCCTTCGTTGATTCCCGGGTTGTCGCTGCGGTTCTCGAGCGTCCACTTCACCTGCGTATCCGTAACCCCCGACATGTATTGCATATAGGGGCCGAAATACACGAATTCAGCATCTTCGGTCAGGATCGAGGGATTCAGATCGAGTGCGTACATGGCGACCGGCGAACCGGAAATCCGCTGAATGGTCGCGCCATGTTCCTCGTTGATCTGCCACAGGTTGTGTCGAATCACTTCGTAGGTCACCGGATCGATGTCCGTGTCCCACTGTTGATGCAACGTGAGTTTGTCCGAGATGTTCAATATCTCCGGCGGCACGTAGGGTTGGTCGACACCGTTGAAATCGACATCGGTCAGTTCGCTGATTCTTGGCATGGCGTGTGTCCTCGTTTGCGCGCGCGTTCAGATTGCGTTGGGGTCGATGACAAAATTGCCGAGCGCATCAACCGCGACCGACTGGTCAGGATGGATCACCATCGAGGTTGTCGCGGTCTCGACGACACAGGGTCCTGCGATCGAGTTACCCGGTTTCAGGCGGTAACCGTCGTAGATTGGGGTCGTCGATTCAGTCTTGCTTTCGGCCCAGTAGATTTCCCGGGTACCGGATTGTGCCGCGGCATCGATGGTTTCGGTCAGTTCCGTTGCGGCGGTTAACGCCGGTTTCCGCGACCGCGCGCTCGCGCGACAGCGGAACGTAACGATTTCGAGCCGCGCGCCCGGCAGTGCAGCGCCACGCCCGTACAGACGTTCGTAACGCGCAACGAAGCGTTCGCGCAGCCCGTCGAGGTCGCTTTCGGCAAGCTGACCCGTGTCGAGATCGACTTCCACTTCGTTGATCTGGCCCCGATGGCGCATATCGATCGACAGTGCGAATTCGTGCAGGCCTGCGTCAACGCCGTCCTCGACGAGCTGAGCACGGCCGCGTCCCTCGAGTTCCGCGAGCAGGCCATTGACCTTATCGAGATCGAACGGCGAAGACATGATGTTCACCTGTTCGTTGACATGCAGGATGTCGGCCGACGCGGCGCCGAATGCGCACCACACGGCGGCTGTGTCGCCCTGCGGGACAATGACTTTCTGTACGCCGAGTTCGCGTGCGGCGACGCCCATGTGGACCGGGCCGGCGCCACCGAACGCGAAGACCACGAACTCGCGCGGGTCCAGTCCTTTCTGCACCGTCACTTTACGGATCAGATCGGCCATCTGGAATTCCGCGATTTGGGCGACGCCGCTGGCCAGTTCATGCAGGCTCATGTCGAGTTCTTCGGCCAGCAACTGCAATGCCGCCGCGGCCGCGTCGCGGTCGAGCTTCATGGAGCCGCCGGCGAAGTTGTCGGGATCAAGGTAACCGAGTACGAGGTCCGCATCGGTCGTCGTCGGGACCGTGCCGCCGCGACCGTAACAGACCGGTCCCGGGTCGGCGCCCGCACTGTCCGGTCCGACCCTGAGCGTCCGCGTGGTCTTGTCGATCCAGACCTTGCTGCCGCCCCCGGTGCCGAGCGTCTGCACGTCGACTTTTGGCAGAAAGTACTCGTACTGGTGAACGATGCTGCGGTAGGACACGACCGGACGGCCTTCGTGGATCACCCCAACGTCGAACGATGTGCCGCCGAGGTCGGTCGTGATCACGTTCGGATAACCCATCAGCCCGCCGAGGTACAACGATCCGGTCACTCCGGACACCGGACCGGAATCGAGCGTCAACAAGGGCGCTTCACGCGCCTTGCTCACTGAAATCGTGCCGCCGGCGCACTGCGTGATTTGCAACGGCGGCTTGTAACCCATGGTTTTCAGCTGTTCGTCGAGGCGGGTGACATAGCCGACGGTCGTCGGCCCGATATACCCGTTCAGGGCCACGGCGGTCGTACGCTCATACTCACCCCATTTGGGCGCGAGCTCGCTGGAACAGGTGACAAACAGCCCCGGCGCCACCTCGGCGGCGAGCGCCTTGATGCGCTGTTCATGAGTCGGATCGAGAAAGCTCCACAACAGGCAAATTGCGAGTGCTTCGCAGCCGGCATCGCGCAATTCGGCTATCGCCTGTCGCGCCTCGTCCTCGTTCAGTTCGACGATAACCTTGCCGAAGCAATCCACCCGCTCGGAGACGCCACGGATCATGCGCTTCGGGACAATCGGATCGGGCTTGCTGCTCTCCGGAATGTGTACGATCAACTTGATATCCTGGCCGCTCAGGCCGCGCGATCCGCGCATGATGTGGATAACGTCGTTGTGTCCTTTCGTCGTGATGAGGCCGACTTTCGCCCCGCGGCGCTGGATCACGGCGTTAGTGCCGACGGTCGTGCCATGGGCAAGCACCGAAATCGAATTGAGCAGATCCGGCAGCTCGAGTTCGACTTTCGCGGCCGCGCGTTTTACTGCTTCGATAACGCCGTCGGCGAAATTCCCGGGAGTCGATGGCGCTTTCGCAATGGTCAGGGCACCGGATTCGTCGATTAACACGCAATCGGTGAATGTACCGCCGATGTCGAGTCCGCACAGGTAAGAAGGCATGGTATTGGCATCTCCACCGCGGCAGTCCAGCTGCCCACGGGATTTGAACGATCGTTCAAAATTATACGATCGTTCAAGCCGATTCAAGTACCATACGTCGGTAATGGCTGCGCGAGACGAAGATCTGACCACCCGGGACCGTATTCTCAATGCCTCGGAGCACCTGTTTGCTGAATTCGGCTTCGACGGCGTTTCGCTGCGCAAGATAACGCACGAAGCCGGGGTCGAACTCGCGCTCGCGAATTATCATTTCGGGCCGAAGAAGGACCTGTTCCTCGCCGTCGTACAGCGGCGTGCGGACGAATTGAACGAGGCACGGATCATGGCACTCGATGCGCTCGGGTCGGCGCCGTCGCTCGAGGATTTGATCGACGCGTTCACGGGGCCGTTCCTCGAAAAGAGCGCCCGGGGCGGCGCGGGCTGGAAAAATTACGCGCGCCTCGTCGCCCAGATTGCAAACTCGCCGCGCTGGACGGAAGCGGTGATGGCGGCGCAGTTCGACCCGGTCGCCCGCGTGTTTATTGACAAGGCCAAGACCGCATTACCCGGAAGCGACCCGCGGGATGTGTACTGGGGGTTTCATTTTCTCCTCGGTGCGATGATCACGACATTCGCCGAAACCGGTCGCATCGATCGGCTTTCGGACGGTCTTTGCCGCTCGGCGGATCTCGATACGATTCAGGCTAAAATGATCCCGTTTCTCGCCGCGGGCTTTCGTGCTGTCTGCGCAGCGAGCTCGAAAAAACCACCAGCCGGTCGCGAGCGCAAGCCGGGACAGCAATCGAATCGGGGACACCGCAATGTCTGAACCAGTTGTACTTTGTGACATTGATGAGCGCAAAGTTGCGACCGTGGTACTGAATCGTCCGTCCGTCAATAACGCCTATAACGCGGAAGTCGTTGCGGCCCTGACCGACACTTTCATGACACTGGCCGCCGACGATACGATTCGTGCCGTGGTCGTGCGCGGCAACGGTCCGCATTTTCAGGCCGGCGCCGATCTGAAGTGGCTGGACGAAATTGGCCGCATGGACGCAGCGGCAAATCTCGCGACATCGACGAAAACCGCCGCCGCAGTGCGCGGCCTCAACGAAATGCCGATGCCGGTCGTCGCCCTGGTCCACGGCGCGTGCATCGGCGGCGGCACCGGTATCGTTGCCGCCGCCGATGTCGTTATCGCCAGTGAGGAAGCGGTGTTTGCGATCAGCGAGGCGCGTTGGGGTGTTTTTGCGAGCGTGATTTTCCCGCAACTGAATGCGGCAATCGGTGCCCGACAGGTGCGGCGCTACGCCGCCACCTGCGAGCGTTTTGGCGCCGAGCGGGCGCGCGAGATCGGGCTCGTGCACGAAGTCTGTCCGAGCGGCGAGCTCGATCGCGCATTGGCGCCGGTTATCGATGGTATTCTGCGCGCCGGGCCGCGCGCCGTCCGTGCGACGAAGCGGAGCGTGATGACGTGCGCCGGAGATATCATGGGCGATGCGTTGTTTGCCGAAATCGTGCAGCAGCACGCAGACGTCAGACAGTCGGCCGAGGCCCGCGAAGGGTTTGGCAGTTTTCTGGAGAAGAGGGATCCGGACTGGTATCCGGGTGAGACCGGATGACTGGAATCCGGATCGGACCTGGCCGGTTGTGCCGGCGCGCCACGAGTCCAGGCGGAGATTACGAATGAGACCATTGTTCGAACCGTGCGGCGTGATCACGATCACGACGGATTTTGGCCATCGGGGGCCGTTCGTCGGCACGATGAAGGGCGTGATCCTCAGTCGCTTCCACGACGCAAAAATTGTCGATTTGACGCACGAGGCTTACGTGCACTGGCCAGCCGAGGCCGGCTTCTGGCTCGAACGCTCGTTCCGCTATTTTCCGAAGGGTACGGTCCACCTGGCGGTTGTCGACCCCGGCGTCGGTACGGAGCGTTCGGTATTGCTCGTGGTCGGCGAGGGGCACGTGTTCCTCGCGCCGGACAACGGGCTGCTTGCAGGGGTCATCGACGCGATGGATGCAACGGTGATTAAGATCGCTGAGGACAGCCTCGCGGAATTGTCTCTGGAGCAGGTCAGCGCGACGTTTCACGGGCGCGACATTTTCGCCCCCGTTGCCGGGGCGCTGGCCTCCGGTGCCGTACAGCCCGAAGGCCTTGGACGTCCGACGCAGGACTATATACCGTCGCTCATCGATCCCCCGGAAATGCACGGCACCGAACTCCATGGCGTGATCATCACCTCGGACAATTTCGGTAACCTCATTACCAATATCGATGCCGCGGAGCTCGGGCGTTTCGAGCAACCCGTCGTGCATGCAGGCGGGCATGACCTGCCGCTGAAGCGAACTTACGGCGATGTTGCGCCCGGCGACTTACTCGCGCTCGTCAATTCGCTTAATGTCGTCGAAATTTCGCGCGCGGAGCAGAGTGCCGCCGAGTTGCTTGGCATTGGCCGTGGATCGCCCGTCGTGATCGTCGAGTCGGCGTGAGTGCGACGTCAGATATAAACCGGACGCAGCTGTATTCCAGTCGTAGCGTATGAGTGTTCTCACCTGGATCATCGCGTTCAGCATTCTCGGCAGTTTGCTCAGCGTGGCTGCCGCCGGCGCTTATTTGCTGCTGCCCGGCAGCGCGCGGGACAGGACGCTGTCGGCGCTCGTCAGTTTCGCCACCGGGGTGTTGCTCGGCGTCGCGTTCATTCACTTGCTCCCGCATGCACTCGATGACGGTGCGAGCGCCGGCTCAAGCGCCATTATGGCAACGGTACTGGTCGGAATATTCGTCTTCTTCGTGCTCGAGAAAGCACTGATCTGGCGGCACGCTCATCACCACGGGTACGACCACGAACACGATCACGAATTCCGCGGCGAACACGCCGCCGGTTCGTTGATCATCGTCGGCGACACGTTCCACAATTTTCTCGACGGCATTCTGCTCACGGCGGCCTTTGTCACCGATATCAGGCTTGGGATCGCGACCGGCATTGCCTTGATTGCCCACGAAATCCCGCAGGAACTCGGCGACTTTGCGATCCTGATCAATGCCGGGTTTTCGCGCCTGCGTGCCTTTCTGTTTAACGGGCTTTCGAGCCTTGCGATGCTGATCGGTGCGTTGGCCGCGTGGTGGGGCATCGGCTACGTTCAACCTATCCTGCCCTATATCCTCGCTTTTACGGCGGCGAGCTTCATCTACATCGCCGTCGCAGACCTGATTCCAACCCTGCACCGTGGGGTACGCCTGAAGGATACGCTGGCGCAGCTCGCGCTCATTTCGGCGGGCATCGGGTTGATCGTTTTTTTTCAGCACATTGAAATCGGATAGAGCCGCGGTCAAAGCGCGGCACAAACACGATGGACCTGGATAATCTCGATATCGAGCAACTGCGGCGGCGCCGCGGCGAAAAGTGGACGCACTACCCTGACGACGTGCTGCCGGCCTGGGTTGCGGATATGGATTTCACAATCGCTGCCCCGATTCGCGAAGCCGTGGAGCGACGGTTGTCGCTGTCCGACTGCGGCTACCCGCTGGCGGCCGCGCAGACCGGGTTACCGGAGATTTTCTGCGAACGGGTCGGGCGTCGTTTCGGCTGGCAGATTGAAACGGGTCAGGTCGATCTATTCAACGATGTCGTTCAGGCGATTTATTTCGGCTTGCTCGGTCTCGCCGAAGAAGGCGAAGGCGTTGTCATTCAAACACCGATCTATCCACCGTTTATCGGGTCGACCGGGGCGACGCGCCGGCGCCTCGTCGCATCGCCGTTGATTGACTCCGATCGTGGTTTCGAGATCGATTTCGAACAGCTTCGCGACGGGATCGACAAAGACACGCGGATCCTGTTGCTGTGTAACCCGCACAACCCGAGCGGACGCTGTTTCACTCGCGCTGAACTCGAAGGCCTCGCGGCGCTGGCCATTGAATTCGATCTGTCGATTATTTCCGATGAGATCCACGCCGATCTTGTCTACGCCCCCCATCGCCATATCCCGATCGCCAGTTTGTCGCCGGCGGTCGCCGAGCGTACCGTCACGCTGATGTCTGCGAGCAAGGCATTTAACATCGCCGGTATCTGCATGGCGTTCGCGGTCTATGGTAGCGAGCGGATTCGAGCGCGCTACGATGCCATGCCACGCCATGTCCGTGGCGGCGTATCGGCGCTCAGTATTGCCGCTGTCGGGGCGGCATTCGAACAGGGGCAGCCGTGGCTCGATGAAGTGCTCGTCTATCTGCAGGCCAACCGCGACTACCTGTCGGATTTTGCACGGACGCACTGGCCTCTCGCCCGCCATACACCGCCCGAAGCGACATATCTGAGCTGGTTTGACTTCAGCGCCTGCGAACTTGACGGCGGGCCCTACAGGTATTTTCTCGAGCACGCCAGGGTGGCACTCGGCGACGGGGCGCGCTTCGGCGTGCCGGGTCGAGGATGTGCGCGGATCAATTTCGCGACCTCGCGCCCGATACTCGAGCAGGTCACGGCGCGGCTCGATGCGGCCATGGCCGGCCGCGCGGCGGGCGCCTGATTTATTGCTGATAGATCCACCGCAACACGGCATTCTGGATTTCGATGCCGGGCCCGCGGTGAACGTTGTTGTAATTGAGCATCAGCGACACGGTGTAGGTCTTCCCGCTTTTCGCGAGAACGTAACCGGCGATCGCGGCAACGTTGTCGATCCGGCCGGTCTTCAGATGCATGTGACCGGCCTCGGGACCGCCGCGAAAGCGCCGCCGGGTGGTGCCGTCGAGGCCGTTGATGGACATCGAAGCAATGAATTCCGGCATGTAGCGATGCGTGTAGGCATAACGCAGCATGTCGTTCATAAACTGACTCGTTACGCGCGTCTCGCGCGACAGCCCGGATCCATTGTCGAGAATCAGATCCTTGTCGTCGAGCCCGTTCTCGTTCAGGTAGCTGCGGAGTACTTCAATACCCTGGGCTTTCGTGTACGGCGGACTGAATTTCGCGGCGGCGAGCGAATACAGCATCAACCGGGTCATGACGTTGTTGCTCCACTTGTTCAGCGGCCGGATGATTTCCGCGAGTGGTCGTGAGCGCCATACGACAAGGGCCCGGTTTTTCGGTGCCTTGCCGCTGCGGTAACCACCCTCGATCGACCCGCCCCAGTGTCCCCACAGGCGTTTGAACGTTCCGTAGGCATAAGACCCGGGTTGGAGCAGGCTCCGGTTCATGGTGTGCGACCGGCAGGCAGACGGAAACGCGCCCGAGAACACGACGCGATCAGCGACCACCGGATCGGGCACGGACATGTTAATACCGAACTGGTAGCCGCGGCATTTCCCTTCCTTGACCGTAAGCTGATTCGATATCTCGAGATTCGGCAGGACGGGATTCATCCGGATGTCGACACTACGGCGGTCTTTCGACCGGAAGAACTGAAACTCGATGGCCTTGAAGTTAACCAACGCGGCGCTCGGTATAACGTTGTAGAGTCGAAACGGTTGCCCGTCGAATGCGCCGGGGTCGGATTCGGGGACGGTGAAGTGCGATTCGTCAACGACCAGGTCACCGGTGATCGAGTGCACGCCTCTGGCACGCAGGTCGCCGAGCATTTTCCAGAATTCCTCGACCACGAGAAACGGATCGCCATAGCCTTTCATGACGAGATCGCCGTTGAGTACGCCGTCCTTAATCGGGCCCGTACCGTACAACTTTGTCGGCCACGTGTACGTGGGACCGAGCACGTCGAGCGCGACGAAAGTGGTCAGCAGCTTGATCGACGACGCCGGGTTGCGTGGTTCGAGCGGATTCAGGTTAACCACGGGAAGTTCTTCGTCGATGCCCTGGATGACGAGACTGATCGCTTCCTCGGGCACCCTGAACGTGCGTACGGCCTTACCAATCGCTTCGGGCAGGGTTTCGGCGACCGCTGCCGGTGCGATCAGGAGGCAGAGGAGACCGAGACACCGCGTCAGTGTGCTTGCGAGGTTGGGTTGCATGTACTCGGGCCGGTTCTGACTCAGCGGTGCATACCGTGGTATTCCTTGTTTGGCTGCATATCCACCGCGCTCGCAACCCGATTCGTCATATTGTAGAAGCCGGCAATGTTGGCGACGTCCCAGATATCTTTCTCCGAAAAACCCGCATCCCGAAGCGCTGAACGGTCGGCTTCGTCGATTTCATTCGGGCTGTTCGTGAGTTTATCTGCGAAATCGAGCATCGCGCGGTGGCGCGGACTTAATTCCGCGGCCCGATAATTCATCACCATGAGTTCGCCAAGCACCGGGTTTTGTGAATATTCGCGGACATTACAACCATGCGCCGTGAGGCAATAAAAGCAGTGATTTGCCGACGATACGACGACCGCGATCATTTCCTTCTCGAGATTGCTGAGACCCGATGGTCCGAACATGAGCGCATTGTAGAACCGGGAAAACGTGCGCAGCTGCTCGTCGTCATGGCTGTACGCCGCGAGTACATTCGGAACAAGACCGAGCTTTTCCTGGCAAATGTTGAAAAATTTCTGCAGATCTTCGGGTAGTGCCGACGCCTCCGGCAGAGGAATATCCAGCGCCATGATGTGATCCGGCTGATTCATGTGATGACTCTCTAAAAACTCAGTTAAAACAGCGTTCCCTGCGCCAATCGATCGTAGGTCAGGACTCCGTTCCCGACCCGCAACAGCGGATTCGGCCTATGCGCGGATGATCCGCTCGCGCGGATGTGTTCAACCGGTACGCCATTCACTGTCAGGTAGTCCGCGATGAACTGGCGGTGGCACGAGTCCGGATTTTCCTCGACACACATTAAAGCGAGTACGTGATTCGATTCAAGTCCGCGTAGTGATATGGCAGCGTCCCTGAACGTGTCTGTGGACATGTGGTCGGCGAAACCGCGAAACCCGGACTCGGTGAGCGCATGGTGCGGGGAGTGCGGATCCGGTTTGCGGAACCCGCCCAATGCACGGCCCATCCACACAGTTCCGATACCGTTCGCGCTCAGCCATGCGGACATCACGTCCCGGTTGAAATGCGGATGCCGGCGCGATCGCGGCGAACTGCGGATATCGACGATATGATCGATTCCGTGCGCGGTGAGCAGGCCGAGGAGGGTTTCCGTATCCCGGTTGCTGTGGCCGATCGTGTGTATTGGTCCTGTCACGATATTACATCGCGCCGAGATAACGGTGCAGATGCTTCGAGCGGAACAATTCGTAGTCCCATGCCTCGTCGGTCAGCCGCTGCCGGGCACCGTCATCGATGACGTAGGCGAACGCTTCCAGGGGCAATCCGTCTTCGGTGAGCACGGTCGTCACCATGCGCTGGTACAGGGTCGATTCGAATTCGTCGAGCTGATCGAGTTCCGTTGACGTGAGTCCCAGTAGCACTTCGCCGCCTGTCGACGCGCCCGGTTGCGCGACGACGGCCGGGTAGGGGGCCCGCCGCACCCGGAAACATGCGTACCCGGCCAGCGTTGCCGTCGTCGTCTCGGGGTTGCGGCCGATCAGCGCCCGCCGCAGTTCCGGCGCCAGCAGGGTCCCGTAGACGAACAGGCGGTCAGCCATCCGATGTGGCTACGTTCAGATCACGCCGTCGTCGCGCAGCGTCGCCTGTTCCGCCGTCGTCAGGTTAAGGACTTGCGTGAAAATTTCCTCATTATGCGAACCAACCTTCGGTCCTGGCCAGTTTGTGCGGCCGGGGGTGTCGCTCAGGTGAGGCACAATGGCAGGGATAGTGAGCGGTTCGCCGTCCACGGTGACCTGCTGCAACAAGCCCCGTGCTTCGTACTGCGGATCGTTGAACATGTCTGCGACGCTGTAAATGGGCCCGGCTGCGACCCCTGCATCGTCGAGCATGCCGAGCGCTTCGGTCGCGGTCCGGGCGCCGGTCCAGTCCGCGATGCGCCCGTCTATCTCTGCCTGATGCTCCACTCGTTTCGCGTTGTCGGCGAGGCGAGGATCCTCACCCATCTCGGGTTGTTCCATCACTTTCGACAGGCGTTTGAACATCGAGTCCGTATTCGCACCGATTACGATTAACTTGTCGTCACCGCATCGATAGGTATTCGACGGAACGATCCCGGTCAGTGTGGAACCCGAAGGCTCACGGATCATGCCGGCCCCGGCGAATTCAGGAACCACGCCTTCGAGCAGGGCGAAGACGCTCTCAAAAATCGCGACGTCGACGACCTGCCCGAGTCCGTTTCCTTCACGATTCCGGTTGATGTAGGCGAGCAGGATCCCCATCGCCGCATGGATACCCGCGAGCGTATCGCCGATACTGAGGTTCGGGCGTACCGGGGGTTCGCCCGGAAACCCGTTGACGTAACGGAACCCGCCGAATCCTTCGCATACGGAGGCGAAGCCCGGTTTCGGCGCCGAGGGCCCGGTTTGACCGTAACCTGAAATTCGCGCGTAAATAAGTCCGGGATTCGACTGCTTGAAACCATCCGGTCCGAGGCCCCACTTCTCCATGGTTCCCGGTTTGAAATTTTCGACGAGCACGTCCGCGCTCTCGATCAGTTCGCGCATGAGCTCACGGCCGCGTTCACTTTTCAGATCGAGCGTTACGCATTTCTTGTTTCTCGCCAGGCTCGACCACCATAACGACTGCCCGTTTTTCAGTTTTCTCCAGCGCCGGATCGGGTCGCCCGTTTCGGGCGGTTCAACCTTGATGACTTCGGCACCAAAGTAACCGAGTATCGTTCCGGCCCAGGGTCCGGCGAGGAGCTGACCGACCTCGATGACGCGTAATCCCGCGAGCGGCTGCTGCGTGTTGTTTTCCTGCATGTGGCGTTCCAATGTACGAAGAGTAAGGGCGGCGCGCGCTGGCGCGACTCTCAAAGGCGTTATTCTGCTCGGCCTCGTCGACCCGGTCCAGTGCCGCCGGCCCTGGTGAACAGCCAGGCGGTAACGGCGCCGAGTGCGACGCCAAGACCGTTCGCGACAGCGTCGGCGAGCGATGCCGTGCGGTACGGTAATAACGCCTGTGCGACTTCGAGCCCGAGCCCGAGCGCAAAAATCGCGAGCGCCAGCCGACGCCAGTGTTCCGGTGCCCTGACGAGGGCGAACCAGAACATCAGGGTACTGTAGACGAGGCCGTGCGCAATCTTGTCATCGTAGTTTTCAGTGACCGGCGTGAGCGAGGGCAGCGGCGCAACTGACAGGACGACGACGATGCAGACCATGCACCAGCCTGCGAATTCGTGAACGCGTTTGGAGAACAGGTGGGGCACGATAAAACAGGCGAGCAGGTGATCAGTAATCGCGATGGTAGCAGGCGTCACACCGTCCCCGTCGTGCGGGCATCAACGGCCGACTAAAACACAATTACGTCGTCGTATCGACGATATAACGAAATAAATCCGATTCCGAGAGCAGGCCGCATAATTCGCCGCTGTCGTCCACCACGGGCAGTCCGCTGACTTTCAGTTGCAGCATAGTCTGCGCGGCAAGCCCGAGGCTGGCACCGCGAGGTATCGTGATGGGGTCGGGGGTCATCAGGTCAGCGGCGGTGGGTTGCAGCTTGAATCCGTTGTTATCGGCGGACACGGACGCTTTCGCGGCGCGGATATCGCCGAGGCTTAACACGCCGGTGAGGCGGCCGTCCTCGACGACCGCGAGACGGCGGATGCCGCTCTCCGTCATGAGTGCGTCGGCTTCGTCGAGCGTCGTGTCCGGAGCGACCGAGACGACGGTCGTCGTCATCCAGTCTTCGACTGTTTCGCCCATCAATATCTCCATGCCAGTCACCGCCTCGCTATTGTCTCCCGCGCGCCGGGCGCACAGCAAACGAAATTGGTTCTCATTTATCGGCTGGTTCGCTGGAGAATTGAGTCAAGCGGGCCGATAGTCTGCTTATGCGCGATACTCCCGGCCGGCCCCAGTACGTTATCCTCGCCATAGCGTTGCTGACGGCGTTCGCCTGGTCGTTGGCGGTCCCTGCCGTGGCGGCCGATTTCAGTGCGGGGGTCGCCGCGTACAAGCGCAGTGATTTCCCGTCAGCCGTTGCGATCTTCTCCGATTTGGCAGGCACGGGCGACCCGCGCGCCCAGTTCGCGCTCGGCCTCATGCACGACAACGGCGAGGGGGTAGCGGTTGAGCCGCTCGAAGCGGTTGGGTGGTACACGAAAAGCGCCGAACAGGGTTACGGCAAGGCCCAATACAATCTCGCGCTGCTGCTCGAAAGCGGCGGCGAGAATCTCCCCGCGGACCCGGAAGCAGCGCGATCCTGGTTCATTCGCGCAGCTGAATCCGGCAACGCCGACGGGGTGGCGTGGCTGCGTCGGCATGCCGAGAGCGGTGATACCGAAGGTCAGTTCCGTCTTGGCCGGATGTATCTGAAAGCGCAAGGCGTCACCCGCAACGACCGCGAGGGGATCGACTGGATGTCGCGCGCCGCGCAAGGCGGTCACACCGAGGCTGTCTACGCGCTCGGCGTTGCGCTCGAAACCGGACGCGGGATGAAACGTTCCTATCGCGACGCGGCCGCGCGTTACGCCGAAGCGGCCGGACAGGGATTACCGCAAGCCGCTTACAACCTCGCGCGCCTCTATCGACTCGGACGCGGGGTCACCCGTGATCTCGAGCGCTCGCGGCAGCTGTATCGTCAGGCGGCGGACGCGGGCCTCAATGATGCGCAACTGTCGCTGGCGATGTTGTACGAGGCCGGACAGGGTTGGAAGCGGGACCGCAAGCTCGCGTTTTACTGGTATCGACGCGCTGCCGTTGCGGGTAGCGTCGATGCGCAGATCAATCTGGCATTTCTCTACGCCGAGGGCATCGGCGTGGAAAAAGACCTCATCGAGTCCTTCGCGTGGTACACCGTTGCCGCTGACAGCGGGCACCCGATTGCCACCGCGAATCTCAAAGTGTTGCACGATGCCCTGTCCCCGGTTCAGATCGAAGCCGGCCGGACGCGGGCCCCGCAATTGTCGACCGGACAGTCGCCCGCGCTTGCGAGTCGTGTCAGACCGATGTAGCTAGCCCGGCTCGGCAGTCGCGAGCAACGCATAGTGCGCGACGATCCCGGCGAACACGACCGCGCCATACCAGTTGTTATTCATGAAGGCCCTGAAGCATTTGACCGGGTCGCGTTCGCGGATCAGCGTTTGCTGATAGACGGCCAGCCCGGTGCACACGGCCAGGGCGATCCCATAAGTCCAACCGAGCCCGGCCTCCCGCCCAATCAATGCGAGACCGACGAGCAGCAGGATCTGAAAGGCGCCGACAAAATCGCAATCGTTGTCACCGAACAGTATTGCGGTCGATTTAACCCCGATTTTCGCATCGTCCTCGCGGTCGACCATGGCGTATTGCGTGTCGTAAACCATGGCCCACAGCACGGCGGCGGCCATGATCGCCCAGGCGAGCTCCGGTACGGAATCTGTTTCGGCGGCGAAGGCCATGGGCACGGCCCAGCCAAAAGCGGCGCCGAGGAAGATTTGCGGGAGGTAGGTATAGCGTTTCATGAACGGATAGATCACGGCGAGTGCGACCCCGACGAACGACAGGTAAATCGTCAGTCGATTCATCGTCAGAACGAGGCCGGCCGAGATCGCGACGAGAACGGTGAACAGTACCAGCGCCTCGCGCGGCGAGACCTCCCCTTGTGCGAGCGGCCGGTCGCGGGTGCGGGCGACGTGGCCGTCGATATTGCGATCGGCGAAATCATTGATCACGCAGCCCGCTGAACGCATCGACAGCGTACCCAGCACGAATACGGCAAGTACGTGCAGGTCGGGCACGCCGGCCGCGGCGACCCACAGCGCCCACAACATCGGCCACATCAACAGCAGCGTTCCAATGGGCCGGTGCAGCCGCATCAGGCGGAAATAGGCTCCCGCACGCACGCGCCAGGCCGGGCTAGGCATGGGTCGCGACCGGTCTGCAATGACAATGGCGTCGTTGAATGGACATCAGACGTTGCCGTATTCCACGCGGGTGTTCAGCCAGCGCTCGATAATGAGATCGACGAGCGTCGGCTGCGTCTCGAGCAATTCATCGGCGGTGCGCTGCACGAGCGGCAGCAGTTCATGATCGCGACTGAGATCGGCAACCCGGAATTCCGACGCGCCGGTTTGCCGCGTGCCCAGCACTTCACCGGCGCCGCGCAGGCGCAGATCGCGCTCGGCGATGATAAAGCCATCGGTTGTTTCCCGCATCACCTGCAAGCGCATCTTTGCCGTATCACCAAGCGGCAATTTGTACAGCAGCAGGCAGTCCGCGCTCGTACTGCCACGGCCGACCCGGCCGCGTAATTGATGAAGTTGCGACAATCCGAGTCGTTCGGCATTTTCGATCACCATGAGACTCGCATTGGGAACGTCCACCCCGACCTCGATCACCGTCGTCGCGACGAGCAGGTCGAGTTCATGGGTAGCGAACTGATGCATCACCGCGACCTTTTCCTTGTCGGCAAGACGTCCGTGGACAAGCCCGATGCGCAGTTCCGGCAGCGCTTCGGTCAGCGTTGCGAGCGTATCGGTCGCGGCCTGCGCCTCGAGCAAGTCCGACTCATCGATCAACGGGCATACCCAGTAGGCCTGGCGGCCGTCCCTGCAGGCGTGGGCGATGCGTTCGACGATTTCTGCACGCCTGGAATCAGGAATAACCACCGTACGTGCCGGTTTGCGATTAGGCGGCAGTTCGTCGAGCACGGAAACGTCGAGGTCCGCATAAGCGGTCATGGCGAGCGTCCGCGGGATTGGGGTGGCAGTCATTATCAGTTGGTGCGGCCTGTTATCTTCGTTAGCGCCTTTGTCCCATAGCGCGAGCCGTTGATGGACCCCGAAACGATGCTGCTCATCCACGATGACGAGGCCGAGCTTCGGATATTCGATGTCATTCTGGAACAGTGCATGGGTTCCGACAACGAGGCACGGTTCGCCCGCCGCGATTTCCGCGACAACATTGCGGCGCATTTTGGCCGTGAGCCGCCCTGTCAGCATGTGGACCGGCAGCGAGAGCACACTGAACCACGTGTCGAAATTTCTCCGGTGTTGTTCGGCGAGCAATTCTGTCGGCGCCATGATGGCAGCCTGGTAGCCGTGGGCCAGCGCGTTCAGTGCGACAGCAGCGGCCACGGCCGTTTTCCCCGCGCCTACGTCGCCCTGCAACAGCCGCAACATCGGCAGGGCCTCGTCGAGGTCAGCGTCTATCTCTCCGATCACGCGTTCCTGCGCGCCGGTTAACGCGAAGCCGAGCCCGGCCAGAAATTCGTTGCGCAACGTTCGCGGTACCCCGAGACGCGGTGCCCGCAACGACCTGGCCTGTTTGCGCACCTGCTTCAGACTCAGCTGATGGGCGAGCAATTCCTCGAACGCGAGGCGCTGCTGCGTCGGATGCGTCCCGTCGAGGAGGGCATTCACCGGCGCTTCGGGCGGTGGCCGGTGGAGATAAGCGAGGGCGTAATCGAGCGACGGCAATGACAGTTCGTCACGCAGTTCCGGCGGTATAAAATCCGGAATCGCGACGCTCGCGGGATCATCGAGCAACGGCAAACACTGGTCGATCAGTTTCCGCAGGCGACCCTGTTGCAGCCCTTCGGTGGCCGGATATATCGGGGTCAGGCGATCCTCCATCGGTGCCGGCGCCTCGGGGTCGATCAGGTGACACTCGGGGTGGACCATTTCGAGAGACTGGGGCCCTCGCCGCACTTCTCCGTAGCAACGGAAATGGCGGCCCTGGGCAAAGCGGGTTTGCTGCGAGCGGTTGAAATGGAAAAAGCGGAGCAAAATCGCACCGCTGCCGTCGCTGACACGAACGACCAGCGAGCGGCGTCGTCCGAACAACACCTGCGCGACGTCGACGCTACCCTCGATCACAACCTCGCTGCGCGGCAGTGCGGCGCCGATCCGGGTCAGCCGCGTCCTGTCCTGGTAGCGCATCGGCAAATGGAACAACAGGTCGCGAACGCGGACTATGTGCAGGCGAGCGAGTTTTTCCTGCAGGCTCGGGCCGACACCGCGAAGCGCCGAGACAGGTTCGTCAAGCGAAACAGACATGCCCGCTCACCAACCGTGCTTCGAGACGGCGCGTTGCATCACGCGTCGGCAGGTTCAGGCTTTCTTACGCATAACACGCGCAACCGTTTTGATGGCGCGGAGTTTGCGGATGAGGTCGGCGAGATGCTTGCGGTCTTTCAGCGCGACGACAAGACGCATGATCGAACTGCGTTCGTCGCGCTCGCTGGTTTCCACTTCCTCGATGTTGGCATTTTCGTCCGCGACGGCGGCGGCGACGGTCGCCAGTACGCCGCGTTTGTTAACGACGGTGAGTAAGAGTTCGACGTTGAAATCCTGATCGATTTCGCGCGCCCACTCGACGTCAATCCAGTTGTTTTCCCGGTCGCGGCTTTCCACGACGTTGGTACACGAGGGTTGGTGAATCACGATGCCGCGACCGGATGTCAGGATGCCGACGATTGGATCCCCGGGTATCGGGTAACAGCACTTCGGAAAATTGACGACCATCCCTTCGGTGCCGTGGATAAGCAGCGGGCTCGGGCTCGCGTCCTTACGCAGGAGTCGTCGTCGGCGTTTCGGTTTCGGCGCCTCTTCCTGCACGCCGGCAAGCGACCGGGCCACGAGCGGCGCCGGTCGGTTACCGAGACCGATCTCCACGAGCAGATCGTCGATCGCGTCGAGTTTGAAATTCGACAGGGTCGCGGTCACCCGTTTCGGGACGAGCGTCGCAATTGTCAGTGAAAAATACTCCAGTTCGCGCTCCAGCATACGTTTCCCGAGTGTCTGTGCTTCGTCCGTTTGCAGGTTCTTGAGGAAATGTCTGATCGTGGCGCGTGCTTTACTCGTCAGCACGAAAGTGAGCCAGGCCGGGTTGGGTCGTGCGCCGGGTGCCGTCACGATTTCTATCGTCTGGCCGGTCTCCAGCGGCGTCTGCAACGGGGCCAGGCGACGGTTGATGCGGCACGCAACGCAGGTGTTGCCGATATCGGTATGTATGGCGTAGGCAAGATCGACGGCGGTGGCCCCGCGCGGCAGTTCGAGAATCTCGCCTTTCGGCGTGAATACGTAGATCTCGTTCGGAAACAAATCGACCTTGACGTGTTCGAGGAATTCCTGCGAATCGCCCGTCTGGCTGTGAATTTCAAGCACGCCTCGCAGCCATTCCCGGGCACGCTTGTGCGCGCTCTTGGCCGCGCTACCGCCGGATTTGTACAACCAGTGCGCCGCAATGCCCGCTTCGGCAACCTGGTCCATCTCATTGGTTCTGATCTGCACTTCGATCGCTACCCCGTACGGCCCGAACAACACCGTATGCAGCGACTGGTATCCATTTGCCTTCGGGATCGCGATGTAGTCCTTGAACTTGCCGGGCACGGGTTTGTAAAGGCCGTGTATGACGCCGAGCGCCCGGTAACACGTATCCACCGAATCAACGATGATGCGGAAGGCGTAGACATCGTGCACCTCGGAGAACGGGAGGTGCTTTTCCTTCATTTTGCAGTAAATGCTGTAGAGGTGTTTTTCGCGGCCGACGACGTGCGCCACGAGATGCTCTTCGCGCAGGTTGCGTTTCAATCGGTTGTTGATTTTACCGATGACCTCCTTGCGGTTACCGCGAATGCGCTGGATTTCGCTTTTGATGACGCGATAGCGCATAGGATAAAGTGCCGCGAATCCGAGTTCCTCGAGTTCGAGACGAATGCCGTTGATGCCGAGGCGTTGCGCAATCGGGGCGTAAATATCGAGTGTTTCACGCGCGATCCGGCGTCGCTTCACGGGCGCGAGTGCACCGAGCGTGCGCATGTTGTGCAGTCGGTCCGCAAGCTTCACGAGAATGACCCGTATATCGTCGGCCATCGCCATCAGCATCTTCTGAAAATTTGATGCCTGCTTCTCGGCGTGCGTTTCGAACTCGATCTGCGTGAGTTTGCTGAGACCGTCGACTATGGTCGCAACTTCGTCGCCAAACTCAGTACCGATTTTTTCCTTGCCGGTTTCGGTATCTTCGATAACGTCGTGCAACATGGCTGCCACGAGCGTGTCGTGATCCATGTGCATCTCGGCAAGGATATTCGCGACCTCCAGCGGGTGCTGGATGTAGGGTTCGCCGCTAAGCCGTAATTGCCCCGAGTGTGCGTGAGCGCCGAACTCGTAGGCACGCCGGACTTTCTCTACCTGTTCTTCCGTGTAGTAAGTGCCGACGCGGCTGCAGAGGTCGTCAATGGCGAGTAACTGCGTCTCGGCGTGCATGGCGCGGGGCCCGTTCCGCGGCGGGAACGGGGGCTGAGTCTAGAGCGGGTCGGTTGGCGGCTGCTCGAGTGCTGCGAATTCCGCTGCCAGCTCGAATTCCTCGGCCGCACGTTCTTTCGCTTCGATTTCGTCGAGCACATCGGCGTTCATGACGCCGGCGGCAATTTCGCGGAGTGCCACGACGGTCGGCTTGTCGTTATCTTCTTCCACGAGCGCCTCGGCGCCCTGTGATAACTGGCGTGCACGCCGCGCGGCTGCGAGGACGAGGTCGAAACGATTGTCGATGAAAGGGAGGCAGTCCTCCACGGTCAGACGGGCCATTATTGAGTAACCTCTTGGAAAATCAGGCGGATTGGACCGCCAAGCTTATCAAATATCGCCGAGGGACGCTAACAGTTCGCCAACGACGGGCGCCAGCCGCTTGAGCTGAATCGGGGTCTTTAACCGGCTCGCGACGACGATTGAGCGTAACGCGGCAAGCGCCTCGTCGAAATCGTCGTTGACCAGCAGGTATTCGTACTCCGCGTAGTGCGACATTTCACTCACCGCGGCGCGCATACGCTGTTCGATCGTCTCGTCGTCGTCGCGTCCACGCCCGACGAGACGTTGCCGCAACGTCGCTTCAGAGGGCGGCAGAATAAAGATCGAGACCGTATCGGGGTAGCGTTCGCGCACGCTGCGTCCACCCTGCCAGTCGATTTCGAGTATCAGATCCGTGCCGGCGTCCAGCGTGCGATGGATCTGGCTCACCGAGGTCCCGTAGAGATTTCCGAAAACTTCGGCGTGCTCGAGGAAGTCTCCCGCGTCGATCATGGTGCGGAATGCCGCGTCATCGACGAAGAAATAGTCCTCGCCGTCCGTTTCGCCCGGTCGTATCCCGCGCGTCGTATGCGAAACCGAGGCGGATATCGAATCGACGCACTCTAGCAGGCCGTGCACGAGGCTCGTTTTCCCCGCTCCGGACGGCGCTGAAATGACGAACAGATTTCCGCGATGAGAGGACACGGCCCGGTTACTCGATGTTCTGGATTTGTTCGCGCATCTGCTCGATCAAAACCTTTAATTCAACCGACGCGCTCGAAGAATCGATGTGCGCCGACTTCGAACCGATCGTATTCGCCTCGCGATTCAGTTCCTGCATCAGAAAATCCAGTCGGCGTCCGGCCGGCGACCCTTTTGCCAGCACCCGCCTGACTTCATCGAGATGCGCCTCGAGCCGGTCGAGTTCTTCGGCGACATCAAGCTTTTGCATCAGCAACGCACACTCCTGCTCAACCCGGACCTTATCGAGATCCTGGACGTATTCCTGCAGTCGTTGGGTGTAGCGATCGTGAGTGAGCGCAATGATTTCCGGGATCCGCGCCCGCAGTCCCGCGATTTGCCCGGCGATGCCGTCGCAACGCTCGGCGACCATATCTTTCAGCTTGGCACCCTCGCGCTGGCGGGTGTCGATCAGATGCTCGAGCGCGACGTCGAAAGCGCGGCACACTTCCTGCGCCATTTGTTCCGTGTCGCTCCTGCGGCTTTCCAGTACGCCCGGCCATTTGAGGATTTCCATCGGGTCGTGCGCGTTGCCGTCGCCACAAAGTTTTCCCAGTTGGCCCAGCGCATCCACGACCGATCGGGCAACGGTTTCATTCACGACGAGATCGCCGCCGTCGCTGCCTGACTCCACGCGGAGATTGCAGTCGATTTTACCGCGGTTCAACTGTTTGACGAGTTTCGCGCGCAAATCCGATTCCAGCGCCCGGAAATCCTCCGGCATGCGGATGTAGACTTCCGCGTAACGGTGATTAACCGAGCGAATTTCCCACGTATAGCGACCCGTGTCCGCTTCGAGAGCGTAACGCGAGAAGGCAGTCATACTGGAAACCATGTACTCCTCCAAGAGCGGTGACCCGCCATCTTAACGGTTAGCGATCATTCGGCAAACCAAACAAGGCGCGGCTAAACACGGGTATAATCCCGGCTCCTTCCACCATGCTTTCGCCTTCCTTCCATGACAGAACGCCCGAGCGGCCGCGCAGCCGATGAAATGCGCACCGTACGATTTTCCCGCCATTACACGATGCATGCCGAGGGTTCGGTACTCGTGGAGTTCGGCAATACGAAAGTATTGTGTAACGCGACGATCGAAGATCGGGTTCCCGGCTTTCTGAAAGGCAAGGGCGAGGGCTGGATTACAGCCGAGTACGGTATGTTGCCGCGCGCGACAAATACGCGCATGCGGCGCGAGGCATCGCAGGGCCGGCAGGGCGGCCGGACGCTGGAAATTCAACGTCTCATTGGCCGTTCTCTACGTGCCGTGGTCGACCGTGAAGCGCTCGGCGAACGAACCGTGACCATCGACTGTGACGTCATCCAGGCCGACGGAGGTACGCGAACGGCAGCAATCACCGGCGGTTACATCGCGCTTGTCGACGCGCTCGGGAAACGTCTTGCCGACGGCTCGATTAAGCGGAATCCGCTGCATGGTGCCGTGGCCTCGGTTTCGGTCGGCATTTACGATGGGTTGCCGGTGCTCGATCTCGATTATCCTGAAGACTCGAACGCGGAGACGGATATGAACGTCGTGATGAATAACGCGGGTCACTTCGTTGAAATTCAGGGCACGGCCGAAGGCCACGCCTTTCGCCGGGACGAACTGGACGCTTTGCTCGATCTGGCAACTGGCGGAATCGAACATCTGTTAATGCTGCAGGAGCAGGTGCTCGGGGAAGCAGGCGCCGCGGCGAAACCCTAGTCCGGTTCTGCCGTGCCGTTGGAAATCGTTCTCGCCACCGGTAACCGGGGTAAGGTAGCCGAGCTCGCAGCCATGCTCGCGGGCCGTCGTATCACGGTGCGCCCGCAATCCGATTTCAGGGTTCCGGAGGCGGTCGAGGACGGTCTCACGTTCGTCGAAAACGCGCTCATTAAAGCCCGCAACGCCGCCACACACAGTGGATTGCCCGCGCTCGCCGACGATTCCGGAATCGCGGTTGATGCACTCAATGGCGCGCCGGGAATCTATTCCGCCCGGTACGCCGGAGCCGGAGCGAGCGACAGCGAAAACCTCGAGAAACTGCTCGAGGATATGATCGATATTGCCGACGACTCGCGGCGCTGCCGCTTCATCTGCGTTGTCGCGTTCATGCGTCATCCGGCCGACCCCGTACCGATTATTTGCCAGGGCGAGTGGCATGGCACGCTGTTGCGCGCTCCCAGCGGTGATAATGGCTTCGGCTACGACCCGATCTTCCGGGTACCCGGGCACGACTGCGCTTCGGCAGAACTCGAGCCGGCGGTTAAAAACCGGATCAGCCATCGCGGTATCGCGCTCGACAAACTCACCAGCGCACTCGACCGCGAATATCCGGGCGGAGCTGCGTCAGTTCGGTGACCAACCCGAACACGATTCCGCTCGGCCTCTACGTTCATCTGCCGTGGTGCATCCGGAAATGTCCCTACTGCGACTTCAACTCGCACGAGGCGCGGGAAGCGCCTTTCGAGCCTTACGTCGATGCGTTGCTCGCCGATTTTCGTGCGGAAACGGCGACGGGAGACGTGCGGGTCCTCGATACAATTTTTATCGGCGGCGGCACCCCGAGCCTGTTTCCGGCGCCGGCCATTGCCCGCCTCCTAGACGGTATCCGTGCCCTGAAAAAATGCGCCGATGACATCGAGGTCACCCTCGAGGCAAATCCCGGGGCAGCCGACGCGGACCGTTTCTCCGGATATCTCGAAGCCGGTGTCAATCGCATTTCGATTGGCGTGCAGAGTTTCGACGACGCCCGCCTCGCCGCCATTGGCAGGGTTCACGGTGCCGCTGATGCGCGTGCCGCGATTTCCGCCGCCCGCGACGCGGGCTGTCGACGCATTAACGTGGACTTAATGCACGGTCTCCCAGGCGGCCGCGCTGGCGATGCGATCGCGGACCTAACCGCAGCAATCACATTCGAGCCGGAACATATTTCCTGGTATCAGCTGACCCTCGAACCGGGAACTGCTTTCGCCCACAAGCCGCCCCGGTTGCCGGATGAGGATCTGATCGCCGCGGATACCGAAGCAGGAACCGCCCTGCTCGAAGCGGCCGGCTATGACCGCTACGAAGTGTCGGCCTACGCCCGCCCGGGTGAGCGCGCGCGCCACAATATGAACTACTGGCAATTCGGCGATTACATCGGCATTGGCGCCGGTGCGCATGGCAAGACGACCCGCACAGCGGGGATCTTCCGACGGGTCAAGCGACGCTCGCCCGTCGCCTACATGGCCCATGCAGGTACGGCCGATGCGACTGAAGAAACCGGCCCTGCCACCGCGGATGATGTGGTCGCCGAATTTGCTCTCAATGCGTTGCGTTTGCGGCACGGCTATCACGAAACGCTGTTCGGCGAACGTACGGATCTGTCCGCATCGGTGCTCGAAGAACGCTATCGGGAAGCCGTGCGCAGAGGATGGATGGAACGCGAGAACGGCCACGTTCGGCCGACTGCGCTCGGATTCCGCTTTCTCAACGATCTCCAGGTGCTGTTTTTCGCATGACCTGGCCGCCGTGGTCTGAACCCCGGTAACACGCTGAAAAATAAACGGTAAACCTTGTTTTTTGCAACACAGCAATTGCCCCGGAAAACACGGTCGGGCGATCACGTCCGGGTGCCTTGCGCGCGGCTAGCCGAGTCTCAAGTTTATTACAAGCCACGCCGATATTTGTTTTGTAATCAAACGTTTTGGCGATGCCCATGGCATTAGATCTGAGTAAGCACACGATGCTCATTGTCGACGACGTCCGCGAGATGCGGACTTCGTTGCGGGCTATCGCAAAGTCTATGGGCGCCGAAAATGTATTCCTCGCCAAGTCGGGCGCCGAAGCCATCGAAATACTGCAATCAAACGACGTCCACGTCGTTTTATGCGACTACTTCCTCGGCGAAGGACGCGACGGACAACAGGTCTTTGAGGAAGCGAAAGAGTTCGCAATGATCGAACCAACGACAGCGTTCGTGATGATAACGGCGGATAACACGATGGAAGTCGTCATGGCCGTGGTTGAACATCAGCCGGACGGTTACCTGGTCAAGCCGCTGAACAAATCTGTGCTCGAACTGAGACTCGAAAAGATTCTCCATCGCAAGCGCGTGTTCAAAGACATCGAAGCGACCATGCGGGCGGGGGAGAACGTAAAAGCAGCCGCAATTTGCGACATCATGCTCGAGCAACATCCGAAACTGCAATTCGATCTGTTGCGCCTGAAAGCAGAGGCGCTGCTCGCGGCCGGCGAACACGAACAGGTCGAGGCGCTGTGCGACGGCGTGCTCATCGAACGTGAAGTGCCGTGGGCAATGGTATGCCTCGGTCGCGCGCAATATATCGCCGGCAACATGGATAATGCCCGGTCGACATTTCGCCGGGCAATCGAACAAAACGATACGGGTATGGAAGCCTATGACTGGTTAACGAAAATCGACCGCGAAAACGGTGACCCTGAAAGCGCCCAACAGACGCTGGAGCAGGCGGTCAAATTATCGCCGAAATCGATCGGACGCCAGCAGGTTCTCGCCGATCTGGCGACGGACAACGGAGACTTCGAAACGGCCCGCAAGGCATTTCAGGCCGCGGTCGATCTGGGCGAACACTCCGTTTACTCGCGTGCCGACGACGAAGTTGGTCTCGTCAACGCGGTCGCTGAAACCGACGGACCGGAAGAAGCCCTGAAGGTGCTCGATGAATTGAGTAGTCCTCGCCGTGGTCACGGAGCGAATCACGAGAGCCCCGGATGGCGGCTCGATCTGAGCTACGGCCAGATGCTGCTCGCGAGTGAACAGGCTTCGAAAGCAAAAGGTTCTATCGCGAAAGCGCTCACCGGTTACCAGGAAGAACCCAGGGATTCCGCCGATCCGGAGGCGATCGCACTGGCGAAAGCCTGCTATCGAATCGGCATGATCCCCGAAGCGAAAGATCTGATGAATCGGATCGTGAAAGAAAATCACGATCGCGAGGACATTATTGCCGCTGTACGCACGATGTTCAGCGACCTCGGGATGGAAGATCTCGGTGATGACCTGATCGATAGTGCGCGCCGTGCGGTCGTCGACATCAACAACCGCGGCGTCTCTCTCGCGAAGGAAGGCAAACTCGAGGAGGCGATTACGCTGCTGACGAAAGCGTCCGACGAGCTGCCGGGCAACCTCACGATTACGTTGAACGTATTGCAGGCAGTCATGAGTCAGATCCGGTTTGAAGGCAATTCGAGCCAACGGCAATATCTGATCGGCGACTACATTACGCGCGCGGAGCGCATCAATGCGGAACATCCGAAACTCGCAAAACTCCGCGAAAAAATACTGCTGTTACAACAAAATTCAGAACAAAGGATGCAGGCTTGATGGAAAAGGGAGACGACGCAGGTGACACAAACCTTGATTTCGCCGAAGCACTTGCCAATTGCGTACATGATATAAAAAATTCCGCTGGTGTCGTTATGAATGCCGCGGACGCGCTCGCATCGGCCGGCGGCGGATCGGAACTCGATCCCCACGTAGCCTCGCTGCAAACGGAATCGCGGCACATTAACCACAACCTCATGCATCTGCTCGGGTTGTACAAACTCGAACGCTCCGGTTGTGGTATCGCCCGCGACATCGTCGATTGCGATGAGCTGATACTCGAGCTCGAAGCTCACAACGATCCCTTGCTGGCATCCCGGGGAATTTCTTTCGCGTCGGGCGCCGACGACAGCATCGAAGGGTATTTCGATCGCGAGCTCGTGCTCGGTATATTGAATTCCGCGATCAACAACGCGCAGCGTTATGCGCGCGGCACCGTCAGGGTGGCCGCGAACATCGACGACGGATACACCGTACTCAGTGTTGATGACGACGGCGTCGGTTATCCCGGTGACGTGCTCGAGGAATGCCGTTCCGGCCAGTTTGGCAAAACGAGTTATCGCGGCGGCAGCACGGGACTCGGACTTTTCTTCGCCCGCCGTATCGCTTCAATGCACCGCCATCGCGACCGGGTCGGACGTGTAACTTTGTCCAATGATGGAATCGGCGGAGGCGCGAGCTTTCGTCTCTGGTTGCCCTGATCCGGGTGCCATAGCCGCAGTTTTTCTACCCTTGCGGACAGTTACTCTCCGCGCGTTCGGGCTTCTTCGCCCCCGGGTTCGAGCTCGGCCTCGGTGACGCTTTGATTCCGACCACGTTCTTTGGCCGCGTAGAGCGCGCGGTCCGCGCGCTGAAACACAGTGTCCGCGGATTCGCTTTTCGCAAACTGGGCGATGCCGATGGAAACCGTTATCGGCACCCGCCGCTTGTTTGAGTAAAACCCTTTTCCGGCAATTTCGTTGCGTAACTTCTCTGCCACGTAATGCGCCTGTTCGAGCGGCGTTTCGGGCAGCAGAAGAACGAACTCTTCGCCACCGTAGCGCGCGACAAAATCGCTCGCCCGGACATTTGTCGCGCAGATCCCCGCGACGTTCTTCAATACCTTGTCGCCTGCCTTGTGGCCAAGATTGTCGTTGACGAGTTTGAACTTGTCGATATCGATAACGGCGAGGCTGAGCTCACGATCGTGCCGGTCGTGGCGTGCGACTTCGACGCCGACCCGCTCATCGTAGGCGGCCCGGTTAGGTATGCCGGTGAGCGCGTCGCGTTGCGCCCGGTTACGCTCGCGCCTGACCTGCGCGCGCAACCGGGTCGATTCCTCGTCCATCTTCTTTAACCGGTCGGACAGACTTCTCAGGCGTTCTTCACCGCGATCGACCCGTTGCTGGTCGCGAGCGAGATGATCCCGCATGCGCGATCGAATTTCTTCGAGGCCTTCGTCGATCACGAGCTTCACGACATCGATGTCAACCTCGTCTCTCAGGCTCGTGGTGATGTCCGTAATTCGCGTCGCGACCCCGTCCGCCAGCGTCTGTTGTTCGCGATGGGATTCGTTCTGGTCTTCGAACGACTCCTCGATACCGATCTGTAACTCCCTGAGACGAACGGCAATATTCTTCAGGTAATACTCGACATCGCTCAGTTCGGACATCAGGTTCGAATGAAATTGACTGACCGTGTAGCCAAGATCGCGCAGAATTTGCGATAGCTCCTCATCGGAACTCGATCGATCGAGCTGCGACTGAATGTCCTTCAGGTTTTCCTCGACGTGGCTCGGCAACGTCATCCATTCGATAAGCTCGCGAATGATTGCCCGGGCTTCTTCGGTTCCGCGTTCGTTCGCGGCTTCTTCGTCGAGTTCTTCGGTGAGCAACGCGATCGTGTCGTCGATCACCATCAGACGCTCGATGTCGGATTTAATCCGGGTCGAGCGCTGCTGTAGCGCGGAGACCTTTTCGCCGATGGATCCACTCAACGAAAAACGGTTGAGAAAATCGATGAACGTATCGCTGATGGCGCTGGCGGCCGTCCCTTCGGCGGACAAGGCCTCGTTGAGCAATTCGATGACCTTGTCGGTGTTATCGAGAATTGCGTCGGTCGGGCAGTCGGCCAGGCGCTTGGACAGGAGGTCTATTTCCTTGTCGTAGTTTTCAGGTACGTCGAGGTGACCGAGCATGCGCAGCACAGCCGCGCGCGGGTCAGCCGCCGCATCGGTGAACTGCGCCGATCCCGTGAACGTTTGCACGCGAGCCGCGATGTCATCGACGAGTTTCGAGCGCTCTGCGGAGTCGGGATTCTCTTTCAGGCTTGCCTGAACGCGTTTCAGTTCGTTGTCGAGTTCGGGGTCGAGGCCGAGGAACGAAAACGCAATCCTGAGCAGGGATTTATGCAGCCGCGCTTCCATTTCGCGCCATTCATTGTGTCGCGCATCATGGTCGCGTACGGCGTCGCGGTATTTTCGTTTCCACGGGTTGTTTTCACTGGACGGGTCTGGCGCGGTCATCGACATAATCGGGGTCGTCTCGAGTCACCGGTTAAGGCAGGCAGGATCGCTGCCACGTGCTTGATCTAGCGACCTAATTCCGGATTTTCTTTAACTTCGACAGCACCTCAGACACCCTGATTGAGAAACCGGTGAAGCAACGCCGCGACCGTGACGATCGACACGAGGGTGCTGAACACGATGGTCTTGGAGACGACTTCGATCCGCGCGTCGTAATTCCGGGCAAAAATGAACGCGTTGATGCCGGTCGGCATGGCCGCGAGGACGACCGCGACCTGGGTCCAAAGCGCCGCCACGTCGAGGGCCAGACACGCAGCCCACACGAGTATCGGGTGAATAATCGACTTTAAAACGACAAATCCCAACGACTCCCTGATCGCGCCCCGGATTTCGTACTGGGCGAGACCCGCGCCGAGGGCGACGAGAGCACATGCCGGCGCGGCGGCCCCAATGAGTTCGAGCATCGAGGACAGTGGTCCCGTTATCTCCAGACCCGACAGGTTTGCGCCTATCCCGAGAAGCAGGCTTGCGATAACGGGGTTGAGAGCGAGCTTGCCGAACGTTGCGAGGATGCCCGTGCGTGGCGTGTTCCCCGTATTTCCGTAGATTTCGATGACCCACGTGGTGAGCGGAAACATCAGCAGGCTTTGCAGGGCAAGCAAGATGAACAACGGCAGCGCCGCAGACTCCCCGAACGCGGTGATGACGAGCGGAAATCCGAGCATCACCATATTCGAATAGCCGGCCGCCAGGCCCCCGATTCCCTGGTCGCGTCGCGACCAGCGCCAGCGCCAGCGGGCCAGCGTCATACCGAGGCCGAAGGCAACGAACGACGCGCCGTAAAACGCCGCGATATAGGCCCAGGGAACGCTGTCAGGCAGTGCCGTGGCGGCGAACGTGCGGAACAGCATCGCCGGAACGGCGACATAAAACATGAAGCGGGTGAGGCCTTCGCTCGTCGCCGCGGACAATACCCCGGTTCGCGTCAAGCCGAATCCGAGCAGAACAATGCCGAAAACCGGGCCGATGACGTTGAGGACGGTGTGCAAATCGATTGACCTCGGGCGGGGGAAAATACTCGTCCAGCGCGGGGCGCTGCGGTCACAGTCCGACAGTCTATGGCTTAACCGGTCGCGATGCAGGTTCGCCCCGGTTCGCGCCGGTTCGCCGGCCCCGGAACCTGAGGACCCTCTGAACAAGTCATGACCCGGCGCCCTGTGTCCACACGGCCCGATTTCTGTGTTGCAAAACTTCGCAATAGCCAGCTATTACGTGCGTTTTGCGCCTTGAACCCGAACCGCGTGAACGCAGGCTACCCGGCCCGGACTTATTCAGAGGGAACCTAAAGAATTCGACGCGGCGGCCGTTTTCGAAAGGAGGAAAACAGAACGGTAACGACAGTGCGTCTACTCAAGCAGTTCATCATGTTGTTCACTCCGCCACGAGGGGCAGTTTTCGCCGTGGTGGCACTCTTCACGTCCGCTGTCGTCGCGGCGGCTCCGGTCGACGTACGCATACTCGTGGACGTGTCCGGCAGTATGAAGGCGAACGACCCGCAAAATTTGCGGGTTCCCGCGGTTCGGCTCGTTGCCGAACTGATGCCCCGGGGCGCGATTGCGGGGGTGTGGTTGTTCAGCGAAGGAAGTGAGCCGTTAATCCCGGCCGGTCCTGTCGACGCCGCATGGAAAAAGAATGCGCTAAAAGCTTTGACCAGAATTCATTCGCGGGGACAGTTCACCGACATCGAAGCCGCTCTTGCCGCGGCGATGGCCGATTGGCAGGTTGCGCCCGTGGACGGCGGCGAGCGTCATGTCATCCTGCTGACCGACGGCATGGTGGACGTGTCCAAACAGGCCGACGAGAGCGCACGGTCGCGTGAGAGGATACTCAAGAACCATCTCGCGCGAATCAAGGCGAATGGCGCGAGAGTGCATACCATCGCGCTGTCGGAAAATTCCGACCGCGAATTACTGACGACACTCGCCGCGTCGACCGAAGGCTGGGCGGAAGAGGTGGCGGACGCATCGACCCTGCAGCGAGTCTTCCTGCACATGTTCGAGCAGGCGGCAAAACCGGATTCTGTACCATTACTCGACAATCGCTTCAACGTGGACAGTTCCGTATCGGAAATGACCTTGCTGGTTTTTCGCGGGGAAACCGATCCGCCCTTGCAGCTGATCACTCCCACAGAAGAAAGCCTCGCCGCAAACGCGCATGGCGAAAAAGTACATTGGCGCAGCGACAGCGGTTACGATCTCGTCACCGTCTCCGAACCGAAGACCGGGACGTGGCAAATCAATACGACTCCTGATCCGGACAACAGGGTCATGATCGTCACCGATCTCAAGCTCGCGATCGACGATGTGCCCTCCTACCTGATGGCCGAAGAAGTGTTGCAGGTACACGCCCGCATTACGGAACAGGGCGCACCGCTTAATCGACCGGACTTTCTCAAATTGCTCGAGGCCGACATGAGTGTTGCGACCGTCGGCTCGAGCGGTCTCGGCGGGGAGCCGATGACGCTTGATCAGGCCCGCGCCTTGTTTGCAGGACAACGCGTGATCGATTGGCCGGCCGGTGACTATGAACTCGTGGTCCGCGTCGACGGCGGCACCTTCGCGCGCCAGCAGCGCACGAAAATTCGCATTTACGGCGCGCCGTTTACATTCGGACAGAAGGTAACGGCGGACGGGCAGTCGATCAACGTTGATGTAACGGCGGCGATTGATCTCGTCGACGTCGGGACTTTGAGCGGCATCGTGGTCGTCGACAGGCCGGGCGGGTCGAGCGAAGTGTTCGACCTGCCGTCCTTTGATCGAAGCCACGCACAGCTGCCGGTACCTGCTGCGATCAACGGGCGCTACCAGATAGAACCGCGTGTCTTCGGACAAACACTGAGCGGCCGTTTCCTCAGCGTCAGGGCGACGCCGCTTGCGGCCGAGATAACCGCCGGTACCGACCTGCCGGGTCCGGTTGAAATCGCACCACCGGAACCCGAACCGCCAGCCGCGCCGCCGATAGACTGGCTGCTGAGCGGCGGGATCGTGCTCGCCGGTAATGCGCTGGTGATGATGCTGCTTGGAATCGTCTGGCTGCTCGTGGGGCGCCGCAAGCAGGTCGCGAACAACGAGGTGGTATTGCAATGATTACGACAACTTTTGAAGCCGCCTTCGCGATCCTGGCGATAGAATTTGCACTGCTCGCACCACTGATCGCGTTTTTTTCGTTTCGCGGAGCGCGGTCGGTCGAGGCACAGACAACGTCTGAGGCGACAGAACTCGTGACGAAGGTCGCCGACACCGAGGACGCACGTAAGCTCGCGCTCGAAACGGTATTTCGCGAGAAGTATCAGTACGAAGGCGACGAGCTCGACGGTGCCGTCGATGAATTCATGCAACGCGAAAAAGCGTTCTATAACGCGGTGGTCGGTGCTGTCCTCGGACGCGGCGACAGCAAGATTTCGGACATTAACGATGAGCTGACGAAGGTCGTTGCGCCCTGGATCAGTATTACGCCGAAAAACATGGTGGATGCGAAATCGGCGGACGCTGTTGCCGCAGAGAAAGTCCGACTCGAATCGGAACTCGGAGAAACGAAAGATACGCTCGAGAAGATGATATCGGAATACAACCGGGCGTTTCGGATAGAAGCGACCGAAGGTGCAGCCGCCGAAGCAGACGCGGAGCCGGCGGCCGCTGTTGATGTCACGCCGGATGATGACGGCGATATTGATTACAAGACCGAAGAACTGAACGATCTCGATGAAGTTCTCGATGCGATCGAATCGAACGAGCCGCCGCCCGCCGACAGCTCGATCGTGAACCTTGACGAGGATGACGATGACGTCGACGCGGAATTTGCGGTTGATGTCGCGGAAACGGTTGCCGGTGACGGCGACGCTCTCGAAGAGCTCGACTCCCTGGACGAACTCGACGAGTTTGATGACGATGATATCGTCGCCGCCGATGCGGAATCAGCGGCCGTGGAACCCGCTACGGACGCGGAGGCGACCGCCGAGGGCGGGGATGACGAACCCGTCGAAGAAACGCCCGCCGATCGGGCGGAGAAGCAAATGACAGCCGACGATCTCGACGAACTGATGGAAAGTCTGGACGTGGAGTCGGCCGACGAGACGGAGCCGGCCTAGGGAAGCTCTGAACAAGTCATGACTCGGCATCTTGCACACGAAATGCAGGGACTCTGCGTTGCGAAGCTTCGCAATAGCCCGCTATTACGCGCGCTTCGCGCCTTGATTCCGCACACAAGCTGCTCGACCCGGACTTATTCAGAGCTTCCCTGGCTATTTTCGCGTCCCCGTCAGCCGGGCTTGTCGGCGAGCCGTAATTTGCTCAGGCGCTCCCCGTTGCTGGCGTGCGGGGTGCGCGCCACGCTATCTCCGGATTTTTCGAGTTCCCGTGCTTCGTCGGCCAGGCGCGCAGCCGCCCGAATCATTTCATGACCGGCCGCAACGAGAGTGATGTACTTCGCCGGATCCTGTTCGGCGAAACACCCTTTCGACGTCACCGCGGCAACATTTTCCGACACCTTTAATGCTGCGAGCGCTTTCGCGGCGGCGTACGGATTTGAAAACTCCCCGGCGACAATCGCCTTCTCGGGCGTCGCGTTAATCTTCGGCAGGTTTGCCGGTTTGCCAGCCTTCAGCTCGCCAATGACCCGATCGAGCTCGTGCTGGATCAGTCGAAACACGCCACAGGTTGCCAGTACCTTGATGACGTCGGCGTTAAACAGCGCCATTTCGGTCGGATCGAGGAATTCGCGGCGGGCGCCAATCATCGGGTCCGCGCTGAGGACGAAAAAACCCTGGTTGTCCGGTACGTCGATGACCTGCTTGCCTTCATCGTTCTTTTTGTAAAACGCCTTCTTCGACGGCCCGTCGGACACTGTAATGACCGGAATGCCGGCCTCGGCCACGGCGGCACGGGATTGTTTCGGGCCAGGCAGCGCAGCGTTCGGGGACACCAGCAAGATCAAATCCGGTGCGCTGGCGATAACCGCGGCGGTCGCGGTGGCGCAGGCGTCCGGGTCTAGCTTGGCGCCGCTGGTCACGGAACTGACCTGGAGGTCGTCGCGGTCGGCCCGTTCGTCGAGTAACAGGTCCAGCAGGGGTGCTGCGCCGATGCAACCGAGCTTCAGTACACCGAGCCTAAATTCGTTCTTCGCCATCATCATTTCCTCAGGTCAAACCGCACCGACCGGATTGGCTTCGTGCCCCGGTGATAGTTGGCCAAACCGGCCGCGGTACAAGGGTGGTAGGTTGTTTCGGCAGTCGCCGCGCGGACGCGCATTTATCGCAGCAGCGGCCGATGGAGTCAAGCGCGCCACCGACGATGAGTCGGGGCGGGCGACGGCCGCACAGGCCAGCGGCAAGGCGGTCAGACGACCGCGCAGCGCTCGTCCTTGCCGAGTCCGGCCAGGCTGAGGCCGGCCCCGTAATGCGCGAGATCTTCCTCGAGCCTGAACGGCATCCGGCTCATGTGCTCGCTCAGGTCAAATTCCGGGTACTGCTCGAGGTAGCGCTGCGCAATTTCGCACGCTTTTTCCTGTTGGCCCAGATGCGCGAACGTCGCGGCAATCCAGCGACAAAAATAGACCGGCGGATTGTCGAGTTTGTTCCACACCGCGACGGCCTCTTCGTAGCGGCGCGCATTGAACAGCGCGACGATATAAATCGAGCGATGCCATTGCGCGAGATTCGGATTCAGCGCGAATGCGTGGTCAAGACGCTGCAGGGCTTCTTCCGATTGGCCGTTGTGGCTGAGCGCGGTGGCAAGGAAAACGTAACCGTCCGGATCATTCGGGTTGAGCTCGATGCCTTTCTCCAGCGCTTCGAGCGAGCGGTCGAGTTCCTTGCGAAAGAAATAGACCTGTCCCAAAGCGAGTCGGTTCGAATGCGACGTCGGGTTGACCTGAACCCCCTTCAGTGCAATTTCGAGCGCCTTGTCCAGTGTTTCCTGGGGATTCTCTGCCCAATATTCGTTATACGACGAGACATAACTCCAGGCGAGGCTCGCATAGGCGCGTCCGTATTCAGGGTCGATTTCTATCGCCTGTTTGTACAGCCGCCGCGCTTCGCAGTTGTCTTCGTTGCTGCCGCGGAACCAGTGTTCGCGCCCGCGCAGGACCAGCTCGTAAGCCTGCAGGTCTTCGGTTCGGTCGTCTCCCCGGGAGCGCCGGCGTTCGCTGTCGGTCAGGTGTCCGACGAGGGTCGCGACGATTTTTCCGGTCAACTCGTCCTGCACGGCGAAGACGTCTTCGAGCAGGCGATCGTAGCGCTCCGCCCAGATGTGATGCCCGGTGGATGCTTCGACGAGCTGCGCGGTGACCCGCACCCGCTTGCCGCCCTTGCGAACGCTGCCTTCGAGGATGTAGCGCACGTTCAGCGCTTCGCCAACCTCCGAGACATTGACTGCCTGCCCCTTGTAGGCAAACGTCGAATTGCGCGCGACGACCATGAGCTCGCGAAAACGCGACAGCTCGGTAATGATGTCTTCGCTGATGCCGTCCGCGAAGTACGCCTCCTCTTCGTCGTCGCTCATGTTCGTAAACGGCAGAACGGCTATCGACGGTTTGTCCGGTAAGGTTTTCGCGGTGGCCTCGACGGTTTCTTCGACGACCGCATTATTGCGGTTGACCCGGCCAATCTGGTAGACGCGGACCGGCCGTACGATATTTTTGACTTCGTGTTCGCCGACGAATTCGATGGCTTCCTGGACTTTACCCTCGATGAAATCGAACACCTGACCGGACAGCGTGATCCCGCCCGAAGGTGCGAGGCTTTCCAGCCGGGCGGCGATGTTGACCCCGTCGCCGTAGACCGTGCCGTCGTCCTGTTCGATGACGTCGCCGAGGTTCACGCCGATTCTGTACTGCATGCGGCGATCGGCGGGGAGACGATCATTGCGTGCCTCGACATCGCACTGGACGTCGATGGCGCAATTGATCGCCTCGACAACGCTGTCGAATACCGCGAGTACGCTGTCTCCGGACGTATCAACGACACGACCGTCGTGCGCGGTGATGTGTTCACGAAATACCGCACGGTAGGCATTCAGGGTTTCCAGCGTTGCCCGTTCGTCCGCGCCCATGAGGCGCGAATAACTGACGACATCGGCACTCAATATCGCGGTGAGTTTTCGCCTGGCTTCGGCCATGTTATTGAATTACCTTAATAAATCGAGTGGTGGTTGCGACCATGGTCGCTTCCGGGATGCGGTGGATGCCGCAGTGCACAATGCTACGCCTTCGCCACAGGCCATTCAATTACCCGCGAGGTACCGATATGGGGACGCCGAACTGTAATTCAAGTGTAGACCGTCGGCGGCCGGGAATCTGGCAGCGTTTTCCGTCATCGGCTATCGTCAGGCGACAGTCCCAAGTGTTTAGTCAGGAGTAGACCATGAGTGAGAGTGAAAAATCCGCGCGCCGCGAAATTCCGGCCCCGAGTATCGACGAGTTACGCCAATCTGCCGCCACCCTGAATTTTGCATTCAGCGAGAATGAACTCGAGATGTTCGCGGGTCTGGTCGCGCCGATGGCGGGCGACTATGCGCTGGTGGAATCGATGGCGGACCCGCGTCTGCCCGTGAATTATCCGCGCGAGGCCGGTTATCGACCGGAGCCTGCGGAAAATACCCTGAACGCGTGGTACTGGAAAAGCACGATTGCGGGCGCGGCGGGTGGCAAACTCGCCGGGAAACGGGTCGTCGTTAAAGACAACGTCTGCGTGGCGGGTTTACCCATGATGAACGGGTCAAACGTCTGGGAAGGATTTATTCCGGAACAGGACGCAACCGTTGTCAGCCGGGTGCTCGATGCCGGCGGCGAAATACTCGGTAAGGCGGTGTGTGAGAACTTCTGCTTTTCCGGCGGCAGCCATACGTCCGCGACCGGGCCGGTACGCAACCCGCATAATCCCGAACACATGTCCGGCGGATCATCGAGCGGTTGTGCGGCGCTCATCGTCGCCGGCGAGTGCGACATGGCCATCGGCGGCGACCAGGGCGGTTCGATTCGCATGCCGAGTTCTTTCTCAGGATGCTACGGCATTAAACCGACGTACGGGCTCGTACCCTACACCGGGGCATTTCCGATCGATCAGGGCGTTGATCACCTTGGACCGATGGCCGGATCGGTTGCGGACTGCGCGCTGCTGCTCGAAGTGCTTGCCGGCTGGGACGACGGACGCGACCCGCGGCAGGATCCGCGACTCGAAGTTAAACCCTACACGCGCGCTCTCAGCGGTGACGCGCGCGGCCTTAGCGTCGGCATCGTCAGTGAAGGTTTTGGAACGCCAGGTTCCGAAGCGGACGTCGATGCGATGGTTCGCGAGCAAGCGTTGCGACTGAGCGACGCTGGCGCCACGGTGAAAGAAGTATCGATCCCGGCGCATACGCAGGCGCCGGGCATCATGCTGGCGAGCATCCTCGAGGGCACCCTGGCGACATTTACGGATTTCAGCGGCGCCGGGCCGAACCCGAAAGGGTACGCGTTTACCGACGCAGTTCGCTTTTATCACGAAAAACGCAAAACCCGGGCGATGGAAATGCCTGTGACGGTCAAGACCGTACTACTGTTTGCGCACGTGATGCGGGAGCGTTACGGGGTTTATTATTCCGCTAAAGCACAAAATCTCGTGCGCGATTTACGCGCGGATTACGACGCGGCGCTCGCGGAATTCGATGTTCTCGTCATGCCGACAACGGTGATGAAAGCGCTCAGAATTCCCGGGCCGGATGCCGGTGACGAGGAAATCATGGCGAATGCGCTGCCGATGATTGGCAATACGGCCCCGTTTGACGCGACCGGTCACCCGTCAATGAGCGTGCCGGCCGGCATGTCCGGCGGGTTGCCGGTCGGCATGATGGTCACGGGCCGCACCGGCGAAGACGACGTCGTACTTCGCGTGTGTCATGCCTACGAACAGCTTGGCGGTTAAACCGAGGTCAGGAACTCTTCGAGCGCTGTATTGAATTCCGCCGGGCGCTCGATATTCGATACGTGCGCGGCGTCGAGTTCAACGTAGCGCGATCCGCCAACTCGCTCGCTCATGTCGCGCATGGCTGCCGCGGGAGCACCCTGGTCATGGGTTCCCGCGATGAATAGCGCGGGTAGTCCGATGCCCGACAAACGGTCCAGGTAAGCGAGCTTCTTCAACGCGCCGCAGCAGCCGAGATATCCCTCGACCGGGGTCGCGAGTATCATTGCCCGGACCGCCGCGATGTCGTCGGGGCGGTCATCGATCGTCGGCTGGGTAAACCAGCGTTGTATGGTTCCCTCGAGGATCGGTTCGAGACCATTCGCACGGACGGCACCGATACGTTCATCCCACACCTTGATCCCGTCCGCGCCATATCCAGCGACACAGTTACACGCCGTCATGCTGGCGATCCGGTCGGGGTGATCGAGCGCAAGCCCGAGCGCCGTCATGCCGCCCATCGACAATCCGACGAAATGCGCTTTCGCGATGTCGAGCGCGTCCATCAAGGCCACGGCGTCCCGACTCAGTTCTTCGAACGTGTACGGACCTGCCGGAACGGCGCTCGCGCCATGACCGCGTTGGTCGTAGCACACGACCCGGTATTGACCGCCGAAATACGTTGCCTGAGCCTGCCACATCGACAGGTCGGCACCGAGCGAATTCGAGAACAGGATCACGGGTGCGTCAGCGGGTCCGTTCTCGGCGTAATTAATGTCTATCGTGGCGGTCTTGATGGTTGGCATATCAGTTCGTCTCCGGCGTCGAAATTGTTCTGCACTGCTCCGTAAGCGGCGCGACATCACGGTAAGTGATCATGCTTTCGTTTGCTACGCCGGCGCGTGTGATTGTTCCTTCCTGAGATGCCGGGCCATTCTTTTCGGAGGAGGACCGGGGGATTCCGTTACGAATCGTCCTGCGGGTCCCCCTCACACGCTTCAGCCCATGTGCATCTTGATCACATCGGCCAGTCGCTCGTGGGATTCGACGAGCCGCTGACCGAGGATGTTGCTGATATTCTGATGTAAGCGGGCCGCTATGCGCGGATAGAAACGTAGCCCCTTGCGGGCACCCGCCGCATCGATTCTAACGACGGTCATCGGCTCGGCGGCAATCACCGTTGCGGTCCTTTCGATATCTTCACCCGAAAAACCGATTTCTCCGAACACGTCACCGCCGCGGAGATTATCGATATCGAGCTGCAGTTCCCCGCGTTTGAACTGCACCTGCGCTTCGCCTTTCAGCACCACGTACATGCCGCTCGTGTGAGTCCCCTTTTCGATAATAATCTCGCCCTCGTTGAAATCCTGCATCTGCGAGAGCAGGACAACTTTTTTCGTTTCGTACGGCGACATTCCCTCGAATAAAGGGCAACGGACGAGGACGTCGCGGTCGAGTTGCAGGCCGACGATGTCCCAGACTGTCGCCAGCCGAAGATGCTTCAGCAGTATCGGCATCACGAGCAGATCGGATACGAGCGCATACAGCATCGTGGCCGCCGCCAGCAGGCCGAACTGCGCGACGATACTGAAATTCGAAAACGCGAGAACACTGAAACCGAGCGCGAGTGCGATCGACGTCGACACGATGGGGATCGCTTCCCCGCGTACTGTCGCGCGCACCGCGTCGCTCTCGTGAACGTGGTTACGGCTTTCCGCGCCGAATCGCGTCATCAGATGGATCGTGTCGTCGACGGCAACACCGATCGCGATCGCGGCTACCATCGCGGTACCCGGGTTCAGCGGGACGCCGAGGAATCCCATCAGGCCGAAGTTCAGCAGTACCGGAATGATGTTCGGCACGAGTGACAACAGCCCGGCGAGGACGGAGGTATAGAGGAAACTGAACAGAACGAAGATCACAGCGAGGATCAGGAACAGCGACGATATCTGTCCCGAAATCAGCGACTCTGCCGCCGCGTTCACCATCAGGTTCTTACCCGTCAGCGCGTAGTCGACGTCCGGGCCGAGCACGATCGGTACGACTTCGCGAAATTCGCCGAGCGTTCGGTTCAGCGCGATCGAATCCGACAGGTTGTGCCGGACCATGATGCGCGCACGCGAGTAATCCTCGGTGACGAATGCTTCGACGTCGGCGCGCATCAGGCTCGAAAGATAGAGGTCCACGTCCTCCGCAGACGACGGCACGCGGTAATAATTTTTGTCGCCCGCATGATATTCCTGGTGCATCAACGCAATGATGTCCGCGAGCGACTGGGTTTTATCGAACAGGCCGATTTTGTCGAGCAACGCTTGCACCGCAGCAATTTTTGCGATGCCTGCCGGAGTCTCGAACAGGCCCTCGACCCGGCTGTCGAGTGTCACGCTGAAGATCTTCAGACCGGCGACGTCGTCGTGGAGGCGATTCGCATCGACGACGAACGGATGATCGGGCTGGAAGTAGGACAGCGGATCATTGTTGATCCGGACCTTGCCGATTTGTGCGCCGAATATTACGAGCAAAGCGACCGTCGCCGTGACGATCACGGCAGGGTAGCGGCTGCTGCAGAATTCGATCACCCGTACGATGACGCCAATCAGACCGGTCGGGGTCGCGTCGTCTCCCGCGAGCGGATTCTCGCGCGGGCCGAAAGCATTGAGCAACAACGGCATGCTGAGGACGGTGACGACGAGGTTTGCCAGCATCGCGAACGCGCTCGCGATGGCAAATTCCCGGATCAACGGGATCGGGGTGATCGCATTTGCGGCAAATCCAAGCGCGGTGGTCAGCGCCGTGATTAATACCGGCAGTCCGACCTTGTTCGCCATCAGCCGGATCGCGATAGCGCGTCGGTCCGCTACTTCGCCCTTGAGGCCGCTCATGTAAGCGGCGATCAGGTGTACGTCCTCCGTCGAGCCGATCACCATGACGAGCGCGGGCACCATCGCGGTCAACAGGGTCAGGGGTATGCCCGCAAAGGCCATAAACCCGAACGTCCACACGAGCGTGATGGTGGAGGTGATCAGAGGAATCGGCAGGGCTCTGACGGAGCGCAAAAACACCGTGATCGTCAGCAGCAGAACGAATACGGCCAATGGGATCAACACGCGCAGGTCTTCGAACAGGCCTTTGTCGATTTCGTTATTCAGCCGCGGCGTGCCGACCTGGAAGACATCGTCGAAATCCGTTCTCAGCGGTTCGATGCCCTCTTCGATCAAACGATACATGCGCAGCGGCAGGGTGGGGTCATCCGGATCCGCCTCGTAGCCGAGCGAGATGACCGTGGCGAGTCCGTCGTCGGAGATGACGCTGCGCCGCATCAGCGGACTGTAGTGCGCGTCGTTGCGGATCGCGGCGATCTTCGCGTCGTCCCGCGGGACGAGGTCCATCAGCGGGCCGGCCGCGACGTAGTCACCCTTGTCACGAATGTTCGTTGCCGTGAACAGGCTGCTGACTTTCGTAATACCGGGGCTGTCTTCGAGCGCGAACGTAACGCTCTGCAGTTTCAGTAAGTGCTCGCGTGTCCACAGCGCGGGGGAACGGACGTAGATCAGCACCGTTTGCTCGCTGCCGAAGTCGTCCTGCATGCGATACAGGTCTTCCCAGCCCGGATCGGATTCGCTGATCAGCTTCTCGTCGCTGCGATCGACGATCAGGCTCGGCAGCTGCAGCACGGCGACCGTGCTGACCCCGAGCAGGATCAGCAGTGCGACGAGCCGGCCACGTGGTCCGGCAGACAGCAGTTTTTCGATCATCGTGACTGGAATCCCCCCGGGCGCTAGTCTACCCGTTTGCGGCGCGCGCCGGGAACGGCGCGAACGCCCTCGGTGTGGGAAGATCCACGCAGGTTCGACAACAGCAAGGGGAGAGGACAATGAGCGACGTGGACGGCGGAGCCCTGATCGGGCGGATCCTGAAAGAACAAAACGTCAAATACGTGTTCGCGGTGAATGGCGGGCACACGTTTCCGATACTGGCCAACCTGCGCGACAACGGCATCAAGCTGATCCACATGCGACATGAGCAGGCGACGGCCTATGCCGCCGACGCGTACGCGCGGGTGACGGGCACTCCGGGTATCTGTTGCGTCACCGCCGGATGTGGGCTGACGAACGCGGTCACGGGGTTGTGCGGTGCCGGACTGACGAACAGCGCGGTCATCTGCCTTGCCGGGCAGCATCCGACGACGGAAGATTTCATCGGATCCTTTCAGGAAGCCTATGGTACGGACGTGGTCGATTCGTTTTCGAAATACGCGAAACGCGTTCTCGACTGGTCGACGATAGAAGTCGATTTGCGTCAGGCTTTTCGGGCCGCGACGAGCGCGCCTCAGGGCGTGGCACTCTATGAGATCCCGACGAACATTCTCTACCACAGCGACGCACCGGAAAAACAGCGCCCCGGGGCGAAGGTCTATGGCGCTGACGATCTGCGTTCGCAGGGCGACCCGCGAAAAATCGAGCGCGCGGTCGAGTTGTTGCTCGGCGCCGAGCGACCACTCATTGCCGGCGGCGACGGCATATTCTGGTCCGACGCGGCGGCGGAACTGCGCGAACTCGCGGAACTGACCCATACCCCGGTTTATTGTCGCCGTGCAGGGCAGGGCGCGATGGACGAAGCGAATCCGCTCGCGATACGCGGCGCGTGGAAGAAACCGTTCACGGGTCAGGCGGACGTCGTGCTCGCGGTCGGTTTCCGTTTCTGGAGCGGCGAGAAATTCGGTCAGCCGCCGACGTGGACGGACAAGGCCACCTATATACAGGTCGATACCGATCCCGAACGGGTCGGATGGCACGTCCCCGCGGAAGTCGGCATCGTCGGCGATCCGAAACTCGTCCTCAGACAGATCATCGACACGATCAGGGAAGTGAAAGCAGATTTCTCCGGCCGCGCAGGGAGTCCGTGGCTGCAGCAGATGGCCGAGGTCCGCGGTAACTACGAAAAAATGATCGCCGATCGCGAAGCCGAAACGCACGCCGATACGCCGATTCACCCGGATCGCCTGACCAAGGATCTCGTCAGCGTCATCGACGACGACGCCACGCTCGTGGTCGACAGTTTCACGCTCAGCGGTTACACGAGCCAGTGGTTCACGGCGCACACGATGGGGCAGATCGTCGATGCGGGACCGCTCGCACCGGTCGGACACGGGGTCGGTATGGGTATCGGCGCCGCGCTCGGGCGTCCGGGCAAGCAGGTTGTCGTCGTCTCCGGCGATGGCGGTATCGGCATCGGCGGCATGGACATGGAAACCGCCGCGAAGTACGACATCCCCATCGTGACCCTGCTATGGAACAACAGCTCCTGGGGCCCGGATTTTGCCGCGATGCCTATCCTCAAGGGCCGCACGGATCCGTTCGACATGGTGCCGGACATTCGCTACGACAAGGTGTTCGAACCGATGGGTGTGTACACGGAACACGTCGCCGAGCCCGATGAAATTATTCCGGCACTCGAACGTGCACTCGGTTCGGGTCGACCGGCGGTCGTCAATGTCGCCAGCGACAAGCGCTACGGTCATCCTTCGCTTGGCGGCAATCTGCTCGGGTCGACGCAACTGTAGTAAGGAAGACAGCGAGCTGTATCGTTCCGCTCAGGCGAAGCGGTCCGCCGAAAACCCGGGTCGATTAGACGAGGCCTGTAAACGCTATGACGAAATCCACGACGAACAACGATCGCGTCTGTGGGCAGCCGCCGACGAATTGACCAGCCGCTAGATACGCAATAGATGAGGAAACACCAGCAATGGAAGTTGAAGAAGCGATCCGCTCGCGCCGCTCGGTGCGGGCCTTTACCGACGAACCGGTAGCCCGGGCGCAAATCGAACGGATACTGGAATTGTCCCAGCGTGCCCCGAGCGGGACGAATACGCAGCCGTGGCACACCTATGTTTGCACGGGCGTTGTGCGCGATGCGATCGCCCACGACGTCGGCGAGTTGTTCGACGCCGGCAAGGCGTCAAAATACGAAGACTACGACTACTATCCGCCGGTCTGGAAGGACATTCATCGCGATCGTCGCCGCGGGGTGGGCTGGGATCTCTACGGTTTGCTGGGGATAGAAAAAGGCGATCGCGAGCGGGCGGCGGCACAGGGCCGCCGCAATTACTGCTTCTTCGACGCGCCGGTTGGTCTGTTCTTCACCACCGACGCCTACCTCGGGCGCGGTAGTTGGTCCGACGTCGGCCTGTACCTGCAGACCGTGATGCTCGCGGCCCGCGGCGAAGGTCTGCATACCTGTCCTCAGGCCGCCTGGATCGTCTTTCAGGAACCCGTCTTCAGACATCTGAATATTCCCGACGATCAGGTATTGATCTCGGGTCTCGCCCTGGGACACGAAGATACTTCGGCCATCGAAAACACCCTCGTGAGTCAACGCGAGGACGTCGCCAACGTTGTGCACTACCGCGGTTTCGATTGAAGGTCTGTGCGTGACGGCATCGGATCGGGACCAAACGAATGCTCGCGACGACTCCGGCATACGCATTCGAGACTGATTCTCACGCAATACGATTAACCGAACTCCGCGGGTAGGTCTCATTGAGGATCTGTCCGCCCATGCGGTTCAGGATCGAATTCTCGCCGTCGGCAATCGTCATCGTGCGCACGTCGCGCCACAGCTTCTCGACGTAGTACTCCTTCGTCAGACCGGCGGCACCGTGAAGTTGCACGGCCTCGTCGACGACGTCTTTCGCGGCTTCCGTGCAGAACGTCTTCGCGGCATAGGCGTATTCCGCGAGTGGCGGGTACACCCGGGTATTCGTCATCCACACGGCGCGACTCATTGCGCGGATGGCCTCGACCTGGGCGAACATGCGATGGATGCGTGTCTGTACGGCGTGATGTTCGATCAGCGGCTTGCCGCCCTGTACGCGTTCGCGGGTATAGCTTAACGCTTCCTCGAACGCGGAACGGGCGATGCCGAGCCCGAACAGCGCGACGGCGGTATTGCCGAAACCGAGATTGTTGATCACCCAATCGCCGTACGTGTCGGGCGCGACGAACATCCAGCTTTTCGGGATCCGCGCCTCGTCAAAGAAGATCTCGCCCTGGGGCAAATCCCTGACACCGTGTTTTTCGAGTGCCTGGCCGCGGCTCACCCCGGGTGTGTTCAACGGCATCATGCACACGCCGCCGCCGGCGGGGCCCTGGCTCTGGTCGAGTTGCACGTTGACCATTGCGTGCGTCGCCATCGGCCCGCACGAAACCCAGGCGGATTTCTGTCCCTGCAGGACGTAATCATCGCCGTCGGCGTGTGCCTGCAACTGCAATTTGACGTTCGGGTTGCGCCAGAAGTCCGCGCCGGCATTGATCGTATCCGAACCGTGATCCGGCTCCGTGACGGCCCAGGCACCGGTGATGCTGGCGTCGTCGCAGGCGCAGAACGGGCGCACGAATTCGTCGATCAGATCCTGATTCCCGGTGTGGATCAACTTGACGTACGGCCAGGCGGCGAGCAGCAGGACGCCGGCGAGGCCGGGGCTGCCCCACATGAGCTCTTCGCCGAGGATGTGGTTCTGCAGCGGAGACAAGCCGAGTCCGCCGAATTCGTCCGGAAACCCGGCCTTGTGATAACCGAGTTCGTAGGCCTGTTTGAGAAAATCGAACAGGGGCGAATCCGGCGCAACGACTTCCGCGGCCGGCAGGCGGTCGAGCGCAATACCGAGCGGGCGCATGACTTCTTCGGCAAACTTGTGCGCCGCTTCGCGGACTGCAACGTCTTCCTCGGTGAGGTCGAGATTGAGGTCGAAATAATCCATCGGCGGGTCTCCTGTCGGGACGTGTACGGTAGCGCGGCCGTGTCGACGACGGCCGGAATGCCCATGACACTATCAATGTGCGGGATTGACGCACTTGAGCCTGGTCAATTCGGCGCATCGGTTTCACGATTGAAAAACGGATGCGGGACCCCTGCGGTTGATGGTGTTCCGAACCGCCTGCAACTGAGTCGTCGCACCGTGCAACGCCGATTGGCCGAAAGACACACGAACTTTTGCGAACCGCTCACCGATGTCCGCAAGCACGTCGCGGCGGAATATCTGAAGACTCCCGGCATGGACCTTCCGGAGATGGCACTATTATTGGGCTACGCCGATATCAGCGCTTGCGGCCATGCGTTTCGCGGTTGGACTGGCGAAACCCCATCCGCTTGTCGAGAACGCATGTTGACCTACCGCACAATTCGGTAAAGCAGGAGCTACTTGAAAAGAATGCCGGCCCGTTTAGTCAAAAGGTGTCAGATTTATTTGCCAGAGCCATGATCAGCACGTCTTCCGAGAAACCAAATTGCTCAGGCGCCGACCGATTATTATTCGAGATCGTTTCGACAACGTGACGTTCCGGTCAGTCGGTTACGTACGGCAGCCGCTCGCATAAAGTTGCGGCTATCCCTGTCGCACCGGCATCGACCAGACGCCACGCATCACCATCGTGTCCATATAATCGTAAGTGTCCTGCGCGAGCGTGAGGGTTGGCATTTCCCGCGCGACCGCGCCGATGGCCACATCGCCTTCGAGCCGCGCCAGTGGCGCGCCGAGGCAAAAATGAATGCCGTAGTTGAACGTGAGATGCGGATTGGGGCTGCGATCGATATCGAACGTATCGGGATCGTCGAATCGACTGAGATCGTGATTCGCGCCGTGGATCATCACGAACACGCGCTCGCCGGCTTTCAGCTCGCGCCCGTGACGCTCGTGATCGGTTTTGACGAGCCGCACGGAGGCGAGGGTGGGCCCGTCGTAGCGCAGGATTTCTTCGACCGCCGGTTTGACGAGATCGGGATCGCTGCGCACGCGCGCACCGGCATCAGGATGTTGCAGCAGCGTGCGCACGCCGTTGCCGATCAGGTTCGTGGTGGTTTCGTGTCCCCCGAACAGGAACAGGATCGCGGTGCCGATCACTTCGTCCTCGGTCAACGCGTCGTCGTTCTCCCGGCAGGCGACGAGTTTCGTCAGCATGTCGTCGCGCGGACGCGATGTTCGCTCGCGGATGGCGCCGCGAAAATAGTCGGCCATCGCGACGGCGCCGGCTTCGGCGCGCGCATACTTGTCTTTCGACGTCGTCGCACCGCCGATGAACGGCTGCATTTCTGCCGACCATTCATGCAGCTGTTCCATGTCGTCCGGCGGTAACCCCAGCATCATGAGAATAACGTTCGCCGGCAACGGATAGGCGAATTCCTGGATGAAATCGAATTCGGATTTTTCCAGCAACGGTTCGAGCTGATGCGCGACCGCCTGCTCGATCGCGGGGCGCAGGCTCCGGATCGCACCGGGCGTAAATACCTTGTTAATCAGTTCCCGGATCCGGGTGTGCTCCGGCGGATCCTTGAATGCAACCCACGTATTCAGGTAGCGAATCACTTCGCTGACACTACTGCGCTGGTCGCTCGGCAGGCTCGCGAAATACGGGGTCAGGCGATCCGCCGAGATGGCGTCATCGCGCAGGACCTCGCGAACATCGTCGTAGCGCGTAAACACCCAGCTCTTCAGCGGCGCGCACCAGTGGCACGGATCGTCTTCCTGCAGCGTTCGGAACACCGGCAAGGGATTGTTAATCGTCGTCCGCTCGCGCGGGTTGTAAATGTCGGCATCGACAGCCATATCGGGCTCCCAGAAATGTTCATTAAGCCGCAGGAAGAGCGTTATCACCCACCGGTTTCTTGTTAGACTTCACGCCCCGGTCGGCCAGCGGACCGATCCCAACCCAATACAGGGTAACCGAGTATGAACGACGTCTACATTATTGGCAGTTACAGTACTGCGTTCGGCCGCCGGCCCGAAGACACGGTGAAGGACCTCACCCGTGAAGCGTACGAAGGCGTGCTTGCGGACGCGGGGCTCGACGATCCGAACCGCATCGAATCGAGCTGGTTTGGCAACTGCGGGATGTGGACCGACGATCAGGGCAGCATCCGCGGTCAGGTCTGCCTCACGCCACTCGTGCGCGAAGGGCATTTCCCGGAACGTATCCCGCTGACCAATGTCGAAGGGGGCTGTGCCACGGCATCGCTCGCGTTGAACGGCGCCTGGAAGGACGTCTTGTGCGGTCAGTCCGAAATGAGCATCGCGTTCGGCGTCGAAAAAACGTTTTTTCCGCACGAGGCCGAAAAGACCTCGAAGATGTATTTCGGCGGCATCGATCAGTACAACCCGGAGGAATGGGAGTCTTATTATCGCGAAGCGGGCGAGTTGGCCGGAAAACCGTTCGAACCCGGCCCTGATCGGACGATTTTCATGGACACCTACGCGATGCAGGCGTGCTATCACATGAAGCGCTATGGCACGACACAGCGTCAGATCGCCGCCGGCGCGGCAAAGAATCACAACCACGGCGCGTTGAATCCGAAAGCGCAATACCGCTTCGAAATGACGACGGACGAGGTGCTGGCGGATCGACCGGTCACCTGGCCACTGACCCGGGCAATGTGTGCGCCGGTTGGCGACGGCGCGGCAGCGGCGATCGTCTGCACGGCAAAAGTGCTCGAAGGACTCGCGCCGGAAGTGCGCGAACGGGCGGTGCGTATCGCCGGTCACGGCCTCAGTGGTGGTAAATACCGTTCGCTGGACGAAGACGGTCTCAGCCGGTTTGCCGCAGACCGTGCGTACGACATGGCGGGCATCGGACCGGCCGACATTGATGTCGCCGAAGTTCATGATGCGACATCGTTTTGTGAGGTGTTCCAAATTGAAATGATGGGATTTTGCGAGCGCGGCGAAGGCGGGGCGTTCATAGAAAGCGGTGCGACGACATTGGGCGGTACCATTCCGGTCAATACGTCGGGCGGGCTCGTGTCCAAGGGGCATCCGGTCGGCGCGACTGGCCTGTCGATGACGAACGAAATCGTGCAGCAGTTGCGCGGCGAAGCCGGTGACCGCCAGGTCGCGGACGCGCGTTACGCGCTCGCCGAAAATGGCGGCGGCGTGATCGGCTTCGACGAGGCCGCATGTTCGGTATTGATCCTGGAGCGGAGCGCCTGAGTCGGAATTTCCGGGTTCCGACACTGACCATCGGCGGGTAGAGCAGCATGAAGAAACGAAACGAGTCAGCGAAAAAATCGATGGGTCCGGGGTTGTCCCGATGGGCCGTGTTCGCTGTTTTACTGATGCTGGCGTGCACATCTCGCGCCGATTTTGAGTCGGCCAAGGCGGCCTACGACGCGGGCGATTACGTTACCGCACATAAGGAATTCCTGTTTCTGGCGGAAACGGGCGACTCGAGCGCGCAGACAGTGCTCGGTGTGCTCTACGAGAATGGCGCCGGCGTCGAACGCAACGTGATCGAAGCGGCGAAGTGGTATCGCCTCGCGGCGGAGCAGGGTAACGTCGCCGCACAGACGAACCTCGGATTCCTCTACGACACGGGCGAAGGCGTTCCCGAAGATAACGCGAAAGCCGTCAAGTGGTTTACCGAAGCGGCGAGGCAGGGCAGCGATCTCGCGCAATACAATCTCGGCAGCCTGTACCTGAAAGGGGAAGGCGTCGAGGCCGATCCGGCCGAAGCGGTACGCTGGTTCGAAACCGCGGCCGATCAGGGATTCATACCGGCACAACTGAAACTCGCGAGCATGTACGGCCAGGGTGACGGGATCGAAAAGGATTCGATCAAAGCCGCCGCATTACTAAAAGCCGCCGCGGAGAAAGGTGAACCGAGGGCGCAGTATCTGCTCGGCAATTTCTACGCCGAAGGGGAGGGGGTCGAGCAGGACCTCGTCAAAGCCTACGCGTGGTGCGGGACCGCGGCGGCCAACGGGCTGACCCTCGCGGCGCAATGTTTTGAACAGCTTGGAACACGCATGGACCCGGCCGATCGCGACCAGGCCCGACGCCTCGCGAAGGATTATCGCGAGCGCTATCGCAAACCCGACACCGGCAGTTGAGTGTGCGCGGCTATATTCCACGGCCGGTCGGAGCAAGTTCGGCGAGGCGCTCCGGAATTGTCGTCTCGCCCGGAACGGGGCTGCTATCCATCGAACCGCTGCGTGCGCCGGGCAGAAAGTACTCGTGTGTGCCTGAAGCACCGCGCAGGGTTAATCGGTGCTTCGCCTACAATGCGGTAGTTTGCGCGGTCAGGCTCCGTGCGAGCCGCAGCGGCGCATCGATGTCTTTTGAGTCCGGCCCAGGAGTAAAGAGCGCGAGACTGTCACGTAATTGCGCGAGCGCCTCGGCTTCTTCGGGTTCGCCGAGGCGCGATCGCAGCACGCCGAAATTTGCGCGCAGTTCGAGTGCACGCGATCCGTGTGTACGGGCGATGCGAACAGCCTGTTGGAACGCCGCGTAAGCGGCCTCGGGATCGTGACGGGAGTAGTTTTCACTCAGCAGCAGTTCACCACCCAGGCAGTGTAACGCGGGCAGCGCGTAGTTCGTTCCCGACTCGGCGACTGACCGATGAGCGCGCGCCAACAAGGTATTCGCCTCGTCGCAGGCGCCAACGATCATCTTTGAGGTCGCCAGTATCACGATAAACCACGGCTCCATCAGCCGCGCGCTCAGGTCGTGCGTTTTCTCGAAGCCGAGCTCCACTTCCCGCATACCCGGCTCGTGATCACCGAGATCGAGCATCGCCTGACCGCGCAGCATTTGGCTCCACGCGTAGGTGAAACGAAAGCCGTTCGCTTCGCTTAAGTCGAAAGACCGATCGGCACACTCGTACGCGAGCTCCGGTTCGCGTCGCCACAGGCGAACCAGGGCCGCGAGATTCAGCGCGGATGTAATCGTAAACAAATGCCCGATCTCTTCCGCGAGTTCGAGCATCTCGAGCATATGAACGCGCCCGCGGTCCGGGTAGCCGCGCTGCCACGCGGCGTTTGAGAGGCGCGACAAACACAATACGCCGGGATCGGAACCGTAAATGTGCGCGTGATTCCGGAAGCGGTCGCGATCATAGATAGCCATTGCCGCTTCGGCGTGTTTTTCGACTTCGATGAAATCGCCCTGAAAGAAATACGTGTTCGCCAATCCGGTATGTGCTTCCAGGCGCTGACCCGGGTCACCGGATTGCTCAGCCAGCTGAAACAGGTCACGGCTGAGATCGTGCGCTTTTGCGAGTTCCCCTCGCGACAGAAAATACGAGCGCAACCCGAACAGGATCGGGAAACGTTCGTGCGTCGCGTTCAGGGCCTTACTCAGTTCGAGCGATCGGGTAAACGCTTCGTAGACAGGTTCGGATCCGTTCCCCTTGAATGGTATGAGCAGCGGACCACGGGCCATTTGCAGCCGCAATTCCAGCTCATCACGAGAGCGTCCCGCGGGAACCTGGTCGAGCAGCTCAAGGCCCTTGTCGTAATGTGCGAGCGCTTCTTTGTGTGTTGCGCGAAGTACGGCGGCCTCGCCGGCGAGTATCCAGTAGGCAATCGCTTCCTCAAACCGTTCGGCGCTGGTCAGGTGACGCGCCACGATTTCCGGCCTTTCGTCGACCCTGAGCGGGAATTCATCCACGAGGATGCGTGCGACCCGCGCATGATATTCGCGCCTCTCTGAACGCAGCAGCGAAGAGTACGCCGCATCCTGAATCAACGCGTGTTTGAAAATGAAGATCGTTTGCAGCGTTCTTTTACGTTTGTAGATCACCCCGAGATCGAGCAGCTCCTTCAAGCCGTTATCGGCTACCTCGTCGGGCAGCAGGGACTTGATCAGTTCGTAGGAAAACTCGCGGCCGATAATCGCGCCCCATTGTGCGACCCCTTTTCCGTCCCGTAGCCGGTCGAGACGGGCCATCAGTGAATCCTGCAGTGACGAGGGAATAGCGAGATTCGTCACCGCCCGTACGAGTTCGTAGCGCCCGTCCGACTGAACGAGAAGATCGGATTCGAGCACCATTTTCGTGAATTCCTCGGCGTAGAGCGGTACACCGTCGGATTTCGCCTCGATTTGATCGACGAGTTCCGGCGGCAGCGAACACCCGCCGCAAACGTTGCTGATGATCCTGCGGATACCCTCGCCATCGAGGCGCCGCAACGGCATGTCGACAATGTCGCCCCGACGTCCCCACGGTCGTACGAATTCTTCGCGCGCAACGAGCAGCATCAGCGACGGCGTGTCGTCGAAGCGATCGAGTCCCAGCTCGATCAAATCCAGGGTAGAGGGATCGGCTGCCTGAAGATCTTCGAGCACAACGAGAACGGGAGTCCGCGTGCTCACTTCGACCATCCAGTCGAGTATCGTATCGAACGTTCGTTGTTTGCGCTGTGCCGCGTCGAGCTGTTCAAACACCGGGCCAAAAGATTTTTTCAACGACAGCAATGCGGCGAGAATGTCTTCCGTATCTTCCTGTGGGAAGCGCAATCCGCCCAGTACTTCGCGCAGCCGATCGAGCCTTACCTGTTGCGGGTCATCCTGACGGACGCGCAATACCCGGTGAATTAACTCGATGAACGGGTAAAGCGCGGTATCGGCGTGGAGCGGCGAACACACGACGGTCATGGGAGTTCCGCCGTCGGTGCGCACGCGTTCGCGGATTTCCTGGATCAGCCGCGATTTGCCGATGCCGGCTTCCGCGTGAATGAAATACTTGGAATGGATGCCCTGTTTCGCGACGTCCCACGCGTCGTACAGACGTTTTAACTCTCGTTCGCGGCCCGCAATCTCTCCGGAATTGGAGCGCCGAAAAGCGTTGTAACGACCGCGAAAGTCGCGGACACGGACGACGGAGTGCAGGATAATCGGTGCGCCGACCCCGCGCAGGGCAGTGGCTCCGCGGCTCTCGGTGTCGAACGAGTTCTGTAGCAGGCGCAGGGTCGCATCGCTGATAAGCATCTCGTTCGGATTTGCTTCGGCCTCGATACGCGCGGCGATATTTGGTGTATCGCCGAGCGCAAGCTGCTCCCGGTGCGGCCCACCGCCGACGTCCCCGATAACGACCTGACCGGTATGTATGCCGATGCGCAATTTGATAGGGCGACCGTCGTGCGTACACACGTCGGCGATTGCGCCAATAATTTCCAGGCCGCATGTCACCGCGCGTATGGCAGCGTCCTCGTAGGCGATCGGGTAGCCAAAATAGACCAGCAGACCGTCGCCGAGGTATTGCGCCACGTGTCCCCCGGCGTCATCGATAATCTGGCCGCACGTTTGCTGGTAGCGACGGATCAGTTCGCGCAGGTCTTCGGGATCCAGTTGTTCGGCGAGTTCTGTCGAACCGACGATGTCGCAAAACATCACGGTCAGCTGACGACGCTCTGCCCGGTGTGCACCCCTTTGCTTTTCGACGAGGACCAGTACTTTACCGTTTTCATCGACTGCTATTTGCTTCGCGTCGATCAGGTCTGCCTTGATATCCTCAACGTCTTCGTCATCAAGATGAAATCGCCGCTTCAATATCCGATACGCGACGCGCCGATCCTGGCGCAGCAGCGCTTCGACGTCGCGTATCATCTGGTCAAAGTCGGCGATTTCACTCATCGGGTCGGGACGGTTCTGTTTCACTGCGGTCGTGCCCGGTTTTTGCGGTAACGGGCCTGTCAGAAGTATATATTGATCGCAGTGAGAGAACCCGGAGCGTTTGGAGGAACTGTGTGAAATGCTGCATATTTGGCGACCTTGGACGGCGAATTGTTTTCGCCGGCGCCATCCGGTGTCTGAACAACGCCGTCGCGATGAATCTTCACTTTCCTGTCTCGTCAATGGAACCGCCTTACTCCGATAGCGCACTCGCCCGGTGCGTTCGTGACGACGCGGCCAACGCTGCGCTCTGATCGGCATGACGTTCGAGCACGTTGCAATAGTTTTGTGCGGTTTGGTCGTGTCGCTGCACGCTTACGGTTCTTCGCGGGTGTTCATCGCGCGCCGTTCCGGTACGGCGAGCGGTCGTCAGCCACGGCTGCCGGATCTCGGTCGGCAGCATTTCGTCAGTCAGCTCGCGCTCTTTTTGATGATCATCGGGTTGTTGATCTACGGTTCCCCCGATCCCGAAATTCTCGGAATCGTGCCGGCAACCTCGCCCGTCGTTGCCTTTGCCGCGGGGAGCGCTGCTTATATAGCGTTGCTCGTGACGCTCGAGGTTGTCAGCGCGCTGTTCGGTGTTCGCGAACGGCTGCACGATGTTGCATTCGAGGCGCTGCGATTCGTGTGGCCGCGTGAACGTGCCGGAAAACCCCTTGCCGTGGTTGCGGTTTGTGTTCTGAATCCGGTGACCGAAGAAGTGATTTACCGCGGCGTCATGATCGGCATGCTCGGTAGTGTGATTGATGACTTTGCCGTCGCCGCCGCGCTCGGATTGTTCGTCAGCCTTGTTGCTCACATTTATCAGGGTGCACTGGCAATCGCTGCGCAATTCTGCTTTCACCTATGCGCCATAGCGTTATTCTTTTCGCCGTTCGGCCTCGTTGCCTGTATTGGCTTTCACTTTGCCGGGGACGTGGTGCCCGTCGTCACGATGCGGTCGGCGATGCGGGGCTGGGCCGGGCGCAGGCGGGCGGAATTTTCCCGCCGTTCCTGAAGCGTCGGCGGCGCAACGCAAAGCAAAAACAGGCGATGCACCCCGAACCGGACTTGAGGTTTCATTCGTCCGGTCATACTGTAAGGCGCTCAGGGAGACGGGTCGCATGGTTCGAGGTCGTCGTTCCCGCCATTCGAGGAGCGCAGGAAAATGTCCAGAATCTCAATCGTTCTCGCGCTGTGTAGCGTCGTGTCGATGTTGCCGGCCGCCGCGCATGAAGCGCAGCTTGCCCCATTGATGGATATGAAGTTGCCCGATCTGCCGGGCCACCAGGTCACGATGCTGCAGATCACCTACCCGCCGGGCGGCTATTCGACCCCGCACCACCACAAGGGTGCGCATACGTTTGTCTATGTGTTGTCGGGATCGCTTGAAATGGGTGTGGAGGGCGGCGACCCGGTCGTTCTGAAAGCGGGTGAAACGTTCTACGAAGCGCCTGACGATATTCATAACGTGTCGAAGAACGCGAGCCCGGACGAGGCGGCTGTGTTCCTCGTCTTTTTTCTTCACCCCGAGGGTATCGCACTGGTTACACCGATCGAGGAAAGCCACTAGGGAGAGTTGCCCACGCAGGGCGGCCGTCAACACCGTTGCAACAGGCGGCGGAGTTTGACGTTTAAGCGTCTGCGTGGTCGGTCAACCCCGGGCCGCTCGGTATCGGACCGCGAACGCGCGCCAATTGGCGAGGCAACTGCGTTCAATCGAATAGTGAGCGCACATCCCCCGAAGAACACCCACTAACGCCCCGGATCGGAAAACGCGAAGCGGTTGCGGTTAGAATCGTCGATAGAAACCGCAAAGACCGGAGTAACCTGATGTCAGACCTGCAAGCCGACCTGTTCAACCTCGCGATGTCCGCCGAAGCCCAGCCATTGATGGACGCGGTGAAAGTACATATCGCGGAAAACGTGGATCCCATTACCGAGGAATTTTTCGCGCTCGACAATGAAAAATCCGATCGCTGGAGCTGGCATCCGCGGCAACTCGAGCTGCTCGATGGCGCGAAAGCGAAAGCGAAGTCATCCGGATTGTGGAATTTCTTTTTGCCCGATTCAGAAATGGGCGACGGTCTTACGAATCTCGACTACGCGTACATTGCGACCGAACTGGGTAAGTCACCGCTCGCGTCCGAGTCGTTGAACTGCAGCGCACCGGATACCGGCAACATGGAAGTTCTCGAACGGGTCGGGACCGCGGCACAAAAAGAACAATGGCTGAAGCCGTTGCTCGCCGGGGAAATCCGTTCGGCTTACGCGATGACGGAGCCGGATTTGCCGTCCTCGGATGCGAAGAATATTTCGACCAGCGCCGTACTCGAGGGTGACGAGTGGGTGATCGACGGCGAGAAATTCTACATTTCAGGTGCTGGCGATCCGCGTTGCAAGATCATGATCACGATGGTGAAGACGAGTCCTGACGCAGCGCCGAGCAAGCAACAGTCGCAGATCCTTGTACCAATCGACGCACAAGGGGTCGAGATCCTGGAGGGCATGGAGGTCTTCGGACATGACCATGCGCCGCGGGGGCATATGCATATCCGCTTCAACAACGTACGCGTACCGAAAGAAAACCTTCTTCTGGGTGAGGGCCGCGGGTTCGAAATTTCACAGGTGCGGCTCGGACCGGGCCGGATCCATCATTGCATGCGTTCGATCGGCAAGGCGGAAAAGGCACTCGAACTGATGGTGAAGCGGGCCGGTACCCGGGTCGCCTTTGGCAAACCGATCGCGAAGCTCGGCAAGAACGTCGAGGTGATCTCCCGGGCGCGGATTGAAATCAATGCGATGCGCCTCTCCGTATTGCAGGCGGCGAAAGCGATGGATGTACTCGGTAACAAGGAAGCCCGGGTATACGTCAGTGCGGTCAAGGCCATGGTGCCGGAGAAGGTGTGTTTAATCATCGACCAGGCGATCCAGATGCACGGCGCTGCCGGTATGTCGCAGTGGACGCCGCTGGCTGAAATGTACTGCGACCTGCGCCATCTCCGGTTTGCCGATGGCCCCGACGAGGTCCATCACATGGTCGTCGGGCGTGCCGAACTGCAGCGACACGGGCTATGGTAGAGCGCATGCAGCGATGAGTTACCACGTCGACCCGGGCGATATCGAACGCTACGCAAGCGACGGTGCGGTCGCGTTGCGGGCAGTCGTCGACGATCGGTGGCTGGAACGCTTGGCCGGAGCGATCGAGCAGGACATGCGGGAACCCGGCCCGTTCTATCATGGTTACGAATCCGATGGCGGCCGTTTCCACGGCAACCTCCGTCTGTGGGAGACCGATGCGACGTTCCGCGAATTCTGCCTCGATTCTGATCTACCTCGCGTCGCCCGGCAATTCCTCGGCGCGTCGAAAGTAAACCTGCTCTATGACCAGTTGTTCGTGAAAGAGCAAAGTATGGGGCAGCGTACCCGCTGGCATAACGATCAACCGTACTGGCCGATCCGTGGATCCCAGGTGCTATCGATCTGGGTCGCGCTCGATCACACAACTTCCGACAACGGCCGACTTGAATTCATCCGCGGGTCGCACCGTTGGGATCGCTGGTTTCAGCCGGAAACGTTTGGCAAAACTGCCGACATCGGATACGCGCGTAACCCTGACTACGAAGACATTCCGGATATCGAAAGCGCGCGCGAGGACTACGATATCTTTTCCTTCGATCTGAAACCCGGTGACGTATACCTGTTTCACGCAATGACCGTACATGGCGCCGGCGGTAATCTGGTGCATGACCGCGCCCGAAGAGGCTATACCGTTCGTTATACCGGTGACGATGTGACGTACGATCCGCGCACGGGGGTCAGTCAGCCGTTGCTGTGCGATGCACTCGTCGCGGGCGGTTCCCTGGATTGCGCCCAGTACCCGGTAGTCCTGCACGGGACATAGAGTTTTGCGCGGGAAACGGTTGCGCAGGCTAGTCGTTGCGCTGGTCGGCTCGCGGTTCGACGATGTACTCGTCGAGATTGGCCGCTCGGGTCATCACGTAGTAGTCGACGTTACGAAACGGTGAATTCACCACGATACGGCCGCGTTCGTTACGGTAATACGTGGTCATGCCTTCATGCGTCCACACCATGTTCTCGTGCGCATCGTCGACGCGTTGGTTGTAGGCGTCGTTGATCTCTTCGCGACACTCCACCGCACCGAGGTTCTCCGCACTCATTTTCCGGATCACATCCATGACATAGTGCATCTGCATTTCGACGACGAAGATCAGACTGCCGCCGTGGCCGGGTTGCAGATTCGGACCGTAGAGCGTGAAGAAATTCGGAAAATCGGGGACGACGGTACCGAGATAGGCGCGCGCGTTGTCGTCTTCCCACGCCTCGCGCAACGAGCGCCCGGAGCGCCCGTGGACGTCGAACGTCGTAATAAAACGCAGGACGTCGAAACCGGTCGCGAGCACGAGAACATCGGCTTCGAATTCGCGACCGTCTTTCGTCACCAGTCGATCCGCTTCGATGCGCGTAACCGGGTCATCGACGAGTTCAACGCGTTCGTTGCGCAACATCCGGTACCAGCCGTTATCCATGAGCATGCGCTTGCCGAACGGCGGATAGGTCGGCAGGACCTTGTCGAGCAGATCCACCCGATCGCCGAGTTCGCGCTTGATGTGGTCGGTGAAAAATGCCCGGTGGGCATCGTTTGTCGCGTTCAGCGAGCGGTCTTTAAAAGCCCAGTCGGGATCTTTCTGCAGCGCGGAATGAATACGATCGTTAAATGTCCAGCCGAGGCGAACCCGGTACCACGCCTGGTACAGCGGTACTTCACGCAGCATGAAACGGAGTGCCTCCGGGACCTCGCACCGGAATTGGGCGAACGGCGCGGCCCAGTGCGGGGAGCGCTGGAATATCGTCAGCGATTTAACGCGGTCCTGGATCTCGGGGCCGGTTTGCATGCAGCTCGCGCCGTTGCCGATGATCGCGACCCGCTGGTTCGTGAGATCGACGTCGTCGCGCCATTCGGCGGTATGAAACGTCGGCCCGGCGAAATTGTCGAGCCCGTCGATATCCGGTCTGATCGGCGGGTTGAAGATTCCGGTTGCGCTGATCAGTATCGTCCCGTCGAGCGTTTCTTCCCTGCCGTCCGGGTTTGTGATCCGGACGCGCCACGATTGATCAGCTTCATCGTAGTGCGCGTCGCGAACGTCCGTACCGAACCGGATCATCGATTTGATCCCGAACGATTCGGCAACGTGTTCAAGGTATCCGTGCAGTTCGTCGCGCAGCGCAAAGAACATTGACCAGTCGTGCATCGCGAACGAATACGAATAGAGGTGATTCGGTGTGTCCACCCCGGCGCCCGGGTAATGATTATCGAGCCAGACCCCACCGACCGTTTCATTCTTTTCGATGATGGTGAATGGGATCCCGGCGGCTTTCAGATTCACCGCGGCGCAAATACCCGATACTCCCGCGCCGACGATAATCACGTGGAATCCTTCAGGTACCGGAATGTGTTCGTCGGACACCGGTTTTTCACCGAGCTGACTCGCCGTGAACGTGCCGTATTCGCTCGGCACCGGTTCGCCCATAGACACGCTGAGCATCCGTACGAGCAGATCGGGATCCGGTTCGGGGATCGCCACCGGTTCGCCACTACGCCACGCGATGATCGCATCACTGGCGGCGGCACGGATTTCCGCCTGTACATCCTCGGGCAAACCGCCACTGTCATTGTCACCGAGACCGCTGCCGCGTGACGGGCAATAGGGCGACTCGAGCCAGTGCAGATCGCCGGTCATCTGTACGAGCACCATCAGCAGCGTGGGTATGTTCGCGACGTTAACCGCCGCCCTGATTTGTTCGTTTTCGTCCGGGATGATCGCTGCTGACATTAACGGCTCCTCGCCTGCTATCTCGTCGTGCCGGGATTCGGAGCCGCCCATTATATCCGTGTCGGGAATGCGACTGCGCTATAGCGTTGTAGCCGTCGTTCGTACGGGTTGTGTCAGCGCGGGAGGCGCCGCCCCGTGTGGACGGGCAGGCCGTCGAGAGGGGAAGCTAGCCTGTCGCGGAAATTTCGACCGGCCCCGCTTCCACCCGGTTGCGACCGGCTTTTTTTGCCTGGTACAGGCGTTTGTCGGCGAGCTCGAGCAATTGTTCCGGTGAATCGAAGCCGATCTGCATGTCGGCGACCCCGGCTGAAATGGTCACGTCGATCGCGCGGGTACCGGACGCACTGTCGAATTCGAACGACGACCCGGCCACGGCGACCCGCATGCGTTCCGCGAGGACCGTGGCTTCCGCGGCCGTCGTCTCGCGCAGCAGGCAGGTAAATTCCTCGCCGCCGTAGCGAGCGAACACGTCTTCGGTTCGGGTTGCCGCGTGGCAGCGCCCGGCGAGTTCCTTGAGAACTTGATCGCCGACGAGGTGTCCGTAGCGATCGTTAACGCGTTTGAAATGATCGATGTCGATAAAGATGACAGACAACGGGCGCAGTTGGCGCTCGTGCCAGGCGAACTCGACTCTCAGCTGGTCGCGCAAAAAGCGTTCGTTGAAGACTCCCGTCAGGTGATCCTGAGTCGCCGACTCGTAGAGATACATCGCGTACTGCTCTTCGATCGAGTCGCGAAATTCAAATTTAAACAACGTGTCCGAGCCGAAATTGAGCCGTTCGCCGCCCTGCATTTCGTGGATTTTGATGTCTTTCCCGTCGACTACCGAACCATTCGTGGAACCAAGGTCTTCGAGCGTGACCGAGCCGTCCGCACCGGCGATGAACAAGGCGTGACGTCGGCTGACGCCGTCGTCGTCGAGCACCACATCGCAATCCGGCGCGCGACCGAGTATCAGTCTGCCCGTACCGAGACGATACGTGCGCCCGACGAACGTGCCGTTCAAGACGGTCAAATAGGCGTTGCGGTGCTGCGGTTCGTCATCGGCGACGCCGCGGCCGCGGCGTACCCGGGTGCGCTCACCACTGCGGGGCGATGTAAACGTGTCGATTTTCGTCATGTTCCTGTCCGGGCAGGGCTGCCAGCCTGTCGCTTGGGTTATCTCACGTTAACGACTGACCCTGCGTATTCTTGAGCGCCGGCGGCCTCCTGTCGGGGCATCCGTTAGCTAAAGAAATGGACGAAATCTGCCGAAATCCATGCATGAATAGCCGAAAATCCGGGGTCGCCTCGCCGCCTTCGCATGTCTGTCCCTGAACCCAATCTGTCCGTTGTTGCCACGACTGACGGCGCGGCTGACACCGGTCCTCATAACGGATCGCCCGTCACCGGGATCCCCGCCCCGCCGCCATCGCAACGTCTCGATGGCTGGCTTGCGCTCGTGTGCCGCATGGTCCCGGACGTCCGTGCCGCGTTCGCCGGATTTGACGACGACCCGACGGGCGAGTTCGGCCGTGCAGCCCACTGGCCCGTGGAGAATTCACCAACCACGGACCTGGTGACGGCGGCCTGGCAGGCGCTGCAGCGCGACGAGGGGACGGCGCGCGAAGTTGACGACGACGGCGATGAAATACTGGCGCGGCGCCTCACCCTCGGGCCGGGACGACGCGGCGCCATCGCGATTGCTGTACCCGGACTCACCGATTCCTCGCGTGATGCAATCGTGCAGTTACTCGACTGGTCGGCCGTGTGGCTCGACTTCGCCTCGCAGCCGCAATCCAGTGATCGCGCCGGCGACGATATGGCCGGCCTTTTGCTGGCCGGGCTCGACGCGGCCGATTCCCGTCGTGCCGCGACTCGTATGGCCGGGATCATTGCCGCTTCACTCGACGCCGAGCGGGTCAGTATCGGGATCGTGGAAAAGGACGACATTGAACTTATCGCGTTATCGCACAGCGCCGCGTTCAATCCGCGCCTGCGTTTGAATCGGGATATCACCGCGGCAATGGCCGAGACGATCGACGAAGGCTGTCCCGTTGTCTATCCGATTGAGGCTGCGGGTGCGGCTTACGCAACGCACGCTCATGAGCGCTTGTGCGAAGGTGAACCGAGAACCACCGCGTGCTCGATCCCCATGCTCGACGGTGAGGTCACAATAGGCGCCGTCGTGGTCGAACGCGCCATGCAGAACCCGTTCAGCGCGGAAGAACGGGATCGCATAAGCGGCTGCGTGGACGCCGTCGTCCGGGTCACCGTCGCGCGCCGGACGATCGATCGGTCGTTGATTGGACATGCCGCAGACGTCATCGACGACGGCCGACGCTGGTTGCGCTCGCGAGGCAATGTTGCGGCAAAGGCGCTGCTGCTCGCCGGCCTGGTCGGTCTCGCCGTCATGGCGTTCGGCACCGGCAGTCTGCAGGTATCGGCGCCGGCACTTCTGGAAGGCAAGATACACCGCTCGTTAACGGCGCCGATCGACGGCTACATCGCCGAAGCACCGGCGCGCGCCGGTGATGTGCTCAAGGCCGGAGACACGATCGCGGTCGTCGATACGCGCGGACTTGAATTCGAACGTCGCCGCTGGGCCAGCGAACGCGTGGAATACCAGAAAGCCCATCGTCGCGCGATCGCGGAACTCGATCGCGCCGAAGCAACGATCATGAAGGCGCGCCTCGGCCGGGCAACGTCGCAACTGGCATTGATCGAGGAGCAGTTGCAGCGTGCGACGGTTACTGCACCGTTCGACGGCATGATCGTGTCCGGGGATCTCAGCCGTTCGATGGGTGCGCCCGTTTCGCGCGGTGACGTGTTGTTCGAAATTGCCCCGCTCGACGACTACCGGGTAGAACTCGAAGTCGACGAACGGGACATCGCCGGAATCGAGGTCGGTCAAACCGGCCATCTCGCTCTGACCGCACTGCCGGGTGAAAGGCTGGCCTTCACCGTGGACCAGGTGATGAGCGTGGCCGAGTCGAGTGACGGACGGACCGTCTTCAGGGTCGAGGGACAACTCGATGCAGCCGCGCCGTTGCTACGGCCGGGCATGCGCGGGGTTGGCAAAATAGGCACCGGTGAAGATCGCCTGTTCCGCGTGTGGACCCATGGCGTCGTCGCCCGCGTTCGCTTGTGGTTGTGGTCGCGAACGCCGTGAACAAGCCGGCAGGAGAACCGCTGGACTGGACCCGGCTGTCGACAAAAAGTCCGTGTCTGCGTCGTGCCATCACGGTCCACCGCCATCGTTACCGTTCGCAACGCTGGTATTTGTTGCGCGACCCGGCAACCGGCCAGTGGCAACGGCTCAACGCAAGCGCGTACGGCCTCGTCAAGCAGCTCGACGGGCGTCACGATCTGAACACCGCGCAGCAGGCCGCTGAACTCGATGATGCGGAAGCCATGGCCGTGATCGACGCGCTGAACCGGGCTGATATGCTCGATTGGGGTGTCTCCGCAGATGCCGACGCGATGCATGATCGCGCGGATCAGGGGGTCAACCGCAAGCGCCTGCATCAGGTACTGACCCCGTTTTCCATTCGCATACCGCTCCTCGACCCGGACAGATTTCTGGACCACTATCTCCCGCTCGCACGCGCCTCGTTTTCGCTCGCGGGATTCGGCGTGTTCGTGCTGTTGCTCGGTCTCGCCACGACGCTCGCCGTGGACGACTGGGACGCGATTAGCGGTTACTGGTCGGCACGCGGATTCACCCGCTACAGTCTGTTTTTGATCCCGATCGTCTACGTGTGCATGAAAATCGCGCACGAACTCGCCCACGGCCTCGCCGCGAAACGCTGGGGGGCAGAGGTGCGCGATATGGGTATCGTTTTGTTGCTGTTGATCCCGATCCCGTACGTCGACACGTCCGCGGCGTGGGCATTCCCGCAGAAGCGGCGCCGGCTCGTCGTCGGTGCCGCCGGCATCGCGGCCGAACTCGGCCTCGCCGCGCTCGCGACGATCGTGTTTGTGCTCGTCGAGCCCGGCGTGATCAAGGATTTCGCCTATACGGTCATGCTGCTCGGCAGTGTGTCGACGCTCGTGTTCAACGGTAACCCGCTGCTGCGGTTCGACGGTTATTACGTTCTTGCGGACGCGATAGAAATTCCGAATCTCAGTCCCCGCGCTACCCGTTACTGGATCTACCTCGCCCAACGCTACGTCTGCGGTTTGACCGACGCACGTTCGCCGGTGAGCGCGCGCGGCGAGCGCGGATGGTTTTTCGGTTATGGCGCGGCGTCGACCGTCTACCGGCTTGGCGTGATGGTCGCGATAGCATTGTTCGTCGCCGCCGAACTTCCCCTGGTCGGGATGGCACTCGCGATCACGGTCCTCACGTTGCAGCTCGCGATGCCGCTCGGTCGGCAACTGCGCTTTATCGTCGCCTCGCCGCGTCTGGCCGGGCATCGTCGCCGCGCATTGTCGTGCGCCGCCGTCGGAATCCTCGCGCTGGTCATTGGATTACTCGCCGTCCCCGCACCGTTGTCGACGTACGCCGAGGGGGTTGTGTGGTTACCCGAGCATGCCCGGATCCGCGCCGGCACCGACGGTACGATCGCGACGCTGTTCGCGGACAACGCGGCCGCGGTCGAACCGGGCGCGATTCTCGCGCGCATAGATAACCCGTTGCTCGATGCCCGGGTTCGGGCACTCGAGTGGGAATTGCAGGAAACAGAACTGCGGCGCGATGTCGCGCGGGTCGACGACCGGGTCGATGCCCAGGTGCTGCGTGACACCGTGAGACGGCTGCGCGCCGATCTCGTCGAACTCCGCGACGAGGCGGCGGGCCTTGAGGTCACGATCCCCGTCGGCGGGCGCCTCGTGATCCCGAAATCGCATCATCTCGAAGGACGTTACGTACACAAAGGCGACGTCATTGCCTACGTCCTCGAATCCCCGAACCCGACCGTACGCGTGGTTGTGCCACAGCGTGATATTGGCCTCCTCCGCAGTGGTGTTCGCGCCACGAAAGTCCGTCTGGCCGAGGAGGGCGGCACTACATTGAACGCCGCGGTTCTTCGGGAAACACCGTCAGCGACGCGCGAACTGCCGAGCCCCGCGCTCGGAACGCTCGGTGGCGGCCTCATCGCCGTCGATCCCGCCGATGCCAGCGGCACTGCCGCGATCGACGGCCTTTTCGTTGTCGATCTTGCGCTCGATAACGTGCCGATATCGCAGCGAGTCGGTGGACGTGTCCACGTGCGCTTCGAACATCCGGCGGAACCGCTCGGTTTCAGACTGTACCGGGCCGTTCGTCAATTACTGTTAAGTCGGCTCGCCGTCTAGTTTCCCGGTTCAAGCGCACCCGGCCGATGCCGATAAAAAACGAACATGAAAGCGACTCATCAACCCACTCGCCGTTGCCCCATGCCTGAGCGAAGATCTTCGGTCGGGTCGGCGCGGCGAGCCCGCAATGCCCATGGAACGGTGCTCACCGGGGTCGTATTGCTGCTAAGTGTGCTGGCCGCCGGATCGGCCCGCGGCGAAGAAGAGACGTTCGAATGCGTGGTTGTCCCGCATTCCGTACTCGATCTCAGTAGCGGGGTTAGCGGTCGCCTCGATAGCGTGCACGTCGACCGCGCGGCCCGGGTCAGCGCCGGACAAGTACTGGCAGAACTCGAATCGCACGTTGAGCGGGCTACGTTGAGGCTCGCCAGCGCGCGTGCGGCGATGCGCAGCGAACTGAATTTGCGCGAAGCGCGTCTCGAATACGATGAAAGACGCCAGAACCGCATGGCGAACCTGTCTCTGAATCGGGTCGCCTCGGCCCAGGATGTCGACGATGCCGAGCGTGACGCCGTGCTCGCGGGGTGGCAGGTTCGCGTGGCGAAAGATAATCTTGAACTCGCGGCACTCGAAGCCGAGCGTGCCTCAGCATCGCTGGAATTGCGCGAGGTATTGAGTCCGTTCGAAGGCGTCGTCGTCGAGCGCTTTAAATCGCCCGGTGAGTATGTCGACGAGGAACCGATCCTGCGCGTGGCACGGCTCGACCCGCTACGCGTCGAGGTCATTATTCCGATCCAGCACCACGCCCGCTTCAGACCGGGCCTCGATGCCCGGGTCTTTCCCGAGACGAGTCCCGATGAGCCCTGGGTTGCCGAAGTCACCGCCGTCGATGCGGTTGGCGACCCCGCCAGTGGTACGTTCCGCGCCCGGCTCGAGTTGCCGAACCCCGAAGGTAAACTTCTCGCCGGAATCAAGTGCATGGCGTCGCTCGAATCGGGCGATCCGCTGCAGAGTCCCGACGGCGTGGTACTGGACGAGTCCGTCGTGCCGCTGTGGTACTCGCCGCAGGATATGAATAACGAATCTGATCTCCTTCCAGGACAGCAGGAAAATCCGAATTCCGACCCTGTTGTCGCCAATGTCACCGACGTTCAGGGATCGGACGATGCGTCTGATTCGACCCGCGACGGTGCTATCGCCGCCGAGGAACCGTTCGAACAATCCACCGAGACATCGGATGACGCTCCCGGCACGCCCGGCACAGATCCGATTGTCGGCGATGCGACTGTCGTTGACGGGATTCTCGACTCGACCGACCCGATGGACGAAAACGCGATGGCCATCGAAGAGGCGTTCGAAACGTCTGATGAGACAACAGACGACGTCGTCGGACCGCGAGTCACGGATCCCGCCTCTGCTTCGGTCCCTGCACCGGGGTCTGATATCGACCTACCCGGTTGATTTAAATCAACTATCGAGCCCCTTAGTCGGGGCTCACGTGATCCGGGTCACAACTCACCCGACCATCCCTCTACCCCCTCAAGCGCTGGTCCTTCGGGACCGAAACAGTGATATGGACCATTGGAATCCAGGTACCCGCACGTGCTGAGACGACCTCGCGACAGGGCCGATCCCGTCGCCGGGCGACGCTCGCCCGCGCGCCGAATGCGGCCCCCCCATCCGTTGCGGCGTCTTGCCCGGTTCGTCGCGGCCCGGTTACGCGGGATACCTTTATCGCGATCCCCGGTGGTCGAAGGGCTCGAGCCACGCATGCTGCTATCGGCGGAGTTCGGTCCGGGGATCGATCCGGAGCGGGACATCGTCGCCAACGATCCGCTCGACGCAGGCACGGGTCAAATCCCGGGCGAATCGCTCGCATTCCTGCAAGACGACACGGCGGTCACGACAACGCCATCGCCTTTCGGCCTCGAAGCGCTCGGTGCTGCACTGGGCAATAGTGAGGATCCGGCGCAGGGTCGTCGCGAAATCGTTTTCGTCGATGCGAACGTCGATGACCACGCGACGTTAATCGCCGGATTGCAGCAAGCCGATCCCGATGTCGAATTGCGCATTGTCGTACTCGACAGCGAACGCGACGGCATCGAGCAGATCGACGAAGTACTGAAACACGCATCGGACATCGACGCCGTACACGTGCTGTCACACGGCAGCGACAGGGGCATCCAGCTCGGCAGCACGTGGCTTACGCAGGAAAACCTGGGCACCTACGCCGATCAGATCGCTGACTGGCAGCGCGCCCTCGATCAGAACGCCGACCTGCTGCTCTACGGTTGCGACCTCGCATCGAGCACGGCCGGACGCCTGCTCGTCGATAACCTCGCCGGGCTTACCGGGGCAGACGTCGCCGCATCGATTGACCTGACCGGTAATGCGACGCTGGGCGGCGACTGGGACCTCGAATACGCGACGGGCAGGGTTGATGCCGCCGTCGTTGTTTTTGCTCCCGCCCAAATGCAGTGGGACGGAACACTCGCGGCCATCACGGTGACCACGACCGTCGATGAGCTCGACGGTGCAGTAACGTCGATCGACGACCTCGAGCTGACACCGGGCGGCACGGGTATCTCGCTGCGCGAGGCCGTTATCGCCGCTAACGATACGCCGGGAGATGACGTTATCTTCCTGCCCGGCGGGACCTACGTGCTCGACCTCAGCGGCGGCGGGCCGGACGAAGAACACGGTGACCTTGATTTCGACGATGTGGTTTCAGTCGTCGGATCGGGCGCGAAGAGCACGATCATCGACGGCAACCTCACCGATCGCTTGTTGAATTTCGTGTCCGGCGCCGCCGGCAGCTCCGTCTCGGGCGTCACGTTACAGAACGGAAACCCAGGCAATGCCGATGGCGGCGCGATCCTGAGCCAGGTTGCCTTGACGGTAACGGATGCCGAGATCGTCGGGAATACCGGCAAGAACGGTGGCGCCATTACCGTCAACGATACCTTGACCCTGGACCGCGTCACCATTGAAGGCAACACGGGAGGCGTTGCAGGCGGCGTGTTACTGAACAGTGGATCGGACCATAGTCTGACCAATGTCACGATCAGCGGGAATAACGCGACTAATGGAAGTGGCGGCGGCCTCTACACGAAAGGCACGACCAACCTGACAAACGTGACCATCGCGGGCAACTCGGCGTTTGTCGACGGCGGCGGAATCTACAACGATGGGACAACGATCAGGGTCAGCAATACGATAATTGCGGACAACACTGCTACGGGCACCGGCAACGACGCCTTCGGAACCTTCGTCAGCAATGGTTCGAACCTGATCGAGGACACGACCGGCGCGTTCGGGTTTGCTGGCGACACCATCGGGTTCGATCCCAACCTGGATCCGCTGGACGACTACGGCGGTGAAACCCGCACCCATAAACTGGGGACCGGGAGTTTGGCGATCGGCGGCGGTACGGACATCGGTGCCCCCAGCGTCGACCAGCGCGGATTCGTCCGCGACGACGGGTTGCCGGACATCGGTGCATTCGAAGCCGGCACGATGACGCTGCCGGCCACGGCACAGCTCGGGTTGTCGACGAATCAAAATGTCGTCACGGGTGGACAGTCCGGCACGGAAGACTGGGACGATGCGGATATCCTCGCAATCAAGGACCCGCTCCTGAACCTCGGGCCGGGCACGACGAGCGGCGATTTTTCGATCGCATTTGCCGGTAACGGTTTCGACGTGGGCTGGAATATCAACGCCGCGCACTACGTCACGGCTGACATCATGATCGGCGCGACCAGCTTTCTGTTAGAGGCCGGCGATCTGCTGCTCTCACCGTCTGGTGCAGTCAATCTCGCGAGCAACAACCTCGTCGCGCTGGAAGCGGGATTCCTCGCGAGTGTTGCCGCCGACAACGAAGATCTCGTTGTGTTCAGACCCGATGCATTCGGTGATTATTCGCGTGGACAATTCGGCTTGCTGCTCAACGACGTCACCGGCGGCGGCCACAATTTGCGCGGCATCACCCTGATCGAGCAGGCGACAGTCGTTGGTGGGGTCACGCTCAACGCCGGTGATTTTCTGTATACGCGATCCGGTCCGGCAGAAGACCAGAGCGTCTGGCTCTACGAAACGAATACGATTGGGGCGGCAGCGAACCCGGATGGCCGCAGCGAATTTCTCGATGGCGATGCTGCGGACGTCGGGATCGCGAGCAGAATAATGGGGCTCGAACTCATCGAGGAAGCGACGACCGTCGGTGGTACGTTGCTCGATGCGGGCACACTGCTGGTTAACGTCGACGCTGGCGAGGACGTCGGATCGAACGATGTCGCCGTCGATGAGTTCGACGTTGTCGCTCTGGAAATTTTCAATGCCTCGCCGATCGCGGGAGCAAAGGCCATCGCGACCGTACTGTTCGACGGTTCGGATGTCGCGTTCGATTCGATCCCCGAAGAACTCGATGCCGTCATGCTCGTGCAGACGCGCGCAACCATTAGTCCCATGCTTGTCTGGGCCGACCAGGCCGCCGGTAAAATTCAGTCGTCCGATCTGGACGGTTCCAACGTCGGCGATCTGCTGACCGGGTTGACGAGTCCCGTCAGCGTGGCGGTCGACGCGCTGGCCGGCAAGATCTACTGGTCGGACGATGTCCTCAACAGTATTCAGCGCGCGAATCTCAACGGTACCGGGGTCGAGACGATCGTATCAGGGCTCTCCGGCACGGTTGCCATCGAACTGAACGTCGATGGTGGCAAGATCTATTGGACCGAGGGTGGCAGCGGGGAACTGAAGCGCGCCGATCTCGATGGGACGGACATCCAGAACCTTTCCGGGGCCCCGGTGCTGCCATCCGGAATCGCGCTCGACGTCGACAACGACAAAGTGTACTGGGCGGATCCAGGATCGGACCGCATTAAGCAGACGAGCCTGACCGGCGCAGGTACTTCAAACCTCGTCAACTCCGGGGTGGGTACGTCCGCCGATATCGCGGTGGACCTCGATGCCGATCAGCTGTACTGGTCCGATAGCGCGACCGGTGAAATCTGGCGCGTCGATTTCGACGGGTCGGGCAAAACTACTTTTCTGAGCGGCCTCGGCGCGCCCTATGGACTCGCGATCGACAGTGCGGGCGGCAAAATTTACTGGACCGACGATACGACCGACCAGTTGCATAGCGCCAATCTCGACGGCAGCGATATACAGGCCATCGTATCCGGAATAGTGACGCCGCGAGACGTCGATGTCGTGCGGCCCGATTCGGGGACCGCTAATGCTGCGCCCACCGCGGTTGCGGGCGCCGACCAGACGATCGCAGAGGGTGACTCCCTGACTGTCGATGGCAGCGGCAGTACAGACGATGACGGTTCGATTGTCTTGTATGAATGGGACTTAAAGAACGACGGCAGCTTTGAAGAGACCGGGGTGGTACCGACGATACTGTGGTCTACGCTTTTCGGTGCGGGAGTCGACGATGACGGGACGTACCAGGTCGGGCTGCGTATCACCGACGACGAGGGTGCGCAACATACGGACACCTTTACCCTCACCGTAACGAACACCGCGCCGACGCTGACGGCGACGGGCGACTTGTCGGTCGAAGTCGGTACGCCGTATACGCTGAATCTGACGGCAACGGATCCGGGCGACGACACGATCGCGACGTACACGATCAACTGGGGCGACGGCGTGATCGAGACCATCGCGGCCGCGCCGACCGTGACCCATACGTATTGGAACGCCGGGTTTACGAACAACATACTGATATCCGCCTCCGACGGGGACGGCTCTTACATGCCGGGCGACCTGTTCCTCACAAGTCTGAACACGGACACGATGTTTCGCTTCGACGCCCCTGACGGGGCTTTCGATTTGCAGTTTGCCGGCGGCGACCTGAACAACCCGCTCGATGTCGAGATCGGACCGGATGGCCTGCTCTACGTCTCGGGGTTCGCATCGCACGATGTCCACCGATTCAATCCGGCGACCGGCTTCTGGGTCAATGAGTTCGTCTCCAGCTCGAGCGGCGGGTTGACCCAACCGTCGCGCATGGCCTTCGGTCCGCAAGGAAACCTGTACGTAACCAGTTACGCGACGGACGAGGTACTCCGCTACGACAGGAATGGAGACTTTCTGGACACGTTCGTGACAGCGGGTCTTGGCACGCTAGACAGGCCCGATGGCATCGCGTTCGGCCCCGACGGTAACCTCTATGTCGCGAGCGACGGTAACGGCAAGGTGCTTCGCTACGATGGCACGGATGGCACGTTTCTCGGCACCTTCGCGACATTGGCGACGACGGGTTTTACTGATTTAACGTTCGGTCCTGACGGCGACCTGTATGTTTCGCAGGTTTCGGCCAACAACGTCCAACGCTACGACGGCACGACGGGGCTGGACAGCGGCGATTTCGTTGCAATCGGCGCCGGCGGGATCGATGGCATGGCGGGTTTGAGGTTCGGCCCTGACGGTGATCTTTACGTCGTCGGCTTCAACAGCAATGACATCTATCGCTACGACGGTTCGACAGGGGGCGGCGGCGGCACGTTCCTTAATGTTTACGTTCCTTCAGGAAGCGGCCAGGTCGCCCCCGTTAACCTCGTGTTCGACCCGGCGCACCAGGTATTTGTCAATAACCTGCCAAATGCGATCGACGACAATTATTCCGTCGCGGAAGATCTCACGCTCGATTCGAACGACGACTGGTGGGATACCGACTGGTCCAGCCGCCGTACGTTGTCGTTTAACAACGCCGCACAGGCAACCGATCTCGATAATTTCCCGGTGCTCGTCAAGCTCGATGCAACGCGCATCGACTACTCGATTGCGCGCGCGGACGGACGGGATCTCAGGTTCGTCGACAGCGACAGAACCCTGCTCGAGCATGAAATAGAGGCGTGGAACCCCGCGGGCGTATCGTACGTCTGGGTGTCGGTTCCGGTCGTCGATGGCAGTTCGTTTACCGATTTCATTTCGATGTACTACGGGAACAGCGGAGCTGCGTTTGTTGAAGATCCTGCAGCGGTCTGGAATCCGGATTACGAGGCCGTCTATCACCTCCATGACGATGTCAACGACACGAGTGCGAACAACAACGACGGGTCGAATTTCGGCTCGACGGACGCGACCGCGAAGATCGGCGACGGGCAGGATTTTGACGGCTCGAATGATTCCGTCGAAATCTCGCCAAATGCGGGGATCAATGATGTCTTCAGTGGCGGCGGTACGATTTCGGCGTGGATTAAACCGCAATCCTGGGGCGAATCCGGCGTCGGACGGATCCTCGACAAGGCGAGCGGCACTACCGCGAACACCGGTTGGAGTTTGTCGCTGGGCGATGCGAATGATTCAGTCATATTCGAACACGGATTCGATACGAGCTACGGCCGCTGGCGAGGTTCGCTCGATGCAATAACGCTCGACGAATGGCAGCACGTGACGGTCGTGTTCGACAGCAGTTCCGCCGCGAACGATCCGAAAATTTATGTCAACGGTGTCGCCCTCGCGTTAACGGAAGAGCAAACCCCGGTTGGCACCGCCGCGACCGATGCGGCGCTCGATCTGGCGATCGGCAACCGGGCGCCGAGTTCGGACCGTACGTTCGACGGCATTATCGACGAAGTGCGGATACTTTCCGCGGCACAAACGGACGAATGGGTCGCGGCCCAGTACGCGAGCGGACGCGGAGATTTCGTCAGTTACGGCTATGAGCAGAGCGTCGCCGGTGTGCTTGGCAATGATATTGATATCGGCGGCGATGAAATGACCAGAATTCTCGATACGGGCCCCTCCAACGCGCAGTCGTTCACGTTTAACGCGGATGGTTCGTTCACCTATACACCCGTCGCCAACTGGAGCGGCGTGGATACGTTTACTTACCGTACGAACGACGGGTATGTCGATTCCAATCTGGCGACCGTCACGATCACCGTCGACGCAATTAACGATCAACTCGCGGCAACGAACGTGACACAGACGCAGATGTACACGGAAGGTGACGCGAGTGTTGCGCTTGATGACATCGTCGTGACGGACGTCGATACGGGCGAGACGGTAACGGCAACCCTGACGCTCGCGGATACCTCGGCCGGCGTGCTGACGACCTCCGGCAGCGCAACGTACACCGTCGGTACGGGTGTGTGGACGATTACGGACACGGTCGCAAACGTCAATACGGCACTCGCAGCGGTCAGCTTCACGCCGGCGACAAACAACGACCAGGACACGACGATCGCGGTCAACATCGCCGACGATGGTGCGGACGGCACCGTCGCGGTGACCGGCACGATCACACTCGACGTGACCCCGGTCAACGATCAGCTCGGCGCGACAAACGTCACTCAAACGCAGATGTACACGGAAGGCGATGCGAGTGTTGCGATCGACGATATCGTCGTCACCGACGTGGATACGGGCGAGACGGTAGCGGCAACCCTGACCCTGGCTGATACGAGCGCCGGCGTACTGACGACCTCCGGCACGGCGACGTACACGGTCGGCACGGGTGTGTGGACGATCACGGGTACGGTCGCAAACGTGAACACCGCTCTCGCGGCCGTCAGCTTCACACCGAACACACAGTACGACCAGGACACGACGATCGCCGTCAATATCGCCGATGACGGTGCAGATGGCACGGTTGCGGTAACCGGTACGATCACGCTCGATGTGACCCCGGTCAACGATCAGCTCGGTGCGACGAACGTGACGCAAACGAAGACGTACACGGAGGGCGATGCGAGTGTTGCGATCGACGACATCGTTATCACGGACGTCGATACGGGTGAAACCGTTATAGCGACCCTGACCCTGGCCGATACAAGCGCCGGCGTACTCACGACCTCCGGCACGGCGACGTACACGGTCGGCACGGGTGTGTGGACGATCACGGGTACGGTCGCGAACGTGAACACAGCACTGGCTGCGGTCAGCTTCACCCCGGCGACGAACAACGACCAGGACACGACGATCGCGGTCAACATTGCGGACGACGGCGCGGACGGCACGATTGCGGTGACGGGCACGATCACACTTGACGTGACGCCGGTCAATGATCAACCCGGTGCAACGAACGCGACCCAAACGAAAACGTACACCGAGGGTGATGCAAGCGTCGCGCTCGATGACATCGTCGTTACCGACGTCGATACAGGCGAGACGGTGACGGCGACGTTAACGCTCGCGGATACTTCCGCCGGCGTACTCACGACCTCCGGCACGGCGACGTACACCGTCGGTACGGGTGTGTGGACGATCACGGACACGGTGGCGAACGTGAACACCGCTCTCGCGGCTGTGAGCTTTACTCCGGCGACGAATAATGACCAGGATACGACGATCGCCGTCAACATCGCGGATGACGGTGCCGATGGCACGGTTGCGGTAACCGGTACGATCACGCTCGATGTGACGCCGGTTAATGACCAGCTTGGCGCGACGAACGTCACGCAGACACAGACGTACACGGAAGGTGACGCGAGCGTCGCCATAGACGACATCGTCGTCACGGACGTCGATACCGGTGAGACGGTGACTGCAACACTGACCCTGGCGGATACCAGTGCCGGTGTGTTGACGACATCGGGGACCGCGACGTACACGGTAGGCACCGGGGTGTGGACAATTACGGACACGGTCGCAAACGTGAACTCGGCGCTCGCGGCCGTCAGCTTCACCCCGGCGACGAATAATGATCAGGATACGACGATCGCGGTCAATATCGCCGATGATGGTGCCGATGGCACGGTTGCCGTCACCGGCACGATCACACTCGATGTGACGCCGGTTAATGATCAGCTTGGCGCGACGAACGTCACGCAGACGAAGACGTACACCGAGGGTGATGCGAGCGTCGCCATAGACGACATCGTCGTCACGGACGTCGATACTGGCGAGACGGTGACGGCGATGCTGACACTGGCCGACACCAGTGCCGGCGTACTGACGACGTCCGGCACGGCGACGTACACAGCCGGGACCGGCGTTTGGGCGATCACGGACACGGTCGCGAACGTAAATACGGCGTTGGCGGCTGTCAGCTTCACCCCGGCGATAAACAACGATCTGGACACGACGATTGCGGTCAATATCGCGGATGACGGGGCCGATGGCACGGTTGCGGTAATCGGTACGATTACGCTCGATGTGACCCCGGTCAATGATCAGCTCGGGGCCACGAACGTTGCGCAGACGAAGGCGTATACGGAAGGTGATGCGAGTGTCGCGCTCGACGACATCGTGGTCACGGACGTTGATACCGGCGAAACCGTCACCGCGACGTTGACCCTGGCCGATACGAGCGCCGGCGTACTCACGACCTCCGGCACGGCGACGTACACGGTCGGTACAGGCGTGTGGACGATCACGGACACGGTGGCGAACGTGAATACCGCGCTGGCGGCCGTCAGCTTCACGCCGGCGACGAATAACGATCAGGACACGACGATCGCCGTCAATATTGCCGATGACGGTGCGGATGGCACGGTTGCGGTGACGGGCACGATCACACTCGATGTAACCCCAGTGAATGATCAACTCGGCGCCACGAACGTGACGCAGACGCAAGCGTACACGGAAGGTGACGCGAGTGTTGCGATCGATGATATCGTCGTGACGGATGTCGATACGGGCGAGACGGTCACTGCGACTTTGACCCTCGCGGATACATCGGCCGGTGTACTGACGACCTCCGGCACGGCGACGTACACCGTCGGCACGGGCATCTGGACGATCACGGACACGGTGGCGAACGTCAATACGGCACTGGCTGCAGTGAGCTTCGCCCCGGCGACAAATAACGATGTGGACACCACGATTGCCGTCAACATCGCGGATGACGGCGCGGACGGTACGATTGCGGTGACGGGCACGATCACGCTTGACGTGACGCCGGTCAATGATCAACCCGGTGCAACGAACGCGACCCAAACGAAAACGTACACCGAGGGTGATGCAAGCGTCGCGCTCGATGACATCGTCGTTACCGACGTCGATACAGGCGAGACGGTGACGGCGACGTTAACGCTCGCGGATACTTCCGCCGGCGTACTCACGACCTCCGGCACGGCGACGTACACCGTCGGTACGGGTGTGTGGACGATCACGGACACGGTGGCGAACGTGAACACCGCTCTCGCGGCTGTGAGCTTTACTCCGGCGACGAATAATGACCAGGATACGACGATCGCCGTCAACATCGCGGATGACGGTGCCGATGGCACGGTTGCGGTAACCGGTACGATCACGCTCGATGTGACGCCGGTTAATGACCAGCTTGGCGCGACGAACGTCACGCAGACACAGACGTACACGGAAGGTGACGCGAGCGTCGCCATAGACGACATCGTCGTCACGGACGTCGATACCGGTGAGACGGTGACTGCAACACTGACCCTGGCGGATACCAGTGCCGGTGTGTTGACGACATCGGGGACCGCGACGTACACGGTAGGCACCGGGGTGTGGACAATTACGGACACGGTCGCAAACGTGAACTCGGCGCTCGCGGCCGTCAGCTTCACCCCGGCGACGAATAATGATCAGGATACGACGATCGCGGTCAATATCGCCGATGATGGTGCCGATGGCACGGTTGCCGTCACCGGCACGATCACACTCGATGTGACGCCGGTTAATGATCAGCTTGGCGCGACGAACGTCACGCAGACGAAGACGTACACCGAGGGTGATGCGAGCGTCGCCATAGACGACATCGTCGTCACGGACGTCGATACTGGCGAGACGGTGACGGCGATGCTGACACTGGCCGACACCAGTGCCGGCGTACTGACGACGTCCGGCATGGCGACGTACACAGCCGGGACCGGCGTTTGGGCGATCACGGACACGGTCGCGAACGTGAATACGGCGTTGGCGGCTGTCAGCTTCACCCCGGCGATAAACAACGATCTGGATACGACGATTGCCGTCAATATCGCGGATGACGGTGCCGATGGCACGGTTGCGGTAACCGGCACGATCTCGCTGGATGTGACCCCGGTGAACGACCAACTCGGCGCGACGAACGTAGCGCAAACGAAGATGTACACGGAAGGTGATGCGAGTGTTGCCATCGATGACATCGTCGTCACCGATGTGGATACAGGCGAGACCGTCACAGCAACCCTGACACTGGCCGATACCGGTGCCGGCGTACTGACGACATCCGGCACGGCGACGTATACGGCCGGCACGGGTGTGTGGACGATCACGGACACGGTTGCGAATGTAAACACCGCTCTCGCGGCCGTCAGCTTCACCCCGGCGACGAACAACGACCAGGACACGACGATTGCCGTCAACATTGCCGATGATGGTGCAGACGGCACGGTTGCGGTAACCGGCACGATCTCGCTGGATGTGACCCCGGTTAACGACCAACTCGGCGCGACGAACGTCACGCAAACACAGACGTATACGGAAGGTGATTTGAGCGTCGCGATCGATGATATCGTCGTGACGGATGCGGACACGGGCGAGACGGTAACCGCAACGTTGACGCTGGCCGATACAAGCGCCGGCGTCCTGACAACATCCGGCACCGCGACGTACACCGTTGGTACGGGTGTGTGGACGATCACCGATACCGTCGCGAACGTGAACACGGCGTTAGCAGGCGTCAGCTTCACCCCGGCGACGAACAACGACCAGGACACGACGATTGCGGTCAACATCGTAGATGACGGTGCCGATGGCACGGTAGCGGCAACCGGCACGATCACACTCGACGTGACGCCGGTCAATGATCAGCTTGCGGCAACGAACGTGACGCAGACGAAGGCGTATACGGAAGGCGACCTGACGGTGGCGATTGACGATATTGTCGTGACCGATGTGGATACCGGTGAGACGGTTACCGCAACGTTGACTCTGGCGGACACGAGCGCTGGCGTCCTGACGGCGTCGGGCAGCGCGTCGTACACAGCCGGGACCGGCGTGTGGACGATCACCGATACGGTTGCGGATGTGAACACGGCGCTGGCCGCGGTCAGCTTCACGCCGGCAACGAATAATGATCTGGACACGACTGTCGCGGTGAGTATCGTCGACGCCGGTGAGAACGGGACGGTGGCCGTGACGGGGACGATCACACTTGATGTGACCCCGATCAATGACCAGATCGCGGCGACGAACGTGACGCAGACGCAAACTTATAACGAAGGCGATCCGGGTGTTGCGCTCGACGACATTGTGGTCACGGATGTCGATACGGGTGAGACGGTGACCGCGACGTTAACCCTGGCCGATCCGTCTACGGGCGCGCTGACGACCTCGGGGAGTGCCACGTACGCGGCCGGGACCGGGGTGTGGACGATCACGGACACGATCGTCAACGTGAACACGGCGCTGGCCGCCGTGAGCTTCTCTCCCGTTGTGTCGAATGATCAGGATACGACGATCGCGGTCAATATTGCCGACGCGGGTGAGAACGGGACCGTCGCCGTAACCGGTACGATCACGCTCGATGTCATCCCGTTGAATACCCAGTTGACGGCGACGAATGTTACGCAAACGCAAAGCTATGCCGAAGGCGCGGCGTCGGTGGCGCTCGACGACATTGTCGTGACGGATCCCGACATTGGAGAAATCGTTACCGCGGAGTTGATGCTTGCCGATCCGGGTGCGGGTGCCATCACAGTATCGGGTACAGCCGGGTTCAACGGAGGCACCGGCGTGTGGACGATCACGGACAGCGTCGCGAACGTCAACGCCGCATTAGCCGCCGCGAGCTTCATACCGGTCGCAAATTACGACCTTGATACGACCGTCGCGGTCAGTATTGTCGATGGCGGCGAATCTGGCACGGCGCCCGTCACCGGTACGATCACGCTCGATGTCACCGGGATTAACGAACAACCCGTCGCGACGAATCTCGCCCAGAACAAAATCTATACCGAAGATGGCGGTGCGCTGGCATTCGATGACATCGTCATTACCGATAACGATTACCTTGAAACCATCACCGCCGTGTTGACGCTGTCCGATCCGACTGCCGGGACATTGACCGCGGGCGGTGTTGCCTCTTTCGACGGCGTGACGGGCGTATGGCGGGCGGACGGCAGTGTTGCGAGCGTGAATTCCGCGCTGGCGCTGGCGACATTCAATCCTGCGGCAAACGTCAATGACGATGTGTCCCTGGTGGTGCAGATCGCCGACGGGGGCGAGGACGCGAGCGTGACCGTCGGCGGCCTGATAGACATCGCGGGTGTCCCGGTTGGCGACACGCCGGTCGCGTCCGATATTACGACGACGATGAACGTCCCCTCGGATCGGATTGTTCTCGACCGAAACCCGGACGACGGACCCGAAGTGACGCACTTCCGAATCTCGGGAATTACGAACGGCAGCGTGACCCTCGGTAACGGCACCACCCCGGTAAGCGATGGCGATTACATCACCGTGGCCCAGGGCCAGCAGGGCTTGCGGTTCCTGTCCGCGACCGACAGCGTCCTCCAGGGCCGGTTCGCCGTCGAGGCGTCCGAAGACGGATTGACGGTGGCCGCGCAAAGCAGCAAGGCAACGGCGACGATAACCGTGCTCCCGCCAACGGAAGCGCCGGCCGTATTCGTAGCCGAAACCAACGAGGCTGAAGTGCCCGAAGAAGTCACGGAATCTACCGATCCGGAAGCGGCCGATACGGGCGAACCGGCGGCCGAACAGACGGACGCCGACGCCGTGTCCGAGCAGCCGGTCGGGCCGGTGACTCAATCGGACCCGACCGCCTTTCTCGGATCCGATCGTTCATTGAACGATGATGGACGCATTCCGGATTCGATCGTCGACCAGATAGTCGACGCGGGGTCCTCGGTCATCGATTTCCTCGACGACAAGTCCGGGGCAACGCAGACGGGCTTCGTCGAACGCTTCATGTTTTCCGTCTCGGCGGGATTGATCCGCACCGATTCCTATGTCGATGCCGATATTCGATTGGGAGAATCCGATAACGAGCGCGGGTCCATCGAATCCTTGCTCGCGGACGCCACGTTCCTGAACGAACTCGATCTCGTGCGGGATGAAATCAACGAAGTCGTCGCGCTGAATCAAACATTCGTCGGATCGTCCGTGGCATTGTCGACGGGAATTTCGGTCGGTTACGTCGTGTGGATCGCCCGCGGAGGCCTGCTCCTCGCGAGCCTCGTGTCGTCAATGCCGGCGTGGCGTCTCGTCGACCCGTTACCCATTCTTGCACGGCTTGAGGATTCGGACGCGGCGCGGAACGACGGCGACTCGCTCGCCTCGATCCTGGAGCGCGGCGACCGCGACACCGATACCGAGGCCAACGGTGCGAACGAGAGCGCTCGCTGGTCGGAAATTAACAATGATTTTGCGTAATCTGTCGACTCGATCCTACGTGTCGCTCGGGCTCAGTTTTATCCTCGTGACTATTCTGCTCGTTGCGATCCTCCTCGGTCTCGTCCCCGATCGTGCCGGTGCCATCCGCGAGAGCAGGGCGACGATAGCCGAGACGATTGCTGCGAACGGCTCCGCCTCGATTGATCGCGAAGACACCCTGCGACTGCGGACGACACTGCGCCTTGCCGTCGATCGGAATGCAGATTTGTTATCCGCTGCGGTGCGTCGTGGTGACGGGACGCTTGCGGTCTCCGTTGGCGATCACGATCGTCATTGGTCCGATGACGACCGCGACGCATCCACGAGCGCGAACGTCAAGGTTCCGATCTGGTCGGACGGCGCCCGGTGGGGCCGAATCGAGTTGCGCTTTGAACCATTATTCGGTGGTTGGGGATTCGGCGTGCTCGGCGATCAGCGGTTGCACCTCCTGGTATTTATTCTCCTCGCCGCATACTTCGCATTCCGAACCTACCTGGGGCGGGTGCTGAAGCATCTGGACCCATCCCAGGCCGTGCCACCGCACGTGCGATCCGCGCTCGATACGCTGGCAGAGGGCCTGATCGTCGTAGATAAGCGGGAGTACATCGTCCTCGCCAACGAGGCATTCGCGTCGATCGCGGGACAATCGGCGGAAAAACTCGTCGGCCGGCGCGCGTCCGAACTCGGGTTCAGAAACGCCTCGGGGGTCGCCGTCGAGGCGAATGATTCGCCATGGCAAACCGCGCTCGCTACCGGTGCACCACAGCGCAATGAATTGCTGCACCTTGGCGACGCGAGCGGGGACGAACGGACGTTCATCATTAACTGTTCGCCTGTGCTCGGCAGCGGCGGCGAGCATGCAGGTGTACTCATCAGTCTTGACGACGTGACGCAACTCGAAGCGAACAAGATCGAGCTGAAGCACTCGAAAGAAGCCGCGGAAGCAGCGAACCAGGCGAAGAGTGATTTTCTCGCGAACATGAGTCACGAGATCCGCACGCCAATGAACGCGATCCTCGGATTTACCGACATTCTTCGTCGCGGCTACGACAAATCAACAAACGAGCGTACTAAATATCTCGACACGATTCATTCGAGCGGAAAGCATCTGCTCCAGCTGATCAACGATGTTCTCGACCTGTCCAAAGTCGAGGCCGGACACCTGGAGGTGGAACGTCTGCCCGTATCTGTGCACACCGTCGTCGCTGAAATCGTCGCCGTACTACAGGTGAGGGCAGAGGAGAAACAGATCGAGCTCGCATTCGAAGTGAATGGCGACATCCCGGAAACGATAGCAACCGATCCGACCCGGCTGCGCCAGATCGCGACGAACCTGATCGGCAATGCGATCAAATTCACGGAGTCCGGAAAAGTACGCGTTGTCCTCGGGCTCCAGAACGAAGGTGACGATGTTAAGTATGCGATCCGGGTGATCGACAGCGGAATTGGTATCGAAGCCGAGGCACTGGAATCGATATTCGATCCGTTTGTCCAGGCCGACGCGTCCGTGACACGACGCTTCGGCGGTACCGGCCTCGGCCTTGCTATCAGCCGGCGCTTCGCGCGTCTGCTCGGCGGCGACATCGTCGCCCACAGTACCGTCGGCGAGGGTACGGTTTTTGTCGTGACGCTTGAAACCGGATCACTGGCCGGCATCGGGTTGCTCAGTCCGCAACAGGCCTGCGCCGCAAATGCACCGAGCGCCGGCGAACAATCGATGGGGTGGCGCTTCCCGACGGGCACCCGCGTACTCGTCGTCGATGACGGCGAAGAAAACCGGGAACTCGTGCAGCTCGTTTTGCAAAATGTCGGCATCGAAGTCGCAGGCGCGGAAAATGGTCAGGTCGCCGTGGAACAGGCGAGCGCGCACGAATTCGATTTGATTCTGATGGACATGCAAATGCCGGTGCTCGACGGCTACGAGGCGACGTCGACGTTGCGCGATCAAGGGTGCGATATTCCGATCATCGCGCTGACGGCCGACGCAATGAAAGGATTCGAGGAGAAATGCCTCGCTGCCGGCTGTAGCGGTTATCTGACGAAGCCGGTTGATATTGACGTTCTGCTCGAAACCCTCGCAGAAAGGCTCGGCGGAATTCAGGACGTTGCGGCGCCGGCAGGCCTGACGGAACCGGCGGCCCCGCCCGCTCCCGGCGGCACCCGGAGCGCCGCCAGCGGCACGATAGAGTCCCGCCTGGCCAGCGCCGGACCGGCTATAAGGGCCACGATTTGCAAGTTTGTGGACGGGCTCGAGGCGCGCTTTGAACAGGCGAAACGGTCCGCATCCGCCGGCGATCTCGAAGCGGTAGCCGGCTTCGCCCACTGGCTCAAGGGCGCCGGTGGCACCGTCGGGTTTGACGCCTTTACCGTACCCGCCGCGCGGCTCGAAAATGCGGCCAAAACCGGGGCCGTGGACACCGTCGGGCCCGGAATTTCCGAACTCGAGGCAATTGCTGCCGCGCTCGTTCGGCCAGGCGACGAGACGGCCCTCGGTTCTTCACACAAAGAACCCGTAAACAATAATTTAATCAGTGACTTAGATGAAAACGACAAGACGGCCATCATCTCGACCCTGCCGCTGGCGAACCCGCGTATGCGCGCGACCGTCGAAAAATTTCTCGTGCGGCTCGATGAGCGACTCGTCGAACTCGACCGGGCGCTGGCGGCGCAGAGTTGCCAGGAAGTCATTGATATTGCGGTGTGGCTGAAAGGAGCCGCGGCGACCGTTGGTTTCGCAGTATTCGTCGAACCTGCCGTCGCGCTGGGGGATGCAGCCCGCCGGGGAGCATGCGACGAAACGTGTGAAATTCGTGACGCCATCGCCCGGCTCGTCGCGCGTATCGAAATGCCCGGCTCAGAGGAACCCGCGGACAGTCAAGCCGGGCCTTCCTATGCCGATAACACGGGGTAGGAGAGACTTAAATGGCCCCTGAATCAGCCCACAACAGCGATGTGGTCGTGCCGCTGAGCGACGAGCATATCGAACCGCTGGCGATCCCCAATCCGCCGCTCGCGAGCGCGCCGGAATCGGATAGCGGGCGGCTGTTCGTCGAGGAATCGCAGCGCAATGCCCTCATCATGATGGTCGATGACGAGCCGACCACGATCGAGGTTTTGCGCATGTTCCTCGAAGACGCGGGTTACCGGAATTTCGTTACGACATCCGATTCGCGCGAGGCCATCAACCTGATTGCATCGCGTCATCCCGATGTGGTGTTGCTCGATTTAATGATGCCGCACGTCGGCGGATTCGACATTCTCACCGCGATGCGCGGCGATCCGCTGATGCGTCATACGCCCGTCATCATGCTGACGTCGTCGGTAGATGGCGGTACGAAATTGACCGCGCTCGAACTCGGCGCGACGGATTTTCTCGGCAAGCCGGTCGATCCCAGTGAACTCGCGTTGCGCCTGCGTAACACTCTGACGGCCAAGGCGCATCAGGATGCGCTCACGCTGCACGACCCGCTTACCGGTCTGCCAAACCGCCAGTTATTCGGCGAGCGTCTCGAACGCGCACTTTACCGCGCGCAGGTCACACAAAAGCACTGTGCGGTGCTGCATATCGATCTCGATCGGTTTAAACAGGTGAACGACTCGCTCGGGCAGGCCACCGGCGACGGGTTGCTCAAGTCGATCGCACATCGCATCGAATCGATACTCGACTGGAGCGAAAATCTCGATATCGTTGGTGACCGTGAAGTTCCCTTCGTCGCCCGGCTTGGCGGCGATGAATTCGGCATCGTTATACCCGATCTCGACGATACGGATATCGCGGTGGATATCGCCGACCGGGTCAATAAATGTTTCGCGCAACCGTTCATCCACGGCAACGCGGAGTGTTACGTGGCCGCGAGCCTCGGCGCCGCGATTTCCCCGGACGACGGCACGGACGGCGATACGCTCCTGCAGCACGCGAGTGCGGCGACACTCTTCGCGAAACAGCGCGGCTTGCGCCAGTTTCACTTCTTCTCCGGCGAAGTCAGCGAACACGTCAGCGAGCGTTTCAAGCTCGAACACGAACTGCACAGCGCGTTGAAACGCGACCAGCTGAAACTGTTCTATCAACCGAAGCTGTGTTTGGAAACGGGTCGAATCACCGGTGCCGAAGCGCTGATGCGCTGGGATCTTCCCGGCAGCGGTCTCGTTTCTCCCGCGAAATTCATCCCGATCGCCGAAGACAGTGGACTCATCGCGCCGATCGGTGAATGGGCGCTGCGTGAATCGAGTGCGCAGCTGGTCCGTTGGCACGCCGCCGGATTCGAAGAACTGACAATGTCGGTGAACGTATCAGCGATCCAGTTCCGCGACGAGACACTGGTAGAACATCTCGAATCGATTCTCACAAGCACCGGTTTGCGACCCGACGCGCTCACAATTGAACTGACCGAAACGCTGCTGATGGAAAACGCCCGGGATTCCGAACTGATGCTCGACAGGATCCGTGAAATGGGGCTCAAGGTTTCCGTCGATGATTTCGGTACGGGCTATTCATCGTTGAGTTACCTGAAGCGGTTCGCGGTCGACGAGTTAAAAATCGACCGCGCGTTTTTAAACGGTGTTCCCTACGACAAGGACAACAGCGCGATCGTCAGCGCCGTCATTGGTATGGCGCGCGGCCTTGGCTTGCACGTTGTCGCCGAAGGCGTCGAGGACGAAGACCAGCTGCATTTTCTGGAGGAAAAACGCTGCAATCAATTCCAGGGCTTCCTCGTCAGTCGGCCCGTGCCGGCAGATGCGTTCAGCGCGCTGCTCGAAGCGGCCCGCGAAGGCGGCTGGCGCGCCGCGCTCGGCACAAAAGCCTAGAACCCGCTCCTTCCTTTATTCCGCTACCGGAAGCGGCGCGACAGCCGCGCTTCCTGCGATCTAGTCGTAAACAACGATGCAGCGGACTTCGATACTCCATCGATCGGGTGCATCGGGCGGGGTCGAGGGATCCTCGAACGCGCTGTGAAAACTGAATGTGCACGGCGCATCGAGCTGCGTACCGTCGCCTTTGGCGCCTTCGGTCAGCGCGAGGGTGCCCTTTGAGTCCCACTGCTTGATCAGCAATCCTTCATCGCGCGTCATCTCGGGATAAAAGTACCAGCGATGCTGCGTTTCGTGTTTCGCAAAATAGTTTTCGCCGATCCGGTCCTGGTAGTGGATTTCGAATACGACGAGATCCTCGGGTTCGACCGTTTGCCCGTCGCACAGCGCGATCGGGTGCGTGGCCACGGGCTCGTCGGCGATGTTGCGCCATACGTTGATAATAGCGAACCGGCCGCCTGGCGATAACGCGCGGCTGACCATCTCTTCGCTGATCAGGGATTGCCCCGGCGCGAGTATTGAACTCAGGGTGTCGTTGCCGCTGGGTGTTTTCGCGAGATCGGTCAAACGCTGGGGCGCGCTCGTCAGGGTGTAGTCACCATGTACAACGTGCGCCGGTCCCTGCACCTGTTGCCCACCGCTGATCCGCTGGCGGCTCTGTTTACCCTGCGCCGAGCGAATATTGTGATCGAAGGCAAATGCCTTCGCGCCCGTCGCCTCCTCGATTAGTGCCGCACATTGGCTGTAGTAGTTTTCGACAACCTGGCGGTGGTCGAAAAAATCGATCTTGCCACCGTTCAGAGGCCGGTCGAGCAGCTCGAACCCATGGGCTTCAACGGTGCGGCGTTCCGGTCCGATCATCGAGCGCGCGTTGTGCACGATCATTTCGCGCTCTTCGAGATCGACCCCGCGCATGTCGCCGTCACTGCCGTCCGCATCCCGTCGGGTCAGGACCTCGCCGTTGCGAAACAATGAAGACGCCACGGTATCGTCGAGATAATTGAATAACCCGGGTTGACTGCCATCGTCGATTAACTGTCGCGCTGTCGTACTCATAATGCGGCCCATTCCTCTGGATAATCGGAGTATAGCGCCGACCGGTGGATGGTTCAGGTCTCCTGCCGCCACTCGCCCGGTCATGCCGTTATAATCGACCGGGTTCAGCGCACAACGATTACAGCAAAGCCGGGGAAATTTGATGAAGAAAGGTCTGATGACGGGTGCCGACGGCGGCAATAAGTCGCTCGACGATATGGTCGGGCTCGCAAAGAAGGCAGAGGCGGCCGGGTTCGATTCGCTGTGGATGGCGAATGTCTTCTCGCTCGACGCGATTATGACCCTCGGCACGGCCGGCCGCGAGACCGAGCGGATCGAAGTAGGCACGGCGGTCACCCCGACTTATCCGCGGCACCCGAGTGCCATTGCCCAGCAGGCCGTGACGGCCGCGAGCATGGCTCGAAACCGGTTCGTGCTGGGTATCGGTCTGTCGCACAAAATGGTTATCGAAGACATGCTCGGCATGTCGTTTGCCAAACCTGCGCGACACATGAGGGAGTACCTCGAAGTTCTGATCCCGTTGTTGAGCGGAGAAGTCGTCAACTACGACGGCAATGAGTATCGCGTCCACAATACCCAGGTGCAGGTGCCGGGGGTCGATGACGTCCCCGTGATTATTGCTGCGCTCGGTCCCGCGATGCTGAAACTCGCGGGCGAGCTCACCGCCGGAACGAATACGTGGATGGTCGGGCCGAAAACGATGGAAGAGCACATTGTCGCGCGGATGTCGGCCGCTGCGACCGCTGCCGGAAAACCCGCGCCGCGAGTCATCGGCGGCTTTCCCGTGGTGCTGACCAACGCGGTCGACGAGACCCGTGCCGCGCTCGCAGAACCGCTCGCGATTTACGGTCAGCTGCCGAGCTACCGTGACATGCTCGACCGCGAGGGACTCGCGCAGCCGCAGGACATGGCATTGATTGGTGACGAGGCGACGCTCAGAGCAGGTATCAAGCGCATCGAGGAATCCGGTGTGACGGATTTCAACGCCGCTATCATGGCAGGCGACGGGGAAACGTATGATCGTACCTTTGAATTTCTCGCGAGCCTCTAGTCGTACCGACGCCGTGCGGTTTACCGTTCGTGCCTGCCTGACTCGTATCAATCCGGAAAGGATCACCTCATGAGATTTGCCATTGCCCGTTGGGTTATGCATCACCGCGTACTCGTCGTGTTGTTGTTTGTTGCAGCGACCGGGTATTTCATGACGGGGTTCAAGCACGTCGATATCAGAACCGTGTTCAACGATCTGTTGCCGGCTGACGATCCCTACGTGCAGGTCTATTTCGATCACAGGAACTTCGGTAATCCGATGACCGTCGCCATCGTGGTGAAGCGCAAAGACGGGGAAATCTATCACGCCGACACATTACAGAAGGTGTGGGACCTGACGCGCGACCTCGATCTCGCGCCGTCGATGAATCACGACACCGTCATCTCTATTTCAACGGAAAAACTGCGCTACGCGGAAGCCACCCCTTTCGGGGTGAGTGCCCATCCGCTGATGGACAACGAACCGCCGTCGACCCCGGAAGCGGTCGCGGAGTTCAAACGGCGTATCGGTGTATCGACGAATGCCCGCACGTTTTTCGTATCGCGCGACGAAACCGCCACGATGATCCTCGGCGCTTTTCACGACTACGTCGATTACGGCGAGGCCTTCGAATTCGTCCAGAATCTCGTCGAACAGGCGCGCGACGACAAGCACGAAATTTACCTGTCGGGTCAGCCGGCGCTAACGGGTTGGGTGTATAAGCTTCAGAAACAGACCTACAAAATTTTCGCGGTGACCGTCGGCGCGCTGGTCATAGCGCTCGTGTTCTACATGCGCAACTTTGCGGGCGTTCTGACGCCAATCGTCTGCGCGATTGTCGCCGGCGTCTGGGGTTTCGGTTTTATCGGCCTCATTCATCGGCCTATCGAACCATTGCTGATGATCGTGCCGCTATTGCTCGTCGCGCGTTCGTTTTCACACTGCGTGCAATACACAGAGCGCTATTACGAAATCCTGACCGAGATCAACGACCGGCGCAAAGCGGCCGAGCTGACAATGGGCATCATGATGGCGCCGTCGGTGCTCGGGATCCTGACGGATGTGTGCGGGATTATTTTCATCGCGATCGCCCCGATTAAATCGATGGAGAACCACGCACTATTCTGTGGTTTCTGGGCGCTGTGGATTATCCCGACCGGGGTGTTCCTGTGCTCCATCATGCTGTCCTACCTGCCGGTACCGCGCAACATCGAGAAAATTGTCGGCGGCAGCAACAAGGGGAGCGGGATCCATTTACTGCAGGAGAAGCTGCTCAACCGGGTCTCGCATCTGACGTACGGTGCGACGGCAAATAGAACCGCGATTGTTGTCGTCATCGTCGGTGCGATCGCGGTGTACCTGAATACACAGATCAAAATGGGCAACCCGGTCGAGGGCAGCAGCCTGTTGCACCACGAGTCGGAATTCAATACCGCGGCGAGGGCGATCAACGATCACTTCCCCGGAACGAATACGCTTGAAATCGTACTTGAGGCAAAAGAGAAGGATTTCGAGAATCCTACGGCGCGCTCGGCCGGGGTTGTCGATATCGCGACAAAAATACAGCGTCAACTCGAGGCCGACGCAGCGCTGCCACCGCGGGCGACCTTGACGTTCACCGATTACATGCGCGAGGTAACCCGGTTGTTCGCGGGCGGTAATCCGAAATGGCGGGAGCTCGATCTGACCGACGAGAACATCGCCTCGGTCTCCTTTGCCACGCTCATGGGCAACAACGCACTCAATTTCGCGCACGTGGCCGATCCGGCATTCGAAAACTCGACCGTGACGGCCTGGTACAAGGACAATAAGCAGGAAACTGTCGACCTCGCGATTGCGAGCGCGCAGCGCGCTGTCGCTTCTGTCGGCGAGGATCATCCGGGGTTTCGCGTGCGTCTCGGAACCGGGGTCATTGCCTTGCAGCAGGCGATGAATAACACCGTGGAGAAATATCACTGGCTGATCATGGGTATGGTCAACGGCGCGGTGCTGCTTATTTCCGCGTTCGCTTATCGTTCGTTCGTCGCCGCATTTATCCTGCTGATCCCGGTGAATCTGTCGAACCTGTTACTCGGCGCCGCGATTCACCTGCTCGGCATCGGTCTCGACATCAATGCCGGTATCGTCGCGGTGATCGGGGTGGGGGTCGGTATCGACTACGGCATCTACCTGCTGTCGCGGATCTGCGAGGAGTTCAGCAATCAGGGACAGGATTTGCAGAAAGCGATCAATGCCGCGCTGACAACGACCGGCAAAGCGATCATGTTTACGGCAACGATCATGCTGATCGGAATTCTCCCGTGGTATTTCCTGTCCGACCTGAAGTTTATGGCCGATATGGGACTGTTGCTGGTTGCCGTGATGTTGATCAATATGGTGCTGTCACTGGTGGTTCTGCCGATGCTCGTGTGGTTCATCAAACCCCGATTTCTCGCCCGCGAAGATTTGATGGTCGGGCACAGCGTCGACATTCAGGAACTGCTGCGCGAGGCGCCCGCAATCCCGGCGTCCTGAACTGCAGACGAACGCCGCAGAGTTGATCTGACGCAACGTCTGTTTTCGCGGAAGCCTTAGTCTGGCCTTCAATTTGCACGTGCCGTGATGCCCTGCCCGGTTGAACGGCGCTGGCACCGCCGTGTACGCAAGGCAGACTGAGTAACGATGGGCGAAGAGATCCGCAACAGCCGGTTTACCCGCACGGACTTTGTCGAGTTCGAACAGCGCTTGCGTGCGGAGACGCAGTTGATGCGGGAACTCCTCGAATCGGGCGGATTCAGTGAGCGCCGTAACGTGGCCGGTATCGAGCTCGAAGCCTGGCTCGTCGATGAACATGCCCGGCCCCTGCCGATTAACGAGGCGTTCCTCGCGCGGATTGATAATCCGATGGTCGTACCCGAGCTGTCGGCGTTTAATGTCGAACTCAATGTCGAACCGCAGGTTTTGACGGGCCGTGCGATCAGCCTGTTACGCGATGAACTGACGACCACGTGGCGCACCTGTCGCGATACCGCACGCGAACTCGGCGCCGACATGGTCGCAATCGGGATCCTGCCGACCGTGCACGACGGCGATTTAACGCTTGCCCATATGTCGGATACGGAGCGCTATCGCGCGCTCAACGAACAGATACTCGCGGCACGCGGCGGCGAACCGCTCGTGCTGAATATCGTCGGTCGTCAGCATATCGATGCGGTACACGACCACGTGATGCTGGAGGCCGCGGCAACGTCGTTGCAGCTTCATCTGCAGGTGTCACCGGGAGAGGCGGTCGCGGTGTACAACGCCGCGCTGATCGCCTCCGCCGCGGTGGTCGCCGTATCGGCGAATTCACCTTATGCGTTCGAACACGATTTATGGGACGAGAGTCGCATTCCATTGTTCGAGCAATCGATTGGGGCGGACGCCGGCGGCGGCGGGCGGGTGACCTTTGGAGACCGGTTTGAAAGTGGATCGTTGTACAGTTGTTTCGAAGCGAATGTCGCCCGGTTTCCCGTATTGCTGCCGAGCACACGCGACGAACCGCCGGGCCGCCTCAGTCACCTGCGGCTGCACAACGGCACGATCTGGCGCTGGAACCGCCCGCTGGTCGGCTTTGATGACGACGGTACACCGCACCTGCGTATCGAGCACCGGGTGATCCCGGCCGGGCCGACGATCGCGGACGCTTTTGCGAACGCCGCTTTTTTTTACGGTCTCGTGCGCGCGCTCGCCGACAGTGGACAAACCGCTGCCCCGAGCATGGCGTTCGAGCAGGCACGATGGAATTTCTACGAAGCGGCACGCTACGGCCTGCATTGTTCGAACCGATGGCTCGACGGACCGTTGCGAGCGATGCGCGATATCGTCATCGAGGATTGCCTGCCGCTCGCACGCGACGGCCTCAGGCAGCTCGATATCGACCCGCACGAGATCGACTACTTTCTCGGCATTATCGGCGCGCGAACGGCGAGCGACCAGAACGGCGCGAACTGGCAGCGCCGCTGGGTGGCGCGCCACGGATTCGATGTACGGGCACTGACGGAAAACTACATGCGGCGTCAGGCGACCGGGCAACCGGTCCACGAATGGGATATGCAAGCCGCATGACCGCGGTCGGAAACCGATGACGAATCCAACGCTGACCCTGTTGAACGAGATCCCGACAGGCCTGCTCGACCTTCCGGCCCGGGACCTGCACACGCTGTTGCCCGGGCCGACCCTGATTCACCTTGCCGGTCGTCGACCGCGGCCGTTGTTCGTATCGGTTCTCCTGCATGGCAATGAGACGAGCGGCTGGGAGGCGATGCGCGCGGTATTGCGAGAATACGCGGCGCGCGAACTACCGCGGGCGCTGTCGCTGTTCATCGGCAATATCGAAGCGGCCCGGGATGGCCGCCGCCACCTGGACCACCAAATCGATTTCAACCGGGCCTGGAACGAGGGCAATACCCCGGAGCACCGCACGATGGCCGCCGTCGTTGCGGAAATGCGCGCGCGTCGTGTCGAACTGAGTATCGATATTCACAACAATACCGGGCATAACCCGCATTACGGTTGTGTGAATTCGACGGCCGAGCCCTATTTGCAACTTGCACGCCTGTTTTCGCGCAACATCGTCTATTTCCTGCGCCCGGACAGCGTGCAGAGTATGGCCTTCGCGCAGCTGTGCCCGGCCGTTACGGTCGAATGCGGACGCGCCGATGCTTCGAGTGGCGCCGAGCACGCGGCGGAATTCGTTCGCGCGGTACTGAACCTTTCGGCGATGCCGACGCACCCGATTGCGCCGCGCGATATCGACGTGTTCCACACGGTCGCCACGGTGAAAGTGAATCCGACCTGCCGGTTTACCTACGGCGATGAGGCATGCGATATGCGCTTTGAGCCGGAGCTCGATCATATGAACTTTGCGGAAGTGTCGCCCGGCACGCGCATCGCGTCGTTAACCGAGGATTTCCCCGATCCGCTCATCGTGATCGATGAAAACGGCGAGACCGTCACCGAACGCTATTTCGAGGTCGGTCGTGGTGCGATCACTTTCCGCCGTTCGACGATCCCGGCGATGATCACGCTCGACCTCGAGGTGATTCGCCAGGATTGTCTGTGTTACCTGATGGAGCGCTTTCCGTGGCAAAACCAGCCCGCAGCACCAATCACCGTCGAGGAGATGAAACGATGACCAGGCAAATCCCCCGCACACCGCTGTTACTCGGCGCAGGCGGTCTCATACCCTTCGTCGCGCTGGCGATCATGTTATGGATACTGCCGGCCGGTTATTCCGCAACAGCGGTGAAGTGGTTGCTCGCCTACAGCGCAATCATCCTCGGGTTTGTCGGCGCTCTGCACTGGGGCGTCGCACTCGTTCACCCGGAAGTCGGTCACGGCGACCAGGGGCGATTGATGGCATGGAGCGTCGTTCCGGCCCTCGTCGCGTGGGTCGCGCTGCTGCTGCCGCCGCTCGCGGGTACGGTGGTCATGTTACTGATGTTCATCGTGCAGCTCGTCGCCGATCACATCCTGGTACGCCGGTTTCCGATTACGCCGTGGTTTATCCACCTGCGCCAGCGACTCACGCTCGTCGTCGTGGTGTGTCTGGCCATTGCGACGACCTACCTGTTCGTTCACTGAGCCGGGTGGGGCGCCGGCACACCACTCATTGTCACGTTTTTGACCGAGATCATGGGATGGACGTGGCGGTCATTTTCAAATACGGGGTAACAGATTAGCGCCTCGGCGGGAGCAGACATGCGGCGACGAATAATTCCAGATGTCGTTTCGGGACAGCAGCTGGCAATGGTGTCAAAAACGGCGACCGTGGCCGAGGCGACACGTTGCATGAGTCAGGCTGAAGTCAGTTCGGTTCTCGTGATGGAAGACGACATGCTCATCGGTATTTTCACCGTCCGTGATGTCGCGCGGCGCGTGATCGGGCAGGATCTTGGTATCGATACGCCGCTCGATACGGTAATGACCCGCGATCCGGAGACGGTCGACGCAGCAGAGATCCCGTTGCGCGCACTGAGGACCATGCACGATGGCGGCTATCGCCATCTACCCGTGACCGATAGCGGTCGGGTCGTCGGCGTGGTTTCGCGCCGTGATTTCTTTAGCGAGGATGAAGATCTGCTGGAGCAGGAAATTTCCCTGTGGGAGCACTTGCGATAAGTTGCTCGCGGGTTACGCCGTATTCTCGAGATGTGAGTCTTTCAGGCTCTCGATCAGCATCCCGTTACCGCCACAGGTAAATTTGCTGAACAGCATCACGAGATAAAAGTGATTCTGCGACAGCCTGCGGTGGGTAACGACCTGGCAGTCGATCTCGAACGTCGTCTCGTTCCCGGGCATCGCAAAAGTGATCGTGCACGTGCGCGGATAATGCGTCTGTTCGAGCAAGGCGCTGATCAGCGTATGGTCACAACTGACCATGACCCCGGACGCCGAGATTTGCACACATTCCGTCGCAACCGCTGCATCCGGCCCAGCAGCAGCGAACCGAACGCTAATCGGAAATGTGATACTGACCCTTTCGTGTGCTCTTCTCTCCATCACCGTGTTCACATCAGATCGATCGGGGTGTGATCGTTGCCAATAATTATCGACCCGTGACGTACGAAAAATATCTTCGTAAGCTTGAATCTTGAACTGATTCCGGCATTACCGTCGATCACGTGCGGAAACGTGACGTATACCGCTAAAAGAGGGCTTCCACGATGGCAAGAAATTTCGAAATGCTCGAGACGAACGGCATTACGCTGCGCGCGGTGGTCGAGGGCGACGGACCGCTCGTCGTGTTATTGCACGGGTGGCCGCAGTGCTGGTACCTGTGGCGCCATCAAATCGACCCGCTCGTCGCGGCGGGCTACCGCGTCGCGGTTCCGGATCTGCGCGGTTACGGCGGCAGCAGCCGACCGCCGGATGTGGCCGATTACGATATCCGTACGCTTGCCGGCGACATCGCCGGTATTGCGCAGGCGCTTGGTGAGGAGACGTTCAAACTGATCGGGCACGACTGGGGGTGTATCGTCGCCTGGAACACCGCGCTGCTGCACGAGGATACGGTGAGTTCGGTGATGGGGCTCTCGGTGCCGTTCTGGCGGCTTGGCCCCGCAGCGGTCAATCCGCCCGGAATGGACGAACAGTTCTGGTATATCCGGTATTTTCAGGAAGGCGCGAGCGCGGACGCCGATTTCGAAACCGACATCCCCGCGACGTTGCGCGCGGTCTACTATTGCGCTTCCGCAGACGCACCCCCGGGCAGTTTCATGAGCCAGTTGCAGTCGCCGAAAGGCAGTAAAATCCTCGATGTTCTGCCGCAACCGCCGGTGCCGTATCCCGACTGGCTCAGCGACGAGGATCTCGATTACTACGTCGCACAATTCCGCGAGAGCGGTTTTCGCGGACCACATAATTTTTACCGCAATATTCCGACCAACAATGAGTGCACCCCGGAGCTCGAGCATCGACGGTTTAAACAACCCGCTGCGTTCGCTGCCGGCGAATTCGATGTCGGCCTCGAGTTCGATCCGGACTGGCGAAAACGACTCCTGGCTGCATTCGACGACATGCGGTTTGTCGAAATCGTCGACGGGGCGGGTCACTGGTTGCAAATGGAAAAGCCGCAGCAAACGACAGACTTGATGTTGCGGTTTCTGGCTGAAAGCTGAACGCGAGTCGCTGCGCCGCGTCAGCGTGGAGCGCCGGCCGCCGTGGCCGCCTCGATCTCGTTCAGGCGACCGCTGCGAACATCGTAGATGTAGCCGAACACCGGAATACGTCCCGGTACCAGCGGGTGGTTGCGGATACGGGTGACGTCATCGACAACGCTCGCGGCGTTGTCAGCGATGGTAAGCCAGTCGATGAAATGACCTTCGTTCGAACCGGCGCTCGCCCCGTGATCGTGCCAGCCGGATTCGTCTACCGTCGCCGTATCGAGACTCGAACCGAGCAGGTCACGCATGATCGCATCGGTAAACGTTTCCATCCCGCAGTCGGTGTGATGGATCACGAACCACTCGCGCGTCCCGAGCAGCTTGTAAGAGATCACGAGCGACCGGATCGCGTCGTCGCTCGCGCGACCGCCGGCGTTGCGAATGACATGTGCGTCACCTTCGGCCAGGCCCGCGTATTTGGCCGGGTCGAGTCTTGCGTCCATGCACGTGAGGATTGCGAAACTTCTGCCCGGCGGCATCGGTAGATCGCCCTTGTCGCCAAAACCCCCTGCGTAGGCGGCATTGGCTCGCATGACATCGTCTTTGATCCCGCTCATGGTGTCCTCCCATCGTTCAACACATTAAAACCCGAGGTAGGTGCCGCCGGCCTGACCACCGAAATGCGGCACGAACATCGCATCGAAACCGTGCCACTCGCCGTATCGCTCTCGCAGCACCGGGTACGCTTCATCGAAGACCATGCGCAGGGTGTCGCCGCTCGCGGCATCGTAACCGTAGCGTGACAGACCCGTCGCAATCGTATCGCGGAAAGAGACCATCATGTTGCGGTAATCGACGAGATCCGCATGTCCGCCATTGTCGAAATGGCTCGGCACGTAATGCGCGGCGTCCAGTGCGATCAGGCGGTCGAGCGCCTTGATGTAACCCGGGTAGTACCAGTCGGGAAATCCAAACGGCGGCATCGTCCGGACGAACATCATATCGGGTGCGAATACAACATCATGCTCCGGCAAATAAATGCCGTAGAGACTGAGCGAATGCGATCGGGGCATGAACAACAGCTGCACCCGGGTCGAACCGAGCATCATTTCCGTATCACCGTTAATCGGGTCGGTTACCCGTGCAATGTCTGCCGCGTGCGGCCAGTCATCGAGCGTCGCATTGATCTCGTGATGACCGACGATGTGCGCCGGTTCGAGTACCTGCGCGCCGCGAATGTGATCGAAATGGTGATGCGAGTAGAACACCCATTGCACGTGTTTACCCGGAAACCGTTCCGCGATCACGCTCTTCAGTGCCGCGGCAAATTCCGGATTGAACGTGTCGAACACCGCGATGCCGGCGTCGCTGTCGACGACGAGTCCGCGGTTGAATCCAACGCGAAACGAGTAAACATTCGCGGTAACCGGTTCGAGCGTCGGCGGAAAGTCGTTGTAGGGTTCGAAGTAAGCGGCAGGTATCGCCTGCCTGAACAGCGTCCCCTTGATGCCGATATCGCTCGATGCGACCAGGAGTAACGCGGCGCCTATAACTCCGGCGATGATGAGGACTGTTCGCATTCCGGACTCCTTGCGCGAAAAGCTGGCGTTCAGATCCGACGATCAGACCAGCCTGCGCGCCCCGGTTCCGACTTGCCTGAACTACGGCCAGACAGTAGCAAGCTTCCGACCCGGCGTCTTCCGCCGTATTCAGGACCCGTTCTGTTCACCCCAGCCGTTCCAGAACGTGACCTCGCGTGCCGGCCGGCGTTCGGCGCGGCGCAGCACGGCGCCTTTCATATGCCCGACCGGCAACAACACCGTTGCGGTGACCCCGGTCGGGATCTCGAGCACCGCTGCCGCTTCGGTCTCGAATGCCGAGATCAGCGTCGTCCAGGTCGAACCGAGCCCGCGGGCGCGCAGCGCGATCATGAGCGACCATGCGGCCGGCAATACCGAGCCGTAGAACGCGAGTTGCGCCGGCACGTGTTCCGGTGGCCGGCCTTCGCGGCAGACGAGCACGAGTGCGGGAAAGTCCTGCAGATGATCGGCGAGGAAGCGGTAGTTCGGTGACATAGCATCCCGTTCGGTGGTCGCGGCCTCGTCGGCATCGCGCTGCGCGAGGTAATTATCGAACGCGCGACGGTAGAGTTCCGCCATGGCGACCTTCTTCTCGATATCGGTTACGACGACGAAGCGCCACGATTCAGCGCCGGCGCCGGTCGGCGCCTGCACCGCGAGATCAATGCATTCCAGCAACACGTCTTCTTCGATGGCGCGCTCGAAATCGATGCGTCGACGCACCGAGCGGGTGGTCGCGAGAATTTCGTCAAAATGAGATTTCTCGCTGCTCATGGTCGGTAACCTTCGCGAACCCGGACCGTCGCCGGGTGCGGTAAGCGCTGTTGCGACATTGTCATCGAACCGGGGCGGCGGTCGTTGCTGCGACCGGCTTCGATCGCACGGCGAAGAAAATGCCGGCCGATGCAAGTGCGAGCGCACCCTGGAGTATCAGTATTTCAGTCAGCTGGCGGTCGTACAGGTATCCCGCGAGCGCCACGGCGCTCGCAGCGCCGGCCATCGACAGCGCCCCGAGTCCCGCCGAGGCCAGTCCGGCCGCGCGCGGAAACATCAACATGACGGCGGCCGTCGTATTTGGCGCAACGAAACTGCCGCCAAACATGTACAGCATTTGCAGTCCGAGCAGCGCAGGCAGGTTGAGCGCATCGATTGCCATGAACCCGACGAGCGCCGCGACGGCGACAGACATCACGCCGAGCCCGATGGTGATGCACGCATCCGGCGACAAATGCGCCGAGACGCGGGTGACGACGACGAGCCCGATGACGAACCCGCCCATGACAACCGCAACGAGGGAGCCAATACCCGTTGACCCGAGGCCATAAATGTCCGCCGCCAGCAACGGGAAAACCGCAAGAAACGCGTACAACCCGGCATAGCCGAGCGCGTGCGTGGCGACATATTTCATGTAGATCGCGTTTGACAGGATACGGCGATACGTCACCGGCATGTCTCGCAGCGCGGCGCGTCCCGAGGAGCGGTGTTCGTTCGTTTCGGCGAGCTTGCCGACCACGAAGACCAGCATCACGGCGGCAACGACGACCGTCAGACCGAATAACGCGCGCCAGCCGGCTACATCGCCAACGACCCCGCCGGCTATCGGTGATATCAGCACGACGACCGCAAACGCGAGCATCAGCAGACTCATTCGTTGCGCTATTTCCTCGGGCGCGGACACATCCCGGATAATTGCCCGACTGACGACGAAGCACGCCGATACACCCACCCCCTGTACTATCCGCGCCGCAACGAGAGCTCCGACCGACGGTGCCGTCGCCGCAAACAGGCTTCCGATCGCGAGCAGAACGAGGCCGACGATTGTGACCGGGCGGCGCCCGATCGCGTCCGACAACGGACCGCAGATGATCTGTCCGAACGCGAACGCATAGATGTAACCCGAGACCGTGGACTGGACGACCATCGCACTGATTTCGAATTCTCCGCTGACGCGCGGGAGCAGCGGCATGAAGGCGCCGGTGGCGAACTCGCCAAGCGCCGAAAGCGCCAGCAGCAACAGAAAAAATGAGCGGCTCATCCCGGTGGGCATGTCATGGTTTCGGTAGAGACAAGAGGCCGCTGGCGGGTTAAAACCATGCAACCGGGCCACGCGTTCAGGACCACGCTGATCATGGGGAAATTCACATCGGTGAGCACGGTCACTCCTGGTCCTGGTGATGCGGTCGGGCACGTTAACCGGTGCCGGCCTGCAGGGGTCATACGGATCGCCGATCCGGCAATCCGGATCCCGGTTGCCGCACTATCTTACTGCAAGCCGCACGACCGGTTATCTCCGGTTGTCGGCGACCCAGACGGGCAGGCAAAAGGCGTACAATCCGGCCGCATCCGGACATCGAGCGCCGATCCGCGCCATGCCGCGCATCAGTCGCGCGTGATATCGTTCGGTTTGATACGGCGCCGGTAGGTGCGGACGCGAGAAATTCACGCCCGCCCTCTGGTTCAGGCGCAATGAGCGCAAAGTCTCCGTGTTTCGGCGAGGCAGGGATCCGGGTTGGTTACCGCGCCGTGATCCGGATGCCGCTGACCGTATACCATCGGGCCCGGCAACCCGGGCCGCTCCAAAGGTAACCTGATTGAAACTACAGATTCGAAATACGCCTGACCGCTACGGCTGGGTCGCGCGTGTCCTGCACTGGACCACGGTAGCCCTCGTGATGACACTCTTTATTGATATCAGTGGTCTCGATGTGCCACCAAAAAATGCGAATCGCGACGCCGTCGTCGCGTTCCACGTATCGCTCGGGATCGTCGTATTGTTCCTCATGGCCATCCGCGCCGGGTGGCGGCTCGCCAATCCGAATCCCGTCCGTGGCTATGCATTGTCGCGCACCCACAGGTTCGCCGCGATCACGCTACACAGAACTTTGTATGCTGTCGTAGTCTCGTTGTGTCTGAGCGGCATCATCGGCGTCACGTCCGGCGGCGAACCGCTCGTCGCATTCCGCATGATGTTGCTTCAATCCGGATCCGGGGCCGATCCGCAATGGCAGGCCGTTGCGCTCGATTTGCACAACCGCCTCTGGGCTTTGCTGCTTGGACTAATCGCCGTGCACGTCGTGGCGGCGATTATCAACCAGGTCCATGCGGGTGATCGGTCGGGCCCTCGTGACACGACGATTTCGACTTAAGTCGAGGAGAAAAATACAATGACATTATTGTCCCGAATTGCCGTCACATTGCCGGCCGGGCCAGTTCTCACCGATACGATCGCGCGCATCGAGTGGGCCGGAAATAACGGCATTGGTGATGTCTGGTTCAGTGACGCGGGGGCGCCGGATGCACTGACGCAGATTGCGGCGATTGCCCCTTATGCCGGCGCGCTACGCGTCGGTGTTGCCGTGGTTCCCGTTTACACGCGTACCCCGGCAGTGATCGCCGCGTCGGTGCACGTGATCGATCAAGTGCTGCCGAAACGCTTTGTCCTCGGCCTCGGTTCATCGAGCCACACCATCATGTCGGCCTGGAACGGGATCCCGCTGAAACGTCCGCTTACCCGGGTCAGGGAAACGACGCAACTCGTTCGATCGATATTGCGTGGTGAAAAAACCGCGTTCGACGGGGTAACGGTCAAAAGTCACGGCTACCGGCAGCCGACCCTCGACGATCCTCCGCCGATCTATCTCGCGGCGCTGCGCCCGAAAATGATCGAACTGGCGGCCGAACTCGGTGATGGTGTGATTTTCAATTTGTGGCCGCGAAGGGCTCTGCCAAAGATGATGGAACACGTTCGGGTCGGGGCGGAGCGGGCGGGCAAGCGCGCCGACGACATCGAGATCGTGAACCGGGCGATGGTGTTGTGTACCGATGACCGGGAACGCGGGCGGGCGTTGTTCCGTGCCGCCTTTGCGCCATATTACGCCACGCCGGTCTACAACAGTTTTCTCGCCTGGGCGGGCTACGACGATGCAGCCGCGACGATCGCCCAGGGCTGGGCGGAGAAAGACCGAAATAAAACCGGTCGGGCACTCAGCGACGAACTTATCGACGAAATCGCTATTATCGGTAATGAACAGGAGATCGGCGACCGGATCCGGGCCGACGCGCGGGGCGGGATACATACGCATATAATTGCACCGTTGTTCGGAACCCCGGAGGAAGTGGAACGGACGTTTGCGGCGTTTACGTCGGCGGAATTTGGATTTGACTGACCGACGGGACGAGAAGTTTGGCGAATTGAACGCGAAGGATTGTGTCCATGGCTGAAATACTGGGCTTATACGCCGGTGCCCTGCGTGCGCTCGAACCGGAAGGGCAGGCCACCGGTATCTACAAGCAACCGATTACGCAGGCCGATGTCACGGAAACCGGCATCGTCGGCGATCACCAGGCAGACCGTCGCATGCACGGTGGCGAAGACAAGGCACTTCACCAGTTCGCGCTTGCGAGCTACGACACCATCGTCGGCCAGTATCCGCAGCTTGATGGTATCGCCGTACCGGGGGCATTCGGCGAAAACCTGTCGAGTGCGGAGTTCGACGACCAAAACGTGTGTATTGGCGACACGTACCGGATCGGGTCCATCGTTGTTCAGGTTTCGCAACCGCGCAGGCCGTGCTGGAAAATCAATCATCGATTCGATTGCCGTGAGTTGTCGATGTTCGTGGAGCGGCGCCGGATCACGGGCTGGTACTACCGGGTCATCGAAGGCGGGCACGTCGCGGTTGGTGATCCCATGACCCTGACCGAACGCTGTAACGAGGATGTTTCCATCGCGACATTTACTGACGTGATCAGTCAGCACCGCCCGCACCCCGATATGCTCGATAAATTGATCCACGCGGCGAACCTGAACGCCGACTGGCGCCACCGCCTCGTCCAGCGTCGCGACTATCTTGCGACGCGCTCGGGCAATGCCCGGTAGTGTGTCCTCGTGCAACCGGGAAAGCTGAATGGCCGCGCGCGAACTCATCGCTGAATCGCTGACCCCCGACGGTGAAGCGCTTGCGCTCTTGCTCGAGGGTGCTGATCACGTGGTCAGGGTTCGCGGTGAATTATTGATGTCGAGCCGACAGTGCGGGTCGGAACAGGCGATGGCGACGATCGGCCTCGAACATTGCCGCAACGCGGCTCGGCCGAACGTACTGGTCGCCGGACTCGGCATGGGATTTACGTTGCGTGCAGTGCTCGACGCGCTGCCCGGCGACGCCGGGATCACGGTCATCGAACTGTTCGAGGATGTCGTACACTGGAACCGCGGTCCGTTGGCCGGCTACGCCGGCCGCGCTCTCGACGATCCGCGGGTCGAGGTTGTCGTCGGCGATCTGGGCGTTTATCTCCGCGGGCAGACGCAACGCTTCGACGCGATCCTCGTCGACGTCGACAATGGCCCGGAAGCGTTTACCGTCGATAGCAACGACGTCTTGTATGCGCCCGAAGGCCTCGACGCTTTCTACCAGGCGCTCGCACCGGGCGGGCTCATGGTGTTGTGGTCCGCTTTCCGCAGCCGGGATTTCGAACAGCGTTTGCGTCGCGCGGGATTCGATGCACGCAGCGTCCCCGTGCGCGCGCGCGGAACGGTTCGCAAAGGCAGCCGGCACACGCTGTTCGTCGGCGCTCGCGGGTCTCATGACTGACGTGGCCCTCCCGCGCCGGCAGCAATCGTGAAGCGCCCGACACCGGCCCGCGGTACCGCGAAGCGAGACGAGGATGGCAGCGATCCGTCACCATTACGCGCCGATGCGAGCGCGCTCGTAAACCGGTTAAAGAAAAATGCCCGCCACATCGAGCGCTGGGCGAGACGCGGCGGGATCGAGGCATACCGGTTGTACGACCGCGACATACCCGAGTTTCCTTACGCGATAGACCGTTACGGAGACTCACTTCACGTGCAGCTGTTCGACGGCAAACGGCCATTGAGCCGCGCCGGAATCGACGGGCACCTCGCGGCCCTCGCCGCTGCGCTCGGGCTGCAACCGGAGCGCGTTATCCTGAAACACCGTCGCCGCCAGCGCGGTAGCGCACAGTACGAGCGCCTCGAACGTGATGGCCCTTCGTTTGTCGTCAGCGAATACGGCCTGCGTTTCGAAGTTAACCTGCATCGGTATCTCGATACCGGGCTGTTTCTCGACCATCGCGAAACACGTCGCCTCGTTCGCGACGAAGCGTCCGGTCGGACGGTACTGAACCTTTTCGCCTACACGGGCAGTTTCAGTGTCTATGCCGGGGCAGGCGGTGCGCGGCGGGTCGTGACCGTCGACATGTCGCGCACCTACCAGGACTGGACGTGGCGCAATCTCGAACTGAATACGCTCGATGATCCCGCTCGGCAAAAAATGGTCTGCGGTGATGTGCTCGGATTTATCGCCGACGCCCGCAGGCGGGGCGAGCGCTATGATCTCATCGTGCTCGATCCACCGAGTTTTTCGAATTCGAAGCGGATGGATACGACGTTCGATATTCAGCGCGATCAGGTTTCGCTGCTGAGCGGTGTGCTCGCGTTGCTCGAACCCGGGGGGTCGCTCTATTTCTCGACGAACCGGCAAGGGTTCAGGCTCGACACCGCGCTTGGCGAGCGCTGGCCGTTCGACGATATCAGCGCTCGGACACTGACGGAGGATTTCCGGCGTCGCCCGGCGCATCGTTGCTGGCGGGTGCGCGCCTGATTTCGCGTCATGATTCAACGCCGGCTCCGTCCGGCACGACTTTCCCGCGACAATTGTCCGCGCCCGCATCGTCCGACGGGATCATCAGGTAGGATGGCCGGCCGGCCCTGGTGTCTTTCCGCTTTTTGCCCGTATTCGTGATGTCGTCACCGCCCACTACTGAACATCCGCAACCGCAGCGTTTCGTGCTCGCGAACCTGCTGTGTGCGATCGGATTCGGCCTGGTGGCAATGACCATCTGCCTGCCATCGATGCCGCAATGGAGTGGCGTGTTCGGCGTGAGCCAGGCCAGCGTCCAGCTCACATTCAGCATTTTCGTAGTCTCTTTCGGACTCACCCAGGTCATCTACGGTCCTCTGTCCGATCGCTATGGCCGGCGCCGACTGCTGCTTTTTGGTTTGGGGCTGGCGGCTCTCGGATCGATGGGCGGAGCGCTCGCACCGAACCTTGCGACACTCACTGTCGCGCGCTTCGTCCAGGGCGCCGGCGCCGGTGCGGGCATGGTCCTTGGTCGCGCCATGGTGCAGGATTATTTCAGTGGCGCGGATCGTTCGCGGGCCATGGCTTACGTTGGTATGGCGATGGGCATGTGCGCACCGCTTGCGACCGTTATCGGCGGGCAAGTGCACGTTCTGCTCGGCTGGCGCGTGAATTTTATCGTGATCGGTATCCTCGCGATCGTACTGATGGTGACGATCCGGGCGGTGTTGCCGGAAGATGTCCCGCACGAGGGGAGCGATGCACACTGGTTACGCGAAATGCTCGACGCTTACGGTCAACTGATACGTGTCCCGTCTTACCTCGCCTATGTCGGAATACTCTCGCTGAGTACGGGGACGTTCTATATCTATCTCGCCGGCGCCCCGAGTGTTCTGGCGAATTACGGGGTTGGTCCTGCCGAGGTCGGATTTTTCATCATGTTCGTGCCGCTGTCCTATATTGCCGGCAGCTTTTTGACCAGTCGGCTCGTGAAGCATTTCAGTGACGCGCAACTGATGCTCGTCGGGCAGAGTATGGGGCTCGGCGGCATTTCGCTGATGCTGGCGCTGGCCGTCGCCGGGCTCCAGTCGCCGTTTGCGGTTGCCGTGCCGTTAATCCTGCTTGGTCTCGGACAGGGACTGCTGATGCCCCCGACCCTGGTCGGTACGATCAGCGTCGTGCCCATGCTGGCCGGCGCAGCGGCGGGTGCGGCGGGGTTGGCGCAGCAGTTATGCGGCGCATTCGGCGGCTACGTCATCGGTTTGTTCGAGCACGACGGTGCGGTCAGGCTGGGGGCGCTCATGCTGGCGTTCATGGTTGGCGCGTTCATTAACCAACTGCTGTTGCGAGGGATGCGGCGGCGTGCGTGACCGGGTCGTCGCGGCAATTGGAGTTTCGACCGGTTCGCCGGCACCTTGTCGACACGACGGATCCGAGTGGCGTCGGACGACGCGTTACACTGTAGCGCGAACCTGAATTAACCAGCGCACGCGTGCGGTACACCGCTTGACCGAACGAACGAGGAATGATCCATGGCTATCCGACGTATCATCCGCATGGGACACCCGGGACTGCGCGAAGTGGCGCGCCCGTTGAAGCACGAGGAAATTGGCAGTCCCGACATGACGCGGCTGATCGCGGACATGGTCGATACGCTGCACGATTACGGCGGCATCGGGCTCGCGGCCCCGCAGATTGACGAACTCGTCCGGCTCGCGATCATCGAAATTCCCAGCGGTACGACCCGCTACGGCGATCTCATGCCGATGTCGCTGTCCGTGTTTATCAATCCGGTCATAACAATCGCGAACCCGGAGACGGCAGGGTACTGGGAAGGGTGTCTGTCCGTGCCCGGCTTGCGCGGCTTCGTCGAACGACCACAGCATGTCACTGTCGATTACCTGAACGAAACCGGTGAGGAAAAAACGATCGAACTGAAGGGATTCAGCGCGACGGTCTTCCAGCATGAATTCGATCATCTCGACGGCAAGCTGTATATCGATCGGATCACGGACACGCGGCTGCTCGCGTTCGAGAAGGAATACGAACGCTATTCGTTACCGCCGATCGATCAATAAGGTCAGCGTGGCCGCCGCGACGCGGTCCGCAACTTCTCCGATGCCGTAGTCCGGTCGGGGCACGAGGCGAATGTTGCCGCCCGCACGGCCGCTCTGGCGGCATCGACCGGAGCCAGGGTTTTTACTGCCGGCGACCGCGATTACGTATCGGCATAGATCGACTGATGAAAGCGGTTCATGCCCCGGATCCACCGATCGTAGTCGGCTGTCTTGCGACGCATGTATTCCTCGACTTCGGCATGCGGCAGGATCAGGAACCGCTCGTCCCGCAACCCCTCGACGACGGTTTCGGCGAGCGCTTCGGCTTCAATCATGCCGTCGGCGGCCGCGGCCGCGACCCCCTTGTTGTTCATCGCCGCGCCGGAAGTCATCGCCGTGCGCACGGCTTGCGGGCACAGCAGCGATACCCGGATCCCCTCGTGCGCATGGGTCAGCGCAATCCACTCGCCGAGACCCACGGCGGCATGTTTCGTGACGCCGTAGGCGACGCCGCCGATCTGATTCAGTAAACCGGCCGCCGAGCACGTATTCATCAGGTAACCCCCGCCGCGTTTCACCATCCGCGGCACGAGATGGCGGGCCGCATAGACATGCGCCATCACGTTCACGTCCCAGATCAGCTGCCACTCGTCGTTCGGCGCGTCGAGACTGTCGGCCGCCGCGATACCGGCGTTCGAGCAGAACAAATCGATCGGGCCAACATCCCGTTCCGTCGTTTCGATGAGATTCACTATCGCGTCTTCGTCGCCGACGTCGACCTGCATGGCCGTACCGTCGATGTCGCTTGCGACGCTGCGCGCCCCGTCGGCGTCGAGATCGGCGACGACGATATGCTTCGCACCTGCCGCTTTGAAGCGTACGCCCATGGCCTTGCCGATGCCGTTCGCCCCGCCCGTAATCACGATAATCTTGTTCGCCAGTTCCACCTGTGTTCCCCGATGTGTGTCGTCGCAGGCTATTCTAGGGCCAAACGATGGCTTACCACACACCACGAGGACACAAGCGATGGACGGTCTGAACAAACCACTCGACGGACTCCGCGTGCTCGATCTGACCCGCTACCTGGCCGGGCCGTATTGCACGATGTTACTCGGCGGTCTTGGCGCGGAAGTAATCAAGATCGAACCCCCGGGGCGGGGCGACTTTTATCGCGACCGCGCACCATACGTCGGACCCGAAGGCATCAGCACGACCCGGAAAACCCCGGACGATGTCGGATTCGGCATCGCGCATCGCTGCCGCAACAAGAAAAGCATCACGCTGAACCTGCGCGACCCCGAAGGCCAGGCGCTTTTTCGTCGCCTGTGTGAGGAAGCGGATGTCGTGGTCGAGAACTATTCTCCCGGCATCCTCGAGGCGATGGGTTGCGACTACGAATCGCTGAAGGCGCTCAATCCGCGCCTGATCCTGTGCTCGCTCTCCGGCTTCGGCCAGAATGGTCCGTTGCGCGACTGGCGTGCCTACGATCCGGTCGCGCAGGGCATGAGCGGCATCATGTCGATCACGGGTTACCCGGATAAAGCGCCGGTCCGCTGCGGCGCGGCGATTGCCGATACGGTGTCGCCACTCGTCGGTGTGATTGGCATTTTGTCCGCGCTGATCCGGCGTGGTGTTACCGGCAAGGGCGATTGGGTCGATGTGGCGATGCTCGACGTTCTCGCGTTTCTGTTGCCCGAGGTGATCGAATACTTCCAGGCCGACATGCTCGAGACCCCGCTCGGTAACCGCCATCCGGGCGGCGTGCCGTTCAATACGTTCGCCGCGATCGACGGCCATGTGTGTATTGCGGTCATGACCGATGCCGACTGGCTGGCATTACTGAAAACAATGGGTCGCGAGGATCTGAATGAGGATCCCCGATTTTTGCACGTGACCGAGCGGCGCGAACACCGCGACGTGGTCGATGACCTCGTCGCCGGCTGGGTTGGATCCCTGCTCCGCGACGATGTGGTGGCCGCACTGCAGCGCGCCGAAATCGTCTGCGGCCCGATCCTCGGGCTCGATGAAATGCTTGACCATGCGCAATTGCGCGCGCGCGGTATGCTGACCGGACTCACGTTGCCGAGCGGGAAACCCGTTCCGGGCGCGGTTGGGCTCGGTTTACCGATTCGGTTCGCCGACGGTCCGGTTGCCTTCGACGGCCGGGCACCGCGTCTCGGCGAGCATACCGAGGAGGTTTTTGCTCAGCTGGCCGGTATCGATGCCGCCGAACTTGGCCAGCTGCGTGAGCGCGGACTTGTGTAAGTGACAGCCAGCCGCAAAAAGATTTGTATCGACGATATCGCGGGATTTCCGACTATTCGATCGAGCCGCTCGTACCGCGCTTTCGTAACGGGTTTCCAGCGAGCGTCGCGATCAGCGCGATCAACGCACTGAGCGCGAGCAACCAGCGCATATCCGTCGTCGCCGTTTTTGCAATGCCGAGTGACGGGCTTTTCATCCGGTTGGCGAATTCGCGCGCCCCTTGCAGCGTGTGATAGCTCAGCCCGGTATTCTCGGCAATGCCTTGCAGGTAGCTGACGCGCAACGATGACAGGTGCTCCGTGCCGGTTTGCGTTGAAGCAGGCGTTCCTTCGCGTGCGCTGCGTTGCTGCGTGTACGAATCTGTGTGAGACACGTCCTCGGCCTTCCAGTAGCCCTGTTGCTCGCCGTCGCTATCGTATTTCGGGATCGGTGACGGGGTGTCGCCGCCCACGCCCATGATCAATCCTGAAATTTCGCCTTTTTCCCCGGCGAAGCGCGGCGGCAACTCGGGGTTGATCGGCGGTGCCTCGTGGCCATCGGTAAAAAACACGAGGCGGGTGTCGCCGGGCAACTGCTTTAACAGCGCGACGCTCTTGTACACGCCTTTCGCGATTTCGCTCTTCGTCTCCCAGGTCATACGCCAGTTGATGTTGTTTACGATGCCCGCGAGCTCGCGGTAATTCGCACACGTCTCCACCGGCGTGATCAGCAGAAATGCGCGATGGCCGGTGAACAATGCGAGGCCGGCCTCGGAACCGCACGGCAGCATGGTCAACGATTCGAGAGTCATTTGCTTGGCGTACTCAATCCGCGTGATCGGTGCCCGGGTTCCCGGAACATCGTCGACGTTCATGCTCTGGGAAATATCGAACACGAACACGTATCGATAAGTCGCTTGCTCGAGTTCGAGCGTCGGCCGCAGAAACGTCGCGGCAAGCAGCAGGACCGCGAGAACAAGCAGCAGGAACTGTGGCCGGCGCCACCTTGTCACGGCAAATTGTCCTCGGGATCGGGAGAGATGACCGTACGTACCGTATTACGCCGGCCCTCGATCTCCACAATTCGTTCGTCTTTCGAGTCCGGCAATAATTGCAACGCTGCTTCGAGATTGTATTTCGCGCCCCAATGGTCGCTGTCGATTTGAAGGACTTGCCGGTAACTTCCTTTCGCGAGTTCGATTAACGGCGATGCGAGATCGGCGTCTGCGTCCATGTCGATGGACGATGCCTGCTGCAGGTAGGTATTGCCCATGTTAAACAGCGCGGCGGTGCGCACCGCGCTGTCGTCGGCATCTTCCAGCCCGGTGTAGAGGAGCCGCGCTTCCTGAAACAGGCCTTGTTGCTGATCCGCGTAGGCTTGCGCAAACAACCCGTGATCGCCGCCGAGATCGGCCGCAACGTCGAACTGGCCGTCAGCAACGGCCTCGTTGTAATACCGCACGGCGTTCTGCCTGCTGAGTTCACGCACGAACATCGCTGCACAGACGAGCGCCGCGAACAGGCACAGCAGGGTTAACCGTCTCTTCAGTGCCATTGTTGAACCTCGATCAGTTTTGCTGCCGCTATTAACAGCGTTAACACGAGTGCGATGCCGTAGCAGACATCCGACAGATCCCGTTTCGGGATAATATCGGTGTAGCGAATGGGTAAATTCTGCAGCTTGTCGACTTCGGCGATCGCGTTTTGCAGGGCCTCGGGGTTTTCCGCCGCAAAGGCCCGGTAAGGTGTTTCCATTTCCGAAAAGAACTTGTGAACGAGTTGCTCGGGCGCAACGTCCTCGGCACTCACGCCGTCGACTTCCGTGTACAGCCCGGGACTGTGTTGATCCCGGAGGTAAATCCAGTAGAGCGTGACCTGATATTTTTTCATTAACAGCAGGATCTGATCCTGCACCGGGATCGTGAGCCGTGCCGCGCCATCGGAAACGAGCATCACGATGCGCGAACCGGAGAACGGCTTGTCCTTGAAGAACTCGAGTGACTGAATCAAACCGCCACCGAGGTTCGTCGTCGCGAGTCCGCGTTCTATGCTGCCGGCCGCAATCGCGGCTTGTATCGCGGCCTGTTTTTCGGTCAATGGCAATACCGCGATCGGGTTGCCGCTGAACACGAACAACGCAAACATGTCCTGTTCGCGCTGTGCCGAGAATTCCGCGAGCAAGTCGCGCGCGATTTGTCCTTTCGACTTGTAGGTTCCCCAGTACGGAACCCTCGAGCTGTGCTCGTTGCCGGTTACGAAGGGCCGATCCATGCTGCCGCTGCTGTCGAGCAGCATGACCATTTGCGCTCCTTGTCCCAGGCGCTCCACGGTTTGTTCCGCTTCGTACAATCCTGAAATGCCGAGCACGGTAGTGACGATACAGAGCGCCGTCAGTGCTCTCAGGAACCAGTCCGCAACAGCGGACAGGCGATCGGCGGGCAGCAGGTTTAACGACGAATAGGCGATGGGGACCTGCCCGTGCGAAAAAAAAGGCAGCAGCGCGAGCGGCAACAGCAGGAGCGCGAGGGGGTAGGCAAGCCCGAGCATCAGGACAGGCCGCGCTCGATGTCGTGACAGCGCCGGATCAGGTCTTCGAGATCGGACACCGTGTAAGCGGCGTGCTCGCCGGATGCCGCGTCTTCGAAAAACACAGTACGCGAATACGCAAAATAGTCCGTGATCGGCTCCCGCATCGGCTCGAACTGGCCGTGATCGGTAAAAAATTCGTCCAGTTTTTCCGCGAAGACGGTCTTGCCGGCGGTTCGGTTAAATGCCGAGTGAATGCCCTGCAAGACTTCGTGATAGCGTTCGCCACCGACCGCTTCGCGCCGGTGCGTTCTGATTGCGCGATACGCATCGCCGAACGGGTGCGATGCGGACGAAAACGGCAGACCCCAGTACAGATAGGCCAGGGCGATTAAGCAAGCAGCAAGCGCCGCGCCATATACCAGTAATGCGGAATAACGCCGCGGCAACAACGACGGCGCCTCGTCGGGTTGCAGATCGCCGCGCCGGTGATTGCCGAGCACGGAGACGTTGACCCGGCTCGCCGGGACCAGCGTTTTCAGGGTTTCGTCGCCGTCGGTGTAGCGCAGATCGATATGTGGAACCGCGATGTCCGTCCGCTCGGCATCGATGTTGACGACCTGGTAGACGATTCGGATGTGGTACAACGTCGAGGTCGCCGTGGTTTCCTGTGTGACTTCGGGCGGCGCGGTTGCCAGCCAGACGGTGAGGCGTCCCGCTGCCGGTAGCGATTCGGGATCGAGCTGAAGCGGTTTGCGCAATTGCAGATCGATGATCCGTTCGAAGCGATCGCCGATTTGATAGCCGAACGAGCGTGGCTGCTGAACGTCGAGTCGCTCTACATTGATCGCGCCGCTGGCCGGCCAAGCGATCGAAAGCAGCACGAAGAAAACGACACGTGCGAACGTCGCAGAAGCGTCCTCGCGGGTCCGCTGTTTACTGGTAGAAATAATGGGTCACCTCGTCGGCGCTGAAACCGTCCTGCAGCACGATCGGGCTACGACCGTATTGCGCAAAAAGCTCGAACAATCGCTCGCGGCGTCGCGCAAATCGTTCTTCGATGCGCTCCCTCAATGCGGGACGCATCCACAACATCCGGTGTCGGTTCGTTTCGCGATCGAATACACGCACGATGCCGAATTTCGGCAAATCCTCGTACTCGCGCCGATCCCAGAGCATGACCGGCACGACGTCGTGTAATGCCAGCGATCCGAGCACCCGGTCGAGTAAATCAGTCGGGAAATGGAAATCCGATACCAAAAATACGAGTGCGCGGCGTGAACCGAGATGTTCCGCCGCCGCGATGAGGCCCTCGGACGTCCCGGCGGCAGGCGTGCGGCCGCGTAACTGTTCGGCCAGCGCCATGCCCGAGCCGCGATTGAGCGTTGACGGGAGAAACACGAGTTCAGAGTGGCGCTCGCCGCAACCGACGAAACCGAACGCATCGCCGGTGCGATACGCGGAATAACTCAGGCTGCGGACAAATTCGGCCAGCGTCTCCGATTTCGAATGGGCCCCCTTGTAGGCCATCGAGGCCGACAGGTCGGCGACGATGAACACGGGAATCGAGCTCGTTTGCTGATAAACCCTCACCCGAATTTGCCCGAACGGATCGCGCAGGCTGGCGCGAATATCGAAACGACGCGGATCGGGCGCGTCCATTAAAGGGACATGATTGCGAAACTGCAGTCCGCCGCCTTTTTGCTGGCTCGAATGGTGGCCAGGATAACTGCCGATGGCGCGCCAGGGGACTTTGTAGTGGATTTCTCCTGGATTCATGTCACGGGGCCACGACGTTATTGACGATCTGCTCCATTAATGCGGTCACCATTTCCGAGCGGTGCAACTCGTAGACCGGGTAGAAAAATACGCGATGCGCGATGGTTTCGTTCAGCACTGCATGGATGTCTTCGGGTACGAGTGCGTCCCGACCGTTCATCCACGACGACACCTTTGCCGCCCGCATCAGCATGCCCATGCCGCGCGGGCTCACCCCCGACATCACGAACTTCGACATATCGACACCGTCGATGTTGATCCCGAACTCCGAAGGTTTACGGGTCGCGCTGCACAGATCGAGCGCGTAGCGTTCGATCGTCGGCGTCGTGGTGATGCTCTGCTGAATCATCGCCGAGGCATTGTTCAGTTCGTCGAATGGCAGGATCCCCGGGGTCAGGGTTCCGATCAATTCGTCAACGTCGAAGAACCGGGTGTCGAACATGAGCTGCCGCTGCAGTTCCGGATCGGATGGCATCGCGATATTCAGCTCCATCAGAAACCGATCACGCGCGGCGGCCGGCAACTCGAACGTTTCTTCTTTTTCAACGCGGTTGCGATCGGCGAAAACCTGCAGGTGCGGGAATACGTATTCGCGGTTAAACGCGGTGACGCTGCGTTCGGCCATCACCCGCAGGAGCAGCGAATGAACCTGCGGCCGGGCCCGGTTCACTTCGTTGAAGAAAAACGTCGACAGGTTCTCGCCGTACTTCAGCAAGGGGCCGGGGTCGACCGCCGGTTGTCCCTGTTCATTAATATAGGTGTGATAGATGAGATCGTTCGGCATTAAATCGATCGTGCCCTCGATCCTTTCATATTCGCCGCCCATGACCCGCGCCAGCGCACGCAGCAGTGTCGTCTTGCCGACCCCGACGTCGCCTTCCAGTAACGCGTGGCCGCGCGCGAACACCGCGATCACGAGTAGCCGGATCGGATGGTCCTGGCCGATCACCGCTTTCTTTATTTCCTGCTCGAATTCGAGCGCGCGCGTTCGCCAGTCATCAAGATGAGCGTCTGTCGGTGTCAGCATGTAAATTGTTCCTGGGAAGAGGGTGCGGTCGCCCGCAATTCGTGGACAGTTGGCCGGATTTCGCCGTTGGCTTGCCGTTTCAGCCCGTAACCGGCGCTATAGTACACAACCCGGTGGCGTGTGTTTGCAAAAAGTCGGCTCGCGGACAGCCAGCCGGCGGCACGGAAGCGCGGCTTGACGGCTTCGCCCGGGTTGACCTCCCGGCGATTCGGCCCGGCGCTAGTAACCCAGCCGTTGCAACGCCGTTTTCGTCATGTATTCCGAGACGATGTCTTCGTCCGGATCGAGTGCGGAGGCGCCGTTGCCGCGGCAGGTTTCGGCATGATGAAACCGCGCCACGTTATTTCTTTTCACATCGTGCGCCATCGCCCACCACCAGCTCCATTCCGGCCGCCCGTCGGCCGTCGTCAGGGTTTTGCTGTCACTGATCGCCTGTCCGCCGCCGCCCTCGGATCCTTTCCATATCTCGCCCTTGCGGTCGTAGGTGATCGCCATGCCGGCGCCCATATTGCGCACGTCGAGATAAATGCGACGTTTGCTCACCGGCGATTTCGGGTAGCCGACCGGTTCGCCCTCGAACACGATGACTTCGGGTATCAGCGATTTGCCGACGTGGAAATACGTCTGGTCCTGTTTCCCGCCGATCAGCGGCGGCCGCCAGTTCTCGTTCTCCGGGGTCCATTGAAAATGCGACGAGCCGAGGAAAGGTCCGCGGTGAATGATTTTATAATTGCCCCACGTCAGCATCGGGTCGCCCGACGCCCATGCATCAGATAAATACAGATTCATACCGGGCATGTATGGTTCGAAGCGCTGGTTCGCAGGGTAGCGTCGTACCCGTTTCGTCGCAGGCAGATAGCCCCACAGCTTCGGAACCTCGCGCTGGTCGTAATGCCAGTGACTCAGGAACGCGCTGCCGCGCACGTCCGGCGTATAGGTGAACCAGATCACCTGCATGCGCGCGAGATCCTCGTAACCATCGAGATAGGGTCCGCCCGCATCCGGATTGACCAGTCCGGTGCATTGCTGCTCGCCCCAGACCCAGTCGTACTTGTACTTTTCCGATCCGCCTTCGTCGACCGTCACCGCCGGGGTCGCGTACAGGGCGCTGTCATGCCGGCCCCAGCTCAGGGTGATGTTCGCGATCGCCTCGTTGCCGTTATTCACTTCCGGAAACGGAATGCCGCCGATCCAGGGTTGGCCGTCGCGTGTGCGTACATTGCCGTCGCCGTCGAACACGGCCTGGCCCTGGTTGCGTAGCGTCGCGTCGAGAAAGTAGGGCGGGTACATCGTTTCGATGTCCTGGACTTCGGGCTGGATAAAAATCTTGCGCCCGTCCTGTGCGATCTCCTGGTAGGTAATCGGGTCGAGCAGATCCTGCACGATCTCGACGTTGTCCGCGTCGATAACGTCACCTACCTTGACCGCGCCTTTTGTGTACGCTTCGATGCTCAGGAGTTCCTCGGGGTAGGCGACGCTCGCATCGCCGCCGTTTGCGAGCGCCGGCCACAGCGACGTCAGTACGCCGGCGCCGCCGAGACCGCGTGCCGTCTTATCGAGAAAGAAACGGCGGCTGTAGTCGAAGTCGTATTTGCGAATGTGCATCTTGTTTTCCTCGTTTGGATTGATAATCGAGGTTGTCCGGACCGACCGTTACGCAACGTCGCGTCTATTGCGCGGGTTTACGAAATTTCAGCGTGTAGCGATCCGTTTCGTTAACGAGCGAGTCGTGTCGGGTGTCGTAGATGAGCTCGTCCTCGGGGCGCGCGTGCAGGTCGGTGTAACCGACGAACTCGAATCCCGAATCGATCGCTTCCTTGATGATTTCGACCGGATCGGTACGCCGCCAGGTCCGTGGTTTGATGCCTTCCATGTGTCTTTTCGTGTGGTCCACGATCCCGTAGATACCGCCCGGCCTGAGTGCATCGAACACGGCGCGATTGAGCGTCATTCGGGCCGCCGCATCGAGGTTGTGCGCGTTGCGGAATGTCAGCACCATGTCGACGTCGGTTTGCTCGAAATCGAGTCGCTCGACGGCGTAGATATACCCGGGCGCGTCGGTTTTTTCGAAGCCGTATACTTTGCCGGTTGGCACGACTTTGTCCAGACCCGGTTCATTCAGTTTTTTCTCGACCCGGTCAGTGCCCATCGCGACGTAGAGGGTGCCATTGTCTGCGAGATAGGGTGCGAGCAGTTTCGTATACCAGCCGCCGCCCGGAAACAGTTCGATCACGCGCATGTCGTCACGCAGACCGAAAAACGCGAGCGTCTCCCCGGGAAGGCGGTGACGGTCGCGCGCTTTTTCCGCATCCGTGCGCGACGGGTGGTCGAGATCGAGTGCGATTGGATCGGCTGCCAACGTCGGCGGCATAGCGGTGACGGTCAGCGCGAGCAAGAGGAATGTCATGAGGGTTTTCATGGTCGAACGTCTTCCTGTGCGTAGCGAGGATGCTCCGATCGAGTATAGGCGAAAACAACCGGACCGCGGCGCTTGCCGTGTTCACGTGTTGAGCGTTCGATCCCCGTAACATGCCGGCTTCCGAACGCAACGCCGTGTTGCTCGCACTAGGGGCGATACTCGGCTGGTCCACGGTTGCTACCGCGTTCAAACTCGGACTCGCCGTACTCACCCCGATACAACTGTTGTTTCAGGCGACGCTCGTATCGGCCGCGATCTTCGCCGTCGCCAACAGCATCCGGGGCGACTGGGTCTTGCGCCCGCGCACCGCGCTGCGCGCCGTCGTGTTCGGATCGCTGAACCCGATCGCCTATTACCTGTTGTTGTTCGCTGCCTACGATCGCCTGCCGGCGCAAATCGCACAGGCGGTCAATTACACGTGGGCGATAGTTCTCGCATTGCTCGCCGTACCCCTGCTCGGGCAGGTCCTGACCGGGCGTACATTAGTTGCCGTGATCGTGAGCTACGCCGGGGTACTCACGATTACCGTCGGCGCGCAGGCGCACCCCGAACTTAACGTCGATCCCGTCGGGCTCGGTCTCGCACTCGTAAGTACCGTGGTGTGGGCGGCCTACTGGTTGCTCAACGCACGTGACGAAGAATCGTCGGTCGCGATGATGTGCTGGAGTTTTCTGTTTGCGACTCCGGTGCTTGCCTTGATTTGTGCGCTGACCGATGGTTTGCCGGCATGGGATCACCGCAGTATTCCGTTTGCGCTGTGGGTCGGCGCCGTCGAAATGGGGATCACGTTTCTGTTGTGGTCGGCCGCGCTGCGCCGCACCCGTCATGCCGCGCGGATCGGGCAGCTCGTGTTCCTGGCGCCGTTTCTGTCGCTCCTGATGATCGAACGCGTTCTCGGCGAGCCGGTCCCGACCACCTCGTGGCTGGGACTGGCGATTATTGTTGCGGGATTGCTGGTCGCCGGTCCGGTTCGGACCCGCTAGGTTTTGCCGTCGGTGTTATCGCGCCGTCACGGTAGAGCTACGATCGCGAATACCGCGGGTTCATCGCCAGCGACGCGCGTATCGTGGCCCCGGCCCGTTGTATCCTCGAGAAATACGATATCGCCCGTTTCAAAGCGTCGCGTCTCGCCACTCGCGACTTCGATATCGATGGCGCCACCGAGCAGGAACACAAACTGGCGACGCGGCGCGGGATGCCAGTCGCCGTCCCAGCGGCCGGGCAGGGTGGTGAACACGAGTGACGCCGCCGGCTGCTTCGCGGCGATCCCGATCGGCCCCGCCGGCGGCGCAAAGTCCTTCAATTCGTACGGTACGACCATATCGTCGAAGTAAGTTTCGCCGGCGCTATCGAGCGCGACGGTCGCGTAGGTGACATCGCCCGCGCTGAGCCCGTCGGCGAACGCGTCGCCAAGACCGAGCAGCATGATCGCGCCGAGCAGGAATAGCTGGTAGCCGTTCCGTTGATGTTGCATGTTTCGTTCTCCTGTTTGGCTGGTTGTTTCGCTCGGGGTCGTCGCGGGTCAATTTAAACAGGTAAACTAGTGACAACAAGTGTCCGGTGGACGGGCATGCGGGTGCAGAATCGACCGTCACAGGAAAACGAACGCGTGGCAGTCCGATCGGTTAACCGGTGTGCTTTTCTGGCCCGACTGATAAAACCGGACCGCGGTGTTGCAAATTTTCCGAATTCCCTGCTTACCGCAGCACTGAATCGAATTCATTAAACCCTATCGGAGATCCCCGCATGAAAACGCGTATCACAGAATTATTAGGCATCGAACACCCCATCATCCAGGGCGGGATGCACTATGTTGGTTTTGCCGAACTCGCGGCAGCGGTATCCAATGCCGGCGGGCTTGGAACGATTACGGGATTAACGCAACCGAGTGCCGACGACCTCGCGAACGAGATCGCAAAATGTCACGACCTCACGGATAAACCATTTGCGGTAAACCTGACGTTTCTGCCGTCGCTGTCCACACCGGATTATCCGGGTTATGTGAAAGCGATCATCGACGGCGGTGTAAAAATCGTCGAGACGGCTGGCAGGAATCCACAGCAGGTGCTGCCGGCGCTGCAGGGTGCGGGCATCAAGGTGATACACAAGTGCACCTCGGTGCGTCATTCGCTGAAGGCGCAATCGATCGGCTGCGACGCGGTGTCCGTCGACGGATTCGAATGCGGCGGACATCCAGGCGAGGATGACATCCCGAATTTCATTCTGCTGCCGCGTGCGGCAGAGGAACTCGAAATTCCGTTCGTCGCTTCGGGCGGTATGGCCGATGGCCGTTCACTCGTCGGCGCGTTGGCGATGGGCGCGGACGGAATGAACATGGGAACTCGATTTATCGCGACCGCCGAGGCACCGGTGCACGACAACGTAAAGCAGGCACTCGTCGCGGCAACGGAGCTCGATACCCGACTCGTCATGCGCCCTTTGCGTAATACCGAACGGGTGCTCGTGAACGCGGCAACGGAACGGTTACTCGAAAAGGAAAAGAAACTCGGCGACAAGATCGAGTTCGAAGACGTTCTCGACGAGGTCGCCGGCGGCGTTTATCCGAAGGTCATGCAGGACGGCAACATGGACGCCGGGGTCTGGTCGTGCGGCATGGTCACCGGGTTAATCCACGATATCCCCACCTGCGCCGCCTTAGTCGATCGCATCATGGCCGAGGCCGACGCGATCATCAACGAACGCCTGGGCGGCATGACCGCCTGAGCGACGCCCCCGAAAAGTGGGGTCAGATGAAACTTTTCGGCGCCTCGTGCGAAAAGTTTCATCTGACCCCACTTTTTCAGTTTTTCAGAATGTCCATTCAGCCTGTACGAATATATTGATTCCGTCGCCGGGGATCCGGTCACCCAACGCGACATCACTGCGCGCAACCCGGTTGATGCCGTTCAGATGCGGACGGTAGGTCTTGTCCAGCACGTTCTCGACGCCGGCTGTCAGGCTGAGCCCGTAGTTCGGCAGTTCATATTGCCCGTACAGATTCATCAGCGCGTAGCCCGCACTGCGCTTTTCGCCGTTTGTCCGCGAGACGTCGTTTTGCGCCGCGTAAAACTCGCCTTCGAGCGCCACGGACCAGTGTTCCCGCTGATAGCTGAGATCCACGAGCGTATTGAGCGGCGCGATGCGGAACAGGTTGTCGTTGATGTCGCGCCGTTCACCCCGGGTCCAGCTGAGGATGCCGCTCAGGTGCCACGTCGGTGATATTGCGGCCGCCCATTCCGTGTCGACGCCCCATAAGCGCGCATCGACGTTCGCGAATTGCAGCGGAGTCGGATCGCCGTTCATCGTCGCAATCATGATCACGAGCGGATCGGTTGCCGGGATCCCCTGGATGTAATCGTCGACGTGATGGTAGAACGCGCGCGGCGATATCGAGAAGGAGGAACTTTCCCAGTTCAGCCCGACTTCAAACTGCCACGCCGTCTCATCGTCGAGCGTGATGTCACCGACATACAGATTACCGTCAGAAAGCCCCGCGGTCGCCTCCAGCGGCAGCCACAAATAGCGTTCCTGGTGTGACGGTGAACGGTTCTTGCGCCCGATCCCGGCTTCGAGTGCTAGCGTATCGGATACGGCGTACGTCGCGACCGCGGCGACGTCGATGTGATCACTGTTCTGCGAGCGATCGGCATTATTGAAACGATCGCGCAGCATCGCGAGCGGCGGACGCATCTGCGCCATCGACGCGTCGACCACGCCGGCATCCATCGCAACGTGTGTCCAGCGCAGACCGAGTTCGACGTTCCAGCGTCCGAGATTGTCATGTTCCCACTCGCCGTAGATCCCGTAGCGATAGCGCTCGACATCGTTGAAATTCACCACGAAAAACGCGGCGTTGTTCGGATCGCTGATGTTTGAGTCGTAGTCGAACAGATGGCCATCGGTGCCAAGGCGCAATTGGGCACGGGCCCACGGAAGCGCGGCTTCAACCCGCCAGCCGAGCGTATCGGCGGCCGCGAGGTTTGCGCGGTTGCGGCCGGCCGGCGCATTACGCAGCGAGAAGTTGTCCATCAGGTGATCGACATCGTTCCAGTAGATACTCGTCGATAAGTCAACATCGCCGAAAACTGCCGAGTAAGCGCCGCGAACGAAATTGGCGTCGGAGTAGATATCATCCATCGGCAACGCCGGCGTGCCGGCTTTCGTCGTATCGTTGCGTCGGTAGTCGACGCCAAACGTACCGTCGCCGAGGCGCATGGCGTAGCCGGCATCGAACGCGTTGCGTTCGTAGCGCGTCGGTCGAATCGTACCGCCACCGAAATCGCGATGACTGCCGGATTCACGGCTTGCGGCGCCGCGCAGCCGATAGCGATCGTTCGCTGCATTGAAATCACCACTGACGGAATAACCGCCATCGACGCTTTGGCCTCCACCCGCAAAGCGGCCGCCGAACACTATTTCGGGGCCGTCTGCGAACTCGGCGCCACGACTTTGCGCAATGATCGTGCCGCCAATCGTTTCCAGTCCACTGGACACCGGTGCGATTCCGCGAATCACTTCGAGATGATCGACGAATGTTCGCGGCAGGTAGTGCAGTGGCGAGTCCATGTTATTCGAGCACGCGTTTCCAATGTCCATGCCGTCGATATCGGTGTTCACCCGCGAACCGAACATGCCGCGGTACTGCGGAATCCCGGCCAGCGTGCCGTTGAAGTTCACGTTCGCCCCGGCGACCCGCCGCAGCAGCAGCGCGGTATTCGTTTCCGCGAGCGGTGCGAGGCCACGGTCTTCGGTAAATGGCGTGAGCGGCTCACCTTTCACAAGGACTTCTTCGAGATGTCCCGCCTGAACGGTGTTCAGGGTGCCGCAGAGGACGAACACAGACGCACCGACCGGGGCGATGCCTGATAGTGATAGAGAACGGCGGCGCAATCGCTGCGTTACATCATCGTTGCGTTTTAATAAGGACATACTGGTCTCCTGGCCCCGCGCTCGCACCGGAACACGAAAAATCGGGCGCGGATGCGGGGTTTACTGAGCAACTGATACCGGGGGCTTGCTGAAACATCAGGCTGTCTGCGAGTAGTAGCCGCAGATGGCCTGGTGCAAAAGTCGATTACTCCCGGAAGCAGCAAAAGTGCGGCGGACTCAGCCGCCAGCTCAATCGGCGTATTACCGATGCTGAAATGTCAGGCCAGCAGGTCGGGTGGAGCGCGAGGAAGGGTTGAGTACGAACGCGTGACCCGCGCCCGTGCATCGTTGATATCGTCGAGGGGAAGAACCGGCTTGCGAGCAAGCTCCAGTGTCGGCGGGTGCGTCGCAACGGCGAGGGCCGCGCTGCCGAGCCAGGCATCGCAATCGGGCGAGACGGCAATGGCCGTATCAGAACCGGCACCGACACTGACGTCGCCCGCGTGCCCGTGGTGCATCGTTCCGGATCCGCCGATCGCCAACAGTTGCGTCAGATCGATCGTCGGATTCTGCGTCGGACACAGGTGCAGCGCGAGATCGAACGACCCGCCCGAGGGCAGCGACAGCATGTAACCGACGGGCACGAGTGCGCGCAGCGCAACAAGCGTCGCGAGTACCAGGGGAATTCTGCGGATCGGAGGTTTCAACGCTGCGCGCCTTATCGCCCGTTTCGAATCAAGCCCGCGCAGCTGGCGACAACTGAGCGCCGGTTGCCGACGCAACATCGTGCAGTGGGCTGAAAGTTGTTCATAGCGCGGGCACGTTAACTAATTCCGCATGCCCTCGCGTTGATCCCGGTCAACAACGGCGACCGACAAAAAGCGGGAACCCCACTGCGAAGGCCATACGCGTAAAAGTGGGGTCAGATGAAACTTTCGTCCGCGCCGGCTAAGTTTGCCTCAGCCTCGGCCGACCTTTTGTCGCGGGCGTAATTCGACGTCCCGATGCCTTTTCGATCGCCTGCTTGAAATCGGGGTCGCCTAAAGCCAGGCCTCGGTTCACTGCCTGTCGAATGTCGTCGACGAGTGCACATTGCTCGCGCGCAAGAAACAGCGCGCGATAGCCCCGCAACCGCTCCGCCCTGGAATCGCCAAGTTTCAAATATTCATCGTGCGGAGCACGTAGCCGGGAGTCGACGCCCAGCGCGTTACATCGATAGCTCGACCACGGATATTGAGACGGTTCGGCCACCATGCGCGCGCGGACCGGGTTCAGTTCGATATAGCGATAACACGCCAACAGGTAATTCGAGGTCTGAACGAGACTCGATCGGAAGCGACCTTCCCATAGCGTCCCCGTCCGTTCATGTCGTCGATTAAAATAACGCACGTAGCGTCGCCCGAGCGCCTGCATCATGTGCGAGATGCCGTCCTCGGTGTCGGGCGTGGCGAGCAGGTGTACGTGATTGCTCATAAACACCCAGGCATGCACGCTCACGTGGAAACACGCGGCCGCCTGTCGCAGCCAATTGGCGTAGCAGGCGAAATCCTGATCGTCGGCGAAACAAATACAGCGGTTGTTGCCGCGTTGAATGATGTGCTGAGGCAGCCCTGCCGGGCAGTAGCGGGTTAATCGAGCCATGGTCGCATCCTTGTAACCAATCATCGGGAGAGTGTGCTGCGCCTGATTTTACTGGAAACGCCTCGACCAGGTCTCGGAAAAAAGTGGGGTCAGATGAAACTTTTCGGCGACTCGCGCGAAAAAGTTTCATCTGACCCCACTTTTTTCCTGCCATCCCGTTGGTTCATCGGTCCGGGTTCGCTGTTCCCGTGTATTCGGCAACCGGGCCTGCGCTTGCCGGGGAGGGCGGTAGCCGCGCGCCCATTCGGCTTTCGACACCACCACGGCCGGTTCGCCGTTGGCACGAAACCAGGAATCGACCGCGTAGCGATCGCCGCTGGCAATTTCGACGATTTCGGCCGCCGAATGCGGCGCCTGAAATACGAGCGTGTAGGGCCCGCGATTCAGCCGTGCGCCAACGCGGTGCCAGCGCAGCAGTTTCGCGTTGGCGAGCAGCGTGAGGTACGTCAGGGTGTTACTCGATTCGTCGATGCAATCCATTTGCCCCGACTCACCGTGGCGCGTGTGATTTTCCGCGAGATCACCACCGGTGCCGGTCTGTTCTCCGACGATGGTCTCCATCAGGCCGATCACTGCTGGCAGCAGTGCGCGTTCCTGTGCCGCGCTATCGTCGTCGCCCGCAATCGCGGCGCTCACCGTACGCCACTGCGCCTCGGAAAACCCGGCTTGGGCAATAAATCGACACGTGTGCCCGTGACAGATCGAAAATTTCCCGGGGGTCGGCGGCGGGAGTCGTTGTGCGCCGCCTTGCATGCCGTCGAAGGCGTTCAGACCGAGCGGTTTTGGGACGAACAGCCCCGATTGTGGTTGCACGCAGCCTGAGACCCCGAGAGCGATGACGACTGCGAACGCAAAAAGTCGCCGGGCCACCCATGCTGTCGCTGATTTCCTGAACCGCGACGCGTACCGGGCATCCGGGTGCCATCGCGTCCGCCGGTCGCGTGGTTGAATGTCGGAAATCGCCGAGATAATTCTCCCCCCTGAAGTCCCGCCGCGAGGGTCGGAAAAATACACCGATTATGGCCGTCAGTGTAGTCAGGGTGTGCGTTGCGCACGGTCCCGTCTGTGCCGGACCGGATCGACAGCACTCAGGATCGCGTTGATCACGCCCGGCCGGGCATTTGCTTTCGTTTCCCAGGTGAATGTCAGCGGGCGGCCGCGCCAGATCGTTTCACAGTCCCCCGTTAAAGCGCGGCTTTGCAGATAAAGCGGTCGACGACAGGACGCAAATGTCGGCTCCCTCGGTCGAACTGACCATCACCTCCGTCAGCGGCAGGACATTGGCTGCAAACGCGAACCGGGTCGTTGTAAGCAGGAATGCCATCACGGCGACAGTAGCGACAGGCATCCGTGCCCAGCGCCAGGAACCGACGGTGGCTTTTCGATGATGCATTAAAGACTCCTCGCTGACTTTCTTATCAGTAAGGCTATAGCGTGGCGGTGGCGCCCATTCTGATCGGGATCAGATCGGCGGTTGGCACTGACCTGAAACCGACCACGTGGCGACCGGCCCGTGCAGGGCAGCCGGAACGGACGTGCGTTGACCACACCTGCAGGGGAACCGTCGAACGCGGTGACAGCTGAGAGGCGATCAGTGGCGCACCACTGCAGCGCCACCGTCACGACCCGTTTCGCGATGCGGTATCAGTGGCAAGCGTACCGTTCGCAAAATCGACGGGTGTCAATAAATTTTACATTTTCGGCGGCCACCACAGCGCGGCCGAAGCGTTGGCCGGCGCGACCGGTCCGTCGCGTTCGCGGTGCGGTTCGCGCGATAAAAATTCCTGTCGCTCAGTCGTTTAGAAAATTGTCGCAGTGCAAACATTTAATCGTTCCCCATCGTCATTGTCGCGACCGGGCGATCGATCGAGTGCACTCTCGATCCTGAAACGGTGCATTCGCATTCGATCAACGCGTCAAATTCTTAAGAACTTTACACTTTCGTTCCAAACGCGAACCCTGAAACGATGTCTTGCGAACTATGCCGTTGATTAAAAATGCTTTGTTCGGACTGGCGCGAATTTTGCTCTGCTAATGCAGTGCTGCGGGCAGTAGTAAAAGCGGGTGGGTCAAAACGGAACCGGCGCGCGCGTTGCGATTGGGAAATACGCGGGCGCGCCCGGCAAAGCGGCCGGATTGTGCACCGACACTGAAGGCGTTGTACCGCGACACGGAGGCTCGACACATTGTCTCCGGAAGGCGGCGACGTGGGACGCAAATTAACCGGCCCGGCGGGGCTTGTGAATTTCAGGTGAAGCGGTCATTATCGACCGGGAGTTCGGGTGACGATAAAAACAACAGAGCTCTGCGTGCGGCGGTTCGAATGTACTGAACTGCCGGGTCAGGCAGACGCAGGATTAGAACAAGCCGGAAACGGAATTCGATGAACGGCGACGGGATCGATAGGGAGGTAAATCGATGCTATTAAAGAACTGCCCCGCGCACGCGGCGGCCCTCTTGCTTGCCTGGGTATTACTCCTTCTGAGTCAAACCGCCGCCGCTGAAGCGGTATCCGTCGAAGACGTCGATGGTGCCCCGGGTGAGGACGTGACAGTCGGTCTTTTTGTTGATGGGCTTACGCTCACGCCGGTGTCAGGGTCTTTCCCTTTTGATCTGGGGGCGGTACTCCAGTTCAGCTCCGACCTGACGCTAAAAAATGTGGTTCTGCAGCCTTCGACTTCCCCCGCAATCGACGCTGATATTTTCTGGCCGCTAGGCCCTAATGACCTGGGACCGAATAATGTCGGTTTCCTTGCCACTTACGACACCGATCCCGGCCCGTTCATGAACGCCGAAATGCTGCGCCTCACCTTCAGCATCGACCCCGGTGCAGACCCGGGGCCCTATCCCATCAGCGTCATGAGTTCGACATTTAGCGCTGCTATGACTGTCCCGCTGCCACCGGCATTGGCGCTGTATGTCGGATCGCTGGCCCTGCTGGCCATGTATCGCCGCCGCACCTGATGAATGACAACGGCCAGCTTAAGAAGCCTCGTGAAGTTGTCCGTACCCGAATCCGCGCCGCTACCCGGCGTACCCGTTAACAAACCGAAGGCCGATTGATGTCGTCGACCAGCGTTTCGCAATTTGTTTCCACACGGTTACGGCGCGCCGGAGCAACCCGGGGCGGGGCACAGGCACTGGCGGGGCTGCGCCGAACACCGCCAACGCCGATCGGTAATCCGCCGTTCAGGCGCAAGGCGCTGTTCGAAGCGCTCGAACCACGATTGTTGTTATCGGCGGACCCGCTCAGCGCGGCTGCGCAGACGGCATTCATGGGCGGGCTGGACGAATTCCGCGACTGGGCCGACCGCCTGGACGATTACGATCTCCTCGCGCAACCGCTGCCCGTGCTGAACACCGCCATCGGTGCCGCGCTCGACCTGCCGAACCTGATCAACGACAAGCTCATCGAGCCGATCGGTGATTTTTTCGATGGATTCAGCGGGGACCTGCCGACTGCGGACGACCTCGCGGGTTTCATCAGTGGTTTGCCCGACAGTGTCGGGGATGTCACCGGCGAGCTCATCGGCGATGAATTTCTCTTCGGCTTTGTGTTTGACGCCTCGCGCGATGTTGCCGGGGTCAATGTCGATCTCGGTGCCATCAGTGCCGCCGGCATCGAACTCGATCCGGGCCCGCTCAGTGTCGATCTCGAAACCCGGTTTTCAACGGCTCTCACGCTCGGGCTCGACCTGTCGGACGGTAGTCTCGACGAGGATGATTTTTTCGTTCGCTTCGACGCGCTCAGCATCGGGGCGACCGCGACGGCAGATTTGCCGGATCTCGATGCAGGGTTCGGTTTTCTCGATTTGACCGTCGAAGGCGCGAGCATTGCGCTCGACGTTGACGTCGACCTGATGCTCGATAATCCGGACGGTGACCAGGATGGCAATCTCACGCCGACGGAACTGCGGGATTCCGAACTCGCCGATCTCGTGTCGTTTTCCGTCACCAGTGACCTCAGTGTCGAGTTGCCGATCAACGCGGACTTCCTCCCGTTTTCGACGGACGGGACGCCGACGGTTGCGGTGTCGAGTACGAACGTATTCGACGCCGAACTCACGCTCGTCGAGATCGAAAACTTCAATCCGATCGGCGATCTGCAGGACCAGGCCGAGCAGGCCCTGGTCGAGGGGCTGGGCGCGTTTGGCAACACGCTCGACGGCATTAACGACGGCTTGCTGGCGACCCCCGTACCATTCATCGGCGGCAGCCTCGGCGATCACTTCGATCTCGGCGGGATCATCCAGGACCGGTTGCTCGAGCCGTTGCAGGATCTGCTTGCCGAAGATGGTCCGGTAGACCTCGGCCAACTCGAGGCCCTCTTGCGAGGACTCGGCGGCGACGCCGACGGGGTCGAGGTCAACATCGATCCGAACGCCGTGACCGCGCAGGTAATCGAGGACGAGGCGGAGAATTCGCGCGAAGTCACGTTCGATTTTGCCTTCGACACGGCCCGCTCGACCAACGTTTCGCTCAGTTTCGGCGACGAGCTCGCGAATGCCGGGCTCAGCGTCGAAGGCGATTTCAACGGCGACCTCATTACCGAGCTGTTTGCCGATTTTACATTTGGCGTCGATCTGCTCGCGTTGCCGTCCGTTTCCGATGCATTTTTTCTGCGCTTCAATGCCGACCCGCGTGCGCGCGCGGCGCTCATGCTCGACGACATCGATGTCGCGGCAAGTTTCGGTTTCCTCGAACTCGAGATTGTCGACGGCACGGCGAGTCTCGACGCGGAAGTCTCGGCGCATGTGAACGACCCGAATGCGGATGGCGACATCACGCTCGCGGAACTCGCCGGGACACCGTTCGACGATCTGCTCGATATCACGACGACGTCCTCGCTCGACGTCGATCTCCCGGTGCAGGCTTCGCTCGGCGATCACGATTTCAACGCCGGCGCGGATCCGCGGGTCACGTTACAGGACGACGATCTGTTCGATACGGATCCGCCCGATTTCGAGCTGCAGGATTTCGACGGACTGCTCGACTTCAGCAACATCAGCGGTGCGGACATGGTCAGCGCGTTCGGCCAGTTCGCGAACTGGCTCGACCAGCTGTCGGGTCTTGATGTGCTGGCGACCGATATTCCGTTTACCGACGGCACGACACTCGGTCAGGTGCTTGATTTCGGCACGGCGATCACCGGCCCGTTGCTCGACTTGCTGGAGAATCCGGACGACGGCACGCTGAATTATTCCGACGCCGCGAGTCTCGAAGCCCTCGTGCCGGCGCTCAGCGGCGTCGATTACGACCCGACCACGCGCGAACTCACCTACACGCTCGCCTTTGACACGGATCTCGATCCGATCACCGTCGATGCAGGTTTTGAATTCGATCTTGGTCCACTCGGCGGCATCAGCACATCGAGTACGCTCGGCCTCACTCCTTCGCTGACGGCCAACACAACATTCGGCATCCTGTTGACTGAACTCGGTGAATCGCCGGACGGGGTCAAGTTTCAGCTCACGAATGCGACGACGCTGCAGTCACTGAACGCCGGCAACGGTGTGTTCACGGAAATCGGTGCGGATCTCGAAATCAGCCTGCGTAACGGCTCGGTCACGACCGTTGACCTCAGTGACGCGACAACGATTGGCGACGTACTCGTCGCGCTCAACGCTGCCGCGCCCGGGTTGCTCGTTGCCCGCATCAACAACGCCGAGAACGGTCTCGAACTCGAGGATCTGACGAACGGTCTCGTTCAGGACTTCAAGGTGAAGGGACTGAACGGTTCCCTGGCGGGACTGCAGCTCGGCATTTTCGGTACCGACAACGACGCCGACGGCACGATAGACGGCAAGCCGTTGCACGGCGATTCGCTCATGAACCACGTGTTCCTGCGCGATACGTCACTCGAGGCGAGTCTCACTGTATTCGCCGACGACATCGATGCGCTCGCAAGCTTTGGCATCATCGAAGTCGGTGTCGAGGACGGCTCCGCGAGCGGCACGATCACCGGTGCAATCAGCCTGACCGATCCGGGCGGACCCGGCGACCGGCTCACGATTCGCGAAATTACCGAGAACATCACGACGGTCCTGACCCCCAGTTTTGAGGGTGCGATCGAACTCGACCTGCCCATCGTCCTGGGCGGCGCGCTCGACGGGCTGACGATCGGTACGAGCGGACAGCCCCGCCTCATGGTCAGCCTGCCGGACATTTCGGATCTGAGCACGCTGTCGTTTGAAACGACTAACTTCAACGAACTGTTCGACCTGCAGGATTTATCGATCGCCGACATCATCGCGGGTCTGCGCGGCGCTCTCGATTTCGTCGCCGGCCTCGAAGACCGTCCGGAACTCGATTTTGATATTCCGCTGATCAACGTGAACCTGCAGGAAGTCGTCGGCTTCGCCGATAATTTCGACGGTTTTCTCAACGAACTCGAGCAGGTCGCCTCGGGCAACCTGCAGGGTCTCGAAGACATCATCGAGGATGCGCTCGGCCTCGGCGCGGGTGACAGCCCGCTCGTCGAACTGAGTCTCGACACTTCCGTGGCGGATGCCACCGCGCTGCGTATCGATCTGGTCTTCGAACATGGCGTGCAGGAACATTTTGCGCTCGATATCGGCCTGCCGGACCTGGGCATCCCGGCGGTGTCGTCGCTCATCGATCTGAACGGCGAAGCAATGCTCGAACTCGAAGCCGGGGCGTCGTTCGATCTGTCGCTCGGCATCGACCTGTCCGACCCGTTGTTACCGACGGCATTCCTGTACGACACCACCGGGGTCGAGTTCACCGCGAAAGCGTTGGCGAACGACGTTAACTTCGATGCCTCCGTCGGGCCGCTCGGCGTGTTCATCCGCAACGGTCAGGCCGGCATCAACCGGGCCGGTGCCGGCAACAACGACGCTGCTCGTTTCGCGCTCGGTCTCGCCGGCGATGCGGACGGCCGCGTGTTCTTCGACGACATCGACTTCAACTCGCTCGACATCGAACTCGAAGCCGAAGCGTTTGCGAACCTGCCGCTACGTTTCCCGACCGATGACCCGTCCGACGAAATCATCGTGCTCGAAATGGGCATTTCGGATTTCACGGATATCGCCGGCAGTACTACGTTCCCGAACATCGACGCGGTCGGCGATGCGTTCAGCGATGCCATCGGCAACGTCGATCTGTCCGAGACGCTCGACAGTCTGATTGGTGGTTGGCAGGGCGCAACGGATCTCATCCTCGACGCGATGCGCGGCGAAGTGTTCGGGGTGGAACTGCCGCTGATCGGCGACGCGTTGAGAGACGAAGCGGATTTCCTCGAAAACATTCGCGACAGCGTGGTCGACAATTTCAACGACCTTACCGACACCGGCCTGCTGTTCGTGCAGCAGGCATTTTTCGACGCACTCGGCCCGGGCGGAATCAAGCTGCTGCAGGACATCGACGGCGACACCGATATTGACCTCGATGACGTCCGCGTGCGGACGATCGAGGACGGTGATCTCGTCACGGGTGTCGAGTTCGACATCCTCATGGGCCAGGACCTGCTCGATCTCGACGTACCGCTCGGATTCGACCTTGGCCTGCCCGGCTTTGGTCTCGAAGTCGACGGCGGGGTCAACGTCAAACTTGGCTACGACATCTTCCTCAGTATCGGCCTCAGTCTCGACGATGGCTTCTACCTGAATACCGAGGGCCTAGATGGTTCGGGTGTTCCGGAGATCGTGCTCGATCTGCTCGTCACCGCGCCGGGTCTGTCGGCGACCGGCGAACTGTTCTTCCTGCAACTCGACGTCGAAGACGACAACTCGAGGTTCGAAGGCCAGTTCATCGTCGACATTAGGGATCCGGACGACGACGACGGTAAGCTCACCATCGACGAGTTCGGACGCGGCTTCGGCAACATCATCGACGTCGGCTTCGAGGCGACTGCCGACGTCAATCTCGATCTCATTGCGAGCTTCGACGGCCAGAGCGCGTTCCCGCGCATCCGCGCCGATCTCGGCATCGACTGGTTGTTCAATCCGTTCGAGGATATTTCCGACGCGATCCCGTCGATATCGTTCGAGAACGTGCAGCTCAGCCTCGGTGATTTCTTCAGCGATTTCGCGAGTCCCGTGCTCGGCAAGATCCAGGAAGTTCTCGCCCCGATCCAGCCTATCATCGACATCCTGACGACGCCGCTGCCGGTCATCTCGGAACTGTCGGGCGGCGACGTCACGATGCTGGATCTTGCCCGCATGCTCGGCGGTGGCGCCGAGACAGCCGTCAATTTCATCGAGGCGGTGATCGGGATCAACGAATTCATTAACAGTATTCCGCTCGATGCGGATGAGCTGTGGATCGACCTCGGTGGTTTCGGGGTCGACGGTCTCGCCGCGCTCGGCCGCAGCGGGTCCGGACCGCTGACCCCGATGGTCGACGATCCGAACCGGCCGGAACTGAGAGCACGCACGGATACGGTCAACCAGGTCGGCAGCAGCGGCGGCGGCAAGGGCGGCGGCTTCAAGAACAATCTCGAAGGCGGCAAGGTCGATATCAGCTTCCCGCTGATCGAGGATCCGCTGTCCGTCTTCAACCTGATCCTCGGCGGCAATCTCGATATATTCCTGCTCGACCTGCCGCCGATGGGCGTCGACTTTACGTATTCGCAGTTCTTCCCGGTTCCGCCGATTCCGATCCTTGGCGCAGAACTCGGCGGCAGGGTTTATGCGATAGCGGATTTCGCCTTCGGCTTTGACACGCTCGGCATCAACGAATTTCTGATCAGCGACGATCCGCTCGATATCTTCGAAGGTTTCTTTATCAGCGACCGCGAGAACGCGGACGGCACCGGTGAAGACGTTCCCGAGATCACGCTTGGCGCGAGCATTTTCGCCGGCGCGAAGATCAACCTCGGGTTCGCCGAGGCCGGTGTTCGGGGCGGCATTACCGCGGAGATCCTGTTCAACCTTCACGACAACGACCAGGATGGCCGCGTGCGGCCATCGGAGTTGATCGAAAATTTCGAACTCGGCCCGATCCACGTCTTCGACATCACCGGGACACTCGATGCATTCCTCGAAGCGTTCCTGAAGATCGATCTGTTCCTGTTCTCGATCGACGAAACGTTCACGCTCGCCGAAATCCGCTTGCTTGATTTCTCGATTGACCGGCCGCAACCGGTGGCGGGCGAAAGTCTGCCGCCGCTCGCGACGCAGTCGGGCGGCACGATCACGCTCGCGCTGACCGACGATGTCGATAAGTTTACGGTCAAGAAAGGAGTCGAAGACGGCGATGTCATCGTCGAGGCGTACGGTCGGCAGGAACAGTATTTTGCCGTCAACCGCGTCGTCGGGCAGGCCGGGGGCGGTGACGACAGCATCCTGATCGAGCGTGATGTCGTGCTCTCCGCCGGGGTCGAGATTTTCGGCGGCGCGGGCAAGGATCGCATCACGATGCTCGGCACCGGCGATGCCGTTCTGCGCGGCGATGAGGGCGACGATATCCTCATCGGCGGTGACGGCGACGACTGGCTGCTCGGCGGTGACGGCGTCGATTTCATTGAAGGTGGTGACGGTGAGGATCGGCTCGAGGGCGGTCTCGGCGCCGACATTCTGAAAGGCGGCCGCGACGACGACGAACTGTTCGGCGGCGATGATGCCGACACGCTGTTTGGCGGTCGGGGTGACGATACGCTTGAAGGTAACGACGGCGACGATACGCTCAAGGGCGACCGCGGCAGCGATACGATCCGCGGCGGTGCCGGTCTCGATCGCATCGCGGGCGGCGCGGGCAACGACGATATCGACGGCGGTATCGGTAACGACATCATTTACGGCGACGACCAGCCCCTGTTCGGCGCCGCCGCGGCTGACGCCACTGAATTTTCTCTCGACGGCCGTGACACGATCCGCGGCGGTGCCGGCGATGACACGATCTATGGTGGCGGACGCAACGACGACATCTTCGGCGAGGCCGGCGACGACCTCATCTACGGCGATGAAGGCAACGACTTTATCGAAGGCGGCGACGGCGACGACGAGATTTACGGCAGCGGCGGCAGCGACGAACTTTACGGCAATCTCGGCAACGATCTGATCTTTGCTGATCTCAACGCTGCCGGCGGCAACGTCGAGGCCTTTCACCTGATCGACGGCGGTGCCGGCGACGACATCATTTACGGTGACAACTTTGCCGATACGATCCGTGGCGGGTTCAACGTCCAGGTCATACCCGATGTCCTCAGCGACAACGATTTGATTTACGCACTCGGCGGCGACGACTTCGTCGATGCCGGCCAGGGCGACGATACGGTCTATGCGGGCGAGGGTAACGACGAAGTCCTCGGTGATCAGGGCAACGACTCCCTCTACGGCGGTGCCGACAACGACGATATCTCCGGCGGCCTTGGTAATGATTTCATCAATGCCGGCGCGGGTGACGACTGGGTGGTCGGCGGCTTTGGCAACGACACGATCCGTGCCGAAGGCGGTCAGGACGTGGTCTGGGGTGGACTCGCCTCGAGCGTCGTCACCCGGGCGAATTTCGACCGCAGCAGTGCCGCGAAAATCACCGCGAACTTCGAACTGCCGGCGCGCTTCGCCGAAGTGGAAGCGCTGTACCCGACGGGCTATACCCCGCCGCTGATTACCCCGACCATATTTGGCGGTCAGAATGTCGAAGGCGATCTGCTCGATGGTGCGGACGACATCGACGGCGGCGACGGGATCGACTTCCTGTTTGGCGGCGATGAAAGTGATCGCATTCGCGGCGGCGACGGCACGGACTACATCGACGCCGGCGCCGGCGACGACACCGATGTGCGCGGCGGCGGGGGCGATGACATCGTCCGCGGCGGTTCGGGTCGCGATTCGTTATACGGTGATTTCGGTCTCGACCAGCTCTACGGCGAAGGCGGCGACGACAACCTGTTTGGTGACGGCGGCGACGCGAGTGGTTCGACCCTCGGCCAGCGCCTGTTCGGCGGTGCCGGCCGTGACAACCTGTGGGCCTATGCACTGACACAGGACTTCGCGACCGAAGCGGCCATATCGGGCGATCAATTGTTCGGCGGCACCGGCGGCGACTTCCTGTTCGGCAACATTCGCAAGGAAGTACTGGCCGGCGAGACCGGCAACGATTTCATCTCGGGCGACTACCTTCGGGGTAAACGTTATGGCCCGAATATCACCGCCGATCGCAGCGGCGCCGACGATCTCATCATCGGCGGCAGCGGCCAGGATCAACTCCTCGGCGGCGGCGGCAGCGACACGATTTGGGGTGGTGCCGACACCGACTGGCTCGAAGGTCAGAACGGGCAGGACACGCTCCTCGGCGGCGGTGGCATCGACATCATTGTGCTCGATCATGCGCCGCTCGATTTACCGGAAGCGGATCGCGATGCCTGGATCCTCGGCGATACGATCGACGGCCATTTCGGCAACGTCACCGAAGGCGACGTCGAAGACGACAATGCCACCGACATCCTGCTCATCGAAGGCACGCAGGCGAACGACGAGATCCTGTTGTCACAGGGTTCCGGCGGACGGCTCAAGGTCGACATAACTTCGCGCGGCACCATCATCGACGGTCCGCGGGAAATCCTCGTCGACTGGCGGGCGGAGGATGGCACACCGCTGGTCGAGCAGATCCGCGTATCCGGCCTGCTCGGTGACGACACGATCGGTTTCGTGCAGGGCGAGAACGCGCTCGACATCAGTGACCTCGTGGCACGTTCGAACGACTTTGTCGGCGTGTTCGACGGTGGCTCCGGCGACGACGTCCTCATCGGCAGCGAAGGCCGTGATCGACTCGACGGCGGCCGTGGCAGTGACATCGCGTTTGGCTTCGGCGGTAACGATCGCCTGTTCGGCGACTTCTTCGACGGGGCACCGGCGGATCACGACATACTCTTTGCTGGCGCTGGCGACGACGACCTGATCGGCGGTTCGGGTACGAACGAGCTGTACTCGTGGTCGTTCGATCCGAATGCCGATTTCATTGGCGCGTTCGATCGCGACGGCGATCCGGTGCATCTCCCCGGGGTTGGGTCCGCGGGCCCGAGTTTCGGTAACGCGGCCACCACGTTCGGCGTGTTCCGTGGTCCGGACGGGAACCTGCTCGACGACGACCTCGCGTTTGTATTGCCGGACGGCAGCACCGCCGATCGCGCGCTCGACGAAAACGAAGACGGCGTTATCTATCTTGCGGCCGATGGCAGCATCCACGATGACGACGGTGATGGCGACGGCGACGGTTTCCTCGACAGCGACGGTACGAGCCCCCCGCGCACCGCCGTGTTCCTGCCACAGCGCGAGGATACGGGGCTGAACCGTATGCTCGGCGGCGCTTTCAACGACTTGCTGTTCGGCGGTACCGGTCTCGATTTTCTCTACGGCGGCGACGGTGACGATACGTTGTTCCGCCCCGACGGCACCGAATTTTCCGCCGCCGACGGCGGCCTCGTGCAGGGCGAGGAGTGGAAGGAGTACGCGAAGAACACGGATCGCGTCTGGTACTACAGTGCGAGTAACGCGGATGACGTAATCACCGTCGATCTCGTGACTGAGCCGGGACTGCTCCAGGACCATCACCTGATCACGCGGCTGACGAACAACAACGGCAACTTCACGTTCGACGCGCAGGTGCGCCTCGATTTTTACGCCACCGATGGCGACGGCGAATTCATCTGGGATCCGACGGAAGTCCTCGTCGACGTGGAAGCGTTGCGCGCGGCCGATCCAAAGACGCGCAACGACATCCTGCAGGACGAACTGGAACAGCAGGAAACCGATCTCGTCTCGCGCCTGCTGCCGGAGGAAGGCGATTTTCTCGCCATTATCATTGACGCACTCGACGGAGACGACCGGATTACCATTGGTCCGACGGTGCAGAAGACGGTGTGGGTCGACGCGGGCGCGGGTAACGACCGGGTCGAGATGCTGGCCGGTAACGCGATCCGTATCGATAAAACGGAGTACAACGGCCGGAACGATACGGCGAGTCACGCGAAAGTGCTTGGCGGGGCCACGGTCCTCGCCGCGGGCGCACCGGCGCCGTCGTTCGGGCGCCTCGGTCAGGATGTCTCGTTCACGATCGCGTTCAATAATGGCACCCCGGTCGCGATCGACATCGATCGCAGCGCGAGTTTTGACAACCTCTCCGCTGGCGACCTCGCACTCGACCTGAATGATGCATTCGCCGAGGCCGGACTCGGGGACACGGTGGCGGCGAGTGCCGTCGATGGTTACCTGCGTATCGCGACTATTGCGCTCGGTGGTAACACGACGCTGATGCTTGCAGGCGCGGATCTCGCCGTGCTCGGATTTGCCGATGGCGACTCTGCGAGCGGTGACATCGTCAAGGGTACGACGGGTTTTTACGGACTCTCGCTCGACAGTCCCGAAGACATCGACTGGTATCGCTTTTCACTCGACAGCACGCCCGGCGAATTTGCCGAGATCCGGGTCGACAGCATTTCCGTTCGCGACGGCATGCAGATCGAACTCCTGCTCGCCGATGCGACGGAAGACAGCGGATTCAGAAAACTCGCCTCGACGGGCGACGGCAGCATTAACCTCGGCGGGCTTGGGCTCACTGCGGGCGAATATTTTCTGCGCATCAGCGATAACCGGATCCCGACCTCCTACGATCTTGTCATCGATCTCGACGACGGTTTCGCGGAGACACGGCAGGACGTGTCGGCCAACCAGACGGCGCTCAATGCCGACGGGTCGGTCGTGCCGTTCGTCAATCGTCAGAACTTCGAGCGCCGCGACGTTATTCTCGGCGGCAGTGGCAACGACGTACTCAAGGGTGGTTTCGGCGAGGACTGGATTTTCGGCGGTGACGGCAACGACGTACTGACCGGCGGCGACGACCGCCAGGCTTCTGACCTCATATTCGGTGAGGGGGGCAACGACATATTCCAGGTCATTCCCGATCAGCTCCCGTTCCTTACCGGTACGGACCAGACATTTATCCCGACGTACAACGATCAGTTCGTTGGCGGAGACGGCGACGACGAAGTCCTGTTTCTTGGTGGCGACACGGATAGCCAGGGCCTCGATGTGCCGGACTTCGTTTCGTTGCGCTGGAATCGCTTCCTCCATCGTTATGAATTCACGAGCCAGGTCTGGGATACGGCGAACCAGGAATTCCTGACCCAGACCGATGGCCTGCCGGCGGTCGTCATGGGCGGCCGGGATCTCGCCTCCGGCGGTGAGATCCTCGAAGATCTCGCGCTCACGATCACGGTCGACGGTGACGAGCCGGTCGACGTGATACTCACGGCGGCCGCCACGAGCGACAACAACGGGGTCGGTGACCTCGTTGCGGATCTGAACCTCGCCCTGGCCGACGCCGGTCTGGCCGATCGGGTACTGGCCGACCAGGTCGACTTTCGCCTGCGGCTCATCCGCCTCGGCACCGGGCCCGATACGGCGCTCGTGGTCGAGGACGCGGCAGTCGCCGACGTCGAAGGTGAATACAACGCGCTCGGGCTCGGTCATCGCGGTGAAGCGGCCGGCGACGAAACCGTATTCCTGCAGCATTACGCGTTCTTCCAGGCGCGCCAGATCGAAAACCTCACCATCGACACCCGCGGCGGTGACGACGAGGTCCACGCGGACACGGAATTCAAGTTCCCGAATACCGACAGCGAATGGGGCATATCGCTCGGCGACGTCGAACAGCAGGCACATCTCCTCGACGACCTCGTTATTCGCGGCGGCGACGGCGCCGACCGTTTATTCGGCGGTTCCTATGGGGACTACATCGACGGCGGCGCGGGCTCCGATCTGCTGGTCGGCGGCCCCGGCGACGACGAACTGATCGGCGGCGGTGGCAACGACCTTATCTTCGGCAATATCGGCACCGTGCCGGACGCGTTTGAACTCGTCAGCCGCAATGGCGAGTCGAGCCGTAACGACACGTTCGATTTTGCCGCTGTACTGCCCGCGCTGACGGCGAATTCGAGTGTCGATGGCCTCACGTTCCACCTCGGCGATCGCGATGACTGGTATGTGATCAATACGCCCGAGGCCCTGCGCAAGTTCGGTGACAGCTTTGATGCAACCCTGCTGAAAGAAATGATCGACGTCGTCGAGGTTAATCCTGACGGTAGCGACGGGCAGCATTTCGATTACTTCCTGTTCGCCGCCCAGGATCTCGGGCCCGGTGCGACGCTCGAAATTGTCCCCGTCGAAGAGTTCAGCGGAGTGCCGGATTACTATTTGTTGCACGTCGTGCACACACTGCCGCTCGAGTCCGTGGCGAACAAGGTTCTCGACATCGGTCCGAACCGCTTCGCGCTGACGGACGAAAACGGTCAGGTGATCGAGAATTTCGGTGGTCTCGGCGGCCTTGGTGGTCCTGTGCGTGAACCGTTTGTCGCTGATGATCAGGGGTCTTTCGCCGACGGTGCGCTGACGTTTACGAATGACCTCGTACAGCTGCCAAACAAGGTGCTCGACCAGCTTGGTAACCTCACACTGGAGTTCACCCTGAAGACTTCGGGCAACTTGTCGGGTGAGTCCGTTCTGTCGGCCGCCGGTACCGTGGTCAATGGTGCCGTCGAAACTGTTGTCGACAACATGTTTCTCGTCTATTTCACCACCAACACGAATCTGCAAATCCTGAGCCGAAGCAGCGGGGTCAACACCACGACGACGAACTTTACGGTTGCCAACCTGGCTGACGGTAACGAACATCACCTCGCCGTCGTCAGGAACCAGGGTTCGAACCAGTTACGCCTGTACGTCGATGGCACACTTGCCGGTACGGCCAACGTTGTGCTCGACACCCTCCTCGTCGATCAGGGCGGCCTCGTGCTCGGGCAGGAGCAGGACGCGATAGGCGGAAGTTTTCAATCGTCGCAGTCGCTCAATGCGACGCTCGGCGAACTCCGTGTATGGAACACGGTACGCACGGCCGCGGAGATCAATTTCTTTCAGGACAAGGTACTCACCGGCCGCGAACCGGGTCTGCACGCGTGGTACCGGTTCAACGAAGACAGCCCGGAACGCGGCGTTACCCAATACCGCATCGATTTTTCTGATCCGCTCGGGTTGATCAACGACGTCTCGCCGGACGGGTCCGGGTTCAATATTCGTTCCGACGATCCGCTGGCTCAGGCGACGACGATCCCGCTCGGCGATATCAACGGCGACGGCTTCGACGATTTCATCCCGGTTGTTCGCGATGTGCTCGGTAACCCGCTCAACGCGGACGCCGCACCGGCCGGTATTCATCCGGCATCCATTCTCGGCGCAAGCCGGGTGGCGATTAATCTCGGCAGCGCCGATCTCGACGATCGCGTACTCGGTGACGGCGGACCCGTCCTGTTGCTGCCGGCACCGGTATTGAACGATTCGGTATTCGGGTCGCGAACGGTGTTCGGCGAACCCGGCGATCTCAACGACGACGGTATCGACGACATCATCATGGCGGTGTCGTTGCAGGGGCTCGCGATCGATACGACGGACACATTCCTTCAGGAAGGCGTGTACGTATTATTCGGCCGTGAAACCTGGGACGGTGCGATCGATATCGTCACCGAGGCGGACCTCATCCTGACCGATTTCCCCGACGGCGTACCCTTGTACGCGACCGCAGCGGGCGACGTCGACGGCCAGGGGGCCGACGAGCTGCTCGTCTCGGTCGGTGGTTCGACGCCGCGCGTATTCCTGTTCAGCGGTGGCGCCGCGCTTGTCGACACGGAGACTTTTTTCACGGCCACTGGTAACGGCCAGCTTGTTTTCAACGATGACTTGCTGACCGTACCCGATACGCTCACCGACGGTACGACGCCGGTGCTTGAAGGCGCGACGGACCTCAGCATCGAATTCAATCTCCGCATCGCCGCAGGTAACGAGGCGCCCCAAACCGTGATGTCGACGTTGGCCGCCGACGCGAGCGGCGAGGCCTTCGCCATCCGCCTGATCCAGGGACCACTCGGCGATCTCGACACTCTGCGCGTCATCGACGGCGCTGAAACGTTCGAATTCGGAGTCGGCAATGTGGCCGATGGTGAACTGCACCGGTTCAGCGTGGTCCGCGATCAGGGTGCGGGCACACTCAGCGTGTACCGGGATGGTGCACTCGTCGACACCCAGGCGGCGGGCAATCCGTTGGCAGCACTGGCGGTCGTGAATACACGTTCGCTCGTTGGCCAGGGCCAGACCGTTACCACCGACGGCGGCGGGGGCATCGAGGTCAATTTCAGCGACGATCCGTTGTTGGCGACGCTCGAGGAATTCCGCGTCTGGAACCGGACGCGGCTCGACGCCGAAATAGCACTCGACGAGATCGCCGATGCCGATACGACGCTGCTTGTGCGTTACCTGTTCGACGAAAGCGGTGATTTCGCGCTCGATGCTTCCGGTAATGGCGCCAATGCGGAACTCGGCGCTGGTCCCTTGCGTCCGGCGCGCGCCATCGAAGGTCTGTTGGTCACCGACAGTGCGTCCGGCGCGACGAACCTGTGGGGACTCGGACTGTCGCCCGATGCGACTCCGGAAGTGGGCTTGAGATTCGGCGGCGACGCGGGGCTATCTGTGGCCGACGGCGGCGGCTCGCCGTTGACCTATGGCGGAAGCCTGTCGCCCGATCTCCTGATTAATCTCGATCGCGCGAGCAGCGCTAACCTGAGTTTTACCCACGCACTCGATGCCAGCATTCTCGACAACGTTGTTGCCCGGGTTGTCATCGCCGGGACCGACAGCGGCGAAGTGATACTCGCCTCGACGGACGCCGCGGACGGCGGACTCCTGCTCGAGACGACCGGCAGCATCGTGACCGAGGTGTTCATAAACCTGAACGCGTTCATCGGGCAGACCGGTCTCACCGTGCGCTTCGACTTCGAAGGCAGCGTGCCCGACGATGCGCAGGTACAGGCGGACCTCGCGGCGAACGGATTCCCCGGTTGGTTCGTCGACGATATCGCGCTCGCCGGCAGCGAGGCACCGGCGCCCGCCGAGGTGTTTACATTCGACACGGGGTCCGTGGATTTCGCACCGTCGGTGGCCGGGGTGGGGGACGTCAACAACGACGGCTTTGACGATATTGCGGCGCTGGAACCCGGCAAGGTCGGAAACCAGGGGCAGGGCTACATCATCTATGGCAGCGATGGTGCTATCAGTCCGCTCGAGACGACGATCAATGGCAATTTCAATTCCGGTTTTGGTTTTCTCGACGGCGCTGTTATCGACGAAGCCTGGGACAACACGAATCCCGATACGCCGTGGCGTGTATTAACTCTCGCGCCCGGATTCGATGCGCAGATAGACAATGAATATGCGGGGTTGGTGACAGGCTCCTACGTGTACCAGCCAACGAGTCCCTATTACCAGGACAGTATTTTCTCCGCTCAGGCAATTGTTGTGGCGCCCGATGTCGGTGGCAACGTGGTGGCTCAGGATCCCGTTGGCAGCGAACTCGTGAACAGCTTCTACACGATCGATTTCGCGCGCACGGATCCGACGGTCGCCGGCACTGCGGGGCAATTTGCCACGGGGCAATTCTCAAACGGTTTTCAACCGGCTGGCCTGCAAGTATTCACTGATGCTTTCGCCTCGGACGGTACACTCTCGGAAGTCCGGTTTTACGACGGCGATTCGCCGGGACGCTATGTCACCCCGGTGGTCCTCAAGAAAAACCCGGGTGCGCTCGAGAACGACGACAGCGACGATACCTACACGATTACCGGCATTGGCACGAGCATTCAGTCGACCGGCACGGGTGCGCAGTCGGCGGCGTTCCAGCTGCTGGCCGGGTCCGACCAGGTCGAAGCCGGGGAGCACGTCTTCGGGTTCATTGATGGCCTGACGAGTCCGAACGGACAATTGTCCGAGATTGCGGATGTGACGCTGAACGCGACGCACAGTCTTGCCGGCATGATCGTGCGGGGTGCCGGTACCATCAATGCCGGCGACCTCGCCGATGTCGTCATTACGGGCGAGCGTCCGGAAATTTTCAGCGTCCCGAGCACTGACAACGATCTGCAACAAACGAGTTACCTGTTGCTGACCGACGGTACGCCGTTTTCCTCGTCGATCAACCTGAGCGGTGGCGGCGACGGCGTGATCAAATTCGACGACGCGGTCGGCATGCGCCCGCTCGGCGACATCAACAGCGATGGTCTCGGCGACCTCGGTGCGGCGGCGTTCGAATTCAGCGACGCGCTCGATGAAACCGGTCGGTTGAAGCACCAGGTCGTCCACGTATTTCTCGGCGAAGCCGATCCCGAAAGCAATGTCGCGTTCCAGCGCAGCGATCTCGTCGTCGAGCCGGGGCGGGCCCTGTACAGCGGCGCGACCGATCGGGTCCAGATCCAGTCGCTCGCGTTCGCCGGGGTCGGTATGGTCGGCAGCGGTTTCGTACAAACCATCGACGACGCAGATTCCGCTTACAGTGAGACCGGAACCTGGAACATGCTTGCCGGGGTCGGTGCTGGCGACGCTGCGCGTTACGGCAATACGACGGACGGCGCCGAAGCGGCCGTGTGGACATTTACCGGGCTCGACGCGGGCAAGGTTTATGAATTGCTTGTCAGCTATCCCGAGTTGGCGTCACTGCCGGTGGACGTCGCCGGTAACCTCTCGCCGAGCGTCACGTATTCCGTGATCACCGACGGCACTGAAATTGTCGATACGTTCGTCGATGCGCAGGGTGTCGCGGCGAATGACGTGACCATCGACGGGGTCATGTACAAACGCCTCGGCCTGTTTACCCCCCGCGCTGACAGCTTCGAGATCCGTCTCGATGTGCCGCTGGTGGGCAACGCGCTTGCCGATATCGTCCGTGTCGCCGAAGCGCGTACCGATCTGCTCGTGGCGGACGGGCTCGGCAGTACGTCGCGGCTGTATACCGGCGGCCCACTGGTCGTACCGACCCCGGACGATCTGGCCGGCGAGCGCCCCCTGGCGCGACCGTACGCCTACGATTTGGCAACGCCGCGCAACGAGGTTGGTCGGGTGGGATTGCGCCCCGGGGTTGATCTCGGTGTTGCGGATGCCGAGCTGACGTCCGCGGCGGCGCTCGAAGGCAGCGTGGTCGACGAGGGTATCCGGCAGACCAACAATATCGGCGACATCAATGGTGACCTCGCCGATGATTTCATGGTCGTCGGCGACACGCTCGCCTACGTGATGCTCGGCCCGGTGAAAATGGATCGGGTCGAAAACATCACCGATGCGGCGGACTTCATTATCACGCTCGCCGATTTCGGTGCGCCCGCATCCCGCATGGGTGACGTTGGTGGTCCAGCCGGGGTCGCGGACGGTATCAACGATCTGATTTTCCTTCGCGACAACGGCGAGTTGGTCGTCATCTTCGGGCGTCCCGATCTGCCCCGCTTTATCAATGCCGATACCGTTCAGGCTGATCGGGAGCAGGCGACCGGCATTGCTGCGGCAGACGCCCCCACCGCGTACGTCGCGGCGCTTGACTGGAACGGCGATGAGGAAATGGATGTGCTCGTGTCGCCGACGGACTCGAGCGATGCGCATGTTTTCAACGGCGACAGCATCGCCGGCGGCGGCGGCCTGTCGACGTTGCACACGGTCTGGAAAGACTCGCTGCCGGGCAACGCCAGCGGCGTCGCCAGCGCGGTACTCGGTTCGGGTTTACCGGGCGGCACGACCACGGGCGGCAGCTTCCGCTATGAAGCGACGGTCGCCGGCGATGTCAACGGCGACGGCCTCGAGGATGTGCTCTTCCTGAACCGGCAGTCGATCACGCTCGGCGGGACGCTGGCGTCGCTGCCGGATATCGGCAGCGCCTACCTCATCAATGGCGGCGGCACCGGCAATATCAACGGCACGACGACCGATCTCGAATCCGGCAGCGACGGAATCTGGCGCGGACTCGGCCTCACCGGGGTCGCGGCGCTGGGTGATTTCAGTAACGATGGCTACGACGAGTTCGGCCTGACACGTTCCGTCGAAGACGGCGGTGCGGCGCTCGGCAGCGTTCTCGTTATTGCCGGCGCGGACAGCTACGGCGGCGGGGTGCCGGTATTCAATGATGTCGCCGGCAACGCGGCGGCGGTCTTCACCCGCGGCGCGGCGGCCGATCTCGGCGAGGACGGGCGCTTCTCCGGCAGGACGAATGCGACGGCCGGCGATTTCGACGGCGACGGCAGTCTCGATCTGGCCGTCGGCCTGCTCGAAACGGAGATATCGCACCAGAACAGTGTGCCCATCAATCTCGACGAAGCCGGCCAGGTGCTCGTGTTCTACGATCTCGGTGCATCGTTTGATACACAAACGACGTTGTTCGACGCGACCGCAGCAGGCTTTACGATAGTCGGCGAGCAACCCGGTGACGCGTTCGGCGTGCTCGCCGCGACGCCGTCGATGGACGTCAATCTCGACGGACGCGACGATCTCTTCGCCGGCTCGGAAAGTGCCGACGCGCGCACGACCGGATTGCGCAGCGGCGCCGGCAAAATCTATGCGCTGTACGGCAGTGCACAGAGCCTGGCGGAAGACCTGCGGCCGGACGAAAGCGATATCCAGGTTCTGGAAAATCGCACGATCACCGGCAGCGGTGGATTTGTCGTCGATCGCGGCACCGGGCGGCCCGAAATATTCGGCGTGATCAACCCGGACGGATTTCTGCTCGAGGGTGACGGCGAACTCTGGTATCGATTGACGACACTCGGCGACGGCCGCCTCGAAAATCTCGTTCGGGTCGGACCTTCGGTTGACGATGTCTACTTCGATTTGCCGGCGACGGACGTCGCGAGCTTTGGCTCGCAGACGCGAACCGGAACGGAGATGTGGGCCGGCGGTGCGAGCGCCGATACGGCGGTCTTCGAGTTTGACATCGCGCGTTTGCTCGCGAACTGGGACGACCTCGACCAGATCCAGGAAGTGTCGCTTGTCATACCGGTGTTACAACAACTCACCGGGCAGGTTCAGCTGAGCCTCGAGATACTCACCGACGAAGGCAACGGTCTCGCGAATTCCGCTGATACCGGCGCCGAGACATCGCTGACGTTTGCCCAACTGCTCGAGCCGGGCAGTGACGAATATCGGTTCGACCTGACGACCGCGGTGCGTCAGGCGATTGAAACCGGACACACGCGCGTTGTTTTTACGCTCGGCGGCACGAGTGCAGAGGTACTCCGGATCGCGAACACGGACCTGATGGCGCCGGAGCTGTTCGTGCGTACGGCCGAGGGTGGTGTTCTGGCGGACCTTTACGACGAGAATTTTATCCCGCTGTCGACCGGTGCCGCGCTGTTCCCGATGGGTGGCCTCGAGGCGGGTACGTATCATCTGCGGGTCTACAATCCGGCAGAATCGCAGCACACGACGCCTATCAATGTGAACATCACGGTCAAGGCGCCGTTTGCCGGCGACAGCCACGAATCGGCAGAAGAACCGGATCGCGATCGCATCGAAGGTGGTGAGGGCAGCGACGTGCTGGTCGGCAATCACCAGGCCGACAAACTGTTTGGCAACAGCGGCGCGGACATATTCGTCGGGGAATCGCTCGAGATCCGCGACCAGGCCAACGAAGACTCGGTGATCAGGGCGGTTCCGCTGGCCGAGTTCAGTGACCGCGACGTCCGCCAGGCCGATCCGATTGTCAGCATCGGCGATCCGATACTGCAGTCGCTGATTGCCGAAGGTCTCGGCTTGCCGGTGACAACGGACTACCTCGGCGATCCATTGGTACATAACGAATTACGCGCCTCCGCACTGGCGCGCCTCGCCCACCTGCATGCATCCGGACTCGGCATTCAGGATCTGCAGGGGCTCGAATACGCGATCAACCTCGAAACCCTTACGTTATCCCGCAACGATTTTTCGGATATCGCCGACCTGCTGCCGTTGGCCCCCGCGCGCGACGCGAACGGATCGCCGCTCGGTATGGTCAGCCTCGACATCCTGAGTCTCGACTATGCCGGACTGACCGACGTGTTTGCTTTCGATTCGGACGGCAGCGGCAGCATCGACGCGAGTCACCTGTCGATACTGGGCGAAATTCTGACCCTTAGCGGCCTCTCGCTCGACGGTAATACGATCGACAGCCTCGAACCGCAGGCGAACGGCGAGTCACCGCTGGCACCGTTGTCGACGCTCGAATTTCTCGAATTCCTCAGCATCGATAACGCGGTAGTCCCGGACCCGCTGACGCTCAATGTGCTACCGAATTTCGACGCGCTTTACCCCGTAGTGACGCGCAACGATGATTCAATCGACTACCCGGCGACCGGGGTGGCGTTCCCGGGAACGGATCTGGCGACGAGTTTTGCCGTGCGTTGGACCGGCGACGTCGAGGTCGATGAATCGCGCTGGGTGCTGTTCCAGCTCAGCAGCGATGACGGTTCGCGCCTGCTGATTGACGGCAACCAGGTGATCAACCGTAACTTCCCGACGAGCTTTAACTCGACCACCGGCTACTGGTACATGACCGGCAATAAACCGCACGACATCGAAGTTCAGTTCTTCGAACGCAGCGGTGCGCAGGGCATCACGCTCGAATACTCGACGGACTTTGGCAATTCGTTCCGGATTCTCGATACCGAGTCGCCAAGTCTGCGGATCAGCGATGCAGGTCTTGTGACCGAATTCTTCAATGACGAAGCACCGCGTCTGTTCGATATCAGCCGGGTCGGCGAATTGCGCAATCTGAAGGGACTGAGCCTGCGCAACCACGCGATACGCGACCTCGAGCCGCTCACCCCGCTCAATGAGCTCGAACTGCTGGACCTTTCCGAGAACGCGATCACGAATGTACTGCCGCTGGTCAACGATCAGGCGACCATCGATGATGGCGACGCCGGCTATCGCGACACGGATTTCCTGAGAAACCTGCTACCGACGGATACTGCGATCGAGGGTGATTACCGGTTTCTCGCGGCTAACGGTATCGATCCGCTGCAGGCATCATGGACGTTCAATACACTCCCGCCCGGGGACTATGAAGTACTCGTCACCTGGCCGGAAGCGGACAGCCGCGCAACCGAAGTGACCTACACCGTGACGGCGGAGGCGGAAGGTCAGGGCCGGGTCGTGCCGGGTCTCGATTTGTTCGCGCCGACATTTGATCCGTCCACCGGTGCTGCGTTCAGTGCAGGCGGCAATGTCGTCACCATCGACACGAGCGCGAACGACGATCTGGCCGTGATCAGCGGTGACGATCCGGACGCCGATCGCTTCTACGGCGCGGACTTCCGTATCGAGACCACCGACGGCGGGATGACCATTTACGTCGACGGCGATCTCGTTGTGCCCGCCGATACGATCCGCATTACCGGGCAGCGCACACTGTCGATTATCGTCGGCGACGATGTGTTCATTCACCCCGATGCGGTTATTGACGTCTCGGCATCCGGCACCGCGGCCGGTGCCGGCGGCGGTGCCGGTGGTTCGGGCGGAGCCGGCGGCGACGGCGGCGACGGTGGGTTTGGCGGATTTGGCGGCTACGGTGGTTCCGGCGGATCGAAGGGCGGATTCCTGCGCTACGGCTCGACCGGAAGCACGGGCGGGAGCAGTTCTTCCGGCGGCTTCGGCGGCGGTGGTTCGATCGGTGGATCAGGCACGACCGGCACGAGTGGTGTCATTGACCCGTTAACCGGCAGCCTGGCCGGTGCCGGTTCGGGTGGCGGCGCTGTCAGCGGCGGCAGCGGCGGTGCCGGTGGCCCTGGCCGTAGTGGCGGTTCCGGTGGCTTCGGCGGGTTCTCCGGCGTTAGTTACAAATACGTCGGCTTTATTCCGATACCGGTCTACAAGGGGTTGCCCGGCGGCAACGGCGCTGCCGGCAGCAGCAATTCCGGCAACTTTGGCCAGGAAGGTATCGACGGCCGGGCCGGATTCGGCGGCGTCAACGCAGGCGGCGGCGAAACGCTGTCGGCCGGCGGCGGCGGTGGCGGTGCGTCCGGCGGTGGTGGTGGTGGTTCCGGCGGCGGTGGTTCCGGTGGTTCCGGCGGCGGCGGAGGCGGCGGTCCGGGCTACCCCTTGAGCGGCACCGGTGGCACGGGTGGCAGCGGCGGCCGGGGTGGCAGCGGCGGCGACGGCGTGGACGGTGGCGATGGTGGCGCCGGCGGTTATGGCGGCGGCGGTATCGAAATTGTCGCGCTCGGGCGGCTGGCGACCGACGGCGCGGTATTTGATGCCTCCGGCGGTGCCGGACAATTCGGCGATGCGTCGTTCGACGGCAATCTGCAGGCGTATTTCGACACGATCGTTGGCAGCGGAGGCAGCAGCGGTACGTCGGGCAGCGGCGGCAGCGGCGCGGGTCGAGCCGGCGGCAGCGGTGGCACCGGCGGCTATGGTGGTTGGGGTGCGATCGGTGGTGACGGCGGCCGCGGCGGCGGCGGTGCCGGCGGCACCATTAAACTCGTCGGCTCCGTACTCGACGTGGACGATCTCACCCTGAACGCCGGCGGCGGCGCAGGCGGGATCACAGGGGAAGATGGCCGGATCCTGCTCGGTGGCAATAATTCCGCTTCGTTTATCGACGGGAGCTGGTCGATCGATGCGCGTGACCTGAACCAGTCGGTCTCCGCGCCCGTTGCCGACAATCCGTTCATCAATCCGACGCAATTCGATGACAACCCGGTCGCGACCCCGCGCCTGCCCGATCTCGTCGGTGGTGCGGAAGCATTCGGTCTGCTCAAGGCCGGCGCCGATGAGTTGTTGAACCAGGCCGTGTTCGCGAACGCGCCGAGCGGGGTCCTCGGTGCCCTGATCAGAATCGATCTCGGTGATGCCGCGATCGACGCGAGTTTCCAGGGTCACGATTTACTCCTGTTTGCAAACCTCACCAATGACACGCTCACCGATCCGCGTCTCGGGATCGGCGAGGAATTGCGCTTGACCGAGTTGCTGCAGGGCGGATTCGGCGAAGAGTCGCTGTTTGGTGGTGATGGAACCGACAACGTCCTCGCGACGCTCGAGGGTTACCAGATCTTTGCGACGCTCGTTCCCGAAGACGCACGATTCTTCAACGTTGCCGCAAACGGTCTCGTACAGGGTGCGGCCACGCTCGCCGACGGCGAGGTCATGTACCTGGCCGATACCGGTTTCAAGAGCACGGTCGATCAAACGCGCGCACCCGATGGCCCGGTGGCCGGCGATCGGCCCTGGCAAAGTGTCGGAGTCGTGACGGTCACGCCGTCGGCAGAACTCGCCCTCGTCCAGGGACAGGCGGCCCTGCCCGATACGGGTGTGATCACGGGTCCGATCACGCTCAGCGTCAGTCTCGATGGTGAGGCAGCGGTGGAACTCGCTATTGCGGCGGGTGACTACGCCAATCCGGCTGGAATTGCCGACGCTATCAATGATGTTATTGGTGCGATCGAATCTCTCGACGGACGCCTGGTCGCCGAAATTGCCGTTGACGACGGCAGTGGTGACAGCTTCCTGCGCCTGATTAACCAGAGCAACGACGACGACGCGGCGATCCAGGTCAGTGACGCCGCGCTCGAGCCCGATCCGGTCAACCCGGTGCTGAACGAACTCGGGCTGGCGGCCGACCAGCAGGCGCAACCCGCGGCGGTGTCGGTCGAAGTGACGCTGACGGTTCCCGAAGGTGTGGATGGTCTGGCCGCGGCAGACGCGGTGCGGCTGGTCAGTCTCGATCCGGTATTGCCGAAATTACGCACGCTGATCCTCGACGATAATCCGTTGAACGACCGCGCCCACGATCTCTACCTGCCGGTGGCTGATCGCGCGGAAGCCGCGGCCTCGATCGGTACCGTGGTCATTGACACGGATGCATCGACGATTACCGGTGACAACGACAACGATCCGAACGCATTTTTCGGTACCGCGTTTAACACCGAGATGGTGAATGGGATAACCACGTTTTTCGTGGCCGGCGATCTCGCCGTGCAGTCTTCCACGATTACCGTAAACGGGAACAACGCTGCGTCGATCATTGTTGGCGGCAACCTGATCATGGATCCCGGGGTGACGGTTGACGTCTCCGCGAACGGCACCGAGGCCGTTGCCGGGGGCGGACCGGGCGGGATCGGTGGCAGCGGTGGCGCTGGTGGATCCGGTGGCATGGGCGGCGTCCGGGGTTTCGGCGGACAAGGTGGCACGGGCACGACGCAGAACGGGAACCCCGGTCAGACGGGAACATTTGGCTCTGTCGGCAATGTTGGCGACGGTGCCCTGGCCGGCGATGCAGGAACCGCGGGTAGCGGCGGTTTCAATAACGCGGGCGCGGGCGGCCCGGGTGGTACCGGCGGCACAGGCGGCAGCGGTGGCGGCGCCGGCCTGTTCGGTTTTCCGGGTGGTGGCGGAACCGGTGGATTCGCCTTCGGCGGCAATGGTTTCAGCGGTGGGACGGGACCGACCGGACTTGGCGGCGGCATCGGTCTGCCCGGATCTACGGGCGACACCGGGAGCGGCGGGGCCAATCTCGTGTCCGGCCCGGAGATTTCCGGTGGCGGCGGCGGCGGTGCCGGTGGTGGTGCGGGCGGCGCAGGCGGCGGCGGTGGTGGTGCCGGTGGCGGCGGCGGTGGCGGCGGCGGTGGTGGTGCCGGTAACCTCGTCTTCAGCTTCCCGAGTTTTCAGATCTTCCCGGGGGGCCGTGGCGGCGTCGGCGGAGCGGGCGGCTTCGGCGGGATTGGTGGTATCGGCTCCGGCGGCGGTATTGGCGGCGACGGCGGTGCCGGCGGCGGAGCGATTGAATTCATCGCGCTCGGCGAACTCGGGGTGCGCGACGTCAGCCTGAACGCACGCGGCGGCGACGGGGCCACGGGTACTGTACCGGGACAACCGGGCAGCAGTGGCAGTTCGGGGACTTCAGGGAGTTTTGGTGCAAGCGGTCAGTTCACCTCAAATGCAGGCAACGGTGGCACCGGCGGCCGCGGCGGCAGCGGTGGCACCGGCGGTACCGGCGGCACTTCCGGTGGCGGCGCGACGGGCGCAGGCGGCGCGGGTGGTACGGTCAAACTGTCCGGCTCGGTGCTCGATGCCTCGGATCTCGACGTCGATACGAGCGGCGGCGCGGGCGGTAACAGCGGTGGTATCGGGCGCTTCCTGCTCGGCAGTAACACCGGTGCGTTGCTCGAAGACGCGAACATCAATGCGGTGCTCGAAACGTTCGGAGGTCCGCAAGCGATCAACCCCTACCTCGTCGACGGTGCGTTAACCCCGTTTATTCCGGGGCTCGAGGGTGGTGCTGAAATTTTCGGCCTTACCGGACTCGATGCCCGTGAAATGCTGGCGCCGGAAGTGCTGCTCGCAGCACCCGCGGATGCACGCGCCGCGTTGATACGGGTCGACACCGGACCGCTCGGATTCGCCGCGGACTTCGACGGCTTCGACATGCTGTTGCTGGTCAACCTCACCGACGATGTGTTGAGCAACCCGCAACTTGGCGCAGGCGCAGAAGATTATTTACAGGCGCTTATGCTGGGCGGTTTCCAGCGCGACGCGAGTTTTATCGACGGTGCGAGTGGCGACGAGATACTCGATGGGCTTGGTGCGTTCGACGTCTACGCGACGCTCATACCCGAGACGGTCTTTCACGTCGAAGCCGTCATTGGCGATGGCAGCAATGCGGTCGGGGTGGAAGCCGACCTGCTCGCGAACGAGCAAATAATTTTCCTGACGACCGCCGCCGAACCACAGGCGCCTGATCGGCTGTTTGCGCAGTCGACCCGCGAAGCCGCGTTGCGTGCCTCGGTAACACCGAACGAGGCGCCGGTCGTTGCACAGGTGGCGCCGCAAAACGTCTATACGTCGTCGCTCAAGTTCGACGGCAACGACGTTATCGCCGTCGCCTCCAGTGACAAACTGGAAATCACCCGCCAGGTAACGATCGAACTGCTGTTCAAGGTGGACAGTTTTGCGAACAGCTGGATGCCGGTGATTCAGAAAGCCGATGGTAGCGGATCGGCGATGCGCAGCTATTCACTGTGGATCAATTCGCAGGGTTATCTGCACCTGACCAGCGCTGACGGCAGCCTGCAAAACACGCTCAATACGGAAATCGGTTCGATCGTGGCGGGTCAGTGGTATCACTTTGCCGGGGTCATCGATCGCGATGCCGGTACGATGAAGATCTATCTCGACGGCGTTCTCGTCGAGCAGGGCTTGGTTGCGACTACGGATGCGGCGGTAAACAGCGCCCCGTTGCTGATCGGTGACACCTACGAGACGAGCACGTCGTTCAGTAATTTCGTTGGCGAATTCGCTGATATCCGCCTCTGGGACGTTGCGCGTAGCGAAGATGCAATTCGGGCAACGATGCAGACCCGACCGGATAACAACGATCCCGATCTCATCGCGCACTGGGTGCCGGTTGTCACGAGTTTCAATATCAACGATCTCTCCGGCAACGGACATACCGGTACTTTCGCGGCCAACTCGTTCGACGGCCTGCTCCATCAGATCGCGCTGTTTGACGGCGTCAACGATTACATCCAGGTTGGACCGGCCTCGGCGCTCGAGGCTGACGAAGCGCTGACGGTTGAAGCGTGGGTCCGGCCGACTGGGTCGGGTTCGGGCGGAACCGGGGGCGGCATTATTGTCAACAAGGAGGGTGAATACGAGATCGCGCGTTACGCGGACGGCACAATTCGGTACGCGATCGCCGATGCGAATGACTCGTGGGTTTGGGTCAATACGGGCGCGGTTGTTCCGCTCAACGAATGGAGTCACGTTGCGTTGAGTTTTGATGCGGGTGCGGTTCGTGTCTACCTGAACGGTAACCTCGTGCATAGCGGCAGCCGGACCGTCACGACGAACGCGAGCATGGGTTTCGAATCGGCGCCTTCCTCGCTGAGTTCTTACGTCGAGGACGGGTATCGCCTGGATAGCCCTTCGCTCAGTTCCTTCTCGATCTCCGGTACACGATGGGTCGGGCGTTTCGGCACGCAGACGACAACCCTGGAGCGGGTCGACGGCAACGCGTTTTCGATGAACTCGATCGTCGTGCGCAACTGGAACAGCGTCGATCCCGCGCAGCAGCTCGTGTTCACGGGCACGCGGGCTGATGGCAGCACCGTCACGGTATCCCGGAGCACGCCGGGGGCTTCCCTTTCCATTCAGACGTTCACGTTTGGCGGGGTGCTTAACGATGTTGTGTCGGTATCGTGGAGTGATCCGTCCGTTATCTTCGATAACATCGGACTCAGTTTCACGCAGGGGCATATCGGCGATGCTGACGCGGCCCGGGACGATTTTCGCATTGGTGGCCGGCAGGCATCCAGCCAGCATTTCCGCGGCTATATCGACGAAGTCCGGGTGTGGCAGTCGGTTCGTTCCCAGGCAGAAATCCAGGCGAGCCGCTTTGCCCCGCTGGCCGGCGATGAGCCCGGTCTTGCCGGATACTGGACGATGAACTCGTTCGGTTCGACCGCCGTGGAAGATCGTTCTGTAAACGACAACCACGGCACGAAAGTCAACGGGACAACTAATTTCCAGTGGAGTTTAGGTGATACTGCGCGGCCGATGGTGATATCGGAGATCGTGCCGTACAACACGGCGATCGTTCTCGACGTCAGCGATCCGGATTTTGATTCCGCCACGCTCGACGTCGACAGCAACAACGATGTCGTGGACGTGTCGTTGAACGGCAACGTTCTGACTTACACGGTCGATCCGACAACAACATTCCGCGGCGTGGTCGAAGTCACTGTATCGGCGACCGACGGTTCGCGATTCCTTCACGACGCGAGCGGCAGGACGTCGTCCATGACGTTCGACATCGTGATCGGCGGAAGCGGCGCCAACGTGGTCTATGGTCATGTATTCGATGACATCGACGCCGATGGCGAAAACGACACGACTGAACCCGGCGTCGATGGCGTCGAGGTGACCTATAACGGTAACCGCACGTACACCGACGCGAACGGCGATTTCCGCATCGTCGGGCTCGGATTCGGCGACGCCGACGTCACGTTGAATCCGCTCGCCTTCCAGGTCGCAACAACCGACAGCGTACCCGTCTCGATCAATGCGGCGGACACGCTCGTGACGAACGTGTTGCTCGGCGGTGCGCGGGCTATCAGTGCGGGCGTCGATCGTGAAGTGAACGAGGGCGAAGAAGTGTTGTTGATGGCCGATCTCGCATCCGTGCTCAGCGGCAGCGTCGTCAAGGTTATCGACTTCCAGAGCTTTGGTGGCGGTACGAGCCACACCGATGGCGCGTACACGGTCAGCAGCAGCGCCTACCTTGGCAGCTACAATCTCGGTGGCGGTGATATCTGGACCGGCGCTTTCGGTACCCAGACGACGATGCTCGAGCGCACGGATGGGGAGCCGTTCAAGCTCCGGTCGCTCGTTGCACGCAACTGGAGTTTTGGCGACCCGGCCCAGGCGCTCGTGTTCACCGGTACACGTGCCGATGGCAGCACGGTCGATATGACCCATCGCACGCCGGCGAATTCGCTGGCCGCACCGACATTTACGTTCGGAACAGAATTCAGCGACCTCGTGTCGGTGTCGTGGAGTGACCCGTCGGTCGTGTTCGACGATATAACGGTCGAGGCGCTCGCCACCATTTCCGACTTCGACTTTGCCTGGTCAGTGACTCGCGAAGGAACCGAGGTCGCAACCGGAACGAGCGCAGAATTCGCCTTTACACCGACGGCGCCGGGGGACTTCCGTGCAACGTTGACCGTTATCGATAACAACCAGAACGCAACGTACACCGACAGCCTGTTTGTGACGGCTATCGCGGTGAACGACCCGCCGGTGGCCGATGACGAGGCGTACAGCGTCGACGAAGACACGGTACTGGCCGTCGATGCAGACCTCGGAGTTCTGGATCAAACCGAAGTGTTCGATGAGGTGCTGACCGGTGTCGGCGATCAGGATCCCGAAAACGACCCGCTGAAAGCCGCGCTCGTGACCGGCCCGGGCAACGGGTCGCTCACGTTTACGGCCGATGGCTCGTTCGTGTACACCCCTTCGGAGAATTTCCACGGCACGGACACGTTCACTTACCTGGTCAGCGATGGCGGACATGTGAGTGCGCCGGCGACGGTCACCATTACCGTGTTGCCGGTAAACGATACACCGACTGCATCGAAGGACACGTACGCCAACGGCAGCGGTACCCTCGAGGATATGCCGCTGGTCGTTGAGGCCGCGCAGGGCGTGCTTGCGAACGACAGCGATATCGACGGCGACATGCTCTCGGCGATCCTGGTGACGGATCCGGGTCACGGCGATCTGGTACTCAATAGCGACGGGAGTTTTACCTATACCCCGGATGCGAACTTCAACGGGGTCGACGGCTTTACTTACCGCGCGAGTGACGGTACGGCCGAAACCGATCCGGTGGCGGTGACTATCACGGTCGCCCCGGTCAACGACGCGCCCGTGGCCACCGCGGACGACTATACCGCCACCGAAGACGTCACCCTCGTCGTCAGCCCCGAAGACGGTGTACTGGCGAACGACGACGATGTTGAAAATGATGAACTGCACGCGACCCTCGTTGACGGACCGGAGCACGGCAACCTCGTACTCAACGCGGATGGCAGCTTCGAGTACACCGCCTCGGCGGATTATTTCGGGTCGGATGAGTTCACCTATACCGTTGGCGACGCCACCGAAGACGGCAACACGGTTACGGTGAGTCTTGATGTCGAACCGATTAACGATGCACCGTCTGCGGTTGGTGAAGCGTACAGCACCGACGAAGGTGCACCGCTGACAATCGCAGTCGATGCCGGTGTGTTGCAGAACGACAGCGATATCGAGAACGACGCGCTGACGGCACAGCTTGCCAGCGGGCCTGCGAACGGTAACGTCGTACTCAACGCCGACGGCAGTTTTACCTACACACCGAATGCCGGATTCAACGGCAGCGATTCGTTTACCTATCGTGCCGACGACGGCGATGCGACGAGTAACGAAGCCACCGTCGACATCACGGTCATACCCGACACGCTTCGTGTGAGCAGCGTGACGCCGACGGCAGGCGGTTTTACGGCGCAATTCAATCGGCCGCTGAACGCGGGCCAGATCAATCTCTACGGTGAGTCGCCAGCCGATGTCACTCTCGTCGGCGATACGACGGGTCCGGTGACGGGATCGTTGCTCGTCAATGGCCCGGCCGGCACGGTGACGTTCCTCGCCCACGGCGGCGTTTTGGCGGCAGATAACTATACGGCGACATTTTTCTCGGGTGGTGACGCATTCGTCGATCCGGACGGCAACGCGCTCGATGGCAATGCCGATGGCGTTACCGGCGACGCACACATTGCCGCCTTTACCGTTGGTACACCGCCGCGTTCGCTCGGTCTCGCGGATTTCTCGCGCGGCCCGGGCCAGGTCGTGCGCTTGCCGGCGACAGGCGCCGGGTTGCCGATTCAACTCTCTGATGGTGCCGGGGTCAGCGAGGCTTCGTTCACTATCAACTACGATCCGAGTCTGCTGGGGATTCTCGGCGTGGCGGCATCCTTCGGATTGCCGGGTGGCAGTACGGTCACGTCGGAATCAACCACAGCGGGTGAATTGCGGATCACCGTGACACTCGGTGCGCCGCTCACCGCCGGCCCCGTCGATCTCGTCAGCCTCGATGCGTTCGTGCCAACGGCCGCGGCTTCAGGCGAACACCAGATTATCGACGTCAGTGAGGTCATCCTCAACGGCGGCACCATCGACGTCGTCGACAACGATGCCGTTCACCTTGCAATGTACCCGGGTGATGTCACCGGCAACGGGGCGTACGCGACGGTCGATGTGACCGGTGTGCTGCAATACCTTGCGAACCCGGAACAGGGCTTTGCACTGATCCCGAACGTCGCGCCGCAGGTCCTGGCCGACGTCAACAACGACGGGGTCGTCAACGTTCTCGACACCGGCATCCTGCTGCAGGAATCGTTCGGCTTCGACCGGGCGGAGCTGCCGCCGGTATCGATGGTTCCCGTCGCCGAGGCGGGGAATTTCGGCGTCGATGAAGACGACGTACTCAATGCGTCGCTCGATGCCAGTGATGCCGATGACAGCGCGCTTACGTTTACGGTCGTCACCGGTCCCGATCATGGTACGGTCGAAATCACCAACGACGCGACCGGCGCGTTCCGGTATACGCCGGATGAGGATTATTTCGGGGCGGATTCGTTTACGTTCAGTGTCAGTGATCCCTACTTTGTTTCAGAAACCGCGACGGCATCCATCCTGGTCGCACCCGTCAACGACGCGCCGGTGGTTGAACCGCTTGAGCTGGATGTTGACATCAACACGCCGACGACGGGTACGCTCGCGGCGAGCGACGCCGACGGGGATACCCTCACCTATAGCGTCGTGACGCCTCCGGGGCACGGGACCGTAACGCTGAACGCCGTGTTGCCGGGACGATTCACCTACACACCCGTGACCGACTACGTCGGACCGGACAGTTTTGAAATCAGGGCGAACGACGCGAGCGTCGATTCCGCGCCGGCGACGGTAACGGTCAATGTCGCCGATGGTTCATTGCCGATGGGCGCGCAGGTTGTCGGGGAGCGTTCGGAGTTCGTCTCCGTGTCTGTCAGCGACAGTGGAACGCTGCTTGAAAGCGGCCTCACGTCGCTACCACCGCAACCCGTATCCAGCACCACGATGATCGTACCCATTCGCGCGGAAATGCAGGCCCAGCTTGACGCCGCTGAAGCCGCGGCGGAGCAGAAAGAAGCGACTGATTCGGGCAGCTCCTCCGAGTTGCCATTGCGCGTTGCCTATGTCGACGAGGGCGAGGCGCAAACAGAGGCGCAGGATGATCGACGTGACGCAGGCATCGAATCCCCGGGCACGGCAGCGGGCGACGTACTACCCGCGACCACCACGTCCGTGGCGCCGCCGTCATTACAGTCCTCCACGGGGCCGTTGCCAGGTTTTATCGCCCAATCCGACGTGGGCGGTGATGCGGCCGACAACGGCGCCGGGGCGGGCACGACCTCGCTGACCTTGCGCATCGAGCGCCTCAAGGGGGCGGCGGATCAGGTTCGCGCCCGACACCAGGCCAACCGCGAACTGATGCGCGAGCGATTACGCGAGGACGCGGCGCAGGCCGCCGTCGGTGAGGAGGGCGAAACGATAGCCGATGCCGGCTGGGTAGAGACGTTAGTGACCGATTTCGCTGCTCTGGATCATCGCGCGGATCTCGGTCAGAATATTTGCATCTCGCTGAACGACGACGCCGATCCCAAGGCCGGGAACGGCTGACCGCACCGGCGAATCTCAACATCGGGGTCCCGGGTTTGACGCCTCCCTACGGAGCGGCTCACGGGGCTCTGATGCCTTTATGACCTGACAATTACCAATCGAGGAAATCATGGCGACTTCAAAGACCGCATCAGCCGCGAGCAAAAAATCCGAGGCTGCGGACCAGACGACTCCGCGGGTACGCTGGGACAGCTCCAACTTGCAAAGTTCGTATGCAAACGTATGCAGCGTGACCAGTACGCGCGAGGAAGTGGTGCTTAATTTCGGCATCAACCAGGCGTGGGAGCGGGGCCAGACGGAAATGGAAATCCAGCTCACGAACCGGATCATACTGAGCCCGTTCGCGGCCAAGCGCATGGCCGAAGGCCTGAACAAGCTGCTCGACGAGTACGAGAGCCGTTACGGCAAACTTTCCACTGGCGAAGACAGCTGATCGTCCCCAAGACTCCCGCCGGAGTGCGCGACCCGGGTTTTCCGTGTCGCGCGATCCCCGCCGCCACGACCGACATTTCGCCGCATTTCTACAGGGCTTGAGACCCACTCTCTGCTGCGGTGAATTCGCCAACCGATAAGCTCGCAACGGGAGGCGCCGTGGTGGCAGAAATGACGGGTGCAGACTCGGAGCCCGCAAGCGAAGAAGCGTTGTGGGGCGGCTTCGTCACCGCGACGACGACGAAGGCCTACGTTACTGCCTGGCTCGGCATCATGTGCCGGCAAATCGGCGATGTCACGGGCGCGATGGTCTTACTCGGTAACCCCGATTCCGGAGAATACACACCTGCCGCCCTGTGGCCGGAAACCGGTCGGGATCTGCTCTACCTCGCAGACGTTGCCGAGGGCGCATTGCGCGACCGCCAGGCGATGGTTGCCCCGGTTGCCGGGAGCGACGGAGAAACTCCCGGCGCCATTCAGATTGCCTACCCCGTCGTCGTGGGCGGATCTCTCTACGGGGTAGCGGCGCTCGATCTGACGCCGCGCGATCCAGTCCACGTTCAGCGAAACCTTCGCCAGTTGCACTGGAGTATCGCCTGGCTGGAAGTTTTGATCCGGCGCCAGGACGACGACGGCGGTACGCAGAATCGTGACGACGTGGTGACGGTACTTGAACTCGTCGCGGCGTCTCTCGACGAAGAACGATTCCAGGGAGCGTGCAGCGCGCTCGCGACGGAACTCGCGAACCGGCTCGATTGCAGCCGGGTCAGTCTCGGGTTTGTTCACCATGGGCAGTCGCGCCTGCAGGCGATTTCGCACAGCGCGTCGTTTGGTCATGAACTCAATCTCGTTCGCCTGCTCGGCGAGGCGATGGACGAAGCGATCGATCAGGAAAGCGTGATCCGTTATCCCGGCGACCCCGGGGAGCGGGTTGCGACGCGGGCGCACGCCGAACTCGCGGCCGAGCAGCCGGGCGGCGGCGAACTCGTGACCATCCCGATACCCGTCGACGGCGGGTACGCGATGGCACTGACGCTTGAACGCCCGCCGGGCCATTCTTTCAGCGACGAGGAAGTCGAGGTTTGTGAGACGGCGGGTGCGATCGTCGGGCCCGTGCTGATGCTGAAAAAAGACGACGAGCGCTGGCTCGTGGTCAAGGCCGGGCATGCATTGCGTAACCAGTTCGAGCGAATGTTCGGTCCCGGACATCTCGTGCGTAAATCGGCACTACTGGGGCTCGTGCTCGTGGCACTGTTCTTCATGTTCGCACGGGGCGACTACCGGATCAGCGCCGACGCGCTGATCGAGGGCGCGGTACAGCGTTCCATCGTCGCGCCGTTCGAAGGATTCATCCAGTCCGCGGAAGTTCGCGCGGGCGATCTCGTCGACGACGGGCAGTTACTCAGCGTGCTCGAGGATCAGGACCTGAAACTCGAGCGGTTGCGGCTGTCGACCCAACGTAACCAGCTGCTGCGCGAGCAGCGCGAGGCGGCGGCGAACAAGGAGCGCGCTCAGGTCAAGGTATTGAGTGCACAGATGGAACAGACCGCGGCGCAGATAGCGCTACTCGACGAACAACTGGCACGTACGAGGCTGCGTGCCCCGTTTCGGGGCGTTGTGGTTTCCGGCGATCTGAGCCAATCGCTCGGGGCACCGGTCAAGCAGGGCGACCTGTTGTTCGAGATTGCGCCACTCGATGAATACCGTTTGATCCTGCAGGTCGATGAGCGCGACATCATCGATACTGCTGCCGATCAGAGCGGCGAACTGATCCTCAACTCGATGCCGGAACAAACTTTGACGTTTCGCGTCGTCCGCATCACGCCGGTCTCGACGCCGGCTGAGGGGCGCAATTATTTCCGTCTCGAAGCGGCTCTCGACGAGACGCCGGATTCGTTACGCCCGGGCATGGAAGGGGTGGGCAAAGTCCTTGTCGGCGAGCGTCATCTCGCCTGGATCTGGACCCGCCGTCTCGTCGACTGGCTGCGTCTCAAGCTGTGGGTGTGGTTTCCGTGAGCGACCCGCTGTTTGATCCGGCATGGTATCGGGTCGCGGGATTACGGCCGCGCCTGCGATCCCATGTGAAGCTTCATCGTCATCATTTTCGCGGCCAGTTGTGGTATGTGCTGCAGGACCCGGGCGGCGGTCGCTTCCATCGGTTCACCCCGGCTGCATACCAGCTCATCGGCCTCATGGATGGCGCGCGTACGATGACGGCCATCTGGGAAACAGGTTGCGATCGGCTCGGCGATGATGCGCCGACGCAGCGCGAAACCATGCACTTGCTGTACCAACTGCACGCCGCCGACGTGTTACAAACCGATGTGCCGCCGGACATCGCCGAACTTCTGCGCCGCCACGACAAGGTCAGGCGCGGGCGCATATTGCAGAACATCAAGAGCCCGCTCGCCATTCGCATCCCGCTGTACGATCCCGAGCGCTTGCTCACCGCGTTGCTTCCCTACCTGCGGCCGGCGTTTGGCTGGGCAGGCGCCGCCGCGTGGTTGCTGCTTGTGCTCGTCGGCGGCACGCTCGCGATTCTGCACTGGCCCGAGCTGACGGAAAATGTCACCGAGCGGGTCATGACCCCGCAGAATCTCCTCTACATCTGGCTCGTGTTTCCCGTGGTCAAGCTGATCCATGAATTCGGGCATGCGTTTGCGGTCAAGGTCTGGGGCGGGGAGGTTCACCAGATGGGCGTCATGCTCCTCGTGCTGACCCCCGTGCCCTATGTCGATGCATCCTTTGCCACCGCGTTCCGCGAGAAACACCGACGGGTCATAGTCGGGGCGGCGGGTATGCTGACCGAGCTTGCAGTCGCTTCGCTCGCGATGATTGTCTGGGCGGCGGCGGAACCCGGTGTCGTTCGCACACTTGCCTACAACGTCATGATCATCGCCGGGGTATCGACGATCCTGTTTAACGGTAACCCGCTGTTGCGCTTCGATGCTTATTACATGCTTGCCGACGCGATTGAGATTCCGAATCTGGCCGGACGCGCCAATCGCTATTTTTTCTACCTGCTGCAACGCTATGGGTTTGGCGCAAAGAATGTCGAATCACCCGCCTCCGCGCCCGGGGAAGCACCATGGTTCCTGTTCTACGCAATCGCGTCGTTCATTTACCGTATGTTCATTTACACGGTCATCGTCGTTTTTGTCGCCGGGAAATTTTTTCTGATCGGCGTCATTCTCGCCATCTGGGCGACGTTCAATATGCTCGTGCTGCCCGTACTCAAGGGTGTGAAGTTTCTCTTCGTGAGCCCGAAACTGCGCCGCAACCGGCCCCGCGTATTTGCCGTCAGCGGCGGATTCGTCGTTACCGTGGTCGCGTTGATCGGTGTGTTGCCGTTGCCGTTGTCAACGATGGCGGAGGGCGTTTTGTGGGTCCCCGAAGACGCGTTAATCCGCGCGGGCGCTTCGGGGGTCGTGGCCGAGCTGACAGCGACGCCCGGGCAGCAGGTGAACGCCGCTGAACCGCTCATCCGGCTCGACGATCCGTTGTTGCCGGTCCGGGCCCGCGTGCTCGAACACGAACTTGCGGCACTCGAGGCGCGTTACACGGCGTTTCGCCAGACCGATCTCGTGCAGGCCGAGATCACGGCCGAAGAAATCGTGCAGGCGAAAGCCAAACTGGAACGCGTACGCGGCCAGCTCGCCGATCTCGTGGTGACTACCGACGCATCCGGTCAGCTCGTCGTGCCGTATTCCAAAGATCTGCCGGGTAGTTACGTACATCAGGGAGAACACCTGGGTTTCGTGGTCGACCGTTCGCGGGTCACCGTGCAGGCGGCCGTTCTCGAAGAGGACGTCGACATGGTTCGGCGTTCGACCCGAAGCGTGGCCGTACGGCTCGTTCACGACACCTCGCGCGTGTGGCAGGCGGAAGTACGCCGTCTCGTACCATCGGCTGTAGAACAGCTCCCCAGTGCAGCACTCGGCACCGCGGGCGGTGGAAGAATCCCGGTCGACCCCCAGGACTCGTCCGGCCGGGCCCCGTTCGTCAACGTGTTCCAGGTCGAACTCACGTTACCGGCTGATGTGCCGCTGGAAAATCTCGGCAGCCGGGTCTACGTCCGCTTCGACCACGGCACCGAACCGGTCGCCCGGCGCTGGTATCGCGGTTTGCGTCGCCTGTTCCTGAGCAGTTTCGATGTCTGAACACGCCTTGTCTCTCGCCGCGAACGCGGGGGTCGCCTACCCGGAACGTCAACTCCCGCGGGAAACGTGGTACGAGTTGGCGTATCGCGCCGCGCAGGGCCGAATGGGCCGCAGCCTTCGGCCGGTCCGACAGTCACTCGCACGCTTTCCGGCAGAGGTCGATCAACACGAGGCACGCATGGCGGCACTCGACGATGCCGAAATAGCTCAACACGCGGCATTGCTCGGCCGGCGGTTGCGTCAGGAACATCTCGGCCGCGAGGCCGCAGCCGAAGCGTTCGCGCTCGTTCGTGAAGCCTCGCATCGCACGCTTGGATTGCGGCACTACGATGTCCAGCTGATGGGCGGGTGGGTCCTGCTCAGCGGTCAGCTCGCCGAAATGGAGACGGGTGAAGGCAAAACCCTCACCGCAACGCTGGCCGCGGCGACGGCAGCGCTGGCGGGTCTTGCGGTACACGTCATCACCGTCAACGATTACCTCGCACAGCGTGACGCAGAGACGATGGCGCCGTTGTATACGATGCTCGGACTGAGTACGGGAAGTGTATTGCAGGGGATGGACCCGGACGCGCGTCGTACGGCGTACCGCTGCGACATTACGTACTGCACGAACAAGGAAGTAGCATTCGATTATCTGAAAGATCGCATTGCGCTCGGCGGGTTGCGCAGCCGCCTGCGCGCGCGGGTAGCACAGCTCGACAAGGGGCAACATGCCGATCAGCTGTTGTTGCGCGGCCTGTTCTACGCCATTGTCGATGAAGCCGACAGCGTCATGGTCGACGAGGCGCGCACCCCGCTGATCATATCCGGCCCGTCCGGCGCCGATGGGCGCGAAATCGTGTATCAACAAGCCGTCGACATTGCGGCGGCATTGACTCCCGAGCGTGACTACCGCGTGGAAGCGCGCGAACGTGACGTCGAACTGACCGTGGACGGACGTGACCTGATCGCCGAACTTGCGCCCGCCGAGGGGATCTGGAACGGGCCGCGACGCCGCGAGGAACTCGTGACGCAGGCGTTGTCGGCGCTGAACCTGTTTCGTCGTGATGAGCATTACCTCGTACGCGACGACAAGGTCCAGATCATCGACGAGTACACCGGCCGGGTCTTCGGCGATCGATCCTGGGAGCAGGGCCTTCACCAGATGATCGAAGCGAAGGAAGGGGTGACGATTACCGGCCAGAAAGATCCCCTCGCGCGGGGGACCTATCAGCGTTTTTTTCGCCGCTACCTGCGCCTGTCCGGGATGACCGGAACGGCGCGTGAACTCGCGCCGGAACTATGGTCGGTGTATGGCCTCGAAGTTGTCCGGTTGCCAACCCATCGTCCGGTGCGACGCCAGCTCGTCAATCGCGAAGTCACCGGGACCGTCGCTGCGAAGTGGGACCGCGTCGCCGACCACGTACGCGAACAAATCGCCGCGGGGCGACCCGTACTCGTCGGCACGCGTTCGGTCGCCGCGTCCGAAGCGCTCGCCGGGGTGCTCGGCGAGCTTGGCATTGCGCACCAGGTACTGAATGCGCGCCAGGACGAGGGCGAAGCGGCCGTTGTTGCCGAGGCCGGGCGCGCTGCACAGGTCACAGTGGCGACGAACATGGCTGGCCGCGGTACGGATATCAAGCTCGATCCCGGGATCGAGGCTGCCGGCGGCCTGCATGTGATCGGGACCGAGCTGCACGATTCCCGCCGCATCGACCGGCAGTTGTTCGGCCGCTGCGCGCGCCAGGGTGATCGCGGCAGCTACGAACTGATACTGTCGCTCGACGATGAACTGATCCGCACGTTTGGTTCCGCAGCAACCCGCTGGTTGCTGGCCCGATTATGTACATTCCCCGGCATTGGCTTTCTCTCTTACTGGTATCTGCGCGGCACGCAGCAACGCGCCGAGCGCCTGCATTCGCGAATGCGCCGCGACCTGCTGAAAAGTGACGAGCGTCTCGAAGACAGCCTGTCTTTCTCCGGACACCGCGAATAAACTGGATCCACCCATGCCGCAGAACAAATTTCGTGTCCTTCCCCTGATCCTGGTAGCAATACTGGTTGCACCGGCCACGGCCGCAGAATCCGTCGACTACCCGTGCGTCATGGAACCATTTGTCGTGGTCAACGTGAGCACGGCCGTTGAAGGCTTGCTGAAAAGTGTAGACGTGGACAAGGGCGACTTCGTCGAAAAGGGCCAGGTGATTGCCACGCTCGAGTCGGAAGTCGAACAGGCGGTCGTCGAGGAAGCGACCGCCCGCGTGCGCCTGAAAGCCGGGCTCGACGTGCGACGGATCAAACTGGAGCGCGCCCGGTCCCGCTACAAGCGGGCGACGGAGCTGACGAAGGAGAAGAATTTCATCAGCTCCGACGAGATGGACGAGCTGCAGTCGGCAGTCGATGTTGCCGAACATGAATTGCAGGCCGAACGGGAGAAGATCGAACTGTCGCGCCTCGAACTGAAGCGGGCGGAATCACAACACGAGCTGCGCTACATCAAGAGCCCGATAGCCGGCCTCACCGTGCAGCGTCTGCTTAGTGGCGGCGAGTTTGCACAGGCTCAGCCAATCGTCACGCTGGCCCAGCTCCATCCGCTGCACGTGGAGGTCGTGTTGCCGGCCTCGGTCTACGGGACGGTGCACCCGGAGATGGTCGCCGAAGTGCGGCCGGCCGACCCGGTTGGCGGCGTCTACGAGGCGCGGGTCAAGCTCGTGGAACAGGTCATCGATGCGGCGAGTGCGACGTTTGGTGTCCGTCTCGAATTGCCGAACGAGAGCTACGCGTTACCGGCGGGTCTCGAGTGTCGGGTTCGGTTCCTCGAAAATACCGAACAGACGGCGGACGCTTCCTAGCGTCGCGCGGGCCCGTTTGATTGGACCCGTTTCAGTTCGACCGTAATTCGAGTTCACGCGCGACAACCGCGTGATCGACCCAGGGTTTCGTGCTCGATTGCATGGCCTGAAGGACGTCGGTCTGCAGGTGCGGCACGAATATCGTCTGCCAGCGACGGAGCAACGCCGGGTCGTCCAGCCAACCGAGGATATTTCGTGCCCGTTGTACCGAAAGCGGATGACGGTCATCACGTGACCGTTTCAGTGCAAACTCTTTCTCGGGTGGAATTTTGCTGAAATACGCCGCCTGTATGCGTGCGCGTTCGCTTTGTCGGAACAGCACCAGCAGCGCGGTTGCAAACTCGTCGGCAACTTCTTCGTTGTCGTGGAATGGGTAGCCCCATTGCTGGAGCAACACGTGTCCGATTTCGTGCATCATGGCGAAGTGCAGCGCCGCGAGCGCTTTCGCATCGTCACCCATCACCTCGCGCAGTTTCGGACCGATTTCTGCACAGATAATGACAGTGTTTTCGGTCGAGAACGCGTTGGCGGTTCCGCAGCGTGCGATTTTGAAATTCAGATGATCGAATACGAAATACCGACGCAGGTTTTGTTTGAATGCGTCGAGCTGACCGTTAATGCGGGACAGTTTCGCACGATTGCCGCTGTCGTCGTTCGCGCTTGCGGAGCGGGCCGTCACCGCGATCGCGAAATGGCGCGGCTCGGTTCCGTCTTCGTTGTCGACCAGGAGATAATAATTGCCGGCCGTCGGGATCCGCGCGGCCAGGCTGATCCGATCGCGTGTTTCGCCGGAGAATAACGGTTTTCGGTTCGCGCGGGATCGATCCAGGTTTTGCTCATCGAGCAGCATGACCGTCGCCGGACCATCGATATCCACGGCTATCGAAACCGTCGCGCCTTCGGGCAGATCGCGTAACCGGGTAATCTGGCTTTCCCCGGCGGCGACGCTCGTGTTCACGTTCGCCGTCTGTTCTTTCGCCGACACCGTAACCGCCGCGGCCATGAGTAGTGTCCCGGCAATCATGCACACCCGGCGCGTAATGTTCACCGGCGCCGCTGCATTCCGCCCACCGATGGCGGTCGCGAATGCGTCCAGGGCGCGGTATTTCAATCGGGCCGCGGCGATTGCGCCAGCGACTCAACCGGACCGAGGCTGGTATCGGCGTCTGTCCACGCGGTTACAAATCGTGCTTCGATTTCGGCCGCCCTTGTGCTGTCGCCCTGCGCGGCGATGCTTTGCCATGCGCCGTGCAGCGCCCATCCGTTTTCCGGGTTTCTTCGCAGGTCTTCCCAGAATACGGTTTCAGCTTCGGCGGCCATCCCGAGGCCGACTAACAACCGACCGAGTTCGAGGCGCACCGGGTGTGCCCAGTCGGGCGGTTCCATGTAGTTCAGCCCGTCTTCGAGACGTACCGCCAGCGCGTAGTGGTACAGCGCATTTTTGAACCGGCCGTTTGCCGCTTCGATTTCCGCAGCGAGAACGTGTTCCGCAATATCGAGCAGTGACGCGGCCGAATTGACCCACACGCGTAAATCTTCCATCGCCCGCATTTTTGCCAGCGGCCGCAATAAAGCCAGTTCCTGTTCCGCTGCCTCCAGCTGGCCGGTGTTCGCAAACGCGCTGCCGCGCACGTAGTGCCACATGCCGGTGATGAACGGATACTCTGCGTTCGGCGCCGGCATGTCAAGAATATCCTGCCACCGGCCAAAACGGCGGTAGGTGAGCATCGGCTTCACGTAGCGCCGCTGAAAACCGCCGAACATGGCGAGGTTCGGTTCTGCCGATTGCGCGATTTGCCGCGCGACCTTGATTGCCGTGGCGTAATTACCCTGCAGTACCGCGGCGAGGTGGATGAAATCCGTGGCGTGTGTCGCATGTGTTCGATCACTCGACGACAGGCTCGGAACGCCCATCGGTACGGGGTGATCGCCCCAGGCCCTGATAAAATTATTCGCGGCCGTTATCGACAGTTCATTGCTCTTGATTGATTTCTGGTACAGGCCCGTGCGGATGTAGATATGCGACGGCATGTGCACCATGTGGCCAACCATGGGCATCGTCTCCGCGAGTCGCTCGGCGTGCGGCAGCGCTGCTTCGGGCGCTTGCGAATCTTCGAGCAAGTGAATGTACAGGTGGTTCGCGCCGGGGTGATCGACATGATTTTCGATGACCGAATTCAGTGCGTCGCGCGCAGCCAGCGTGCCGGGGCGCGGTTTGCCATCCGGCGTCCAGTAATCCCACGCCGAACTCGTCATCAACGCTTCCGCGTACAGGGTCTGGATTTCCGGATCGTTCGGGTAGGTTTCCGCGAGACGACCCATGGCCGCGGCGTAAGCGTGATCGCGGCGAGCCCGGTCGGGTTCTCTGGTGGAATCGTACAGGCCGGCCATCGCTTTGATCAGGCCGCGCTCCTTCGTCGATGCGTTCCCTGCGAACGATGTGGCTCGTGCAATCCCCGAGGCGCCGGCGCTTTTCGGGTCGTCCGGGAACTCCAGGTAGCGGCTGTTTGGGGTGGGGCCTGCGGCAAGTGCCTCACCCCAGTGCGTCATCGGGCAGTCCGGGTCGAGCCGCGACGCTTCCTGGAACGAAGCGAGGGATTCCGGGTAGCGAAACCCGTAGAACAGCCGCAGCCCCTGGTCGAAGAACTGTTGCGCGGGCCCGCTGCAGTTCGATACCGGGTAAGTGTATTCGCCGAGGCCGGTCACGAGCGGTGCGATCGCCGTGTCGTTCGCTGCCGCGCAAGTGCGGACGGCAAGTAACAAGGCGATTGTGATCCCGGACAGGAACGATGATCGTGTCTCGACGGTCCATCGTGTCATGCGGTTTGTCCTTTTGATCATGGCGTGCCTGGATTCATTCATAAGCGTAACGTTTCACCGCGTCTTCGTCCCATTCGAGGCCGACCCCCGGCACGTCCGGGATCTGAACGCATCCGTCGACGATGGAATAGGGGTTGCGCAGCACCGGGTCGGACCAGTCCACCGACTCGAACCAGTCGGCCGTGTCCGTGACCCGCATCATGTGCGCCGAGAACTCCGGAAACAGGTGGTTCGACATCGGCATATCAACGGCTGTCGCCATCGCGGCCGCTTTCATCCAGCCGGTGACCCCGCCGATACGCATCAGGTCGGGCATCGCGAGGTTGCACGCCTTCGCTTCGATGGCGTTCCACAGCGCACGCGGCCCGTAGAAATTCTCGCCAAGCATGACAGGCGTTTTCAGTTCGCGGGTGAGTTGGGCGTAACCGGTGAGATTGTCATAAGCGATCGGTTCTTCGAGCCACACGAGGCCTTCGTCGTCGAGCGCGTGACACAGTATCAACGCCTGGTCCATGGCCAGGCCCTGGTTGAAATCGACCATGATGTTGATGTCGCTGCCACACGCATCGCGCACCGCACGAATCGCTGCGCGATCGTCATCGATGCGTCCACGGCCGAGGCGGATTTTGACGGCCGAGTATCCGCCTTCCTCGACGAGCGCCGCCGCTTCCGCGCCGAGGCCTTCGAGCGGATGTAGCCACAGGCCATTACTGTTGTACGCGCGCACCGGGCCAACGGTCCCGCCGAGGAGTACGGCCAGCGGTACTTCCGCGGCTTTTGCGCGCGCGTCCCAGGCTGCCATGTCGAGGCCCGACAGGGCGATCAGCGAAAAACCTTCGAGGCCGATCAAGGTCATCGATTTGCGGCCGCCGCGAAAATCGTCGAGCGGTGCGACAGGCTGTCCTTTGCGGTCCGCAACAATATCGTGGAGCGCGGGGATCAGGTAGCGCATTGAATGAGCGAGATACGGGGCAATATAGGCGCGTCCCGTGACGCCTTCGGCCGTGTGCAAATCGATCAGTATGAGTGGCCACTGGTCGAAACGTCCGACCTTGGCGACAACCGGTCGTTTCATCGGCACGAGGACGGGACGTGTTTCGACTGAATGCCAGGTGAGCTGCGGTGTTGTCATCGGTTTACCCGTTACGAGTGTTACTACGTTTGTAATCGAAGAGGCCGCCGGTTGTCCACACGGCAGTGCCCGCTCAACGCCTTGTCGGTATCCCGCGTTGGCAGTAGGGTAGGGTCCAATGCATACAGCGAACGTATCCTGCGAGTCATGATTGTGCCGTTAGCCCGGTTCGCCGCGTGTACGCCGGTGCGTCCGCCAGGCTTGCGCCACTCATGACCTACACACTGTACGGACCGGATCCGAGCGGATTCACCCGTAAACTCGAAGCCGCACTGATTTTTTACCAGGCGCCGTTCGATCGGGTCATCGCGATTGGCGAAGAGCGCGAGACGCTGAAACAACGCGCGGGAACGCACCAGTTGCCGGTGATCCGCACCCCCGAGAACTGGGTGCTCGCGGATACGACGCCGATCATGCAACTGCTCGATGGCCGCTACCCGCGGCGTCGCATGTTCGGTGAAGGTGCAACCGGCTTTTTCGTTCACCTGCTTGAAGAGGTCCTCGACGAATGGGTGTCGCGGGTTTACGTTCACTATCGCTGGCATTACTCACAGAACACCCGGTTTGCACTCGAGCGGCTCGGTGGCGAGATCGTCGCCGATCCGGCCATCATGGCGGACTGGGGATTGCGTTCATGTCGTGCGACCGGAACGGAGCCGACGGAACAGCGTCGTGCCGCCGAGGCCGAATATCTTGCCTTGCTCACCGCGGCGGAAGCGCAGCTCGAATGCACCGCCTGGCTACTCGGTGAGCGGCCGAGCGCCGTCGACGCGGCGCTGCTCGGCGGGCTGCGGGCGCACACGCATCACGATCCCTATCCGGACCTGAGTGAGTTCCCGAACGTGGTGGCGTGTGCCGAAGGCGCGCGTGACGATTGGGATGGCGGTGGGACGCTGGAGCCGTTTCCCGTTCGCGGACCGTTCTCCGATCATCTCGTTCAACTTGCGCGGGAATACTACGTCCCGTTCGCCGATTCGAACCGGACCGCACGGCTCGAAGGGCGCAAGGCCTTCGAAATGACGGTCTACGGTGCGCCCGTCAGTTTTCTTGCCCGGGCTTACCCCGAAGCGTCGCGCCAAATGATCGCCACGCGGTATCGGGACCAACTCTCGGCCGCGGAACAACAACAGGTTCGCGACTGGTTGGTCAGCGAGAACCTCGAATCGGTTATCCGCCGATAGTTCGCGGACAACGAACATGACGATACGAATAAAACGACTGGGTTCGGACCGCGACTCCGATGAAGGCTTGCGCGTCGGAACGGTACGCCGGCCGCCCCGTGGCGTACGCAAGGAAGATTTTGCTTCCGGTAACTTCTATGACGTCTGGTTTCCGAACCTCGCGCCGAGCCAGGAACTGTTGAAAGCGTCATGGCCGATCGATGACGACAAGACCTGGCGCACGTTCAAACGGCGTTTTATCGCGGAGATGAAGGCTGCGAATGCGTCCCGGGATCTTGATCTCCTCGCGGCCTTATCGCATCAGACGAATCTTTCGCTGGGCTGTTATTGCGCGGACGAGCGCCGCTGCCATCGTTCTATTCTGCGTGAACTACTCGAGGGCCGCAGCGCCGACGTCGAATGACCGACGCAACGGTTTTATCATGGCGCACGGCGCGGTTAATCGACCACGCCGTGCGGGCCGTAATGCGAGCACGTGCGTCGGCCAATTAATTGGGGGCGCGGCCGGGGAGGGGACACCATGGGTGACATGCACATCGACGAGCTGAAACAACGGATCCGGGCGAAGCGCCCGCCTCCCGGTACGACCGTCAGCGTTGCTGAACGACGACGTGCCATGGAGGCGGTTGCCTTTCGTGCCGCGCCGGATGTGGCGGTTGAAGTGGTCGCCGTCGGGGGCTGTGGCGCGGAATGGTTGCGCACGGGCGAGCTCACGACAGAGAAAGCCATTCTGTACTGCCATGGTGGCGGCTACGTGATGGGATCGCCGAACACGCATCGCAGCCTCGGTGGCGAGATTTCACGCGCGGCGAACGCGGCGGTGCTGATGCTCGATTACCGACTCGCGCCGGAAGCGCCGTTTCCGGCTGCGGTGGACGATGCGGTTGCAGCGTACGAGTGGTTACTCGCAGGCGGCTATTCGCCGGAGTCGCTCGCGATTGCTGGCGATTCCGCGGGCGGCGGACTGACGGTGGCAACGCTGCTTGCGCTCCGCGAAAAGGACGCGCCGATGCCGGCTGCAGCCGTTTGTATCAGCCCGTGGTCGGATCTCACGTGTACGAATGACTCCTATCGGTCGCGCGCAGAAGCCGACCCGATGGTCGATGCGGACAGCATCGCGGAGATGGCCCGGCATTATCTGCAGGGAGTCGATCCCGCGAATCCACTCGCCTCGCCAAATTTGGCCGATCTGCAGGGGCTGCCGCCACTCCTCATTCACGTTGGGCGCGACGAAGTGTTGCTCGATGACGCCGTGAAACTGCACGAACGTGCCGAAGCTGCCGGGATCGACGCGACGCTCGAAATCCGGGACGACATGGTGCATGTCTGGCACGCGTTTCACCCGGTGCTGCGCGAGGGCCGTGACGGAATAGACCGGGTTGGTGGGTTTTTAAGCGCGCAGTGGGGCAGGGCGTGAATCATTTGGATTAACTGGTCGCCGGCCGGTTCAGGTATGCGGTTCGTCGCAGGGAGCGGGAATCGAAAAGGTATCGGTCGCTCCAACCAACACGTGTCATGTTTCGGAATAACCGTGCCGCCGAACGAGATACGATCGATTATCGAGGCGACGACACATCGGTCGCAGGGTGTTGCCGTACGTGGTGCAACGACGCTCGGCGCCAAATATTTTACGTTTTCGAACTCTCGAATCGGCCGATGGATTAATGGAATTACCAGCGGTGTTCGTTTTTGTGTAAGACGAGTACCCGCGTCGCAGATTCGGTCATGGAGAAAATTCGAGACTGAGCGTAACGATATTTTCGTCAAAGTCGGAACTCGGAAGGTTCGAGTCCGCGCTGATGAACTGGTAATTTAATATCGCCGAGAAGTAGCGCGAAATCGGTTGCACGATATTCAGGGTGAAGGTGTGTCGCTTGTCATCTCGTTTTTTACCGATGCTTAACGTTTCATGTGCGTAATCCCGGTGGTAGTACTGGTAACCGGTGCGTACTCTCGCCGGGTGGGCAGGAAACGTATCGATAGAACCGCTCACAGCAAGGTTCCCATAATAGCCAAAGTAATCGAACTCCGGTCCCTCCGTGTTCTCGTCTTCCACCCGCACGCCGGCGAAGACAAAAGCGCTCCCGTCTCTGAAGAAAAAGTACGAGTCGATATTACCCCCATGCTGATCGGCGTCGCGGTCATTGTCCTTGTAGTAATCCTTGTCCTGATACGTGTACGACACGGAGTGGAAGAGTTTTTTCCAGATGCTGAAACTCATCGATGGCATGATTTTGTTTATTTCGAAAAAGCTGTGGCCGCCGAGAGTTGCATGCGTATATTGGTAAGTAGCACCGGCGTCGACGCCGTTGATATCCCGGGATCCCAGGGCGTAGACGGTGTTTAATTGAAGGTCAAAATCACTCAGGCTTGAATACATGCTGCGATAGAAATCGTAGCCAAGCTCGATTTCACTCAGACCGGTTTTGTACGGCTGATAGGATGCCGAGACTTCGAATACGGCGGCCGCATCCGATTCTTCTGTCGCGACGTCGATCTCCGCGATCGTCACATTATCATCATACTCAGCGCCAGCTCGCACGGAGAACTCCCACGGGCGCCGTGCTTGTACGCTGTCCGCGGGATCGTCCAGCAGGTTGCGGGCGCTGGACGCAATATCCGAACCAGGATTGATATTGACTGCGCTGCGCAGCGCTTGCTGACTTGCGAACTGTTTACCGATCTGGCGCTGTATCACCCCGATATTGAGCATGGCGACTTGTCGGAGGTCGGGGTCGAGTTCCGCCGCACGTTCGAGACTTGTTAATGCTTCGGTTGGTTTCCCCAGTTCGCGAAGGGCCAAGCCGAGAAACAGTTGCGTGGTTCCGTCGTCCGGCTCCGATTGTGCGGCTGCTTTCAGTTGTGATTCGGCGTCGTTGTAAAGCCCGGCTTGAAAATACGAGATCCCGAGTGGCAGACGAACGTCTTCATCGTCCGGGTCAAGCGCCAGGATGCGACGAAATGCATTGATTGCTTTCTCGTGTTCGCCGAGTTGCTGGTAGCTCACTCCCAGCATTGTCAGCGCACCTACGTCTTCAGGATCCTCGGCGACGGCTCCTTCCAGTAACTTCGCGGCATCAGCATAATTGCCGGCTTCGAAAGCCTCGTAGCCATTGTTGCCGTCCGCCGCCACTACCCAGTGTGGCAAGAACATGAACACGGACACCACGCACGCCGATCGGAACATGGCCCGGTATCTCATCCGGCCCCGGTAAAGAAAATTTGTGCCAATGATCATGAGATAAACATGATAAGTCTTTATATTTAATAAAAAAAGAGGGGCATACGCCCCTCTCTTTCTATACCGCGTGCTTGGTGTCAGGCTTTCCCTTTCCCCTGGTTCTTGGCGGCGGCTTTGCCTTGCTCCTTGGCAACCTGTTTCGCAGTTTGTTTCGCACTGTTTTTGGCGTTGTTTTTTGCCGAATCCTTTGCGCCTTGCTTCGCTACGGCCTTTGCCGAGCCCTTGGCTGCGTCTTTCGCGACCTGCTTCGCTATTTGCTTCGCCGTGTCCTTGGCGTTGTCTTTCGCGGCCTGCTTCGCAGCGTCTTTGGCCGATTGTTTCGCAGCCTGTTTCGCGGCCTGCTTGGCAGAATTTTTTGCACCTTGTTTCGCGGCCTGCTTGGCAGAGTTTTTTGCACCTTGTTTCGCGGCCTGCTTGGCAGAATTTTTTGCACCCTGTTTCGCGGCTTGCTTGGCGGAATCTTTTGCGCCCTGTTTTGCGGCATTTTTCGCAACGTCCTGCGCGCTACGTCTGGCGGTGCTCTTCGCGGACTCAGTCGCTTGCACTTTTGCAATCTTCTTCGCGTCAAATGAGTCCGTGTCGAACCGGTCGACCTTTGCCAGGAACTTGTTCTTTTGCCCTTCTGCCTTATCGGTGAATTTCTCGAACTGTTTCGATTCCGTGTCAAATTTTTCGGCCAGACCACTGAATTTTGCCTCCGCCTCGTAAGCTTTGGTCGCGGCGCTGACCTGGTGAAAATTGTATTCAGTGAATTTTTCCAAGTCCTCGAGCGGGATATCCACGATGAGGCCGCTCGATTTGGCATTCTGAAACTTTTGATTGGACCACGTTACCTGGTCATCGCTCATGTTATCGACAACGGACTGTATACCCGCAATATGATTCTGGCTCTCGGCTAAATCCATCCCGGCGCTGGACAGGTCTGCGAGAAGTGGCTCGTTTTCCGGATTGGCGTCGATTAATGCCTGGCTCGCGTCTTCGATTTGCATCGACCCGGCCGCTATCTTCGAATTCGCCGCATCGATTTTCTCCTCCGCTGCCTGTTCTTCTTCAGGCGTCGTCGCGTCCGCGAGTTCGTCTTCGGCGGCGGCCAGTTCGTCGTGTCCCTCGGCGAGCAGATCTTTGCCGTCCCCGAGATCCTGCAGCGCCATCTCGGCATCCGGGTCGCCGCTGTTCAGGTCTTCCAGGGCCGTTTTCGTGTCGTCGATAGACTGCTGCGCCTCGTCCGCGTCGGCATCCGCGTTCTGACTAAGAAACTCGACGAGGTCATCGCGATTGGAAAAATCGTTACCGTTCGTATCCTCCGTGTCCGTCGCCATGTCCGTATCGGTATCCGTATCTTCGGCGTACAACGGGCTGACGGCGACACAAAGCGCAAATGTGATCGGGACGAGCAGATTGAGAGTTTTTGTCATTTTAAGCATGATCCTGTTACCCCTCGCGGGTTGCCTGAGCGCCCCTGACAGTACTCGGATTACAATGTGAACTCATGGGGCGGCCCCTGTTTTTGTGACGTATTTGACCGTTTCCCGGTTCGCGGTGGAATCGGTGCAAAGGCTGATTTTGTCGTCCCCGCCCGTCGTCGAATGGGGACTTGCCAAACCCGGTCAAACGTTCATTGGTGGTACCCGGGGCGAGGAGTGTGTTCGGGAACAGGGTATCGTGGCGGTGTGCGGCTGGACCGACGCCGGTTTATACCGGTTATCGTATACATTGCGATCACGAATTTCGTGCCCGAATATTTGCTTATTCAAGTGGCAATTCCCTACGATCGGATCGGCACGTCCTCGGTGGGTATTCCCTGAGACGGTTGGTCCAGATGCGCAATGTCGTTAACGAACAAATTTCTTTAGAATCGGTAACCCTATTTCGAAAATAAACGTTTGAAGGGCAGTAACATGGCGAACACAACAGCAAAGCACGAAAATTACGACGTTATTGTGGTCGGCGCAGGGTTCAGCGGGCTTTACGCGATCTATCAGTTGCGCGAGAGAGGCCTGCGCGTTCGCGCGCTCGAATTGGGCGAGAACGTTGGCGGGACCTGGTACTGGAACCGCTATCCGGGGGCGCGTACGGATTCGACGACGAACGTTTATCAATACTGGTTTTCCGATGAACTGCTCGAGGAATGGGAATGGAGCGAACGCTTTGCCTCCCAGGAAGAGACGGAGCGCTACCTCAATTTCGTCGCCGACAAGTTTGATCTGCGCCGCGATATTCAGTTCAGTACGCGGGTCACAGCGGCCGATTTCGACGAACAAAGCGAGCAGTGGACGGTGACGACGGAAGCGGGTGAGGAATTCTCCGCCCAGTTTCTGCTCATGGGTACCGGCGGGCTCACGGAAATCGTGCTACCTGATTTTCCCGGGATCGAGAGTTTTCAGGGCGAGTGGTACCACACGGCGCGATGGCCGAAGGAACCGGTCGATTTCGCGGGCAAGCGGGTCGGTGTTTTCGGCACCGGGGCGACCGGCATTCAGGTCATCCAGACCATCGCCCCCGAGGTCGGCCACTTAACGGTATTCCAGCGGACCCCGACTTACACGATCCCGATGAAGAACCCCCGCCTCGACAAAGCGAAGCGCGAGGCGTTACGCGAGCGCTATCCCAATCTCAAGGAGCGGGTGCACGAGTCGTTCTCCGGCGCGGAGTTTACGTTCGATGAGCGCAGCTTTTTCGACCTCGACGAGAATGAACAACAGGAGCGGATGGAGGAGCTGTGGCAAGACGGTTCGCTCGCGTTCTGGGTGGGCTCATTTCGCGATGTGTTTACCGACGAGCGTGCCAGCGAGGCGTTTTCGGAGTTCTCACGTCGAAAAATCCGTGCGCGCATCGACGATCCCGCGGTCGCAGAAAAGCTCGTACCGACAAGCTACGGTTTCGGTACGCGCCGCGTCCCGCTCGAGACGGGATATTACGAGGCCTACAATCGCGATAATGTCGAGCTGGTCGATTTGCGCGAGACACCGATCGAAAAGGTGACGCCACGAGGTGTCGAGACGACGGCCGGTGAGCACGAACTCGACATGATTATCTATGCCACCGGTTTCGACGCCGGCACCGGCGCGCTGACGCATATCGATATTCGTGGACGCGATGGCGAGCTGTTGAAGGATGCGTGGGCCGACGGCATCCGTACGTTTATGGGGTTGCAGGTCCATGGTTTCCCGAACATGTTCATGACGATGGGACCGCTGTCCCCGGCTGCGGCATTCTGTAACGTGCCGACCTGCATTCAGCAACAAATCGACTGGATCGCGGACTGCATGGATTTCGTCCGCGCGGAGAACCGCCGCGTCATTGAGCCGACAGCAGAAGCGGAAGCCGGCTGGGTAGCGCACCACGAGGAAATCGCCGACACGATCCTCGTGTCCAAGGCGAACTCCTGGTACATGGGATCGAACGTTGATGGCAAGCGCCGCAGCCTGTTGGCGTACGCCGGCGGGGTTGATGTGTACCGGCAACGTTGCAATGACGTCAAGGAACGCGGCTACGAGGATTTCGACGTCGTCTAACGGCGGACGATCGGGGAAGTCTTTACTTTGTACAACACCGAATGGCCCGGCCCCGGTCGTGCTCTACGGTCAATTGTATAATGTGAAAACCTGACCCATTGTCCGCGTGATCCCGCTCGTGCAATTCTCGACAAAACTATTGATGCGCAACATCCTCGTCTTTCTTTTCGCGTTAGCGATCGCGGCCTGCGACGCACCTGCACCTCCGGTGGTGATCGAAACCGGCGCTACCGCCGATTGGCCGAACTGGGGCGGTACTCCGGGAGGTGGTCGTTATTCACCCCTGGAACAAATCGCGCCCGGTAACCTCGCTTCTCTGGAAGTCGCCTGGACGCACCGTTCCGGCGATATGCGTCAGGGTCCCGATCTCAACGACGATGACATCGATATGGCGACGGTGCGCCCATCGAGTTCGTTTCAGGCGACCCCGATCGTGGTGGAAGACACGCTGTATTACTGTACGCCGTTCAATCGCGTGTTCGCGCTCGATCCGGAAACGGGCGAACAGCGATGGGTCTTTGATCCGGAAATCGACATCGACTCACACCAGGTCACCAATTGCCGCGGTGTATCGAGCTGGATCGACCCGCAGGTCGACGGTGGGGAGACCTGCCGTCACCGAATATTTGCACCCACGCTTGATGCGCGCATCATCGCGCTCGACGGCGACACGGGTGAACGCTGCGAGAATTTCGGCGACGGCGGAGAGATCAATCTGATCGCGAACATCGGTGATCATGAACCGGGCGCCTATTCGATCACGAGCCCGCCGGCGATCATCGGTGAGACCCTGGTCACCGGTGCATTTGTCATCGACGCCTGGGATACGAATGTCCCGGCCGGTGTCGTGCGCGCATTCGATATTCGTACCGGGAAGCTACGCTGGGCGTGGAACCCGGTCGCGCCCGGACGTCCGCCGGTGGACGACGAGGGTAACTACGTTCGCGGCACGACGAACGTCTGGTCGGTAATTTCTGTCGACGAGGCGCTTGGTCTCGTCTATGTCCCTACGGGCAACAGTTCGCCTGATTATTACGGCGGCCATCGCGAAGGTCATCTCGATCACTACTCGAGTTCGATCGTGGCACTGAATGCGACGACCGGGGATGTCGCCTGGTCAGTGCAGACCGTGCACCATGACATCTGGGATTTCGACGTACCCGCCCAGCCCACGTTAGTCGATCTCGATGTCGGCGGCGATACGGTGCCAGCGTTGGTCCAGGTCACGAAAATGGGACTGACGTGGGTGGTCGATCGACGCACAGGCGAAGCGCTGTTCGAGATCGAGGAACGTCACGTACCACAAACCGGCGAGGTACCCGGAGAGTATCTCGCGACGACCCAGCCGTTCCCGTTAAGGCCGGAGCCGCTGCATAAACTCTCGATCTCCCCGGACGATGCCTGGGGACTGACGCCCTGGGATCGCAACGCGTGCCGACAGCAGATCGAAAACCTGGATCACGGACCCATCTACACACCGATCAGTTCGCGCGGCACCATACTGTATCCGGCGCCAACCGGTGGCAACAATTGGGGATCGCCGGCAATCGATCCGGAACGGCAGATCATGATCGCGAGCGCCATGCATGTACCGTTCGTCGCCACCCTGCTGGCGCGAGACCGGTGTGGTGGGCGCGGACGGGAAATGCCGCAACGCGGAACGCCGTACTGTGTGCGTATGCGGCTGCTGACTTCTCCACTCGGTGCGCCGTGTACGGCGCCCCCCTGGGGGACACTCGCGGCGGTCGATCTGAACAGCGGCGAGAAACTGTGGCAGGTGCCGCTCGGTACGATGGCAGACGTTATCCCGCTCGTTGGCGGGATGTTTAAAGGCTCACCTGGGTTCGGCGGTCCTCTGCTGACGAAGTCGGGCCTCATTTTCGTCGCGGCGAGCACCGATCATGCCTTGCGCATATTTGATGCCGGAACCGGGGAGGAACTGCGTAAAATTGCCTTGCCGACGCAAAGCTCGGCGGTGCCGATGACTTACCGTATTAGCGCAACCGGGCGGCAGTTTGTCGTCCTCGCCGTTGGCGGCCACTGGTCCGGGACGTCTCCGTCATCGGATCACCTGATTGCTTATGCCCTGAAAACCGGGCCCGGGTAAATCCGTCCGGGATTGCCCCGGGGCGGGTTTTGACCCGGGACATCAACACTTGTGAGACGCCGGTTTCGCGCAAGTACAGCGCTGCGGGTAAAGCGCGGTGGCTCGACCCGGAGGTACGGCGGTCCGATCGGCTCAGGGCGCCGCAACGGCCACGTCGTTAAAAACGTCAATCAGTGCAGTAGCTTACGAATGACGCGAAGCACAATATTGCCGTTTTCCTGCACGTAGCATTGTTTGCAGTACCAGGTTATTTCCCCGGTCTCGTAGCCCTGCGGTGTCGATTTCTGCGCGCAGAGCTTGCCGTGAACTGCCGGCCACCATCCCCTTAGCTCAGGATGTTCTTCCGTGCACGTGCCGCACTTCGCGCAATTCGTACCAAATTGCTGTCGTTCCTCCCCCTCATCTTCGAGCGCCAGGTCGACTTTTTTTAATTTTTCCTCGTCGGGAAACCACGTGTCCATGGTCTTCTCTCCTGATGAATCTCTACTGCCGCGAACAGCGTAGCGAAATCCGGGTTTTATCGCCACACCTGCGTTTCCAGGGAGTGTTACGTCACGGTGTGTCGGCAGGTGCCGGCAGCCCTAAATCGCCCCGATGCTCGCTGAGAAACGCGAAGATCTCGGCTGCGGCAATCGCATTCCCTTTCGCGTTCGGATGTATCGCGTCACGTTTGACGTTGTCGAAACCGGCTGTGCGGAACGCGTCGAGGAGGTCAAGAACGTGGAAGCCAAGGGTCCGTGACAGGTCGCGTACGAGATCGTGAATCGTCGTGGCGCTGTAACGGCCATTTTCGGACAGTTCCAGCAACGGGAAGATGACAACGACGACCGGGATCCCGTTGGCTGCCGACAGGGCGCCGAGTTCGTGCAATGCCTCTTCGGTGGGGCTTTCACCGAAGCGTCGATAAAGCTGCCGCGCGCGTAGCGCCAGAAAGTCGCAGGCGCGGCAGGCGGTGCGATTAAAATGTCGGGCAAGTCCGCCATCCGCGCCTTGTACGGTGTCGTCGTTCATCACGTAGGCAAGCAACAGCAGATCCGGTTCAAACGCGAGTGCCCGCGCGCGAATCAACTCGATCTCCTGGAGCGAGTTGTAGCCGCCGATGCCGAAATTGAGAACCTCGACGTTGGTGATCCCGACGGCGGCAAAACCGGCTTCGAGTTGCTTCGGGTAGGTTTCGTCGGGCTCCTGATCCCAGCCAAACGTGACTGAATCGCCGACGGCGGCAATGCGGTAGACGCCGCCTGGTTTCGCTTGTGAAAATTCGCGGTCGCGAAAGCCGGCCGAATTCGTCGTAAAGGTGCGATCGAACTTTTCCACGTACACGGTCGCATTGGGCCGCAATTCATACACCAGTTGCGGGTTCGCCGAACGCACGTGCAGAAGACTGTTGCCGTCGTCGTTCCACGGCGTATCCGTTGCGCCATCGTGTACCCGAACAGGGTCGAGTATCCTCACACCAAGCTCCAGCGCAACAAAGCTGACCGCCAGGCTGCCCAGAACGAGCAGCAGCTTTTGCCACCATGTTGCGTCTTTCGATGAATCCATAAATTACTCGTGACGACCGGGTGTTCGATTCGCCGCGTAGAATAGCAGCGGTAATCCCGCATTATAAATAGCGTGAAAAAGTGGGCTCAGATGGAGCATATTTTGGCATCGAGCGTTGAACGAGCGTGGGGAGAAACGCGGCCAATGCTTTCAATAGGCCCGCGCGGCGCAATGTGGAGAGTTACTCTGACATACCGCAAGCGGCCCTCGGATTGTCTATGGGCAAGGCGTTCAGAGCATACTCCTGCGCCATGTTCGAGACGCCGAAAAGGCTGAACGTGAATGAACTCGTTCGCGCGGGTACAGGACCCCGTGACGATTTCGATTCACCGGATAAAGCGCCGTGGCTCAAATTCAAGGACGCGATCGATTTCGTCGATCCGGACGCGGGCGAGGCCCTGCGCGACCTCGGTTGTGGCTGCGGCGGCCAGCTGCGCGTTACCCTGCACGGATTTCAGCTATGAACGTCACCGGCAGTTCCGCCGTATGCTGTTCGAGTCTAGCGCGCGCTGTCGCGTGTTTTTTCAATAGTTTGAGCGAGAACCCCATGGTAAGCCGCTGGCAGGTTGCGATATAGCGTGTCCTGCGTGCCCCGTCTGACATGACGCTCGATATTGGCGATATAACGGCGGATTTTTCTTTCCATTTTGGACGAGAGGTTCGAGTCACTCGTACCAACTACCATTCGCGCCGCTTCCGCGGCGTCCCAATGACTTCCGCAGTAGGCACTGATGCAGATCCCGCGGAGGTAATTCGTCAAAGTCTTCGATTTGTGGCTGAAACCCAGTTCCTGTTCGCTGGCCTTGATGTGAAAGTGATGTTTGCGCAACACCGTAAGTTCTGCGGAATCGTCGAAATCGCCGCCGCCCGCGGACTCGGGTGCAGGGTTCGAATCTCCCGGTGTGGAATCCGTCACTTTGACGACGCGGGGACCGTCCGTGGTGGCAAACTGCGGGCTGACATCCACCGCCCTCTGCAACTCTTCGGACAGGTAGCCGGCTCGCAGCGTGTGGTCCTGTTCGAGGATGGCTTTACCTACGGCCCGCGTGATTTCAATCTTCAGTTCCCGGACGTTGCCCTTCTCGAAAGCGTAGCTCGTGAGGTAGTGCATCGCATTAGGCGAGATCTCGTGGATGTCGTACATCAGATCCGCGGCGGCTGTCTCCATGAAGTGTTTCGCCAGCAGCGGAATGTCTTCGGAGCGTTCGCGCAATGCCGGCACATTGACCCGCACTGCCAGCCGGGCGAGTACATCGCCGCGCATGAGACCCGCCTCGACAAGCTGCTCCGGATTACGGTTCGTGGCGAGAATGAATTTGATATCGACCGTTTGCGCAGGGCCCTTGCCGATGCCGGGGTAGAAAGGCTTGTTCTCCAGGGGGTAAAGCAACAGGTCCTGCACGTTCAGCGGCAATCGATCAAAATCGTCGAGAAACAAAGTACCGCCGTCACACGTCGAGAGCAGACCCGGTTGGCCGTCCCTGGGTGCGTTAGGCAGGCCGTGATTTTTTCCGATGCCGAAGAACTGGCCAAGCGCGAATGCCGGGTCCGCGTGCTCAAACTGGGCGCAACTAATTTCCTCGTACACTGCGTTCCGGCGGTTGCCGACATGTTGTATCGACCACGCAATATCCGATTTCCCGGTGCCCGAATCGCCTACTATTAATACGGACGCATCACCGTTGCTCGCGAGAACTATTTCTTCGAAAATTTTGTTCCACCGGGCGCTCTCACCCAGCAACCGGTGCTTTTTGATTTCATCCAGTTCGGGGAACATACCCAGCAACCGGCGCAATCGCCCATCCTCATTTAACGCTGCGGTGCTCGGCCGTTCTTCCGCGACGTAATGGACGAGTTCGGTTTTTAGTTGTTCAAGTTCCCGGGTCAGGATCTGGATCCGTTCGTCGCGTCGCCGCACCTGGCGTCGCTGCCGCGTCAATAAATTTTCTATCAGGCGAATCCGACGGCGCACCAGGGTGCGAATGCCGAACAATTCGTAACGGCTGATCGCGAAAAATATACTTATCGGAATCCACGTGGCAGGGACCAGAAGCCAATCGTAGTCCGGAATGAAAGGGTCCCCGAGAAACATCCGGGGCAAATTCCACAACGCCAGGTGCAGGACGAAAAATATCGCGATCGAGCTATACATCAGGCGCGACTGGACCCGCTCTATTCGGGTTTGCCTGCGGCGATAGCCATCCAGCATCCCGAGCATTATCACGCCCAGGAACGCGGAATTCAGCCACAAGCGTACCGGGTAAACGGACGCGAGGCGTTCGCCGTAGTTTCCACTCTCGCCCCACCAGAATCCGAACGAGATGACGCACAGAGGTACTGCATAAATGACAGGAACGATCCAGCGCCGCCGCACGATCGATTGCTGCGGGTTCGGAAACACCAGAATACAATGAAGGAGGCTGCTCAGGACGAGTTCCAACGACACGATCTGGATCGTCTGATCGAGATAGAACCGTGGATGGCCAAGGTTTCTCAGCAGCGGCGAATAAAAATTCGTCCAGTTTGGTGAGTCGCTGGCGAGCCAGAACACGGAAAAGCAGAAACACAAACCGACGAGAAGAACGATCCTCGCGCTGCTGCTGGCAACGATCATAACCGCGAGGGCGAAGAGGATCGTGATCAGGAATATTCGCAAACCATATATCCGACCGTATTCGACCGGGGTCAGATGTCGCGGGGAGATGGGTAGGGTCAGCGTTTCGCCTTCGCGCAATACCTCGTAGACGATCTGTTCCCCGGTGGGCCGATTGTACTGCTCGAGGTATCCGCCCCAGTTACCGACGTAGGTTTTGTGCAGCGACACCGTCGCGGTGCCGTCGCGTGCGGTAACGATATCGCCCTCGATGATGCCGGCTGCGTCCGCCGGGCCGTCCGCGGCGACTCGCAGCACGGTAAACCCGTCCGGTTTGAAATCGCCGCTAAATCCGATGAAGCGGGTATCGAGAGAATCCGGGACAAAAAGCGACAGGAAGCAGAGGGCGAATGTCGCCAGCAACAGCGTCACCATCCAGCGGATGTTCAAAGTCCGGATCACGGACTTCTCCCTTTACACTTTTCACACTTTTATCGTACGCCCACCACACTAATTCACTCAATTACCAATCACACCTTATTAGGCTGCTTTATATACCTCTTTGATATTTGGACCGTTACAGGTTTAAGCGTGTTCTGATGCGGGCTGGCACACTTCTTGAAACATTCCGGCTAAAGGCCACAGCGGAAAGATGCCGCTGCAGGCGTTCAGCGAAACGGGAATGAGCAAGATGATGACCAGCGATCGTAACGATTGCCCCGATCACGACAAGCGTGCCAACGGCGGCGGTCTGGAGCGGGTTCGCGACCGCCGCTGCCGGGCTGCGCCGTTCGCGTTCCACGACGGGACGGCGCGTCATACTCGCGTTTTGAGCAGCGTGCTGATACTCGCTTCGCTCAGTGCCTGCTCGGGCTTTTCCTTCAAGCAATACGCCACCAACGCGGTCGCCGACGCGTTGGCCGAAAGCAGTGGAACGTACGCCTCGGATGCGGATATCGAGTTCGTCGGAGCCGCCATTCCGTTCGGATTGAAGACGATCGAATCGCTCCTCGCGCAGGCTCCGGACCATCGCGGACTGCTGCTCGCTGCAACCAGGGGCTTTACTCAATACGCCTATGTCTACGTCGAGCAACCCGCGAACGAAATCGAGGAGAACGATGTCGACGCCGCCTACGCACAACGAGAACGGGCCAGGGGCCTGTATCTGCGCGCCCGCGATTACGGCCTTCGTGGTCTGGAAACGACGCATACCGGATTTCCCGAAGATTTGAGAATCCAACCGGATCGAACCGTGGTGAAGGCCACGCGCGAGGACGTGCCGTTGCTGTACTGGACCAGCGCTGCGTGGGCGGCTGGTATCGCGTTGAGCAAAGACGATCCCGATGCGGTGGCCGAACTGCCGCTCGTAGAACGCCTGATCTACCGCGCTCTCGAACTCGACGAATCGTTTGACGACGGTGCGATTCATACGTTCCTGATCGCCTACGAAATGAGCCGGCGCAGTCTCGTTCCGGACGCTGCTGATCGCGCGAGAAGCCATTTCGATCGCGCGGTCGCCTTGTCTGACGGCAGCTCCGCGGCGCCCTATGTGTCTCTGGCGGAAGCCGTCGCTGTCCCCCAGAACCGACGCGGCGAGTTCGGCGAACTGCTCGAACACGCGCTCGGGATTGAGATCGAGAAATATCCCGAACGTCTTCTCGCGAACGCCGTCATGCAGCGTCGGGCTCAATGGTTACTGGCACACAGCGACGACTATTTCGTGGACTGATATGAACATCCGAACATCACGGCGCCATCTGTTCTTCACAGTTTTCATCGTGACGGTGCTTTTCGTGACTGGCGTAAATGCGCAGGGTCCTGTACGGGTGAAAATCGGCATGGTCGCGCCGAAGGGATCGATTTATCACCGCGTCGTGCAGGAGATCGGCGAGGATTGGCGCGAAGAGCAAGCCGGCAAACTGAAGTTCACGGTTTATACGGATAGCCGCCAGGGCAGCGAGGCCGACATGGTGCGGCGCATGCGCGTCGGGCAGTTGAACGGCGCAATGTTGACCGTCGTAGGGTTGTCGGAAATCGACGACTCCGTCGCGGCGCTGCAGAAAATGCCGATGATGTTCCGCTCCTGGGCCGAACTGGACTACGTGCGCGAACGTATCAGGCCGATCCTGGAGCAGCGTCTGGCCGACAAGGGCTTCATCGTTCTGTTCTGGGGCGAGGGCGGCTGGGTACAGTTTTTCGCGAAGCGCCCCATGGCGATGCCGGGCGAGTACCGCGAAGCGAAGATATTCGCGTGGTCGGGAGATACCGACATGGTCGCGCTGATGAAATCGTTGAAATACACACCGGTAGTCCTGGAGCTCAGTGACATCCTGCCGGGGCTGCAGACTGACCTCATCGACGTCGTGCCCGCCGCGCCGATGTTCGCCCTGACGGGTCAATTCGATCGCAGTGCGCCCTTTATGTTGCGCGTGAACTGGGTCCCCATCGTCGGCGCGACGATCATTACCAAGACGACCTGGGACAGCATGACGGCATCGGTGCAGGCGCAGGTGAAGGCGTCGTCGCGGGAGGCGGAGAACGCAGTACGGCTTCATCGCGATACCCTGGACGACAAATCCATCCGCGCAATGCAGAAGCGCGGTCTGACGGTACGGGAGCTGACGCCGGAAATCGCCGCCGCGTGGCAACACCTGGCAGAAAATTCCTATGACTGGATCCGCGGGAAGAGCGTGCCGGCGGACCTGTTCGACCGTGTAGTGGAATTCCTCGCGGAATTCCGCGCGAGCGAGCCATGAACGCCCCGGCCTATTCGCAATTCATGGCGGCGGTACAGATGCTATCGCGATCGTTCAGCATGTTCCGCCGGTTCGGATCCCTCGAAGACATCGTGCTCTCCTTGTTGCTCGCAGCAATGATTGTGTTGCCGCTGACGGAGATTATCCTGCGCAAAACGATGTCTGTCGGCATCGAGGGCGTCACCGACATCGTCCAGCACCTGACACTGGCGATCAGCGCTCTTGGCGGCGCGGTCGCCGCGCGGGAAAGCCGGCTGTTGTCACTCTCGACGACGTCGTTACTGCAAGGCAAAACCAAACAATTCGCGACAGCGTTCAGCGCTTCGTGCGCGAGCGCAGTCGTCTTGATTCTCACGATCGCCAGCATCCGCTTCGTCCAAATCGAAAAAGATGCCGGGCAAATGCTGGCCTACGATTTCCCGCTCTGGGTCGCGCAACTCGTGCTTCCGGTCGGGTTCTGCCTCATCGCATATCGCCTGCTGAAACATGCCGCGGATCACTTGGCGTTGCGTGCACTCGCCACGTTGATCGCCGGTGCAGTCGTAGCGGCCGCGATTTACGCACCTCTGGAACCCGAATCCGTCGTACCGCCGGCGTTGTGTGTGCTCTTCCTGGCCACCATTCTCGGCGCCCCGATATTCGCGGCGCTCGGCGGCGCCGCCGCGATATTGCTGTGGGGCATAGGCGTGCCGATCGCATCCATAACCGTCGATCACTACAGTCTCGTGGCCAACCCCTCGTTGCCCACGATTCCAATGTTCACCCTGGCCGGTTACCTGTTGGCGGAAAGCGGGGCACCGCGGCGCCTCGTCGATGTGTTCCACGCCGTGTTTGGGCAACTGCGCGGCGGCGTCGCCATCGTTACCGTTCTTGCCTGTACGTTCTTCACCTGCTTTACAGGCGCGTCCGGTGTCACCATTCTTGCCCTGGGCGGTCTTGTCATGCCGATGCTGCTGTCCTCCGGCTACCGGGAAAAATCTGCCCTCGGTCTCGTCACGAGCGCCGGGTCGGCCGGCGTCATACTGCTGCCGGCGCTGCCGCTGATTCTGTATTCGATCGTTGCGAAAGTCAGCATGGAATCGATGTTCCTCGGCGGCGTGTTACCCGCGTTATTGATTGTTGGTTTGATCGCGTGGTGGTGCGTCGGTCAGGAGCCGCGGACGCGGCCGAACGCCGAACCATTTGCGTGGCGCAAAGCGAGGGCCGCAATATGGGCCGCAAAATGGGAATTGATACTGCCGGCGGTGCCCATTGTTTCGTTGTTCAGCGGTCTCGCCACCCCCGTAGAAGCCGCGGCGGTGACTGCCTTGTACGCGTTTCTCGTCGTTACCGTGGTGCACCGTGATCTGGATATGCGCAGGGACGTACCGCGCGTATTTAGCGAATGCGGACTGCTCGTGGGTGGCATCCTGCTGATTCTGGGGGTCGCTCTCGGTCTCACGAATTATCTGGTCGACGCGGAAATCCCGGATCAACTGATCGCACTGGTGACGAGTACCATCGAGCAACGCTGGGTGTTTCTGCTGGCGCTGAACGGTTTTCTGCTGTTTATCGGATGCATCATGGATATTTTTTCTGCGATCGTCATCGTGGCCCCGTTGATCGTACCGATGGGCCTCGCCTTCGGCATCGATCCCGTCCATCTGGGTATCATCTTTCTCGCTAACCTCGAACTTGGTTATCTGACGCCGCCGGTCGGCATGAATCTGTTTTTCTCCGCGTATCGGTTCGACAAAAGCATCGCCGAGATCTGCCGTTCGGTAGTGCGACCCTTCGCCGTGCTGTGCATCGGCGTACTGTTCATCACCTACCTGCCGGGCTTGAGTACCTTCCTGCCACAGCTGTTGCGTTGATCATGAATACACCGGGGACACCCACTATGGAAAATCTCTCGATACCGTGCCGGGAGCACTCGCCCGCGGCCGCGCAAGGTTCAATCATCATCGGCCTGGACGTTGGCTCGACTACGGTTAAGGCGACGGTGGTCGACCCAGACAGCCGGAAAATTCTCTGGTCCGACTACCAGCGTCACCACACCCGACAGGCAGAGACGGTTCTCGATTTCCTCGTCCGTATCGGCAATGCCTATTCGGATGTCGGGAAGGAAAACATCCGCATTTTCATTACCGGATCCGGCGCCGCTCCGTTGAAGGCCCCGCTTGGCGCGCATTTCGTCCAGGAGGTCAATGCCGTCACCATGGCGGTGGAAGCGCTGCATCCCGATGTTCGCTCCGTTGTCGAACTCGGGGGTCAGGACGCAAAGATCATCTTGTTCAAGCACAACGAAGCGACTGGCGAACGGCGGGTCCAGACGTCGATGAACGATAAATGCGCCTCGGGCACCGGCGCCACGATCGACAAGTGCATGATCAAGGTGGGCGTCGCGCCGGAATACCTGCGCGAGATCATTTTCAATCCGGATAAATTACATCACGTTGCGGCCAAGTGCGGCGTATTTGCGGAAACGGACATCGTCAACCTGGTTAAGACCGGGATCCCGGCCGACGAAATCCTGTGCTCTCTCGCCGATGCCATCGTCATGCAGAACCTGTCCGTGCTGGCCCGCGGTTCCACTCTGAAGGACAAAGTACTGCTGCTGGGCGGGCCGAACTGCTATCTCCCGTTCCTGCAGGAATGCTGGCGCAAGCGGATCCCCGAGACCTGGCGCGAACGCGCCCACACACCGGCGGACCATTCGATCGAAGATCTCATCGTCGTGCCCGAGGCGGGGCTCTATTACGCGGCCTACGGCGCCGTTCTGTTCGGGATTCACGAACCGGCCGGCAGCGGTCGTTTCAAGGGCATCGATTCGCTGCGCGAATTCGTCGAACACGGGCGTAAAGCGCGGCTTGGCGACAATGCAGGGCCGCCGCTGGCCGACAACGAAACGGCGTTGAAAGACTTCATGGCCCGTTTCGAGATCCCGCCGTTCAAACCCGCGGTGTTCGTGGGCGGTGAGCGCGTCCGGGGCACGATCGGACTCGACGGCGGGTCGACGAGTTCGAAAGCGGTTCTGATCGGCGACGATGGCGAGGTTCTCCTGAAAGAGTATCAACTGTCAAAGGGGAATCCCATCCAGGACGCAAAGGAACTGCTCGGGAAACTGGACGCGGCCGTGCGGGATCAGGGCGCCGTGCTGGACGTTCTGGGTTTCGGCGTCACCGGATACGCTGCCCCGGTTCTCGAGAAGTCATTGCGCGCCGACGTCAACATCGTAGAGACCGTCGCGCACATGACGAGCGCGCTGCGTTACCACGAGGATGCGGACGTCATTTGCGATATCGGCGGCCAGGACATCAAAGTGCTGCTGCTGGAGGCGGGCACGGTCAGGGATTTCCGTTTGTCGAACCAGTGTAGCGCAGGGAACGGTATGCTGTTGCAGGCGATGGCGGATCAGTTCGGCATTCCGGTTACCGAATACGCCGGCACCGCTTTCGAAGCCGCCTTGAGCCCGAAATTCACCTACGGTTGCGCGGTTTTCCTGGACGCCGACCGGGTGAATTTCCAGAAAGAGGGTTTCAACAAGGAAGAACTCCTGGCGGGTCTCGCCCTGGTGCTACCCAAAAACGTCTGGCAATACGTCGTGCAGATCCCGCGTATGGCGGAACTTGGCCGGTGCTTCGTCTTGCAAGGCGGTACGCAATACAACCTTGCCGCGTTGAAGGCTCAGGTCGATTACATCGAGGCGAGAGTCCACGGCGCCGACGTCCGCGTGCACCCGCATCCGGGCGAGGCGGGGGCACTCGGTGCTGCATTCGAAACTCAACGCATCGTCCGGCGACGGGGTCACAGCACGTTCGTAGGTCTGCGTGCCGCGATCGATATCGAATACGGTATTCGTAACGATGAAACGACACGCTGCACGTTCTGCGCGAACAACTGCTCGCGCAGCTTCATCGATACGGCAACCCCTGACGGTACGACAGCAAGATATATTGCAGGCTTTTCCTGCGACAAGGGCACGGTTGAAGATAATGCGGCCCTAAAGCGCATGGTCGCCGAGCGAACGCAAACCGCGAAGGCGTTCCCGAATCTCGTCGCCTACGAGGCAGAACGGTGCTTCAAACACGGCTACGACGCCAGCCCCCTGCCCGAGGCTGGACTGATGATCAACGATGTCAGAATCCGTCGGTCGCTGCTCGGCAAAAAGAAACGTCAACTGTTTCGACGAGCGTTCGAGCGATCGGGCGAATCCGCCCGCGCCCGCCGCAAGTCTCTGCGGATCGCCATGCCGAAGGTATTGAACATGTGGTCGACCGGTCCATTCTGGCGCACATATTTCGAAACCCTGGGTATCGATCGCAGCGGCGTCGTGTTCAGCGAAGACTCGAGCGAAGAGCTGTGGCAGGAAGGCGGCAAGTACGGATCGGTCGACGCCTGTTACCCGAGCAAAGTAGCGCAGGCGCACATCCACAATCTGCTGTTCCACAGACACTCCCAAAAAAAACCACTCGATTACATTTACTTCCCTTGCATCACCCACATACCGTCACGGGTAGAAAACATCATGGACACCGCGGCCTGCCCCATCGTCGCCGGAACCCCGAAAGTGATACGCGCCGCGTTTACGAAAGAAGTGGACTTCTTCGCCCAACGGGATATTGATTACGTCGACCACGCGGTGACATTGTCCGAGCCGAGGCTGCTCAAGCGTCAGATGTTCGAAGCCTGGAGCGAACGGCTTGAAATAACCTCCGACGAGAGCGACTACGCGGTCGACGAGGCATTCCGCGCGCTTCGGGCCTTCGATGCGGATCTTCAGGAGAAAGGCAAAGCCCTCCTCGAAACCGTTGAGGCCGAAAACCGTGTCGCGATACTCATGATCGGTCGCCCTTATCACAACGATCCGGGACTCAATCACGGCATTCTGGAGGAGTTTCAGGCGCTGGGTTATCCCATCCTGTCGATGCGCTCGATCCCGGACGACAAGGCGTGGTTGCAGCGCTATTTTCAGCACGACCTCGATACAGGCCGCGTCAAATCGCCGTTGGAAATTACTGATGTCTGGCCCGAGAACTACAGCACGAACAGCGCACAAAAAGTCTGGGCCGCGAAGTTCGCCGCGCGCCACCCCAACATCGCGGTGCTGGATCTCTCGAGTTTCAAATGCGGGCACGATGCACCGACCTATGGTCTCATCGACCGCGTGATGGCGGCGTCACCAACACCTCATTCCGCCTTGCACGACATCGACGCGAACAAACCGTCCGGGTCGATCCAGATCCGGGTCAAAACCTACGCGCACACGTTGAAATTGCGCGAAGAACGGCTGAGCAATCTCGCCTGTCGCGGGCCGCTCGCACTATCCACGGCAGGCGACGAGCGCTGCTGTACACAGGAAAGCATTCCCGCGACGGCCGACCGCGCGCGGGAAAACGTCCGCGCGCTAGTCACCACCGGATTTCCATCTGCCAGGGCCAGGTTGGACGAAACAGTGGTGCCGCCGAAACATCCTCACGAAACCGCTACCGGCTGTGCGAATTGCACGACGTCGGCGTGCGGCAGTCATCCTTCGGCCAGGCGCGATGCAGTCGCGACCATTCAATAACCGGAGTAAACACCATGAGCCACCCAAACGCTGATCGTAGTAACGACACCGGGCCACGACGGACGGTCTATCCCATCATGACCGAAAAGACGTTCACGCCGTTATACGCACCGTGTTTCGAGGCACGAAGCCGCGAAAGTCCCGCCTTCCAGGATAGACCGACGTCGCACTGGTTCGACAAACAACCGCGGCGGTTCACAGCCGAACAACGCGAACACACTACCTTGCTGTTCGGCGGCCTGACGGTAGCACAGGATCGTTTCATTCAGGCCGCACTCACAGGCCTCGGATATAAAACGCTGGCGCTGGACTGCCCTGACAGCAAATCCCTCAATCTCGGTAAGGAATTCGGCAATCGCGGCCAGTGTAACCCGACGTACTTCACGGTCGGTAACCTGCTGAAGTACTTGCACCACCTGCGCGACGAACAGGGGATCCCGACCCCTGATATCGTGGAAAACTACCTGTTCGTTACCGCCGGCACCTGCGGCCCTTGCCGTTTCGGCATGTACGCCACGGAATATAGAAAGGCCCTGCGCGATGCGGGCTTCGAGGGTTTTCGCGTGCTTTTATTTCAACAGACCGATGGATTGAAACAGGCGACGGGTGACAACGACGGGTTGGCGATGGACACCCGGTTCTTCCTCCAGCTCGTCAAGGCAGTGATTGCCGGCGACGTCCTGAACGCAATGGGATATCGCATTCGGGCATTCGAGCTCAAACCCGGTGACACGGACGCGGCCATGAAACGCTGCCACGGGCATGTAATCGAGGCCTTATCCAGGCGCCGCTCGCTGCTTCGCGCTTTGTGGCGCTGCCGCCGTGAACTCGCGCGAGTCGCGGTCGACCGAACACAGCTGCGGCCCCGCATTGCCGTCATCGGCGAATTCTGGGCCATGACCACAGAAGGCGAAGGCAACTACCGCCTCCAGCAATTCCTGGAATCCGAAGGCGCCGAGGTCGACGTGCAGTTGATTACCGCCTGGCTGCTGTACCTGATCTGGGGCAAGCGTTACGACGTACGGCGGCGCGAAGACCTGGCGCCACTCGGCGGCTCCGACGCGGACAGTCCCGACCCACGCGGGCTGTTGGTCAGGCTCTGGCTGGCCGACCGCTCAATCCGCGGCATGTTCCAGGTATTCGCCAGGGTGACCGGCCTCTACGATTACCACCTGCCGGACATGGAGGCGCTCGCCAACCTCAGCCACGACTTGTACGACAACCACCTGCGCGGCGGCGAAGGTCACATGGAAGTAGGGAAGGTCATGATGAACGTCATCCACAACAAGGTGAATATGACTATCAGCGTGAAACCGTTCGGGTGCATGCCGTCGAGCGGGATCTCCGACGGCGTGCAATCGCTCGTCACCGAGCTTTACCCGAAGACGATTTTCCTGCCGATCGAGACGACCGGTGATGGCGCGGTCAACATCTACAGCCGCATCCAGATGCAGTTGTTCAAGGCGCGGCAGGCTGCGCAACAGGACGTAGACGAGGCTTACGGCCGGTACGGCATCGATGCGGAGGCGGTAGATCGATATCTGCGAACGCATCCGCGTTTACAACGGCCTCTGCACCGCAGCCCACACTCGGCCGGATCAACGAGTGCGGATCTGATCCACGACATCGGCGCGAGACTTCGATCATGGCGCCGGATCCGCGAAACGGCCAATCGTTTTGTTCGCGCCTTCGGTCTCGGTGCCAGGACGTCGCCATCGGACCGACGCGCATGAAAAAGCTCCTGCCGCTCTGCCTGGCTTTGTGCGCAACCGCCTGCGCTCACCTGGACGAACCTGCCGGCGGCCATCACGCGACGAGCTTCAACAGCACCGGGACAGCCAGTTCGGCGGTGACGCAACCCGGAGGTGAATCGGCCGCGTACGACACGGAGGCCGACCGGGCTCACGCGACCGGCACTTCATCGTGTGATTGTGAAGACGAGTCGGCGCTGACTAACGCCGGTAAATTCCTCGTGGGCCTGGCCGGCGCGACCCTGCTGGTACTGAGCATAATCGCGGAGCTCGTGATAATCAGTACCTATTAACGGCAGGTACCCGGGTCACGCGACGATCCGAACCGGCGCCCGCTGTTGAAACCTGCGGCCGAGCTATGGCCATTGGAAGTTGCGAGAGGGAAGGCTGCGCGGAGAAACTGGCGGTTTATGTTTTCTGTACGCAGGTTAAGCGCTTGCGTTTTGAACCGCGCGCAGGTGGGCGGTTTCGAATCTCGTGTCCTTTTTGCGACCGGACCGGCAGCGCCGTGATGGAAGCTGACCTGCGTAACGGCTCTGGTCGGCACCTCGATAAACTGGTTTGTCGTCGCGCTTTCCGCGACGTCAGTCCTGTCCGGCTTCAGCGCGCGTAGCGGAATCGGAACGCGCCGATAATTGTGTGTTGATTTGAATCGGTCGGCGCTCCTCGAACGGAGATCCACAACCTCGCTCGCCGCGTCATGGTCGGGCTACGACGTCAGACGTCATCAATTACACGCGCCCGACCACGGTGTCGCCGAGCATGGCAATGTAATCGAGGATCTGCTGTTCGGAGGTGGTCATCGAGAACAGTTCTTTATCCGACTGCCGCGGGAACAACACGATGAGGCGATCGACACCGGCGTCCGCGTACTGGCGCGCGCGATCGAGGTCGATATTGCCGACCGGTGTCACGCTGATCTCGAGCGTCCCCAATGCTGCGGGTCGTTCGACTTCTTCTGCGGCGGTCTCAAGGCCGTGGAGGCAGCCATTGGTTGCGTCGAGGTCGAGTCCGAAACCGTACCAACCCTCGGCGTGCGAGACACTGCGGCGAAACGCGCCGGAGACATGCCCACCAAAAACCACGGGTGGCCCGGACGCCCGCACGGGCCGCGGTCGCGCCTGCACGCCGGAGAACGAAACGAATTCGCCATTAAATGCGGGCGTGTCCTCGCTCCAGATGGCGCGCATCGCGTCGAGATATTCCAGGGTACGCGGCGCTTTGTGTTCGAAAGGAATACCGAGTGCATCAAATTCCGCCTTGAGATAACCAATGCCAACACCGAATATCAAACGCCCCTTGCAGAGCACATCGAGACTCGCCATCTCCTTTGCCAGCACGAGGGGATTTCGTTGCGGGAGGATGATGATGCCAGTGCCCATGCGGATGGATTGCGTCTGTCCGGCGAGCCAGCCGAAGCAGATATTCGGATCGAGCATCGGATACTCAGACGGTAACGGCGACGGTGTCGCCTGTGGCTCGGGAAGGACAACGTGTTCTCCCGCCCACAAGGAATCGAAGCCCGCGGTTTCCGCCGCCTGCGCGACGCGGGCCGAGGATTCGGGATTCGCCAGCGGCCCCATGTTGATACCGAACAAGCCTAATTCCATGATCGTGCTCCTCTCACTTGAAGCTATCGAGCATAGTGGCTCGTCCGCAGAAAATCGAATGGGGGGGCGGACGCAATAAGTGGGGTCAGAACACACTTAAGTCGCAACAGCGTACTGCGAACGCGGTGGTTCTATCGCCGCGACTGTTAGATGTTTACTCTGACCCCGCTTTTACGGTCGCCTCGCGAAATTTAAAGCGTGTGATCGAGATTCAGGATTTTGGCGTCGGCCGGGAAGTTCGGCGTCGCCTTAAAATCCGGTGCACTCGAGGGCCCGTCGCCGTTGTGCCTGCCGACCGCACGTTCGGTTATCTTGACCCCTTCAGTGTTCACTCACCCCGCTGAGGCGAGTTCCGTCGAATCCGCTTCCGTAACGAGCCCCGGATATCCCTCTTGCGCGATACGCGTTAAATTCTCGAAATAAGCCGGCCCGCCCATATGCACGGCGAACTGCCGGTGTTTCCCTTCGATGTTGGCTCCGGTGTACCACGAGTCCGTTTTCGGAAAGAGCGTTTCGTTCGCGGCTTCCTCGACTTCCCTGGCCCAGGCGAGATCAACGCCGGGCCCGGGTTCGATTGCCCCGAGTCCGTTTTCGCGGAGATACACGATGCAATCGCGTATCCAGTCGCTTTCGAGTTCACCCCCGAGCGGCATGTTGAACAGGACGCAGGGCGATTCCGGACCGTGAATCATGAATAAATTCGGCAGGCCGGGAATCGTCATTCCGAGATAGGAATTGAATCGTTCCGACCACCGCTGTTTCAGATCGACGCCGTCGCGACCGACCGGGTTGATTCGCTCAAGGGCACCGGTGATTGCATCAAATCCGGTGGCGAAGACGATCATATCGAGTTCGTATTCACGCTCGCCGGTGCGGATCCCGTTCGCGATGATTTCCTCGATCGGTTCGGCGCGCAAATCAACGAGCCCCACATTGTCACGGTTGAACGCCTCGTAATAACCTTCGTCCTGTACCTGGCGCTTCGTCGCGATCAAATAATTCGGCATTAATTTCTCGGCGGTTGCCGGGTCTTTCACCGTCTCACGGATTTTTTCACGAACAAAATCGGCGAGCCAGCCGTTCACTTCCTCGTCGGTCACGATGTCGTAATAAGTTTCCACCAACACCCCGCCGAGGCCGCCCTTCTTCCAGGCCGCCTCGAAGACCGCGCGACGCTGTTCGGGCGTGTGCTCGTGCGCGCTCGTCGTTGACGCCGGAACGGGCGAACCTATCGGCGTCGATTTCATGATGCGGCGGATCTCGGGCCAGTGCTCGTGTGCGCGTTCCACGTCTGCGGGATCCGTCGGACGATTTCCTGCGGGAATCGTGTATTGCGCGGTACGTTGGAAAACGGTGAGGTGCGCCGCCTGTTCGGCGATGACCGGGATGGACTGAATTCCGGATGAGCCTGTGCCAATGACACCAACCCGCTTACCCGCGAAACTGACGTTCTTGTCGCTCGGCCATCGTCCTGTGTGGTAGCACTCCCCCTCGAACCCGTCGAGGCCCGGAATCTGCGGGATGTGAGCTGCCGACAGTGCACCGGTGGCACAGACGAGAAACTGGGCGCGCACGACTGCGCCCTTACTCGTTTCGATGTCCCAACGTTGCGCGCTTTCGTCGTAAACCGCGCCGGTGATTCGTGTACCGAGTTCGATATCACCGCGTAATTCCAGACGGTCAGCCACGAAATTCAGGTATTTCAGCACCGTCGCCTGGTCCGGGTTGCGCTCGGGCCACTCGAACTCGCGAACCAGTTCCTCCGAGAACGTGTAGGAATAGTACGGGCCACCGGGATAATCGACCCGCGCACCCGGATACCGATTCCAGAACCAGGTTCCGCCAACACCGTCGGCTTCGTCGTAGGAACGAACGTTGAGCCCGGCTTCACGCAGTATGTGCAGGGCGTACATACCGCCGAATCCGGCACCTACAACGACCGCGTCGAGTTCCATGGCGGGCTTCGATGGAGAATCTGTGTTCTGCATGGTGCGGCTCCGTTTTTCAGACCTAAGGTATTGTTTTACCATATCCTTATCGCTGCGTTAACAAGGCTACCGATTGAGGCTTTGATCGATCCTGCCCAGCTACAGGGGGCGCGGTTATCGAGCGCCGGTAGGCTTACTGGCTTCAGTCTGAGGCGCGCGATCGGTGAATTGGTGCCGGCGACATGACGGACTGGTGACTCGTCATCGCCATCTTCCGCGCGTTACATCAGTGTTTGACAGGTCCGCGTACGGTGGTCCGCAGGGCGTCGTGGATTTTAATTCTTACGATGCCTTGCTTTGCGCGAAAGAAAATAAGTGCGTCCCTTTTTTCCTTTCAAATCAGGCGATGCAACGTCGCTTAGTTTCGATATCGGGCGTACTCAATCGCGCCAAGTCGATCCCACGTCGATACTGCGGCTGTCTGCAGTGACGTCAGCGAATCGCGCGAACCTCCCGGTATGTCGCCAACGCTCATTACCTCTCCCTGCAGGAACAGGATGGCGGCGATTATTCGCGCATCGCTGCACATCGCAGTGCCGACTGCGGCGCCGGCGCGCAGTGCGCACAGACATTCGCGATCACTGAGGGGATCGACACCGATCGTTACGGGCCGCTGTCCGAGATCGGAGTCCGGAGACCGCGCAACCGCGGGTTCTCGCGCGACATTCGGCGAATCGATATTGACCGCATTGGCGATCAGGGTCGCTGCCGCGTCGGCCATCGTCGCATCGATGGCAAATACCGTCACGGAATCGGCAATGCCAAGTGATTGCGAGCGTCCGCGCCAGCCCGAGGTCGCAATCCCGCCGACACCACTTGCTGCCGTTAACCGAACCGTCGCAGGCAAGTCGCTCGACAGTCGCCCGCCGATGTCCGGAATCACGCCGAGTCGAAACGCCTCGTTCCCGGCGAGCCATAACGAGATATCACCGCCATTGTTGACATAGATCCGCCGCAATCCGGGTACGGTCCGCATGCTTGCGAGTATTTCGTCGGCCACCGCGCCGGCAACGGCCGCCATCGGGGTGATGAAGTTCGGCCGGAATTGCCCGGCAGCGCGGCACATACGCATCGCTGTAGTACCGGCAACGACCGGGTTGTCCTGTATCGGTGTTCGCAACGCCGCCAGTTCCTGCACGAGTTCGGACAGCATGCCGGAGAATCGGCGGCCCGCGGCGGAGTAGGCCGCGCGTACCGCGGCCGCATGCCCTGATGCCTCGATGATCAGATCGATCGGTCCGTGGTGCAGGTGCAATCGGCCGTCGCCGAGTCGGCTACCGATCGCGCCAGTATCGCCGGACCGATTCGAAGCGTGAACCTGCGCTGGCGAACCCATGTTAATCGTCAGACGGCGCTGCAACCGGTCGGCCGGTGGTCGTGTCATCGCCACTGTTCGGTCCCGCCTTGAGGAGATCCGCAAGTGAGGTCACGTGGTCCATGTGCCCACCGCTCTGCGCATACAACTCACGTGACAGCGTGAACTCGATCGGCGCGACGAGTGCAGGGGTCGGTACGTAACCGAACGCCTGGTCGGGCATCTTCATCACGTCGACCATGACCGTGATGCCGCCGCCGGGAAACACGTAGACTTCTGCCCCGCCCATCGTGACTTCCGTCGTGCGGTTCGCAACAGAATGCGTAATGTTGATCGGGTTTTCCGTTACCCCGGCGCGAAGTGAGCCGCCGGCGCCGGCCTGGAACAACACGGTACACAGCGATGGCTCACAGTTCTCCCCGATCCGGGCGACGATTTTCGTCACCGGGTCCGGCATCGCCGTGACGATCGGTTGCAAGGCATCGTCGAGTTCGCAGTACACGGAATCCTCGCCGGTCGTTGTCGTCATGAGTATGCGCAGTCCGGGCCACGCGAATTTCGGGTCGATTTTCTTGATGATGTCGAGCGGTTCGTCAACTTTCGTGCCGCCCCAGCCAAGGCCGGGTTCAGAAACGTTGAAATACCGGCCGGGGGTCGACTTACGGCCGATGATCTTTACCCCGGCGGGTTTCATTCCCAGATAGCGTCCGGCCTGGTGTTCACTCAGCACGCCCGTGATGTGATCGTCGACCACCACGACCTCATCGAGATGTTCACGAAACTGTTTCGCGAAAATACCGATCGCCGCTGAACCGCAACCGACGCGCATCCGTTCTTCGGGCCTGCCGTTCACCACGGGCGCCCGACCGGCCTGAATGAGGACTTCGGCACCGCCGTCGACCTGCACCGCCACGGCTTCCTTGTTGCATAAGCGGAGCAGGGCATCGCACGTTCGCGTGCCTTCCTTGCGCGTGCCGCCGGTCAAATGGCGGACGCCGCCGAGCGACAGCATCTGCGAGCCGTACTGCGCCGTCGTGACATGGCCGATGTGTTCGCCGTCGTAGTACACCGCGGCGCATTCAGCGCCGAGAAACCGATCGGTATCGATTTTCACGAGCACATTGCAGAAGCTGAATATTCCTTCCGTCACGACCGTGACGGTGTCGACATCATCGTATTCCCCCGCAACAATGAACGGCGCCGGCTTGTAGTCCGGGTACGTCGTCCCTGCCCCGATGCCGGTCAGGAATTTCTCGCCGGCGGACAGGATGTCACCGTCCCAGTCTTCGCTCGATTCGGCGAACGCGACCATGGGCTGCTGATTCCTCACAGCACGTTCGGTGACAACGAGTGGATCGAGCCGCACGAGTGTGCCCGCGTCATTCGCATAGCGGTCACACGCGCCGCTCGCGCCCGGCTTGATCCGGCACAGCACAGGGCACGCGTCACATCGAATGATGCCGGCTTCGATATCGGCGGCACTGAGGTCGGGTCCGTGAGTTGTCGTCGTGCCTGCGTTCATGTCGCGGTCCTTATCGCCTGTAATACGCGTTCCGGGGTTGCCGGCAGCCGGCGTACGCGCGCGCCGGTCGCGTCGTGTATTGCGTTCACGATTGCCGGCGCAGTCGGGATCAGCACGTGTTCACCGAGACCTTTCGCGCCAAACGGCCCGAGGGCGTCCGGGTCTTCGATCAGCACGATGCCGATATCGGGTACGTCGCCGATCGTGGGGATCAGGTAGTCGTGCAGGTTGCCGGATCGTCCGGGGATGAATTCTTCCATCAGCGCCATGCCGATTCCCTGCGCGATCCCGCCCTCTATCTGACCCTCGGCCAGTACGGGATTGATCGCACGCCCGACGTCATGCGCGGCCTCGATCGCAACGACCCCGACCGTGCCGAGCTCCGTGTCCACTTCGACGACGGCGAGTTGCGCGCCGAATCCGAACACCGCATACGGTTCACCCTGACCGTTCGCATCGAGTGGTTGCGTCGGCGGATCGAATGTACCTTCGCCAACTGCGACGAGCCCTTCGTCATCGGCCGGTAACGTCGTGAGATCAAGCTCGACATCGCCGCCGTCCAGCACGGCGGCGACGCTGCCGCGTTTCAGCACGAGCTTCGCATCATCACGGCATCCGAGTCGCGCAATCAGCTTTGCACGCAGATCACTGCCGGCGAGGAGGGCGGCTTTGCCGGACACAAACGTTTGTCGCGAGGCAGAGGTTTTGCCGGCGTCCTGCGTTCGATCCGTATCCGCGGACACGAGATCGAAATTCTCTAGTCCGACTCCGAGCGCGTCGGCGCAAATTTGCGCCATCACGGTATTTGCCCCCTGGCCGATGTCGACGGCGCCCTGGAACAACACGACCCGGCCGAGGCGATTGATACCGACCCGCATTGTCGAGGGGTTCGGCAGACTCGTGTTGCCACATCCGTACCAGCACGAGGCGATGCCGATCCCCCGACGGCGCGGTCCATCCGTCTTGCGATTAAATGCGGCCGTCTCGTCAGTGAGTTCTCGCCAGCGCGGTTCCAGCGCTTCCAGGCATTGCCGGATCCCGACACCCTGGGTAAATACCTGGCCGGTCACGGTCTGCGCGTCGTTCTCGAGCACGTTCCGCAGTCGGATTTCGAGACGATCGATATCGAGTTGTTGCGCAAGCTCATCGAACAACGCCTCCTGTGCGATGGCCGCCTGCGGTACGCCGAATCCGCGGAAAGCGCCGGCTGGCGCGCAGTGACTGTGGATTGCACGCGAGCGTGCACGGTAGGCCGGCAGGTAGTAGGGTCCTGATGCGTGAACCGGCACCCGGTTCGCAACCGTCGGGCCCCAGGACGCATAAGCGCCGGTATTGAAGATCCCGGTGAAATCCATCGCCGTGAGTTTGCCGTTCGCGTCGGCGCCGAGGCGCGCGCGGATCCGGCTTGGATGACGCTTCGTCGTTGCCATCATCGATTCCGGTCGGGTGTAAGTAACCCGCACGGGACGCTGCAACCGCCAGGCCGCGATGGCAACGTAGGGTTGAAACGACAGATCGAGTTTGCTGCCGAAACCACCGCCGACGGCACTTGGGACAATGCGCACGTCGGCGTGTTCGATACCGAGTATGCGCGCGATTTCGTCACGGTCCATGTACGGCGCCTGGGTGCACCCGTGGACCTCGATACGCTCACCGACCCGGCGCGCGTAACCGGCCTCGGGTTCGATGTACGCGTGTTCGACGAATCCCGTCTCGAACGTGTCCTCGACCACGACAGCCGCACTATCGAATCCCGCCGCCAGGTCGCCGCGCTGTACGAGGCCGCCGGTGAGTTCGTTACCGGGACACGTTGCATGCACGAGCGGCGCATCGGGCTGTTCGGCAACCTCGGGGTCGAGCAGGGCCGGCAGTTCCGAATAACGCACCGGAAAGTCGTCGAGGTCGAGTTGTGCGATCGCACCGGCCTCGCCGACCACGGCGGCGACGGCTTCGCCGAGATAACGCGCTTCGTTCTCGGCGAACACGGGTTGATCACGAAACGCCGGAATGACACCAAACTTGTTCTCACCGGGCACGTCGGCTTCGGTCAGCACCAGCTCGAGGCCCGGAGTCGCGGAGACGTACGCATCGACATCGCCGAACTCGAAGCGTGCACGATGGTACGGCGAACGGATCACACGCAGCGCGAGGCAGTCGGCCGGGGCCACGTCGTCGCCAAACGACTCGTCGCCGGCGATCTTCGCCATGCCGTCGAGGCGTGCTACGGCGCGGCCGACACTCGGCGACGCTTCGTCGGGTTCCGGAATATCAATGAAGTCGGCGGCGGCGCAAACGGCCCGTACTATCTTGCGGTAGCCGGTACACCGGCACAGCACCCCGCCAAGCGCATCCTCGACTTCGGCGGTGCCCGGTCGCGGCGACCGTTCGAGCAGGGCGACGGCGCTCATCAACATTCCCGGGGTACAAATGCCGCATTGCGCGGCGCCGTAGACGTGAAACGAACGCATCAGCCCGCCGACCAGCGGTGATCGCGCGGCGAGTCCTTCAACCGTGACGATATCGGCACCGTCGACCCGTCCTGCCGGCACCATACAGGCGCACACGAGCTCGTCGTTGAGCAGGACGGAACACGCGCCACAGTCGCCTGCGTTACAGCCGATTTTCGTGCCTTTGCGTTGGAGGTTCTCGCGCAGCACGTCCGCGAGGCGCGCGTTTGGCGACACTGCAATATGCACAGGCGCGCCGTTCAGATTGAACGATACACGGTGGGCCTCGTCCTCGCGGTCCACGATATTCGGGTCAACGCTCACGTCGCCGTACCAAGGCATTGTTCGACCGCACGCCGTACCAGGATCGCGGCGGCATCGAGCCGGAAATCGGCGCCCGCGCGAATATCGCTAATCGGTGCGAGTTCCGGCATCCGTTCGGCCGACAGTTCGCGACCAAGATCAACATCGATCGCCAGGCCGTCGAGTCCGCGTTCGAGCTCGTGCAGCCGCTGTGCGACCGCCGAGCACGAGCCGACGGCAATACGCGGCTCGCGGATCTGCCCGCCGTCGACACGAAGTTGCGCCGCGACCATCGCGATCGAGATGATGAGGTACTTGCGCGAGCCGAGTTTTAGAAACCGGCTCGGCGCGGACTCGCGATCGCGCGGGATCACGATCGCGGTCATCAGTTCGTCCGCGCGCAGGGCAGTCTGCCGGTTGCCGAGCAGGAACTCTGCGAGCGGCAGCTCGCGTGAACCCGTCGCGGTGCTCAATTCAACCCGTGCATCGAGAATCAACAACGGCGGCACACCGTCGGCGGCCGGGGACGCATTGCACAGGTTGCCGGCGATCGTCGCGGCATTCTGGATCTGTACGGAACCGACTTCGCGGGCGGCGAGCTTGAGCGCGTCAAGCGCGGTCGGTAACGTCGTGTCCAGCAGTTGCGTCCACGTCGTCAGTGCGCCGATTCGCCAGGATTGTGCAGTTTCTGTAATTCCGCGTAAGTCGTCGATGCGTGAAATATCCAGCACGTCTTGCAACGGCGGCGCGCCAACGTTACCAGGGTATACGTCCGTTCCGCCGGCGATGATCTGCCATGCGCCGGACTTGCGGAGATCGAGCGCGTCGCTCAGTCTGGTCGGTAGTTCGTAGCGCATGTTGGCGTAGTATGGTCTGATATAATCATTCGTATACATACAATATTCGTATGAATCACCACCGGCGTCAAGCGCTCGGGCCGCGTTTACGAGTTTGCATCGGGCACGCCAGCAGCCAGCAGCTTCTCCCTGAAGGTTTCCGGTACCGGTACGGCCGCGCGCGAGACGTCATCACAAAACACGAGGACCGTTTCGTGTGTCGCGTGGATAATATCTTCCGACACGGCATCTACCATACGCTGGTTCATCGTAACGCTGGTTCTGCCAAGTCTCGAGAACGTGCCCAAAATGCTCACCGGTGCGCCAGCGAGCAATTCTCGCTTGAATTCAATGGTGGAGCGAACCACCGCGGTATGGATGCCTGAATCCTTAAGCGTGCGCGCATCGAGCCCGTAACAGGACCAGGACAGGAACGAACCGTCATCGAAAAAATGCGCATACCAGCGAACGTTCATATGCCCGAACTGGTCGCAGTGCCAGGGAAATATGACGGCGCGATTAAATACCTTCCATTCGGACATCTCGGCTCTCCCGCCGGCGCGTTGCGCCGCTGTCGAAGCGTGGATATATTGTTCGTACGCGAACAGTAAACCGCTACCGGGATCCGTTCAATCAGATCCGCTCGGATAATAATGATTCACTCACAAATACCATGACGCCCCGGACCAGACGTCTCGCGTGGCGTGCTTGCATCGTAGCCGTGGTGTTGTTGCTTGCGATCACTTATTCGCCGCTCGTTATGCGTGAAAGTGTGACCGATCCGTGGTTGTTCGGGATGCCGAGAACGCTGTGGGCCAGCCTGCTCTGCGCACTCGGCATCGTTGCCCTGACCGCAATCGGCGCCGCCGTGCAGTCCGATGACGATCCAATTGACGAACAACACGACTGCGGACCGGATTCGTCGTGAGTACCTACTGGCTTGCGCTCGTTGGTGCTGTCTATTTCGTCGCGCTTGTCATTGCAACGTGGAGCGCGCGCCGTGCAACGCATGGTGAAAGCGATTACATGCTGGCCGGCTCAAATCTCGGGGCCGCGCTCGGCTGCCTCACGTTCGGCGCAACATTGTTCAGCACGTTTACGCTGATGGGTATGCCGGATTTCTTTCGCACGCACGGCGTTGGCGCGTGGATATTTCTCGGCGTCGCCGATGCAGCGGTTGCCTTCGTGATTCTGTGGTACGCAGCCCATTTACGCCGTGCCGCGTCCACCGTGGATTTTAAAGGGATCGCCGGTCTGATCAGTGCCCGTTACCGTTCCCGCGCAGCCGGTTACCTGTACCTTGCCGGCCTGTTTGTCTTTCTGATTCCGTACGTCGCCGTGCAGATCCGGGGAATCGGCATACTGCTGAACGCGGCCTATCCGCAAACCTTGCCAATCTGGGCCTGGTCGCTCGCGATCGTGGTGACACTGCTGATCTACTCGGAGATCGGCGGCCTCAAGGCCATCATCTACAGCGATGCGCTGCAGGGGTTGGTTCTGCTCGTCGTGACATGGCTCATTGCCTACGGTTGCGTTAAAGAATTCGGCGGTATTGCCGCGCTGATGCAACAAATCGACGCTACGGAGCCTGCGCTGTTGTCGGTGCCGGGGCCGCACGGCCTGTTCACGTTCCAGTTCATGCTTGCCTCCCTGCTTGCGATACTGGCGTTGCCGATCACCCAGCCACAACTCGCCACCCGACTTGTGATCATGAAAAATACGACGGAGGCGAAACGAATGGCGGTCGCGGTGGGCGTATTTTCGATGCTCGTGATCGTACCGACGATCGCGATTGGTTTGCACGGCGCCATTGCCTACCGGGGCGCCGATACCGCCGCGTTTCTCGCCGCCGCTCTCATACACGACCAGGCGCCGTACATCGCCGCGATCGTTGCCGTCGGTCTGGTCGCCGCGGCCATGTCGACCGCCGATTCGCAACTGTTCGCGCTCGGCGGCGAACTCAGATCACTGCTCCGGGCAGACGAACCGCGGGCCATGCGCTGGACGCGAACTGCGATCGCCCTATTCGCCGCGGCCGCTTACGGCTTCGCTATCATGAGCGCCGACCAGCTCGTATTGATGGCGCGGGTCAGTTTCGCCGGCACGGCGATGCTTGCGCCGTTGATTCTGACAGGCGTGCTGAGCCGATCGGCGAAAGCAACTTACCTGTTACCGGCGACGGTCGTCGGCTTGCTCGTTTTCCTGTTGTCGGTGCTCGGTCTGATCCCCGCAACGATCGGCGGTCTGCGGCTTGACCTCGCGCTATTCGCGCTGCTGTCGCTGATTGCCCTCGCGGGCCAACGGCGAGCCATCGCTTGATGACCAAACCTGGTTCACGCCTCGGCGCTGTGGACGATCGTCGGCAGGGTCGTGGCGGGCGGCGTATTGCGGCTGCGTTCCGAGCAGATTACACCGTCGATAATGGTCATGCCGATCCCCGGGAGATCGCCGAGCTCAACCGACTCGAGGAGATCCTTGCCCGCCGTATGCTGGGCTCGATCCATGATGACGAAATCGGCCGCACGCCCGACTTCAAGTAAACCGGTATCGAGCTCCCGCATGCGGGCCGTATTACCCGTGGCGAAACAAAACGCCTCGGCCGCGGGAACGTCACCGAGACTTGCGAACATCGCGACCATACGCAGGATCCCGAGCGGCTGTACCCCGGACCCCGCCGGACCGTCCGTCCCGAGAATCACACGCTCCAGCTGACCGAGTTCTTTTGCCGTTCTCAGTGCCAGCAGACCGGAACGTCCGTTGCCGTTGTGCACGATTTCGATTGCACGTGAGCAGGACTCGCACAAACACACGATCTGGTCGTCCGGCAGTGCCGTGTGTCCGCCGTTAATGTGGCCGATGACATCGGCATCGGCTTCGAGCACCACGTCCTTGTCGATGAGACCGGAGCCGGGTATCGACGGGCCACCCGTGTGTATCGTGCTCCTGATCCCGTATTTACGCGCCCACCCGACCATCTTTTTTGCCTCGTCGGCGGTTTTCACGCCGCCGAGTCCGACTTCACCGAGCAGCGTGACGCCGGCCTCGGCGAGATCGCGAAAATCCTGCTCTTCCATGCCCTGTTCGATCACCGGTGCCCCGGCCAGTACTTTTACGCCGCTCGGTCGCAGGTTCTCGAACCAGCGTTGCGACGCGATCGCGAGGGCTTTCAGGCCGACGATGTCTTTAGGCCGACCGGGTAAATGTACCTCGCCCGCCGAAATCATCGTCGTCACGCCGCCATGCAGGCTCGAATCGATCCAGTTCAGTTGAGATTGCCGCGGTGTCCAGTCGCCCGCGACCGGATGCACGTGACTGTCGATCAGGCCCGGGGTCACGGTCGTACCGTGCGCATCGACCGTGATGCTGGCACCGGTGGTGTCGCAATCGGCGGCGCGTCCAATCGCGGTAATGACACCCTGCTCGGCGACGATCGTGTCGGCATCGAGGATCGGCTGCGACAAATCGCCGGACAACATGAGCCCGATGTTTTGAACGACTAACTTGCTATTCTGATCGGTCATAACCCTGCCTCGGTGAGTTAATATGTATACATATGTTCCAGTACTCGCGTGCCCATTTCAACACGACCCGGTCTGCTTGTGTATGATCGTTGGCCGACGACACGGTTCCACGGCAATTCAGTTATGGCAAACAGCGCTAAACCCACGAAGAAACCGGCTGCGAATAATGCGTATGTCATGGAAGAGCAGGTCGGCCATCTGTTGCGGCGCGCGCACCAGAGGCATTGCAGTATCTTTGCCGAATCCGTCGAGACAAAACTGACCCCGATGCAATTCGCGGCCCTGGCGATGATTCAGCAATGTGGCAGTGTGTCGCAGAATCAACTCGGACGACTCGTGGCGATGGACCCGGCCACCATTCAGGGTGTCGTCGGACGGTTGTCCGAGCGCGGGCTGGTGTCCTCTAAGAACGATCCCGACGATCGTCGCCGGCAGTTGTGGCGGTTGACCGCAAGCGGCAAGCGGTCGCTGGCTAAACTGATCCCGGTTGCAATGCAGATCACGGCGGACACGCTCGCTCCGTTAACGGCGAAGGAACGAGCGACTTTCCTGCGTTTGCTGGAAAAACTCGCCTAGCTGGCCGGCATCGATTGACAGGGTGCGGTCGTTGACGGCATTATTGTTCGTATACAAACGATAACCTGTGGCAATGAATACGCCCGAAATCATCACTGTCCGTACCGAGATCGAGACGATCTACCATGAAGGTGGTCCACCGCCCGAGACCCCGCACCTGCGTGGTTTCATCGCAGCGGTGGCGAAGAACCCGTTCGCCGGCAAATATGTCGAGGACATCGCGCCGATGATGGATGCATTGAAGCCGCTGGGAATGCGGTTGGCAGCGCAGTTAATCAAAGCGCTCCGCGGCAAACCTTCGAGTATCGAGGCGTACGGTAAGGGGGCGATCGTCGGCAGTGCGGGCGAGACGGAACATGCGGCGCTGTGGCATGTCCCGGGTGGATACGCAATGCGCGAGTTGTTGGGCGACGCGAAAGCGATCGTGCCGTCGACGAAAAAAATTGGCACGGTCGACACGCGGCTCGACGTCCCGTTGACGCACATCAATGCTGCGTACGTTCGTAGTCATTTCGATGCCATTGAATGCGGTGTACCGGGCGCTCCCGCTGCGGATGAAATCATTTACATCCTGACCATGGCGACCGGTTCGCGCGTGCACGCGCGGGTCGGGGGACTGCAGGCGGACGAAATCAAAGGAGAGGATGGTTTGCGATGACGACAGCAAAAATCCGCAAGTTAATCACGATAGTCGACGAGACCCACGTGGAGATGGCGCAAACAATTTCGCCACCGACTCGCCGCGCCGCGGCGCTCGCCGTCATCGATAATCCCTTCGCCGGTGACTATACGCAGGATCTCGGAGCGCTGATGCAGATCGGTGAGGAGCTCGGCGGACTGCTCGGGGAACGTTGCGTAGCCGCTCTCGGGATCGAACCGGACGCGGCCGAGAGCTACGGCAAGGCGGCGATAGTCGGGGAGAACGGCGAGCTCGAGCATGCGGCCGCAATCCTGCATCCGCGACTCGGCAAGCCGCTACGGAACGCGGTAGGCGAGGGCGCGGCGCTCGTGCCGTCTTCGAAGAAGATGGGTGGGCCCGGCAGCGCAATCGACGTCCCGCTCGGACATAAAAACGCCGCCTACGTGCGATCGCATTTCGATGCCATCGAAGTGCGCGTGGGTGACGCCCCGCGCGCGAACGAAATACTTGTCGCCGTCGCGGTGACCGACAGCGGCAGGCCGCTGCCACGCGTCGGCGGCCTGACCACCGCGGAAATTAAGGGCAGCGACGGCTTACGCTAGGTTTCCTGCATCGCCGGGATCAAAATCCCTCCGCCGAGGTCCCGACACAGGTATCGTCGAGGTCGCGCAGTAGCGCGGTACGGGGATAGATCGCGGGAAGTTCGTAGCGGAAGAAGTACCGCATCGCCAGCAGCTTGCCGGCATAGAAATCCTGTCCGTTTATGCCCTCTCCCGTGGACCTTCGTTTGCTCGCGAGCACGCCCTGATCGAGCCACATCCAGGCAACCGAAACGTGTCCGAGGACTTCGAGATACAGCGTCGCGTTGGCAAGAAACCGCCGTGTATCCGCCGATCGGGCGGCGCGCAGAACGCGGGTCGTTTCAACGACATCGTCGAGCGCGGTCTGCAACGCGGCGCGGCATTCGTCCAACTGATCGAATGCCATTGCCGCAGCAATTGAGTCGTTAATCGCGTCGACGAACAAATCGAAACCACGACCGTCGTCGACCATCACCTTGCGGCCCAACAAATCGATCGCCTGGATCCCGGTCGTACCGTCGTGAATCGCGTTCAGGCGATTATCCCGATAGAGCCGCTCAACCGGGTAGTCGCGCGTGTAACCGTAGCCGCCGAGGATCTGGATCGCGAGCTTGTTCGCGTTCGCGCAATACTCGGACGGCCAGCCCTTCGCGATCGGGGTCAGGAGATCGAGCAGCAGCGACAGGTCGCGCCGCGCAGTGTCGTGTTGTTCGACTTTTTGACGATCGATCAGCATGGCGCAGTACAGCAACAGGCTGAGTGACCCTTCGACGGTGGATTTTTGCTGTAACAGCATGCGGCGTATGTCGCTGTGCTCAATGATCGGTACCTGCGGCTTTGACGGGTCCTTTTCATCGGGCGCGCGCCCCTGCAGACGGGTCCTGGCATAGTCCAGTGAGTAATTGTAGCCGGCACTGGCGAGCGCGACGGACTCCAGTCCGACGGCGATTCGCGCTTCATTGAGCATATGGAACATATAGCTCAAACCCCGGTTGGGTTCGCCAATTAGATACCCGGTGCAGTCGTCCTGTTCGCCGAAATTCAGCGCGGCGTTGACTGTACCCCGCCAACCCATTTTGTGATTCAGGCCGGCGAGGCGAACACCATTCGGCCGGGATTCGCCGCCCGTTCCCGGCGTTATTCGTTTCGGTACCAGGAACAGGGAAATACCCGCCACGCCATCGGGGCTTCCCGGAATTCGCGCGAGCACCATGTGTACGATGTTCTCGGCGAGGTCATGGTCTCCGCCGGAAATCCACATCTTTGAGCCGGAAACGCGATAGGTGCCGTCATCGTTCGGCACCGCCTTCGTCGTGAGATCGCCCAGCGACGACCCGGCATGCGGCTCGGACATGCACATCGTGCCGAAATACCGGCCTTCGATCATTGGCTGCAGGTACTCCTCTATCTGCTCTGCCGATCCGAAGGCGTTCAGCATGTTGGCTGCGGCGACGGTCAAGACGGCGTAACCGAGCGTACCAATATTCGCGGACGCGAACACCGCCAACGCCGCCTGGCTCACCGTCCATGGCAGCTGCAGTCCGCCGTCGTCGGCGTCAAAGCTCGAATTGAAGAAACCCGCTTCGCGATAGGCCAGCAGCGCTTCGCCTACTTCCGGAATGATGTGGACCCTGTCGCCGTCGAATTCGGGTTCCTCACGGTCGAGCTTGGACGCGTGCGGCAGAAATTTCTCAGACGCGATTTGGTAGGCGAGATCCAATACGCCTTCGTAGACAGTGGCGTCGTGCTCCGCGTAGCGTTCGAATTTTCCAAGCTGGCACACTTCGTGCAATTCGAATAACTGAAAATTGAGTTCTTCACGTGTGATCAGTAACGACAATTGCATTCCCCGTAAGGCCATTTCTAAAATAGATATATTGTATGTATACTAACAAATAAATCGATACGCAAGGGCGAAAAAATATGTGCGGCGACCCTGAAATGAAGGATCGATGACGAACATTGATTTCCCTCCGGGTGTTTGCTATGTTTTGTTTGTATACGAACAAAGAATATCGTTGCAACGAAACCTTTGGAGGCTGATGGCCATGAATCTCAGAGTATCGATGCAGTTCGGTTGTTTGCTGTGCGTCCTGATGACCGCGGCGCGCGCCGAGATCCAGCCCGAGCTCGCCACCGTCGCGACGCTTCCCGCCCCCGGACCGCACTGGGTTTGGGTCACCGATATCAGCTACCCGAATTTCGTCCCGGGTAAAGCGCACCTGATTGACGCGAATCGAGGTGCATTTCTCGGCATGATTACGATGGGCTATGGGCTCAGCCCGCTCGGGCTGCCGAAGCACCGGCGCGAGTTCTACACCGTCGAGACACATTACGACAGAACGGTCAGGGGTAATCGCCACGACATAGTCGGGGTCTATTCGCCGGACACACTCGACCTCGTGCACGAAATCGAGATCCCGCGTAAACGGCTTTCAGCGGTTCCGATGTTATCGTTCGTGGGGCTGACGGACGACGATCGGTTTCTGTTGATCTACAACTTCACCCCGGCGCAGACTGTCAGCATCGTCGACCTCGAAAAACGCCGCTTTGTCGCGGAGCTCGATACGGCCGGGTGCGGGCTCGTACTGCCCGCCGGGGATCGACGCTTCCTCATGCTCTGCAGCAACGGCAAGCTGAGTGACGTCACGTTTTCAGAAGCCGGTGAACTGGTAAAAAAATCCACGACCGACCCGGTTTTCGATCGCCAAACCGAGTTTCTGACGGAAAAAGCGGTCCGCTTTGGCGACCGTTGGCTGTTCGTGACAAACCACGGTGAGATCCAGCCGGTCGATATCGGCGCCGACGCAGTGACCATTGGCAGCCGATGGCCGCTGTTCAGCGCCGAAGAGTTGGCCGAGGGGTGGCGCATCGGCGGACAGCAACATCTCGCCGTCCACGGAAAAGACGGACATCTGTACGCTGCGGTTCACCAGGGCGGGCGAGACAGCCACAAAGACCCCGGCTCGCACGTATACGTCTATGACATCGAACAGCGCGCCCGCGTCGCTTCGGTTGCGTTGGAACGCGCGGCATCGTCGATTCAACTCACGCAGGACGATTCGCCATTATTGATGACGACGAATGCTTACCCCGCGATCGTGGACGTGTATGACGCCCGTTCGGGGAAATTCCTGCGTGAAATCGGCGATGCCGCGATTTCTCCGATGACCTTGCAAACACCTGTTACGCAATGAGCCCGTGCCGGAGGTAAGTTTCGATGACTAAACGATCTTTTCTCGACCAGTTTTCCGAAAATGCAACCCGGCATCTCGCGCGGCGAACGTCGCGGCGGGGTCTGTTTGCGCGCTTTAGTACGCTGCTCGCCGGCGCGGCCACCGTGCCGTTATTGCCGTATGCGCGAGCGACGGCCGCGGCGCCGGCTTCCGATGTCGGCAGCGATGACCCGCTCAGTTGTGAGTACTGGCGCCATTGCGCGGTCGACGGATTCCTGTGTGGCTGTTGCGGTGGTTCATCGACCCAGTGTCCGCCGGGTACGGAAAAATCACCGGTGACGTGGATCGGCACCTGTATAAATCCGAACGATGACACGGCGTACATCATTTCCTACAACGACTGCTGCGGTGAGGCGAGCTGCGGTCGCTGCTTTTGTCACAACAACGAAGGCGATACGCCGGTGTATATGCCGACCCGTTCGAACGACATCAATTGGTGTCTCGGAACGACCAGCGTCGCGTATCACTGCTCACTGTCCGTGGTTATTGGCACCGCGACAGAGCCCTTGTAACTCATCTTGATTCGATACGCCGGCGTCGAGGCGATGCTGTCGCCGACACGCGGGCGCCGTAATATTTTCCCATCGAATGCTTCGGCTCTGATACGCCGGAGTTTGGCGCCTCGTTGATTCGGATCCAGGGCAGAGACGATCACGGGGCGTCCGTTGAACCGCAGTACCAATACAATCCATCCGTTTAATTCACACTACTAAAGGAGAACAAGAATATGACCTACGAGAACCTGACGTTCGAGGTGCGCGACCGCGTCGGCCACATTACGCTGAACCGCCCGGACAAGATGAATGCGTTGAGTCTCGCGCTGCGTGACGAATTGTGCGTTGTGCTCAAGGAGGCCGAACGCAACCGTGACGTTGGCTGCCTGATCATCGAGGGCGCAGGGCGATCGTTTTCTGCGGGCTACGATTTATCACCCGAAACGCCGTCGCCAAACTTCCCCGTTGATGGCTACGTTTCACCGGAGGTCGATGGGCTGACCGGGCAGTACGCCCACAGTCTCGTCGACTACCTGTGGACGATTTGGGACCTGACGAAGCCGGTCATTGCGCAAGTCCATGGTTTCTGCCTTGCCGGGGGCAGCGAGCTGGCCTCGATGTGTGATTTCATTTTTGCCGCCGACGACGCTACGTTCGGGTATCCACCGGTGCGCTCGATCAGCTGTCCGGACACGCTCTATTTTCCGTGGAAGATGCAGATGAGCTGGGCGAAGTATCTGGTTTTGAGCGGCCGCTCCGTCAGTGGCCGGGAAGCCGTTGATATCGGTTGGGTCACGAAATGCTTCGCGCCCGATGAACTCGCCGAAGCAACGCATGCCGAGGCGGCCGCGATAGCAACCATCAAGCCGGATCAGCTGGCCGCATCGAAACGAAACATCAATCGCTCCTACGAAATCATGGGTATCCGGACCGCGATGAATGTTGGTGCGGACTGGCAGGGGTTGTCCATGTTGCGCGAGAGTAACGGCGAATTCATGGACACCGCTTACGAAAAGGGCCTGAAGGCGGCGCTGATAGAGCGCGATGGCCCGTTCGGTGATTACTCCGCCGCGCCGAAATCCAAATAAATCGCGTCGAACGACGTTCAGGGGGAAACGATGAAATTACGTGATTATCCAGTTTTGAGTGTCTTGTCGGTGGTGTATCTCGGTTTGATATTCGGGCCGGCCCATGCGGCCGAGCCCGGGTCGCAGTTTCAGACCAGCGAAAAGCTCGGCGCTGTGTATCAGCAGTACGGTGCGTCGCAGGCGGTGCGTGCCGGTGATCTGATATTCATCGGCGGCATCGTCGCAATGGCCGACGACGGGTCCACGATTGCACCGCACGATGGGGCGGGCCAGGGTGCGGTGATCTACGACTACATCGCGAAGTTGCTGGCGCAACACGGTGCCGACGCGCGCAACGTCGTCAGCGAGTCGCTGTACATCGCAAACTACGATGAATACTGGAAGGCCGCGCCGGTGCGCCAGAAATTTTATGACGATGCCGGTGCCGCGTATCCGAGTACCGTCGGGTTTCAGGTCGTTGCGTTGTCCGCTGCCGACTATGTTTTCGAGGTTCATCTCACCGCCTACGTCGGGCCGACTGCGCCTGGTGATAGCGGTGATTAAACAAGGCGAACTCCGGGACGGCACTCATCGGCGGCCTTGGCGCCATGGAGTCCCCGGGCAGATCGACGCGGGCTCGGGATCATCATGAACGACCTCTTTTCAGTGGCCGGCAAAACGGCGCTTGTCACTGGTGGGTCGCGCGGGATCGGTCTGATGATTGCCCGTGCATTCGTCGAGCAGGGCGCGACCGTGTATATCACGTCGCGCGACGCCGAGGTTTGTGAGCGCGCTGCGGCAGATCTGCGCGCGCATGGCGATTGCCTGTCGCTGCCGGCGGACCTGTCGCGTTTTGACGAAATCGAACGCATCAGTGAAGCGCTGAAAACGCAAGCAACGGGGCTCGATATCCTGATCAATAACGCGGGCGCGACCTGGGGTTCGTCGATTGAGGACTTCCCCGAGCGGGGCTGGGACAAGGTCATGGATTTGAATTTGAAATCCGTCTTCTTTCTGTCACAGCAACTATTGCCGCTGCTCGAAACCGGCGCCCGGGCAGACGATCCTGCGCGGATAATCAATCTCGGGTCGATTGACGGGCTCAGCGTTTCGAGTTTCGAGAATTTTTCTTACAGTGCATCAAAAGCGGCGGTTCATCACCTCACCCGGATGCTCGCAGCGCGCCTCGCACCGCGCCATATTACGGTCAACGCCATCGCGCCGGGACCGTTCAAGACGCCGATGATGTCGGCGACGGTCGAGGAAATGGGCGACCGCATTGTCGAATCGATTCCACTTGGGCGGTTCGGGGAGCCGCGGGACATCGGCGGACTCGCGATTTTCCTCGCCTCACCCGCGTCGACGTTCATGACCGGTACCGTGATACCGCTCGATGGCGGGCTTTCCGCCGCGCGCTGAACGCGGTCCTTTCAGCGCGCGATACGCGCGTTCACCGGCAGGCTTTCCTTACTCGTCGCGATCAGTGGCGTTCGAGAAAGCGGAGCACTGCACTGAGTAGTGGTGCGATGATTTCAGGTTGGAACGCGTGACCCATGTGGTCAATGATGCTGAGCTCGGAATTCCCAATTTGATCCGCGACATGGGCCCCGTGAGCAAGCGGAAACAGCGCGTCGTCGCGGCCATGTATTACGTGGGTGGGCACGCGGATAGAGCGTATGAGCCGGGTGCGATCGCCGCTGGCCCAAATAGCGGCGAGTTGGCGATCAACGCCGGGGGGGTGATCCGCACGTGCGCGCGTGTATGCGACAAGGTCATCAAAATACGCATCGCTTCCATGACGATCGCTGCCGATTGCCTGCCAGAAACGCACGCGTAATTCGTGCTGACGTTGGTCATGCTGGCGCGGTGCTTTCAACGACTGCATCAATGCAAGCACATCCCGATCCGGATCCGGCAACTTGCGAGCGCCACTTGATGACATGATCGAGGTAAGACTAAGTGTCCGCTCCGGGAAACGCGCGGCGACCAGTTGTCCAATCATGCCACCCATTGACGCACCGATGATGTGGGCATCGGTGATATTCAGTTCCCCCAGTAGCGCGACGGCGTCGCGGGCCATATTTTCCAGCGTATACGGCGGCTTTATCGGTTGCCGGCAGGTATGGTGATACCACATGCGGGCCAGGTCTGGCTTGCCCAGATGATCAAATTTTTCAGATAAGCCGGCGTCACGATTGTCGAAAACGACTACCCGGTATCCCGCCTGTACAAGCCCCTTGACGAACTGCTCTCCCCAGTAATGCAACTGCCCGCCGTGTCCCACGATCAGCAATAACGTCTCGTCGAAACCGCCGCGCGGTTCGAACGCCTGATACGCAAGACGGGTTTCACCCGCCTGGACGAAACGCGTGGGCGTTCGTGCAAACAGTGTGAACCGCTGCTCGGGCCGCTGTCGGTCAGAGTCATCGACTCGGTTCGAATAATTCATACCTGGCGACCTGTACCCGTGACGATAGAAAATTTTAATTAATTTGAGCAGCCAACGACGTTTTTCCACACGATCAAAACCGCGTGTTGCATTGCATTATACGTTCTGCAATAATTGTTTGTATACATATGAATATGTATTACGATAAATTTACTCGAAATGATCAATTTTCGAGGCAATAATCTGGAGAAATACCATGACTGACTCGATTGAAAACACGCTGGATGCGGCCCAGAAGCTTGGCGAATCCTATCGCAAACTTGGTGAACTCTTTGTCGAACAGAATCGGCTGATCGGCGAAATTGGTGAGCGTGCGGAGGAACTCATGAAATCCTATTTGCAGGCATCGACGGCAACCTATAATGAGGGCGTCCGCGAGCGCGTCGCGCAATGGGTGGCGCAGGTTTCAGACATGCAATCCGTGTACGGTGGATACACTGGCGATTACGCCGAGGCCCTGAAGACGCTCCAGAGCGATTGGCAGAAATGGGTCGATCAAACTGTCGATGCGACGAATGCACAGGAGGCTCTCGGGTCGAAGCAAAGCAAACGGATCAACGAAGCGTACGATGAATTCTATTCGGCCTGGCGGCCGGGCAAAGATAACAACAGCGGGTGGGCTTACAATTTCGCCTATCCTTATAACGGGCAGCAGACCGATGCAGGGGTAAAGAAGGCGGCGTGAGACAATGCTGTTCCCCGCGGCGCAGGCGAGCCGCCAGTCCGGGACGCATACCCCGGTTCGCGCCGCGCGGGAAGCTCGCGTTTTCCATGCACCTCGATGGTGGAGGGGATTGCTGAATGAGTGGCTTCGGTGACAATGACGACGGGCCGGCGGACGTGTCGGGGTTTAATTGGAATTCGCCATTCGACGGCGCTGCCGCATACACTGCCTCGCCCAACCTCGGCACGGAATGGGAAATACCGTTCCGGGCAGAAGCGTACATGCCTGCCTATCTCACCTATAGCGCCGAACTGCAACGGATAGCCGTCGGCCTTTCCACGATGGCTCCGGCCCGGGGCGACCAGCGCTTCCGCGACGATGCATGGAGCGCGAACCCCGTACATCGAACTCAGTTACAGTCGTATCTCGCCTACTGCCGATTTGCCCAGGACTGGCTTGATGGCAGCAAACTCGAAGGAATGGAGAAATCCCGCGCGCAGTTTCGGCTCGACACGCTGCTCGCTGCCCTCTCACCGTCGAACAGTCTGTATATGAACCCGACGGCGCTGAGCCGGTATCGCGAAACCGGCGGCGCCAGTTATGTCGAGGGCATGAAGAACTACGCACGGGACCTGCGCGAAAACCAGGGCCGCCCCCGGCAGTTTGATCCGTCGAAGTTCGAGCTCGGGGAAAACCTCGCCACGCTGCCGGGTCAGGTCGTATTTCGCAATGAGATGGTCGAACTCATTCAATACGCCGCGACAACGGATCGCGTGCACGCGGTTCCGATGCTCGTCTGCAGTTCTGTCGTTAACAAGTACTATTTATGCGACCTGACTCCGGAAGGCAGCCTTTACCGGTTCCTGGTTGACGAGGGATACCAGGTTTTTGTCGCGGTATGGCGTAATCCGACCGAGGCGCAAGCGCATTGGGGGGTCGCAGAATACGTGGGGGCGCTGTTGCAAGTGATAAACGTGGTGACGGATATCGCCGACAATCAACAACCCCACCTGACCGGGTTCTGCGCAGGCGCGTATATTACGCTCAGTACACTCGCCTACCAGGCGGCTACCAATAAGCGGACGGTCGCGACGCATTCCATTATTTTGAACGCGGTCGATACGGTGCCCGAAGAATCACCGTTTTCCGCGATGAGTAGCGACCAGGAACTTGCGGCATCGAAGCAGCGCGTCATCGAACGTGGCATTTGTACCGCCGACGAGCTGACCTTGTCGTTCAATGTGCTGCAACCGGATAAATTGTACTGGCCGTACTTCGTCCAGAATTATCTGCTCGGCGAAGACCCGGACGACACTGCGGTTATGTTCTGGATGAATGATCAGGTCAACCTGCCGGCCCGGATGTTTTGCCAGTTTATCGATATCTCGCGGGACAGGGCGCTGGTTCGCGGTGAGATCACCGTAGGCGACATTCGTGTCGACCTGGGAGCGATCGATTGCGAAACATTTATGCTTGGCGCGCTAAAAGATCATGTTGTGCCCTGGTCGGCCGTCTATCGTACCCGTGAGCACCTGCACGGTCCGACCAGGTTTGTTCTTACGACCGGTGGTCACGTCACCGGGATGGTCACGGCCGCGGACGATCCCCGCGAAGCTTGCCTGACGAATGACGACACCACGAACGACCCGGAAGCTTGGCTCGCCGGTACCACGGAACAACCGCATTCATGGCGTTACGAGTGGGTAGCGTTTTTGCACACCGCGGCCGGCGACATGGTCGAGGCACCCGTCGCCTGCGGTAATATTGCGTATCCAGCGCTTACGGCGGCGCCGGGGTTGTTCGTTTTGGAAACCGTGTGAAGCTTCAGGCGTTGTCGCTCGCAATATCTCGATCCGATCGAGATGGGTCAATCTTGCGATACCAGGGTCGCAGACATTTACAACCCATAGAACTCGCCCCTTCACGCCTCCGACAATAAATTCGCTCCTGTTGTACCTCTAAGCAGCGTTAGCAAACGGCAACGCACCGGACCCGGCAAGCTCGTTTCTACCTTGCTTGTATAAAGTGAAGACTTGACCCCAACCTCCCGTTCGGCCTCACAAATGCATTCGAGGGGACCACATATGCCGCCGGAGCGCGTATAGTTGGCACCCTGCATTTGTCATAAAAACAGAACAATCCATTGAGGAGGCCCCATGGAATTCAAAGAAGTTATCGGACGTCGCCGGAGTATCCGGTTTTTCGATCCCGACCGACCTGTCGAACGCGAAAAAATCCAGGTGATGCTGGAGGCTGCGCGCTTGTCGTCGTGCGCCGTCAACGCCCACTGGCTGAAAGCGATCGTGATGCAGCGTGACTATATTCCGGAGGATATGCTGGATAAGCTGAAGACGCCGGTTTTGAATGTGCAGCTCGATCTGGCCCCGGTACACATTTATTTCTTTGTCGATCTTGGGGTGGTCAACCGCAACGAAGGCTCGCGACTGAAAGAACTCGTCGATGTCGGGGCATTGCCGCCGACGCACGGCTGGAGCCATCGGTTTGTTGATGAGCTCGTTTATCCGCAAATCCTGAAACCGCTGACCGAAATACCGGCGTACGCGTCCGTTGCGGCGGCGGATGCCGGCATGGCAGCGGGACAGGCGTTACTCGCCGGTGTCGATGAAGGTCTGGGTGTTGGTCTCAATACCCCGAACGCGGAGCATATCCAGGAAGTACTGGGCGTTCCCGATGACTGGATGATGTTGTGGGTACTGCTTGTCGGTTACCCGGCGGAATCATGGGACGCCGGTGGTCAGCGGCCGCGGCCGCCATTTGAAGAACAATTCTTCGATGGCGAATATGGCGTGCCGTTCGAACGCAGCGAAGCGGTCGTCGACGAACTGAAAGAAGCAAACATGATCCAGCGGCAGGCGGTAAAGGACGACCCCGAACGCAAAGCTGAAATCAAGAAGCTGGCCGAGCGGTTCGGATTACCACTATGAGTGATGATTTCACTCTGAAACCTCTGCTCGACTACGAGACCGTCCAGATTTGGATGGACGGTCTGCGCGAGCATTGGGGCGGCGATCCGGTAACGGATGATCCGGATCGTATCCCCACCCTGGAAGAGTTTTGTCAGTTCGCCGGCGCCGAACCGGACACCATCATCAAGGAGTGCAAGCGGATCAACAAGGCGGGTGACCCTCGCATCAGCGTGAAGGGCCGAAAAAAATATTCCGGTTTAATCGACGAGTTCCAGGCGCAATCGGAAGGTTCGCGCATGCAACGCGCGAAACGCGGAAATACGGCGCGAAGTTTTCTGATCCACAATGCAATTCTGTTGTCACCTGGCGCGCAGATAGGCGGTGACGATGATTGATTGCCGAACCCGGACCCAACGCGGTTCGCAAGTTATCTCATAACGCGGCTGGCGGTGACGCTGACAGAAAAAGGCGTCGGCGGGATTAATATTTGCCGACAGGCTATTTGTTAATCCCGCTGTCACTTTTTCCGTCAGCGGTTCGCGTGCGAGATTCCAGGCTATCGACATTTTCCCGCGCAGACCTGGAGCGTGGTTCCACCGACCGATTGCGCCAGAATCCGCGCGCCGGGCCTTTTGCGATCGCCGGATTTACGACGTAAGGCCTCCAGAGAAATCGGCGCGCATTAGCAGCTGACAGACTTTTCCGTTTCGCGTTGTCGCTACTAAACCCGTCCCTGGTCTCCTCGCGTCTCAGCCGTTTCGTGCGCGCACTACTGCGTGATGCGGGCGGTTGTCGTCCTGATCAGTGGCAATGTTCAGGCAATGAAGTCCGACTCCGCATCAGGTCGTTATCTTGCAGGCGCGGGGATTCGGCCGATCCGGTTGCCCGCGAATGTCCCGAGATAGATCGAGCCCCCGGTTTCGACGGCGACGGTCGTACCACCGAACGACGGGCCGCCGGATTCGATGACTGGAGTGACCTGACCGGATTCGGGATCGATGTAGGCAACGGCGAACCCGAGCCCGCACCATGGTAATGGCCGCAACATACACTCGTCCCGTATCGCCCGTAAGCTCACCCGGTGCATCGCAACGAGCAGCTGACCATCCGCCGTGATGCTCATATTGTCCGGCGCTGCTGTCATGGTCGCCGTCCACAGCCTTTCGCCGGATTCGCGATCGATTGCCACGACCTGGTTGCCGAGGTAGTGGTTGTTGAAAATCGTTCTGCCGTCGGGCGATACCTGTACTCCGTTGGGTAGCGCGCCTTCGCTGTTCGGAATTATCGTCCATCCCGTCGCCGCGCCCCACTCGACGAGGTAGCCGGTTTCGACGTCGTCATCCGGGGGCCTGTCGAACATCGTGTGCGCGGTCTCGCGCGGCATCATGTGGCTGGCCACGAGGGCGCCGTCGCCGAGCATCGCCACATCGTTCACCCACAGCGGCGGATCGACAATGACGCAACCGCGCCAGGCCGCTTTCATCGCCGCGCCTCTCTCGGTAATTTCAAAAACTTCAATCGCTTCGCGACTCGTATGATTGACGACGAGCAGGGTGAGGCTCCCCATTGCGTTCGCGGAGAGGTGGATACCGTGCGCCGCGAACCCGGACGGCGCGCCGGGACAGGCCGGATCGCCCCAGCCCGGTACCGGGGCCGGCGGATAGTTCGCTGCGTCCGGATCGAAAATAACCTCGATCCGGTTTGTTCCGAGATCCAGTACACGAATGTCCCCGTTCGCGTTGTCGAGGTTGAACCCCCCGACGATGAGCGCATCTCCGCCTGGAGTGACCTCAATGTCTTCTGGCGACTCGAAGCCGCAGATCGGGGTGATACCGTTCTCCGAAATGCAGGCGTCCCCGGAAACATCGTCCGCGCCGGCAGGCGCAGCGACGATCAGGGTTGCGGCGAGTATTGCGCCGTTTCTCAATTTACCAGTTCTCATTCAACGGGTTTCCGGCCAGATGACGTGATGCTCCGTGGCCGCGAAGACAGATAACGCATCGCTGTCGAGAAAGTTCTCCGCATCGGCCATCGCCGATTGCTGATAGACCTCGGATTCGCGCATGGCAACGAGCGCCTCCGGACTGTCGACCCAGATTTCGCTGACCCCGTCCCAGCGCGGCTCGCCGAATTCGTAAGCATTGTCGAGCGTGACGCACTGGGTGTAACGTCGAATGCCGGGTAATGCTTGTGCGATCGGCCCGTGTACGTCGCGCCAGTGTGCTCGGAATGCTTCCACCGACAAGCCTTGCTTACGGCGCAACAGGGAAATGGTTTTCACCATCATCGGCTTTTGCGGCCCATCAACGATCACCCGGTCACGCGTCGTCAGCCATTCGACCCGGCTCATGTCTATAAAGTTGGGTTCGTCTGCGAGAGCGCCGTCGAGGTAAGCCGGCTCGTTGCGCAGCTCTGCAAGCGTTTCGATATCGTCGACCCACGCTTCCGCCGCGCCGTCGTACTGCGAGTTAAACGTCGAACCGGGCAACACGTGACTTTGCAGATAGCGGCGAAGCTGCGGGATCTGCGCCACGATCGGTCCGTGCACGTCACGCCAGTAGCGATGGAATTCGTCGTCGTCGAGTCCCGGTTTACGGGTAATGAAATACAGCAGGTGAATCATGGGCAATTGATCAGGACAGTTTCAGGTCGCTGCCACCCGAGACGGGCAGGACGGCGCCGGTGATGAAGGCCGCGTCATCGGACGCGATGAATACTGCGGCGGCTCCAATGTCCGCCGGCTGCCCGAGGCGGCCCAGCGGTACCTTCGCTGCATGCGCCGCCTTTTGCGCGGCGGTCAGACCGTCGAACATCGGGGTTTCAATCGGACCCGGCGCAATCGCGTTGACCCGGATCCCGCGCGGGGCGAGCTCGACGGCGAAGTCGCGGGTCAGTCCGATGACCCCGGCTTTCGAAGCGGAATAGGGTACGTGCGGGGTCGTGAAACCGAACGCGGCAATCGAGCACAGATTGATGATGACACCGCCGCCGGTCGCGGACATCGGCGCGACGGCCGCCCGGCTGCACAGAAAACTGCCTTTGAGGTTAACGTCGACGACAGTGTCCCAGTCGTGCTCGGTTTGTTCATCGATCGGTTTCACGATCACGACCCCGGCGTTGTTGACGAGTATGTCGATGTGCCCGTAGCGGCTATGCGCTTCGGCCATCAGCCGGTCGACTGCTGCTGCGTCCGTCACGTCGCAGAGTTCGGCATCTGCTTCGATGTCATTTGCATCGAGCGAGGCCCGTGCCCGTTCGAGCCGTGCGGGGACGATATCGGCAATGACGACCCGGGCGCCGGCTTCAGCGAGCGCCCGGGCGATCCCCAGTCCAATTCCCTGACCCGCGCCGGTGACGATCGCAACACGATCGCGAAGCGACTCAGGCACATTTGCTCTCTATCGTTCGCGCCGCGAGTAGGCGCGCCACGGTACTCATACGAGGACGTGCTCTTCGGTCAACAGTATGTGGATTTCGGCAGACCCGGACGTTGCGCTTTGACGCGCGCGCTGACCCGGAGCCGTGCCGAATGCCGCATCCATTTGGTCTTTCGTCTCGAACCAGACTTCAGCCATGCCGTCGAAATCCTGATCGGGGGTCGTACATAAATTAATCCGGTATTCCTTCAGCCCCGGCCACTGTTTTACTTTTTGCGAATGTTCGTTCAGCCACCACGACTTGAATTCCTCGAAATCCATGCCTTCAGGTCGTTTCAGTAGTCCTACGATCTTGTACATAGCCGGCCTCCGGGACGCCAGTTCCAGTTTGTACGATAACGGACACAGCGAGAATCGACAAAATCGTGTCCGGCGTTTTCCTGCGAATCGGGCGCAGGCGGTGCCGGACGCAGTTTGACCAACGGAGGTTAGCCCACAATGTCCGTCGGAATCTGATGCGCGCGGAACGGCACGGGTGGCGGCCGTACGTAAAGTGCGTGAGGTCGGCGGCGTGCGGTCAGGTTTGGGTGTCACGATACTGTCCACAGGCCTTCCGTTGGCCAGGTCGACGATCGAGCTCAGGTATCAACCAACGCGAGGAGCCGGGTCTGCCGAGGTGCGTTTATACTGCTCGTACGCGCTTTGGCGACGGACCCGTGTTACGTTCGTTTATCGTGGCTGAAAAAGCGTGCGTTTCCGGTATCGGTTGCAAACTGTCCGCGCACTTATTCAGACGCGTTCGCAGGTATTGTTACCGTGCGGCATCTGTACAGTGTGTTTTATTTTAGTCGGGTCGAAAAGCGGCCGAGAAGCAGTGTGGACGAGAGGTCGCCGGACAGAGTTTTGAATGCACGATTTCATCGTCCGTGAAAAACAGGTAACTGAATGTGGATCAATTCGGAAACACGTTACGATAATCAATGCCCGCCGGGAATACCTTGACCAATAAGACGAAAAAGGCGGTACTCCTGTCTGCGTTTTTGTTCCCGGGCGCCGGTCATTATTTCCTGAAACGATACTTCACGGCCATGCTGCTCGGCATCGTCGCCGCCGGCGGCCTGTATTTTTTAATCGTCGAAACGCTGGCACGGTCGCGACAGATTGCTGAACAAATACTGGCGGGAGAAATCCCCTACGACCTGGCGACGATTACGCAATTGGCTTCGATGCACAGCGCCGGTAGTGATGCGCGGTTGTTGAATACCGCGACGACTGCCGTTGCGATTGCCTGGCTCATCGGCATGGTCGATTCGTACCGGGTCGGTCGTCAGCAAGACGCGCTGGACGGGGCGAAACTGACAAGGTCCGGCGAATAACCCGAATTTCGGGTTGAAGCAATGCGTTCGGCGTGTCCGTTGGCACTGAGGTCCGCGAACAAGCGCGCCACTTTGCCGCGTTCCTCCTGGCGATGCCATGTCGAATGGCGTGCCGCTGCGGGCGGGCATACACACTGGACCAATGACATTCATTCGTTTCGATCTCCCGGCTTGTGTGCGATATTTAAATTTGATACAGTACTGTACGGTATCATTTTATATCAACGCTCGAGAAAATATTGAGTCCAGTAGGGAGTTTCTCTACTGATGCCGGGAGGATATTACGGTGCATGCAATCATCAATGGCGCGGGAATGGGTGGGCTCTTTGCGGCCCTGGCTTTGCGTGAATCAGGCAAATTCAAATCGATCGATGTCTACGAGCAGACTTCTACACCGGGCACGGCCGGTGCGGGCATTACGATGCCTCCGAATGGCGCGCGACTTTGTAAATGGCTTGGCGTCGATTTAGCTGGGGGTGACCCAAAAGGGCCTCATGGCGCGGTAGATGGCGGCAGGGCGGCGATTCTGGAAAACACACGGATGGTGATGGACGATGGTTCCATTTCCGTGAAGCCCCTTGATCACAATACGAAGGCCAATGACCAGGCGAACTTTCATCATATGCATCGCCTCGATCTCCTGATGTGTTTATACAAACGATGCCTCGAGTTCGGACCTGATTCGGTTGAGGATTGCCCTATTCAGATTCACATGTCCAAACGCCTCAAATCAATAAGCCAGACCGATGACCTCGCCACGGCCACTTTCGAAGATGGAACGACCGATACTGCCGAGGTTGTCATCGGCGCCGACGGACTGAATTCCATCACCAGACAATTCGTCTATCCCGAAGCGCCGCCGAGACGCTGGACATTTGTCGTTTGCTATCGAGGCCTGATCCCGCGCGAGCAAGTTGCCGAGCTCACAAAGGAAGACGGTAGTCCGATGGATTACAATCCGATCAATTCGTCGAGTATGGATGCGCGTAAATCAGAATTCGGTTATGTGGTGACCTATTGGGTGAGAGGCGGTGAATTGCTCAACGTGTGGTTCGGCTACTACGAACCCAATGCCGATGAATTTGAAACCGGCGAAGGTGACTGGTTTCCTGCTGACAGGCCGGAGATGATTGAAAACGTCAAGAAGGCATTCAAGGATGACAAGCGCATGGATGATGCTGTCGCCCTTGTCGGCGGCGTTGAAAGCCCCACGAAGTGGGGGTTGTATGACCTCGATGCTTTCCCGAGTTGGCACAATGGCCGAATCGCTGTTATGGGTGACGCAGCCCATGCGGTGCTGCCAACATTCGGGCAGGGAGCCGCATTGGCCATCGAAGACGGCGCTGCGCTCGGAAAATGCTTCGAACTGCACGGCGAAGATGTTTACAGCGCGCTGCTGCATTACGAACGGGTCCGTCATTATCGCGGAACGCGTGTACAGTTTGCTTCGAAGTTTCTACTCAAACACCTGGAGCCGAAAGACTCACCCGAGCGTCAAAAAATTCTGAAAGCACTGGATGAGCGTGACTATCCGGTTTTCGATCATGCGAAACGTGCGGGCGGCGACGATTCGTGGTTGTACGCGTTCGATGCAAGGGAGATCGGAGACAAAATCCCTGCGAAACGTCTCGGGCCGTGGGACTTCCGGTCGGCCGAGGCTGTGCGCGAAGCGCGCAGCGATGTCATGCGTAACCTTTGGGTCCCTGACGTATCACTCAAGGGCGATCGCAAGGTCACCATGGCTGAGGTGCGGGAACATAACACCTTCGATGATTGCTGGATCATCATTCACGGGAAGGTCTATGACTTCAGCGAATGGAAAGACCATCATCCGGGAGGCCCATTCGTCGCAAGAATGTTTGCCGGCAAGGACGCGACTGCTGAATTTGGCACGTTTCATAGCCGGATGGCAGAGAAACACATGGCGCATTTTTGTGTCGGAGAACTTGTTGACTGATCGCGGCCGCGCCGAAAGCCATAACGGATACTCGGGCCCGGCGAATTGAAGTGTTCCGCTAATCTTTGTTACCGGCTATTCGCGGCGGGGATGGTGTACCCGGAGGGGCGGCGCACAGGGAGGTCCCCGCTTAAGGCTCGCAAAAACTATGCCGCTAACGGGCGACTTCAGCTCGCCGTATTTATGGAAGACCGCTCAATACGAGATTGCTCGGAGTGGGATCACGGGTATGACGTGATCGATGCCGTTGCTGCGAAAGGCTGTCGTCCCGGCCTGGACCGTGTCAGTTGTTCTCCCGCTCTCCACGCCGTTGAGAAGAAATTGGATGATATCCGCTAGAGCATCAGAAACGAAGCGCCGGCACATTCTCGCTATCGCGACGGACCTGTTTTTGGAGAACGGCTTTAGCGGTGCAAGTACTTCCGAGTTGTTGCGTCGAGTGGGTGGTTCGAAGACGACAATCTATTCGTATTTTGGCGATAAGGCAGGGCTTTTTACGGCAGTCGTTGACGAAATGCTATTGGACTCCGTGTCTTTGCCGGGTTCGCTCGGTCTGGCCGAGCTCTCGATTCGGGATGCTTTGGAAAAAATTGCGCGAGAGTATCTGAAAGTCGTGCTCTCGCAACGCTATCTCGGTTTGATGCGGATCGTGATCGCGGAGGTGAACCGGTTTCCGGAGATAGGTGCGGCATTCTATGAGCACGGGCCGGGGTTGAGTTACTCGAGATTCAAAAACTTCCTGGACGAGCGCATTGTGAATGGAGAGCTCGTCATTAAAGATACATCGCGGGCGACTGATTTGTTCTTCGGCACTCTTCTCCACCGAGAGCTGCTGGCACGGATTTACGGCGTAAAAAATACGCCGCTGCGCAACTCCGGTGCGGTTGCGGCGGCCGTGACGAATGAATTTATGGATCATTACAGCAAGTAGACGCAGGTGAAGCCGTAGCCACGGGTAGTTCCGGGGACAGTGTACTTAACTTCTACTCGGTAGTTCCGGGGACAGTGTACTTAACTTCTACCCGGTGGCCCCGGTTTGCGCTTGCGCCAGTCCGTGCCGCTCAACTGCTGGAGTTTATCGAGGAAATCGTCGTTGCCGATGGGCCGTCCCGTTCTGGAATGCTCGCGGATCCGCGTCAGCGTCGCGGGCGGGTTCTCGGTAGCGAGATAGCTACGCCAGTCGTCGAACCGGTCGGACATCGGGGCGACCGTGACCAGGTCGTCGTCGCGTCGCGCCAGGTGGGCATGCACGCTGGACCAACGCCATTCATCAGCTGCGGCACAAAGCCGCGCCCTCACGGGGTTCAGTTCGGTATATCGAACCGTGGCGATTAGGTGATTGTCGTCCATCACGACAGAATGAAAACGCTCCTGCCATAGATGCCCGCGCCATCCCTCGCGAAAGTTGACGTGTCGGGTGTAACGCCGGTGCGCGTCGCTGAACAATGCCGACAGGCTGTCGGCGTGTCGCGGGACGGCGACGAAATGAACGTGGTTGGGCATGAGGCAGTAGGCCCAAATCTCCACACAAGCTTTCGCTGCCGCCTTTGAGAGAAGCTGGATGTATGTTGCGTAATCGTCTTCCGAGAAAAACGTACGCTGCCGACGATTGCCCCGCTGAGTGACGTGATGAGGAAACCCGGGCACCACAACCCTTGCCATCCTGGCCATCGCATTGCTCCCTGCACTGCTGATTGAAAGTGGTTGGCGGGAATTTTACCGCAACTGGTAGCCGCGCGCGGGGTGGTTGGAGCAGCACCGGTGAGGTAAAGGGAGTTAGGTAAACTGTCCCCGGAACTCTCGACGATTGCCCCGCTGAGTGACGTGATGAGGAAACCCGGGTACCACAACCCTTGCCATCCTGGCCATCGCATTGCTCCCTGCACTGCTGATTGAAAGTGGTTGGTGGGAATTTTACCGCAACTGGTAGCCGCGCGGGGTGGTTGGAGCAGCACCGGTGAGGTAAAGGGAGTTAGGTAAACTGTCCCCGGAACTCGCTGTCCCCGGAACTCTTGTCCGCTCGGCCACCTGCGGCCGGCAGAACTACGAAATCATCCTTAGTTACTCAGAAGCGATGTCAGTTCTGTCAGTTCTTTCTCAGCCTCGGCAACGACCGCCAGGAGGCAGTCATCGGTCAGATCGCACTCGTCTAATTTTTTGTGTATCGGGAGGGCGGTCAGACTTTTGGTCGGAAGCGACCACGGCGCTGGCGACTTGTCGTGCAGGTGCGCCAGCATGACCACGTCGGCAATCTGTAGCCGATCATCTACCGGTCTATCAAACAGCTCCGCTTCCAGTGCCGCTTCGGGGAACGCATTCGGAAAATCCCACGCCCGCAACACCATCGCTCCGATCTGCCCCGACAGCTCCTGGACGATTCGATTGAATATAACGACGTCCGCGATGACGTCAGGGTATTTTTGCAGCTCGTTGATCAATATCGTGACTCCGATGTCGTGCAGCAGCCCGGCCAGGAGCGCGCGCTCAGGGTTGAGCCGCGCCACGTCTCGCGCCAGGATGTAACTCAGCGCGGCGATGCGGCAGCTGTGCTTCCATGCCGCATGCATCAATTTTTTCGACATCGGATCTGTGCCCGAGAAGAGATTGCGGACCGTGTATGCGACGACCACATCGCGGGCCGACTGAATGCCCATGCGTACAATTGCATCGTGCACGTTATCCACGGCTGCAGCGCCGGCCATGCCGGCATTGTTGACGACGCCGATGCAATAGGCGGCGGTGCCGGCGTCGGCCTGGATGATCCGTGCGATACCGTCGACAGACACGTCATCGTCGCTGGCGGCATCCCGGATTTTGATGGCCACGTCGGGAAGACTTGGCAGCACGAGTTCTTCGTTCATTAGCGCGTGATACACCTCGAACAGGACGCGCTTGTCGATGTCTTCGTCGTTGTCACTGATCTCGTCCAACAAGACTGATTCGACAGGTTCGTTGTTTTCCAGCTGCATGAGGTTTGCCCGCGTTGAAGTTAGTGTTCCGGCACAAAGCCAATTCTCGCTAACTACGACAATAGTGGCCGGTCGCAACGTGTTCTGATGGTCGTCTACCGTGCCGTGGCCGCTCCGACGGATGTTCTCTCCGTCCGATCGGTCCCGAATTGGGGACGTCCCGGTCTTTGTAGCGGCAGCGGCGCGGCGGAACTTAATGGCACGCCGTCTAGCGGGCTCGGCATTACCGGATGGGGCCAAGTCTTCGCTTCACGCAACTCGAATGAACCGGTTCCGGGAGGAGAAAACGGGGGGAATCCCACATTATTTGGCCCCTTATATCGACTCACGAGGCGAAGAAGATCGCTCGTATAGGGCGAAATGGCTCCCGTTTTTATACGCAGCGCGGCGTTATCGGGCGTTTCCGCTCTTCATTCGAGTGCCGTTGCCGAGCGCTGCAATCAGCATGGCAACGACGTCTGCGGCAACGAAAGGTTTTCCAAGAAACCCGAACGGGTCGGCACGACCCGCGCGTTGTCTCGCCGCATCGTCGAGGTAGGCGGAGACAAAAATCGAGCGCGTGTTGAAACGCTCGCGCAGAGCCAATGCCGCGCCGATGCCGTCGTCCTCGGCCCCTAAATCGATGTCGATGAGCGCCAGATCGAAGTGAATATCCTGTGATCGGGATAGCGCTTCTTGCGCCGAGTCCGTCACCGTTGCCGTGCAGTCTGCTACGTGTTCGACAATCTGCGCGAGGTCAGTCGCGATAATGCGATGATCCTCAACGATGAGTATACGGTACATCCTCAGGCCCGCTTTTGTGAGCCGGTGACAAACGGAAAGCGAATGTGGCACGAAGTTCCGCTCCTGCGCTCCCACGTAATCCTGCCGGACAACTGATCGACAAACATCGCTACGAGATCAAGCCCGAGCGTACCCGTTTGTTCCGGTGCCAGGCCAACCGGCAGACCGATGCCGTCATCTTCCACCGTAAGAAGCAGTTCGTCGTCGAGGATCCCGATCACAATCCGGGCGGTTCCGCCGTCGCTTGCAGGGAAGGCATGCTTGAAGACGTTGCTCAGGAGTTCATTCACGATGAGCCCGCAGCAGCAGGCGATGTCAATGCTCACAATTGCGGCCGGGGCGGTCACCTGGACCGAGATATCGCGCGCGCCCGCGTCGTTAAACGATGCAATGTGCTGGACGAGCTGACGCAGGTAACCATCGAGCGCAATGCCCGAAACTTCGTTGTTGCGATAGAGTTGATCGTGAACCATCGCGATGGATTGAATCCGCGCAGCGCAATCGTCGAACAGGGTTTCGACTGACTGTTCTCCAACCTGGCGCGATTGCAGATTGAGGAGGCTTATGATGATCTGGAAGTTATTTTTAACACGATGATGAACCTCCCGCATCAACACATCTTTCTCTTTCAGTGACGTCTGCAGTTCATCCTGTAACCCGCGGCGCTCTCTGATTTCGGCTTTGAGACTGGTGTTTATCGCGACGACCTCTTCGGTCCGCTGTTGCACCCGGTTTTCCAGATCGCGATTCAGATCCTCAACCTGGTCCTTCTCGCGGTTCAGGTCCTGAACGAGCCTGTCGTTCTCATGCTGGAGCGTCAGTGCATTGGTCAGCGCGCCATGTGTGCGCAGCGCATTGATGCTGATGAAGCCGAAGAACATCACAATGGCGCCGCCGAGCACGGAAGACTCCATCGGTCCACGTACCAGAAGATAAAGGGTGAGCGGCACGAGAGCCGGAACGCTGAACGCGAAGAAGGCGCGCCTGAGTACCGATAACGCGGCAACGGAGCCAGAGCTGAGGCCACCGATCCACAGAACCATCAGACCCGTCAGGGTGATCGAATTATGAAGCCCGAGCACCCACACCGACGTCCCCCAGAAGAGGCCGCTTGCTGCAACGCCCGCCAGGAACCACGACAACCAGAACGTGCCGTCGCGAAGTTCGGGCGCTGCGCGTTGATAACCGCGGATGATGCAGGCCCGGGCGATCGTTACTATGGACAAAACCGCCAGCCATTCCAGCAGCACATCGTGAGGCATCGTGGTCCAGAGAATGGCGGCGAGGCAGATCCCGGCAACGATGCTCGCGACCAGTGCGACGCCGCTCTGCGCGAAGAGCAGTCGGATCTGGTCGGGGCGCAGGTCTGCACAACTGTGATCGGGCTCTGTTTGCATCGTTCTACCGTGTGTAAGGGGTCGTATTAGGCTACTCCTGTTTCCCTGCTTCTATGCGTCGAGTTTAGGTCGAGTTTAGGGACAGTTTACTTAACTCCGAGGCGCTGGACCCGGCTTACCCTTGCGCTAATCCTTGCAGGTCAACCGATTCGGCGTGTCCGGGAAGTCATCGTCCCCGATTGGCCGCCCCGTTCTCGAATGGTCGCGAACGCGCGTTAACGTGGACGCCGAATTGCCGGCGGCCAGATATTCCGCGGCCCGGTCGTCGATTCGATCGCACATCGGTCGTGGGGAGTCAGGTAAATTGTCCCCGAACCCGGCGCCGGTTGAGTTGACCTGCGTCAGGACAGCCGAGAATCTCTCGCTGAGCTTCAAGTTTGTACAGATCACGGGGGTGCCGTCAATAAACCAGGGCTGCGCCCGTTGGGTCCTCAGGTTATTGCTCTTACTCTTGCTGACCGGGCAGACCCAACTTGTCAAACCCATCGATCTCACTTGATATCGATTCCACGATCATGTTCAAGCCGGCAACAAACGCCGCATGACCGCTGAGCGCGGTAAACGCGTCGAAGACGAAGTGAGCGTTGGGGTGTCTTTTTTTATCGAGCTGCCGCATCGAAGCGGTCAGGAACTCGTGGTGATCCTCGGGTAGCTGTCTGCTGGCCTGTTGGTACGCGCTTGCGAGCACATGCTGTAGCAGCAGATGCACATACATCGCCGTCTTATCCGCCGATAAGCCGGACTGCCTTACCGAGGCGACGACGCGGTCGAAGAACAACGCGCCGAAATCAGACTCGTCGGCTTCCACGAGTTGAAATAATCGAAAGCGGTTGTGAGACATGATATAGGCGGCGATACCGCCGAACTGGATGTAACTGTCGTAAATCGTCGTAAAGACCGCAACGGTATCCGCGCGCCACTCCGACCTGAGCGCTGGAAAGCGCCCGACCAATTCGGCGAAGAATCGATTCATCACGCTGGACGTCAGTTGGTCACGGCTACCGAGGTAATAATGGATCAACGCAGGGGTCACGCCGAGCGCCTTGGCGACTTTGACGATCGAGACATCGTGCAGCGGATTCTGCTTACAAAGTTCGAGCGCGCAGTTGACGATTTCCGCTTTCGAAATCGCTTTGGTCGTCGCCGTAACGGGTCGCCCCGGTTTTCGCCGGGTCGCCCGCGATTTTGCTCCGGTACCTTTCCTCCCGGGCCTGTTCATGTGGTCACTCCCGGATATCCCGATTCTGAAATTGACGCGTGCGTGCTCATCGTTGAAAAATTATATTGACACCCCTGTTAATTGTCGAGTAACGTATCTATTTAATAGATCTATTAATAAAAAAGTTGGGGACAGACGAAGGATGACAAAGGTATCCGAGAGTCGCGCGACCGCGGGACTGCGCGGCGCGTCGTGGGATGCTTTGCGGTTGCCGACGGGATTACAGACGAGTGTTCACGCTGTTACGACGGAAGATGGCGCACAGATCACCGGGACGCTGTACCGCCGCGGCAACGAGCGTACGGTCGTGACCATCATGCACCCGCGCGAATTCGTGCCCACACACTACCTCGTACCGGACGTTCTGGACGCCGGGTGTGCATGTTGGGTTCAGGGATCGCGCAGTCCCGGCAACGACCTTCGACTCGAACACGAGGTGGCATTATTCGATGTCGCCGCCGGGCAGCGGTTCCTGCAGCAGGCGAATTTCAACACGCGCGTACTGCTCGGTAACTCCGGTGGGGCTGCATTATTTGCCTTGTACACGCAGCAATCGAATCAACGGAGCGATATGCGCCTCGACCGCACGCCCGGCGGGCGACCAGTACGACTGTCTGTAGCGACTTTACCCGTGATCGACGGGCTCGCCCTCGTGTCTCCCCACCTCGGGCCAGGCAAGTTACTTCAGGCGAGTCTCGATCCATCCGTATGCGATGAGGGCGATCCGCTGCGCAGTGATGATTCGCTGTCGGCATTTTCGGCGGATAACGGGTATCGGTCGCCGTCTGAGACAACGCAGTATTCCGGGGAATTTCTGGCGCGGTATCGCGCGGCACAAGGCGAGCGGGTGCGGCGGATTGACGAGCGCGCGCGGGTGATTATCAAGCGACGCCAGGATGCGCGACAGGCAGCAAAGGCTTCGAATGACTTGAACGACCGGATCAATGCGGCGTACACCCCGATCTTTCACGTCTGGCGAACCGACGCGGATCCACGATGCATCGATTTGACGATTGATCCATCTGATCGCCGGCCGGGGTCGCTGTGGGGCAAAGATCTCATTCAGTCGAACTATGGCTGCATCGGTTTTGCGCGCAGTTGTACCGCCGAAAGCTGGTTGTCGTCGTGGTCCGGCATTTCGTCGAACGCATCGTTCGAACGCTGTGGCGGTGCCATCGAACAACCGACGTTAATGATCGAATACACGGGTGACAGCGCCGCGTTTCCGGCCGATGCGGATTTTATTTACGCGAGCCTGGGCGCCGCGACGAAGGAGCGGCACCGCGTTCGCGGTGATCACCACGGCCGCCCACTCAACGACGATGAGCCGCCCGGGCAGATCCGCTGCGGTGAAATAATCCAGCAGTGGTTGCGCGATCGTTTCCCGACGCCGGCGGTGTGATAGTGAAGACCTCCAGAAACTTGCCGAACCAATTACCCGTTTGACCGACCTTTTGCGACCGGAGGCATTAATGAATTCGATGGACACGCCCATTCTTGCAAAATCGCGGATTAATCGTGCGCACGGAGCGCCGCGATGACAGGTTCAGTCCGCCATCCATTACCGGGCGTCGTTTACCCCGATCCGACGGAACTCGCACAGTATGTCGAAGCGGGGCTGCTCGGATCCGAAACGCTCGTCGAAGGTTTTCGCCAGGCCTGCGCACGTTACCCGGATAACCTGGCGCTCACCGGCATCGGGCTTGCCATGACTTACGCGGAACTCGATTCGCTGTCGACAAGGCTCGCTGCCGCGCTCAATCTGAACGGACTCGCGCCGCTCGACCGGATGATCTTTCAGCTCGGTGATTCGGCCGAACTCGTCATTGCCTTCCTTGCCTGTCTGAAAGCGGGCGTGATACCCATTTGTACATTGGCCGCTCACCGAGAGCAGGAAATCGGCTATCTCGCGGATCTCGCCGATGCAAAAGCGCACCTCGTGCAGGGCGACAATGCAAAATTCGACGACGTCGCGTTTGCACAGAAAATGCAGGGTGTTGCCCCGTCACTAAAGTGGATCGTTCAGGCGCGCGGGGTACCCCGTTCCGAAGCCTCGCATCTGCAACAGCTGATCGATTCCGTCAGCGAAGACGACGCGAACGCGATACTCGAAAATATCGAGCTCGATCCCTGCCAGGTCGCAGTCTTTCAGCTTTCGGGCGGCACAACGGGCGTTCCGAAGATCATTCCGCGCTTCCACAATGAGTATCTCTACAACATGCGGGCCGTTGCGGCCTGGCTGGATTATCGCCCGGATGACGTGCTCTTCATTCCCCAGCCGATGGTCCACAACCTCAACATGGGGTGCTGTTTCGGACCGTTCCTGATGACCGGTGGCACGGTGACCATCGTGGAGAACGTACTCCGCGACACCCTGGTTGCGACGGTTGCCCATGCCCGACCGAGCTGGCTCGTATTGGGCGGCCCGATCCTGGCCCGGCTCGACAATGCGATCAGCGCCGGGGAACTCGATCTGTCCAATGCGCGCGGAGTGATCGCGCCCGGTAATGCGCCCGTGCTGCGAGAGAAACTTGGTACCCCGGTCTATCACGTCTTTGGCATGACCGAAGGGGTGATCATGTTCACGCATCCGGACGATCCGCCCGAAGCGCTCGACACGACGCACGGGCGACCCGTCAGCGTCGCCGACCGCGTGCGTATCACGCGACCGGGAACGGAAGAAGAAGTCGCGCCCGGTGAGACAGGCGAGCCGGTTTTCAAAGGGCCCTACACGATCCGCGGCTATTACCGCGCCGAGGAGCGCAATCACGAAACCTTCACCAGCGATGGCTACTATCGCTCCGGCGATCTGATGGTTGAGAACATCATCGATGGCAAGTCCTACTACACGTTCTGCGGACGCACGAAGGATCTCGTCAGTCGCGGCGGCGAGAAAATCAACTGCGAAGAAGTCGAAACCGCCGTGGCGGGACACCCGGCAGTTGCCGCGGTCGCCGCGGTGGGCTATCCGGATCCGGTTTTCGACGAGCGTCTTTGCGCCGCAATTATCCCGAGTGACGGTTGTCGCGCGCCGAGTGTTGCGGAGCTGGGCACCTACTTGCAGGAATTCGGACTCGCAAAATTCAAATGGCCCGAGCGAATCGAGGTAATGGAAGAGTTTCCGGTCACGTCATCCGGCAAGCTCAGCAAACCCGCGCTGCGCGAATTCGTGAGCAAGCGCCTCGCCAACGAATCGGAACCGCCTTCCGGGTGAACTCAACCAACGTCGAGCGGAGAAAAAATCCATGTCATCATCAGAAACCGCGCTGAAAGGCGTCCACCATACCGCCCGTCCAACCTGGAAGCTGCGCGAAACGATCGAGTTCTATCGCGATAAACTGGGTCTGCAGATGACCCACGCAATTTCCGCGCGCGCCTGGGGGCCATCGAACCATCCCGATTTCCTGCATTTCTTTTTCGACAGTGGTCACGGCAGCACGATCGCGTTTTTTTATTACATCGGTGCCGACGAGCCGGACTTCGTGCGGCCGGTGGATGATTATCGATATGTGGCGTCGCACACGGCCTGGCAGGTTGATACCGCGCAGGAACTGGCCGAGTGGAGTGAACGCCTCGCGTCACACGGCATTCCGTTGATCTACGACAAATCGATTCGGCACGAACTGCTCGAGTCGATTTATTTCCGCGATCCGAATGGCTACTACCTGGAGATTACGCGTCCGTTGCGCCCGATGAACGACCTCGACGCCGACGACGCCGCGGCGACGATGGAGGCGGCGATGGCGGTTGAGGATGCGCAGAACGCGGGTGGCGATCAATTCGTGTCCGTGGATCAGGTGTGGCGGAGGAAGGCGATGGCGCTGGCAGCGGAAAAAATCGCCGGCGAGGCCGCGCTCAACGTTCTCGACGTGCCCGAGTTCGCCCCGTTGTTGAGCGCCGTTCGCGCCGACGACAACTGCCGGATCTCCGGACCTGCAAACGGCTACTGGCGGATCCGTTCGCGCGGTCCGATTGTATTCGAGCGCAAGCCGCTCGGGCTCGTGCCTGCTATCTGGTATGGCGCGTTGTCGGGAGGGTTCGATGGGGAGGTACAGGTATTCGACCGCGATCGGCTCGAAATCGTGCCGGGGAGGGCAGCGTGAAAATCGCAATCATAGGCGGTGGCCCGTCGGGTCTGTACCTCGCGCTGCTGCTTAAACGACACCGACCCGACTGGGATGTCAACGTGGTCGAGCAGAACGCGCCGGATGCGACGTTTGGATTCGGCGTTGTGCTTGCCGACACGGGGCTCATGCAAATGCAGGAAGCCGACGGTGAATCGTACGACGCGATTTGCGCCGCCATGCATTACAACGAGCGCCATAAAATCGTTCAGAACGAGGTGCCCATTGAATTCGCGCTAAACGTCAAAGGCGGCGCCATTCCAAGGCTCCGTCTGCTTGAAGTTCTCCAGGACCAGGCGACGCGCGCCGGGGTCGGGCTCCGGTTCGGCGAGCGCATCAACGCGGCCTCGGATCTGGATGCGCTCGGGCTCGGCGACGCCGACGTTGTCGTCGGCGCAGACGGAATCAATTCGGTCATTCGCCGCGAGTTTGCGCACGAGTTTGGCACCACCGAGCGCGCCTTGAACAACCGCTTCTCGTGGTACGGAACGAAGCGTGTGTTCGACACACCCGCCCTGGTGTTCCGGCGGCACGACGGTGGTCACTTTGTTGCGCATTACTACGCGTATTCAGCGGATATGAGCACGTTCGTTGCCGAGTGCGATGCAGCGACCTGGTTTCGACTCGGGCTCGATCAGCGGACCGATACGCAAAGGCAGGCGCTGATCGAGCAGATTTTCGCACCCGAGCTCGACGGTGCGTCGCTCGTTTCGAATCACTCGATCTGGCGTCAGTTTCCCGTCGTCAGAAATTCGCAATGGTCACACGGACGCTACGTGCTCATTGGCGACGCGCTCGCGAGCGCGCACTTCTCGATAGGCTCAGGCACGCGGATTGCAATGATGGACTCGATAGCACTCGCGGGTTCGCTGCTGGCTAACGAATCCGACCCACGCGCCGCATTGACCCTGTTCGAACGGGAACACGCGGCCGATAAGGCAAAGTTCATTATCGCCTCCGAGCGCTCCTTTGATTGGTACGAAGACATGGCGCAGTGGATGGATCAATACTCCCCGGAGGAGTTCGTGTATCGGTTTATGGTTCGGACTGGCAGGGTGGACGAAGAGCGCCTGTACCAGGAGTTCCCCGAGTTAATGCAGCGTCTCGATATGGCCCCGCGTGCGGCACACGCGCCGACTGCAGGGGTTTGACCGGATGGCGAGGACGTTCCGAATCGGCCAGATCGTTCCGAGTTCCAATACGACGATGGAAACCGAAATTCCGGCGATGTTGCGCAACCGCGAAGGTGAATTTGACGAACGATTCTCGTTCCATAGTTCTCGCATGCGCATGCACCGGGTAACCCGCGAAGAACTCGAGGCGATGAACAAGGAAGGTCTGCGCTGCGCGGCAGAGCTCGCCGACGCGCGTGTCGACGTGATGAGCACGGCGTGTTTAGTCGCGATTATGGCGATGGGACCGGGTTACCACCGGCAGGTGGAAAGGGATCTGCGCGCGGTGGCTACGGAGAATCGCTGCGCCGCGCCGGTAATGACGTCGGCCGGCGCACTGGTCGAGGGATTGCAGATAATGGGCGCGAGGAAGATCTCGTTGTTGGCGCCGTATATGTGTGAGTTGACCGATCTCGTCGTCGCGTACATCGAGGCCGAAGGCATCGAAGTCGTCGACGCGATTTCTTTCGAAATTCCCGACAATCTCGAGGTCGGCCGTCGTGACCCGAAGGCGCTCCTGGACGATGTGAAACGGCTGAATACCGCCAACGTCGATGTCGTGGTTTTGTCGGCGTGCGTACAAATGCCGTCACTGCCGGCAATTCAAACAGCTGAAGATCGCCTTGGGCTCCCGGTTATTTCGACTGCGGTATGCACGACGAGGCGTATGCTTGATCACCTTGGGCTTGAGGCGGTCGTGCCTGACGCCGGCGCGTTACTGTCCGGGCAATATCGTGCCTCCGCAACGGCCGCGTCGAAAATCCGCAGCGACGCTGAACCCGCCGTTACGGGTTCCGAAAGCCGATGAGTGTCGTCGAAACATTGTCGCTCGACGGGCGGGTCGGCGTGGTTACCGGCGGTTCGCGGGGTTTGGGCCTCGCGATGGCGCAGGCGCTTGGTGAAATGGGCGCACGGATCGCGCTCGTCGCGCGCAAACAGACCGATCTCGACGAAGCGGTGGCGCAGCTCGCCGCTGTGAATATCCAGGCCGTCGGATTTTCCTGCAACCTTGGTCTAAGGGATGAAGCGCAATCTCTCGGGGCACGGATCCGCAACGAATTCGATCACGTCGATATCCTCGTCAACAACGCCGCCGCCACGTGGGCGGCGCCGGCCGAAGATCATCCGTTGTCTGCTTGGGACAAACTCGTCGACCTGAATTTGACCGGAACATTTTTACTAACGAAGCAACTCGGTAAAGACTCGATGATCCCGAACGGCTACGGACGCATTATTAATATCGCATCGATTGGCGGACTCAAGGGACAGGATCCCGACATCGTTCGCAGCATTGCCTACAACACGACGAAAGGCGGGATCGTGAATTTCACCCGCGCGCTTGCGGCGGAGTGGGGGCAGTACGGCATTACGGTCAACGCAATTTGTCCCGGCTTCTTTCCGACGAAGATGACCCAGGGGCGGATCGATACCGTCGGCGAGACCATTCGGGAACGCACGCCGTCGCGACGCCTCGGTGAACCGGAAGATATCCAGGGTATAGCCGTCTTGCTGGCGTCGGATGCTTCGCGCCACATTTCGGGGCAGATTATCGCGGTAGATGGCGGCGCGAGTGTCGTCTAGCGCCGATTACGCAGCTGACAGAAGGTAAGGTAATGAATCAGACAAATCGATCGAAGTCCGATACGGCGATTAATAACGTTCGCGTATTCGATGGCGCGCGAATGCTCGATGGCTACCTCAACGTCGGTTTGAGTGGCGATCGGATCGACGCCGTTTCGTCGGAGCCAATAAAGGCAAAGACGGCAATCGATGGCGCGGGGCGATTTTTGATGCCCGGCCTCATCGATTGCCATATTCACCTGAATGATTTCTTCAACGCGACCGATGCATCACAGATGGACGCGTTCCTGACGGAGCGGTTGCCGGAAAATCTCCAGCAGCTGCTCCGGTGCGGTATTACGACGATTAAATCGGTCGGCGATCCGGAAAACTACATTCTGCAAACGCGCGACGATATAAACCAGGGCGCGATTACCGGCCCGCGTTTGTTTGCGACAGGTCCCTGCTTTACAGCGCTCGACAGCCATCCGGCAACGACGGTGTACGGACACAATCCGTGGTATCGGAAACAGGCCGCATTTGAAACGGATTCACCGAATGCCGCCCGGGACATGGTGGGCCACCTCGCCGAGCGCGGTGTCGATGCAATCAAGATCATTCACCATGGCGGTTGCCGCGGCTGCGGCGGCGCCTATTACCTGACGCTCGAAGAGCTGAACCTGCACGAAGAGATTTTCCGGTTACCCGACGGCGTACTCGAAGCCATCATCGACGAAACGCACAAGCTCGGATTGCGCGCGACAGTGCACACGTTCGACGAACAGGAAGCACTGAGAGTACTCGATGCCGGTGCAGACGGTCTCGAACACGGGGTCGTGAATCAACGCATAGAAAATCCGCGGATCGTCGACCTCCTGCTTCGAAATAACGCGACTTACGTCCCGACCCTGTGGATCGTCGATTCCGAAATCACGCGGGCCAACGTGAAAATGCTGGCGGATGCCGGGGTTCGGATTGCACTTGGAACGGATTCTTTTTGCGGACACGGTAGTTGGGGAGAAAACACGCTGGTCGAAGCTGAGCGGATGGTCGCAGCCGGGGTTGATGCGTCGAGTGTGCTGTCCATGGCAACGAAATCCGCCGCGGCTCACCTGGGAAAGGAAGACCTTGGCACGGTTGGAGCCGACTGTCTGGCCGATCTCGTACTTCTTGAAGCTGACCCGACCACCGATATCGGTGCGCTGCGTAAAGTGGCGTTGGTGATCCAGGGCGGCGAGGTCAGATTCCCGGTCCCGGCGTCAGGTTTCTCGAAGTCATAGGGGACGGCGCCACCCCGGGGGGCGGCCTCTATCGGTTCATGCTCGACCGCCCGGATCAACAAACTAACGTCTGGCGTCGCGACGCGTTACCGGACCAATCGGGCGCGGTGCCCGATACGTTCGCCGCGCCAAATTGACCAGCGGAGATCGATCATGCAGGAAATCGTAGCGCGGGAAGTCGCATCGGGTCTGATGTTTGGCGAGGGGGTTCGGTGGACCGGGGATGCCATAGTGCTTTCCGACATGCTGGAGAAACGCGTCGTGAAAATCGACGTGGCGAGTGGCGAGATCGTCACATTAGCCGAAGTCGACAACCAGCCGAACGGACTCGCCGTATTGCCGGACGGTACGCTGATCATCAACTCCATGTTCGACTGCAAGCTGCTGCACCTCGTCGACGAACGGCTCGAAACGTATGCCGATCTGTCGTCCGTCGCGACCGGCTATCTCGGTGATATCGCCGGCGATCGGCACGGCGGTTTCTACGTCGACGACGTCGGCGCGCGAGTGTTGCACGGCGAGAAGCCGAAACCGGGGCGTCTTATCTACGTTAGTCCGCGACGAGACCTGAGCGTGGTCGCGGATGAGTTGGCGTTCGCGAACGGCGTCGTGATTTCGCCGGACGGTACGCGTTTATACCTGGCCGAGACCATGATTTCGACGATTAAGGCCTACGACATCGGCGCCGACGGCGCGCTGAGCGACGGACGCATTTTCGCCTCATTCGAAGGCGAAAGTCGTATCGACGGTATGGCCATGGACGCTGAAGAAGGCTGCTGGGCGTGCCTGCTCGATACCGACAGGGTAGTACGGGTCGCCAGCAGCGGCGAGCGGACCCATGCCGTCGTCATTCCCGGCGGAGAGCCGATCGCTTGTACGATCGGCGGTTACGATGGTAACGAACTGTTCATCACCGGGATCGACGCGCTCGACGGTAAGAGCATTTTCGAGGAAATGATGGCGCGCAGAGTCCGTGCGCGTCTGTGGCGGGCGACTATCCCGTTTTCGAAGGGCGACGCGAGACCATGATTTCGGCACCATCGGTTAATCTAACCCCGGAGGTATACGGGACGCACTTATTTGCACCGGATAGACTTCGCCGCGTCGCACCTCCGAAAATGGATGCGTCCCGACTTTCCCAGTAGTAAAAGTGCCGGGGTTAGATTCGTGCCGTCGCCGAGTTTGAGACCTATCACCGACGAAACGACAGGAAGAGCCAATGCCCGTAAAGCATTTACAACCCGAACTGCTACCGTACCCGCTGCCGCCCTGGAGACATCGCTTCCGCACGTTAAGCATCTATTGCGAAGTCGATGAAACCGCGCTTGCCGAACGGATTATGAAGCCGCTGGAACTGGTCTCGAACATCGTCCAGATAACGGTGATGCATTTCGAAAGTACGATCCCGAAACGTCCTTATTACGACAGTGCGGTAATTGCGCAGGTGCGTCATGAGGGTAAGTTAGGCGGTACGTGGGCGCATGCTTTTACCAGTACCGACCAGGTCTTGTCCGGCACCCGTGAGATTTGGGGCTACAACATGAAACTCGCAAGTATGGAGCTCCATGTTGACCAGGAGCGAATTTGGGGTCACACGACCCGCCTTGGGCGCCGCGTCATTGATATTTCGATGGTGCCCGGAGGCGAGCCGGTCGACGTGCCGGACATGTTCCCGCGTCTATTCGTCAAAGCGCTACCGGAAACCGATCGTGCAGAAGCTGTTGACCGTCAGGTCATCATGATGGTTGCTGATACTGAGACGACTCAAACGATTTGGGGCGATGCGAGGATCAATATTGAACCCAGTGAAGACGATCCCTTAAGTCTGCTCGCACCAAAGCGAGTACTTGGAGCGAGCTACGTGGCGGGCAATCAGGTGCTTAACCCGGGCCGCATTGTGGGTTGAATTGATGTACACACGTGGGTCGGCGCCCCGAGCGATATAGGGGACGCACTAATTTGCACTCGATAGACTTCTGCGCTTCGCGTCTTCGAGAATAAATGCGGCCCTGTTTTCCAGAAATCCGCCCCCGGTAAAGTTCTGAACTAATCTGCCCAACTGACGCTAACAACGCTATACAGTCAATGCGGGCCGGACCTGTGAAGAATTTAGCGATCGTTTTGGTGATCTGCGGCGGGATTTACTTTATCGGCCAAGGCCAGGGTTGGTTCCGCTCGGGCGAAGGCAAGGCCGCCTCGACCTACAAGGCGTTTATGGACCACTGGATCGTGCGCGACTACGTCCGCGCCGGGGACTACGTCGTCGACAACGCAGCCGACGTACTCGAAGCCGCCAACGATAAAACCACGATGAATTTCATGGGCGGACCTGTCGATACGCCGCTGGCGGACAAGGGGATCGTCGAAGCGTCCCGGATTAAGGTGGTGAGCGAGTCGGGCTCCGGGGACAAAATTGATCTGCAGGTGATCTACAGCGCGTCCATTTCGTGGGCCGGCGCAACGGCCAATCCCATGTCAGCGGGTAGTTGGAAGCAGTGGGAGCAGAAAGCAACCCTGGTACTGAAATCCGATGGTTGGAAGGTGTCACGTTTCTCGTCGAATTAAACCGAACCGACGGGGTCAAGTCTTCACTTTATACAACTCGAATGAATCGGTTCAGGGAAGCGGTTGGCCCGCGAGCGAAAAAACTACCCCGTAGCTCCCGTATCTGACGCATCGGCGGATCAATTGATCGTCGGTCCGCTATTCAATGGCGCCTCAAGTACACCGGATCCGAACCCGCACGAACGGTTCGGACGTTGGCGAAATAGTCGAGTCAGCTTGTATAAAGTGAAGACTTGACCCCATTTCATTTGTCCTCGATAACGGACGAAAGGTGAACGCTCCATTTCGGCGGCAATCTGCCGGGAGCGGAGGTTGGCGGCAGGTTTTCCGGGCGGACCAAATCGGGCTAGTATGCGAGGGACCACCGTAGCAATGAAACCGAATTTCCACGCCGCGAATTCGTGGCGTACAAAGACCGCATGCCGTACCAGGAGGGGAGAACAATGACCGAGCTAGCCGAAGTCGATCTCATGCACGATGCGCTGACGGCGCTGAGAAGGGATATCCATGCCCATCCGGAAACGGCATTCGATGAACACCGTACCGCCGGGATCGTCGCCGAAAAACTGAGGTCTTTTGGTTTCGATGTGACTACCGGGATAGGCCAGACCGGCGTGGTCGGTTCACTGAAATCCGGTTCATCTAAGCGCGCGTTCGCGTTTCGCGCCGATATGGACGCCCTGTTCATCGAAGAAGCCAACGACTTCGACTACAAATCCACGAACCACGGCAAGATGCACGCCTGCGGTCACGACGGGCATACCACGATGCTGCTGGGCGCAGCAGAATATCTGGCGCAAGCCAAACCATTCGACGGGACGCTGCACCTGATCTTTCAACCGGCCGAAGAAACCGTCTCGGGGGTCCCTGCGATGGCCGACGACGGCCTGTATGAGAAATTTCCGGTGGAGGCGGTTTACGGCATGCACAACATGCCTGGCTGGGACGTGGGCACTTTCGCGGTTCGCAAGGGCGCGCTATTCGGTTCCCTCGACGTATTCGAGATGAAGGTACGCGGTACGCGTGCGCATCCCGCGTTACAGCATTTGTCGGCCGATACATTACTCGTCACGAACCAGATCATCGGCGCCTGGCAGGGGATTAAGGCACGCAGTGTCGATCCGGCAGTTCCCGCGGTCGTGGGGGTAACCCAGATGCAAGCGGGAGATCCCTACAACGAACCTGAAGCCGTACATATCTCGCCTGATCTGGTTTACGTGCGCGGCGATGTCATCTGCTTCGGCGCTTCGGAAAGGGACAAGATCGAACGGGAGTTGCGAACGATCGCGGAGAGCTTGTGTTCAGCGCATGGTTTGACGTGCGAATTCACTTACAACCGTTACTCACCGGAGATGGTCAACACGCCTGAAGAAACCGACATCGCCGTATCCGTAGCAAAAAGCATTGTAGGCGATGGCAACGTCGTCGATGACTGCGCGCCCGTTTTGGCCGCCGAGGATTTCGCCTACCTGCTGGATCAATGGGGCGGGTGCTACATCCTGATCGGAAACGGCAAAGGCGAGCAGAACCGCGGAGGCTGCATGGTTCACAATCCCGGCTACGACTTCAACGACGACGTCATTCCCCTGGGCGTCAAATACTGGGTCAAACTGGCCGAAACCCTAATGCCGAAGTAGGGGGATTCCTCAGAAACTGTCCCCCGGAACCCCAAAAACCCCGAACACCCGCTAAAGGTCGCGGATCCGATTACGGCGCTAATTCGGAAATAGAACTGCGGGGCGGAATTAGCGAGCCACCCCGGGAAAATCAGGCTTTCACATCAACGCGCCATCTACAATTTCTGACCTGCGTCAGCCCCGCAATTAGCCCGTCGACATAAGGTCTGGATCGACTATCCGATCGAAAAACCATGCAACATGGCGGGGAAGAATGATGATGGATCGTAGGGTGTGTTTTAGCGGCGTTTTGCCTACGATGCGATTTCTGGCCCTGCTTGTCGTCGCCGGGCCGGCTCAGGCAGCTTTTATCTCTCTGGAACCCGATAACTACACGGAGGGGCAGGCGATTCCGGATTTCGGCGTTAAGTTACTCTCCAACTGGATCGATCCACCGTCAACAGCTTCCTATCATCGGTTGTTTGCGCGCGCGACGGCCGGGAATTCCCTCGGCATTAGCGCTTCGACGGGCAGCAAAGCGTACGCGTTCCAGGGTGCCAATGCGAACGCTACGTCCTGGAACAATGGCAAGGTACAGGCGACGTTCGGCTTGCCGACAAACTATGTTTCGATCGAAGTATTATGGCCGACGCTTGCCGGTTGGAGCGAAGGTGCTTACGTCAGCGCGCTAACGCGCAATACGAGCGGGGCGTTCGTGACGCTGCAGACGGTTGCTCTGAATAGCAAAATCGGCGGTTCGGATCAGGTTGCCATTTTCGGTAGCGACATTTACGCGTTGCGCGTGTGGTCGCGCGACGTGCCGGGATTCGCTCAAAAGGCATGGGGTATCGACAATTTCGAGTTTAACGACACCGACACGTCGCTTAACCTGGAGTTGACTTCCGGTCAGAGTGTCAACGCAGCTGGCGGCATCGATCTCGGTCAGGGCGATACTCTCTCCGGCGCCGGAACAATCATCGGGGATGTTCGTAATAACGCGGGCGAGGTGCGTCCGGGCACGTCCCGGGAACAATTGATGTCGAGGGTGACTTTCACCAGGGTGTCGACGGCGTTACCACGATGGAATTGGGTGGTATTGCGCTCGACCAGATAGTCATCGACGGGGATGCTTTCTTCGGCGGCACTCTGGACCTCGTGACGCTAACTGATTTCGTCTTCAACGAAGGTCAGGTATTCGAATTGATCAGCTATCAGTCGTTTCAGAGCGAATTCGACGATGTCGTTGGGCTGAGTTTCGCTGGCGGCTTTTTTGAACTCGCCTACGGCAGCGAGGCGCTATCGTTTACCGCGCATGTAGTGCCGGTGCCGGCTGCCGTTTGGCTCCTCGCCTCGGGGGTTGGTGCACTCAGCTGGAGGCGACGCTGCGGCCGGACTTGACCCCATTTGTCAATACTCATTGACACGCTCCCGCGCTCCCGCTAATTTTTCCCGACAAATCACGTTTGCGTTGCCACCGGGGATAATTGCCCGGTCCGAACAGGCGACGCTGATCCGCCATCATCATGTCGCCGACGCGATGATCGCAATCGAGGGAGCGCGGCATGAAAACGAGGCTTACGATTAACGGCCAGGTTCGTGAATTCGACGCGAGCGGTGACACACCGCTTTTGTGGGTTTTGCGCGATCATCTCGATTTGACCGGAACGAAGTTCGGTTGCGGCGTGATGGCGTGCGGTTCGTGCACGGTGCTCGTCGACGGAAAAGCGACGCGCACCTGCGCAATGCCGGTGTCTGCATTCAACGAACAGCAGAACATTACGACAATCGAAGGCCTCCCCGGCACCGCCCGTCACGCGGTGCAGAAAGCATGGGCCGAGCACAGCGTCGCCCAGTGTGGCTATTGCCAGTCTGGCATGATCATGGCGGCTACCGCGCTGTTGAATGAAAACCCCGACCCGAGCGACGCCGACATCGACAAGCACATGACGAACATCTGCCGCTGTGGCACCTACCAGCTCGTGAGAACGGCGATCCGGCAGGCTTCGGAGGACATGCGCCATGGATAATTGTCGCATCGGTCGCCGCGGTTTTCTAAAGGGCGCTGCCGCGCTGAGCTTCGGCCTCACCCTGAGTCCGTCCCGACTGCTCGCGAAAGCGGGGGAGCCGGCAGGGTTTTCCCCGAACGCGATGCTGCGCATCGACGCAGACAACACGATCAGGATCATCATGCCCCACGCCGAAATGGGGCAGGGTGCTTATACGGGTATGGCACAAATTCTTGCCGATGAGCTTGATGCTGCGTGGGATACGGTGAGCGCGGAACATCTGGATTCGCTCGATGCCGAATTTAACCATCAGGACTGGGGCACGATCGCAACCGGCGCTTCGACGTCGATCAGCAGCCAGTGGGAACACCTGCGTGAAGTCGGCGCGACGGCGCGCGCCATGCTCATCGAGGCGGCCGCCCGGCGTTGGGGCGTACCGGCCGCCACCCTGACAACATCAGGCTCGCGCGTCATCGATAGCCGGAATAATCGCAGCGCCACCTACGGCGAACTGAGCGCCGATGCTGCGACATTGAGCGCGCCCGAGTCCGTCACGCTGAAATCGCCGGAAGCCTTCACGATTATTGGTCGCAACGTGCCGCGCGTCGATCGGGTCGAGAAAAGCAGTGGCGCGGCGAAATTCGGTATGGATGTCCGTTTGCCCGATATGCTCACGGCGAGCATTGCGCATGCGCCCGTGTTCGGTGCAAAACTGAAATCGTTTGATGCGAGCACTGCGAAATCGATGGCAGGCGTACGCGCGGTCGTCGAAATCCCGACCGGCGTCGCGGTCGTCGCCGAGACGTTCTGGCAGGCGAAGAAAGCAAAGGACGCGCTCGTGATCGAATGGGACGAGGGCGACTTTGCATCGATCTCCTCGGAAGATCTGTGGCGACAATATGGTGAACTCGCTGATAGCCGGGGCCCTGCTTTCGAACGGCGCGGCGAACTTGATTTCGGCGCGAGCGCATCGACCGTCGAAGGCGAATTCCGGTTTCCGTTTCTCGCGCACGCACCGATGGAACCGCTGAACGCGACAGTGCAGTTAAGCGGCGACCATTGTGAGATCTGGTCGGGAACACAGTTTCAGGGAATTGATGTCGGCAATATTGAAAAACTTGCCGGCGTGCCGGCGGCAAACATCACGATCAATGTGCAATGGCTCGGCGGTAGCTTCGGCCGTCGCGCCGCGCCGCAGGCGGACTTTCTCGTCGAGGCCGTGCAAATCGCGAAAGCCTCCGGCCTGTCGAATCCGATCAAGCTGATCTGGCAACGTGAGGACGACATCCAGGGTGGTTTTTACCGACCGATGGTCCTGCATCGATACCAGATCGGACTCGACGCCGAAGGCCTGCCCCGGAACTGGGCGCACCAGGTTGTCGGCGCGTCAATTTCTACCGGCACGGCGTTCGAATCGGCATTTATGGTGGATGGGCTCGATACGCTGTCGACCGAGGGTCTGCGCCACACGAAGTACCACGTCGACAACGTCGAATTCACGCTCCAAACCCCGAAGCACCCGGTTGAAGTGCTATGGCTGCGCTCGGAAGCGGATTCGCATACGGGGCCGGCCGTTGAAACGATCATGAATCGTCTTGCCAGGCACGCGGGCGCTGATCCGATCGCCTACCGCCGGCAACTGCTGGCCGGTAACGCGGAGGCACACCGCATTGTCGGCGTACTCGACGCCCTCGAGCAGGCGTCCGGATGGCGTACCCTGCCACCGGCGAACGTATTTCGCGGGCTCGCGGTGCATCCGTCGTTCGGATCGGTTGCCGGCTACGTCGTCGAACTGAAAAAAACCGGACAGCAACTTGCGTTTCATAAAGTTACCGCCGCGATGGATTGCGGCCGCGTCATCAATGCGGACAGCGTTAAAGCGCAGATCTACAGCGCGGTCGCATTCGCCCTGTCGACGGTCTTCGGACAAAAGATCGAGATCGATCGGGGACGAGCGGTGCAAAGCAATTTTCACGACTATCCTGTCGCCGGCATGCACGATGTACCCGATGTCGATGTCGTACTTGTCGACAACGGGCTGGACTATCCAACCGGTGTCGGTGAAGTCGGCGTGCCGCCGTTTATTCCGGCGCTGACCGAGGCGGTGTTCGCGGCTACCGGCGAGGAAGTGAATCGATTCCCCATGTCACTGGACGGTTACACGTTTCAGCGCGCTTAGAGCGTTTTTGGGCCGGGCTGCGTTTTCACTCGCTAATCGAGCCTACCGGTGAGCGCGTGCCGACGATCGCGATACGCCACTGCGTCTACAACATTTGGGAAGCGGTTGGTCCGCGAGTTAATAAACTGCCGATAGCTCCCGTCTCTAGCGCAGAGGCGGTGAAGAGGTCGTCGGTCAGCTAGTCAATGCCGCCGCAAGTACACCGGGCCAGAACCAGCACAAACGCTTCGAAGGTTGGCGAAATAATTGGGCCAGGTTGTATAAAGTGAAGACTTGACCCCATTTAATGGGAGATTGGTGATGGAATTTGCGCTCTCCGAACAGCAGCGTACGCTACAACAACAGTGCCGGGAACTCGCGCTCAGGTTTTCAGAGAACGCAGCCCAACACGATCGAGAAGCATCTGCGCCAACGGAAAATTACGCCGCGCTGCGGGACGCCGGGCTATACGGATTACTCATTCCCGAAACCTTCGGTGGACTCGGCGCCGGTTTATTAGGCCACACCATTGCCATGGAGGAACTGGCGCAGGGCTGCGCATCCACCGCGCTGAGTTTCAATATGCATTGTGTGGCGACCTACACGTTGACTGCTGCCGGTGCGTTTTCGGCGGAGATCTGTGAACGTGTGTCGAAGATGGTGATCGGTGAACAACGTTTAATGGCGAACCTCATCTCGGAGGCCGGCACCACGAATCTTCTATATTCCACCCGCGCGAGTTCGACCCAGGCATCTAAAGTTGATGGCGGCTACGTGATAAACGGCCGTAAAGCATTTGCGTCCATGATGTCTTCGGCCGATGTCGCGCTTGTTTGTGTACATCCGGCACACATCGATAATCCCGAATCCGTGATCATGGTTATTGTCGACACCAATGCTCCTGGTCTGACTATCGAACCGGTGTGGGATACGCTTGGGATGCGCGCGACCCGCAGCGACAATGTCCTTCTCGAAGATTGTTTTGTTGCCGACGCATTCGCGTTAGACGAACTCATCGTACCGAGCATCGGTGAATTTTTGTCGACACACGAATCGTTGATTAATTTACCGTACACCGCAGTTTATCTGGGAGTAGGACTGGCAGCACTTCGCGCAATCAACGCCGTCGTCAGTGAGCGCAAACCGAAAGGTTATGATCAGCCGTTAGCGTATCACCCGGATATCCGCCGGCGCATCGGCAAGATGAGCGCGGAGCTTGAAGGCAGTCGCTGGGCGTTGCGTTATGCAGCCTGGGTGGCGGATACCGAAGGGCAAACCCCTGCGGCGCAATCAGCAATGTTCAAGGCTAAATACCTGGTCGGTGAAGCGGTCGCTGGTGCCACGCGTTCCGCGCTCGAGATGGCCGGCGCACACGGTTTGTTCAAGGGTAACGACATCGAGCGTTTGTTTCGGGATGGCGCCACGGCGTCGATCATGCAACCGAGTTCGGATGTCTGTCTGGGACAAATAAGCCAGGCGGAATTGTCCCTCGATCGTGCGGAGGTCGTTCCGCCGTTACGGCCGTCGCGAAGCGGTGGTTAGGGCGAGACGCTTCAAGTGCTCGTCACACGACGAAATAGAGAAGCCCGCATGAAGGGACCATTTGGTGATTCCGGAGAAAGTTCACGTATTTCGAACCGACCCCGCCACCTGTTGCAGTTAAGTAAACTGTCCCCGTAATTCCCGTAGTTTCCAGCAGTTTTTCGTTGGGCAGGTGATCATTTGCCTGCCTGTCGTAGCCTAACGGTATGAATACACTGCGATATTTTTGCCACAAAATATGATCGATTGTTTCTGTTCGGATTGTTGTTTTTGTCAGTCAGTAGTGTCCATTGTCAAATACCTTGAGACCAGATTGGGTTGTCGTTAACGCAGACACGGGCTCATCCGGCTCCTGTGTCATTTAAGTTCGAGCAGCCGATTTCGCATGCTGCATCCGTCGTTCGGTCTGGACAGAACCGTTCAGTCTAATCCTTCGCCCCTTCGTGCTCTCATCAAGAGGCCCGCCCCTGACAACAGCAGCAACAATGCCGGCGGAACGGGCACGAGTGCCGGTGTCGGACCGACCCGCTCTGGAGCCGTTGCGGCGGCCGGCCCGGAGTCAAAGCTGCTCACGATGTCCGCCGTTACTTCGCTCAACCCCGCGGTCAGGCCGACCACGAACAAGATGTCGGGGTCGAACTTCTGCGCCTCGTACGCTTTGAAACCGCTCGGCGAGCTGCTGCTCCAGCGCGCCGGGGCGTAGCCGGAATCACTACCGCCGAAAATGACCTCGCCGAAACCGAGTTCGGTTGTGCCGTCGAACACCCCGTTGCTCACGGCAACCTCGTCGTCCGGGTTTAAATTCGTGATCTCCAGCCCGTTGATCACCTCGCCAGTGCCGACCCCCAGGTGTGACAGGTCGTACACCGTCGGCGTGGCATAATCAGAGGGGCCGGTCGCGTTGAAAATTTCGTAATACCACGGGGTCCAGGCACCGATGGTCGCATTGTGCACACGAATAGCGTAGGCCTCGCTCGTCGCTTTCTCGAAAATCGCGAGGTCGTCGCCGTCGCCGTTCGCAAGGCCGAACCCGTCAGACCAGCGGGTAAAAATGATATCGCGATCGTTTTCATCGATGTCGCCCTGATTGGAAAGGGCAGAGATTTTCGGGTCGGCGCCCAGGGTGACGGAAGAGCCGGTATTACCAAATTTTTCCGTGCCGTCGTATTCGGGCTGAAACGTCGGAACGAGAAAGTACGTACCGAGTGAACGGCCCACTGCCGCGTCTACCGGGTCATTCGGCGGCTGCGGTACCCAGTCGTCCGAACCGCCGCTGAAAAGCGCAACGCCGTTCGGCGTCTCATAGCCGCCCGACGTGACCCAGGCCTGGCTAGTACCATTCGCCGGGTCGAACTCGACCCCGAACACACTGACCGCCGCCGCGGAAGCCGGTATGGCGAGTGCCCAGACCGACAGCAACAGTATCTGGTTCGTCACACGCATGGACATCTACCCCCGCCCTTGAAGCCGCTTGTTACGTTTCAACATAATGTTCGCCTCGTCAGTACACAGTATTTCTGACCGAACGGGGCCGTACCCGCAGGGCAGACTTTCCCCCTGTTTAAAGCAATTCTCATTCCAATGCTACGGGCTCAACTAATACAACGGCTTAGCCGCGCTCCGGCACTCGTGTTGTAAAGATCGTAATAAATAACGGGTGCCTCGACGTCCGGCGATGTAAAAATCATTGACAGATTCGTCGTCGCTGACTTTACCGACGGAGTTTTCGGGCCGTTCGGTCAGCGCCGCGCCGGCGCACGAGGGTTAAGGCATAGTGAGCGGGCGCCAATGCAGCAGGGAACGCGCGACCCGGGGCGATATCGGCGGAAACACAAGGTTGCTGCCGGAAAACCAAAACGCAATGCGGTCGTCCGCTACCCGGTGTAGCAGGCTGCTACCGGAGAACAGTTCATGGAACACATAAACGCAGACCAGATCTACGCCGAGTTCGCCAGGTGTTTCAACAGCGGCGATATCGAAGGCTTACTGGATTTGTACGAACCGGAAGCAGTATTCGTCCGTGGTCCGGGTGATCACGTGTCCGGGCGTGAGGCAATCCGCGACGGGTTACAGGCGTTCCTGGACACCGGCGGGCAGATTGCCTTCAGGACCCGGCACGCTGTGCAACACGACGATATCGCATTGTTGAGCAATGAATACACGCTGCAGGGTACCGATGCCGACGGTAAGCCGTTCACTCTGTCCGGTCAGACATCCGAAGTCCTGCGGCGTCAAGCGGATGGGCGTTGGCTGTATATCATTGATCATCCCGCCGGCGCGGACGATTGAGACCGTTTCGTTCTTGTCCTGCGCGTTCTTAATGACGCGTTCCGTTCGATTCATGCCGTTCTCCCGCCTGAACGTTAATTCTGGACTGTCAAAATTCTTTACAAACTCGCGTGACGAAAGCCGGCCTTTTTCTCAAATAATTTACACTCGCGCAGACCAGGGCCCTTAACTTCTTGATTTCGCGCCTGGCTGAGCATGGAACGCAATTTGCACCTGCAGTACGATAACTTGCCGGCCCGGACTATACGGTCTCGCCGGTTGCGGGCCGGGTCTCGCCGCTACCAATACAAATCCGGTCGACGTCCACCAATCAGGTTAAACACAATGACAGGCGGAAATTGAAAAACGTGGAATTTAAAACGATCTGCGCCGCGGCGCTGGTGGCTTCGTGCCTTCTCGTTGAAACCGTTCACGCAGCAGGCATCGTCTGGCAGGACGCGGCCGGGAATCCGGTAACAGCGCCGACCGCCCTGGACCCGTCACAGAATCCGATTTATTTCACGGAAAACGTGATTCCCGGTGGCGGCTACTACGACGTCACGAACAATACGGCCAGTTACCGCTTGTTTGCGTTCGGTATCTCCAATGTGGGCGGCAGCCTGGCCTGGATGGGGGACGGACCCGCTGACTTTGGAGATGATTTTGATTGTGGAGGGTCCCTGGGTTGCTACGAATCGCTGAATTTAGCCGCAGACAACTGGGGCCTGGTGGAAATTGATTTTGACGCCAATACCGGCGCGGAGATATTTGGTGACATCACGAATGTCCTCGATGCTGGCGAGACGGCGCTCAATTTTTATCGGGCAGGCGACGGCGATCTCGGACCAGGACAGGCGTGGGATAATTTCCTGTGGCAATTCACCCCACCCGCCTCGCAGATGTTCGTCGTCCTCGACGGTTCCGATGGTTACATTTACGGCTCCGGGATATTGCCTTCGGCGATTCCGCTTCCCGCTGGCGTCTGGCTGTTAGGCTCGGGCATTGCCGCTCTGATGCTCAGGCGTCGGGTCGCTTAGATCCCGTTGCAACCGCAGTTCGTAACCCGCCGGGGATAATCAAACCCCGAAATACTGCTCGATCCGATCGAACGCCAGGTTGATCTGATCGTCAGCGACGCAATAGGCCATGCGGACGTGGCCAGCACCGCCCGGGCCGAATGCGCTGCCGGGGGTAACGGTCACGTGAGCCTCGCTCAGCAACGACAGTGCGAATTCGCGATCGTTACGACACCCCGTGACAATCCGTGGAAACACGTAATAGGCGCCTTCCGGCCGCTGATACCGAAACACGTGCGGGACCCGGTCGAGGCGCTCGCAGATCAATTCCCGCCGGCCGGCCAGAATCTTCGAGAACTCACTGATATGCGCGTCGGAACCGGACAGGGCGGCAATCCCCGCAAGCTGGGAAATCCGGGGCGTACAGATCACGTTCGCATCGTGCACCTTCAGTAGTCCGGCTCGAAGCCAGTCGGGCAGGATGGTGTAGCCGAGGCGCCAGCCGCTCATCGCAAAACACTTCGAGAACGTGAACAGATAAACGAGCCGTTCCCGCAGTGCCGCCACGCTCGCGAGATTGAAATACCGTTCCTCGCGGTCGTCGTAAATGAACTCGGAGTAGGGATCGTCGATCACGACTACGAGTTCATGCCGTTCGATAATGTCCGCGATCCCAAGCAGGTCGGCGCGTTCGAACAGCGTGCCGGTCGGGTTGCACGGATTGACAAGTACGAGAGCTTTCGTGCGCGGTGTGATCAATGCTTCGAGTCGGTTCACGTCGAGACGCCAGCCGGTCGCTTCCTCGAGCGGCCAGGTCACTACGCGACCACCCGCGAGGTGGATCTGCTCGAAGTGGGAGGCGAAACCGGGGTCGGTCAGGATAACCTCGTCGCCGGGATCGAGCAGCGTGCGGAACACGCAGTGAATGCCCTGCATGTTGCCCGAAGAAATGAAGACATTCGCATCCGCATCGACCTCGATGCCCGTTTTCGCCTGATGTCGTTGCGCGACAAGCTGACGTAATTCGGCGAGGCCGTTCGGCAGCGCGTACTTACCGACGTCCGGGTCGTACTCGAGGGCCTGTATCGCGGCTTCGCGAATATGCGCCGGGGTGCGGAATGACGGGAGTCCCCAGGCGAGCGAAGCCGCACCCGATACGCGCGCCCCGAGCATGGCCATTTCCTTGATCGCGGACAGCTGCGCCGCCGCAACCGCTTTCGACATGAGGGCAGGCGGATTGTCGATCGGTTCGTGCAAGGGGATTCAGCCTTGCGTGCGGCGTTCGAGATAGTCGACGGCACGCTTCAGCGACGCTATCTGATCGAGATCAGATTCAGGGATGTCGATTCCGATACGTTCGTGCAGGGCGGTCACGATGTTGAGAATGTCCATCGAGTCGAGGTCGAATTCCTCGCGCATGTCGTTGTCGGGATCGAAACCGTCCGCGACGGCGCCGGGCGCGACCTGGTCGATTGCATCGATGAGGGCCTGTCTGATGGCATCCCGGTCCATTCTTCCTCCTTATAGTTGTTCCGGCGCCGCGAGTCGATCGCCGATTGCCCTGAGCAAAAGTGCGCCGCGGTGGCCGTCGCTGACCCGATGGTCGGCCGCGAGTGTAATAGTGATTACGGATCGCGCGACGATGGTGCCGTCTTCACCGACCCAGGGCCGTTCCACGACGCGGCCGAAACCGATGCACGCGACCTGCGGGGGATAAATGACGCCGTAGAGTTCTTCGACCCCACGGTCGCCGAGACTCGACACGGTTACCGTCGGGTCGCTGAGTTCCGATGCACGAAAACGACCGGCGCGGACGCGCTGTACGAGATCGCGCAAGCGGGTCATCAGTTCCGGTAAAGGCGTCCGATCCGCATCATGCAGCGCCGGCGCGACGAGCCCGCCTCCGCGAATGGAAATCGCCGTACCGACGTGCACGCGCTCACTCGCTCGAAATTCCTCGTCCGCGTAAAACCCGTTGAATTCAGAGTGCTTCAGCAGCGCAAGCGCCGTTGCCTTGATCACGAGTGCACCGAGCAGTATTCGATCCGCGGGCTCACGGTCGGCGTTCGTTCGCTGCAACCAGGCGATCGACGCGTCTGCATCGACGGTGTGTTTGAGGTAGTAGTGCGGGATCTCGCGTTTCGAACGTGCCATCGTTTGAGCAATTGCGCGTCGCATGGCGGCCGGGTCAATCCCGCGCCGGTCTGCGCCCCGGGTCGGTGCCTGTGGTCGGGCTGCCATGGCACGTTCGACATCCGCGAGAACGATCGCGTCTTGCGGGCCGGTACCGTTCAGGCTCGCCAGGTCGATGCGTTCAGCGGCAGCCAGACGGCGCGCGGCCGGCGACGCTCTGCGATTGGCAACAGGCTGGACCGGGGCGGGTTTTTGTTTCACCGCCGGTGCGGGTGGCGCGGGACTTGCTGCTTTGGGTGCCGCTGCGGCTGGCGTTGTCTGAACAACGTCCGGTTCGGCCGTCGCACCTGCCGTGCGGATTTCCGCGAGCGGTCCGCCGACCGCTATGTCGTCGCCGATGGCCGCGATTGTCCGCTCGAGGATGCCGTTGTCGAACACTTCGATTTCGATCGCGCCCTTGTCCGTTTCCACGACGGCAAGAATGTCGCCGCGTTTCACCTCGCTGCCCGGTTGCACGAGCCATTCGACGAGAATTGCGCCCTCCATATCGGAACCGAGGCTCGGCATGCGGAACGTGCTCACGCGTGCGACCCCAATACGGACTGCGCGGCAGCGACGATGGCTTCCGGTTGCGGCAAACTTGCCTGTTCGAGATGGCGCGGATAGGGGATCGGAACCTCCGCGCTGCACACGCGGGCTATCGGCGCATCGAGACTCCAGAATGCCTGCTCGATGATCCGTGCGCTGATTTCTGCCGCGAGGCTGCCGCTGCGCCAGCCTTCGTCGACAATCACGGCGCGGCGGGTTTTGCCGACGGAATTCATGATCGTTGCGTCATCGAGCGGGCGCAAACAGCGGAGATCGATCACGTCGGCCTCGATCCCCTGCGCTGCGAGCGTGTTCGCTGCTTCGAGCGTTTTCACGAGCGATCCGCCATAGGTGATTAACGACACATCGCTGCCCGTGCGTCGCACCGCCGCGCCCTCGAGTGCGACGGTCCCGGCGTCGTCGGCGAGTTCGCCGCGCACGTTATACAGCATGACGTGTTCGAACAGCAGTACGGGGTCCGGGTCCTGCAATGCAGACCACAACATGCCGCGCGCATCCGCAAGCGTCGCGGGTGCGACGATCTTGAGACCGGGAATGTGCGCATACCAGCCTTCGAGGCTGTGCGAGTGCTGCGCGGCGAGTTGTTTGCCGGCGCCGGTTGCCATGCGAATGACGAGTGGCACGCCGAACTGGCCGCCAGACATGTGCCGGATCGTCGCCGCGGTGTTGAGGATCTGGTCGAGCGCAAGCAGGCTGAAATTGACCGTCATCAGTTCGACGATCGGGCGCATACCGCCCATGGCCGCACCGATCCCGGCGCCGGTGAAGCCGGATTCCGAGAGTGGTGTATCGCGAATGCGCTCCGGCCCGAATTCCTCGAGCAGACCCTTGCTCACCGCGTAGCAGCCGCCGTACGCACCGACGTCTTCACCCATGAGGAAGACGCGCTCATCCCGGATGAGTGCGTCGCGCAATGCTGCGCGGACGGCTTCGCGATACGACAAGGTACTCAACGCCCGGGCTCCGCGTAGACATGCGTCAGCAGCTCGGACTCGGGCTCGAACGCTGCGTTCTCTGCCGCCGCGACGGCGTCCGCAATTTCTGCCTGCACCCGGGTTTCTATTGCTTCGATGTCGGCGGGCAGGAGCACGCCCGTGTCGGCGAGCCACTGTTGAAAACGCGCAATCGGGCCACGCTCGCGCCACTCGGCGACTTCGGTTTTATCCCGGTAAAGCTCTGCATCGAACATGGAGTGCGGGCGGAAACGGTAGGTCCTGCATTCGAGTAGCGCGGGCCCGCCGCCCTCACGAATAAACGCGAGCGAGCGCCTCGCCGCCACTTCAACCGCCACGACGTCCATGCCATCGACGGTCTCGGCCGGCACGTTGTAAGCGGCCGCCTTCGCGGCAATGTCGGCTTGAGATTCCGATCGTGCGAGCGCAGTGCCCATTGCATACCCGTTGTTTTCGCACACGAACAACACGGGCAGTTGCCACAATTCTGCGAGGTTCATGCTTTCGTGGAACTCCCCTTCGGCAACCGCGCCTTCGCCGAAGAAACACACCGCGACAGCGGAGGACGTAGCATCGCCGGTCCGCATCTTCATCGCGAGTGCGAGTCCCGTGGCGAGTGGCAGCCCGCCACCGACGATCGCGTTGCCGCCATAAAAATTCGTTTCCGCGTCAAACAAATGCATCGAGCCGCCGCGACCCCCGCTGCAGCCCGACTCCTTGCCGTACATCTCTGCCATTACCGCGGCCATCGGCACGCCGCGAACGAGGGCGTGCCCATGTTCACGATACGTGGCGACGATGCTGTCGTGCGGTTCGAGGTTCGAGATCACACCGGTCGCAACGGCTTCCTCGCCGTCGTACAGGTGCAGGAATCCGCGGATTTTTTCCTGCGTATAGAGTTCCGCGCACTTGTCTTCGAATCGACGGATCCGAATCATGTGTTCGAGCAGTCTCAGCGTATGCTCGCGGTCGAGTCGGAGTTTGCCGTGATCAGTTGTCACTGTGAGTCGCTCTCGAGTGTGGAAGTGTCGCCCTCGGGCAAACCGAGTTCGCGCGCTTTCAGCAGGCGGCGCATGATCTTGCCACTGCGCGTTTTCGGTAACGTGTCCTTGAATTCGATCCGGCGCGGCGCGACGGCGGGGCCGAGCTGTTTGCGCGTATGCGCGAGCAGTTCGCGGCGTAGCGTCTCGTCCGGTGTATAGCCATCGTGCAGCGCAACGTAGGCGGCAACGATTTCTCCTGCGGTCTCGTCCGGCAGTCCGACGACACCCGCCTCGGCCACCGCGTCATGTTCGACGAGTGAACTCTCGACCTCGAACGGGCTGATCAGATGGCCGGCGGATTTGATCACATCGTCGCCGCGGCCGACGAACCAGAAATAACCGTCGGCATCGCGCTTCACGAGATCCCCGGACAGGTACCAGCCGTTTTCGAAGGCACTGGCATAACGTTCGGGGTTGTTCAGGTAACCACGCATCATGGAGGGCCACCCGGTCCGCAATGCAAGTTCACCCGATTCGTTTGGCGTGTCGACGACGGCAGGCGTCGGATCGCGCCGGACGATCGCTGCTTCGATCCCGGGCAGGGCCTGACCCATCGAGCCCGGCCGGACGTCGAGATCCGCACGGTTCGCGATCATGATCGCGCCGGTTTCTGTTTGCCACCAGTTGTCGTGGAACGGTTTGCCGAATGCTTCGATACCCCAGCGCACGGCTTCCGGGTTCAGCGGTTCACCGACGCTCGCGAGATAGCGCAGGGCCGGGCACTGATATCCCCGCGCGAGTTCGGTGCCCGCTTTCATCAGCATGCGGATCGCCGTTGGTGCCGTGTACCAGACGTTCACGTCGTGGTCGCGGAGGATCCCGTACCAGCGTCGCGGATCGAATTCGTTCTCGTCGACGATCGAGGTTACGCCGTGGGTGAGCGGCGCGATGATGCCGTAACTCGTCCCCGTGACCCAGCCCGGATCGGCGGTGCACCAGTACACGTCGCCCGGGCGCAGATCGAGTGCCAGCGCCGCGCTGGCATGATGCGCAATCACGGCTTCATGCACGTGCATCACGCCTTTCGGCTTACCCGTCGTGCCGCTCGTGAAGTGCACGAGCGCAAGGTCGTCCGCGGCCGTTTGCGCGACCGGATAGTCCGGCGCGCCGTCGGCGACGAATGTGGCGTAATCGATCGTACCCTCGGGCGCGCTGTCCGGATCGGCATCGACAATGACGATGCAGCGGAGCGATTCGAGGTTTTCCCGCCAGGGAGCGACTTTGCGCCGGAACAGCGAGCGCGTCGTCAGCAGCACGTTCGCTTCGCCGATACTCATGCGTGAACGCACCGGCTCCGGTCCGAAGGCTGCGAACAACGGCGTGTAAACGGCGCCGAGGCGCAGCGCGCCAAGTACGCTGAAATACAGCTCCGGCACGCGTCCCAGCAATGACATCACCCGGCTGCCCGACCCGAAACCGTGGGCCGCCATCGCACTCGCGAAACGTGCCGACTCACCGAGGAGTTCGGCATAGCTGATCGACCGTACCGCGCCCGACTTACCGAGCCATTTGATCGCGATGTGATCGCCGCGACCGTCTTCGACCACCCGATCGATTGCAGCGTCGGCAATATTGATCAGGCCGTCGCCTCGAGTCAGCAGCTTTCGCGAGCGTTCAAATGGTGATTCGTTCATCGGGGATCTCACCGCGAACCCTTATCAGGACTTCGAGTCGCCGGTAGTCCGAACCGAACCGAAGAAATGGCTTGCAATTGCGGCGCTGTCTTCGGTGATGAGGTTTTTCGCGATTGTCTGATCAATCGCGTCTTGTACCCGCTTGTCCAGATGCTTGCGCAACAAGCCGAGAAACGCCGGCGGTGCACTAATATCCAGGTGGTCGAACTTGTGCGCGTCGAGGCCCGTTTTGAGTCGCTCTGCGATATCGCGTGCGAATAACGACGCTTCGTGTTCGTGCGGCGAAACCGACCTGGACATGGCATGCCTGCCGGCACCGGCGCTGTCGAACGTGCGTCCGCCACGGTCAGTATTCAAATCCCGGTCGCTCGCCCGGCTCTCGGGATGAACGAGCGATACGATTTCTTCAATCTCGCGGGTTTTTCTGACGACTTCGAAGATCCGCGCGCGCGCACTGTCTGCCACGACCACCCATCGCTTCTTCATGGTATCCAGAACTCCTGTGTTTGCTTCCGCCAATAGAACACGGCCGGAGCAAGTGGGGCTTGATCCCGATCAGTCTGGCGACGCGCCGCCTGGTTCGGGGAGGGGGTACGAGGGATAGGATTATTACGCCCGTCCGCCCTTCGGGGCGCCTGCGGTACGCTACGGCGTACAAATTGCTTGATCGCAATTTGTCGAACCGAGGGGTTCTCGTCGAGTCCTCGTCCCACAACAAAATAAAAAAAGCCCCGCGAAGGGGCTTTTTTTTATTTGGCTGGGGGAGAGGGATTCGAACCCCCGCTGGCGGAGTCAGAGTCCGCAGTCCTACCACTAGACGATCCCCCAAAACTGGATCGGTTTTGACGGCTATTGTAGCGCGTCTCCGCTCGGCTCTTCGCTGGTCGGAACCGTGCGGGATAGATTCACAAACGAAGTGTCGTTTGCTCACCCCTTCGGGGCGCACTGCGTGCGTCCCAATTGCTTGATCGCAATTGGTCGAACCCCCGCTGGTGGAGTCTTAAGTCCGCAGTCCTACCACTAGACGATCCCCCAAAACTGGATCGGTTTTGACGGCTATTGTAGCGCGTCTCCGCTCGGCTCTTCGCTGGTCGGAACCGTGCGGGATAGATTCACAAACGAAGTGTCGTTTGCTCACCCTTTCGGGGCGCACTGCGTGCGTCCCAATTGCTTGATCGCAATTGGTCGAACCCCCGCTGGCGGAGTCTTAAGTCCGCAGTCCTACCACTAGACGATCCCCCAAAACTGGATCTGTTTCGGCCGCCATTGTAACGCGTCTGCACTCGGCACGAAGCCGATCGGGCAGTTCTTCCGCCGAGCGGCTCCCGCGATGACTACGAGCACTACCTCATGGCTGCCACGGCAACGTCTCAGGCAGCGCGGAGTCTAAAGCAGAATCGTCCGCGCGGAAAGCATCGAAACGTCAGTTCCAGGGACAATACTTGTGGTCATATTGTTCCAGCAGTTCCTCGAGTTCAGCGGAAATCTGTAGCGTTTCGTTGATCAGGCGATCCGACTGCCTGTGTTCGATCATGTTCAGTTGTCCGGCGATGTACAGTCGGGTCCGGAGCGCTGCACAGGTGCCGCGCGCGGATGACAGCAGCGCATGTCCGTCGTGGCGTGATTTCAGCTCGTAGCCCTGGGCGATCTCGGCGGCGACGTCGATCGATGTCCGCGTGATCTCTTCGCGTATCACCGCATTACTGCAGGGCGCTAGCGTGTGGTGGGTTTGGATGGCGAGTTCGCAGGCGTGATTCCAGACCTGCACGGCGCTCGGTGTCTTCATCGGTACCTCCTTGTACGCAATGGGCGACATTGATGCAGCTTTGATGTTCGTGCCGACCCGCTGCCGCGGCCGGCACGTTAAAACTCAGCGCTTGCTGTACTGCGGACGCTTGCGGGCTTTATGCAGGCCGATCTTTTTGCGCTCGACTTCGCGCGCATCGCGCGTAACGAATCCGGCAACCCGAAGCGGGCGGCGGAGCGTTTCGTCGTAACTGATCAGTGCGCGCGTAATGCCGTGGCGAATGGCACCTGCCTGCCCCGAGATGCCGCCGCCTTTCACGGTTGCATTGATATCGAAGTCGGTGGCCATGCTCACTTTCTCGAGCGGTTGGCGCACGATCATGCGGGCGGTTTCGCGGCCGAAATAGACGTCGAGAGGACGCCCGTTGATAGTGATGTTGCCGGTGCCGCGCGTGATGAAGACGCGAGCTGCAGAGCTCTTGCGTCGGCCGATGCTGCTGTAGGTATCTGTTGCCATAATGATCTAGATGTCGAGAACTTGTGGTTGCTGCGAGGCGTGGCTGTGTTCGGGCCCCGCGTAGACTTTCAACTTGCGATACATCGCACGTCCCAGCGGGCCGCGGGGTAGCATGCCTTTCACGGCTTTGTTGATGGCGTCTTCCGGTGCCTTCTCCATCAGCTTGTCGAAACTGATCTGTTTCAGTCCACCCGGATAGCCGGAATGCCGGTAATAGATCTTGTCCGTTCGCTTGTTTCCCGTGACCCGTATTTTTTCGGCGTTGATTACGACGATGTAATCGCCCGTATCGAGATTGGGCGTATACTCGGGCTTGTGTTTTCCGCGCAGGCGGGTCGCGATCTCCGTCGCGAGGCGACCGAGCACTTTGTCCGTCGCGTCAACGACGTACCAATCGCGTTTAATCTCGTTCGCGGAGGCGGTGTAGGTAGTCATGCTGTTAGAAGGGCTTGAAAAAAGAGGCGCAATGGTACGGACAGGCTGCGGCCGTGTCAACGTCAAATGGGCCCGTAGGCGCTTGATTCTCACCGGAAATCGGGAGAAATCGTCGCCGTGAATTCCTTCGTCGATGGCCGCGCCGAGCGTCCCCTGGACCGGCTGATAGGCCGGGTCGATCAGTTCGTACGCGCCATCGCGCCGCCGGAGGCGGCCACGGGCCGACCATCACCCGCCGCAGATCTTCCGGATCCGGCACTCGAACCGGCTGAGCGGCGCCACTCCGCGGGCCTCATGCGGGTCAATCATACCGGTGAAGTGTGCGCCCAGGCGCTGTATCTCGGCCAGGCTCTCGTTGCCCGCGATCCTGCGCTGACAGCTGCGCTGGAGCAGGCCGCGGCCGAGGAAGCCGATCATCTTCTGTGGTGTGCCGAGCGTCTTGCAGAACTGAACAGCCATCCGAGCCTGCTCAACCCCGTCTGGTTCGCCGGTTCGGTCGCCATTGCCGTTGCGGCGGCAGCGGTCAGCGATGCGGTGAGTCTTGGTTTTGTCGAGGAGACGGAGCGCCAGGTCTGCGCCCATCTCGACGGTCATCTCGAGCAACTCAGCGAATCCGATATCCGCTCGCGGGCGATCGTCGCCGTCATGCGCGCCGACGAAGCGCGACATGCCGATAATGCGCGCGCCGCAGGCGCCGCGGACCTGCCCGGCGCGGTAAAGCGACTCATGACGCTCGAGGCCCGCGTTATGACGACGCTCGCCTATTGGGTCTGAACCCGGTCCCATCCGCGCGCCCGGGATTGATTCGCCCCGGCCCCGACCCCATATATCCGGTTAATCAGGGTCCGTTTGCGGGTTGATCGGCGTTATCGCGCCGATGCTGCCGCTGTCGGGCCTGTCGGATTCGAGGGTCAGCCGGTTGATGAAATTCAAGGACTACTACGAGGTGCTCGGGGTCGCGCGCGATGCGTCGACCAGCGACATCAAGCGTGCCTATCGCAAACTCGCCCGACGCTTTCATCCGGACGTCAGCGATGAGGCGAACGCCGAAGAGCGATTCAAGCAAATAAACGAGGCCTACGAGGCGTTGAAAGATCCGCAGCGGCGGCAGGCCTACGATCGCTTCGGGTCGAATTTCCGCGCCGGCGAAGATTTCGAACCGCCGCCGGGGTGGTCGGCAGCCCGTGACTCCTATCATTTCGATGCCAACGGCGCCAGGCCGGGCGATTTCGGTGAGTTTTTTGAGGCGATATTCGGCAGCGCCGCCGGCGGCGAAGCGGGTGGCACGCATCGGCGATTTCGCATGCGTGGCAGCGACCAGCATACGGTTGTGACGGTCAGTCTCGAAGACGCGTTCGCAGGCCGCGAACAGGTTGTCGAACTGGATGGTGATTGTGCGCCGAAGCGACGCCTCAAATTCCAGTTACCGCGCGGGGTTACGGAAGGTCAGCAAATCCGCCTGGCCGGCCAGGGCATGATGGGGCACGGCGGCGAAGCGGCCGGCGACCTGTATCTCCAGATTCGGTTTGCGCCAAATCGCCGATTTTCGGCCGACAGCAGGAACATTCACATCGTCCTGCCGGTCACGCCGTGGGAAGCGGCACTTGGCGCGAAACTGAGCGTGCCAACGCTCGGCGGAGACGTTAACCTGACGCTAAAACCCGGTGTTCAGTCGGGGCAGAAACTGCGCCTTGCCGGTCGCGGGCTTCCCGGTAGTCCCCCGGGCGACCAGATCGTCGAGTTATTGATCAGGATGCCGCCCGTGGATACCGACGAAAAGCGGGCGCTGTTCGAAACGATGCGTGAAACCATGGCATTCGATCCTCGCGACGAGTGAACGTGTCACCGCCGCGTCGCCGCGTGCAGGTACCCAGAAGAGACTAAGCAGATGAGATGTATTTCCGTGCGGTTTGTTGCGGCGCTCACAACCATTGTCGCGGCGCTGGCAGTTGTGCCGCTGGCTAACGGTGTCCTGCCGTCGGTGAGTGATGGCGGGGCCCTGCCGTCGCTGGCACCGATGCTCGACGAGGTTACCCCGGCGGTCGTTAACATCGCGACCCGCGGCAGCGTCGAGATGCGCATGAATCCGTTGTTCAACGATCCGTTTTTCAGGCGTTTTTTCAACGTTCCCGATCAGCCGCGTCAACGCAAGACACAAAGCCTCGGGTCGGGTGTGATCATTGACGCGAAACGCGGCCTCGTCGTGACGAATAACCATGTGATCGCGAACGCTGATCAAATCACCGTGAAACTTCGCGACGGGCGGAACCTGACGGCGAAGCTCGTCGGTTCCGATCCCGATACCGATGTTGCCGTGGTGAAAATTCCGGCGGAGCGATTGACGGCCGTGAAACTCGCCGATTCCGACCGGCTTCGCGTCGGCGATTACGTCGTCGCAATTGGCAATCCCTTCGGACTCGGGCAGACCGTGACCTCCGGTATTATCAGCGCGCTGGCCCGCAGCGGTCTCGGTATCACCGGTTATGACGATCTGATCCAGACCGACGCATCGATCAATCCGGGCAATTCCGGCGGTGCGCTGGTTAATCTTCGGGGCGAACTTGTCGGCATTAACACGGCGATCTTTTCGCAGTCCGGCGGCAATATCGGCATCGGATTCGCAATACCAACAAACATGGTCCGGAAGGTCACAGAGCAACTCGTCAATCACGGCGAAGTTCGTCGCGGTTTCCTCGGCGCGCAATTACAGGACCTCGACCCGGATCTCGCCGAAGCATTCGGCCTCAAAGCACGCAAGGGCGCGGTACTCGTCAATATCGTCAGCGACTCGCCCGCGGCACAAGCCGGCCTCCAGCCCGGCGACGTCGTCGTCGAGGTGAACGGCAAACCGGTAGAGAACGCCGCCTATCTGCGCAACCGGGTCGGCCTTACCCGAATTGGCGAGCCGGTGAAGCTGACCTTCATCCGCGAAGGCAAACGCCGCAGCGTGACGGTCAAGGTGGCAGAGCGGGAAACCGCGGCCGGGCCAATGGACCTGCGTAACGAGCGCCTGGCCGGCGCCACTTTCGGCGATATTCCCGAGCAATCGCCGGCCTACGGCCGCATCCCCGGGGTGATGGTATTTGAAGTAAGTCAGGGCTCGCGCGTCGCCGCCGCGGGGCTCCGCCAGGGCGACATCATCAGTTCCGTGAACCGCGTTCCGACGCGCAACCTCGAAGAATTTCTCAGTGTCGTCAATCGTCTCGATGGACAGATGTTGCTGCGCGTGCGGCGCGGCAATCAGGCTGCGTTTATGGTGATCAAATAATCGGGCCGTTCAGAAATCCGTGACCCGGACGCCGGGCGGCGGGGTGTTACGCACGGCGTCGGCGAGTACGGCAATCGCCTCCGGGCGAGGGAAACTGCGTCGATAGGCGAGCACGATCACCCGGGCCGGCGCCGGTTCGACGAATGGCCGGATTTCCAGCAGTTCCGACAAGCTGCTGTCGGGTTGGGCCGATGTCACGGGCAGCAGCGTGATACCGGCGCCCGCGGCCGTCATTTGCCGGATCGTCTCGATCGAGCTGCCTTCGAGGGTCTGCTGAATTTCCGTACCGTCCCCGCCCGTACCGGCGGCGCATGCGGGACAAAATTCCATCACCTGGTCGCGAAAGCAGTTGCGCGCTCCGAGCAGCAATATTGTTTCGTCGTTCAGGTCCGTGCTGGTCAGTTGTTGCTTACCGGCAAGATCATGTCCGCGTGGCAACGCCACCACGAACGGCTCTCCGTAGAGCGATCGCGTGACGATTCCCGATTCCGCAAACGGTAACGAGACGATGGCGGCATCGATGTCTCCGTTTTTCAGTTGTTGCGTCAGTCGGTCGGTGAAATTTTCCGTCAGTCGCAACTGCATGCGCGGCGCCGCCGCCTTCAGGCCTGGCAACAGATGTGGAATGAGATAAGCCCCGACCGTGTAGATGACGCCGAGTTTCAGCGGGGCGGCCAACTGGTCCTGGTCGGTGGCCGCGAGAGTTTTGATACGCTCCGCTTCTTCGAGTACGCGGCGCGACTGTTCGACGATTTTTGCGCCGATCGGGGTCACCGTCACGCTCGAACGGTTGCGTTCGAACAAGGTCACGCCGAGTTCTTCCTCGAGTTTGCGCACGGCGACGCTCAGGGTTGGTTGGCTGACAAAACAATCTTGTGCGGCCCGTCCGAAATGATTCAGGCGCGCGACGGCGGTGATGTAGCGAAGTTCGGTCAGGGTCACGACGATCCGGCAACTCGGCGGCGACACACGATCATAACAGAGGCGAATTCCCCGTCGGGGTTCGCCGCGGGCAGGTCAGGCCGTTGCGGTCCGTGCCGCGTCTTCCCAGTCGGCGCTGTCGCGTTCGGTCCGCTCGCGCGACAGGCGCTCGAGCAGTGCCACGTCGACGATGTCGTTCTCGCCGGCGTCGCCGCGGATGACATGAAAAGGCTGGTCTGGCTCGCCGATGCTGTCGACGACGAGCGCCGCGTTTGGAAAATGGTGATGACGGGTGAAAAAGTGTGTGGTAACCACAGTCGCGAGTCCCGCGTTTGTCGCGGCGAGGCATCCGTTCACCGTGTCTTCGAGCGCAACGGCGTGCGCGGGATCGAGTTCGAGTATTGCGAGCGCCGCTTCGTAGACCGCCGGCGACGGCTTTTTTTGACTGACCGTGTCGCAGGTCGCGATAGCCGAGAACCACGACATCCAGTCCTCGGGCAGGTTGCGGTCAAGCAGGGTCTTCAGATTCGAAAACGTCGAACTGGTCGCGATAGCAAGGGTCAGATCCGCTTCGCGCGCCTGACCGATGAGACGTTCGACGCCGGGGCGTAGCGGCACTTCGCCCGAGTTGAGCATCTCCGCATACAGGCGCGTTTTGACTTCGTGCAGGTCGCGGACGAAGTGCGAGAATTCTTCCTTGTGCGCGAAATTGTCGGCCAGGTCGGCCCCGTAATAGGTAATCCGTTCGCGCCCCCCGGAAATTGCGAGCAGCTCTTCGTAGAGTTTCGGCGACCAGTTCCAGTCGAGATCAAATTCCCTGAACGCCCGGTTAAAGGCCTGCCGATGGACGTCTTCGGTATCGGCAAGGGTGCCGTCGACGTCGAAAATGATGGCTTGCAGGTGTTTCATGATCGTGTATTTTTAACGGCTTATCGACGATATATAAGATATTAATATAGCTTTAATCGATAAGCTACTGAAAAATATAAAATTCGCAATCAGTCTTTTGTATCCGGTAAGGCCCCGGTTTCGGTCTCGTCGAGGTCCAGTTCAACCCGTTCGATTTTTTCGAAGCGATCCGAGATCTTCGCCGCCGAGGTACTGACCCGCCGAACATCTTCATTGGCCTGCGCGATATGTCGTGCGAGTTGTTCCATTCGTTCGCGAAATCTTTTGAAGTCTTTGCCAAGTAAACCCAGGTGTTCCTGAATGATGTCGACCTGCTCCCGCGTTGCCGCATCCTTTAACACGCTGCAGGCCGTGTTCAGGATTGCCCACAGTGTTGTCGGCGAGACGAGCCAGACATGCGCCACGTGCGCTTCGTCGACGAGTTCCGGGTGGTGTGCCTGAATTTCGGCGAATACGGCTTCGGCAGGAATAAACATGACGGCGCCGTCACCGGTCACCCCGGGGATAATATATCTAGCGGCAATGTCGCGAATATGTTTACGAATGTCCTGCTTGAACTGTCGCTCCGCGTGTCGTCTGTCGGTTTCCGAAATATCGTAATCGCTCAGTTTCCGGAACGATTCCAGCGGGAACTTCGAATCGACCGCGATTGTTCCTGTTGGTTCCGGCAAATACAGTACGCAGTCGGCAATCCGATCGTTTGGCAGCGTGTGTTGCAGGGAATAACTCGCTTCGGGCAGCACGTTTTGCACGAGCGCCGCGAGTTGTACTTCGCCGAACGCGCCGCGCGACCGTTTGTCTGCAAGAATATGCTGCAGGCTCACGACTTCGCCGGACAGGTCCGTGATTTTTTTTTGCGCCTCGTCGATGAGGGCAAGTCTGCGCAGTACATCGGCGAACGTCGATGTCGTTTTCTCGAATCCTTCGGCGAGCCGCCGGTCTACTTGTCCGCCGATTTCGCGCAGACGTTCGTCCGTCGTGCGGGTGAGACTTTCCACGCGCTGTCCGAGATCCGTCGCGTTGCGTAACAGCGACGCATTCAGTTGTTCGTGCAGCCTGTCAAATCCGGCCTGGAGATGCTCGCCGGACTGCTGCAATGCTTCGCCGTGGCGCCGCTCGGTGCCCTGTTCGGATTGACTGATACCGGCTTTCACCGTATCGCGCAATTGTGCGAGAGAGGCGATCAGACGGGTACGCTCCTCGCCGAGTTGTACCGTCATCGATTGCTTCGTATCGTCGATCCGATCGACGACGGTTTCCCGCAAGCGACTGGCGTCTTCGGCGACGAGTGCCTGCAACTGGCCGAGGCGTCGTTCAAGGACGTCTATCGTTGCCTGCTGGACCTGGATCGCCGCTGCGACGGTCCGCAGCTCCGCGCTGCTGCGTGACACGTCCGACGTGCGCCTCAGTACGATAGCCAGCAAGACCACTATAACGACGAAGCCGCCGAGCGCGAGTGCCCACGGCAACGCGGCGGGATCCGCGAACAATGGCATTAACGACCCGGACAAAGCGGGAATGCGCGAGCGCCGCGCACGCGGGATGAGGCGCTGCTCGCAGCCTCTTTTTCAGGCGCGATACCGCGTTGGGCCGGTTTAGCGTCGGGGTGGTTTTTCAAGGATAATGGCAATGGTTCGAGGCAGCGCGATTCTACTACGGGGATCCGGGACAGGTCGATCGATGCAATACACAGAAACCGTTGTCAGTGAGTCATTTTCGAGCGAAGTCGCTCTGCCGGAATCGGATCTCAACCTCGCGCGCGCCGGTTTGCTGTTCGCGCGTACGGAGTATCCCGATCTCGACTGCGGCTGGTATTTGAGCCAGCTCGATCTCATCGCCAGCGGGATTGGCTCGCGCACCCAGGACGGCGCGGATGTCGCGGCGCGTCTGGACACCATGAACGCCTACCTGTTTGGCGACCTCGGCTACAGCGGTAACGTCGAGGATTACTACGATCCTCGCAACAGCTATTTGAACGAAGTCATCGACCGGCGGGTCGGTTTGCCCATCACGTTATCGATCCTCTACCTCGAACTCGCGCAGCGCTTGGGCATACCTGCCCGCGGGATCTCGTTTCCCGGCCATTTTCTCGTCGGGGTGACGACCGAGGAGGGCGATATGATCGTTGATGCTTTCGATGCCGGGGCAAAACTCGACCGCCACACGTTCGTCGAACGTCTGCGTGAGCGCGCCGAATCGGAGACCTCCATCGAAGCGCTCGAGCATGCACTGAAGCCCGCCTCGAAGGTAGAAATCCTGCTCCGACAATTGCGCAATCTGAAGTCGATTTACGCTGAACGCGGTGATATTGAGAAATCCCTGAATATCATGAATCACATGCTGGCGACCCACCCGGATTTACTGCCGGAACTGCTCGAGCGGGCGGCGCTGTTCGACACCCTCGGGTACGCCCGGGGCGCCGCCGTGGATTACGAACGCGCGCTCGCGTTGCTTCCGGAGGGTTTTGATCGCGCGGACATTGACGAGCGCCTCGATCAGGCCAGGGCAAAGTCCGAACAACTCCACTAGATGCACGACCGCGACCCCAGGCGTAAACGCGGCCGCGGCGCCGGCAGCAATCCCGACGGCCGTTACCTCGATGCCAGGCGCGAGTCCTACGATGATGGCTGGTATCACGACGATGCCGACGCGCCACCACTGCGCACGACCGTCACCGAAGAACACCCGAAGCGCATTATCAATCCGAACCAGTCGCCGGACCTGCCGTTCGACCAGTCGATTAATCCTTATCGCGGATGCGAACATGGTTGCGTTTATTGTTACGCGCGTCCCGCCCACGCGTACGTCGATCTCTCCCCGGGACTCGATTTCGAAAGTCGTCTGTTCAGCAAACCGGACGCCGCCCGGTTGCTCAGACGTGAACTGGCCGGAAAGCGTTATCAGTGCAAGGTAATTTCACTCGGTGCCAATACCGATGCCTATCAACCGATAGAGCGACGTCTCGCGATCACGCGCTCGATCCTGGAAGTGTTCGCCGAATGCCGGCATCCCGTTACGATCGTCTCGAAATCCGCGCTGGTTGAACGCGATCTCGACCTGCTCGGACCCATGGCCGCCGACGGTCTCGTCGAGGTGTACATTTCAATCACGTCGCTGGACCGCGAACTGTCGCGTCGCATGGAACCGCGCGCGGCCGCGCCGCAACGCCGGCTCGAGACGGTGCGTAAACTCGCCGCAGCCGGTATCCCGACGGGGGTCATGTTTGCGCCGGTGATCCCGGCGCTGAACGACGAACACCTCGAGCGGGTCGTTGAAGCCGCGTCCGGGGCCGGCGCCGCTTTCGCGGGTTACGTGATGTTGCGCCTGCCGCGCGAGGTCAATCCGTTATTCAAGGAGTGGCTGGCCACGCATTACCCGCTGCGCGCCGAACGCATCATGAACCGGGTACGTGACGTGCGTGACGGCCGCGAGAACGACGCGCAATTTGGTCGCCGTTTAAAGGGGACGGGCGAGGTGGCGCAGTTGATCGGGCAACGATTTCGTCGTGCCTGCAATGTGCACGGACTGAACAAGTCGACGCATCAGCTCAATACACATCTGTTCGTCGCGCCGACGGCCGAGACGCCGCAAATGTCGCTATTCTAAGGGCGATTAACGATCCCTCGAGCGTTCGATAAGCAAAGGGGCGGCCCGCAGGCGCTACCGCTGGCGACCTGGCGCACTTACTCGCGGGAATTTGCGCCGGGCTCGTTTACCGCTAGCGGCGCAGAAAATAGATCCAGCGCCAGAAATTCAGCAACGCCGCGAGCGATGCGGCGACATACGTGAGCGCACACGCGGTCAGTATCCGCCGCGCGGCGGGTAGTTCGTCGTGCGGCACGTAACCGAGCGCCAGTATGGGTAAAGCGCGGCGAAAGCTCGCATCGAATTCTACCGGTAGTGTGACGAAATGTACCGCAACGGGTACGAGCAACACCGCGATACCGGCCGCCAGCATCAATGCCCCGGCAGCCGGCATCCGGGTCAGCGCGGTGATGAACGGCAGTGCGATTAAGATCATGGCGCCGATCCGTTCCGACATCGCGGCCAGAATGACGAGTCGGCTGCGCCAGCGCAGCGGGGCGTAACCGAAGCTGTCCTGAATCGCGTGACCGACTTCGTGCGCGGCAACGACGACCGCGGTTAGCGATTTGCCGTCGTAGACGGATTCGCTCAAACGGACCGTCTTCGCGACCGGGTCATAATGATCTCCGCCTTCAAATCGTTCAACCTTGACCCCTTCGAGTTTGCTGTTTTCGACCAGGTGGATGGCGAGCTCGCCCCCGGTTCCGGGAATTTCGTCTCGGTGACGGCTGTAGTGTCGCAGGATATATTTCGCCCACAACTGCGGACCGAACACGATGGTCAGAACAACGAGCAGTGCGGCGACGATGGTCATACGTTCGATTGCGACGGCGTCAGTCGGAATACAACGGCAGTCACATCGTCGTGTTGTCGAACGGCGCCGCGAAAGCTTGCGAGATCGGCGACGATCATCTCGCAAATCGTAGCGGCGCACTCGTCCTGATGGTTGCGCAGCATATCGCGCAGCCGGGCCTTGCCGTAAAATTCGCCGCGTTCGTTGCGTGTTTCCCACAGGCCATCGGTTCCGAGCAACACGAGCGCGTTCTCGCCGAGATGATCGAGGCGATGCTCGCGATAACGCCACTGACGATCGATGCCGAGAGGGATGTCTTCGCCGGCGAGCTCGGAAAAAATATTCGTGTCGCAGTCGAGTACGATAGCCGGTTCATGGCCGGCGCTGCTCCAGCGCGCGCTCGACGCGCCAACGTCAATGTCGAAATAGCACAACGTCATAAATTGTCCGGCGACGACATCCTCGGCTATCCGGGTGTTGATATGGTTCATGATGTCCGCCGGCGATCGGTCCGATACGGTGACCCCGTGTAGCAGCGCGCGAACGGTCGCCATCAATAATGCCGAGCCGATGCCGTGTCCGGCGACGTCACCGAGCGCGATCCCGAGACGCGTCGAATTTGACGACACAAAGGGAAGAAAGTCGTAATAGTCTCCGCCGGTCTGATCCGAATAGAAACTGACGCCGGCGATATCAATACCGTCAATGGAGGGCGCGTCACCTGGTAGCAGACGTTGTTGCACTTCGGCAGCAAGGTTCAACGCCTCTTTCACGCGTGTCTGCTCCTGCAGTCGCGGCACCATCGCGTTGAACGCATCGCCCAGATGTTGCAGTTCGTCGCCCGTGCGGATCTCCGCGCGGGCCGCGAAGTCGCCTTCTCCGACCCGTCGTGCGGCGTCGGCCAGCGCATTAATCGGTGCCGTGATTGTGCGTGACCCGATGAACGCGATCACCGCGACGGCGACAACAATCGCCAGTGCCAGCGGCAGGGTACGGTCGATCTGACGTTGGGTACTGTCGACCGCGTAACGGGCTGCCCTGACGGCGGGATCGACAAGTCTGTCCGCGGGCACCATGAACAATAAATCGCCGGTCCCGTCGCCGAATGGACGATACACGCAGACCGTGTCGCGACCTTGATAGAGAAACCGCAAATAGCCGTGTTCGCGTTCCTGCATGTGCCGCACGAGGCTCGTCGCGGCGGGTTCGGGCAGCGCCAGCTGCAAGCTTGCCGCGGTGCTGCGCCAGTCTCCCACGGCCGCGCTTCCCGCCGTTTGCGCGGCGATAGCGATCGTCGGCATCTCGCCCCCGGATGTCGCCGCCAGATAGGTGACAAACGCTTCGCCATCCTCACCGAGCAGTTCCGGGGTGGTGAGGTTGCGCAACAGGCTATCCACCGACACGTCGATGCCGGCGACCCCGATCACTTCGCCGTCGCTGTTTCGCAGCGGGACGGTCGCGTTCATGAGCAGGTACCCGGACACTGCATCGATATGGGGCGGCGCCCAGCGCGGTCCACCGGTTCCGTTGTGCGGGCGGTACCAGGGCCGGTCACGGGCATCGTAGCCCTCGGGAAAGCCGCCACGGCCGGGGTAGCTCGCGACGAGACCGTTCTCGAGTACGACGAATTGACGGCGTATGACATCGGGATGGTCGGCATCGATTTCGGCGTACAGCGAAGTCAGCGGCACTAAACGCAGCGCGTCCTGCTCGACGGATCGTCGCGGAACGTCGGCCGGTGAAAAAAAGACCTGGTTGTCGCTCGAGTGTGAACCCGCCCGGATGGCGTCCGCGGCGGCGTCCGGCGTGTGCGACTCTTCCGTTGCCCCGGGCGGCGACTCAGCTGGCGCCGCTCCGACGGTTCCGGCCCACACGAGCGGACCGTTAGCCGGTGTCGAGCGCAGTAACGCCGTCGCCTCGCGTGCCTGAATACGCACGAGTAATTCAATTAGTTCGCGCTCACGATTGATCAGTCGCGCGAAGTCGTCCGCCGCCTGGTCCAAAGCAGACCGTGTCTGTTCGCTGAGCGCCTGGCCGCTTTGTTGCGCCAGCAATGACCCCAGTGCAGCCATGCTGCGGGTCTCTTGCCAACGGTTGATCGCGAGCGGCCCAATCCCGATCGCGAACAGCGCCAGGAGTATCTTCCAGCGAATTTTCAGCGGCAGGCTGAAGCGCATTACCCGCGTCTTACCTGCGAGATGTGCAATCCCACGAACCTTGCGATGAGGACGGTCAGAAAAATTTGTCCGACCACAGCCGACAAATAGGAAAATACGCGCGCCTCCGGCGTCCCCGGCACGATATCGCCGAACCCGAGTGTCGTCATACACGTAAAGCTGTAATAGATGTACAGATTCATCGGTGTCCCGGTGGACATTTCCGGAACGACGTCGTTCGTCGCGAGCAACGTATTGGGATCCAGAAACTCGAGCAGGCGAAAAATGAATCCACCGGCTATTCCGAGCAGCAGGTAGGTACTGACGGCCGCCAGCAGCTCATCGATCGAAATCGACGGGGATTTGAATATGTGGATAAGGATCACCGCAGCCGTCGATTGGAAATACAGGAAGCCGAGCAATGATGCCAGCAGCCCGAGTGGCGCGGAGGCGAACAACTGCGCTATCCACGAGACGAAAAACATCGCGGCCGCGATAATGCTTCCGGCGACCACGAAGCGCTTGTCGTGGCTGATCGCGTAAATGCTCGAGAGCAACACCACGCTGAGGAGAATATTGAATACGACCTGGCCGAGCCGGATGTGCTCGACGAACGCACCGGCAATCAACAGTCCGAGTAGTGAGCCGAGCAGGTAAATGAATCGGCCGGAGTGACCGAAAAACGAAGATGCGAAACTCATGTCCGGTCCCCTGAAATGCCGCGTCGCTGCGGACTAATTAACGGTCGGATGTTCCGGCGCCGAGGTCGCCGCGCTTTCGTCGACGAGAGGCGGCAGCTCCCATTGCGCGAGCTGCGCCCCGTTGCTGAGCAGTTCGGTCAACGAATGCAGCAAACCGGCATTGAGGGCGAGATCAATGCCGGCGCCGGATTCCGGTCCGAGCGCGAGCGTCGTCGAACCGTCGGCGTTGCGGCGCAGTTGCATTTTCGCCAGCAATATCGGTTCGTTGCCGAGCGGGAGCTGCTTGGGTGTTTCCCGATAGGGCGTTTTGAAATCCGAATCGTGCACCGCTTTTTCGTGCTCGAACGCGAGTACTTCGCGTTTCGCGTCGGGCGATACCTGCGTCTGGACAGTGGGTGATTGCTGCAGGGCTTTACCGAGCGCCGGCCAGATTAATTTTACGAAACGACGCGTGAGCCAGAACCTGAACTCGATCTCGGCACCGCCGGATACGCGCATCAGGAGGCGATCCTCGACGGCTACGAATTTGATTTGTATTTGTTCGATTTTCGACATGTGAACCCGGGTACGGGGAAAATATTCCGACGCTTCCCTTTTTCTGAGACACTTCCGTGCAATCTATCCAATCCGCAATAGTGTACGGATGTCTGAATCGAACGACTACGCCGGAACGAAATCCGCGCATTCGGCGGCGAGCCCGAAACAGCGTTATGAGCGGGATCTCGAGGCTGCCCGCCTCATGGCCGATCCCGCCCAGGCGCTCGCTATCGATCACGTCGAACGCCTGTACCGCGAACTCAGTGCCGCACCGGCACCGCCGCCGTCGTTACTACAGCGGATTTTCACCCGCCGCGGTCCAGGTCCCGAACCGGTACGGGGGCTGTACTTGTGGGGTCGGGTCGGCCGTGGGAAAACGTATATCGTCGATACGTTTTTCGAATGCCTCGCAGGGGAAGCGAAGCTCCGGATCCACTTTCACAGCTTCATGCGACGCGTTCACGGCGAACTGAAACAATTGCCTGACGAGGCCAATCCACTTGCCATCATCGGTCGACGCTGGGCACAGGACATCCGCTTGTTGTGCCTCGATGAATTTCACGTTGGCGACATTACCGACGCCATGATTCTCGCGAACTTGCTCGACGCCCTGTTTGATCATGGTGTCACGCTTGTTGCGACTTCGAACGAAGCACCCGCGATGTTGTACCGCGACGGCCTGCAGCGCGATCGGTTCCTGCCGGCGATTGCATTGCTGGAAAAGCACCTCGAGGTGGTGGAACTGGCCGGAGACGTTGACTATCGCCTGCGCGCCCTCGAACAGGCCGATATCTACTACACCCCGCACGATGAAGCGGTCGATACAGAGCTGGCGCGTCGTTTTGGCGACATCGCCCCGGAACCCGGTGAAGCGGGTGGCGGCATCGACATTGACGGACGGACTATCCCGACGCGACGCCATGCCGACGGCGTTGTGTGGTTTGATTTTGCGACGCTGTGCGGCGGTCCCCGGGCGACCGGCGACTATATTGAAATCGCGCTCTGTCATCACACGATCGTGCTGAGCGACATTCCGCCGCTGGACCGGGATGCGAGCGATGCAACCCGCCGGTTTATCAATCTCATCGATGAGCTCTACGACCGTAACGTCAAACTCATCGTCTCCGCGGCCACGCCCGCAGAACGCCTGTACACGGGCACGCGGCTCACGCAGCCGTTCAAACGCACCGTCAGCCGGTTGCGTGAAATGCAGTCCCACGAGTACCTCGCCCGCCCGCATTTATGTGATTGAGCGGTCACCCCGGTGACCCGGCGGGTTCGCTGATTTCCGGTTACGAAGCCGCCCTCGGTGCTTTCATGTACGTACCAGTAAAGATATATAAATTAAATAGTTATATAATTTACTTGACATATTAAATTACTATACTATTCTAATCCCCTAAGAACACATGATTATTTGGATCTCGCGGTTGTTAAATCAAACGCGGTTTCTTCAGGGAACGGAGCGGCGAAGTGCAGTTAAGTACGGGAAACGGGGGGCAGCCGATGACCCGCTTGTTGTCGAACAGGACCGGCGACGGACTGATTCGCCTGCCCAGAACGACGAAGTCCGGTGCGCTCCGGGATGCGATTAACCAGGGCCTCGTCAGTGAGGACGGATACCTGACGAGAAAAGGACGGAATTTTCTGGCCCACGCCAGACACAGAACCTCCGTGGGTGAGTAACGACAGGTCCCATCCTGTCACCAGCGTTTAGGGCTGCTTTTTGCAGCCCTTTTTTTTGCCGGAAATTGACCTCACACGCCTTGTTCCCGCTACAAGGGTCCATATACTGGGAATAAGCGGCGGGAATATTCGCCAACAAAAACGACCCCGTCGCGGGAGGTCGTCATGCCCGGTTACTCGACGGAAGCTATCCGTAACGTCGCGCTGGCAGGAGCCGGTGGCGCAGGGAAAACCACCCTCGTCGAAGCGTTGTTTGTTGCCGCAGGACAGGCACAACAAAAAGGTTCGATCGAAAAAGGAACGACACGTTCCGATTTCTCCGATGCCGAACATCAGCACCAACATTCCCTCTCGAGCGCGGTACTGACGCTCGAATACGATCAAAAACACATCAATCTGATCGACACCCCGGGAGCGCCCGATTTTCTCGGTCGCGCGCTCGCGACGCTGCCCGCGGTCGAGACCGTCGCGATCGTCGTCGACGCCGAGCGCGGACCCGACCGCACGACCCGACGACTCATGGATGCCGCGGCAGATCTCGGCCTCGGGCGTCTCGTGATCATCAATCGCATCGATGTCCCGGGGGTCGATCTCGAAGCGAGCCTCCGGGCAGTGCAGTCTGCATTCGGCGAGGAGTGCCTGCCGTTGAACCTCCCGGCCGCCGGGGGAACCGAGGTGATCGATTGCTTTTTTAATCCCGATGGTGGCGTTACGGATTTTTCCGCGGTCGACGCCGCGCATACGCAACTCGTCGACCAGGTCGTCGAAATCGACGATGCGCTGATGGAACTGTATCTCGAACAGGGCGAGGCGATATCGGCGGCGCAGTTGCATGACCCGTTCGAGCAGGCGTTGCGGGAAAAGCATTTGATCCCGGTCTGTTTTACCTCGAGCGTGACCGATGCCGGGGTTCCGGAGTTGCTGCAGGTCATAACCCGGCTGATGCCGCACCCGGGAGAGGGTAATCCACCGGCGTTTCTCCGCGGCGAAGGGGCGGACGCAGAACCGGTTGCCGTACGACCCGAGACATCCGCCCATGTGATTGCACACGTGTTCCGGGTGGTCATCGATCCGTTTATCGGTCGACTGGGTATTTTCAGAATTCATCAGGGAACCGTCACGAAAGACAGCCAGTTGTTTATCGGTGATGGACGTAAACCATTCCGGGTGAGTCATTTGCTGCAGGTGCAGGGTAAAAAGACGAACGAAATTGAGCGCGGTATACCGGGTGACATCTGCGCCGTCGCCAAGGTCGATGACATCGAATTCGATTCCGTGCTGCACGATTCCCACGACGAGGATCACTTCCATCTGAAATCGATCGATTTCCCGCCGCCGATGCACGGGATCGCCATCGCGGCGCGCAGCCGCGGAGACGAGCAGAAAATTTCCGATACGCTGCACAAGCTCGCTTCCGAAGATCCGGGAATACTCATCGAACATCACCACGCGCTCAACGAGACGGTGATCCGGGCTATGGGGGAGACCCATCTTCGCGTATTGCTCGATGATATGAGCACGCGATTCCACGTCGACGTCGACACGCATCCGCCCAAAATTCCGTATCGCGAAACCGTTACGCGATCTGCCGACGGGCATTATCGGCATAAGAAGCAGACCGGCGGCGCCGGACAGTTCGGCGAGGTCTATTTATCGATCAAGCCATTGCCCCGCGGCGCAGGCTTCGAATTCAATGACAAGGTCGTCGGCGGTGCAATCCCTCGACAATTCATCCCGGCGGTCGAGAAGGGCGTGCGCCAGGCGCTCGCGGACGGGGTCATTGCCGGGTTCGAAATGCTCGACGTTGCCGTCACCGTCGTCGACGGCAAGCATCATCCGGTTGATTCGAAAGAGGTCGCGTTCGTGACAGCCGGGCGCAAGGCGTTCGCCGACGCCGTGGAAAAAGCACAACCTGTCGTGCTCGAGCCGTTCGTCGAAGTCGAAATCACGGCGCCGCAGAAATCTACCGGCGATATCACCGGTGACCTGTCGAGCAAACGGGGGCGGATCAACAACACGGCCGCGCAGGGCAGCGGTTATGCGACGATTTCCGCTCTCGTACCGCTCAGCGAACTGAACGATTATCCGTCTCACCTCAAGTCGCTGACCGGCGGCGAGGGCGAATACTCGTTGCACTTCAGCCATTACGATCCGGTGCCTGGTAAAATCCAGACCCATCTCGTCGCTGCCCACGATCCCGCTCACGCCGACGATTAGCGGTCGGAGCGATGCATTATATTCTAAAAAGAACTAAATATATCGGAAATAATTCGTTTTAAGTATATAAAGCGCTTGCTAGAGTCCGCCTCGACACTGGATGCCGTGACCCACGGCCCGACGAGGCACAGCGCATGTATACCTACGACGAGTATGACCAGGCTCTGGTCGACGAACGCGTCTCACAGTTCCGTGACCAGACCGAGCGATTTCTGCGCGGTGAGCTCGACGAAGAAGCATTCCGCCCGCTGCGACTGATGAACGGGCTGTACCTGCAGCGCCATGCGCCGATGTTGCGGGTCGCTATTCCGTACGGTGTTTTGTCCTCGAACCAGATGCGGATGCTCGCCTCGATCGCGGATCGCTACGACCGCGGTTACGGCCACTTCAGCACCCGCCAGAATATTCAGTTCAACTGGCCGAAGCTCGAGGAAGTGCCGGACATACTCGCCGAGCTCGCGACCGTGCAGATGCACGCGATACAAACGAGTGGCAATTGCATCCGCAACACCACGTGCGATCATCTCGCCGGGGTCGCGGGCGACGAAACCGTGGACCCCCGCCCCTACTGCGAAATAATTCGTCAATGGTCGACGCTGCATCCTGAATTTTCGTATCTGCCGCGCAAGTTCAAGATCGCGTTTACCGGCGCCGCCAATGATCGCGCGGCCGTGGCCGTTCACGACATCGGTTTCTACGTAGTGCGCGATGAAGCGGGTGCGATCGGTTTCAGAGTTCTCGTCGGCGGTGGACAGGGGCGGACGCCGTACATCGGCACGGTCATCCGGGAGTTTCTTCCGGAAGCGGATCTGATGTCCTACACCGATGCCATTCTGCGCGTCTACAATCGCTTTGGACGTCGCGATAACAAGTACAAGGCGAGGATTAAAATTCTCGTCAATGCGCTCGGCGCAGACGAATTCACGCGGCTCGTCGAGCAAGAGTGGTGCGATAACGGACGGGTAAAGCTTGTGCTTGCCGATGAAGACATAGCCCGCGTGCGTGCTCATTTCGAACCGCCGCCCTATGCGCAATCCGAAGGCGACGATCACATCCGGGTCTGGTACCAGGCTAACGAATCGTTTCGACGCTGGGTCGACCGCAACACGGTCGCGCATCGGGTCGACGGCTACCGCGCGGTTTATATATCGCTAAAAGCACCGGGGATTGCCCCGGGCGACGCCACCTCGGCGCAGATGAATCGTGTTGCCGACCTCGCCGACGACTATGGATTCGGCGAAATTCGAGTCACCCACGATCAGAACCTGCTGCTGCCCGATGTCGCGGTCGGCGACCTGTTCGAGTTGTGGCAACGATTGAAAACGGACGGGCTCGCGAGCGCAAACATCGGCCTGCTGACCGATTTGATTTGCTGCCCGGGACTCGATTTCTGCTCGCTCGCCAATGCCGGTTCGATACCGATCGCTAACCAGATCAACGAACGTTTCGATGACGTGGATTATTTACATGATATCGGTGAGGTGAAAATAAAAATGTCCGGATGCATGAACGCGTGTGGCCATCATCACGTCGGTCATATCGGTATACTCGGAGTCGACAAAAAGGGCGAGGAGTTCTACCAGCTGACGCTTGGCGGGTCTGCGGAGAATGACGTCGCGCTCGGTGAACGTCTCGGTCCCGCGATCGACAGGCATCGTGTCGCGGCGGCAATTGGAGATTTACTCGACGTCTACGTTGAGCAGCGGGCAGGCGATGAACGTTTTCTCGATACGTTTCGCCGGCTTGGTATCGAGCCTTACAGGGCTCGCGTCTATGGTGAAAAACCGTTTGTCGCCGAGGAACGCGCTCATGCCATTGCTTAAATCTGACCGGTTAACCACCGACTCGTGGGTGTTTCTTAATGACGATGAATCGATTCCGTCGACAGGCGAGTGCGTCGTGTCTGCCTCCCGGTGGCTCGCCGGGCACGAGGTACTGACACAAGAGGCGGGCCGCATCGGCGTCCGGGTTGATGCGGACATCGATATCGACGCGCTTGGTCCGACTATCGGACGAATTGCACTCGTGGTGCTCCACTTCGATACATTCGTTGACGGGCGGCATTACTCCAATGCCGTTCGCTTGCGTGATTACTATCGATTCGGTGGAGAATTACGCGCCGCCGGTGACGTACGGCGCGACCAGTTGTTTTACCTCCGGCGTTGCGGATTCGACGCGTTTGAAATCACGGACGATGCTTCCGTCAGTGACTTCCTGCTCGGCGCGGACGATTTTTCCGCTGTCTATCAATACGCGCAGGACCCGCGAACCCCGGCTTATCGGCAACGCGGTTCGCTCAATTAAAGCGATTCGATGAACGCGATGACCGCATTTGCCGTTGCTTCGGGTTGTTCGATCATGCAATAGGTACCACCGCCGTCACCGACGAGTTCGAGTGTGGCTTCGGGTGCAAGAGCGAGAAATTCCTCGGCGAGCGCGCGGTTGCCCGGTTCTCCGTAGCCGAGGTGTCCGGACTCACCCATCAGCACGAGGACCGGACATTGGAGACGCGGGACATCGCTCGTGAAATCGTTCGTCGCAACGATGCGCATCGTCTCGGCGAGCGTGTTGAGCGAAAAGTTCTGTTCAAAGCAGGCGGCTTCCCAGCGTGCGATCTCACCCTGGCGTAATCCGAACACGTTACTCTCGGCGCAGCCTATCCAACTTGTCAGGCACGCAAGGGCGTCGTACCCAAACGTCTCGCCGATGGCCGTGAAGCCGTCGAACGCCTGCCTGAATCCGGCGTCCGCTTTGAACATCGGGTAGGTGATCAGGCCCCGCACCCGTGCGGGATATTTCGCTGTGTAACGAATCGAAATCGGCGAGCCGGTGGACGTTCCCCACAACACGGCCGAATCCACATTCAGGTGATTGAGCACGATCTCCAGATCATCGACCCACGTTTCCTGGCTATAGCATCCACCCGGCCAGGCGCGATCGGATCGACCGGCGCCGCGATAATTCCAGTCGATGACCTGGTAGCGCGTTGCGAGGATATCGCGCACGAAATCCCACTGGTTGTGTAGTAACCCGAACCCGCCGGACAAGACCAGCGGCGGCCCGCTGCCGTTCACGTCGTACCATAGTGTCGTTCCCTCGTGCGTGATCGTCGGCATTGCGGGTCTCTGCTAGGATGAGTTGGTTGACCTAGTCTAACTTAATCGCGCAATGCGAACGGAGCGAACCGCATGTCCCGCCCGATCACTCTGACAACCCTGCTTACCCTCGCGTTGTTGTTGACCACTGTCACGCGCGCAGAGCCTGCTGACGATGAATTCGAGAAGCTCGAAGCGCTGTACCTGCACCTGCACCGCAATCCCGAATTGTCGTTCAAGGAAACACAAAGCGCGGCGCGGATGGCCGACGAGCTCGAGCAGCTCGGGTTTCAGGTCACCCGCAACTTCGGCGGTACCGGCGTGGTCGCCGTACTCGAGAATGGCCCCGGACCGACCGTACTCGTGCGCGCGGACATGGATGCGCTGCCCGTGCCGGAACAGACCGGACTGCCGTACGCGAGCGTCGCGGTCGGAGTCAGCATCGATGGTGAAGAGAAACCCGTCATGCATGCCTGCGGGCATGACGTTCATATGACCGTATTGATTGGCACAGCCGGGCGGCTTGCTCGCGATAGGGCCGGCTGGCGCGGGACATTGATCATGATCGCGCAGCCGGCCGAGGAACGTGGCGCCGGAGCCAAGGCGATGCTCGACGCGGGCCTGTTTTCGAAATACCCGCGACCGGATTACAACCTCGCGCTGCACGTATCGGCAGGGCTTCCCGCGGGGCAGATCGGTTACGTCGCCGGCGCCGCGCTCGCGAATGTCGATTCGGTTGATATCACGGTCTACGGGGTCGGCGGACACGGCGCGTATCCGCACGCGACGAAAGACCCTGTCGTACTGTCGGCCGAGATCGTGATGGCGCTCCAGACCATCGTGTCACGAGAACTGTCGCCGCTGGAACCCGCTGTGCTGACGGTGGGCTCGATTCACGGTGGCTTTAAACACAACGTGATCCCCGATGAAGTCAAAATGCAGTTGACGTTGCGCTCGTATACCGCGGAAGTCAGGCAGCAGATGATCGCGGCGATCCGACGCATCGTCGCCAACCTTGCCGCGGCCGCGGGTGTGTCGAAGGACAAACTGCCGCTCGTTGAAGTCAAGGATGAATTTACCCCCGTTGCCTACAACGACCCTGAACTGACCGAGCGGATGGCGGCCCTGTTTCGCAACGAAATCGGCAACGACAATGTGATCGAATCGTCTCCGGTGATGGGCGGCGAAGATTTCGGTCGCTACGGACAGGTGGAGCCGAAAATACCGAGCATGATCTACTGGCTCGGTGCCGTCGATCGGACGAAATACGCGGCCTCTAAAACCGGCGGCGACCCATTGCCCTCGCTGCATTCCCCGTTTTTCGCCCCCGAATACGCGCCGACGATCCGGACCGGCGTCACTGCCATGACGTCTGCGGTTCTGGATTTGATGCCGGTCGGGCAGGGCGCGCAGTGACGGGGTCCGTAGGGTCCCGAACAGTGGATGTTGTCTCATCGGCTATGTACAGCCAGTGAGGCGTTCGACAAATAACGACGAGCGCGGGCGCGGCGAGGCGCGTCGTGATTAAACAGCCTGGAGAATCAGACAATGAAACATCTTTTGGTCGTTCTGACGGAGCCTGTCGAAGGTCAGGAGACGGAATTCAACGATTATTACGAGAACCTGCATATCGACGAAGTCCTTGCGACGACCGGGTGGCAGTCCGGCCAGCGGTTTCAATTGACCGATGAGATCGGTGCGAAATGCCCGTTACCGTTCCTGGCGATTTACGAGGCCGAGGCCGACGAGCCCGAACAGGTGCTCGAAACGCTGGCAGCGACCCGTCCACAGCGGGCGCAGAGCGGGGCGCTGAACCGGCGCACGGCCGGCGCCTGGGTATTCTCCCCGACGGGACCGCGCCACGAGTCGTAGCTACCGAAGCCGGGCGCACGCGCGGCGCATGTTCATCCCGGGCGTTACGGACACCGCTCAATGAGTGGTTGACTCGCCCGCAACGGGTGCCGGCGTTGCCACGGGCGCTGCCGCTGCCGGCGCACTTTCCTTCTCGAGGCGCGGTTTATGATGCGCCTCGATCAATCGGTGCAGTCGCGTCGCGAACGTCTGGTGATCAACCGCTGAATTACGCCGCAACACGTTCGACATCAGGGTCACGATGTAATGCAGCTTTCTTTCCCCGGCCGGGGATTCGACGATCGCGACGGAGTTCATAAAGTTGCGTACGTTGCCGTGATATTTCTTGCACACGAAATCCGGTTCCGGTTCGCACTTGTACAGTGAGCCGCTTTTGAAATACACCGCCGAACTCGCCAGCGCCGGTGCGGAAGCGTAGCGGATGCGTCGTTCGGTGACGTAGAGCAGACGCTTCATTTCGCGCGAGGAGAATTCATCGACGAATAACCCCTGTTCCATTTTCAGGGTCATTTCCATGAGCGAACGTGACGTTGCATAGCTCGATGTCCCCTGGACTTTGCGCTTGCCGGTGCGGGTGAAGAAGCTGCCCTGGCGGATTTGCGCAAGGTCGAGACCGTTGCGGGTCACCGGTGATTGTATGAACTTCGCGAGTTGATCGGTCAGTTCGGCGCGCGGCGTATTGGCGAAGTAATCCTTGGACATCGTTTCGCTCACCGGGTAATCGACGCCGAAACGTGTCAACAGCATGCCGTGTTTCGTCAGGGTCGCGGCGGCCGCGTTGGAGCTCGGCGATGCCATCCAGTCGAGAAACTCGAACATGCTGCCACGATCATCGACCGCGAGCGGACGGCGGATCAATTTTTCGTCTTCCCGATCCCACATGCGCACGGTATGCGAGTCGGAAATGATGAATTCGTCGGCGATGATCTCGGTGTCCCGCATTATGCGCCAACGCGCCTCGAGATCGTCCGGATAAAGGTCTGCGAGCGCCTGAAAGATGCCGAGTGCGACGACAATTTTGCCGACGCTGCCCGGGTTGCGGGCGACGTTTCCGTTCACCTCGGCGTAGCGTGGATTGTCCATGTCGCTGAGGTCGAGTACCGAGACACCGTAGCGGCTCACGTAGCCGCCGAGCAGTCCTTCGATCTGCTGTTTGAACGCCGCGTCGACCGGCGGCAATTCCATATCCTTGTACCCGGTGAGACGAATATCGACTTCCTCCGTCGTCAGCAGCGCGCCCTTGGGCTGCTTGCGGCCTTTCAGAGTACCGTTTTCAATCCGACTCATGACTTCGAGTCGGCCGATGCCCGTCGATTCGTAAGCGTCTATCGGGTAGGCGTGGACAGCAGGCGTAGCAGCAAATAAACCGGCGACCATGGCGATCAACAACAGGCACGCCCGGCCGGGGCGGGAGCATTGGTCGACAACCACGTCGATTCCGGCGGTGAGTGTGTGCATGTTCCTTACTCCTGTTCGTTCCATGGTTGCTATGCGCCTCTGTCTGTCAGGGCCCCGACACGAACGGTGGCGGCGCGCTGTCGATTATTTCTATGCCGACGATACTCGGGTGGACTCCCATCGAAGTGGTAAGTTCGAGCCAGGTCACCCCGCCAGCGCGTTGCTGTTCGATAGTCTCGCGACCACCGCCGGTGAACTCGACAAGTGCTTCGATGCGTTCTGCTTCGAGTTGTGCCGCGAGCTCCTCGTACACGCGTTTCGCTTCCTGCAGGCGTTCGCTCGTGCCGTCTCCGGTTTCGCGCGCCGCTTCCAGGTACGAACGTTGTGCCGCGATGGTATTCGCGTCGAGCTGTTGCAAATCAGATAATTCCGAGGCGGCTGCGCAGACCGCGAAAAGCACGAGTCCGCTGAACCACGCGCCGAACACGGGAGTGTTGATGGCGCTGTACCGGGTCCGTCCTGTCGACATGGCCGTCACGGGATCTCGTCGAGCCGTACGGGAAGCCCGCGCCTCTTGGCCAGTGGCGCATCAAGTTCACGTAACAGTGCGTTACCGCGCGTGTGGTCGCTGTCGAGGAAAGGACGGATCTGGAACAGGGCCAGGCGGCCATCGAGAAACCCGAACTCGATGTCGGCGGGCGCCGAGTTGCCCGCGGCATCGACCACCGGCGGAAACCGCTCGGGAAGGCCTTTCGCGAGTTCGATCAAAATTTTCACATCATCATCGCGCAGAACCCGGTCGGCGTTGCTGACGGGGAGTTTTTGCACGCCCCCGGTGAGATTGACCTGGCGCCGGACTGCGGCGGTTGCCGCAGCCATCAGTCTGACCCGGCCGGTCGTGGTGTCGATCCGCACGGATTCAGCCGATTGACCATCGACGGCGCCGCCAACACCCTCATTGGTGGCGACGGACAGCCATTCCCGGTTGCCGCTGTCGATGTCTTCGGTAACGAGGACGCCCGATTTGTCCGCGTTGACGCTGAGCATGAGCAGCACCGCGGGATAGACGTGTTCCGGTTTGTCCATGAGTGTCTGACGCCACGCGAACGAGCGCGCGCTGAAAGGGGAAGCCCAAACCCGCGATATCGCCGCGGTAATGTTATCGACCCCGACCACGTTGGCGACGGTCAGATTGAGGCCCGCCCCGGTGAAACCCGGGAGATCCTCGACGTTCGTGTCGCTCCGAACGAACACGCCAAACTGTCCGTCCGTCCCGAAGACTTCGACGAGTTTCGTGCGCAGGCGCGCGCGAAACTCATCACCCGGATCCCCGTGCAGGACCGTATCCTGCAGCCGTGCGCGAAATGTTTCCGTCGCGCTCGCGCGTTCGGCGCTGCTCGCCGGCAGCGCGTCGAGGCGTTTGTATTCCTGCTGCATCCACTCGAAGACGGTACCGTTCGTGCCGGCCATCGGCTGGTCGAGCATCTGTTTGAAGATACCGAACGGAATCGCGAGGCCTTCGGCCACGGCCTCCGGATAGTGATGTTTCAATTCGCCGAGTTTTGCCGCCTTCGGGCCGACGATGCGTCCGGAATCGCTCGCCCTTAATTCACTCAGCGTGAGCAGGCGCTCTTCCGTCAGGTCGAGCTTGTCGAGATCGACCTTGATCAGATCCTTGCGTTGCTCTGCGATTGCCTCATCGGCGAACAACGCATCGTAGCGACCGTCGTCGATGCTGAGCTGCACGGAGCCGGCGGCCGATACGGCGAGTATCACGGGCTTGCCTTCGTGTTCCTTGAGCCGGCCAATCAGGCTTTGGTCGACACCGACGTTCGGGATGCCGAGATTACGCGCCAGCAACTGCACGTGCGACAACGGATTACCTTCGCCCTCGGTCAGGATACCCGCGACCGGAGGCAGTTCGGAGACGGTCTCGGGCAGCAGGTAAATGCCGCCGGCATCGAGTGAACCGGGATCCTGGCCGGCGGCGAGGCGCAGGGTTCCGCCCGCGAGGCCCGGATTTAAACTGCGCAGGCCGGCGCCGGCGTCGACGCCAAACAACTCGTTGCGAACGCCGGCGAGCGCATTCGCGTCGCGCACCTGCCCGTCGATCAGTGCGGCATACTGGAACATCGGACTACCGCGCAGGTAATCCTGGATGAACAAATCCGCTTTCGGTTCGATTTCGCTGAATGTCACCATCGCGGCGCCGAAAAACTGCCGTAATGCCTGGGTTCCCCAATTCGGTACGAGGGCAAGGTAGTCGAGCGCCGCCTTGTATTCCCCGACGCTCAGATTTTTCCGCTCCGTTACCCGTTTGATTTCCGCGCGCATGGCCTCGAGTTGTCTGCGCGACAGAAGACCAACCCCGTACAGGGCACCGAGCCGTTCCTTCAACACGGCCAGACGGGCGCCGCGGGTGAGACCGGCGACGGCTTTCTCTACCGCTCCGCCGAGCGTAAACAGCTCCGATTCCACCGCGAGACTCGTATCGAGCATCAGTAACCGCAGCGCCGGACCGTTGGGTACCGTGATGCGGTTCCGCAATTCCACGAGGATTCCTGACAGCACGGCCGCGCGCGCCACCGGGTCGCTGGTCTTAGACAGTGCTGCGATAGCCTGATTCATAACGGCCGGAATGTCGCCGGCGCCGTCCGCTTTCGCGCCAAGCGTTTGCAATTGCCGAACGATATCGGCCGCGTAAATTTTCTCGATCAGGGTGGCGAGCCGGTCATAATCGGCGGCGAGTTCGCTATTCGTGTTGCTGCCGGCATACGCGCGCACCGCGCGCGCGTCATCGAGTTCGGGGTTGCCGTGGATTTTGATTCGAATGTCGCGAAATTTACCGTCGCGCTCCGACAACGAGGCCGACAATTGACGGACTTCTTTTACCGATGCCGTTTCGCGACCATGATCGAGGTAGCCGGCCGCACTACGCAAAACGAGGTAACGGTGGGTCAGCCAGGTCCGGTCTTCGGCGAGCTTCAGGAGCAATTTACGTGCGCCGAGGCGTTCGCCCTCGGCCTGGTAGGCGCCCCGGTAGTATTGTGCCCGGCGCATGATCCAGCGATCATCGAACCGGAACAGGAATTGCTCAAGCAGCATTTGCGCGAACTCGTCCGTCGCCGCCCGGTCCCGGACAAACGCTTCAAGATCGAGATCGGCGTAAAAGTTTGCAATGAAATAGCCTGCTTCGCGCAGCTTTTTCGTTCTGTCCGACCACTCGCCATGCTGCGAGCCGCCGCCAAACTCCTCGCACGCGTATGGCTTCGGTGGCAGCACCTGTCCGTCCTCGCAGAACCAGCGGATCCGCCTGAACGGGCCGCGCTCGGCGCTTTTCATCGCTTCGATCCAGGCCGGGTATTCGCGCGGCACCTTCTTCGTCCCGTGATCGCCGCCGGCTGCGAATGCCGTTACAGACGTCAGGGCAAGAACAATTACGAACAGTGATCGGTACATCGTAGGTCCATTACTTCCTGAAAATTGTCGTCGTTCGAACCTGTTGGGGATCGGGCGAGGGCGCCAGTCCGCAGAGTCGTTCATGCGGCATGACTGATTATCCCGTCGTGCAGACGATATAGCCGGTCAGCGCGTTCGGCAAATGCTTTTTGGTGGGTAATCGCGAGGATCGTCATGTCACCACGCAGTTCAGCGACCGTGCTGGCGACAGCATTTTCCGTCTCCGGGTCGAGTGAGGCCGTTGCTTCGTCGAGTATCAGCAATTCGGGCGAGCAGACGATGGCCCGGGCAATCGCGATACGCTGGCGTTGCCCGCCTGACAGGAGCAGACCGCGTTCGCCGACCGGCGCGTCGAGTTTGTCGGGCAACGCCTCGACGAAGCTGCGGGCGCCGACCCGATCGAGCGCGAGCCAGACGTGCTCCTCGGTGATCCCGGGGTCGCCGAGCGCGATATTCGTATACACACTCTCGTGCAGTAAGAACAATTCCTGGGGCACGTATCCGACCTGCCGGCGCCACGCCCTGATATCGATGTCGTCCAGCGACACGCCATCGATGCGGACCGTCCCGCGAGACGGCGATACCAGCCCGATAATCAAATCGGCAAGGCTTGTTTTACCCGCACCGGATTCGCCGACCAGGGTGGTCAGCCGGCCGGCGGGTACGAACAGGCTGACATCGCGCAGCACCGGTTCATCGCGGTAGGCGAGATGAATATTCTCGAGTTCTATGCCGTTGTTCAGGGTCGGTGTGACACCGCTATGTAAAGGTTCGCGTTCCGCTTCCGCGGCATTGATCGTCGCACGCAGCGATGCGTAGGCGCTTTCCCGGGTTACGAATTTCTGAACTTCCTTTTGTGCCTTGCCAATCGCGCCGAGCGTGCGGCCGAACAGTACCCCGAACATGAGCAGGTAGGAGACCGACATCGACCAGTACGTCACGGCAACGTACAAGCCGAGCGCAAGGCCGCCCACGAGGATCGGCTCCTGCAGTGCCTTGAGACCTTCCTTGCTGAGAACCTCGCCGCGTTGCGCACGATTGAGATCGCGCGTCTCGCGGGTCAGAACGGAGTCCATCAGCTGTTCGCGCGCCATGGCTCGCAGCGGTTTGATCGCATGCAGCGCATCGGCGAGGTGCGCGACGGACACCTTGAGCAATTCCGTTTGCTTACGTCCCGCCCGGCGCGCCGCGCGGACCAGCCACGTCAATGCCCAGGCGCTGATCGCCCCGAGCGCCAGTGCCGCGAGCGTCGCTTTCCAGGAAATAGCGACGGCGATGGCGGTGTACAACACGACTTGTATGGCGGCGGCGATAACGAGTGAACCGTGAAGAAATGCATGCGATGCACGCTCTGCCTCGGTGGTAAACGCGTTCGCGAACTCGCCACTCGGGCGCGTCGTAAAGTAGCGCCAGCGCGCCTGCATCAGGGCGCCGACGAGCGCGAGCCGCAGCTCCGTGGCGACGCTGGACACGGCATAGCCGACCTGTCTGTTCGCGAGCAGCACGAGCATGGCCTTCGCGGTGATGCCGCCGACGACGATCAACAGCAGCGGCCCCAGGTTCGGCGCAATCCCGAACCGGGCAAGTCCGCCGCGCACCGCTTCGGCGAACCCGGATGGCTCGCTCGTGGCGTCACCCGGCACGGCGAGTTCGAGTACGGGAAACAGTGACGACAAGCCGATGCCTTCCGCAACGCCGGCGAGCAACAGACAGAGTAAGGTCGCGATGCTGCGATAGGGGTGCGAGCGGCCGAAATCGAGCAACACGTTCATCGCCGGACACCAGCCGGGGACAGAAACGAGGGATAGAGCGGCTGGCGGGTCATAATGCGGCGGCATGATACCCCACGCGCGCGCGCCTCACTAAATAGCAACGTGTCCACGCCGGTTTGATTTGCGGCCGCCGTCTGTGTCACAGTGCACCCGCGGCGCCCGCCGCCGGCCATCCACGACACCCGCAGTCCATGCAATACATCGACTTTGACCGACTCGAGAACATCGACGAGCGAGCCTATCAGGCGCAAAAGCCGTTTCCATGGATAAACCCGGAAGGGCTGCTTACCGGTGATGGCTTTGCGGCATTGCGGGAGACGCTTCCGGACCTGTCCCTGTTCGACACGAGTTTCGGCGTGCAGCGCAAGAACGAACAGCAGGCGCACGATCGCTACGTCCTCGAGTATCACGACGGTATCAATCTCGCGCAACCGTGGCGGGAATACATCAATGAACTCAAAAGTTCCCGATACAAGGCGAATCTCTGTCGCCTGCTTGGACAAGCTTCGGTAGCGTTGAATTTTCATTGGCACTACACCCCCTCGGGTTGTTACGTGTCCCCGCATGCCGACTCGGTGCGCAAAGCCGGTTCGCATATCTTCTACTTCAATACCGAAGCCGACTGGGATCCCGCCTGGGGCGGACATACCGTTGTACTCGACGATGACGGCAGTATTCCGCACCGATCATCGCCGCGTTTTGAGGATTTTCGCGCGGAAATTCCGAGCCTCGCACTGGGTAACCGCTCATTGATATTCTCACGCACGGATCGGGCGTGGCACGGCGTGCACCCGATCGAATGTCCGGCGGACAAATTGCGCAAGGTTTTTATCGTGGTCGTAAACAAAAATCGCGTTGTCGACAAAATTCGGCGCACCTGGCGACGCAAGCAGTTTCATTACTACTAGTGCCAGTGAGTACTGATAGCGACGACACAGGGGCGGATTATCCGCGCTCGTTCCGCCAGTCCGGCCTGACCCCGCTGGGCCGCCGATTGCGGTATTTCGTCTCGCGCCTGTTCGGCAGTCGATTGCAGAAATCGCAACGCGTCGCGCTCGTTGAGATCAACGGTCAGCGCTACAAGCGGGTCATCCTGCGCGACTCTTACCTCGCAACCCTGATCGAACAATCGTTGGAGGCATTTGGCCCGTCAACGCGTTTACCGGGGCTCGTCATACGCTATGAACACGAAGTGTGGGTCGAGTTCGTCCCCGGGGAAGTGCCAAACGGTGCAAGTGACGAGCTCGCGGCGGATCTCGCGCGGTTTTATGCGCACGTGTATTCAAGAAGCCCGCGGCTGGCGGACTCCGACGGCGACATCTGGGTTACGCGTCTGCGCCGCGATATCCGTTTCCTCGCCAACGTCGGGGTGCTGTCGTCCGGGGTCGCCGTATCACTTGAACAATCGCTCGCGAAGCGGATTCCGCCGCGATACTGGGTGGGATACGACTACAACGACCCGGTGATCAAGAACTTTGTCCACGGGCCAGGTGGTGAATTGTGCGGTATCGACATCGAGGCGCTCGTTCCCGATCAATTGATCGGGCTCGGCGTTGCCAAAGCACTGATGCGCTGGATGGAACCCCATCGGGCCGTTTTTTTTGACACCTACGCACAGACCGGCGCGCCCGATATCGCGCCATTTTTCGATTTCGTCGAGCTATCCCAGTTGGCCGCCTACACGAAGCTCATGTTTGTCGAGCATAAGTGGGCGAATATCGTGCCGGCGCGGTTCGACCGGTTCTGCTAGCGGCGACCGTGCACGCCCCCGACCTGACGCTGCCCGGACCGCCGGGCGACTCGCGGGAACCGATTCAGGCGCCCGGTGCTTGTTCGTCCCTGTCCTAATTGGCGATAATCGCACAGATGGATACCCGCCCCGGTCATAACCCCGTATGAGCTCTTTCTCGACTGCGTATCCGAGCTATCCCCTGCGCGAATGGCCCGTGGTGATTACGCTACCGGTGGCCGACGGGGTGCAAGCCTCGGGCAAGGCTCCCGTGAGGCTGTTTCTCGGCACGGAGCCGGCGCAATACCGGGCAGAGCGGGTCTTCCTGTGGTCGGTCGAGCGGCATCGCGACCCGGCGCGTGTCTACGAGATAATTCTGATGAAGCGCCTCGCCGGGTTCGAAGATCGGCGGTGGCTGACAGGGTTTACGAATTATCGTTTCGCGATTCCCCATTTTGCCGGAGGGCGCGGTCGTGCGATCTACAACGATGCCGATCAACTGTATCTTGATGACCCGGCGAAATTGTTCGATCTCGACATGGACGGACATGCCTATCTCGCCGTGTCCCCGCGCGACACATCGGTCATGTTGCTCGACTGCGAAAAGATGTCCGAAGTCTGGCGCTTCGAGCATGCGAGACGGTGGCGGAAAAACCGGCTCATCGACCGCGCCATTGCGCGCCGCGGCTATTACGGGAAACTCGGCGGTGAATGGAACGCACGCGACCAGGAATACGTTGCCGGCCAGTCGAAATGCGTCCATTTCACCACCATCCATAAACAGCCCTGGCGTCCTTTCCCGCAGCGCTTCGTGTATCAACCGAACCCGGTTGGCGAGGTGTTTTTTGAATTCGAACGTGAAGCGGATGCAGCGGGTTATCACGTGTTTAACCAGCAACGTCCGAGCGAATTTTTTGCCGAGGCACGCGAACGCACGCCGTCATCGCCGCCTGCCGTCGAGCCCGCCGTCACCGACGCCGTTGCGGAATTGAAAGCGCGGAGTATGGCGCACAGTGTCCTCGAGATCGGCGACACCGAGGATTCGGTCGATACGCCGGTGCGGCAATCCGGCGGCACGCTGGTTACGCACCATGCCAGCCTGTTCGAGGTTATCGCTGCGGACGCTGCGATCGCGCCCGCCGACGGGGTGGTTTGCACTGCATCGCTCGCATCCCTGCCGGTCGACGATATTCCCTGGATTATCGACCGCATCGTGCAATGCGCGCGACGGTTTGTGCTGCTCGCAGTTAACAACGTCGCTGCAGTACGTGATGCGCGCCTGCAGCAGGGGACTGTCTACAGTGCCGAGTGGTGGGCGTCGCTACTACAGATCGCCCAGGCGCGGCATCCCGGCGTGCATTGGTCGCTGCTGGTGGCACCCGGTACCGAAATTGGCGGGGCCGACACGCAGTATCGTCAGGGTGGCAGTTTTCTCGGATCGAACCCGCCGGTTGTCTGGCTGCTGGAAGATCACAAACCGGGACATACGACCCAGTCACTCGGCCTGATGCATGCGCTTGAGTGGCCGTACCGTCGTATCAAGCTTGATTTCAGTCCGCTCGCAACCCGACCGAATTACCTCAGAGGCGCGACGCTACGCGGTTTGACCGATGTCAGCGCGGCCCAGTTGCGCGCTCCGTGGCCGGATCTCGTCGTCGCATCGGGCGCCCGCGCCGCCCCTGTTGCGGAATGGATACGGCGAGAATCCCGTGGACGCACGCGTACCGTGTTGCTCGGGCGCAAGGGGGCGCACCTTGGCAACGATTTCGATCTGACGGTGGCACCGGCCTACATCGGTCTGTATCCGGACCCGCGCAGAATTGAGACGACGGTGCCCCTGACCCGGATCCGCCAGGCCGAGCTCGACGCTGCCGCGGAGCACTGGCGACCGGTACTCGGCAGCGCTGCGGCGCCGCGCATCGCCTTGTTGGTCGGTGGTGACGACAGCGTCCATGCTCTCGACAGTGAACAAGCACGACGCATGGGCGGCGAAGTCGGCACGCTTGCGCGCAACGCCGGTGGTTCCGTCTTCGTGACGACGAGTCGGCGTACCGATACCGATGCCGCGCGCGCGCTGGTCGATGCGCTCGGTAACGTCACCGTGCATTCCTATCACTGGAGTCGCGCGCATACAGAGGACGAAAATCCGTATTTCGGTTACCTCGCACTGGCCGACATTCTCGTCGTCAGCGGCGAGAGTGCATCGATGCTCGCCGAAGCTTCGGCGACCGGTAAACCGGTTTTGATTTACCCGATCGCAAAACGCGGCAAGGATACCCACCGGGTGAAGTTCCTGCTCGGCCAGGGCGTCTCGCAATGGGTGATGCGGCGGGCTTTTGCCCGACCGCTCAACCGACGCGGATTCGAGCGTCCCCAGGCCGGACTTGAACTGATCTGTGCGCGGCTGGCCGCCAGTGGTCTGGTTCGGCCATACGGTGACATTACGAAATTACACGAAGCCCTGATCGAGCGCGGGGTCGCACGCTACTTCGACGGCGCGTTGCCGACCGCGATGGCGCCGCCGCTCGACGAGGCGTCCCGGGTCGCAGAGAGAGTTCGCTCGCTCGTTGGCTATACGGCCGGGAGCTCCTGATCCGCGGCGAAGCCGCGGGCAGAACTTCAGCCGCGTGGGGATGCCGCGGGAAATAACACCCGTTCGTAATGTTCGGCGCTGGCCTGGTCGGTGAACTCCGCCGCGCGGGCGCGCCCCGCATCCCGATCCGGCGGTGCCGCCAACTGGTCCCGTATCGCGTCGGCGAGCGCTTGCGGGTCGGCGACCGGGACGAGTGGCCCGATGCGGCCGTCATCGAGGATTTCACGGGGACCACTCGGACAATCGGTGCTGACGACCGGGCAGCCGCATGCGAGCGCCTCGACGAGGACATTGCCGAACCCCTCCCAGGCGGATGACAACGCGAATACTGCCGCGCGCGACATATAACGGTACGGGTTCGCTTCGAAACCCGCGAGTTCAACGTCATCGCCGCATCCGAGCTCGCGCGCCAGCGCGCGCAGTGCGGCGCGTTCGGGTCCCTCGCCGAGGATAACGAGCCGCGCGGACCGGGTACGCCTGAGTATCGCGAACGCGCGAATGAGCGTGGCGAAATCTTTTTGCCGACGCAGTTTGCCGACTCCGAGTATGACCGGCGGTGCGCCTGCTTCGAACCAGGAATGTGGCAGCGGCGCCGTCGCGAGAGGGTCGAGCCGGGCCGTCACGACCGGATTGTAGATTGTCTCGATACGCGCGCGCGGTAATGCCGTGATGTCCGCGAGGTCTGCACCGACACCGTCCGAGACGCACACGAGCGCGTCGGCGTCACGATAAAATCGCCGTACCAGCGGCGTGATCCGGCGAAGGTGCGGCCGCTCCGCATTTTCGACGGCGCTGGTCATGTGGTTGTGTACGGTGGCGACGACGCGCAACGCCGGTACCCGTGCGATTTGCTGTGCGAGGATTGCCGTGATGTTCGCGTAATCGAGCGCGGCGAGCAGCGCCTCGGGGCGTTCTTCGCGCAGGTAGCGGGCGAGCCCGGGGACGGCGCCGATGACCTGTGCCACCCCCGGGGTCATCATTGCGGGCAGCAGTGCAGCAAGGTGTCCCGGGAAGCGCATCAACGCCGGAACCGCGAACAGTGCCGGGCCGGCATTGAGCGAGACGAGCCGCACACTGGCCGGAATTTCGCTCAGAAAATGCCCTTTCTGGCGCGCGAGCACGATATCGACCCGGTGGCCGCGATCGGCGAGCGCGCCGGCCAGCTGGACGACCACCCGCTCCACGCCGCCTCCGCCACTGAGAGACCGCGCAAACAGTGCGAGGTGTCTGCCTTTCATTGCGCGTGGCGATCGTGACACTGAACCGGTGGCCAGGGCGCCGCTCGATGAACAGGGCCGCTCGGGCGGATTCCTAGAACAACGTATAGATAAAAGGTGCGACCGCGGATCCTTCTGCGAATACGATCAGGCCCCCGAGCAGAACCATGACGATGATAATCGGCGCGAGCCAGAATTTTTTTCGCTCGCGCATGAAGTCCCACAGATCTTTCAGCATTTCGTACATCGGGCGTCATCTCCAGTCGGTTTTGGCGGCCTCTGGTGTGTGCGGCGCCGGCGCCGCCGCGCATTGTACGTCATGTTCCAGTTTGGCGTTACCGCTGAAATTACCGGCTGCAAACGCCGGGGAATCGCGAGCGTGGCATTAGTCCGGGCGGCGGTTTATCCTTGCGCCGCTTCATCAACAATACCCCCGTCTCATCATCGGCAATGCGTAAAGAAACCCTGCTCCTTCTGACCAGTACCGCGTTTACGCTGGTGCTCGCTGAATTTGTGCTGTCCTGGTTTTTCCCCCAGCGAACAGTCAATCAATACCTCGAAGACAGGCCGGCGATGTTTCGGGCCAACGATATCCTGTTCATGGATATGAAGCCGGGATTTGAAGGGTATCTGAAAGAGGAGGAATTCCGCACGGACGTCTCGATCAATTCGCTGGGATACCGCCAGGCCGAATTCAGCCCGGATCGGGGCGCGGGGCAACGAGTCCTCGTGATCGGTGATTCATTCACATTCGGATACGGGGTCGAGGAAACGGACGGGTATGTGCGGGTGATGGAACGCACGCTGAACGAGCAGGCGTCGCCGCCGGTGGAAGCGATTAATTCAGGGGTGCCGGCATGGTGGACGGATGCTTACTACCTGTATCTGAAAACGCGAGGACTTGCGCTGAAGCCTGATGTTGTCGTGCTCGGACTTTTTATGGGGAATGACATCGACGCGCGTGATGCGCGTTACGCCATTTGGCCCGAAGTCGACGATGACGGTCTGCCGCTGGCGATTACATCGGAACGCGTACGCATCGATGGCGGACATCGCGTACGCTCGGAACGACGGGCGCGGTGGAAAATTCCGGTACTGAGGAATTCGCATTTGTTCCAGCTGCTCTATAGCTCCGGAAAAAATATCGGGCGGTTGTTCAGCCCCAAGGTCCAGGCGTCGACGCTGTACGAAGCGACGTACTCCGCGGAAACGGAAGCGATTATCACGAAGGTACAAAAACTGATCCTCGGGATGGCCGAGGACGCGCACGGAATTGCCGCGCAATTTGTCGTGGTTATGATTCCGGAAAGGCGACAGGTGTACCCCGACCGGGAATCCACGGAACGGGCGCTCGATTTGGCGAAACCTCATCGGTTGTTCGCTGAATTTTTTGCGGGCCATGGTATTCCGACAGTCGATCTGCTGCCGGTTATGCGCGCCGCGGCACAGACGTCCGACGACGAGTTGTACTACAGGAAGGACTCGCACTTTACCCGCTCCGGATATCGCGCAGCAGGGGAAGCCATAGGACGATTTTTACTTGTTCAGGGTCTGGTCACTGCGCCGGGTGAATGAATAGCCGTCGTTCGATCACGATTGCGGCCGTGACGCTTGCGGTTATCGGACTGACCTGCAACGACTGGTTACCGACGGGACTGCTTGCGGACGTTGGTTCGCCCGGAAATCCCGACCGACGCGCGGCGTTGCGCGCACTCAGCCTCGTCGCACTGGGTCTGGCCGCGGCGATGTTCATCTGGCGCGGCGCGATTGCGGACAACAGGGGTAGCATTGCCATCATGCTGACCTCGACGGCGTTCTCGCTTGCACTGTTCGTCACGGTCGATATTTATCTCTCGGCGAAAGCCGTCCGCACGGCACGCCCGGCCGGAGAGATCACCGACGTGCATACGCCCGATCGCTTGCTGGGATGGCGGCCGCGCCCCGGTGCGGTCGGAACACACCGCGAATCCGGTAATTTTGACGTCACCTATGCGATCGATGATGCGGGCTACAAGGCCGTGCCGAATAGCGGCGAAGCGCGCGCGAGGCTGTTTATATTCGGCGACTCCTACACATTCGGACACGGCGTTGCGAACGCCGCTACTTACGTGAATGTGATCGCACGGGATTACGTTAATGCGACGGTACACGTGTATAACGTTGGTGTCATGGGATATGGCATTCAGCAGATGTACGGCCGATTTCTCGAAATCGAACCGATGCTCAGGGCTGGCGATATCGTCGTATTCGCGCCGACTTCCCAGGATATCAAACGCAACCTGAAAGACTTCGTTTTTCCATCGAAACTAATCTTCGGCAAGCGCCTCGAGTTCGGGGATCGGTATCCCGTGTACGACGACGGACAACTCAGTTCAGTTGATCTCGAGACGCCGTGGCGCCGGTTCCTGGCGTTGCTATTCAACGGCCGTTGGACGAAGTCGATATTCCGGTTCATTCACAGCGCCGTCGTGAGTCCCGACACAACCCGCGAAGCAACGGAAATGATTGACAGCGTTGCCGCAAAGAGTAGCGCGCATGGCGCGCAATTCTGCCTGATATTTTTGCCGCAAACGAAAGAACGCCTGCGCGGTGAATTCGAAGAAGATATTTCAATGTTCGATCACGTCGACGTGACGCGTTATTTTCCGTCTGATCCCGAAGCCCTTGCAGCGATCCGGTTTTCTACCGACTCGCACTGGAATACGGCCGGGCACGCTATTGCCGCGCGGGCCGTAGTCGGGGCGCTTCGGGAGCGAGGTCTGCTCGGGAGCGAGCATCTCAAATAGCGATACGTGCGCTATTGGTGAAGTCGGAACGGCCACCCCCGCCACAGCGTTCTCGTCTGTCGCGAGAATTTTTGTCTTTTCTTGGAGTCGTTGAGCACGTGATCGAACTCCTCGCGGATCGCAGCTTCGCTCACAGATGCTCGCGGCGCAGCTCGAATAACGTGGGAGAACAATGACCACACCGTATCGGTTGAGCATGACTCTTCGATGACGAGTCGCGCGCCGATTCTGGCGACGTCGCGGGCAAATCCCGGCGCGTGATACGTACGGTACAGCTGCGCGTGCGAAAAATCGATGACGTAAAAATCTCGAGCGCCGCCGCTTACAAGGATGTTCTCGGAACTGTGTCGGCCGTGCACGAGACCCCGTTGTGCGCTGCGAACGAGAAAGTGCGCGTAGCGCTCAAATGCCGGGTCGCGCTCGTCGTCGTTCAGATCGCGCACATCGATGCTCATGGTCCGGGCGTCTTCAATCCACGACATGAGGATGAAAACGCGCGTAATGAGCCCCCGACTGAACTCGAGTGCGGCGCCAAACAACTGCGGGGTGTTGCCTCCCCGGGCGCGAAACGCCCCCTGGGCACGGAACTCGCAGAGCACCCGATGACGGCGAATGGTCGTGGCACGAAGGCGTCCCGACGCAGATTCGAAGCGCAGTTCCTTGATCGCAACAGGGCCCGTAGTGTCGTCGTCAAGGCGATAAATACTACGGGTATTGACGCTGTAGACAGCATTCCCGGGCGAGCGGCCCAACCATTGTTCAAATAGCGGGCGGCTCGCGGCGAAATCGTCCGCATTGGAGCCCGTGGGCCGGAGCCATTTGAGCGAACCGGTTTCTGGCGGACGCACCGGCTTCAAAACGCCGCGAGACAGAGCGGTTTGACGGCGCGCCGTCGGAGGGCGGCATCGCCACGATTACTTGTAAGCGAGCACACGATCAAACTTGGGAACCTCAACGATCACTTCGACCTGATCAAAGCGGGCGCGTATTTATTCGACGCCGCCGGTTTGTTTGCGCACGTCGAGAATCAAGCGGCCTCCCGGGTTCAGCATCTCGTGCACGCGATCAAGACAGGTTTCGACCGGATAGTGGAAACCCCACGAAATCAACGATATCACGACATCGATGCCGCAGCGTATGTTGACCAAATTATCTTTCGTCGTCTCGACCAGGTGAATGTTCGATTCCGCAACGCCGCAGCCAATGTCGAGCACGGAATCAGCGGACGCGGGCAGGTAACGTTCGATAGTGGAGAATTCGCGCGCAATAGCGTCGGCATAAAATCGTTTGATTCGGTCCGCATCGTTACGGGATTCCCATAGGACGCAGTCATTGTAAAAAGATGCGCCCAGCAGTTTTCTGACGATCGGATAGGCCGGCTTTTTGCGAAATCGCAGCACTTCGGTGCGCTGAAAAACGACAGTTTTCACCGCCGCGTCCGGCACGGTCAAAGACAGGGGCTTCGGGCTCATTTCCATCAATTTTTCCCGACGACGGCCGCTAATGTGGTCATAACGGGCTCCGAAATATTGAGGCGCTCGCGGGGCCGGTCGCGCGGGGATTGTACGGCGCTGCCGACAAAAAGCATAACCTATTGTTTTGACGGGTTTAATTGAAGATGAGAGTCGAGTTCGGCGCGAATGACTGCCAGTTACCGCAGCAGTCATCGGATTCAGAAAATGCCATGAAACTAATCATCGTCGATGACTCGAAGGAATACATGACGTTGTTGCGGCGCATGCTCGCGAACGTCATTCCGGACATCGAGGTGACGGAATACGACCCCGAGCAGCAGGGTCGGCCAACGGACGAATTCGACTGGGGCCTATACGACGTTCTGCTCATCGACTACCAGCTCGGTATGCACGAAAACGGCCTCGAATGGATAAAGCGCTATCGTGAGTCTCCCGGGTTTCCACCGTGCATCCTGATGACCTCGATGGGCGATGAATATGTCGCGGCCTCGGCAATCAAGCTCGGCGCGAGCGACTTCATCAAAAAGAACGACATCAATACTGACCGAATTGCCGATCTCGTCCGCAGTGCGGCCGCCGAGCGGGTGCGAAATACCGACGATGCGACGACGCTTGGGTCGACGTTCGAATCGGTCCGCGGCACCGATGCGACCGTATTCAGCAAGGTCCGATTTAATCGCGAACACACACCCGACGGAAAGCGGATCGGCTATCGCTTCGTGCGTCTGATCGGACAGGGCGCGAGTTCCCGCGTCTACCTCGCCGAACGTCTTTCGGATCGAATGACGCTGGTCCTGAAAATTATCGACGTATTGTCCATTAAAGAGCCGCAGGCGCTGCAGCGTTTCGTGCAGGAAGCGGAGCTGGTCGCCGAGCTCAACAGTCCGTTTGTCGTGAATTTTCTCGAACACGGCTTTACCAAGGACTACGGTTACATCGCCATGGAGTTCTTTACCCGCGGCGATCTCAAGCAGCGCATTGAGCATGGGGTGTCTCTCGCGGATGCGTTAAATTATATTCGTCACATTGGTTACGGGCTCAGCGCCGTGCATGAAGCGGGCATCGTTCACCGGGATCTGAAACCCGGCAACATCATGTTTCGATCGGACGACAGTCTCGCCATCGCCGATTTCGGTATATCCAAACGCCTCGACGAAACCGGTGAGATGACACGCATGGGCAGCGTCCTGGGTACGCCGAATTATCTGAGTCCTGAACAGGCCCTGGGCAACACGGTCGACCATCGGTCGGATCTGTACAGCGCCGGTGTCGTTTTGTACGAAATGCTGACCGGCCGTAAACCGTTCAAAGCCGAGACCGCTTCCGGCCTCGTCTATCAACATGTCCATGCCGAGATACCGCAGTTACCCAATGCTGTACACAATTATCAACCGGTGATCGACATGTTACTGGCGAAAGACCCGAACGACCGGTTCTATTCCGCGCGCGAGTTTATCGACAGCCTCGCCTCGATCGATCGCGCGTCGCACACCATCTCCTGATCTGAATCCCGCCGCGGCGGCTCCCAACGGCAAGGCGACGGTACTTGAAATTCGCCGCAATCGTCCCCATTTTCCTGATTCACACCTTGTAAGTGCGCTTTTAGGAGTCATGGCCGACGAACCCGAAATCATTCTGAATACCGAAACCCCGCAAACCGAAACCGTGCCGGCGCGGGTCGATTTGCAGCTTCCGGACAAACTGCTCCTGCTGCCCTTACAGGCGCGCCCGTTTTTTCCAGCACAAACGATGCCGATCGTGATCGACGAGCAACGCTGGTCCCGCACCGTCGAACAGGTGGGTAATACCCCGCATCATCTCGTCGGGCTCGTGCTCACAGGCTACGACGATGAGCATATGCCCGTTCGCGACGATTTTGCGTCGATGGGGACGGTAGTCCGCGTCCATAACGCGGTCCGTGGCGAAGGGAAAATTCAGTTTATTGCCGAGGGTCTCCAGCGTTTCAGAATCAAACAAATTACGAGTGACAAGGCCCCGTTTATCGCGCAGGTCGAATACCCGCCGACCGAAGAACCGATCACACGCGAAATTCGCGCCTATGCACTTGCCATCATCAACAAGATCAAGGAACTGTTGCCGCTCAATCCGCTGTACAAGGAAAACGTTCGGGCCTATCTCGACCGGTTCAACCCCGACGATGCATCTCCGCTCGCGGACTTCGCCGCCGCGCTGACGAGCGCCTCGGCCGCCGAATTACAGGAAGTCCTGGAGACCGTACCCCTGTTGCGGCGAATGGAGCAGGTCATGTTGCTCGTTCAGCACGAGCTCGAGGTGGCCGGGCTGCAGAGTGAAATTCGACAGAAAGTCGAGGAGCGGGTCAGCGAGCATCAACGGGAATTTTTCCTCAGAGAGCAACTGAAAGAAATTCAGAAGGAACTCGGAATATCCAAGGACGACAAGACCGTCGAACTTGAAGAATTTCGCGAACGGCTGGCAGATTGCACCGTGCCGGAGGCTGCGCAGGAGCGCATCGATCAGGAAATCCAGAAGTTTTCGTTTCTCGAACCCGGTTCGCCCGAGTACGCCGTGACACGCAATTATCTCGATGTTCTGACCGATTTGCCGTGGGGCAAAAATTCTGACGACAACCTTGACCTCGCGAGCGCTCGCGAGATCCTCGATCGCGATCATGAGGGTCTCGATGACGTTAAGGATCGGATTGTCGAATTCCTTGGAGTCGGTGCACTCAAAGGCGAAATATCCGGCTCGATCGTCTGCCTGGTCGGCCCGCCCGGCGTGGGTAAAACGTCTATCGGCCGGTCCGTTGCCGATGCGCTTGGCCGTGAATTCTTCAGGTTCAGCCTCGGCGGAATGCGCGACGAGGCGGAAATCAAGGGTCACCGCCGCACGTACATCGGCGCGATGCCGGGCAAGTTTATTCAGGCTATTCGCGAAACCGGCGTGTCGAATCCCGTCATCATGCTCGACGAAATTGACAAGATTGGCAGTTCCTTCCAGGGTGATCCTGCGTCAGCGCTGCTGGAGGTACTCGATCCCGAGCAGAATGTATCGTTTCTCGACCACTATCTCGACGTTCGGTTTGACCTGTCGAAGGCCTTGTTCATTTGCACAGCCAACCAGCTCGACTCGATTCCGCGGCCGCTGCTCGACCGGATGGAGGTCATTCGCCTGTCGGGATATATCACCGAGGAAAAAGTCAGCATTGCAAAGCGACACCTGTGGCCGAAGCAGCGCCGGAAAGCGGGTCTCACGGCAAAACAGGTTTCGGTCTCAAGCGCCGCCCTGCGCGACATCGCCGAGAATTATGCGCGCGAGGCGGGGGTCCGAAATCTGGAAAAACAACTCGGGCGCATTGCCCGCAAGGTCGTCGTAGGCGTACTTGCCGATTCCGCAGCGGTCGCGAAAATCACACCGGACAATCTTGTCGACTACCTCGGCCAGCCTGTTTTTCGCAAGCAGGCGCCGCAACGCGGCGTGGGAATCGTGACCGGACTCGCGTGGACCGCTATGGGCGGTGTGACGCTCGACGTCGAGGCGACGCGGGTACACACCCACGGCCGCGGATTCAAACTGACAGGTCAACTCGGTGATGTCATGCGTGAGTCCGCTGAAATTGCGCACAGCTACGTCAGTTCAAATTTGGACACTTTCGATGCCGATCCCGATTTCTTCAGCGACGCGATGATCCACATTCATGTGCCGGAGGGCGCGACGCCGAAGGATGGACCGAGTGCCGGTGTGACCATGGCGACCGCGCTGCTTTCGCTCGCGCTTGGCCAGCAAATGCGACGCGCCTATGCGATGACGGGTGAGTTAACCCTGACGGGGCGTGTGCTCGCTATCGGCGGGGTGCGCGAAAAGATCGTCGCGGCGAAGCGCAACGGCATCAAGGATGTGATCTTGCCCGCGGCAAACGCGGGCGATTACGCGGAATTGCCGGATTACATTCGCAAGGGTATGCGGGCGAACTTCGCCGAGGACTATCGCGACGTAGCGAAGCTCGTATTCAGGTAACCCGCGCCCCGGAAAACGCCGGGAGCGCGGTGACCGCAAACAGTGTCTACAGGGCCTCGAGCTTGCTTTTGAGGTCTGCGATTTCCTTTTCTATCATCGCGACCTGCTCCGAGTCGGATACGTCCTCACGCAGCGATTCCCATCCGGCCAGCGACTTCTTCAGCATGAATTCGACTTCATCCTGCGCGTGGTCGATGTATCGGGTAGGTCCGTCCGCGCTCATTGCCGCCGGGGCAGCCGCAGCCGGAGCTGCCGCGGCAGTCGCCGCTGGTGCGGCTGCGCTTGGCACTGCTGGTGCCGCCGCGCCCGAGCTGTCGGCATCGTCTTTGCCGCAGCCGCCAATGATTAATGCAGCTGCCAGCAGTGTCATGGTAGTGATGAGTTTCATGGTTTATTTCTCCCCTCGTCAGTCCTGTTCTGTCGCGTATTGTGTCTTACCCGCCGGGGCGGCGCAAAGCTTGCCGGATTTCAGCCCGCAGCGGCCGAGCCAGGTCGGGGCCAAATGCGTCGCATACTTCGCCGTATCCGGGCAGGTATCGGTCTGCGCGCCCCTCCACATTAAGAGCTGGGCGAGTCCGCCGCGCCGGGCCGTCGGAATTCGATTAACCGCCGATAGTTGCCAGCGCGCGCGCCCTTCGTGCAAATTCAGGTAGCGCAATTGCTCCTATTGCAACGGCCGCGATATTCATTGCCGCGACGATCCCGAATACCTCGGGGATTGTCACCCGATAGCGGAACAAAATGACGGTAAAGACGGCCGAAATAACCATAAAGAAGGCATTCGTGACGTTGAGCGCCGCCATGACCCGGGCACATCGCGCCTGTTCGACCCGGGCCTGCAGCGCGGCATACAACGGCACAATGAACATCGCACCGAATGCACCAATCAGGGTCAGATCGAAAAATGCCCGCAGCGCCGGCGGGTACCGGAGCATTGTCGCGACGGTCAGCACATCCTCGGCCGGGACCGGCCGGCCGACGAGAAAAAAATCGGCGGCGAATATCGAAATGCCGATTCCGGCGAGCGGCACGAGGCCAAGCTCGATGCGGCCCCGCGACAAACGTTCGCACAGCAGCGAGCCCGTGCCGATGCCGAGTGTAAAGGCGACGTTCAGCAGGGTGACCGCTTTTTCGTCCGCGCCGAGAAGCTCTTTACCGTAGGTCGGCACCATGCTGAGAAAAGTCGCGCCAAGAAACCAGAACCAGGAAATCGCAAGGACGAGCGTCAGCACCTCCCGGTTGCCGGCGGCATAGGCAAGTAACCGGAATGTCGCCTGCGGCAGGTTCCAGTTAATCCGGATTGACGGGTCCGAGGGCGCGGCCCGGGGAATAAACCGCGCGCACAACCACCCACCGAACGCGAGTGCCACGATGCACGAGACAACCGGTGCCGGTCCGAGTCCTTCAACGGAAGCGAGCATGCCGCCGGTCACCGCGCCGAGCAGTATCGCCGCGTAGGTGCCGAGCTGGATCAGGCCGTTGCCGCCGGTCAGTTCCGTCGCTTCGAGGTGCTGCGGCAAGATGCCGTATTTGAGCGGCCCGAAGAAGGTCGATTGCGTCCCCATCAGGAACAGAACGACGAAGAGATACCCCGCGTTTTCGAGCCAGAAGCCGATCGCTGCGAGCCCCATCACGACGATTTCGACGAACTTCACCCGGCGTATCACGAGCGCCTTTTCGTATTTATCTGCGATTTGGCCGGCGAGAGATGAGAAGAGGAAAAATGGCAGTATGAATATCCCACCGCTCATGACGACGAGTGAACGGGTATCCATGCCGGTTTTCGCGGCAACCTGAAAGGTTAAGAAAATAATCAGCGCGAAGCGGAAGACGTTGTCATTGAACGCGCCAAGGAACTGGACGATAAATAACGGCAAAAATCGCCGTGAGCGGAGCAGTAGAAATTGACTCACGTTATTCGGGGCGGCGATCGTGCATCGAATTGAATCCTGTGTTTCCGACGCACCGCGGGTTCCGGGGCGAAGCGCGCTATACTCGAAAGCGCCTTCATTCTCTGCCGGCGCCGTGTTATGCCAATCGTAACCGAACTCGATTTTCTGAAATACCGTCGTACAAAAATTGTCGCGACGCTCGGCCCGGCGTCGTCCGATCCCGCAACTGTCGGTGCGCTGATCGATGCGGGGGTCGGTGTATTCCGAATCAACATGTCGCACGGTGATCATGCAGGGCATCGTCGGGCCATCGCGGCTATCCGCGAAAGCGCGGCATCGCTCGGCACGCATACGGCAATTCTCGCCGATTTATGCGGGCCGAAAATTCGCACCGGAAAATTTGCTGCGGGAATGGTCGAGCTGAAAACAGGCAGCGAGGTGATCGTGACTGCGCGCGATGTCCCGGGCGACGAAACGATCATTCCGTCGCAGTACGAATCGCTTCCTGATGACGTCGTGCCGGGCAATCGTATATTGCTCAACGACGGCGCGGCGGAACTCGAAGCGATCCGGGTCGAGGGCCAGGACGTGGTCTGCCGGGTGCTCGCCGGTGGGCCGGTCGGCGATCACAAGGGGATCAATCTTCCGGGGGTCGCTGTGTCCGCGCCGTCGCTAACCCGCAAGGATCGTGAGGACGCCGCTTTTGCGCTCGATGAGGACGTCGATTTTCTGGCCTTGTCTTTTGTACGCTCCGCCGCGGATATCCGCGAACTGCTGGAGGTCATGGCAGGATCGGAGCAACGTCCGATGGTTGTGGCGAAAATTGAAAAACCCGAAGCGCTCGAGAACAACGCGGAAATCCTCGATTTGGCCGACGGGATTATGGTCGCGCGCGGTGATCTCGGGGTCGAGTTGTCTCCCGAGCAGGTGCCGCTGGCGCAGCTTCAATTGATCGACCGCGCCATCGCTGCGGGAAAACCCGTCATCGTGGCAACGCAAATGCTCGAGTCGATGATCGACAACGCACGCCCGACCCGCGCGGAAGTAACCGATGTCGCGCATGCAGTGGCGAGCGGGACCGATGCGGTCATGCTTAGCGGCGAGACCGCGGTTGGGCATCATCCCGTTCGTGTCGTCACGATGATGGACAGGATCGCGCGTCAGACCGAGAGCTACCACTGGCACCTCGAGGCCCCCGCAAGACACGTCAGGGCGCCCCGGGATCGCGGAAGCGTCGGATTCGGTGCGGCCGTCGCGCACGCGGCCGCGAGCCTCGTGGCGGATACGCGCGCGCGTGCGGTTCTCGTGATTTCGAATGCCGGGATGACCGCAGCGACGATCAGTACCGCGCGCCCCGAAGCGCCGGTCATCGCGATTTCACGCAGCGCCCGCACCTGCCGGCGGATGAGCCTGATGTGGGGCGTGGTGCCGCACCTCGACACGCGGGTGGGTACCGAGAACCCGACTGCTGTCGCGCGTCGCGTTGCACGCGAACTGAACGTGGCTGCGGCGGGGGAGTTTGTCGTACTCGTGCGTGGTTTCCACGCCGATCCTGAACTGAATACGCCATCGGTCACGCTGCTGGTCGTTTGACTACAGGAGACGCCAACAGGCCGTATCAGGGCGCCGCACTTCGACAGGGTTGAGTTTTTTCAGCAGCCGCCGTGTGGGGGACAGCGCTACGGACGATTACGGCTGAACGGGTGCCGCGGCGAGTTGAGTCGGTACCACGAGGGTGTGCATCGACGAGGCGATTTGAGCGAGCCATTGCCCGCCACGCCGGTCCTTCGCTAGCGCGGCGAGGATATAACGGTGACCGGACGGTGCTTCGATGAGCGCGCTGTCTGCGTGCCACTCCCGCCAGGTACCCGATTTGCGGAAGATTTTCACGCCGTCGCGATCGGCGAGGCCTTTAACAAATTTGTGTTCAATACCCGGTTTCGACAGCATTTCCTTCATGACCCGGGTGAGTCGCGGATTCGTCAACTGACCGGTTTCAAGCAGGTAGTAGAAGCGTGCTGTCTGCAGGGCGGTAGCACCATGCGAGATGTTATGCAGCGGATCGCGCTGGAATGCGGTGCCCGTTGCATACTCCTTGCCGACCCACAGTCCGCCATTGACGAGCGGGTCGTAAAGACGAAAGCGATCGGACTTCAGAATCTGGTTGACCCGTTTTTTGCCCACCCGGTTGAGCATTGTGGTGGCATCTGAATTCGACGAACTCCGAATCATTCGGGTCAGAGAGCCGGTGGTTTCCTGATCCAGTGGCAGATTGCCACGTTCGATTTCGACAAAGGCGCCGAGCAGGATGCCTATTTTCGGCAGACTCGCCGCGTACATCATGTGATCGCCATTAATGGCAGCGACACGCGGGTCCGAAGGATCGGTGATATCGACGACGGCCAGACACAGGTCGCGGCGCGATGCCGCGGCGACGAGACCGAGGTTTTCGAGACGTCGCTCGACTGCGGCCTGGAAAGCCGGATCGTGGCTCTCGCGCAGTGACGGCGTATCGCCCACCCCGTCGGCCAGAACCAGACTATGCACCAGCAGGCCGAAAGCGGCCGCGATTATGCTACGGTAATCCCCCATAAGCGTCGGACTTTACCACCAGATTGCTATTACAGGCAATAAACTATAGCGTTTTTATGACCTCAAACTTGAGCGACCAATCGGCGGATTCACCGTCCTCACGCCTGTTGCAGCGCTCCCTCGCGCTGTTCGCGAACTTCTTCCTCATTATACTGGCCTATTATCAGGTCAAGGCGGCTTCGCGCTCGCTGCTCATAGAATTCGGCGGAGCGGGCTGGTTTCCGTACGCCTGGATCTATTCCGCCCTCGTTCTGACCGCCCTGATCGGCGTCTATCACCGCATCGTGGAACGGGTCAGCCGTGCCCGCGTCGTGCTCGGATCGCTCCTGTTATTCGCCGCGCTGCTCGGGGTTTTCCGCCTGATTCTCGGCCAGAACACGACCTTCGCAGCGCTCGCATTTTATATTTTCGTGGACATTTTCAGCGTTGTCCTCGTGGAGCAGTTCTGGAGTCTGACGAATTCCATCACGGATGCTGCCGAAGGGCGGAAATCGTACTGGTTCGTCGGTACCGGCGGGCTCGTGGGCGGGGTCGCCGGTGGCGTACTGGCCAGCTACCTCGTCGAGCACACACCGCTGGCAACCCCGGATCTGCTCTACGTCTGCGCCGTTTTGCTGCTGGTGACGTTCGTGCTCAATGTCGCGATGTGGCGCTCGGGGATGTACGAGGAGGTCAAATCGCAAACCGAAGAGCGTGAGGCGGCGCCGGACTGGCGCTCGCTCATCGGCAATCGTTACATCCTGCTCATCGCGGCAGTCGTGTGCCTGTCGCAACTTGCCCAGCCCGTCATCGAGTACCAGTTCATCACCGCCATCGAGCGCGAAAACATGGGGCTCGACCAGCGCACGGCCTTCATCGGTCAATTCTTCAGCGTGATGGGTCTGGTGTCGATCGGCGTCAACATCGTGCTCACCCCGGTGATTCACCGCTACGTCGGAATCTTCGCCGGTCTGGCCGTGCAGCCGCTGCTCATTTCGATTTGTTCGTTCGGGTTTTACCTCAACACGACGTTGCTCAACGCCTCGATAATGAAAGCGAGCGATCGCGGATTGTCCTACTCGATCAACCGCGCTTCGAAGGAACTCCTCTACATTCCGGTCGACCCGGTGCAGACCTACCAGGCGAAGGCGTGGATCGACATGCTCGGTTACCGCCTGTTCAAAGTACTCGGTTCCGGCATCATTCTGTTGGCGACGCAGTGGTTGCCGATCCGGCTCGATATTGGCGAGTTGTCATTTCTGACATTCATCATCTGTGCGATCTGGCTGCTGACCATCGCCGCGTTATCGAAGTCCTACCAGACGCAACTGAGTCATGCCTGACTCATGACTCCCGATACGATACCGTCCGGAACCCGGCGCGCGACGCTGTTCGCGTTGGCCTCGGCGACCCTGATGATTGCGCACCAGGTGGCCGGGAAAGCGACGCGGGATGCGGTCTTCCTTTCCTACTACGATGTGACCGAGCTGCCGAAAATGGTCATCAGCTCGGCGATTCTCTCGATGGTCGCGGTGATCCTGATGTCCCGGTTACTGGTCACCTACGGGCCCTGGCGGGTGATCCCGAGTGCCTTCGGTTTCAGCGCCATCCTGTTCATCGGCAACTGGTGGTTGTACGCGATCGCACCGGCGAAAGTTGCAATACTGCTTTTTCTGCAAATGGCCATATTCGGCGCGGTGCTGATCAGCGGTTTCTGGTCCGTCGTCAACGAGCGTTTCGACCCCCACACGGCCAAGCACACGATCGCGAGGGTGGCCGCGGCAGCGACCCTCGGCGGCGTCATCGGCGGTTTGCTCGCCGGTCGTGTCACCGCCGCGCTTGATATCCGGTCAATGCTCATCGTGCTCGGCGGGTTGCATCTCGCCTGTTTTATCAGCGTTCGTTCGATCGGCGAGTCCCGCCGCGGGGCGCGGGCAACGGAACCACAGCCGGATATGCAGTCCGGGGTCGGGTTGCTGGTGACGAATCGCTACCTGCAGCTGATGGCCGCCCTCATGGTGCTGGCGGCAGTGATCGCCGCGCTGGTCGACTATGCGTTCAAGTCGGCCGCCGCGGCGCGATTTACCAGCAGCGAGGAGCTGGTCGTGTTTTTTGGCCATTTCTATGCCGCCGTCGGCGTGCTGACCTTTTTGATTCAGTCCGCGCTGGGCCCGCGGATTTTGAAAAACTACGGCATCGGCGTAACCCTCGCGGTGATGCCGGCCGTGGCGCTCGGCGCCGGGTTGCTGAGCCTCGCCACGTTCGCGAAATTCTGGTCCGTGCTCGTCGTCCGCGCAGGGCAGATCGTGTTTACAAATTCGTTTTTCCGCTCCGCATTCGAGTTGCTCTACACGCCGTTACCCGCGCGAACAAAACGGCCGACAAAAACAATTATTGACGTTGCCTCGGATCGTCTCGGTGATGTGGTCGGCAGCGGAATACTGCTTGTTGTACTCGCCCTGTCACCGACGCTGCCGACGACCGCCGTCATCGCGATCGCGGTCGTTGCCGCCGTGCTCACGCTGTTTGTCGTTCGTGCGCTGTATCGTGGTTACGTCGATCAGCTCGCAACGCGCCTGCGACGCGGGGCCATTGCACTGAGCGAAGAGCAGGTCGTTGATGCCACGACTCGCGCTACGCTTGCGGAAATGACCTCCGCATCGGAGCGCGAAGTGTTGATGGAGAAAATCCGTGAAATGCGTGCCGAACGCGAGGCCGTCGCCGTCGGCTACGGTGATGACCAGATCGAAGCGGTCCAATTCGCGAACGACGGCGTCGACCCCGACAATTTACGCGAAATGAGCGTCGTCATTACGGATCTGAATTCGGGTGATCCCGCGCGGGTCGCACGAAGCCTGACGAGTCCGCAAATGGACGCACGCCTCGTCCCGTTTCTCGTCCCGTTGCTGGCCAACGACGAAATCGCCGAAGACATTCGCATGGAACTGCGCTGGAAAGCGCCGCAGGCAATCGGCGCGCTCACCGATGCGTTACTCGATCCCGACTTGCCGCTCGTCGCACGGCAACGCATCCCGAGTGTCCTCGAAGTGACGCACAACCCCCGTGCCGTGTCGAGTCTGACGCTGGGGTTGCGTGACGACGAATTTAACGTTCGCTACAGCTGTGCGCGCGCGCTGGCGCGCATGAACGAACGGGACGCCACACTCGATATTCCGAAAGAAGTGGTCTATGAAGCCGTCGAACGCGAGGTTTCGGTTGATCGGACCGCGTGGACTTCGCGCCACCTCGACCCCGATGTCGCGATTCCGACGGGTATGGTGGCTGGCCCGCTGCAGGGTGATCCGCGCGTTGATTACAGCATGGAGCACGTCTTTACGTTACTCAGTCTCATTCTCGACCCGGATGCGTTGATGCTCTCGCGTCATGCTGTTTCGAGCTCGGACCGTAACCTTCGCGGCACGGCGCTCGAGTACCTCGAAAACGTCCTGCCCGAAAGCGTACGGGCCGGGCTATGGCCGCACTTTGGCGAACGAGTCCCGGCACCGCAAAAAAAACCGCCGCCCCCGGAATCAGCCGACCCCGTCGCTGGTCCGTCAGACGCGTCCGACTGAGCGACCCGCACGTTCTAGAAGATGCGGCGCGCAATGGCGCGACCTGCAGCGCTGAGCAGATAAAGACCGACGATCGCGAGGAGCAGGAATTTCACGCTCGCGAATCCCCACGCAATTCCCGCTGCAAAATTCCCCGCGCCGGCGTGCAACTCGTGGAGGAGGGCGATGTTTTCCACCGCGTCACACATGGCAGCGAGCACCGCACCCGCTGCGCACCAGCGGCCGAGGCTTGCCATGCGACCGTCACCGACAGAAGCCGCCAGTCGGCACAGCGCCAGCAGGAGCCAGCCGTAGGTCACGAGGTAGGGAAAATCCACGATCAGGTTGAGCCATGCAGATTCACGCCCGGCTGGCCCCCACGATTGCAAAATTATCCCGGTATTGACTGCGTTGCCGGCGAGTTGCATTGAGACGATCCCGAGCGGCGCGCTGTCCGTGCGCAACGGCATGCCGGTGATCACGAGCAACGCGGTCAGGAATGCGAACGCGATCGCAAGCAGGATAATTTTATGCCACCTCGTCATGTGCCGAGAGACTCAGGGTAGCGCGGCATCGCGTGCGGTGTCGGGTGATACGGCCTCGAATTCGTCGATGACGCGCTGTGCCCGGTTAATACCGCCGAGCGGCCGGTGCACCGCGAGGGATTGCCACGCACTGAACGCGAGCAAGCCGCATTGCGCGGCCGCCGCCGGCTCAACCGGATGCACGAGCGTCAGCAAAGCGACCGGTTCGAACGGGCTTAAAACCTCGTCCCATTCGACCGTCGCGTTTTCAATCGGCATCGCCGCGGGGTCCGTCTGGAATTGCAGCATAAATTCGAAGCACTCGGGTATCGGGCGCCCGCTGCCGGCGTTGGTATCGTCGCACGCGCGCATGGCGTACTTAACAGCGTGGTGATGATCAAAGCGGTAAGGCGTCATGCTCCAGAACCGGGTGAACGTACGGGCAGGCACGGCATCGCCCTCACCGCGGGCCGATGTGCGTCGTTCGGCGTCACCGACAATCGCGTCCGAGTAAGCGGCTGCATCGGCGTACATGAAGGTCGGCTCGGGTCCGAGGATAAAGTCCTGTTGACGCGCAGACGGATCTGCCTCATCGAGGAAGTGGCCGTCGACGCCGAGTAGTTTGATCGCGACAACCGGCTCGACCGGTTGTCGCCGGGTATGCGGCGGGGCATTCGAGAGTCTTACCACGGCCTCATAGGCGCGTCCCGCCTGCAGCACACCGACCGTCAGATCGGGCTCCAGGTTTTCGACGACACTGAAGCGTGCCCTATAACAAACGGGGCTGTCATGTGCAGCCGGATTGATCCGGTCCTTCGCCGTTCGGCCGACCAGAGCGGCCAGCGCGTCGCGCTCATCGTCGGGGATCCGTTCGAAACCGAGCGGCGGCGGCGTGGTCTCAGGACCGCCTCGAATAGCGAAGATGAGGAGTATCGCAACGCCTGCAAGACAGGAGACGACCACGTTGGTCCGCGTTTGCATAATGTGTCGGGGTCGGTCGCGACAACCTGATACCGTTGTCGCGACCGTCAGCCCTAGAACGGAATGTCGTCGTCGAAATCGTCCATCGGCGGCTCCGATGCGGCGGCGGTTGGCGCACTCACTGCCGGTGCCGCACTCGCCGCGGGGCTGTACTCACTGCCCCCGCTGTCAGACGACCCGCCACGTCCCCCGAGCATTTGCATGTCGTTCGCGACGATTTCCGTCGTATATCGGTCATTGCCGTCGCGGTCCTGCCATTTGCGCGTTTGCAAACGACCTTCGATATAAACCTGCGATCCCTTTTTCAAATATTCGCCGACGATTTCCGCCAGGCGGCTGAAAAACACGATCCGATGCCATTCCGTGCGTTCCTGTTGTTCGCCCGATTCCTTGTCTCGCCAGGATTCGGCGGTGGCCAGTCGTATATTTGCGACGGCGCTGCCATTGCCCGTATAGCGAACTTCCGGATCGGCGCCCAGATTCCCGATCAGCGTGACTTTATTCACTCCGCGTGCCATTACTTACTCCTTCTCGTTTTGGTTGTTCAAGCTTCCTTGCTTGTTTCGATCCCGCCACGTCCAGGGAACACGAGGGGACCATCGTGTGCGGACCTGATTCTACCGAAGCCCGGCATCAGCGTCAGCGCCGGCCGTCGGGCCAGGCGGCGGTTCGGCGAACAGGCTATAGACGAGCCAGCCGCCTGCCGTCACGGCCATGGCCGCGAACACGATGCCGTATCCGCGGGCACCGACGAGCGCGCCGCCGATGAGGCCGCCGGCGAACATGCCGACAAACTGTGCGGTGGCATAAGTCCCCAGCGCGGCGCCCCTTTGCGCCGCCGGTGCGGCGCGCGAGACCATACTCGGTAACGACGCCTCGAGAAAATTGAATCCGGTAAAAAAGGCCGTCAATGCGAGACCGATGAGGCGAGTCTCCGGAGGCACCAGCCACAGCGCCGCTTCGCCGGCAATCACCAGCACGATCGCGAACCGGTAAAGCGCGTTCGCGAGCTGCGTCCGGTGAGACAGCATGATCAGTGGACCAACGCACAGTATCGAACCCGCGATGACCGGCAGATAGAGCGAATAATGCTCAGCGGAAGGCAGGCCTGCGCCGCCGGTCAGCAGCATCGGGATAGAGACAAAACTCGCGGCGAGAATGCCATGCAGGCAAAACACGCCGACGTACAGTGGCATCAGGGCGGGTGGGCGCCTCTCGTCACGTGTCGCACTATCGACCCTGCCGACAGGCGCTGCGTTCGGCACCGCGAACCAGAGCAGCGGTTGCGCCGCGAGCCCGAGTGCAGCAGCGACCCAGAACAGACCGGAGAGCCCGAGGGCGGCATCGATGACCGGCCCGAGTACAAATGCCGCCGAGAACGAGAACCCGATGCTGATTCCGATGATAGCCATGACCTTCGTGCGGTGCTGCGGCCGCGTGATGTCTGCGGCCAGCGCCAGCATCGCGCCGGAAATCGCTCCCGCGCCTTGCAGTGCACGGCCGGCGATCACCATGACGATGTGCGTGCCGCTTGCGGCGAGCGCGCCACCGGCGGCAAACACGACGAGGCCGGTGGCAATGACCGGTTTGCGTCCGTAACGATCGGACAGCCGACCCATCGGGATCTGCAGCGCCGCCTGGGTCAGTCCGTAGATCCCGAGCGCCACCCCGATAAGTAACGGGGTCGCCGCGGCCAGCCGGTCTGCATAGAGCGCGAGCACCGGTAACAGCATGAACAGGCCCAGCATGCGCAGGAAAAAAATGCCCGCCAGCGCGGCGGCGCCACGTACTTCGCGGCCGTCCATTCGGTCCTGTTTTGTCACGCCTGAAGGTTTGTCCCGGAGTGGAAAAAGGCCGTATAGTACTCTATTGATCCCGCCCCCCTGACGGACCCGGAAATTCGACCTACTCGATGGATACGATTTATCTTCGCGGCGCACGAACCCACAACCTGCAAAACGTCGATCTCGACCTGCCGCGCGACAAATTAATCATCGTCACGGGCCTGTCGGGCTCCGGCAAATCGTCACTCGCGTTCGATACGATTTACGCCGAGGGGCAGCGACGCTACGTCGAATCGCTTTCGGCCTACGCGCGGCAGTTCCTGTCGATGATGGAAAAACCCGATATCGATCACATCGAGGGTTTGTCCCCGGCCATTTCAATAGAACAAAAGTCGACGTCGCATAATCCGCGATCCACGGTCGGCACAATCACGGAAATATACGATTACCTGCGGTTGCTGTTCGCGCGCGTCGGCGAACCGCGTTGCCCCGACCACGGTGAGGTGCTTGAAGCGCAGACGATTTCCCAGATGGTCGATCAGGTTCTTGCATTGCCCGCCGGCACCCGCCAGATGTTACTGGCTCCGGTCATTCGTGGGCGTAAAGGCGAACACGTCCAGGTTTTCGATTCTCTCGCGCGACAGGGATTCGTCCGGGCGTTCGTCGATGGCGAAGTCATCATGCTCGACGACCCGCCGGATCTCGACCTGCACAAGAAACACGATATCGACGTCGTGGTCGATCGATTCAAAGTGCGTGACGACCTGAAACAGCGCCTCGCGGAGTCGTTCGAAACAGCGATCGAACTCGGAGAAGGAGTCGCGCGGGTTCGCTCGCTCGATAACGACGATGTTGCGGAGATACTTTTCTCTGCTCGCTTCGCCTGTCCGCAATGCGGGTACAGTATTGCCGAACTCGAGCCACGCCTGTTTTCGTTTAACAACCCCACCGGCGCCTGCAGCCGCTGCGACGGCCTTGGGGGCATCCAGTACTTCGACGAAGACAGGGTCGTGCAACGCCCGGAGCTGACGCTTCCCGCGGGCGCTATTCGTGGTTGGGACCGACGCAACGCGTACTATTTTCAGCTCATTACGGCGTTGTCCAGGCATTACGAATTCGATCTCGACACGCCGTTTGACGAGCTCACGGCCGCGCAGCGCAAGGTCATCCTTTACGGCAGCGGAAAAACAAAGATCGAGTTTTCGTATTTCCGTTCCGGCGGCAACACCTATACGCGCAAGCATCCGTTCGAAGGTGTGCTGCCGAACATGGAGCGCCGTTACCGTGAGACCGAATCGAACGTCGTGCGCGAAGAACTTGCGCGTTACATGGGCTCGAAAAGCTGTCCCGAGTGTAACGGCAACCGCCTGAACCGCGCCGCGTCGAACGTGTTCGTGGCCGAGCACCGGTTACCGGAACTGACGAGCATGCCGATAGGCGCAGCGCAGACGTTTTTTGCCGCGCTCGAGTTACCCGGCCATCGCGGTGAAATTGCGGTGAAGATCATCAAGGAGGTGCAATTGCGTTTGCAGTTCCTCGTTAACGTCGGGCTCGACTATCTCACGCTCGATCGCAGCGCCGATACGCTGTCGGGCGGGGAAGCACAACGGATCCGGCTTGCGAGCCAGATAGGGGCCGGGCTGGTCGGCGTGATGTACGTCCTCGACGAACCGTCGATCGGTCTGCATCAGCGTGATAACGCGCGTCTGTTGAACACGCTGACGCATCTGCGCGATCTCGGCAACACCGTCATCGTGGTCGAACACGACGAGGAGGCAATACTCGCCGGTGATTACGTCGTCGATATGGGCCCGGGCGCCGGTGTTCACGGGGGACGGGTCGTCGTTCAGGGCACACCGGATGAAGTCGCGGCCTGTTCGGAATCGCTGACGGGCCAGTACCTCTCGGGTCGCCGCAAGATCGAACTCCCCGTACAGCGCAACCCGGTCGACGACCAGTGCATTTTTCGCCTCTGCGGTGCGACCGGCAATAACCTGAAATCGGTCGATCTGGAAATACCCGCCGGCCTCATGACCTGCATTACGGGCGTCTCGGGGTCCGGTAAATCGACCCTGATTAACGACACGCTCTACCACCTCGCGGCGAACGAACTGAACAAGGCGGCGCACGAAGTCGCACCCTATGACCGCCACGAAGGATTAAAACTTTTCGACAAGGTCGTCGACATCGATCAGAGCCCGATCGGCCGGACACCCCGTTCGAATCCGGCCACCTATACCGGGCTGTTCACCCCGATACGTGAGCTGTTTGCGTCGACCCCCGAAGCGCGGGCGCGCGGCTACAAGCCCGGTCGATTCAGCTTCAACGTCAAGGGTGGCCGTTGCGAAGCGTGCCAGGGTGACGGCGTCATCAAAGTCGAAATGCACTTTTTGCCGGACGTCTACGTGTCGTGCGACGTGTGCAAAGGCAGACGCTACAACCGCGAGACACTCGAAATTGTCTATAAGGGCAAAAGCATTTGTGAAGTACTCGACATGACCGTCGAGGAAGCGGTGAACTACTTTGAGGCGATCCCGACGGTCTACCCGAAACTGAAGACGCTGCTCGACGTCGGGCTGTCTTACATTCGTCTCGGTCAGAACGCGACGACGCTGTCCGGTGGCGAAGCCCAGCGGGTCAAGCTTGCGCGGGAATTGTCGAAGCGCGACACAGGCAAGACGTTGTATATCCTTGATGAGCCGACCACCGGTTTGCATTTCTACGATATCGAACAGCTGCTGAAGGTACTGCACCGCCTGCGCGATCACGGCAATACGATCGTCGTCATCGAACACAACCTCGACGTCGTCAAGACCGCCGACTGGGTCATCGACCTCGGACCGGAGGGCGGCAGCGGCGGCGGCGAAATCATTGCAGTCGGGACGCCGGAACAGATTGCCGCGCATCCCGGGTCGTATACCGGTCAATACCTTGCATCGTTACTGGGCGAAGCCGTCGCGGGTTCGAACAAAAAGCGATCGGCCTGACCCGGTTCGACGAGGTTGCGACCCGGTGGCGCCGCCCGCTAGATAGCGAGTTGCCGGCCGAGGCCGTAGCCGAACAACAGGATGACCGGCACCTGCGCCAGCAGTTCGACCATGTGCACGATAACCCGGTCGTAACCGCGGGTATTCTTTCGGTCATCGATCCAGTCGCCAAGGAATTTTCCGAGGCGTCCGGCAATGCGATGACCGGCATAGGAAAAGCACAGCATCACGAGCAGGACATCAATGCCAGGCCACAGGCTGGCAGTTGTCACGCCGAGATAAGTCGTCAGCCAGAAAAAGAAATAACCGGCCGCGAGGCTTCCCTGCAGCGGTAACACGAACTCCGGATGACGCGCCAGACCAGGCACGAGCGAGGCGATGAATCCAGCGAAAAACAGCAGGCCGACCAGCGTGTTGAGGCGTGCTTCTCCGCCGCTGACCAATTCAAAAATGGGTGGCGCGACGCGCAATCCGAAAATGCCGGGATAAGCAAGGTAGACGAACGTGACAAGCATGAGCGCGCGTACGAGGGGTGCGAAGAACCGATCCCATCCCCACTGCATCGGCGCGTTGTCGGCGAATGCCTTGTGCAGACGGGATTCCACCACCGGTTCTATCAGCGCGAGGCTGCAGTAGACGACAACCGCGACCCAAACGGCGGGGCTGGCGATAATAAATTCGAATGACACGGAGAATTTCAGTCCGAAATGATACGGCTCACCGGGCGGATCGCGGATCCGCGTCCGAAAATCGGCTGCACCCGATCGATCGATGTGTAATCGAGCCGAACGGTGCGTCATAATAACCGGCTAACCGACGACGTCCGATAAGGAAACAATTCATGTCAGCGCTCATTTGCGGATCCTTTGCTTTCGACAACATCATGGTTTTCCAGGACCATTTTAAAAATCACATCCTGCCGGACAAGATCCATATCTTAAACGTGTCGTTCCTTGTTCCGGAAATGCGGCGCGAATTCGGCGGCTGTGCGGGAAATATTGCTTACAACCTGAAGATGCTGGGCGGCGATCCGTTACCGATGGGCGCCGTCGGGTCCGACTTCGGTCCTTACACGACATGGATGGAAGAATGCGGCATTCGCGCTACGCACGTGAAGCGTATCGACACGGCACTGACGGCACAGGCGTTTATTACGACCGATCTCGACGACAATCAGATTACGGCGTTCCACCCGGGCGCGATGAATTTCGCCGCCGAAAATGCCATTGGCGACGCCGAGGGTGTGTCGATCGGAATTATCGCGCCGGACGGCCGCGACGGTATGATCGAACACGCCAGCCAGTTTTCGAGCGCCGGCATACCCTTTATTTTCGACCCGGGCCAGGGCATGCCGATGTTCGACGGAGACGATTTGAAACGGTTTATCGAGCAGGCGACATGGGTCACCGTGAACGATTATGAATCCGAGCTGATGCAGGACCGGACCGGCTGGAGCGCCGCGGAAATCGCCGCGCACGTTGATGCGCTGATCGTGACCCGTGGCGGCGACGGATCGGAGATTTACCGTAACGGAACGACGCACGCAATTCCTCCCGCGGATGTCGCCAACGTTGTCGACCCGACGGGATGTGGTGATGCTTACCGGGCGGGCCTGCTCTACGGTCTGATGAACGGACTCGATTGGGACGTCACCGGGCGCGTCGCCTCGTTGTGCGGCGCTATCAAGATCGAAAACGCGGGGACCCAGAACCACGCGTTCACGCGTGAATCGTTTGCAACGCGCTACGCGAGGACGTTCGGGCACGCGCTCGCCTGGTAATCGATTAGCGGGGCTGTTCCCGGCGCCACTGCCACGGCGGCGAAAACACCGTCGACCAGACACCGCGACCGGCGGAGCGGGCCTGTCGCTGCTCCGGTTCGTAACGGGTTGAATAGCGCGTGTATGCGAGCGCGAGACCGGCAGCGACCAGTCTCGCGTTGAGATTTTCGCCCTCGACGTAGCACGTGGCGAGCAGCCGACCGTAGCTGTCACGTTCGGTCCAGGTACACCGGACATTGTTCGAGCCCACCATTTGCGTCAGCGCATTTTTCGCCCGAATGCCACACGGTTCCGCGACCCCTTCGCGCACGCATGTCTGCCGGAACTCCGGTGCGTCGATTCCGTGCAACCGCAGTTCGTAGTCGTCGATACGCAGGCTGTCTCCGTCGATCACCGACGCACGACCGTAGAGTTCTCCGGCGCTCGCGTTCATCGCCGGTATGAGTATCGACGCGAACAGCCACAACCGCAGCTGTGATTTCCGGTTCGGAAAACGCGCCGTCTCGCGATGGTGCCGCCGCATTGCTACGCGTACGTCATTGATACCGGCACGGCGCTGCCCGACCGGCTAGAACAATCCGACGATGTTGCCACTCGCATCTACGTCGATATGCTCGGCGGCGGGAACCTTAGGCAAGCCCGGCATCGTCATCATGTTGCCGGCGATGGCGACGACGAATCGCGCGCCGGCGGACAGGCGCACTTCGCTGATTTCAACCGTGTGACCGCTCGGAGCACCGATAACTCCCGGATCGGTCGAGAACGACATCTGGGTTTTCGCCATGCAAACAGGAAAATCGCCGTAGCTCTCGTTGAGCTTTTCGATCTCTGCGCGAACTTTACTTGCGGCCGTGATGCCCTCGGCCCCATAGATTTTTGTCGCGATGGCTTCCATTTTTTCCCACAACGACGCCGAAGTCGGGTAGACGAACGTGTGCTCCTGCGCGGTCCCGTCGACGACGTCAGCAACGGTTTGCGCCAGCGCCTCGGCGCCCGCACCCCCGTCCGCCCAGTGCTTCGCGACAACCGCGACGCCGCCGAGGTCGGTGACTTTCCTGCGCAGCAATTCGATTTCGGCGTCCGTGTCATGAGTGAAATGATTGATACTGACGATGCAAGGCAGGCCAAAATGCCCGGTAATGTTTTGCAGATGGCGTTCGAGGTTGACCATGCCGTTTTCCAGCGCCGTCAGGTTTTCGGTATTCAGCGCGTCTTTCGCCACGCCACCGTGGTACTTGAGCGCGCGAATGGTTGCGACGAGAACGACGGCGGCAGGTTTCAGGTCGGCCATGCGGCACTTGATGTCGATAAACTTCTCGGCGCCGAGATCGGCACCAAAGCCTGCTTCCGTGACGACATAATCCGCGAGTTTCAGAGCAGTTTTCGTTGCCGAAACGCTGTTGCAGCCATGAGCAATGTTTGCGAATGGTCCGCCGTGAACGAACGCGATGTTGTTTTCGAGCGTCTGGACTACGTTTGGCTTGATCGCGTCTTTGAGCAGCGCGGCCATTGCGCCGTGAGCGTTCAGATCGGCCGCGGTTATCGGGGCGCGATCACCGCGGGTGTAACCGACGACGATGTTGCCGAGGCGCTCGCGCAGGTCGCTGAGGGATGTTGCGAGGCAGAAAATCGCCATGACTTCCGACGCCACGGTGATGTCGTAGCCGTCTTCACGCGGGAAGCCGTTTGCCGTCCCGCCAAGCCCGACGACGATATCCCGGAGAGCCCGGTCGTTCATATCGACAACCCGTTTCCACGCGATGAGGCGTGGATCGAAATTCAACGCATTGCCGTGATTGATGTGGTTGTCGATCAGGGCTGCGAGCAGGTTATGCGCCGCGCCGATCGCGTGAAAGTCGCCCGTAAAATGCAGATTAATATCTTCCATTGGCACAACCTGCGCGTAACCGCCGCCCGCAGCGCCGCCCTTGATGCCGAAGCATGGTCCGAGCGACGGTTCGCGCAGACAGACGATCGTTTGCTTGCCGATCCGGTTGAGGCCGTCGCCGAGCCCGACGCTGGTTGTCGTTTTGCCTTCACCGGCCGGCGTCGGACTGACCGCGGTGACCAGGATGAGCTTGCCGTCGTCGCGATCGGCGAGTGACTCGATGTACTCGAGCGACAGTTTCGCCTTGTAATGCCCGTAAGGTTCCAGATGATCCGCGTCGATGTCGAAACGTTCCTTCGCCAGATCCAGGATGCGTCGTTTATTCGCCTGCTGGGCGATATCGATGTCTGACATGCGCTATGTACCTCGTTGTGGTTCGGGCGTAACCCGGGACCCGGTAAAATTTGAAGACGGCCCGGTCTGCTATGATCGGCACGCGCACAGCGTTGCGCCAGCGGGTGCAAGTGACGTGCATCGCGTTATCGCCCCGGGGGAAATCGCGTTTCGGCAGACTCATCGCGGCCGCGGCGTAGTTTAGCACCATCTTTGGACGCGGCTTTGCGGCGGCCCGTTACATTCGCGATGATTCTCGCTGCCGCATCGAGGGCGGTTGCCTGGTGTCAAAAGTGAAAATGTTCAGACGGCCGTTTCGTGGTCGAGACCGGTCGACATGCCCTTTGTAACGCGTATCACGCAGGCATTCGAGCGCGTGAGATTGCGACTCGCCTCGCCCCGGGCGGGGTTTGCGTTGCCGTTATTGGGTCTGGTTGCGGGATGCCTTGCGGGTGGCCTCATCGTCGTATTCCGGCTGTCCATCGAGACCGTCCAGGCCGGGTTCATCCCTTACGGTGACGTTGAAAACTACGAAGCACTGCCGACGGCCGTACGCTTCGGTTTGCCCGTTGCCGGGGCGATAATCATCGGGCTCGTCTTTCAATGGCTACATCATGGCACGCGGCGGGTCGGCGTGATCCACGTGATGGAGCGCCTCCAGTATCACGAAGGCCATCTCCCGTTGCGCAACGTGGTCACGCAATTTCTCGGCGGTGCGATCGCGCTCATCAGCGGTCAGTCGGTCGGACGCGAAGCGCCAAGTATCCATCTCGGCGCCGGCGCGGCCAGCCTCTCCGGACAGTGGCTGAACCTGCCGAACAACAGCATCCGGACGCTCGTTGCGTGCGGCACGGCGGCAGCGATAGCGGCGTCGTTCAACACGCCGCTCGCGGGGGTCATCTTCGCGATGGAAGTCGTGATGATGGAGTACACGATTGCCGGTTTCACCCCGGTGATTCTGGCCGCGGTCTCGGCGACAATCCTCAGCCGGGCCGTCTTCGGATCGTCGTCCGTGTTTTATGTTCCGCATCTCGATCTCGGCTCGATGTGGGACCTGCTGTATATCCTGCTGATGGGTATTTGCCTCGGGGCATTATCGGCTTATTTCGTCGCGGCGATCCGATTCTTCGCGCGGCTGGCTGCGCGCGTTCCGATTGCCGTCGCAATCGTTGCGGCCGGAACCCTGGTCGGTGTTATCGCGATCGAAATTCCCGAGGTTCTCGGTATGGGCTATGACACGGTCAACGCCGCCGTGCTGGGTGATGTTGCGCTGACATCGCTCGTGCTGATCCTCGTGGCAAAACTGATCGCGAGTTCTGCCTGCGTGGCGGTCGGCATTCCCGGCGGCCTCATCGGCCCGACTATCGTGATGGGGGCCATGGTCGGCGGATTGTTTGCTTACGGCACGGAACACATTCCGGGGCTCAGTTCCGCGCACGGTTTCTACGTCATGCTTGGTATGGGTGCGATGATGAGCGCGGCATTGCAGGCGCCGCTTGCCGGTCTGATGGCGCTGCTGGAACTGACCGGAAATCCGCACCTCATTCTCCCTGCGATGCTTGCGGTCGTGAGCGCAAACGTGACGGCCAGGGAAATCTTCGGGCAGGAATCGGTATTCATGATGTTGATGCGCGATGCCGGTCTCGACTATCGCAACGACCCCGTGTCGCAGAGCCTGCGGCGCATCGGCGTCGCCTCGATGATGAATCGCAGTTTTGTCGAAAGCCCGGCGGATGTCGATCTCGGCGCGGCGCGAGCGTTGCTCGTCGGCACACCGCAGTGGATTATCGTGCGCGACGATGCCGATGTCCGAACCTTGCTGCCGGCCGCGGACCTTGCCCGCTTTCTCGAGGATCATGAGGTCGAGACCGTTCGTCTGCTGGAAATTCCCGCGCAAAGGCGCGACCTCGCGGCGATTCACATGCAGGCGTCGATGCAGGAGGCGCGGGTCGCTCTTGAACAGGGGAACACGGAAGCCTTGTTCGTGCGGCGACAGATCGCGCCACTGAACTATCGAACATTCGGCGTGTTGCTGCGCCGGGATGTCGAATCGAGCTACGTCGCCGGCTAGCGGGCCGAACCCGGTTCGCGCGGCGAAAAAAATGCCGTACCGCCCCGGTCATCGCTGCCGGGGATCCGGCGTTCTCCGCGGCCCGGGCGGGGTGCCGTCAGGCCTCGCGGGGACGACGGCTGAGCGGCGCTGGCCGTTGAGAACGGCGGGTGATTCTGGTAGCTTGAAACCCTGTATGGGCCGGCCACGCGACAACACAAAAAAGCACGAATCCAGGCCGCAGTTCGACCCCGTCTCAACGCCCACAGATAGACCAATATCCGCGACATGACACGGTATGTCTTCACCACCGGCGGCGTCGTATCCTCGCTTGGCAAAGGGATATCATCCGCCTCGCTTGCAGCGATCCTCGAGGCCCGGGGGCTCGATATCGCGATGATCAAGCTCGATCCGTATATCAACGTCGATCCCGGCACGATGAGCCCGTTCCAGCACGGCGAGGTGTTCGTCACGGATGACGGCGCCGAGACCGATCTCGACCTCGGGCATTACGAACGGTTTGTCCGCTTTCGTACGAGCGCAAAAAGCAATTTCACGACCGGTCGTATCTATGAAAACGTGATCCGTAAGGAACGCCAGGGCGAATACCTCGGTGGTACTGTGCAGGTCATTCCCCACATCACCGACGAGATTATCCGGTCGATCAAGGCCGGCGCCGGCAACGCCGATATTGTGATGGTCGAGATCGGGGGCACGGTCGGTGATATCGAATCGCTGCCGTTTCTCGAGGCGATCCGGCAAATGCGGGTCGAGCTTGGACAGAAAAACACGCTGTTCATTCACCTGACACTCGTTCCGTATATTCCATCGGCCGGCGAAATAAAAACCAAGCCGACCCAGCATTCGGTCAAGGAAATGCGTTCGATCGGTATTCAGCCGGATATCCTGTTATGCCGCGTCGACCGACCGTTGCCGGACGCCGAGAAACGCAAGATCGCACTGTTTACCAACGTCGAAGAGCGCGCGGTTATCCCTGCCTACGATGCGGACTCGATTTATATGATCCCGTCGATGCTGCATGACGAAGGCCTCGACGACATCGTCGTCGAAAAACTCGATCTCGACGCCCCGGAAGCGGATCTCAGTGAGTGGCGTGACGTCGTATCGGCGATGCAACACCCGGATTCGGAAGTGACGATCGCGATGGTGGGCAAGTATGTCGATCTCACCGAGTCCTATAAATCCCTCTCCGAAGCGCTCACTCATGCCGGCATTCATACGCGGTCGCGAGTCAATATTCGTTACGTGGATTCGGAAGAAATCGAACGCAATGGGACCTCGTGCCTCGCAGATGTCGATGCGATTCTCGTGCCGGGAGGCTTTGGCGAACGTGGTATAGAAGGCAAAATACTTGCCGCGCAATACGCGCGCGAAACGCGGGTACCCTATCTTGGCATATGCCTCGGTATGCAGGTTGCGGTCATCGAATGTGCCCGCCACCTGGCGCACCTGAAGGGCGCGCACAGTTCGGAATTTGATCCGGTGACCCCGCACCCCGTCATCGGACTCATTACGGAATGGACAACGGGCGAGGGCATGCTGGAGCGGCGCAGCGAGTCCAGTGACAAGGGTGGAACAATGCGTCTCGGCGGGCAGCAGTGCAAACTTGCGCCGCGCAGCTTCGTGGCGCAGGCATACGGCGAGGAAGTGATCACCGAACGGCACCGACACCGTTACGAATTCAACAACAAGTACATGATGGAACTCGAGGCTGCAGGCTTGCGTATCGCCGGTCGTTCCATCGACGGCAATCTCGTCGAGATCATTGAATTTCCGGAACACCCCTGGTTCGTCGGTTGCCAGTTCCACCCGGAATTTACTTCGACCCCCCGCGACGGACACCCGCTTTTCAACGATTTTTTGCAAGCCGCGCTGACCTACCAGCGGTCGCAGTCGGCCGAGGTGACCGATGCGGTTACTTGATTTCGAAGTCGGAATCGAGCACCCGTTCTTCCTCATTGCCGGCCCTTGCGTCGTCGAAAGCGAAGCGCTCGTGATCGATATCGCCGGTGCGCTGAAAGAACTGACGACCGCGCTTGGTATTCCGTTCGTGTTCAAGGCGTCTTACGACAAGGCGAACCGAACCTCGCACGAGAGTTTTCGCGGCATCGGCATCGAAGCCGGGTTGCGCGCGCTCGATACAGTGCGGCGACAAATTGGCGTTCCGGTCCTCACCGACGTGCACGAAGACAGCCCGCTCGACGAAGTTGCCGGCGCCGTGGACGTGCTGCAAACGCCGGCGTTTCTGTGTCGCCAGACGAATTTCATACAAAGCGTCGCCAGGACCGGGTTGCCGGTCAATATCAAGAAGGCGCAGTTTCTCGCGCCCTGGGACATGGAGCATGTCGTCGCGAAAGCGCGCGCTACGGGCAACGAGTCGATCATGGTATGCGAGCGCGGCGCGAGTTTTGGTTACAACTACCTCGTATCGGACATGCGGGCGCTCGTCGTCATGCGTGAAACCGGTTGTCCGGTCGTTTTCGACGCGACCCATTCGGTGCAGGTGCCCGGTGGCCAGGGTAACGCCTCCGGCGGGCAGCGCGAATTTGTCCCGGCTCTCGCCCGCGCCGCGATGGCCACCGGGATCGCGGGGTTGTTTACGGAAACGCACCCGGATCCGGACAATGCAAAGAGCGACGGCCCGAACTGCCTCGCCCTCGGTGACATGCGCGGCCTGCTCGAGACGCTGAAAACGATCGATATGGCGGTCAAGGCGACGCCACTCGTTTGAGTCTTCCGTGGCAGCGAATTATCCGACCCACTCTGAACATTAGTTATCGCAGGTAAACAGTCCCTCATGTCCGCAATCGAATCCATCAAGGCACTGGAAATCATCGACTCGCGTGGAAATCCAACCGTGCGCGCGGAAGTCGCGACCGTCGACGGATTCGCGGCAGCGGCCGCAGTCCCTTCGGGCGCCTCGACCGGGGAACGCGAGGCGCTGGAACTGCGTGATACGGACTCTCCGAGGTATGGTGGCAAGGGCGTTCGCCAGGCGGTTGCGAATATTAACGGTGACATTGCGGCACGGCTCAAAGGGATGCCGGTGGACGACCAAACGGCCATCGATAACGCGATGTGCGAACTCGACGGTACGCCAAACAAAGGCAAACTCGGGGCCAATGCGATGCTCGCCGTGTCGATGGCAGCGGCGCGTGCGGCCGCACTTGCGCAACACAAGCCGTTGTACGCCTACCTCAATCGAGGCGCCGCTTACCAGATGCCGGTGCCGATGATGAATATCATTAACGGCGGGGCACACGCGAGCAACAACGTCGACTTTCAGGAATTCATGATACTCCCGGTCGGCGCGCCATCGTTCACCGAGGCGGTTCGCTATGGCGCCGAGGTATTTCATGCGCTGAAATCCGTCCTCAGCCGGCAAGGGGCACAGACGGCGGTCGGCGACGAAGGCGGTTTTGCACCGGACTTGCCGTCAAACCAGGCCGCGCTCGACCTGATCGTCGACGCTATCGACGCAGCGGGTCTCAGTCTCGGCAGCGATATCGTGCTCGGCCTCGATGTCGCAAGTTCAGAATTTTATGTCGATGGCGCCTACCGGCTCGACTCGGAGAACAGAACGCTGACAAGCAGCGAGTTCAGCCAGATGCTCGCGCAGTGGAGCCGCGACTATCCCATCGTGTCGATCGAAGACGGAATGGATCAGAACGACTGGGAAGGATGGAAGGAACTGACTGCCGCCATCGGCGACCGGGTACAGCTCGTGGGTGATGATCTGTTCGTCACTGACAGTGCAACATTGCAACGGGGAATCGACGAAAACGTCGCGAACTCGATCCTGATCAAGGTCAACCAGATTGGGACGCTCACCGAGACGTTTGCTGCGATCGAACTCGCTAAAGCATCGAACTACACCGCGGTCGTCTCCCATCGGTCTGGCGAAACGGAAGACACTACGATTGCGGACATTGCCGTTGCATTTGCCACCGGGCAGATCAAGACAGGGTCGATGTCGCGATCCGACCGGGTCGCGAAATATAACCGCCTGCTCGTCATCGAGGACGAGATTGGCGCCGCGGCTGTCTATCCCGGACCCGCCGCGTTTTACAACATCAAGCGTGATTGAGAGACGGTGCGCGCGATCGTCATCGCCTTAATCGTTCTCCTGCTTTATCTTCAGTACACACTCTGGTTTGGTAAAGGCGGCATTCGTGACGTCAAAATTCTCGAGCGCACCGTGGCCGAACAGCAGTCCGATATCGGTGCGCTGAAAGCGAGGAACCAGGCACTCGCCGCGGAAGTGCAGGATTTAAAGCAGGGCATGGAAGCGATCGAGGAACTGGCACGGAGCGAGATGGGCATGGTCAAAGACGGCGAAGTGTTCTTCCAGATGATCAAACCTGATCCCGCAGGCGGCACCGCCGATGAGCTTCCGGCAGATGAATGATTCCGTCTGGGCCGTTGTACCCGCGGCCGGGAAGGGCGCCCGCATGGGGGCGGATATACCCAAGCAGTACCTGGCCCTGGCGGACAAGCCGGTTATCGTCCATACGCTGGAACTGTTGAGCGCGCACCCTTTGATCGCAGGGGTTGCCGTCGCGGTGTCCGCCGACGACGATTTGTGGCCCGAGGTACACGCATCACTCGAGCGCAAGGTCGTCGTTGTCGCGGGCGGCGCGGAGCGTTGTCATTCCGTCCTCGCCGGGATCGACGGTCTTGCTGACGCCGATCCGGGAGACTGGGTGATGGTGCACGATGCTGCGCGGCCCTGCCTGCGTTCGACCGACATCGACCGCATGATTGCAGAACTCCGCGAGCATCCCGTTGGCGGAATCCTCGCCGCGCCGGTGCGCGACACGCTGAAGCGGTGCAGCGATGAAGGCAACATCGAGACCACGATTGATCGCAACCGCCTGTGGCACGCGCTGACCCCGCAGATGTTTCGCTGCGGTGTATTGAGGGACTCGATTGCGGCAGCGCTCGACGACGGATTGATCGTGACCGATGAGGCGCAGGCAATTGAAGCCGCAGGGCTCGCGCCGCGTATTGTGGAAGGCCATGCGGATAACATCAAAATTACACACCCTGCGGATCTGGCTCTCGCGCAGCTGTATTTGCACAACCAGGGGAGAACGTGAGCATGCGCATTGGTCAGGGCATTGATGCCCACCGGTTCAAGACCGGTGATTATGTCGTTATCGGCGGCGTCACTATCCCGTTCGAGCACGGACTTGCGGCACACTCCGATGGCGATGTCCTGCTGCACGCAATCTGCGATGCGTTGCTCGGCGCCGCCGCGATGGGAGACATTGGCCAGCATTTTCCGGATTCCGATGCGAAGTATAAAGACGTCGACAGCCGCGTTCTCGTCCGTGAAGTCCGGAACCTGCTGGAGCGGGCGGGTTGGCGGGTAGTGAACGTCGACGCGACAGTGATCGCGGAGCGGCCGAAAATTTCACCGCATGTCGCAGCGATGGAAGCACATATCGCCTCGGACCTCGACATCCCGAGCGGACAGGTCAACGTGAAAGGTACGACTACGGAGCAAATGGGATTCACCGGGCGCGGCGAAGGTATTGCAGCGAGCGCGATTGCGTTGCTCGAATCTGCGGGAAGTGAAGGAAGCTCTGGATAAGCCTGGGTCGAGCAGCTTGTGCGCGATATGTGCGGAATCAAGGCGCGAAGCGCACGTAATAGCTGGCTATTGCGAAGCTTCGCAACGCCGAGTCCGTGCATATCGCGTGCAAGATGCCGAGTCATGACTTGTTCAGAGCTTCCTTAACCCTGACCGCGTAACAGGACGTAAAGTGCGCCGGTGCCGCCATCGATTGGGCGCGCCGTCGCGAACGCAAGTACCGTATCCCATCGCGACAGCCAGGATGCGACTTTCGGTTTCAGGATCGGCGTCTTGCCGGGCGAGCGGTGCCCTTTGCCGTGAATGACCCGCACGCACGTCATCCCCCGCGCGCTGCAACGCTCGATAAATTCCGCCAGCGAGGTTTTTGCCTCGTCCGCTGCGAAACCGTGGAGATCAAGCTCCGCCTGGATCGCGAATTGCCCGCGGCGGAGTTTACGCATCGTTGGTCGACCAACGGTAGTACGCTGGAAAAACGCTTCATCGCCATATTCGAGATTCTCGTAATCGAAACGGCCGTCGGCCATTTCGGCGAGGACCTCGTCGTCGTCACGCCGCGACTGACGCGGCACCGCCGCCGGAGGAGCCTTACGCACGACGTGTCGGTCCGAACCGAGTGGCCGAACGTCCTTAACGGCGTTGCGAAACAGGTCGATGTCGCGGTCGCGGTCGTCTTTGTCGTTTTTTTTCATCGGTCAGCGCACTCACACGGATAACAATCGGGCGGGTGTCGAAATGAACGCCGTCGGCACTGAGACCTGTCAGCCGACGAGAAATTCCGCCGTCGCCGTCACTCCTGTGCGCGGCGCCGCCATAAAAGCCCCGCGAACCTTTGTTGCCGCTACAGCGCTCATTGAACTATTTGCTGCACGGACGGCGTTAACCGGAAAGCGTTCGGGAAGTTCCGACTCAGTTGAGCCAACGGCGCGCGTTGTGAAAAATTTCCATCCACGGCCCTTCGGCACCACTCCAGCTCCGGTCCAGCCACGAAAACTGTGTTGTCAGGAACACCCGTTCGGGGTGAGGCATCATTATGGTGACCCGGCCGTCGTCGCTGGTTAGCCCGGTGATCCCGTCCGCCGATCCGTTCGGATTGCCGGGATAGGATTCCGCCACCCCGCCATGATTATCCACGTAACGCAGACACACGCCCGTGTTCCGCATATTTTCGATCCTGCCTTCGCCGTGTGCAACGACGATGGGCGCGCGCATTCCGGTCATGCCTTCGAGTAATACCGACGGTGACTCCTCGACCCGAACCATGACCAGCCGCGCTTCGAATTGTTCCGACACGTTACGCTCGAATCGTGGCCACGCGTTTGCGCCCGGAATAATGCCGGAGAGGTGCGCGATCATCTGGCAACCGTTGCACACCCCGAGGGTGAAAGTTGTCTCGCGGCTGAAAAAATCCGCGAAGTCTGCGCATACGGTTTCGTTGAGCAGAATGGATTTTGCCCAGCCGCCGCCGGCGCCAAGGACGTCGCCGTAGGAGAACCCTCCGCAGGCCACGAGGCCGTTGAAGTCGCCGAGCGATGTCTGCTCCGCAAGTAATTCGCTCATGTGTACGTCGACGGCATCGAACCCTGCGCGGTCGAACGCTGCGGCCATTTCAACGTGACCGTTAACGCCCTGCTCGCGCAATATAGCGATCCGCGGCCGCGCGGAATTGACGGCCGGTGCGCAGGGTTGTGGGGTCGTCGCGCCGTGCAAGTGCAGCCCGGGGTCGTCCATATCGCCGATTGCCGCGAATTCTTCATCGGCGCACATGGCATTATCGCGGGCCGACTGCATTTGCCATGTTGTCTGCGACCAGTGTCCAAGCAGGGCTGCCAGGGCTTCGTCGATCAGGGAGGTCTCGCCGTGACGAACCGTGAAACGCCGATCGGAAGTCGGCTGAGCCACGACATGGACGTGTTCGGCCAGCGTTGGTGATGTTGAAAGATGTGCCATCACCACATCGAGATCGGCGTCGCGAACCTGGATGGCAACGCCGAGTTCTTCGCAAAATAATGCCGCGGCCGGATCGTTGCCGAGTCCCGATACGTTGACATCGAGTCCACAGCGCGCCGCGAACGCCATTTCCGCGAGCGTCGTGACGAGACCGCCGTCGGAGCGATCGTGGTAGGAAAGCACGTAACCGGTTTCATTGAGAACCTGGATGGCGGCAAAGAACTCCCGCATCGTGGCCGGGTCGTCCAAATCCGGCGGTACATCGCCGAGGCTTCCGCAGACCTGGGCGAGTATCGACCCGCCAAGCCGTTGCCGACCGGCCGCAAGATCGATGAAAAGGATGCTCGTCGGGCCCTGGTCGAGCCGCAACTCCGGGGTCAGCGACTGGCGAATGTCCGCGACAGGTGCAAACGCCGATACGATCAACGACAGCGGTGAGGTTACCGCGTGGTCGCGATCTTCGTCGCGCCACTGCGATTTCATTGACATCGAATCCTTGCCCACGGGGATTGCGAGGCCGAGCGCGGGGCACAGCTCGAGTCCGACGGCGCGCACCGTTTCATAGAGCCTGGCGTCTTCGCCCGGGTGGCCCGCCGCCGCCATCCAGTTTGCCGATAGCACGATGTCGCCAAGATGCATGATCCGTGCGGCAGCAATATTTGTCAGCGCTTCGCCGACCGCGAGGCGGCCCGACGCCGGGGCGTCAAGCAGTGCGACCGGTGTTCTTTCGCCGATGGCCATCGATTCGCCCGTGTAGTCGCCGAAACCTGACGCGGTCACTGCGCAGTCGGCGACCGGGGTTTGCCACGGACCGACCATCTGATCGCGGACACACAGGCCGCCGACGTTGCGATCCCCGATCGTGATGAGGAAACGTTTATCGGCGACGCTCGGAAATTCGAGCACGCGCGTGAACGATTCACGGATATCCAGCCCCGCCGTCGTGAACGCCTGCCTTTCGCGCCGGGCAGATTGGACGTTGCGGAACATTTTTGGCGGTTTGCCAAAAATAACATCCATCGGTAAATCGATCGGGTCGTTCCCGGCTGTCTCATCGAAAACTTTCAGAATCGGTTCGGCCGTCGCTACTCCGATGACCGCCGCCGGGCAGCGCTCGCGTTCGCAGATCGTCGTGAATTCATCTATGCGCGAGGAATCGATTGCGAGTACGTACCGTTCCTGCGCCTCGTTACACCAGATTTCCAGCGGCGACATACTCGGGTCGGCGTTCGGAATTGCGCGCAGATCGATGACCCCGCCGCGGCCACTGTCGTTGAGAATTTCCGGTACGGCATTGGACAGGCCCCCGGCGCCGACGTCGTGAATCGAGAGCGCGGGATTTCGTTCGCCGAGCGCCCAGCATGCGTTGATGACTTCCTGGCAGCGGCGTTGCATTTCGGGATTTTCACGTTGCACGGAAGCGAAGTCGAGATCGATATCGCTCGTGCCGGCCTTCATCGACGACGCCGCGCCACCGCCGAGCCCGATCAGCATCGCCGGGCCGCCGAGCACGACGATTTTTGTGCCGGGAGCGATAGCGCATTTTTCGACATGCTCCGCGCGAATGTTGCCTACGCCGCCGGCGAGCATGATCGGTTTGTCGTACCCGCGGACGTCGTCGGGTTGCGAATGATCTTCAAAGCAACGGAAATACCCGGTCAACGCCGGTCGTCCGAACTCGTTATTAAAAGCCGCCCCCCCAATCGGACCCTCGCGCATGATGTCGAATGCGCTTGCGAGCCTGGGGTTGAGTGGCCGGTCGACTTCCCATGGCTGCGGGTGAGCGGGTATTCGCAGGTGCGAGACCGAGAATCCCGTGAGGCCTGCCTTTGGCTTCGCGCTGCGACCGGTTGCCCCTTCATCGCGAATTTCTCCTCCGGAACCGGTTGCGGCGCCCGGGTAGGGAGAAATTGCAGTCGGATGATTGTGGGTTTCCACCTTCATCAGCAGATGCACGTCTTCGGCGACGCTGCCATAGACGAATGAGCCCGGATCGGGGTAGAAGCGGCGCCCTGTATACCCTGTAGTGACTGCGGAATTGTCGTTGTAGGCGGTTAACACGCCGTCCGGGGCGCATTCATGCGTGTACCGGATCATTGCGAACAGGCTGTTGTCCTGCACCTGCTCGTCGATGCACCAGCTCGCATTGAATATCTTGTGCCGGCAATGTTCGGAATTCGCCTGCGCGAACATCATCAGTTCGATGTCCGTCGGGTCACGACCCAGCTCACCGTAGCGCGCGCACAAGTACTCGATTTCGTCATCGGCGAGTGCAAGTCCCAGCGCGCGGTTCGCTTCACCAAGAGACCCGCGTTCACGCGAGACCGATGCAAGGCGACGCTCGGGTGCGTGATGCTCGAGAACGTTTGCGGCATCGACGTCGTCGAGCACGGCTTCAGTCATGCGGTCGTGCACGTGGGGCGTCAGCAAGGATATGTCCTCGGCTGCGATCCCGGCGAAGTGCCACAGCGTCGTTCGTTCCAGTCTGACGATGCCGGGCAGGCCGCAGTTCAGGGCGATATCGGTCGCCTTGCTCGACCAGGGTGAAACAGTGCCGACCCGGGGGGTGACAAGCAACGAGACGCCGCTGTCGCTGGCGTGATTATCCGTCGCCGCACCAACGAGGTCGCGAATCCGCGACAGCGCTTCGGGTTCGGGTTCATCGTTGAACCACGCCAGATAGACGTGGCGGGCGGTGAGCGATTCAAGTGCCGGACAAACGGCCTGTAGCTGTGAAAACAGGCGTTCGCGGCGGAACGGGGAAAGCGCCGCGGCGCCGTGAAAAACATGCATCGTCGTGAGTGCCGGCTGTCAATGAATCAGCAAAGAGGCCGGCGTGCGCTGCAACGCCGGCGGAGCGGCGATCATACTGTAAAGCCACGCGACCCGCATGCCGGATCGCCGTCGATTTCGCGATTAGCGTCGGGGTTCGCTCAGGGCAGTTCTTCCACCAGCACCCACGCGTTGTAATTTTCAGTACCGTGGCGGCGCGTTTGCGCCAGCAACTCGCTGTCACTGCCGCTCGCCGCCTCGTTCACGCCGCCGAGCGGAATCCACTCACCGAGTCGGCCGCTCAGCGTGGTTTGTGCATAACGGGTATTGATCGCGCCGCCGTCGAGCGGGTCAACATGTTCGAGTTGCGGCGCGATTTCCAGCGTGACGTTGTTGCCGTTCGTGCGCGGCGTCACATAGAAGCCTGAAGTGACATCCCGATAATCAATACCGGCGCTGCCGTAGAACCCGGAATCGTACAGATAGGGAATCGCCTGGCCGGTTTGTATCAGCGCGGGTGTCCCTTCGAGCGTCGTCACGAAATGCGCGTTCTTGCTGTCATTCGTCGACCGCGTGCTCAGGGTTCGGTAACGCACTGCGTTGCCGTTGTCGTCGCGGTATCCGACACTCGCGCCGTAACGGCCGCCCGGGTCCGGTACGCGGCCCCGGAAATCGCCGGAATCGAACCTTCCCGACACCGCGTCCTCACGGATCAGTGATGCCGCGTCGACGTTTTGCCTGACCGTAACCCTGAGTCGTCGCGGTGCCCGGTCGATGGCCGCGAGTACCGTTTGGATGTCGGTGAGGTTGGCCGGCGTCGTTTTGATGATTAGTTTGTCGTTTGCTCCGCTGATGCTGCTCCCCGGCTCAAGCAGGGGCTCGAGCACCGGCAGTACGTCGGCGGCCGAGGTGTTGTGCAGTTGGATGATTTCGAGGATGCGATCGTCTGCAGCGGCGGCGGTCGCAAACCAGGCAGCAACGATCAGATATGCAAGCGACGAAAGTTCGGGTCGATTTCTGCGCGTTCCCATATTTCTTCGAACCTCACGGTCAAATCCTGGGCGCTACGATGATCGTTATAACTCGCCTGGCCTTCGTAGCGATCGGCAAAGCGTCGGTGTATATAAGACGTGTTATCGGCAAGCAATATCGCTTCATTGAAGTTTCTGTGATCCCGCCCCGGCTTACGCACGGAAATGAAACTCGACAACCGGTTGCACAATTCCAGCAGCCGGTGGCCACGGGTGACGACCGGACGGATGTCGGATATGAGAATGCGTACGCGGGCGCCCCGGTTACCCAGCGCAATTTGCTTGACCGCCTCGATAAACGGCGCGTGGTCGTAAATCGCGGGGTCCAGGTGACGGCTGGCAATATCGAGTGTACGCACGCAGTTTTGCGTCATCGAGAGCGCGATCCCGCGGAGCTCTTCGCTCGTATCAAATACGATTTCTTCTACGTCGGGTAAGTCAGCCATCGGAGATCAGGGTTCTCGCGCCAGGTCTGACGCGACTCCGATATAGTTTTCCGGGGTCATCATTTTCAGGCGCGCGCGCTCTGCGGGCGGTAACGCGAGGGAGTCGATGAAATCGTGCAGGATCTGTCGGTCTATGCGTTGTCCCCGGGTTAAATCCTTCAGCGCTTCGTAAGAATCGGCGATCCCGTAACGTCGCATGACGGTTTGTATCGGTTCTGCGAGTACTTCCCAGGCGTCGGCAAGATCCGCGCGCTGACGTTCGGTATTGGGTTCGAGCTTGCCGATACCCCGTGCGCAGGAATTCAGCGCAATCACCGTGTACCCGAGCGCGGTACCAACGTTTCGCAGGACCGTCGAGTCGGTCAGATCGCGCTGCCAGCGAGACACCGGGAGTTTCGCGCCGAGGTGCTGCAGCAGCGCGTTCGCGACGCCGAAATTGCCCTCGGCGTTTTCGAAATCGATCGGATTGACTTTATGCGGCATAGTCGACGAACCCACCTCACCGGCGATTTGCTTCTGGCCAAAATACCCGATCGATATATAACTCCATGTATCGCGGCAGTAATCGATCAGTATCGTATTAAGACGCCCGACGTTGTCAAAAAGTTCAGCGATATAATCATGTGGTTCAATTTGGGTCGTGTGCCGGTTCGGGGTCAGACCCAGACCCTGGACAAATGCCGCGGACACGGCCGGCCAGTCGACATCAGGATAGGCCGCAACGTGCGCGTTGAAGTTACCGACCGCGCCATTGAACTTGCCAAATATCGGTTGCTCTCCGAGTGCATCTATCTGGCGATCGATGCGTGCGATGACGTTTCTGATTTCCTTGCCCATCGTTGTCGGCGACGCGGTTTGTCCGTGGGTTCGCGACAACATCGCATCGGCCGCACACGATTTCGCCAATTCGTTGAGCTGCTCGCGGAGGCCGCGGCATTTCGGAATCAACACCTCGTCGCGCGCATCGCGGAGCATCATTGCGTAGGCCAGGTTATTGATATCCTCCGAGGTGCAGGCAAAGTGTAAAAACGGGATGGATGATTCGAGCGCAGCGACCCCGGAGCAGCATTCCTGCAGGAAATACTCCACCGCTTTGACATCGTGATTCGTCGTCGCCTCAATCGCCTTGACGCGCCCGGCATCGGCGACACTGAAGTTCCCGATAATGGCGTCGAGATGTGCGTGGCCGGCATCGTCAAAATCCGGCAGTTCGGTAATATCTGCGCACCGGGCGAGGTGCTGCAGCCAGCGAATTTCGACGATAACCCGATAGCGGATCAATCCGAATTCGCTGCATATCGGCTGCAGAACACTCGTGTGGCGGGCATAGCGACCATCGATGGGTGACACCGCCTGGAGCGGATCGAGCTGGCTGGATGTTTCGGTCAGGGGCATGGGTTCGGTATCTGTGCGTGGATGTTGTCGATCGCTTTCAGCAATTGCTTGCCGAGCGGATATTCGATGCTTTTAAGATTGTGTCGCAATTGCGTTTCGCTCGTCGCGCCTATAAGAACACTCGTCACGTAGCGACGCGACAGGATAAACGATATCGCCATGTGAACCGGGTCGATAGCGGACTCCGCGGCGAGTGCAACGTAGGCGTCGCTCGCGCCGAGCCCGAGCGGTTTAGTATAACGAACAAAGCGGTCGTATCGGCTGATCCGGGCGCCTTCCGGGCGTGCACCGGCGGCATACTTGCCGGTCAGAACACCGAAGCCGAGCGGCGAGTACGCGATGAGGCCAGCGTCTTCGCGGTCGGCAATTTCGGCCAGACCGACCTCGAAAGACCGATTGAGCAAATTGTACGGATTCTGAATCGATACAACCCGGGGCAGGTCGCCGCGATCCGCCAGCGCGAGACACGACATCAATCCCCACGGGGTTTCATTGGAGAGTCCGATGTGGCGGACTTTCCCGGCCCGTACAAAACCATCCAGTGCCCGTAACGTGTCTTCGAGTATCGTCGGCGCTTCTTGTTGTGCCGGTTTGTAGCCGAGCTGCCCGAACGTATTCGTCGGGCGGTCGGGCCAGTGCAACTGGTACAGGTCAATGTAATCGGTCCCGAGTTTTCGCAGACTGGCATCGAGGGCCGCTTGCAAATGCTCGGTCGTGTGGCGCGATTCGCCGCCACGTATATACGGCAGGTGGACGCCGGGGCCGGTCGCCTTGGTAGCGAGTACCACGTCGCCGCGTCGCCCGTTGTTGTTGAACCAGTTACCGATGAACGTTTCCGTCCGTCCACAGGTTTCGGCTTTTGGCGGTACCGGATACATTTCCGCCGTGTCGATAAAATTAACCCCTGAATCGAGCGCGATGTCGATCTGGCGGTGCGCTTCGCGTTCGTCATTCTGCTCACCAAATGTCATCGTCCCGAGTCCGAGTTCGCTGACGGAGATACCGGTTCGCCCAAGTTGTCGGTAACGCATTCGGCCCTTCCCGCGGTGAGTACCTGTCTACATTAGGATTCTGTTCAGGCCGGCGCAAGGCGCGGGCCGCTTCCTACCGGTTTGCGGCAAACGGCGCTAAGCTGTCGCCTCCTTCACTGTTATGGACATTCAAACCTTGCACAATAACGTCGTGTCGCGTCGCTTCCGGGGCTTTTTACCGGTCGTTGTCGATGTAGAGACCGGTGGCTTCGACTCGAAACGGGACGCGCTCCTGGAGATTGCCTCGGTGCTGCTCGACTGGTCGTCGGAACGAGGGTGGCACCGCACCGAAACGGTCGCGCACCACGTCGAACCTTTCGCCGGCGCCAATCTCGAAGAGGCGTCACTGCAATTCAACAAAATCGATCCGTATCACCCGTTTCGGATGGCGGTGCCCGAAGAGAAGGCCATCAACGAGGTATTCCGTCGTGTGCATGAAGCTATCTCGGAGCACGGTTGTACCCGGGCAATCCTCGTCGGCCACAACCCGGCATTCGATCTGGCATTCGTCAAGGCGGCGGCGCAGCGACTGAAAATCAAAAAGAATCCGTTCCACCAGTTCAGTACGTTCGATACCGCGGCGATTGCCGGTGTTGCCCTGGGCCAGACAGTCCTGGCACGAGCCGTGGCCGCTGCCGGCATCGACTGGGACCAGGATGAAGCGCACTCGGCGATCTACGATGCGGAAAAAACCGCAGACCTTTTTTGCGAAATCGTCAACCGCTGGGATGCTTTCAATCGGGACCGGTGACGGTGACGTCGATGGAGTCAGTCGGCGGCGGCAATCCGGTCGCGCCACTGGTTCGCCGCGAGGATGATGGATTTCGGATCGAGATTCGCAAGTTTCCGGTCCGCAACGACATGTCGTCCCCCGACCCACACATTGGAAACCTGGTCGCGGTGAGTCGCATAGACGATTTGTGACACGGGGTCGTAAGTCGGGGTCGCCGCGAAACCGCCGAGATCGATCGCGACGACGTCGGCAAGCTTTCCTGCCTCGAGAGAACCGATATCTGCTTCCATGCCGAGCGCTTGCGCACCGGCATACGTTGCCGCGCGTAAAATCGCAGCGGCGGGTGCCGCGCTCGCGTCTTGTGCGACGCCTTTCGCGAGCAGTGCGGCAGTGCGCATTTCTCCGAGCATATCGAGGTCGTTATTACTCGCGGCACTGTCCGTGCCGAGGGCGACCCTCACCCCCTCATCGAGCAGTCGGGCTGCGGGGCAGAATCCGCTGGCGAGTTTCAGGTTTGATTCGGGACAATGAACGACGCTGACACCGTTCGTTGCAAGCACTTCGATCTCCGCGTCTTCGAGTGCGGTCATGTGCACGGCCATCAGCCGATGCGACACGAGCCCGAGACGTTGCAGCCGGGCGAGCGGTCGCGCGCCGTCGGTCTCAACCGCGCGGTCGATTTCATCCTGCGTTTCGTGCAAATGAATGTGCACGGGTACGTCGAGTTCTTCGGCGAGGGTGGCGATCCTTCGCAGTGCCTCATCGTCCACCGTGTAGGGGGCGTGCGGGGCAAATGCCGTACCGATGAGCGGGTGGGAGCGGTAGCGATCGTGCACGCGCTGGCCGTTTTCAAGATATTCATCCGTCGTCGCCGCCCATGCGCTGGGAAAGCCGATGACGATCATACCGACAACAGCGCGGATACCGACTTCAATTGCAGCCGCGGCGGCTTCGTCGGGAAAAAAATACATGTCATTGAAACACGTCGTACCCGAGCGGAGCATTTCCGCCGCTGCGAGCAGCGTGCCGTCGTAAACGAAGCGGCGATCGACACTGCGCGCCTCCGCCGGCCAGATATGCTGTTCCAGCCACACGTTCAGCGGGCGGTCGTCGGCGAGCCCCCGAAACAGGCTCATGGCGGCGTGCGTGTGACAATTCACGAGGCCCGGGATCAGCGCGTGCGCAGGCAGCCGGGTCTCGTTGGCCGTGGTGTAGCGCTGCGCGGCGACGTCGCTCGGCAGCACGTCGGTGATACGGTCGCCGTTAATGACAACACAGTGATCGGGGAGACAGCCGACGACCGGCTCGACCGGGATCACCCAGTCTGCGTGCAAAATCTGATCTACGTTCGTCAAGCCGTTTCCTCGGGCAACGTGCCTTCGCCGGGGGACGCTTAAGGTACCATAGGCCCTCGATCATCAGACAACCGTCCGCTTCGCCAATGACCCGTCCCAACCCGATCGTCCGCACGCTGTATTTCGAAAACAATGCACTGATGCTGCTGGACCAGCGAGCGCTGCCGCACGCAATCGACTACGTGACGTGTCGTACCGCCCGCGACGTCGTGGACGCGATCGTCGCCATGGTCGTGCGCGGCGCGCCTGCAATCGGGATCGCCGGCGCCTATGGCGTCGTGCTTGCAGCGGCCGACGCATTTCAGGCCGCAGGTTCCGGGTGGCGTAGAAAAATCGCCGGTGATCTGGCAGCGCTGCGCGGCGCGCGACCGACGGCGGTGAATCTCGCCTGGGCGATCGAAATGATGGTATCCGCGTTCGATGATGCGCGCGGCGATCCCACCGAGTCTCTTCTCGCGCGGGCGCGGGCAATGCATGCGCGGGATGTCGCCGACAACGAGGCGATCGGAGTGCACGGTGCGGCCTACGTTCAACCCGGCAGCCGGGTGATCACTCACTGTAACGCCGGCGCGCTTGCGACCGCAGGCTACGGCACCGCGCTCGGCGTTATTCGCAGTGCGTGGACGGACTCGAAACTGAACCGTGTTTATGCGACCGAAACGCGCCCGTGGTTGCAAGGCGCACGGCTGACCGCGTGGGAACTGCGCGAAGAAGGTATTCCCGTGACCCTGATCGCGGACAGCGCGGCGGCCGGCCTCATGCGCGCCGGCGGCATCGATTGGGTGGTGACGGGCGCGGACCGGATCGCTGCAAACGGCGATGTTGCCAACAAGATCGGGACTTACGCGCTGGCGCTGGCCGCACGCGCGAATGGCGTCGGCTTTATGGTGGCCGCACCGTTATCGACGATCGACCGGGGCACGGAAAGCGGCGCCGCGATCCCGATCGAACAACGTGCGGCCGAAGAGTTGCTCGCGTTTCGCGGCGAGCGCACGGCACCGGCCGGGGTCGAGGCCTACAACCCGGTTTTTGATGTCACGGAAGCCGGATTGATCGATGTTCTCGTCACCGAAAAGGGCGCTGTCGAGAAGCCCGATAAGGCGGCCGTCACCGCGCTCTTCGACGCCTGAAAAAGACGCTATCCGGACGTGCGTTCCGGCTCGTCGCATGGTATAGTTCTGCCGTTCGATTATTCAAATAATTCCCTTCCAATTTAACAACTTATAGACCCCGAAATGGCAGATTTCGCGCGCCAGCTATTACCCGTCAATATCGAAGACGAAATGCGTCAGTCCTACATGGATTACGCGATGAGTGTCATCGTCGGGCGGGCGCTTCCGGATGTCCGCGACGGACTGAAACCGGTGCACCGGCGGGCCCTGTTCACAATGAGTGAACTGTCCAACGACTGGAACAAACCGTACAAGAAATCTGCCCGTATCGTCGGTGAGGTCATGGGTAAGTACCACCCGCACGGTGACTCCGCGATTTACGACACGATCGTCCGCATGGCACAGCCCTTCTCGCTGCGGTATATGCTCGTCGACGGGCAGGGCAACTTTGGTTCCGTCGATGGCGACGCCCCTGCGGCAATGCGTTACACGGAAGTCCGGATGGCGCGGATTGCGCACGAACTCATTGCCGATATCGACAAGGAAACGGTCGACTATCAGCCCAACTATGACGGTTCGCTCGAAGAACCGATCGTATTTCCGACCCGGATTCCGAACCTGCTCGTCAACGGGTCGAGCGGAATCGCGGTGGGCATGGCGACGAACATTCCACCGCACAATCTGACCGAGGTCGTCAACGCGTGTATCGCGCTCATCGATAACCCCGACATTGAACTCGCCGAACTGTTTCAGCTGATCCCCGGTCCTGATTTTCCGACCGCCGCGATTATCAATGGTTCGTCCGGAATTCGTGAGGCGTACCTGACCGGACGGGGGCGTATTCATGTTCGTGCGCGCGCCGCGGTCGAAGGCGAAGATGGTGAAATGCAGCGCATCATCGTGACCGAGCTGCCGTACCAGGTTAACAAGGCAAGGTTGCTCGAAAAAATCGCGGAACTCGTCAAGGACAAGAAACTGACCGGCATACGCGAGCTGCGCGACGAATCGGACAAAGACGGCATGCGCATGGTGATCGAACTGAAGCGCGGCGAAGTCGGCGATGTCATTCTGAATAATCTGTACAAGCAGACGCAGATGCAATCCGTGTTTGGCATCAATACGGTTGCGCTCGTCGACGGGCAGCCGCGGACACTCGACCTGCGCACAATGCTCGAGTGCTTCGTGCGCCATCGTCGCGAAGTCGTTACCCGACGCACGCTTTTCGAGTTGAGAAAAGCGCGGGAACGCGCGCACGTGCTGGAGGGTCTCGCCGTTGCGCTGGCCAACATCGATCCGATCATCGCGGCGATCAAGGCGTCCCCGACCCCCGCTGAAGCACGTACCGCGCTGCTGTCGCAAGCCTGGGAACCCGGGGTCGTACTGGACATGCTGGAGCGCACGGGCGCGAACGCCTCACGCCCGGACGATCTGCCTGCCGAATGCGGCCTGCGCGATGGCAAATATCATTTGTCGGAGCGACAGGCGAAAGAAATCCTCGACATGCGTCTGCAACGGCTCACGGCGCTGGAGCACGACAAGATCATCGACGAGTACAAGGAAATTCTCGTACGCATCGATGACCTGCTCGATATTCTCGCCCGACCGGAGCGTCTCATGCAGGTTATTCGCGACGAACTCGTGGAGATTCGCGAACAGTACGGCGATGAGCGTCGTACAGAAATTGTCGAGACCCAGGAACACCTGTCGCTCGAGGATTTGATCAGCGAGGAAGACGTGGTGGTGACGCTGTCACATGCCGGGTACGCGAAATCGCAACCGATCGATGTGTATCGATCGCAGCGTCGCGGGGGCAAGGGCAAAACCGCGACGACCACGAAGGAAGAAGATTTCGTCGACAAACTGTTCATTGCCAGCACGCACGATACGATTCTGTGCTTTTCGTCGCATGGCAAACTGTACTGGCTGAAGGTGTACGAAGTGCCGCAGGCGAGCCGTACCGCGCGGGGCCGGCCGCTGGTTAACCTGCTGCCGCTGAGCGAAGGCGAGCGCATTACCGCGATATTGCCGATCAAGGAGTTCGATCCCGAACTGTACGTGCTGATGGCCACGCGCCGGGGCGTCGTGAAGAAGACATCGCTCGACCAGTTCTCGCGACCGCGGGCGAATGGCATCATCGCGGTCGACCTCAACGACGACGACAGTCTCGTTGGTGTGTCGCTGACAGACGGTGGCAGTGACATCATGCTCGTCAGCTCCAGCGGCAAGGCGATCCGTTTTTCAGAAACCGCCGTTCGCCCGATGGGACGGACAGCGCGGGGTATACGCGGGATCAGACTCGGTGATGGACACGAAGTCATCTCCCTGATACCGATCGATCCGACTCAGGCCATTCTGATCGCGACGCAAAATGGCTACGGCAAGCGCACACTCGTCGATGAATTTCCGACCAAGGGTCGCGGCGGCCAGGGTGTGATCGCGATCCAGACGAGTGACCGTAACGGGCCGGTTGTAGGCGCCGTTTCGGTGATCGAAGACGAAGAAATCATGTTGATCAGCGACCGCGGGACCCTGGTCAGAACCCCGGTCGGTGGCGTTTCCGTGCTGGGACGGAACACCCAGGGCGTGCGGTTGATCAATATTGGCGACGACGAAAAACTCGTCGGTGTCGAACCCGTGGCGGAATACCAGGGCGACAACGGAGACGACGGCGAGGATGAACCGGTCGACAATGGCGGAGGCGAATCCGGCGGCGAAGGCGACACCAGGGGCGAAGGCGATACCGGGGGCGAAGGCGATACCGGGGGCGAAGCCGGCTAACGGCAGTCGGGTCGCGTAGCGAATCGCAAAACGACGATGTCGGAAGATGACGAGAAACAGCTGACGCAACTCCGTGCCGACATCGATGCGATCGATGGCGAATTGCAGCGGTTGATTAATGCGCGCGCGACGATCGCGATAGAAGTCGGAAAAGTGAAGCGACAGGGTAACGCCGAACCTCAATTCTACCGTCCGGAACGCGAGGCGATCATTCTGCAGCGCGCGCTCGAAAGAAATACCGGGCCGTTGCCGGCCGCCGAAGCTGCCCGGCTGATGCGAGAAATCATGTCGGCCTGCCTCGCCCTCGAACACCCGCTCACGATTGCCTATCTCGGCCCTGAAGGAACGTACACACACCTCGCCGCGCTGAAGCATTTCGGCGGCGCGGTGACAGGTTCTCCCGCCGCGAATATCGATGACGTGTTACGGGAAGTCGAAGCCGGCAGCGCGCACTATGGTGTCGTCCCGGTCGAAAATTCTCTCGAAGGCGGCGTCAATCAAACACTCGACGCGTTGCGTGAATCCACGTTGAAAATCTGCGGCGAAGTTGTTTTGCCGATTCATCATCAACTGTTATCAAATGCCACCGCATCTGCGGAAATCAAGCGGGTCTACGCTCACAGCCAGGCGCTCGGTCAGTGCAGACGGTGGCTTGCAGCGAACCTTCCGCATGCCGAATGTCTGCCGGTTGCCAGTAATGCTGAAGGCGCCCGGCGGGTCCGGGACGAGCCCGACGCAGCGGCGATCGCGGGCGAAGTCGCAGCTGAAATTTACGCCGTTGGTGTATTGCATCGGAATATTGAGGACGACGTGGGTAACACCACGCGTTTCGTCGTGGTTGGCGGTGAAGTGACGCCGCCGAGCGGAATTGACGTAACGTCGATCATGTTCACGACGCCGAATCGACCCGGCGCCCTGCACGATGTCCTCAGCGTACTTGCCGACGCCGAAATCAGTATGACGCGGATCGAATCGCGGCCGCTGCGAGGGGAGTCGTGGGATTATGTGTTCTTCGTCGATTTTGACGGGCATCAGGACAGCGAAGTCGCGGGGCGCGCGCTGGCCGAGCTCGAGCGGCGGACGTCGCGCCTCAAGATACTGGGTTCGTATCCGCGGGCCGTACTGTGACCGCTGGCCCGATCCGATAAGCTATTTTTGCGCCGCATGATGATCGATCGTTTGTGTGTTATCGGTGTCGGCCTGATCGGCGGATCGCTTGCGCGCGCATTACGCGAGGCCGGGGCCGTTCGTTCGATCGTCGGGTGCGGTCGTGGCGCCGCAAACCTCGAGCGAGCGGCAGAGATCGGGGTCATCGACGAACACTCGTTCGAACCCGCGCGCGCCGCCGCAGAGGCCGACATCGTTGTCGTCGCGACGACACTGGGTGCGACACGAGACATCCTGGAAACCATCGCACCGGTCGTCGGTCCGGACACGGTGATTTCGGACGTCGGCAGCGCTAAATGCCGCGTTGTCGAGGCGGCACGCAATGCGCTCGGCGGCGCATTTCCCCGTTTCGTCCCGGGGCATCCGATTGCCGGCACGGAACGCAGCGGGGTCGATGCCTCGTTTTCGACATTGTTCACGGATCGTCGCGTCGTGCTGACGCCCGTGCCGGAAACCGACCACGATGCGCACGCGAAAATTGTCCGGATGTGGGAAACGACGGGCGCGGTGGTCAGCGATATGTCGGCAGAGCATCACGACGACGTGCTCGCTGCCACGAGTCACCTGCCGCACCTGCTTGCTTACGCACTCGTCGATTGCCTGGCGAGGATGGATGAATCCGAAAAAATATTCGATTTCGCAGCGGGTGGTTTTCGCGACTTTACCCGCATCGCGGCGAGCAGTCCGGATATGTGGAGCGATATCGCGATCGATAATCGCGACGCATTGATCACGATGCTGGAGCGCTATTCCGCTGTGTATGCCGAACTCAGAGATGCGCTCGAGGCGAGCGACCGTGACCGCCTTCGCACAATATTCGGTCGCGCCAAGGCGGCGCGCGACCGTGCGCTGTCTCCCGGAAAGTGATGTCAGGGAAGGATCGACTCATCGTGCGCCCGGGGGCGCACATCGATGGCACCATCGAGGTGCCGGGGGATAAGTCGATCTCCCACCGCGCCGTCATGTTCGGCTCAATTGCCGACGGCGAGACGGTGATCGAGGGCTGCCTCATGGGAGAGGACGTCAAAGCGACGATCGGCGCGTTTCGCAGCATGGGTGTGCCGATTGAGTCCCGCGACGACGGTCGTGTCGTCATAGCCGGCCGCGGTGTCTCCGCTTTGTGCGAACCCGACGGTCCGCTCGACATGGGTAATTCCGGCACGTCCATACGACTGATGTCGGGCCTGCTTGCCGGTGCCGGATTGCCGGTGGTCATGAGTGGCGACGCGTCGTTGTCGCGCCGACCGATGCGGCGGGTGACCGAGCCGCTCGCCGAGATGGGTGCCGACATCGTCACTGCCGACGGCGGCACGCCGCCGCTGCGCATCCGGTCAAAACAGGCGCTACACGGCATCCGCTATGAAATGCCGGTTGCCAGCGCACAGGTTAAATCCGCGATCCTGCTGGCCGGAATCAACGCGCTCGGAGATACCTGCGTCGTGGAAAGTCTGCCGAGTCGCGATCACACGGAACGAATGCTGCGCTCGTTTGGCGTTGACGTGCGCGATGGCGATTCCGGAATTTGTGTTCGCGGCGGTCAGACGCTGAGCGGCACCCGGGTAGAGGTTCCCGGTGATATTTCCTCCGCCGCATTTTTCCTCGTCGCCGCGGCGATGTCGCCAGGTGCGGAGCTGCGGGTGAACAACGTCGGTACCAATCCAACCCGGACCGGGGTCATAGAAATCCTTCGGTTGATGGGTGCCGACATTACGCTGACGAATGTCCGGGACGCGGGCGCGGAACCGATAGCGGACATACTCGTACGGGGAAGCCGTCTCAGGGGTATTGAGATTCCCGTGAATCTCGTGCCGAGCGCGATTGACGAATTTCCGGTGCTGTTTGTCGCCGCTGCGTGCGCTGACGGGACAACCCGGTTGACGCAGGCGAGCGAGTTGCGGCACAAGGAGAGCGATCGGATCGACGTCATGGCGGCAGGCCTCAGCGCGCTCGGCGCGAACGTTACGACCCGGGAAGATGGTCTCGAGATTATCGGGGGTAATACCCTCGGTGGAGGCGCAATCGACAGCCGCGGCGATCATCGTATCGCGATGGCATTTGCGGTCGCCGCAACGGCCGCCAGCGCGCCGGTCGAACTAACCGGTTGCGCCGCGATCGGGACGTCGTTTCCCGGTTTTGCGGAGTTGGCAATGCGGGTTGGCCTAGACGTCGCGGCCCGCGAATGAGTTCACCCGTCATCGCCATTGATGGCCCGAGCGGGACCGGGAAAGGTACGCTCGCGGTGCGGCTGACGGCCTGGTCGGGTTGGCATCTGCTCGACAGCGGGGCGCTGTATCGCGTGGTCGGATATCGCGCACAGGCCCAGGGGGTGTCACTTGACGACGAGGCGCGGCTTGCGGTCGTGGCCGGAGAATTGCCACTGGAATTTCGCGTGACCGGTGAATCCGTCCGGGTCGTTCTCGACGGGCACGATGTCACCGACGAAATCCGTTCCGAAACCGCCGGCAGCGTCGCTTCCGTTGTTGCCGCGCACCCCGGGGTGAGGGCGGCGCTGCTGACGCGTCAGCGGGGATTTTGCCGGCCACCGGGACTTGTTGCCGACGGACGCGATATGGGAACCGTGGTTTTCCCCGCCGCGGCGTTGAAAATTTTTCTCACCGCGAGCCCCGAGGTACGCGCGCAAAGGCGCTATAAGCAGTTGAAGCAGAAAGGAATTGATGTTAATCTCGCGCGGCTTTCTGAGGACATAGCCGCCCGCGATCATCGAGATGAGCAGCGTGAGGCGTCCCCGTTGCACCCGGCGTCTGACGCAATCATCCTCGATACAACCGCGCTCGATATAGCCGCTGTAGAGGAGTCGGTCAAAACGCTGGCACAAACACGTGGCTTGGTTCGAGACGATTCTCGCCCGCCATCGATTTAAACCTTATACAACAATGTGGCCAGCCCGTCCTCAGTCGTCGAGACTGCTGTTTTGAGTAGCCACCGGATCACGCCTAAAGAACATGTCGGAGAGTTTCGCAGAATTATTTGAAGAGAGCCAAGTCGAAGCAAAGATGCGGCCTGGCACCATCGTCAGCGGCGTCGTCGTAGAAGTCCGCGCTGACTTCGTCGTCGTCAACGCCGGTCTCAAATCCGAAGGGGTCATCCCTTCCGACCAATTCAAGCTACCCGACGGCACTCTCGAAGTGGCGGTTGGCGACGAGGTTGATGTCGCTCTCGACGCGGTAGAAGACGGGTATGGCGAGACTCGCCTGTCGCGCGAAAAAGCGAAACGTGCACGTGCATGGGATGAACTCGAGAAAGCGTGTGAAGACAACGTCAATATCACCGGCGTCATCAGCGACAAGGTGAAAGGTGGCTTCACGGTGGACATCAGCTCCATTCGCGCCTTTCTGCCGGGTTCGCTGGTGGACGTTCGCCCGGTTCGGGATACGAGCTACCTCGAGGGCAAGCCGCTCGAATTCAAAGTCATTAAAGTCGATCGTCGACGCAACAACGTCGTCGTCTCCCGTCGCGCTGTCGTGGAAATCGAGAACAGCGCGGAACGCGACGAGCTGCTGAACAACCTGAAGGAAGGCGCAACGGTCAAGGGGCTCGTCAAGAACCTCACGGACTACGGTGCCTTTATCGATCTTGGCGGCATCGACGGGCTGCTGCATATCACCGATATGGCCTGGCGCCGCGTGAAACATCCCTCGGAAGTTGTCAACATTGGCGATGAAATCGAAGTGAAGGTGCTGAAGTTCGACCGTGAACGTACCCGCGTTTCGCTCGGTCTCAAGCAACTCGGAGAAGATCCGTGGGTCGATATTGCGCGCCGTTATCCGGAAAATTCGCGGCTGTTCGGTAAAGTCACGAATATCGCGGACTACGGCTGTTTCGCGGAAATCGAGGAAGGTGTCGAAGGGCTCGTTCACGTCTCGGAGATGGACTGGACGAACAAGAACGTACATCCCTCGAAAGTTGTCCACCTCGGGCAGGAAGTCGAGGTTATGGTCCTCGATATTGACGAGGAACGACGCCGTATTTCACTTGGAATGAAGCAATGCGCTTCGAATCCGTGGGAAGAATTCGCCGCCACACGCAACAAAAACGACCGTGTCACCGGCACGATCAAATCGATTACGGACTTTGGCATATTTATCGGCCTCGACGGGGGTATCGACGGGCTGGTGCATTTGTCGGACTTGTCGTGGGATCTGCCGGGTGAAGAGGCGGTGCGCAACTACAAGAAGGGCGACGAGCTCGAGACCGTGGTCCTGGCGGTCGATGCCGAACGCGAGCGGATTTCTCTGGGCGTGAAACAACTCGCGCAGGATCCGTTCTCCTCTTATGTCGCGGAATTTGGCAAAGGCTCGATTGTGAAGGGCCGGATTATCGAAATCGATGCCCGGGCAGCGACTATTGAGCTTATCGAAGGTGTCGAAGGGATTATGCGGGCATCAGAAATCTCCCGCGATCAGGTTGATGATGCGCGCAAGATACTGAAGGAAGGCGACGACGTCGAAGCGATGATAGTCGGTGTCGATCGCAAGCGCCGGGTTATCAACTTGTCTATCAAGGCGAAGGAAAGCGAAGACGAAGCCGCAGTTCTGCAGGAATATACTGCCGATAACGAAGCAACGGCGACGACCACGCTTGGCGATCTCCTTAAAGAGCAGCTGGACGGGCAGTAATCACATGATGTGTGCGGGCCCGGAGGGTCTGCGTCGGGGAAACAGGGTTCTAGGCGGTCGAGAATAATAATGACCAAATCAGAGTTAATCGAAGCGCTGGTCAGAAAGCAGACCCAACTCGGCTACCGGGATGTGGAATTAGCTGTGAAGACCATGCTTGAACACATGGCCCAGACTCTCGCCAGCGGTGAGCGCATAGAAATTCGCGGGTTCGGCAGCTTTTCGCTGCACTACCGACCGCCGCGCGTTGGGCGGAACCCGAAATCCGGTGACCCGGTGTCTTTGCCCGCCAAGCACGTCCCCCATTTCAAGCCCGGCAAGGAATTACGTGAGCGCGTTAATTCCGAAGAGTCGCTGCGTTACGAGCCCCAGGAAGCGAACGATTCCGGCTCGGAACTTGACGAAGGAACTTCCGGCCAGGCGATTTAGTCACGTTCGCTTTCGAGCACGGAATCCCGCGGACCCACGCGGCACTGACGTCGTTCAACTACGGTCCCCGCGTCGATCCCGAAGATTTCCGGTCGCCCTGTTAACCGAAATACCTTTTTCCGGCGCCATGCGAGGCATCCGCCGTTCCGAGGGCGCGGTGGCTGCTTGCGGCACGGGTCGGAAGGGGCAAAAATGCGTGCTAGCAATGCCTTGGCCAAACAAGCGAGTCACCGCTTGTGGGCGGAATTACCGAATCATTGGAGGGTAGTCATGAACCGCGTGATCCAGATCGTATTTGCGCTCTTAATCATCTTTTTCGGTTTGGCGTTCCATATAAAAAACGATGAACCGGTGTTACTCGATTTCTACGTCAGAACGGCTGAAGTCCCGCTGTCCTGGGTCGTCGTCGTATCGTTTTCTATTGGTGCGCTGCTGGGGCTGTTGGTCATGATCAACCGAATCTTCCGTCTGCAGCACGAAATTCGTCGTCTCACAAAGAAGCACGAATTGGCGACGAAGGAAATCGTTAATCTCCGGGCCATTCCGATTAACGATGTCCCCTGAATACCTGTTCGGGCTGGTTGCGATTCTGCTGCCAGTCGCCGCGTTTTCCGGTTGGTATTACGGTCGAAAATCAGGATCTCTGGAACCCGCCGCAAAGCGCCAGAAGGGTGGGTTATCGCAGGACTATTTCAAGGGTCTGAACTACCTGCTCAACGATCGCCCGGATAAAGCCATCGAGGTCTTCGTCAAGGTACTCGAGGTTGAAAGCGAAACCGTCGAAACCCATCTCGCTCTGGGTAATCTCTTTCGGCGCCGGGGTGAAGTCGATCGAGCGATACGAATTCACCAGAATCTGATCGCGCGGCCAACGCTCGACCGCGATCAGCGTGGACTCGCACTGCTCGAACTGGGTCTCGACTACATGCGCTCCGGCCTGTTCGATCGCGCGGAAAGCCTGTTCAAGGAATTGTTGCAGCTCGGAATTTACGAACGGCAGGTATTACAGCATCTCGTCGACATTTATCAACAGGAGCAGGACTGGGATCAGGCTCTCGAATATGTCAGGCGGCTCGAACGAATGGGCGGCGAAGACATGCGCAATATTCGTGCGCATTTCTATTGCGAAAAAGCCGAAATCGCCGTTGAGAAGAATAGCCCGGTCGAAGCATTCCGGCTGTTCGATCGGGCACTGAGAGAAGATCGCAAATGCGTTCGCGCGCGATTATCTTCCGCCGATCTGCATGCCGCAAATGGCGATCATCGTGCGGCAATCAAGCAGCTGCGCAAGATTGAAAGTCAGGATGTTGATTTTCTGCCAGAGGCTATCGTTCGTCTGGTAACGAGTTACCGGGCCATTGGCCGCGCGGACGATCTCGCAGCCTATCTCGAACAATTGTCGGAGCTCCACGCCGGCATCACGCCGGTTCTCGTATTGGCCGAGATTACTGCAGAACGTGCAGGACTTGATGCCGCGAAATCACACATTGTCGCAGAGCTGAAATCACGTCCGACAATCCGGGGAATCGATCGTCTTATCGAATATGCTCTTGCCAACGCCGAGGGCGAAACCCGGGAAGATTTGAATTTGCTAAAGGAAACCACGACACGTCTTGTTGAAGATCGACTGAATTACCAGTGCGGTATCTGCGGGTTCTCGGGACGGTCACTGCATTGGCAGTGTCCGGGCTGCAAGTCGTGGGGTTCGGTTAAATCGATACACGGCATAGAAGGTGAGTGAAGGACGTCGCGATGACACCCGTCGGGAATAAGCCAGTGATAGTAGCGCTCGATTTTCCGTCGGAATCGGAGGCGCTCGACATCCTCGAGCAACTGGATGCCGAGCGTTGTCGGGTCAAGATCGGAAAAGAGCTGTTTACGCGCGCAGGGCCACCGTTGGTCCGGCGCGCCATCGATGCAGGTTTTGACGTATTTCTCGATCTTAAATTCCACGATATCCCGAACACCGTCGCCGGCGCGTGCGCGGCGGCGGCGGACCTCGGCTGCTGGATGATCAATGTGCACGCGAGCGGCGGGCGGGCGATGATGGAAGCTGCTGCGGGGTGTATGACTCGACTGGGGTCCGCGCCCCTGCTCGTCGGAGTAACGGTGCTTACCAGCATGGACGAAGCGGCGGTCCGCGAAGTCGGATTCGATTCAAATCCCGCCGTACTCGTGCCGCGGCTTGCGAAACTGGCGCAGGCGTGCGGCCTCGACGGCGTCGTATCATCGCCCCGCGAATTGAGCGAAATTCGTGAAATTTGTGGCGCCGGGTTCATCACGGTCACCCCGGGGGTGCGACCCGTCACGGCCTCGCAAGACGATCAAAAGCGGGTCGCAACGCCGGCAGATGCGATCGCTGCCGGAGCAAATTATCTCGTCGTTGGCCGCCCGATTACTCAGGCACCGGACCCCGCGAGCGCGCTTGAGTCAATCTGTGCGGAAATCGAGTCGGCGGCACGATGAGTACTCCGCGGCGCGCAAAGCTTTCTACCTGAACGATGAGTGACGCCATTTCCCCCGACCAGTGTTCGGCACTGGTACCGCCAATGCCAGTGGAGCCAGCGCAAAGCTTTCGCTGGACCCGGCTGTTTGGCGCGAGCAAATCGCTGGCCATCGCACAGGCCGTAGAACGTCATTCGGGACTGGTCGTCGTCGTGACCGGTGATACGAGCACGGCGCTGCAGTTTGGCGACGAAATTCCGTACTTTGCCGACTCGGTGAACCACTACCATCTACCTGATTGGGAAATTCTTCCGTACGACCAGTTCAGCCCTTATCAGGACATAATTTCGGACCGAATCGCGACCCTGACCGCGCTGCCGCAGATCGAACGCGGGGTATTGATCGTTTCAATCGCAACGTTGATGCATCGGGTCGTACCCCGGTCGTGGCTGGGCGGCCAGTCGTTCGATCTGAAGCCAGGTGATCATCTCGATCGCGATGCGCTGCAGGTACAACTTGTCGAGGCCGGCTACCGCCACGTGTCGCAGGTAATGGACCACGGTGATTTTGCGGTGCGGGGTTCGATCATCGACGTTTTCGCCATGGGTACGGAACGACCGTTTCGGATCGATTTATTTGACGACGAAATAGAGTCGCTGCGATTGTTCGATGCGGAGTCGCAACGCTCTCTCGACAGCGTCTCTGCGCTGCGCCTCATGCCGGCGAGGGAAACACCGCTCAACCAGGAGGCGATCGCCCGATTCAAGCGCAACTGGCGGCTCGCGTTCGATGGATTGCCGACCAGCAGCCCGGTCTATAAAGATGTCTCGGAAGGGCTCGCTCCGGCGGGTATCGAGTACTACCTGCCGTTGTTTTTCGATGAACTCGATACGCTGTTCGACTACATACCCGGTGGCGCATTGTTTGTTGTGGACGAGGGCGTAGAGGCTGGCGCAACAGCGTTTGTCGAGTCGGTCGAAGCCCGTTACGAGCAGTTACGTTACGACACGGAGCGGCCGATTCTCGCGCCCGACCGAATGTTCGTTCCATTTGATGTGATCACGGAAAGAATCGGAGAGCACCCGGAAATCCACGTTTCGGGTCTCGACATGATCGAAGATGAATCGGTGCGTCGGTTCAACTCCCGGACCCCAATCAAGTTACCGATCGATGGCCGGGCCGCCGAACCGTTCCGTCAGGTTCAGGCATTCATCGATGATTACGCCGGGCGCATTCTGTTTCTGGCCGAGTCGAACGGTCGTCGCGAAACAATGCTTGAATTGTTCAAGGCGAACGGCATCAAACCTCAAACCTTCCCTGACTGGCAGGCGTTCCTTGCGGGTGAGGCAAAAATTGGTATCGCGGTAGCGCCTTTGTTTACCGGCGTGGAGTTGACGAATCCGCCGTTGTGTCTGGTAGCGGAATCGCAGTTGTTTGGCGAACGTGCGTCGCAGCGACGCCGTCGGCGTCGAAGCGACATCGACAAGGATGCAATCATTCGCAATCTTGCCGAGCTGCAGGATGGATCGCCGGTCGTGCACGAGGACCACGGGGTCGGCCGCTTTCTTGGTTTGGAGGCGTTAACTGTCGGTGGGGTCGAGAACGAATTTATAAAGCTCGAGTATGCCGACGGCGACAAGTTGTACGTTCCCGTGGCGAATTTGAACCTGATTAGCCGCTATTCGGGTATTGATCCGGCCCACGCGCCGCTGCACAAACTCGGCAGTGGGCAATGGGAGAAAGCCAAAAAGCGCGCCAAGGAAAGAATTTACGACGTTGCCGTCGAATTGCTGGAAGTCCAGGCCCAGCGCGAAGCGCGGGTGGGGCTCAGTTTCAATTTGCAACGCGACGCGTACAACACGTTCGTACAGGATTTCCCGTTTGAAGAAACGCCGGACCAGCAAGCAGCTATCGAAGCGGTCATCGAGGAAATGCAGGGTGAGAAACCAATGGATCGGCTCGTCTGCGGGGACGTCGGTTTTGGCAAAACCGAAGTCGCGATGCGGGCGGCGTTCGTTGCGGTCAACGACGGATGCCAGGTCGCGGTGCTCGTGCCGACGACCCTGTTGGCTCAACAACATTACCAGACATTTCTGGATCGATTCGCTGATTGGCCGGTTCGGGTTGAGCAGCTTTCCCGTTTTCGCGACACGCGCGAAACGCGGGCGACCCTTGAAGGGCTGCGCTCCGGGCAGGTTGATATCGTTATAGGGACGCATAAACTGCTCGGCGGTGATGTCGTGTTCGACAATCTCGGGTTGTTGATCATCGACGAAGAGCATCGGTTCGGGGTTCGCCAGAAGGAAAAACTTAAAGCACTCCGTACGGATGTCGACATTCTTACCCTGACCGCAACGCCTATTCCGCGCACACTCAACCTCGCGCTATCCGGGACGCGGGAGCTGTCAGTCATTGCAACACCGCCCTCGAAACGACTCGCGATCAAGACGTTTCTGCGGGAATGGTCGGATCCGCTAATCGCCGAAGCGTTATTGCGCGAAATCAGCCGTGGCGGACAGGTTTATTTCGTACACAACGATGTCGATACGATTTCCCAGACCACGAAAAGGATCGCAGAGCTCGTGCCACAGGCGCGGGTTCAGTTCGCGCACGGACAAATGCGGGAGAGGGATCTCGAAAGTGTCATGCTCGATTTCTACCATCGTCGCTGCAATATCCTCGTTTGCACGACTATCATTGAAACCGGCATCGATATACCGAGTGCGAATACGATTATCATCAATCGTGCGGACAAGTTCGGGCTTGCCCAGTTGTATCAACTGCGCGGGCGCGTCGGACGATCCCACCACCGGGCGTATGCCTACCTCATCGTTCCCCACCGAAAGTCAATGACGGCCGATGCGATTAAGCGCCTCGAAGCCATTGAGTCACTTGAAGAACTCGGAGTCGGATTTACGCTGGCGACGCACGATATGGAAATCCGCGGCGCGGGGGAGATACTTGGCGAGGAGCAAAGCGGGCAGATTCAGGAAATTGGCTTCGGTCTTTATACCGACATGTTAAATCGTGCAGTGGCAGCCCTGAAGTCGGGACAACAGCCAATGCTGGACGGTCCGGGTGATCGCGGTACCGAAATTACCCTCCACGTTCCGGCCCTCTTTCCGGAGGATTACCTCCCCGACGTACACACGCGCCTGATACTGTACAAACGAATCGCGAGTGCCGGGAACGACGAAGATTTAACACTTCTGAAAGAGGAAGTGATCGACCGGTTTGGGCCGTATTCCACGCCCGTCGAGAATCTTTTTCGTGTAACATCGGCCAAGCTCCGCGCACAGGCACTCGGCATCAATCGGGTTGACCTCGGGAGTAAGGGGGGACGCATCGAATTCGTTGCGGATCCTAATATCAATCCCGTTACCATCATTGAGCTCATTCAACGGGACGCGACCTACCGTCTCGATGGTGAGAGCCGCTTACGCGTGCACAAACCGTTGGCGGATGCCGAAGCCCGTTTTACGGAACTCGATGAGTTGCTGAATTTACTATCGGTCGCCCATGCTGCCTGATCGAAACGACACAACGTTCCTGCAAAGTGCCTCATTCGCGGCGCTGGCGGCGGGGTGCATTTTTCTGATCCTGCCGGGCCTGGCCGAGGCGAAAAGCCGCTGGTACCAGGTCGAAGTGATCGTGTTTCGCTATGTCGACCCTTCAACCGCGGAGCAGCCCGCGGCACCGCGTATTCAGCCCGATTACAGCGGCGCGATCTCGCTGGTGACGGACCTGCCTGCATTTGACGATGAGCCGGATGCACCCGGGGCAAACGAAGTTTCCCGGCCGGGCCCCATCGCGTTTAAATCGCTGTCGCGGACGGAACTGAAAACTTCCGGCGTTTATCGAAGACTTCGGGATCTTGCCGCTTACGAACCGGTTCTTCACGTCGGGTGGCGCCAGCCGGGAAGCGGGTCCCGTCGTTCGCGGGAGATTTACATTACCGATAAACCGCGTTTGCCAACAGACATGGCTGTCGGGTCAACCGCGATCGAACGTCCCGTCGAGCGACGGGTAGAGGGAACGGTCCGTGTTCGAACCGGAAGATTGCTACATGTTGAAACCGATTTCCTCAGCTACGGAGAGTCGGTGCCGGTGAGGATTAACGAGCGCCGAAAAATTAAATTCAAGGAACTGCATTATTTCGACAACCCCTTTTTCGGAGTCATCGTTCAGGTAACACCCTATCGTATCGCGACCCCCGAACCGGAACCTGCAGAGGCGGCGGTCACGAACTGAACTAGCCCGACTCACCGCGAACGGCAGCGATCAACAACCCGACAACGTCCCGCATACCTGTCTCGAGCTGGCGATGGATCTCGTCCAGGCTGATTGCCGCATCGGTCGTGCCCGCCGCCCAGTTAACCACCAGCGAACAATTGGCATAGGCGAGGCCGGCTTCCCGTGCGAGCGCTGCCTCCGGCATACCGGTCATACCGACAATGGTGCATCCGTCCCTGGCCATCCGTTTGATTTCCGCTGCCGATTCGAGGCGCGGCCCCTGGGTAGCGCCGTACACGCCGTCCGTTTCCACCTCGCGATCTGTGAATTCAGCCGCGCGCAATATCCGCCGCCGCAGGGCATCGGTAAACGGGTGCGTAAAATCGATGTGATTAACCGGGCTGCCGATACCGTCGGAAAATGTATGCTCACGCCCGTAGGTATAATCGATAATCTGATCGGGGATCACGATGCGCCCCGGCGGGGTACTCGCGACGATCCCGCCTACCGCGGTGACGGCGATGACGTCGGTTACGCCATGCTCCGCTAGCGCGATCACGTTGGCCCGGTAATTGATACGGTGCGGCGGAATGGTATGACCGACGCCGTGTCGCGCCAGAAAAACCACTTCCGTGTCCCCGATGGTGCCGCATTTGAGGGGCGCCGAAATTTGCCCGTAAGGGGTCGGTGGTCGCAACTCAGTCACATTCTCCAGAGCCGCGAGATCACCGAGACCGCTACCGCCGATGATTGCGAGTTTGCCCATTATTCGGCCAGGGCGAAAACGCCAGGTCCGTTACGCCAGTAACTTTTGTAATCCATGCCGAGTCCGAACAAATACCGGTTTTCCGTGTCGAGTGCTGAAAAATCGACGTTCGCGAGGCCGCGCCGCCGGGCGAGCTGTTTTACGAACAAAACCGCCGTGAGAACCTTATCCGCGCCGTGTTCGATGCACCTTCCCGCTGCTGCCTGCAGGGTCAGCCCGTGATCGAGCAGGTCGTCGATCAGCAGCACGGTACGACCGCTGAGGTCTGCCGGCGGTAGCCGCACCCACTCGATATCGCCCCCGTCGGTACTGTCACCGTAGCGGGTGAGATGGATGTAATCGACCTGCAGGGGGAAATCCAGTCGTTGCAGCATCATCGCCGCCGGGACCATCCCGCCCGTCATGACAGCCAGCAGTAACGGGTTGCGGTCATGCAGGACAGCCTCGATATTCGTCGCCATGCGATCGGCTGCACGTTCGACGTCGGCAACCGTATACAAGCGCTCCGCGCGTGCGCGCACGTCGAGTATTTCCCTGTTTATCATTGCCGGATCATTCGTCCGACAGGGCTCTTCGACCGGCCCAGTCCTTGGCGAACTGATAGGCTGACCGGCCACTGCGAGAACCATGGAGCATCGCCCATTGCAGTGCGGCATGGCGCGCCGCTTCGTCGTCCGCGACGCCGAGGTCGTTTAACCAGTGCGCGACGATGGTGAGGTAATCCGTCTGGTTGAACGGATGGAAGGACAACCACAACCCGAATCTTTCAGACAACGAGATCTTTTCTTCGACAGCTTCACTTTGATGGATTTCGCCGTCGATCGGTGTCGCGTCCAGATTGTCGCGCAAGCGTTCCGGTACGAGGTGGCGTCGATTCGACGTTGCGTAGATGATCAGGTTATCGGGCGTACTCAGGACAGAGCCGTCCAGCACCACTTTCAGAGCGCGGTATGTGCTGTCCTGTTCGTCGAACGACAAATCGTCGCAAAAAACGACAAAACGGCCATCGTTTCCCTCTAGATATTCAACGATATCCGGCAGGTCGGTCAGGTCCTGCCGCTCCACTTCGATGAGTTTGAGACCATCATTTGCGAATTCATTCAGCAGGGCTTTTACGAGCGAGGATTTACCGGTTCCACGCGGCCCCCACAACAATGCGTTGTTCGCCGGGAGCCCCTTCAGGAATTGGCGAGTATTTCTCATAAGCTCCTGTTTTTGATGATCTATATGGTGTAAATCATCAAGTGAAATCGAATTGAATCGGGTAATTTCCTGAAGCCTTCCGGCGCCGCCGGTCTTGCGCCAGCGCCAGGCGATGCCGTTCCCCAGCGGTGTCGGTTCGTTGTTCGGGATGAAGCGTTCGAGTCGGTCGAGCAGCGATTCGGCCCGGCGAAAGAAATTATCAGAATCAGTCATTGCACCGCGATAAAACAGGAATCAGGCGGTCCGCATTCTACTGCATTGGGGGAAATTCGCGTGCGAGTCCGGCGGTGCGCAAACCGGCCGGGTCTGCGGGCAGGTCAACGCCACCCACGTGGTGAGCCGTCGCGCCTTGATTCCGCACATTTCGCGCACAGGCTGCTCGACCCGGACTGATTCAGAGCTTCCCTAACGGCCGACACCGCGGCGCGGCGCGCCATCCAAATCGACCCGCAGGGCCCGGGTCAACTCGAATTCAATTCGTTTTTTGTAATTCAGAACATGAATGGTCTGCGACGTATCGATTTTTCGTTGTTGACGAAAGCGGTTCGAAAGTTCCAGATCGGTAATGTAAATAGGATATTTCTCGGCGCGCCCGCGTCGTGCAAATACGTATTCCGCGATCGCGATAAACAAACGACCGCCATGTTCGGCGGACGAAAATTCTTCATCTTCGCAGAAGATCGTGAATTGCTGCGCGCCACTCTTGTGGACATCGACGAAGACCCTCACCGAGAGGTAGTCGTCTCCACGCGGCATCGTCGCGGAGATCTTCGCCGCCGTGTAGATATCGGGTGATTTCGATTTCAGCCGGAACATTTCGAGATGAGGCGGCCCTGACTCGCCGTCCTCCTGCACGTAGTGCTTGAACAAGGCCTGAAAAAACTGGAGGTAGTGATCGAAGATTACTTCTACTCGAAAGCTCTCCTGTGACGTGGTGAACAATGCGGCGTGTTCGTCCAGAACGAAAATATCAGCTTTGCCGCCGCGGTCGAAAACATACAGCTGAATCGCTCCGGGTCGATGTTGCCGAAAGATGAGGGAGAGTATCCCCGTGTCGCTGCAACCCTCATCGATAATCACGTCGTTGTACACCGCGCGCGGGCTGCTCAGGGATTTTACGACCGCCGGTAGCGTGCGGTGCAGTTCGTAATCGGGTCGTTTGTTCTTGGCGTAGACGCGGCAGTATTGCTGTTCAAATTGCGCGATCATCTGCTGTTCCGTATCAGGCCTGGATTTGCACAGCATGTTGATGACATCCCGGGCATAGTTCTCCACCCGACGCATGATCGACTGCGAGTAGTCCTTCGATAAACAGCAGACCTGCAGATGAGGCAGTTCAATGCTGCCTAGCGGTGTTGCCCATTGGAGGTATTCCATGATGGCATCGATGAGGCCGGCGTTCCCCTCGAAATGAAAAACAAAGACCTCTTCCCAACTGGTCATCATGAGCAGATCAACCGATTTCACGAGGTTGATGCCCTGACCGCCGAACTGAAAAGCGTCGGTTCGATTGCTCGTCAGGACGCCCTTGTTATTGATCTTGCCGGACAGTGGGTTAACGCCGACATTGATCATGAGCAGTGATCGCAGTGGCCGGGGTGCAACGGCAAGCGTGGAGCTTTCGTGGCTGACGATATCTCCTGCCGGGTAGCACTCATCGATGGCCTCGATTGCCTTGCGAACGTCAGCCGGATTCAGGCTTTGCTTGACATCGAATATTCGCCAGTTCGTTTTTTTGTCCGTGAGGTGATTGAAGTGGCACCATGCCAGCAGTTCGGCGGGGGCGCTTGCGTGCGCAAGCGGTTTCGTTTCGCGTGCCTGCTCCGGCGACAGCCCGCCCCGATATAGCGCCCATGACGGCTCATCGCCGCGTTTGTACGTGGCGTGCAGCGACAGTTCGGATTCAACGGGGTTGGGGCAGATACCGCGCGTGACGATATCGAGCTTCGATGGTTTGCGTTCGAACGCCGCGTAGAGTTTTCGACCCAGAACATTCAGATCCGTCTGCGTGATGCGCTGATCTTTCGCGTACTGCTTCGCGAAATTCGATAACGTCGCGTAGCTGCGGCCAAGTGCCTTGACGAGTACCCGACGTTCCCGAACCGCCGACGGAATTTTCCACTCGCGGCGATTATCGAGGTGCTCCAGTTCGGGCTTATCCCACCCCCAGGAATTGATTAAATCCTCAAGTGCCGCACGTTGCCAGTCCGGAATTTTCGCTTCCTTCGGTCGGCTGAACTGAATATTTGTTTTCAGATAGAAGCTGCGGCGGGTCAGGTCGAGACGGGCCTGGTCGTCGGTGCGCAGCAAATACGCCTCGACCTTGCGATACATGGCGATGTACGGATCGAGGTGGGTGAGTGCAAGGTTGCCGGTGTAAACCGCTTCCTTGTAGCCATGGCTCAACAATTGCCCTTCGGGGTATTCCGAGGCGTAGGTTTCCATGAGCAACAGTTTCAGCAGTGATTTGTACGGAGATTCGATGCTTTTGTACAGGTGCCACAGCGCTACCCCGAAAAACTCATCTGCAGGAATGTTTGCGAGTTCGCCAAAGTCGACGTAGTCCTCTATCGAATTCTCTCCGCCGGCCAGCGCTTCCGCGACAGCCTGTTCGTAACGATTTTCGTTACCTGGTGGTACGCACCACCAAAGCGGTTTCAGTCCGGCCAGCAACACACCCGAACGATAGAATTCGTCGAGCAATAAATGGTGCTGGGAGCTGCCGCTGCTTTCCGCTGAAAGGTTCAGCGTGCGGCCCGACTGAAAGCTGACTGCGTCGAACACGAAAAAATGCATTTCCAGATCGAGATTCGCCGCGTAGCGCTCGATTTTCCGCGCCTTCCTGGCCAGTTCGCTACACTGTGTTTCGTCCAGCCCGGGATCGTGCAGCAGCCAGATATCCAGGTCGCTCGATTTCGAGAACGCGATCGTACCTGGACTTCCCATCAGGTAGAGACCCTTAATCCGCGGGCCGCTCTCGGACTGGCGAGCCTGGTCGAAAGACGACGATATGCGCGCGACCGCCTTGCGCGCCTGGCGTCCCGCAGCATAGTCGCAAACGCCGCAGGGCGTTTCGTGTGATATGAATCCCGGCAACGAGCGGTGATTGACATGGAACAGCAACGGAAGCACATCGAGCAGGTCGCGCTGTTTTGGCGACAGATTGTCGTAAAGCCGGCGAAGCTTGTCCCGGTTGACCGCCAGAAATCGACTCTCGATGTCCGGTTCCGGCGGTGCGGCGGCGTTCGCTCGGTTTCCAATAGGGGCCATGCCCAAAGTTATCGGCCTCGAGCGTCGGATCTTCACCTTCTCCGGCGGAGGCGCGAGCGCTGCTCGAAGTTTAATAAACCCTGAAAATTCAACGGGTTTTCGTTGAGAGTTGCGGCGGAATTGGGGATAATGCCGCGCTAACCGGATAAACCTGCCCGGCCCGCGCGGCGGGGGAGCGGCGAACCCCGCTTTCGGGAGCGCGACGCGCCGGCGAAGGGTTCCGCGCAGCGGCACCCGCACCCACCGGAGCGCAGCGGCTTGCGACCGCTACCCGTCGACGAGACAGCACAGGAGAACTGAACCGATGTTCGCGAATGACATGCGAATCGAAACATTCGATCCCGATCTGTACAGCGCGCTACAGGCCGAATCGCGCCGCCAGGAAAATCATATCGAACTCATCGCTTCGGAGAATCACGCCAGCCCGCGCGTACTGGAAGCGGCCGCCACGGTGCTGACGAACAAGTATGCGGAGGGTTATCCCGGTAAAAGATATTACGGCGGTTGCGAACACGTCGATACGGTGGAACAACTTGCCATCGAACGTGCCAAAGAGCTGTTCGAGGCAGATTTCGCAAATGTCCAGCCGCACTCCGGCTCGCAGGCCAACGGCGCGGTTTACCTGGCGATGCTGGAAGCAGGCGATACGGTCCTCGGTATGAGCCTCGCCGACGGCGGCCATTTAACCCATGGTGCAAAGGTCAATTTTTCCGGACGTACCTATCACGCAATTTCTTACGGACTTAATCCGGAAACGGGAGAAATCGATTACGACAACGTCGCCAGACTTGCCCGCGAACACCGCCCGAAAATGATAATGACCGGTTTTTCCGCGTACTCACGTATCGTCGACTGGGCGAAGTTTCGCGACATTGCGGACGACGTCGGTGCCTATCTCGTATCGGACATGGCTCATGTCGCGGGCCTCGTTGCGACCGGACTCTATCCGAGCCCGGTCGCGATCGCGGACGTCACCACCTCGACGACGCACAAAACGCTGCGCGGCCCGCGGGGCGGAATTATTCTTGCGCGCGCGAATGAATTGCTCGAAAAGAAGGTTAATTCCGCCGTCTTTCCCGGCATACAGGGCGGTCCGCTCATGCATGTCATCGCCGCAAAAGCGGTGTCGTTCAAAGAAGCGATGCAGCCGGAATTCAGAACCTATCAGGAGCGCGTTCTGGAGAATGCGAAAATGATGGCCGAGACTTTCATCGAACGCGGATTCACGGTCGTGTCGGGCGGAACGGACAACCACCTGCTATTGCTCGACCTCATTGACAAAGGGATTACCGGCAAGGCGGCCGATGCGGCGCTGGGCGCGGCCCACATTACGGTGAACAAAAACGCCGTACCGAACGATCCGCAATCACCGTTCGTGACCAGCGGAATTCGCCTCGGTACGCCTGCGATCACGACGCGCGGCTTCGGTATCGGTGAGGTTCGGGAATTGACCGTATGGATGATTGACGTACTCAATGCCATCGATGACAACGGGGTGATAGCACGGACACGAGCTAAAGTAGAAGAGATGTGCGCCTCGTTTCCCGTGTACAGCGACTAACCGAGACTGATTAACGGCGGAACCAGACTATGCATTGCCCATTCTGTGCCAACCCTGACACGCGAGTCATTGATTCGCGACTTCTGGGTGAGGGTGATCAGGTACGCAGGCGTCGCGAATGTCAGGGCTGCAAAGCACGATTCACGACTTACGAAACCGCCGAGCTGAGTCTGCCTCGCATTATCAAGAGCGACGGCCGTCGCGAGACATTCAATGATGAAAAGCTCCGCGGAGGAATACTCAAAGCGCTGGAAAAGCGCCCGGTACCGATGGAGCAGGTCGAAGATGCGATCAATCAGGTCAAACGTAAAGTCCGGGAAACCGGTGAACGCGAAATTGATTCGAGAAGACTGGGTGAGCTCGTAATGGACGCGCTGCGCGGACTCGATCAGGTCGCGTACGTTCGTTTCGCATCGGTGTATCGCAGCTTCGAAGATGTTCGCGCATTTCTCGAGGAAATCGAGAATCTCGAAAACGATTTGCCGCCGGCCTTGCGTGAGCAACAACTCGATCTGTTGCCTTCGGAAAAGGCCGAAAAGAAAGCGAAGTAGGCGGGGCGGGCGTTGACTCCAACAACAACGCCGTCGGATTCCCGGGACAATGCGTTCATGGCGCGCGCGCTCAAGTTGGCCGAGCGCGGGTACTATTCGGCGAAACCAAATCCGCGGGTTGGCTGTGTACTGGTAAAGAACGACGGCATCATCGGTGAGGGGTTTCACTATCGTGCCGGGGAGCCGCACGCCGAGATCAACGCGCTGAGGGATGCCGGCGATGCGACGGGTTCAACGGCTTATGTCACGCTGGAACCGTGCTGTCACCACGGCAGGACGCCGCCGTGTGCCGATGCGTTGATCGAGGCTCGGGTCGCGCGCGTCGTCTATGCGGTGTCTGATCCCAACCCGCGGGTCGATGGCGGCGGCGCTGCACGGCTCATTAATGCGGGGATCGAGGCATCGGGCGGCGTCATGGCAAAGGCAGCGGAGCAGTTGAACCGCGGGTTTTTCCATCGTATGCGTACGAGCAGGCCGTTCGTCACGGTGAAACTCGGCATGAGTGTTGATGCGCGGGTTGCGCTCGCGTCCGGCGCCAGTCAATGGATCACGGGGCCGCAGGCGCGTGCGGACGTTCAACGTTTACGCGCTGCCGCGTGCGCTATCGTTACGGGTCGCGGTACGGTCGTCGCAGACGAGCCGTTGCTGACCGTTCGCGACGAGCGCTTCGACATTGCCGGGATACAACCGATGCGTGTCGTTCTCGATTCTCAGCTGCGCGCCGATCCTTCGCTGAAACTCTTTGACGCGCCGGGCGACGTTATCGTCTACACCGTCAGCTCTCACGAAGCGGAGCACGCGCGCTTCACCGCTGTCGGAGCGGAAGTCGAAACCATCATGCCGGGCACCGGTGGCATGGACCTGGCGGTGATCCTCGAGCGGCTCGCCGGGCGTAATGCCAACAATGTTCTCGTTGAGGCGGGGCCGACACTCGCCGGTGCATTTATCGGGCAGGGGCTCGCTGATGAAATTATCACTTACGTGGCTCCGAATATTATCGGCGACGATGCGCGCAGCGCATTTGCGCTACCGGCACCGGATAATCTCGATTCGGTCCGGCGCTTCAGGTTTTCGGAAATGCGTAAGCTCGGCGACGATATACGTTTAACGCTAATGCCTCACGACGGCCGGTGACTTGACGGTTCTGGAAGGTTAATTGATAGTGGCTCGATGTTTACGGGAATCATACAAGCGCTCGGGAAAATAAGGCGTTTCGACCGAAGTGCCGATTCGGCACGGGTCGTAATCTCGGCCGGAAAACTGGAGCTTGGTGATGTCAGCCTCGGCGACAGTATCGCGGTATCCGGTCCGTGTCTCACCGTCGTAGAATTCGATTCCGGCGAGTTCGCGGTCGATGTTTCGACCGAAACGCTGGACCGGACAACACTCGGTAGCAAACGTACCGGAGATTCGGTGAACCTTGAAAAAGCGTTACGCCTGTCGGATCGACTCGGCGGACATCTCGTGAGCGGGCACGTGGATGGTGTCGGCGCGATTGCCGACCGGGCGGAGTTGGACGATTACGTTCGCTTCCGCATCGACGCACCGCCAACGCTGGCGAAGTACATCGCGGAAAAAGGTTCAATCTGTGTTGATGGGGTCAGCCTGACAGTCAATGCAGTCGACGCAGCGACGTTCGAGCTTATGATCATTCCGCACACCCTGCAGGAAACGACGCTCGGTGTGCTCTCCGGCGGAGACCCGGTGAACCTGGAGATCGATCTCGTTGCGCGTTACCTGGAACGCCTGGTCCTGTTCGACGGTGGCGGCGGTGACAGTGCGCTGAACGTGGACACACTGAAACAAGCAGGTTTTGTGGGCGATTGACGGCCTCGCACTGTGATGAAAGAAACACAACAATGATATCTACGGCGAAATTTCGATGGCACTGAATTCAATAGAAGAGATCATCGCGGACCTGCGTGAGGGCCGCATGGTTATCATGATGGACGATGAAGATCGCGAGAACGAAGGCGACTTCGTCATCGCCGGGGCCCATTGCTCCCCCGAACACGTGAATTTCATGGCCACCCACGGGCGTGGACTGATATGCCTGACCCTGACGGAGGATCGCTGTCGACAGCTGAACCTTCCGCTGATGGTGCAGGACACGCTGTATTCGCATGCGACGAATTTCACGGTTTCGATCGAAGCCGCAGAAGGTGTCACCACCGGAATTTCCGCCGCTGATCGCGCGCGGACCATTGATGCGGCGGTCCGTCCGGAGGCGGTGCCGCAGGACATCACCCAACCCGGCCATATATTTCCGCTGATGGCACAAAGCGGTGGCGTTCTGACCCGCGCTGGCCACACCGAAGCAGGGTGTGACCTCGCCCGTCTCGCCGGCCTTGAACCGGCGTCGGTAATCGTCGAGATACTCAAAGACGACGGTACGATGGCGCGTCGCCCCGATCTTGAGATTATGGCGGAGAAACTGGGTCTGAAAATAGGCACGATTGCGGATCTCATCCGCTTTCGGATCGAAAATGAAAAAACCGTGAACCGGGTAGCGGAAGCTACGTTACCGACAGAGTTTGGCGATTTTCAGTTAATTACGTTTCGCGACGATATGCATGGCGATGTTCACTTCGCGATGGTGCGCGGTGCTGTGGACCCGGATACGCCAACATTGGTACGGGTTCATATCCATAATCCGCTCGAGGACCTGACCGCAAGTGTAAGACCCGATGCGGGCTGGCCGCTGCGCGACGCGCTACGCCGCGTCGCGGAAACAGACAGCGGGGTCGTCGTCGTGCTGAGCAACCAGATCAGCAGCGACGAGCTCGTCCAGCAAATCACGCGTTATGCCGATGAAACTCCGGATGAATCGCCGGGAGCGCATGAGCCGAAGAGCATGGGTGACTGGCGCCAGGTGGGTCTGGGCGCGCAGATTCTTGCCGACGTCGGCGTGAGAAAGATGCTCGTCATGAGTAACCCGAGGAAGTACCACGCGATATCCGGATTCGGCCTTGAAGTCGTGGAATACGTGAAATAGATAGGGCAAAGCAATGAGTGGAACAAAAGTGATCGAGGGCAACTGTTTCCTCGAAAAAAGCGCCAAATTTGCAGTGTTATGCGGGCGTTTCAATCATTTCATCGTCGACCAGCTCGAGGCGGGTTGCATCGACACGCTCACGCGGCACGGGGTTGCGCGCGATGACATCACGATCATCAAAGTACCCGGCGCATTCGAAATGCCCGTGGTCGCCGCAAAAGTGGCGGCCAGCACGGACTACGAAGCCGTCATTGGCCTCGGCGCGGTGATACGCGGCGGCACTCCGCATTTCGAACATGTTGCCGGGGCATGCTCCCGCGGCATGGCGAGCGTAGCAACAGATACGGGCGTACCGGTAATATTCGGTGTCCTGACCGTGGATTCGATCGAACAGGCTATCGAGCGGGCGGGTACGAAAGCAGGGAACAAGGGATCGGAGGCTGCCGCCGCAGCGATCGAGATGGTTTCGCTGATGCGACAACTCTAGCGACGATGCCATCGGCCGGATCCCACCGAGGACGAGTGCGCGCACGGCGATGCGCCGTACAGGCTATCTACCAATGGATTATTGCCGGGCAGCACCCGGATAATATCGTTGCGGAGTTCGTGTCGGATCGCGAATTGATCAAAGTCGATCTCGACTATTTTTCGCAACTCGCGCGTTTCGTCCCCCAGCAACATGACGAACTCGTCGCGCTCATCGAGCCGGCACTCGATCGCGAATGGGCGCGCGTCGATACCGTTGAGCGAGCCGTCCTGTTACTCGGCGCCTACGAACTATCTCACTGCCCCGAGATTCCGTGGCGCGTAGTCGTCAACGAAGCCGTCGACTTATGCAAAATGTTCGGTGCCGAAGATGCGCACCGGTACATCAACGGTGTCCTCGATAAGGTCGCGCGCAACTGCCGACAAGTCGAGATCGCCGGCGGGTCGCCGGTTAATTCCTGAGTGTCGCAGCCGCGACCCTGACACACGGGTCTCATTGCAGTGGACGAATTCGATCTGATCGAACGGTTCTTCAAACCTTTGGCGCCAGGAACGGGCGACGTCGTGCTTGGAATCGGCGACGACGCCGCTATCGTCGATGTACCCGACGGCGCCCAAATTGTGGTGACAACAGATACCCAGGTCGAAGCCGTTCATTTTCCAACGAACGCGCCAGCTGCAAAGATTGGTTACCGGTCATGTGCCGCGGCCCTCAGCGATATCGCAGCGATGGGAGCAACCGCACGATGGGTGAGTCTTGCGATCACGTTACCGCGTTCTGATGCGCAATGGCTCGAATTGTTCGCCGCAGGCGCAGCGTCCGCCATCGAGCAGGCAGGAGCGTCGTTAATCGGGGGTGATACAACGGCCGGGCCATTCAGCATTACCTGGAGCATCATCGGGACAGTCCCGGTCGGCGCCGCACTAAAACGCTCTGGTGCCGGCATCGGCGACGGGTTGTACGTGTCCGGTTGTCTCGGTGCAGCGAGTGCAGCGGTGGCGCTCCTCGACGACGCCGATTCGAGCGACGAAAAATCCGGCACGGCGCTGCTCGAGTGCTACTGGTCGCCCCGGCCACGCCTGGAGCTCGGTCGTCGTCTTCGCGGCATCGCGTCGAGTTGCATCGACATTTCCGATGGGTTGCTCGCCGACGCACAGCATGTCTGTCGGTCGGGTAATTGCGGCGCCATCATCGAACTGGAATCCCTGCCCGTCTTGCCCGCGCTCTGCGCGCGGGTTGGGCGCGAGCAGGCGCTGCTATGTGCCGCTGCTGGCGGCGACGATTACGAACTGTGCTTCAGCGTTCCGCCGACGCGCGAAGCGGATCTCTACCGGGCGGTGGAGGGTTGCGGGGTGGAGATAACACGCATCGGGCAGATCACCGACGATCCCGGGATCGTTGTTGTCGATGCGAGCGGGCGCGCTATCGAGACGGAGCGCGCCGGCTACCGCCATTTCGACTAAGGAAGCTCTGAACAAGTCATGACTCGGCATCTTGTACGCGAAATGCACGGACCCGGCGTTGCGAAGCTTCGCAATAGCCAGCTATTACGTGCGCTTCGCGCCTTGATTCCGCACATTTCGCGCACAAGCTGCTCGACCCAGACTTGTTCAGGGCTTCCTTAAGCTCCGAACAAGTCATGACCCGGCATCTTGCACGCGAAATGCACGGACCCGGCGTTGCGAAGCTTCGCAATAGCCAGCTATTACGTGCGCTTCGCGCCTTGATTCCGCACATTTCGCGCACAAGCTGCTCGACCCAGACTTGTTCAGGGCTTCCTTAAGCTCCGAACAAGTCATGACCCGGCATCTTGCACGCGAAATGCACGGACGCGTTAAAGTCGGACGTAACCTTCAGATTTGAGACGATTTACCTCCGCGGGCCCGTAGGGGACAAATTCGATAAATGACGGGAAGCGTTGTGCATCGAGGCCGCGGTTGCGAACCGATGCCGCGCAGATCTTCAGATCGACGTAGCCGAGCGTATCGAGGTCGCGCGCGAGATCGACGAGTTCGCGGTACTCGTCGTAGCGGTCACTCGCAAAAAACGCGACGTCCGGACCGTGCAGCACCATGGCAATATTGACGGCTCCCTGCAGGCTTTCCGGCAAGTTGTCGTGCGTCGCCTTTGCCCGCATCAGCAGCGCGGTGATTTCGTCGGCGCTGTGACCATAAACATCAAAGAAGTAATGTGTTACCGGCTCCGCATTGATGGCCGGAGTGACGGGCAGCTGGACTGCAGCACCTGGCGGCGCGGCGACGGCGGGACCATTTGCGGATTCGGACTCAGGCTGCCCACAGGCGACGAGCACGACGTAAACGGCCATCAGTAGAACGTGGAACGAAGCGCGTGTCACCACGCTATCGGTTCCCGGCCGGCGCCGTCCAGTGGATTATCCAATCGTTTCGGGTAAAGGGTTATTAGCATATTCAAAAATGGAATAAATAGTGTTTTCAAAGGCTTTAGCCTTGATATTTTGATCTTCCGGGGTATCATCAACACTCGCTTGCAGAGAGTGTAAACGCTGCATCATACGTTCGAAAGATGCCCGGACGTAGTGCGCGGGCCATTTGCCGCGGCGTACCGCGGTACCATCGAGGTCAGGCGGTCGGGATATTTACGGTCCGGCGATGGTCCAATTCATGAGCCGGGACGCTGGGTTCCCGATGACGAGTTCAGGGAGAAAATGCATGATCCGATTCACACTGCTGGTTGTCCTCGCACTGACAGTACTCGCGACGAGCGCCGGTGCGAATCAATCCGAAATCAGCACCTGGGATACTTTTCTCAAACCGAAGTACTTTCCGGATGCTGAACTGATCGAGGACGGCAACGTTATCGAGCTGAAAACCCCCTACCGGGCCGAAGACGCGTCAGTGACGCCGGTTTCGATCACCGCCGCATTTCCCCAGTCGGAATCCCGTTACATCGAAAAAATTTACATGTTTGTCGATGAGAATCCGCAGCCATTGGTTGGCCTGTTCCATCTGACACCCGAAATGGGCCGTGCGGATCTGGCTATGCGGGTCAGGGTGGATAAGTATACGAATGTCCGTGCCATCGCGGTGCTGAATAACGGCGAGCATTATATGCAAACGAATTTCGTCAAGGCGCAAGGCGGTTGTTCCGCCCCGCTCGCGGCGGACTTCGCTGCGGCAATGGAGACGCTCGGGGCGATGAAGTTCCGCACGATGGGCGAAGCGAATGACGACAACACGATCGTCGGGCAATTTATGCTGAGCCACCCGAATGTGACGGGCATGCAAAAAGATCAGAAAACGCAACTGATTCGCCCGGCGCACTACGTCGAAACCGTAAAGATCTACTATAACGACAAGCATGTCATGACGGCCGAAACCGGCTTCTCAATCAGTGCCGATCCGAGTTTCCGATTCTTTTTCCGCCCTGAAGGCGGTGGTGAATTACGCGCCGAAGTCAGTGACTCGAAAGGTAATGCGTGGGAGCAGGTGTTCACGGTCGATACGTGAGCATTCCGGCTCGCGAAAATGAAAGGCCGCACCAGCGGCCTTTTTTTGTACTGCCGAACGGCCGCCGACGGTAAGTTACACTGGCCAGACAATTTACGTTCAACGAGCGGGAGGCTGAAGATGTCGAATGTGCGAGAGGCGGCGGTACCAACCAGGCAGATCGAGAATGAACGTGTCATCGTCACGGAGTGGCGCTTTGCGCCCGGCGCGGAGACCGGCTGGCACCGACACGGCTACGACTATGTCGTATGCCCGGCCACAGATGGCACGTTGTTACTTGAGACGGCGGACGGCGACATCGAGGCGCAATTAAAAATCGGCCAGCCATATTTTCGTAACGAAGGGGTCGAACATAATGTCATCAACGCAGGGACCGAAGAACTCGTGTTCATCGAGGTCGAACTGAAACCTGCGTGACCCGTGCTCCGTTTGAACATTCACCCGGATGCTGGCGCATGCCTGCCCGCACGTTAACGCCCTCGCGGCTCGTGTTGCTGCTCGTTGTCATGGCGGCGGACGTTGCGCTCGCGGAACGCCATGAGGAAGAACTGCGAAGATACGCGGATTGCTCGGCCTATTTTTTTATGGCCGCTAACGCGAAAGGAATGCGTGAGTTTGATCAGTATTATCGTTCGGGAGAATTTGCCTACAACCGCGCCGTTCGGGCGGTGGGAAAGCGCGAGGCGCTGGCCGACTTCAATGCGGCGTCAAAAACGATTAATGACCTGATCGACCGCCAATGGAACCGGTTTAATCTCGCAGACGATCGTTACGCCGTTCGTTGCGCGGATATTTTCCGGGAAGCAAACACTCCTGCACCCTGATCATCCGGTCAGCCCTGCGCGGGGCTGGTCGGGCGGTTCAACTCAGAGCAGATACCATACGGCCGCGAGACCGCTCAGCGACATCGTTATCGTGTACGGCAACGCCATCCAGACCATGCGGCCATAGGAGAGGCGGATGACCGGCGCAAGCGCCGAGGTTAACAGAAACAGGAATGCGGCCTGACCGTTCGGTGTCGCGACGGATGGAATATTAGTCCCGGTATTGATCGCGACGGCCAATAGATCAAATTGCTCACGCGTGATCGTATTCGCTTCGAGCGCATTGGCGACTTCAGTAATGTACACGGTTGCAACGAACACGTTATCGCTAATCATCGACAGAAATCCGTTCGCGAGATAAAAAGCGCTTGTCTGCACCTTGCCGTCGAGTTGCAGCCCCCAATCGATGACGGGCGTAAACAAATGCTGTTCGTGAATGACAGCAACGATACCGAAGAAGACCACCAGCAGCGCGGTAAACGGCAGAGCCTCTTCGAAGGCATGACCAATTCGGTGTTCTTCTATGACACCATTAAACGCCGTCGCGAGCACGATAACGCTAAGACCGATGACGCCGACTTCGGCGAGATGAAAACCGAGTGCGACGCACAGGAATATGGCTGTTATTCCCTGGATCCACAGCTTGGCGATATCCTCGCGCGTACGGTTTTCCGTTTGGTTCGCGTCGTAGCCAACGAGTATGATGCGGACGTTCTCCGGCAGTTCCACCCCGAAACCAAACGTTCTGGTTTTCTCCAGCGCGGCGCAGGTCATAAGACCGACAAAAAACACCGGAATAGAAACCGGTGCAACACGCATAAAGAATTCGGCAAATTCCCATCCCGCGACCTTCGCGATGAGCAGGTTCTGTGGTTCGCCCACAAGCGTCATAACCCCGCCGAGTGCGGTGCCGACGGCCGCATGCATCATCAGCGTGCGCAGGAACCCCCGGAATTCGATGAGGTCGGCCCGGGCAAGCTCGCCGACCTGGCGGTCTTCGCTGTGATCGTGATCGTCGTGATATTGCTTGCCGGACGCAATCTTGTGGTAGACGAGATAGAAACCTTCGGCCACGGTAATCACGACGGCAGTGACTGTCAGCGCATCAAGAAACGCTGACAATACTGCCGAGACCGCGCAGAACAGCAGTGACAACGTGACTTTGGACTGGACCTTCAGCAGGATTTTCGTAAAGGCGAACAGCAATAGTTCTTTCAGAAAATAGATACCGGCGACCATGAACATCAACAGCATAATCACCGGGAAGTTGGCGACCGTTTCGTGGTACACGGCTTCCGCGCTCGTCATCCCGAGAACGACCGCTTCTATGGCCAGCAGGCCGCCAGGCTGTAACGGGTAGCATTTCAGCGCCATGGCGAGCGTGAAGATAAACTCGCCGATAAGAACCCAGCCGGTAATAAATGGTCCCGCGGTAACAACGAGAATCGGATTGATCACGAGAAAGCCGATGATCGTGAGCTTGTACCAGGAAGGCGATTGCCCGAGAAAATTCTTCGTGAATGCCTGCGCCATGCTGTGAGACGACATACTGATACTTCCCCTGTTAGTTAGGCTTGCGGCCGTTCAAAAAAGCTGTCCCGGTAGCCAACGCGCTCAGTTCGGCACTCCGGGAGATTATCGACCGGTGATCCGTTTCCTTAACGCGATGCGCTGTTGTCGCAACAGATCTGAACGGTCCGGTCTCGTCCGGAGGCGACAGCGTGTTGCTGTCGCCTCCGCCCCTTTGCGAGATTCGGATGATTTAACCCCGTTCAGGCGGCGAGTTGGCGGAGTACATACTGCAGAATCCCGCCGTTTTCGTAGTAATCCCACTCTTTCGGCGTATCCACCCGTACACGACATTCGAAACGGATGTCCGCTCCGCCGTCCATTTTTACGGCGACGACGCGCACCGATTTCGCGCCGTTGTTCAGTCCTTCGATGGTGTACGATTCCGTGCCGTCAAGGCCGAGCGTTGCGGCGGACTGCCCTTCCTGGAAAACCAGAGGAAGTACGCCCATGCCGACAAGGTTACTGCGGTGTATGCGTTCGAAGCTTTCGGCGATTACAGCCCGAGCGCCCAGCAGGCGCGTACCCTTGGCGGCCCAGTCACGCGACGAGCCGGTGCCGTATTCCTTTCCGGCCAACACGACCAGGGGAACGTTATCGTCGGCATAGCGCATTGCGGCATCGTAAATTGTCATCTGTTCGCCGGACGGCTGGTGCGTCGTCCAGCCGCCTTCCGTACCCGGTGCGAGTTGATTACGTAGCCGGATGTTGGCGAACGTTCCGCGCATCATGACTTCATGGTTGCCACGACGGGAGCCGTAGGAATTGAAATCTTTTTGCGCCACCCCGTTTTCAATCAGGTACCGTCCGGCGGGGCTGTCTGCCGTGATCGATCCCGCCGGAGAGATATGGTCCGTCGTAATCGAGTCACCGAGCAGCGCAAGTACGCGTGCGTTTTCAATCTGCTTGATGCCCTCGGGATTCAGATCCATGCCGACGAAGTAGGGCGGGTTCTTGACGTACGTTGAGTCGTCGTCCCACTCGAACTGGTTGGCAGCAGGAACTTCAATCCCGGCCCAGCGTGCGTCTCCGCTGAAAACATTATCGTAGCTCGCCTTGAACATCCGCGAATCGACCGTGTTGTTGACAGCATCGTCGACCTCTTTGGCTGACGGCCAGATATCCCTGAGATACACAGGTTGCCCGTCCGTACCGTTGCCAATCGGGTCGTTGAACATGTCGATATCCATTGTTCCCGCGAGGGCATAGGCAACAACAAGCGGCGGCGACGCGAGGAAGTTCATTTTTACTTCCGCGTGTACCCGACCTTCGAAATTGCGGTTGCCGGAGAGAACGGAACATGCGATGAGATCACCGTCCGTAATCGCCTGGCTGACCGCCGCCGGCAGGGGACCGGAGTTACCAATGCATGTCGTGCATCCGTAGCCGACCGTCTGGAATCCAAGCGCGTCGAGATGTTCGTTGACCCCGGCCTTTTCCAGGTAATCCGTCACCACCATCGATCCCGGCGCGAGACTGGTCTTTACCCATGGTTTCGTCGCGAGGCCACGCTCGTTCGCTTTTTTGGCGAGGAGCCCCGCTCCCATCATGACGTAGGGGTTGGACGTGTTCGTACACGATGTGATCGCCGCGATAACCACCGCGCCGTCTTCGATCGTGTGCTGTTCCGATCCATCGTTCATGGGGGCCGAACCGCCGCCGGCGCGGTTTTTCGTGGCCTCGCCGAGAAAACCCGCGAACGCCTGTTTCGCCGATTTAAGTGCAATTCGATCCTGCGGGCGCTTCGGCCCGGCAAGGCTCGGCTCGACGTTGTTCATGTCGAGACTGAGCGTGTCGGAATACGTTGCCTCCGGGCTGCCCGGGTCACGCCAAAGCCCGGTTTCCTGTGCGTAGCGTTTCACGAGCGCGACCTGGTCCGGCGATCGGCCGGATAACTCGAGGTAGCGGACGGTCTCCCCGTCGATCGGGAATATGCCGCACGTCGCGCCATACTCCGGCGCCATGTTCGCGATCGTGGCGCGATCAGCGAGTGGCAGCTTGTCGAGACCCGGCCCGAAAAATTCGACGAACTTTCCGACGACACCTTTCTCGCGCAACATTTCGACCACGCGCAGGACGAGGTCGGTCGCGGTGGCGCCTTCCGGCATCTCACCGGTCAACTTAAATCCGACTACCTGCGGAATCAGCATCGTGATCGGCTGCCCGAGCATCGCGGCTTCCGCTTCTATGCCCCCGACGCCCCAGCCGAGCACGCCGATGCCGTTAATCATCGTCGTGTGAGAATCCGTGCCTACGACGGTATCGGGGTAGGCGCGAAGCTTCCCGTCGACCTCGCCCGAGAAAACCGTTCGCGCAAGGTATTCGAGATTGACCTGGTGAACGATACCGGTATCCGGCGGGACGACCTGGAAGTTCGAGAACGCCTGTTGGCCCCACCGCAGAAAACTGTAGCGTTCCTGATTGCGTTCGAACTCGATTTTCGCGTTGTCCTCCGCTGCGGACGCGCTGCCGAAAACATCGACTTGCACGGAGTGATCGATCACGAGTTCTGCCGGAGACAGTGGATTGATTTTATCGGGATCACCTCCCAGCGCGCGCATCGCATCGCGCATCGCCGCGAGATCGACTACCGCAGGAACGCCGGTAAAGTCCTGCATGAGGACCCGCGCCGGGGTAAATGCGATTTCCTGTGAGGGTTCCGCCGTTGCGTCCCAATTAGCCAGCGCTTCAATATCGTCACGGGTAACGTTGACGCCGTCTTCGTGCCGCAACAGATTTTCGAGCAGAATCTTTTGCGCGTAAGGCAATCGGTCAACCGGAAAGCGATCAGCGAGGCGCTGAACGCTGAAGATCTCATACTCGGTGTTCCCAATCGCCAGGCTGGCGTGCGTGTCAAAGCTGTTTTTCATCGTAACCCCGTGATAGTGCGTCGGAAAGCCGGCTATTATCGGCAATTCCGGGCCTCGGTTGTAGAGCAAATCCGGATTCGCGAGGAAATTGGTGCCTATTCGCGACTCGTGTCGTCGATAATTCCCCCACCGAGGCATCGATCGTCGTGATAGAACACCACCGACTGGCCCGGGGTCACGGCACGTTGCGGTTCGGCAAACACGACCCTGACCACGTTCTCGTCGAGCACCGAGACGGTGCAGATTTGATCCGGCTGGCGGTACCGGGTTTTGGCGCAACACTCGAATGATGCCGCCGGCGCGACGCCAGCGATCCAGTCCAGCGAATCCGCCACGAGGGTGCGGCTCATCAACAATGGGTGGTTATGGCCCTGCGCCGCGATCAATTCGTTGCGCGCGACGTCCTTGCCAACGACGAACCAGGGTCCGTCCGACGCACCACGGACCCCGCCGATACCGAGGCCTTCGCGTTGCCCGAGAGTGTAATAAGCCGCGCCTTCGTGGCGGCCGATAACCACGCCTTCCGTCGAACGGATTTCCCCCGGCCGAGCCGGCAGATAGTCCTGCATGAAGCGCCGGAAGCGCCGTTCGCCGATGAAACAAATGCCCGTGCTGTCTTTTTTTGCGTGTGTTGTGAGTCCCGCTTCCTGGGCGAGTTGCCGCACCGCGTTTTTTTCAAGTGCGCCGACGGGAAATAGCGTCCGCTGAAGCGCCGCCTGCCCCATCGCGTACATAAAATACGATTGGTCTTTGGCCGGATCGGTTCCCTTGAGGAGTTCCGAGCCTTCCTCGCCGACACGCCTGCGCGCGTAATGTCCCGTCGCGATCAGGTCACCGTCGACATCGTCGACGTGCTCGAGGAACGCTTTGAATTTAATCTCGCGGTTGCACAGGATGTCCGGATTGGGCGTGCGACCGGCGGCATATTGCGCAACGAAATCATCGAACACCTCGTCCCAGTACGCTTGCGACAGATCGACCGTATTGACCGGAATGTCGAGGCGCTCGCAAACTTCCAGTACGTCTGCAACGTCATCCTCCCAGCGGCAATGCCCCGTATCATCCGGCTCGTTCCAGTTTTTCATGAATAATCCGGTCACACGATAGCCGGCACGCCTGAGCACCAACGCCGCGACGGACGAGTCGACCCCGCCCGACATTGCGACCACGATGTGGGGATCGTGGTCGGCGTGCGGGCCAACAATGTCAGCTGCGAGCGTGTCGAAAGACTCATTCATTGGTGTTTTCGAGCAGCGCGTGTCGCGGTTTCTGTCCCGGGAAAGCGTGGTTCCGCATCGGCGCTTGTTCAGATTCTTTCGATCACGGGGCGCGACCAGGCGCCTGTTATCGAGTATTCGCGGCTGAGGAACTTATCGACTTGTTTCGGGATCGATTTGAACATCTTTTGGCCGAGATAGATCACCGCGCCGACGCCAATACCTGCCGGACCAAAGAACGCGCCGGCGATCGGAATCGTGTCGGATAACGCCGGGGTCACCGTCACCCGCTGATCGTAGTCCTGGTCGGCAAGGCCGGTCCGGCCCGAGAGTTCAATTCGGGCCGCAGGTCCGTCCATAAGCAGGCTATTCGTGTACGCGTTGCCGTGATCGAGCATAAACGCACCCTCAATTCGATCGAAACTGAAGCCTTTCTTGAACAGATCATTGAAGTCCAGCGACAGTCGCCGCGGCAGCGTCTGCAAACTGAGCAGACCGAACAGCCGTCCCCCGCCCGGATCGATGTCGAGGAATCGACCCTTGTCGACGCTCAGAGTGAAGCTGCCCTGGAGTTTGTCCAGGGTGAATTCGGACGGCATACCCGCCCATAGCGCGTCTATCGTAATTGCGGTGGTCCCGCCGTCGATGTTTGCGACGGCGTAGTTAAACCCCGCGAGCAATCCTGCAAGCGAGTCGCCGCGTACGTCGAGGTGCACCTGCGAGCGGTGTGCATTCCCTTGCAGAATCCAATCGCCGTCGCCGGTGAGGTTGAAGTCGGCATGAGAAAATTTGAGGCGGTCGAGCTTCAGACCGTCCGGATCGCGCGACGTTGTCACTTCTGCGCGTCCGAGGTCGAGATCTCCGAAGTGCAGGGAGTCGGCTACGAGTTCGAGCCGCGGAATGATCCGGGGATCGATTTCGGTTGTGCCGTCGGGATCGATTTTTTCGGTTAGCCACATCCGGTCGAAATCGAAGATCAAAGGCTCGTCCGGCTGTTTTCTCGGCACTTTAATAGTGCCGAGCAATTGCGGGCTCGATATTGCGACGTCCCAGGTGGACGGCGATTTTGCTCCGCTCAACCGGGCGTCGGGGAAGGTACGGCCGAGGACTTCTAGGTTATCCACGTGTATGTCGAATTCAGTGGGAAATCCGGAACGGTCGCCGCCCATCGTCTCAACCGCCGCACGGGCAAATGCGGCCCATTCGTTCAGGGGTAAACGTCCGATGTTGCCGCTTGCCGACAAGCCGGGCTTGCCGCCGAACGCTGGTTTTTCCTGCCCGAATATGATTTCTGCCCGGCGGGTCTCGAATGTGCCATCGTCGCGCCTGGTCTGGTCGAATTCAAGATCCACGGTCGTGCCCAAATCGACCCTGATGAGCCGCTCGCCGCTCGCGCTTGTTTCCGTCAGGACCGACAACGGCTTTTGTTCTGCCGGTTTTTTACTGAACGGCCACGGCAGATCGAGGTCCAGACCAACCAGGCTCGAATCGATCGTGAGTCGCTTCGGCGCAGTCCGGCCATCAGGATGCGCCTGGGGAATCGTGAGTACGACCTTCCACGGCAGTTCGCCATGCAGCGATTCGTGTTGTCCATTGCGCGTGATCAATGTTCCGAGCAACGGCGCATAGAGATTAATCATTTTGAGCAGCTGCGGCGCGTCAGACGTTCCTGTCATGCGGAATTCCGTGTCGTAGTTGGGATCGTCGAGCCCACCATTCAGCACGACCCCGACCCGGTCGCCGTCGTAGACCGCGCGTATTCCCTCGCCGTACCAGTCCTGCCGGGTAAAACTGATATCGCCGTGGACATCTTCGAGCGTCAGGTTTTGCAACGGTGCATCGATGCGGTTGCCGGCGAACTGCGCGAGTCCGAGAATGTCCTTGTCGCCGCCGGGATAGATACCGAGGTTCATATCGAGCGTCATGCCGAATTTACCGTCTATATCGACGTCGAGAAAACGTACCGCTTTTGTCGCTTTCAAAGGGCTTTCGTTTATAAAACGATCGAGTTCGTCGGCCGTTACGCTAATGGCGCCCTGAACCCTCACGACCGGTTTCCTCGACAACAGGTCAGGCATTTCGACGGTAGAATCCGCCAGTGACGAGCTGTACATGGACCCTTCGCGCACGAGCGATTTAACCGTTGCGTTTTCAATCTCGATCGCAGCGTTCACGCCGGTCGTGATTGGCCAGCGGGTGCTGTAGCGCAAATCCACGTCGCGCACTTCGAGGTGCGCCTTGAGCGTACCCTCGCGGTTTCTGAACGGAAAATCACCGACGTGTCCGCGGAACACGAGATCACTTTCCTCAATCCGGCCGGATTTGAACGCTGTACGTATCCAGCGGTCTCCACGTGGGCGCAGTTTCCCCTTTGGAACGAGCGCCCCGATGTTGGCCAGCGGACCCGAGACGATACGCGCTGCGGCGTCGACGAACGGTGTTTTACCGGGCTCGATCGTCAGCATTCCGCGGGTCGAGAATTCTATGCCTTCTGCCCGGATGTCGAATCGCTGGCTTGCAAAGCGCGAAACGCCGTCTCGGTGCTCCCATTCGACGGCGCCATCGATTTTCTGAATTTCCACCGGCGCTTCGACGAAATTTTCGCCGCCAAGAACGACTCCCGCAGTGTGCTGGATATCGACCGTTCCGCCATTGTTATTCGCACGAATCGTGAAATCCAGTCCGCGGACGCTCGGGCCCCAGCGTGATTCGGCCACGGCCAGTTTGTCGACGTTCGCTTCGATGTAATAGCGCGGTGCATCAGTGGTGCTCGACCAGGAACCGAGCACATCGTGCAACATGCCGTCTAAATGAAATTCCTCCAGCGACCATTTTCGGTCTCCCGCGCCTGGTACCGGTTCCGGGAGGAGCGCGGCAACCTCGCCCACGTTCACGCTATCGGCCCGGAATGCGACGACCGGTTCTGAGTCATCCGATGAGCGCAGACGTGCCGCGAGGCGACCCGCGGGACCCGGTGGATTATCATCGGTATCAATCTGTAAATGATCGACATCGAACCACCAGCCGTCCGCGATGCGGGCGAGCGCGCCGTCCACATCGATGCGTTCTATGATGCGTTTGTCACATTCCGTCAGCACGGTGATATCGGTCGCATCAATTTCGATCGCCGCGTGCCGGAGTTTCGCGTCTTCCCAATGACTCCATAGACGGCCGTGCACTGCGCCGCTGTCGATATGGTCCGCCGGCACGCCGGTGAGCGCCATCGCGGACCTGATGTCACCATCGCTTACCTCAACAAATAGATCTCCGTTCCAGTCCGATCCGAGTACATCTCCGTCGACGCGGAGCGCGAATTCGTAGACTTCCGCCAGCAGATCCTGACGCAACAGGCGGCCCTGAATCAGTTGCAATTTATTCTCCTCGGAGACGGTCAGCGTCACGTTGGAGAATTCGGTCGGCGGTTTGTCGCTGGTAACATCGCTGAAACTGACAATCGCGTCCGTTAAAGTGAAATTTTCCTGTCCCAATATCCATTGCGCGACCGGCCAGCGACTCGGCGGCATACCGGCGATCTTGATGTTGCCCTCGGCGTCACGTTCAAGCGCTACCCGCATGCCACCGACGACGAGCCGGCGAGGGATCAGGGTCACTTCGAGTATCGAGCGAAACAAGGCGATGTCGATCGAGCCGTAATCGAACCTGACGAGCTCCGAGTGGGAATTCTCATCGAGCAATACGAGCTCACTGATATGAATGCTTGGAGTCCAGCCCCGCCACGATGCTTCGACTTTTCCAATTTGCACAGGGCGCTCGATGAAGGCGCCGATCCATTCGGCGATCGCGTCTCGCTGTTCGTCGATTTCCGGCAGCGCGAGTCGGGCAACGCTGATGACCACTGCAAAGAAAATAACGATCGCCGCGAGCACCGCCCATAACGAACCAACGAGGCGTTCGATTAGCGTTCGCATGTGATGAAACTAGAGCAGGACAACGTCGTATTGCTCCTGTGTGTAGGCCGTTTCTACCTGAAACCGGATCGGGATGCGAATAAATTCCTCGAGCTCGACGACGCCGTTCGATTCTTCGTCGAGCAACATATCGACGACGGCCTGTGAGGCGACGACGAGTAATTTCTGCGCGTCGAATTGTCTCGCCTCGCGAAGAATTTCCCGGAATATCTCGTAGCACACCGTTTCGGCTGACTTAATCGAACCGCGGCCATCGCAGGTCGGGCACGATTCGCACAGGACGTGTTCGAGGCTCTCACGGGTTCGTTTCCGGGTTACCTGAACGAGACCGAGCGAAGTGACTTCACTGATCGCAATCCTGGAATGATCGCGTTCGAAGGATTTTTCCAGGGCGCGCAGGACCTGACGTTGGTGGTCCTCGCTCTGCATATCGATAAAGTCGATGATGATGATTCCGCCGAGGTTGCGCAGTCTCAACTGTCGCGCTATTGCCTGCGCCGCTTCGAGATTCGTTTTGAATATGGTCTCTTCGAGGTTTCGGTGTCCGACAAACCCGCCGGTGTTGACGTCGATGGTGGTCATCGCTTCTGTCTGGTCGAGCACGAGATGGCCGCCGGATTTCAAATCGACTTTGCGCCTGAGACCGCGTTGAATTTCGTCCTCGGTGGAATACAGATCCAGTATGGGTCGTTCGCCAGGATAATGCTCAATTCTCTCGACGAGTTCCGGGGTGAACTGTCGCGCAAATTCGATGACCTTGGCGTGAGTTTCCTTTGAGTCGATCCGCACTTTCTCGACCTGCGCAGATGAGAGGTCGCGCAGTGTACGAAACACGAGCGGAAAATCTTCATAAATAAGCGACGGTGCGTCGGCCGTTTCGATCCGCCCGGAGATGGAATGCCACAGGCGCTGCAAAAATTGCATGTCGTCGTGTAACTCTTCGCTCGTCGCGCCTTCCGCGGCCGTGCGTGCGATGTAACCGGCGGTTACAGGACCGTCCTCGTCCGCCTGACCGTCGTTCGCCCCGACCGGGTTTTCTTCATCCGCCGCCAGCAGCGCCGGATTGATTTCGAGTAGAAGGTTACGCAGTCTCTGGCGTTCTTCTTCGTTTTCGATGCGCTGCGAAATGCCGAGCGAGGTCGAGTGCGGCATCAACACCAGGTAGCGCGACGGAATACTCAGAAATGTCGTCAGTCGCGCGCCTTTCGTCCCCAGCGGGTCCTTTGTTACCTGGACGAGCAGTCGTTGACCGTCGCGTACGGCTTCGTCGATCGAAGTCTCACCGGGCGATTCCGGCTGCGCCTGGACAATATCTGAGACATGCAGGAAGGCCGTTCGGTCGAGACCGACATCGAGAAATGCGGCGCCCATGCCGGGCAGGACACGACACACTTTTCCGAGATAGATGTTTCCGACCAGTCCGCGATTTCGACTTCTCTCGACCACCACCTCCTGCAGGACACCATTTTCGATTGAGGCAACACGGGTTTCCTGCGGGGTGACATTGACGAGAATTTCTTCGGCCATCGATTTTCCAGCAACGCTCCAGCACGTTCGACAGTTGTGCCATAACTATTTAATAATCAAGTCATTATAGCGATTTCACCGGACATTCCGCCAGTGCCGCGAGCGGCCGCATCCGGGACAAAAAACGCCTCCGCGCACCAAGTTGGGTCATCACCGTTTGCGCGTCTTCCAACCGGTCCTAGAGTGCGTATAATGCGCGACCCTTAAGACGCCCATGCTGCTCTCAAACCTCAATTCCGTTCTCACCGTCGTGCTTGCCACCGGCGACGGGAAGCCGTTGATGCCGCTGACCGCACGGCGCACCGTCGCGGCCATCCCGTTTGCGGGCGGCTACCGCGTCATCGATTTCACTTTGTCGAATTGCCTCCATTCCGGACTGCGACGGGTCATGGTGTTCTCCCAGTTCAACGCACTGTCACTGCACAACCACATCCGCGACGGCTGGTCGATATTCAATGCCGATCTCGGCGAATTCGTGATGCCGGTAACCCCGCCGATCGTCGACCAACTGACGACCTATAGTGGTTATGCCGATGCGCTGCTGCAGAATACCTACCTGCTCGAGCGCACGCCTGCCGAGCACATTATCGTCGTGTCCGGTGAGCAGATATACCGAATGGACTACGCGGCGATACTCGCGTTCCATTTAAAACACGACGGTGGCGTCACCGTCGGTACCGTCGAACGGGCCAAAATGAACGGTGCACACCTCTCGGCGTCGTTAAAGTTACGCGGGAACAAAATAGTCGCCATCGAACCTTTCGATCCCGCCGCGGATGCGGCCGGGGGGCACGGCCCGATGGAGGTCTTCGTTTTCAGGAAATCGACGCTGTTACAGTTGCTGGAGCGAGCCCGAGAGACCGGGGTTAACGGCGGTACGATCATCGACATCATCCAGGCCCATCTCGACGACAGCGAAAAAATCAACGCCTACCGGTTTGGCGGTGCAGACGGTCGCGTGTCGCAGGATAAGTACTGGCGTATGCTGGCCAGCGTCGATGACTATTACGACGCGAACATGGACCTGCTCCGGTTCGAGCCGCCGCTCGACATTTACCAGGCCGATTGGCCGATCCGTACCCATCAGATGCAGCGTCCGCCGGCGCGGACAGTTGCTGGCCTGTCATGTAACGAAGGCATTTGCGTCAATTCAATCGTTGCCGGTGGTACGGTAATCGCAGGTGGCGGCGTGAGTCGCAGCGTACTGGGTAATCGGGTTTATATTGATGATGGCGCCACGGTCGAAGACGCGATACTCAGCTCCGGCGTGCACGTCGGCGAAGGCAGCCAGTTACGGCGCTGCATTATCGACCGCGGGGTCGTCGTTCCGCCCAACGAGCAGGTAGGCGTCGACCTCAAAGCCGATGCGGAACGTTTCACCGTCACGCCAAACGGAGTTGTCGTGATTCCGTCGGATGCCGAGTTCAACTGAACTCTCCAACGGCCAGTAGTTCAATGACCGCGACTCTCGAAAGCGCGCTCGCCGAAGTTCTCCCTGCAGATGCGCTGCTCACGACAGCCGAAGAAAAACGGCCATACGAATGCGACGGTCTGTCGGCGTACCAGCAAATTCCGCGCGTCGTGGCATTACCCCAGACGCGCGACGAGGTAGAGGCTGTCGTAAAAATATGTGCGCAGCATCGCGTTCCGGTGATCGCGCGCGGCGCGGGGACGGGGCTCTCCGGCGGCGCGCTGCCGCTCGCGGAAGGGTGCCTGTTGTCGCTGGCGCGTTTTAATCGCATCGTCGCCATCGACCCCGATAATCGCACCGCCATCGTTGAGCCCGGCGTGCGCAATTCCGCTATTTCCGAGGCGGCAGTTTCTCACGGCCTCTATTACGCTCCGGATCCATCCTCCCAGATTGCATGCTCGATCGGCGGTAACGTGGCGGAGAATTCGGGCGGGGTTCACAGTCTGAAGTACGGCTTGACCGTGAACAACGTGCTCGCCGCGGAGATATTGACGGCCGAAGGCGAATGGTTGCGGCTCGGCAGCGAAGCACTCGACGGCCCGGGTTACGATTTACTCGCGTTGTTGAACGGGTCCGAGGGTCTGCTTGGAATTATTATGCAAATCACGGTCAAGCTGCTGCCGATTCCACCGACCGCCCGGGTTGTACTCGCCGCGTTTGGGGCCGTCGCCGATGCTGCCGACGCGGTTGGCGGCGTGATCGGGGCCGGAATAATCCCGGCGGGGCTCGAAATGATGGATCAGCTCGCCATTGAAGTAGCGGAGGATTTTTCCCAGGCGGGTTATCCGCGGGATGCCGCGGCGATTTTGTTGTGTGAACTCGATGGCACGCCGAACGAGGTGGATGCCCAGATCCAAAAAGTCACGGAACTGTTTGAGTCGCATCGCGCGACCGAAGTCCGCGCTTCGACGAGCGAAGCCGAACGCCAGCGTTTCTGGAAGGGGCGCAAGTCCGCGTTTCCGGCGATGGGCCGTGTCGCGCCCGATTACTATTGTATCGACGGTACGATCCCGCGGCGTCACCTCGGCGAAGTACTGCAACGAATCGCAGAATTGTCGGAACAATACCGGCTGCCGGTTGCGAATGTTTTTCACGCCGGCGATGGCAACCTGCATCCGCTGATTGCCTATGATGCAAACGATGACGCACAACTCGAGGCGGCCGAGACCATTGGCGCGAGAATCCTCGAACATTGCGTTGAAGTTGGCGGTACGGTGACAGGGGAGCATGGGGTCGGCGTCGAAAAACTCGACCAGATGTGCGTGCAGTTCGCGCCCGGCGAACTCTCACTGTTTCATGCGATCAAGGCTGCTTTCGATCCTCACGGGGTGCTCAATCCGGGCAAGGCCATACCGACCTTGCACCGCTGCGCGGAACTCGGCGCGATGCATGTGCATGGCGGCAAGCTGCCGCATCCGGAAATCGAGCGATTCTAGAAAGTGCCGGAGCGGGTGTTCAGCCGGCGTCCGTTCCGCCAACGGTAATGCCATCGATCCGCAACGTCGGCTGACCAACTCCGACCGGAACGGACTGTCCGTTCTTGCCACACGTACCGATTCCGTTATCAAGCGCGAGATCATTACCGATCATGGTGACCCGGGTGAGTACGTCGGGGCCGTCACCGACAATAGTAGCGCCTTTCACCGGCGCGGTGATCCGGCCGTCCTCGATCAAATACGCTTCGCTCGCACTGAAAACGAACTTGCCGTTCGTGATGTCGACCTGACCACCGCCAAAGCTGACGGCGTAGAGGCCTTTGCCGACGCTGCCGATAATCTCGTGCGGGTCGGACTCGCCGGGCAGCATGTAGGTGTTCGTCATTCGCGGCATGGGTCGGTGTGAATACGATTGCCGCCGTCCGTTGCCGGTGGTCGGGACCCCCATCAGGCGCGCATTGTGTTTGTCCTGCAGATAGCCGCGAAGAATGCCGTCCTCGATCAGAGTCGTCGACTGACCTGGGACGCCTTCGTCATCGAGCGACAGCGATCCGCGCCGATGGGGCAGGGTAGCGTCGTCGACAACGGTGCAGCCGGCGGCCGCAACCCGCTCGCCGACACGGCCGGAGAAGGCGGAAGTGCCTTTACGATTGAAGTCCCCTTCGAGGCCGTGGCCGATAGCCTCGTGCAGGAGTATCCCCGGCCAACCGGGACCGAGTACCACGATCATTTCGCCGGCTGGCGCGGGCGCCGCCTCGAGATTAACGAGCGCCTGGCGCAATGCCTCGTCGGCGATTGCCGCGGCGCTGTCCTGCGCGAAAAAGCACTCGTAGCCCGTGCGTCCGCCGCCACCATAACTTGCTGATTCGCGCCGTCCGTTGTGCTCAACGATGACGTTGACGTTGAGACGCACGAGTGGGCGTTGATCGCCACCGACGGTGCCGTCCGACGCGGCGACGAGTATCTGTGAGTACCGGCCCGTCAGGCTGACCATGACTTCCCGGACCCGGTCGTCCGCCGCACGGATCCGCGCATCGAGCGATTTCAGTAATTCGAGTTTCGATTCGGTGGCGATACTGGCCAGCGGATCGACCGGTGCGTACAACGCGGGTGCGGTTACCTCCGAGACGACGCGGACCTCGCGTTCCTGCCCCTGGCGGCCGATCGCGCGCACCGCCTCGGCAGCGTTTTCGAGGGCCGGAATCGCGAGTTCGTCGCAATAGGCAAACCCGGTTTTCTCCCCGCTGACGGCACGCACGCCGACGCCCTGATCGATGGCGTGGGCACCTTCTTTGACGATGCCGTCTTCGAGGCTCCACGACTCGCTACGTGAGTATTCGAAGTACAGGTCGGCCAGATCGACCGCCTGTCCCGAAAGCTTGCCGAGCACGCTCTCGACGTCACGAAGTTCGATGCCACCCGGATCGAGCAGGATCTGGCGGGCGTTATCGAGTGTCGTGTCGCTCATAGTTTCACCTGGGACGTTGGGTAAATGCCCGCATTGGTCCAATTCCGGGCGTCGGATCATGGTATATTGGTGCGTTGCACCCTGAATCGCACGCGCCTGCTGCGCCCGGTTCCGGGACCCGTTCCAACAGACTAAGTAGTGTAAACATTTTGGCTAAAGAGTTCCCGCGTATCGAGCGCCTGCCGCCATACGTTTTCAATCAGGTTAACGAGCTGAAGCTGGATGCCCGGCGCCGCGGCGAGGACATCGTCGACTTCGGTATGGGTAATCCGGATCAACCCACGCCGAAGCACATTGTCGACAAGCTGATCGAGGTCGCGCAGCGAGGCGATACCCATCGCTACTCCGTGTCCCGGGGCATACCCAGGTTGCGACGCGCGATATCGCGCTGGTACGGCAGCCGCTATAACGTCGACATCGACCCCGAGGCCGAGGCAATTGTGACTATCGGTTCGAAGGAAGGGTTGGCCCACCTTGCGCTGGCGGCGATTGATCGCGGCGATGGTGTGCTCGTACCGAATCCCGCCTACCCGATACACCCCTACGGGTTTGTCATCGCCGGCGCCGATATCCGGCACGTCCCGATTGGACCCGACGTCGATTTTTTCGAGGAACTGGAAGCGGCGATCCGGAATTCGTGGCCGAAACCGAAGATGCTGCTGCTGAATTTTCCGAGCAATCCGACGACCCAGTGCGTCGAGCTCGAGTTCTTTGAGCACATCGTGGAAGTTGCGCGCGAACACAACATTTACGTCGTCCACGACCTGGCTTACGCGGACATCGTGTTCGACGGCTATACCGCGCCGTCGATCATGCAGGTGCCCGGAGCGAAGGACGTCGCCGTTGAATTTTTCTCGCTCTCGAAGAGTTACAACATGCCCGGCTGGCGTATCGGATTCATGGTCGGCAATCGCGAACTCGTCAACGCGTTGGGCCGTTTGAAGTCCTATATGGACTACGGCACGTTTACGCCGATTCAGGTTGCCGGCATCGCGGCGCTCGAGGGACCGCAGGATTGTGTCGAGGAAATCCGGCAGCTGTACCAGGATCGCCGCGATGTGCTATGCGACGGACTTAATGCGGCTGGCTGGGAAGTTGAACCGCCGAAAGCGACGATGTTCGTCTGGGCGCGTCTGCCGGAGCAGTTCCGTCACTTGAAATCGCTGGAATTTACCAAGTTGCTGTTGCGTGAAGCGCGCGTTGCGGTGTCGCCCGGGATTGGCTTCGGCGAGTACGGGGACGATTTCGTGCGGTTCGCCTTGATCGAAAATCAACACCGGTCACGCCAGGCGGTGCGAGGCATCAAGGAGATGTTGCGCGACGCGACCGTCGCCATCTCGCGGGCCGGCGGCTGAGGAACGTTCGATGTCTTCACTTCCAGCCGTCAGGATCGGTTTGCTCGGACTCGGGACCGTCGGCGGCGGCACTATCACGGTTTTGCGGCGCAACGCCGACGTTATCTCCCGCCGCGCCGGGCGGTCGATAGAAGTCGTCGCGGCAAGCGCGCGCGATATATCGAAGCCGCGTGCCGTCGACCTCGCCGGGATCGAGTTGCATGCCGACCCGATGGACCTCGTTCGGCGGGACGATATTGATGTCATCGTCGAACTGATTGGCGGCACCGATCCGACCAAGGCGTTGGTCGTGGCGGCGCTTGAAAGTGGCAAACACGTCGTTACCGCGAACAAGGCGCTCATCGCCCTGCACGGCAACGAAGTTTTCGAAGCCGCTCACCGCAGCGGCACCATGGTTGCATTCGAAGCGGCCGTTGCCGGCAGTATTCCTGTCATCAAGGCCGTCCGCGAGGCGTTGTCCGGAAACCGCGTGGAGTGGCTCGCGGGAATTATCAACGGAACGTGTAACTACATTCTGACGGCGATGTCCGATGAAGGGCGGGATTTCGGCGAAGTGCTGGAAGAGGCCCAGGCGCTTGGTTATGCAGAGGCCGACCCTTCGTTTGATATCGATGGCGTCGACGCGGCACACAAGTTGACCATACTCGCCGCCACCGCATTCGGAGTGCCCCTGCAATTCGACCGGGTCTACGTCGAAGGTATCCGCGATATTTCGCGGGCCGATGTCGCGTACGCACAACGACTTGGCTACCGCATCAAGCACATCGGCATTGCGCGACAGCAAAAAGACGGTATCGAACTACGCGTGCACCCGACTCTGCTGCCCGAGCGGCAGATGCTCGCGAACGTTGACGGTGTGATGAATGCCGTGATGATCGAAGCCGACGCCGCGGGCCCGACACTTTATTATGGCGCCGGGGCCGGCGCCGAGCCAACGGCATCCGCGGTCGTCGCGGATATCGTCGATGTCGTTCGTGCGTTGACCGGCGACCCGGAAAATCGCGTGCCGCACCTCGCATTTCAGCCCGATGCCCTTGCCGCCCAACCGATCCTCGACATGGCCGCCGTCGGCACGTCGTATTACCTGCGGCTCAGCGTTGTCGACGAGCCCGGCGTGCTTGCCCATGTCACCCGAATTCTCGGCGAACGCGGAATCAGTATCGAAGCCATTCTCCAGCAGGAATCCGAGGCGGGCGCCTCGGCAGTGCCGGTGATCATCCTCACCCACGGCGTCGTCGAGAATGCGATGAACGACGCCGTCGTGGAAATTGAAAAGCTCGAACAGGTCGACAAAAAAGTCGTGCGAATACGTATGGAACCATTGGCATGAGCAAAGGGTATCGCTACCAGGGCATCATCGATCGCTACCGCGATCGCCTGCCCGTCGACGCAGACACCCGGGTTATCAGTCTCGTCGAAGGAAATACGGCGCTGATCAGGCTCGAAAATATCGAGCAAAAAATTGGTCGCGGAATCGAGTTGTACGGTAAATTCGAAGGGCAGAACCCGACCGGGTCGTTCAAGGACCGGGGAATGACCATGGCCGTCACGCAGGCAGTCGCCGAAGGCAGCGAGGCGATTATTTGCGCTTCGACCGGCAATACGTCTGCATCGGCGGCGGCGTACGCCGCCAGAGCCGGTATCCGCGCTTTCGTGCTGATTCCGGAAGGAAAAATCGCGCTCGGCAAACTCGCCCAGGCGATGATCGAAGGCGCGGTGGTCATCCAGATCAAAGGCAACTTTGACGACGGCATGCGCATTGTCAAGGAAATGGCGAGCGCTGCCCCGGTCACTATCGTCAATTCGATTAATCCGTATCGGTTACAAGGTCAAAAAACGGCGGCGTTTGAAATCGTCGATGCGCTCGGTCGCACCCCGGACGTTCACGGTATTCCGGTCGGCAATGCGGGTAATATCAGCGCTTACTGGACGGGATTCAGTGAATACGCGAGCATTTCGCCCGCAACGGCGTCGTGCGGTTTTTGTGAACAGACCTGTCGTTATGAGCGGGATCCTGTCTGCGCCGGACGGCCGCGTATGTTCGGTTACCAGGCGGCCGGCGCCGCGCCGTTTGTGCACGGAGAGATGGTCGATAATCCTGAAACCGTCGCGACCGCCATCCGCATCGGGCGACCACAATCCTGGGATCTCGCCTGGGCCGCGGTAAACGAATCCGGCGGCGCCGTCGCGAGCCTGACTGACGAGGAGATTCTGCGCACGCAGCGCCTGCTGGCGGAAACCGAAGGTGTGTTTTGCGAGCCTGCTTCGGCAATTTCCGTCGGCGGCGTTCTGCGCGATATCGACAACGGCAATATCGCCGAGGGCTCTGTTGTAACGTGTACTCTGACCGGCCACGGGCTGAAGGATCCTGATACCGCGATCAAGCAGAGCGCCGGCGGCGTGATCGAAATCCCGGCCGAATCCGACGCGGTAAAACGCGCGATACTCGACAACCTTTGATGGCGCGCACCGCGCGGTGAGCGATTCGGAAAATCCCGTAAAGGTGCCCGCACGATCCGACGGTCGCTGATGTCACATCTGACTCTGTTCGTCCCGGCGCTATTCTCCAATATGGTCACGGACTTTGCCGGTGACACCCGCCGATCCGGTGCGCGAGCTGCATTGCGCGGGTTATTGCGGCGCGCTTCAACCCGAAATCTTGATCCCGCTCCCGCGGACCGTCGCCTGTTCGAGCAATTCGGAGTTCCGCTCGCAGCCGCCGAGCCGTTACCTGCAGCCGCGTTGACCGCCGCACTCGATAACTTACCGTCGGTCGAGGGACCCGTTATGCGGGTCGATCCGGTTCACCTCCGGCCTGATCCGAACCAGATCCTGTTATTTTGCGACCCGGAGATCATGCCGACCGAAGCCGAGGCGGACCAATTGCTGGAAACGCTGAACCGGGGTTTCGACGATATCCGGTTCCGGCGGGGACATTATCCGGGGCGCTGGTATGTTCAATTACGGTCAACCGCGCTGACCTCGGCGCCGCAGGCGGCGAATGGTCGTTCGATCGCGACCTATCTGCCAACCGGCGACGGCGCCGATGAACTGAAGCAACTGATGAATGATGCGCAAATGTTAATGCATGACGCGCCCGCCAATGCTGAACGCGAGACCCGCGGTCTGCCGCCGATTAATTCGATCTGGCCCTGGGGTAACGGTGAATTCAATGCGAGCACGGCGGGGCTCGATTTCGTGTACGGTAACGACGCACTGGCTAGTGCACTCGCTGCGCGTGCGGGTATCGATTGCTCGGCGCGTGCCGATTGGGAAGCAGTGAGCAACGCGTTTGAACGCGGCGCCGCGAGGGGACTCGTTGTACTCGGCAGCCCTACCGGTCCGGCGGAACTGCCTGCGCAATCATTCTCACTTGACGATTTCGAACAAAGCTGGTGTCGTCCGCTGATGCGTGCGCTGAATCGCTTCCGCCTGGGTCGTCTCACCGTTATCGCCGATCGACAGAGCTTTACGGTGTCACCGGCCGATCGCTTCAAGTTCTGGCGCTCGATGGGTGCGGATCAGGAAGCGCCGTCGTGAGTACGCTGCCGATCGTCAGGCGACCGGTGTCGGCGGATTGCGCCTTATCCGGCGACTACCATCCGGTATTGACGCGTGTTTTCGCCGCGCGCGGCGTCCGCGATGATGGCGATCTTGATATTTCGCTCGAAGGGCTGCATCGCGCGGACTCGCTCGGCGGCATCGATGGTGCGATTGATTTGCTCAGCAGTGCCGTCATCGCCGATCAACCGATACTCATCGTCGCGGATTTTGATGCCGATGGTGCAACCAGTTGCGCCGTGGCCATGCGCGCGCTCGCAGCGATGGGTGCGAGTCGGGTGTCGTATATCGTACCGAACCGTTTCGAATACGGTTACGGGTTGACTCCACCGATCGTCGAAATGGCCGCCGCACGCGACCCTCGATTACTGATCACCGTCGACAACGGAATTTCGAGTATCGAAGGGGTCGACTGTGCGCGGCGCGCCGGGATCGACGTTTTGATCACGGACCATCATCTGCCAGGTGAGCGCCTGCCGGACGCCAATGCTATCGTTAACCCGAACGTTCCGGGGGATGACTTTCCGAGCAAGGCGCTGGCCGGGGTCGGGGTTATATTCTATGTAATGCTCGGACTGCGCCGCCGCCTGGCCGATGAAGACTGGTTTCGTGGTACGGGGCGCGCGGAACCGAATCTCGGAGATCTTCTCGATCTTGTTGCTCTCGGTACCGTCGCAGACGTCGTACCTCTCGATAACAATAATCGCCGTCTCGTGGCACAGGGATTACGCCGAATTCGCGCCGGTAAAATGCAACCCGGGGTGGCGGCGCTCCTCGCCGTAGCGGGCCGTGACACGGGCCGCGTAACGTCAACGGATCTCGCGTTCGCCGTCGGGCCGCGCCTCAATGCCGCCGGACGACTGGCCGATATGTCACTCGGTATCGAATGCCTCCTGAATGACGATCGCTCCGCATGCGATCGCGCTGCGGTCAAACTCGACGAGCTGAACCGACAGCGGCGCACCATCGAAGCGGAAATGAAGGACCAGGCGCTCGCTCTGGTCGATGCGATGGCGCTTGATGATGCAGCCCTGCCCGCTGGGCTTTGCCTGCATGACCCGACTTGGCACCAGGGTGTCGTCGGAATCGTCGCGTCCCGAATCAAGGAACGCTACCACCGTCCGGTTATCGCGTTCGCCCCGACCGACGGCGGCGAACTGAAAGGCTCCGGCCGTTCGATTGGCGGCATCCATATGCGTGATGCGCTCGACGCGATTGCAGCGAAGTACCCGGGTCTGCTGAGCAAGTTCGGCGGCCATGCCATGGCGGCGGGTCTGACCCTGGAGTCCGATGCCCTCGACAATTTTGCTGCGGCATTCGACGAAGAGGTGCGGCGGCAACTCGGTGCAGACGGATTGACCGCCTCGATCACGACCGACGGTCCGCTTGAACCGGAAGAATTTACGCTCGACCTCGCCGAAGAACTGGCCTATGCGGCGCCGTGGGGACAGCAGTTTCCGGAGCCGATGTTCGACGGCAGGTTTGACGTACTCGACAAGCGTGTCGTCGGCGAGACTCACGTACGTCTGCAACTGCGACCACAGTATGGATCGAGTTCCATCGCGGCGATCGCCTTTGGCGCTGTTGACGAACCCTGGGCCCGATGTGACGCGCCGATACACGCGGCGTTTCGCCTCTCGGTTAACGACTATCGTGGTACCCGCTCCGTACAGTTGATTATCGAGCATGCGGTCGCGGTCGATTAACGGCTGATGCTCCGCCGGCGTGCGGGCCGGCCGGTCGGCTCGTTGAAAAACAAGAGGCGGTTTCGCGCTACGCGCGCTGATTCTCCCTGCCGAATCACCTCGAGAGCGGCGGTTACATCTGGCCAGCGACGTGAAAGAATCGCTACAATCCGCACTCTTTATTTTTCTTCGGGATCAGGCATGGAAATCAACCCACTAATCAATCGCATAAAAGATCTGCAGGACCGCTCGCAGTTGCTTAGGGGGTATCTTTGACTTCGACCGCAAATCCGAAAGACTCGTCGAAGTTAATCGCGAACTCGAAGATCCCGGAGTCTGGGATGATCCGGAAAAAGCGCAGCAACTCGGGCGTGAGCGCGCCGAACTTGAACGTATCGTCTCGACCCTGACCGATCTGTCCGGCGGCCTTGACGACGCGGGTGAGTTACTCGCGCTGGCGGAAGCGGAGGACGATGAAGAAACCGTTGCCGCGGTCATCGACGACCTCGACGCAGCCGAGGCACGGCTCGCGCCGCTCGAGTTTCAGCGCATGTTTTCCAACGAGATGGATCCCGCGAATGCGTTCGTCGATATACAGGCTGGTTCCGGCGGCACGGAAGCGCAGGACTGGGCAGAGATGCTGCTCCGAATGTATCTGCGCTGGGGTGAGAATCACGAATTCAAAGCGGAATTAATCGAAGTATCCCCGGGGGAAGTCGCGGGCATAAAAAGCGCGACGATCCGGTTTGAGGGCGAGTACTCGTTTGGCTGGTTGCGGACCGAGACGGGGGTTCATCGTCTCGTCCGGAAATCGCCGTTTGATTCCGGAAACCGGCGGCATACGTCGTTTGCCTCCGTGTTCGTTTCACCCGAGGTCGATGACAATATCGAAATCGATATCAACCCTGCGGACCTTCGGGTCGATACGTATCGCGCCAGCGGCGCCGGCGGCCAGCATGTCAACAAAACCGATTCGGCCGTGCGGATCACGCACAACCCGAGCGGGGTGGTCGTGCAATGCCAGAACGAACGATCGCAGCACAAAAACAGGGATCAGGCGATGAAGCTGTTGCGCGCGAAACTTTACGAACAGGAAATGCTGAAGCGTACCCAGGAGCAACAGGTCCTCGAGGATGCGAAAGCCGACATTGGCTGGGGCAGCCAGATACGGTCCTACGTGCTCGACCAGTCGCGGATCAAAGACCTTCGAACCTCCGTTGAAACCGGAAACACCCAGGCCGTGCTCGACGGCGACATTGATCAATTTATTGAAGCGAGTTTAAAGCAGGGTCTGTAGAATACAGCCCTTCGTCACGTGCCGGACACCGGAATCGGGTGTCGGGCGTGATCTGGCTAGCGAGAAAACAGAGACAAGTTTCAGACATGGCAAACCCGAGCGACGGCGGTACACAATCACAACTCATCGCGCAGCGCCGCGCGAAGCTCGAATCCCTGAAAGAGGCGGGTTCTGCGTTTCCGAACGATTTTCGGCGGGACTCGCTCGCGGGTGATTTGCAGAAGCGGTTCTTGGACGCGTCCGCCGAAGAACTGGTCGAAAAAAATATCAGGGTTGGCGTCGCCGGACGCATGATGACGCAACGCGTTCAGGGCAAAACCTCATTCGCGCACATCAAGGACATGTCGGGTCAGATCCAGCTGTTCGTCAAGCGTGATTCCCTGGCGGAAGGCATCTACCAGGATTTCAAGAAGTGGGACCTCGGCGATATCGTTGGGGCTTCGGGCACGATGTTCCGCACACAACGCGGCGAATTGTCGGTCATGGTCGATGAGATTCGCCTGATTACGAAGTCGCTGCGGCCGATGCCGGAGAAATTCCACGGTTTGACTGATACGGAAGCGCGTTATCGCCAGCGCTATCTTGATTTGATCATGAATGACGACAGCCGCCGGGTTTTTGAAACCCGTTCGGAGATCATCTCGAGCATCCGTGAGTTTCTTCATGAGCGTCGATTTCTCGAGGTGGAAACGCCGATGATGCAGGCGATTCCCGGCGGTGCTACCGCCAGGCCGTTTATCACTCATCACAATACGCTCGACATGCAACTGTATCTGCGCGTAGCGCCGGAGCTTTACTTAAAGCGCCTCGTAGTCGGCGGTATGGAAAAAGTATTCGAGATAAATCGAAATTTTCGCAACGAAGGATTGTCGACCCGGCACAACCCGGAATTTACGATGCTCGAGTTTTATGAAGCGTATGCGGATTACCATGACTTGATGGCGCTAACCGAGGATCTCATTGGACATTTGCTCGAGCACGTTATCGGGGGGACGACGATTTCCTACCAGGGCGACGATCTCGATTTTGCGCCGCCATTCAAACGCATGACGATGAAGCAGTCGATCGTGGAACTGAACCCCGAGATCACACTGTCGGAGCTCGAGGACATCGATTCCGCGCGCGCCGTTGCGGCTCGTTACGACGTCCCCACGAGGGAAGACTACGGCCTCGGCAAGGTACAAACGGAAATATTCGAGAAACTCGTTGAAGGTCGCCTGCAGCAACCGACGTTTATTACCGAATACCCGGCAGAGGTATCGCCGCTCGCGCGTCGCAACGATTCGGATCACTTCGTCACCGATCGATTCGAATTTTTCGCGGCGGGCCGTGAAATCGCCAACGGGTTCTCGGAGCTCAACGATCCGGACGACCAGGCGGCCCGGTTCCGTGCCCAGGTCGAAGCGATGGCGGGTGGCGACGATGAGGCGATGCATTTCGACGCTGATTACATTGAGGCGCTCGAACACGGCATGCCACCGACCGCCGGAGAGGGTATCGGCATTGACCGCCTGGTGATGCTCCTGACCGATTCGGCTTCGATTCGCGACGTCCTGCTGTTCCCGCAAATGCGGCGCCGCGACCCCTGATGAGAAAATTGCGATGAAAATGCAATTAATATGGAACCACCCGGCGCCTTGTCCGGTCTATGTCCGTGAATCTGAATTTGCCCGCTTCTAGGGGGATTAGCTCCCGGGCACACTGAATACGCCCCCATCACGTCCTGGGGGCGTATTTTTACTTCAATCTGGTAAGGAGATTTTGAGAATGGCCAAAAGACAACTGAAGCCGGTTGCGGCAGCCCTGGGGACCACATTTGCCGTCACGCTGGCAGCCTCGCCGTTGGTGAATGCAGCAGAAAACCCGTTTTCCGTGACCACGTTCGAATCCGGATACATGGTTTCCGACGGCCACTCCGCGGAAGGCAAATGCGGCGGCGACAAAGCCAAAGAAGCAGAAGGTAAATGCGGCGAAGGCAAATGCGGCGGCGACAAAGCCAAAGAAGCAGAAGGTAAATGCGGCGAAGGCAAATGCGGCGGCGACAAAGCCAAAGAAGCAGAAGGTAAATGCGGCGAAGGCAAATGCGGCGGTGACAAAGCCAAAGAAGCAGAAGGTAAATGCGGCGAAGGCAAATGCGGCGGTGACAAGTAAGCACCACCGGTATGTCTCAGCAATACCCCGTTTCCGGTAAGGGGCTTGGCCTGCGGCGATCGTTGTTGCGATCGCTGCAGCCAGAGTCAGCGGGGCCGGTCGACTTCATGGAAGTTGCGCCGGAGAACTGGATCGATGTCGGCGGCCGTTTCGGCCGCCGATTTCGAGAATTCACCGAAAGCATCCCGTTCGTCAGCCACGGCCTGTCACTGAACCTTGGCGGAACGGCGCCGCTGGACGAACCTTTTATCCGGCGTATCAAGCGATTCCTCGACGAGCACAAAATTCATTGCTACAGCGAACACCTGAGTTACTGCGGCGACGAGGGGCATTTGTACGACCTGATGCCGATACCCTTCACGGACGACGCAGTGCGCTATGTCGCGGCGCGGATTCGCCGAACGCAGGATATTCTCGAACGCCGCATTGCAGTAGAGAACGTATCGTATTATTGCGCACCCGGCGCGGAGATGAGCGAAATCGAATTCATCACGGCGGTACTCGAGGAAGCCGACTGCGACTTGCTTCTCGACGTCAACAACATATACGTCAACAGCATCAATCACCGCTATGATCCCCGCGAATTTCTGACCGCACTGCCCGGTGAGCGAATTAGCTACGCTCACATCGCGGGACATTACGACGAGGCGGAGGATCTCATTATCGACACGCACGGCGCCGACGTCATCGATCCGGTATGGGATTTGCTCGACGTAGCGTACGCGCACTTCGGCGTATTCCCGACCCTGCTGGAACGCGATTTTAATCTCCCTTCGGTGACAGATTTACATATGGAAGTCGCACGTATCGGCGCTGCGCAATCCCGCTGCGAAGTTACGGCCGCCGACGTCAGTTCCCGCCAACGTGGCTGAGCAGGTGCCTGATTTCCAGTCGGTGCAGCGCGAACTGACCGCGCACATCAGAAACCCGGCTGATAATCCGGGCCCGGCCGATGTCGAGGACCGCAGACTCGCTGTCTATCGCGAGTTGTTCTATAACAACGTCGAAAATTTTATGTCAGGCAGTTTCCCTGTCCTGCGCAGCCTGTTGACCGACGACGAGTGGCATGAACTCGTGCGCGGTTATTTCGCGAATCACATCGCGCGGACCCCTCTTTTTCCGAAACTGGCCCAGGAGTTCCTCCACTACCTCGCCGGGGATGGATGTTCATTCAACGGCCCACCCTTTATCGAGGAACTCGCACATTACGAATGGCTGGAACTCGAGGTTCTGCTCGACAAGCGCGAAATTTTGACCGTTGCCGTCGATAGTTCGGCGAACTATCTCGACGGACGTCCGGTATTGAACCCGACGGCACGGGTCCATGAATACACATTTCCGGTCCACCGGATAAGCCCGGAAAACCAGCCGGCGAAGGCCCCTGACGATCCGACCTACCTGATGGTCTACCGTGACCGCGATGACGAGGCCGGGTTTATGGCGCTAAATCCGATGACTGCTCGGCTGATTGAATTGATTCAGAAAGGTCCGGAACGCTCAGGAAGAGGGCTGCTCGAACAGATCGCCGTGGAGCTGCAACATCCCGATTCCGCAGTCGTTGTGGCGGGTGGCCGACAGATTCTCGACGAACTCGCGACTCGCGACGTCGTCATAGGCGCACGATAAGCGTCCTGCTGCCGCACCTCGGGGATAGATCCCCGGCGCCGGCGGCTTCAGTGCAGATTAGTGACGGTTTGCCGATAGGTTAATCAACACTCTCCGGGGGGAAATCGTGGACGTCGGTATTATTTCGAAATTTCTTATTTCGGCGCTCGAAGTCATGGCGGCGTTGTTCGTTCTTGCGATCATCGTCGGCCTTGTGGCGGTTGCGGTCCTGTATGTCATTGACCGCAACCAGACCGAGCACGCCGTGCGGCGAAATTATCCGGTCATTGGCCGCTTCCGTTATTTTTTTGAACACCTGGGAGAATTCTTCCGGCAGTATTTTTTCGCGATGGATCGCGAGGAACTGCCGTTCAACCGCGCGCAGCGAAGCTGGTGTTACCGCGCGGCAAAAAATGTCGACAACACGACCGCGTTCGGTTCCACCCGGGACCTCAGGGTTAATGGCTCGGTCATTTTTGTGAACTGTCCGTACCCAACGCTCAGCGAGGACGCCGTCGAGTCGCGCGAAGTTACGATTGGACAGGGCTGCGAGAACCCGTATACGACGGCGTCGATCGTCAATATTTCCGGCATGAGCTACGGCGCTATTTCGAAACCTGCGGTGCTCGCGCTGTCGAACGGAGCGCGGATGGCCGGATGCTGGATGAACACGGGAGAGGGCGCGCTGTCGCCTTATCACCTCGAAGGCGGGGCGGACATCGTGTTCCAGATTGGAACCGCGAAAAACGGTGTGCGGGACCTCGATGGTCAGCTGAGCGACGAAAAATTACGTGAGGCGGCTGCGCACGACCAGGTCAAGATGTTCGAAATCAAGCTGTCTCAGGGCGCGAAACCGGGTAAAGGCGGGATCCTCCCGGGAGCCAAGGTGAGCGAAGAGATTGCGAAGATCCGGAACATCCGGGTTGGCGAGGACGCGATCAGTCCGAACCGCCATCCGGACATCGACAGCAATGAAGACTTGCTCGATATGATCGTCCGTATTCGTGAGGTGACCGGCAAACCGGTTGGCATCAAATGTGTCATCGGCGCTTATGGCTGGCTCGACACGCTGCTCGGCGAGGTAAACCATCGCGGCGCGGCGTGCGCGCCCGATTTCATCACTGTCGACAGCGCCGATGGCGGTACAGGTGCTGCGCCGCTGCCACTGATCGATGACATGGGTTTGCCGCTGCGCGAAAGTCTTCCGCTCGTCGTCGACCGACTCGTCAAGCACGGATTGCGCGACCGCATTAAGGTGGTCGCTTCCGGAAAGCTGGTCACCCCGGCGGATGTTGCCTGGGCCCTGTGTGTCGGCGCCGACTTTGTCGCGAGCGCGCGCGGTTTCATGTTTGCACTCGGCTGTATCCAGGCGTTGCAATGCAACAAGAACACGTGCCCGACGGGTATCACGACCCACGATGCGAAGTTGCAGCGCGGGCTCGTACCGAGCGATAAGGCGCGTCGCGTTGAAAGTTACTGCAACAACCTGCATTACGAAGTTGGCATTATTGCCCACTCCTGCGGCGTGCCCGAGCCGCGTCGTCTGAAGCGATTCCACGCGCGCATCGTGTCTGACAACGGAAAATCGATTCCGTTGAATGAACTTTATCCTGAACGCAAGTCAAACGCTGCTTGAGCGTTATTGCCGGCGTATTCCCGACCGTTGTCGCGGTGGGTTATCGGTGGCAAAGCAATGCAGTACCGGGCCGGGGATGCCTGTAACGAAGTAGGGAGGGGGAAACTGATGGGACTTTTACTCTGGGGGCAGGACCTGTTTGACCGGGTTCGCAACGCATTCGACTTTGTCGGCCCGCTGTTATTGAGGCTGTACCTCGTACCCGTGTTTTTTGTCGCGGGCAGCAACAAATGGAACCCGTTTGCCGATGGCGGCACGCTCAATCCTGCCGAGGGACTCAAGAGTGTCGCGGACTGGTTTGGTAATCCCGACTGGGGACTCGGATTGCCCGCGCCTTTACTGATGGCCATTCTTGCCTGGGCCGCCGAATATATTGGCGCAATTTGCCTCGCGTTCGGATTCGCCGTCCGCTGGGTTTGTATTCCGCTCATGTTCACCATGATCGTTGCGGCCACTACCGTGCACTGGGACAACGGCTGGCAGGCAGTGCATGACCTGAAAAGCCCCCACGCCTCCGCGAACGCGGAAGCCGCCATTGAGCGTCTCGGAAAAGCGAAGTCGTTATTGCAAGAGCATGGCAACTACGACTGGTTGAGTGAACATGGCGGATTCGTGGCATCGAACAACGGTATTGAATGGGCGGCAACCTATTTCGTCATGTTGATGGCATTGATGTTCCTCGGCGGCGGCCGATTCGTCAGCGTCGATTACTGGGTCAAGCGGCGATTTAACGATTAGTACGGCACGGGCGCGTTGTGCCGGATGACCGCACGTTACGGGTCGAATCGTCCCGGCATACCCGCGCCGCGATACCGTTGATTGGCGATAACCCGGGGCTGTGGCGATGAGCACAGCAGAGATCATCGCCATCATCGCAGGTGCTGCCGCACTCGGCGCGGTATTGCAGCCGCTATCGGCCCGGTTTGGCATCCCGCATCGCGCATTGTTAATGCTCACGGGGTTTCTCGGATCCGAATTACTGGTCGCCGCCGGGGTCGACACCGGTTTACGCTGGTACCACTTCGACGAAATCGTTCTGTACCTGGTGGTTCCGGTCCTCGTGTTCGAGGGCGCCTTGTCGATCAATTTTCGCGCCGCGCGGCCCTGGTTGCCGTTCGTTCTGCTCCTCGCAGTGCCCGGAATGTTGCTGACCGCGATCCTCACGGGGCTGGGCCTGTTTGTGATGGTCGGTCACCCTGTCGGATTCCCTTTAGCGGTTGCCATGCTCGCCGGAATCATCGTTGCCGCCACCGATCCCGGGGCCATCACGGGCGCGATAAGGGGCGCCGTTCCCGGCCGGGATGTGGTGACGTGGCTGGAGGGAGAAAGCCTGTTCAGCGACGCCGCGGCGATTGTTCTCTATACGCTTATCCTCGGGCTGGCTGTGGCCAGCGAACCGCCGCCCCCGGCGTCGGATGTTGCGCTGCGCTTTTCATTCGTACTCGCCGGCGGGCTTGCTGCTGGCGTCACCGCGGGGATCATGTGGCGTTACTTTGATGCTTTCATTTCGCGCGAAGACGTCAGCGCCGTGTTGTCGGTGGCTATTGTTTACGGAGTACACAGCGTTTGTCAGAGTTTCCTCGACGTATCGGGCGTACTTGCGGTTCTTGCGTTTGCGCTGATAGCACGGCGGGATGACCGCGACCTCGCGCCCGGTGTGCTGAACACGTGGCGTATTTTCGGTTTTTTCGCCGAGACAGCGGTTTTCATCGTCGCGGGTGCGACAGTGACCTGGGCTTTGTTCCGTGATCAATGGTTGGCGATGCTGATCGGAATCGTCGCCGCGACAAGCGTTCGCTTTGTCATGGTTGCTTTGCTCGTACCGGTATGGAACGCGGCCAGTGACCCGCAACGGCGCATCAGCGCGACTCAGGGATTGTGCCTTGCCGGCGGATGCGGTCGCGGTGCGGTGGCGCTCGCGTTGGCGTTATCGCTACCGCTGGAACTCGAGGGTTGGTATACCGTTCAGGCCGTTGTTTACGGTGTCGTCATGTTTTTTCTGTTTCTGCAGGCGCCGCTATTCTCCCGCCTGTTGGCGCGGCGTCTCGGCAACGCGAATTAGCGTCAGGCATTCAGCTCAACGTTCAGTTGCGCCGGGGACGTTATCGGTAGCGGCCGGCCGCTGACCAGACCCTGCACGTAATCGATTCCAAGGCCATACAATGCCTGGCGCGTGGCGTGCGTGGTCACACCTTCGGCGACGGTTTTCATATTCAGCGTTTTCGCAATCCGGCTGCTGGCCAACACGATCTCGTAATCGACCGAGCTGTGTGGCATGTTCGAGATCGTATCTGCATTGATTTTCAGATAGTCGATTTGCAGTCGTTTGAGCAGTGCGAACGAACCCATACCGACACCAAAATTGTCCAGCGCCACCCGGTATCCATGTTCCTTCAGTTTTGCGACAAAATAGCGCGCGCGCTCGACCTGTTCGATTGATTCCGCCTCGGCGATTTTAAAGCAGAGTTTCTCCCGGTCCGTTGTCATGTTTTCGATGATGAACTCACCGAAACGGTCATCATTGATCGATTTTCCCGACACGGTCACAAAGATCGTATCCATTTCCGACAGTATCGGGTTGCCGGTCCGCAGTGCTGTCGCGGTCGATTCGATGACCCACTTGTCAACGAGCGGTAGCAGTTCGAGATGGCTGTCGGTAACGAGGAATTCTCGCGGCAGCAGGAACTCGGCCACCGGGTCCGAGAGGCGAACGAGAAGCTCGCAAACGTCGTCCGGATAGCCGGGTCGGATCGGGCGGATTCGCTGGTAATACAGTTCGAGATCGCGAGTTTGCAGTGCGTTGCGAATTTCCTGCAGGCGGTGATCGCACGCCAATCTGAATCGTTCTGACTGCTCGCGAGCACCGATCGCGACGACCTTGTTACCACCAGCGGATTTCGCGCGCAGGCATGCCGACCGCGCGCGGTTGAAAACCCGGCTCAGCGTGTCAGTTTCACGTTCGATCGCGGTCACACCAATACTCGCCGACAACTTCATATAGGTGAGGGAATATTTCACCGACAGTCGTTTAATCGTAGTCCTGAGGGACTCGGCGACCAATCGGGCTTTTTCCGGGGAGCACCGGTCAAGGAGAATCCCGAAGCGATCATCGCCGATGCGCGCCAGGACGTCGTGTTCACCAACACTGCGCTGCAACGTCGCGGCGACCTCCGCGAGTGCACGGTTGGCACCCCCGATACCGTGTGCGTCACTCAAGTAACGAAACTGGTCGATATCGAGATAGCAGAATGCGTCGTTGTCGCCTTCTCCGTTCGTCCCACGCTTGATTGCGTGGTCGATCCGGCGCTCAAATTCCGGCCGGTCGAGGAGCCCGGTCAGGATGTCATGCGTCGCGTACCAGTTCACTTTTTCGTGCAGAAGACGGCGCGGGCTCGTATCGCGCAGCAGGCATATCGTCCCGGCGTGGTTACCGTCGTCGCCCACCAGCCGCGTAATCCGGCACTCGATCTCATATTCAGTCCCGTCTGCCCGCACCAGGACGGCTCGCTCCCGTTCAGTTCTTGCCAGAGAATCAACGCGCTGACGCACGGGATTTGCCCCGGGGGCCTCCCGGGTACTGTGCGACGCGAGATGAACGATCGCCTCGAGCGGCTGTCCGTTCGCGTCCTTCAGTTCGATGCCGGTGAGCACTTCCGCGACCGGGTTCATGTAGTCGACGAGATTTCCCGGCGTCGCGGTCACGACCCCATCCGAAATGGCGCTTAAAGTTGTGCGCAGCCGTTCGCGTTCGCGATTCATACGGTTCAGGGCGCGAGCCTGGAGTTCGAATACCAATGCCGCGTTATCACCCCGGTCGCTCGTTCGCATTCCGGACACGGCAGCGAAGTCGTCCAGCGCTTTCAGAACAGTGCGGGAGAACTGGCCATAGATTGAAGCAGCGGATACGAAAAACACGAAGGCGCAAACCGTGAGTAATCCGGCGTGATCGATCGCTGCGTTCGCATTCAGGGCGGGAGTCGACGCGGCAACCAATGGTATGGCGAATGACACGTAAGCGCCGCGGCGAGGACCGAATACGCCGATAGCAGCCGTGGCCACGAACAGGGCCAGCCCGGCGAGCAGTGCTATTCGCGGTGCAGGCATAGCTGGAACTGCGATCAGAAACACCGCGCCCCAGATCGCACCGTAAATTAAAGCGAGGCCGATCTGCGCTGCGGCGTTTTGTTCCGACCCGCGTGTGAATTCCCGTGACAGCGGGGCATAAAGAGCCGCGTTCGCCACGGTAAAAATCAGCCAGCCGATCACGATTTCAGGTGCGGCGTAGCCCCAGCAAACCGCGGCGGAGGAAATCGCGGCGGCGATATTGGTGATCGACCACAGACCGACCGAACGGTGCGCGTACCAGTTCCGGGCAAATGCCGGTCGATACTCAACGTCTGCCTTTTCGTGAACGGAAATGTCGCCCACGCTGTCGATCGCGGGCGTTACTCTTTGAGTCATTTTCTGGCTGGTCCCTTGCCTGAATCGTCCATGCTGTGCCGCGCTTCCTGTGCGCGGTTCCGGTGCGGCGAATTAATGATCGCGGATACGATTCCGTCCCTTACCGGTCATATCACCACCCACCCTCGAGTCCTCCCAATGGTAGGCGTATTTCCGGACTGTCGCCCGGCAAGGCGTGTGAACGGATTCACAAGCGACGAAGTCGTAGCGTGACTCGCGTCACAATTTTGCAGCCAGAATGTTAAGCGCGGTTAATTTGCGCGCAGCTCCGGCCTCGCGCGGGCGTTCACCGGTGACGCCGGGATCCCACGCGTAAACGCAAAGCGTTCAGCTTGATAAAACCATCCGCGTCGGCCTGGTTGTATGTCCCCGCGTCGTCTTCAAACGTCGCGAGATCTTCGGAGAAGAGGCTGTCGTTTTCGGACCGGCGTCCGCAGACGGTGACGTTACCCTTGTACAGCGACAATCGGACCGTGCCGTTGACGCAGTGTTGGGACTCGTCGACCATCGTTTGCAACAATTCGCGCTCGGGGCTCCACCAGTACCCGTTATAGACGAGACTCGCGTAACGGGGCATCAGTTCGTCTTTCAGGTGGGCGACTTCACGATCCAGGGTCAGTGATTCAATCGCGCGATGGGCTTTCAGCATGATCGTCCCGCCGGGTGTTTCGTAGCAGCCGCGCGATTTCATCCCCACGTAACGGTTTTCGACGATATCGAGTCGGCCGATTCCATTCGCGCCACCGACCCGGTTCAATTCGGCCAGAACCCTGGCGGGGCTCATCGCCTCGCCGTTGATCGCCGTGATGTCTCCCTGTTCATAGGTCAGTTCAATTTCTTCTGCGCGATCAGGGGCGTCCTCGGGCGAAACACTCCATCGCCACATCCGGGATTCGGGCGACGCCCAGGGATCTTCCAATACGCCGCCTTCGTAGGAGATATGCAGGAGGTTTGCATCCATGGAGTAGGGTGATTTTGTACCGGATTGGTATTCAATCGGAATATCGTGGTCCGCCGCATAATCGAGCAGTTTTTCGCGTGAGTTCAGGTCCCATTCGCGCCATGGCGCAATCACTTTGATATCGGGTTGTAATGCGTAGGCGCCGAGTTCGAACCGGACCTGGTCGTTCCCCTTACCCGTCGCACCGTGCGAAATCGCATCTGCGTTCGTTTCGCGCGCAATTTCAATAAGCCTCTTCGCAATCAGAGGCCTGGCGATAGAGGTGCCGAGGAGGTACTCGCCCTCGTATATCGCGTTCGCGCGGAACATCGGAAAAACAAAATCGCTGACGAATTCTTCGGTCAGATCGTCAATGTAGATTTCCCTGACCGCCATTTGTTCGGCTTTTGTCCGGGCCGGCTCGAGTTCTTCACCCTGACCAATATCGGCTGTGAATGTGACGATTTCGCAGTCGTAGGTTTCCTGTAGCCACTTCAGGATTACGGACGTATCGAGGCCGCCGGAATACGCCAGAACCACCTTTTTTATCGAATTCACGGACATTGGTCGGAAACTATGCTGGTTTGGGAGCGCGCATTGTGCCTGCGTCGCGATGATGCGTCCACACCGTCGCCGGGGTGTCCTTGACGACCCGACGCCGCTACGGTGCTGACAGGATCGTCGTTAGTTCACCCAGAAATTCGGTGGGGTTCTCGCTGTGCGGCCAGTGGCCTGCGCTTGTGATTGTGGACAGGCCGAGACGCGGGAAGAGTGGGGCGAGCATGGCGAGGTCTGCTTGTCCGACCCGATCGGAATGTTCGCCGCGGATCACGTGCATCGGCCGCTCGAATCGCGCGTCACGGGTGATCGGTATCGCCCCGACGATGTCATCGATGGCGTCGCTGATCGCGGGCAGATTGATACGCCATTTCGGCGCGCCGTCACCAAAGCGCAGGTTCTGCAGAATAAACATTCGGACTTCGTGCGCGGGGATCACCGTTGCGAGAGCCTCGTCGGCGTCGCGGCGCCGCTTCAGCGTCGCAAGATCGAGCGCGTTCATTGCGCGCAGCATCTCGCCGTATTCGTTGCGATAGGCGCGGGGTGCGATATCGACGATGACGAGTCGTCTGATAGCGACCGGGGCGTGCAGGGCATAAGTCATGGCCGCTTTACCGCCCATGCTGTGACCGATCAGTGCTGCGTCGCGGATATTCGATTGCTCTAGAAACAGGCCGATATCCGCCGCCATCGACGCGTAGTTCATGTCCGGGCGGTGCGGTGAGTCGCCGTGATTGCGCAGATCGACCGAGAACACCCGGAACTCGCCCGCGAGCTTGCGTGCGACCGACTGCCAGTTTCGTTTCGAACCAAACAAGCCGTGCAGGATAACGACCGGTGGACCGGCGCCGGTTTCCTGTGCCGCCAGAGTGACCGCCTCGACCATGTTTCAGAAGGTCGGCAGGTGTCCGAGTCGGGCCGGGTCGAAAATGCCGGCCGGCCAGATATCGAGCAACACGATGTCCTGTTCGATCCCCAGCATCGCATCGAGCTCGTCGAATTGGCCGGACGACATCCAGCGAAAATCCGTATGTTCCTCGTTGAGCTTCACCGTGCCCTCGCGCCAGTTATAGTGAAACAGGTGCAGTTCGAAGCGCCCGCCAAAGAACGTGTCGCGGACCGGGCCGATCGAGCGGCGCAGGTCGAGCACATGATCGGGACCGATTTCTTCGTCGAGTTCCCGTAATCCACATTCGAGCGGAGACTCACCATCTTCGATGTGTCCTGCGGGGAAACCCCATTTGCCGGGACCGATGGTCTCTGTCAGCGATCGCTTCAGGAACAACAGCCGATGGTCACTGTCTTCCAGCAGGCAAATCGAGAATCGATCCTCTCGTGACGGCATTGGCAGAAGATGCCCGCGAGCGCCCTACAAAAGGATATGTCGAATATCGCCGAGCACCGTGGCGAGTTCACTCGTGAACTGTGCGCCGGCAACGCCGTCGATCACGCGATGGTCGTAGGACAACGCGTAGGGCAGCATCAGTCGCGGTACGAATTCGTCTCCGCTGTAAACCGGCTTCATCACGGACGGTGAGACCCCGAGTATCGCTACTTCCGGTACGTTGATAATCGGTGTAAACAAGGTGCCCCCGACGCCGCCGAGGCTCGATATAGTGAAACAACCGCCCTGCATGTCACCGGGAGCGAGTTTTTTCTCGCGTGCTTTCACGCTGATTTCCCGCAATTCCCCGGCCACGTCGTAAAGGCCTTTCTTGTCCGCATCGTGTAATACGGGGACGACAAGGCCGCGCTCGGTATTCACGGCGATGCCAATGTGAAAGTACTGTTTGCGGATTATGGATCGGCCGTCGGGTGACAACGACGCATTGAAATCCGGATATTTCCTCAGCGCGACCACGACGGCCTTGATCAGGAAGGCGAGCAGCGTGAGTTTCACGCCGTGTTCCGCCGCGTCGTCAAGTTTGGCCTTGCGGAATGCCTCGAGGTCGGTGATGTCGGCCTCATCGAATTGGGTCACATGCGGTGCCGTGACCCAGCTCCGGTGCAGGTTTTGTCCGGTCAGTTGCCTGATCTTGCTCAGCTCATGCGTTTCGACCGGGCCGAACTTCGAAAAGTCGATGGCCGGCATTGCGGGCACCACAAATCCTGTCGCATTGTCACCGCCGGCGGACGTCAGGCGCGCCTTGACGAATGCCTTGACGTCCGGCTTCGTAATGCGCCCTTTGCGCCCGCTGCCGTCCACCCGGGATAACTCAACGCCGAGTTCCCGTGCGAATTTACGCACGCTCGGGCTTGCATACGATGGTGTCCGGCCGAGGTGTTCCGATTCAGGGACAGCCGCTACGGCTTCTTTCGCCGGAGCCGGGGCCGCATCCCCGCGGTTATCGTCCGTTGCCGAAGGCGGCGGCGTTTCCGCTATCGTTTCCGGTGCTGGTGCGGTAATTTCGGCATCGGCGTTGTTCCCGGCGGCTGGCGATGATTCCTCCGCGTCAATGATGACAATGACCGTCCCCTCCGAGATCTTGTCGCCCAATGCCACGCTAATCTCCGCGACCGTTCCCGCCTGCGGAGCCGGGATATCCATCGTCGCTTTTTCGCTTTCGAGCGTGATCAGCGGATCTTCGATCGCAATCGAATCGCCAACCGCAACAAGGATTTCTATGACATCGACTTCTTCGAAATCACCGATATCGGGAACCTTCACTTCGTATTTAGTAGTCATAGTGCTGCGACAGTCGTGCGACGATTACACAGAAACCGGATTCGGCTTGTCCGGATCGATACCGAACTCCGTTACTGCCTCTTCGACCCGCTTCGGGTCGATGCGTCCCTCATCGGCGAGCGACTTTAACGCGGCAAGGCAGATGAATTCCCGGTTTACTTCGAAAAACGCGCGGAGGTTTGCGCGCGAGTCAGAGCGTCCGAATCCGTCCGTACCGAGGCACCGATAGGGCTGCGGCACGAATTCGCGGATTTGATCGGCGTAGATTTTCATATAGTCGGTCGCAGCGACCACCGGACCATTGTGATTCGACAACGACGACTCGACAAAACTGGTGCGCGACTCTTCGGCGGGATGCAACAGGTTCCAGCGCTCGCAATCGAGCCCTTCGCGGCGCAGTTCGTTGAAACTGGTGACGCTCCAGACATTCGCGCGCACGGAGAAGCGTTCCTGCAACAGTTCCGCGGCGGCGATGACTTCGCGCAGAATCGCGCCGCTGCCCAGCAGCTGGATATCAGCTTCGGATTGTTCGTGAAACAAATACATTCCCTTGACGATGCCTTCTTCACAGCCGTTCGGTAGCGCCGGATGAGTATAGTTTTCGTTCATCACCGAGATGTAATAGAAAACGTTCTCCTGCTCGGCGAACATGCGGCGCATACCGTCGTGGATAATCACGGCGAGCTCGTAGGCGAACGTCGGATCGTATGACACGCAGTTAGGGATCGTCGATGCCTGCAGGTGACTGTGGCCGTCCTGGTGTTGCAGTCCTTCGCCCGCGAGGGTTGTCCGACCCGCGGTGCCGCCGAGCAGGAACCCGCGGGCCTGCATGTCGCCCGCAGCCCAGGCGAGATCGCCAATGCGTTGAAAACCGAACATCGAGTAATAGATGTAGAAGGGAATCATCTGCAGGTTGTGATTGCTGTATGCGGTGGACGCAGCGATCCAGGAACACATGGCTCCTGCTTCGTTGATCCCTTCTTCGAGGATCTGGCCGCTCTTGTCTTCGCGGTAGTACATAACCTGGTCGTGATCGACCGGCTCGTAAAGCTGGCCGACCGAGGAATAGATACCGAGCTGCCGAAACATGCCCTCCATGCCGAACGTTCGGGCTTCGTCCGGAACTATTGGTACGACCCGGGGCCCGAGAACCTTGTCCCGGGTTAACGCGGTCAGAAGCCGCACGAACGCCATCGTCGTCGATATTTCGCGTTCGCCCGTGCCTTCGAGCATGTTCGAAAAAATTTCGAGCCCCGGGATTTCAAATGATTCCGCGCTGGTACGACGCTGAGGGAGAAAACCACCCATGGCCTCGTTACGTTCACGGAGATAGATCATTTCCGGCGAATCATCGGCTGGCTTGTAAAACGGCGCGTCGGCGATTTCCTCATCCGAAATCGGGATGTTGAAGCGATCGCGGAAATGTTTCAGCGACTCCTCGCCCATCTTCTTTTGTTGATGGGTAATATTCTTCCCTTCACCGGCTTCGCCCATGCCGTAACCTTTGACGGTCTTGCACAGGATGACGGTGGGCTTACCGTTGGCGTTCATCGCTTCGGCGTAGGCGGCGTATACCTTGTGCGGATCATGCCCGCCGCGATTAAGGCGCCAGATATCGTCATCGCTCAGGGTTGCGACGAGCTCCTTCAACTCCGGGTATTTACCGAAAAAGTGTTCGCGCACATACGCACCGTTGAACGCTTTGTAGTTCTGGTATTCGCCGTCTACCGCTTCTTCCATGCGTTGCAGCAACAAACCCTTCGTATCGCGGGCGAATAAAGGATCCCAGTAGGAACCCCAGATCACCTTGATGACATTCCAGCCCGCACCGCGAAAATCTGACTCGAGTTCCTGGATCACTTTCCCGTTCCCGCGTACCGGTCCATCGAGCCGCTGAAGGTTGCAATTGATCACAAACACGAGATTGTCGAGGTTTTCTCTCGAAGCAAGTGCGGCGGCGCCAAACGCCTCCGGCTCGTCCATTTCGCCATCGCCCATGAATGCCCAGACTTTACGCGAGTGCGTGTCGCTGAGACCCCGGTTTTCCAGGTAGCGCATGAATCGGGCCTGGTAGATCGCCATGATCGGGCCGAGCCCCATGGACACGGTCGGGAATTGCCAGAACTGCGGCATCAGCCAGGGATGCGGGTAAGACGTTAATCCGTTGCCGGCAACATCCTGGCGAAAATTATCGAGTTCTGTTTCGGAAATCAGTCCGAGGAGGTAGGCTCGCGCATAAATGCCTGGTGCGGAATGGCCCTGGAAGAATACGAGGTCGCCGCCGTGGTCCTCGCTCGGCGCGTGCCAGAAATGGTTGTAGCCGATTTCGTACAGCGTCGCGGCGGACGCGTAGCTTGCGATATGTCCGCCCAGTTCAGAGTTGCGCCGATTCGCCTTTACGACCATCGCCATCGCGTTCCAGCGGTTGATCGACCGGATCCGGGCTTCGAGCGCCGGGTCACCCGGGGTGTACTGCTCTTTGTGCGCTGGAATCGTATTGATGTAAGCGGTATTCGCGGAGTACGGGAGATAGGCGCCCAAGCGTCGCGCTTTATCGATCAACCGCTCCATCATGTAGTGGGCGCGTTCGAGTCCCTCGACTTCGATCAGTGACTCGAGCGCTTCGAGCCATTCGTTTGTTTCCTGCGGGTCGGGGTCGCTGGTGCTGGACATCAGGTTTATTGCTCAATTCGGTTCACGTGCGCCGGCCATGTCGCGCTTCGATTGTAGATCAAACAGGGGCAAACAGCCCCGCTTAAATCCGCGTCCCTGGCGGCGTTCGAAACGGGACGGCCCGAGCGCACAAAATCACAAGGTGTGCACTGAAATTGACGGCGCCAGAGATAAAAACTTGATGGCGGGCGCGGGCGCACCGTGCATTCGAGGCTAACCCGATGTTTCTGAAACCGGACACGGCCCTTCACGTTCGCATTTGAGCCCGTTTTCGTACATGAATCGAATAAATTCCGCGCCAGGCACGAATCGCTCCTGAAGTCCCTTGATGTGCTGACCCCGATCGATCTCCGTTAAATAACAGTCCGTCGTCTCTCCCACAGTGTTGCACGCAAAGTCCAGTGGACGGATCTGGTCGGAATTCGTCTGCAGTCGATATCCGTCAGGGAGGCGCTGCCAGGAGCGAACAAATCGGGTCCCTGAACAATCGCAAGACAGATAACGGTCGGCAAACTCGATCAACTTGCCGACCGTGATGGGCGGGGCGTTTTCGTCCGCCGGCGGATTAATCAGTTTCGCGGTGAGCAGTTCCCGTGGGGTGACCTGGAAATTGACCGCGGCTGTTGTCGTGGCGGGCTCGGGATCCGGGGATTTGTTGCGCTTGATTAAAGACGGTGTCGAACAACCCGCGAGCATGACCACGGTGAGGCATATCGTGAGCGATGCAACACGTCGGCGCGCGTGATATCGAGAATTGAAGTGCATACTTTAGTCGAAGTTTTCCAGCTTGAAGTGATGCTTTTCGCGTTCGAAAAGTATCTTCGCCACGATGATATCGAGAATACTGTGGACGCGTTTTTCGAGTTTCCTGCGGCGGTTAAAGTCAGCCGGCGCAAAATAGTCGATGCGGTTCGCGTTGACGAGTTCCCGGCAGACGGACACAGAATCCTCATTGTTCGGGTTGTGCACGGCAACAGCGAATCCACCGTAGTTTTTTACCACCGTCATACAAGGTACATCGGTCAAACCGTCGCCGATGTAGAGCATATTATCGAACGGGATCGGACGTTCTGTTTCGGGCATGAATTCGTTAATCGAATCACCCGACGCTTCGCGTCCTTTGTTAATCCGGAACAGGTATTGCGTTTTGCTCGTGTCGTTAATCACGATGGTCGGAAAGCAGGCCGCCTCGTGGTGATTAAAATAGTACTGCGAGGCGTAAATCCTCTCGAAATGCGATTTGATGCTGATTCCCTCGAGAATCTCGCTCAGGCCTGCCGAGATTATATAGTGGCGAACCAGCACTTTGCCGTCAGATTTCTCTTTGACGTATTCGTTAATTCGTTCAAACCAGGATTCGACCCCGGGGTAATAAACGATTTTGGCGGCGAGCTTGCGCAACGCGTCGCGGCTCAGGTGTTTTTTGTTTTCGTCGATTTTCTCTACGAGCAGCCGCATGTAGGTCAGGATGCTGTCCCCGCCCGTGCGCTTAACCTCTTCGTTTACTTCGTCCCAGAACGATTCGCCGCTGATGCCGAGTTCCGGCAAAACGGTGTATTCCTGCATGGGCTGCGGGGTCAGCGTCCCGTCAAAATCGTAGACCATCGCAAGGACGTTGCGCGTAAATCGCGGTTTGTTCCCGGCAGCCATAACTAGTCCGGGTTTCCCGGCGTCTCGCCGCGCAGGCCTCTCAACTCACGTTCGTAGCAGGTGAGCATCTCTTCGCTAAAGCATGCAAACATAATTCTGCGCAGGGATTTTGTTCGTGATAATTCGCCGTAACAGGTAGTCACTGCGATGCGAGTGGCCTTGGACATAGGGTAACCATACACGCCGCAGCTGATCGCGGGAAATGCAATGGAACGCAGCTGCGAATGTTCCGCGAGCGCAATGGCTTCACGGTAACAACTTGTGAGCAGTTCTGCCTCGCCGGCGCTCCCACCGTGCCACACGGGACCGACGGTATGGATGACGTGGCGCGCCGGCAAATGATATCCGAGAGTCATTTTTGCGGCCCCGGTCGCGCAACCACCCAGGGTCCGGCACTCGTCGAGCAGTGCTTCGCCGGCCGCACGATGGATTGCTCCGTCGACCCCGCCACCGCCCAGCAACGTGTTGTTCGCCGCGTTGACGATCGCGTCGCATGCGAGCGTCGTGATGTCGGCCAGGTTCGATTCAATCGTCGGTTCCGACGTCATAATGTCGCCGTCGTTCAGCGCCCGGGCGCCGCGACAGGTCTTTCCAGGATTGGCCGCCAACGGTCCGCTTCGAGCGCGAACGTCATTTTTTCCGGGCCGCCTTTCTCTGAATCGAAATAGACAGTCGCGCGATCGCCCTTGATTATCTCGCGCGAAAAACGCGCCGTTCTCGCCGACTCCGCCCGCAGCGCGATGGCTTGCGGTGCCGTCCGTTCAACCGCGGCCATTAATGCGACAAAAAATTCTCGCGGGGTCATGGTATCGAGCACTGCCGGCGCAATTTGAAACTTCCTGCGCATACTTTCACGATACCGCGGGTCGCGTTTTACGTGCGTGAGGACACGTATCGTGTCCTGTCTCGAGGCGTCGGCGAGGCTATCCCAGAGCCCGCCGTAGTCGCGTTCCGCATAGGCGTTCATGGATCGCTCCCAGCCGGCGCGCGGAGTATCTGCGCCGAACTCCCCGCACCCCGTTATCAGCGCGGCGAGGATGGGCAAGGCGACAACGAGCCGCCATTCGAAGGTCATTTAGCGGCGGGTTCCGGCGGAGTCGTCACTTCCCATTTCCCATCAACGCGTTTCATATGAACGACGGCACTGCTTTTTTCTTTCGACTGGATCTGCTCGTAGGTCGCTTTAGCGACGGCCCGATCGCCTGTCGTCTCGGTAATTTCGACATCTGTGACCCGGACATTTTCGTTCAGTTTGCGATGACTTTCCTCACGGGAATGCGCCATGGCGTCGTACTGGTCGGGGTCGGAAATTTCGCGCAGGAGCGCTTCGTTTTTCGATTCCCTGCCGTAGACGAAAACTTCGGCAGTGTCTGCCGCTTTCTCGAGCGACGTCTCGCCTCCGGCTTTTAACCGATCAGCCGTCGCCGAACCCGCGAACAATAACGCGGTGAGACCGCTGACGAGAACTATTCTTCCGCATCCGATCATTTCCGTACTCCTCAATAAATAATCCCTGATGTTATCCGTTGCGGCAGTGCAGGGTCGCTCCGGGCGTGCCGCGGTCTGATTCTCTGACCCGAAATATCACGCGGCGTTCAGTCCTCGAGGAGTATGCAGGCGAAGTGCATAACTTCGTGCATTGAGTCGAGCACGGAGTGCGCGAGTTCACGTGTTTCGTCATCCGGTGGTTTCAGATCCGGCACCATAATCGTATGCATCCCGGCGGCTGCCGCGGACAATACGCCGACCTTCGAGTCTTCGATCGCAATGCACTGCGACGGCTCGATGCCAATACGTGCCGCTGCCGCGAGGTAGATATCGGGTGCAGGTTTGCCGTCCTCGACCTCGTCTCCACCGATCAGGTGCTCGAACCGTTGTCCGATGCCCGCAATCTCCAGCGCAGCGCGCGCGCGGTGGTGATGGGTGGAGGTCGCTATCGCATGCGGTACGCCATCACCGCTAAGCCTGTCGACGAAGTCGAGTGCGCCCGGCTTCACTGCGATGCCATGTTCGTCGACGTGATCGAGCCAGATTGCGCCGAACGCGTCGCGAAATGCCTCAAGTGGAAAATCATCGCCGAATTCCGCGCGAATACCCGCTTCCACTTCGTATCCGGGTAAACCAAGCAGACGGAAGAACAACTCGTCGCTGAATATCCGATCGAATTCAAGGGCAGCGCGTTTTGCGACCGTGCGGAATACCGGTTCGGAATCGATCAGCGTACCGTCCAGATCGAAGATGACGGCGCGAAACGTCATGCCGCAGCGACCCCGGGTTGATTCGTGAAGTGCCGAACCGCCGCGGCGAGTTCGCTGTAGATCGAGTCCGGTTCACGACCGGCGGATTTGAGGAAGTGAAATGAATGGTCGGCGCCCGCGAACTGACGCAGCGTGGCGGTGGTGGACAGGTTCGCACAGACGCTTCCAATCGCATCATTGTCGGCGAGTCTGTCGCGGGTACCCTGGAGAAACAGCATCGGCAGTGAGATATCTCCGAGGTGCCCGGCACGATCGAGGGAGATCTTTTTTGCGGGGTGTAGCGGGAAGCCAAAGAAAATCAGACCCGCCGCCCCGGTAAGCCGGTCTTCGGCGGCTGCGATCGATGCCATGCGACCCCCCATCGATTTTCCCCCGATGTAAAGTGGCCGGCCGGCTGCGGCTTCGCGCGCCCGCGGCACCATCCCGGCGATCGTGCTGGTCAGAACCGGCTGGCGATCAGGCGGTTTACGTCCCTTTTCCATGTACGGAAACTGGAACCTGAGCGTTGCTATGCCGGATTCGAGCAAGGCGTCCGACGTCTTGCGCATGAATTCGTGATGCATACCCGCGCCCGCCCCGTGAGCGAATAACACTAAAGTCGCGCAAGCTGGTGAATCGACCAATTCGGCAGAGATTCGTTCCAGCGAACGGCCGGTATCGATTTCGACGTGCATTATGTTTCGATCTCGCTCAGCAGCGACTCGAGCAACAACGCCGGATCCGAATGCCTCACGATCTGGTTCACATCGACGGCGTTAATAAAACCCGCCTCCGCGAACCGGTCCAGCATGCCGAACCAGGGTGCGAAAAAATCACTTGTATCGAGCACCCCGACAGGGCCGTGAAGCTGCCGCAGCTGACGCCACGTGATGACTTCGAGGAGCTCGTCCAGCGTGCCGAGCCCGCCGGGCATCGCGATGAATAAATTGCCGAGGGCCATCATTCGTTCTTTGCGTGCGAATAAGTCGCCGACGACTATCTTTTCGCTCAACCGGCCATGAACGATATCTGCGTGGTCGAGGAACGCGGGAATCACGCCGATAACTTCGGCGCCATGCGCGATGGCCGCATCTGCGAGATGGCCCATCATGCCGATGCGGCCTCCGCCAAAAACCAGTGTCGCGTTGCGTTCAGCGATCGCCTGCCCCAATGCCTCGGCTGCCGCCCGGAAGGAGTGGTCGTGACCGGAGCGTGCACCGCCGAAGACGCAAACAGAGATCATTTGCCGCCGACCGTCATGGCGACGGCTCAGGGGATGTGATCCAAACGAGGGTCCCCGAGGTCACCTGCCACGCATCCGCGGCGTCACGTTGCAGCCCGATCAGGCGCCCGGAGCCGCATTCGTAACCACATTCAAATTCGAGATACAGCAACGCCGCCCGACCGATGTCGTCGATTCCCGGCCGCGATACCCGAACGATTCCGTCGGTATCGGGAAATTGCGTGTGAAATTGCTCCCAGTTCGTTGCCGGATCCGACTGATTGAAGATCGCCTCTCGGCGGGTCTGTGCCAGCAGTTCGAACTGCGTACGCAGCGACAATTGCGCCTGCAGCGTGTATTGCCTGCGGTTCGTTCGCAACCAATCGGCGATCGCGGCAGCGCTGGTACCGAGCTCCCGGGCAATGTCCTCGCGGTTCATACCGGGATCTTCGATGTTGATAACCGCGCCCGTCGTGCGGCCGTCGATGATTACCAGAGACGCCTCGGCACCGATGCCGTGATTGAGTGCGGCCGAAATGATGTCGTATTCCGCATCGTAGAGTTTTGTCGCCGCTGCCGCAAACGAGCTCATCACGAGGCCGGCGATCACGGCTGCGGCGCGGAAACGCCACGCTCCCGGTGTGTTCCCGCGGTGATGATTCGAGGCTGCGCGTGACCGAAAAGCAAATATTGTCACGTGGATGTTCCCGGTGCTGCGGGCACTTCGGCCATTGCTGACCCGACTTCATCGACGCCGAAAATAACCCGGTAGAGCACGCCGTATCCGGCGTACCACAGCGGCACCGTCCAAATCCAGCCAACGACGCTCAACAGCCCGAGCAACACGAGCATTCCGAATAATATAAACACGGCGAACAGTTTAAACCAATGTGCCGTGACTGCCTTGCGCGATGCCTCCATTGCCGCCCACGGTCCCAGTCCCTTGTCGACGACGAGCGGCAGGGAAAACAGGTAGGCGACGGACAGGTACACCCCGGGAACGACGAGCAGGAATAGCCCGAGCGTCGTTAGAAACGACATCAGGATCGCCGTCACGATCACCGGAACCGTCGATCCAAGATACGAAAACGGCGTTCCAAACCGTACCGGGAGATCGGCCGCCCGGCGAATTCCGAGCATGAGGAATCCGACGAGAAACGGATAAACAACGGTCATGAGACCGAGCTGCATTATCAGCTGCGCTGCGAGGCCGGGATGTTCGACGCCGGTGACGCGAGTGACGAGCAGAGTAAGGAGTACGCCCGCAACGAGAACAACCCCGAAGACCGCAAGGCCGGCCACAATGGTGATGCGTTTAATGCCCCGGGTACCCAGCCACGCTTCGCGGGTTACCGCTACGATATCGAAGTCATACCTGCCGGCGACGGCATCGTCGAGATTGCCGTAGTCCGCTTCGGCTTGCGCAGGCAGGGTTTCAGTCAGTGCCATTGCGCACGGTCCGCAGACACGAGAACGGTGGGATCGTCATTCAGGTTTCGCGGCATGAGAGCGAAAATCAGCGTAGCCCCATATCGCGCACGATCGTCGCCGCAATTTCCTCGATCGAGATGGTGGTCGTGTCGAGAAACGGGATGTGTTCGCTGTGAAACATCGCTTCAGCCTGGGCCACCTCGGCGCGGCACTGACTGAGCTGGGAGTAGACACCCTGTGGCCTGCGTTCCTGTCTGATCCGACTGAGTTGTTCCGGGACAATGGTGAGCCCGTAAAGTTTGGGGCGGCATCCGCCGAGGATTTTCGGCAGGCGAGGCCGGCCGAAGTCGTCGTCGGTTAGCGGGTAGTTCGCAGCCGACAGGGAATAATGCATCGCGAGATACAGGCATGTTGGCGTTTTCCCGCAACGGGACACACCGACGAGGACGATATCGGATCCGTCGATATCGCGGGTGGACAGACCATCGTCGTGGCTCAGCGTGAAATTCAGCGCGTTGAGTCGTTGTTCATACTCGCCGACATTGCCAATTCCATGCATCCGACCGGCGGTGTGGGAGGAGGCCATACCCAATGCATCCTCCAGCGGTTCTATAAACGTGCCAAACAGATCGAAGACATAATCGTTGCAGGAAGAAATGACGAACTGCGTCGCCGGATCGGTCAGCGTGCTGAACACGAGCGGCGCCACCCCGTCGCGTTCACGTGCGCCGCGGATCGTGGCCGCGGCTTTTTCGGCGTCCATTTGGTTCGTCACGAACGGCACATTCGTGATGTCGAATTCAGCATCGGGAAACTGGGTTAACAAACTGCGTCCGAGCGTTTCGGCGGTAATGCCGGTGCGGTCGGAGACGAAATACACTTTGCGCTTCATGGTGTGAGTCCGTTTTTTGACGTCTGTTAACCCGGGCGAACCCGGCGGACAGGGTGCCGCCGCCGTGGCACCGCCGACTGATAGCCAGCGGCTGTTTGTCGGGTACAATGCGCGCCACACTCAGGCGCAGCGCGGGCCGCTCAATGACGGATTATATCGTTCCACTGGACCAGATCGGTATGGACGACCTGAATCAGGTCGGCGGGAAAAATGCATCACTCGGGGAAATGATCCGCCATTTGAGCGCGAGCGGCGTCAGGGTGCCCGGCGGATTCGCGACCACCGTGGCCGCGTTTGATGAATTCCTTGCCCGCGACGGGTTGGAGAACAGGATTTACGAATGTTTGCGCGGCATCGACGTCGATAACGTTCCCGCGCTGACCGAGGCGGGCCGCAGCATTCGAGCCTGGATCGCCGAGACACCGCTACCCGAAGCCCTCGTCGTCGCGGTAGAGGCCGCCTATGCCGGGATGAGTGAAGGCGAGACGGACTCGTTTTCCGTGGCCGTGCGCTCCTCGGCAACGGCTGAAGATTTGCCGACCGCCTCGTTTGCAGGCCAGCAGGAAACGTATCTGAACGTGCGCGGGCTCGACGACATCAAGCGGCGCATCAAGGATGTTTTCGCGTCATTATTCAACGACCGCGCGATCGCCTACCGTGTGCATCACGGGTTCGATCATGCGCAGGTCTCACTGTCTGCCGGGATCCAGCGCATGGTCCGTAGCGACATCGGCGCGAGCGGGGTGATGTTTACACTCGACACCGAGTCGGGATTCCGCGACGTCGTGTTCATTACCTCGAGTTACGGCCTCGGTGAACTCGTCGTACAGGGTGCTGTGAATCCCGATGAGTTTTACGTGTACAAACCCGCGCTCGCGGCATCACGGCCGGCGATTCTGCGGCGCAACGTCGGCAGCAAACACGTCACCATGGATTACGCTGCGGACGGTGACGGTGACCACGTTGCGACGCACCCGGTCGATGACGCCGATCGCATGCGCCTCAGTATCGATGACGCCGATGTCGAGGCACTCGGCCGGATTGCGCTGGCGATCGAAGCGCACTATGAACGCCCGATGGACATCGAATGGGCCAAGGACGGCGTCAATGGTGAACTCTACGTCGTTCAGGCGCGGCCGGAAACCGTGCAGAGTCACGACAACCAGGTGATCGAACGCTACGAGATCAAGAGCAACGCACCGGTTCTGAGCGAAGGAAGAAGCATCGGGCAGCGCATCGGCAGCGGGCGTGCACGTGTTATCAGCTCGATCGATTCGATGGATGATTTGCGTGAAGGAGACGTGCTCGTCACGGACATGACGGATCCGGATTGGGAGCCGGTCATGAAACGGGCGTCTGCCATCGTGACGAACCGCGGTGGGCGTACCTGCCACGCTGCGATTATTGCGCGCGAACTCGGTGTGCCCGCCGTGGTCGGCTGCGGCGACGCAACGGCTCGTATCGACGACGGGCGTGACGTGACCGTGTCGTGCGCGGAAGGCGATACCGGGTTCATTTACGACGGCGCGATCGATTTTGAACGGCACGAAATTCAACTCGGCGCGATGCCGGACATCCCGGTCAAAATCATGATGAATGTGGGTAATCCCGATCGCGCATTCGCGTTCGCAAACTTGCCGCACCGCGGGGTCGGCCTCGCCCGGCTCGAATTCATCATTAATCGAATGATTGGAATTCATCCCCGTGCGCTGCTCGAATTTGATGAGTTGCCCGAGGCGCTCAGGAGTGAAATCGGCCCGCGATGTTCGGCCTACGGATCGCCGCGGGAGTTTTTCGTCCAACGGCTCGTCGAAGGTATATCGACAATAGCTGCGGCGTTTGCACCCGAACCGGTGATCGTCCGGTTGTCGGACTTCAAATCGAATGAATACGCGAATCTTGTCGCCGGGTCGCGCTACGAGCCCGATGAGGAAAATCCCATGCTCGGGTTTCGCGGTGCTTCCCGTTACATCGCAGAATCGTTTCGCCCGTGTTTTGAAATGGAGTGCGAGGCGCTGCTGCAGGTCCGCAACGAGATGGGCCTGACCAACGTTGAAGTCATGGTGCCCTTCGTACGAACCGTGGCCGAAGCAGCGCAGGTTATCGATTTACTCGCAGAGTGCGGGCTGCGGCGCGGCGACAATGGATTACGCGTCATTATGATGTGCGAACTGCCATCGAACGCGTTGCTCGCGAGCGAATTTCTCGAGTTTTTCGATGGGTTTTCCATCGGGTCGAACGATCTGACCCAGCTCACCCTCGGGCTTGACCGGGATTCCGGGCTAGTCGCGGAAACATTTGACGAGCGGGATGCCGCCGTGAAGCAATTGATGGCACTCGCCATCGAGGCGTGCAGAAGTGCGGGGAAGTACGTCGGAATTTGCGGACAGGGACCATCGGATCACGAAGACCTGGCAGAGTGGCTCGTCGGACAGCACATTGACAGCATATCGCTCAATCCCGATACCGTTGTCGAAACCTGGATCGATCTCGCCGCCAGGTGAATGCAGCCCCGTCTGTCTAGCAGCCGAAGCCGGTAACCAGAGCATCGCCATTTGATCCGCCGGTCGCGGCGTCTCTCAGAGATATTCTTCGAGGACCTCGCGTTCGGCGGCAGAAATTTCGATGTTCTGCACCCGGTTTCGTATCATCGGGTCGGTGATCTGACCGGTCTCGAGCAACACGCGCTTTTCTTCCGCAAGTAGCGTGTCGAGAAAGAACAGGTTGCTCGGTGGAATCATCGCCTGTCCGACCATCATCTGGAGCTCGTCGGTCATGGCTCTGAAATGCCCGATTTCCATCTCTGCGCGTGATTGCGCAAATCCCGCTGTCGCAATACCACCGGCGTAGATCGCATGCACTTCCATTTTGTAGCTCATAATCGTCGACGCGTCGGCACCGTTTGCTATCGTGGTCTCGATGGAATGCAGGCGCGCCGACAACAGCCCTCTCAATGTTTCCAGCAGGTCCGGGTCTTCCAGCCGTTCGCTGTACACATCGAGGATATTGTCGACGTCCAGTCCCGCGTAGGTATCGGTAGAGAAGATTTCGTCCCGCCGGTAGGAGAGCAGCTTGTAGGACTTAAACCCGATGACGGAAAGAATATCGGTTAATTCGCGGATATTTTTGTTAAAGCCGAGCGCGCATACGAGCTGTGGATGATTGACCCCCAGTTGCCGCGCGGTATGGTTGATTTTCGCGATGAAATCATCCGTCCCCAGCGGTTTCACGCGGTAGAATAACTGGACCAGTTTTTCTGCCGTCGCGGCGAGGATATCGCGAAATTCGGTCATGAGGTGAGCAGCTTAAGCTGTTCCTCGAGCACCCTGCGTTCCTGTTCGGAAACCGATTCGTCTTCGAGGCGTTGCTCTACGAGTAGTTTCGGGATCAGGCCTTTCATAATCAGTCGGCGCTTTTCTTCGGGCAGTATCGTGTCGCGGAAGAATAAATCTCCGATAGGAATTAACCGTGCTTCGACGATCATCACGACTTCGTTCAGCAGTGCGCGGAAACCACTGTGGGTCTGATTGAGCCGTTCTTCGGAGAACTCGATTTGGGCAACGCCGTCGTTGTATATCGAGCGCATTTCCTTTTTGTAGCGCTCAATGATGATCGAATTCACGGTCGCTTCGATTCGATCTTCGATATGACGTAAACGGTTGCTCAGCAAGTACTGCATGACCTCGAGCATTTTCATGTCGTGCGGGACGTGCAAATAAATTGCGAGCACGTCCTTGATCCCGAGGCGATCGTAGATATCGTTTGCGAAATATTGATTACGCTCTCGTGCGAGTGCATCGTAGGACTCGAATCCGAGGATCTCGAGGACGTCGGGTAAATTCTGGATATTCGAATTGAAACCGAGCGCGCATACGAGTTGGGCGTATGTGAGCCCGAGCGTGCGCGCGTATTCTCGCGGTGAACCCGGCGATTTCCCGTTGACACCGGCACTCGACCTGTAAAGCAGTTTCAGCAGGTCTTCGCCTGAAGCTGTGAGGATGTCCTGAAATTTCGACATGGGCCGGGTGTGCGTATCGATCGAATCGTCGCCATGATATCACCGCACAATGGCACGCCTCCAAGCGTCGCAGCCGGCCACGATATCGACAGCGATTAACGGACTCGCGCCCCGCAGCCGGGTCGGTCCCGGTCCGGGCAATTATTGTGTCATGAGCGCCTGTACGGAACGGAACCGGCGGATCCACGGTTTCGTGCCGGTTAGTGCCGGTGGCAGGTTATTGAGATAGTTCAGGGCATCGAGGTAACTCGAGAATGACCCGATCAACGCCAGGTAGCGGGTGTCTCCGGTGCCCGGCACGCGGAAGAAAGCGCGCGCCGCGGACAGTTCGAATTGCCCGAGTATGGCGACAATGGCCGATTTATCGCCACCGTTCGCTACCTGCAGCGTGTAATGCGACCCATCTTGGCGGAGGACCCAGTCGGAGTCCAGGATCGTGTCACCCGCCGCGTTGTCCGGCAGGCGTTGCAGCGCCGATTTTGCACGTTCGAACCCCGCATCCGCCGCGCGGGAGTACCACGACGCGGCGCGTGTTACATCGGTTGGGCAGGCGATGCCATGTTCGTACATGATCCCCAGATTATATTGTGCGACGGCCATACCGGCGGCGGCGGCGCGCTCAAAATCAGAACAGGCGGACCGGTAGCGTACTGAATCGGGCGCGTCGCGAAGTTCGAGAACCCCGATCGCGAACCAGGCAGCAGCGATATCGTCTTCGGCAGCCAGGCGAAACCATGACTCCGCCGCTTCCGGGTCGGCCTGCACGCCGTTGCCGCGTAACGTAGCGACACCAAGGTTGTAGGCGGCACGATTCGATCCCGCCTCGGCCGCGCGACGCCACCACCGCATCGACTCGGCGGCATCGGGTGTGACCCCGTCGCCCAGGTAATAACGATTTCCGAGCTCAAGCGCGGCCTCGGGGACACCCTGCCCGGCTGCCTTGTGCAAGAGCGCCAGCGGCGTTTCCGGGTAATCCGTTGCGAAGCGGCCCGATTCCATCAACGTGGCGAGCGCCGCCTGCGCTCTGGGGTCACCGGCTTCGGCGAGGACGGTCAGAATGTTCGCGGCGCCTGCGTAATCGAGGCGTTCAAGGGCACCGAGTGCCGAATCGAGTTCGGACGCCCGACTCCCGCCCGCAGCGATCAGACCCGTCAGCGCGACGGCGAAGGCCACTGCGCGTACCGATTGCAATTCAGGCCTCAAGGGGTTCAATGCAATGCGGCGTGTCATTTGCGGGCGCGTTGACGAAGGTGCTGACCGGGTAGGGCACGAATGTGCCGACGGGCGCCGGGCCCAACAGTTCGAGGTGCGCCGCTCGGTCAGCATCGTTGTCGAGCCAGACCGAATAGTGATCGCGGTCGAGTACGACCGGCATGCGGTGGTGTAACCCGGCCAAATCCTCACTCGCGGCGCACGTGACGATACTGCAGCTGTAGTAGGGCGGGTCGTCTTCGCGCACCCACCGTTCCCACAAGCCGGCGAACGCAAAAGGTATGCCCGGGTCACGTGCGATGTAATAGGGTTGTTTGTGGTCGCCCTGCTTGACCCATTCGTAGTAACCGTCGGCGAGCACGAGGCAGCGCCGTTTCGCGAATGCCGCACGAAACGATGGTTTTTCGGCAACCGTTTCCGCGCGCGCATTAATCGCGCGAGCGCCGGATTTTTTGTCTTTTGACCAGCCGGGAACGAGACCCCAGTGTAACCGCGCGGCTTTCAGTTCGTCGTCGCGACGTACGATCGCCGCAACCGCCTGGCTCGGAGCGACGTTAAAGCGCGGTTCCCAGCCAGCCAAATCCTCTACGCCGAACTCATTGGCCAGCGTCTGCCCGTCCGTTGCCAGCGTGTAACGTCCGCACATGTTCGACGATCCTATCCGTAATACCCGCTCATGCTATGCCTCTCATTTGCTTCGCGATGGCATAGATCTCGAGCGCGTCAAAAACGTTGTCGGTCGTTTCAAACAGTTTGGCGATGCAAGCACGCTGAATCTCAAGCTTGAAACCGCCGAACCCCAGCGCCCCGTAACAGATTTTCCCGTAGCGTTCGGCCCCCCGGTCGGTCATTTCGATGCCGTCAATCCCGAGCGGCGGTGTTGCGTTGGCATCGATCACAATATCCAGGCTGTCGAGAGTCTGCCACTGTTTCGGCGCGATGAGCTGTACCCCGGCCGCCCCCGTTGCAATCACGATATTGGCGCCTTCGAGAACGGCGTTCATCGAAGCGTTGTCGCTCGCCGCCGCGGCCTGCAGTTCCACGCCGAAAGAACGCTGCATCGCCTCGCACGCCCCCTGGGCGCGCAGCAATTTGCGCGACGTCAGCACGACTTCGGCCCCTTCCTTGGCGAGCATCAGACCTGCGCGCTGCCCGACGGGGCCGGTCCCCGCGAGTATCACGGCACGTTTGCCCCTGATTTCGACATGTTCGCGCGCGAACGCAACGGCGGCCGCCGCGGTTGTATTGCTGCCGTTACTGTCGAGCATGATCGAGACACGAAAATCATCGAAAAAATGGTTCTTGATCGCATTCAGCAACGCCTCGCCCTCGGCCATGTCGCTGCCGGTCACGAACAACGCGGTGTTGCGTTTGCTCTTTGGCGCGCGGGTGAAAATGGCGCCGTCGACCATCTTGCCGACATTTTTGGGCGTCAGGCCGCCGTGCACGGTGACATGATCGGCGCCGCCGTCGTAGGCGACGATGGTGTCAAACGTATTCGCGATCGGGTCGGTGTCGAATTGAAATAGCAGTTTCTTCAAGGGGTTCTCCTGCCTGAAGTTTAGTTCCGGAACTGGCGATGCCCGATACTCACGGATCCGTCGGTCGGAAACGCATGGAAAAGTCTGTTGCGCGCAGATGTTTCGTCAACGCGCCGATTGATATGAAATCGACACCGGTTTCAGCCACTGCCCGCAACCCTTCCTGCTCGAATCCGCCGGATGCTTCAAGTTTTACCCGGTTTCCGTTCACGGCGACCGCACGACGCAGGTCCGTGTTGGAAAAATTGTCGAGTAACAGTATGTCCGCCCCGCACGCGAGGGCGACTTCCAATTCGTCGATCGTTTCGACCTCGATTTCCAGGGTCAGGTCTGGAAACTGTTTCCTCATTCGGGTGATCGCCGCTTCGATCGAACCGGCGGCCTCGATGTGATTTTCCTTGATGAGAATGGCGTCGAACAAACCAATCCGGTGATTTTTTCCGCCACCGCACACGACCGCGTATTTCTGCGCACTGCGCAATCCGGGCAAGGTCTTGCGCGTATCGAGCAGCGTCGTTCCTGTGCCTTGTAACTGACTCGCGTAGTGACGGGTCGCGGTCGCGGTGCCGGACAGCGTCTGGAGAAAATTGAGGGCCGTGCGTTCGCCCGTCACAAGTGCCCGCGCGGGGCCTTCAATGGTGCACACGCGCTCGTCTTCAGCCACCGCGTCACCATCGTGCCTGTTCCATTGCACGCGACACTGTCCGTCGAGCGCGGCAAACGTTTCATCGACCCAGGCCGTACCGCACAGTACGGCGCTTTCGCGGCAGACAATGTCGGCGACAGCCGATGAGCCCGGGTCAATCAGCTGGGCCGTGACGTCGCCGGCACCGATGTCCTCCGCGAGTGCGTTGCGGACCACCGAACCAATGTCTTCGGGAACGATCGGCGGGCTCATCGGTTACCGGACGCGGTGGTCGACATCGCGAGATCACTCAGGTATTCGCGTGTTTCGCGAAACACCAGCGGGCTCAGCAACAGCAGCGCGATCAGGTTGGGTATGGCCATCAGCCCGTTGAACAAATCTGCGAACGCCCACACGAGATTAAGTTTGAATACCGCGCCGCACATTATCGCGGCAATCCAGGTCAGGCGGTAGGTGCCGATGACGCGAACACCGAAAAGATACGCCGCACAACGCTCGCCGTAGTAGCTCCAGCCGATGATCGTCGTGAACGCAAATACCGCGAGTCCGATGGCGACGATATGCCCGCCACCGGTGCCGAGGGTCGCATTAAAAGCCATCGCAGACATACTTGCGCCCTGTTCGCCACTGAGCCACGCGCCGGAGACGATGATGACAAGTCCGGTCACGGTGCACATGATGATCGTGTCGATGAACGTGCCGAGCATTGCCACCATGCCCTGACGTACGGGATTGTTCGTTTTCGCGGCCGCGTGAGCGATCGCGGCGCTGCCGAGTCCCGATTCGTTCGAAAAAATTCCTCGCGCGAAACCCCACCGGATCGCCATCCACACGGTCGCGCCGGCAAAGCCGCCGCCGGCCGCGGTCCCCGAGAATGCGCTGTCGACTATCGTTGCCAGCGCTACCGGTATCTGTGCGCTGTTCATGACGAGAATGGTCAGTGCAGCGAGAAGGTAGCCGCAAGCCATCAGCGGGACGAGGCGCGAGGCGACCTCCGCGATCCGTCGAACCCCGCCGATAATAACGAGGCCCGCGATCAACGCCATCGCCAGGCCCGTCGCGTAGGCGGGCACCCGGTATTGCGAAGCAAGAACGTCGGCGACGGAATTCGACTGCACCATGTTGCCGATCCCGAACGCGGCGATCATGCCGAATACGGCGAACGCCGAAGCGAGCCACTTCCAGCGCGCGCCGAGACCATTTTTGATGTAGTACATCGGACCGCCCACGGTTTGACCGGTCTCGTCGATCTGGCGGAATTTCACCGCCAGCACGGCTTCACTGTACTTCGTGGCCATCCCGAACAACGCGATCACCCACATCCAGAACAGGGCACCCGGGCCGCCGAAATAAATTGCCGTGGCGACCCCCGCAATATTGCCGGTCCCGATGGTCGCAGACAACGCGGTCATGAGTGCCTGGAACGGTGAAATTTCGCCCCGGCTTGCCGCGTCGACCGGGCGCCACAGCAGCCTGAATGCCGTTGGCAGGTACCGCCACGGCATTGCCCGCAGGCCGATGGTCAGGTACAGACCGACAAGCGCGAGCAGCGGGATCAGTACCCATTCGCCCCAGACAATTCCGACAAGGCGGTTCACCCAAGATTCGATTGTTTCCACACCTGCTCCATCGCGTTACACGACAATGTGACATTGCTGCCGCCGTGATAATTTTTCCGGGCGCTACCGGGTCGTGCGTTGCGTCAAAATCAGCGTATCGCCGCGCTGCGAAAAATCCAAGCGTTTGAGAAAACTCATCCCGAGCAGGATCTGTTCGCCCGGCAGATTCGGGACGATGCTCGCGCGGATACCGGTTTCCTCCAGCGTCCCGATCGCGAGCTTATCGATGGTCGTTGCATAGGCTGCGGTCATCCCGTTTGCCGTCATCGCTTGTAACCGTGCTCCGCGTTGAAGTCGGAGCTCGTTAGCCACGCTTGCCGGGACGGACACGTCAGTTGCGCCGGTGTCGAGCAGAAACTCAACCGGCATTCCGTTCACGAATCCGTCGAAGACGTAGTGCCCGGCGCGGTTCTGTTGCAGGGCGATCGAGGTACGACCCGCATCCGTCGTCGTCTCCTGCGGTGCCCGGTTCGGGTTACGTTGATGCTCGATCGCGTCGTCGAACAACAGCGTCATCAGCGCGAGCAACAGCAGCGCGGCGAGAACATACATTGCGGCGCCGAGGCGCACCGGCGTTTTCATCGGTGCACGGGTGCCGTACTCGCGTCACATCGGCGGAACACCATGTTACGTGTATCGGTAATCGGATCGTGCCTCAATATCGGTTTAAATTCGCGGAACGTGCCCGTTAGCGGGTCGAAGCGGTAATGCCCGTCGCCGTTACATCGTGCCGGCAACCGACCTTGCCGCACCGCAGCGTGTCCGCGCGAGCGGGTGATTTTATGTCGTTTTCGTTTTTGCAGTGTTAACCTATTGCGGTCGCACCGATGCAAACCCGCGGCGGCTACCCGAAGATCGCCCGAAACCGGGCAGGCGGGTACCCCCGGAGAGTGCGGTTCTGCGCTCCGCGCGTCTTCGCTATAGTCAATAAAAAACAGTGGCCCGAACGTATGGATACACACGTCGCAAATGAAATAGTCTGCAGGCTGGTTCTTCCAACGAAGTCCGTCCCGACCCTGCCTGATGATGTCCGCGCCGGGCTTTTCGCTACCCACAAGCAATTGCCGGCCAAGTATTTCTACGATGATCGCGGCTCTGAATTGTTCGATCGGATTTGCGACGAACCCGAATATTATCCGACCCGGACCGAGGACGCGTTGCTCGAGCGTTCCGCGGCGGACATTATCGCACGGGTCGAACCGTCGCAGATTATCGAATTTGGCAGCGGTATGTCGCGAAAAATCCGGCATCTGTTCGACGCGTGTACGGCGCTCCAGTGCTATCCGACGTACATCCCGTTCGATGTTTGTGATGACGTCATGATTAAGAGCGGCGAGCAGCTGGCCGAGCAATATTCGTGGCTCGAAGTCGCGCCTTTGTCGGGCGATTACACCGCCGGGCTTGGCAACCTCCCGGTGGCCGATGGCAATAATCTGCTGATGTTTCTCGGCGGCACCATCGGCAATTTCTCACCGGATCAGGGCGTCGCATTCCTGCGGGAAATACGCGAACTGATGGGCGAAGGCGATCAGTTACTGCTCGGTGCGGACAGGGTCAAAAATCCGGACGTACTGCACGCGGCGTACAACGACGTCGCCGGCGTTACCGCGGAATTCAATCTGAACTTGCTCGACGTTCTCAACCGGGAACTCGGCGCCGATTTTGTGCGACCGAACTTCGAGCACTACGCGTGCTACAACCCCGATGACAGCCAAATCGAGATGTATCTCGTGTGTATGCAGGATCAGACGGTCACGTTCGACAGCCTTCGTCAGACGCTGGACCTGAAAGAAGGGGACGCGATCCGAACCGAAATCAGCCGAAAATTCACTCGGGAAACGCTTGAGTCACTTCTCGGCGAAGCGGGATTTTCCGTCACGTCGCATTATGAAGCCGCGGCCCATCCCTTTTCGCTGGTGCTGGCGTCGCCCGACTAGTCATCGGGCATTCCCTGGATTTGATCGTTAAAAACCGCCTCGATCCCGTTTCTGGCTGGTTTGAAGACGCCGAGAAGCGCGCCTCGCCGAATTTTGATGCCCGTCCGGCCGGTATCGAAGTCGATCTCATTGTCCTCCATGCCATCAGTCTGCCTCCCGGGGTGTTTGGCGGTGGCTACATCCATGAATTTTTTCTGAACCGCCTCCGCAATAGCGCGCACCCGTATTTCGCGGAGATCGCGGCTCTGCGCGTTTCCGCTCATCTGCTGATTGACCGCGCGGGGGATCTGACGCAATTTGTATCGACCCATGCTCGCGCTTGGCACTGCGGCGATTCACGGCACGCCGGGCGTGTTGCGTGCAATGATTTTTCGATTGGGGTCGAACTGGAGGGATGCGATGAGCAGGAATTCACCGGGCAACAATACGGCAGGCTCAACGCGGTGTTGAGCGAACTCGTCAGGGTATACCCCGGCCTCACCGCCGATACCATTGTCGGCCACAGCGATATCGCGCCGGCGCGCAAAACGGATCCGGGACCGTTTTTCGACTGGGACAGGATGCGCTCGGGATTGGGCGACGCCATGGCAGCTGCATCGGGTCTTTGCCGGTGACGTTTTTCATCATCTTTATCTGCTTCGGCGCGGAATTGATGTGGTTCAGTTTCGCGCCGCTGCGCGCGTCCGGCTGGGTTTCAACCTGGACGGCGTGGCTGACGCGGACGCTCGAGCTGCGCCGATGGCTCGGTAACGGGGCGCCGCTGGTCGCTGTCGCATTGCCCGCGCTCGTGGTGGCGTACTTCTTCGACAGTGTTGTGGGAGACTCGACGTTGCTCTCGATCATCTGTGGATGCGGGGTATTGTTGTTTTGTTCGGGTCCGCGCGACGTCGCCGGCGAAATCGAATTCTACAAACGAAACTACGTCGACCATGACGATGACGCGTTGCCGCTCGAGCCGGAAAACTTTCTCAACCAGGTCACGGCAGTCGTCGGTGACCCCGATCGGCCCTATGAGACGGCCGTTGCCGTTGCCGCCAACGACGGCCTGTTCGCGCCGATGTTCTGGTTTGCGATACTCGGACCCGTTGGTCCCGTCGTTTTCCGGATGGCCAGCGTACTGCGGGATGATGCCGGTCTGACCGCCGGCGAATCGGCGATCGCGAGACGCCTCTACGACATCGCGCTGTGGCTACCGGCCAGAGCGCTCGCATTCGGCCTCGGTCTCGCGGGTACGCTGGCGCCGGTATTCGCAGTCTTTGGCAAGGGCGGTTTTGGCCTCGCTCACTCGGCGGACTTTCTCGGCGAGGCCGCGCTTGCGGCGCTGGGTTCGCACCGCGACGACGCGCTGGCCGATGACGATGAACACCTTGGCGCGATTCACGCGATGTTCGGTCTCATCAAGCGTGGATTCGCGGTATGGCTGGTGATTCTCGCGTTATTGGTTGCCGCCGGGATCGTCTGAACCAAACGCCGTTATTCAATCTGCATCGCGGGCAAATTCTGCTGCCGGTAGCCGGTCGAGCCCCGCTTGTGTAGCGACAATCACACTGCATCCATCGTACCAGTCGCCGAGTACGTGACGCTCGCGCCGAGTGCCGTCGTCATCCGTAAACACATGATCGGACGGGCGGTGCGTGTGGCCGTGGATAAGACGGGTGACAGCAAACTCCGACATGAATTTATCGACGGTCGAGGACTCGACGTCCATGATCACGTCTTCTTTCTCCAGCATTGAAGCCTTCGTTCCTGAGCGCGTATTCGCTGCGATTGCGCGCCGCTGCGCGAGCGGATGAGAAAGGAATTCGCGCTGATTGCCCGGGTCCCGGACGTAGCGCCGGAATTGCTGGTACTGGACGTCGCGGGTGCACAGCAGGTCGCCGTGCGTCAGCAGCGTTTTTGTTCCGAACAGATCAACGGTATGCCAGTCATCAAGCAGCGTTGCACCGGAATCGTGTGCAAAGCGATCGCCGAAGAGGAAATCCCGATTGCCGCGCATCACGAACAACGCGCCCCCGCTGTCAACATAACGGCGCATTGCATCAACGATGCGACCGTGTGGTGGTGAGTCGTCATCGTCGCCGAGCCAGATTTCGAAGATGTCGCCCAACAGGTATACAGCACCTGCGTGACGTGACGCCTGCGCCATGAAAGCCTCGAACAGGGCGAGCTTCGCCGGGTCCTCGTGACTCAGATGGAGATCGGAGGCGAGTACGATTGCCTCGTTAGTCGTTTTCAATGCGGGTGCTGTTGATTTCTATGACGTCGGCAGGAACGTCGCGCATCGGGCCATTTGAAGCGGTTGTAACGCCCTTTATCGCGTTGACCGTTTCCATCCCGGCAACGACGCGCCCGAACACGCAATATCCCCACCCGTCGGGTGTCTCGGATTTGTGATCGAGAAACTGATTGTCCTGGACGTTGATAAAAAACTGCGCGGTTGCTGAATGCGGGTCGCCGGTGCGAGCCATGGCGACGGTCCCCGTTTCGTTGCTCAAACCGTTGTTCGCTTCGTTTTTGATCGGGTCACGGGTCGTTTTGTTGTTCATCTCCGCGTCGAGGCCGCCGCCCTGAACCATGAACCCGTCGATGACCCGGTGGAAAATCGTACCGGTATAGAAATCGTCTTCAACATACTGGATGAAGTTGGCAGCGGTGTCCGGTGCCGCCTCCGCGTCGACTTCGATCGTGATCAGGCCCATCGTTGTTTCCAGCGTAACGCGCGTCGCACTCATCGGGTGAGCCTCTCCATTGGTTAACCAGCGCGCATGTTGACGGCGCGGGTCCGTGATAGCAAGGGTGTCGCCAGCTCCGGTGATTCGAGCGCCGTTGGCGCTGGAGCGGGCCGGCGAAGCTCAGGGCCCGGTATTTCCCCGTTCATTGACCCAAATATGGGTCCTGCGTATCATCGCGCTCTCCCGTACGGAGCGGGTATATCGACGCAGATATTACGGGGCATAGCGCAGTCTGGTAGCGCACCTGCTTTGGGAGCAGGGGGTCGGGGGTTCGAATCCCTCTGCCCCGACCATCGTCACCTGATCGACGCAGTCCGAAGCGCCTGTAGCTCATTTGGATAGAGCATCGGCCTTCTAAGCCGAGGGTAGCAGGTTCGAGTCCTGCCAGGCGCGCCAAACCCAAGCGCCCCCGCAGGGGTCGCTTGGGTTTGAAGTGGCTGTCAGTACGACGAGGACCTTCGTTCGACAATCTTCCGTAGGAAGATTGGACGCCGGAGGCGCCCCGCAGGGGTGAGCAAACGAGACTTCGTTTGTGAATCTGTCCTGCCAGGCGCGCCAAACCCAAGCGCCCCCGCAGGGGTCGCTTGGGTTTGAAGTGGCTGTCAGTCCGACGAGGACCTTCGTTCGACAATCTTCCGTAGGAAGATTGGACGCCGGAGGCGCCCCGCAGGGGTGAGCAAACGAGACTTCGTTTGTGAATCTGTCCTGCCAGGCGCGCCAAACCCAAGCGCCCCCGCAGGGGTCGCTTGGGTTTGAAGTGGCTGTCGGTAAGGCGATAAACGGCCAGCGATAAGATATAGGCACGGAACACGTGGTTATATCTTATGGCTGACGATGGTGGGCGTAGCTCAGTTGGTAGAGCACAGGATTGTGGCTCCTGAGGTCGCGGGTTCGATCCCCGTCGCTCACCCCACCTTGACGCTGTAAAACGAGGATACCGGGCGGTTTCGCACGCCACCTGGCGCATGCCGAAGGCCCGCCCCGGTGTTTCTCGTGTCTATTCTGGGGCCATTAGCTCAATTGGTAGAGCAGCTGACTCTTAATCAGTAGGTTCGCGGTTCGAGTCCGTGATGGCCCACCAAAGATTTCCGGATTAACGGCGTTCTGCGCGCAAGCCCGCGTTAATGGCGCGTTGCGCTATCGGTGTCTGCCCGGGCGTCGCTCGCATCGATGCTTGCGTGATGTTCGATGATGTACCACGCATCGTCGACCCGCCGGTAGACGTTCGTCGCGATGACCGGACGAAACCGTAAATCGCTTCCCGGTACTGAAATCAGTTCGTCAAGCATGTGCACGGCCAGGTCATCGCCGTGCCATTTCGTGATGATCCGGCAATCGAACTGACGGGTTGCCTCGGCCGTGAGGAGTTGCCGCCAGCTGGCCGCGATCGCGGCGCGGCCGGACAGCCGCGGGCCGAGCGGGTGTACGCAGATGATCTCGTCGTCATGCGCCCACAGATCCATCATCGTGGTGAAATCGCCCGCGGCAAAAGCCGCATAGAAAGCGTTTTCGGCAGCCTCCGGGTTCTCCCGCCCGGTCATTCGGTATTACTCCGCGGATTCCGGGAAACCGACGCTGCTCAATGCCGTTTCAAGCTTGATCTTGTCGTAGTCCGTGATCTTGATGTCCCCGATGGTCAGCGTCGGAACAACGAGGGGCCCCTCCGTCACTTCGGACAGTTCCGCCTGGATTTCCGGATCTTCCGAGGCGTCTTTCTCGGCGAACGGAATTTCACGGCCCTGGAGAAGATTGCGCACCAGATCGCAGGCGTTGCAATTCGGTGCTACGAACAAGGTGACCGGGTGGGTTGAGGCGACTTCCGCTGCACTCGGCGGTATTTCCGGTTCGGGCTCGCCGCGAAATTCCTTTTTCGATTTTTCCGACATTTCCGGCGGGCAGCTGTCGCGGTACGAGGTATTCCCTTCGCCGTCGACGCACTCCACTATCGTCAACGCGGCGGTGTGGGACGACATGATAAAACCGAGCAGTAGCCCGAGCGCCGAAAATTTAGCGGGATTCATGCTTACCTTCCTCCGTTTTAGTCAACTGCCGTGGACGGTTACGGCAGTTGGGAATTATAGCAGGGAAGGGCCGTTTCCGGATTGCGACGGGGGTATCAAACCCGTGATCCAGTCATTATAATGGCGCCGCTCCCGACGGCAGTGCACGGAGGCATTCGAGTCAGGTGCGGGACGACGACGGTAACAGGTCGAATTTCCCGCGCATCCCGGCGAGCCGCCCACCCGGATTGTGATATGAGCTTCGCGTTCACGGAGTGACGATCGCGAACCGAACGATTGAATGCGGATCCGGCAAAGTTCGAGCGAAAGTGGCGGAATTGGTAGACGCGCTGGCTTTAGGTGCCAGTGGGGCAACCCGTGAGAGTTCGAGTCTCTCCTTTCGCACCACACAAGACCCGGCCTGCGCGTGGCGGGCGCGAAGAGGCTTCGCACCCCGGCACGGCGCAACACCCAAAACGATGTGAAAAGCTATGCAAATACAAGTTGAGAAATCCGACGACCTGGAACGCAAAATGACAGTCAGTGTGCCTGAGGACCGGATAGCCGGCCAGGTCAAAGACCGGCTGCAGGAACTCGTGCGAACGGTAAAAATCGACGGATTCCGCCCTGGTAAAGTTCCGATGGGTGTCGTCAAACGCCGCTTCGGTTCACGTGTCCGCGAAGAGGTCATGGGCGAAGTTCTGCGCACGACGTTTACCGAAGCCCTGACTCAGGAAGAGCTGCGCCCGGTCGGTGAGCCGTCGATCGAGCCGGGGGAAATCGAGCCCGGTAAAGGCATGAGTTACACGGCAACGTTCGAGGTCTATCCGGCAGTCGAGATCGCGCCGGTCGAACAACTCACCATTGAACGCCCGGTCTGCGACATCGGCGATGACGATCTGAACAAGATGATCGAGACGCTGAAAGATCAGAACAAAACCTGGAAACCGGTGGAACGCGGTTCGGCGGATGGCGATCAGGTGACGATCGATTTCGAAGGCAAGATAGATGACGAAGTGTTTGAGGGCGGAACGGCCGAAGATTTCGATCTCGTGCTCGGGTTAGGCCATATGATCGACGGTTTCGAAGAAGGGTTGATGGGTCAATCGGCGGGGACGGACACCGTCCTCGATTTGAAATTCCCCGACAATTACCAGGCGGAACATCTTGCCGGCAAGGACGTTCAGTTCAAAATCACCTTAAAGCAGGTCTCCGAAGCCGAACTGCCTGCGTTGAATGACGAATTTTTCGCGAAATTCGGAGTCGAAGAGGGTGGTGAAGAGGCTTTTCGTAAAGAAGTGCGGGACAACATGGAACGCGAACGGGATCGCGCCCTGCAGCGTCAATTTAATACCGCGGTACTCGACAATGTTGCCGCCGCCAATGATTTGGCGCTGCCAAAAGCGCTCGTGGCCGCCGAAACGCAGAGAATGCAGCAACAGGCGCTGCAGAGCATGCTGCAGCGGGGCGCGCCGCCCGGCGATCTCGATCCCGCCGGCATGGCCGCCATGTTCGAGGAACCAGCGCAGAAACGGGTAAAGCTCGGGCTACTAATGGCCGAAATGATAAAAAACGCCGGTATCACGGCCGATCCGGCGAAAGTGCGCGAAACGATCGAATCGATGGCCTCGAGTTACGAGGATTCGGCCGCGGTTGTGAAGTGGTATTACGAAGATCCGCAACGGCTGCAGGAGATTGAGGCGATGTGCCTCGAGGACGAGGCAGTCACCTGGATCGTGGAGCGCGCCACGGTCACGGAAACGCCGATCTCGTTTGACGATCTTATGAATCCGGTGCAGACTGACGAATAACGCAGAGGCTCTACTTTTACATCGCAAATGGACAATCACTCGAAATCGCAAATGCAAGATATTCAAGCACTTAACCTGGTGCCCATGGTCGTCGAGCAATCCGCTCGCGGGGAAAGGTCTTACGATATTTACTCGCGCCTGCTGAAAGAGCGCGTCGTGTTTCTGGTCGGTCCGGTCGAAGACCACGTAGCGAATGTGATCGTCGCGCAGCTCCTGTTTCTCGAATCGGAAAATCCCGACAAAGACATCAATCTCTACATTAACTCTCCCGGGGGCTCGGTGACGGCCGGTCTCGCCATTTACGACACGATGCAGTTTGTAAAGCCCGCGGTCAGTACGATGTGCATCGGCCAGGCCGCCAGCATGGGTGCGTTGTTACTTGCGGGAGGGGCAGCCGGGAAACGACATTGCCTGCGGCATTCGCGCGTCATGATTCACCAGCCACTCGGAGGATTCCAGGGGCAGGCGACAGATATCGACATTCACGCCCGCGAAATCCTGACCGTCCGTGACCGGCTCAATGCGATATTGTCCGACCACACGGGTCAGCCCATCGACAAAGTGGCGGTGGATACCGATCGCGATAATTTCATGAGCGCTGAGGAAGCAAAGACCTACGGTTTGATCGACGGGGTTTTAAGCGCGCGTGACGCTCCGGTAGCGAAGGAAGTCTGAGCGCGGCTTGCGCAGCGTAATACATTTCTGAGAATTGAGATTAAGGCAGAGGCATAGCGATGAGCGAAGGTAAGAACTCAAAAGGCGGCGACGGCGACCGACTTTTGTACTGTTCCTTTTGCGGTAAGAGCCAGCACGAAGTTCGCAAGCTGATTGCAGGACCATCGGTTTTCATCTGCGATGAATGCGTTGAATTGTGCAACGACATTATTCGTGAGGAAATTCAGGAGAAGTCCTCCACCGGCGTCGGCAGCAAACTGCCAATACCGGAAGAAATCAATCACATCCTCGATGAGTATGTGATCGGACAGAGACAGGCGAAAAAAATTCTCGCTGTCGCGGTTTACAACCATTACAAACGCCTTGATTCGCGGGTCAAGCAAAGCGACGTCGAACTCGCCAAGAGCAACGTGCTCCTGATCGGCCCTACGGGCAGCGGCAAGACGCTGTTGGCCGAGACCCTGGCGCGATTGCTGAACGTTCCGTTTACGATCGCTGACGCGACCACGCTGACAGAGGCAGGGTACGTCGGTGAAGACGTTGAAAACATTATTCAGAAGCTTCTGCAAAAGTGCGACTACGACGTCGAAAAAGCCCAAACCGGGATTGTCTACATCGACGAAATCGACAAGATTTCCCGCAAATCAGACAACCCCTCGATCACCCGGGACGTTTCGGGTGAGGGTGTTCAGCAGGCCCTGCTCAAGCTGATCGAAGGCACCGTCGCTTCGGTGCCCCCTCAGGGCGGCCGTAAACACCCGCAGCAAGAATTCCTTCAGGTCGATACGGCGAACATACTGTTCGTCTGCGGCGGTGCGTTCGCCGGACTCGACAAGATTATCCGGGACCGGTCCGAGAAAGGTGGTATCGGTTTTTCGGCCGAGGTAAAGAGCAAGGACGATAAAAAAACCACGGGCGAAATGTTGCATCAGGTTGAACCGGAAGACCTGATCCGCTATGGGCTTATTCCTGAATTTGTCGGGCGTCTGCCGGTCGTTGCGGTGCTCGACGAACTCGAGGAGGAACAACTTGTTCAAATCCTCGTCGAGCCGAAGAACGCGCTGACCAAGCAATACGGTCGGCTATTTGAAATGGAAGGATGCGAACTCGAGTTTCGCGAAGACGCACTCCGCGCGGTTGCCCGCAAGGCGGTCGAGCGCAAAACCGGTGCCCGTGGGTTGCGCTCAATTATCGAGCAGAACCTGCTGGACACGATGTATGAACTGCCATCGCTCGACGACGTTGCCAAAGTCGTCGTGGATGAAGGATCGATCAGTGGCGAGTCGAAACCTTTGATCATCTATGAAGGTTCGGACATGCCCAAGGCGGCGTCGGATTGAAACCAACCCGCACCCGCTTTCCTATCTTACCAGGACACCCTTATACAGGGCTGCCATCGGACGGCTGACAGTGGTTGTCTCGACGGAACCACCGTCGGCAGCCGGCGGCAGACCCCCCCGAAAATTTCGAGAAACGCGACCTGTTCGCACACCATTGCGTTCGCTCGCTATTCGTAATGACTGATTTGAGCTCCAGAGAACTAAACCTATGACCACCGAGTCCACAACGCTTGCCGTCCTGCCACTACGAGACGTCGTCGTGTACCCGCACATGGTGATTCCGTTATTCGTCGGGCGGGAAAAATCTATTCGCGCACTCGAATCAGCGATGGAAGACGCGAAGCAGATACTGCTAGTCGCGCAACGCAGTGCTTCCGATGATGATCCGTCGACGGACGACATTCATGAAGTTGGTACCGTGTCGAATATTCTGCAGTTACTGAAACTTCCGGACGGCACGATCAAAGTGCTCGTCGAAGGCGTCAAACGTGCGCGAACCCTTGAGTTTGTCGGTACGGAAGAATTTTTTTCGGCGACGACCCGTGATCTCGAACCCGAACCGATTAGCGATCGCGAGGCAGAGGTGCTGACGCGGTCATTGATGGGGCAGTTCGACCAATACGTGAAGTTGAATAAAAAGGTCCCGCCGGAAATTATTTCGTCGTTATCAAGCATCGATGATCCGTCCCGGCTCGCGGATACGATCGCGGCGCATATGTCCATCAAAATCCAGGACAAGCAGGATGTGCTCGAATTTGTGAATCTCCGCGAGCGCCTGGAGCACTTGATCAGCCTGATGGAGTCTGAAATAGATCTGTTGCAGGTCGAAAAGCGTCTGCGCGGCCGGGTCAAGAAGCAGATGGAAAAAAGCCAGCGCGAGTATTACCTGAATGAGCAAATGAAGGCGATACAGAACGAGCTCGGCGAATCGGAAGACGGCTCGAACGAGTTCGACGAGCTTGCCGAAAAAATTGCCGATTCCGGTATGCACAAGGAAGCCCGCGAGAAGGCCGAATCGGAACTGAAGAAACTCCGCATGATGTCACCGATGTCTGCGGAAGCAACGGTCGTGCGAAATTACATTGATTGGATAGTCGGCGTCCCGTGGAAAAAACGGAGCAAGATTTCACGCGACCTGAACAAAGCGGAAGGCATACTCGACGAAGACCATTACGGCCTGGAAAAAGTGAAAGAACGAATCGTTGAGTATCTCGCCGTACAGCAACGCGTGAAAAAGATGAAGGGTCCGATACTGTGCCTCGTCGGCCCGCCGGGTGTCGGCAAGACGTCGCTGGGCCGTTCGATTGCGCGCGCGACGAATCGCAAGTTCGTTCGTATGTCGCTCGGCGGGGTCAGGGACGAGGCCGAGATTCGAGGTCATCGGCGAACTTATGTCGGATCGTTACCCGGCAAAATTCTGCAGAACATGGCGAAGGTGGAAACGCGCAACCCGCTGTTTCTACTCGATGAAGTCGATAAAATGGCGATGGATTTTCGGGGCGATCCGGCTTCGGCGTTACTCGAGGTCCTCGATCCCGAGCAAAACGATACGTTTGCCGATCATTATCTTGAAGTTGATTACGACCTGTCGGAAGTGATGTTCATCACGACCGCGAACAGTCTGAATATCCCTGCACCATTGCTCGACCGTATGGAAGTTATACGACTTGCGGGGTACACCGAAGACGAAAAGGTCAACATCGCGACGAAATATCTGATCCCGAAACAAATCAAAAACAACGGGCTTAAAGTAGAAGAAATTAAAATAGCCGAATCGGCAATACGCGAAATTATCCGCTACTACACGCGCGAGGCGGGCGTGCGCAGCCTTGAACGTGAAATCGCAACGGTGTGCCGTAAGGTCGTTAAACAAATTCTGAAAAAGGATCCGGGGCGCGCGATATCCGTCACTGCAAAGTCGCTCGAAAAACATCTCGGCGTACAAAGATATCGCTACGGCCGTGCGGAAGAAGAAGATCGCGTGGGACAGGTTACGGGCCTTGCATGGACCGAAGTCGGCGGCGACCTGCTCACGATCGAAGCCGTTGTCGTCCCGGGTAAAGGCAAGGAAACCTATACTGGTCAACTCGGCGACGTGATGCAGGAGTCGATCAAGGCGGCAATGACGGTTGTGCGTTCGCGTGCTGCCTCGCTGGGTATCAAGCCGGACTTCTACAGCGAGAATGACGTACATTTCCACGTGCCCGAGGGCGCTACCCCGAAAGACGGACCGAGCGCAGGTGTCGGCATGTCGACGGCACTCGTGTCTGCACTAACGGGTATCCCGGTTAAAGCAGATGTTGCGATGACAGGTGAAATCACGCTGCGCGGGGAAGTGCTCCCGATCGGCGGGTTAAAGGAAAAACTGCTGGCAGCGCTTCGTGGCGGTATCCGGACGGTCATGATTCCAATCGAAAACGAAAGAGAGCTAAAGGACATACCGAATAACATCAAGCAAGGTCTTGATATTAAGCCCATACGCTGGATCGACGAGGTGTTTGAAATCGCTCTGCAACGGACGCCTGACCCACTGCCGGCGGATGGTGGCGACCGGGGTGTGTCGAAAGAAAAGACGGAAAAAGAAGACGAATCCGACGTAATTCGACCTCACTAGATACGGGGGTCAGAACCCCGCGGCCGTTTGCTTGACGCTCTCAGGGGCGATTGGTATAACGGCCGAGGCGCGGCAGCGCCAACCAGGGACAGGCAATAAAATCATACCAACCAAAAAACCTACTCACGCTGGGTAAGTTAATTCAAGGGGAGCTCACACGCATGAACAAAGCAGAATTAATCGACACGGTCGCCGAAGCTGCGGACCTGTCGAAGGCCAGCGCCGCGCGCGCGGTCGATGCGGTCACTGATGCGATCGCTGAAGCACTGAAAAAAGACGATCAGGTCACGATAGTCGGGTTTGGTACGTTTAGCGTGCGCAAGCGCGCCGCACGGTCCGGGCGTAACCCGCGAACCGGGGAGACGATTAACATCAAGGCGTCCAACGTCCCCGGATTCAAACCTGGAAAAGCCCTTAAGGACGCGGTAAACTGATCGGCTTCTCTAGGGTGCTTAGCTCAGTTGGGAGAGCGTCGCCCTTACAAGGCGAAGGTCGGGGGTTCGAACCCCTCAGCACCCACCAGCAATGACCCGCATTTGGAGTGGTAGTTCAGTTGGTTAGAATACCGGCCTGTCACGCCGGGGGTCGCGGGTTCGAGTCCCGTCCACTCCGCCAACTTTTATTTGTTTGAACGATACAGCGACGCACCGGCTTTGGTGCGTCGCTGTATTGACGTACGCTACCGCACGATAATCACGTCAAGACGAGGGTAATCATTCAATGTTGCAGATGATACGCGATCGTTCGCATGGACTGGTCGCGGGCGTTATTGTGTTCTTTATTTGCCTCACGTTCGCCTTGTTCGGCGTACAGCAGTACCTGGACGCGCAAAGCAGTGTCGTCGTGGCAGAGGTAAATGGCGAAGAAGTCCCGCTCACAGAGTTTCAGCGGGCGTTTACGCAATTGCGACAGCGCGCCCAGGCGATGTTTGGAGAGGCCTTTGACCCGAGCATCTGGGGCGGTGAAGAGGCGAAAATGAATGCCCTCAACTACGTCATCGATGAACGGGTACTCCTGCAAACGATAGATGACGCGAACATACGGGCTTCGGATTTGCAGGTTGCCAATTACATCCGCACCTCGCCACAGTTTCAGGAAGATTCCGAATTTTCTGCCAACCTTTATAAGCAGATGATCCGCTCGATCGGGTTTTCAGAAATCGGTTTTGAACAGCAAGTCAGGAAAGATCTTGTCATTAACCAGCTACGCGCCGGCATCGCTGCTACCGCGTTCGCCACCGCTGAAGAATTGCAGCAGCTGGAGCAATTTCGGCAACAGAAACGTGACCTCGGGTTCGCGATAATAGGGATCGAGGAATTCCGCGAAGGCGTGGTCCCGACAGCCGAGGAAATCTCGAGTTATTTTGAGAAGAACTCGGAGAATTACCGGATACCAGAAAAGGTATCGCTCGCTTATATCGATTTATCGATCGAAAACCTGATGAGTGAAGTTCAAACCGATGACGCCGCACTCCTCGCTTACTACGAAGCGAATGTCGGTAACTATGTAGCCCAGGAACAACGCAACGCAAACCACATACTCGTACAGGTACCGCGCGATGCCGGAGAGGAAGAAGAACAAAACGCGCGCGACAAAGCCGTAGAACTGCGCGAACTGGCGCTCGTGGGTGAAGAATTTGAAGCCGTAGCGCGTGAAAATTCCGACGATATCGGTTCACGTACAGATGGCGGTGAGACCGGCTTTTTTGGCCGCGGCGTCATGGCGCCCGAGTTTGAAGAAGCGGTTTTTTCAATGAACGAACAGGACATCAGCGAGCCCATCCGGACGGAATTCGGTTTTCACGTCATTCGGCTCAAGGCGATTAAGCCTGGCGGCATCAAAACGTTTGACGAAGCAAAAGACGACGTATTGGCAACCTACCAGCGCGAGCAGGCTGAGGCATTGTTTTTCGAACAGGCTGAGCAACTCTCCGAACTCGTCTATGAGCAGCCCGATACGCTGGAGCCGTCCGCTGAGATGGTCGGGCTGGATATCAAGCAAACGGGCATGCTCACCCGGCAGGACCTCGCCGATGAGTTTGCGCCTCGCGTCGCTGAAGCTGCGTTCGATTCGGAAGTACTCGTAGATGGTCTCAACAGTGAACCGATCGATGTCAGCAACGGGCGAGTCGTCGTAGTGCGCCTCGTCGAGCACGAGCCGAGCCGCATACCCGAACTCTCCGCTGTCGAATCCGAGGTGACGCGCAATCTCGTCGACGCGACGGCGCGTGAAAGAATCTCCGAGAGTGGGGACTCACTGGTCGAACGCCTGAATAATGGCGACGATCGCCAGGCGCTGCTCGATGAGGCGGAAGTCACGTGGGAAGAAGTCTCCGGTGCGACCCGTGATTCGGCGAAACTGAACCGCGCCGTGTTGCGCGCCGCTTTTCGGGTCGCTCCACCTGCCGACGGCGCGACGGTGTACGAAGGCGTTCCGATCGGAATCGGCGATTACGCGATTGTTGGTATCTCGTTAGTGGAAGTGCCGCCGATCGAACAGCTGAACGTCAGCGACATCAGCCAGTTGCGCCGCGACGTGGCGACCGATCGCACGGCTGTGGGTTGGCGGGATTTCGTTGAGGTCCTGAAGTCCGACGCGGCGATCGAAACTTTTCCGGACCGGTTGTAGGCGCCGGCCCCGTTCAGTCGGGCGACCCGACCTGGTCGACGACGGGCACCCGCCGCCGTCCTTGCGATATAAGTGTGTCGCTGATCAGAGTCCAGCCATACCCATGATGTTGAAACCGCAATCGACGTAGGTGATTTCGCCGGTAATAGCCGAGGCCATATCGGAGCAGAGGAATGCCGCCGTATTGCCAACTTCTTCGGTCGTTACGTTGCGGCGCAACGGGGCCGTTTCTTCCACGTAACTGAGAAATTTGCGTAAGTCCTTCACGCCGGAGGCGGCCAGTGTTCGTATCGGACCCGCGGATATCGCGTTAACCCGGATCCCCTCAGGCCCGAGACCTTCCGCCATGTAGCGCACATTGGCTTCAAGACTCGCTTTCGCAAGGCCCATCACGTTATAGCTTGGCATGGTCCGCACCGCGCCCAGATAGCTCAGCGTGAGCATCGCGCCGTCGCGGCCCTTCATCAACGGGCGGGCAGCGTTGCCGAGTGCAGCGAAGCTGTAGGAACTGACTTCGTGAGCGATGCGGAACCCTTCGCGCGAAACCGAGTCGAGATACTCTCCCATGAGCTCTTCGCGCGGAGCGTAGGCGACAGAATGAACGAGAATATCGAGGTGTCCCCAGTAGTTGTCGAGATGATCGAAGACATTCTGAATTTCGGTGTCGCTTTGAACGTCGCAAGGGACCGTGATATCGGAATTACACTGGGCTGCGAAGTCCTCTACACGCGAACGCAACCGTTCGGTCTGATAGGTAAAGGCGAGATCTGCGCCTTCACGATGCATGGCCTGCGCCACGCCCCAGGCGATGGATTTATTGCTCGCCACGCCAACGACCAATGCCCGCTTGCCTTCCAGAATCCCCATGAATGTCCGCTCCCCAACTGATGTTTGATTTATCGCGGTCCTGTGAGTGTACAGTGTCGAGACCGAGTTTATAATCCTATTCCTGCCATGCATTTATTTCGACTCGCGAGGGGATTGTTACTTGGAGCGCTGGGCTTTGTCGTCTGCGCGTGCGGCGATCAACCCTGGAACAGTCCGTACCCTGGTACACAGGTCGATGAATCGATTTATTACAGCTCGTTCGCCGAGCGACCCAAACACCTCGACCCGGTTTCTTCCTATAGCGAGAACGAAGCGTTGTTCAACGCCCAGATCTACGAACCGGTGGTGCAATATCATTTTCTGAAACGACCTTATGAATTGATCCCGCTTACGGGCGTGAAAGTGCCGCGTGCGCAGTACTTCGACGCGGCGGGTGCGCGTCTGCCCGACGACGCGCCGGTCGACGAGGTCGCGACGGTGGTCTATCGCATAGCGATCCGGCCCGGCATCCAGTTTCAGCCGCATCCGGCGTTCGCGCGATCGGCTGATGGTGACCTGCTCTACGGCGCATTGTCTGAGGAATCGCTGGCAGGGGTTCACACGTTGTCTGATTTCACGGAAACCGGAACGCGCGAACTGATAGCCGACGATTATGTGTACCAGATAAAACGCCTCGCCCACCCGCGGATCCATTCGCCGGTCGCGGGATTCATGGGCCGCTACATTGTTGGTCTGAACGAACTGCAGTCAGAACTGAAAAAAAAGTCGGATGACGACACCGGCTACATCGATTTACGCGAGGAGTCGCTGGCCGGGGTCACGGTCATCGATCGTTACACGTACGAAATTCGCCTGAGCGAAAAATATCCCCAGTTTGTGTATTGGCTGGCGATGCCGTTTTTCGCCCCGATTCCGTGGGAGGCCGATCGCTTTTACGCCCAGCCCGGGATGAAAGAGCGCAATATCACGCTCGACTGGTATCCGGTCGGCACCGGCCCTTACATGCTGACGGAAAATAATCCGAACCGGCGGATGGTGTTACGTCGCAATCCGAATTTCCGCGGCGAGCCGTATCCGGAGACAGGCGCACCCGGGGACGAACAGGGCGCGTGGCTGGCGGACGCCGGACGGACGATGCCGTTCATCGATGCCGCGATATACAGCCTCGAAAAAGAGGCGATTCCGGGCTGGACGAAATTTCTGCAAGGTTACTACGACAGTTCGGGAATTGTGTCTGACAGCTTCGACCAGGCAATTCAGTTCAGCGCCGAGGGCGATGCCGAACTGACCGAAGAAATGCAGGCGCGCGATATCCGCCTCGCGACGGCCGTGCAGGCCTCAACGTCGTACATGGGATTCAACATGACCGACCCGACGATCGGAGGCGATTCCGAGCGTGCGCGGTTGTTGCGTCGGGCGATATCGATCGCGGTCGATTACGAAGAACTGATCTCGATTTTTGCGAACGGGCGCGGCTTACCCGCGCAGGGACCGATCCCGCCCGGGATATTCGGACATCTCGACGGAGAGGCCGGCATCAACCCCTATGTTTACGAGTGGCGGGGCGGCCAACCGCGGCGCCGCGGTATCGACGAGGCCCGCGCGTTGCTCGCCGAAGCGGGTTACCCGAACGGGCGCGACGCGACGTCCGGTGAACCACTGACCCTTTACTTCGAGGCAATTGCCTCTGGTCCCGGCAGCAAATCGATTCTGAACTGGTACCGAAAGCAGTTCGAAAAACTCGGGATCCAGCTCGTCATCCGGACGACCGATTACAATCGTTTTCAGGAGAAGGTGCGCACCGGCACGGCGCAGATCTTTGGCTGGGGCTGGAACGCGGATTACCCGGATCCGGAGAATTTCCTGTTCCTGCTGTATGGGCCGAATGCGAAGGTCGTCAGCCAGGGTGAGAACGCGTCGAACTATCAGAACGATGAGTTCGACAATCTGTTTGTACGAATGCGCGCGATGCCAAACGGACCGGAACGCAGCGCAGTCATCGCCGAAATGGCCGAACTCGTGCGGCACGATGCGCCCTGGGTATGGGGATACCATCCGAAAGCGTATTCACTGCATCACGCATGGTATGGCAATGCGAAACCTAACCTGATGGCACGCAACACGCTGAAATACAAGAAAATTGAACCAGGTATCAGGCAGGAATCCCGCGACGCCTGGAACCGCCCGATACTGTGGCCGGTCGTGCTCTTTCTCGTTGTTCTTGTCGCGACGGCAATTCCGGCCTACGGGACCTACCGTGCACGTCAGCGCGCGAGCCTGAAATGATCGCTTACATTATTCGACGCATCGCCTACGCGATACCGATTCTCATCGGGGTTAATGTCATTACGTTCGTCCTGTTCTTTGTCGTTAATTCACCGGACGACATGGCGCGACTCAATCTCGGCGAGCGTCGCGTTACGCAGGAAGCGATCGATAAATGGAAGGCGGACCGCGGTTACGACCGACCGCTGATCTGGAACAGCGCGGCGGAAGGTTCCGAGAAAGTTTTTGACACGATCTTTTATCGCAATTCGGTACTGCTTTTTACTTTCAATTTCGGACAGTCCGACAGCGGACGCGACATCGGCTACGACATATCGCAACGCATGGGGCCAAGCCTTGCCATTGCGATCCCCGTATTTCTGGTCGGGCTCGCGTTAACGATAACGTTTGCACTGACCGTCGCATTTTTTCGCGGTACCTACCTCGACACCTGGGCGGTTGTTCTGTGCGTGGCGATGATGTCGATTTCGAGTTTGTTCTACATCATCGGCGGGCAGTTTCTCGTTGGCAAACTGCTGCATCTCGTGCCGATCTCGGGTTTCGATACCGGTATCGCAAGTGCAAAATTCATCGTGCTGCCGGTACTCGTCGGCATCATTGGCAGCCTCGGCGGCGGGACCCGGTGGTATCGAACGATTTTCCTCGAAGAGATTAATAAGGATTATGTTCGCACCGCACGGGCCAAGGGTTTGTCCGAGTCGCGCGTCCTGTACGTTCACGTGCTCCGCAATGCGTTGATCCCGATACTGACCGGGGTGGTCGTGGTGCTTCCGATGTTATTTCTTGGCAGCCTGATCACAGAAGCGTTTTTCGGAATCCCCGGACTTGGCAGCTACACGATAGACGCGATTCAGCGTCAGGACTTTGCGATCGTCCGGTCGATGGTTTTTCTCGGCTCGTTTCTTTACATCATCGGGTTACTGATGACCGATATTTCCTATACGCTCGTCGACCCGCGGGTCAGGCTCGAGTAGGCGGTCAATGAAATTCACCCTCCTGGCAACTGACGCGCTGTTCTTCGGATTACTTATCGCCGTCGCAGGGTACGCCTGGTATGCGGCAAGTCGCGAATACCTGAGGGCGCCATGGCGCGAAGTCGCTCGCCGCTCGCTCGCCATGGCGGCGGCCGTCGTTCTCGCCGCGTTCCTGCTTATCGCGGTCCTTGATTCGATCCATTTTTATCCCCGCCTCGAAGGCGGCGGTAATGCCGACTCCGGGCCGCAGTATGCTTCGGAAGTCATCAGCCTGTTCGATTACATTGTCGGTCCGCTGCGAACACAGGTCGAAAAAACCTATTCCGCGCCTTTCGCATTATCTGCGTTCAGCAAGGAAACGCTGGAGCGCGATGATGGCTCGACCTATCGCGACTACCCGCGCCTCAAATTCGGCGGAGCTCACCTGAGCGGACCGGAAGAACGCTCGGGCGACATTGCGCGCCGCGTAATCACAGGTGTTATCACCGGCCTTTTGCTCTGGGGCCTCGCGGCCGGGGTGATCCTGCTTCGGATTTCGCACCGCCGACGGATTGCATTCCTTCGACTACTCCAGGACACGAGAGATGCCGGCGTGCGCGCTCCGCTGTCGGCGTTGTTGCTGACCACTGCGTTTGTCAGCGTCATTGTCAGCGTATGCGCCGTGCTTGCGCCGCACTATCACATCTTCGGGACCGATAAGGTCGGCATCGATGTGTTTTACCAGTCGCTGAAAAGCGTTCGTACCGGCTTGATTATTGGTACGCTCACGACGCTCGTCATGCTGCCGTTCGCTATCGTACTCGGCGTTACAGCGGGCTACTTCCGGGGCTGGGTTGATGACGTCATTCAGTATCTGTACACGACGCTGTCTTCGATACCGGGCGTCCTGCTGATCGCTTCGGCCGCGCTGATACTCGAGGTGTATATGTCGAAACACGCCGAAGAGTTCACGAGCCTGGTGGCGCGGGCGGACTTACGCCTGTTGGCGTTGTGCGTCATTCTCGGGATTACCAGCTGGACGGGATTGTGCCGCCTGTTGCGTGGTGAGACGCTGAAGCTGCGCGAAATTGATTTCGTCGAAGCGTCCCGCGCGTTCGGCGTGCGCCACTCGACGATTATCCTCAAGCACATGGTACCGAACATCATGCATATCGTGATGATCTCCATCGTGCTCGATTTCAGCGGGCTCGTACTCGCGGAGGCGGTGCTGTCCTATATCAATATCGGCGTCGATCCGAGCATGGAAAGTTGGGGTAACATGATTAACAGCGCGCGCCTGGAACTCGCGCGCGAACCGGTCGTATGGTGGTCCTTGATGGCTGCATTTGTGTTCATGTTCATGCTGGTACTCGCAGCAAACCTGTTCGCCGATGCGGTTCGCGACGCATTCGACCCGCGCCTCCGGGTGCTGTCCTGATCACGCGCCATGCGGAAGCCGGACCAAAGAGAACACACCTTGAAGGAGGGTCACGATGGCTACAGCACGTCGTCCGACTGAAACAGGCAACGCGGTTTACATCGTTGACGGGAGCCGTACGCCATTCCTCAAAGCACGCACTGGCCCGGGACCTTTCCGGCCGTCTGATCTCGCGGTCATGGGTGGGCAGGCACTGCTCGCGAGGCAGCCGTTCGCGGCCAGCGACCTTGACGAAGTCGTACTTGGTTGTATCGGTCCGACACCGGATGAAGTCAATATCGGCCGCGTAGTTTCGCTACGGCTCGGCTGCGGCGATCGAGTACCCGCATGGACGGTACAACGGAACTGCGCGAGCGGTATGCAGGCGATTGATTGCGGCGCGCGATCGATACAGACCGGGCGGGCGAACCTCGTCCTCGCCGGCGGTACGGAAGCCATGAGCTACGCGCCGATACTCTGGGGACCCGCGATGGTGATGTGGCTGGCGCAATTCTCCGCCGCGCGTTCGGTCGGGGAGCGCGCGAAAGCGTTACTTTCGCTCAGGCCGGCATACCTGAAACCGGTTATTGCAATCCTGCGTGGACTGACCGATCCCGTCGTTGGTTTGTCGATGGGCCAGACCGCGGAAGTACTCGCGCACCGTTTCGCCATTACCCGGGAGCAAATGGACGGTTATGCGGTGCGCAGTCACCAGCGGCTGACGGCCGCCCAAAGCGAAGGGCGACTGGAAGAGATTATCCCGCTCGTCGGCGATGACGGTACCCAATACGACCACGACGATGGCGTTCGACCGGATTCCTCGGTGGAGAAACTGGCAAAACTGAAACCGGTCTTCGATCGCGAATTCGGCGCCGTGACTGCCGGCAACAGTGCGCAAATTACCGATGGCGCGTCGTGGGTCCTGTTGGCGAGCGAACAGGCCGTTTCGGATCACGACCTGCCCGTGCTCGGCCGCCTCGTCGATACGGAATGGGCCGGTCTCGACCCGCGACAAATGGGACTGGGGCCGATACACGCGAGCATCCCGATGCTGCGGCGACGGCGACTCGGCCTTGGCAGGGTCGACTACTGGGAGATCAACGAGGCATTCGCCGGACAGGTACTCGCGTGTCTGGCTGCCGCCAAAGACGCAGATTATTGTCGTGACCAATTCGGTTCCCGCAAGGCGCTCGGCGAAATCGACGAGGATTGCCTGAATGTGGACGGCGGCGCTGTCGCGCTTGGGCACCCGGTCGGTACGAGCGGCGCCCGTATCGTACTGCACCTGCTGCACGTATTACGTCAGCGCGGTGCAAAACGCGGCGTCGCATCAATTTGTATCGGCGGCGGACAGGGCGGCGCGATGCTGCTGGAACGACCATGAGCGGGGCCATCGACACGGCCGGAACGCTCCGGCACTGGCAACTCACTCGCGATGAGGACGACATCGCATGGCTCGCGCTGGATTGTGCGGACCAATCGACGAACACGTTGTCGGCGGCAGTTCTGGAAGAGCTGCGCGCGGCCATTGACGACATCTCGCAATCCCGTCCGCGCGGGCTCGTGATCACTTCGGCCAAATCGTCGGGGTTTATCGTCGGTGCCGATATCAGTGAATTCGAAATGCTCACCAATCCGATAGAAACGGCGCGCATGATCGGCACCGTCCATGCGTTGTTCAACCGCATAGAGGCCTGTTCGTTCCCGACCGTGGCCCGGATTCATGGAAATTGTCTCGGCGGCGGGCTCGAACTCGCGCTCGCCTGCCGCTACCGGGTCGCGCTGGATGAACCGGGAACCCGGCTCGGCCTGCCGGAAGTTCTGCTCGGCCTTCACCCCGGGTTCGGCGGTACGGTTCGTACGATCGAACGGGTGGGTGTGATGGCGGCGATGGATCTCATGCTGACCGGGCGCAATGTCGACGCGCGGCGCGCACTCAAACTCGGTTTAGTCGACCGTGCGGTTCCGCAACGTTATCTCGATACTGCGGTTCGGGCCATGATTGAGCGCAACCCCGGCGTCCGCGAATTGCCGCTTCGCGCAAGGTTTGCCAATAATCGTTTATCGCGTCCGCTGGTCGCGAAGCTCCTGCGTCGCGAAGTCGGGAAACGCGCTCTCGAGCAGCACTACCCCGCGCCGTACGCGCTGATTCGTCTGTGGCAGGAGCACGGCGGTCGTCGCGAGGCAATGTTTCGTGGTGAAGCGCGCTCAATCGCGGAACTGTTCGTCAGCGCGACGAGTCGCAACCTTCAACGATTGTTTTTTCTTCAGGAACGCCTCAAGGCGATCGGGCGAACGAGACCGTTTAAACCTCGTCACGTGCATGTGATCGGCGCCGGCACCATGGGTGGCGATATTGCAGCCTGGTGCGCGATGCGCGGACTCAAAGTGACGTTACAGGACCGTGAAACAAAATACGTGGCCCCGGCGGTTCGGCGAGCAATGTCGACGTACAAAAAAAGGATCCGTGACCGTTACCGTCGTACCAGGATTAAGGACAACCTGATCATCGATATCGCCGGATCAGGTATTGCCCAGGCCGATGTAATTATCGAGGCAATCATCGAAGATCTCGACGCGAAGCGAGGCTTGTTTACCGATATCGAGCGCCGCGCGAAACCCGACGCGCTGATTGCGACGAATACGTCGAGTATTCCGCTTCAGGACATTGCCGCGGGGATGGAAAACGGTGCTCGTCTTGTTGGCGTCCATTTCTTCAACCCTGTCGCCCAGATGCAGTTGATCGAAATTATCGGCGGCGCTGAGACCGACCCGGAACAAATTGAACGCGCGGCGGCTTTTGCGGTGCAAATCGATCGTCAGCCGCTGCCGGCACAGAGCTCGCCGGGGTTTCTGATTAATCGCATTCTGTCACCCTACCTGCAGGAAGCGATGACTCTGGTCGAGGAGGGCATAGCGCCGGCCGTCGTCGACAAGGTTGCGGTTGAATTCGGCATGCCGATGGGTCCGGTTGAGCTGGCCGATACCGTGGGTCTCGACATCTGTTTATCCGTGGGCGAGGTACTTGCGAGCACCCTCGGCGGCACTGCGCCGGAGCTGTTACGTATGAAGGTCGCCCAGGGAAACCTCGGCCGCAAGTCTGGCCAGGGGTTCTACGAGTACAAAGGCAAGCAGATCATCCGGCCTAAAGCGCAAGCTGAGAATTACGCCGATCATGATTTGCGCGACCGGATGCTGCTGCGGCTATTGAATGAAGCGATAGCCTGCTTGCGCGAGGGAGTCGTCGCTGATGCCGACCTCGTCGATGTAGGCATGGTGTTCGGCACCGGTTTCGCGCCCTTCCGCGGCGGGCCGCTGCATTACGCGCGCGAACGCGGCGTCGCGGAAATTGTTCAGCGGTTGCGCCAACTGGAAAGCCGTTACGGCGAGCGCTTTCAACCGGACGACGGCTGGGCTGCATTCCCCGACACGGACGCTTAATCGACTATGTCAGACCCGTTACTCCATGTAGAAGACCTTTCCGTGCACTTTGGACCCAGCGAGGATCCGGTGAAAGCGGTCGACCGCGCGGGTTTCGACGTCGGGCGCGGCGAAACCGTCGTTCTCGTCGGAGAATCAGGCAGCGGCAAGTCGATCTCGGCGTTAGCGGCGATGCGGCTGTTACCGCACGCGGCGCGGGTCACGAGCGGGAGTATCGTGTTGAATGGCGAAGACGTACTCGCCAAGAGCGAAAGCGCCATGCGCGACATTCGCGGCGGCGAAATCGGTATGATTTTTCAGGAGCCGCAGTCATCGCTCAATCCCGTGATCACGGTTGGAAAGCAGATCGGTGAGGTCTTGAGCCGTCATAAAGGCATGCGCGGCAAGGACCTAGAGCGTCGCATCGTTGCGCTGCTGGAAGCCGTTGAAATTCCGGATCCGGAACGACGGATCGGGGAATTTCCGCATCAGTTTTCCGGCGGAATGAAGCAGCGGGTCATGATCGCGATCGCCATGGCGGCCGAACCGGCGTTGCTCATTGCCGACGAGCCGACGACGGCGCTCGATGTGACAGTTCAGGCGCAGGTCCTGGATCTGTTGCGAAAGCAGCAGCGCGAAACGAACATGGGAATTCTGTTCATTACCCACGATCTCGGGGTTGCCTACCAGATGGCCGACCGCGTGGTGGTGATGAAAAACGGGGCTATTGTCGAGCAGGGTGCCCGCGACACGTTCTACGGATCGCCGCAGCACCCGTATTCGAAGCAGTTGTTCGACGCGTTGCCGAGCCGTGAAAAGCGCGAGCGCGAAGGCCTGGATCTGACAATCCGAAACCCGCAGCCGGTTCTCGAAATCAAGGATTTAAAAGTGTACTACCCCATTCGTCGGGGGGTGTTCAAGCGCGTCGTTGGCCATGTAAAAGCAGTCGACGGGGTTACGATGACCGTGAACCGGGGAACGACCGTCGCGGTGGTGGGCGAGTCCGGTTCGGGTAAAACGACGATGGGTAAAGGCATACTCCGACTCCTGCCGGTTACCGGCGGCCACGTCACGTTTCACGGTCGCGATCTCGCGAGTCTGTCCGCCGCAGAAATGCGGGCTCATCGATCGGACCTGCAGGTCGTCTTCCAGGATCCTTATTCGTCGATGAACCCGCGCATGATGGTCGCAGATATTATCCGTGAGGGAATGGTCGCCCAGGGCATCGGTGCAAACCGCGCGGAGCGCGATGCGCGCGTCGATGAATTGTTACTGCAGGTCGGTCTCGAACCGGATCACAAACACCGATACCCGCATGAATTTTCCGGCGGCCAGCGCCAGCGTGTCTGTATCGCGCGTGCACTCGCCGTCGATCCCGATGTCATCATCTGTGACGAGCCGACCAGCGCACTCGATGTTTCCGTCCAGGCGCAGATACTGGATTTGTTGCGCGAGCTCCAGGAGCGTCTCGATTTGAGTTACGTATTTATAACGCACAACCTCAGTGTCGTTGCCTATATCGCTCACTACGTCGCAGTGATGTATCAGGGTGAAATCGTCGAGCAGGGGCCGATCGATGCCATCCTCGACTCGCCCCAACACCCGTATACCCGCAAACTTCTCGCCGCGATACCGACTATCGGCGACGCGCGCGTCGCCTGAGTTACGTTCGGTCGTCCCGCCAACCGGGACCTGGGCGCCATTCGTTCCTGATCCGATAATGCAATCACAAGCGAGCATCACCGGCGATGCATTGCGGCTCATTGCCGTTGCATGGCCGCTGATCCTGAATAACCTGTTCAATATCGGGGTCAATGTCGCCGACACCGTCATGGCTGGCCGCTTGGGCGCGACGCAACTCGCCGCCGTAGCACTCGGTTCGAGCATCTGGATTACCGTGTTTCTTGCCGGGCTCGGTGTTGTCATGGCGATCGGGCCGGCGGTCGCACAACATTACGGCGCCGGTCGACTGACGGCTATTGGCCGCGATGTGCGTCAGGGGATCTGGTTGAGCCTGTTAATCGCCGTGCCGGTGATCGCGGTGCTCAGAAGCTTCGAACCGGTGATGTTATGGATGGATATCGACCCGGTTGTCGCCCGCGCAGCGCAGGGTTACCTCGATACCATCTCTTTCGGGGTGGTGGGGTGTTACTGGTATCACTGTCTGCGGCAAATGAACGAAGGACTCGGCCGCACCATCCCGATTATGGTCATTATGGGAACGTCTCTGCCGATTAATGTCGGCTTGAATTACTTGTTCATGTACGGAAAATTCGGCGCGCCGGCGCTCGGTGCCGTTGGTGCGGGTCTCGGCAGCGGCCTCACGTTCTGGTGTATGTGTGTGCTTATCGGGATTTATACGTCGCGAACGGCGTTTTATCGACCATTCCGGTTGAGCGGCGCGATTGGCAGGCCGGAATGGGGCGCGATGCGCCATTTGCTTGCCGTCGGCCTGCCTATCGGCGGTTCGTTCATGCTCCAGGCGGGCCTGTTCAGCGTCGTGGCATTGATTATGGGCTCGTTCGGCACCGTCGTCGTCGCCGCGCACGCCGTCACACTGAATTACGCGAGCCTCATATTTATGATTCCTCTGGGCGTCGGGATGGCGACCACCGCGCTCGTCGGGCAAGCGATCGGCAGCGGACAGCCTTTCGCGGCCCGCCGTATCGGCTATGTCGGCATCGCTTTATGCTTCGCAATGATGTGTGTGAGCGCCGCTGTAACGATTGCGTTTGCACGCCCGATTGCCGGGCTGTACACAAACGATGTGGACGTCGTCGCGCTGTCGTCATCGCTGCTCATCCTGGCGGCCGTGCTGCAACTCGGTGACGGGACACAGGTCACCGCCGCCGGTGCGCTACGAGGTCTCAAGGACACGCGTGTGCCGTTGATCATCAACGCTTTCGTGTATTGGGCGATCGGGTTCAGCGTCGCCTATGTGTTGGGCGTCCACTTTGAATACGGCGCCCGGGGGGTGTGGTTTGGCCTGTGCTGCTGCCTCTGGATCGCTGCAATCCTGTTGACGTTACGCTTTCGCTCAGTCATGGGTACGACGATCGCAAGCCGCGTCCTGATCTGAATCCGGTAACGGATTAACCGACCGGTTCGCGCATGGTGACGAATTCTTCGGCGGCCGTCGGATGAATCCCAATCGTACGATCGAATACCGCTTTCGTTGCGCCGGCCTTCAGGGCGATTGCGATCCCCTGGATGGTTTCACCGGCGTCGGGTCCGACCATGTGTACGCCGATGACCCGATCGCTGGCATCATCGACAATGAGCTTCATCATGGTTTTTTCGTCGCTGCCGGAAATCGTGTGTTTGAGTGCGGTGAATGAGGATTTGTAGACCGTGATATCGCCGAAATTATCCCGCGCCTCCGTTTCCGTGTAGCCTACGGATCCGAGGTTTGGCTGACTGAATACCGCGCTCGGTATGAACTCGTAATCGACATCCTTGTCGTCCTCTCCGTAGAGATCCCACGCGAGTGACATTCCTTCCGCTAACGCTACCGGCGTGAGATTCACCCGGTCCGTGACGTCGCCGATGGCGTAGATCGATTCCACATTGGTTGCGTAGCGTTCGTTGACGATAATCGCACCGTTATCGCGCTGTTTCACCCCGCACGCTTCCAGCCCGAGGTTTTCGGTGAATGGCCGGCGACCCGTTGCATACATAACGACATCGCATTCGAGGCTGGTTCCGTTATCGAATTCGACCGCGAGGCCGCCGGAACTTTTCGTGATCGCCGCAACATCGGTTTCGAATCGAACATCGACGCCTTTCTTCGGAATTTCCCGGGCGAGAAATTCGCGCGCGTCGTCGTCGAAGCCGCGCAGGAACAGCGGCCCCCGATAAGCGAGCGTGACGTCGCTGCCGAGACCGTTAAAGATGCCGGCGAATTCGACGGCGACGTAGCCACCACCAACGACGAGGACGCGTCGCGGCAGTTCGGGGAGAAAAAACGCTTCATTCGACGTTATCGCATGTTCGTTACCGGGAAATTCGGGGACATACGGCCAGCCGCCGACAGCAACGAGTATGCGTTCGGCTGTAACGGAACGACCGTCCACGGCGACGGTATGAGGGTCGGTGAGTGTCGCGCGCGCATTGAATATGTCCGCGCCGGCGTTCGTCAGCAGACTCTCGTAGATTCCGTTGAGCCGGCCAATCTCCTTGTCCTTGTTGGCGATCAGTTTGCTCCAGTCGAACGACTCGGGTTTGACGGTCCAGCCGAACCCCGCCGCGTCCTCGAACTCATCACGAAAGTGAGAGGCATAGACGAGCATTTTTTTCGGCACGCAGCCAACATTGACACACGTTCCGCCCATGTAGCGGTCCTCGGCGACGCCAACGCGCGCGCCCAGGCCCGCGCTCATGCGCGCGGCGCGCACGCCGCCCGAGCCGGCTCCGATAACAAAGAGGTCGTAATCGTATTGAGGCATTCGTCAGTTCTCGCTGCAGACCGGAAAACCGCCAAGGATACTGTAATTTCACGCGCAACGTCGGCCGTCCGCGCAGCCTCCGCGGCGGTTCACAATATCCGGCGCTCGCTCTAAGATCAGGCGGCGTTACCAGAACTATTCGACCGACGATATTATGGCGAACACTTCATCAGGCGGGAAAGCCGATAAACTCGATTCCGTGGTCGCCGAGGCGCGCCGCAATCGGGAGGCACGAGAGCAGGGCTACCGTGACAAGGCGCTAAAACTCTATCCGTGGATCTGCGGGCGTTGCTCCAGGGAATTTTCCCGCGATAACCTGCGCGAGCTGACGGTGCATCACCGCGATCACGATCACGACAATAATCCGGAGGATGGCAGCAACTGGGAGCTTTTGTGCCTGTATTGCCACGACAATGAACACCAACGGCAGATCGAAGGTGCACACGGGGATCCCGGCGCTGCAGGCGCTCCGGGGGGGGCGACGCATAACCCGTTCGCAGGACTCGGCGATCTGATAAAAAAGTGACCGTCGTCAGAACGATATGCGCGCCGGCAACAAAGCCGGATCGAGGGACCGTGAGCTACGAGGTCGAAATGCTGAATTGGCGCGGCGAGGTCGTAATGGCGATGGAGGCAAAAACTTTTCGGTCTGCGTGCAGCCGACAAACAGCAATGACGCAGCCGATCCGCTGTGGCAGTCAAGGGAGTATCTATGAAATTGTATGATTGTGCGGTCGCACCCAATCCGCGTCGGGTGCGCATGTTCGTGACCGAAAAAGGGCTCGAGATTCCGAAAATCGAGGTCGATATTCTTGGTGGTGAAAATCTCGAACCTGCCTACCTTGCAGTGAATCCGCGCGGGCTCCTTCCCTCGCTCGAACTCGACGACGGTACCCGTTTCGACGAAGTCATGGCAATTTGCCGCTACCTCGAAGAAACACGTCCGTCGCCGCCGTTACTCGGACGTAATCCGGTTGAACGCGCCCAGGTCGAAGCCGCTCAACGAAAAATGGAATTCGACGGCATGATTGCCTGCTCGGAGGTTTTTCGTAACCAGCATCCGGAATTTGCGCAGCGTAGCCTGCCGGGGACCGGCGGCGCGCCCACTGCGGCGATCCCCGCGCTGGTCGAACGTGGAACTGCGACGCTGGAGCGATTCTTCGCCGATCTCGAGTCGACGCTCACGCGGAGTGCTTTTGTTGTCGGTGACAATCTGACCATCGCTGATATCACTGCGTTCTGTGCGATTGATTTCGCAGGTTGGGTCGAACTATCGATCCCCGATGACAACACCGCGACCCGCCGCTGGTACGACAGCATGGCAGCGCGCGACAGCGCTTCGGCATGAATTGAACGCCTGCGGTGACGTCGCTGCTCGACATTGACGATTTCGATCGGGTTCAGACCGAGTTCCGGACATCGTTGCTGTGGGACATGTTCGATGGCGATCGCGCGCAGATGAATCTCGCGCACGAGTGCCTCGATCGCCATCGGCACCGGGGACGCGCCGTCAGCGTCAAGCATGCGGACGGCCGTCTCGAGCAGCTGAGTTTTGCGGAACTCGCCGATTCGAGCAGCCGCTTCGCACACTGGCTGGCCGCTCAGGGTATTGCGCGCGGCGATCGCGTTGCAATAATTCTCGAGCCCGGCGCGACGTTTTACAGTTGCCTGTTCGGTGCCGTGAAATACGGTGCGATCGCCGTACCGATGTTCACACTTTTCGGTCCCGAAGGGCTGGCGTTACGGATCGATGACTGTAAACCGACCCTCGTTGTGACCGAGCACGATGCGGTTTCTCTGGCCGCACAGTTTCCCGCCGTCCGCATTGTAGAAGCGGGGCCCGAATTCGATGCCGCGATAGCGTCCTTGCCGGCGGAATATCCGGTTGATACGCGTGCCGACGATTTGTGCGTATTTCAATACACGTCAGGTACGACCCGGGAATTGCCGGAGGCCGTCCGCCACACGCAACGTTCCGTTGTGACATTAATGATTGCCGCGCTGTACGGCAGCGGATTACGCCCGGGTGATCGCTTTTTCTGCCCGTCATCGCCGGCGTGGGGGCATGGCTTGTGGCACGGCACGATCGCGCCCCTGGCGCTGGGTATCGAGATTGGTGCGTATGCCGGTAAATTTGATCCGGTCCGCCTGCTCGAAGCGCTCGAAGATCTGAAAACGACAAACTTCGCCGCCGCTGCAACGGTGTACCGCATGCTTCGCAATTCGGGCGCGCGCGACAATTATTCGATCGCACTCGAGAAATGCTCGTTCACCGGGGAACCGCTCGATCCCAATACATTCGACTGGATTGTCGAGGCGTTCGGGGTCGCTCCCGGCAGTATGTACGGGACGACCGAAGTTGGCGTTATCATGGTCGACTACCCGGGTTACCGCGGGCACGACGTGCGTCGGGGGGCGCTCGGCAAGCCAGCTCCCGGCAATGAGGTGGCGATACTCGATGCCGACGGCGGTCCCGCAGCGGCGGGAGAGGTTGGGGAAATCGCGGTGAAACGTCGCGGTGAATGGTTTCGGGTCAAAGATTACGGTTCCGTTGATGTCGATGGCTACTATTATCACGCCGGGCGTTCGGACGATGTGATCATCTCCGCCGGATGGACCATGAGTGCAGTCGAGATCGAGAACACGCTGCTGAAACATCCGCGCGTCGGGGAGGCGGCCGTCATAGGAATACCCGATGCCGTGCGCGGCCAGGTAGCACGGGCCTATGTTGTACTCCGTCACGGCGAACCCCTCGCCGCGGCGGAACTGCAGTCCTACATGAAATCACGCTTGTCGCAGCATGAATATCCGCGTGACATCGTATTTATCGACGAGATGCCTAAAACACCTGCCGGGAAGGTCAATCGCAAAGCATTGCGTGACCGGGCGGCGCTAACCACATGACAACAGCGATGACGAAGAGAAAGATAAAATCATGAGCGATTCGATCAAACGTGAATTTGTCGGGATTACCGATGCGGCGCTCGACGATCTGCGCAAGCGTATCGGGGTGAAAATTGGCCGCACTCTCGAACCGTGGTGTTATGAGGCAACCCGGGACAACATTCGCCATTATGCCCACGGAATCGGCGACGATAATCCGCTGTGGTGTGATCCCGATTATGCCGAACGCAGTGTATACGGCGGGGTCATCGCGCCGCCGTCGTTTATTTTCGCCTGCAGCAGAATTATCAGCGGGTACGTCGGTGGCATGCCCGGTATCCACGCGATGTTTGCGGGCTGTGACTTCGAGTGGATGAAACCGATCCGGCGAAATACGGAGGTACAAACGGAAGCGTACCTGAAAGATCTGATTGAACACGACACGCAGTTCGCCGGTCGTTCGATTCAGCAGATCTATCATGTCGATTTTTTCGACGAAAGCGGCGACCAACTCGCCAGCGCCGATTCGTGGTGTTTTCGCACCGATCGCGATATCGCACGCGAAAGCGGCACGAAGTATGACGCGCTTAAGGAACGCGACGATCGCGTTTACACACCTGACGAACTCGCCCGACACAACGCGTTGTACGAAGCAGAACGGACCCGCGGCGCGGAGCCGCGCTTTTTCGAAGATGTCGCAGTCGGCGAATCATTGCCCACGATGGCCAAGGGGCCGATGACCGTCACCGGGTTTATCTGTTACGCGCAGGGGTGGGGCGGTCTGTATATCCGCGCCAACAAGCTCGCCTGGCAAATGCAGAGCCGACATCCGGCAACGGGAATCGAAAATCGCTTCGGCATTCCGGATTGTCCGGAGCGGGTGCACTGGGAAGAGGAATTCGCGCACAAGGTCGGAGCGCCGGGTGCGTATGATTACGGACCCGAGCGCTGCTCGTGGATGGCGCATGCGATAACGAACTGGATTGGCGACGACGCGATGCTGGTAAAACTGTACACCGAGATACGCCGTCACAACCCTGCCGGTGACCTGTTACGGATCGACGGTCGGATCGTCGGGAAGCGCGAAGAGGGCGGCCGTCACCTCGTCGATTTCGAACTCGAAGCCTTGAATCAGGACGGTGAATTGTCCTGTCGGGGGACGGCATCGGCGGCACTGCCGAGTCGCGGATGAATTGTGCACGTTCGATCGAGGGCCTGGGCGCGCTCGCACTGATTGGGCTGCCGCTCGTGGCCGTTGCCCGGATTCGTCGCCGGGCTCGCTAACGCCGCGCGCACCCGTTCGTCACAAATTGTGCCGCCGGGCTCAATTTTTTCCGGCGCCGGACGATTACCTGTATAGCCGTTCATTTCACAGGGAAATCGTATGTCGCCGCGCCTGCCGCGCGAGTATTCGACGGGTCCGCAGGACTATGCTGAAAAGTATGGTCAGCTGGCGTTGTTCCAGGATGTCGACATGGTCGCGGTTGGGTATTTGCTCGATAACTGCGAAGAAATCGTGGTCGATAAGGGTGAGACCGTCCTCGAGCAGGGTACCCCGAATGATTCTATCTACGTGGTTCTGGATGGCGGTCTGAACGTACGCCTGGGTACCCCGAGCGCTGCGTCGTTGCTCCAGCTCGGCGTCGGTGCCTGCGTCGGTGAACTGTCAATTCTGAGCCGGGTCAACGTTTCAGCCTACGTCATTGCCTCCGAAGCGTCGCGCTTGCTGGTGATTCGCGAAGACAACGTTTGGGCTCTCATCGGATCTTCGCATGAATTCGCGTGCAATCTGTTGCGCACATTGTCGGGCCGGGTGCGCGATAACAACACCCGTCTGCAGGTCAGTATGCATGCGCAGGCCCGCTACGCGCGCGCCTCACGTGTGGACGCATTGACGGGACTGTTTAATCGCCGCTGGCTCGATGAAGTCCTCGAACGCCAGTGTCGCCGATGTGCTGCAGACGGTACCGCGTTGAGTCTGATCCTCGTTGACATCGATCATTTCAAACTAATCAACGACGAGTTTGGTCATCTGTTTGGCGACGAAGCATTAAAAACCGTCGCCGGGTTTCTGCGCAAGAGTACCCGTCCCCTCGACATGGCGGCGCGATTCGGCGGCGAAGAATTTGCGCTGCTGCTCTATGCAATCGATTTGCGTGGCGCTCTCGATATTGCGGAACGGATTCGAGCGGACATCGAAGGCGCGAAGATTCCGGGTCCGGGTTCGGAGTCTTTTCTGACCGTATCGCTCGGCGTCGCCGAACTGCAAGAGTTCGAGATGCCGACCGGCCTGCTGCACAACGCGGACCGGGCGCTGTACGAAGCGAAGCACCTCGGCCGTAACCGGGTCGTCCTGGCGACGGAGTTCAGCGACTCCGATATTGGCTGAAACGGAGTCGTCCCCGGCCAGTGCCTGCACCCCGCCTTCGGGCGAATCGGTTGCCGCGGCCTTACGCGTCGTGAAAAAGCGCTTTCGCGATATCGGACTGACCGTTTTTTCGGCATAATCCCACCCTTGGATTTCAATCGAGTGATGCGGTACGGCGCATTGAGCGCAACCGTTCACGCCGGATAACCGGCGCGGACTGACGATGCCGCACGAGATCGACGTCAGGGGTACCAAGAGTAAGGAATGGACGAAACACAGAGCAAAGAAATTGCCATTGCGTGGCTAAAATTCCAACAGAATTGGTGGGCGTGGGATAAGCTTGATGAGCTGTGCCGCAAGGATCCCAAAGGAGCATGGTTGGTACTGTCCGAACTCGTAGAACAGGCTGAAAGCAAGGAACTGCTGGAAGATATTGGGGTCGGCCCGCTCGAGGATTTTCTGAATTATTACGCGAATGACTACATGGATGAGCTCGAGAGCCGGGCGCAGTCGAGCGAAGCGTTGGCGAGCGCGCTGGCGCACGCTCAGCTACGGGACGCCCAACACCCGATGGCTGCCCGGATAGAAGCACTCGGTTGTCGCATTTCGAGCGCCGGCGCGCAACCTGACGCATTCGACGATACGCCCTGACGACACCCGTCGCGATGCTTTCCGCCGGTTGTCTGTTCCGCCCCGTCGGCATCAAACGCCGTACCGAACCGGAGAAGAACCGGATCCTGGCGGTGTCTGGCAAGGCGGCGCGGCCTTCTGCAAAGCATCGTCGCCGGAGCGGGGCGGACGCGACGTCTGGCCGAAGACAATTCACCTCGCCGGCGTCATAGTCGCGGCATCGGCACCCTGGCGAGCGTTCGGGCGACGCGGTGCCAATCTAAGGAGTGGAGTATGGCGAACGATCTGATGAATCCGACCGACAGCGGTAAGGTCAGTATCGTCTATTTCTTATTCCTGGCCGGCGTTATCGTACCGCTGACTCCCCTGATCGGCGTAGTCATGGCCTACATCAGTCGCGACGAGGCCGAGCCGTGGCTTCAAAGCCATTACACGTTTCAAATCAGGACATTCTGGATCAGCTTTCTGTTCGGTCTCATCGCGTTGCTGCTCAGCCTCGTCCTCATAGGAATGTTACTGTTTCCGGTCATTCTCGTGTGGTACATCATTCGGTGCGTCAAAGGACTCGACGGCGTGTCGAAGGGCGACCCTGTCCCGGATCCGGAAAGCTGGATGTTCGGCTGAGTATGGCGGCCTACTATGAATCGCGATGAGCCCGGGGGGGTGAAGCAAGCGCCGGAAATGCGGTACTCGATCATTGTGCCCGCTTACAACGAGGAGCGCTTCCTGCCTGCGACTCTGCAAGCGCTGTCGCGCGCAATGGCGGCCGTCCCCGGGGCCGGCGAAATCATTGTCGTTGACAATAACAGTAGCGACCATACTGCCACTGTCGCGCGGGAACATGGTGCTCGCGTGGTGTTTGAAGCGATCAATCAAATATCCCGCGCGCGGAACGCGGGCGCTGCAATGGCGCGCGGACCGTATCTCGTGTTCGTCGATGCGGACACGCTCGTCGGGCCGGATACCCTGAGACTTGCGCTTGATGCGCTTGGCGGCGGAGCCATTTGCGGCGGGGGTGCCCGGGTTAGCATGAACCACCCGAAGCGGCTGCCTCACGCAGCTGTGGCGGCCTGGAACTTTGTTTCGCGCCATTCGCGACTCGCCGCGGGGTGTTTCCTGTTTTGCCGCCGCGACGCGTTCGAGGCCATCGGCGGATTCAGCCTCAAGGTGTACGCGAGCGAAGAGATATGGCTGTCTGTTGCGCTGGGGCGATGGGGCCGGGTTCGCGAACAACAATTCGTCATCCTGGATCGGGCGGTGTCCACGTCAGGTCGAAAAATCGACTGGTTCAGCCCCGGGGCTATTGCGAAGCAGGTGCTCATTTTCCTCGTGTTTCCTCTGGCCGTACGCAGTAAACGATTTTGCGGCGCCTGGTATACGCGTCCGAACGACAATGGCGGCTGACGGTCATCGTCGATACAATCAGCCGCTCCGATTCAATCGGCCGTCCCGGGAGAGCGCCGCCTTATGAACAGCTTCGTAGAAATCGTTGACGTCGGTCCGCGAGATGGTATTCAGAGCCAGCCAACCATCCTCGATACAGAAACGAAACTGGCTTTTATCCGGCGACTCGTCGACGCCGGGGTTCGACGGATCGAGGCGGCGAGTTTCGTCAATCCGAAACGTGTTCCGCAAATGGCGGACGTCGATGAACTCGTTGCGCGCCTTCCGCGACGGGACGGGGTCAAATTTATAGGGTTGGTACTCAATCGGCGCGGGTTCGAGCGAGCGGCGGCAAGCGGGATCGATCAGATCAACTGTACGACCGTTGCCAGCGAGACTTTTTGTCAGCGCAATCAGGGCGCCAGCGTTCGGGGCATGTACGAAACCATCGCGGAGATCGTGCGCGAGTCGCAGGCGGCGAATTTGTTTTGCGGTGTGACGATAGCAGCGAGTTTTGGCTGTCCTTTCGAGGGCGAGGTCGAGCCGGCGCGAATCAGGGATATGGTGGGCGAATTTGCGGCCCTCGGGGTCGATGAAATCGCGATCGCGGACTCTATCGGAGTAGCCGTGCCCTCGGACGTCTCGCGTATGGTCGAGTTGATCACGCCGGCCGCGCAAGGAATTCCGTTGCGCGTGCATTTTCACAATACACGCAATACCGGCGTCGCCAATGCGTACGCGGCGATTGAAGCCGGTGTTCGCATCATCGATGCGAGCTGTGGTGGGGTCGGTGGATGTCCGTTCGCTCCTGGTGCGACCGGCAACGTGGCGACCGAGGACATCCTTTATATGATTCAGCGAATGGGATTTGAGACCGGTATCGATATCGACAGGATTATTGATGCGGCCAAATGGCTCGAAGGGCCACTCGGAACCGAAATGCCGGCGATGGTCAGCCGGGCCGGCGTTTTCCCGCCGGCACAACAGGTGTCCTGAACGTTATCGACCGGACTTGATCCCGCTGTACAGCCGCGCGATCGCGCGTCTCCATTGTTTCGCGGGTCGCGCCGGGCTGCCCGCCCACACGCCGCTCTCGCGGATATCCTTTGTTGCCATCGATTGGCCGAGTAACGTCACGTGATCGGCGATGTCGATATGGCCGACGAGCCCGACCTGCCCGGCGAGTACGACATAGTCACCAAGTCTGGAACTGCCCGAAATTCCCGATTGCGCGACGAGCAGGCAGTGCTGACCTACCTGTACGTTATGCGCGACCATGACGTTGTTGTCGATTTTCGTGCCGCGACCGATGTGTGTTGCAGTGAATCGGCCCCGGTCGATAGTGGTGTTCGCGCCGACTTCGACATCGGATTCGATGATAACCGTGCCGAGCTGTGGAATTTTCAGGTGCTCGCCGTCGTGCAGGACGAATCCGAAGCCGTCGCCGCCGACGACAACGCCCGGCTGCAGGATAACGCGGTCGCCCAGGGTCGAACGTTCCCGGATCGTGCATTGCGGATGTATCACGCAATCCTCACCGATGACGACACCGTCCATAATGACGCATCCCGGCTCGACAACCGTCCGCGGTCCGATGATCGAATCGGCGCCGATGAAACACTGCGCCCCGATTACAGCGCCGGCACCAATTTTTGCGTTCGGATGCACGACGGCACTTGGATGCTGACCCGAACCGGAATGCGGCGCGCGTGATGCGAATAATCCCGCAATTCTGGTGATGACGAATTCGGGGTCGGGATGAAACAGATTTGCCTTCGTCGGGATCGGGTTGTCGGGGTGCGTCAGGAATGCGGGGATTGCAGACGCCGCGGCACTCGCAGCAAGGCCGTCTGAACTGACGAACGAAAGGTGACGCTCGAGATTATCCGACAGTCCGCATAATCCGACGATCGACAGATTGCCATCGCCATCAAATTCGAGTGAAAACTCCTGCGCGATCTCCGCGAGGCTGTAGGTCATCGGATTCTCCTGCACTCGTTATGGTCTTCCCGGTTTTCATGGTCGCGTATCTGCCCGATTTTTGGAACACTCCCGGACATCTGCAGTGGTGCTTACCGAGGCTGATACAGGATTTCCTCCGTCTCAATCGTGTTAAATTACGCGGCCCTGCCACGCGTCGCGAACTGGAGAGACCGGTGTCAAAAAAATCCCGAAAATCGAAGCAGCCCGCGGCCTCGACCGCAGACCCCGTCACCCGGGACTGGTTCGTGGGCGCTCTCGCGATGCTCGGGGTCGGATTGACGATCATTCTGTTTACCGTCGCGGCCAGGCAATCCGAGCTTCCGTTCTGCGGCAGCGGCTCGGATTGCGATATTGTACAGGCGAGCCGCTGGTCGAAGCTTCTGGGAATACCGATCACGGTTTGGGGATTCGGCGTGTACGCCGCGATTGCTGCCGCCGCCGTGCTCGCAACGAAACGCGCATCGCGTTGGCGAGCGATCGTTTTTTTTGCAACCGTCGGTTTCGCGGTCAGCGTGTACCTCAACGTCGTTGCATTGACCGTTATTGATGCAACCTGCCTGTATTGCGTTGCGTCGTTGTGCCTCATGACCGTGATCTATGCGCTCAGCTGGCGCGCAGGAGGCCTTGCCGGATTGCAACGCTGGCGTACGGGCAGCACGCTCTCGGCCGTCGTCGTCGTGGCGCTCATGCACTTGCATTTCGCCGGCGTTTTCGACCCGGCTGCCGGCCCGGAGGACCCGTATTTGCGCGGACTGTCGGAACATCTCGATGCGAGCGGGGCAAAGTTCTACGGCGCGTTCTGGTGTCCCCATTGCCAGCAACAAAAGCAGGTGTTTGGCGCTTCGGCGGAGCGGCTTCCGTATGTCGAATGTTCTCCAAACGGCCAGCGCGGTGCGCGTGCAACGGCCTGCCTCGGGGCAGATATTCGGAATTATCCGACCTGGATCATCGGCGGCCAGCGATTTGAACGGACGATGACGCCGAAACAACTCGCACGACATTCGGGCTACACCGACGCCTCCGCGGCGGCGGCCGAGTGAGGTTCGACGTGGCGGATCCGGGCGGGGCGACGCAATGAACAGGCAATACTCCCTGTTACGCGATCCGGGACATTTCCTGTCGCTTGGAGGCGGCGCGGGATTCGCGCCGAAGGGGCCGGGTACCGCCGGGACACTGGTTGGTATTGGTGTTTACTGGTCAATGGCGGCGCTACCGCAGGCGACCTATCTCTTTATCGTCCTGGTCATGTTTCTCGCCGGGATCTGGCTGTGCGAGCGCACGGCCGCGGCCATGGGCAAGCACGATCACCCTTCCATCGTGTGGGATGAAATCGTCGGTTATCTGCTCACGATGGCCTTCGTCAGTCCGGGAATCGCGGCCTGCGTGTTTGGCTTCATCGCGTTCCGGATATTCGATATTTTCAAGCCGTGGCCGATAGGATTACTGGATCGCCGGGTGCAAGGAGGCGTCGGGATCATGCTCGACGATGTACTCGCTGCGATTTTCGCAGCGATAGTTCTGGAATTTATTGAATATTTATCATATATTTAGAATAATTATACAGAACTAACATTAGATTAGACGCGTAACTGGGGAAGGCAGTTGAATATCGCACGAATCAAGCGGGCACTCGGAGTCGGGTTTTTGATCACGCTCCCGCTCGTCGCCGGCGCGGATATCTACAAATATGTGGATAAATACGGTCGGGTGCACCTGACTGACGAACCGGTACACAGCGGTTACAAGCGCATCGTCAAAACGTGGAAGGGGTGGACGGAAGCTGGCGTCGCCTACCGTCATTTCGACAAAAATCGCAAGAAGCATGCACCGACCATCGATCTCGTCGCGAAGCACCACCAGTTGCCGTCGGCGCTGATTCACGCCGTGATCACGGCGGAATCCGCTTACGATTCGGCCGCGGTCTCACGCGCCGGTGCGGTCGGGCTGATGCAGCTGATGCCCGGTACGGCGAAGCGCTATGGCGTCAATAACCGGCGCGACCCCCGGGCCAATGTCCTTGGCGGGACGCGTTACCTGAAAGACCTGCTCAACATGTTCGACAACAATCTTGCACTGGCGCTTGCGGCGTACAACGCAGGAGAGAACGCTGTGATCAGAAACGGGCACAAAATCCCGCCTTACCAGGAAACGCAGACTTATGTCCGTCGCGTTCTCAAGTACTACAACGATTACAAAAAAATAATGTAGCGTTTGTCCGCCGTGTCGGGCTATTCGTCGGTGACGCAGCCCTCAGAGGCGGACTTGACGGTTTTTATGTACTTGTAGAGTGTGCCCCGCGTGGCCTTGAACGGTGGCGCGCGCCACGTCTTTTTGCGTTCGGCCATTTCCGCATCCGGGACATCAACACTCAACGAATTTGTCGCGGCATCAATTGAGACGAGGTCACCGTCGCGTACGAGCGCGATCGGTCCGCCCAGTTGCGCTTCGGGTACGACGTGACCGACGATGAAACCATGCGACCCGCCGGAAAACCGGCCGTCGGTGATCAATGCAACATCGGTTCCGAGGCCTGCACCCATGATGGCTGACGTCGGGGTCAGCATTTCCGGCATACCCGGGCCTCCCTGCGGTCCTTCGTAACGAATGATAACCACGTCGCCTTTGGTAATACGGCTTTCCTCCAGGGCATGGAGCATGTCCTCTTCGCTGTCGAAAACCTTCGCGGGGCCGCTGAACGCGAGCCCTTCCTTGCCGGTAATCTTTGCGACCGAGCCTTCCGGCGCGAGGTTACCGGTCAGGATTTGGATATGTCCGTTTTTGAGGATCGGGTTATCCAGCGGCATGATGATGTCCTGACCCGGATCGAGCGCCGGCAGGCCGGTGAGGTTTTCGGCCAGCGTTTTCCCGGTTACCGTCAGGCAGCTGCCGTCGATCATGTCGTGGTCGAGGAGGAATTTGAGGACCGCCGGGGTACCCCCGACGTTGTGCAGATCTTCCATCACGTAGCGACCGCTTGGTTTCAGATCGGCGAGGAACGGCGTTCGGTCACTGACTTTTTGAAAGTCTTCGAGGTTTAATTCAACGTCGACCGCCCGCGCCATCGCGATCAAGTGAAGGACCGCGTTGGTCGATCCGCCGAGTACGGTAATCAGCACCATTGCATTCTCGAACGCGGCGCGGGTCATGATGTCGCGCGGACGAATATCAGCTTCGAGCAAATTCAGAATCGCTGTTCCGGCGCGACGGCATTCATCGATCTTGGCCGGGTCGACCGCGGGTACGGACGAACTGTAGGGCAGGGACATGCCCATCGCTTCGATCGCGGAAGCCATTGTATTGGCCGTATACATTCCGCCACATGCGCCGGCGCCCGGGCACGCGTGCTGAACGACTTCGCGGCGCCGATTGTCGTCAATTTCTCCCGAAAGATACTGGCCGTAGCTTTGAAACGCCGAAATTATGTCAAGCGTTTCGCCGCCTGAGTGGCCCGGCTTAATCGTGCCGCCGTACACCATCAACGCGGGGCGATTGAGTCGCCCCATGGCAATCAGACATCCCGGCATGTTTTTGTCGCAGCCCGGAATGGACACGTTGGCGTCGTACCATTGGCCGCTCATGACCGTTTCGATCGAATCCGCGATCAGGTCGCGCGATTGCAACGAGAAACTCATCCCTTCCGTACCCATCGAAATGGCATCGCTCACCCCGACGGTATTGAATCGCATGCCGATCATGCCCGCTTCCTCGACCCCGCCTTTCACGGCTTCCGCGAGATCGAGCAGATGCATGTTGCACGGGTTACCCTCATACCAGACGCTCGCGATGCCGACCTGAGCCTTGTTCATATCTTCCGGCGACAGGCCTGTCGCGTGCAGCATTGCCTGAGATGCACCCTGCGAACGGGGCTGAGTCACTCGTTCGCTCACAATATTGATTTTTTTCGCCATGAAGGTCTCCGGTGGTGCCCCTGCGTTGAGGGCGGCAGTTTCGAACACGCGCAATCATACCGCCTCCGCAAGGTAGCGTCGAAACCTGACCTGGTCGTCGTTACGGTGTTATTCGCGAGGTCGAATCGGTGTAGAATTCGCCGCCGGCTTCCAATCGGGCGCGGGCATAGCCCGTACTGCGGTGCTCGGCCCGGCTCGGGATCGAGCGCCGCGCGAATGGCCATGATCGCTGGAACTCTTACGGGAACGGTGTCCCAATGACTGATCAAATGAACTTGCGGCGCGGTGACGGGGTCTCGTGGATGCGCGAGGCTTCGCCCTACATCCGCGCCCACCGGGGCGAGATCTGTGTCGTGTTCATCGGTGGCGGGGCGTTGCAGGACGCGTCACTCGACGGACTCGTCCAGGATCTGATCCTGCTGCGAGGGCTCGGTATCAAGTTGATCCTCGTTCACGGCGCGCGACCGCAGATCGATGAGCAATGCGCCGCGGCCGGCATCGAACGCCCGCTGCTCGGTGATTTGCGTGTGACCGATGCGGCAACGCTCGCCTGCGTCAAAAACGGTGTCTCCGCCGTGCGTCTGGAACTCGAAGCCCGGCTTTCCCAGGCGGCACTGGACATGCCAAACAAGGGCGCTTCATTGACGGTATCGGGTGGCAATTTTGTCATCGCGAGACCGGCAGGCATTATCAATGGCGTCGATCTGTGTTTCACCGGCGAAGTCCGGCGCATCGATCGCCAGGCGATCATGCGGCGTCTTGACGACGGCGAGCTGGTGCTGGTATCGCCGCTGGGCTACTCACCGACCGGCGAAATTTTCAATTTGAATGCGCTCGATCTCGCTTGTGCCGTCGGCTGTGAATTGCAGGCCGGGAAACTGATCCTGATGGCGGACCCGCCGGGCCTCGTTGACGAAGAGGATGCGCCGATACGTCAACTCACGGTTGGAGAAGCGCGAGAAATCAGCCAGACGAACGCGACGGCCGCTCGGCTGCTCAACCGAGCGACACGGGCCTGTCAATTCGGAGTCAATCGCGTCCACATCGTTAATCGAGCCATCGATGGCGGGCTGATCGAAGAACTGTTTACCCGGGATGGTGTGGGGACGCTGGTCAGCAATACGCCGGTCGATCACCTCCGGCTCGCAACGATCGAGGATGTTGGTGGAATTCTCGCACTGATAGAACCACTCGAGCACGATGGTATTCTCGTTAAACGCTCGCGCGAGAAACTCGAAATGGAAATCGACCATTTTTCCGTGGTCGTTCGGGAAGGAACGGTCATTGCCTGCGGTGCGCTCCACCCGTTTCCCAACGCGATGGGCGAACTCGGATGCATTGCCGTGCACGACGACTATCGTTCGGGCGGATTCGGCAACGAGATCTTGCGCGCCCTGGAACGGCGGGCGGAAGCGTCAGGGTTACGCCAGGTGTTTGTCCTGACGACCCAGGCGACGCACTGGTTTCAGGAAAACGGTTATACGCTCGCTGCGCTTGAGGACCTTCCCATAGAACGCCAGGCCCTCTACAACGCGCAGCGCAATTCCGTCGTCATGTTACGGGAACTGTAACAAGGCGGAACGTCCCGCGAACGGGCTCCGTTGTCAGGCGCCCGCGCCCTCGAGTTCCTTTTCGTCCACTTCGACCACGAGCTCTCCATCCTTAACCGTGATAAAAATATGGCCGCCACCCTGTAGCGGACCAAACAACAATTGTTCGGCCAGTGGTTTCTTCACCTTCTCCTGAATCAGGCGTGCCATCGGGCGCGCGCCCATGATCGGGTCGTGGCCGTGTTCGGCCAGCCAGACCTTGGCTTCTGCGTCGATATCCATCGTGACTTTCTTCGAATCGAGTTGCGTTTCGAGCTCCACGAGGAACTTGTCGACGACATGGCCAATCGTTTCCGGATCCAGCGGGTTGAACTGGATGATCGCGTCGAGGCGGTTACGGAACTCGGGACTGAACATCCGTTTGATTTCTTCCATCGCATCGCTCGAATGATCCTGCATCGTGAAGCCGATCGACGACCGGCTGATGCGGTCAGCGCCGGCATTCGTCGTCATCACGATGATGACGTTGCGAAAATCCGTTTTCCGACCGTTTGTATCGGTCAGCGTGCCATGGTCCATCACCTGCAGCAGGATGTTGAACACATCGGGATGGGCCTTTTCCATTTCATCGAGCAGCAGCACGGCGTGCGGTTGCTTCATTACCGCTTCGGTGAGGAGGCCGCCGGTGTCGAAACCGATATACCCGGGCGGGGCACCGATCAGACGCGATACCGTATGCCTTTCCATGTATTCCGACATGTCGAGACGGATGAGCTCAATTCCCATAATCTGCGCGAGCTGCCGCGTCACTTCCGTTTTACCAACGCCCGTTGGACCGGCGAACAGGAATGAGCCAATCGGTTTTTCGGTATTACCCAACCCGGACCGCGACATCTTGATCGCAGTTGCCAGGCTGTCTATCGCCTGGTCCTGACCAAACACGACCATTTTCAGGTTTCGCTCGAGTTTTTGCAGCGATTCTCGATCTGAAGTGGACACCGACTTCGGTGGTATGCGCGCAATCTTCGCGATGATTTCTTCGATGTCGCCAACACCGATGGTTTTTTTCCGTTTCGAAGGGCTTAGCAGGCGTTGGCGTGCGCCGGCCTCATCGATGATATCGATCGCTTTGTCGGGGAGGTGCCGGTCGTTGATGTATCGCTCCGTCAGTTCGACGGCGCAGCGCAGTGCCTGATTCGTGTACTTGACCTCGTGGTGCTCTTCGAACCGCGACTTCAGTCCCTGCAGTATTTTTACCGTTTCGTCGATAGAGGGTTCGTTCACGTCAATTTTCTGAAACCGCCGCGATAGCGCCCGATCCTTTTCGAAGATGCCCCGGTACTCCTGGTAGGTCGTCGAACCGATACACTTGAGATCGCCGGAGGCAAGGACGGGTTTGATCAGATTCGACGCGTCCATGACCCCACCCGACGCTGCGCCGGCGCCGATGATGGTGTGGATTTCGTCGATGAACAGGACCGAACCGGGCTCCTTGTCGAGCTGCGACAGGACATTTTTCAGGCGCTTCTCGAAATCCCCGCGGTACTTCGTGCCGGCGAGCAGGGCGCCCAGGTCGAGCGAGTAGATCGTTGCATCCTCGAGGACTTCCGGAATGTCCTTATCGACGATTTTTTTCGCGAGTCCCTCTGCGATGGCGGTTTTACCGACGCCGGCTTCGCCGACGAACAACGGGTTGTTCTTACGTCGGCGACACAGGATCTGAATGGTTCGTTCGATTTCGTGCTGACGTCCGATCAGCGGATCGATTTTGCCCTTCAGTGCCTGTTCATTCAGATTCGTCGCGTAGGCTTCGAGTGGATTCTTGCCGCCTTCAGCCTGCTCGCCATCGGCGTCCGTTCCCACGTTTGGGTCTTCCGCCGGCTCTTCGTCGGAGACTTTGGAAATACCGTGAGAAATACAATTAACGACATCAAGGCGTGCGATGTTCTGCTGGTTCAGGAGGTAGACCGCCTGCGATTCGCGCTCGCCGAAAATGGCGACGAGAACGTTCGCGCCGGTCACCTCTTTCTTGCCGGAGGACTGCACGTGGAAAACCGCCCGCTGCAGCACGCGCTGAAACCCGAGTGTCGGTTGCGTGTCCCGATCCTCGTCGTCGGGCAGCAGTGGCGAACTCTCCTGGATAAAATCGGAGAGTTGTCGTCTCAGCTGGTTCAGATCAGCTCCGCAGGCACGCAATACTTTTGCCGCTGTGGGGTTGTCCAGCAAGGCCAGGAGCAGATGTTCGACGGTCATGAACTCGTGGCGTTTTTCACGAGCTTCTTTGAATGCAAGATTCAGGGTGACTTCGAGTTCTTTGCTAAGCACTATATATTCCTAAAAAGTGTTTGCGTTTCTGGACCGTCTACCGCGCTCACGCTAATTCCAGCGTACACAGTAGTGGGTGTTGATTTTCGCGGGCGTACTGGTTGACCTGCGAAACCTTGGTTTCGGCAATCTCGTGGGTGAACAGGCCGCATACGCCTTTGCCGCGAGTATGGACTTCCAGCATGATCCGGGTCGCGGTCGGCCGGTCGACAGAAAAAAATTGCTCAAGTACATGTACGACAAACTCCATCGGGGTGTAGTCGTCGTTCAACATAACCACCTTGTACAGAGGTGGTTTTTTCGTTTTCGGTCGCGCTTCCTGTAACGCGACCCCTGAGTCCTGGTCGTTTTGATTCTCGTCGTCGGCCATCTTGAAAAGTGTCGTCGTGGTGTAACCAGGCTCGTTCCGCCTGCGGTTAAAGTATACGTGTCGCCACGCGTTTCGCCAAAGTGCACGTGGCGATTGTTCACAACATATGACGCCGAAAATTTTCCAAGGTTTACATTTATTTTCCACGCTCTCGATGAGTTGTGACGAATTAGCCGACAATTCCCTTTTTCTTATGCACAGCGGTGGGTTAGATTCTTCGCGGGACCTCTCGGAGAGGATTTGGAAAGGCGCGACCGGGGGAAATCGGGGGTGGGGACAGCCTATCATCGGCATTGACAATTGGTGCGGTGCAACGTAAGTTTCCCGGCCCGGTTGTGACGAGATCTGAACAGAGACGGCCGCTTTGGCCGTTTCGGGGCCCGGGAGAACTGGTTCCCGTGGAGTGAACGGGTCAGTGGCCGCAATACGGTTTTCGACAGACCGGTGGCACGTCCCAGTGACGACATAATATAAATTTTAGTCGGGTAAGAAAGTCCACCTGGCCGGTTCGCGATGCGATACCGGCGCCCTGCGTGAACCTTCTGTAAATTTCCGGCGCGGGCGAACGCAACGTTCAAATTTGCTAGGAGAACACAACATGGCATCGTCTTTTCAGGAGCAGGTTGACCAACTGAACGCGGAATGGAAAACGAATCCGCGCTGGAAGGGAGTTCAACGCGACTATACCGCCGAAGACGTGGTACGGCTGCGGGGCAGCGTACCGATCGAACATTCCCTCGCACGTCGTGGCGCCGAGAAATTGTGGAAACTCGTCAACGAGGAAGACTTCGTCCCGACGCTCGGCGCGCTGACTGGCGGTCAGGCCGTGCAACAGGTCAAGGCCGGCGTCAAGGCGATCTATCTGTCCGGCTGGCAGGTCGCGGCTGATGCAAATACGAGCGAAACGATGTACCCGGATCAGTCGCTGTATGCGGTGGATTCGGTTCCCACGATCGTCCGTCGCATTAACAACGCATTCCAGCGAGCCGATCAGATCCAGTGGTCGAAAGGCGGCGGCGATATCGATTACTTCGCGCCCATCATCGCCGATGCCGAAGCGGGCTTTGGCGGTGTGCTGAACGCCTTCGAACTGATGAAGGGGATGATCGAAGCCGGCGCTTCCGGCGTGCACTTTGAAGACCAGCTTGCATCGGCAAAAAAATGCGGACACATGGGCGGCAAAGTGCTCGTGCCGACACAGGAAGCGGTTCAGAAACTGATTGCCGCACGACTCGCGGCGGATTCGATGGATGTTCCCACCATCGTGCTCGCTCGAACCGATGCAAACGCAGCAGCATTGCTGACATCGGATATCGACGAACGCGATCAGAAATTCGTCAGCGGAGATCGGACCTCGGAAGGGTTTTACGTTACCCGTCCCGGTATCGACCAGGCCATCGATCGCGGATTATCGTATGCGCCTTATGCGGATCTTTTGTGGTGTGAAACCGCGGTGCCGGATCTCGACGAGGCGAAGCATTTCGCCGAAGCTATCCGGAGCAAGTTCCCCGACCAATTACTGGCCTACAACTGCTCGCCGTCGTTTAACTGGAAGAAAAATCTCGACGACGCGACGATCGCGAAATTTCAGCGCGAGCTCGGCGCGATGGGTTACAAGTATCAGTTCATCACGCTCGCCGGTATCCATAACATGTGGTACAACATGTTCGACCTGACGCATAACTATGTGCGTAACGGCATGACGGCGTACGTCGAAATGGTGCAGGAGAAAGAGTTCGCCGCGGCCGATCGCGGTTACACTTTTGCCAGCCACCAGCAGGAAGTCGGAGCGGGTTACTTCGACGATGTAACGACCGTGATCCAGGGCGGCGCATCATCGGTGACGGCGCTGACGGGTTCGACGGAAGAAGAGCAGTTCGACGCGCCGGCCGCGGGAACCGGCTAGCACCGTTTCAACGCCGGACCAGAAAAATCCCGGGCTCAAACCCCGGGATTTTTTTTGTCACCGAGCAGGGATTCGAGCACGCGTTCGTACACCAGTGACAGTTTATCGAGATCGTCGACGGCGACGCATTCGTTCACTTTATGGATCGTGGCATTGATCGGCCCCAATTCGACGACTTCGGCACCGATGGGTGCGATGAACCGGCCATCGGACGTGCCGCCACCGGTGGATGCTTCCGTCGCAACGCCGAGAGTCTCGACGATCGCGCCGCGCACGGCATCAAGCAGTTCGCCACCGGCCGTCAGAAACGGTTGTCCCGACAAGTGCCATTCAACGGTGTAGTCGAGCCCGTGCGCGTCAAGGATGTCCGATGTTCGGGATTGCAGTTCTTCGACGCTGCTCTCAGTGCAGAATCGGAAATTGAACCGGGCCTCGAGAGCGCCCGGAATAACATTTTCCGCGCCGGTCCCGGCGGCCAGATTCGATACCTGGAACGACGTCGGCGGGTAGTGCACGTTACCGTCGTCCCATACCGTACGCGCCAGTTCGGCGAGCGCCGGCGCGGCGAGATGAATGGGGTTGGCCGCGATATCGGGATAGGCAACGTGCCCCTGTATACCGCGGACGGTCAGTTTTCCGTTCAGCGATCCGCGGCGGCCGTTGCGTATGACGTCGCCGAGCACAGATTTCGAGCTGGGCTCACCGACCAGGCACCAGGTGATGTTTTGCCCACGTGCGCTCAGCGCATCGATAACCCTGACGGTGCCGTGGGTCGCGATACCTTCTTCGTCTGAAGTGAGCAGCAGGCTCAATGTGCCCCGATGATCCGCGTGTTGTGCGACGAACCGTTCGATCGCGGTCACCATCGCCGCGATGCTGCCTTTCATATCCGCAGCGCCGCGCGCAAACAACAAACCGTCGCGAGTCACCGGTTCGAAAGGATCCGAATCCCAATCGGCGATGTCTCCGACCGGCACAACATCGGTATGTCCGGCGAAAGTAAACACGGGTTCGTCGCGCCCGCGGGTCGCCCACAGGTTTTCTACATCGCCGAAGCGGAGCCGCTCCAGGGCGAAACCCGCTGCTTCGAGGCGGGCACCGATGATGTCGAGGCATCCGGCGTCGTCCGGGGTGATCGACGGGCGCCGTAACAGCGTTTCCGTCAGTGCAAGCGTCGTCGATTGCATTCAGGCACTCTCGACCCGGTCGCTGGCGTGTTTGTCTGCCTCGGCGAGTCTTTTCGCAGCGAGACGCGCATGTTTCGTATCAATTTCACAACCGGTGAAGCGACGGCCGAGGCCGAGTGCCGCGACACCGGTTGAGGCCGATCCGGCAAACGGGTCGAACACGTGGTCGCCGAATTGCGTACTCGCGCTCAGACATTGCTCGATCAGGGCGAGGGGTTTCTGCGTGGGGTGTTTGCCGTGGCGTTTCTCGTTGGAACCCGGCGCTTTGAACTGCCACACGTTTTTCATTTGTTTGTTGCCGTTACGCCGTTTCATTTCCTGATAGTTAAACGTGTACCGGTCGCTGCTGCCCTTCGCCGCCTTCGTGGCCCACAACAGCATTTCCGTCGCGTGGGTAAAACACCGGCAACCGAGATTCGGAGGCGGATTCGGCTTTTCCCATACGATGTCGTTGAGGAGCCGAAAACCGAGTTGCTGTAACGCCATGCCGACGCTGAAATAGATATGGTGCGTACCGCTGACCCAAATCGTCCCCGCGGGTGTCAGCAGGCGATGGCACTCCGCCAGCCATTCGAGGTTAAACGCGTGGTCCTGGTCGATTCCCTGACTCCGATCCCACTGTCCCTTGTTGACGCTGCGGCGCTGTCCGGCGACACAGGTCGTGCCGTCGTTGGACAGCATGTACGGCGGGTCCGTCCAGATACACTCGAAAGACGCGTCGGGTAAGTCCTTCATGACGCGTAACTGGTCGCCCCGGTACAGTAGCGAGGTTTCGTCGTTCGAGTGCCAGACAATCTTCGGAGGCTGAGTGCGGGCCATAATTCTGGAGTTGCTTCGCTTACACCGGATCTTCGCGCGGCGTCGACGCGTCGATACTCAGCGCGTGAATATCCGTTTTCATCATATCGCCGACGGCGTCGTAGACCATCCGGTGACGTTTGATGAGCGATTGACCGGCAAATGTGGCTGCCGAAATTTTCACGCGGAAATGACCAAGGCCCGACTGTGCGCCGGCGTGTCCCGCGTGGAGGTGGCTCTCGTCGATGACGTCAACTTCCGTCGGCGACAACGCGGTCGTCAGGGCCGCCCGAATCCGTTCGACACGATCCGTATCGGTATTCACGGCACCACCTGCACGAACGGTTTCACGACGACGTTATCGATGACGCCGCTCGTCGTGTAGGTATCTTCGCGGATCCAGCGCAGGGCGTCGTCCTGTGAAGCAAACTCCGCAATGATCACACTGCCGGTAAATCCGGCTGCTCCGGGATCCGGTGAATCAACGGCCGGGAACGGGCCGCCCACAACCAGTCTGCCGGCGTCGACGAGCTCGCGCACGTGCTCGAGATGTTGCGGTCGGGCCGCCTGACGCAGCGCGAGGCTGTTTTCGACGTCTTCCCAGATAATGGCGTAGAGCATGTTGTTCGTTAATTTCTGTCGGGGTATGCGGTGATTCGGCGCCATGATCGCACAACTGCGGCGCCTCGTGGGAGAAACGGCGCACCCGTGTTTGCCCGGGCAATCCCGGGCCGCCGCGACGCATCGGAAGCTATCGCTGCTGTGTCCGGTTGACGCGATGAGGCGCTGTCGACGTAAAATTTACCCATGCGAGTCGAAATACACCCAACCCATCCGCAACCCCGGCTGATCGGCAAGGCGGTCGATGTATTGCACGGCGGCGGCGTCATTGTGTACCCGACCGACTCGTATTACGCATTCGGCTGCGCGCTGGCGGCGCAGGACGCCGCGACGAGGATTCGCAGTCTGCGCCGCATGGGCAAGCAGCAGTTTCTGACCCTCGTCTGTCGCGATCTGTCCGAACTCTCGGCGTTTGCGCGGGTGGAAAAAGGCAGTTATCGACTGATCAAGTCGCTGACCCCGGGGCCGTATACGTTCATTCTCCAGGCGACACGCGAATTGCCGCGACGCCTGGCCGATCCGAAACGCAAAACCATCGGTCTGCGTATACCTGATCACCCTGTGACCGCCGCCTTGCTCGACGCACTCGAATCGCCGCTTCTGAGCGCGACGGCCGAGGACGGGTCCGATTTGGAGCCCCTGTCCGACCCCGACGAAATTGCCGATGCTCTCGGGCGCCGCATCGACCTCTTTCTGGACGCCGGCACCGGCGGGTTCGAACCCACTACCGTCATCGATTTAACCGGCGGCGAGCCCGAACTCGTGCGCGCGGGGGCAGGGTCGGTCGACCACCTGATGAACCTGTAACCGGTTCGCCTCCATACCCTCCGTGCACTTTGCTTTAGCCCGGACGGACTGGGATAATGACGCTCGCTTCGCCTGACCGACCGACCTTGAGACGAATCTCCGAGCGACACTGGAATCCTGAACGGGCTGGCGCATTCGCCCCACGCGCGATGGCCGGGGTCGAAAGCCATCGTAGGCACTACCCCGATTCTTTTCGTGTTTGGCCGCACGCGCATTCACGCCGGCCAGGCAGTCCCGACCCGGCATTAACGAGTAGACTGAGCAACCCGATGACACGGAAGACGACGATACGGACCGGCACGCCGTGAGCGTGACAACGAACAAACGCGTGTTGTCCGGCATGCGGCCGACCGGCCAGCTTCATCTCGGCCATTACCATGGTGTGCTGAAGAACTGGATCGAGTTACAGCACGAATACGAGTGCTTTTTTTTCATCGCCGACTGGCACGCGTTGACGACGGATTACGAGGACACCTCGGGCATCAGCGAGAGCGTGTTTGACATCGCGGTCGATTGGTTATCTGTAGGGATTAACCCCGGCGAAGCAACGATTTTCATCCAGTCCCGCGTGCCCGAGCACGCGGAATTACATTTGCTGCTGTCGATGATTACACCGAACAGCTGGCTGGAGCGCGTACCCAGCTACAAGGATCAGCAGGAGAAACTGAAAGAGCGCGATCTCTCGACCTATGGCTTCCTCGGCTATCCGTTGCTGCAGACCGCCGACATTCTCATCTACCGTGCCGGACACGTACCGGTCGGCGAGGACCAGGTGGCGCATATCGAAATGTCTCGCGAGGTCGCGCGTCGATTCAATTATTTGTACGGACGCGAACCCGGCTTCGAAGAAAAGGCGGAGGCGGCCGCGAAAAAAATGGGCAAGCGGAATGCGAAGCTCTATTTTGAAATACGCCGTAGTTACCAGGAAGACGGTGACGTTGAGGCGCTGGAAAAGGGACGTGCTTTCCTCGAGTCGCAGCAAAATATCGCGCTCAGCGACCGCGAAAGGTTGCTCGGTTATCTCGACGGTGGCGGCAAAACGATTCTGCCCGAGCCACAGGCGTTGTTGACGCCTGAATCGAAAATGCCGGGACTCGATGGCGAGAAGATGTCGAAATCGTACAACAACACCATCGGGCTGCGGGAACAGCCGGAATCGGTCGAGCAGAAACTGAGAACGATGCCGACCGATCCTGCCCGGGTTCGCCGCACGGACCCCGGCGACCCGGCGAAGTGCCCGGTGTGGCGTTTCCACGAAGTGTATTCGAATGACGAAGTAAAGACGTGGGCACAGGACGGATGCCGCAGTGCATCGATCGGTTGCCTCGACTGCAAGCAACCCGTTATCGACGCCGTGTTGAAAGAGCAGGCTCCGATCCGTGAACGGAGCGAAGAATTCCTCAATGATCCGGACGCGGTACGCGCAATTATCGACGAAGGGTGTGAAACCGCCCGAGAGGCAGCGCGCGATACGCTTGACGAAGTGCGGCAGGCGATGAGCCTGGTCTACCGTTGACGCCGGTATGAGCGAGCCAACAGACCTACTCGACGAAGCGCGCCGGCCGTTGCAGAGCGAGATGCCGTTTGCGGTCGTTCAGGGAACGCCGGTCAATGAACCACCGAAAGATCTCTATATCCCGCCGGACGCGCTCGAAGTGTTTCTGGAGGCATTCGAAGGACCGCTCGACCTGCTTTTGTACCTGATCAAACGCCAGAACCTCGATATTCTCGACATCCCGATTGCCCGGATCACCGAGCAGTACATGTCCTATATCGACATGATGGAAGAGATCAAACTCGAGCTCGCCGCCGAATACCTCGTCATGGCCGCGATGCTCGCGGAAATCAAGTCGCGCATGCTCCTGCCTCGCCCCCCTTCGGACGACGTGGAAGAAGATGATCCCCGTGCCGAGCTCGTACGTCGCCTGCAGGAATACGAACGCTACAAAAAGGCCGCCGAGGATCTCGACGCGTTACCGCGACTCGAGCGTGAACTGCACAACGTCGTTGTCATGTACGAACCCGAGGGAATCGAACAACAACCGCCTGACGTGAGTCTCGACGCCTTGCTGGAGGCTTTCCGCGACGTATTGAGTCGCGCCGAGATGTTTGCCGACCATCGGGTCCAGAGAGAGACGCTGTCCGTTCGCGAACGGATGGCATTGGTGATGGACCGCGCCTCCCCGGACACCTTCATTTCGTTCGGCGAATTGTTCACAATCGAAGAAGGGAAAGCAGGGGTCGTGGTAACGCTGATCGCGATCCTCGAACTGATCAAGGAATCGCTGATCGAAATGGTCCAGAATGACGAACGCGGTCCAATTTACGTCAAGCTGGTGGCTTGAGGATTGAGCTCACATGGAACTTGAGAAACTGAAACAAATACTCGAAGCCTCGCTGATGGTCGCGAACGGGCCGTTGAGTTTCGACCGCATTAACCAGTTGTTCATCGAAGACGGGGACGGTGCGCCAAGCCGCGATCAGCTGCGCACGGCGCTCGAAGAACTCGAAAATGATTACCATCATGCCGGAATCGAACTCGTCCGGGTGGGCAGCGGTTACCGTTTTCAGGCTCGCTCCGGGGTGAGCGACTGGATCAATCGATTGTGGGACGAAAGGCGGCCGCGCTATTCCCGCGCGTTGCTCGAAACGCTGGCCATTGTGGCCTACCGGCAACCCATAACCCGCGGCGAAATTGAGAATATTCGGGGAGTCGCGGTCAGCACAAATATCATGCGTACTTTGCTCGAGCGTGAGTGGGTGCGTATCGTTGGCCATCGCGACGTGCCCGGGAAGCCGGCGGTCTATGCGACGACAAAAATATTCCTCGATTACTTCAATCTCGGCTCGCTCGACGATTTGCCGAGTCTCGCGGAATTGAAAGACATCGATGACATCAACGCCGATCTCTTTGCTGACGTGAATGAACCGAACGTAAACGGGGCTGAGTTGCCGGCCGACGCCGCGGGAATGAGCGGGGAGGCGGGAACGCCGGGCGACGCAGAAGAGTTGCCGCCTGCAAGCGAAGATGATGAACCGGTAGCGCCCTACGATGAGACCCGAATCGGCGTGTCGGGTCCGCAGGCGGTGGCTGATGATGCTGATGTCGTGAAAGTAGTCGGCGACGCCGATTCTGAGGCCGTCGACGAGCCGCCCGAAATACCGTCAGGCGCCGCGCCTGATCCTGATATAGCCGCTAAAACCGGCTAATTCGGCACACCGGTGCGCCCGGTGGCCGGTTATGAACCGAGTCCAATGTCTGAGCAAGAACCGACCGGCGAACGATTACACAAGGTGCTGGCCCAGGCCGGCTTCGGATCCCGCCGTGAAATTGAGCGCTGGATCGTTGCCGGGCGTATCGTCGTTAATGACGTCCGCGCACAAACCGGTGCGCGGGTCACATCGCGGGATCGAATCTCGGTAGACGGCAAGCCCGTGCACCTGGCGTCGAAAACGCCGCGCGTGCGCGTTCTCGCACTGAATAAACCCGAAGGGGTCATCTGTACCGCGAGTGATCCCGGCGGCCGACCCACGGCTGAATCCCTGCTGCCGCGCAAGGACGGGATCCGCTGGATCAGCGTCGGTCGACTCGACATCAATACGAGCGGGCTGTTGTTGTTCACGAACGATGGCGGACTCGCCAACCAGCTGATGCATCCGAAGTATGAAATCGATCGCGAATACGCTGTCCGTATTTTCGGTGAAGTAGACGGCGGAACGCTCAATCGGCTGAAAACCGGAATCGATATCGACGGTGAAATGTTCGCGTTTGAGGACGTGGTCCGCGGGAATGGGCGAGGCGCGAATCGCTGGTATTACTGCGTTGTGCGGCAGGGCCGTCATCGCGAAGTCCGCCGGATCTGGGAATCCCAGGGTCTGCAGGTCAGCCGTCTGATCAGGGCCCGGTTCGGGAATGTCATGCTGCCGCGCGATCTGAAATCCGGCGAGCACTTTGAAGTCAAAGGCGTCATGCTCGACGATTTGTTCCGTCTTGCACGGTTCCAGGCGCGCCGGGCGCAGTAACTCGCAGGGCTAACGAAGCCGGGCGCGATCCGGCGCAACCCGGTGAACGTCGTGTCGTCCGCCATGTTCGACGTGGTCGCTGAAATTGAATTTCCGCGCTGCGCCAGCTAAGCTTTGCCGCCTTTTTTGCCCGCTCACAGGAATCTCCTCACGCTTATGGCACGTCAACCGCTCGTTGTCGGAAACTGGAAAATGAATGGCAATACGGGTTTCGCGCGCGAACTCGCCGGGGCGGTTGCCCAGGGCGTGCCCGGTGCCAGTGGCTGCCATATGGCGATTTGCCCGCCGCACGTGCTGCTCGCTGCCGTGGCCGAGGTACTCGACGGCACGAACGTCGCGCTCGGCGCTCAAACCGTCTCGGAGTTCGCTGAAGGCGCCTATACGGGCGAAACGGCGACCTCGATGCTCGTCGACCTCGGTTGCCGCTACGTCATCGTCGGGCACTCGGAGCGCCGTCACGGTTTTGGCGAGACGAGCGAATTGGTCGCCGCAAAAGCCGTCGCAGTGAGCGCGGCGGGTATGACCCCGATTATCTGTGTCGGTGAGTTACTCGAGCAGCGTCACGCCGGTACGACGAACGATGTGATTGCGGGGCAGCTTCGGCCGATACCTGTGGATGTGCTTCGCCAGGCCGTGATCGCCTACGAACCGGTGTGGGCCATCGGTACCGGGGAGACCGCGAGCCCGGCGCAGGCGCAGGCTGTGCATGCCTTCATCCGCGAGACCGTAGCGGCGGGAGTCGGGGCGGCGGCGGAATCAATGCAGATACTGTACGGCGGCAGTGTCAAACCGGATAATGCCGCCGAGCTTTTCCGGATGACCGATGTCGACGGGGGGCTGATTGGCGGCGCATCGTTGAAAGCACCCGATTTTCTACAAATTTGCGCCTCGACCTGAACAGCCTGCGCGTCATCAAGACCGTTTACGGAGTCACCCCATGCAAACCATATTACTCATAATCCATATCGCGCTCGGGCTCGCTCTGATCGCGATTATCCTGCTGCAGCAGGGAGCTGGCGCCACCGCCGGGGCGGCTTTCGGCAGCGGCGCGTCATCGACCGTCTTCGGCGCGCGCGGATCCGCGTCGTTTCTGACCCGGGCGACGGCCGTCCTTGCGTTCATCTTTTTCTCGAACAGTCTCGTCCTTGCCTATCTGTCGGGCCAGGCGATCGCGCCGCAGAGCATACTCGAGCAGGTCACCGTCGAGGCGCCGGTTGCTGATATTCCCGCTGTCGATGCCCCTGGTCTGCCCGGCGAGGTGTCTGACGGTGATATGCCGGGGCTGCCGGGCGACATGCCGAAAATTCCCGAGTAGAGCCAACGGAGTCTGGCGGCATTGTGCCGCTTTGCGTATCATTACGGGTCTGCGACAGGTGCGGTGAAAGCGCCTTCGAAGAAAACCTCAAATCACGAGCCGATGTGGTGGAATTGGTAGACACGCTGTCTTGAGGGGGCAGTGCCGCGAGGCGTGCCGGTTCGACTCCGGCCATCGGCACCATCATGAAATTTCCGACAGGTTTCAGAACAAGAAAACCCGTATCGAGGGCTCTCAAGAACTAAATTTGAAACCCGGCCTGCGTATAAAATTCGGCGCGATCTGGTTACAATAGCGGGATCGCGACGTGCGGCCGACGCACGCTTATCAGGAATCGACGCGTTGTTAGAGTTATATCTGCCTATTTTGATTTTTATCGCCGTTGCGGTCGCAATCGGCTGCGTTTCTCTTGCCGCGGGCTACGGCGTCGGCACCATTCTGAACATTCGCAAGCCCGACAGCGAAAAATCGTCCCCTTATGAATGCGGTTTCGAAGCCTTCGAAGACGCCCGCATGAAATTCGATGTTCGTTACTACCTGATCGCGATCCTGTTCATCATTTTCGATTTGGAAATTGCATTTTTGTTTCCCTGGGCGGTCGTGCTCGACGACATCGGGATGTTCGGATTCGTTGCGATGATGGTTTTTCTGGGCCTGCTTGTGGTCGGGTTTATTTACGAATGGAAAAAGGGAGCCCTCGAATGGGAGTAGCCGAGGCCGCCGACCAGGGCTTTGTGACGACCACCGTCGACACGGTGATCAACTGGGCCCGAACCGGATCGATGTGGCCGGTGACGTTCGGTCTCGCGTGCTGCGCGGTTGAAATGATGCATGCGGGCGCATCGCGTTACGATCTTGACCGTTTCGGCGTCGTGTTTCGGCCGAGTCCGCGCCAGTCCGACGTTATGATCGTTGCCGGCACGCTGGTCAACAAAATGGCGCCGGCCTTACGCAAGGTCTACGACCAGATGACCGAACCGAAGTGGGTGATTTCGATGGGTTCGTGCGCGAATGGTGGCGGCTATTACCACTATTCGTACGCCGTGACCCGTGGCTGCGATCGAATTGTGCCGGTCGATATTTACGTCCCGGGCTGCCCGCCGACCGCAGAGGCGCTGTTGTTCGGCATATTACAGTTGCAGAAGAAGATTAAACGCAGTCACACGATTAACCGATAACCAGCTTTTAACCCCGATGACGGACCCCAAGGTCGACAATTTCGCCGCCCTGCTCACAGAGCGGCTCGGCGCAGCGCTGATTGCGCACGCGATTGATCGCGGTGAACTGACCATCGTGGTCGACGCGGGATCCGTGGTCGACGTTGCGAAGACATTGCGCAATGACAACGATTTCGCGTTTCACCAATTGTCCGATCTCATCGGCATCGATTATCTTTCGTTCGGTCAGGCCGACTGGCAAACGCGCGCCGCTACGGATTCCGGGTTCAGTCGCGGTGTCGACAAAGCAACTGCGAAACTGCCCGACGATGCGCCCGCGCGGTTCGCGGTTGTCTATCAGTTGCTCTCTCTTGAATACAATTTCCGTCTTCGCATGAAGGTCTACCTGGCCGAAGAATCGCCGTTGGTAGGCTCCGTCGTCGATGTCTGGCCGTGTGCCGACTGGTATGAGCGCGAAGCGTTTGATCTGTACGGTATCCTTTTCGAAGGTCACCCCGATCTGCGACGCATACTCACCGACTACGGTTTTATCGGGCATCCGTTTCGCAAGGATTTTCCGCTCGAAGGCCACGTTGAAGTACGTTACGACCCCGATAAAAAACGGGTTATCTACCAACCCGTCACGATCGAGAACCGGGTTCTGGTGCCGCGAGTGATCCGCGAGGACAACCGTTTCGCGACGAGTTCGGAGGGCGACGAAGCCGATGCCTGAAATTCGTAACATGACCCTGAATTTCGGGCCGCAACATCCCGCCGCTCACGGCGTATTGCGTCTCGTTCTGGAGATGGATGGCGAAGTCATCGAACGCGCGGATCCGCATATTGGTCTGTTGCACCGGGGCACTGAAAAGCTCGCAGAGAACAAACCGTTCAACCAAAGCATCGGCTACATGGATCGGCTCGATTACGTCTCGATGATGTGCAACGAGCACGCCTATGTGCTTGCCATCGAAAAACTCCTCGGTGTGCAGCCGCCGCTGCGCGCCCAGTACATCCGCGTCATGTTTGACGAAATTACGCGGATTCTGAATCACCTGATGTGGCTCGGGGCGCATGGTCTCGACATCGGGGCGATGACGATCTTCCTGTACTGTTTTCGCGAACGCGAAGACCTGATGGATTGCTACGAGGCGGTTTCAGGTACGCGTATGCACGCCACGTACTATCGACCGGGCGGGGTTTATCGCGATTTGCCGGCACAAATGCCTCAGTACACGGCCTCGAAATGGCACAACGAAAACGAAGTCCGGGCGCTGAACGAAAACCGCCAGGGCAGCATGCTCGATTTCATCGAATCGTTTGCCGATCGGTTTCCGGGCTGTGTCGATGAATACGAGACGCTGCTGACCGACAACCGGATCTGGAAGCAGCGAACCGTCGACATCGGGATCGTCACCCCGGAGCGCGCGGCGGCGCTCGGATTCACCGGTCCGATGCTGCGCGGCTCGGGCGTCGAATGGGATTTGCGCAAAAAACAGCCTTACGAGGTCTACCCCGACCTCGATTTCGACATACCCGTCGGTGTGAACGGTGATTGTTACGACCGATACCTCGTTCGCATCGAAGAAATGCGCCAGTCCGCGCGCATTATCAAGCAGTGCGTCGCGTGGCTGCGTGACAATCCCGGGCCGGTGATGCTCGATGATCACAAGCTGACCCCGCCGAAACGGGAAGATATGAAAGGCGATATGGAATCGCTGATTCATCATTTCAAATTATTTACCGAAGGCTTTTGTGTGCCGGAAGGGGAGGTCTACGCGGCGGTCGAGCATCCGAAAGGAGAATTCGGCGTGTACCTGGTCTCCGACGGTGCGAACAAGCCGTACCGACTCAAGGTCAGAGCCGCGGGATTCGCGCATCTTTCGGCAATGAACGAAATGGTCGCAGGCCATATGCTTGCTGACGTTGTCGCGGTGATCGGCACGATGGATGTCGTGTTCGGCGAGATCGACCGGTAAGAGAGTCTCCGACGATGGTAAATGACACTCCCAGCCTTTCCGCACATGCGCGCGAAGTCATCGATGCGGCGCTCGTAAAATACCCGGACGAACAGAAACGGTCCGCCGTACTCGCCGCGTTGCACGAGGTGCAACACGAGAATAAGGGTTACCTCACCGAGCCCATGATGGACGCGGTAGCGGAATATCTCGACATGCCGCGGATTGCGGTCTACGAGGTTGCCAGCTTCTATTCGATGTTCGAGACGAAACCGGTCGGACGTCACAGCATTTCCGTGTGTACCAATGTGTCGTGCATGCTTCGCGGCAGTGACGAAATCGTCAGCCATATAGAAGCGAAGCTCGGCATCAAGACGGGAGAATCGACCGATGACGGACGCATTTACCTGAAACGGGAAGAAGAGTGCCTGGCTGCGTGCTGTGGTGCGCCGATGCTCATGGTCGACCACGTGTATTACGAAAACCTGACCCCTCAAAAGGTCGATGACATCCTGGCCAAGCTGAAATGAGCGACATCGAACTGAACCAGACCTGCTACGAGACGCTTCAATACGACGAGCCGTGGTCTTACGACAACTACAGAAAGATAGGCGGCTACGAAGCGTGGGAACGCATTGTGCGCGAGAAAATTTCGCCGGATGATGTTATCGAGCAGGTAAAGGCGTCCGGCTTACGCGGCCGGGGCGGTGCCGGATTTCCGGCGGGCGTGAAATGGAGCTTTATGCCGAAAGACGCCGGCGTCCAGAAATACATCGTATGTAATTCGGACGAAAGCGAACCCGGGACGTGCAAGGACCGGGATATCCTGCGATTTAATCCTCATGCGCTCGTTGAAGGGATGGCCATCGGGGCCTACGCCATCGGTGCGACCGTTGGTTATAACTATATGCGCGGTGAGTTTATGGACGAGCCGTGTCAGCGTTTCGAAACGGCGCTGAAGGAAGCGTACGACAACGGCTTACTCGGCAGCGAAATTCTCGGTACCGATATCACGGTTGACCTGCACAACCACCTCGGCGCTGGCGCCTACATCTGCGGTGAAGAGACGGCGCTGCTCGAATCGCTCGAGGGTAAAAAGGGGCAGCCGCGCTTCAAGCCGCCGTTTCCCGCCGGATACGGATTGTATGGACAACCGACCACGATCAATAACACCGAGTCGCTGTCGTCGGTACCGACGATTTTGCGCAAGGGCCCGGATTGGTTCGCGGGCCTCGGCAAGGAAAACAATGGCGGAACGAAAATATTTTCGGTCAGCGGTCATGTCAACAAGCCCGGCAATTTCGAAATTCCGATGGGCACGCCATTCAGGGATTTACTCGCGCTGGCCGGCGGCATCCGCGACGGTCACGAATTCAAGGCGCTGATTCCCGGGGGTTCATCCGTGCCGGTTCTGACCGCGGAAACGGCAATGACGATCGACATGGATTACGACTCGATTTCGGCCGCCGGTTCCATGCTCGGCTCCGGGGCGGTCATCGTGATGGACGAAACAGCAGACATGGTTAAGGTGCTGCAGCGAATTTCGCGCTTTTACTACGCCGAGTCCTGCGGTCAGTGCACGCCGTGCCGAGAAGGTACGGGATGGTTGTATCGTATGCTGACCCGCATCGTCGAAGGCAAGGGCGCGCCGGAAGATCTCGACAAGCTCGATGATGTCGCGTCGAAAATAGAAGGACGTACGATCTGCGCGCTCGGCGACGCGGCCGCGATGCCGGTCAGAAGTTTCATCAGGAATTTTCGCGGTGAATTCGAACATTATATCGAGCACGGCACGAGTGTTCTCGATGCCCGGACGAAAACGGCGGCCTGAACGACGATGAGCGAAGACCAGGTCACAATCGAAGTAGACGGCCGCGAGATCCCCGCGCGCAAAGGCGCGATGTTGATCGAGGCCACTGACGCCGCCGGAATCTACATCCCGCGGTTCTGTTACCACAAGCACCTGAGCGTCGCGGCGAATTGCCGCATGTGTCTTGTCGAAGTCGAGCGGGCGCCGAAGCCGCTGCCGGCGTGTGCGACTCCGGTCATGGACGGGATGAAGGTATTCACTGCATCGGAGCGCGCCGTCGATGCGCAGCGTTCGACGATGGAGTTTCTCCTGATCAACCACCCGCTCGACTGCCCGATCTGCGACCAGGGAGGGGAGTGCGAGCTGCAGGACCTCGCCATGGGCTATGGCGGTGACGTTTCCCGCTACTCGGAGCGCAAGCGCGTCGTGCGCGACAAGAACATCGGCCCTCTCGTACAGACAGACATGACCCGCTGCATCCACTGCACCCGATGCGTACGTTTCGGTGAAGAAATCGCCGGTTTACGCGAGCTCGGGGCAACGGGTCGGGGCGAGCACATGGAAATCGGTACCTATGTTGCCAAAGCCATGAGTTCCGAACTCTCGGGCAATGTTATCGATCTGTGTCCCGTCGGCGCGTTGACTTCGAAGCCGTACCGGTATTCTGCACGGGCCTGGGAACTGCAGCAGCGCGACGGGATCGCGCCGCATGATTGCCTCGGTTCCAACGTGCATTTTCATGTCAAGGGTTCGACCGTGAAGCGGGTCGTGCCGATGGATAATCCCGCCGTTAACGAAACCTGGTTATCCGATCGCGATCGTTTCAGTTACGAAGCACTGAGCAGTGATGAACGCTTGCTGACACCGCGCATCAAGCGCGATGGGGAATGGCAGGACTGCGATTGGGATGACGCGCTCGATGTCGTCGCGGAGCGCATCGGACGCCTCGCGGTAGACAAGCAGGGCGATCAAATTGGTGCGTTGGCGTCGCCATCCTCGACGGTCGAAGAGTTCTACCTCCTGCAGCGGCTAATCCGCGAATTGGGCGGTTACAACATCGATCACAGGCTGCGGCAGGTTGATTTTACCGGCGACTCGTGTGCGCCGTTGGCGCCGGCGCTGCGTACGACGCTCGAGCGACTCGAAACGGCCGACGCCATCGTTTTGATCGGAGCACACCCGCGCCACGATCAGCCCCTGATTAATCATCGCATCCGCAAAGCGGCGCTTAGCGGTGCGAGCGTCACCGTCGTCAACCCGGTCGATCACGATTTTAATTTCCCGGTGGCCCACAAACTGATCGTTCCTCCGAGCCAGATGACCGCTGTGCTCGGCGGCATCGCGAAGCATGGTGCAGACGCCCTGTCTGACAAGACGAAGAAGATGCTCGCACCGTTTGCTATCGACGATGACCATGCAACTATCGGCGCGCTACTTACGAACGCAGATAACGCTATTATTCTCACCGGAAACTATGCGCAGCGACATGTGGCCTACGGACAACTGAGCGCACTTGCCGCGATTATCGCCGAAGCGACGGGCGCCGCATGCGGACAGCTAACCGACGGCGCGAATGCCGCCGGCGCGTGGCTCGCCGGCGCCGTTCCGCATCGCGGCCCGGCAGGGCGCAAACTAAGCGGCGCGGGGCTTAACGCCGGTGAGATGCTCGAGAACCCGCTCGCTGCTTACTTTCTCCTCGGCGTTGAACCGGAATTCGATTGCCTGCGCGCACAGCGAGCAGTGGATTCTCTGCGCGGTTCCTTCGTCGTTGCCATGACCGCGTTTACCCATGCGTCGCTGGCGACGGTTGCCGATGTGATGCTGCCAATTGCGGCCTACGCAGAAAACGAAGGCAGTTATGTGAACGTATTGAGCCAGTGGCAGTCGTTCGTCCCCGCGGTACGCCCCCCGGGCGATGCACGCGCCGGGTGGAAATTGCTGCGCGTCCTGGGTGAGCGTTTGTCGTTACCCGGTTTCGAGGCTGTCACCTGCAGCGAAGTGACGCGCGATATCAGCGCATTGTGCGACGGGGCCGAGAAACCGAGCGCGGAACAGGGTGAGTTCGTCCTGAAAGCGCCGGGGGGTAAACCGGACAAACCGGAAGCAGTCGTCGAAATACCGCTGTATGCCGGAGACGCGATCGTCCGGCGCGGCGCGGCGCTGCAGGCGGTTTCGTCGACGGATCTTGACGCCGTGTACATGAGTTCCGCGACCGCGAAACAGCTTGGTCTGAGGGCGGACGGACAGGCACTGGTTAAAGGTGACGGGGCGGAATCCCTGCTGAACGTCGCCATCGACGACAATATCGGCGATGGGTGTTATCTGCTTTACGCGGCGCGGCCGGGTGCCGGTGAGTTCAGCGGTGCCGATCGGATTCAGATATCCAAGGCCTAGGGTGAACGACTGACCAACCATGTTTGATCTCCTGCGCTCATACCTGACGTTTCTGCCGGATCCGGTGACGACCACTGTGATCATCCTGATACAGATCACCCTGATCGTCGCTCCGATTATGCTGTCGGTCGCTTACCTGACCTACGCCGAGCGCAAGATCATCGGTTATATCCAGGTTCGTATCGGCCCGAACCGGGTTGGTCCGCGCGGCTGGCTCCAACCCATCGCCGATGCGCTGAAGCTGCTGTGTAAGGAAATCATCATCCCGACCGGCGCCAACAAGATTTTGTTCCTGCTGGCCCCGGTGCTTGCGCTCGGTCCTGCGCTCGCGGCGTGGGCGGTTATTCCGTTCGGGAGCGAGGCGGTGCTCGCGAATATCAATGCCGGCCTGCTTTATATTCTGGCGCTGACTTCGCTTGGCGTGTACGGAATAATCGTTGCGGGTTGGGCATCAAACTCGAAATACGCGTTCCTTGGCGCGATGCGCTCGGCCGCGCAGATCGTGTCATACGAAATCCCGATGGGATTCGCGCTGGTCGGTGTTCTGATCGCCGCCGGCAGTTTAAATCTTGGCGACATCATCGAGGCGCAGCGCGGTAATCCGCTGACCTGGTTCTGGTTGCCGCTGCTGCCGTTGTTCGTGATTTATTTCGTCTCCGGTCTGGCGGAAACCAATCGTGCGCCGTTCGACGTCAGCGAGGGCGAATCCGAGATCGTCGCCGGTTTCCACGTCGAGTATTCGGGCATGGCGTTCGCGCTGTTTTTTCTCGCCGAATACGCGAACATGATCATGATTTCGGCGCTGACGGCCGTCATGTTCCTCGGCGGGTGGTTGTCGCCCATTCCGTATTTTACGGAGGTCCCGGTAATCGGGCTGTTCTTTGCCGACGGAATTCACTGGTTTGTTTTCAAAACGGCACTGTTCCTGTTTTGCTTTCTCTGGTTCCGGGCGACGTTTCCGCGGTTTCGCTACGACCAGATCATGCGTCTCGGCTGGAAGGTGTTCCTGCCCATCACGATAGTCTGGCTCGTGGTCGTAGCCGCAATGGTCGTCTACAAGGTACCGCCGTGGTTCGCAGCGGCATGAGGAGGACCGAACGATGAGTACGATGGAGTATCTGAAAAGCCTCACGCTGTGGGAGCTGGTGAAGGGTCTTCGACTGACCGGTCGGCACCTGTTCGAGCGCAAAATTACCGTCCAGTACCCGGAGGAAAAAACGCCCCAGTCAGCGCGTTTTCGTGGTCTCCACGCCTTGCGTCGGTATCCGAATGGTGAAGAACGCTGTATTGCCTGCAAATTGTGTGAAGCGGTGTGTCCGGCGGTGGCCATTACGATTGAATCAGAGCCGCGCGACGATGGTACCCGGCGTACGACCCGGTACGACATCGATCTGACAAAATGTATCTTCTGCGGATTTTGCGAGGAGTCTTGTCCGGTCGATTCGATTGTTGAAACACGCCACTTCGAATATCACGGCGAACAGCGCGGCGACCTGCTCATGACGAAAGACAAACTGCTCGCGAATGGCGACCGGCTCGAGCATGAAATCGCGCGCGACCGTGAAAACGAAGCGCGTTACCGCTAGACGGCACTGATTAAGGGATACGGACGAGAAACACCGACCGACATGAGCGTAGAAATCGTCGTTTTTTACTTTTTTGCGATCGCGCTGATTTTTGCGGCGTCGATGGTCATCACGGTCCGCAACCCGGTCCACGCGGCGCTGTTTCTGATCATGTCGTTTTTTGCGAGTTCCGGCTTATGGTTGCTGCTCGAAGCTGAATTTCTCGCCATCACCCTCGTGCTCGTGTACGTCGGTGCGGTCATGGTCCTGTTCTTGTTCGTCGTCATGATGCTCGATATCAACCTCACCATACTGAGAGAAGGTTTTGCGGGATACCTGCCGGTCGCGTTCGTCGTCGCGGTACTCATGATGGCGTCCCTCGGGCGCGTGGTAGGTACGAAAAATTTCGGACTCGATGTTGTCGCGCCGGCGGACCGCGCCGCGGCGGATTACAGCAACACTGAAGCGTTGGGGCAGGTGCTGTACACGGATTACGTGTTTCCGTTTGAGATCGCGGCGGTCATTCTTCTCGTCGCTATTGTTGCGGCGATCGCATTGACGTTGCGACCCAGTCGGCAGACGAAAGCGCCGAAGCCGGAGCGGCAGGTTGCGGTTAAACGCGAGGATCGCGTGCGTATCGTGAAAATGGATTCGGAATGATGTTAAAAGCGACTGAATACAGGTCGATGGATACGGTAGCGGGATTTTAGATCACGATGATATCGCTCGCACATTTCCTTTTGATCGGCGCCGTTCTTTTTTGCCTCAGCGTTGCCGGAATATTTATAAACCGCAAGAACGTCATCATTTTGTTGATGTGCGTCGAGCTGATGCTGCTCGCGGTCAACATGAACTTCATTGCGTTTTCTCATTTCAATCAGGATATCGCCGGTCAGGTTTTCGTTTTTTTCATACTGACCGTCGCCGCCGCGGAAGCCGCCATAGGTCTCGCAATCCTCGTCGTTCTGTTCAGAAACCGGAATTCGATCAATGTCGAAGATCTGGACAGCATGCGTGGTTGAGCCGGGAAATTGTCGACACATTACTTGATACGGACCTGCAAAGCGGAAAACTAACGTGCAGAACTTATTGTTAATGATCGTCCTGGCACCCCTGGCCGGTGCAGCCGTCACCGGGCTTTTCGGCCGCGACGTCGGGCGCGCAGGTGCGCACTGGATTACGATTGCGGGAGTTGGTGTCTCGTTCCTGTTGTCGGCGCTGGTGTTTTTCAAAATCGTTATTGCCGGCGATCCGACCTATAACGCAAATGTTTACACGTGGCTGGAAAGCGGTGGCGTGTCGTTCCACGTGGGGTTTCTCATCGATGAGTTGACGGCGACGATGATGGTTGTCGTGACCTTCGTGTCGTGGATGGTGCATATCTATACGGTTGGATACATGCACGACGACCCGGGGTATCAGCGCTTTTTTTCTTACATATCGCTATTCACGTTCAGCATGTTGATGCTCGTGATGGCGAACAATTTCGTTCAGCTTTTTTTCGGCTGGGAAGCGGTCGGGCTTGTTTCCTACCTGCTCATCGGCTTTTGGTATAAACGCGATACCGCGATCTACGCGAACCTGAAAGCGTTCCTTGTCAACCGTGTCGGTGACTTCGGCTTCCTGCTCGGCATTGCGGCCGTGCTCATGTATTTCTCGTCGCTCGACTATGTCGATGTCTTTGCGCGCGCTGGCGCGATGAGCGATGCAACGGTAACGATCATCGGCGATACGGAATGGTCACTGATGACCCTGATCTGCATTTTGTTGTTCATCGGGGCCATGGGCAAATCGGCGCAGGTGCCGCTGCATGTGTGGTTGCCCGATTCCATGGAAGGTCCGACGCCGATTTCTGCGTTGATCCATGCCGCGACGATGGTCACGGCCGGCATATTCATGGTCGCGCGGATGTCTCCTCTGTTCGAACTGTCGCAAACGGCGTTGTCATTCGTTCTTGTCGTCGGCGCGATAACGGCGTTTTTCATGGGGCTGCTCGGGCTCGTGCAGAACGATATAAAACGGGTTATTGCCTACTCGACGCTATCGCAGCTTGGCTACATGACGGTCGCGCTCGGCGCCTCGGCGTATTCGGCAGCGATTTTTCACTTGATGACACACGCTTTTTTCAAGGCGCTGCTGTTTCTCGCCGCCGGCTCGGTCATCATCGGTATGCATCACGAACAGGATATGCGACGTATGGGCGGATTGCGCCGCTACATGCCGATCACCTGGATCACCTGCCTCGTCGGGTCTTTTGCGCTGATCGGCTTTCCCGGTACGGCCGGCTTTTTCTCGAAAGACGCGATTATCGAAGCCGTCCACGCATCGCAGACGCCAGGCGCGACGCTCGGTTATCTCGCGTGCCTCGTCGGTGTATTTATCACGGCACTGTATTCATTCCGGCTCGTGTTTCTCGTTTTTCACGGTGAACCGCGCATGGATGAACACACTCGCGAGCACGTGCACGAGACACCCGCCGTGGTTTGGGGACCGCTCGTCGCGCTGGCAATCCCTTCTCTCGTCATTGGCGCTATCGGTATCGGTCCGATGCTGTTTGGCGATTATTTCGGGACGAGCATCTTCGTCGATCCCGACCGCGACGTGCTCGGTCATATGGCCGGAGACTTTCATGGTGTCGCGGGCTTCATCTGGCACGGCATGCTGCAACCGCCATTCTGGCTCGCGATGGCCGGCGTCGCCGTCGCATGGTATTTCTACCTGCGGCGACCGGATCTCCCCCATCGGATCGCGGAACGCTCAGGGGTCCTGTACAACATCCTCGTCAACAAATATGGCGTTGATACGTTCAATGACTGGTTTTTCGCCGGTGGTGCACGTGGTACCGGCCGCGTGTTCTGGCAGGTTGGCGATGTCGCGTTGATTGACGGTCTCGTCGTGAACGGCTCGGCGAAGATGGTTGGCTGGTGGTCCGGCGTGATTCGTCGCGTGCAATCCGGCTACCTCTATCACTACGCCTTCGCAATGATAATCGGGCTGCTCGCATTACTGGCAGTATTTGTCCATGGCTGGATTGGTTGAGACCGGTTCGATCAGACCTATGAAAATTACAATCGTTTAGAACAAGATGCTTGCCGAGCTTTCAATTCTCAGTCTGTGTATCTGGTTACCGATCGTCGGCGGACTGTGGGTCATATTCGCAGGCAGTCGCGTACCGGCCGCCGCGGCTCGCAAGGATGCGCTGTTGTTTTCGTTGCTGACGTTCGCCGTCTCGCTCGTGTTGTGGCGGGACTTCGACAACGGAACTGCAGCGATGCAATTCGCCGAACGGTTGCCGTGGATCGCACCGTTCGACATTTTCTACCACATCGGCATCGACGGGATCGCGCTACCGCTGATTCTTCTGACGACGTTCACGACAGTTTTAATCGTGCTCGCCGGATGGGAGGTCATCACCGACCGGGTAAACCAGTACATGGGCGCGTTCCTGATTCTCGAAGGGCTCATGATCGGCGTGTTCAGCTCTCTCGATGCGGTACTGTTTTACGTGTTCTGGGAAGCGATGTTGATACCGATGTTTCTGATCATCGGTATCTGGGGCGGTCCGAACCGCGTTTACGCGACTATCAAGTTCTTTCTGTACACATTCCTCGGCTCGGTCTTCATGCTGGTCGCGTTGTTGTATCTCTACCAGCAGACCAGCGACAGTTTTGCGATTCAGGACATGCACGCTGTCGCACTCGGTTTGACTGAACAGAAGTGGATATTCGTCGCATTTCTGCTCGCTTTCGCGGTGAAAGTGCCCATGTGGCCGGTCCATACATGGTTGCCTGATGCTCACGTCGAAGCACCGACCGGTGGTTCCGTCGTGCTGGCAGCGATCATGCTGAAAATGGGCGGCTACGGATTCATCCGGTTTACCCTGCCGATAGCGCCAGACGCCTCGCACAGCCTCGACAGCCTCATGATCGGGTTGTCATTGATTGCCGTGGTCTACATCGGCTTCGTGGCGCTTGCGCAATCGGACATGAAAAAGCTGATCGCCTATTCATCGATATCGCATATGGGATTCGTCACGCTCGGTTTTTTCATCGGCTGGCAGATTTACGGCAACACGGGCGAGTGGGCCGACGCCGCGATGGGGATCGAGGGCGGCATGGTGCAGATGATTTCCCACGGCTTCGTCTCCGCAGCACTGTTCCTGTGTGTCGGGGTGATGTACGACCGTGTGCACAGCCGTCAGATCGGAGATTACGGCGGCGTGGTCAATACGATGCCGAAGTTTGCCGCGTTCATGCTGCTGTTTGCGATGGCGAATGCGGGGCTGCCGGGAACGTCGGGATTTGTCGGGGAATTCCTCGTCATCCTGAGCGCGTTCAAGGCGTCTTTCTGGTACGCGTTTTTCGCGGCGACAACATTGATCCTGGGCGCCGCCTACACGCTCTGGATGTACAAGCGAGTCGTGTTCGGCGAAGTGAAAAATGCCGCTGTTCGCGCTCTGACCGATATCACGATGCGCGAAACCGTGGTGCTGCTTGCACTGGCCGTTCCGACCCTGTTGCTCGGCCTGTGGCCGGCGCCCCTGCTTGACATGATGCACGCGAGTATCGACCAGTTGATCGCACATATCGGGCAACCGAAATTACCGTAGTGGCAGACTATGACTGACCTTGGATTAATCATTCCCGAGACCAGCCTGCTGACGCTTGCATGCGTTGTGCTGCTGGTGGACGTATTTCGAAGTCCGTCATCGTCGAACGCGATGACGTTCTGGGCCGCGATCATCAGCGTACTCGTTGTCCTGTCGCAGATGGCGATGTACTTCCCCGACGGTTCCGCGATCGCGTTCTATGGCACGATCAAACTCGATGCGATGGGCACGGTTCTCAAAGCATTTGCGCTCGTCCTGGTGCTATTGTCGTTCTTCTACGCGAGAGATTATTTCGAAAAGAACCGGGCGCAGTTCTCCGAGTATTACATCCTGTCGCTGTTCGCGACTCTCGGCATGCTCGTACTGATATCGGCGAACAGCATGCTGACGGTGTACCTCGGACTGGAATTATTGTCACTGTCGCTTTATTCGATGGTCGCAATGAATCGTGACTCGTTCGAATCTTCCGAAGCCGCCATGAAGTACTTCATCCTCGGTGCGCTCGCCTCGGGTATGTTGTTGTACGGTATTTCGATCCTCTACGGGGTCAGCGGGACGTTGCAACTCGACGAACTGCTCAGCCATTCGAACGCTTCCGGACAGGAACGGGTCCTGATGGTGTTCGGTACCGTATTTGTCATCGTCGGAATCGCTTTCAAGCTTGGTGTAGTCCCTTTTCACATGTGGTTGCCGGACGTCTATCAGGGCGCATCGACTCCGGTGACGTTGTTCATCGGAACCGCACCGAAAATTGCAGCGTTTGCGATGGCGATACGTTTGCTGGCCGACGGATTGCAAGGGCTTGCCGTCGAGTGGGCGGGTATGTTGGTTATTCTCTGCATTTTGTCGATGGCGATCGGTAACATCGTTGCGATCGCGCAGAGCAACATCAAGCGCATGCTCGCCTATTCGACGATTGCCCATATGGGTTTTCTGCTGCTCGGAATACTCGCGGCGAATTCCGCCGGTTACGCAGCTTCGATGTTTTATGTGATCGTCTATGCCCTCATGAGCATGGGCGCTTTCGGCACGATTATCCTGCTCAGCCGATCGGATACCGAAGCCGACACGCTGTCTGATTTCAGCGGACTCGCAAAACGCAGTCCTTGGTTCGCGTTCATCATGCTCGTCATTATGTTTTCCATGGCCGGCGTACCGCCGTTCGCCGGTTTCTGGGCCAAGTGGTATGTACTGAAAGAGGTCATCGCCGCCGGTTACGTCTGGCTCGCAGGGGTCGCGGTATTGTTTTCGATCATTGGTGCGTACTACTACCTGCGCGTCGTTAAATTAATGTATTTTGACGACGCGACCGACGGCAAAGCGGTCGAAGCAAGCCAGGACATGAAGCTCGTTCTCAGCGTAAATGGTCTCGCGATCTTTGCCCTGGGAATTCTGCCCGGTGCGCTAATGTCGATCTGCGTGATCGTGACGATCCCCTATTCCGGTTGATCGCGCTAGCGCGTCTTCACGACGTCGCCGGAAAGCCGGTTTCGATCGGGACCGTTCCCCGGTGTTAGGATCGCGCGGTGCACGCCGCCTCGCCGGCGCGCGCGAGACACACCGAATTCTGCCAATTTTTTGAGGAAGTTACCGATGCTTAGCGATTGCCGAGGGCTCGACATCAACTGCGCCAGCCAGGATGCGCTGGATATCTACGAAGCGTCCCTGGTCGATCTGTGGAATTACCGTATGGCGGCGCCAAAGCGGCTGAAGGGAGCGCTGGAAATCGATCCTGATTTTCCGATGGCCCATATCGTACGCGGCTACATTATGTCCATGCTCGAATCTGTCGTTGTACGGCCGAAAATGCTCGCGAGCGTCGAGCACGTCCGTGCGAACGTCGATCCTTCGTGTACACGAGAGCTGCTGCACGCCGACGCGCTTGAAGGGCTCGCGACAGGAAACACAAACAAGGCCTGCGCGAGTTGGGAGTCAATTCTCGCGCAACATCCGCACGATTTGCTGGCACTCAAGATGCATCATCATTCGACATTCTGGACCGGCCGCAGTTACGTTATCCGCAACACGGTGACAGGCGTATTTGATGCCTGGGATACATCAATTCCGGGGTACAGTTTCGTCCTCGGCATGATGTGCTTCGCGTTTGAGGAGTGCGGGGACTACGCCACTGCGGAGCCGTACGGCCGGCGGGCCATCGACATGAATGGCGACGACTTGTGGGCAATCCATTCGGTCGCACACGTCCTGGAGATGCAGGGACGGATCGACGAAGGAATTACGCTGCTCGATCGTGACCCGCAGGAGTGGGAGGATCGGAACCCTTTTCAGGGCCACAACTGGTGGCACCTTGCGTTGTTTGCGCTGGAGAAGGGCGACTACGATTTTGCGCTGAAGACTTACGACGATCTTGTTATCACGTCGAACACCGAGTTCTTCCTGGATATCCAAAACGGCGCGTCGTTACTCAAACGCCTCGAATTGCAGGGGGTCGACGTCGGCAACCGGTGGGATGGCCTCGTCGAATACGCCGAGAAGCAGATCGACGATCACGTTTTGTCGTTCACCGACCTGCACAGCTGCATTGCGCTGGCAGCGGCCCACAAGAATGACGTGCTGGATCGCTATATTGACTCGTTGAAAACATTTGCGATGACACCGGACAATTATTCAGCGTCTATCACCGAACCTTATGTGATCCCGATGTGCGAAGGGGTCATCGCGTTCGAAAATGGCGAATTCGATAAGGCCGTCGACGCGCTTTGGCCGTTGCGTGACCGGTGGTCGCCGATCGGCGGCAGTCACGCGCAGCGAGACATTTTTACTCAAATTCTGATTGACGCAGCCATTGGCGCGAAACAGTACGGCCGGGCTCAAACGCTGTTATCGCAACGGTTAACCGTCCGGCCCGACAGTGTTGGCAGCTGGAATAAATACGCAGCCGTGCAGCGCGCCCTTGGGCAGGTCGGACTCGCGGATTATGCGCAAGCGCGTTCGACAGCGATTGCACACTAGGAGGACGCCGTTATGGAATACGGGCTGACATCCGCGCAGCTGGACCTGCAGAACCGCGCGCGCGAACTCGCAACCGAAGTGATTGCGCCGCGTGCCGCAACCATCGATCGTGAAGAGCAGTATCCGTGGGATAACGTTGCCGCACTCAACGAAGCCGGCTTTATGGGCATGACGATCCCCACCGCCTACGGCGGGGCAGGCCTGAGTTTTCTGGACGCCGCGCTCGTAATCGAGGAAATGGCCCGCGTCTGCGGGGTGACCGGGCGCATTAGTGTTGAAGCGAACATGGGTGCGATTTCGGCCGTCATGCAATACGGGACGGAAGGGCAAAAGCGCCTCGCCGCGGATTGCGTGCTCGGCGGTGACAAGCCGGCGATCTGTATAACGGAGCCGGATGCCGGCAGTGCGGCCACTGAAATGACGACCCGCGCCGACAAACGCGGTACAGAGTACGTGCTGAACGGCAAGAAGCACTGGATCACCGGAGGTGGCGTATCCCGGTTCCACCTGATTTTTGCGCGGGTATTCGACGAGTCCGGAACCGATTGCGGGATCGGCGGATTTATCGCGATTCGTGACGAGGACGAAGGACTCGCGATCGGACAACGGGAGCCCACAATGGGGCTGCGCGGTATCCCCGAAACCGAAGTGTTGTTCAACGACCTGGTCGTCGACGAATCGCGGGTGCTGATGCCGCCCTCCGGGTTTCGGCGCGGCTTCGGGGATCTCATGAACGCCTACAATGCGCAGCGAGTCGGCGCCGGCACGGTCGCGCTGGGACTTGCGGCCGGGGCATACGAGCGCGCGCGTTTGTTCACGCTCGAACGCGAACAGTTTGGTCGACCCATCGCGGAATTTCAGGGTCTGCAATGGATGCTTGCGGATATGAGTACCCAAATCGAGGCAGCGCGGTTAATGATCTACAGCGCCGCGCGATCGACGGGGGCGGGTGATTTGCCGTTTCCGGACGCCAACGCCGCCGCCCAGGCAAAATTGTTTGCCTCGGAGATGGCGATCAAAGTAACGAACGACGCCCTGCAGTTGTTCGGCGCCAAGGGGTATTCGCGCAATACGCCGCTCGAGCGCATCGTGCGCGATGCCCGCATGTTCACGATAGGCGGCGGCACGGCCCAGATCCTGCGGACCGTGATCGCGACGCGCATACTCGAACGAAAATTTCCCCAGACCCGCGACGGCTACACAAAGCGTGCGTCGCCGGATGAATCAACCCCGAATCTGAAAGCTGTCTGAGTCGTCAGACCGGCAGCATCAGGGAGGCCTGGCAATGTCAGCGGTTGAAAAACCAGAGTCCGGGAAGCCGAAAGGCATCGACGGGGTATTTCAGTGGGAAGATCCATTTCTTCTTGAATCGGATCTGACCGAAGAAGAGCGGCTCGTTCAGGAAACGGCGCGAAAGTACGCTCAGGAAAAGCTGATGCCGCGCGTCGTTGGCGATTTCCGCAACGAGTCGTTCGACCGGGAGGTTATTCGCGAACTCGGGGATCTGGGCTTGCTCGGCGCGACGTTGCCCGAAAAGTACGGATGTGCCGGTCTCGGCTACGTGTGTTACGGGTTGATTGCGCGCGAAATCGAACATATCGATTCAGGTTACCGTTCAGCGGCGAGCGTGCAATCGTCGCTCGTGATGCAGCCAATCTATGCCTACGGTGACGAACCTCAGCGAGAAAAATTTCTACCGAAACTGGCGGCAGGCGAATGGGTTGGCTGTTTTGGCCTGACCGAGCCGGACCACGGATCGGACGCGGGCTCCATGAAGTCGCGCGCGAGAACCGTCGACGGTGGGTTCCGCCTCTCCGGCAGTAAAATGTGGATTTCCAATTCACCCATCGCTGATGTGATGGTCGTGTGGGCGAAGGATGACGAAGGCGTTATTCGCGGATTTATTCTCGAACGCGGGATGGAAGGGTTGACCACCCCGAAGATCGAAGGGAAATTTTCGATGCGCGCGTCGATGACCGGGGAAATCGTTATGGACGATGTGTTCGTCCCGGCGGAGAACAAATTACCCAATGCGCGAGGGCTCGGTGGTCCGTTTGGCTGCCTCAACAGCGCCCGATTCGGCATTTCGTGGGGCGCGATGGGGGCGGCAGAAGCCTGCTGGCATGCGGCACGGAACTACACGCTCGAGCGATCGCAGTTCGGACGCCCCCTGGCCGCGAACCAGTTGATTCAGAAAAAGCTCGCCGACATGCAGACGGAAATCGCGCTCGGTCTGAATGCGTCCCTGCGCGTCGGTCGGTTGATCGAGCGCGGCGATGCGGCGACTGAAATGATATCCCTGATCAAACGTAACAATGCCGGCAAGGCTCTCGACATTGCCCGTAGCGCACGCGACATGCTCGGAGGCAACGGTATTTCGGACGAATTTCACGTTATCCGACACCTGCTGAACCTCGAGTCCGTGAACACCTATGAGGGTACGCACGATGTGCACGCGCTCATACTCGGTCGGACACAGACGGGTATTCAGGCATTCACCGGAGGATGACGAACGCCACTGTCCGGCCATACAACGTCGGCCGTAGCGGCCTTAACGACTGAGCGCCTGTCCCATTCGTAACGTCGTCCCGTGCCGTAAATCGGGTAACCATTCCCACGCGTCGCGTTCGCCAAGCACGATCACGGTGGAACCCATGTTGAATCGCCCGAGTTCCGCGCCCCGCATGATGTCCCCGTAGTCGGGCGAGGGTTCCACGACATAAGGTGACCGGGTTGTGCCTGCGTTAAGCATGGCTCGAGGCACGTCACACATGGTTAATTCCATCGACGCGACCAGCATCGCTCCGACCAGGATCACGGCTACCGAGCCGTACGCCGTGTCCAGTTCGACGACGATCCGTTCGTTACGGGCGAACAAATTGTCCACCGCCCGTGCCGTCCGGTGATTGACCGAAAACAACCGCCCGGGTACGTAGCGAACGTTGGTGACTTTGCCGCCAAACGGCGCGTGCACACGGTGGTAGTTGTGCGGGGCCAGGTAAATCGTTGCGAATACGCCGTCGGTAAACTTCTTTGCGAGTACAGTGTCCCCTGCCAGCAGCGCGGCTACGGAATAGTGCCGACCCTTCGCCTGAAGCAGCGTGCTGTGATGTATTTGACCCACCTGGCTGATGGCACCGTCGGCCGGGCTGACGATAATCGATTGGTTGTCCGGTAACGGCCGCGTTCCGGGCTGCAGGGCGCGTGTGAAAAAGTCGTTGAAACTCGCGTAATCCGCGGCCCGGGGTCGTTCTGCTTCTTCAAGCGCCACGTCGTAGCATTTGAGAAAAGCCCCGATAAGAGACGACTTGATGACGGGGTTTTCGATCCGTGCGATGCGCCACGCGAGTCGGGACAAGGCATGGTGGGGCGCAAGGTACTGCGGCACCGTGATCAGTGAATCGAGGCCTGGCATGGGGAACAATCGTGCGCTCAGCGCATCTTGATGATATCGAACGTCGCGCGAACCGGCTCGCCCACCGCGCATCGAAAATCGATTTCGACGCTATCCCCGTCGACCAGGGGTTGCGCGGGCGCCATCAGCATGAGGTGTCTTCCCCGGGGCAGGAACTGAATGGATTCGCCAGGTTGCACCGTGAGTCGGTCGAGATGCGACATCCTTACGTTATCCCCGTCGCTGACCGAATCGTGCATCATCAGGTGCTCGCAACATGCGCTCTCAACCTGATGAACGGTTCGGGCCTCGCCCCCTGTGTTCGCGATTTCCATATATCCGGCGGCGACTCTGGCGATCGGTGGCGGTTCCCGTATCCATGCATTTTTTATGACCAGATCGTCGCAAGCAGTCGCAGCCAAAGAACACACGCAGACGCTGACACACGCGGCGATCTTCAGGCAGTGCGACGCGTTCATTGTGCGCCCTCCAGAAAATTAACCATCGCGGCCAACCGAGTGGCGATATCGTCCGCCTCGTGCGGCTGCGAAAAAATTCCGACGTAATGCAGTTGCGGATCGACGAGGAGAACCGACGCTGAATGATCCATGTCGTATCCTTCGCGCCCCGGCGTCGCGATTTTCATGTAAAGCACACCGAACTGATCCGCAAACCGGGCAAGCCGCTCATCGTCCGCGGTTGCACCAATGAACGCTTCGTTGAAATAACCGATGTAGGACCGCAGGAGCTCGGGGTCGTCACGTTCGGGGTCCACGGAGACAAACAGAATTTGCAGTTTTTCAAACACGTGCGGATGAGTGCGCAATTGTTCGTATACCCGGTTCAACGTACTCATGGTCGTCGGACACACGTCCGGGCAGTTTGCAAAACCGAAAAATACCAGCGTCCAGTGTTCCGCGAAGTCCTTTTCGGTCAGCGTACCGCCGTCGGCGCGATCGAGTTCGAATGTGCCAATCTGCGGCGGATCCGGCCACAGCAGACCCCGGATATCCGGCGCGCCGTGGCCGCCGCGATACGCCACCGAAAAATAGAGGCCGGCCGCGAAAGCGAGAAAAACGATCCCGCCAAACAATGCGTAGCGTATAGGGTTCACGAGGCAGGGTGGCGGTCGGATTGATCGAACAAGGTCATCCGGTCATTATAACGGAAGGCGGCCGCGTGCCGCGCCGGATCCGGACAGACGGCAGCAATCACCCCGGGGCTGAGTGGCAGGGACCAGGATCCGTCTCTTCGGCCTGCAGAAAAATCGATAAAAATATGAGTTCCCTCATTCCCGAAACGCTTGGTAAATACGAGATCGGCAAAGAGGTCGGTCGCGGGAGCATGGGCGCGGTTTTCGAGGCCTACGATCCCTATATCGATCGACGCGTCGCGGTCAAAATGGCGCTCGCCGATGCGCTGAAAGACAAGGACACCGGAGAGCGTTTCCGCAAAATGTTCTTCAACGAGGCCCATACGGCCGGAATGCTGCGACACCCTAATATCCTCGATATTTTCGATGCCGGCGTTGACGAGGACAAATGTTTCATCGTTATGGAACTCGTCGAGGAGGGCACGACGATCAAGGAACATTGCCGCCCGGAAGGCCTGTTGCCGGTGAATCAGGCGGCGGAGATTGTATTCAAGTGCGCTAAAGCGCTCGACTATGCGCACAAACAGGGCGTTATACACCGCGACATCAAGCCGACGAATATCCTTTTAACCGACGATAGGGATGTAAAAATCGCGGATTTCAGCATCGCGCATATCGCGCAAAGCGATATGTCCGAGACGATGCCGATGGGATTTGTCGGTTCGCCGCGCTACATGTCGCCCGAACAGGTTCAGGAAGATGAAATTACGAACCAGACGGATCTTTTTTCGCTTGGGATAGTCGCCTACGAAATGTTCACCGGCCACCATCCATTTGGGGGCGAAACGTTCTCGAGCCTGATTCACAAGGTTATCAACGAAGACCCCACACCAATGAGCCGTTATCGGGTCGACCTGCCCGATCTGCTTGAACGGATTATATTCAAGGCGCTCGAAAAATCGCCGCAACGCCGTTATCGCACGGGACTCGATTTTGCGTCGGAACTGAGCATGTTGTTCACGCATCTCGATCAACCACAAACAGATATACCCGCACAGGAAAAATTCAATTTAGTCAAAGATCTCGATTTCTTTCGCGGGTTTCCGGATTCCGAAATCTGGGAGATCATTCGCGCGAGCGTCTGGCACGAAGTTGAGCAGGATGAAATTATCGTCCAGGAAGGGGATGTCGACGACGCCTTCTTCATTCTCATCGCCGGACGCGTGGAGGTTTCGAAAGACGGGCAACTACTCAGCGAACTCGGCGAAGGGCACTGTTTCGGCGAGATGGGTTATCTCAACAGAATAAAGCGCACGGCTAGCGTCACTGCACTGAAGCCCGTGACTCTGATGAAGGTGAATTCGACCCTGATCGAACAGGTCACCCAGGATTGTCAGCTGCGATTTTACAAGGTGTTTTTACGCGTCCTGATAGATCGATTGTCATCGACGAACGAAATGGCGGTCAAGAGTTTGCGCGCCGGCGCCTGAGCGAAATCACTCACCGGATCGCGAGCGCATGTATCGCGCGATCAGCGCTGCCGTCGACGGGTCGTGCGGCCCGTCGGCTTTGCCGGCGAATCCCCGGAGGATCGAATCGGCGAGCCTTTTACCGAGTTCGACACCCCACTGGTCAAACGGATTGATACCCCAGATGACGGCCTGGGTGTAGGTTTTGTGCTCGTACATGGCGAGTAGTGCGCCCATCGTCGCCGGGTTCAGTGTGTCAACGGTGATCATTGTGCTCGGTCGATCCCCAGGACACGCGCGGTGAGGAGCGAGTCGGCGCGCTTCCTCGGTGGGTTCCGCGTTCTCAGGTTCAGCGCCATCCCGTCCACGCATCAGTCCTTCGGCCTGGGCAAAACAATTCGCGACCAGCATGTCCTGATGGGTTCGGTTTGCGTATGGATTGGTCATTGCAACGATAAAATCGATGGCAGTCTTTCGTGTGCCCTGATGCAACTGCTGGAAAAATGCGTGTTGCACGTTTGTGCCGACTCCACCCCAAAGGACGGGGGAGGTATCGCACACGACGTCCGCGCCGTCATGGGTCACTCGTTTTCCGTTACTCTCCATTTCGAGTTGTTGCAGGTATTCCGGCAGTCTTTGCAGGCGCTCGTCATACGGAATCACCGCGAGGTTGTCGTGCGCCTGAAAGTTGTTGTTCCAGATTCCGACGAGGCCGAGCATGGCCGGTATATTCCGTAACAATGGTGCCGATCTGAAATGCTCATCCATGGCATGGGCACCGGACAACAACTGCTCAAATCCGTCGCCGCCGACTGCGGCGACGATCGTTATCCCGATCGCGGACCACAGTGAGTAACGACCGCCAACCCAGTCCCACATCGGATATATCAGTTCGCCGTCAACGCCAAATTCCCGCGCTCGCTCCGGCTGCGAGGTGACTGCCGCAAAATGAGCCCGCGTGGCACGCGGGTCGTCGAGTCCGTGCTGGATCCATTGCCGCGCGGTGTTTGCGTTGAGCAATGTTTCGGCGGTGGTAAACGATTTTGAGGCAACGACAAATAATGTCGTTGCCGGTTCGAGACGGGCCAACACGGACTCGATATCGCCGTCGTCGACATTCGATACGAAATGAACACCGATGCCGCCGGTTGCTTCGCAGCGCAATGCTTCGCACACGACCTGGGGGCCGAGATGAGACCCGCCAATGCCAATATTGACGACATCCCTGATAACCGCGCCAGTGTGTCCGCAGACTTTTCCGTGGCGCAATTTCTCGCCCAGACCCGTTACCCGCTCTTTAACAGCGAGGACTTCGGCCAGACGCTCTGACAAGGCCGGCGCGGTCCGCGCGGTGGCTGGTGTTCGTAATAAGGTGTGCAAGGCCGGTCGGCGCTCCGTCCCGTTGACCGGCTCGCCGGTAAATAGCGCCTCGATGGCGGACCCCAGTCGTCGTTGTTCTGCAAGGGCCGCCAGATTCGCGAGAACCCCCTGATCGACCTTGTTCTTTGACAAATCAACCCGCACCCCGGCTGTTTCGAGCGCGAGGTCGGACAATCGACCGGGCTCGCGACTGAAAAACAGTTCGGTCCGGGTGGAAATCAATCGACGCGCGTCGTCTTCAAGTGCCCGCCAGGCGTCGAGTCCGTGTACTTGCATGATGGAAGATCCAGGTTTTGCCTTGATTATCGTCGATGTCGGGCGGCGGAGCCGTCGTTTCCAACCCGGACCAATGACCCGGCCGCACGGTTGAGTACGTGTCTAATTAGGTCACGTTTCGCCGATAAATAGCTAGGCGGCCGAAGGTTTTTCAATTAGTATGTTGGGCCAAACGCGTCCGGCCAGTGCGCCTGCGTGCGCGATAAAAAGAGTCCGGTAAGCGTTTCACAGCAAAACTACAGCGACACGAATAATGAGCGATGACAGCCCTGAAAGTCTAGGAAAATACCAGGTCGTCGAAGAGATCGATCGTGGCAGCATGGGCACGGTCTATCTGGGGCACGATCCGTACATCGACCGCCCCGTCGCCATTAAGGTCGCGCATGCCGAGCAACTCGCGGACGACGAGTCGGGTGACCGCTACCGCAAGATGTTTTTCAACGAGGCGCACACGGCCGGCCGCCTGACCCATCCGAATATTATCGGTATCTACGATGCCGGGGTCGATGAAGAATCCTGCTATATCGTCATGGAATATATCAAGGGCGGGAAAACGCTGAAGCCCTACACGAAAGCCGACACGCTGCTGCCCATCGAGAAGGTGGTCGAAATCGTGTTCAAGTGTGCGAAAGCGCTCGATTACGCGCACAAGCAGGGTGTTATACATCGCGATATCAAGCCGACAAACATTCTGGTCACCGAGGACATGGACGTGAAAATCGGCGACTTCAGTATTGCGCACATAACAAAAATGGACTCCACGGAAACGATGCCGATGGGGCTCGTGGGTTCACCCCGCTACATGTCGCCGGAACAGGTTCAGGAAGACGTCATCACGAACCAGACCGACATTTTCTCGCTCGGCATCGTGATGTATGAATTGCTCGCCGGTAAACATCCGTTTGCCGCCGACAACTTTTCCCGGCTCGTTCAGAAAATCCTGAACGAGGAACCGCCCGAAATCACGGAGTTTCGCAGCGACGTCGGCGAAAAGCTCGCGACGATCGTTAAAAAGGCGATGGCGAAGGATTGTGCAAAACGCTACCAGATGGGGCTCGATCTCGCTTCGGATCTAAGCCGCGCGTTCGATGCGTTGCTCGACGAACCGCGGGAGAACATTTCAGAGCAGGAGCAGTTCTCCGCGGTCAAGCAACTCGACTTTTTCCAGGGGTTCCCTGATGCCGAAGTCTGGGAAATCGTGCGCGCCGGCAAATGGCAGGATTACCGGGATGGCGAGGAAATCATCATCGAAGGTGAACTCGACGACTCGTTCTATATCATCGTGCACGGCGAGGTCGCGGTGCGAAAAGCGGCCAAGGACCTGCGCACATTGCTCGCCGGCGATTGTTTTGGCGAGATGGGCTATCTCGCGAAGACGAAACGGACGGCAACGATCGTAGCGCATGGCGACACATCGATTCTCAAGGTCAATTCGACCGTCATATCTCAGGTGTCACTGAATTGTCAGGTACGATTTTTGAAAGTTTTTCTGCGCACATTGATCCATCGCTTATCGGTGACAACGGAGAAGGTTTCGCAGGAAGCCTGAACGGCTGCGCGATGCATCGAATGCGACCTGGTCGCACTGCAGTCGCGCGTTTGTAACCGCTTTGCGCCCTGAATCCGGTTCACCGACACCCCGCGATCGGACAGTGAGCGCACCGGCGCTTGCGCGCCGCGATCGGCGCAGGACGAAACCCTGATGGAATCCTTCGGCACGCTTATTGCGGCGCTTCGAGTTGGCGTTGATGCCCAGTCGTTCGATGTCGACACGCAAAAATGCTATGAGCAATGGCTCAAGCACGATGAATGGAGCGCGCGCTCACAAGCATTGCCGCTGATCGTTGGCGTGGCGCCGCCGGACTGGTCCCGGTACCTCGACGACCATGGACTGCAAGCAACGGAAGCAGCAGCGTGGCCGCAATTCCAGCATGACGTCGCTATTGCGCACGACAGTAGTTCCGTGTCCGTCGAACACCTCGTTGCCTGTGTTCGGCGTGGCGGCGTCGAATTGCCTGCGAGTTTTTCACGACTCTACGATTTCGTTCGTCAAACGACCCTGTACGCAACCCCTGCGAACGTGGCGCCGTTGCCGGACGCCGCTGAACCGGGCGGATTGCCCGACGAAACAGAAATTGTTCTCGGCGCTGCCCTGTCGCTGGTCGCCACGATGCCGGACCGTTGCCGCGACGATCACGGATTCGTCGAGGGTGAAATCGTGGCTAAACTGATACTCAAGGCGGCGGCTCGGTGGTTTCCGTTGCAACCGGCGACAATGTCCGAAGCGGCAATGGCAGCCCTCATCAACAAATGGCTTGAGTAGGACTCCAATCCTCCTCGGCGTGCTCCGACGTTCGTCGCCGCGACGAAACGGACATCCATAGCCGGGACAATTTCCCTGCCCTGACGTCCGGCGGAGGAATCGGGTATCACGTGCCTTCCTCTTGGTGGTATTTCTGGAGATACACCGCCTCGCGTCTGCTCTCGATGGCAGCCAGTTACCCGGCGAGCGCACGTGTATTGAGCATTCGGGCAGGCGCAGTGGGCCGCGCGAAAATCCCGAGCGAGTCCCCGTCGGTTCGTCGGGAGCGCACGGTTCGTCGCTAGGTCAGCCCTGAACAGAAACCACAGACTGTTAGCGCGACGGACGTACACGGGGTCCGTCGCGCCCCGGAGTTGGAATGGAAGCCATCTCGCTGCCCGAAATAGTCGAGTTTTATCGGCTCGCTCGCCCGCCGGCAAGCGGGCTTTCGGGGTCGCACAATTCTTCTCGCCGATTATCTCCGTTGCGGGTGGAAAACCTCATCGCGGCAGCCCCGGTAACGCAGACAGGGCAGTTTCGTGATCGGCGCTCGAGCAGGGTTGCGGGTCGTCGGGATCGAACCGGCTCCCGGTCAGCGATAGGGTTATTTTCCCCGAGGCATCCAGGGTGATGGCGGATACGGGTCTTCACTGCCTCGCCATCCTTGCACGGCTGAACCATGTGCCCGCTAATCCGGACCAGATTCGCCATCAGTTCGGATCTGGCGCGGGGGTGCTTGAAATTCGTGATCTGTTGCGCGCGGCAAAGTGGCTGGGCCTCAAGGCCAGATTATTCCGCTGCGACTGGGACCGACTCCGGCATTGCACTTTTCCGTGTATCGGGCAATTGAAAGACGGTTCACACGTTCTCATTGGCGGTATCAGGAAAGACGAGGTTCTGCTGAAAAGCCCGTCCGAGCAGGGCGCGAAGTTAATGGATCACAGCGAGTTCCAGGCTCTATGGGCGGGATCGGTGATCCTGGTCACGCATCGTGCGACGTTTCGCGAATCCGCCGCGCGGTTTGATTTCTCCTGGTTTGTCCCTTTCGTATTCAAGTACCGAAAGTACCTTTGCGAGGTCCTCCTGGCATCGCTGTTCTTGCAGCTATTCGCGCTGATGACGCCGATATTTTTCCAGGTGGTCGTTGACAAAGTGCTCGTCCACCGTGGACTCACAACGCTCGATGTTCTCGCCGCAGGGCTACTGATCGTATCGGTATTCGAGGTCTTGCTGGGCGGATTGCGGACCTACGTGCTTGCGCATACCAGCAACAGGATCGATGTGGCACTGGGTGCCGATTTATTCAGGCATCTATTGAGGCTTCCGATCGCCTATTTCAACGACCGGCGGGTCGGAGACACGGTGGCGCGGGTACGAGAGGTCGAGACGATCCGGAATTTCATGACCGGGTCGTCGATAACGCTTTTTATCGACGTATTATTCACCCTGATTTTTTTTGCGGTGTTATACCTCTACAGCCCGTCGTTGACACTGGTTGTCGCCGCAACGCTGCCGCTGTATCTGCTTCTCGCGATCACGATTACACCAGTGTTGCGATTCCGATTGAATGAAAAATTTAATCGTGGCGCGGAAAATCAGGCTTATTTGGTCGAGTCCGTCACCGGAATAGAGACACTGAAAGCGTCGGCGCTCGAACCGTCGACACAACGGCGATGGGAAGAACGACTGGCAGCCTACGTCTCGGCGAGCTTTAAAGCCGCGAGTTTGTCCAACATCGCAAACCAGTCTGCGGCGTTGATCAATAAACTCGCAGTGCTCGGCATCCTGTGGCTTGGGGCGAAGCAGGTGATTAACGGCGAACTCACGGTTGGGCAGCTCGTCGCATTCAATATGATTGCCGGCCGGATTTCCGGTCCGATCCTCCGGTTGGTACAACTGTGGCAGGAATTCCAGCAGGCCGGGATTTCCGTTCAACGTCTGGGGGATATTCTCAATGCGCAGACCGAGCCGGAGCACAACGCGAACCGGGGGTCATTACCGGAGCTTCAGGGTCGCGTCATGTTTGACCAGGTCCGGTTTCGCTATCAGCCGGGGGCGCCCGAAATTTTCAGGGACGTCACGTTCGACGTGGCGCCGGGCGAAGTTATCGGGATCGTAGGGCCTTCCGGCTGTGGCAAGAGCACGCTGACGAAATTGATCCAGCGATTGTATGTGCCCGATTCGGGCCGTGTCCTCGTCGATGGTGTCGACCTGTCAATGGTTGATACCGCTTGGTTAAGGCGCAATACCGGTGTCGTGTTACAGGAAAATATTCTGTTCCATCGCAGCGTTCGCGAGAACATATCGATTTCGGAGCCCGCGATGCCGATGGAGCGCGTAGTTCACGCAACCAGGCTGGCCGGCGCCCACGAATTCATTGCCGCACTACCCGAAGGTTACGACACCCTCATCGGGGAAATGGGATCGAACCTGTCCGGCGGGCAGCGCCAGCGTATCGCCATAGCGCGCGCGCTCGTTACCGATCCGAAAATATTGATCTTCGACGAAGCAACCAGTGCCCTCGATTTCGAATCGGAAGCCATCATCCAGCAAAACATGCAACATATCTGCAGAGGCAGAACGGTATTTATCATCGCGCACCGGTTGACGAGTGTGCGCATTGCGCAACGCATTCTTGTTATCGCGCAAGGGCGGGTCACGGAAACCGGCAGTCACGCAGATCTGGTAGCGCAGGGCGGCTATTACTCGCGCCTGTACGAACACCAGAGTCGCATGGCAGCGGGTTGAGATCTGTCAGCGTTGTTAGTGGGCACGCCCGGCTCGTCGGTATTCGGGAAATCGCTGACGAGGTCTGGCTCGTCAGAATTATGGATTATGATTTGGGTTTCTTCGACAAAACCGAAGACAAGGTGGCGTCGGTGGGTAACAATCCCTTCGCGCCTAAAGTGTTACCTATGTCCTCGGAATAAACGGTCACCTGGGTCCCCGGAATGGACCGAATTCGAATGGCGCCCTGAGCAGGATTCGAACCTGCGACCTACCGCTTAGGAGGCGATTGCTCTATCCAGCTGAGCTACCAGGGCGTGCACGCGATTCTATCAGAACTGCCCGAGGTCTCTCTTTCGCCGGCGATAACTGTCGCGTGGCAACTGCTGGCGTTCGCGTTACCATTGAGCCCCATGGGCGATAGTCACAGTTCGAAAACGCTTGAGATTCGTCTCGCGAAACCACGCGATGGCGACAACATGGCGCGTATGTCCCGTCGGTTGATTGAAGCAGGATTACCCTGGTGGTGCTGGACCCCCAAGCGCGTCGGCAAGGCAATCCGCTCCCCGGATACGATCGGCATTATTGCCAACCTCGACAGCGCGTTGAGCGGATTCGCGATGATGCATTTCGGCGATGAAAATGCCCATCTGAACCTGCTTGCCGTGGAACCGGCATATCGTCGGCGCGGAATCGGACGCGACATGCTCGACTGGCTCGACGAATCCTGCCTCGTCGCCGGTATCCGCCGGATTTCGCTGGAAGTTCGCGCCGACAACACCTCGGCGATTCGTTTCTACGAGTCCCTCGGTTACAAATCCGGCGAACGCATCCCGCGCTATTACTGCGGCGAGGAGGCGGCGCTGAGGATGACTCGCACGATCGGACACACCTGAGTCGTTACGACCCGGGCAGAAGGAACGAATCTACCTCTTCGCTTTGGCCCAGGTATCCCGCAGGCTTACCGCGCGATTGAAAACCGGCGAATCCGCGCTGTGACCGACCGTATCGGAAAAGAAATAGCCGAGACGTTCGAACTGGAAGTGCGTACCCGCCGGGGCTTGTGCAAGCGATGGTTCGATCAACGCGTCGTCAACCGTTTCAATTGAATGCGGGTTCAGGTGTTCGAGAAAATTTTCTGCAGCGCCGGGGTTCTCGACATTAAACAACCGGTCGTACAAGTGTAGTTTCGCCGGGACCGCGTGCGCTGCGGAAACCCAATGGATAGTGCCTTTTACTTTGCGCCCGTCCGGTGCGTTTCCGCCACGGCTCGCAGGGTCGTAGCTGCAATAAACGGTGGTAGGTTCGCCCGTGTCCGGATCGTATTCGGCGCGGGTACACGTAACGAGATAGGCGTATCGCAAGCGGACTTCGCGGCCGGGGGTCAGGCGAAAATATTTTTTCGGCGCTTCGGCCATAAAATCATCGCGTTCGATATACAGTTCGCGCCCGAAAGGAATTTTCCGATTGCCGAAACTCTCGTCTTTCGGATGATTGACTGCGTCGAGCGTTTCAGTTTCGTTGTCCGGGTAGTTTTCGATGACAACTTTAAGCGGCCTCACTACCGCCATCGCACGTGGCGCGGTGACGTCGAGTTCCGCGCGTACGGCATTTTCGAGCACGCCGACGTCGATCGTCGTCTGTTTTTTCGTTACGCCAACGGCGGCGCAAAAATTTCGGATCGCATTTGCCGGGTAGCCACGTCGACGCATCCCTTTTAGTGTCGGCAGGCGCGGGTCGTCCCATCCGGACACGTATCCGTCATTAACCAACCGGGCGAGTTTACGTTTGCTCGTGATCGTGTAATTCAGTTCGAGACGCGCAAACTCGATCTGTTGCGGGTGACACGGCACCGGCAGGTTATCCAGTACCCAATCGTAAAGCGGACGGTGGTCCTCGAACTCGAGCGTGCACAGAGAATGGGTGATGCCTTCCAATGCATCGGAAAGGCAATGCGAGTAGTCGTACATCGGGTAAATCTTCCACTGGTCGCCTGATCGGTGGTGAGTGGCTTTTCGGATCCGGTAAAGCGTCGGGTCGCGCATGTTGATGTTGGGCGCCGCCATGTCGATTTTTGCGCGTAGTACATGGTCACCTTCGTCGAACTCGCCTGCCGCCATTCGCTGGAAAAGGTCGAGGTTCTCGTCGACCGACCGGTTGCGATCGGGACTCTCGCGTCCGGGTTGCGTGAGGGTTCCGCGGTATTCGCGAATGTCCTCCGCCGACATACTGTCGACGTAGGCCAGGCCACGCTCAATCAGAGCGATCGCAAAATCGAACAATTCCTGAAAGTAGTCGGAGGCATGAAAGAGTCGGTCTCCCCAAACGAAGCCGAGCCAGCGAACATCCTCCTTGATGGCTTCCTGGAATTCCTCGCTTTCTTTTTCCGGGTTCGTGTCGTCGAAGCGGAGATTGCAGTGGCCTGAGAAATCCCTGGCGGTGCCAAAATTCAGGCAAATGGACTTGGCGTGCCCGATATGCAGATGTCCGTTCGGCTCAGGTGGAAACCGGGTGACGATACCCTGATCCACATCGCCCGCGGCAAGGTCAGATTCGATTATCTGGCGAATAAAATTCGTGCTGGGTGGCGTGGAATCGGTATCCATGGGGTACGATATTCAAAGCAAAAGCAAAAGCGTCGGTACGAAATGTGGCCCGCAGACCGGTCTTGTATCGCCGGCGTGAGTGTTAGCCGGCGCAGCAGCCGAAATTGCCTGACGCTGCCGGCGGGCGGCATTCTAGCGCGTAGCGCGCAGCAGCGCATCTCTTAACTAGTTGAGCCACAACGGAATCTGCAACGCTTTTGAGGAATGACTCGAATTAAATGTTACAATCGAGACAATGCCAGAGATGTCCGATTCGGCGGGCCAATTGCCGGCGCAATCAGCGCGATCACCGGTTATTCCTGTTAGAGAGGATAGCGCCGTCATATAGCGGACGGCACGGGCAATTACGGGAATTCGAGCCTGACGACACGTTAGATGAATAGTAATGCTGCTGCAGGTGGGGGCGGTGGCGGCGCCGAGCGCCGGCGCTACGTCCGGCTACCCATTCGCCTCGACGCCCTCGTCGCCATAGACGGCCGGCCGGCCGTTCCGTGCACGGTGCGGGATTTCTGTGTTGCCGGGATATTCGTCGCAATCTCGCCGCAGCAATTGCGCCTGGTCAAGCAAAAGACATCGGCGACCCTGTTCTTCTCGCTCGTCGTCGACGGCGTACAAAGCGACTACCAGCTGACGTTGACGATATTCCGCGTCGTCGGTTCCGGATTCGGCTGCGGATTCGAATCTGCGGATCCCCAGACTATCGCGTTACTCCAGAGTCTCGCTGCAAGTTCCAACCAGCATATGGTGCCGGACACGCCGGAAGCGCTCTCGCGGACCCAAAGCGATTTCTCGCGTCGATTCAAGGAAGTAAAAAAACCGCTCGCCGCTGTGGTCGACAAATTTGCCCGCACAACCACCGAAGAATTTTTGCGGCTGGTTGACGAGGCATTATTTCTCGCGGCCCGCGATGCCGGGAACAACGCCGAAGAGACCCGTTATCTTGATGGTCAGACAGAAATACGGGGGCGCGGGAATGAAGTGAACGAACTCGTGCCGAAACTGCTGGACAAGGGGATTTCCATTCTCAACACACCGCTCAGCGCGGTCGAGGAGGAATCGTCGAGTTCGGCACTGTCCGAGTTATCGTTGATCGACAAGGATGAATTCGAGGAATTTCTGACCGTATCCCAGCTCGTCTCCGACCTGGAGCCGCGATTCAAGGAAGAACTGTATCAACTCGGTCGACGTTTTTCCCTACTCGCGAAACGCGAGGTCGACGAGCGGACAAATCCGATAGGACCGGCGGTCGTCGGCGGCGTGTTCGCAGAAGTGCTGAAGAATCTCCAATCGGATCGGAGCGCGATCGGCATAGTCTTCCGAACGCTGCGTAATGTACTCGAGCAGAATCTCGCGCAGCTTTACACCGATACGAATGCGTTACTCATCGATCTCGACATTCTTCCGGTCATCGAAAAAGAAAAATCGACCATCAAGCGGAGCGAAAGCGCGAGCACGAGCAAGCCGTCTCTCGCGCAGACTCTGGACCAAACGCTCGGCGATCAGAGTTTTCCGTCGGTACCGCCGGCGGATGTCGTTCAGCAGACTCCGGGTGGCCGCCAGCAATCGCCGTCCGCGGGCTTCCCGCAGGGCGGTGGGCCGTCGCTCGTGCAGGCGGCCCAGCCGCCGCGCTATGCCGCCCCGCCCGCGCCGCAGGGTGCTCCCGCTGGCGGATTCGATGTCATCGATCCGACTGCGGCGGCAGGTGTCGTTCCTGGCGGACAACCGCTGCCGCCAGGTGTCGCACAGGCCGGTGGAGTTCAACCGGGGATGGTTTCCCCGGGAGCGATTCAGCCGGGGGGAATACCTGGTGCCGTCCAACCCGGGATGGTTCAACCCGGTGCCGCGCAGCCGGGAATGGTGCAGCCTGGTGTCGTACAACCGGGAGCAGTGCAACCCGGTACCGTACAGCCTGGAACAGTTCAGCCCGGGGCCGTACAGCCCGGAACTGTTCAACCCGGGGCCGTGCAGCCCGGAACGGTTCAACCCGGAGCGGTACAGCCGGGAACGCCGCAAGTCGCGGGTGGCGCGCCCGGAATGGGTGGGGTTGCCGCCGGGTCGACGGCGGTTGGCCTCGGACTCGAGGCGACATTCGGTGGCTTCGGCGCAGGACCAGCGGTTTACGTGCCGCCTTCCCTGCAACAAGCCTATTCTGCGGCGCAAGCCCAGATGGCATTACGCCGCGAATTGCTGCCACCTTCCGAGAGCGAGGCGATCACCGTGGGTGCCGTGGGTCCGACCTACGCACCCGCCCAGGTGATCGACGGGCTGACCCGGCTGCAGCAATCGCTCGTCGATACACAGGATCCGCGAACCCTCGATGTTCGCGGGATTAAAGAACGCATTATCGAAGCGATTACGCAGGCGGGCGGCGATCCCGGCTCGATCGGGCAGGACGAAAGTGACGCCATCGAAGTGATCTCGAACCTGTTCGATGTGCTCGGCGAAGATGCACTGGTGACGGACTCGGCAAAAGCACAGCTGACGAAACTGCAGGCGCCGGTGCACAAGGCGGCGCTGATGGACCCCGCGTTTTTTGAAGCGACGGATCATCCGGTGAGGCAATTGCTCAACCGCGTGTCGATGCTCCGGGACAGCTTTTCCGACACGGGTGGGCAGCGCGAAGCGCGTGTCGCCGAGTTGGTCAGCCGAATTAACACTGAGTTCAGTGAGGATGTCGGGATATTCAATCCAATCCTCCAGGAATTCGACGATATTCTGCGTGAACAACGTGACGCCTATGACGACAAGGTCTCGGCGGTCGTGAACGCGAGCGAGGAACAGGAAAAGGTTCTCAGCGAACGCCGTGACAAAAACCTGGAGGCGACGGACTCGAGTCTTGCGCAGCAGGAATTACCCGAAGAATGGAACCGCTGGCTCGACCGGGGCAAGTTGCTCGAGGCGGGCGAGCGCATGGTCATGAATGCGAATACGAACAAGCCGTCACTCGTGACGCTCGTTTGGGTCGGCCCCGGATTCAATCCCTACGTGTTTGTCGACGAACTCGGCGAAAAGTCTTCGACGCTGACATTGCAGCAGGTTGCCATGTATCTCCGGCGGGGAACGTTAAAGCCATTGCAGCAAGATGACGCGGGTCCGGTCGACCGCGCATTATTTGGTGTGGTTAATCGGATTCATGGTGAAGTGGAAGCGCGTGCGACGCACGACGAATTAACCGACTTCATGAACCGCAAAGCATTTTTGCAGGCAATAGAACGACAGCTGCCTGAAGGCGATGCACCGTCTTCAGGACCGGTTTTGTGCCACATCGCGATAGAGAATCTGAAGTCGGTGAACGACGAGTACGGTGTCGAAGTCGGCGATACCATGCTGAACAACGTTGCCAGGGTGTTGCGGGAATCAGTTACGGGAAAAACCGTAAAGTTCGGACGTCTGGGCGGTGCGGAACTGGGCATATTCTGGCAAAAGGGCGGCTTGCAGAATGCGTACAAGAAGCTTCAGGCATGCTTCGACGCGCTTGCCGAGTCCGCCTCGGTCGATTCCGCGGACACTGTGCTCGTGCCACAGTCTTTCGCCGGAATTACGGCGATCGAAGACGGTCTTACCACGGCCGATCAGCTGCTTACGGTAGTCAGTGATGCGTGTAATGTCGCCCGAACCTCGAATGACAAACCAATCTATGTGGTCGGCAGTGAAAACAGGTATCGCGAGCAACTGGAGCAAATGGTCGGTTACATCGGCAAAGCCTACGACCGTGATCGCCTCGTGCTGTTGCACCAATACGTGACCTCGCTGGTCGATGAGACCGATCAGCCTGCAATGCACATCGTGGTCACGGCAGAAGATCGCAACGGCAAGCTCGTGCCGCCGACGTTTTTCAAGCAGGCGCTCGCAAATTCGGACCGGGCATTTGAAATTGATGAATGGTCGTTGAAAAAAACGTTCACGTGGATGGCGCAGCACAGCGATGATCTTGATGCATACGCCGCCGTGATTCTGCCTTTGTCACATGAGGCGATGAAACGGGATGATTTGTCGAACATCATTATCAACCACCTGATGGAATCGGCCGTACCGCCAGGGAAGATATTTTTCGAGATCGCGGATAAGGACGCGATCGCCAACGTTACGGAAACCGCGGAACTGGTGCGCACGCTCAAGGAATTCGGTTGTCGCTTTATACTCGACGAATTTGGCAGCGGACAGGGCAACTACGATTACGTCAAAGAACTCGCGGTGGATTTTGTAACCATAGAAACCGGGTTCATAGCCGATGCGAAACAGAATCCCAAGGACTTCGCGATGGCCAAATCGATCAACGAGCTAATCCACTTCATGGGCAAGAAGACAATTGGAAAACAGGATCCCGGCAAGGACGTGACGGAAGTATTGCGGGAGATAGGTGTCGATTTTCTCTACGACCAGTCCAAGACGAGCCGAATTGCGGCCTGAATGAGAGACCTGCCCCAAAAAATCGGCAAATACGATGTTGTCGATATACTCGGCAAAGGCTCGATGGGGATCGTCTATCGCGGACACGATGCCTACGTCGATCGGCCCGTCGCAATCAAACTCGCAACGAATACAGATAGTGACGATGAAGGTGCGAACATGGCCAAGCGCATGTTCGTCAACGAAGCACGGTCCGCCGGCCGGCTGGATCATCCCAATGTGCTGAAGGTCTATGAGGCGGGCGAGGAAGACGGTCAGCCATACATGGTGATGGAGTACATTGCCGGCGGCGATACGTTACGCAGCTATTGCAAAACAGCGCATTTGCTGCCGATTCCAACGGTGGTCACGCTGATCCGCCAGGCCGCCGATGCACTCGATTACGCCCACCGTCAGGGCGTCCTGCACCGGGATATTAAACCGGCCAACATCATGCTGACCGAGGACGGGGTTGCGAAACTCGGCGATTTTGGAATCGCGAAACGGCTTGGGGTCGATCAGACGCAAATCATTGGCTGGTTTGGTTCGCCGCTTTATATGTCGCCCGAGCAGGCCCAGGATTCGGACATTACCACTCAGTCGGATATTTTTTCGCTCGGCTCGGTATTCTACGAAATGCTTGCCGGAGCACCGCCGTTTGCGGCGAAAGGACTGACAGGGCTGATTCAGAAAGTCTGCCAGGAAGATCCCACGCCGTTGCCCGAGGTTCGCGAAGAAATTCCCCAGCAGTTGTGGCGGGTCATCAGCAAGATGCTCGAAAAGCAGCTGACCAAACGCTACAAATCTTGCGGCGATCTCGTTACCGATCTCGATCGGGTTCTTGAAATACTCGAACACGAGTCCCTCGTACTCACCGACGAGCAAAAGATTGAACGTATGGGCGGCCTCGGTTTCTTTCGGAATTTTTCGAAACCGGAGCTGAAAGAGATCGTGAAGATTGCGAAATGGAACCGATTTGGCCCCGGCGAAACGGTATTTGCGGAGGACGACAAGGAAAAGGCGTTCTACGTGATTGCGGACGGCTCGGTGTCGGTAAAAATTAACGGCGTACAGATCAGTGACATCGATACCGGCGAATGCTTTGGTGAAATGGAGTACCTCTCCGATACCGGCCGCACTGCTGCGGTCACGGCAAACCGCGAAACGATCGTGCTGATGATCGATCGCGACTTCAAGGAATGGGCTTCCCTCCCGTGCCAGTTACGCCTGAATCGGGTGTTCCAGGAAGTGCTGATCGATCGCCTCAGGAATACCAGTAAAGCGCTCGCACGGGCTTCCAACTGACGCACTGATCATCCGCACGACCGTTTGTTACAGGCGGTCGATTACCACCCGCGCAAAATCACTCGTCGATAACGTTCCCCCGAGGTCCCGGGTTCGCGTCGCCGGTGTTGCAAGCGATTGCGTAATTGCGCCGCGTAACCGGTTTCCCTGTTCGTGCAGGTTGCAATGGTCGAGCATCATCGCGGCCGCGAGCAGTAAAGCCGTCGGATTCGCAATGTTTTGACCGGCGATGTCCGGTGCTGATCCGTGCACGGCCTCGAACATGGCCGCGTTCTTGCCGATGTTCGCGCCGGGCGCGAGACCGAGCCCGCCGACGAGTCCGGCAATTTCATCCGAAAGAATATCGCCGAACATGTTCGTTGTCAGAATGATGTCGAACTGGGCGGGGTTGATGACGAGTTGCATCGCGCAGTTGTCGACGATGCGCTCTTCGAGTTCAACTTTGCCCGCATATTCTTCGCCGACGTTGGTCACCGTTTCAAGGAACAATCCTGTCAGCTTTTTCAGGATGTTTGCTTTATGTACGACGGTAACTTTTTTGCGCTGTGTCGCGAGCGCGTATTCGAACGCGAACTTTGCTATCCGGGTGCAGTTCTCACGGGTGAGGAAACCTGACGCTTCGGCAACAGCCCTTGGATCGTCTCCGATCGGGATGAAGTGTTCCACACCGACGTAAAAGCCGCCTGTATTCTCGCGTATCAGGACGACGTCAACGTCGGTAAACCGCCCGTCAGGGATCAGGGAACGACCGGGACGTACGTTCGCGAAAAGCTGCAGAGCTTCGCGTATGCGGACATTGACTGAACGGAATCCGTCGCCGACCGGGGTTGTCAGTGGGCCTTTCAGTGCGAGCCGGGTGGCGCGCATGTTCTCGATCGTCTGTTCCGGCAATGGATCGCCGTGCTGTTCGATGGCGGCGAGACCGCCGGTTTGTTCCTGCCAGTCGAAAGGCGCTTTCATTGCCTCGAGTATGGTCAGTACGGCGTCGACGATTTCGGGTCCGATACCGTCTCCGCGGATCAATGTACAGGGGATCTTGTCGGTGTCGTGAGCCATAAATTACGAAATTTTCCGTGTGATCTGTTTTCAGGGCAGTAAGCCGCGGTTCGCGGCGCCATGTTTTCGCGCAGGTTCAACGGCACATCAACAGGCGCGGGCGCAGAGTATAACGGGTCCGGGCGGATGAATGACCGACAGTCCCGATAAGCGGCGCAGCGGTGCGACGAGCGCGCATCACCGTCAGCAGCACGTTCGATGTTGCGCGGATGGTCTGTTCGGGCATTGTGAAATCAGAATAACTGTATATAATTACAGTTGTATATTAATACAGTAGATTACCTATGACGACCAAACTCACGACCCGCCAGCTTCAGGTACTTGAGTTGATCAAAGACAGTCTCAGCACGACGGGACTACCACCGACCCGGGCGGAGATTGCCCAGCGCCTCGGGTTTCGTTCCGCCAATGCGGCCGAAGATCACCTGCGTGCGCTCGCCCGCAAGGGGGCCATCGAATTGCTGCCCGGCGCATCCCGCGGGATCCGTTTGACCGAGGCTTACGCGGAAAACGGGACATTGCCCGTCGTCGGCCAGGTTGCTGCCGGCAATCCCATTCTTGCGACCGAACATATCGAAGCTCACCACCAGGTTGATCCGGATCTGTTCAAACCACGGGCGGATTATCTCTTGCGGGTGAAAGGTCTGAGCATGCGCGACGTCGGCATACTCGATGGCGATCTGCTTGCCGTGCACGCGACATCGGAAGCACGCAATGGTCAGATCGTCGTTGCCCGGATCGAGGATGAAGTGACCGTAAAGCGTTTCAAACGCGAAGGCAGTCATGTCTGGCTGCTGCCTGAAAACCCCGAATTCGAACCTCTCGAAGTCGACCTTCAGCATGAATCCCTCGCTATCGAAGGGCTCAGTGTCGGGGTACTCAGAACCCGGACAGAATAATGAATCGGGCTGCATTGAGTGGAGCATCAATGCGCCGTCCGACATGTTTTTTATTGGAAGGCTCCGACAGAAAAAGAATAAACATGCCCCAGATAAACAAGAACGAAACCGAATCGCCGGAATCCCTGGAATCCCTGTTACAGCACGCGAAGATATGGCGGGCGGGAGAAACGACGGCGAGTCCGACCATCGCGACCGGTCTGCCGTTACTCGACGGTTTTCTTCCCAACCATGGCTGGCCCGAGGCCTCCCTGACCGAAATTCTCACAGAAACCGAAGGCGTGGGCGCATTGAGCCTCGTGCTGCCGGCTCTGGCCCGACTGACCCAAACGCAATGGGCTATCTGGGTTTGCCCGCCGCATGTGCCTTATGCGCCGGCTTTGCACGCAGCCGGTGTTGTGTTGGAACGATTACTGATTATCGAGCCGGAAGAGGCGGTGTCGGCGGATGCCGAATATCGCTTGTGGGTTTTTGAACAGGCGCTGCGCTTCGCAGGCTGCGGTGTCGCGATCGCCTGGATAGAGGCCGCCGAGCATATGCGGTTGCGTCGTTTACAACTGGCTTGTGAACAGGGGCGTACCTGGGGCGTCATGTTTCGGCCGGGTGCCTTTGCCGCGCAGCCCTCGCCTGCAGCGTTGCGGGTATCTCTTGATGCTGATGCCGACGGGAGTAACAGCCTGCGCATACTCAAAGCCCAGGGTGGATCGCGCGCCCGCAGTTGCAAACTCAGTTTATGAACAAAGTAAAAAAAACAGAAGCGGCCGGTGCAACCGGGACGACAGTACGAGTCCCCGGGCGCCGGAAACGCTTCGTGATGTGTTAACAGGAAGGTAAAAAACCATGTTGGATACACAGATCAAAACAAAGCCCGCAGTCCCGTTGCTCCATGCGATTACATCGACCCCGGCACCTGCCCTGCATACCCGCTCGCCCACAGCATCGGGCCCGTTGTGGCTGCATATCCACCTGCAGCAGTTTGCGCTTGATATCCTGACCGCCGGTAACCCGGAAAAGCGGGCCTGCATATTGATCGAGGGCCAGGACAGGCGGCCGAAGGTGGCATTACTAAACAGCTATGCGAGCCGTCTCGGGGTGCGTGTCGGTATGCCGCTTGCCGCCGCGGAAATCCTCGGGGATCTGACCGTGCTGACACGCAACGAGCGGGCCGAACAGCAGGCGCTCGAACGCCTGTGTGCCTGGGCCTATCAATTCACCCCGACGATTAGCGCAGTGCCATGTGACGGTCTGTTGCTCGAGATAAGAGGCAGCCTGAAGCTCTTTGGCGGTATCGACGAACTGCTCAATCATATGCGTCGTGAGTTGCGGGGCCTCGGTTACCGGGCATCGATAGCGGTTGCCCCGACTCCATTAGCTGCAACTGTCCTCGCGCGCTCGGAACAGCAGAAGATCATTTTTTCCAAAGACGAATTGAGTAATGCCCTCGCCAGGCTACCGCTCGACAGTCTGCGCCTCGCACCGAAAGAACTGGCGGTGCTCAACAGCATCGGGGCGCACTCGGTCGGTGATTGTCTGCGCCTGCCCCGCGGTGGGCTTGGGCGCAGAACCGCACCGAAGCTGATCGAGTCGTTCCGGCGGCTGATCGGACAATCGGCTGACCCGAGGCAGCGCTTCGAATTACCGAAACTGTTTCAGAGCAGCGTTGAAATTCCATGGGAAACGAGTAACGCCCAGTCGCTCGGACTGGCCGGGGAGCGCTTGCTGCACGAACTGGTGGGCTATCTGCGTAGTTGTGCTGCAGTGACACGGCGTCTGCGCTGGTCACTTCAGGCCACAGATGGGCAGGCCGTACATTTCCAGACCGAACTGACTCGTCCGGCCCGTGAACACGCTCACTTTGCCTTATTGCTACGCGAACAGCTCAGCCGCACTCAATTGAGAGGGCGGATCAGATCCCTTGCCTTGTATGTCGATGACATTACGCCAGAGTGTAATCCCTGTGCGAACGATTTGTTCGAGCAGCATCAGGAGGGTAACACCGAAGACTGGCCGAGCTTTCTGGACCGTTTGCGGGCGCGTCTTGGCGAGCGGGCTGTTCGCGGGTTGCAGCGCGTTGCCGACCATCGCCCGGAATGCGCCTGGCGATGGTCCAATGCCGCCCCCGGCGGGGCGCGCACGACCCCGGCACAATCGCGCACAATGGCTCACGCCCCGGCGAGACCGGTGTGGTTAATGCGCCGACCGATACGTTTGTCGGCGACCGAAGGGCAACTTGATATCAACGGCCCGTTGCGTTTTATCGAAGAAAGGGAACGGATTGAGACCGGTTGGTGGGATGGAAAACCGGTCGGCCGTGACTATTTCATCGCGGCTAATCCCAGTGGTGCGCGCTTGTGGATTTACCGGGAACTTTCCGGCGAAAAGAACTGGTATCTGCACGGAATTTTTGAGTAGCGGGACAAATCCCGTGCGCGCCATTCGGGTATTATCGCGATCGTAATCGCCAGATACGTCGAAACCCCGTGACCAAGGCTGTTGTCGCGCCGTGTACCTGGCGTGCACCCTTGCGTTCCGGGTTCTATAATAAGCGCGACCGGGCTACGAAACCCGATTTCCGACCGGCACGCATCCGCACGAGAGGGTCTTCTATAATGGCCTTCCACGGCAGCACCGTAGCGGCCCAGCATGCTGCCGGAGTGTCACACCGACAACAAGTCGTCGCGTTGATCGAACGATCTAAAGTGGTGCCGAGGAGAGGACTTGAACCTCCACGGGGTTACCCCCACTGGCACCTGAAGCCAGCGCGTCTACCAATTCCGCCACCTCGGCAAAGAGGCGCGCAATCTACCGAACCCATCCTCATGAGTCAATGAATCAGAAAAAAAACAGAAAGACCGGGACAAAACCCAAAAAGAAGCTTCGCCCGAAAAAAACGACCCGTACCGAAGACAACTACGAGGTCCCGATACCCAGTCGCATCGAGCTTGTCGCATTTCTCGACGCAAGCCCTTCCCCTGTCGCGATGAATGAAATCGCCGCAGCGCTCGATGTGAACGAAAAAGCGGCGCTCGTTGGACTGCGCCGTCGACTGCAGGCTATGGCCCGCGACGGCGAGTTACTGCACACGCGGGGTAACCGCTACGGCATAGCGGAGCGAATGGAATTAATTGCCGGGCAGGTGATCGGGCACGCAGACGGATTCGCATTCGTGCGCCCCGACGCCGGTGAGCCCGATATTTTCCTGTCTCATCGCGAAGCACGTTCGGTTCTGCACAAGGACCGTGTTCTCGTGCGGATTGGCGGCTATGACAAGCGAGATCGACCCTACGGCAATGTGGTCGAAGTTCTCGAGCGGGCGAACACGCAAATCGTCGGACGCTACTACCGCGAAGGCGGTGTCGGTTTCGTGACGCCGGACGATACTCGAATCAGTCAGAATATCCTGATCCCCAAAGCCGGTCGCAAGGCCAAAAGCGGCCAGTTCGTCGTCGCACGTATCACCGAACAGCCCGGACATCGTCGCCAGCCGATCGGAGAAATCATTGAAGTGCTCGGTGATCACATGGCGCCCGGCATGGAAATCGACGTCGCAATCCGAACTTATGACCTGCCGACCGAATGGCCGGCCGCAGTCGAAGCTGAAGTTCAGCAATTCCACACCGAGGTATCCGAGAACGCACTGGAAGGGCGACGCGACCTTCGCAAGCTTCCGTTTGTCACGATAGACGGGGCCGATGCCCGTGATTTCGACGACGCTGTTTATTGCCGCAAATCGGATACGGGTTTCGTTCTGTCCGTCGCCATTGCTGATGTTGCCCACTACGTGGTTCCCGGTACCGCACTCGACGACGAGGCACGCGAGCGCGGAACGTCCGTCTATTTCCCGAACCGCGTGATCCCGATGTTGCCCGAGACGCTGTCGAACGGATTGTGTTCGTTGAATCCAAACGTTGATCGTCTCGTCATGGTCTGCGAAATGCGCTTTGACGAGATGGGCGAGATGGGGAAATACCGGTTTTATAATGCCGTTATCAATTCAAAGGCACGGTTGACCTATGACGAAGTCGCCGGATGGCTGGCCGAGAACGAGCGACCGAAAAAAAACTCGACCCGGTTTCACGTACAACACCTGCATCAACTTTACGAACGACTGCACGAACGCCGTGCCGCGCGCGGAGCACTGGATTTTGACTCGCGTGAGCCGTATTTCGTCTTCGACGATACGCGAAAAATAGAGCGAATCGAAGCACGCGAGCGAAACGATGCGCATCGCATGATCGAGGAATCCATGATCGCTGCCAATGTTGCGGCCGCCACAGATCTCATCAAGCACAAGCGTGCAGCCTTATTTCGAAACCATGACGGGCCGGACCCGGAAAGAATCGGACCAATACGTGAATTCCTCGAGGGCGTCGGATTGCATCTCGGCGGCGGAGACGAACCCACGACGCTCGATTTTGCGCGAGCGCTCGGCGCTGCGTCCGGACGCCCGGATCAGCATCTCGTAGAGTCAATTTTGCTCAGGGGGCAGAAGCTCGCACAATACCAATCGGACAACAGCGGGCATTTCGGGCTTGCCCTGGACGCATACGCGCATTTCACATCGCCGATTCGTCGCTACCCTGATCTCGTCGTCCACCGTGCTTTGAAAGAACGAATTGCCCGACAACGGCAATCAGCGGACGATGTTGCACAGATGCCTGCGCTCGGTACGCATTGTTCAATGACGGAACGCCGGGCGGAAGAAGCGACCCGGGATGTCGTCGCGTGGCTGAAGTGTGAATACATGGAGGACAAAGTCGGCGTTGCGTTCAGCGGGGTCATCAGCGGCGTCGCGTCATTCGGTGTTTTTGTCGAACTGGACGAAAATTTTATCGAAGGACTCGTCCACGTAACCTCACTGCCGCAGGATTACTACGAATTCGATCCGATACGGCACACCCTGCGGGGGCGCGGATCGCGCCAGGCGTTTTCCATCGGGCAGCCGCTCGAAGTCACCGTCGCGCGCGTCAGTCTCGATGATCGGAAGATTGATTTCACGTTGAATTCGCCGGCGAAACGCCGCCGGAAAAAAACCTGATGGCGCCGCGCAGCTTCCTGATGTGGGGCATTCACGCGGTCCGATCTGCATTGACCCGGGCAGGCGAGGGCGCGATTGAACTGTGGGTGCGCGACGGTCACCGGCCGCCCGACATCGATGAAGTCGCGGGACTCGGGCGGGCAGCGGGCGTCACGACACAAGTGGTTCCGGCGAAGACGTTGAACCGACTGACGGAAGGCGCCGTGCACCAGGGCGTCGTGTTGCGTCGTCGTTATCCCGCACCGCTGTCGCTCGAAGACTACCTCGAATCGATCGCTGTACGCGCCGGCCCGCCGCTACTACTGGCGCTCGACCAGGTGACCGATCCACAGAACTTTGGCGCGTGCCTCCGGGTCGCGGACGGAGCCGGGGCCGATGCGGTGCTGGTTCCGCGGGACCACTCCGCGCAGATAACGGGTCATGTCGCCAAGGCGGCCAGCGGTGCGCTCGACAGCATCCCGGTCATTTTTGCGCCGAACCTCGCCCGGGCTCTCGACCAGCTCAGAAACGGCGGGATGTGGGTAATTGGCGCTACACACGATGCCGAGCCGGTTTTGTACGACTGTGACATGGAATCGCCGACGACGCTTGTTTTCGGCGGCGAGGGTGCCGGATTGCGGTCCCTGACCCGGCAAAAATGCGACGTCCTTGCCCGCCTGCCGATGGCCGGTTCGGTGGCGAGCCTCAATGTGTCGACGGCCGCCGCGATTGGGTTGTTCGAAGCCGTGCGGCAACGTCGCCCGGTCCGCTCGTCTGACGGGTCGGTCTCGTGAGGCGAATTTTTGCATTACTCCCGGTGTTTCCCTAGAATACGCGCCCTCGACAACGGTGGCGGGTTTCTGCCACCCAAATATCCGACTCCTTGCTTCACCGGGACATCCGGGAAGCTCTAATCCAGAAGGGGATACGCATTGCGACACTACGAAATAGTGTTTCTGGTCCACCCTGACCAGAGCGAACAGGTTAACGCCATGATCGACCGTTACCGCTCGATGATCGAATCGAGCGGGGGCGAAATACACCGTCTCGAAGACTGGGGGCGGCGCCAATTGGCATATCCGATCAACAAGATCCACAAAGCGCATTACGTTTTGATGAACGTTGAATGCGGCGCCGATGCGCTGGATGAATTGACGAGCGCATTCCGGTTTAACGACGCCGTTATCAGGAATCTCGTGATCCAGCGCGATCAGGCCGACGTCGAGCCCTCGCCGATGGCGAAGGCTAAGGAAGAGCAGGACGCGCGCGAGGTCGAAAACAGCGAGCGGCGTGAAGCAGCGGCGAAGGCTGAAGCGGAAGCTGAGGCGGCAAGAGCCGCTGCCGATGCGAAGGAAGCAGAGTCCGAGCCCGTCGAGACGACTGAGACGGCGGAGACGCCGGCAGAATCAGCCACCGAGACCGCACCCGAAGAAGCGGTCGTCGAAAAAGACGACTAGGAATTGGAGAATACGCATGGCCAGATTTTTTCGACGACGTCGTTTCTGCAAATTCACCGCCGAAGGTGTGGTGGAAATCGACTACAAGGATCTCAATACTCTCAAGGCATACGTCACGGAGAGCGGCAAGATCGTACCGAGTCGGATTTCGGGAACGAAGGCGCGCTATCAACGTCAGCTTTCGACAGCGATTAAACGCGCCCGCTTTCTCGCATTGATCCCGTACTGCGACGCTCACTAGCGTCGCAGCGGAGTTAGCCGTCTGATGCGCGCGATCGCAAGCCTTGCGATGCGTAGCCCGACGGCGGCATCGATAAACGCGGCCGCCTATGCGGTGTTCGCGCTGTTTTTCGCGCCATTCATGATCGTCAGTGGTGCGATTGTCGGACTGGCGACGTTAAGGGGCGGATTCGGCAAGGGTATGACCGTTGCCGTCGCCGCCGCCGTGGTCGCCGGGCTCGCATACTATGTTTTGCTGAAACAACCAGCGGCCGCGTTTTTCGTCGGCATGACCTGGTTGCCGACGATGTTCGTAGCGCAATCGCTGCGGTCGACGGAAAACCAGGGAATCGCCCTGAGTCTGTGCGCGGTATTCGGTGCCCTGTACGCAGTCACGGCGCGGATGCTAATCCCGGACGTCGAAGCGCATTGGATGGCGCAGCTGCTGGACCTTGCCGAAACGGTGAAGAACCAGGGCGGAACATTTTTTGGCGCCGAAGAGATGACCGTCATTGCAGGCATCATGCACGAAGCGACGATAGTCGTGACCTGCTTGTACTGGATGACTGCGCTACTGCTTGCCCGTTGGTGGCAGGCCGAATTGTACAATCCGGGCGGATTCGGCAGCGAATTCCGTACCATGGTGATACCGCGGGTGGTGTCGCCAATTGCAGCGGTCGTCGCGGCGCTGGCCCTGCTGCAAATGTTTTCCGGGAATCCGAGTGGTCTCCCGAGTGACTTGCTCGTCGTGCTGGTGGTATTGTTTGCGTTCCAGGGGCTCGCGCTCCTCCACCACCGAGTGAACAAGTTGAGTCTGGCCAGGGGCTGGTTGATTGGACTGTATGTACTGTTAGTCCTGATGCCGCACCGTGTCGGTTTGTTGCTGGCGTTTGCCGGTATTGCCGACACCATTCTGGACGTTCGACAGCTGCGCCGACGGCAGCGCCCGAAGAACTGAACAACCGATGGTTTTCGATGAGGAATCCGCCGGATTCTTCTGTGAGATTCGATGAGAGGAAAGGTGTTATGGAAGTGATTTTACTGGAAAAGATACACAAACTCGGTGAGCTTGGCGATAAGGTGCGCGTGCGAGCAGGGTACGGTCGGAACTTTTTGATACCGCAAAAGCACGCCGTCCCTGCGACCGCAGAGAACGTCGAGAAATTCGAAGCACAGCGGGCCGAACTGGAGAAAGCGCAGTCTGACTCGCTCGCGGCAGCGCAGGCTCGCATCGCGTCGATGGGCGAACTGACCGTCACGATCGAGGCAAAGGCAGGAACCGAGGGCAAACTCTACGGGTCCATCGGTACGGCCGACATTGCGGATGCGGTCAGCGCGACGGGCAACACGCTGGAAAAACGCGAAGTGAGACTCCCCGATGGCGCACTGCGCGAACTCGGCGAACATCAGGTGACGGTCCACCTTCACGCGGACGCCGAAACGCAAATCACCGTGAACATCATCACGGAGGACGACGTCACGGGCGATAACGCCGAATAATCCGGCCCGGTGAGATGAATTGATTTGCGCCCGGGATGGCCACCGATAACGCGATATTAGACACCGAGCGGCGCGACCCCGCGGCTGCGCTTAAGGTGCCGCCGCATTCGATCGAAGCTGAACAATCCGTGCTCGGCGGGTTGATGCTCGACAACGAAGCGTGGCTTCAGGTTGCCGAACGCATCACGCAGGGCGATTTCTATCGGCGCGACCATAACGAAATATTCCGCGCGATCGAATCGCTGGCCAACGACGGCAAGCCTTACGATGTCGTAACGCTCGCTGAGTGGCTCGGGAAGAACGAATTGCTCGACACCGTCGGCGGACTCGAGTATCTCGCGGAACTGTCTGAAAATACCCCGTCGGCGGCGAACATCGCGGCCTATGCGGATATCGTGCGGGAACGTTCGGTGCTGCGTTCCCTCGTCCGCGCCGGTACGGATATCGCAGACAGCGGGTATCGAACGGAAGGGCGGTCCGCCGATGAGTTGCTCGATGAGGCAGAGCGACTTGTATTCGACATCGCCGATCGGGAATCGCGCAGCAAGCGCGGATTTCGTCGCGTCAAAGAACTCCTCGTCGATGCGCTCGACCGCATCGATCAATTATTCCAACGCGATAATCCGATTACCGGCGTCGCGACCGGTTTCTACGAAGTCGACATGATGACGTCGGGGCTGCAGCCTTCGGACCTCGTCATAGTCGCAGGTCGCCCGTCGATGGGTAAAACCGCGTTTGCGGTGAATATTGCGCAACACGCCGCCGTCAAGGAGCAGCTCCCGGTCGCGGTATTCAGTATGGAAATGCCGGCGGAGCAACTGGCGATGCGTATGTTGTCTTCGCTCGGACGCATCGATCAGCACAAAGTACGCACCGGCAAACTGGGCGATGACGATTGGCCCCGATTGACGCACGCGGTCGGAATCTTGTCCGAAGTGAACATGTATATCGATGACACGCCGGCACTGTCGCCGGGGGAACTGCGCGCGCGCTGCCGGCGGCTGTCACGCGAGCACGGGCTCGGCCTTATCGTGGTTGACTACCTTCAGCTCATGCAGGTTCACGGATCAAACGAAAACCGGGCAACGGAAATCTCGGAAATTTCGCGATCATTGAAGGCGCTGGCAAAGGAACTGAGCGTACCCGTCCTCGCTCTCTCCCAGCTCAACCGCAGCCTCGAACAGCGCAACGACAAACGTCCGGTTATGTCTGATTTGCGCGAATCCGGCGCCATCGAGCAGGATGCCGATGTCATCATGTTTATCTATCGGGACGAAGTCTACGACGAGGACAGCCCTGATAAAGGTATCGCTGAAATTATCATCGGCAAACAGCGAAACGGCCCGATTGGTATTCGCAAGCTCCGTTTTTTTGGCGAATACACCACGTTCGAAAACCTCGCCTTCGAAGATTATTCTGCCCCCGAGCAGCACGGATGAGCCGACCCGCACGGGTCATCGTCGATACCGCCGCGGTTAGGGCAAATCTGGAAGTGGTGCGGTCCTGCGCGCCGCGGTCGCGGATTATGGCGATCGTGAAGGCCGATGCCTACGGCCACGGTATTGCGCGGATCGCCGCCGCCCTCGCGGGCAAAGCGGACGCGTTCGGTGTCGCCAGTATCGAAGAAGCGGGCCGGGTACGCGATGCGGGAGTCGAAGAACCTGTTGTTTTGCTCGAGGGACCGTTTACCGCCGACGAAATTCCGGAAATCAGCGCACGCGGACTCGAAACCGTCGTACATACCCATGAACAGGTCGAATGGCTCGATGATGGGTCGTCGGAAATTCCGGTCTGGATAAAAATCGATACGGGCATGCACCGCCTTGGCTTCGACCCGGCGGAAGTCCCGCACGTCCGTGAAAGATTGCAACGGTCCGGACGCACGCTCCGCTACATGACGCACCTCGCGAGTGCGCACCGGAACGATGATCCGAGCGTCGACGAGCAGATGCAGGTCTTCGAACGAGTCGGACACGACTGGTCCGGTGATCGATCGATCGCGAACTCCGGTGCCGTGTTGTCGCGGCCGCGATGCCACGCGGACTGGGTTCGACCCGGTCTGATGCTCTACGGAGTGTCGCCGTTTCAGGGCCGGCGCGGGAGCGACCACGGCCTCGTACCGGCAATGACCGTGGTGTCGTCACTCATATCGGTACGCGAAGTCTCCGCCGGCGGGACGGTCGGTTACGGCCGCGGTTTCGTGTGCCCGGAGCGTATGCCGGTCGGCGTTGTCGCATTCGGCTACGGTGACGGCTATCCGCGCCACGCTTCGACCGGGACGCCAATCATGGTCAACGGTATCCGCACGCAGGTGATCGGTGAAGCGTCCATGGATATGCTCACCGTCGATCTGCGTCCGATCGCCCAAGCCAGTGTCGCCGACCCGGTTGTGTTGTGGGGGCCGGCTCTCGCCGTCGAGGAAGTCGCCGATTCCGCCGGTACTATCCCTTACGAGTTGTTGTGCCGCGTGCGCATGCGCGCGCGTTACATCGAGGCGCCCGAATGAAATCGAAAAGCCAGTACCAATGTCAGAACTGTGGTGCCACGCAGCCAAAATGGTCGGGCCAATGCGGAGACTGCAACAGCTGGAATACCCTGGTCGAGACTCTGGCCGCGGCGCCAACGGCGGCGAGTCCGAGATTTCAGTCCTACAGTGGTCACCGCGCCGAAGTAACCTCGCTCGCCGATGTCGTTCCTGAACAGGAGACGCGGATGAGTTCGGGCATCGCGGAACTTGATCGGGTACTCGGCGGCGGCACGGTACCCGGCTCCGTCGTACTCATTGGCGGCGATCCCGGTATTGGAAAATCAACGTTGTTGCTGCAAAGCCTGGGTCTCGTATCGAAGCTGCCCGGGATTGCACCTTTGTACGTCAGCGGCGAAGAATCCGCTGCGCAGATTGCGTTGCGCGCGGAAAGACTGAAGCTCGATGCCGAGTCCCTGCAACTGCTGACCGAAACCAATATCGACCGGATTATCGAAGTATCCGCACAGCAGCGCGCGAAGCTGCTGGTCGTCGATTCGATTCAGACGATGTACTGTGCCGAGTCCCAGTCCGCTCCCGGCAGCGTGTCGCAGGTTCGTGAATCCGCGGCCCGACTCGTGCGTTTCGCGAAACAAAGCAACACCGCCGTTTATCTTGTAGGCCACGTGACGAAAGAAGGTGCTCTGGCCGGTCCCCGCGTACTCGAACACATGGTTGACGCGGTTCTGTATTTCGAAGGTGACCAGGCGGGTCGCTACCGTCTCGTTCGCGCGTTCAAGAATCGATTCGGTGCGGTCAACGAACTGGGTGTGTTCGCAATGTCGGATCAGGGGTTGCGCGAAGTGTCGAATCCCTCGGCGATTTTGCTCTCGAGACACGATGAGCCCGTACCCGGTAGCGTCGTGCTCGTCAGTCGCGAAGGAACGAGACCGTTACTTGTAGAAGTGCAGGCACTTGTGGACGACAGCGTTCTCGGTAACCCGCGTCGGGTCACCGTGGGTATGGATCAAAACAGGCTGTCGATGCTGCTGGCTGTCCTGCATCGCCATGGCGGGATTTCGACCGCCGGTTGCGATGTGTATGCAAACATCGTCGGGGGCGTGCGGATTTCCGAGACCGGCGCGGATCTGGCGCTGCTCAGCGCCGTCGTGTCCAGCCTCAAGAACAAGCCGCTGTCGCGCGACCTCGCGATATTCGGAGAGGTAGGGCTGGCCGGCGAAATTCGTCCCGTGCAAAACGGGCCCGAGCGATTACGCGAGGCGCAGAAGCAGGGCTTCAGGCGCGCCATTGTGCCGGCGGCGAACGCACCGAAATCCGGGTTCGACAATTTGACGATCATCCCTGTGACCCGTTTGACCGAGGCTCTCGACGCCCTGTAGTCGATCGCGTGTTCGCGAATGCCGACCCCGACCGCTACGACGGATCCTGGTCGATGTCCTCGAGCGGATTTTCGGTTGGCGGCACGTCCGGTTCGGTTACTTCCGGGGGCGTGATGCGCGCATTCTTCACGATGTGCTCCGTGCTGTGCACGATTTCGATCGTGTAATCGTCGATGCGCAGGCTGGTGCCTGTCTCCGGAATATCGCCAAGCGCCTCGACAATCAGTCCGTTGAGGGTTTTCGGTCCCTGTTCGGGCAGGTGCCAGCGGTTCGCGCGATTCAGTTCGCGGATATTCGTCCCGCCGTCGACGAGAAACGTGCCGTCTTCCTGAGGGTAGACGTCGCGAATGAAGTTCTGTAAATCGGTGGTGAATTCGCCGACGACCTCTTCGAGCAAATCATCGATCGTGACGAGGCCTTCGATGTCACCATATTCGTCCACGGCGAGCGCAAGACGTTCTTTTCGACGTTGGAAGTTGATTAACTGCGTGTGCAGGTTTGTCTTCGTCGGTACAAAGTAAGCTTCGCGCAATATGGCTTCAAATTCTTCTGGCCCGAAATCATCGGCGTTGCGCAACAACCGGGTCAGCGACCGAACGTGCAGCACACCGACCAGGTTGTCGAGCGTTCCGCGGTAGCAGGGCACCCGCGTGTGACGGCTCGCCATGATTTGACTGACCACGTCACTCCATTCGTCGTCGAGATCGATCGCAATAATTTCGGCGCGCGGCACCATGATGTCTTCGACTGAGCCGTGTTCGAGGTCCAGGATGCCGAACAACATTTGCCGGTGCTTCGTCGGAATCATGGCGCCCGCCTCTTTGACCACGGTCCGTAGTTCTTCGCGATCGAGCGGGTCACTGCCGGCATGTCGTGGGTTGATATCGAACCAGTTCAGAATGCCGTTCGAGACGCCATTGACCATCCAGACAAACGGATAGAGCACCCACAGCAGCGGCTTCAACAAGCGGGTCGAGGGAAAGGCGATCCGCTCCGGGTTCAGTGCCGCGACGGTTTTAGGCAAAACCTCCGCGAATATGAGGATGACGACGGTCAGCGCGATCGTTGTAATGATCAGCCCGTCGTTACCCAGCAGATGCAACGCGAGTATCGTTGCGATCTGGGTCGCAAGAATATTGACGAAGTTGTTACCGAGAAGGATCACGCCGATGAGTCGGTCCGGACGTGACAGTAGTTGCTGCGCCCGATTGGCCCCGGCATGACCTTTTTCCGCAAGATGGCGCAGGCGATAACGGTTGAGCGCCATCATTGCCGTCTCGCTGCTCGAAAAATAGGCCGACATTCCGATCAACAGAACCAGCAGAATCACGAGCCCGACGATGGTTAGGGTCGTCATGGTTCAGGCTCGCTGCAGGATTAGTTCGAGGACAGCCTTGGTGCCGAAGAAACCGAGCGCGAGCAGCGCGAAACCGGCGATGACGAATTTTATCGCGCGCAACCCGCGCCATGAGAAACGCCAGCGTCCGACGAGCAGTACGGCGAATACGCCCCATGCGAGTACGGAGAAAACGATCTTGTGAGCGAGGTGTTGTGCGCGGATGTCTGCGATATACAAAGCACCAAGCGCAAGGCTTGCCGTCAACAGAACGAATGCGAACCCGGTCAACTGGAACAGCACGTTCTCCATCGTTGGCAGCGGTGGCAGAAAATCGAGGATCGGCTTGTGATGGCGGAGTTTGTAGTCAGCGATACCAAGATACATCGCCTGTACGGTCGCGATCGCGAACAAGGCATAGGCAATCAGCGAAAGTACGATATGGAGCTGTAAACCGAATGGCGTATCCGTGGGCAAAATACGGCTGCTCGGGAACCCGATGGCCAGCGCGATCATCATCGCGACCGCCGGAAATATGACAACCGCCAGGCTGTCCACCGGCCGCCAGAACATAATGAGCAGCACGGTCGCGCCGATCACCCAGCCGGCCAGCGACGCGGTGTTAAAAATGCCGAAGTTGAATCCGTCTCCCGCGACAACCGTTACGTAGAGCACCACGGCGTGCGCGGCGGAGGCAGCGATCAGCAGTACGATGGCCTGCCCGCGCGCATCGAACGACGCGATCGTGCGTTGGGTCGGCGGCGTAGCTATACGAATGGTCGCGGCCACGTACAGTACAATCGCCGCAATAGCGATACTCATTATGGACATATGTCGGGCTGGATAATCTCACAGACGAAGTTGAACGGGAAACAATCTAAATCGGTCGATGACGTGTGTATAGCGCTTTCGATATTCGGAGCAGCGCCTATCGGCGCTGGTTGATCGACATGGCCCGAATTGCGTTTTTCTGGGAGCTCGGCGATGGTCTCGGTCACTTGCTGCCGCATGTCGATTTGGTCAGCCGATTGGTGCAACGCGGCGACGATGTAACCTTCGTCACCAAGGATGTTACAAGAACACGATCCGTCTTTTCCGACCCGGCCATCAAGGTACGCCCGCTAAAGGCAGGCTTTACGCCGCAGGCAGCTCGAATTCGCGATGCCGACAGCTTCCCCGAAGTCCTGTTCAATTGCGGCTTTAACAACGCCGACGTCATCCAGGGGCGGGTAGGGGATATCATCAAAACCATCGAGGATGTCGCGCCCGAGTTGCTCATTTGCGATTACGCGCCGTCGGTCCTGCTGGCCAATAAGGTGACCCGCCGGCCACTAATAACGACGGGCAACGGATTTTGTATGCCGGTTCCCGTCGAGCCGATGCCGCGCTTTCGGTATTGGCACGGAACCGCGCCAGAGCGCCTGCGGGCGAGCGAAGAGACAGTGCTCGGCTTCATCAATGACGTACTGCGGCGATTCGATTCGCGATTATTGAACAGTTTCAGCGACTTGCTGCGCGCCGACTTTGAATGGTTGTGTACCTACGAGGAACTCGATTTCTACACGGTCCGCAGCGAGGCCCGGTATTTTGGACTTTTTCCCCCGATGGACTTCGGCGAACCGCCTGTGTGGCCGTCGGCTAGCCGGCCGCGAATCTTCGCTTATCTCGCCCCGGGCCGGACAACCTCGTTGGCTCTGGAGACAATGTCGGCGCTGGGCGCAGCTGTTTGCCTGTATGCGCCGTCTCTGCGCGAGGAGGAAAAAAATGCGCTCGATCCCGCGAGGTTTCACGTCGCCGCAGCGCCCTTGTCGCTCCGGCTGGTCGCTCCGCAGTGCGATGTTTTTGTGAACAACGGTAACCACACGACCGTAGCCGCCGGGATGCTTGCCGGTAAGGCCCAGCTTTCGCTACCGCGCGCCGCAGAACAATATCTCAACGCTCGCCGGCTTGAACTGGCCGGCGCGGGTCTCGCCGCGTCACAACGTAACAGCGGCGATATCGGAGCCAAACTGTCCGCCCTGTTGTCAGATCCCGCCTACCAACGAAGCGCGGAACGCTTCGCTGAAAAGTATGCCGGCAGATACGAATCTGACCGTACCGACATTATGCTGAGCGAAATTGACCAGGTTGTTTAGCCAGATGAACCCCATGATAACGTTGTCATAGCCCGCAATGGCGAAAGTTTGCTTTACGTGGGAACTCGGGCAGGGGTACGGCCACCTCGTCCGCTATCGCGCCCTGATTAATGCGCTCGTCGACGCAGGCCACGCCGTGAGTTTCATCGTCAAGGATGAGTCTCGCGCAAAACGCGTATTCTCCGACCTGCCAATCGGGATTTTTGCTATCGAGCCCGGTTACACGCCGCCCGGCGAACGCCTCGTCAGATTGAATTCCTACGCGGAAATCCTGCATGATTTCGGGTTTCATTCCCCCGAGCGTCTGCGCCGGCAAGTCGACGCCTGGCTCCGGTATTTCTCGCGCCTGCGTCCGGATGTCGTCATTGCCGATCATAGTCCAAGCGCGCTCGTAGCGACCCGGATCGCACGGATTCCGACGGTCTTTTCAGGCAACGGGTTCACGGTCCCCCCGAGAACCACGCCGATGCGGCCGTTACGATACTGGAACGTCGGCGAACGCGAACAACTCCCGGAGCATGAGGCGCTGGTGTTGCGTTCCTGCAACGCGGTGTTCGAAGACCATGGGTGCACCCCGTGCAGAGCCCTCGCTGACGTGCTCGAAACTGAACTGGAATGGTTGCTCAGTTTCGCCGAACTTGATCACTACGGGGGACGCGAACACGGGCATTATCTGGGCACGTATCCGGATCGAACCTTCGGCGCCGTCCCGAACTGGAAATCCTGTGTCGGCCCGAAAATCTTTGCCTATCTGTCGGTTCGTACGCTGAACGATTCACTGGTGCGGGCGTTGCGCGCGGTCGCCGGGAATCTCTGTATCCACGCGCCGCAAATGGGCGCGGGCGAGTTTGAAAAGCTCCCACGAGACCGCCTGGTGGTCGAACCCGATCCGGTGAATATTGATGCGGTCGCGGGCAGCGCAGATTTAGTCATCACCAACGGCTCCCTCAACACGGTAGCCGCTTTTTTGCGAGCCGGCATCCCGCAGCTGGTGCTGCCGAACAATCTGGAGCGTCACATGGTCAGCCGCCAGCTCGAACTGACCGGCGCCGGACTCCTGGCGCTCTGGCGCGAACCGGACCGTTTGACCGAGAAATTGCGCGCGTTACTGGATGAACGAGCATTTGCCCGCAATGCCGAGAACTTTGCGCGCCGCTACGAAACGGCTGGTGCGGCGCAGCAATTGAACCGGATGCTCGAGGATTTAAGTCCGTATCTTGTGCCGTGAGGCGGTGGGAACAACGATCCAAAGCGAGTATGATTTCCACACGCACCGTACGGGTCGCCAGCAGCCCTGAATCCATCGCCTGATTGCACGATAAAAAATAATAATTGCAATGTGTTACGGACGATTTATACTCTATGTTATTAAACATTCCAAACTCGGGGAAATCTGCCTTGGCTAGGTATGACGTTCTATTGCGTAAAGCAGCTTTCGCGTTGCTGATCGCGTCGGCGGTTTGTCCGGCCGCACTATTCGCGCAAGCGTTGCCGACGCCCGGTGTCGTGCAGGAAGAAATTCGACGACGGCCACAGCTTCCGACACCGCAAGCGCCGCCGGAGATCGACCGCACCGAGGCGCCAGCTGCGACGACCGGCGTACCGCAGGGTGGTATGCAAATACCGATCAAGCGGTTTGAAATTACCGGCAATTCGGTCATTTCGACCGAGGAACTACACGGCGTCATTGCGCAGCACGAAGGCCGCTCGATGACGTTGTTCGAAATCTACGAAGTCGCGGACGAACTCACGAACTATTATCGCGGCAAGGGTTATCCCGTAGCGACGGTAACGGTGCCTGCGCAAAAAGTCGGATCCGGCACTGTCAAGTTTGAGGTCGTCGAAGGACGTATCGGTGCATTAACCGTAGACGGCAACAAGGCTTATCGTGGCTGGTTCCTGCAGCGATACATCACCGGTGCCGCAGTCGGGGATGTTCTGTCCGAGAACGCGCTTGAGCGCGATCTGCTGTTACTGAATGATTTGCCCGGGCTCACGGCAAAAGCGGTCGTCGCGCCGGGTGACGAATTCGGCGATTCCAACCTGACCATCCGGACCAAGGAAAAGCGCTTCGATCTCGAGAGCCGATTCAACAATCACGGTCGTTTGTCCATCGGTGAATGGAAAGTCGAGCAGGACGTTAACGTCAATGCGCCGCTGGGCCTCGGCGATCGACTCGAACTCAATGTCGTGCATGCCGATGGCGGTAAACTGGATTATTTCAACGTTCGTTACAGCGCGCCTGTGCACTACTCGGGAACGCGCGCAGCCGGGTATTTCGCCCGGAACGACTACAAGGTCGACAGCGACGAACTGCAACCGGGACTCGAAGGGCTCGATCTCAGTGGCGACGGCGACAACTTCGGATTCGGGCTGACCCACCCGATCATCCGCTCGCGTAAGGAAAACCTCTACGTGGGTATTTCCTACGATCGCGTAATTACGCGCCAGCGTATCGGTGCGCTGCGTTTAAAAACGAAAGCCGATATCAGCCTGATGAACGTCAACGTGCTTTACAGCAAAGTGCACCGGGACAACTCGTTTTCCACCGTCAGCGCGAATTTCGCCACGAACTTCGCATCGAACGACCGCGACCCGGTCACGCTCCGGCCGGAAAATAACGCGCAACCCGGGAAAATGCGCGTTGACTTGTCGCACCTCCGGCCGATCGTCGGATTGTGGTCGTTATTTACGAAAATGACCCTTGTTGGTTCGATTGATCCGCTCGTGGATACGCAACGTTTTCGGATCGGCGGACCGTACAGTGTTCGCGGATACGCTTCTTCGGAACTTGCCGGCGACGGCGGTTATGCCTCGACCATAGAGATACACCGCCAATTCGTGTTCGGTAACAACTGGCCGAGCCGCGCCTTCATTTTCGGGGATACGGGGACCGTTGCGCGAAAGAATGCCGCGACAATCGGGCTCGAATCGAGCGAATCGATTTCGGGCGCGGGCATCGGGTTTGAGACACTCCTGCGCAGTCGTTACCGGGTTAATGTCGAGCTGGCGAAGCAAATTGGTTCACAGGAGGCAGTCGACGGGCGTGACGGGCTTCGCGTTTGGTTCGCTCTAACTGCAAATTTTTGATGAATTTGCAGTTTTACGTGAAGTATTACCTTGTTTCCTGTTGAGGTGCGGGCCTAGCATGGCTCCCTTGCACGGAAATCGACGAATTTCTTAGGAGCAGCTCCATGAACGCGTGGGCTTTCAAACTACGACCGATCGCAGACCTACTTCGCCGCAACGCACCATCGGGCCTCGGCTGGGGGGCCCTCGCCTCGATTCCGGGTCTCGCGTTCGCCGGACCGAGTGGCGAGAGCGTGGTTGCCGGCGGTGCCGCGATTTCGCGCCCGAGTGCGACACATACTCAGGTCGATCAATCCACCGCGCGCGCCGTGGTCAACTGGTCCACGTTCTCCGTCGACAGCGACGAATACGTCATTTTCAATCAGCCTGGCGCCACCGCGGCGATCCTGAACCGGGTAGTCGGTTCGCAGCAATCGCAGATATTGGGTCAGATTGAAGCGAACGGCCGGGTTTTCCTGGTCAATCCAGGCGGGGTTTACTTCGCGCCGGGGGCGAAGGTCGATGTCGGTTCGCTGACCGCATCGGTCATGGACATCACGAATAACGACTTCATGGCGGGCAATTACGTCTTTACCCGCCCGTCGGATGCGCCGGACGGCGCGACCGTCGAGAACGCCGGGGAAATCAATGTCAGCGACGGCGGCTACGTCGTTCTCGCCGGTGATTATGTCAACAACAGCGGGATCATCTCGGCTCGGCTCGGGAGCGTGGTGCTCGCGGCCGGCAGCCAGATGACGCTCGACCTGAACGATGATGGTCTCGTCAGTTTCGCTATCGACGAAGCGACGGTGTCGAGTCTTGCCGGCGCGCACAACTCGGGACAGGTTCTCGCCGACGGCGGTCAGATCATCATGACGGCCGAAGTGGCCAGCGATCTCGTCGCCACCGCCGTCAACAATGACGGCTTGTTGCAGGCGCACCGGATCGTGGCGGACGGTGGCGAAATCTACCTGTCCGCGGCAGGCGGAAACGTCGTGCAGGCCGGTACGATCGATGTTGGCGGTGAAGGCAACCAGTCAGGTGGCCTCGTCAGCATCACTGGTGACGAAGACGTTACCCTGACCGCCGGATCGAAAATCGACGCGGACGGTTCGGGAACTGGTAACGGTGGTACGGTCAACGTGATCGCCGACGGTACCATGGCTTTTCGCAAGGACGCCGAACTGACGGCGCGCGCTGGCGCGGAAGGCGAACGTGGCGGGAAGGTCGAATTAAGCGGGCACGAAGGTATCCAGGTTCGCGGCGATCTGAAACTCGGCAAGGGTGGCGAACTGGTCATCGATCCGGCTGTTGTCGCTCTCGTCGACAGCTCGGGTTCCTATGGTGGTTCCTACGGCTCCACCATCGGGGTCAACTTCATCGAAGGGCAGCTGAACAGCAGCGCTAACGTATCGGTGCTCGCGAGTAACGCGATTATCGCGAGTTCCGGGGTCACCGATGTTACAGCCTCGTCCGGTAACGGTGCACTGACATTGCGTGTTACCGGCGGTGGCGGCGGCGGGTTAGTGTCCTACTCTATCTCTACAGGATCGGGCGGGACGTTGTCGGGCTCGGTCTCCGACGGCAACATCGATCTCGCTGGCGTCGAATTCGACATCCTCGGAGATTTCACCGCATCGGCGGGATCGAACACCGGCGACGTTGCACTCGGTAAAGTGTCGGCGGGCAACGTTCGGATTTTCACCGGCAACAACGCCGGTGACATCACGCTGAATACAGGCGGAATCGCGGCGGCGAGTACGCTACTGCGATTATCCGCGGCCGACGACATCACTATCGGCACGATGGCGAATCCAGGCGATTTGAGTCTGACGGGAGCATTCGTGAACATCGACATCGACGCCGGTCGCGACCTCACCGTCAGAGGTGATCTGAGGGCCGTCGCGACCGGGAGCGGTGGCCGCGCGGACATCAACGTTGATGCCAGAAACGTGACGATGGACGACGTGATCGCGACCGCTGCGCTCGATGACGCCGACATCAGTATCGACGCTTTTTCCGATTCGATGGGTGCAGGCGGCAATGTTGCCCTGCGGAACATCCAGGCCTCCGGAAACACGCTGGGCGCGGCGACTGACGGGAGCGCTTCGATCGATGTCTGGGCGGACGGAGATATCACGGTGAACGACATCACCGTGAAAGCGTCCAACGATTCTGCCTGGATCGACTTCTCGGCCGATAACGACATCACGGTAACGGGCGTAACGACAGCCACGGCCTCAGGCGAATTGACCGTTTCATTCGACGCCGGTAACAACATCGATATTCAGGATACAGTCAACCTGACGCAATTGAGCAATAGTTACGCTGAGCTCTGGGTCGACGCTGGAAACGATATTTCTATTCGGTCCCTTAATATCAACGGCGGCAGCGGTTACGCGAGTGCCGACCTGAGCGCGAGCGGTGACATCAACGTCGGTACGGCTGGCAATCCGGCAATCTGGAACATTACCGGGTCCTCGGCGGAACTCAGCTTTGAGGCTGATAACAACCTCAATGTCTTCGCGACCGTCAACGTGACGGCGACGAACGATTACGCGGACGTACATTTCAGCGGCAGCAACAATGTGACAATCGGCACAGCCGCGAATCCGGGCGGCGTTAACGTGACGGGCGGAAGTGGGCTCCACCTCTCCTTCTACGCGTGGGCCGGCAATCTGAACGTCCACGGGGACATCAGCGCCTCGGCGACCGATGGTCGGGCCTCGGTAGACCTGTGGGCAGGCAATGACATCAATATCCAGAACCTCGAGGTTTATGGCCACAGCGGTGCGGACGTCGATGGGTCAGCCGGGCGGGACATTATCGCGAAGGACATCACCGCGGAGGTTAAGGGCGAAAATATGTACGGCGGCGAGCATGCCCGTATTAGTTTGTACGCTGAACGGGATGTCAATGCCGGCAATCTGAAAGCCAAAGCGGGCGATATGCGCGGCAGTGCACGGGTTATGGTCGATGCCGGCAGAACTCTGAAAGTGGGAAACGTCGAAGCCGATGCGCCCGGCTCCGGAACCGCGTCCGGTTCGTACGGAGGGTCTTACGGCGGTAACATTGCGCAGGTCGAGCTCGACGCGGTAATGGGCGTCGAAGCGATGAATCTGACCGCGACCGCGAACACCGGCCCCGCGACCATTTACGTCGAAACGGATACGGGCAACATCGCGACGGGCGGGTTGAAAGCGATATCACAAAACAACATCGCCTGGGTCGATATCCACGGCGATATTAATTCAAGTACGATCACGGTCGGCGGGCCCACTGAAATTTCGGGGACTTCCGCGAATTTCACACCGTTCGGATTTAACGTTGCTATAAACGGCGATATCGACCTAACGGCGCCGAGCTATACGATGACCCGCATTACCGCCAAGAACAATGCGACGACGACAGGGCACACCAAGCTAATGGAAGGCGGGGGCGGTTACGCGATGTTATTCCTGGAATACGGCAATAACGGCAATTTTGGACCGATTTCGGTGATCGCCGGTCCCGGAGGAAACGCACAGCTCTTCGTGGGCAGTTCCGAAGGATTTATGGGTAACAACACCGTATTCAACGGCGACGTCACGGTTTCAGGTGATTACTACACCGATTTCTTCGCGTATGCGCAGAATAACCTTGCGCTGAACGGGAATACGCTGGTCAGCGGCCACCAAGCTGCGGGCGACCTGATAGCAAATAACATTAATGTCGGCGGGGATTTCAGCGTCATCGCCGAGAGTAGCGCGGAAGCGTTTTTCCAGGCCGACCACGATTTGGTCATCGATGGCAACGTCACGGTTGACGAAGAAGCGGGCGGGATCGTCGATGTTGGCGTTTTCGCGGGCAACACGCTGACGATTAACGGTAACTTCGATCTGAGTTCCGGCCCGGGCAGCGAAACTTATCTGAGCTTTGGAGGCACCGGGTTTTCCGGCTTCGGCGGTGGCGATTATGGCGACGAGGGCTTCGTCGGTAACTCCGTGATTGTGAACGGCGACGTGAGTCTCAACGCGGGTTATTACTCCGAGTTCATTGTCGATGCATTGCAGACGATAAACATGAACGGCACGTCGACCGTAATGGCCGATTACATGGCGGGTGCCTACATCGGTTTGTTGGGCGAGGGGGAAAGCGGTCTCGTGCCGTCGTCGGCCAACATCAGCGGCGCAGGCGATATGACGGTAATGGCGCCGGATATGGCTAACCTCGTTTATACCGGATCGAACATCAACCTGACCGGTGATCTTCTCGTGAAATCGAACGGCATGTACTCAGAGGGCGTGCCGGCAGGGTTGGCAGCCTGGGCGGAAAACAATCTGAATATCGCCGGAAGCGCGCGCGTTCTGAATACGGCGGGCAAGGCCGTAATGCAAACCGCTTTCGGCGGTAACGCGGCCTTCGGACCCATTGAAGCGACCGGCGGAAATTCCGGCGTCGGCCTCGTACTGGTCAACACGGAAGAACCCGACGAATTCATCGGTTTGCCGAACGGGTTTCCTGGCGGTCAAAACGTCGTATTCAACGGCCTCACTGATGTTAACGGCGGCCAGGGCAGCAAGATCAGTGTCGACGTCGTAAATAGTATCACGATGGGAGCAGCCGGCTTGATTGATTCGGCGTATGCGGAATACACGACTCGCACAAACGGCACCGGGTTAATTGCCATTCGTAGTCGAGCAATGGCGCAAACCGTGCACAACTACGGACAAACTCCGAACGTTCGCATCGATAACCGTGCATTCGGCGGGCCGTCGAGCATTAACTTTGAAAACGGCACGGTAATGAAAGCGGCCAGCTTCTTTGCGAGCGGTCCACTCACGTTCAACGGGGCATTCACGGCCGACAATCTCGCGGTTGCGGTTACTCAGGGCGACGTGACATTTAACGGTCCGGCCTTCATTACGGGGGTATCGCCATTCCTGCCGACCGCGCCCGATCTGTCGTTGTTCGACATTATGTCGACCGCCGGACTAGCACCGCCGACCCACGGGCCGAACGTGCAAATCTTCGCGCAGCAAGGCATCAATATGAACGACCCGTTTGTCGTTGGCGGACCGAGTCCGTTCACGAAGATGGTCACAAACGGACCGTTCAACATCAGCGGCCTGACGACGAATTCAAGCAATATGCTGGCGGTGTTTTCGCCCATCGACACGACGCGGCCGATATTTTTCGAAGATGAACCGTTTAACCAGCCGTCTGGCGCCAGTGCGTTTTTCAATTTCCCGACCATCCATGGGCTTCCGGACAACGGCAATGTGACCGTCGTGATCGGCGAGCAGGGACCTGCAAGTCAGCCGCTCCTGAATGGACCGCTGACCATCGGGTCGCGTGGCGGTATCGACCTCGGGAACAGGAACATGTTCATCATTTCGCGGGGTGCGGCCTCCGGGGAAGACCGCGTCGTGACGAACGGTATATTCAGAGTTATCGGGCTTCCCCCGCCTCAAGACTTCTTCCCGGTGCCAACCCCCATTGAAATCGTGGAACCCGTCGACGGCGACGGCGACGGCGACGACGACGACGACGACGACGACGATTCACTCATCGGCGATGACGATGACGGCGGCGATGACGATGACGGAACCGTATCCGAGGGAGATTCCGGATCGGAATCGATGGAGTGCCCAGCATGACCACGCATAGCTTAATGTTCAACGCGGCGCGCGTACTCGGCATCGCCGTGATCGTCGCGGCGGTTCCGGTCGATCATGTCGATGCGGCTGCGGAAGCCGGTAAGGTCGTTACCGTTGCGGGGCGCGCTGCAGCGGCAACCCAGACCGGAGACATTCGCAGTCTTGGCCGGGGCGGTGCGGTGAATTCCGGCGACACGGTCGTCACGAGTTCGAACAGTTATGTGCGGATGAAATTTATCGATGGCGCATCGGTGATCTTGCGACCGAATTCCCGGTTCCACATCGAAAATTATAAAATGGCCGAGAAGGAAGAAGAAAACCGCAGTTTCTTCAATCTGGTCAAGGGTGGGTTCCGCGCCGTGACGGGAGCCATCGGACGCCGGAATCGAAGCGGCTATCGGGTCAAGACCGCCGTAGCCACGATCGGCATACGCGGAACAGAATATTCCATGCGTACCTGCGCGGGCGATTGTGGCAACAATCCGGACGGCGACTACTACCAGGTACACGAAGGCGGGATATTCGTCGGGACAGAAGGCGGCGGACAGAGCGACTACCAGGCGGGCGATTTCGCGTATGTTCAGGATCCGTCAATGACGCCAATCGGCATACCCGAAGCGGATGCCGACCCCCTCACTGACGACCCCCTACCGCCGGCCGCCTGCGACTAGTCGCCCAGCTGACGAGTAGTTGCCGATCTGAATGGAGATCCCGCTACCGCCCGGGTACGCGTCGGCGGTCCCCTTCGACAAGGACAAGCACCGACGGCTCGGCATCGCGTCCAACGGGGCCGGTTTCGCCCGTTCGCTCAACTTCGTGTACATCACGACCGCCGAGTTCCCGCGGGCCGGCCACGATTATCCGATTGCCTTTGCGCGAGACGCGGCGGGCACGACCGTGCCCATCGTCATCACCGGCATGGATGCGGGGACGAATCTGTTCATCGATGACAACGACATTTGGGATGCTCAAAATTATTGCCCCGCGTACGTGCGGCGATTTCCGTTTTTTACCGCGACCCTGAACGACGCCGGCTCTGACGGCGGACAGGCATTAATTTGTGTGGACGAGAAGGCGCTCGCGCCCGATGCGACGAGCCTCGTCAATGCTGCTGGCGAGCCGACGAAACGCTGGCGCGAACTGGAAGTTCTCATCACCGAAATGGACAAGGAGCAGCGCGTCACGGACGTTTTCTGTCGTCGTCTCGAATCTCTCGATTTATTTGAATCATTTGATGCGGATTTCCATCCCCGGGGAAAATCGCCAGTTCGCGTGGGCGGTTTGCTTCGGGTGAACGAACGTCGATTGCTCGCTCTGGATGAGAAGGTTCAGATTGAATTATTGCGCGAAGGGAGTCTCGCCCGAATTTACGCTCATTTGTTGTCCCTCGAAAACTTCAACCGATTGCTGGACCGTTACGCTTCGCAACCGAATTGAGTTGAAAGCCACCCGCCGCCGCCCGTTGGCCAAGGACTAACGTTTCGTTAGATAATGCCCCGCGAAATGCTTCCGAACTGAACAGTCAACCTACCTGCAGGCTCCTCCATGGGTGTAGAAATCAAGCTGACCGATAATCAACTACCGGTCTCTCCCGTTTTCATCGATTTTCTCCTCCACGTCGTCGAAGACATTCCGTTCGAGGGCGCGCAATGGGGCGACCAGTTGAGTGAGGTCATGCTCAGCGACCAGCGACGGATCATCGAGGAGGCACCCAAGAACGCGAAGCGTGTTCTCGCGCATAAAAAGGGGCAGAACGCGATCGGCCGGGCGTACCAGTTGCTGCTGGCGCTACTGACCGGCGACGTCGACGCCATTAAGGATATCCAGCTCAAATTTCACTTCGTCAACGTCATCGGCATTCCGCGAAACGGCGGTTCCTACCTGACGAAAGAGTTGTACCGCTCGATGGGATACGACCCGACGAGGGTGCCGAATGTGATCGCGCATGACGGGTTTCCGGACGCCGGCCCGTTTCGCTTCGAAAAGGGAGTTAACAGCTGGATTACGAGCTTACAGACGATGGCGGAATACCTGACCATGGTCGAGATCTACTTCGGCAAGAACGATCCGCATTCCGGCAAAATCGTCGTACCGAAAAAACTTCTGAAAGGTACTTACGCGGGGGGCTTCTTCCATCGAATCCTCGGGCAAGCGGTGGAGAATATCCTGACGCTGCGGCATCCGGTTGCGTCTTGTATATCGACCTATGAAAAATCCGGGGGCCTGCCCGAAGACGGCAAGTTCGCGGTTCGCGGAAACATCGAGGATTGGGTACGTCGCGATCTCGTTTACACCGGTACCGATTCGGAGGCGGTGTTGCAAATGGATTATTTCGACGCTTATTTGCGCTACTGGGAGCAATATAACTACTACGTTGCGACCACCGGCCTCAGTGCGAATCGCGCGATACGCATCGTTCCGTACGGAAAAGAACGCATGGAAGGCCTGGTCAAATCCTACTACTACCGTTTCGGCGATGTCGATCCGAAACCGGAGGCATTCGAAGTATTCGACAAGCGGGACCGCCACCCGGATTGGACAAGCAAGGCCGAACCCGTCGTCAAACGGGTCAGCGAAGTATGGTCGACGGTCGGACTCGAGTTCCCGCTCGAAGAAGTCATGGAAGGGTGGTAGCCTTCGCGCACGGAAAAACTATCAAGATTTAGTGACGAGTATGTTTTCGAATTTGAGCGAACGCCTCACTGGCGTCGTTAAAGACCTGCGCGGTCGCGCACGCCTCACCGAAGCCAATATCGACGAAGCTCTGCGCGATGTCCGCATGGCGCTGCTTGAGGGCGACGTTGCGCTGCCGGTAGTCAAGGAGTTTATCGACGGGATTCGGGTCCGGGCTCTCGGGGAGGAGGTGATCGGTAACCTCACTCCCGGGCAGGCGCTGATTCGGGTCGTTCGCGATGAATTGACCCACCTGATGGGTGACGCGAACGTCGGACTCGATTTCGGTGTCGAACCACCGATGGTCATTCTTATGGCCGGCCTGCAGGGCGCGGGCAAGACGACATCGACGGCCAAGCTTGCCCGGCACCTGGCTGATGATCAGAAGAAAAAGGTCGCAGTGGTCAGTTGCGACATCTACCGGCCTGCCGCCATTGAGCAGCTGGCGATCCTCGCGCGTGAGGTCGGGGTCGAGTGCTATCCGACCGACCGTGAGACAACACCCGAACAGATCGCGACGGCAGCGCGGGAGCTCGCCCGGACGCAGTTCATGGACGTCCTGATAGTCGACACCGCCGGCCGCCTCGCCATAGACGAGGAGATGATGCGCGAGGTTGCGGCGATCCAGAGCTCGGTGAATTCCCATGAAACGCTGTTCGTCGTCGATGCGATGATGGGACAGGACGCGGTGAATACCGCGAAGGCATTTGGTGAGACATTGCCACTCACAGGGGTTGTGCTGACAAAAGCGGATGGTGATGCCCGTGGTGGTGCGGCGTTGTCCGTACGGCAGGTCACCGGGAAGCCGATCAAATTTGTGGGTGTCGGCGAAAAGACCGACGCGCTCGAAGCATTTCACCCCGATCGGATGGCATCACGCATACTCGGTATGGGCGATGTCCTCAGCCTGATCGAGGAAGTCGAGCAAAAGGTCGACAAGGACAAGGCCGAGAAAGTCGCGCGCAAACTGAAGAAAGGCAAGGGCTTCGATCTGCAGGATTTTCGCGATCAACTGGATCAGATGCAGAACATGGGCGGCCTGACCTCATTGATGAACAAGTTACCGGGTACGGCCGAACTTCCGGAACATGTGAAGGACAACGTTAACGACAAGGAAATGCTCAAACTCGGCGTCATAATTGATTCGATGACGACACAGGAGCGCCAGTTCCCCGCGATCATCAAGTCATCGCGCAAAAAGCGCATCGCAGCGGGTTCGGGCACCCAGGTCCAGGACGTGAATCGTCTGTTGAAGCAGTTCAACCAGATGCAGAAGATGATGAAAAAGATGTCAAAAAAAGGCGCGTTGAAAAACATGATGCGCGGTATGGGCGGGCGGATGCCGCCCGGGATGCCGTTTCAGTAGCGCTTTTCCCCTTTCCCGACAACAGCCACTGTATCGGCGTCTGCCATTCGGGGCACCGACGGGTTTCAACAACACAGCGCAGTCGGCGCGCCTCAAAGTCTCGCTAACGGAGCACCGCAATGGACGACGAATTTATTAACAGCGCGCTCGAATACCACGCTTTTCCGCGGCCCGGCAAAATCGAAATCAGCCCGACGAAGCCGCTCGCAAACCAGCGTGACCTCGCGCTCGCTTACTCACCGGGCGTTGCGGCTCCCTGCGAAAGTATTGCCGAGGATCCCGACCTGGCGGCACGCTATACGGCGCGGGGCAACCTCGTCGCGGTCGTTACAAATGGCAGTGCCGTTCTGGGGCTCGGCAATATCGGGCCTTTGGCAGCAAAGCCGGTGATGGAAGGCAAAGGGGTGCTGTTCAAGAAATTCTCGGGGATCGACGTCTTCGATATCGAAATAAACGAGTCCGACCCCGATCGACTCGTTGATATCATCGCGAGTCTCGAGCCGACGTTCGGCGGCATCAATCTCGAGGACATCAAATCGCCCGAGTGCTTTTACATCGAGCGGGAATTGCGCAAGCGGGTCAATATACCCGTCTTCCATGACGATCAGCACGGTACTGCCATCATTACGACAGCTGCGATTAAAAATGCGCTGCGTATCGTGGATAAAGATATTCGCGAAGTAAAACTCGTCACGTCCGGGGCCGGCGCCGCTGCCATCGCGTGCCTCAAGCTTCTCGAGTCCGTCGGTCTTCAGCGTAACAACGTCACCCTGGTCGATCGCTCCGGCGTTGTTCACGCGGAACGCGCGACCGAAACGCTTGACGAACACAAGCGCGATTATGCGCATCGCACCGATGCGCGAACGTTGGCCGACGCCGTCCGGGACGCGGACATTTTCCTTGGGCTGTCGGGTCCGGGAGTGCTCACCGGCGATATGGTTGCGACGATGGGACCGCGCCCCATCATCATGGCGCTCGCGAACCCGACGCCGGAAATTCTGCCGGAACTTGTCAAAGAGGTCCGGGATGACGCGATTATTGCGACGGGCCGTTCGGATTATCCAAACCAGGTCAATAACGTTTTGTGTTTTCCCTATCTTTTTCGCGGCGCACTCGATGTGGGTGCAACGACGATCAACGAAGCGATGAAAATTGCCTGTGTTGACGCGTTGGCCGAGCTCACGATGCACGAGGCGTCCGAGGTTGTCCTCGCGGCCTACGCGGGAGAGGAACTCAGGTTTGGTCCCGAATATCTCATTCCGAAACCATTCGACCCGCGACTTGTATCAATGCTCGCCCCGGCGGTTGCGCAGGCCGCGATGGACAGCGGCGTCGCGACGCGTCCGATCGAAGATCTCGACGCTTATCGCCAGGAACTGAGTCGGCACGTTTTCCAGTCCGTATTGTTGATGAGGCCTTTGTACGAGCGAGCGAAAAGCGAGCTGAAGCGACTGGTTTATGCAGACGGTGAAGAACCGACCGTACTTCGCGCAGTGCAACACATTGTTGACGACGGGCTTGGTAAGCCTATTCTGATTGGACGGCCTGCGATTATTCGGCGACGAATTGCGAAGCTCGGGCTGCGGATCGAGTCGAGACGTGATTTCGACGTGGTCAACCCGGAATCCGATCGACGTTTCCGTGAGTATTCGGAAGCTTATTACCAAATCATGAAACGCAACGGGGTTTCGATCAGCGATGCGCGCCTGACCGTGAGAACGAGCCCGACGGTAATAGCCGCTCTTTTGGTCAAAAACGGCGCCGCGGACGCGATGTTATGCGGGATGCATGGACATTTCCGCGATCACCTGGATCACATCACGGACATTCTCGGCGTTAAAAAGGACGTCCGTAACACCGCGACCATGAACGTACTTGTCCTGCGTAAGGGTACGTTCTTTATATGCGATACCTACGTCAACGACGAACCAAGCGCCGAGACCATTGCTGAAATGACATTGCTGACGGCGGAACGCGTTCGCCGATTCGGTTTGACCCCGAAAGTCGCCTTGCTCGCGGCATCGAATTTTGGCACCCGCGATAACCAGGCGTCACGGCGGATGCGTGATGCGCTCGAGCTGATTAGGGCGGCAGAACCGGATCTCGAAATTGACGGTGAGATGCGCGCAGATGCCGCACTCGTCCCGGCGATTAGGGAAACCGTGCTGCAGGATTCGACATTATCGGGCCAGGCTAATGTCCTGGTGATGCCGTCAGTCGAGGCTGCGAATATCGCGATGAATCTGCTGACGGTGCTTGGAGAAGGCGTCGCCGTCGGACCTGTGACACTGGGGTTAAAGCGTCCCGCTCACATACTCACGCCGTCTGCCACGGTTCGGCGCGTGATTAACATGAGTACGCTCGCGGTCGTCGACGCGCAACTCGAATCCGGGACGGGAAAGGGTGTTGCGCCGGGTGGTCGCGAAGCCTAGCGCGCGCTCGACACGCGTGCCGGATTCTGCGCGTGGTAGTCGTCCAGAAACCTTACCAGCAACGCTGAGACAATGTCGTTCAGCTTGCGCATGTCGGTTGGCATGACCATGCCGGTTTGTCCTTCCTGCCAGACGACTTCACTGGTGTAGCCGCCGGCCGGATTGTTCAGCGGAATTTTCTGGACGAGTTCGACAGAAAGGCCGTACATGTAGAAATTGTATAGATTCTTGTTGGCGTTCAAATCGACACGCAACACCGCGATATCCGGGTTGGAGCGCATGGCCGGCTCGGCGACGGTAATACCGTGATTGCGCAGGACGTCGACCGTGCGCGTAAAAATCTCGCTCGCTTGCAGCCCGTAACGCGAGAAATCGTCGCGTACACCATCAATCTCGACAACGACGGTTCGCACGCCGTTCAGGGTCATGTAATTCGGTTCGCCCGCCATTGAAGGCGCGGCAAACAGCGACGCCATGGCGAGGACGCTGAAGTAGAACAGTCTTTTTCCTGGTTTCATAAGTGCGTTTCCTCGTCGGTTACAGGCATCGGGGTGTGCACCGGATTGCGGATCTCGAACGGCAGATTTGAGACCGCGACGCAGCCGCCTAGTTTCCCTGGCCGGCTGCCAGTTTACCACTGATGTGGGATCGGGTTTGCCATATCAGTGCGAGGCTAATCGTGACGAAGCACACCAATGACCATTCGGCGATTGAAAAGCCTAAAAATCGCCACGATACTTCCGCGCAGTCCCCCGTGCCTTTCAGGGAACGCCCAATCGTTTCCAATAGCGGGTACATATCGAGCATGAATTCGAGGCCGGGCCCGCATTCCGGAACGAGTTCCGGGGGAAGGTGTTGCAGCCATGTCTGGCGCGCTGCGATTGCAGCGCCAATGGCGGAAAAAACGCCAATAAAACCGAAATAGACAAATATTGCGCGGCCTCGCGGCGCATGTGCCGCCCCGGCGAGCGCGATGATCGTGACGGCCATGTAGCACAAGCGCTGGAATATACACATCGGGCAGGGTTCAAGATCCTGGTAGAACTGCAGGTAATACCCGTAAGCCAGCAATGCGACGCACGTCATCGCGAGTGCGCACAGGAACAGTCGGTGCGTGATCGTCATTTTAAACTCTCTGGCCGTGCTCGGCGTCAGGTCCGGCAAACGCTTACCGGGTTCAGGATTCTACGTGCGTGCGGAACCATGCCATAAGCCGGTCGTCGATCCAATATTGCGGCTTGAGGGGGTTGCGTCCGCCGACGAATCCCACATGACCACCACGGCGCGTGAGTTCCAGGATCGTGGATGCCGACAGCTCTTCACGATTCGGTATTGCGGAGCGCAACAAAAACGGATCATCCTCGGCGTGTAACAGTAAGGTTGGGGTACGGATTGCGCCGAGATACTGGCGACAGCTCGACTCACGATAATATTCCTCGGCGTCCCGGAATCCGTGGAGCGGCGCGGTAACATTGTCGTCGAATGACCAAAAATCTGTCCAGCTGTCGAGGCCGCTCAAATCAATCGGCGGCTGGCGCAGCGAAAACTTGTTCCGGGCCTTTTTTTGCATGCTGCGGATCAGGTGTCGCTGATAAAGGCGGGACGTCCCGCGGTTCAGCCGATTAGCGCCGGCCGCGAGCTCGTACGGGACGGAGACGGCTGCGGCGGCGAAAATCGTTCCGTCCTCGGCGGTCTCACCAAGGTGCTTCAACAGCACGTTGCCGCCCAGTGAGTAACCGACGGCCAGAATTCGACGCAAAGGGAACCGCCGCTTAAGCATTGCTATCACGAAGCGAAGATCGCCGGTGTCACCGGAGTGGTAACTGCGATCGAGCCGGTTTGGTTCGCCGCTGCATCCCCTGAACTGCATTAATACACCGCCCCAGCCGATGCGCTCGATCCGCTCGAGCAGCGCGGCGGCATATTTCGAGCGGCTCGACCCTTCGAGTCCGTGCAGGAGAACGATCAGCGGCCCGCTATCGGAACCCGTCCAGCACAAATCGAGGAAGTCTCCGTCGTCGAGTTCGAGTCGTTCCCTCCGCAACCCCGGTCGAGGTGATCGACGCGCCAGCGCAGCCCACAGGGTTGGCAGGTGGGGTCCCGGTAACCACCATGCCGGCCGGAACGGACGGCTTGAAATTTCCGCTTCGGGGACAGGTTCGCGTGCGTGTTCAGTCAATGACGTAAGGCAGATCGAGGCGCCGTAATCGCGCGTCCGCATTGCCTTCGATACGCACCTGTCCCCAGTCCGTGCCGACGTCCGCGACCGCGCTGACGATATATTCATCGGCGCCGATTGCGCTCGAGCAGGTGATCCGCCCCGCGGTCCGCTCCGCCCCGGATGCGTGTAGTGTCGCCTCCCGTTCGATCGGGCATGCAGACGTTACCGCCGCCGCGACGAGGCGTTTTTTAACCTCGCCCCGGTATTTCAGCCGCGCGACAATTTCCTGGCCCGGATAACATCCCTTGCTAAAACTGACAGCATTGATTTGATCAAGGTTAAGCTGCTGCGGCAGGTACTGGCCGCTGCTGATGTCATCGAGAACCGGAATACCGGACATCGTGTTCAATGCGTTCCAGCATCGCTCGCCGACGGCCGGCGTGTCCATGCCATGCCAGGATTCGACCGCATCGGCCGCAGGAACAATGTGAAGGTAGCGAGCCGGCCCGGGTCCGAAACGGATCAGCGTTGTTCCCGCCGCAGTGTGTTGTGTCGACCACGGCGCGAGGAGGCTTCGGGTCTCCACCGCGTCACCGAATCGGCCGATCACCTGGTGCGCTGCGGTCTCGTCACTGATCTCGACTGCGGCGCGCAACACGTACATTCGCAAGCGCTGAATGTAGCGCGCGGTCTGGTCCGCAGGCAATACGGCGTAGTACCGGTTTCCGTCCGTAAACAGGACGAACAGAAAGAGTACGCGGCCTTTCGGGTCGCACCACGCGCTCAGCTGGCCCTCGTCCGCGGTGAGTTCCAGGCAATTGGTCGTGAACTGCGCGTTAATAAACGACAGGGCATCGTCGCCTGAAAACGCAACGACGCCGAGTGAGAAAAGGGGGCATTTCCCCTCGCTCTTTTTAGCGCTTGCGAATTCTCCTGGCGGGTCGCCGAAATCGACGATGACGCCGTCTTCGACCCGCGCATTTTCATCCCGGTAAAGGACTTCGGAGAGTATCTGCATGGCTGGCTCAGGCGCGCACCCGTCGGCATATTTCGTCGACGAGTGGCGCATAGGCGGGATTCGATGGCGTCGTTCTGCCGGTAAACCACGAATACAAATCCATGTCGTTTTCTGCCAGCAGGTTCTCAAACAGGATCCATTGCGCCTCATCGAGTTCGCGGCAATGCGACTCAATGTAATCCATCAGCAATACGTCAAGCTCGCGCATGCCGCGTCGGCTGCGCCATTTGGCCTTTTGGATTCGGTCGCTGGTCAAACCGCCCGGGTTACCATCAGCTTTTTGATAGCAGCAATGGCCTTACCGGGATTCAGACCTTTCGGGCAGGTCTTCGCGCAATTCATGATTGTATGACAGCGGTACAAGCGAAAAGGATCTTCAAGATCGTCCAGTCTTTCGCCCGTCGCTTCATCGCGGCTGTCTATGATCCAGCGATAGGCCTGTAGCAGAATGGCGGGTCCGAGATAGCGGTCGCTGTTCCACCAGTAACTCGGGCAGCTCGTCGAACAGCAGGCGCAGAGTATGCATTCGTAGAGTCCGTCGAGCTTCATTCGCTCTTCTTTTGACTGCAGCCGCTCCTTATCCGGTGGAGGCGGGGTCTGCGTTTGCATCCACGGTTTGATCGAGGCGTACTGCGCGTAAAAATGCCGCAAATCAGGCACCAGGTCCTTGCGCACGGACATATGAGGGAGCGGGTAGATCCCGACGTCGCCCTTAATCGACTCCGTCGCGATGGTGCAGGCCAGTGTGTTGGTGCCGTCGATGTTCATGGCGCACGAACCGCAAATCCCCTCGCGGCAGGAGCGGCGGAACGTGAGCGTGGGATCGATTTCGTTTTTGATATAGATAATGGCATCGAGAACCATCGGTCCACACTTGTCCAGATCGATTTCGTAGGTATCTGTGCGAGGATTGTCGCCGCTGTCCGGATCCCAACGGTAAATCACGAAGCGCTTGCGTCGCGTCGCGCCGTTGGCGGCATCCACAGTTTTACCCTGCATCACCTTCGAGTTATTTGGTAGCGTAAGTTGCGCCATTTATTGCATCCTCTCTGCGATGCGGTTCAATAAACCCGCTTCTTAAGCGGAACGACTTCGACTTCATCGGTCAGGGTGTACATGTGCACCGGCCGGTACTCAAACGTGACGTTACCCTTGTCATCCATTGCGCTGAGCGTGTGTTTCAGCCAGTTCTCATCGTCCCGGTCCGGATAATCTTCGCGGGCGTGTGCGCCCCGACTCTCCTTGCGATTCGTCGCGGAACAAATGCTCGTCATCGAATTCGCGAGCAGGTTGTCGAGTTCCAGCGTTTCAACGAGGTCCGTGTTCCAGGTCATCGATCGGTCGGACACTTTCACGTGTTCGAATGCCGCGTACACTTCCTTGAGTTTCTCGACGCCATCGTCGAGCACGTCACCCGTGCGAAATACCGCAGCGTAGTTCTGCATAATGCGTTGCATTTCCAGCCGGAGCTTCGAACACGGTTCCGTACCATTCGCGTGGCGCAACCGATCAAATCGGTCAAGTATCTTGTCGGTGGCCTCGCGCGGTACCGGCACGTGGGATGCGCCGGGTGTGACGTCCTTTGCCGCGCGCTTCGCGGCCGCTCTGCCGAATACCACGAGATCGAGTAACGAGTTGGAGCCGAGGCGGTTAGCACCGTGTACCGACACGCACGCCGCCTCGCCAATCGCCATGAGGCCCGGCACTTCCGCATCCGGATTGCCGTCTTTCATCGTGACAACCTGTCCGTGCAGATTCGTCGGCACGCCGCCCATGTTGTAGTGCACGGTCGGCAGGACCGGAATCGGTTGCTTGGTGACATCGACTCCCGCAAAAATGGCTGCTGACTCGGCAATTCCCGGCAGCCGTTCGTTGATTACCTCCGGCCCGAGATGTTCCAGATGCAGGTGGATATGATCGTTATCGTCGCCAACCCCGCGGCCATCGCGAATTTCCAGCGTCATTGAGCGAGACACCACGTCTCGCGACGCGAGATCTTTCGCGTTTGGCGCGTAGCGCTCCATGAAACGTTCGCCGTCGGAATTTGTCAGGTAGCCGCCTTCACCGCGCACGCCTTCGGTGATCAGGCACCCTGCGCCGTAGATTCCTGTCGGGTGGAACTGGGTAAACTCCATGTCCTGCACCGGTAATCCTGCGCGCAACACCATGCCATTGCCGTCACCGGTGCAGGTATGCGCCGAGGTGCACGAGAAGTAGCTGCGGCCATAGCCGCCCGTTGCGATCACGACCGAGTGGGCACGAAACGCATGCATCGTGCCGTCTTCCAGATTCCAGGCAATCACGCCCCGGCAGGCACCGTCGTCGTCCATGATCAGATCGACGGCGAAATATTCGATCATGAATTCCGCATCGTGTTTCAGAGACTGCTGATAAAGCGTGTGGAGGATTGCATGTCCTGTGCGGTCCGCCGCCGCGCAAGTACGCTGTGCCGTTCCCTCGCCGTAGTTCGTGGTCATTCCGCCGAACGGTCGCTGGTAAATTTTACCTTCCTCGGTGCGTGAGAACGGGACACCGTAATGTTCCAGCTCAATCACGGCCGGTATGGCTTCGCGACACATGTATTCGATAGCATCCTGATCACCGAGCCAGTCCGAGCCTTTTATGGTGTCGTACATGTGCCAGCGCCAGTCATCCGGCCCCATGTTGCCAAGCGCGGCGCTCATTCCTCCCTGCGCCGCAACCGTGTGGCTGCGCGTTGGGAAGACTTTCGTAATACACGCCGTCGACAGTCCTTCCGCGGCCATACCGAACGTCGCCCGCAGGCCCGCACCGCCGGCGCCGATGACGACAACGTCGTACTGGTGTTCAATCAGGTTGTACGCTTCACTCATGGTTCAGGTTCCGAAAGAGATTCTTAAAACGGCAACAATCGAAGCAAGGCCGCACAGGGCGGTCCCGAGACTGACGCCGATGACGCTTGCGATTTTTAACCACTCGACGTGGAAGTAGTCTTCTATGACCGTCTGTAATCCAAGTTTCATGTGGTAGAAAAGCGCTGCGATGAACGCGACGAGGAGGACGGTGACGTGCGGCGTTGCAACCCACGCGATGGCATCGCCGTAACTGCCGTTCATGGCGCATACCAGTCCGGTGATGAACCACAAACCCAGCGGGATCAGCGCGATGGCAGTGACGCGCTGGTGCCAGAAATGGTGCGTTCCCTGTTTCGCCGAACCGAGGCCGCGGACTTTGGCGAGATCAGATTCGAGACTCATTGGCCACCTCCCGACGACAGGGCGTAACCGATGGTTACCAGCGTGAGTAACACGCTGGCAGCAATAGCAGCATAGCCTGAGGCATAAACCGTTTTCAGCTCGAAACCAATCCCGGCATCCCAGAACAGATGGCGCACGCCATTACAAAGGTGGAAATAGAACGAAAACACCCACAGCGCGACAAACAGCCGGCCCGGTACCGAGGCGAGATACCCGTGTAGCGCATCGTACGACGGTTCGCCGCCGGCGAGGGCGAGCAACCAGAACGTCATGACTACCGCGCCGAGGCTGAGAACAATGCCGGTAGCCCGATGGGTAATCGACATCACCGACGTTAGTTGCTTCCGATAAATCTGGAGATGCGGGGAAACAGGTCTGCTGCTGCTCATAGGTGCTCACTAATGGTCGACCGGCTCCGGTCGGCGGTTTGGGGCGATACGATTTCGCCGTCAATAATTATGAAACGTGTCGATGGCGCCGCTAAAAATCGATGCAGCGGCCGTTCTTTTCCCAATCGCCGTACCGCGTCGGCTCAAGGCCTTTCGGACCGCCAAATTCTTTTTGCGTCGGGACCCGTTCGGCGTGCTGCTCTTCCGTCGCGACAGGCGTGTCGGTGTCTTCGTGACGCGGCGGCATTTTATCAAGCGATGTCGGATTTGGGTATGCGGGTTCAGGCGACTCTGGCATGGCGGGTGTTCTGTTGATTTGGTAGCTTTACAGGAGATATCGACGCCGTAGCTTAACAGATGGAACCGTTTGCTTCGCCCGTACACCTGCCGATTTCACCGGCCCCCACGCCAATGCGGGTACTTGTTGGCGCGCACAGTGTGGTTGTTTGCGTCCTGTTATGGTTTTTTCCCTTCGGAATGCCGAGCGCGGGCTTGTCCGTCGTCGTGCTGTGCAGCCTGTTCGCCCAGCTCCGGGATGCCCGGAGAGTGGCTTTGAACTGGCGGGCGGTGCTGCTCGGCACGAATGACGTATGGTCAGCTGTGGCAACCGATGGCGTAGTGCACCGGGCAGTGTTATTGCCGGGTACGTTCGTGTCCTGCGGGCTTGTCATCATTCGCCTGAAGCCAGGCGCTGGGCGCCCGCTGCAGTTCGTCCTGACCCGTGGAAATACGCCGGCCGACGCTTTCCGGCGCCTTCGCGTCCGCCTGAGTCTGCCGATCACGGGCAGCCCGGTTTGACGTATTGTCAGGGCTGCAATGAGCGATTGTGCTCGCGGCTCGACTCGTCACGAGGGACGCCGGCTACCTCGTTCTACGACCAGCGAGTGCGGAACGCGCACCAGAGCTTGCGTATCGGGGTTAATTCGACCCGATGCAACCAGACCCGGCAGCCGTCCGCGCGCATTTCCTGAAGGGTCGCCCGGGTTAACCAGGCCAGGGTCACGAGTGCCCTGTTTTCGCGTCTTGCGGTCCGTGGTGCCGCGTTCACGCAATCCTCGAGCGACAATATGATGCGTTCTGCTTCGCGATCGGCGAACCGGGCCAGTCCGTTCGTGTTCGCGCTCGTTGCGAGGTCGTCCCAGCTGCAGCCCGTTGCAGCGAGGGCCGCGTCCGGAAACCGATACAGCTGCTTGCGTGATAGTGGCTTCAGGCGTAGCAGGGAATCGGCGATTTCGATCCGGCAGCCGAGCTCCCGGGCAAGGTCGCCGGCGGCCGGTGATTCGGCGTCCGCCATCGGCGCATACAGCGCGTAGTAGGTTCCGAATGAATCGTCGTACCAGGTCAACTGTTCGCCGGCATCGCGCAACCGATGGCCGGCGAGTTCGCGATCGAGACCCGCCACCAGTGCAAGCACCGCTGCGGACAATTTCCCGCCCGTCGAACCCGATTCCAGGCACGCCCGGGAGAGCTGATGGTTGGATTGGCCCTCCGCCAGGCGCAATGCCTCCGAACGCCACCATTCCAGTTTGACCCGGGCAACGCCCCGATCGGAGACCGCCAGAGGGATCGCGGTGATTTCCTGGTGGAGTGCGCGCAGCGCCCGGATGCGGCTGCGCTCGGCAGGCGGGCAATACAACGATGCGTAATAGAAATCGGCGTCCGGTGCGGGAGGCGCCGATACCGTTGATGGTGCTTCTGTCACCTCGCCAACGTTACAGACACGCGAGGATCGCATCCGGATCGTCGATGAGACTATCCGCGCCCCATTCCCCCGGTCGATCGTCGGCGGCAAGGTAGCCATACAACGCGATCACCGTGCGCATACCGGCAGCCCTGCCGGCGATGATGTCGCGTTCTGCATCGCCGATATACACGCAGTCGACCGGTTCGCTCGCGGTCTTCTCGGCCGCCAGTAACAACTGGGCGGGATGCGGCTTGCGCTGAGCCAGCGTGTCTCCGCTGATGACGACCGCGGCCCTGTCAGCGAGCCGAACCCGTTCCAGCAACGGATCGGTGAGCCAGGCGGGTTTGTTCGTAACAATACCCCACGTGATCCCGGTGGATTCCAGTGTGTCCAGCACATTACCCATGCCGTCGAATAATCGGGTCCGATCCGCGAGGTTGTCGGCGTAGACATCCAGCAATTCGAGCCGAAACTGTTCGAAGGCGCTGCTGTCTTCGGGCTCATCGCATGCGATCCGGGTCATCGCGTAACTGCCATGCGATACGACGGATCGGACCAGTGCGTAATCAAGCGCCGCTGCGCCCCGGCCTGCCCGGACTTTGTTCAGGGCCCACGCCAGATCGGGTGCCGTATCCAATAGCGTACCGTCCAGATCGAACAGTACGGTGGTTCTGGGAGTTGTCGTCATTCGAGAGGGTCGCGGATGACAGGCAATGAAACATCACAGCGACGATTCATCGCCATCTCAACGCCCCGCGACGCAGTGCGCGAGGTAGTTAACCGAGCGGTCCGACCGCAGCGTGGCGTGTCCGCTGATCGGGTTGTAGCTCATGCCCCGAACTTCCCGTACTTCCAGGCGAGCGGCCCGGCACCACCGTGCGAGCTCCGAGGGCCGGATAAATCGCCTGAAATCGTGTGTACCCCGGGGCAGCAACCGCAAAATGTATTCGGCGCCGATGACGGCACCCAGGTAGGCTTTTGCCGTGCGGTTGATGGTTGAAAAAAAGGCATGGCCCTGTGGCGCGAGCCGTGCCGCGCACTCACTCACCATGGCGGCCGGTTCCGGGACGTGCTCGAGTAATTCCATACACGTGATGATGTCGTAGGGTTCGAGGTTCGGCCGGTCGAGATCCTCGATACTGGTGCACTCGTATTCGAGATTGGTCGCTCCCGTACGGGCGGCATGCACGCGCGCAACTTCGATAATCTCCGGGTTGGCGTCAATTCCGGTGACGACTGCGCCGGCGGCCGCAAGCGCTTCGCTCAGGATCCCCCCGCCGCAACCAACATCGAGTACCCTCGCGCCGGCAAGCGGCGCCCGCGCCGCGATAAAATCCAATCGGCACGGATTCAGATCGTGGAGCGGTTTGCACTGTCCTCCTTCGTCCCACCAGTCGTCGGCGAGCAGGGCAAATTTCGCCAGCTCATGTTGATCAACGTTTTCCACGACCATTACCGGATATCAACTAAGGAAGCTCTGAATAAGACAGGGACGAGTAGCTTGTGCACGAAATGTGCGGAATCAAGGCGCGAAGCAGACGTAATAGCCGGCTATTGCGAAGTTTCGCAACGCCGGGTCCGTGCATTTCGCGTGCAAGATGCCGAGTCATGACTTGTTCAGAGCTTCCCTGGTTCGGCGCTGCGTTCGCGGAATCAGTCGATTTCCCGCAACACGCGGAAACCGGTTCTCGCATCGCCACTGTTCGCAGCGAGATGGACCCGCGACGCCGAGCGAACACCGTCGGCACCGTCGTCGTAGGCGCCGCCCCGGGCGACGCGCTCATCGGAGTTGCCGGTTCGCGCCGTGCCGTCCGTCGGCGCGCCGGCGTGAGTATCGTTCCACCTGTCGAGCACCCATTCGCGGACGTTACCGATCATGTGATAGAGGCGGAATTTGTTCCGGTTGACGGTTCGGTCATCCGTCGCAACCGGCGTACTTTCGGTCCCGCGAAAGCTGAATCGAGCGTGAGTCGGCAGCACCTCGTCGCCGAACGGGTAGGGCGTCGTTGTCCCGGCGCGCGCGGCGTATTCCCACTCGGATTCCGTTGGCAAACGGTAGGTGGCCCCGCTCATCTCGGAAAGCCATTTCGTGTAATCGTCGGCGAGCGACCAGGCGATATTAACGACCGGATACGTCGGATCGGCCCACGGTTGGGCCGGGCAGCTGCGTTGGGTTGCGCGGCAAAATGTATTGAATTCGTCGACGCTGATTTCATAGACTCCGAGCCCGAACGGGCGCGCGATACGGACGGTGAATTTCGGTTGCTCTTCAGGTTTGCTGCCACCGATTTCAATTTCGCCGGCCGGTAGTACCACCAGTGTCGGGCCCGGTCCGTTCTCGCCGAGTGTGTCGCGACAGTAGGGACGGCGTTTCTGTGCGAGTTCTGAGCGACAGGCAGACCGTTTGGCCGATGATGGTTTCGATGCTTGCGCCGCGACCGTTGGGCCAGCGACCGGCGTGACCGATTCGGTCGGCGGTTGCAGTGAATTGGCGGTGCCCTGTGCGTCGGCCGCTTGCGTGTCGGAGGCGGCCGCTTCGACGGCCGCTGGCGGGTCCGTTGTTGCCGGCATCCCCGCGGCGGATGCGGTCGATTCCGGGTCGGTCGCGGGATCGGCAGAGGATTCCGCGCTAAGAGGTAACGATGGAATGTTCGCCTGTTCCTCGACAGATGCAACCTGGTCGACCGGCTCATCGGCCGTCGGCGCTGCGGATGTCGCGGCTTCCGATGCGTCCGCCGATTCGGCAGTTGGGATGGCGGTCTCTGTCGCTTCAGCTACGGCGGGATCGGGGTCGGCTTCAACAACGAGCACCGTTTCCGCCTTGAGGGCTGTGCTGTTTGCCTGCCATTCCTTCTCCTGCCGTGCAATGCGTTCGTTGCGGATACCGAGCGTGCCCGCGAGATCGAGCAGGCGACGTTGCTTCAGTAACGCGTCCTCGCGCTCGCCGAGTTCGAAAAGCGCTTTTTCTTCCAGGATCTGCTGGGTCAGCTGGTCGGCCGCCCGGCGCATCGTTGCGCTGTTCCTGAGCCCCTGACGTGCCGACTCGGATTCGCTTTCCCATGCGAGCATGAATCCGTCTATACGCTCCTCGCGCCAGTCGTTTTCTTCCAGAAATATCTCGAGCAACACACCGGCGGGATTCGGCCCTTCGGCGAAAGGTTCCGGCCGCGCCGAGGTGACCGACGGCGGTTCGCCCTGGCTGATAAAACGCCAGCCGGCAAACGCCGCGATCGCAACTGTCGCGACGATCAGGAACATCGCCAGCCCCTTGTTGGATTTCGCTGGCGTGATTGGTTTTGTTTCCGCCTCTGAATCGACACGCGGTAATTCCAGCGTGGATTCGCCGTCGCTGAACGTTCGTTCGTTGTCCGGATCGCGCGCCAGACTCGGTGCTTCGTACGGCACAATGTCTACATTACCGGCGACGATATCGTCAATCAGGTGTCGGCGCTCCGTAATGTATTCCTTACGGTCGATCAGATTCTCGCTGTAGGCCTTGGCAAGTCCGCGGAGGATCGGGGTGCTCATCGTCGTAAACCGATTGCGCGGGGACCCGGTTAGCCGAGTTCCTGCAACAGGCGAAAACCGGTGCTTCGATCCGGTGCACCGCCATGCGGCTTCTCAAGAGAGATGCTGCATTTACTGAAGGTGTCTTCGAACGCACCACCGCGGACAACGACCCCGTCGCCGCTCTTCGCCCATTCCTGCGCGTTACCCACATAGTTGTACAGTCCCCAGCCATTGGCCTTTCCGGTATTGACACCCATCGTCGACTGGCCTTTCAGGATCTGCCCGCTCTGTTCGACCCGGCAGTTGTAATCCTTGCGTGGCTGCTGGCCACCGGCCTCGGCCGCATAAATCCATTCATCGACGGTCGGCAAGCGATACTTGTGCCCGGTTCGTTTGCTCAGCCATTCCGCGTACGCGGTTGCCTGTTCAAGTGAAATGTCGGTCACGGGAAGGCGGATTTCGCGATCGCCGATTGCTGAACAGCTGCCACTCGACTGGCAAAAATTATTGAAATCTCCGACGGTGACTTCGTATTTGCCGATCGCAAACGGTCGTGAAAAGTTTTCGCCAGCCGGCACGACGACCATGAGCGGGCCCCGTGCAGATTGGGTGACCATATCGAAGCAGGTGCCTTTTTTGCGTTTGCCGTGTCCGGCGAGTTTTGTCGAGCAAGGCAGTTTCGACGCTGGAGGCGGCGGTTCGCCACCACTGCCTTGTAGCCGTCGGACTTCTGCAAGCTTGCGCTTGAACAATTCGCTGTCGCTCCACAGTCCGAGCGCTTCCTGCATTATTGCGGCCGATCGATCGAGGTCGCCCTTGCCGTTGCTGAACACCGAATTGAACTCATCGTTGAGTGCTTTGGGTTTTTTGATCAAGGTGTTGTAGCGGCCCTTCAATTGAACGACGGCCGGGTGCTTCGCATCCTCGGCGGGAGCGTTCTTCAGCAGCGTCTTCGCTTGCGTTAACAACGCAGCCTCCATTGCGGCCTGTATTTCTGCGGCGATGGGCGGCGCGGCGCTGAGCAGCGGTCCGGCGGGTTCCAGCCCCGCGACCAGCGGATTGCCCGCAAACACATCCTTCGCCTCGTCGAGCAACGGGTTCGAAGCGTCGCCGACCGATTCCTGCAATTCTTCCAGGCGCCCGACGACAGCCTGCGCCCATCCCGGCTCCGATTCGCTGTATGCGCGCGGGTCGAGCGTTTGCACTTCGGCGATTTTTTCCAGCACGTCGCCGAGGTCGAACTCGCCGCCGCGTCCGAATGTACGCGCCAGGTCCTGCTTGTTGCCGTCGACGGTGTAATCCTTGACGGCAAGGCGCAATTCCTGATTCGCGGGCTGCAGCGCGAGCCCGCCTTTCGCAAGCTTCAGGGCTGCCGCGAAATCCTGTTCCTGCGCTTTTTTCGTCGCCAGTTTGAAATAACCGTCCGCAAGCATCAGCGGGGCCATGCGCGAAACGAAATCATCTTCGTCGCCCAGATCGGCGCGCAGTTGTTCCAGGGTTTTCGTTGCGCTTGCCACGTCGTTGGCATTCGCCTGCGTCGCGAAATCCTGTTTCAGGCCTTCAATACGAGCGAGACGCTCCTGTTCGCGCTGTTCGCGCTCGAACGTTTCCGTCGCGCTGGCCAGCGCGTGTTGTTCGGCGAGTAGTGCCGCTGATTCCGGCGCGTAACGGGCGGCGCGCTCCAGCAGGTTCGCACCTTCGGCAAAGCGCTCGTCCTCGCGTGCCGTTGTGGCCCTGGCAACGTAGATGTCCGTAATCTTTGCTTTGTACTCGACCAGCCACGGGTCGTTCGGCTCGGAGAGGATCTGAATATCAGCAATATTGCGCTGGATTTGCGAACTCCACTCCCGCGTTACCGTTTCCTCGGCGACGAGCGATTCCACTTCGAGCTTGCGGTCGGCAACATAACGGCGTTGTTCTTCCAGTGCCGCTTCGCGTTGTTTTCCCTCGAGCGCGATGAGGTTTTTCGATAGCGATTCGGATCCCGGAGCGACAGTGAGCATGTCGCGCGTCGCCGAAACGGCTTCGTCCCATTTCGCGTCGCGTCCGAATAAATCGCTGACGGAATTGATACCGTCGACAAGCTGATTGCGTAGCGTTTCGAGGCGAGGATCCGACGGGCTCAATGACGTCAGAGCATCAAATCGCGCGATCGCCTGGTCGATTGCGGTTGGGTCCGGCTCGATGTACGCGAACATCTGCTCGGCCTGCGTCAGACCCTGATCGAATTCGCTTTTGCGATTCGCGATCCGCTCGTCGAGCGCAGCCGGGTCTGCCGCCTGATCGCCCGAAATAATGTCCCGTTCTTTTGCAACCGCATCGGCAGCTGAAGTCTCGCCGGCAACGGTTTGCGCATCGGCGAGGAGCTTCGATGCGGCATCGTATCGTTTTGCATCTCGCTCGAGTCTGGCTTTGCCGAGGTATCCTCTCCCGGTGATTTCGCGCGCTTCGAGCGTACGCGTGTGCCCCGGCGCTATTGCCTCGAGTTCGTCGAGTAACGACGTGGCGTTCGGGCTCGCAGGCGGACCGAGTTTGTCCGCCGCGACGGCGGAACTGAGCCTTGTTACGTAGTCCGCAATCGCGGCGTCAAATTCGTTGCGCAGCTTCGTGGCTTTCACGTCCTTGTCGCGCATACCGAGCGATCGCAGCAGATCACCGTAGTCGTTTTGTACGAGGTCGTATTTGCCCCACTGTTTATCGCGTGTGAGGCCTGCAATTTCCTTGTCGGCCAGCGGCGCGACTTTTCGCGCGAGGTCCTTCAGTAATTGACTGTCCGGGTCGATGCGCGACAGGTTTTTCACGTCTTCCTGAACGGCGGCAAACGCGGACAAGGTCGTCCCGCTGTCAATCGCCTCCTGAATACGCGCGGTGTAGGCAAGAATGTCGCGCGCGGTTTCTGCCCTTTCCTGAGCGCCGTCTATTTTCGCGACGAGGTTAATCAGGTTCTTGTTGCCTGGAACGATGCCGAGGCCGGCGTCGCTGAGGTTCTTGGCAAGCTCGAACTCTTCGTTGACGATGGCCTGGTCGATCGCGGCTGAATACCGGCCGGGTAATCGTCGCCTGAGTGAATCGACCGCGGCAGGCGCGAATGCCGCGATGACGTCGAGCGCATCATGCACATCGTCCTGGCCGTCCATCGGCAGCAGCCTGTTATCGGCCACAGCCTGGTTGAACAACACGGTCTGTTCGTTCAACAGCACGCTTTCAGCATTTTCGATTCGCTCGCGCCAGTCCTGCACCTGAGCGGAATCCTTGAAGACGTCCATCGCGGCAACCCGGTCAATGACGGCGTTAGCGCCGACAAAATCGTACCGTCCGGCCTCGACGTCGACACGTGCATCAACCTGGTTCTGGAAGTACTGGAGGATTTCCGTGCGCGATGCGACGAGAATCCGGTCACGATCGGAGGCGTCAAATTCCACGCTGTTCAGCGCATTGAGTGTTGCTTCGACCTGCTCCGGTTCGCCGCTCTTTACGAGTTCGATGGTCTCGCGAATTTCGCGCTCATGGATGTAGTTCAGCGCCGGTGCCACACCTGCAAGACCGATGATGACAATCGCCGCAGGGATCATGATGAACGGATTTTTGAACGGAGACGTATGGCCCTCGAGTTCCTCGAGGAACTCGCCGACGTTTTGCGACCGGTTTTCGCGGGCGAAGGCGAGACCGCGCATGAGGCCCTTGAGCTGTTTGCGTTTCAGGTTCTTGACCGGCGCCGGCACGAGGTTGTTGTCGCGTGCACTGTTTGCGGGCAGCTTGTTGAAGGGATGCTTGCCCGTCAGTAATTCGTAGGCGACGCAGGCCAGCGCGTACAGATCGTCGCGCGGATCGGGTTCTTCACCCTCGAGCATTTCCGCGCTCGCATAGGCAGGCGTCAGCGCGCCGAGTTTGCCCGGGTCAAACAGTGTTTTTTCGCCGTCACCCTGGCCCGGATTTTTCACGGCACGCGCGATGCCGAAATCGAGCACCTTCATCGCGCCATCTTTCGTCTGAAAACAGTTGCCGGGTTTGAAGTCCGAATGGACGATCCCGTGCTCGTGGGCATAGATCAACGCCTTGCCGAGACCTTCGATCATCGGAAACGCTTCTTCGAACGGCAGACCGCCTTTCGGTCGTACTTTCTTTTTAATGAACGTATTGAGGGGCTCGCCTTCGAGCAGTTCCATCGTCAGAAAGACAGTTCCGCCCCGCGTTCTGTCGAAATCGTAAACCGTCGCGATGTTCGGGTGCGCGAGTTTTTGTTGGCGGCTCGCTTCGCGCTGAAGTGCAATGAAAGAATCGGGATGCTGTTTGAAATCCTCATTGAGAACTTTCAGGGCAACGAAGGGGTTTTTGTCACGCGCCTCGACCTTGATTAAGTCGCGGCCGCGATAGACCGTGCCCATTCCGCCAATTCCGAGTACGTCATCGAGTTTGAAGCGATCTTTCAGGACCGAGCCGGGTTCAATTTTTGCTTCCTGCGGCGCGTCGTTAGGAGCTTCCGCCCATCCGGTACCGGTGGCGCCGGTGTCCGAGCCGTCCGTCGGCCAGGAACCGTCGGACGGCAGGCTGTCGCCGGTCAGGTCAAAATCAATCGATGAGGATTCCGTGGCTGCCGTGATCGCAGCGCGCGCCTGTTCTGCGATCGAATCGCCGTCCAGCTCTTCGCTGGTAAACTCGGTCGCGTCCGCGTTTCCCAATGCGGTGACGTCCGCCGTATCGAATTGCGTCGGGTCATCGCCGCCGGCCGCGCCGTCGAGACTGTGTTCGGCCACGAGTTTTTTGAGTCGCGCGTAGATCGCTGCGTCGATCAAATCTTCGCCGTACGCTTCCCGCAACTGCTCCATGATGGGCACCGCGATCTGCGGCTGCTGTTCCAGCAGTCTGGACAGATTGCCCGATACCGCGTCGAAATCGACCTCACCGCGCGATAGCGCGTTCAGGGTGGTTTTGAAATCAGCCACAATTCGTGCTCCGGCCTGACTGTTCAAAGCGCTTTTCGCGAACCGGGTATTGCCGCAGGAACGGGTTTTCGGAGCTCGTGCTGCCTTGAATCATTGTTCGAATTCTTTCCATCGTGTCATTGGTTTCGACGATTACTGCACATCGACGGCGCACACCGTGACATTATCGCTCGCGCCACGAGCCAGTGTTGTTTCGACGAGTTGGTCGACCACGCTCTCCGGGTCTCCCTGCTGCATCACCGTTTCAATCTCGGGATCCGACACGTGTTTATCGAGCCCGTCGGAACACAACAGGAAACGATCGCCCGGCGCCAGTGCAACAATGTCAATGTCGAGAAAAAGATTTCCCGACGCCCCGACGGCGCGTGTCACCATGTTGCCTGACGGATGGTCCGCCGCTGCCTCACGCGTAATCAGCCCCTGTTCTACGTAAAGCTCTGCCTGGGTATGATCCGTCGTGAGCTGCTCGAGGTGCGAGTTGCGAAGACGGTACAACCTGCTGTCGCCCGCCCACATGAAAACGGCATGATGCTCACCACCGAGCAGCACGACAACCGTACTGCCGCTCGTTTGATTTTGCGCTGACGACAGTTCATGCAGCCGGTTATTGACGCCGAGTATGCTGTGCTCGACGAAATCAACGTGCTCACTGAGTTGCGTGGCCGATTTCACCTTGGCCAGCGAGTTCACAATCATCTGGCTCGCGAGATCTCCCGCGGAATGTCCGCCCATACCGTCGGCGACACACCACAAGCGGTTTTCCGGTCGTTCGAGACCGGAATCCTCGTTCAGTTTGCGTACTTTCCCGACGTCGCTGCGCAACGCCGAACGCCAGGTGACGGTCGCGTTACTCATTCGCAGATTCCGCGTACGCAACAGTGCTTGTACCGGATCTCCGGACGGCGTGGGAATATTGATACGGGCGATTTCAGGACCTGACGTATCATCATTGTCGGTGGTCTGTTTTTGGTGCGGTGTGTCGAACAGGCAATGCGTCAGAATTCAGACTTGAAATGCACAACTTCCTGCGGGTCTTCCGAGAACGAACGGCCGAGGCTGATCATGCCGTCGCCGCTGAGCGGCATTTCTTCCCGGCGCAGGAAAGATTCATCGTTCTCGTGGTGAACGTAAGTGCCGTTCGTACTTTGATCGATGATGAAGAATTTTCCGCGGCGGTGCTCGATTCTCACGTGCTGCCGGGACGCAAGCGTCTCGTTCACGGTCAAGTCCGCGGATTTGCTTCGACCCATCACGACCTGCGTAACCTCGCCGTCCAGCATCACACTGTCGCTGCCGTAGGTCAGCCGCATTCGGACCGGTTCGGTGAGTTGCGGGGTGATCACCCCGGTGGACATGCGCGTGACGTCTTCCTGTTGCCACAGCACTTCATAGATGTCCATCGTCTCCTTTTTCCCTTTTACAGGCGCGCGATCGATGAAGCGCGTGCTCGCCCGCATGATCGGAGACAACGCGTCGATAGCGTTCTGTGTCGTTATGATTTGATTACCTTTGGCCATGGAAGCCATGCGCGCCGCAACGTTCACGGCATCGCCAAAGACATCGCCCGCTTCAAGGATCGCCGGCCCGTAATGCATGCCGACCCGGATTGTGAGTGAAATGGGTCCCGCGGCCGTCTGCTCGGTGACGTCGTCTTCGAGCATCTCGTGCATTTCACACGCCGAATTGGCCGCGTCTTCGGCGGTTGGAAACGTGCACATGATCTCGTCGCCGATCGTCTTGATGACCGTTCCCTTGTGCTGGTTGATGACCGCGGTCAGCATTTCCAGGCATTCGGCCACTTTCGTACGTGCCGCGACGTCACCGAGGATTTCATACAAACGGGTGCTGCCGCTGATGTCAGCGAACACGATCGCGAGGTTCGTAGTTTTGGGAGCCATCGACTATGTCATTCTCACGAAAACTTTGTCAGGGTTCGCTCCGAACGGAAGCGTCGCTCACTTTCCGCCGATACGATCAACATTACGTATACTGTAACGGCGCTTTCGCCAGTATACATTAACCAACGCGCGTACGTCCTTGAGAACCGGGGCCGTAACCCTGCGCCGACGCCGGTTGCCCGGGCAACGCAAGCGGCCGGGGCAGCCTCGTGTATAAGGAGTCCGACACTTTGAGAATACTACCAATTATTGGCACGGCGTTAGCAGCCTTGTTGTTAATTTTTGTAGGGGCGGCCGGGACGTTCTGGTATACGAAACAAGCGTCGTCCGCGGTAGCGCCAGCCCTCGAAGCCGGTCCCGTCGCCGAAGAACCCGAGCCGACGGCAGCTCAGACCCGCACAGGTGCCGATCAGATCGATCTCGGCACGCTTCGTGAGTTGCTGGCGCTCGTCGATCCGGCGCGTCGCGATGCGATCCTTGAATCCGCCGATGTGTTCGGGCGGTTCATCGAGCAGGAACGGGCAAACCAGGCCGTATTAACGGCGGCGTATGCAAATTCCGCGGACCGTAACGAAGGCGTCGAAACGCTGATGCTGCGGGCATCGCAGAAAGTCCTCGCCGAGGCCTATCTGACACAGGTCGTCAGGCGCAATCTCGATCAAGGTTTTCCCGACGACGCGCAGACCCTCGAGTTCTACGAGGCAAACCTCGAGTCATTCAAATTGCCCGATCGTGTTCACGTGTGGCAGGTCTTTATTCCCGCTCCCGAGGACGCGTCCAAACAGGCCAAAAACAATGCAAAAGCGCTGTCGGAGCAGGTCGCCAGTGGTTTGAGCAAAGGTAAAATGACGTTTTCAGAGGCTGCGGAGCGGTATTCCAAACATCTGCAGAGCCGGGTCAACGACGGCTACATGGGCCTGCTGAAAACGCAAGATCTGCTGCCGGCGGTGCGAGCATCAATCAGTGAATTGAAAATCGACGCGATCAGCAAGCCGGTGCGCAGCAAGGCGGGGTATCACATTCTGAAGCGGGGCGAATCGGTCGCCGGCCAACAGCTGGAATTCGAGGCTGTTCGGGAGCGGGCCGTTGCCCAGTTGCGCCGCGAGGCCGCCGCGCGGGTCCGGCAAGCGGCGGTGAAGAAAATTCTCGAAACCTACCCGGTGGCGGTGGACGCCGCGTCAATCCCGCAATGGCAGGGCGATTTGCAGGCCGTCGACTGGCCCTAGGCCCCGCTTCCCGACCCCCGTGACCATTCGGGACAACCACAAAAAAACGAATAAATTCCGCAAGTTCGGGTGTAATTCTGCCGATGGTTCAAGATAAGATTGTGTTGTCGCCCGATCGGCGCCTTGGTATACTTTTGTCAGCGTTCCGGGGGCAGGGACACGGGAACTTTCCGGGTTCGGGCAGGCAATCGACCGACTCCATCGTCGACAGGCGGATTGTGTAAATAATTCATGAACTTATGTTCGTCTAAGCAACGTGGGCGGAGGGCAGGCTTAAGCCGCTTAGTCGGGTTTTGCATCGCAGCAATCTGGACCTTGTCGGTCGAAGCCGGACTTGTCGAGGTGCCGGCGGCCGTTCGACCGGGTGCCATCAGACCGGGAAAAGAACGCGACATCATTCCCAAAGCGCCGCCCGAGGCAGTATTCGAAGTTCCTCCTGTCGTAGACCGGCCCCTTGATATCGACGGCGGCACCGTCGTCGCAGTCTCCGCTTTCGAGCTGATCGACGCCGTCGACAGGCCGGATCAATCCATCGCCGTTGCCGATATCCAGACGCTGGTCGATGCAAAAATCAGCGAGCATCCGGACGGGTTTACCGTCGGGCGGTTGCAGGAGGTCGCCGACGAAGTCACGCGCTATTACCGCAAAAACGGGTTGATCCTCGCGCAAGCTTTCGTTCCGGTACAAAACGTCGAGAGCGGGGTCGTCCGGATCCAGATCCTCGAAGGCGTCCTTGGCCGGGTCGTGACCGAAGGCAACGAGATGTACAAGGCGAAGGTCCTCGAACGGCCGTTCGAGGACCTGGTCGGCAAACCGGTGACGAGCAAGGCAGCGGAATCCGCGCTGCTGGAAGTAACCGAGTACCCGGGCGTTTCGTTATTCGGCGTCTTTCAGCCTGGCCAGGAAGTCGGGTCGGCGGACATGGTGGTTAAAGTCCAGGAAGAAAAGCGTTTCGAGGCTGAAGTCCGCGCGGACAACCACGGTATCCGCGAGACCGGTCAGAACCGCTACCTCGTCTCCGGCAGCGTGAACAACATTACCGGCGCCGGCGATGAATTCACCGGCACGATGCAGCATACGGAACAGCCGTCGTTTTCGTTTTTCTGGGCCGCCGAGTACGTACGACCGCTGCCGTTCCTGTACGACACCGTGTTCAGCTTTCTGTTCGACCGTAACCAGTTCGACGTCGGCGGCGACTTCCGCGATGACGACATCGCGAGCGACACGCGCAACGCGACGGCGCGCCTGTCGAAGGCGTTTATCCGCTCACGACAGCGCAACCTGTGGGCCCGGCTCGAACTCGAACGACAGCGCGCCGAAACGAAAGTCCGGGCACGCCCGCAATCAATCGACAACCTCACGTCTTTCACATTCGGGGTCGACTACGACGACGTTGATTCGCGTTTCGCGGGACTCAATGCCGGTTTTCTCGAAGTGACCCACGGGTTCAACGATTTTCTTGGTGCGATGGGCGAAGACCCGGGCAGTGTTCCGCCAAGCCGTCGCGGTGGTAACGGCGATTTCGCCGAAGGCGAATACGACAAGGTGTTCCTGAGCTACTCGCGTCTGCAGGCACTCTCGCCAATTAGTGAAAAACTCCAGCACCACACGTTTCTTTTTCGTACGGAACTGCAATGGTCCGATGATTTACTCGTGCCGCTCGAACAGTACGCCGTCGGCGGACCGATCAACGTGCGCGCTTATCAGCCGACCGAGCAGTTATATGACCGGGCATGGTTCGCCTCGTTCGAATGGATCATCAATGCCCCGGGGATCGCGGACAAGCCTGCATTCGGCAACCGCACGTGGGGCGAAATCGTGCAGCTGTCGTTTTTCTTCGACATGGCGGCCGGCATCATCAACAGTCCGTTACCGAGCGAAGACGGTTCCGACAGCTTCAAGGGTGCGGGACTCAGCCTGTCGGCGAATAACCCGAATGTCTTCTCGTCGAAAGTATCCATCGCGTGGCCGGTCGGTAAACCGATCCCCGAGAACGACCGCGACCCGCAATACTGGCTCGATTTCAATTTTTACTTTTGAGGGCTGTCGAGAGGTTAGATAAGAGCCCCGGATCGGATGTGAAGTATTTCACCGAACGAGGCACGCAGCAGGGATAAAATGCCGCATATTGCGGCGCGTCACAGGCCTACCGCGGCCCGGTCGAAACAGGTAGCAGCATGAGAATAAGTCCACGAAAAGCTGTCCCGCCGAAACTTCGGAACTCCCCGGCCGAAGCAGAGCCCGTGCGCCTGAAGCCACTGGCCGCGCATATTCGCCATGCCCTGTTACCGGGATTGCTCATGGGCTTGCACGTCGGCTCCGCATTCGCCGGACCCCAGGGCGGTAAAGTCGTCGCGGGCACCGGCAGCATCGCGCGACCGAATGCGACCTCGACGGTCATTCGCCAGCAATCAAAGAATATCGCCATCGATTGGCAGAAGTTCAACGTCAAGTCGAACGAACTTGTCCAGTTCAAACAGCCCGGCCGCAATGCGCAGGCGCTGAACCGGATATTCGACCAGAACGCGAGCCAGATCCACGGCCGCATCAAGGCGAACGGCCGTGTCCTGCTGATGAATCCGAACGGCGTTATTTTCGGACGCACGGCTAAAGTCAATGTAAATGGTCTCGTCGCAGCCGGCATGCGCAACATTCCGGTCGACGATTTCATGGCCGGCAAATACAAACTCGAAGCGCTGACCGGCGTTGACGGCGCCGTCGTCAACGAAGGCGTGATCGAAGCGGGGCCGGGCGGCGACGTGACGCTCGTCGGCAAGTCGATTCGTAACGATGGGGTCATCATTGCCTCGGCGGGACGGGTGAACCTCGCTGCCGGCAACAAGGTAACGCTCGATTTCGACGGCGACGGACTCATGCGATTCGCGGTCGACGAAAGCGTGCTCGAGAACGTGCAGGCGCTCGACGATCAAATCGCGAATACAGGAACCATTGCGGCCGAGGGCGGTGAGGTCATGATGGCCGCGAGTGCGGCGGCGGATGTTTTTAACCACGCGATCAACAATTCGGGGGTCGTCAGGGCGGGCCGCATCGATAAGAGTGGTGGCCAGATCCGGCTCGTCGGTCTCGGTCCGGGCGCGTCGGTATTGAACACGGGTGTGGTGGACGCATCCGCCGGCGATTCGACATCCGACGCCGGCTTCGTCGACATCACCGGTGCGAACATTCGCAATTCCGGTCGGGTCATCGCCGATGCATCCGGCGGTGACGGCGGCGACATCAAATTGCAAAGCACCGGTGTGACGGCCGTAACGGACAGTGGCGTCGTTTCGGCCGTTGGCGAAGGTAAAGGCGGACACGTCGAATTGCTCGGCGAACGTGTCGGGGTTCTCGATCACGCGACCATCGACGCCTCCGGTGCGGCCGGCGGCGGCGAAGTGCTCATTGGTGGCGACTACCAGGGCGCAAATTCCGACGTGCAGAACGCGAAGCTCACCGTTATCGCGGAGAACGCAACGGTCCGGGCAGACGCGACCGAAAACGGCGACGGCGGCAAGGTGATTGCCTGGTCAGACGAATCGACGCTGTTCCATGGCGAGATCAGCGCCAAAGGTGGCCCCGAGGGTGGCGATGGCGGTTTCGTCGAAACCTCGGGCAAGGAATACCTCGATGCGCGGGGGCAGGTGTCGGCCGCGGCACCGGAGGGAACCGGCGGTCAGTGGCTGCTCGATCCGCGTGATATCACCATCCTCACTATTGCAACGACGGCCGGAGATGATTCAACGGGTGGCGATCCGTTGGCTATGCCGACCGCCGGTGCTTTCGATTTGTCGGGCTCCCCGCACACCTTTGATTCCGCCGCCGATTCCGCGCAGGCCGACATCGATCAGATTGTCGCCTCGCTCGAAGGCGGGACGTCGGTCACGATCACGACCGGCGCCACCGGAGTCGCGGAGGCGGGTGACATTACGGTCGCTGGCAGCATCAGCGCTGACGTCGCGAACGCTGCCGTGACCCTGAGCCTCGTGGCACTGAACGACATTCTGTTCAATGCAGGCCTCACTGTCGAAAACACGACCGTGGGGACAGGCACTCTCGCGTTTGACCTCCAGTTCGGTGGCGATCTCGACGGCGCAACGCTGGATTTCAACGACGCGACCCTCGCAGTCGATTCCCTGTCGATCACGGGATCGGCGAACGCCTCGGGTACCGACCTCGTCAATTTCAACATGGCGACGGTCGGGACAGCCACGGTCAGCGCAGCGGTGAACATCGATCTCGGCAGCGGTACGAACGAGGTTCGCCTGGCCGACGGCGTGTACACGAACACCGGCGCGTTCACGATCACGGGAACGTCCGGTACGGAAACTGTTGTCGGCCCGAATGCGGTCAATGCGTGGACGATCACCGGTGTCGACGATGCCGGCCTGACCGGTGGCGCCACGGTTACCCTCACCGACGTCGAAACACTGACCGGCGGCAGCATGGCCGATACGTTCAACATCGATAACACGTGGAACGGTGCGTTGAACGGTGGCGCCGGCGCGGATCAGTTTATTTTCGCCGACACCGTTCAGGTCACGGGAGCCGGAACGGCCATTGACGGCGGTACGGATGTCGACACGATCAACTGGAGCATGTCCGTTGCCGACGTCAATGTCTCTGTTTCCGCAATCGGTACGAGCGACGGGGTGGCCGGGGACGAGGCCACTATCACGACGGGAACGTTCGACAACATCGATGCGATCGTCGGCAACAGCAACGCTAACAGCAGTCTGACAGGGCCGGATGGTGCGACGAATACCTGGACGATCGGCAACGGCATCGATGACGGCACGAATGACGGGACGCTCGGTACCGGCGGGCGCACGCTCGACTATACGAACGTACCAACCCTGATCGGCGGGGATGACGTCGATAATTTCGTGGTCAGCGCAGGCACGGCCGGTACGATAGGCGGCGGCAGCGGCGGCACGGATACGCTCACCGGCGACAACGCGGCGAACATGTTCGTTCTGACCGGCGACAACATCGGAACGTTAACCGGGGTCGTCGGCGCCTTCTCGAATATTGACGCGCTGATCGGCAACGCCATGGCCGACACGCTCACGTTCAGCAACGCGACGGCAGTCTGGAGTGGTTCCTTCGACGGTGCCGGCGGCGGCAGCGATGCGGTCAGCTGGATTAACCTGACGAACGCGGTCGATGTGATCATCACCGAAGCCGACGCGAATGGTTTTGATGGTACGGCGCTCGAGGTCGGCGACGGCGCGGGCGACACGACCACGTTCACGGACATCGAAATGATCACGAGCTCCGGGGCCGGCACGGATTCGCTGACCCTGACGGATGCCACCACCGCGGTGGACGCTGAGTGGACGATCGTCGGCGGCGTCGATGACGGTACGCTCGTGGTTGCCGGGCAGACCCTGAATTTTACGGATTTCGGCAGCTGGACCGGCGATGCCGCGATCGATACGTTCAACGTTAACGACGTGACGGCCGATGCGACGGACGACCTCACAGGCAGTATCGACGGCGCAGGTGGTAACGACGTGTTCGACCTCGACGGCGGCGCGACGATCGGCGGCACCCTGATCGGTGGAACCGGCACCGCCGACGAAATCGCCGGGCCGGATGCGGCCAATACGTGGAACGTGACCGGCGATGCGGCCGGTAATTTTGTCGTTGGCGCGGACAACGTCGCGTTTACCGGCGTGGAACGCCTGCAGGGCGGATCGGATACAGATAATTTCGATGTCGCCGCCGGTGCGGCGAACGTGTTCGTCGATGGCGGCGTTAACACCGATACGATCGATTGGGTGGATTACGGTTCGCCCGTATCCGTAACCGCGACGACTGTCGCCGCCGCCAACGGCTATGGCGGGGCGAGCGCGACGGGTCTCGCCGGATTCGCCAACATCGAGACGATGCTGGCCGACAACGTGAACTTCGGTTCGTTAACGCTCGATATTGCGGCGGGTGGTACGTTTACGCTGAACGGTATCAGTATGGCGAACGCCTACGCTGACGCCGGCACGACAACAACCCTGAGTTTCACGGATTTCCGTACGCTCACCGGTAGTTCGGCGGCGGTCGATGTGTTCGATTTCGCTGCCAGCGGGTACTCCGATTTTTTCGTACTCGACGGTGGTACGGCCACGGCCGAGATAGACCTCTCGGCTGACACAACCGATCGTCTGTACACGCTGTCGGCGCTCAATACCGGAGTCGTCGACAGCCTGGCGTTCAGCAACGTACGTACGCTCACCGCTGGCGGCGGCGACGCGATGGATTTCTCCGGCAGCGCCGTGATGGCGACCATCGACCTGCAGAATTCGACGGCGGCCGGGATTCTGGATGCGGGCTTCAGCGGATTCTCCGATTTCACCGGCAACGGCGCGAACGCGACGCTGCGAGCGCCGGACGGCGGGGTCACGGTCAACATAACGACGGATAACGACGGGGACGTCGGCGCGGTCATGTTCACGAACTTCGAGAATCTCGAGGGCGGCACCGGCGCCGACATGTTCGTGTTCTCCGATACGGTGACTGTCGGCGACATCGTCGGCAATGGCGGCGCGGATGAGATCGATCTGAGCGTCTACGTGGCAGGACAGACGTTCGATTTGTCGGGTGATGACACGGGTACCGTCAATGGTATGACGTTCACCGGAGTCGGAACGCTGACCGGCGGCCTCGGCAACGACATGCTGAGTATCGACGAAGGCGAAACGATCAGCGGGGTATTTGACGGCGCCGGCGGCAGCGACACGATCGACTGGTCGGGCTTGACGACATCGTCCCTGACGATCGCGATCACGGGGCAGGGTTCGGGCGCGACCGGTTTTGCCGGCACGGAAACGACCGGTGACGGCGGCGGCATCACGCTGTCGAGCTTCGACAACGTTGAAGTACTGACCGGTGGTCCGAATACCGATGCATTCACCGGACGGGACGTCGTCGGCACGAGTTTCTCCCTCGATGACGGCGCGGGTAATTCCTACACCGATGGCAGCAGAACGGTCGGATTCAGTGCGCTCGAAGACCTGACCGGGTCGACAACGAACGCGACGACGTTCACGCTTACCGCAACCGACAATACCGGCGCGGCCGACGTCGTACATACGGGTGACCTGACCGGCAGCGGCGGCGACGACTCGTTTATTTTCGTCAACGATGCGCAACTTGCCGGTCAAATCCTGGCCGGCACCGGCACGAACGATCAGATCGACACGAACGGGTCCACGCTCACCACGAACGAGATAAAAATTCTTGGTAACGGTGACGGCGAGGCGAACGACATCATCGCGTTCGGCAATGAAGGCAATATCAATGCCGACAAGGACGACTTTACCGGGATCGAGGCGCAGACGGGCGCACCCTTAATACTTGCCGGCATAGACGACATGACAAACACCTGGATCGTGACCGGCCTCGGCGCGGTGACTTTGAACGCCATTATGTACACGAACGTCGACTCGATCGTCCTCGCGAATGATGTCGATAACGTAACGTTCCAGGCAACCGGCGAGTTGACGAACGGCGTCAACGGATCGAATTCCGGGGATGATACGCTGATCGCCGACCTCGCGGCTACGTTTACGATCAGCGACGTCGGCGACGGTTCCATCGACATCGGCGTGACGACGAACTTCGTTGATATCGAAAGCCTTACCGGCAGCGCGATGGCGGATATGTTCGATTTCACGGGCGGCGGAACGCTCGCGAATACGTTGACGACGGGTGGCGGCGCCGACATGCTCGACGTGTCCGCGGCTACAGGCGCGGTGACGGTCAATTTGCAGACGAATGCGCTCAGTCTCGTCAACGGTGGTGGCGCGGGCGGTATCAATACGTTCGGCGATCTGACCACGGTTACCGGCGGCGGTGGCGACGATATCGTGATCGCCGACAATACGGCGAACACGTTCGACATCACGGACCAGGACGACTTCACGGTTGGTGGTGTTTCGTTTATCGATTTCAGTAACCTGCAATCCGGCACCGCCGGGGATACTTTCCAGTTCAACGGGGTCAATGCGGAAATCACCGGCACGATCACGGGTGATGCTGGCAACGGTGGTACGCTTGATTACAGTCTCATGACCGGCGGACAGGCGGCAACGGTCATGGTGAATCTCGGCGATAGTTCGGCGACGCTCGTAAACAGTGGCGGCGCCGCGGGCATTTCGAATATCGATGCCGTCGTCGGCGCAGACGGCGACGACACCCTGCGCGGCGACAACACCGCAAACGTTTTCAACATCACCGACAGCGACGACGGTGATATCGACGCCGGCGCATTTACGTTCACGGATTTCAGCATTCTCGAATCAGGCACGGCGGGTGACACGTTCCGGTTCAATGGTGTCAGTGCGGCGGTAACCGGTACCGTTGCCGGCGACGCCACGAACGGTGGCACGCTCGATTACTCGCTGATGACTGGCGGTACGGCCTTGAGCGCGGACGTGAATCTAGAAACGAGTTCCGCGAGTCTCGTCTTTGCGGGTGCGGCGAGTGGCTTCACGAATATCTCTGCGGTTACCGGTGACGGCGCGAACGACGCACTGACCGGGGCCAATGCGAGCGCGAACACGTTCAATATCACGAACGCAAACGACGGCAATATCGGTGGCGCGTTCGCGTTCACCGATTTCACGATCCTGAACGCTGGCACGAGCGGCGACACGTTTGTGTTTACCGATACAGGCACAATCGACACGATCAACGGTACCGCCGGCGGCACCGACACCGTCAGCTACGCCTCGACCACCGGGCCGGTGAGCCTCACTATCGCGCCTGTACTGGTGTTTCCACAGGTGACGACGGCCACAAACATCAACGGCGTGGTCGGTTCACCGCTCGGCGATACGTTCACGATACAACCGGGCGGGCAATTGGACGCGGGTACAGGAATCGACGGCGGCGGCGGTTCGGACACGGTGGTCACGCAGGAATCGACCACGGAAACCGGCACGTTCAGCGTCACCGGCGCCAATCAGGGCAGCGTCAGCTTTCCGGCGTCGACGACGTTCGTCAGTATTGAAAACCTCACCGGAACCGGCAACAACGATGCTTTCACGTTCACCACCGCGGCAAGCCGTATCGCGAACGTGATTGACGGCAACGGCGGCGCGGCTGACACCGTTACGTACACGGCGACCGGCGGGCTGACGGTCAACATCGACGGCACCACGGATGCGGTCACCGATATCGACACGATAGTCGGGGCGGCGGCAGATGCGGATTTCTTTCTTGCCGGCGGTACGGCCTTCACGGTCACCTCGACGGATTCCGGATCGGTAGACGGCGCGACGACGACCGGCATGACGTTCACGAACTGGGCAAACCTGGTCGGTACAGGCGCGGGTGACCTGTTCGATTTCGACAGCGGGGATGTCAGCGGAACGATCGACGGGCTCGGCGGTTCGGATACAGTCGATTTCGCGAATCACGATGATAACAGTACGGTCGTGCTGCTGTTGGCCGGAACGACTGACGGCTACCAGGGCAGCCTCACGGACACGGGCGGTTTCGACAATATCGATGGCATCGTCGGCCGCACGGGCGGCGCCGATTCACTGACCGGACTCGATGCGACGTCGACCTGGACGATCGACGGAACGCCGCAATACACGGCGGCCGCGGTGACGTTCGACTTTTCCGAAGTCGAAACGATCATCGGCGGCACCCTGGCGGATAATTTCGTGATCAGCAACGGGCTCGGGATTACCAATATCGACGGCGGGGCGGATCCGAATCCCGGAGTCGATACTATCGATGCTTCGGCGTACAGCGCCAGTGCGCTCACCTGGATGATCAACGCGGACGGCGGCGGTTCCGTCGACACGACCGTCGCGATCAATTTCGCCGATATCGAAGCATTTGTCGGCGGTACGATGACAGATGCGTTTACCGTAACCGGGAACAGCGGGTTGCTGAATTTGTTCGGGGCCGATCCGGGTAACGTCGATGGCGGTGGCGGCGCCATGAATACGATCGATTTCTCGGCACGTTCTACCGATGTAGTCGTCGAGCTGCCGAATATATCGAACATTTCAACCGTCATCGGCGGTACATCCATGAACGACCAGCTGACGGGGACCGGCGCAGCCGATGTGTTCACCACGACGTCGGCGACCGACGACGGCACGGTCTCGGGCGGTATTACGACGATCTACAACGATTTTGAAAACCTTGCCGGCGGCGGCGGCGCGGATGATTTCGTCCTCAACAATGACGTGACGGGAACTGTTACCGGTGATGCCGGCGCGGACGAATTTTTCGTACAGATGAACTCGGTAGCGATCGGCGGCGGCATCGACGGCGGGGCTGATAACGACACCGTGATCATCGGCCAGGCGATGGGTGCGGGCGACGCGGGTGATGTAGCAGTCGTTCTCACGGCTGATCTGGTCGGCGGTACAGGTAGCGACACATTTGATTTTCGCGACGGCTCGACACTCGTCGGCACGGTCCAGGGTTCGGTAGCGACGGCGCCCGCCGGTTCGGATGACGACGGCACGACGATTGATGATGTCATCGAGGCGCAGTTTTCGACGCTGCCGACGGACGTGATCCCGACAGGCCTTGGCTCGACGGGCTTCGGCCTCGCCGGAGATTTCGATCTGACCTCGGGTACGTTCGACAATATCGACACGATTAATGGCAACGGACTCGGGACGCTGTTCGGCGACCAGGATTCGCCCAACACATTTATCATTCGCGACGAAGCTACGGTCGCCGGGACCGAAAACCAGGGAACGCTGAACGGATCGGTTTTCAACAATTTCGGTTTGTTTGGCGGCAACGTTGACGACCTGTTCATCTTTGAGGCGACAGGTCGGATCACGAACGTGATTGACGGCGGGTTCGGCGGGACGGATACGATCCAGGCGGCAGCCGGCGGTTCGATCTTTACCGTGACGGGCGGAACGACCGGCAACATCGATCCCGACGGTGCCGGCGCTGTCATGTCAACCAGCTTTCAGAACATGGACATACTGCTCGGCGCTGCCGGGGCGGATACGTTTAACGTCGATACGTCCTGGTCGGGGACCGTCGATGGTGGCGCCGGCGGCGGTACGATCGACTGGTCGGTTGCGGGCGACCAGAACGTCACGTTAACCGCGGCCGGTACGAATATCGGTTTTGCGGGTACCAGCCCGGGAACGATCGGCGGCGGGTTCGACAACATCACGGCGTTAACGAATCCGAACAGCGGTATTTCCGGCTTGCAGGGCCCGGGTCTTGACACCGACTGGACCGTCAGCGGCGGCGATTCCGGTCAGGTGCAACTGAACGGCATGGCCGCGACGAATCTCGTGTTTACCCAGTTCGATAACCTGACCGGCGGCAACGCGGTGGACGCGTTCACGATCGGGGGATTACACAGCGGCAACATCGGCGGCAGCGGCGGCGCTAACAGTTTCACGTTCACCGGTGCCGGTGGAACGTCGCAGATTACGGGCAGCATTACCGGCGGAACCGGCGTCGATACGCTCGATTACACGGCTTTCGGCACCGCCGTTAATATCGCGCTGACGGCAGTCAGTGCCAATGGTTTCAATGGAACCGAATTCGGCGCTTTCACAATCACGACCGCGTTCAACAATATCGACGTCATCAACGGAAATGTTGCGAACGCCGACACGCTAACGGCATTGAACGTCACTAACCTCTGGACCATCGCCGGACCGGACGGCTTTACCATCGACAGCGGGGCGGCCATCGGTACGTTCAGTGATTTTCCGAACCTCACGGGCGGTACAGGTATCGATTCGTTTGTCTTCGACGGTGGAACCGTATCCGGCAACATCGACGGCGGGTCCGGCGCAAGTAACGATGTGCTCAGCTACGCCGGCGCCGGGGCGACAATGGGAATCACGGTCACTCTGAATCCCGCCTCGCTCGGCACGACCGACGGCTTCACCGGAACCGCAACGGACATCACCGGAACGTTCGACAATATCGACGTCCTCGTTGGCAGTGGCGGAACTGATACCCTGAACGGACGCAACTCGAACGTTGCGTGGGAAATCGATGGTACGAATCGCTACGTGGGTAGCCGCACCCTTGCGTTTTCTGCGCTGGAAAACCTGAACGGCGGCACGGGAATCGACGCGTTTACGGTATCCGCGGCTCACACGGGTAGTCTCGCCGGCGGCACGAACGACGACACTTTCACGTTCACCGGTCCCGGAGCTATCACGGGGACCGTCGACGGGGACCTCGGAACGGACACGCTCGACTGGGCGGGAACGGCGAACAGCGTCACTTTCCAGTTGCTTGCGATGGGGTCGCTCGATGGCTCGCAAGGCGACACAACCGGCATCATCGCCACGACCGGTCCCGGCTTCGACAATATCGAAACGTTCGTCAGCGATGCCGCATCGAGTACATTCCTCGGGCTTGACGAAGATACGACCTGGACCGTCAACGGTTTGAACAGTTTCCAGATCGCGTCGGCGTCACTCGGTTCCCTGCAATTCAACAATTTCGCGCAAAGCCTTCAGGGCGGCACCCAGGTTGATGATTTCATCTACACAGCGGCGGGACAGCTGACCGGCAACATCGACGGCGGCGCGGGTACCAATTCCCTGACGGCGGCCGCACTGGCCGCGCCGACGGGGAATGCATTCGTCGTCACAGGTGCCGCTTCCGGACGCCTCGGCACGATTGATATAACCACGATACCGACCGGTACGGTGACGTTCGATACGCTGGCCGGAACGTGGATGAACATCACGAATATCTCGGGGAACACCGGGGTCGACTTAGTGACGATAACCGGGGCTAGCAGCTTTGCCGGGACGATCGATGGCGCCGGCGGTATCAACGACGTTTTTCGCGGCGGCGATGCGGTCAACGCATGGAACCTGACTGCGCCGGGGGCCGGCAACATCGGCGGGGCGGGCAGCAACGACTTCGTTAATTTCGAAAACCTGGTCGGCGGCTCGATGGCGGACACGTTCGCGTTCACCGACGGCAGTTCGGTCAGCCGAATCGCGGGCGCGGGCGGCACCGATACACTCGATTATTCGGCGGTAACCGCGCCGGTGACAGTCAATCTCGCGGCCAGCACGGCATCGTTGTTGACGGCAGCGGCGCCGAGCTTCGACAGCATCGAGGCGGTCATCGGGACGGGCGTCGGTGGCGACGCGTTAACAGGCGCCAACGACGCGAACGCCTGGAACATCACCGGCAGCGGAACCGGTACGGTCGACGGGTTCGGGTTCTCCCAGATTGAAACGCTTAACGGCGGGACCGCTGTCGATACGTTTACGCTGAATGTTGGTGGCGCCATTGCCGGATCCATCAACGGCGGCGGTGCCGGCGATATTCTTCTCGGCAGCGGATTCGCGAACGTATGGGACGTTACCGGAAACAACGCAGGCACCGTCAACGGCAACGCGTTCACGCAAATCGAAAATCTCTCTGCCCTGGGTTCCGTCGCGTCGCTGACCCAGTCGGCCGGCGTCGGTCTCAGCGGCGAGATGACGGCGTCGACGCTCACATTGAACACCGCCACGATCACAACGGGGGCGAACCCGTTCAACGTGGTCGGCAACCTCGTCAGTTCGTCAGCTGCCCAAACGGTCACCGCGGGCGGACCCGTTTCAGTCAGCGGTACGATTAACGACGCCGGATCGGCCTATACGATTAACTCGATTGGCGATACAACGGTTGGAGGTATCGTCACCACATCAGCACTCACGGCGAATACGAGTGGTGGCGATTATTCTTCCGGTGCCCTGACCACGGGTCAGGCTACGATCACAACCGCAGGTGGCCAGTTTACGAGCGGCGCAATCAACAGCGGCGCTGCGGTCAACGTCAACACGGGCGGTGGCAGCTTTGCCAGCGGTGCGATCGCGAGCACCGGTGCGACGACGGTTAATGCCGGTGGGGGTACCGCGACAATAGGCGGCACGATCAACGCGAGTGCCGCTAATGTCACGTCGGGTGGCGCAACGGTGGGTGCGGTGACAACGACCGGGGCCCAGACATATGCCGGACCAATTACGTTCGGCGGCGGGCTCAGTGGTACGACTATTGCGATTAACGGCAACGGTGGTGCCGTTAGTGTCGGTGGCGGGGTCAATGCGACGACCCTGAGTGTTGATGCCGGCAGCGCGGCGTTGCGCTCCGTGCTGACAACAGGATCCCAGTCTTATGCAGGCGCGACGACCTTCAGTGGAAACCTGAGCGGGACAGCCATCACGATTAACGGCAACGGTGGTGCCGTTAGTGTCGGTGGCGGGGTCAATGCGACGACCCTGAGTGTTGATGCCGGCAGCGCCGCCTTGCGCTCCGTCGTGACAACAGGATCCCAGTCTTACGCAGGTGCAACGACCTTCAGTGGAAACCTGAGCGGGACAGCCATCACGATGAACGGTCGCGGTGGCGCGGTCACGGTCGCCGGAACGATTAATGGTACGAGCCTGAGCCTGGCGTCGGGCAACGGTAGCGTCCGCACGGTGACCACCACCGGCGCGCAAACTTACAGCGGACCCATCGCGTTCAGCGGTGATCTGACCGGGGCAAACCTTGTCTTTAACGGCACGTCGACGTTCAGCGGCGACATCGTCCTGCAGTCGAGCACCGATGTGTTCGATTTCAACGCGCCGGTAACGGGTACCGGTAATCTGGACATCCTGCCCACGGCCAATACCGATATATTTATCGGCAACGGCAGCGGTGCCGGCCACATTGCTTCGAACCAGTTCACCGGATTTCAGGGTCACCTGATCATCGGCGCCCTGCTGAACCCGCTCGATTCGCCGGCCGAAGACGCCATCGTCGTTATGCCTCCGAACGTGACCGCGGATCTGATCACGGTGGAACGTGATTTTCGCGTCGGCGGTGATGTCACCCTCATCGGCAGCAACATTGAACTTGGCGCTAGCGTCGGCGGCGTGCCGGGATCAGGACAGGTGACGCTCGTCGCGGTCGGCGATTCACAAAACAACGGCGGCGACGCCCCGGGCGATATCGTCGGGCCGCCGACCGGAACCTCGATAATTTCCGGTAACAAGGCCGTGTTGATTGCAAACAACACTGTCACCAATGCGGGCAACATACAGCTGGCGTTGAACGGGGGCGACCTCTTCCTGGCCGTTTCGGCGACCGAGGATGAGCCAACATTTGATCCGACCAGCAACGCGACATCGGTGACTTTCGATCCCGAGACGGTTCCGATCATCATCAGCCTCGGCCTGAACCTCCAGTCGGTACAGGTCTTTTTCACGAACCCGGCGGCCGCGCTGACAGGGTTACAGAACGTCCAGTTCATCGACGTCGGTTTGTTCGAAGAAGAATTGAGCCTGTTTGGTGTGATCGGCAACGGTATCGCGATGTCCCTCGACCAATGTGAGGAAGCCGAAGGTTGCGCGCCAAATATTTCGGAAGAAGAACTCGACGCGCTTATCGCGCAAATAGAAGGCCGTATCGCGGAAATCAAGAAACGACTCGAGGCGGGAACTATCGATCCCGAGCAAGGGCGCGAACTGCTTGCCGGCTTTGAGCGGGAACTGGCCAACTTCGAGACGTACAAGACGCAGCTGACGGAATTCGCCGAAAGCGAGGAAGGCTACAGCGATGATGATTTCGGCGAGCTCGATGACTTTGGCGAAGAATTCGATGAAACATTCGAGGACGACTTTGCGGAACCGCTGGAAACCGGTGAACCGACCGGGCCTGAACTCGTCGCCCCCGATCCGGTCGAGCTTGAGCCGCTCGAAGAGGCGTTCGAGGAACTCGACGAAGCGCCTGCGCCGGTGGAGGAAGCCCCGGATGCGGATGAGTTCGAAGAACTTGAGGAAGAACTGCAGGATGACTTCGATCAACCGGTGATCGAGGAAGCACCCGGCGAGTTTGAGGACCTCGAGGAAGAATCCGACGAGTTCGAAGAACTCGGCCAGCGCATCGACGAGGAACTGATTCGGCGCCTCACGCAATACGTCACGGTAACCCGGACGAACGGCGTCGTCGGCATCGGTGAGAACGGTCGGGTAACCTGGACGGGAGATATTGTGCTCCCATCGTTTGCCCGACGTTACTGAGGAATATCGAGACATGTCCGCCGCACAAGCGAATCAGCCAATTTTTTACCGCGACATCGTGCCGCTCAGCCGCGAACGACATAAAGACTGGTACGTCGATATGGCGCAGGGTTACCAGTTCACGGCGGAAACGAACTCGATTTACGTGGCGGGAACCGAGTTTCCCATGGCATCGCGAGAGTACCCGATCGTTTTTGCGAAAGACGCCGAAGAGAAGCTCGTGCCGGTGGCGATGCTTGGCCTGCGCCAGAACCAGAATCTGATGGTCGACGAGAACGGAACCTGGCTGGGGTCCTACGTGCCTGCCTACATCCGGCGCTATCCTTTCATACTCGCGAATGCAGACGTCGATGCGAACAGCTTTGCGGTGTGTATCGACGAATCGTATTCGGGGTTCAATACCGTCGGCGAAGGCCAGCGCTTAATCACCGAAACCGGTGAGCATGCGGAGATATTGTCAAATTCTGTAAAATTTCTCGAAGAGTTTCACAAGCACAGCGACGTCACGTCGACGTTCTGTCAGGCCGTTGCCGAAGCCGATCTCGTGGAGTCGATGCAGGCAAATATTACTTTAAAATCAGGAAGTAACTTCTCGCTAGCGGGCTTGTACTGCGTGCCGCGAAATCGCATCAAGGCGATGTCGGCGGAGCAGCTGAAGCTGTTTGTCGATCGGGATTACTTGGACCTGCTCTATTTGCACATGTATTCTTTATCGAATATGGATAAATTAATGGCCCGATTCGATGAAATCGAACCCGCCGGCCAGCCGGCCGAGGCCTAGGTGACGATGTGGACAGGCTCACTGCGTTAACGAGTTTCCCCGCTGAACGCTTTCTCGATAAAGCGGGTTCGGGCGCGGGTGGCATTGGCGCAGATCGTCGCGAAGCATCAGCAGAGGGTGCGAACGCAGGGCGTGACAACAAGGTTCGTTACCGCGTTGACGATGCCTACAAAACCTACACCCAGCGAGACGACCAGCAACCGCCGCGCCATTCATACTCACCAGGCGTTAGCGGTCCCCGAAAATTCTCTTCGGCCGAACTGCTCGATTCCATGATCCACCAAATGGGTGGCGCGGCGACGTCGAGCGCGAAGGGTGTCTTTGTCGATATAGCAGTGTGATGACGCGAACGCTATCGCGTTCGGGCGGTCGATTTCGGCAGGTTTCCGTATTTTCCGATCAGGTCTTCCGAGAGTAACTCCGCTTCTTTCAGCTCATCGGGCGATAATGATGCCGTCGTCGTCTTTACAGCCTTGATGGCTTTTGCGTTGCCAAGGTGCGCGGCAACGGTGTACCACCCGTAGGCGGACTCCATGTCACGAGGCACGCCAGTACCCTCGGCATACAGTTTCCCCAGCCGAAATTGCGCATCGGCGACCCCGAGTTCCGCCGCTTTGCGGTACCACTGGGCTGCGGTTTCGATATTCTTTTCGACCCCCTGGCCCGCGGCATACATTCGCCCGACGAAATACTGGGCGTAGGCGTGATCGGCGGTTTCTGCGAGCGGCACTAAAATCGACAATGCCTTGTCGTAATCGCCCATCATCAATGCGACGACGCCGTCATTGAAATCCGCGCGAACGCCGAAGCTCAACACGGCAAGAAACAGTATCATCAGCGCTCGTTGTTTCATCATAATCTCCGAATCCCCGGAATCATCAGCCGGGCATGATAAACCGATTGGGGCGCGTCTCACACGTCCCGATTAGTGCTAGAATTCGGCCCCCCTGAAAATCGCCCCGGCGAGTGCAACGAAAGGCATCTAGCGATGGTTGGAAAAACGTTATACGACAAACTGTGGGACGCCCATATCGTCGAAGAGTTCGATGACGGGACTACCTTGATCTACATCGACCGCCACATGATCCACGAAGTAACGACCCCGCAGGCTTTCGAAGGCCTGCGCCTCGCCGGGAGGAAACCGTGGCGGGTAGCGGCGACGAAGGCGGTTTCGGATCACAATACGCCGACGATCGACGTCCACAATATCACCGACCCCATTGCAAAGTTGCAACTCGACACGCTGTCGAATAACTGTAGAGAACACGCGATCACGCACTTTGACATCGGTGACGTACGCCGGGGAATCGTCCACGTGACGGGGCCGGAGCAAGGCTGGTGTCTCCCGGGAATGACCATTGTGTGTGGCGATTCGCATACCGCGACGAACGGTGCGCTGGGGGCGCTTGCTTTCGGTATCGGTACTTCGGAAGTCGAACACTGCCTTGCGACGCAATGTCTCGTTTTGCGCAAGGCGAAAAATATGCTCATTCGGGTGAACGGAGATTTGGGTCAGGGCGTCTCCGCGAAAGACCTGGTTCTCGCCATCATCGGCGAGATCGGGACTGCCGGTGCGACGGGTCATACGATGGAATACGCGGGCGCTGCAATCAGCGCGCTGTCGATGGAAGAACGTATGACGGTGTGCAACATGTCCATCGAGGCCGGCGGCAGAGCCGGCCTGATCGCCGTCGATGACGCGACGATCGACTATGTCCGGGGGCGGCCGGATTCGCCGACCGGTGCAATGTGGGACCAGGCCGAGACTAACTGGCGCTCTCTCCGATCCGATGCCGACGCCCGATTCGACACCGTGGTCGAGATTGACGCGGCATCGATCGAGCCGCAGGTCAGCTGGGGAACATCGCCGGAAATGGTCGTGGCCGTCTCAGGAACCGTTCCGGACCCGGCACAAGCGGGCGATGAATCGAAACGTATCGGCATGCAAAATGCGCTTGCGTACATGGACCTGAAACCCGGTACGAAAATCCGGGACATTCCAATCGATAAGGTCTTCATAGGTTCGTGCACGAATTCCCGCATTGAAGACTTGCGCGCCGCTGCAGGTGCGATTAAGGGTCGGAAAAAGGCTGCCAACGTGAAAGTCGCGATGGTGGTTCCCGGTTCGGGATTGGTGAAGGAAGAAGCGGAACGCGAAGGGCTGGACAAGATTTTTACCGCTGCGGGATTCGAATGGCGTGAACCGGGTTGTTCCATGTGCCTCGGAATGAATCCCGATCAACTGGACGAAGGAGAACGCTGCGCGTCAACTTCGAATCGAAATTTCGAAGGACGCCAGGGCCGGGGTGGGCGCACCCATCTTGTCAGTCCCGCGATGGCTGCCGCTGCTGGCATCGCCGGTCATTTTGTCGACGCGAGGGAGGACTAGTCGATGGATGCGTTCAAGAAAGTCACGGGAACCGTATTGCCGATCGACAGGCCGAACGTCGATACGGACGCAATTATTCCCAAGCAGTTTCTGAAATCGATCAAGCGATCGGGTTTCGGTGTTTACCTGTTCGATGAGTGGCGGTACCTCGATAAAGGGGAAGCGGATCAGGATTGTTCGGATCGCCCGCTCAATACGGAGTTCGTGATTAACCAGCCGCGCTACGAGGGTTCGCAGGTATTGCTGGCGAGAGAAAACTTCGGTTGCGGGTCATCGCGCGAACACGCGCCCTGGGCGCTGCACGACTTCGGGATCCGGGCGCTGATCGCCCCGGGTTACGCTGATATTTTTTACAGCAATTCATGTAAAAACGGTCTCGTTCCGGTGATCCTGGACGCGGATATTGTCGACAGGATGTTTATCGAGTGTGCCGAAAACGCCGGCTATTCACTGACCGTCGATCTCGAAAATCAGGTGGTCGAAACAACCGCCGGTGAAAGTTTCCCGTTCGAATTTAATACCGGTTTGCGCCATCGATTACTGAACGGACTCGATGATGTCGGGGTGACGTTGCAATCGGCTGACGCAATTCGGGACTATGAGGCGCGCCGCGCGGGGGAAACGCCCTGGTTATTTCAGGACTAGGAAACCCCGAGGCGGCTTCCTTTCGTCGTCAAGCCGAGCGGAATTCGGTGCGGGGAAGATAAAGCTATGTTCAATTCCGGCACCTCCCTGTAGGGAAGTCTTTATTCGCGCAACCCCTCGGCGCGCAGGCCAGTCTCGACCGCGTCACGCTCTGATTTGCTGAGTGCCTTGTAGCCGCGCGGATAGGGCCAGCCATACCCCCAGCGGAAAGATGTCGGCAGGTACGGGGTACCGCCGACGCGGACACCTGCCAGCATGAGGTTTGCGATCGCCGGCTCGCCGGTTGCCGCAACACATTGCTTTAACGCAGCGTCCGCGGCGTGGCGCTGCCGGCGCGTACCGCCGGCCCAGTAAGCGATATCGTGCTCCATACAGCAGTGCAGCCACAGCGTTTGCTGCGACGGTGTTCCGTCGGGAAAAGCGCTGCATGCATCGGATGCAAAAGGCCGCAGTTCTGTCGCGGCTGCGCCAGCGGCGAGCATGACGGCGACGGCTGCCGTTGCCAGGAGTGTAATGGTCGACAGAACGTTATTCATGGTGCATGGCAGGTCCGTTTCCAATTCCCGGTCCGGTATCAAATATGCATTTCGTCCGGCAGACTCGCGATAAACGCGGGCCGGCCGAAGCGAAGCGTGATTGATTCGTTATAACCGTCGGCGCTGTATTCGCAGACCTCGTTGTCGAGCCATTCGGCTGCCTTGCCGCCAAGTTCGTGGTAGCGCGCGATCAGCGCTGAGGCGATTCGCTCGCGCAGCGAATCCGGTCCGTCAACGGGCGCAAAGAAAACTCGCAACGCTGCAACGTGTTCCATCAAATCGGGAAACGCCGCGACAAATACGCCGCGGTCGTCTTGAGGGCCGAACGCTGGTTCGACGCGGCCTTCTGCCAGAGGCGAAGCTCTTAGTACGTTACGTTTACCGGCCAGGAATTCCGCGATCAGCGTGTTGTGTTGCTTCGCGATGTTGTCGTTGGAAACGCCGATGTAATTAACCCGATAGGCCTGGTTGTAGAGAAACGTCCACAGGAAAATGCCGCTCGTCCATGCTTGCGGTTCTGCCAGGAGGTAGCTGATGTCATCGCTATTTGGCAGCAGTGCATGGGGGCCGTGCAGATTGATCTCGAGCATCACATCACCTTCACGCCGTGGTTTCGGTTGTGATGAATCTTATCGCGTCCGCACGGGGCTGCACATGACAGCATTTTTTCGACCCGGTTTCGACGAGTGGTCACCGCGGGGTATCGACTTTCAGCAACACCTCGTTATCCACCCGGAGCGCCATAGAACCCTCAACCTCAACCGGACCTTCGCCGATATCGAACTCTTTTTCGAACCAGAGGACGCCCGCGGTGAGTATCGGCCCGTCGATTCGCTTGATCGGGCTCGACAGGCTCGTTGTGACGCGGCCGCGAACTGCCTCGTATTCAAGGCGCCCGTCGCCGGTGATCCGGAGCATCGTATCCTCGCTTTGCCACAGTCCGATGAGGGCAGCATGTTCCGGGGGCAGTGGTTCGGCGCAACCGCAGAGCAAGATACACAGGGCCGTCGCCCATACCCATCGCGGAATCCGCGCGTCCCCGGCTACTTTGGCCACGAGTGCGTTCCGGATAACGGTCGCGACCGGCGCACGCGGGCGATATCAGCGGCGTGCAACTACCGCACCCGGTGACACCGGGTACGGACCGTTACAGCGACCCCATCTCATCGGCCTGCACGCGCAATTTGAACTTCTGAATCTTCCCGGTCGACGTCTTGGGCAATTCGCGAAACACGATCGTCTTCGGCGCCTTGAAACGCGCGATGTTGTCGCGACAATAGCTGATGAGTTCATCGGCGCTGACGTCCGGCGCTGACGGTTTCAGATTGACGAAAGCGCACGGCGTCTCACCCCACTTATCATCGGGTCGTGCGACGACCGCGGCTTCGAGCACATGCGGATGCTTGTAGAGGATTTCTTCGACCTCGATCGACGAGATGTTTTCGCCGCCGGAAATGATGATGTCCTTCGAACGGTCTTTCAGTTGAATGTAGTTCTCCGGGTGCATCACCCCGAGATCGCCGGAGTGAAACCAGCCGTCCGCCAGCGATTCCTGCGTGGCCTGTGGATTTTTCAGGTAGCCGCGCATCACCACGTTGCCTTTAAACATAATCTCGCCAATGGTCTCCCCGTCGCGCGGTACCGGTTCCATCGTTTCCGGGTCGAGCACGTCGAGGTCTTCAAGGACGTTGTAGCGGACGCCCTGCTGGATACGTTTTTCGGCGAGCTCGAGACCGGATAACGAATCCCACGATGGTTGATGGGCCGTGAACACGGCCGGTCCGTAGACCTCCGTGAGCCCGTAGGCGTGCGTGACCTTAAATCCCTGGTCTGCCATTGATTTCAAAATGGCTGCCGGCGGCGCGGCGCCCGCCGTCATCACGTTAATCGGCGCTTTCGGTTCCCGGCGCTCTTCATCAGTCGCATTGACGATGAAATTGAGGACAATCGGGGCGCCGCAAAAATGGGTCACGCCCTGTTGTTCGATCGCTTCGTAGATGTCCGCCGCAGCGATCCGCCTGAGGCACACGTTCGTTCCTCCCTGCATGGCGATCGACCACGGGTAACACCATCCGCAGCAATGGAACATCGGTAGAGTCCACAGGTAGACGGGGTTGTGCGGCAGGGTCCAGGCCATGATGTTGCCGATCGAATTGAGGTAGGCGCCGCGATGATGCGTCACCACGCCTTTCGGGTTACCGGTCGTCCCGGAGGTGTAGCACAGGGCAATGGCCTGCCATTCATCTTCAGGCAGTTTCCAGGGGTAGTCGGGATCGCCGGCGGCAATGAAGTCTTCGTATTCGATGTCGCCGAGCCGATCGTGACACAGCGCTGCTTCATCGGCGATGTCGACAACAAGTGGATTGACCTCGCACTTGCTCAGTGCCTCGCGCACTACCGGTGCGAATTCTGTATCGGTAAAAAGGATTTTCGCCTCGCCGTGATCGAGAATAAAAGCAATCGCATCCGCGTCGAGCCGGATATTAATCGGATTGATCACCGCGCCGGTGGCCGGAATTCCGGACAGGCCCTCGTAGAATGCAGGGATGTTCGTCGCGAGAACGGCAACGGTGTCGCCGAGGCCGATCCCGCGTTGTTCCAGCGCGGAGGCCAGTTGTCGGCAGCGCCGGAATGTTTCCGCCCACGTAAAGCGCCGGTCGCCGTGGACGACGGCCGGATGATCGGGATACACCGATGCGGCCCGCTCGATAAAGCTCAATGGCGACAGTGGCGTGTGATTCGCCCGGGTTTTCGGCAGATCCTGCTCGTAGATATTGGACGACGTGGTCGATGCTTTCATAGGTCAGTTCCGGTTCTTATTGGTTGTTCCACACGGGTTTGCGCTTCGCCAGGAAAGCCTCTACCCCTTCGATGCCGTCATCCGACATCAGGTTACACACGAGATCGCTCGCCGCACCACGGTAGGCCGCGTCGAGCGGCTCGTTGAGCTGTCGGTTGAACGACGCTTTGCCGAGGCGTAGTGCGTATTGCGATTTACTCGCGAGGTTGTCCGCGAGCGCTGCTACCGCGTCAGCGAGTTCCGCGTCTTCGACGACCCGATTAATCAGGCCGATTTCCGCCGCGCGCCCGGCATCGATGAAATCGCCCGTCAGTAACATCTCCATGGCATGCTTGCGGGTCACGGTTCGGCTGACAGCGACGGCCGGGGTTGCGCAAAAAAGGCCATTGTTAATGCCGTTCGTCGCAAACGCAGCGCTGGCCCCCGCGACGGCGAGATCGCACGTGGCCACAAGCTGGCAGCCTGCCGCCGTGGCGATGCCCTGAACCTTCGCGATGACCGGTTGCGGCAGTGCGACGATACTCTGCATCATCCGTGAGCAGTCGGTAAGCAGCTCCTGGTAGTAATCCTGGCCGTGATGCGCGTGCATCTGTTTGAGATTATGGCCACTGCAAAACGCTTTTCCCCGGGCGGCAATGACGACGACCCGAACGTTCTCGTCCGCCGCGATGTCCGCGAGATGCAGCAACATTGCGTCAATCACCTCGCGCGAAAGCGTGTTGTACTTATCCGGATCGTTGAGCATCAATTCGGTAGTGCCGTCGCGATCGGTCCTCACAACTGGCATTTCCGGAATCTTTGCCGCAGCGGAATGGGTGGCCATGGACTATCTCCGATTACTTATCGAGAGCGTTATTCTCAAGTGCTTGCGGACATCGTTCAAGTCTGCCGCCAGGGGCGACATCCGGCGCTCTGTATCCGTTCCCGCCGGTCCCCCACGGTTCGCCGGATGCTGCGATGTTGTTACAAAATTGTAGGACAATTTCGTCCTATATCGTTTGACACAAAAAACAATATGGGACATCCTTCCGACCCCCCTGCACGGTGGATTCGGTGTGTCGAGTGCGGGGCTCATCGATGGCGTCGGGAGCGCTCATGGCGAGATACTATTGCGATTCGGACAAGTACGGCGGCGAGGCCGGGTTCGCGATCGTCGAGGCGTTCCACGGCGCGATCAAACGCCGGGTCAGAGATCATCTGGAGAGCTCGGGCGAAAGCTGGGACGCATTTGTATTCGGCTCGGCGCCGTCAGTTATTGATGCGCCGGCGTTGCGTGAGGTCGAGGGCCGCCTGCTCGAACTCGGTCACCGTTTCGACTGGTCCGCGCAAGTTTCCGTGCGGGAACGGCCGGAGGTCTACAAACCCGCAGCAGACCTTGGCGCGAACGACGCGGAATTCAGCTTTGAGCATCCTGATGCACCCGCCCCGACGACCGACGCTCACGGCCGGACGTTGTGCGGTATCGGCGATAACGTCGTTGGTTACGCCGGGGATACAACCGGCGTCGCCCGTTACGTGCGTTCGAGCGAACGGGTGCTCGCCTATTTGAACGACGGGGTACCGGCCGACACCATCGCCGTAATAGACGATTCCGGCGGAACGTTGACGGCGCCCATCCTCGAACAGTTCGCCGGGGTGATCTGCGCCGGCGGAACCGTGCGATCGCACCTGGGGATCCTCACGCGTGAATACGGCATTCCCTGTCTCATGAATGCAAAAATAGCCGGGATCCGCGAAGGCGACCGGGTCACGATCGAAAGTACGGCGACAGCGAAAACTGCCGAGGCGTACCAGCAGGGTATCGAAATGACCGCGAATATCTGGCGGCTCACCAGTGACCGGCAAAACTAGGCGCAGCGCTGTGTCGGAAAAAACGATTACCTATGAACAATTGCTCGAAACGAACACGCTGATCCAGCAGTTGTCGGATGAAACCTATTGGTTGTGCCTCACGCGCACCGTACAGGAATCGAAACTGTTCCCGGTTTCACCCTATATGTTGCTGTCCTACATGATGGCGTTTTACCGCTATCCGGAACTGCTGCGTAAAATAGATCGCGCGTTACCGGCCGAGGATATCGGCGATCGCGCCCGCAACATGGGCATCAAGATACAGAACCCGAGCATGGGCTGGGGGTTGTCGTTCTACCTGCTCGGGCGCGAACTGCTGATGAACATGGGTCTGCTACGGCCGAGCGACGCGGTCGAAGACCTGATCACGGTGATGGATTTCTGGAAGCGCTACCAACTCGCCTGGCACCGCAATGACGGCCACATCACGAACAGTGAGTACGGGCACCGCGGCCAGTTTCTGCCGGAGCGCCGGTTGCAGGTGTTTCATGCGGATATGTACGAATGCCGCGACGGTGACCGGTTGCACACCGCGGCCCAGGCATTCATGGCGGCCGCATCGCAGTACGGGTTTCTGATCTCCTGCGAAAGCCGGGTCAGCCTGCACAACTCCGGCCCGTATCGGCTGACCGATACGCGCGAGATGATCGTGCGGGACTATATGGACCTGTCGGAGAGCGACTTTCCGTGGCTCGATGACGTCGCCGCTGATGTGCCTTACAACAACCTCACCGTACCGATGGCTGTCGAAGGTTGTCATTTCTACCTGATGGATGACTGGGGTTCTTTCGAATCAGAACCGGAATTCAAGGCGCACCACGTCGTCGGGGTCGGACTATACACATCCGACGTTCTCACCGAGAGTTATCTCCCGGTCGCGATGGACAACCGGGAAACATTGACCGAGGCATTCGAGGACCTGACGGAAAAAGTCAAAGTCGCGACGTCGAAATTATGGAAGCGCATCGCCGGCTGGTCGCGCGATCAGATGATCGACGCCGGGGCGATGGTCTACTTCGGCATCGTCAAGGACCTCGCACACGTCGCGGGTGTCTACGCCGTCGAGGACTGGATGATGGTCGACGAACGGGCCGAACGTTTCCGCCCGCTGTTCAATGATGAATATTCCAATGCTGCGCTCGGCGAACTCGTCGGAACGATCACGAACCCGTCGCAACAGATCACGCCGTACAGCATGATGAAGCATTCGAATGCACCGACCCGGCTGTATTCGCAGATCCCGTATTCGATACTGGCCGACGGCGATTTCACCCGGACCTGTGGACCGCTGGATCCGGGGGTGACTTACCTGCCGGAGAAAATCGACCGCTATACGACATCGGCCGGTACGCTCGGGCTCGAGGAATACAATCGTCGTGCCGGCGCGTTCGTGCCCCGCGTCTGCACCGACAAGTACCGCCATTTGTGCGAAACCTGGGTCAAGTACAACGCCGACTCGCCGCTCGCCGACGAACTCTACGCGTTTGATCAAGAGCATTCGCGACGTCTGAAAGGCATGGGTGCGGGATTATCGCGCGACGATGTGGAACGTCTGCGGAGCAGCGAACGGTGACGGAATTGCACGACGTACTGCATGGCCTCGCGATCAAAAAGCACGCGGATGCGGCGACCCTGGGTGAATTACTCGGCAATCCTCCTGAAACGCTGCAGTCAGTGCTCGGTGGTGCGGTCGCAAGCGGGCGTGCCGCCGAAGCGCAGGGGAAATTCATGCTGACTCCGGCGGGGCACATGATCCTCGAAAACCAGTACCCGCAACGCTACGCGGTATTGCGTGAAGACGAGCGTTTCATCGCGGCCTACGATCAGTTCGAACTCATTAATGCAGAATTGAAACAGACCATCACGGACTGGCAGGTCATGGACATTGGTGGACAATCGGTCCGAAACAATCACGCGGATCCCGCCTACGACGAGAAGATCATCGGTCGCATTGCCGCGATCCACGAGCGGATGGAGCGAATACTGACGACATTCACCGGGTCCGTCGGCCGGTTTGCACGGTATGCCTCAAAACTCGAATCTGCCCTCGAACGTGCCGAAGACGGCGAGCGCGAATGGGTCAGCGATGCCACGATCGAGAGCTACCACACGGTGTGGTTCGAAATGCACGAAGACCTGTTGCGCATCCTGGCGCGACAGCGGGACGAGTAATCCGGCGTCGTGGCTGCTCCGCTTGGAAACTGGATAATCGCGATCGATGGAAGTGCATTGCCCGCGCGCGAATTAATCGGCGGTAAGGCGTGGTCGATCGCGCGTATGAGCGAACTCGGCCTTAACGTTCCCCCGGCCGTTGTAATAACGACCGAGGCGTGCGCGGCGTATCTCGAAACCGGCGCCATGCCAGCCGGCCTCGCCGAGGAATTGAACACGGCGATCGCATGGCTCGAGGCGCAGAGCGGGCGCACGTTCGGAAGCGGGGCTTCGCCGTTGCTCGTGTCCGTGCGCTCGGGCGCCGCGATTTCCATGCCGGGCATGATGGATACGGTGCTTAATCTCGGGATCAATGCCGACACCGAAGCCGCGCTCGGCGCGGAAACAGACAATCCCGAATTCGCGCGCGACACGCACCGGCGTTTTCTCGAACTCTATGCAAGCATTGTCATGAAGGCGACCGTACCGCCACTTTCCTCCGAGGCGGCGCCGTCATCCTGGATCGAGGCAGTCGCGGCGGCCGCCGGTGAATCCGTCCCCGTGGCAGCGGGCGAGCAATTGTTCAAAGCCGTCGCCGCCGTGTTTGACTCGAGTAACTCACGCCGTGCGCGGCGCTATCGCAAACATCACGATTTACCGGCGAATCTCGGTACGGCCGTCACCATTCAGGCGATGGTTTTCGGCAACCTCGATGACGAATCGGGGACCGGCGTACTGTTCAGTCGCAATCCTCTGAACGGCGACCCCGCACCGTACGGTGAATACCTCCACCGCGCACAGGGCGAAGATGTCGTGTCCGGAAAATTCACGCCGGAGCCGCTGTCGAGCCTGCATGCGACGTCGCCGACGATTTACGACGAATTACTGCATGCAGCCCGTACGCTCGAAAATGACGGCGCCGACGTTCAGGATATCGAGTTCACCGTGCAACAGGGAACGTTGTTCCTGTTGCAGTCGCGTGCGGCGAAACGTGCGCCGCAGGCCGCGGTACGCTTCGCACTCGACCTCGTCACGGAAGGATTGATCGACCGTGACACGGGACTGTCGCGCGTCTCTGCCGAACAGGTGCGGACCTTGTTGCAGCCGCATCTTGCCGATGGCGCCGCCGACAAGGCGAAGGTTCTGGCGAGCGGTGAACCGGCTTGCCAGGGTGTCGGGGCCGGAATCGCTATCACCACGTCGGACGAGGCGGAAACGCGGGCGGCAGCCGGCGAAACAGTGGTACTCGCCCGACCCAGCACGAGTCCCGAGGACGTGCACGGCATGATTGCGAGCGTCGCCGTCGTCACCGATCACGGTGGTTCGACGTCGCACGCTGCGGTGGTAAGCCGCGCGCTCGGCGTTCCGTGCATCGTCGGTTGCGGCGAAGGAAGCGTCGCCGGCCTTGCCGGTCAAACGGTCACGGTGGACGGAATCAGCGGCAAAGTGTTCGCCGGCTGTCTCGATGTGGTTGCGCCGAATGAATTTGATGATCCGTCACTCGCCACGCTCACCGAGTGGGCGATTGCCGCCTGTCCGGTCACGGTACTGCCGAAAACCGGCGAGCTGCCAGCGGATGTACTCGATCTTGGCGCCATCGACGGCGGCGAAGATCCGGAACAGCTCGGCGCCCTGATCGGCGACGCGCGTACTGTCACGGGCGGGGCGATTGAAAGCGACGCCGGACTCGAAGCCGCGTTATCCGCGGGGGTTGAGTGCATCGTCGCAAGCCACGTATTGCCGGTACTTCTCTATGCCATTGAGCGCGAACGGCAGCGCCAGTGAGCGATTCAGTTACATCATGATGAGGACAGAGCCCGATGGCCAATCCTGACCCTAAAGACGTCGAAAGCCTGGTCGAATTATTCAATCGATCGGACTGGGACGAAATGCATCTGAAGACCGGGGACCTGGAGATATTTATGTCCAACGATCCCCACGCCACCGGCCCGGCCCGGGTCGCGGGTGATCCGACGGCTACGGTTGCGCCACCCGCATCCGCCCCGGCAGCAAGCGCGGCTGCGCAGCCGGCGGCCGCCGCTTCGCCCGCGCCTGTCACCGCGAATGTTCCCGACGGCATGACCGGAGTCAGGGCGCCGAATCTCGGGACCTTTTATCGGGCACCGAAACCCGGTGCCGAGCCGTACGTCGAAATCGGACAGACGGTAGGCCCGGACACGGAAGTCTGCCTCATCGAGGTGATGAAATTGTTTACCCCGGTCAGTGCCGGTACCGCCGGGGTCGTGCGCGACATTTGTATCGACGACGGTCAGATGGTCGAGTTCGGTCAGCTTCTCGTTGTGATTGAGCCGGCTTAATCGATCATGTTGTCGACGTCCGGGCCATCTCGTTTACCATTCGCAGCCGCCGCGCAACGATGCCGCTGAACCGCGTACTGATTGCGAACCGGGGCGAAATCGCGGTGCGTATCATCCGCGCCGCGCAGGCGCTTGGCATCGAAACCGTGCAGGTACTATCGGAGGCCGACCGCGATAGCGCGCCCGCGCGCCTGGCCGATCGCGCCGTGGTGATTGGGCCCGCACAATCGAAGAGCAGCTACCTCGACGCGAAGCTGTTGCTGCATGCGGCGGCGCAAACAGGCTGCGACGCATTACACCCGGGCTACGGGTTTCTCTCGGAGCGGGCCGAACTCGCGAACCTGTGCGCCGAACACGGCATTATTTTCGTTGGGCCCGACGCAGACGTTATCGACGCGCTCGGCGATAAATTGCGCGCGCGTGCGATCGCAGAGAACGCCGGTGTTCCTCTCGTACCCGGGACCGATTCGATCTCCAGTGTTGGCGAGGCCCAGGCGGCCGCCGAAGCAATCGGCTATCCCGTCGTAATGAAAGCGTCCGCGGGCGGCGGTGGGCGGGGCATGTTTATCGCTCGTTCCCCCGATGATTTGGCCGCGTCGTTCGATAAATCGAGTACGGAAGCCGAGGAGGCATTCGGCGACGGTACGCTCTACATGGAACGTTTCGTCGGTAACGCGCGCCACGTTGAAGTGCAGGTGCTCGGTGATGGCCGTGGCAAGGTTGTTCATTTCGGTGAACGGGACTGTTCAACGCAGCGGCGCTACCAGAAGGTGATCGAAGAAGCGCCCTGCGCGATCATGCCCGAAGCCGTGCGGGAGAAGCTGCATAGCGCAGCGGTGAGCCTGCTGTCCGGCCTGAAATACAAAAACGCGGGAACGGTTGAGTTTCTCTACGACGTCGATCACCAGGAGGTGTTCTTCATCGAGGTAAACACCCGCATTCAGGTCGAGCACCCCGTCAGCGAGCAGGTCACAGGGTACGACCTGGTCCAGCTGCAGTTCAAAGTTGCCGGTGATGAAGCGGTCAACTTCGATCAAAGCAGTATCAATGTGAATCGCCATTCGATCGAATGCCGAATCAACGCCGAGGATGCGGCAAACGATTTTATGCCAAGCCCCGGACGGATCACGTCCTGGCAACCACCGCGCGGCGCCGGGATCCGGATCGACAGTCATTGCCGGGACGGTTATCTCGTACCGCCGTACTACGATTCGATGATCGGAAAATTGATCGTCACGGCTAACGATCGCGCCGGCGCCGTCGAACGTATGACCGCGGCGCTCGACCGGTTTTCGATCGACGGGATCGTCACGAATTTACCGTTGCTTCGACACATCGTCCGGCATCCCGATTTTGTTACCAATAACATCAGTACCCGCTGGCTCGAACAAGACGTTCTCGGCGGTTTCCAATCAGAAGGAGCGTAGCCTGATGGCTCATATCGAACTACTCGACGAAACGATGCGCGACGGACAGCAGAGTCTGTGGGGTATGCGGATGCAGGCAGGGATGGCATTGCCCGTCGCGCCGCTGATCGACCAGAGCGGTTACCGGGTAATCGACCTGACCGGTTCTTCGATGTTCGAGGTGATGATCAGGCACTGCCAGGAAAACCCCTGGGAGGGGCTTGACCTGCTGGCCGCCGCGATGCCGCGCACGCCGATTCGCGCCGGGATGCGGTCGAATGCTTCCGTCACTTTCGGCGTGACTCCGGATGCACTCATGGACGCGTGGATGCGGCAGCTGAATGTCCACGGGTGCCGCAGCTTTTGGGTCTACGATGTGTTGTTCAACAATGACAAGACGCATCGACTCGCGAAAGTCGCGAAGGAGTTCGGGTCCGAGGTTGCCGGCGCGATCATGTTTACGCTCAGCCCCGTGCACACCGACGAATACTACGCGGATAAAGCGGACAAGCTGTCGGAGTGTCCCGATATCGACACGATCCTGCTCTACGACACGGCCGGTGTTCTCGAAAAAGAACGGCTAACCACGCTGCTGCCGGCGATCGTCGCGAACTCGCGCGGCAAGCCCATCGAGTTCCACTCGAACAACCTGCTCGGCCAGTCCGCAAAATCCTATCTCGACGCGATCGATCTCGGCGTGAGTATTCTGCATACGGCGGTCCGCCCGATGGCGAATGGTCCGTCCGTGCCGTCGGTAGAAATCATGGTGCGAAATCTCGAACTGCTCGGGCACACGCACAATATCGATATGAGTCTGGTTCCCCCGGTCTCCGATCACTTCGAGCAAGTCGGCAAGGCGGCGGGCTTTCTCGTCAATCAATACGCGGAGTACGATGTTCTGTCGATCCAGCACCAGGTGCCGGGTGGCATGGTGGGTACGTTGAAAGCGCAGCTGGCACAGCAGGACATGATGGATCGGCTCGACGACGTACTGACCGAAACGGCCGTCGTTCGCCGTGAGCTCGGATACCCGGGTATGGCGACGCCGTTCAGTCAGCTCGTCGGGACGCAGGCGGTGCTGAACATCGTGACCGGCGATCGTTACTCCGTCGTGCCCGATGAAGTCGTTCAGTACGCGTGCAAGTTCTACGGCGAGCCGGCGGGTCCGATCGATCAGAACATCATGGACCGGATCATGTCATCGGCACGGGCGAAAGAAGTGGCCGCTACCCCGCCGCCGCAGCCGAGCATCGAAGATCTGCGCAAACAGTACGGCACGAGCGATGACGACGAGCTTATATTGAGGGCGCTTGTTCCCGAGGCCGACCTGAACAAGATGTGGGCCGCGGGTCCGGTGAAAACAACCTACCCGTTGCTGTCTACCCCGGAGCTCGACCAGGCGAGGCGTCTTATGAGCCTCGCGACTTCGCCGGTCGTGCAATTAAAAACGGAGGGCATGGAATTGTCCCTGCGAAAAAATGCGTAATACGGCCTTGTATCACTCAAACCGGATCAGCAGCGCGATTCCCTGTGATTCCAGGGTGACCCGACCATGAGCCGCCGCGCCGTTATCGTCGATGTCGTGCGCTCGCCCTTCGGCAGAGCGCGGGAAGATGGTGCACTGGCATCACTGCACCCGGTTAACCTTTACGCGCACGTACTCGAAGCGTTAGTCGATCGCACGGGTATCGATCCCGCGCTGATCGATGATGTGATCAGCGGATGCGTGATCCAGGTCGGCGAACAGTCCGGCAATATCGGGCGACAGGCCGTACTTGCCGCGGGATTTCCGGAGTCGGTACCCGCGGTGACGCTCGACCGCAAATGTGGTTCGGCCCAGCAGGCGCTCGATTTCGCGGCCCAGGGCGTGATCGCGGGTGCCTACGACGCCGTCGTCGCAGGCGGGGTCGAGATGATGTCGGTCGTACCGATGCGGGTCAATCGCATGGGTAAGGACAACGAAGGCAGCCGGTTTCATCAACGCTACCCCGAAGGACTCGTGCGCCAGGGGATTTCCGCTGAGCTGATTGCGGCGCGTTGGGATCTCGACCGGAAAACTCAGGACGCGTTCGCATTGCGATCGCACCTGCGTGCCGAAGCGGATCGCAGCGGCGCCGCGAACGATATTGCGCCGATCGACGTTACCCTCGATTCGAAGACCACAACGATCGAACGCGACGAGGGCATCCGGTCGAGTTCTACGATGGAGAAACTCGGGAACCTGAAAGCCGCTTTCGAAAACGATGAAATGAGTGAGCGTTTCCCCCAGATTCGCTGGTCGGTTACGGCGGGTAACGCGAGCCAGGTTACCGACGGTGCGAGTGCCGCGCTGGTGATGGAGGCGGGAATGGCGGAACGCCTGGGACTGAACCCCCGCGCCGCCGTTACGCATTTTGCGGTCAGCGGCGACGATCCGGTACTGATGCTGATGGGGATCATTCCGGCGACGAAGAAACTGCTCGAGCGTGCAGGACTGTCGATTGACCAGATCGACGCTTACGAAGTGAACGAGGCATTTGCTTCGGTCCCGCTCGCGTGGGAGAAAGAATTTCATACCGATCCGGATCGGCTCAACGTCTACGGCGGAGCGATCGCGCTGGGGCACCCGGTCGGCGCCTCCGGCGGACGCCTTACCGCAAACTTAATTCGGGCGCTCGAACAGAACAACGGCCGCTACGGCTTGCAGACGATGTGCGAGAGCGGCGGCATGGCCAATGCAACATTAATTGAAAGACTCTAAACATCCGGATGATGAATCCGTCAGGAGCGATGCGATGAATTTTGAATACAACGACAAGACGAACCAGTTAGTAGCCCAGGTCAGCGAGTTCATGATCGAGCACGTCTATCCGAATGAAGCCGAGATGATGGCGCAGATCGATGATGGCGATCGTTGGGCCCCTTACCCGCTGCTCGAAGAGTTGAAAGAGAAAGCAAAGGCGGCGGGCCTGTGGAACCTGTTTTTACCAGAAAGCGAACTCGGCGCGGGCCTCACCAATCTCGAATACGCGCCATTATGCGAAGAGATGGGCCGCTCGGCGTTTGCACCCGAAGTGTTTAACTGTTCCGCGCCGGACACCGGGAACATGGAAGTGATTGCGCGCTATGGCACGGAAGAACACAAGCGAGACTGGCTGCAACCGCTGCTCGACGGCAAGATTCGTTCGGCATTCGCAATGACCGAAATCGAAGTCGCATCGTCAGACGCCACGAACATTGAAACCAGCATCGTGCGCGACGGCGACGAATATGTGGTCAACGGACGTAAATGGTGGACATCGGGTGCGCTCGACTCCCGCTGCAAGATTTTGATCCTGATGGGCAAAACCGATCCGGATAATCCGAACCGGCATGAGCAGCAGTCCATGGTCCTCGTGCCGATGGAAGCCGAGGGCATCAAGGTCAAGCGGATGCTGCCGGTGTTCGGCTACGACGACGCTCCGCACGGTCACGCCGAAGTGCATTTCGACAACGCGCGCGTGCCGATGTCGAACATGTTGCTCGGGGAAGGTCGGGGCTTTGAAATTGCACAGGGGCGCCTCGGGCCAGGGCGTATTCACCATTGCATGCGGCTGATTGGTGCGGCCGAGCGCGCGCTCGAGCGGATGTGCCGGCGCGCAAAATCGCGCGTAGCATTCGGCAAGGCGGTCGCCGATCAAACCGTCACGCAGGAGCGGATCGCGGAATCGCGCATCATGATCGAACAGGCCCGCTTACTGACCCTGAAGGCCGCGTACATGATGGATACGGTCGGTAACAAGGTCGCGCGCAAGGAGATCGCGATGATTAAAGTCGTCGTCCCGAACATGGCTTGCCAGGTGATCGACTGGGCCATTCAGGTTTTTGGCGCCGCCGGTGTGACGACCGATTACGGATTACCCGCCGCTTATGCCAACGCTCGCCTGATCCGGATCGCCGACGGTCCGGACGAGGTGCACCGTAATCAGCTCGCGCGTCTTGAACTGCGCGAATATGACGACACGCCGAGTAAACGCGGTGGAAATGCACACGTACTGCCGCTCGACGTCGACAGTGGTTTCGACGACAAACCGGTGCTCATCGTTTAAGGAACCATTGCCGCGCCCGCGAAAGCATCGTCGCCGAGGCGGCCGATGCTCGCGCGGGTATTACGGATGTGGCGCTGCATAACCGACTCGGCGGCAGTACCATTACCCGCAAGTACGTGTTTCGCGATGCTGTCGTACTCTTTAAACTGACGATCACGCTCGCGACGACCGGCGTAGTGACTCAGCTGGGTGCGCAGCAGATTCGTTTGCGGAATGGGTACGAAGCGTGCGAGTTCGCGGTTGTCACCGATCATGACGAGCGTTTCGTAAAAACGCGCACGCTGGTCGAGCATGACGTCGGTGTCGGTTCGATCGCGGAGCGCGACGAGTTTCTCGTAAGCATTGTGGAATCGGACGCGGTTATCTGCCGCATCGATGTGTTCGGCCGCGAGCCGGGCGGCCAGTGCCGTCAGGACTTCCTGTATCGTCAGGATGTCCATTACCTCGCGGCGTGAGAGCTTGCGGATATACGCGCCGCGGTGCGGGATGAGCTGGACGACACCTTCCGCGGCGAGCCGCTTCAGCGCCTCGCGCACGGGTCCCCGGCTGACATCGAGTTCGGCAGTGAGGTCCGCCTCGATGAGCCGTTGTCCCGGCACGTAGCGTCCGGTTTTGATCCCGTCGAGCAGGGCTTCGGCGACGCTGTCCGGCGAGCTTAAAGACCTGGCGGATTTGGATGTAGCGGTCACGGTTGAGTTATTCGTTATCGGAGATTTATCCGGATCAATTTTGTCATACAATTTTATCTGCAAATTAGACGGCCGCTAGCCGGCTGTCAAACATGAGCGAGCAGAATTGGCGTGTAATGACCGCCACCAGCATGAGGAATCGATATGAGCGGACGAGTTGAAGGGAAAATCGCGATCGTGACGGGCGCGGGAACCGGCATCGGTCAGGCGAGCATGGTGTTGTTCGGGCGCGAAGGCGCCACCGTCGTTGGCGTCTCGCGCACCCAGTCCGCGCTCGACAAGACGCTCGAAATGACGCAAGAAGCCGGCGGCACGGGGATGGTCGTGGCGAGCGACCTGTCGGAACTCGCGGGTGCCGAGCGCGTGATCGCCGAGACGATGGACGCTTATGGTCGCATCGATATTCTGGTGCAGGCGGCCGGTGTCGGCTGGAGCTGGGGTCAGGATCAAAGCCCGGGCTCGATGGAAGATATCGCGAACACGACCCCGGAGAAATGGGCCGAAGTCATGTCGATCAATCTGGATTCGATCTATTACATGTGCCGCGGTGTCATTCCCATCATGAAAGAACAGGGCGGTGGTTCGATCGTCAACGTCGCGAGCATATCGGGATTTCAGGGTATGACCACCGCTCACACTTATTGCGCCGGCAAAGGAGCGACGATCAATCTCACCCGAGCGATGGCAGCGACGTACGCGATGGACGGGATCCGCTCGAATTGTGTCTGCCCCGGTTACACCGACACGCCGATGATTTCACCGGTGATGGGGATGTTCGACGACAAGGAAGTGGCCGATGTACTGACCCCGATGCAGCGTGCCGGAACGCCGGAAGAGATGGCCTACGGCTGCCTTTATCTGGGGTCCGACGAAGCCTCTTATTGTAACGGCGTGGTGCTGCCTATCGACGGCGGTACGACGGCACGGCAATAGGCGCCCACCGATTCCGCGAGAACCCTAATCGCTTAAGGAAGCTCTGAACAAGTCATGACCCGGCATCTTGCGCCCGAAATGCACGGACTCTGCGTTGCGAAGCTTCGCAATAGCCAGCTATTACGTGCGCTTCGCGCCTTGATTCCGCGCATTTCGCGCACAAGCTACTCGACCCAGACTTGTTCAGAGCTTCCTTAACGCCCCGCGCAATTCTTCGCGCCAGTCGAGATCGGTATAGTTCATCTTGATCGGCGTGACCGAAATCGCGTTGTCCGCGATCGCATGGAGATCGCTTTCCGGTTCTTTCGCGCCGTCGGTGTATTCGACATTGACCCAGTAGTACGGTTGATCTCTCGTATCGACCCGTGGGTCGATCGAGAAGGAACCCGGCGGACGCTGACCCTGCGTTGTCAGCCGAACGCCGTCAATCGCATCCGCATCGGCGTGCGGGAAGTTGATATTGATAAACGAGTCCTTCGGCCAGTGCGGGAGCGTCAGCAACGTCCGGATGAGCGCCGGCGCGTGGCGTTCGCACGGCGCGAAATTCGCCTGTCGATCGGGTCCGCGCAGCTGGCTCAATGCCAGCGAACGCATGCCCAGCAGGGTGCCTTCCATCGCCGCCGCAATCGTTCCCGAATAACTCACGTCTTCGGCGAGATTGGCTCCGCTGTTGATTCCGGACAACACGTAGGTTGGCCGTTTGTCGCGGAGGATTTCGCACACCGCCATGAGCACGCAATCGGTCGGGGTCCCGCTGATCTGGAAATGACGTTCGTCGAGTCGCCGCATCCGCACGGGCTGGCTGAGCGATACGGAATGTCCCGCACCGCTGCGCTCCTGATCGGGCGCCACGACCCAGACATCGTCGCTGATCCCGCGCGCTATCGATTCGAGTACGGCGATGCCCGGTGCGTGTATCCCGTCGTCGTTCGTAATGAGGATGCGCGGCGGACTCTCGCCAGCTGATTTCGTCATAGCGGTCTATCGGGTAAGAAGAACATCGAGAATATCACGCGGCCCCGTGACCCGAACCGACTGGTAACCGACTTCGCGACTGGCCGTGACGTTTTCTTCCAAATCGTCGAAAAACAGGATTTCGTCCGGTGCGACACCGGCGAGTTCGGCGACTTTCAGGTAAGCGCGCGCTTCCGGCTTGCGCATGCCGATCTCGGAAGATACGAAAACGGCCTCGAGCGGAGCGAGCAGTTCGCGATGTGCCGGGCCCCACACCGCGTGGTGCGCCGTGTTCGAGTTGCTGAACAGGAAACACGGAAAACGCTCGGCCGCTGTTGCCACGGCCTGGCCGGCGAGCGGCAGCGGGTCACCGAGCAGGGCATTCCAGCCGTGCTCGATCCGGTCGTCATCGAGATCGAGGGCCAGCGTTTGCCGTAGATGCGCCGCGTACTCGGAAAAGGATATCTCGCCACGTTCATGTTGCTCGTAGGCGAGATCCGTCGCGAACCCGGTTCTCAATGCGGTCGGGGACGCACCGCCGTGACGTGCCCAGTAGCGAAAGCTGCGCTCCGGTTCGACGTCGATCAAAACACGGCCAAGGTCGAATATCACGGCCTTCACCGCGTTAATGTCGATACGCATCCGGATATCGTAGCAGCACCCGGGTCCCCGCCGCGCAGTGGCGCGGCGGGGTCCTGCATCAGTTCCAGATTTCGTATTTCAGCGACCAGGATCCGTCAGCCTGGCGGTTCGCGATTCTGACCACGTTGCCGGTCACATTGTGTGACTCGCCGCGGAAGTCCTGCTGTTCGGCGCCCCAGACCCCTGCTATCTCGAGGGTGTCGCCGTTCAGATCGCAGCCAACGATATCGACGGTGTAGTCGCGAAGTCCCGGCATCGTGTTCGTCCCGCTCAGGTAGCGACCGATCGGCTCACGCCCGACGATCGTCTCGTCGGTCGGTGGCATTAACACGGCATTTTCCGCGTACAACGACGCCAGCCGTTGCGGATTTCCGGAGGCGACGGCATTCAGCCAGGACGTATTCGTCGTCTCGGCGAGCTGTTGCTCCGGCGCGCCCGCAGGGCAGCCGAACTGCGTGGCGAGTGTCACCTGGGTCGCGCAGGCGAGCGCGATGGCGGTCAGATTTTTACAGGTTCGATTGGCCATGATGAATGACTCCATTGGTTTAAATTCGGTGAACAGGGCCGGCGTAACGGTGGCCTTGTTGCGATGCATCAAATATAGTTCGCTGCGAGATTTCATCAACGGCACCCGGTGAAACACACCGTTTCGCAAGAGAAAACAGTCATGCTCGACCGAATTACCAGCATCGAAGTCTTTCTCGCCGTCTCGCGCCTCGGCAGCTTCGCCCAGGCCGCCGCGGAGCTCGGCTTGTCCCGGGCAATGGTCTCGAAGCACATCAAGTCGCTCGAGACCCAACTCGGGGTACGTCTGATCAACCGCAGCACCCGGGCTATTCATCTCACAGAAGCGGGCAATACCTACCGCCGCGAAGTGAGCCCGTTGCTCGATGCGCTCGCCGATGCCGAAACACAAATCGGCGAAATGAGTAAGGGGGCGAGCGGCCGGTTGGCGCTCGCGGCACCAACTTCCTTCGGTTTGTTTCATCTCTCGCCGCGCATTGCGGGATATATGACCCAATACCCCGATGTCGATATTCACCTGATGCTGACAGACCGCAGCGTCAATCTGATCGACGAGGGATTCGATATCGCGATCCAGATTGGAGAACTCGACGATTCGAGCCTGGTGGCGCGACGGCTCGGCGAAGTGTCGATGATTACGTGCGCGGCGCCGGATTATCTCGCGACGCATGGGGTACCGGACACACCGGAGCAACTGTCGGTGCATAACTGCCTCGTTTTTGCCGAGAATATCCAGCGCGATTACGGCCACTGGCGTTTCGGCGCCGGTGCGTCAACGGTGCCCGTGCGGGTTTTCGGGACGATGGTTTCCAACCAGGGTGATGCGCTACGGATCGCCGCCGTCGCGGCGCACGGGATCGTACATTTACCGGAATATATCGTTCGCGATGACGTGGCGGCGGGACGACTGCAGCCGATCCTCGGGGATTGTGCGGCGCCGGTTCGTCCCATCTTTGCCGTCTATCCGCATCGCGAATTTCTCGGCACGAAGGTGAGGAATTTTCTCGATTACCTCATCGAGACGTTCGCGGCGCCGCGTTGACCGACCAGTTGTAGGGCATCGTCGCGCGAAAGCGAACCGGATCCGGGAGTTCGCGGTACCGGCGGACGAAGGCACCGATCCCGCCATCGTTCGCGAAATCTTCCGCAAACCATTTGAAAATCCTGGAGACTTCGATCGTCGTGCCCGAGATGCGCAGCCCTTTTGCGTCGTTTTCGAGAAACTCCCGGGTTTGCCGCTCGAGCTGTTCCTCGAGCCGGGCGCCGCGATACGCTTCGACCCGGAGATCCGGACAACTGACCGACGCACAGACGATCGCAAAGTGGATCCGGGGGTCACCGAACGGGCGCAGACGCGCATGCTCGATCTCGTCGAGGCTGACGCTGGTCCCGTCGATAGTCCCGACGGGCCGTTTCCATACCGGCCGGAACAGGCGACCAAGGTCGCGAATACTGTCAACCGGCCACTGCTGAGCGAGGAGCCTTAGGGTCAGAATGTTATAGGCGTTGATGAGAAACGCCGTCATTTCCGCCTGGCCTTCGAGTTGTGCCACGGGATGATCCTCGATGATGGCAGCCACAGCGGCGAGACCCGGATCGCGACGCATCGCGGCGTAGTCAACGACGTTGAGCGACACGCCCGCGAGCGTGCCACGCGTGACATGTGTCGCGAGAAATTCATCGTAGACGGCCCAGTCCGGTTCGGTCGCCGGTACTTCGACCACGACGGCAAACCCCAGCACCGCCAAAAGGAGGAGCGCGCTCGTGCCTGTCGTTTGAGGGGTTTTCATTATCTGGGTGTCTGCAAGCCGGTTCCCGTGTAGGCCTGTCGCCAGCGGGTTAGTTCCGCCACCGCATGGCTGACTATCACCGGGGTCGATAGAATACCTCCTCAATTATTAATGTCAGCACAAATGCGGGAGAAACCAATGCGTGGACTCGACGGGAAAACGGCGATCGTCACGGGCGCCGGCAGCGGTATCGGCGAGGCCATAGCGCGTCGCCTCGGCGAAGAAGGGGTCAACGTTGCCATTTACGACATCAACGGGGACACGGCCGAGGCGACGGCCGCCAGGGTCCGTGACGCTGGCGGCAAGGCGACGGCTACCGCGGTCGACCTGACAGACTACGATGCGGTCGGTCGCGCGGTCGCCGCGACCCACGAGGCGCACGGACTCGACGTCGTCATCAACAACGCGGGCTGGGACCAGTTCATTCCGTTTGTCGATACGACGCCCGATTTCTGGGCGAAGGTCATCGATATCAATTACCGTGCGCCGTTGAACGTGTTGCACGCTGCGTTGCCACGCTTAATCGCGTCCGGCGGGGGACGCGTGGTCAGCATTGCGTCCGATGCCGGACGCGGCGGTTCATCGGGCGAGGCGGTTTATTCCGGTTGCAAAGCCGGTCTCATGGCATTGTCGAAATCGCTCGCGCGGGAGCATTCCCGGCACGCCATCACGTTCAACGTCGTGTGCCCCGGTGCGACGGAAACCCCGTTGTTCGATTCGTTTATGAAAGACGTGAGCAACCCCGACAAATTGCGCGAAGCGTTCCGTCGCTCCGTACCCATGGGTCGGCTCGGCGAGCCGGATGATCTACCGGGTGTGGTCGCTTTCTTTTCCAGTGATGACGCCGCCTATATTACGGGTCAGGTCATCAGCGTGTCGGGTGGGCTCACCATGATCGGCTGAATATGACCTAGAATTTACTTTAGGTGTTGAATTTATTCTAAAGTTAAATACAATATTATTATAAGGTTACATAATTATTATAAGAAATATTCTGTATCATGCCCAAAGCCCGGCGTTATGGCGCCCTGGTACCCGTGTTATTCGTCGGAGCCAGCGTTGCGACCGAAGATCCCGATCAGCTGAACGTGCTGCGCAGCGTCGATCCACTCGACGATACCCCCGGGATCGAGGCGCCGAAGGATCCGGACACGTGGGATATCCGGCTGGGTTTACTCGGCGCGGTACTACCCGACTATCTCGGCTCGGACGACTACAAGACCACGCTCGCGCCTTATTTTCGGGTTAACTGGAAGGACCGGATTATATTCAGCGGGCGCTCCCTGCGCGGTCGTGTGCTGAACGGGGGACCACTCAGTATTGGCCCGATTATCCGCTTGCGCGGCGGGCGCGATGAAGATGACAACAGCGACCTCGAAGGTCTCGGCGACGAAGACAAGGCGGTCGAGGTCGGCGCGTTTGCGCGCTACAAAATCGGTCCGTATCGGTTTCGCATGACGGCGACGCAGGATGTCGCGAGCGGGCACGAAGGCGCCCTTGTTGAATTCGGCGCGGGTCTGCAGGTGCCGTTCGACCGGCCGTGGTTTTTGCTGATGGGGTCGGCCAGCTGGGCGGATCAAAACTACACGAACAGTTACTTCGGCGTCACACCGACACAGTCCCAACGCTCCGGCATGGCACCGTTCAAAGCGACGGCGGGGGTCCGCGACGTCGGCTTTACGCTCTCATCGAGATTGCCCGTGTGGCGGGAAATGTCGCTCGTCGCGGTGTTCAACTACGAGCGCCTGCTCGGCGACGCCGCCGACAGCCCACTGACCGAGCACGCCGGCGATGCCGATCAGCTGAGCGCGAGCATCGGGTTGATCTACCGCTTCTGATCCGCCGCGGTGACCCCGGTGAGCCGGCTAATCCCCGCGTCCTCCCTCGAGCCACGCCTGCGCGGCTTCGAGGTCACGAAATACCTGGACCTCGCGCGCATTCCCGGCGTGTGTTTCACGCAGCGCCCCGTACATCCGGCCGAGTCCGTACGCAAGTTCAGAACTCACGCACAGCGCGAGGCGCGAATTCCGGGTCGCATCGTGCGAGACGCCGGAATTAACGAGATCCGACAGATCTTTCGCACTCAGTTGTGATGCGTCCGCCCGGGTCGCATCGATGAGTTCGTCGAATCCGGCGATGCCCGGATCCGTCCACACGGAGCGGATATGTTCGATAAATTCCGATTTTACCAGGCGCCCGACCGCGGTCGTAATGACGACACGTTCGGAGCGGTTGATGACGGCGGATACTGGCATGACGCGAAAGTATATCGCTACCGGGCCCGGCCTGAACGTTCCAGCCAGCGCCCGTCGGACCGCGCTCGTTGCGATCGGAGGATCTCTGTGGATTGCCCGGGCATCGACTAGAATGCGTGAACGGCCGCGCCCGTGCGGCCGGAGAGAGCAGGTGACCTGATAATGACGGCAAGCGGTTCGCAACAAATCATGACCCTGAATGCGGCAGTCATCGGTGGTTCGATTGCCGGTTGCGCCGCGGCAATCGAACTTCTGCGGCTCGGGGCGACCGTAACCCTGTTCGAGCGATCCGGAGAAGCACTCAAGGATCGCGGCGCCGGGATCGGCGTTCCCTCGGAAGCGATCGAGGGATTTATCGCTCGCGGACTGCTCGACGAGGATATTCCGTATTTCCCAGCGCTGTCGTTCTCCCGGATCTGGCGCTCCGACGACGATCCGCGTTTTGGCTACCTCGCGTGGGATCAGCCTGCAAAACTGGCCGCTCTGAACTGGGGGGGCCTCTACCGGAATTTACGCAAACGCGTACCGGACGAGGTTTATCGCACGCAGCATCTCGTGACCGCCCTGCGGCAGCCGGATGCCGAACATGCCGTTGTCGAGCTGGCCGATGGTTCGACCCGCGAGTTTGATCTCGTTGTGTGCGCGGACGGCTACACGTCGCTCGGTCGGCGCACGCTGTTTCCTGAGAGCAATGTGCGCTACGCCGGGTACGTGTTGTGGCGCGGATTTATCGATGAAGCTGAACTCGATGAATCACCGCCGCTCGAGAGCGGGATCCGCTGCGTCGGCTATCCGGGTGGGCACGGCATCTTCTATTTCGTCCCGGGTGCGGGTGACTCGATCGCGCCCGGCGAGCGACTCGTTAACTGGGGTGTGTACTGCCCGGTACCGGATGACGAGCTGGACGAGTTTATGCGCGACAAAGCAGGTCATCGTCACGAGGGCTCGTTGCCCCCGGGTGCCATGCCACTCGCTACCGAGCGCAAGCTCAAAGACCACGCGCACGCGGTTTTGCCGGCATATTACGCCGCGATTGCCGAACAAAGCCCGGATACGTTCGCCTACGCGATATACGATTGCGAAGTACCGGCCTATCGCAGCGGCCGGGTTTGCCTCGCCGGCGACGCCGGCGCGTTTGCGCGGCCTCACAGCGCGGCCGGTGCATTGAAAGGGCTCAATGATGCGGTCGCTTTGGGTAATGCGCTCGCCGGCAGTGACGACATCGAGACCGCACTGACCGGGTGGAACGCAGACCGGACGGCGGCGAATAACAATCTCGTTCATTTCGGGAACCAGCTCGGTGAAGCCCTGGTCGTCGATATTCCGGACTGGTCGAAGATGAACCTCGCCGAAATGGAGCGATGGTTTAATTCCATCGTGACGATCAAGAGCGATTACATCGCGAGTAAGGCCTAGGGAAGCTCTGAACAAGTCATGACTCGGCATCTTGCACGCGAAATGCACGGACTCGGCGTTGCGAAGCTTCGCAATAGCCAGCTATTACGTGCGCTTCGCGCCTTGATTCCGCACATTTCGCGCACAAGCTGCTCGACCCAGACTTATTCAGAGCTTCCCTGGGCAGTCGTCAGACGGCGCCCTCGGCGATGTGCGTGTTGTCGAACCTGCGCGCGCTATGAACCTCACCACACTGAACTGATTCGGGAGCAGTATGAAAGCACTCGTTGTCGGCGGCACAGGACCGACCGGACCCTATATCGTCAATGGATTGATCGAACGCGGGTTTGACGTCGCGATCTTTCATCGGGGAGCCCACGAAATCGACGAAATTCCGCCGGAAGTTGAACACATCCACGGGGACCCGCATTTTATTGAGACGATCGAAGAGGCGCTACGCGGGCGCGAATTCGATCTCGTGATCGCGACCTACGGACGGATACGCCTCATTGCCGAGGTGCTGGCCGGGCGTGCGGGGCGTTTTATCAGTGTCGGGGGCGTAGCGAGTTACCGCGGATATCTCGAACCCGAACGCCTGCAGCCGGCAGGGATGCCCAGCCCGGTGGCCGAAAACGATCCCGTTGTCGACGACGAGACCGAGCATCGATTTTCATGGCTCATTGCGCGGACCGAGGACGCCGTGTTCGAACATCATCGCGATGCGGCGCACTTTCGTTATCCCTACGTGTATGGGCCGCGACAACTGATACCGCGCGAGTGGTCGGTGATACGGCGCATACTCGACAGACGGCCCTTTATTATCGTTGCAGACGGTGGGCTTAATCTTACGACCCACGGCTTCGCGCAAAATCTGGCGCACAGTGTGTTGCTGGCGGCAGACCGGCCCGAAGCGTCCGCCGGGCAGCGTTACAATTGCGGTGACGAACAACAGTTCACGTTTGCCCAGATCGTCGAGATGATCGCGCGGAAAATGAACTCGGACATCGAGATCGTCAACATGCCGTACGAACTCGCCCGCCCCGCACGCAGTTTCGGCGACGGACTATCCTCGCATCATCGCCTGATGGATACGCATAAAATTCGCACCGATCTCGGATATCGCGACGTTCATCCGGTGTCCGACGCACTCGATATCACGATCGACTGGTTGCTCGCCAATCAGCCGGATCCCGGCGGGGACACCGAGCAGCGGCTGCAGGATCCGTTCAATTATGCGGGCGAGGACGCACTGGTCGAAACATGGCGGGAGGCGTGTTCGCGGGTCGCCGCTGTACCGTTCGATGTGCCGGTCGAGCGTCCGCACCCTTACGCGCATCCGAAGAAACCGGGCGAGCGGGATCATCGGAATCGGTGACACGGGGAGCACGACCGCCGCGCAATTGCCGGTCCGGGAAAACCATTACCCGAGGGCGAGGCAAACCCGACGCCGGGACCCGGGCCACGGCGGGCGACGCCACTCGGGAGGGTCGGCAGCCGGAGTAGCTGAGCAAACGGTACGAATGATAAAGTAATGCGCCTGCCCGACAGTGGCGTATCGACATTTGGGAGCACAAGCGATGGCTGAATTCGACATTGTGATCAAGAACGGCATGATCATCGACGGAACGCGTCTGCCGCGTTACCAGAGCGATATCGGGATCCGTGACGGGGTAATCGCCGAGATCGGACAGATCGACGCGGGATCCGCGAACAAGGTAATCGACGCTGCCGGGCTCATGGTGGCACCCGGTTTCATCGACCTGCACACTCATTACGACGCGCAATTGTTCTGGGATCCCTACTGCACGTTATCCGGCTGGCACGGTATTACTTCGGCGGTGATCGGCAATTGTGGTTTCGGTTTTGCGCCCGTGGCCCCGGAAATGCGCGAGCGCGCCATGCTCAGCATGACCCGGGTCGAGGCGATTCCGTACGTCTCGATGAAGGAAGGCATGCCGTGGGACTGGACGACGTTCCCGGAATTTCTCGACAGCGTCGACAACGCGCCCAAAGCAATAAATCTGTTGCCGTATTTCCCGATCGCACCGACGATGATCTGGACCATGGGGCTCGACGACGCGAAGGCGGGCCGCCTGCCGACGGCAGAAGAACACGCCGAGATGGCGCGGCTGTTTCGCGAAGCGCTCGACGTCGGCGCGTGTGGCTGGTCGGCGCAACGCCTCATGCCAACCGGTCCGGCGAACGTGCAAAACGATTACGACGGCACGCCGATGGTGACCGACGTAATGCACGATGAGACCTGCGAAATGTTCGCCCGGATCCTGGGTGAGCGAAACCAGGGGTTCATGCAAATGACGATTTCTTCCGGCGACCTGAAAGCCGATCGCGCGCACATGGAAAAACTGTCGCAAATCAGCGGCCGGCCGATGTTGTGGAACGTGTTACAGGCCTACGATCACGTTCCGTCCTATCACCGTGAAGGCCTTGAATGGATCGCGAGCTGCCGCGAACGTGGTATCCGGGTGTACGCCCAGGGACTCACCACCGATGCGGGCCTCGCCTTTACGTTCGAGGACTGGAACCTGTGGGATGAGCGCGCGTCGTGGCGCGAGGCAACGCTTGGCACGATCGCCGAGAAGATGGAAAAGCTCGCCGATCCCAAACGTCGAATCATGTTGAAAACGGAAGTCCCCTACACGGTCACCGGCCCGATGGAGAACATTGTCGTCACCGGTCCGGCTTCGCCTGATACCGAGCAGTATCGCGACCTGACGCTCGGCGCTATCGCCGAAGCGGAAGGCAAACACATTGTCGACGTGATGCTCGACATCGCGGTGCATGACGAGTTGAAAACGGAGTTTTTCGCTGCGCCACCGAATGTTTCGCTCGACCATCTACGTGAAATCGTCGACGACCCGTACGTCCTGTTCGGCGTGTCCGACGGCGGTGCGCATACGAAATTTCTGACGGCGGGCCGCTACCCGAGCGAGACGATCTGCAAAATAGTCCGCGAACACAATATGCTGTCGCTCGAAGACGCGCACTGGCGACTGAGCGCGCTGCCCGCGATGGTGGCGGGATTCGAGGATCGCGGCGTACTCAAAGTCGGATCGCCGGCCGATATACTCGTTTATGACTATGACAACCTCGAAGTGCTGCCGATGGAAACGGCCTACGATTTGCCGGGTGGCGAGTGGCGCCGGATCCAGAAAGCGACCGGCTACAAATTCGTCCTCGTCAACGGCGAGATCACCATTACCGACGATCAGCAAACGGAAACGTATTCGGGCCGGCTGCTCAGGTTTGGCGGAGGCAAGGGCGCCGCGGCAAGGAAAGCCGCGTAGGCGACTCACCCGCGCGGACTGCAGCGCGCGCACGTTGCTTCAGGGCAATGTTGCCGGTGGCTGCGCTTACCCGGCTGACCGCCACCGCCGAGGCGGCTCGAGTAATGTTTGACCGGAAGGTCCGGGTACCGGTTGGCGGTAACATACTGCCAGCAGATAGTACCGTCGCAGCCATGTTTTCCTGCCTCATTCGCCGCTGTTTCAGCGTAGTTCTGCCGTTGTTCGTCATCGGGTTCGCCCTGTTTCCGTTCTCCGCCACGGCGCAACGCGCGGCGTTACTCGTCGATGCGGACAGCGACACGGTGTTGCACGCCGATCATGCGCTCCGTCCCGCCCGTCCCGCGTCGCTGACGAAACTGATGACGCTGTACCTCGCGTTCGAAGCGATGCGCGACGGTCGGTTCGAAGGTGATACCGCGTTACCCGTCTCTGCCGTTGCCGCAGGTCAGGCGCCGGTCAAACTGGGCCTGAAGCGCGGCGGCAACATCACGCTCGAGGACGCGATCACGGCGCTGATCGTCATGTCGGGGAACGACGTCGCCGTGGTGGTGGCGGAGGCGATCGGCGGTAGCGAGGAAGCGTTTGCCGCGATGATGAATGCGGCAGCAAATCGACTCGGGCTTGAACGAACGGTGTTCAGAAACGCGAGCGGATTACCAAACCCCGGCCAGATTACAACGGCGCGGGACATGGTGGTCCTGGCGCAAGCGCTGCGCCGGACATTCCCTGAAGACTTTGCCCGTTTCGCGACAAAGACGTTTACTTTCAAAGGCCGACGGATCAATTCGCACAATAATTTTCTGCGCGGTTTCGACGGCGCGCTCGGAATGAAAACAGGCTTCACCTGCCGGGCAGGTTATAACCTCGTTGCCGCGGCCGAACGTAACGGTCGGCACCTTATTGGCGTGGTGCTCGGTGATGCGAGTGCCGGTGCGCGCGACGCGCGTATGGTGCGCTTGATGAAAAAGGGATTTGCGAATGACGCAGAACCACTGTTTGTGTTCGATGCTTTCCCGGACCGGATTGGCCAGGGTGAAAGCGAAACCGTGAACGGCCGGATGATTGCAACCGGGTGCATCAACCCGCAACCGGGCCGCGAGTATTTCAAGGTTCGCGAGTGGAGCGTCCTGCTCGGTGGCATCGATTTAACTCGCCGTGCGGCGCTCGTGCGCGCCCGCCAGTTTATGCGTGACCACCGTTCGCTACTGAAAGGCGGACGGCCGATGCTCCTGCCGCGATGGGCGAGGGACGTGACGTACCAGATTGGAATCACCGGCTTGAAGAAACAGAACGCGACCAATACCTGTCTCGGTATTCGCAGCAAGCAAGTTTATTGCGTCGTGCGCTCACCGAAAGCAGCGGAATACGCGATGCAGAAAGGACTTCGCATCATTGCAGCGGTGGAAAAAAAGAAAATCTAGTCGCGCGCCTTTCCGGTCCGGCAGGCGCGCTGTCGAATTTCGCGCACGATCACGCAATCGTTTGTCGGCGACTCGCAGGCTATTCTGCTTCCGTGCCCCTTCGCGCCGAATCAACGGGTCGGTTGCGCTCGCTCAAAGGCGGTCGGCAAATGCCCTGATATCGTTGATGGTCGATAGATAAACATCGGGAAGTGCGGTTCGCAACAGGCAATCCCCGGCATGGCATGTACCGTTGAGCGTGCGGCTGGTCGCGGTGACGCCGGCCGCCAGCAGTTTGCGGTAATAGGCGAGGCCTTCGTCGCGCAACGGGTCCAGTTCGTTGACCGATATGACATGCGGGGGCAGGCCGCTCAGGTCAGCCGCACCGGCCACATACGGCCAGCACAACGGATCCTGATCGTGTGCGCCTTCGGGGTCGTAGACTTTCGCGAGCGCCGCCATGTCGCCCACGTTGATCAGGTAGCCGTCGTTTTCGCGCAATGACGGGAGCGCGTCGTCGCCGGCACCCCACACGTTCGAAATATACGGACACTGTGCATAGACCCCGTCGATGCGGTCGATCCAGCCTTCCTTGTTGGCCTTCAGCGCGGTGGCGAGCGACAGGTTGCCGCCGCCGGATTCGCCCGAGACAATAATTTTGGAAATCCCGAGCGCCTCACGATTATCGTATGCCCATTGCACAGCGCTCGCGCAGTCGTTCAGTCCGGCCGGGTAGGGATGATTACCGAGACCACCGCCGCCGTTACGAAATTCAACGCCGATCGCGATCATACCCTGTGCGGCCAGCTCGTCGCGCCAGCGGACGTAGCTCGGCGCGGAAGCCTTGAGGATAACCATGCCGCCACCGTGCGTATGCACGAGGCAGGGCAGGGGGCCCGTATTGGCATCCGGACGGTGGATATAAATCGATACATCGTTACCGTCGAGTCCGGGGATCACCTCGGTTCGCGAATTAACCCCTGGAACCGGATCCATGCCGGCAAACACAGCTTCGTTGAATTTCTCGAATCCCGCTTCTGCGACGTTGCAATAGTCGTAGAGCGCATCCATCGGTGAGCTGCCGTCAACGCCACCGAGCGGCGGCGGGCTGTCGAGGCCGAATGGCGCAAGTGCCGCCACCATGCGACCGTCCGCACGCGGGTCACTGTTCATTTCCATAGTCGGGTTGCCGAGGCGGCCGGGGCGGGCGGAATTGTCGGTCGTGGTCATAGCGGATCCTCTGAGCTGCGGTAGTGGCATCGGTTTAACGATGTCGAACGATAACCCATAAATCCGCGCCGACGGAACCCTCTCGTCGTTTGCGCGAGCGTGTCGCACAAACCGGGCCGGGAAGGGCGCAGACAGAGGGCACTTTCGTTCCTTGACAGCCCCGGTCGCGGCCGTTGTAATCACCCCGCGTTGCCCGGGATCACCGCGCCGGGATCCTGTTCGCGCAATTGCGCCGGATGCATCGATCGTGCCCGAACCCGTCAGACCACCGACAGCCCGCACCGTGCCTGCGTTGCTCGCGGAGATGGCGTCGCGTGATCCGTCCCGGATCGCGCTGGTTGATCGCACGCGACGGTGGACGTACGAACAATTGAACCGCGACACGCGTCGCGTTGCGGCGGCGCTGGCCGCCCGCGGCATCGAGCACGGCGACCGGGTCGGGATCCTCGCCGGAAACTGCGGGGAATGGGTGATCGGTTACTTCGCCGCGATGCACCTCGGTGCCGTGGCCGTCGGTCTCAACACGTGGTCGACGGCGCACGAGCTTGCCTATCAGCTTGCGCACGCTGAAGTTAAAATGCTGTTGGTCGAGCCTCGTTTTCGCGATTCCGATTTTCTCGCGCTGCTCAACGAGGCGCGCGCGCTCGGCGATGGCCTGCCGGCACTCCATGACGTCGTCACGTTCGGCAAGGTCGTACCGGAATACACCGATTTCGCAACCTGGCTGGCGCCGCCGGAAGCCGAACTTTCCGATCGATTGTCGAAACCTGTCGCGCCGGACGACGTTGCGTGCCTGCTTTACACCTCCGGCTCGACCGCGCTGCCCAAAGGCGTGCCGCTGTTGCACCACGGGCTCATCGAGAACATGTGGGAAATTGGCGAACGCCAGCGCCTTGTCGCTGACGATCGCCTGTGGCTGGCCGTCTCCCTGTTCTGGTCGCTCGCGTGTGTGAACGCACTGTTCGCCGTGGTCACGCACGGCGGCACGGTCGTGCTGCAACACCATTTCGACGCGGGTGATGCGTTGGAGCTGATCAGCAGTGAACGCTGCACCGTGTTCTACGGCACGCCGAACATGGCACTTGCGCTGGCTGAGCATCCCCGTTTGTCCGGGACCGATATCAGCTCATTGCGCACCGGCGTCACGATCGGTACCGCCGCGCAGGTGCGCCGCATCGCTGAACTCGGGGTTGACGAAATTTGCAACGTATACGGGTTAACGGAAGCGTACGGAAATTCAACGGTAACCGATGCCCGGATGCCGCTCGACCGGCGCGTCGAGACGGTGGGTACGGCGCTGGCCGGGGTTGAGGTTCGCATTGCCGACCCCGATACCGGCGCGATCCTGCCTCACGGCACGGCCGGTGAGATCGTACTTCGTGGCCGCGTAACCCCGGGATACTGGAACGATTCGGAACGAACCGCCGAGGCGATGACGACGGACGGCGCGTTTCGAACAGGCGACCTCGGCATGCTCGACGACGAGGGTTGTCTCTACTACCGGGGACGACTGAAAGAAATGGTCAAGACCGGCGGGATCAACGTCGCCCCCGCAGAAGTGGAGGAAGTCCTGTCTGCCCACCCGGCCGTCGAACTCGCATTCGTGACGGGGCTGCCGGATCCGCGGCTCGACGAGATGCTCGCCGCGGTTATTGTCATTCGCGACGGCGCGAGAGCGGATCCGGAATCCCTGGCGGCGCATTGTCGCGAGACGCTTGCCGCGTACAAAACCCCGCGACAATTTCGTTTCGTCACAGCGAGTGAACTCCCGCTCACCTCGACCGGAAAACTGCAACGCAAGCGTCTCGCTGAATTGTTCGCGTGACGGACAATCATCCTGCCGTTGAGCCCGGTGGAGTGCTGTTGTTACGCCTCGGGTAAATTATCATTGCAGGTTCGCGATACTGCCGGTCCCTGCGTTCGCGGTGTATCGCGTTGAACAAGGCCTCGTCGAACCCCGCTACTCATCGATCGCCGGCGATGTAGCAAGCCACGTTTCGGTCTCGTTCAAACAGCGACGGCATTCGGGTCGTGGATTCGGTTGTTCGAATGCGGATCAAGCAGCCCCTCCACCATTCTCTATAATGACCGCCGTGAAGACCCATGACAGCCAGGAGAACCCTCCGATTCGGGGACATTTGTACCGCCGCGCGCTAAAGCACCCGCTGTTGCGATGCCCGATGAAATTCCCGCTATGAAGCAGCCATGGAACTGAATTATTTCGAAGACCTCCTAACCATCCTCGGCGGCGCCCTCGTCGTCGCGATGATTTTCTCCCGGCTGCGCCTGCCGGCAATCGTGGCCTACATGGTCGCCGGCGCCATTATCGGGCCGCACCTGCTCAACTGGGTTGCTGAACCCGCGCAGTTTTCCCTGATTGCCGAGTTCGGCGTCGTGTTTTTACTGTTTTCGCTCGGCCTCGAATTTTCGTTCCCGCGTATGATCGCGCTGAGGCGATCGGTTTTTGGGCTCGGCGGTGCTCAGGTTCTGGCGTCGACCGCAATCTTCACGCTGGCCGTCTACGTCTGGGGCGCGACGCTGTCGGCGGCCGTCATTATCGGCGGCGCGCTCGCGCTGTCGTCTACCGCTATCGTCACCCGCGAACTCGCCGCACTACGGCAATTCGATTCACGTTACGCGCAACTGTCCATTGCGGTGCTTCTGTTTCAGGATTTGATTGCCGTGGTCTTTCTGATTCTTGTTCCCGTCATCGCGGGCGACGGGGACGGTGATTTATCGGCCCGGCTTGCCTGGGCACTGGTGAAGGGCGCAACGCTGCTCGTGCTGCTCGTTGCGGCCGGAAAGTGGTTGCTGCCGCTGGTTTATCACGAGGTTGCGCGGACACGATCGGACGACGTCTTTGTTCTCACCACGCTCGTCATTGCGATGCTCGCCGCGTGGTTGACGCACAGTTTCGAATTGTCGATGGCGCTCGGCGGGTTCGTGATTGGCATGATGTTGGGCGAAGGTCCGTTCAAGCACCAGATAGAAACCGAGATACGGCCATTCAAGGACGTCCTGTTGGGCCTGTTCTTCGTCACCATCGGCATGGCGCTGGATCTCTCGGTCGTGAGCGAATACTGGTTCAGGATCGTCGTATTTACCGGCGCCCTCGTGATGCTGAGCGGTGTGATCGTCACCACGCTCGCCCTCGTGATGCGTGAGAGCCGCGCGGCGTCGCTGCGGGCCGGCATTACGCTCGCCCAGGCGGGTGAGTTCGGTCTCGCATTAATGGTGCTTGCCGGCATGTACGACATCGTACCGCTCGATCAATCCTCGTTCATCATCGCCATTGCAGTGCTGAGTATGCTGATAAGTCCGTTATTGATTCGCAACGTCGAGCCCTTTGCGGAATGGCTCTCGCGCTACTGGCCGGGAACGGCGGATCCGACGACTGATGCAGTGACAGGGCCGCTGTTCTATTCGGCCGACCACGTAATCATCGGGGGGTTCGGCCGGGTCGGGCAAACGGTCGCACACTTACTTGGCGCTAACGGTATTCCGTATCTCGCTGTCGACACGGATGCGGAGGTCGTGCGGCGTCGGCGACTGGCCGGCGACAACGTTGTGTTCGGGGACTGCACGGACATTCGCTTCCTCGAGCAGTGCCATATCAATGCATCGCGCCTCGCCATCCTGACATTCCGCTCGCCGGAACCGGCGAAGCGAACCATCGCGCGGATCCGGGAGCACGGGATAGAGACGCCGATCATTGTTCGCTGTCGCGAAAACGTGGATTTCGAGGAGCTGATTTCACTGGGAGCCGACCACGTCGTTCCCGAAATGCTCGAAGCGAGTCTGATCATCAGCGCCCAGGCGCTCTCGTTTCTCGACATCGGGGAGGCCGAGATCAATCGGCAACTCGGGGAGCTGCGTGATATCGGTGGTTATCGCTGAGCGACTGGTATCGACTCATGCTGCCCGAACCTGTCGGGGACGCGCAGTTTGGCGGCGCTAAATCCGCCTCGCGCGGGGAAACGCCCGGGGGCCAGATCCGACTAAAGTCTGATCTGACCCCGCTTTATCGCTGCGGCGATGGGTTAGCCGTCGAATTTGTCGTAGTAGCTGATGGTCGGCGGCGCGGTGAGGAACGGTCCGAGCTTGTCCATCAGGCCGGTTTCCGTGCGCCACGCGAGATATTTTTCCTGGTGCGGTCGTGAATCCCAGATTTCGTAAAACAGCACGCGCCCGGGGTTGTCCTGATCGGCCCAGATGTCGAACATCTGGCAGCCGTCATAAGCCCGGGTGTCGGGTGCGATCTCTTTGATGAAGTCGAGGAATTCGGTGACGCGGGCCGGGTCTATTGGAAGATCTATCGTTACTGCGGTCGCCATGGCGGGCCTCCTGATTGTTTTTGTAAAGTACACGGACTGTGCACGGCTATTGTGCCCGGTTTCCCGGCGCCCTTCGAGGTCCCGGGAAGGTTGCACCTGGCGACATTGAAGGGTTTGATGACAGCTTCGACGTCGCTGGCGGGTAGCCCATTCGTGCCTACGTCAGGATAATCGGGCCACCCCGTGTTCCACGGTCACGAAGCTGACGCCAATTTCGCCCTACGCGGCCCGCATATCGGCGGGGACGATGCGGCCCTCATCGACAATCAGTTCATCGTCCAAGGCGAGCGTACAGTGCTGCATCGGCAAATCGAGATGGCACGGCGTGTCGTTCATGCCACCAAATTCCGTATCGGGGCCGAGTGAAAACAGCACGTTGCCGTAGCACGCGCGTCCGTCCATTCCGATCCCCGGCAGGTCAACCGACCATTGGCAGGCCTCGTTGAGGCCCCATCCGATATGCGAAATCGCGTGCGCACGCTTATCGTCGTAACTCGCAATAAAGGCTTTCAGTTCGTCGGCGTCGGTCCCTCCATTGATTTCCGTCACCGCGCCGTCCCTGATGATGAATTCGATGGGGGAGCCGACAAAGCGTTTCAGCGGATAAACGATGTCGTCGACATCCATGACGACTCGACCGTTCACGCCTTTATCCGCTGCGAGCGTGGCGAGGAATCCGCCGGGCCAGTGATCCCAGCGCCCCGGTGTGGCGGTATAACCATATTCCGTGAGGATGGATTTATCGCCAAGGTCATAAGTGACGTCCGTACCGGCTGCATTCGTAAAGTGGAGCCGGCGCGCGTTACGCAGCCGGCGTTCGCCCGCCTCGACCCGCTCGCGTAACACCGGGTTCGGAAACAGCCGACTGAGAATTTCCTCGGGCTCGACGATCAACAGGACCCGCGCACCGGCTTTCTGCATCGCGATCTGTTCGTGCGAGAACAACAACAGCATGTGATCGATGACGATATCGGCGTCGCAGCATTGTTGCAGCGACTCGGGATGATCGCCGAGCGGGTTTTGACCGACATTAGCTATCCGTTCACTCGCATTCATCGCGTTGTCGACCTCGATATTGACATCGATGACATTCGCGCCGAGTTCGCTTGCGACAGCGAGCGATGTTTCTGCGTATTCACGCAGCTGGTCGCTTTCCGACAGCACGGCTACCGTCTGTCCCGGGCCGATCTCACAGAGTTTGAAATTTTCGCGAAACATGTCGTGCAGTGTCGTGGTCATGCTGTTCTCCGTGTTCAGGCGGGGGCCGGCTCGAACTGTTTTCGATATCCGCCCTCAACACACCCGGCGGGTGCCGGGTTTCGTTCTGCCTGGTGCGGGCCTTGTTTATCGCCCTGCGCACAGGCGCCGATAGCAGATCGATACGGGATATCAATGGTCGCTCCCTGTTCAGATCGGAAGTCGTCACTCGTCCAGGATCCCGACCCTAGGTGATGGCCGATGCAACTGCAAGCGCTGCTGTCCGGAGCCCCGGCCCGGCCTCGGGTTGTCCATGGCGCCAGCGGATACAGGAACCGGAACACTTCAATGCTTGGCAATCCCCGCAGCGACTGCGCTAGAGTAACGGGGGATCGGGTGCGGTGTTGCTTGGACGTTGGCGAGGCAGGTCGCAATGGAACGCTCGCGCCACGGCCGGAACCGGTCGATAGCTGCGACGACCGCGAACCGAAACGACGTTCAGGTGATGCGAAAGACATTGAGCGTGCGTCTGCGTGGTGCCGGGCCTATAAGACCGTATTCAGCGTTCGTTAGGTGTTGCCGAACGCGAGTGACAGCGTTGATCGGAACAGCGGAGGGAGAGTGACATGATCGTTCAAACGGCCGAGGACAATTCGCCACATTTTGTAATCACGATGGATCAGCACACGGCGTTGTCGGCTCAATTCGCTGAGCGATTTGGTAATGAACGGTTCGCGGCGATCGAACCGCGCGCGCAAATGCTGTACATCATCGGCCATCATGATGCTGGCTGGAAAGAACTGGACCGGATGGCTTTACGCGATCCGGCGACCGGATTGCCGTATAACCTCGTGCAAACGCCGTTCGAGCACATCGTCGCCACGAGCAAGGCGTCGCCGGATTTTAACGGCGCGACACATCCGTACTGCGAACTGCTATCGAGTATGCATAGCTGGGGTCTGTATAACGGTCGCTACGGCATGTCTGACAAACTGTTACTCGACAGCCTGGCTGATGAGAATCGCGCCATCGCCGACGATATGCTCGATTTCGAAATCGAACGACAGGACCGACTCAAGGCGAGCCTTATTGCAGATCCCGACACCGCGCCGTGGGTCGAGGAGGCGCACCTGATGCAAAACTACAAGCAGCTCCAGTTCTTCGACACGCTCGCTCTCTATTTTAATTGTGTACCGGAGGGAGAGCGGACCGAGACCCGTTTCGATCACGTGCCGATGACGGCTAGCGAAGACACGAGCATCGACATCACGCCAGTCGAGGAGGGCCGTTACGCGTTAAACCCGTATCCGTTTGATGACGATGACATCGAATTCGATTTTGCAGGGCGCTACCTTGCGCCACAGATCGACGGGGAGAGCGTCGGGCAGGCGCTCGAAACCGTGTCAGCAGAAACGCAGTCCTTGCGTCTCGTCGCCGCGAATTATTCCTGACCGTCTGCAGTAGTGGCGAACCAGGAACCGGCGTGCTGGATTGTCGTCTGCTTACGTGGTCAAAATATCCGGTGTGGGTGAATACCGAGAGGTCTTGAGTTGAAGGTTCATAATCAATCGGTGACCCGGTTATGCACATGAAAATGTGGGCGTTCATTACGCCGCTAATTGCGTTTCTCGTGATCGGCTCCTTTTTTCCGGAATTTGACGGTGTTGGTCCCGGAGCGGATACCGCTTCGCCGGAGGTTGGCATCGACGATCGATCAATCGATGGACCTGGTTCGACGAAGACGTACATCGCATTAGTAGGCGCGCAGGTCGTCGTCACATTCGGCCTGCTGATTTACTTCCGGCGAACCTACCTCGACCAGTTTCCCTTTGAACTGAGCTTTCTGGCGATACCGGTCGGGCTTGTCGGTGTCGTGTTGTGGATCGCGATCTGTAACCTGGGCCTTGAACGCGCAGCGCTCGAACCGTTCGGTTTGTCTGGTTTCATCCCCGCTCGCGCAGGATTCGATCCGTTCCGTTACATCGCTGATCAATCGTCACAATACGCCTTTCTGCTACTTCGGTTCAGCTTGCTCGCGTTACTTGTGCCGATCGCGGAGGAGTTGTTTGTCCGGGGATTCCTGATCCGATACATCGAAACTCCCGACTGGTGGACGGTGTCATTGGCAAATCTCTCATTGAGAAGCGTCGCGATGGCAAGCGTCTACGGAGTCATCACGCATCCCGGCGAAGCACTCGCTGCTCTCGTCTGGTTCAGCCTCGTGTCCTGGCTGATGCTACGCAAAGGCAACCTCTGGGATTGCGTTGCCGCGCACTGCGTTACGAACTTCGCCTTGGGGATTTATATCGTGACGTTTGGTGCCTGGCATCTGTGGTAGCGGAATCCGTCGGTGGGTCGGTGGGTCGGTGGGGTCAAGTCTTCACTTTATACATGTAAGGCGTAAGCAGATAGCCGACGTGTGCGTTGAGATACCTTACGCCGACAAGGATCGCGCTTGGTCGAACATCGAGTTGTATAAAGTGAAGATTTGACCCCACTGCTTGTCCTGCCGTATGCGCAAGTAGAAAAACACGTCTGTCGGGTGCACAAATAACCCACGAACACGGGAACGCCCGCCTTCCAGGCTATTATGCTGCCAGCGAAGGCAGGCCGCGGCCTATTGCATCATTTCAGGTAGCAATGGCTTTCCTGCAGACGCCTTGGTGTCGATTTCGATGATTGCTGTCTCTAAAGCGACGAATCGCTCCGGTGTAGTAGGGTGGCTTTTTCGCAATTCAATGCTCTCGGGATGCTCAATCGCCATTCGCCTCCAGAATTCGGGCGCTTCCGCAATGTCATATCCCGCCCGTTTTAAGATGTACATCCCGACATAATCGGCTTCCTGTTCAAATTCGACTGAATAGGATCCGGCCCCGACATTCATACCGATGCGCGTAAACCCGGAATCGGAATAAGCGCCGGCAGTTGCAACAGCGAGCCCAACATCAACGAGAAGGCCGACGGCACCACCCAAGAGGATGTTCGTCTTTTTGGCCGAAATATGGCCCATCGCGTTGTGCGCCAACTCGTGGGAAATGACCAGCCCCAATTCTCCATCTTCTCTCGCAAAGCGCTCCATGCCTTTGTTGACGATGATATTTTCCCCGTCTGCATAGGCGTTAAGGTCGTTACTTTCACCCAGTAAGACCGGATAGTTGCAAGCCAAGTCAGATTCGACATTAATTGGCAGTTTGGACTCGTTCCTTTGAACGGTGAGGACTAACGTTTGCGGCGCATCATCATCCGGGCGCATTTTCTTGAGTGCTTCTTCGAGCGAGTCGTTTTCTTCCTGAGGTACCTCCCAGTCGCCGATTTTCTTTATTTTATCGCCGGCCATCAAACCGGAGCGCTCTGCAGCGGACCCCGGAATCAAGTACGACACTTTCACGGATTTATCAAAGCCTTCTGCACGAACAGCGTCCGATAAGTCCTTATCGAACGCAGACTCGCTCAGTACGAGAAATCCATATGCGGGCCTGACCTCCTCACTGCAAATTTCAGTACCAGCGACCAATACTTGATGTCCTATTCGGGCGAGGCGGTTCTGGGTTCGCAGCTGTGACCGAACGACAAGCATCTTCTGCGCCATAGCTTCTTTCTGTGCCGCTACCGAGCTAACAGAAGGAGCGCGCGTTTGAGGACTGGCACACCCCACCAGCAGGCAGAGAATAACGATAGAGACAAAATGGAGCGTTTGGACAATTATTCGCATAAGAGCCTCCACACCGAGGGGCGCGGATTTACTGTTAGTTTAAGTCTGATTTGAAGCTTAATCCGGGATGCTGACGCTGGTCAGTTTTTCAGGACGATTACATTGCGGATGGGGCCAATGGGATCAAGCCTTCACTTTATACAGCTCAATGTTCGACCAAATGCGTTACTTGTCGGCCTAAGGTATTGCAACGTATACGTTGGCTATCTGCTTACGCCTTAGATGTATAAAGTGAAGGCTTGACCCCATTGCCAATCGTCGCGGGGTCCTCGAAACCGCCCGCGAAGCCGATAATTGAACCCGGGCGCCGGAACAGGCCTGATGGATAAATAGCTCAACGGACCCTGAATTCCCTTTATAGTAGTAGCCGTCAAAGACATAACACGAGGTTTGCGGAATATGAAAACTCGACATATCGACAGCACCGAGATGCACAGTCGTGTCGCCCGGTTCAAGCAACTGGACCCGCTTCCGGCAACCGAATCGCTCAACATGCCGCAGGCAGCGAAAGACGTTATTTACTCTCGCACCATGCTTTCCGTTATCGGCCTGGACGGTAAAGCGACACCGATAAATCAGGGAGCGCCGATCATCGACGCAGGTGGCATCACCATGACGCACGCCGTGTGCCCGCCCGGTACCGGCCCGTCCTTGCATGCGCATCGGAAGACCTATGAGACGTTTACCGTACTTGCCGGGCGGTTCGAAGTGTTTTGGAACGACGACGGCGGCGAGCGCATTGAACTGGACCGGTTCGACACCCTGTCCGTGCCGCCCGGCGTGTGTCGCGGTTTTCGGAACATTGGTGATGAGGACGGTGTACTTCAGGTGATAATCAGCGGTGGCGCACACGACATGAATGACATTGACTATCCCAAAGCGACGGCCGATCAACTGGCGGCCTTCGGGGGCGACGTGGTTCAGCAGTTCGAGGACCGCGGCATGACATTCACCGCCGGTACGGACACAGATTAATTGGCGGGACAGGTTCCGGTGCAACTCCGCAAGCAACGCGGGGCTGTGGTAGCGTCTACGCTAAAGCGGCATTCCTCGAACGCGAGGGAGACGTGCTCCCTCTCGAATAGAGCGAAGTGCGCCAGGCAACGTGATTACGTTTGGGCGAGCACGAAGCCGCGATAATCCTTGTGTGCCACGTCGTCAAGAATTTCGAAATATTCCTTGCCGCCCATGTGTACGACGAATTGGCGATGCTTCCCTTCGATATTTGCGCCGGTGTACCACGAATCGCCCTCGCGGAATAACGTCTCGCGGGCAGCGTCGTCGGTACTTTGCCGCCATTCGATCTCCATGCCGGGGGCGGGCTCTATGGTGTTGAACTTGTTCATGCGCAGGTGTTCGATACAATCGCCAATCCAGTCGCTTTGCAGCTCGCCCGCCAGCGGCATGTTGTGCAGCACCGACGGTGATTCCGGACCGTGGATCAGAAAAAAATTTGGAAACCCGGGAATCATCATTCCAAGGTAGGTGGTGAAACTCTCGCGCCAGGTCGTTGCTAAATCAACGCCGTCCCGGCCGCGCGGGTTGAGCCGGAGCAATGTGCCGGTAATTGCGTCGTACCCGGTTGCCAAGACCAGCATATCGAGCGTGTGTTCGCCGCTTGCCGTGACCACCGCGTTACCGATAATTCGCTCGATAGGGTCGTCACGCAAATCGACGAGCGATACGTTGTCACGATTGTAGGTCTCGAAGTAGCCTTCATCCAGGATGAGACGCTTCGTACCCAGCATATAATCCGGCATCAGCTTGTTCGCGGTCGCCGGGTCGCGCACCTGTTCCCGAATCTTGCCCCGAACGAATTCGCCCAGCGTCGCGTTCGCAGCCTTGTTGGTCATGAGATCGTTATACCCCCCGAACAGCACGCGGAAGCCGCCATCCACCCACAAGGCCTCGTAGACTTCCTGCCGCTGTTCAGGCGTGTCGTCGAGTGCTGAGCGTTCTACCGAAGGATAGGGCATGCCCGTCAACGAGGTATGCATGAAATCCGAATGCTTTTTCCATTCAGCCTGCACTTGTTTGAGATAGTTGCGGTCGATCGGCCCGTTGCGCGCGGGAATACAATACTGAGGGGTGCGTTGAAAAACCGTGAGATGCGCGGCTGATCTTGCGATGCTGGGTATGGCCTGTACCGCGGAGGAACCCGTGCCGATCACGCCGACCCGCTTGCCCGCGAAATCAACCGGCTCATGAGGCCAGCGCCCCGTGTGGTAGCACTCGCCGCCAAAGTCGGCGATACCGGGAATGTCGGGCAGATTGGTGGCGGACAGCGTCCCAGCGGCACAGATCAGGAACTGCGCGGATACCCGCTGTCCCGAATCCGTTTGTAGTGTCCATCTGCCGGTTTTTTCGTCAAACCTCGCATCGCTGATCCAGGTCTTTAGCTGAATGTCACGACGCAAATCGAATTTATCAGCAACATACTCGAGATATGCCAGTACCTCTGGCTGACCCGGCTGACGTTCGGTCCAATCCCATTCCCGGGCGAGTTCTTCCGAAAACGTAAATGCATAAAACGGTGCGCTCGGAATATCGACGCTCGCGCCAGGGTAACGGTTCCACCACCAGGTGCCGCCAACGCCACCGGCTCCATCGAACGCCTTAACGGACAGGCCTGACTTACGTAAGTGATAAAGCGCGTAAAGCCCGCCAAAACCGGCTCCGATCACAATGGCATCGAGGTGTTGCTCCGCTGCGTCAGGCTCGATGTTTTCACTCTGTTTTACCACGGTTTCTCCTCGGACAGCCAAAGGGGTCAAGTCTTCACTTTATACAACGCGGTGTTCGATCAAGCGCGATCAGCGACCGCTTAACCTGTCGCAAGATGCGTCGAACCCTACCTGTATAAAGTGAAGACTTGACCCCGTTGCCCCGTTGCAAGTGCCCCGTTGCCTAGTGCGAAAAAATACGCATTGCAACAACACCGAGATTCGCTATCACGATAGCGAGCATCCCGATCAGTGTGAGCTGCATGCCACGCAATCGCGGTTGGAGCGGGTGATCGGCGTTACTCATGCCGAGAGGGTGCAGCAGCCGCCCGGCGACAAATGCTGCAGCCAATACACTGGTAAGCCACATTGGCGCCTGATTCAATTCCAGGCAAGCCAACAGGATCAGGGCAATCGGCGCGTACTCTGCGAGGTTGGCCTGGGATCGTATGGCGCGTAATAAGTCCTCATGACCGCCGTCGCCGACACTGACACCATGTTTTCGGCGAAAACCGATGACGTTCAGAGAAAGTCGCACGTACAAAAGGCCGAGTACCGACGCGGCAATTGCGGTAACTATTAGCATCGGCGATGTCCTTGGTTCGGGTTATTGTTTTTGCGGCGCTGCCTTTCTGATCGGCTTCCGCTTGGCAACAAACTCGTCACCGCATAGCGTTTCAGAGCAGCACACCCGGCGGCTCATCTGGAGCGCTGCGCGGTACCCGATGGCTGAAGCGCTCGCTCTATAGCATCCCGGACATTTTGCCTTTGTGGCGTACTCGCCGAAGACCTCAGTGCGCGAGGGATGTCAAACGCTATAAGTTGTCGAAAAGATGGTGGGCGATGCTGGGATCGAACCAGCGACCCCTGCCGTGTGAAGGCAGTGCTCTCCCGCTGAGCTAATCGCCCTGATTAGGACGCAGCATTTTAGGGCCGCTGCCGGAACCGGTCAAACCAGCTCCGATTAGTGGCTTTAAAGCGACGGAACGCCGGCGAGGGCCCGATCTCGCGAATATTGGCAAACTCACTGAACCGAACCCTCGACCGACACGTACCCACATTCCTAACGAGTCATCAATCAGGGGACGCGAATGAGGAATTCATTGAAGGCGATAGTCATCGCCGCGGCGCTCTGTGCGCCGTTAGCTATCGACAAGATCAGTGGCGGTGGCACTCTCAGCGATCGGCAATCGGACGTTCTGGTATGCGAACCTGCATACGGCAGCGTTCCCAGGCGGTGAAATCCGGGGTCAGCTTGTCGTGACGACGCTTCCATTGCCGGCCGCTGCGTGGATGATGTTGTCGGGGTTCGGACTCCTGATTGGTACTCGCCGGTCAGGGTAGGGTGAACCCACCACCTCGGCCAAACCCCGCCGCCCGGTGGGGTTTTGTTTTTAATCCCGAAAATTCTGCTCCGATTGCCTATAATCGCCGCTCGATTACCGCAGCAGATTGCTATGTCCGTCATCACCCGATTTCCACCGAGCCCTACCGGCTACCTTCACGTCGGCAGCGTCCGCACGGCGCTGTTCAACTGGCTTTATGCGCGTCGCGCCGGCGGCAAGTTTATTCTGCGCATCGAAGATACGGATCGGGCCCGGTCTACCCAGGAAGCCGTCGACATCATTCTTGCCGGCATGGAATGGCTCGGTCTCGATTATGACGAGGGTCCGTACTACCAGACGCAGCGCTTCGACCGTTACGGTGAAGCCATTGAACAATTACTCGCCGAGGACAAGGCATACCATTGCTACTGCTCGAAAGAACGGCTCGAAAATCTTCGCGCCGAGCAAATGGCGACGAAACAGAAACCCCGCTACGACGGACATTGTCGCGACACCGCCGAACCGCCGCCTCCCGGCGTTAATCCGGTCGTCCGGTTCAAGACGCCGCTCGGCGGCGGTCTGGCCGTCGACGACAAGGTGCACGGATATATTAATACGAGTAACGATGAACTCGACGATCTGATCATTGCGCGATCGGACGGTACGCCGACGTATCACCTGACCGTGGTCGTCGATGACATCGACATGGGGATTACTCATGTCATCCGTGGCGACGACCACATCAACAACACCCCACGGCAGGTGCATATTCTTGAGGCGCTCGGCGCGGAACGGCCGATTTACGCGCACGTGCCGATGATCAACGGCGCCGACGGCAAGAAGCTGTCAAAACGTCATGGTGCCGTCAGCGTGCTGGAGTACCGCGACGAAGGCTATCTCCCGGAGGCCTTGCTCAATTACCTCGCGCGTCTCGGTTGGGCGCACGGCGACCAGGAGATTTTCTCGCTCGAGGAACTCACCGCCGCGTTCGATTTCGATGGCCTCAACAAGTCCGCCGCGACGTTCGATTGGGACAAGCTCACCTGGCTGAACCAGCACTACATTCAGAATGCGTCGCCAGCGCATTTACTGGCGTCGTCGCGGCCGTATCTCGATGCGGCGAATCTCGCCCTTGGTGATGGTCCCCCGATCGCGGACGCCGTGGAAGCGCAGCGCACGCGCGCAAAGACCCTCGTCGAAGTCGCCGAACAGAGCCACATGTTCTATGGGCACCTCATTCGTGACGAGAAAGCCGCGAAAAAGCACCTGCGGCCGGTGGTTGGGGCGGCGCTTGAGGCTATCCGCGAAAAATTCGCAGAAGTCGAGAACTGGAACGGCGCAGCGCTGAAAGACATCGTCGAAGGCGTCGCCGCGGATTTCGAGATGAAAATGGGAAAAGTCGCTCAGCCGTTACGCGTAGCCGTGACCGGATCCGCGGCTTCACCGTCGATCGATACGACGCTCGAACTGGTCGGAAAGCAACGCTGCCTCGAACGCCTCGACGCGGCCCTCAAGTTTATCGCCGAGCGCACCACGGCTTGACACCCGATAGCGGCTAAAGTAGTCTGCGCGGCGTTAAATCGGTGACTCTAAGGGTCTGAAAAAACGAGAATTATTTCTTTAGTTCTCTTTCGGCAACCCACCAGTAAGGCATCGTTCATGGGGCCATAGCTCAGCTGGGAGAGCGCTACAATGGCATTGTAGAGGTCGGCGGTTCGATCCCGCCTGGCTCCACCAACTCTCTGATATTTCTGTATCGCCGCTACTACAACATCGTTTCTGACGACCGATGGTGCAGGTTGCAGCATTTCTCATGTCCAAATTCCGTACATGAGGCCATCGGACTCTGGAACATTGCGCTACTCGAACCCGCGGAAACGTCGAGGCAACAGGCTTGGCCTTTGTTTGTCGAACGGCCAATCCCCCACCTGCGCATCCATCAGACCAGTGGTGATGACTCCTGTCGGCGCCGGCGCAGCGCCAAACCGAACAATCCGCTCAACAGCATCCAGCCCGCCGCCGGCAATGGGACCGCGGCCGGAGCAGTCACGAAAGGACTGTTCAGCACATTCGCGATCTGGGCGGCGTTGAGAAGCTCGCCGCCGTTACCCATCAAATTCTGCGCGGCATTGGTGTGATTCAGCCCGAGGTTATGCCCGATTTCATGGGCGACGACACCGGCGATGACTTCGAGTCCTCCAACGAAGCCCAACAGGTTGCTGCCAACGAACTGCGCGATCCCGTCGCCATCAACGAAAGCAATGCCCGCGGCCTGGTTGTCGCCAAGCGCATCGAATGCCGGAACCGAGTTCACGAGGAACATGTTGAGCACCTCGGGATTCGAATTCGTCACATTAGCCGCCGTTCCATTACTGACAATCGTACCGAGGTCCGAGGACGGGCGCGGCAGTGCGTTTCCTTCGTTGGCGAACGTGGAGTTCCAGGAATTCGGCGCGAGGAACTCGATATCAATTCCGGCTTGAGCCCAGATGATATCGATCAAGTCGCTGATGTCGCCTCGCTGTGTCGCCGTGCCAAAGTATTCAGCGGTGTTGCTGCCATCGGTGTTGGACACGACAATAGGTTGAACGGTGACCAGACCCGTGATTGGCTTCGCCGGGTTGACCACTAAAGCGGCGTCTGCTGCGAACGTTGAAAAAAACAGTGACGCAGCCGCGATTGTCGATGTTCGGATCGATTTTCTTTCCACAATGACTCTCCTTGTTGGTGTTCTGAACTTTCCGTGTTCGTCTACTTACATGCGGTGGGACCTCGCTCAAGGCGGACGGAAACGTGATTCGTTTCAAGCGAGCCGTCTAATTTGATTTTTCCGGTGTACCAAACTGCACAGGACCGATCGCCATGGCGACTCTTCAAGGCGACGAAGTGCAACGGCCCTGGATGCGAGCCGGTTAGTTGCGTTCTCCAGGCAGCGCACGCGCCCCGATTGCATTGCAGGATTTTCTTGTTGTGGGCATCATCCGCCGCCCACCATTCAAGCTGCTGCGCATATAACGGCGCGCCATTCGTATCCAGGGTGCGGAACTCTACAGACAGGGAAATTTCGGGTACGTCGGTAGCGCCGTGATCCGCGAGGGCGAGGGCGGTCGCCAGCGGCTGCATCAACAGCAATGCGCTCCAAGTCTTTATGAAAATCCGTTTCACGAAGAACCCGATTAATGAAATCGGATTGCACCTTATCCCCTTCGGAATCGTAATTGTCAGACAAAGCCAGATTTTGCGAATTGGTAAGCACTTGTCGTTTTCCGAAAGCCACGCGGGGTAACCCGATTTCGTTGGGCGTTCGTCATCAGCGAATCGAAGCTCGCGCACGAAGGTGCCTGGGACTTGATCGGGTATTCAGATGCTGCGGACATTTTGTCTATCTGCATGCGCGAGCGGCATCATGCTCCGATTCTCTCGTTATCCCCGCCTGAGCGCGGATTGAACCAGAAGTGCAGCGGCAACGCGCGGCTGTTGCTCGTACGGCCGGTGAGATCGGTGACGTCGTAAACCGGCGATGAATCGTTCCCAGTCTTCCGGGCACCGTTTTGTCTGGTCAGGTCCTTTGATCTCTTTGATTTATCTGGAGAAATGACACAATTCCGTTGTGAAGGTCGGCACTTCGATCCCGCCTGACTCCACCAATCTCCTACTGTCCACCAGGGTCTCTCGGCGGGCAGCCGGCAAACCTGAAAGTCGCGACGTACAAAGGCGTGCGTCACCGATTCCCCTTCCCGATCCCGGTATTCTGCTTTTCGCGGCAGGTCACGGACGGCTTCGCGAATCGTGAAATCGGCACCGTCGCCCCGCCGCGTCTCCTCGATTTAACTACCGCCATCCAAATGCTGTAAATTGCGGGTAGCCTGGCGCCGTTTACCCAACGACTGACATTCGAGAACGTTTTGAAATTGTCGCGGAAAACCTCGGCGACAGGCGCGTACTATCAACACGGGAGGCAGTAACGATGTGGCAGGTTGGGATCGATGTCGGGGGCACATTCACCGACTTCGTCGCTTTCGCGCCGGGAACGCGGGAACTTCGCGTGTGGAAACGACTGTCAACGCCGCGCGACCCAAGCGACGGGATTGTGCTCGGACTTGCCGGCGCACCGGACATCGATGAGGTCGACCATCTCCGCTTCGGCACTACGGTGGCGACGAATGCAATTCTCGAACGTAGCGGGGCCAACGTTGCCTACGTCACGACGCAGGGTTTCAAGGACGTCCCGTTCATCCAGCGCGGCAAGCGCAAAAGCCATTACGACATCACCTGGATTAAATCGAAACCGCTGGTCAAACGACACAACTGTTTCGAGATTGACGAGCGCATCACGCCGCGCGAAGGCGTGTACAAGCCGCTGAACGAAGCCCAGGCGCGTGAAGTCGCTATGCAGATCGCCGGCAATGACGAGATCGAAGCCGTCGCGATTTGTTTGCTGTGTTCCTTCGTCGAACCCGCGCATGAACGGCGTGTGCGCGATATTTTTGCGGAGTGCTGCCCGAACAAACCGGTTTCGATCTCCTACGATCTGTTGCCGAAGTGGAAAGAACACGAACGCTCCTCCACGACGATCGCCGACGCTTATGTGAAACCCCTTGTCGCTAAAAACCTCGCGACGCTTGAACGGCGGTTAATTGACGACTGCGGGGTGACACGTACCGCGGTGATCCGTTCGAACGGCGGCGAGATGACGCTCGGTGCGGCCCGCGAGGCGCCGATCCAGTTGAGCCTTTCCGGCCCCACCGGTGGTGTCGTCGGGGCCAAGCAAGTCGCGCGGCTGATTGGCATCGAGCATCTCGTCACTTTGGATATGGGCGGTACATCGACGGATGTATCGACCGTCGTCGACGGACGCGAAAGTTTTACGACGAGTTTCGAAATCGAATTCGGCGTCCCGATCCAGATCCCGATGATCGATATTCGCACGATGGGCGCGGGCGGTGGTTCGATCGCGTGGATCGACAAGGGCGGGCTACTGCGCGTTGGTCCGCAGAGTGCGGGCGCGGATCCGGGGCCGGCATGCTACGGACAGGGCGGCAAAGATGCGTGCGCAACTGATGCGAACGTCGTTCTCGGGCGTATTAACCCCGAGAACTTTCTCGGCGGCGAAATGGTGCTCGATACGCAATCTGCGCGCGAAGCCGTGGCACGGGTTGCCGATCAGATCGATCGGTCGGTCGAGGACACGGCACTCGGCATCGTTCAGATTGCGAACAACAACATGGTCGGCGCGTTGCGCATGGTGTTGACGGAGCGCGGCCTCGACCCGCGTGATTTCACGCTGCTCGCGTTCGGCGGTGCCGGTCCCGTGCATGTCTCCGACCTGATGGAACTTGCGAACATTCCGAGCGGCATCGTCCCGAATTATCCCGGACAGTTTTCCGCGTTCGGGTTTATCATGACCGACGCGCGGGTCGACCTCGAACGCAGCGCGCAAATGACGTCGAAGGCGTTTAATCGTGAGCGCGCGAATACGGTGATGAAGGCGCTCGTCGGCGAAGCGGTCGCGGCTCTGGAGACGCAGGGCTACGATAAAAATATCGAGATCTACCGCTCTCTCGAGATGCGCTATCTCGGTCAGAACCACGAACTCGAGGTGCCCATCGGGTTCGAGGAATTCACCGATGACACGATCGAGACGATCTGGGATCAGTTCCATGCCGCACACAAGGCGCGCTTCAACTTCGATATACCGGGCGAGACGATCGAACTGATCAGCATCAAGCTGACGGCGGTATCCATCGGTGACAAGCCGGAACTCCCGATCCTCGAACCCGCATCCGGGGAAGCGAAGCCGAGCGGGGCTCGGAGCGTCATATTTGACGACGGCGCGCATGAAACCCCGATTTACCAGCGCGATACGCTTTGCGCCGGGCATACGTTCACGGGACCGGCGGTGATCGAAGAACCGGCGTCGGTAACCGTCGTGCGGCCCGGTCACCCGGTACGAATCGATGAATACGGCAATATCCTGATTGGCAGGATTGCTGAGACATAGACTGAGGTAATCCGACGATGCGCTTTTCAAGCAACGGCTACTACGTCGAGAAGTACATTAAGTGTGACAACTGTGGGCTGCTCATCTATGGCGAGGGGATCACCGACACAGTTGCGGATAAAGAAGGACTGTTTTGCTCGCAGTGGTGTATCGAGTGGGCCGGCGCGCGCGCTGATGGCATCGACGAGCCGAAAATCCCGTTACCGAGTGGCGGTATACACAAGACACATTGATCCGCGGTAACGCAGAGAGTCATCGCAGGAGGACGGCAGCAATGGACATGGTCACGATGAGCATCATCGAATCGACGATGGTGGCAATTACCCGGGAGATGGGCATCAACGTCCAGCGAACGGCGTATTCAACAATTTTCAGCGAAGCGGAAGATTTCACCTGCGCACTCGCGAGTCCCGAGGGCGAACTGATCGCGGTGGCGGACTTCTGCCCGGCACAGATCGGCGGTGTGCCCTTACTCGTGCGCTCGATGGTGAAAGAAATCCCGCTCGAGGAGATCGACGAGGGCGATGTCATTGTCCACAACGACCCCTATCGCGGTGGTCTGCATACGCCGGAACACACCGTGTTCAAACCGATTTTCATCGACGGCAAGATCATCGCGTTTGCCGTGTGTGTGGGGCATTTCGTCGAGGTCGGCGGTATTGCGCCGGGCGGTTTCCCGGGTGAAGCGACGGAAATTCTGCATGAAGGTTTGCAGATCCCGCCGGTCAAGATCATCGAGCGGGGCAAGGATGTGCCGCAGGTGTGGAAGATCGTGCTGGCCAACGTGCGCACCCCGCGCGTGAACTACGGCGATTTGCGCGCGATGATCAGCGCCGTCGATCGCGGCCAGGATCGCCTGATCGATTTGATTGAAAAATACGGACTCGATCTGTTCAAGCAAACGGTGGCGGACCTGCTCGATTATTCGGAGACGCGGATGCGGGCAGAAATCGCATCGTTTCCGGACGGCCGTTACACGTTCACGGATTACGTGGAAGACGATGGCATCGAGGACAAGCAGTACACGATCGAAGTCGCGATCTTTGTTCAGAACGACGAAGTCGTGGTGGACTACACGGGCTCGTCGGCCCAGGCGAAGGGACCGATCAACGCCACACTCGGGGTCGCCTGGTCGGCCGCGCTCAATGCGATGCTGCATCTGACGGACCACAGCATTCCGAAAAACTCCGGCTGCTTTCGGCCCATCCGCGTGGTTGCGCCCGCGGGGACGGTCGTCAACGTTGACTATCCGGGTTCCGAGGTGGGTGGTAACACCGAGACACACCCGCTCATGGTGTGCGCGATCTTCGGTGCGATGGTCAAATGTGTACCGGATCGCGTGATGGCTTCCGAAGGCACGACCCACGGCTGTTTCACATTTGGCGGTTACGACGAATTCAACGATGAACCGTTTGGCGGCTTCGACTTTTCGTTCGTCGGCTACGGCGGTCGTTCGTTCGCCGATGGCAACGATGCGACTGATTCAATCAACGGCAACTGCGCGAACACGCCGATGGAGGTGTTCGAAGCGAAGTTTCCCTGGATCGTCGAAGAGTGGGCCTTGCGTCCCGATACCGGCGGGCCGGGCAAGCACCGCGGCGGGCTCAGTACGTCGAAGACAATGCTGTGCACGGGCGAAATGAAGATCAACCAGATGACGAACAAGCACAAGTTGTTACCGTGGGGCCTCGAGGACGGCGGTGCCGGACTGCCCGGCGCCACGCTGTATCAGGCCGCCGGGACCTCGGAATGGAAAACGATCGCCGAGGCGTTCGGCAAGATCAGTCCGAGCAAGTTTTCCAATGTGCCGGTGAAGCCCGGCGATCGTCTGCGGGTGCAGGCGCCGGGCGGCGGCGGGTTTGGGGATCCGTCCGAGCGCGATCGCGCGCAGATCATCGAGGACGTGCGTGAAGGCTACGTGAGCCGCGAACAGGCGAAAGCGCAGTACGGGTTCGACGAATCGTGGTTGTAGTTCGGCGCTAGTGAGCCACTAAGCGGCGGGACAAACAAGCGCCGCCGCACCGATCACCACTCGATGGCACCGCGCGATCGTGACGAACTGAAGAACTCCCCGTTCGGTCCATCTTCCGGCAGTGTTGCGAGCCACACTGCCGTATCTGCGCCTTCGGCCGGGCTCAGCGGCGCCTCGTCGCCGCCCATCGCAGTCCGCGACCAGCCGGGCGATGCGGAATTCACCTTGATGTTCGTTTGCTTGAGCTGTTTCGCAAACAGCACCGTCAGTGCGTTCACGGCGGACTTCGAGGCCTGGTAAGCCGGGGCCCACACTTCGTAGACGACGGATTCCGGATCGTCCATCGTGCCGAGTGAAGCCATGTCCGAAGACATATTAACGATCCGTCCGGCCGCGCTTTTTTCCAGCATCGGCAGGCACGCCCGCGTCGTCTCGAACAAACCAAAAAAATTGACCTCGAACGTTGACCGTAGCTCTTCCAGCGTAACCTCACTCGGCAGCGTACCCCAAGACTCCAGCAATACGCCGGCGTTATTCACGAGCACGTCGATGGCGTCGAAGCGTTCGCCGACGGTCTGCGCGGCGGCAGCGATACTGGCGGGATCCTCGACGTCGAGCGCAACCACGTGCACATCGGCACCCTCGTCACGCAGTTGCCGGGCGGCCGCCTCGCCCTGAGCCACGTCGCGCGAACCCATGACCACAACAAACCCCTTGCCGGCCAGTTGCCGTGAAATTTCCAAACCCAATCCCCGGTTGGCACCGGTTACGAGTGCTACCTGTTTGTCCGCCATGGCTGGTTTTCCTCCCCCCTGAATCTGGCGTTGTCGCCGAGTCGAAACATTAATCGCGCGGAATGTTACCGCATGCCCTAGTGTCTCAACTTAGCGGGGCTGGTGTCACCATGCCGGCGGACGGGGCGGGCCCAACACCGTTTAAAGGCGAACGCTAGCGACAGACGTGGCGACCGGACCGTTTGTAGAGACGTCGAAAGCGATTATTTCCTCGTTTGGGTCCCGTGTTAGCCCGTCGCATGTTTTGAGCCTCGTATCGACTCGCCAACTTGAGGGCCAAATGAACCCGGGCAGGTCACCGATGCGGGGCTAGTGGAACGTAGTAAAACCCGTTAGAATGCGCTCCTCGGTTTTACCGTGATGAGCGCATCTTATTGATTTAGAAAAAGATGTCGCGCTGCGGTACATCAGGTTGCGCGAAGTTTTTCCCGCACATACCGACCGAACACCGGGCTGGATTATCGCCAAGATGCCAGCCCTTTTTAATTGGACCCGCGCGCGCGGATCCGGTTAACCGGACATAAAAGTTGTCCCCATCGTCTAGAGGCCTAGGACACCGCCCTTTCACGGCGGCAACGGGGGTTCGAATCCCCCTGGGGACGCCATTTATTGCAACCGGGCCGCCGCACAAGTGACGGAGCCCCGGTGCGATCCCGAATACCGGGTTCTCCGCACGCTCGTCGGGTTCCTCGTCACCCGGGCGGACGTCGAGCGTCGTTTCACGCAGCGGAGAAATTTGCTTCCCGACTATCGATGCCGAACCGGATCACCGATCCGATCATCCCGTGTTCTTAGCGCACTTCGGTCGCGCGCGACGCGACATTCCGAGTCACACAGGCGCCCCCTCGATAACCGGCGGTTCACTCAAAGCAAGCCGACATGCTCGCGAGCGTTTACGCAACGCTCGGTACCAAAATCTGATCTGATCGCGACGATCGAATATCCTGCGTGCACCGATATTCAGAAAGGTTAACTCACCGATGTCCGATTATTCTGCGCTGGCTGCACGACTCACGACCGCACTCAATCTCACGACGGCGCCCGTTGCCGTGAGCTTTCTCGATGACGCACCCGGCGACACCACAGGACCTGACTCGACTGTCGCCGCCGGCTGCAAATTCTGGGAACTGGGAGCGACGCGAAAACTCACAACCCGGGCGAATGATCACCGGCTGTGCGCCATTGGTATCCATACGCACAACCTTGCCGACGCACCGGCCACGCAGGGAGGGGATCTCGGTGCGACGCTGGCCGCGATGCAGGGTCTTGATTATGTTCGTCCCGAGGAAGTGGAAGCGCTACCGGTCATGGATCATGCGAGCCGCTGCGTCGTGTACGCCCCGCTTGCCGAGAGTCAGGAGGAACCCGCCACGGTATTATTGTTCGCCCATGCCGACCAGGGACTGGTGATTACCGAGGCGCTCGCGCGCATTGACGATGATGTGCCGGCAACGATGGGCCGTCCCGCGTGTGCGTTAATTCCGCAGGTGGTCAATTCCGCGCGTTCCGCCTCGAGCCTCGGGTGCTGCGGCGCGCGGGCCTATCTCGATGTTCTCGACGAGGGTACGACGATCTGGGCGCTCCACGGGGGCAAACTCGAGCGCTACGTCGAAGCAATAGAAACATTCGCGCGTGCCAACGACACGCTCCGCCAGTTTCACGATTTGCGGCGGGCCGACATTGCGGAAGGAAAGACGCCGAGCGTCGAGGAATCACTCGCACGTCTCGGGTAGTGCGCGCTGGCTGATCCAGACGTCCCGCTCCGACCGCCGCTGGCCGTGGCGGCGAGGACGGGTATGGTTGCGGCGCAGCGATCGGGCCGTTCTGAGCCCTGCGTGTGTCATCGACCGACTAATACGTGCCGGAACATCACGATAAGAGCGCATGATGGATGCGAGCGCGCGTTTGCGGTCGCCGGTTTGTCGCCGTCCACCGATCCTTTACCATTGACGGGTCATCGATAGAACGCGCCGCGCCCAGTATGAACCAGGCCTACACGACACTCGCTCCGATTGGCAAATTGATGGTCGATGCCATCAATTCCTACGGCCTCGATCCGGCGGCAATCATGGATGCCGCCGGGTTCGATAGAAATGCCCTGTCGGATCCGAACGAGCGGTTCCAGGCAGAATCGATGCGCAAAGTATGGTCTCTCGCTGTCGAAGCGAGTGCCGATCCGGCCTTCGGGATCCGGGTTGCCGAATCGAGCAAACCGGGTTCGAGCCATGCGCTTGGACTTGCGTGGATCACGAGTGCGTCGTTGATGGACGCGCTCATGAGACTCGATCGCTATGATCGATTCTTATCAACGGCCGTATCGATCACGCTCGACGGTAATACCGCGCCGCCGCGCCTCAATATCGAAGACCGCCTTGAAACCCCGGATTGCCCCGAGCCGATGGACGCGTGTCTCGCCATCGTACTGAAGATGGCACGTGCCGTGTGGGGCGATGAATTAACCCCGGAATACTGCGCTATGAAACGCCCGGCACCGGCCGCCGCGGACGTATTTGACGGATATTTTCGCTGTCCGATCAGCTACGGCGAGGATCGCAACGCGATTTGCTTCAGGTCCGACGATCTCGATCGCTCGCTGTCCGGTGCGAATGAAGGCCTCGCACGAGAATGCGATCAGATACTCGAGCGGCACCTCGCCGTGTTCGACCGCAACGACTACGTGTTGCGCGCGCGGGTTGCGATAACACGATTGTTACCGTCGGGCCGGATTTCGGAAAAAGAGGTCGCGAAAACGCTCAACGTCAGCTCGCGAACGTTACAAAGGCGGCTGCGCCAGGAGGGCACGAGTTATCAGACGATCATGCAGGAGACGCGGCACGAACTCGCGATTCAACATCTCAAATTCTCGAAATTTTCTATCACCGAAACGGCCTATCTGCTCGGTTTCGAAAACACCAGCAATTTTACCCGGGCATTTAAATCATGGACGGGTATGACACCTTCGCAAAGCCTCGAGGCACCATCCCCGGCGCGCTAATGTCATCGAAAGCCTGAACGGTCGCGCGGCTTCAAGCCGAACATAGCGCTCCAGCGATGTTCCAAAAAGCTTCCCGCGGGCGCTCGCGTCGATGAACAACGGCGATCGCGACCGCGGAACCCTTTGCCCGCCAATCGACGTACCGGGGGTCTTCGCCCGCGATGGCACAGCGCCCGAAATATTCTCCGTCGCCGAGAACTTTCAGCAGCGCTTTCGCCGTCTGCGAATCCCGCACGCCGATGACCTGCGCGGCGGCCTCGGCCATACCCCATAACAGGGCCCTGTATTCGTGTTTTTCAACGAGATCAACCATGCGGACGGTCGGCTGGTCAACCTCGGAGGTCGTCGTTATGTGTAACCAGATGGTCGTCACGAGACCTTCCTGCAGTTCTTCGATGGTGTTGGTCAGTTTGGAGAGTTTTCGTTTAAACATTTCGATCCCCGGTCGGCGTTATTCCAGTGCCGGGCAATATGCGGGGCTGACCCGTGATTCGCGCGTCCATTTGCGACAACGATGAGTCATTTGCCGACACTTGTTGCGGAACGGTCGTATGTGGCGCTCCTTGCGCAGTAACTGGCGCGAATTGACCGTTGTCCGCGGAGCGGCCTCTATAAACTGTTCCGGCCGTTATCGAGGGCATCTATTCGACAATGAGCGGAGGCGCGCCATGACAAATCAATTGAACCGCAGCGAGAGCTGGTACAAGAACCGGGAAACATTAAAAAGCTACGCGGAAGAAGAACCACTACCGCCACGATTCACTGTTTCGCCGTCGGATGATCTGCAGGAAATGGAAATTGCCGATCAGGACACGATGGCCAGCACGACAGTTGCGATTTACGCTTATCGTGCCGTGCGCAAGGTGCTGAACGAATTGTTCAGGTAGGAAGCCGTTGGCGGTTGCGCCAATTCGTAGCGACCGCAACACAACCATGCGCGCTTGTGACGCATCCAGGCCGTTAGCCGGATGAGTCGTTTGAGTCCGGCAGCGCCTTCAGCAACAGCCGGACTTTCACAATATAGTTGGCGATGAATTGATCTGAGGTGAATTGTCGCAACGCAGTGGCAACCGCTGCGGACCGTGCGCCCGGGCCGACGGGTCCGAGTTCGCGCGCAAGCGCGCATCCGGCCGTCCACGCACTCGCCTGGATCGCATCGATGCGGCCCGAGATTTCCGTCGCGTGGGGAGCCAGAAAATCCACCGCCTTTTCCAGCAACAGCGGCCAGTGTGCGAGATGCCGCGGTACGCCGGCGATGAGTTCGCGATCCCCGAGGGGCAGACCTATGTCGTTCAACCGCTGAGCGAGGCGCCGTGTTTCGGGGGACATCTCGGCGACTTCGATGAGCGGCGGCAATGTCGCGACGATAGCCGCGTCTTGTGGTCCGGACTTGCGCAGCGGAACCGGTGGCGTGTCTGCCGATCCCGTCACGGAGGCGACTAATGCCATTAACGCAATCAGGTTGACGGGGTTGCTCTGGTCGTAATTCTGCAGCACTGCGCGTACGGTTTGTATGTCTCCGGCTTTCATGCCCATGGCGTCGAGCTCGCGGACGTGCCAGGGAATGAGGGGATGCGCTTCGGCGAGTTCGCGAAGCCGGGCCGCTTCACCCGCGACCCGCTCATCGCCGTACAACGGTTTGACACTGCGCCAGACCTCCGCGAGCGCGCCATCGAACGAGGCGATGTGTCGCCACACGAGATTCGTCGCCGGCACGCGGAGTGTCGTCCTGATATCAGCATAAATCGTGGCGATTGCCGGCGGCGCGGTGTTCTCGGGAATACTTTCCATCACCTGCGCACACGATTTGCGCGGAGCGGGCCCCGGTTTACTCGCGCAGCGGCATCCCTCGGGCCCCGGCCCGAACGACCAACCGACGGCGCACGGCTGTGTTCGCTTGACGGAATCAGTAACATGCCCGAATGAATAGCATTGGTGCTGCCAGATTGTCCACCGGCCAGGCGGGACCGTCGTGTCAGTCCGACTCGCGCTATCGTAAGGGGACCTGCTTCCAAGCGGTCTCCGCGACGGCCGACCTGCGCGGTACCCGTGAAGCCGACGGGCTCGCTAGCCCTGTCGGCGGCTGCCCGTCCCGGGTGTGTGACGTCGACTATTACGTGTAGCAACCGCGTCCTACCCCATGCTCGTCGGAGGGCGTTCGGGTCCCGATGAAACTCGCGCGAATCCGGCCTCGCTCGCGAACTCATTACGCACCTGTTTCGCCCTGACCAGGTCCCATCGATCGTCGTGCCGATTGCCGGTGACGATGTAGAGACGCTCAGGGTAATGTAGTGATAATATCCGGTGTCGATCGCCCAGGGGCGGTCGGCCAATTAACCGTCCAACTGATTCTCGCCAAGGAATTCACCCATCCCGCCCGTTACGCAAACGCTCGTGATCACCAACGTGGTGATATTCATACTCACGACTTACACGGCACTGGGCCGTGCTTTGTATGGCTATCTCGCGCTGTGGCCGTTGCCGTATACGCAAGTATGGCAGCCCGTGACCTACGGGTTTCTCCACGGCGGCATCATGCATGTCGCATTCAACATGTTCGGATTGTGGATGTTCGGACGAGTCGTCGAACAACAGTGGGGCGGTCGGCGCTACGCGACCTACTATTTGATTTGCGTATTCGGCGCGGCATTGGTGCACCTCTACGCGAGTTTTGCTTCAGGTCACACTCAATTTACCGTGGGTGCTTCGGGTGGCGTACTCGGCGTCGTACTGGCGTTCGGCATGATGTACCCGAACGTCAAACTGATGGTGTTCCCGATTCCGTTTCCGGTTAAGGCGAAATACGCGATTACCGGTTTCGTCGTGTTATCGATCGCGCTCGGCGTTACGGACACGGCGCCAAAAATTGCGCACTTCGCGCATCTCGGCGGGATGATTTTCGGCTGGCTCGTGATCCAGTACTGGCGCCGCAACGCGCGTTAGAACGGCACGTCCTTAAAGTACTCGTCATCATGCGGTGGGGGTTCGTCGGTGCCGTGAGTCCCGGGCGCCTGTGCTGACGCGCCGGATTTTTCGAGTTTCCATACCTCAAGGCTGTTGAAGTATTTCGTTTCGCCCTGCGGACTCGTCCATTCGCGGCCGCGCAGGTTGAACTCGACCTTCACTTCGTCACCCACCCCGTACCCGTCGAGGTTCTCACAACGGTCTCCGGTGAGCTGAAACATCACAAACTGCGGGTAATCCGGGTTGTCCCCGAGTTCGACGACAAACTCGCGTTTGCGAAACCGTTGGGTGACCTGCTGAGCTTCGAATATAGCGTGAAGCTTGCCGCTCGTGTTCATTGCCATGGTTCTGAGGATAATGGAAGCGGGCGCAAAATTCATGGGGAAATTTCGTCCGCGCGCCGGCGCCGCTGCCGGGCCGGAAAGATTCCCCCGGGAGCCGGGGGAAACGCTCGATACCGGGGGCCGCGCTGTGCCCTAACCGTCGCAGGGATAGATTTCGGAGAGGATGATGCCGACGGCTTCTTCGGCGCCTTTGTCCGTCAGTTCGGGCATGACCTTCATCATTTCGATGAACGTGAAGGCGAGCTTATCGGGCTCGACGGGATCGGTAAGACACACCCGTGGTACGCCCGGTGCGGTGTCGCAGTCACACGGGGTGACGTACCACGTGCACATTTTCCCAGGCACGCCGCTAAAATTCGAATCAATTGCGGATTGGCACACCTCAACGAGTTCGGTGGCGGTGGGTGCAGCGTTGGCGGGGGATACGGCCGTGAGTACGCCCAGGGCGGCGAGGCGGCCGATCGTTTTTATCAAAGTCCGCCCTGCGTCAATTCCTGGACGGTCGAATGCTCCATGAGCGCCTTGATTTTCGGATCGTTCATCAACGAGTCGAGATCGCCCGCGTTGATCGCCCGCATGGTGTCCTCATCGTCGAGAATGTTTTTTACCAGTGGATCGCTCTGCAGGCTTTGGATTTTGTTCATTGCCGCCGGGTCATTCATCATCGAATTACGAATCGTGTCGACGCGTGCGGTTGCCGCCGGGCTGACGTTCCCGGCCGCCACGGCGGGCTGGCCGTTCGATATCGTTCGAACCTTTGCCGCCGGAATTTCGATGGTGCCGAGCGTATCCGATTTCAGCGTATAGATGTCGTTGCCGAGCGAGACGATTTCGCCCCGTACGACCGACCCGTCGGTCAGCTCGATGGTTTGGGCGGGCCCCGCGAGCGCAAGTGTCGAGAACAACAACAAACTCAGGGCAGTGAGGGTTTTTGCGGCGGTAGACATGGCGATCTCCGAAACGATGTACATCGTATTACGGTAACTCTAGCAGGATCTTGACGGTCGCTCCGGCATTGCGGCCGAAATTGTGAAATCAGTTCGTAAAACCGGATGCGGTTTGCGGAATTTCCGGGTTTGAGCGTAATTCTGCGGCAATTTCAAAGCTTCGCAGGCGCGCCTGGTGGTCGTAAATCTGACCCGTCAGCACAATTTCATCGATTGCCGTCGCCTCGATGAACGTGCGCAACTGGCGGCCCACGGACTCTGGTGACCCAACCATTGCGTATTGCAGCATATGATCGACGCCGGCTTTTTCCCGCGGCGACCAGTAACCGTCCATGTCGTCGATGGGCGGCTGCAGTGGCCCCGGCAGACCCCGGTGCAGATTCGTGAATTGCTGTTGCGCCGAGGTGAAAATCCGGTAGGCCTCGGCCTCGGTATCGGCGGCGAACAACCCCGCCGCGGCGACCGCATAGGGACGCTGCAGTTGCGAAGACGGTTCGAAGTCACGGCGGTAGGTCTCGAGCGCCTGCATCAGGGCATCGGGCGCGAAATGCGAAGCGAACGCGAATGGCAGTCCGAATGCGGCGGCGAGCTGCGCGCCGAACAGACTCGAACCGAGTATCCACAGCGGCACTTCAAGCCCCGCACCGGGAACCGCCTGGACCGCCTGGTCCGGCGTTGTCGGCGCGAACAGGGTCTGCAGTTCACGAACATCGGCGGGAAAGTTATTCGCGTTCGACGCGAGGTCGCGACGCAGGGCGCGGGCAGTGCGCATGTCCGTTCCGGGTGCTCGTCCGAGTCCCAGATCGATACGTCCGGGATACAGCGCTGCCAGTGTTCCGAATTGTTCGGCAATGACGAGCGGCGAGTGGTTCGGGAGCATGACGCCGCCGGCGCCGACCCGGATGCGTTCGGTTCCCCCGGCGATGTGTCCGATCACAACGGACGTCGCCGCGCTGGCGATGCCGGTCATGTTGTGATGCTCGGCCAGCCAGTAGCGGTGATAGCCCCAGCGTTCCGCATGTTGCGCCAGGTCGAGCGAGTTCGCGAATGCCTTTTCGGCGTTGCCGTTCTCGACGATTGGGGCGAGATCGAGGATCGAAAACGGAATCACGTCACCGGTTCCCGAACGCTCGGTCAACGGCCGCCCATGCCGAGCCGGCTTGCCAGTGATTTGATGGTACTTTTGAGCCGGGTCCGAAGTTTTGGCGGGTTTTTACCCGGTTGCGGTTTGCGTGAGTTCCCGCCCTTGCGGTTCTCGACCGGCGCGTTTTCCTTCGCCGCTGCCGCATCGCCGGCGCCATCGCGCTTGGGTCGCCGACGCCGCCGTTTCTTCGGCGCTTCGCCACCGGCCGGAGATTGGTTCCGGCTCTGTTGTTGTTGCTGTTGTTGATTCGGCTCGGCACGCGATTTTTTTTCGTCGCCCCGGTTCGAATCGTTGGAGCGTCGGCGACTGCTACCGGAAGACCCTGAGGAACGTCCCTGCCCGGAGGAACGGCGAGGGCCTCCTCCTGACCGACCGTCACCGCGATCGCGTTCCCGGCGCCGCTTGCGCTCGGCGGCGGCATCCGCAATGGCATCCTCGACGACACTCGGTTCGCCATCGGCACGTGCGACGCGTTTCGTCGGGACTTTCGCTAGCATTTCCGGTCCGAACTGCGTGACCGGGATTTTCTGTTCGATAAATTCTTCGATATCCGGCAGGCTCATTGCGTATTCGTCGCACGCGAAGCTGATAGCATCGCCCTGTTCGCCGAGCCGCGCGGTGCGACCAATCCGATGCACGTAATCCTCGGCATCGAACGGCAAATCGTAATTGAACACGTGGCTGACCTTGGGAATGTGCAGGCCTCGTGCCGCGACATCGGTGGCGACGAGCATGCTGAGTTCACCATCGACGAAACGCGCCAGCAGTTTTTCGCGTTTCTTCTGCGGAACATCGCCGGACAACACGCCAACCGCGTAGCCCGCGCGTTCGAGCGTTCGGGCGACGCGCTCGCAGCCAATTTTCGTGTTCACGAAAACCATCGAGCGGTTCGCGTCCATTTTTTCGAGGATTCCTAGCAGCAGCGGCAATTTCTCTTCCGTTGCCGGAAAGTACACGGCCTGGCGCACCTGTGCGGCGGTGATCGTTTCCGTTTCGACGACGAGCTTTTCCGGTTCGTTCATGTGCTCGTAGGCGAGTTCGAGCACCCGGTGGCTCAGGGTTGCGGAAAACAGAAGGTTCTGGCGCTCCGCCGGCCCCGGCATTTTGCGCAGCAGGAAGCGGATGTCCTTGATAAAGCCAAGGTCAAACATGCGGTCGGCTTCATCCATGACCATCACTTCGATGCCGCGAAATTTCACCGCACCCTGTCTGACGAAATCGATCAGGCGGCCGGGGGTCGCGATGATGAGGTCGACGCCTTCCGCGAGCTGGCGCCGCTGTTTGTCGTAATCGACTCCGCCGTAGATCAGCGCACTTTTCAGCTCGGTGTGGCGGCCGATCTGCTGCGCGTCCTTGTCGATTTGCACGGCCAGTTCGCGGGTCGGTGCGAGTACGACGGCGCGGGGATCGAGACTTTTGTGATCGGCATGCGCGGGTTGCATCAATAAACGGTTGTACAGGGCGACAAGAAAGGCGGCCGTTTTGCCCGTGCCGGTTTGTGCCTGGCCGGCAACGTCTTTGCCTTCGAGGGTCAGCGGCAGGGTCATCGCCTGGATCGGCGTGCAGCGAATGAAATTCGCTTCTTCCAGGCCTTTCAGTAACTGTGGGTGTAAGTCGAAATTTTCGAAACAGATATCGGTAAGCGGTTTATCGGACACTATGGCTCCTGGCCTTCGGGTTTGCTGTTGCGCGGATGGTGTCGGCTGGATATGCGGGGCACCGAGGCGCGCGGGTTGGGGCGACGGCTTTGTCGGGACTGAGCGCCGTAACCCCATGATTATAACCGAAACCGCACTAAAAAGGGGACTGCAGGCCCCCGCGCCACAGGCCGCCGGGAAGTTCGTCTTTGCCGCCGGATCCGGGGCCGCTCCGGGTCGCGCGCTTCGAGCGGACGCAGGATGACTTCGTGTTGCGCAAATTGTTACCCTCCGGGGTTAACGTAATTTACGAGAGTTCAGTCAATATGGTCCTCAAAAACAAAGTTGCCGTCGTCACCGGAGGTGCCGGGGGAATGGGTCGCTCGACGGTCATGCGGTTTCTCGCCGAAGGGGCAAAAGTCGTCGTCGCCGATTTCAATTCAACGGAGGGCGAAGCAACCCTCGATCTGGCCGCCAATGCGGGGTGCGCGGATAACGTCAGGTTTATCAAAACCGATGTTGCCGCCGAGGCCGATGTCAGCGCGATGATCGATTGCGCGGTCGACAGTTTCGGCCGCCTCGATATCGTATTTAACAACGCCGGGGTCGGCGGCGTGATCGGACCGCTCTGGGACGTCGAGGAAACGGAGTGGGATTACACGTTTGACGTGCTCGTCAAAGGTGTCTTTTTCGGAATCAAATACGCTTCGCGGGTTATGCGTGCGCAGGGAGAGGGCGGCTCGATTATCAATACCGCGTCTGTCGCCGGTCTCAGCGGCGGTTGTGGTCCGCTCGCCTACTCGGCTGCAAAGGCTGCCGTGGTCAATATGAGCAAAGGCGCGTCCGTGCAGTTATCGCCTGATCGGATCAGGGTTAACGCCATCTGTCCCGGGTTCATACTCACCGGTTTAACGAAATCCCCGAGACTGTCCGAACGTGAAGCCGGCGAGCATCTCGATGGATTGCAACCGTGGCCGGATCACGGAACCGGCGATGACATTGCCGGGACGGTCCTGTTTCTCGCCAGCGATGATTCCCGGTTCGTGACCGGAGAATCCATCGTCGTCGATGGTGGGCTCACTGCGATCGGTCCCGATATGTGGCAACGCTTCGGCCAACCCTATGAAGCCGACATGAACAAAAACCGGTTGAACCGGGGAACGACCGGCGAGCAGACCACCGTTCGCGAAGTCCACGATTCATAGCCGGGGAGCGAACCGGCAACTGCGGGTCGCGGCCGTCGCTCGGGCGTGTTTCGCTCGACCCTGCGGATCGGCGGGGTCCTCGGTAGTGACGTGCATGAACCTCACCGTCCGGTGACGCGTCGATTACGCGGGGATCGAATTGTCCGCTGCGTCAGGCGAATGCATTCAGTTAACGGCGCCGGCCCGCCAGGCGCGACCGAGTCCGTTGGATGATTCCGCGATGATGGTCGAGTTCGTGTCATCGAATGCAACCGCGTAGACGGTCGAGCCCTGCGGAACCCAGCCATTCTTCCGGTCCGGCGTACGCCATGATTTGATGATGCTCCCGCGTTTACTGTCCCACAGGCGCACGTCGCGGCCGGGAAATCCGAGCAACAGCCGCGAACCGTCGTTCGAGAATCGGGCCGCACTGATGACGTGTTGACGCTGCGGCAAATCGATCGCCGTGGCGCGTTTGCCTGCTGACAAATCCCAGATTGCGGCGTCACCGCTTTCATCGGCACTGAGCAGCCGTTCGTGTCCCGGTGCGAATTTGACGATCGTGACGCGTGCGCGGTGTTCGAACACGTTGAGCTCTGCCGCGTCGGATGCGCGCCAGACCATCACCCGCCCGTCGTTACCACCGGTTGCTGCGATCGAACCGTCAGCAACGAGGTCGACAGCCGCGACGCGTTCGCCCTGATGCGCAATCACCTCAACCCGGCGCTGCGTCAACTGGTCGATGTGAATGGCCCGGCCGTCCGTCAGTCCGAGCAGTACGTGGCGTGCGTCGTTCGAGAGTGCGACGGCGTTGATGTCTGCATCAACGCCCCAATAGCCGAGTGCGTGGCCCTTGGCCGCGTCCCAGATGACAAAACTGCGAGAATCGGCCGTCAGTACATGGGTATCGTTCGGCGAAAACGCGACGAGGGCGATCGGATCATCCCCGGCGTCGTTGTGCTTCCAGTCGAACAGGCGCTTGTTCTGCTCGAGGTTCCAGTAACTCGCGCCATCGTTCGAACTTGATACCACGACGTGGCGTCCGTCGTTCGAAACCGCGGCCGCATACAATCCGCCGAGCGAGTGCTCCCAGTCGGCTGCTGTGTCCGGATCAGGTCCGCAACCCGCGAGCAGGAGGAGTGGCGACAGCCAAAGCAGAAAAGACGCTCGTTTCATGGCGGTTCACGTTGCATAATTCCGTTCAGGTTAGCGGCGCCGAACGCAAAAGCATTAGTTTGGGTAACCCGTTTCGTGGCACTGGGACGCGCAGAGGCATCGCGCAATTTCGGCGCTCTGCGCTGAGCGTCCGGGGGAGGAATCATGGTGGATATCAGCGCCCGCGAGCGGGCGGCATTTCGCGACGACGGGGTTGTATTTGTCGGGCAGGCACTCTCGCCGGACCTCGTCGCGGCGGCCCATGAATTATTCGAGTGGAGCCTGGCTCACCCGAGCGGCTCGGCGTGCGAGTTCTACCCGGACGAGCCCGGTCGTTTCTATCAGGACCTGTGTCACCCCGAGGCGGCGTTCGCGTATCGCGATTTTCTCGAGCGTTCGCCCCTCGCCGATATCGTCGCGCAACTATGGTCTGGCGACGAGGTCTGGTTTCTCTACGAACAGGTATTCGTAAAGGACCGCGCGGCAACGCGCCGAACACCCTGGCACCAGGATTCACCGTATCTTGCCCTCGATGGCAACGATCTGGCCGTCGTGTGGATTAATTTCTCACCGATCGCACAAGCGCACTCGCTGGAGTTTGTTCGCGGTTCGCACCGCGGTCCGCTGTACGACGGCTCGGCGTTCGACGACGAGGACGACACGCGGCCGATCTACGCGCATGGCCTGCCGCGCCTGCCGGATATCGAAGCCGATCGTTCGTCCTTCGATATCGTGTCGTTCGATATCGAACCAGGTGACGTGGTGATTTTTCACCCGGCGGTATTGCACGGCGGTGCGCCGACGACCGCAGATTCGCGCCGGGAAACCCTGTCGCTGCGTTTTTTCGGACAGGACGCGGTGTATGCCGAACGTCCGGAACCTGCACCCGCGCCGCTGACGGCGGGTCTGCACGATGCGTTAGGTGTGGGCGAACGTTTTCGTCATCCTGCGTTTCCACGCTTGCGCCCGAGTGTAACGGGGTTCGAATCGATACCGAAGATTGACGGCCATGGACAGCCGCTGAAGACGCAAATTCGGACGGAGCCGAATTAGGCTCGGCGTCGCCGCCGCGCGCACACGCCGAGCAGTCCGGAGGCGAGGAGAATGATCGGCGCGGGCAGGGGGACTACGGTGGTGAAGTCGATGCCGGCGATGAAGCCCTGGACCGCCTCGCCGGGATTCTCGATGTTGAATGTATAGAGGGTGCCGGCGTCGAGTAATAGTGGGCCGCCGTCGAAAAGGTTCGTCGGTTCCCCAGGAAGCGGGTTAGTCGTCGATGCGACGTTATTACCATTGATACCAAACGTCGGGCTTCCCAGAAAAAAACCGGTGGACACGGTCGAGTAACTGTCGAGTGTCACCGCCGCATCGACTTCGAGCGTGAATTCCAGGACTGAGCCGCCGCCACCGCCGACATGTAAGCCGATCCCGGCAGTCGTCAGATTGTTAAATCGAGGAGTACCGCCGAAGTTCTTCGTCGCCGAAAACGTGAACGTAACCCCGTCTATCGTTTCAGAGAAAATTTCCGGATCGCCGAGGGCCGTTTCCGGAATCGGCGTGAACATGCCGTCGGCGAGATCCACCGTTGCAGCCTGCGCCGAACCCATCGTCAGCGTAAAAAGGCACGCAGCTAATTGCTTTCGCATGAGGTCCGTTGATCCGTTCGTTGCTTACTCTGTCGGCACGATTCCCGCCAGCGTCGTCCGGAATTGTAAACAATTATTAAGCTACGTCAAAAAATTCTTTAATTTCAATGGGGTAGCCGACTGCTTGGAGGGACAGACTAAAGTCTCGTAGTCGCAAGGGTCGTTGGCAACAATTCCGTCCACATTGCCGGCTGGGCGAGCATTATTTCAAGCGAATTCAGTAGGTTAGGACATCCTGCGACGACGTCCAAGCGCGTATAAAATCCGCACAACGGCGGCGCGGTTATTCGTCCGGCTGCACGCTCTTGTGTAATGCGTTGAGCGAGCCGCTCGCAGGATTTATCACAAACAACGGTGCCTCCGGGTCGCGGGCTCGGATTTCAATGCGGCCGGTTTCCGATACAGAAATATAATGACTGTCTTCGACGTTGGAGTGTCGGATCAGCGCGTGGGACCGCTCTTTAGGCGCGAGGAATTCGCCGTTCACCTCGTATGCCTCCGGCAGCGATACGACGACCTCCGCGGTACCGAGTTTGTACTCGCACTCGTGAACATTGGCCTTCGCTGTAGGGTTACACCGGAAAACGTCGAGCTTCTCTGCTTTTTGAAAATGTACCTGGTCAAAGCGGGCACAAGTCCACTCTGCATAACCGTTGGTCGTACATTCGGAAAGCCACTCAGTTTTAGCGGCTTGACGGGCTTCCAGCGCCTGTCGGTAGCGTTCTGCGTCGCCTTGATCTGCGCTATAGCTCAGACCAACCACGATCCCGACCCCGATCAGCACGACACAGAACAAGCCGATTCCAATCGTCGCCAGCATCGGTCCGAGCTTCTTGTTCTTTGACCGACGACGACGCCGACGGTGTCGGCGTCGGCTGGACGTCTTTTCGCCGGAATCGGAACGAGTGAATTCACCGGTTTCGAATTCACCCGTATCGAAACCCCCGGTCTGGGTGTTCTCCGTCGACTCTGTATTGCCCTGATCCATAGATGCTGACGCGCAGTGCTCGCCCCGATTTTCCCCGATGTTTGCGGCGGTGCCGCCGTTTCGTGCTAAGCCATTGTAACTCCGATGGTTATCGGTGTGCACGCCTCGATACTTGAACGCCGCCCGGTGCGACCGCATCGACCGCTTGCGTCTGTGTTCGGGAGATTCGACTCGTTAGAATCCCGTTGAGGCAGCAGGACATCAATGTTCATGAAAGTAACCAGCGCGATACTCGAACAGTGCGGGGTCCGGCGACGTGAACGGGAGCGATATCTCGGCGATCTGCGCCGCGCGCTGGCGGAGCACGGGGTTGATACGCCGCTCCGGCTCGCTCATTTCATCGCCCAGGTCGCGCACGAGTCCACGATGCTGCGACACGTTACGGAGAATTTGAATTACAGCGCGGCGGCATTGCGCCGGGTATTTCCGCGTCACTTCACCGAAGCGCAGGCGCGGCGTTACGCCCGCGACCCCGAAGCCATTGGCAATCGTGCCTACTCAGGTCGGCTCGGTAACGGGGATGAACCGAGCGGGGACGGTTACCGTTTTCGCGGCCGCGGGTTGATTCAATTGACGGGTCGGGCGAACTACCGTGCATTTGCAGCATGGGTTGATGCTGACGTGGTCGCCGAACCGACCCGCGTGGCGAGAGAGTACGCGGTGGCGTGTGCGGTCTATTTCTGGACGGAACGTGGCCTCAACGAGATTGCCGATCGCGATGACGCGAGGGCGATCACTCGCGCGATCAACGGCGGCTTCAACGGTTATGACGATCGCCTTCTGTTACTTGAACGGACGAAGGCGGCGCTGTCGATCGCACACAGCCCGGCTGCGATCCCGGTGCCGACTCACCGGGTTACAGCGTCGATGCTGAATATCCGCAATGCACCCCGGATCGCTGTGTCGAGTCGGATTGGCGCATTACCGGAGCACACCCCCGTTGCAATACTGAGCGAGCCGGCACCGCGTGGTTGGAGCCTCGTTCGCTGTGATTTGCATGGCCGCCTGATTGAAGGCTTTGTTGCCACGGCTTTTCTCGCCCCGCTGGCGCCGCGCGCTGCCACAGTCACGGGCACCCGCCTGATCCCACGGCCCATCGTGATACCGCCGGCGCATTTGCGGACCGGAAACCGTCGGGTGACCCGCGCACGCGACGGCGGGCGGGCGCACCCTCTGGGGGAAGCCGGCGTGCCGCGCAGGTCGGGTTCGCGCGCGCCGACGAAAGCAAGGCAACTACTCGACATCGTCGCCTATCTCGATTGCGAGCAAACGGCGCATCGACGCTACCGGGCAACGCGGGGTAAAACGTTTTGCAACATCTACGCGTACGATTACTGTTACCTCGCCGGTGCGTACCTGCCTCGAGTGTGGTGGCGCGGGCCCGCGCTGCGGCAGATCGGGGACGGCGTGCCGGTTGAGGTTGCTTATGGTTCGACGGTACTGGAATTAAACGCAAACGCGCTGTTCGAATGGTTTGTCGATTACGGCCGTGATTTTGGCTGGCGCGCCGAGCATGATCTCGATACCTTGCAGGGCTCAGCGAACAACGGCGGCGTGTGTGTGATCGTCGCGAAGCGGTTCGATCCGAACGCAGCCGGCCACATTTCAGTCGTCGCACCCGAGAGTCGGACCGCACGAGCCCGACGCAGCGCAGACGGTACCGTGCGTGCGCCGGTCGAGTCCCACGCCGGCGCTCGCAATCGCAAGCTGCACGTGGCTCCGCGCCGCTGGTGGATAGCGGATAAATTTCAGGCTTTCGGGTTCTGGCGCCACGAGTGAGCACGGGCGAAGCGGGGCGGCCGACTCTGCTACAATCCGCGCTCCTTCGAGACCGCCATCAAGATGATTTCACTGTCCGATATAGCGCTTCGCCGCGGACCTGAACTGCTGTTCGAACACGTTTCGATGAAACTGCCCGCCGGGCAGAAGACCGGGTTGATCGGTGCCAACGGTGCCGGCAAAACGAGCCTGTTTAAAATGCTCATCGGTGAACTCGAAGCGGACCGGGGCGAACTTGATATTCCCGCTAACCTGCGCATCGCTCACCTGGCACAGGAAGTACCCGGTTCTGCCGACAGTGCCGTCGACTACGTACTGGCAGGGGACGACGAACTCGTTCGAATTGAACGCGAACTCGCGGCGGCGGAACAAGCGCACACCTATGACCGCATCGCGCCTTTGCATGAAGCCCTGGACAATATCGACGGCTACAGCGCGCGGGCGCGCGCCGAGAGACTCCTCGCCGGCCTCGGGTTCACTGTGCAGCAATGCGGGGATCCGCTGTCGGCATTTTCAGGCGGCTGGCGGATCCGGGCAAACCTTGCACGCACGCTGATGAGTCGCGCCGACTTGCTGCTGCTCGATGAGCCCACAAATCATCTCGATCTCGATGCCATCGTATGGTTGTCCAACTGGATTCGGCAGTTCCAGGGATCGCTGTTGCTGATATCGCACGACCGGGAATTTCTCGATGAAACCGTCGATCAGATCGCACACCTCAATCGTCGCACTATCGAGGTGTTCTCCGGCAACTATTCGGCGTTTGAACAGCAAAAGGCGGCGCGCCTCGCTGAACAGCACAGCCAGTACGAACGCCAGCAGCGCGAAATCCGGCACATGGAAGATTTCGTTCGACGCTTTCGCGCGAAAGCGACCAAGGCACGACAGGCGCAGAGTCGCATCAAGGCACTCGAGCGCATGGCGGTAATTGCGCCGGCCCACATCGACTCGCCGTTCAAATTCGAAATCCCGGTGGCGAAGAAAATTTCCGATCCTCTGTTGACGCTGGTGGACGCGTCGCTCGGTTACAGCGATCCCGTGATCAAGTCGGTACGTCTGAATTTACATCCGGGCGATCGCATCGGCCTGCTTGGTCACAACGGTGCCGGAAAATCCACCCTCGTGAAATCGATCAGCGGTGAACTCGGACTGCTTGCGGGCGATCGGATTCCAGGTGCGAACCTGAAGATCGGATATTTCTCGCAGCACCAGGTTGATGATCTCGATCTGCGTGCCTCGGCAATGGTGCATCTGCACAGGCTCGACAAGACGGCGACGACGCAGCAATTACGGGACTTCCTCGGTGGCTTCGATTTTCGCGGCGATAAGGTCGATGCGGAAGTTGCGACTTTTTCGGGTGGAGAAAAAGCGCGTCTTGCGCTGGCGATGATTACGTTCGAACGACCGAATCTGTTACTGATGGACGAGCCAACGAACCATCTCGACATCGAGATGCGCCAGGCACTGACCGTCGCGCTCCAGGAATTTGCCGGCGCGATCGTTTTGATTTCACACGATAGGCATTTGCTGGCTAATACTGTCGATTCCTTCCTGCTCGTCGAAGACGGGCGCGTTGAAGAATTCGACGGAGATCTTGCCGACTATCGCGAACGCCTGCTCGGCGCTTCAGCGGCACAACCCGCCGCTTCCCGGGAACACAAAGCGACAACGAAGACCTCGCGAAAGAATGCTTTTCGCGAGAATCGGCAGCTGCAGTCGCGACTGAAAACGCTCGAATCCCGCCTGGAAAGACTGCAGCGAAAGCGCCGCGAAGTTGACGAGCAACTCGCCGACGCGGCGCTCTATCAGAACAACCGGGATGCCGACCTGCAGGGGTTACTGCGCGAACAGCTGAGCCTTAAAGAACAAATCGAAGAAGTCGAAGAAACATGGCTCGCGACCAGTGAAGCGATCGAGGCTCAGGTGTAGCTTTGCCAAGCTCGCCGGTGTCCCGTGAAGCGTTCGAACAGGGAAAAAAATGACGCAGCTCGCAATCTTCGCCGACGTACAGAACATCTATTACACGACACGCGAGGCATACGGCCGCCAGTTTAACTATCGCGCGTTGTGGGCAGAAGTCAGTGCCGCCGGCGAGATCGCGGGTGCAACGGCTTACGCTATCGACCGCGGCGACGCGGCCCAGCGGAAGTTTCAGTCAGCCTTGTCGCATATCGGATTCGATGTTCGGCTCAAACCGTACATTCAGCGTCGCGACGGCAGCGCGAAAGGTGACTGGGACGTGGGTATTACCATCGACGTTCTCAAGGCCGCCGCCGCCGGTACTTCTGTCGTGCTGCTGTCGGGAGACGGCGATTTCGATTGCCTCGCACGGGAGGTGCGCGAGGTCCACGGGGTAGAGGCCATTGTGTACGGGGTGCCGTCACTCACGGCCCGGTCGCTGATCACGGCGGCAAGCCGGTTCAATCCGATCGAAGCCTCCCTGTTGCTGTAAAAAAAACCGGAGGCCGCATTCGCGACCCCCGGCGACGGCGCGGTCGGTATCTCAGTATTTCGGCGCCGCTTCGTAGCTCAGTCCTTTGGCGGCCGCCTGTTCGCGCACGGTATCGAACAGCTGGTGGTCGAGGCTGTCTTCGGCGCCGCCAATGGCGGCCACCTCTTCGGCGATGTAGGCATCACGCTCGGCTGCCAATTCCTGAATTTCCTTCTTCAGCTCGCTGCGCTTGCGCGCCTGTCCCATCACGACATCCTTGCGCTCGGCGCTCGGTAAGGCCTGCAGTGATGCCGGCAGTTCTGCCGGGGCGATCGCGTCGAGATCCACCCGGCCTGCGGCGACTGCCTCGACGAGCTCCTTTTCGCCGAGAAAATTACGCTCGCCGCTCCGCGAAGCGTTGAACGCGCCGCGGCGCGCGCGGCTCGCGGTCGAGGCAAAATCGTGAACCTTTTTCGCCGCGTCGGTTTTACGCTTTTGCCGGGCCTTCTCATCGGCGTTACCGAAATACAGCCGGGTTTCGTCGAGTTTGCGCGAAAGCGCCGCGATCCGATCGTCGAACGGACTCGCGACCGCGACCGCATTGCCGTCGCTCGAGACGTTGAAGAAATCGCCCTGGCTCAATTCGGCGATGCTCTGCCAGCTTTGCGCAGTATTCACGTCCTGCCCGCTCTGAATGGTGTTGATCCGGATCCCGCGTTTGGCCGCTGCGGCAATTGTTTCCGGATATTGCACTTCGTTCGCATAGTCCATGTGCGGCGGCGCGTCGCCGACCAGAAAAACCACCTTGTACGCATCGTCGCCCTCACTCCACGAGACGTTATGTATCGCGTCGTACAACGCCTGATTAACGGACTCGGGGCCGTCACCGCCACCCTGCGCCTTAAAATCCATCAGCTGGGCGTAAACGGAGTCGAGGTCGTCGGATAAGTCAGTGACTCGCGTGACATACGCGTCGCCGCGATCGCGAAACGCGACGAGACCGATACTGATTTCCGGCGCTGGCTGTGCGGATGCCATCGTCGTTGCGATCGACCAGATTTTCTCTTTTGCAGCCTCAATGAATCCGCTCATCGAGCTTGTAGTATCGAGTGCAAAGACAACTTCGATGCGCGGCTTCGATGTCTTGACAACATCGACGGGCGGCGCCGCTATCGTGATGTGTTGGCCGGGCGGGGTGCCGGCGCTCGATTGCAACGCCGGATAAAGCGCCACGGCGGAGGCCGTCGCAACGAATAATGCCAATCCTGTCAGTTGTGTTTTCATGTTAATAACCTCTCGTTCCTTAATATCAGCGGGGGGTGTGTAATCGACGCAGCGCGGCCTCGGCCGTCGCCAGCGCACGGTGAAATTGATCGTTGGAGTCTGTGGCAGGTACTGGGGCTTTCGAACTCACCACCGTCGGTATGGCGACGAATAACGCCTGGACCAGAAAAAAAGACCATACCGAGAGAAAAACGCTGTGGCTCGAACGGGCCGCAGCAACCGCCGCGAGGACGGCAGCGGCGCATAGCGCGAGATCGAGCAGCGCGGATAGTATTCCCGCATGAAAGTACAGCGATCGCACGAGCCAGACCATGCCGACGTGCGCAAGCAAAAACAGGGTCAGTCCCGGAACCGTATGCCAGATTACGATGGTTCCGAGTGCCCACAGCGCCGGGACCGCAAGGCGACCCGATTTTTCGTTGCTGCGACTCAGCAGGTATACGATATACAGGCCGGCGCATGCGGCGATCAGCCACTGTAACAGCAGCGTTGCGCCGAATACGGGCTTCAATGCGATAAACCCCACGGCACTGAACACCGCGAAGATGAATGCGACGACAACGCCGCGCAGGAATGATTCGCGTTTCATTGCCGTGCCCTCCGCTGTTGTTCACGCAGGAATTCAACCTCCACTTCGTCAGCACCGATGGTCGGATCCGATGTCGGGGTCTCGCCTGCACCCGGGGCGTCGGATTGATCAACGAGTAGCTCGACTTTCTCCCGCATAGCCTGCAGATGCCGGTCGTTCTCGGCGATCGCGCCGTCCAGATCGGCGAGGCGCCGGGCCGCGGCATCCCGCTTGCCCGCGATCATTTTCTGAACGCGCTGCGTTTCCAGTTTCCGCCGGATCAGATTACGCGCCAGCGTGTCTTCGCCAGTCGAGAAGCAGACATCGAGCTGTTCCTCGAAATCCGTGAGTCGGTCGCGCACGTCATCGTCCTGCTTTGCCAGGCGCTGCAGTTCCATGCGCAACGCCTGCGCTTCGCCGCGTGTTCGCGCGATGTCTTCCTCCATGTCGCGAACCGCCTGCTTGAGCAGGACTTCGGGTTCCTCGAGACGATCGAGGACCGCGTTGAGATCGGCGGTAAAAAGCCGCGAGAATCGGGTAATCAATGCCATGATGGGTGCTCCGTTCGTGAACCATTTGTTCGGAACAAAGCATGGACCTTAAGGCCGGGGTCGTTGTAGGCACGGTTTCGTAAAACATTTCACGGCCGGTTTACAAAACTTTTACATGAGTCAGTCGCCCGATACTGGTAGGGTGCGGTTGGAGTGATTGCACGGAACGGACTATGGATCGCAAGCAGCGTTTACTGATCGTCGAGGACGAGGAGGCCATCCGGACCGGCCTCGTTGACGTGTTCGTCTATCACGGTTACGACGTCGAGGCCGAGGCCGACGGTCGTGACGGGTTAAACCGGGCGCTCACCGGCGAATTCGATCTCGTCGTGCTCGATGTCATGCTGCCGTCGATCAACGGCTTCGACATCTGCGACGCTATCCGCCAGGCCGATCGCGAGCAACCCGTTATCATGCTGACGGCGAAAGTGAGTGACGAAGACATCGTTAACGGGTTGCGGCTCGGTGCGGACGATTACATCGGTAAGCCGTTCGGGGTGCAGGAACTCGTGCTGCGCGTTGAAGCAGTGCTGCGCCGTACCGGGCGGTCGCCGGAAGCGGGGCACGAGATCGATTTCGGTGACGGTCTCGTCATAGACCGCGCTAATCTTTGCGGACGCAATGCAAAGCAGGAATTGTTGTTCACGCGACGGGAAATCGAAATTCTTACTTACCTGCACCAACACTGTGAACGCCCCGTGGCGCGCGACGAATTGCTCAGCGAGGTGTGGGGCTACGCGAAACACCTCGACATTGAAACTCGCACCGTCGACATTCATATCGCGAAGTTACGCCGCAAGATCGAATCCAATCCCAAGCAACCGCGACGCCTGGTGACCGTTCGCGGCGCCGGTTACCGCCTCATCATCGAGTGAAGTCATGGCCCGGGCGCTGTACAACGGGTTAAACGAACGCTCGCTCAGGGTGTGGCTGCTGATCTTTTTCGTCGCGCTGTCGATCCCGATCGCGCTGCTGGTATTACGCGCCCAGGCCCAAATGAAATGGGAAGTCTTCCATCAGTGGCGGGTGTCGGCCGAGGAATTATCCGCGCGCATCGACGACAGTGCCCGCAGGATCCTCGCGATCGAAGAGGAGCGGTCGTTTGGCGACTACAGCTTCCTCGTTCTCGCGGGGGACCCCGGGGCAACCTATTTGCAGCGATCCCCGTTGTCTTCGTTTCCGGTTGTGAGCGAGGTGCCGGGTTTGATTGGACATTTTCAGGTCGATCGGAACGGAAACCTCAGTTCGCCGATTATCCCCGAACAAAATACGCCGTATGAAGATTACGGGGTGAACAGCGCGGAATACCGGGAACGGATCGCCCTGAATGAGCGGATCGGTCGTATTCTCGGCTCTGTCGACACCGGCGATCCCGGGCGCAGACAGCCCGCGGCCGGATCTCCGGCGGGCCGGTCGGTCGCCGGACAGATATCGGCGTACGCACCGGAGGTCGCGGCGGCGCCAGCGCCGGCCGAGGCGAAATCGAAAGTTCAGTCCAACGTTTTTGATCGGTTGTCGGAATCAATCGGTGGTATGGCGCGTCAGGCGCAACCGTCGCCCGAATATGCTCGCGTCGATGAACTCGAACTCGATGTAAGCCGCGAACTGGACTTTCAGAAGCGTGATAAGAAGAAAGGGCAATCACTGGCGTCCGCACCGTTACGCAAACGGGAATCGCGCAAGGAGCAGGTGGCGACGTTCGAACTCGCCGAAGCAAGTACCGCGATGGACATGATGGATAAGGACGTGGCGACCGAGTCCTATGATCTGGCCATTGCTGCCGACGACGCAAATATTGTGCAGGCCCCCGCGCCGGCGACAATGGATCCGCGACCGATGAAACAATCGTCGCTGGGACGGGTGCGCTTTTTCGACAGCGAAATCGATCCGTTTGCATTCGCGATTCTCGATGCGGCGCACCTCGTCATGTTTCGTAACGTGTGGCGCGACGGAGAACGTTTTATCCAGGGCGCCGTCGTGGAACGGGCGGGATTTACCGAGGGACTCGTGCGCCGCGCCTATGAGGGTAGCGCGATCGCCGCGATGAGCCGTCTGATCGTTGCCTACGATGGTAATGTCATCGACGAGGCCGGTCGTGCCGCGCCGCAGTCGCCGACAGGGCAATCCGGCGATCTGAGCGGCGAGCTGTTGTACCGGACGCGCCTGTCGGCACCGCTTGGCGGGCTCGAACTGCTGTACACCGTAGCCGAGCTCCCGCCGGGGCCCGGCGCGCGCTACCTGGCCTGGGTGGGGCTCGTTCTTGCGCTCGTACTTTGCGGCGGGTGTTTTGTTATCTATCGCTACGGCATCGGGCAAATTACCTTGTTCCGCCAGCAGCAGGATTTCGTCTCCGCCGTCAGTCACGAACTAAAAACGCCGTTGACTTCGATCCGGATGTACAGCGAAATTCTGCAGGCAGGATGGGCCGACGAGAAGAAGAAAGCGGGTTATTACACGTTTATCCACGACGAGAGCGAGCGGTTGTCCCGCCTCATCGCGAATGTGTTGCAGTTGTCACGGATGACGCGCGGTAATCATAGCGTCGAAACGCGTGTGCTGAAGGCGCGCGAACTGCTCGATGTCGCGCGCTCGAAAATCAGCAGTCAGATTGAAGCCGCCGGCTTCGAACTGGTGCTCGACTGTGACGACGATGCGCTGGATTCGGAGATGACGGCGGACGCGGATGCCTTTACCCAGATCATGATTAACCTCGTCGACAATGCGATTAAATTTTCACCGGAAGGCGTGACGCGCCGGATCGAATTGAGCTGTCGGCGCGAGCGCGGGCCCGCCGTGTGCTTTTCCGTGCGGGACTACGGCCGCGGCATCGAGAAGGATCAATTGCGCAAAATTTTCGACCTGTTCTACCGGCCGGAAAGTGAGCTGACCCGGGAAACAGTGGGTACGGGCATCGGCCTCGCCCTGGTCCATCAACTGACCGAGTCGATGGGGGGGCGGACGGATGTTCGCAATCGCGACCCCGGCGCCGAATTCCGGCTGATCTTTCCCTGCGCCGCCTGAATTGTGATCGCGCGGCCGTAGCGCTTCCCGGCTGAGGCCTCGGGGGACTGTTTCCCGCCGCGACCGGGCGACGGTCCGGCTGGTTATCGCGTGCCGCGTCGCCCGCTGCTTGCCGGTTCGCGAAACGCTCGCAACGCGGCGCTAACGGCCATGCGGCGATCGTTCTCCCGCAGTGTCGCCGGTTCAGGCGAGATAGTCGTGGGCAACTTCGCCGTCGCCGAGCGTGAAGTCAGTACGGTAATAGAAACCGCCCAGGGTTTTTTTCACCGGTATCGTGGCGAGCCGGTCGGCCGGTGAATCGCCGAAACTCAATGTCGCGGCTCCCATATAAACTTCCCGCACCTCGGCGTCGGTGAGTGTCGTGGTCGTCAACTGGTCGACGTCCGGTGGTGCATCGTTCGAAACGGACGGTACGATCTTGCGGGTGATCCATTCCGGGGTGCCGCCGATATCGTCCGCACTGCCGAGGTGTTCGAGGTGGACCGCGGCGTCGATTAACGTAATCCCGCCGCGTTCCGCGGTGGCGCGGGCGACATCGTCACACGTGCCGAGGGTGAGGCGACCGAATTTCTTCGGGAAACCCCAGATTTCCCGACCGCCACCGATGGCGACATCGTTATCGAGTATCAGATAAATACTGTAGTTAACCGGGCGACGCTGAAACGTCGCGGTCGTGAATACGTGCGCTTCGTAGTAACGCCCGAAACCCGAACACATAAAGTCGGCGATCGACACGAACATGTGGTTGTCCTTGTTCGGCGTCAGGGGCTTCGGCACGACCGAACGCAGGAAGCGGGCGTCGGTCTGAAACTGCACGAGCAACATCGTTGAGTCCCGGTAGTGATACGGGGGCCTGATGTAAAGACCGGACATTTCCGGACTCGTATAGGGGTGTTTTGCCTTCGTGGTGCGTTTTGTTGCCATGATCGTCATTGCTCCCGTGGATAGTGTTACCGCCTATTATATCGATACTCGCTCGCGCAGCATCCGTACGAGTGCCCACAAAGATGCGACGCCTTGCGCCGAGGCAAACACGTCGACATGCGGCAAAGCGGCTGCCATCCCGCGGGCAATCGGTTCGTACCCGTCTGTCGCGAGCAGAGGGTTCAACCAGATGACCCGGTCGGAACGACGTGCGATGTCTCCCATGGTCTTGCTCACCCGTTCGGGATCGCCGGCGTCGAGCCCGTCACTCAGGATGACGGTTGTACACCGGTTGCCGGTGAAGCAATAGCCGTAATCATCGAGCAAGGTTGCGAAGCAGTCACCGATCCGGGTGCCGCCTCCGGCCTCGGCAATCCCCGCGGTCAGGTCGGCCCACTCGTCATCGAGCGAGGTGTGTGAAATTCTCACGAGTTCGCTCGCGAACAGGAACACTTCGACCCGCCAGGCATGGCGCAGCACCGCGCCCGCGAATCGGATCAATAATTGCGCGTGGCGTTCCATCGAACGGCTGACGTCGCACAAAATGACCAACTGCGCGCGCGCTATCTGCGGCCGGCGCCAGCTCAATTCGATCGGTACGCCCCCGTAGCGCAGGCTCCGTCGCAGCAGGCGGCGGGTATCGAGATAGCGTCCCCGGCGATGGGGTTCTTTCCGCCGTGATCGACGGGACGCGAGTTGCGCCGCGAGGGCGCGACCAATGCGGTCGAGTTCCCCAATATCGATCACCCCGTTGGGCTGCGCGCGGCGGACGACCCTGTGGGCGCCGTAATCCGCGGCGGCACCGTGGTGTAAATCCGGTGAGTCGTCCGATGTCGGCTCGATCGCCTCCGGCGCCGCGATTTCCTCCGGCTCCGGGGCAGCGTCAGGCCCGTCGTTTGCGGCATCCTGGCGCGCGGATGGCGGGCGCCGACTCGTGTCGGGCTCCGGCATCGGATCGTCATCGTCGGCTGTTCGCCAATAGCCGTCGAACAGCGTGTTGAACAATGGAATATCGTCCGGCTTTTGCAGCACGCTGATGCGCAGCGCACTGCGAAATTCATGACGCGAGGATGTATTCACGGCGTTCACCGCGGCAAGTGCGATTTGCGCATGCCCGGGTTGAACCGGAATTCCGTTGGCCTTCAGCAAGCGACAGAATTCGACGACGTTATCGACCAGCGATCCGAATTTTCCCGCGCGCGCGACCGTGCGGGCGCCCGGGTCTTTCACGTGTCGTCGTTCGCGTGCGCGATCAAACCCGGCAGATCGCGCCGTACGACCCCGAGATCGCGCCGCGTTTTCGCGATACAGCCGAGCGTCGCGTTCGCGACGTCGAGGCTGAGGTGATCGACATGCAGCGCCATCAGCGCTGTCGCCCAATCGAGTGTTTCCGCGATTCCGGGCCGTTTATCCAGATCGACGGTGCGCAGACGCTCAACGATCCGACACAGCCCGGTAGCGAGTTCGCTTTCGATCGCGGGCAGGTGATTCTTGACGATGGTCACTTCCTTGCGCAGGGTCGGGTAATCGATCCAAAGATACAGGCAGCGACGCCGGAGTGCTTCTCCGAGCTCCCGGACCCGGTTTGACGTCAGCACGACGTAGGGAGGATGCAATGCCCTGACCGTGCCGAGCTCGGGGATAGACACCTGGTATTCCGCAAGAATCTCGAGAAGAAATGCTTCGAACTCTTCGTCGGCGCGATCAATTTCGTCGATCAGAAGCACCGGGCTTTGCGAGTGACGCAGTGCTTTCAACAGCGGTCGCTCGAGCAGATATTCTTCGTCGAAAATATGCGCCTCGGTATCGTCTGCGGCCCGCTCCGAGGCTTCATCGAGCCGAATACGAAGGATCTGCTTCGCGTAGTTCCATTCATATAACGAGGCGGCGGCATCGAGTCCTTCGTAACATTGCAGACGGATCAGCTCGGTACCGAGCGCGTCGGCGAGGACCTTGGCGATTTCCGTTTTGCCGACCCCGGCGTAGCCTTCGACGAGTAATGGACGTTGCAGCCGCATCGCAAGGAAAATGGCGGTCGCGATCTCATCGTCGCCGACATAACCGCGATCGTGGAGCAGTTTCGCGACGTCATCAATTTCGTTGGGCGCGTTCATCGGTGCGACAGGCGAATACGTGAAGGCGTCGTTGGTGCGCGGAGTCAGAGCAGCCAGTAAACGATGACGGCAACACCGATGGCGATCGGTATGCCGAGCCGTTTCAGTACCGCGGCCCAGGCAGCGCCACCGACGTCGAGTGCCTCATCGCCGTCCTCGGTGGCGGTCGGAGTCGGTGCAGGTTCCGGTGTTTCCTGCGCCTGCCCCGACGATTCTGCAGCGCTTGCCGGTGCCGGGGCGTTGTCAGGTGCCGCGGCGCCGGAACCGATTTGCGCACCGAGACGCTGTGCGAAATCGTCCATCAGTTTTTCGCCGACTTCCTCCATCACGCCGCGGCCGAACTGTGCCGCTTTGCCGCTGACCGAGAATTCGCTCGCGAGGCGGATTTCGCTGCCGCCGTCGACCGCGGTGCCCGCCAGGGTCACCTGGGTTTTCGCGGCCCCGCGCCCCTTTATTTCCTTCGCTGCCGCATCGACGACCGCGCGTTTCGCATCGTCGTCCCGTTCAACGAAATGAATGTCACCGCGATAGGTCATCTCCATGGGTCCGAGTTTGACCTTGAGTCGACCGGTGTAGTTGTCGCCGTCGCGCGATTCGATTTTTGCGCCGGGCATACATGGTGCAATCTGTTCGATGTCCATCAACGTGACCCACGCCTCGTCGAGGGGCAGGTCGAGTTTCAGCGTGTATTCGAAATTCATACGGGATACTCGTTAATCGGACCGCGCGCGCAACGCCTGAAATACGCGCTCCGGCGAAATAGGAAACTGAACAATGGAAACGTTGAGCGACGCCAGCGCGTCGTTCACGGCGCCAACGATCGCGGCCGGCGCCGAAATCATCGCCGACTCGCCCATCCCCTTGATGCCCCCGGGGACGAGGTCCGACGGCGTTTCGAGGTGGGCGATTTCAATATCCGGCACATCCGCCGCGCTGGGCAGCAGGTAATCCTGAAAAGTCGTTGTAACCAGCTGGGCGTTTTCATCGTGGACGAGTTCTTCGAGCAACGACGAGCCGATCGCCTGCGCAATGCCGCCGCGGATTTGCCCTTCCACGATCATCGGGTTGATCATCTGGCCGCAGTCTTCGACGGCGAAGACTTTTTCGACAGCGACAAGTCCGGTGTCCGGGTCCACTTCGACAATGGCCGCATGTCCGCCGTTCGCGAGGACGTTATCGCCCGGGTCGAAGGTTGCCGTCGCTTCCAGCGTGGGGTCGAATCCTTCGGGATGGGTTGCATCGGCGAAGTAAATGGCCCCGGCGACTTCCGCGAACGACATGCCCCGGGTGGGCACGCCGGCGACATGCACCTGGTCGTTCTGCAGGACGATGTCGTCGGGCGACACTTCGAGCATGTGGCCGGCCGCCTCGCGTATCGTCGCGCGGACCTTTTCCGCTGCCCGACCGATCGAGCCGGCGCCGATCACCGCGGCACGAGACGCAAACGTGCCGAGTCCGTACGCGTTCGCGGTGCTGCCCGCGCGGATGATCACTTTTTCGACCGGAACGCCGAACGCATCGGCTGCGACCTGGGCGAGGCTGGTGGCGAGGCCCTGACCGGATGATACGAGTGATGTCGTCACAGTGACGGTTCCAGTCGGGTCGACCCGGACGGTCGAGGTGTCATGCGTCGTGATCGGGGTATCGAGGTGGTGCAGCGATCGGGTACCGATGCCGGTCAGTTCGTTGAACACGCTCACGCCGAGTCCCAGGTAGCGACCTTCGGCTCGCGCCGCTTCCTGGCGCCGCCGAAACGCCTCGTAGTCGACCATGCGTTCGAGCGTGTTCACAGTTTCCGTGAACGTCCCCTCGCGAACTTCGAGGCCGGTGACATTCGTATACGGAAAGTCGCTGGCGGCGATGACGTTGCGGCGACGGATTTCGAATGGCGACAGGTCAAGTGCACGCGCCGCGCGGTCGATGAGCGTTTCCCGCGCGATTTGTCCGGCCGTCCAGCCCACCCCGCGGTAGGCGCCAATCGGCGTTTTGTTCGTCGTGTACTCGACGCCGTCCGCGTTTGCGAGGGGAATTTTGTAGACGCTCGAAATCGTCGCCGTACCGACCTCGGATTCCACGGCGGCTGTCCACGGCAGGCAGTTGTAGGCGCCGGAATCGGTTGTCGAATGATTTCTGATCGCGAGAAAGCGACCGTCGGCGTCCACCGCGAGTGACATATCGTTCGTCTGGTGCTTCGCGTGAGTCGCGCACAACAGGTTTTCCTGCCGGTCTTCGATCCACGAAACGGGTTCGCTCAGTTCGCGTGCGAGCAGACAGATAGCGAGCTCTTCGGGATGGATATGGGCTTTCTGGCCGAACCCGCCGCCGACGTGCGGGGTGATGACCTCGATAGTGTGTTCCGGGATCTGCAGCAACATGGCGAGCATCGTGCGCAGGTAACCCGGCATTTGCGTCGCCGACCAGAACGTGATCAAACCGTTCGTCCACTCGTGTCGCGCGACGCAGCCGCGTGTTTCAATCGGCGAGGCGTTGACCCGGTTATTACGGAACAAATCACCGACACTGATCGCCGCTTCGGCGAATGCCGCCGTCGTGTCATCGGCAACCCGCGCGAATCGGTGAATGACGTTCCCGGGTACCTCCGGGTTCGCGAGGTGTTCGGCTGCTTTCGCTTCGTCGATGTTCGTCACCGTCGGTAATTCGTCGTAGTCGACATCGACAAGTTCGAGTGCGTCCTCTGCCACGCGGCGGCTCGTCGCGACGATCACCGCAACGGCTTCACCGACATAACGGACTTCATCGTGTGCAATAGCAGGCTGCGTGGTCAGGGTAAATCCCTCGACCTGTACGGTCGCGGGGATGCCCGCGGTGTACTTCGCGACGTCCGCACCGGTCCAGATCAATTCGACCCCCGGTACGGCCTGCGCCGCATCGATATCGATGCCGGTAATCTTTGCGTGCGCGAACGGCGAGCGAACGAATACGGCGTGGAGCATATTAGGCAAACGGATGTCGGCGATATATTCGCTCCGACCCGTGAGGATGGTGGCATCTTCCTTGCGCGGGACCGGTTTGCCGATCGCCTGCGGCCGCACGTCGGCGACGTCGTGTTTACTCATGCCACTTCTCCCGCGCCCACGCAGCGACCTTGTCGTCGCAGACTGCGTCCACGATCGTTTCGTAGCCCGTACAGCGACAAAAATTGCCCGCGATGGCTTCGCGGACGTCCGCCCGGTCCGGCGTCGGGTTTCGCCGCAGGAGACCCTGCGCCGTACTCAGCATGCCCGACGTGCAGAATCCGCATTGCAGCGCGTGGTGGCGATGAAAGGAATCCTGCAGCGGGTTCAGCTTCTGGCCGTCCGCGAGGCCCTCGATCGTTTCGATATTCGCGCCTTCGGCCTGGACGCCCAGCATCAGACAGCTGCGCATCGGCTGGCCGTCGACGAGTATCGTACAGGCGCCGCACACGCCGTGCTCACAGCCGACCTTCGTGCCGGTCAGACCGATTTCGTAACGCAGTGCGTCGGCGAGGCTGATCCGCGGTTCGACCGTGAACGAGCGCGGGCGGCCGTTAACTGTGAGAGATACAGTCACGAGTTCGTTATCGGCGACCTGTTTCATGCCGGCTGCTCCGCGGCACGCAACAGCGCCCGTCGAACGAGATTGCTGCCGACCTCGCGCCGATACTCGGCGCTGGCGTGAATGTCCGCGTGCGACCGGATATCGGCGGTCGCGAGATGTGCCGCCTCCGATGCGATTTCCGCCGTGATCGATTTCCCTTCGAGAAATGATTCCGCTGCATCACACCGGAGCGGCCGATCGGCGACGCTGCCGAGCCCGATCCTCGCGTCGCGGCAAACCCCGTCGACGAGGCGGAACCCCGCGGCGGCCATGACGAGCGCGAAATCCCCCGGCCGTCGCGCGACTTCCTCGAACGCCCATCGGTGGTCGGTGACAGGAAATTCTATCGCCGTCAGTAATTCGCCGTCGTCGATAGCGGTGGCGTAATAACCCTGGAAAAAATCCGCTGCCGCGACGCGCCGCGCACCACTGGTGCCGGCGATGACCATCGTCGCGTCCAGCGCGCGTGCCACGAGTGGCATTTCTGCCGCGGCATCAGCGTACGCGATACTCCCGCCGATCGTGCCCCGGTTACGTACCGCTTCATGGGCGACGTAGGGCACCGCTTCGAGCATCAAGGGCAGATGTTCACGATGGATCGGCGATGCGGCGTTCTCGGCGTGTGTCACCATCGCACCCACCGTGACGGTTCCATTCTCAGCGGTAATTGTTTTCAACGATTCGATCCGGTTCAGATCGACGAGGCACGCAGGCGTCGCCATGCGCAGTGCCAGGACCGGTAACAGCGTCTGGCCCCCTGCGAGCGGACGCGCTTCGTCGTCGGCGGCCAGCGCCGCGATGGCTTCCTCGACCGTCGTGGGCGCCGCATAGGCGAATGCAGGAAATTTCATCGGGAGCCTCCAGCGGTCCGGCGACCAGGTTTGTCACTAGGCGTGACGCTCCCGGTTTCGTTTCATTCCACTATAAACCAGACGGCGACGACAATGTAGCGGGGTCCTGCCGGGCAGCCGCGCGCGACGATCGGACATTTCAAACGCACGGCGAGTGCGCCGGTTCAGTTCGCGGCGCGCGATTCAGTCGCTGCAGACACCCGGTTTACGGTCACGCCACGGTCGGGCCGCTTCGAGTTGACCCGCCAGTCGCAGCAACGTCGCTTCGTCGCCAAATCTCGCGGTGAAATGCAGCCCGACCGGCAGGTCGTCGTCGGTCCAGTGCAACGGCAGTGAAATCGCGGGTTGTCCGGTCGCATTGGCGATATAGGTGTAAGGCGAAAATCGGGCGCTGCGTCGGCGCAGTTCGAACGGGTCATCCTTGTAGACGAGGGTGCCGAGGGGCACCGGCGGCTGACCGAGGGTCGTCGTGAGCCATAGATCATGATCCTCATAGAATGCGCTGATCTGTCGCGCATGGTGCTGCACATCCTGGATTGCGAGCAGATAATCCGCAGCCGTTTGTTCGCGGCCGCGTTCGGCGAATGCCCATACGAATGGCTCGAAGTGCTCCGGTTCGAGCGGTCGGTCGAGACGTCGGGCCCAATCGGCGAGCGCCCAGGCGACGCCGCCGGCCAGGACCGTGGTGTAGCGCGTCCAGAAGTCGAGCGCATCGAAGTCCGGCGCGGCCTCGACGACATCGTGTCCGAGCGACTCGCACAGTGAGGCGGTTGCTTCAACCGCTGCCGTGCACGCGGGGTCGAGCGGATCGCCCAGCGGCGTTGTCGTCGAGAATCCGATGCGCAGGCGGCCGGGCTCGGTCGCGGCTTCGGTTGCCCACGGGCCAGCGGGGATCGGCGCCGAGTAGGGTTCGCCAACGGCGGGGCCGGCTATCACATCGAGTAACGTCGCCGCGTCGCGGACGCTGCGGGTCAGTCCGTGTTCGACGAAATAACCGGAGATTAAATCGCCGTAGTGCGGTGCGAGGGTGGTGCGGCCCCGGGTCGGTTTCAGACCGACGAGTCCGCAGCACGACGCCGGGATGCGAATCGAACCACCAACATCGTTGCCATGCGCCATGGGCACAATTCGGGATGCCACGGCGGCGCCTGCGCCGCCGCTGGAACCGCCAGGGGTACGCTCCGGATCCCACGGGTTATGTGTCGCGCCGAAGCGGCGCGGTTCGGTCGTCGTCCCGATGGCGAATTCCGGTAAATTCGTTTTTCCGATCGTGATCAGGCCGGCCCGGCACAGGCGTCGATAAATCTCGCTGTCGCTGTCGGGCGTGTAATGTTCGAGAAAGCGGCTGCCTTCTGAAAACGGAACGCCGGCCACTTCGGCGACGAAGTCTTTCATCAGAAACGGAACCCCCGCAAACGGACCGTCGCCGAGTGGTTCAAGCGCGGCAGCGCGGGCGTGTTCAAACATCGTCGTGATCACGGCGTTCAACGTACCGTTGACTGATTCACAGCGACGGATCGCTTCGTCGACGAGCTCGAGCGGGGAGACATCGCCCCGGCGTATCATTTGTGCGAGTGCGGTCGCGTCGCACTGGCTGTATTCCTCGGGTGTAATCGGCATCGTGAGCTCTCCGGTAAAGCGGGTGTCCGCGAGCGTTCAGTCACAGGGAAGTTACGGTAGGGTTCACGCGAGATGAAATCAACCCGCCGCACTGCAACGTCCGCGTCACGTGATTTTCCGGCCCGGGTCGACGATTAGTACCCGTCGCGTTGGCGCGGTACCGCAATTGCAATGCGTCGACGGCCGCACCGTGGCGTGCCGCGACCGGGCAGGGCGGCGGTGGCGTTGCCGCCGCCTATCGCGCTAAGCTCATGGCCCCGTTTGCACCACGAATCAGAGGTGGACATGAGCGCACGCCTTTATGCAATGACCTGCGGCTGGTTAACGATGCCGATGCCGATGTTGCTTCACGGCACGAAAGGTTCGCTAAAAATTCCCATACCGGCTTATTTTATTCGCCATCCGAAGGGCACTGCCGTGTTCGATTCCGGCATGTCGCTGAAGGTTCAACGGGAAGGGTCAAAGGCGCTCGGGCCGATGGAGCCGTACTTCGACGTGCATTACGAACCCGACGAGGAAATTTCCGCGCGTCTGAATGAAGCGGAGGTGGATCCGAACCGGGTGGACTACCTGATCACGTCACACCTGCATTTTGATCACTGCGGTGGTAATGCGCTGATTCCGAACGCGCGCTGGATTGTGCAAAAGAAGGAGTGGGAGGCGGCAAACACGCCTGAGGCCATCGCTGCCAATTTCTACAATCCGGAGGAATTCGACCACGGACACGATCGAATCGAAGCAGATGGTGAGCACGACGTATTCGGCGACGGTTCGGTGCGCTGCATTCCGACCCATGGGCACACACCCGGGCACCAGTCGCTCGTTGTCGAAACCGGGAACGGCCCTGTCGTGTTGTGCGGCGACGCGTGCTACTTGCGTAAAACGATCGAAGAGATGCATCTGCCGGCGCGCTCCGCGGTGCACGACGAGGCGGCGATGATGAAATCGCTCGAAGCGTTACGGTCGTTGCAACACGCGGGCGCGCGCCTCATGTTCGGGCACGATCCCGAATTCTGGCGCGATGTACCGCAGGCACCCCTGGAAATCGTTTAACGTTTCAGTGACCGGGTTTCGCAAACGCCAGCAACACGTTGCCGGGTAGCGCGCCAAATTTCGCGTAGCCCGAGGTGATGTAAACCCAGCCGTCGACGACGACCGGACCGGGTCCGTCGAGCGCGCCGCCGGAGGCACGTGCGCCATTGACCGATTCGTACGCACGGACGGCATCGTAGCGCCACAGAACTTCACCGGTGTCGGCATCAAACGCCTGCATGATGCCCGCAAGCGATCCCGAGAAGACGACACCGGGGATGGCAGTGACCGCCGCGGTTTGTCCGGGCGAGCAGTTTTTGCGTCCGTCACAGCTGACCGGCGGCGCTTCCCAGACGATGTCGCCGGTCGCTGCGTCAACGGCGACCGTGCCGCCGCCCGTATCGGGGTTCAGTTCCGTATCGGCCGATATGAAGCGTTGATCGCGCCAGGTAACGTCGGCTTTGGCCACGTAAAAACGCTTTCCATCCGTCGCCGGGCCCCATTCGATACCGCCGAGGATACCGCCCTCGGCGAGTTTCTTGCGCCAGAGAAGCTTGCCGTCAGCATCGGGATCGAGCGCGTGAAGGATCCCCGTTTTCTGGCCGGCGGCCAGTACACGCTTGCCATTGGCCAGCGTAATCAGCATCGGCGATGAGCCCATGTCCTCGTCGGGCCCGACGTCGTCGGGGCAATTTGCGTCGGTTTCGATATGACATGAGGAATTCCACACGTCACCGGCGAGGCCCTGGTAAATCCACACGATCTCGCCGCTGTCCATCGACAGCGCCACGATTGAATCGGATGTATCGGTGGCCGGGTTCGAGTAGTTGTCGCTCGTCGCCGCGTACAACCGCCCGAGTTTGTGGTCGAGCGTGACGGCCGACCAAATCGAGGCGCCGGATGGACCCACGGTGTCTTTGCCTCGCTTGTTTTTACCTTGCGGCCCCGGTGTTTCGTCGATCGTGTAAGTCTGCCAAAGCGTACGTCCGGTTTGTGCGTCGATTTTCATGATCGAACCGCGGAATGAACAGCACGCGTAATTCGGATCCATCGTCATGCCTTCTTCCAGCGAGGAGACGCCGAGGTACAGAGCGCCGTCGTGAAACTGAATGCCGCCGACGATGCGCGCGGCCGGGTGCGAGTCGCTACGGATTTTCCAGACGAGATCGCCGTTGCGCACGTCGAGCGCGTAAATCCACCCCGCGATATCCCCGAAAAACACCATCCTGCGAGCGGGGCTGCCGACGTCGGCGACGCGTGGGGCGTTTTTAATCGGGGCGCCGGCCTTGAACGACCAGTGCACGCAGGCGGACCGCGCATTCAGTGCATACAGGTTCCCACTGCGACTCCCGATGTAGAGCGTGCCATCAACGATTGTCGGCTGCGCTTCGACAACCGTTTCTCCGGGGAACGCGAACGCCCACTTCAGTTCGAGTCCGGATACTCCGGTTTTATCGAGGCCCGCCATCGCCGCGGGTTGAAAGCGCGTGTTGTTGTCGTCAATCCCCCATCCGTTCCAGTGCGGTTTGGCAAACGGATCGTCGGAGAGGGGGAGTGGTTCGCCGCAGGTTTTCATTTCGCGCTCGCGCCATTGCGGATCGAATGGCTTGCCGCTCAGGTATTCGGCGACGGCGACGCGCTCGGGCCCGTCCATGCCCCATTGGCCGAGTACGCGCATCGCCCCGGATTCGAGTGCCTGCACAATGCTGTCGGGGGCCATCGCCTGGAGCGCTTCCTTGCTCGGCATACGCTGTGCGCCCGAGTCGTGGCAACTGGCGCAATGCGTCGCGTAGACCGCCGCGCCGTCTGTCGCGTCAGGAGCAGCTGTCGCGCTACTGATAATGCCGATGAGCGTCGCCGTAAAAAGAACGAATCGTCGCATGGTGACCCCTGAACCGGTAATGACCCGGTAGATTGTAGTTTATTGGCGGGCCGCCGGACCGCGACCGCGCGCACCGCGAGGTAGTATCTGAAACGCGTCGGACGGTCCGGACGGCTCAGAATGCGAGAGGTGGCGCGCACCCAAGGCGCGGGGCGGCACCCGCCTTGTCCCGATTTTGTTCGTGCGCCGCCACGGTGTTGCGTACACCGCCGCGCACTTCATCGTCACGGGGTCTCGATGGTGAGATTAAACGTTGATGTACTCGAGTTAACGCTCGTGGCGGTTCGTTTGAGAGAGCCGGTACCTTTCGCGTTCGCCCAACGGCCGCTGCCGCCAATCACGGTGATCACGGTTTCGCCGGATTGCTCGGTTCCTTTTACATCGAACTGATCGACATCGTTTTCCATAAACGTGCAGTAAAGTTCTATACTGCCTGCCTCATCGTTCATCGCGTAGCCGAGGCCGCTGCAGCGCAGGGTGAGTAACACCGGCGCTTTCGCCGAATCACCCGTCATCGCGGCAAACCCGGTTGCGTTGGCCGTGACCACGGTGGCCCCGTTGGCGAGCGGCATTTGCACCTGGCTCGAGCTTGTTTTTGCGCTGCCGGTAAACGTCATCGACGCTGCTTGTGCGCCGGCGATTGAGAGTGCCATGGCGACCGTCAGGAGCAGTCGTGCGGTGTTTTGTGTTCGGTTCATGTCAATTTTCCTCGTCAATTTTCGCGTTCTGTTCTGCAATCCGGGTGGGTCAGGGGACGATGACGATCAATACTGCACCTTGTAATCACGTGATTCCATGCAAAGTCCGACCGCGCCGTTGAAGTTCTGTTTCGCCTGGTAGTAGGCCTGCTGTTGTTGTTGCGCGACCTGTTGCTGCTGTGCCTGCTGCTGGCGTTGCCAATCGGCTTCCTGCTGCTTGCGCTGGTTACGCTTCATGCCGCCGAATATGGCGCCGCTCAGTGCGCCGATGGCGGCGCCCTTGCCGGCATTACCGGCGATCGCGCCGCCCATGGCGCCGAGTGCCGCACCACGGGCACCGTCGCCGACCACGCCGCCCTGGCCGGCGTCGCCGGAACCGAATCCACGGCCCCCTGAACTATAGGATCCGCTGTCCTGCGTGTAACCGTAGGACTGGGGTGGGCCGGAACGCGGGTTAAAGCCCGTGCGATCCGTTGCCCACATCTCGCATTCGATTTCGTCTTTGCGGGTTTGCTCCGCCGATTGTCCCTTGGCCGGGTAGGCGAGGACGGATTGAGCCGCGGCGGGTGTCGCCAACACGCCGCCAATTACGGCAACGCAGATGGCAGCGGCGGGGCGTCTGAAATTTTGCAGTGGCATCTCGTGGTGCGCTCCTGTTGGTTAGTCGCGATTTATTGTCGCTGGCCGCGGGGATGGTGACTTGAAACGGGTCATTTTTCAACGGACGGATCCCGTGCGCAGCGCAACCCCGGCCACCGATGCTCGATTCTTCGTTTTCGGGGCGCGAATCTTGCGCGAAACGGTTTCGGGGGCGACGCAAACGCGACACTGGGGCGATATTCCGGCTTCGAGCTACCCGGGTCAACGTCCTCGCGGAACCCGGAAACGCCGACCCGAACGGAGTCGTTGTGTTCCCGGAATTTACCACGGGTGACGGATGGAACTCCGGGGGGCGCCTCGTGGTCTACCCCAACAGCGAACAATGCCACTCGGGGAAATGAACACTGCGAAGTTGCCCGGGCAGGCCGTGACGCGACGGCGGCCTGGCCATGACATGACAGTGTCGCGATCGGGTCTGATCCAGATATACTATTACCCTAGGTACTTTACTCACGGAGAACACGCAATGAATGCGCACAAGATTTTGACATCGTCCACCGTTTTAAGCCTCGTGTTGCTACTGGCACCGGCAGCGTCACAGGCACAGGATGCCGGCGCGTCAGGCACCACGCCGGACGCTTTCGTCTGGCTCAGCCGCCAGGGCATCGGCCTGATTCTGGGTGGCAGCACCGGCGGCGGTCGAATTCACTTCGACGGTGACGACCACACGTTCCGCATGTCGGGCATCAAGTTCGGCGCACTCGGTGGGCTTGGCGAAACGCGTATGTCAGGAGAAATTTACGGCTTGCAGAAACTGGAAGATTTCGCCGGTTCCTACAAGGAGTCCACCGCGGGCATGAGTGTCATTGTCGGCAGCGGCGGCGTCTGGCTCGAGAACGACAAGGGCGTCAAGATGCACCTGAAGGCAGAGAGCAAGGGTGTCGGCATCGACCTCAGCTTCGGTTCGGTCGAAATCAAGCTCGGCATGATCGACTAACAGACCGTCGAACCTTCATCGTTCGTAAAAGGCCGGGCCATTCGCCCGGCCTTTTTTTTGGCGCGGCGTGCATGATGTCGGCGTCGTCGTCAGGCTCAGGACGGCTCGGCGCTACGTTTTTCCATTTCTTTCAGCAGTCGCGACATACCGTGGTTTTTGATCGTCTCGGAAAATGACTTTCGATAGGTCGAGACGAGGCTTTGGTTTTCGACGAGAAAGTCGTAGGCCAGCCACTTACCGTCGGAATATTTGAGCCGGTAGGTCACCGGTATCTCGATCGTCTCCGATTGGATGACAGTATCGACGGTCGCAAAAATCTCCTCGTCGATACTGCCGGTAAAATAGACGACTTCTTCGTTCCGATATTCCTTGATTCGACGCCAGTAGGTGTTCGTCAGTATTTCCCGGAACAGTTCGACGAACTGTCGTTGTTCGTCCTTGTCGGCCTTCGCCCAGTTCACGGCGAGTATACGGCGACTCATTTCATAGAAGTTAATACGTTCGCTCGCGATCGCGGCCACCCGATCGCGCCGTTCATCTTCCGACAACGTGTCGTCTCCGAGCGCCGTGAGGACGCGGGTAATCGTGTCTTTAACGATCACAATCGGTCGTTCGTCGATCGCTGCCGCATTCGCAAGCGGGAGCAACCACAGACTGAACATCAACAGGATCAGACGAATTATCGGCGAATGGTTTTGCATAGCTGGGGAGCCTCGTAAGTTTTGATCCGACAGATTAGTCAGTCACGCCCGTGAGCGGCGCGATGAGGTCATGGTAACAAACCCGGCGCCATAGTGAGCGACGACATGGTCGACACGTCGTATCGCGACCGGGTTACTGCCTGGAGCTGCTCAGGCCGCGCAGGAATTCGAGCGCACGGGGGTCGTCGGGGGCGAGACCGACGATTTCTTCGGCATATTCGATCGCTTTGTCGATATCGCCGTTTTCGAAGTGTAATTCGGACAACAACAGCAGGATCTGAATATCTTCCGGAAATCGTTCCGCGACGGGTTCGAGCCCGGCGAGTGCCGCGTCAGATTGTCCGTAGCTGCGGCGCGCCACCGCGAGCACGTACTGGTAGCGACGCGAGCCAGGGTCGAGTTTGGCCGCGCGTGCGAGGTGGGTCACCGCGGCGTCGGCATTGCGCTGGCGTACCTGCAGCAATCCCAGCGCGTGGTGCAGGTCCGGCGAATCGGGCCGCCGCAACACCGCCGCTTCCAGCAGTTGTTCGCCGTCGGCGTCCCGCTTGGCCGCGCGGTAAGTATCGGCGAGCCCGATGGTCGCGGGCAGGTGGCCCGGCAGGATTTCCAGCGCTCGCCGGTAGCTCTGTTCCGATCGGTCGAAATCTCCCTGCTCGGTATAGAGGTGGCCGAGACTGGCCAGTGCGCCGGGATGATCGGATTGCAATTTCAGGGTCTCGATCGCTTCGGTGGTGGCTTTGGCGACAGTCTCGCGCGTTTGTTCGGGTATCTGATCGGCCGGAATTGCTGCGAGGGCGCGGGCAGCAGCGACGCGAACGCTCAGTAAATTGTCATAGGTGTTCGGCACGGCAACCTGCAGTCGAAGCGGCATGACGCTCGAATCGACCGCAGCGATCGCGCCGAGGCGGAGCAACGGTTCGTCGTGCGCACTCGCTACCGCGAGTGCCTCCAGCGTACTGCGCGGCGGATAGCGGCCGAGCGTCTGTGCCGCCGTGGCGCGCACCATCGACGGCGTCCTCTCGTCGAGCGTGAGGGCGAGGGCCGCCTGCATCGCTTCGTGATCGCTGCCCCGCGTGATCGCGAGTGATACCCCGTAATCCATATTCTTCGCGCCGGCGGGAGCCCAGCCGGCGACGTGGCCGGCAGCCCAGTCGCTGGATTGCCCGGTATGACAACGGTTGCACGCGTTAGGCGTACCGAGAATTGCAGATAACTCCGGGCGCGGACTACGCAGACTGTGATCGCGCCGCGCATCGATGACCATGTAGTTCGTCGCCGGCATGTGACATTCGACACAAGCCGCTCCCGGTGAATCGGCAGCGTGATGATGGTGGGCCGCGACGTCGTAGGTTTCCGGCCGGTGACACTGTGTGCACAGGCTGTTGTCATCGGCACGGGTTTTTCCGCTGTGCGGATCATGGCAGTCGCTGCACACGACGCCGGCCTTGTGCATGCGGCTCTGCAGGAACGAACCGTAGACGTACACCTCGTCATTGATCTGCCCGTCGAGGTGATACAGACCCGGTGTTATTAACGCCGGCCGGTAGTCATCGAGAAACGACTGCCCGTGAAACGGTTGTTCGCGCAGCTGTGAGCGCCGCGAGTGACAGCGGGCGCAGCTGTTGATCTCATTATCCGGGTCGCGTGCCGCGGTCCGGTGCGCAATGGGTTCATCGGCGGCGCGCCGCCATTCGCCACCACTCCTGTCGCCGAGCGAATGCGTCAATCCTTTGTCCGGCGGAGCGCCGTCAAATCCCGGCGCGAGGCGCACGTGTTCCGCCGCGGGGCCGTGGCACCCCTCGCAGCCGACGTCGATCACATCCCAGGTCGTCGCGTAGGTATCGCTGTCGGCGTCGTAGTTTTTCCTCACGTTCAGCGAATGACAATCCGCGCACTGGTAATTCCAGGTTTGATTGCGGCCGGTCCAGTGCAATTCGTCATCGTGCGCGATCCGCTCATCACCGTAGACATGAAACCAGCGCTGCCCGCCCTGAGCGGTCGGGCGCGTATCCCACGCGATGCCGAGCGTTTGCAGCGCGCCGTTCGGGAAAGCGACGAGGTACTGTTGCAACGGATCGACCCCGAATGTGTAGCGGATTTCGAAATCGGCCAGCTCACCATCGGCATTTTCCGTGTTGACGAAGTAGCGTTGCTCGCGCATGAAAAACCGGCTGGTCACACCATGCTGTGTGAATGTCGTGTCCGAGAAATCGCCCAGCACGCTCGACGAGTCGGCTACCTGCATCGCGAGATCATGATGCGATCCCTGCCAGGCTTTGAATTGCTCGGCGTGACAGCCTGCGCACACTTCGGAGCCGGTATAACCGTCATCGCCCGCGCGAGCCGGTGTAGTGCCGGTTATCGTCACCACGATGCCGGCACAGAGAAATCCGAGCGCGCGGGGAACGAACAATTGTGCAATCCGGAGCATGAAAACAGGTATGACGACTTGGGAAGAATTCGGAATCAGGACTCGGCGCCGATCTCTGCCAATGCCTCGTCGCCGCCGAGCCACGCGAGCAGCAAAGTGTAACCGAGGACGAGAACGATGGAGCCGACAAAAAGTCCGATGATCCCCATCGAGAGGAATCCGCCGATCGCGCCGACGAATACGACGAGTACCGGTACGTCGACGCCGCGACCGAGCAGCAGCGGTTTCAACACATTGTCGATTAGGGTGACGAAAATGGCCCAGATTAAATAGACGATGGCTGCAAGGGTCGGTGCCGTCATAAAGATGTAGATGACAGTTGGTATGAGGATCAGGCCCGGCCCGAGTTGGACGATACACAGTACGAGAACCATCACCGCGAGCACGCCGGCGCCCGGAATACCGACGGCGAGAAACCCGATGCCGGCCAGTATCGTCTGGATCAGTGCGACCCCGAGTATGCCCTGTGCGACACTGCGGATAGTCGAGCGCGACAATACGAGGTACGCGGGACCTTTAGCGCCGGCGACACGTATGAAAATAAGCGTCGCAATACGCTTCACCCGCTCGGAATTCATGAGCAATAATCCGGCGACCCCGATCGCAACGACGAATGTGAGCAAGGCGAATCCGGCACTCGTCGCTGCGCCGAGGAGCCATACGCTGGCTTCCTTGATTTGCGGCTTGAAGCGGCTGACGGCGGCACTCAGATTGTTCGACGCGAGTCGCCAGAACTGCGTTACCGGTTTTCCGACAACCGGTAATTGCGCCAGTTGCTCGGGTGGGGCCGGAATTTTGATGTCTCCGTCTTTCCACTCTTCCGCGAGCTGTTGAGACCCCGTGACGAGCGTGTCGATCAGGGCGACGGCCGGGACGATCAGGAGCACGAGCAACACGAGCGTCATCAGGATAGAGGCGTACCCGCGCCGTCCGCCGAGTGCCGATTGCAACCATTCGTACACCGGATTCAGGGCGATCGCGATGATCATCGCCCAGGCGAGGACGCCGATGAACGGTTTCACGATATCGAAGCACCACGCCGCAAGCAGGGCGACGGCGCCGATCGGTACGATCGTTTCGAACGCTTTCCGCGTGAAATGGTTCTCGGTTGCCGGTTGCGGTTCGGCGCTCATAGTCGTTCTCCCCTGATTTAAATCTGCGCGGTTGAGGTGCGCGCGTCGCAGCCGGGGCTCACGAAAATCAACGAGAGCTGCAATAAATAATTCTGCGTCGCAAGTTGGCGCATGCAAACTGCACAGGCACTCGCCTCACCCTAATGAATCACCATCAGCAACTCAAGCGACAATACAACCGTATGGTACTGTTGGCTTCTTCCAAAACACCGGGCTCGCGAAAGCAACGTAGTTCGTACCGGCCATCGACGACCAGAGGTAATCACGACAACGCGATGAGACAGTATTTGAGCACTATCAGCACGATGTTCGGCTGCCACCCGACCAGGGCCAAACGCGTCCTGCTTGACTTGAATTTACTGCCCGGGCGGATCTCCGGCGCCGCTCACAGCCATGCATTCATTGCGGTCGTAAATTTTACTGTGGTTGCCGCCATTGCCGCCATTGCCGCCCCCGACACTGTAATTGCGGGACCCGCGGTTTCGAACCCACCGAAGCTCGTCGTGCAAATCACGGTTGATCAATTGCGCGGCGATCTGCCGATGCGCTATCGCGAGCGCCTCGAGCCCGGCGGTTTTCGCTACCTGCTGGAACAGGGCGTGCATTATTCGAATGCGCATTATCGTCACGCGAACACGGAAACGGCGGTGGGTCATTCGACCCTCGCGACCGGGGCTTATCCTTCACGTCATGGCATTATCGGAAATTTCTGGATCGACCCCGATACCGGCGCGATGGTCTACAACGCCGAGGACGATCGCCACACGATTATCGGCAAACCGCCAAAACCACGCACGGGCGTGTCGCCGAGAAATTTATTGTCGAGCACCATCGGCGATGAACTCGTATTGTCGAATGCCGGCCGTTCGCGGGTGTTCAGCGTTTCGGGCAAGGATCGTGGCGCAATACTTCCGGGCGGTCACGCCGGCAAGGCATTCTGGTACTCGAAGAGCACGGGTGAGTTCGTTTCCAGCACGTATTACTACGATAGCTATCCCGCATGGGTCAGCGGGTGGAACGGCGAGAAGCGCGCCGATGCCTGGCGCAACGGTTCATGGACGTTGATCCGGCCCCGCGACAGTTACTACGCGAAGGACATCGACGATCGTCCTTACGAGGCGGCCCTGGGTAACCTCGGCAGGACGTTTCCGCATAGCTATGGCGACGGCAAGTACTATTACGTGCAGGTCGGGTTGACCCCCGCGGTTGACGAATTGACGCTCGGGTTCGCGAAGGAAACCATCGCACAAGAACGCCTCGGCGCGGGCGATGCCACGGATTTCCTCGCGGTGAGCTTTTCCGCCACCGATTACGTGGGTCATTTGTTCGGTCCGTCCAGTCTTGAAGCGGAGGACAATATCCTGCGCCTCGATCGGCTGCTCGCGTCTTTCTTTCGTTATCTCGACGAGGAGATAGGGCTCGACCGGGTCCTGATCGTACTGTCGGCCGACCACGGCGGGCCGGAAGCGCCCGAATACGCACAATCGATCGGTATCGATGCCGGACGCTTTCCGTTTGATTACTTTAAGAAGCCGAACGAGATCACCGCCGCATTGAAAAAACGTTACGGCCGGAGCGACTTTATCCTCGGGCACAATCATCCCTATCTTTATCTCGATGACGCAGCGATTGCTCACGCTCACGCGGATCGCGGCGAGGTCGAACGCTTCATCGCCGCCGAGGCGATGAAGATTCCGGGGATCGCTTACGCGATGACACGCAGCGAGCTCGTGGAAGGGCGTTACGCCGATGCCCCGTTACAGCGCCAGATCCGGCGGAATTTTCACCCGGCGCGCTCGGGCGCCGTGCACCTCGTGCCGGAGCAATACTGGTTTCAGCACTCGACCGAAACGGCGAAAAAGCTCGGTCTGCCGGGACTCGCGGCGATTCACGGTTCACCATGGGCCTACGACACCTACGTGCCGATATTTTTCGCCGGTAATGGTGTGCGCGCGCAGACGATCGACCGGCGTGTCGCGCCGAGCGATGTCGCGCCGACGATTGCGGCTTATCTTGAGATCAAGATGCCGTCCGGTGCTATCGGAAACCCGCTGGAGGAAGTGCTCCGTTCGCGCACGGATTGAGGTGATCGAACGGTCGCGCGGACGACGGCGCGCGACCCGAACTATCAGGACATCATCATCGCCGCACCGGCGAACGTGAGAAAAATATTGGCGAACGTGTACGTCCCTGCGTACCCGATCGCCGGCACCGGGCTTTTCGCGGCAGACGTAACGACCGCCAGGGCCGGGGTACTCGTCATTGCGCCGGTCAGGGAACCGAGCAGCAGTGCGGGATTCATGCGCAAAACCTTGCGGCCGAAAAAATAACCTATCGACGGCGGGAGAACGGCAACGAGTAACGCACCGAGAACCATTGCCGGACCGATCGCGGCCAGGCCTTCGACGATACCGCCACCCGCATTCAGCCCGATCGATGCCATCAGCAACATCAAACCGAGTTCCTTCAACATGAATCGCGCCGCCGGGGGCACGCGGCCGAAACTCGGGGCAATGGAACTGAAGTAGCCGAGGAGGATGCCGGCGATCAATAAGCCACCGGCCATGCCGAGGCCAATCGCGATGCCGCCCGCCTTGATCACGACGAGTCCGAGCAGCACGCCGGCGGAAATACCGAACGAAAAGGTGAGCAGGTCCGTCTTGTCGATGTCCTCTTCGAGGTAACCGAACTCTTCCGACAATGCTTCGAGACGTGCTCCTTCGCCGACGATATTGAGACGGTCGCCTCTTTGCAGAACGAGCTCGTTGCTGACCGGTAGTTCTATTCCCGAGCGAACGATGCTGGTGGGCCAGCAGCCGCGGGCGCGGGGCAGGTCGAGATCGGCGAGTGTTTTTCCGACGGCGGTATTCGTCATGACGACAAGTTCGCGGGAGGAGACGCGGTAATCGAGAACATCGACATCGAGCACCTCGGTGCCGACATTGTCCTGTAGCCAGCGATGGGTCTTCAGTGTCGCGATAACGGAAACGATGTCGCCTTCTTCAAGATTCGTATTTGAATCCGCGGCCAGGACTTCGCGTCCACGCTTAATCCGCAAGCCCGCGCCGGCCATATTAATTTCGGACCGGCGCTGTTCGATAGTCTTGCCCGCGGCATCGGCGTCGATACGATAGGCGCGGATGATGGGCAAATTATCATCCGTAGCGCCGCCGCGTTCCTTGCGGATCAGGCCTCTTTCCTTGGCGTAGGTCACCGCCATCGGTTCGAGATTCAGTTTCAGCAGTTTTGGCGCGTAGCGCACCATGATGATGATGCAGATCGTGCCGAAAATATACGAAATGGCGTAACCGACACCGACATTGGCGAGCAAGGTGTCGGTCGTTGCGCCTTCCGGAAGATAGGCCAGTCCGCCGAGTATCGCGTCCTGGGCTCCGGCGAGGGTCGGGGTGCTCGTCAGCGCCCCGGCGAGCAGACCGGCATCGTATCCGTTCTCGTAACCGAGCAGGGTCGCCAGCCCGAGGACCACGCCGACGGCGGTCAGGGCGACGACGGCCGCTAACGCGATGTACTTTGGCCCGTCTTCGCGAAAAGCACTGAAGAAGCTTGGTCCGGCCTCGATCCCTATTGAGAAAATGAACAGCGCAAAGCCGAACGTGCCAACGGCAGTGCTGATCGTCAACCCGAAATGACCGGCAAAAAGGCCGGCGAGGAGCACGCCGATCGTCGGTTCGACGGGAACCGAGAAAATCCGCATCTTCCCGATCAGGTAACCGACGCCGATTACGGCAAAAAGAAGCAGGAGCGGGTTGTCTCGCAACAGCGGGAATATTTCGATTTCCATCGGGTACCGTCAGTTCAGGGCATTCAATCGGGGGGTAGTCGTTGGGCGGACAGTCGCCGCCGGGCCGGCGATTCTACACTCGCCCGGCGACTAGTTCACCCGCGGGGTCGTCGAGTCGGCGCGGTCAGGCCGCGCGATTTCTCGTTGCCCCGCAACGGGCTATCGGCCGTTGCGGGGTCGCGCACGGCGGTCAGTTCGATCCTGTGGTCGTACGCAGTTTCTCCAGTACCTGGTCAATCGAGAACGACGCCGGTTTCTGTCGCGGCGGGAATTCCTGGAACGTACCCAGGAATTTCGCAACATAGGCCTGTGCCGGCACGAGCAGATACACGCGGTCGATCAACCAGTCGTAATACGTATTCGACGTCGAATACGCGCGCTCGAACGGGTCACGCCGCAGGTTGAAAATCAACGGCACGCGTAACTCGGTCCACGGTTCGATCCATGCACGGAGGGTATTCTCCGCTTTCTGTTCCAGGAACATCGCTTTCCAGTCGTTGTAGCGCAGTGCGGTCAGATCACCGGTGTCGGAGAAGTAGAAGATCTCGCGACGCGGGGTGTCCTCGGTCTCGCCGGTCAGGTAGGGGAGGAAGTTGTAGCCGTCGAGGTGGACCTTGTACGTTCTTCCAATGGCGCTGACCCCGCCTTTCAGCAGATTGGCTTTTACGTCGGGGTCGCCCGCCGCCGCAACGTAGGTCGGCAGCCAGTCCATGTGGTGCATGATGGCGTTGGAAATCGATCCCGCCTTGATTTTTCCGGGCCAGCGGACCATCGACGGCACGCGCCAGCCGCCTTCCCAGTTCGTATTCTTCTCACCCCGGAACGGGGTCATGCCGGCGTCGGGCCAGGTGTTCATGTGCACGCCATTGTCGGTGGAATAATGCACGATGGTGTTATCGGCGATGCCTAGTTCGTCGAGCTTGTTCAGCAACAGGCCGACGTGCATATCGTGCTCAACCATGCCGTCGGAGTATTCGTCCTGTCCCGAAATTCCCCGCAACTCGGATTTCACGTGTGTGCGGAAATGCATTCGCGTTCCGTTCCACCAGACATAGAACGGCTTGTCAGCCTTGTGCGCGCGGTCGATGAAGTCGAGTGCCGCGGCGACCGTTTCTTCGTCGATAGTCTCCATGCGCTTCTTGGTCAGCGGACCCGTGTCTTCGATCTTGCCGTCCGCGGATGACTTGATGACCCCGCGCGGTCCGAAGCGCTTGCGGAAATTCGGATCCGTCGGGTAATCCTCGTTCTCGGGCTCCTCTTCCGCGTTCAGGTGATACAGATTACCGAGAAACTCATCGAAGCCGTGGTTCGTCGGCAGGTGTTCGTCCTTATCACCGAGGTGATTTTTGCCGAACTGCCCGGTGACGTAGCCTTGCGCCTTGAGCAGGCCGGCAATCGTCGGATCCTCAACCTGCAGCCCTTGCTCGGCGCCAGGCAGCCCGACCTTCGACAGGCCGGTGCGAAAAACGCTTTGCCCCGTAACATAGGACGAGCGGCCGGCGGTGCAGGATTGTTCGCCGTAGTAATCGGTGAAGATCATGCCTTCCTTGGCGACCCGGTCGATGTTCGGGGTCTGGTATCCCATCATGCCCATGCTGTACGCGCTGATGTTCGTGATACCGATGTCGTCGCCCCAAATGACGAGTATGTTCGGTTTGTCGGCTGCGGTCGCAACAGCGGCGGCGCAGAGTAGCGTGACCGCCGATAAAAGCCGGTTCATCAATGTCATCACGTCGTTCTCCCGTTTGAATTAGTCATGTTCGTCACATTTCGCTTATAAGTTGGATCGGCTCGCGTCCGTGTCGCGCAACCGGGCAAAATTCATCGCGTTCCGGAAATTTGAACGCTGACCCGTGCTTCAGGCTCAGGGCACACAGTGCCGAACCTGTCCGTGGTCCGTATCTTGTGGTCATCTTTTTGTTTTCCATAACGGGTTGCGAGTTTAGCAGGGTTACTCCGGGTGTCGGGTAAGGTACTCACAACCCCTTCACGCCCGGAACCCCGTCGTGGATCACACCCGTGTCTCCCGAGCGCTGCATGTCGACACAGGGCCGTTTCGACCTCTCGGACGCTGCGCGGTTCCCCGGCGAAACGGGTGAACGACGGACGCACGCCGCGACGGTTCACTAGACCCGCCGGCCCCGACGTCTCCGACATCCTCAGTCCGGATTCAATGGCGGCAGGTCACCGGCCGATGCGGGCAGCCCCGAAGATGCTTTATGCCGCTCCCGGCGGGCCGCTTTGCTCCACACCGCGAGAGTTGTCCAGTCGGCGGCGGGTGCCTGACGACCGCCGTAATGTGCCGCTTTAAACGCGCCGAGCGTCGCTGCGAGTCCATCCTCGCCACTTCCCGATGTCGGCGGCACACACGCATCCCACCGTGACATCGCTGTGATGACGTCGCCGAGGTGTTGTTTCTTTATGGCGGCCCTGAGCATTCGGTACGCGTGAAGCTCGGAGGCTTCATAGTTGGCAGAGCGACGCGCGCGCCATTCGGCGACGGGTTCTGCGATTCGTCGGCGGATAACAACGATGACGAGCAGGGCGGTTGCCGCTGCGATGCCGATTGTGACCACCGAACGATCCGTGGCGCGTGAGAAACCCGCGCCACGCGCAGCGATGTCGAAACCCGGAACCTGTACCGTTTCCACCGCCCGGGTTTCCAGGTTGTACCATGTGATCGAAATTGAGGGCGCGTGCGCGCGCCCGGCGGTCGCTGCAACGTACGTCACGCTTTCGTGCCGCTCCCCGGTAACGCCGGTAGCGGAATCCACGGACGACACGACTGGTTCGGCGGGGTACTCGGACAGGCCCGTCACGCCCAGCGGCTCGATCAAGTCGGGCAGAACGTATGGCGTGCTGCCCTCGATCGCCGCGGTGACATGTCGTTTGAACGCGTCGCCCGGTTCGAGCGCCGAGTTGTCACCCTCGATACGTTGTTCGAGCACGAGCGACGTCGCAGCAATAAACGGGACAAGTCGTTCCGTACCCGGGGGGCGGGCAACATCGACGACGAACGATTCGGACTGCGACGTCGTTGATACCGGTTCTCGCGTGTCGGGATGCGCGTAGGTCACCGCTATCGAATAGGCCGGTATGCTCAGACGTCCACTTGCGAGCGGTGAAATTTCGTACTCGCGGACAACACCGGCCCATGTTTCGCCGCCAATTCGCTCGCTCGTACTGTACTGCGCTTCCGGTGGTCGGCGCACCATCGTGTTCGCGAGATCGACATCAGGAAAGGCTGCCGGCTCCGTCATCCAGGTTGGTACGAGTACGGTCATGGTCAGGGCGAAGTGCTGGCCGGGCATTACCTGACTCGCGCTGATGTCACTGCGGATCACCGGTGGCGGGACGTCGGCCGCCGCAATGAGCGAGGCGAGCAGGAGGCCCCAGACGATCCCTGATTTATTCATGGCGTGTTGGCCGCCGCTTCCAGTTGAAAACGCAAGCGCAGAAAATCGGCCGTACGGGTATCGACCGTGCGCATCCACTGTTCGGCGGTTTGTATTTTTTCCTGTAACTGGCCCTCAATTGCGACTTCGTAACCGGTTTTCGCGTCGTTATCGAACACGACATCATCGGCGCCCTCGGAGCCCTCTTCGGTGTCGGCGGCTTCGCGCGCACGTTCGAGATAGGCGAGTATCGCTCGCGCAACGCCGAGGTTATGTGCGGCAGCCGCGTGAGATGGATCGCGTTGCAGCGCCCGTTCGAACGCGGCAATACCATCACGGTAGGCACGGCCTTTGACATACGCGACCCCTGCTGCAAATGCCCCCTCGGCGCTCGGCAGACGCGAATAAACTGCCGCCGCCTGCTCGTATGCACCGGCATCAAGCAACGCGTAACCGCGCCAGAGCGGGTCTTCGAACGTCGCAGCCGCTTCGGGATACGCCTTTTTGTTATACAGTGCGCGGCCCTGTTGATCCGGGGTGAGAAACCAGTCGGCAATCCCGTCGGCCTCGGCAACCCCGGGTTGCCCGCCGAGAATAGCGGCGCCAATCAGGACGCACCAGCGGACGCTCGACCCCCGTCGAAACCACAGCAACGACAGTAATGCCGCCGGCCACGCAAGCAGCCAGGCCTGGTCCGCCCACTGGAGTCGATCATCGCCTGCCAGTGACTCACGATAGGCGGCGGTCACACGCCGCTCGATTGCTTCGATGTCGCCGTCACCGGGGGTGACGCGGACGACCGCGATCCCGTTGATCTGTTCGAGCAACTTCAGTGCGGACGGTGCGCCGCTCATCGCCAATATCACGATACGCGCCTCGTCCTTGGCAGCTTCGCGTTCCAGCGCGGCCACGTCCGCCGGATCAAGCGCGTCAACGACGAACAGTATCGCGCCCGGTGCGGGATCCGCGGCCAGGGTTTTCGTGGCGAGTTCGAGTGCCGCGGTCGCGTTCCGTCCCGGTTGCGGCATGATCGGCGGCGCGAGACTGTCGATGAATGGTCGCAACACGGCCGGGTCCTCGGTTAATGGTACGACGCGGTGAGCGGTACCGGCATAGGCAATGAGCGCCGTCCGGGCGCCGGCGCGATTAACCGTGAGCTCACGAATTTTCTGGCGTGCGCGTTCGAGTCGGGTCGGCTGGATATCCGTGTCGAGCATCGATTCGGTGACGGCGAGCGCAACGGCAAGCGGTGCCGTCTGCGCGACGAACGGACTCGGCACGCGATTCCAGCTCGGACCGGCAGCCCCGATCGATATTAGAATCAGGGTGGCGACAGCAACATCGAGCGCGCGCATCGTCGGACGTTCGTGCGCGGATACAGTCATTGCATCGGCCAGGTGCGGCGCAATCGTCGCCGCGTGTTGCGGTGCCGATTTCACGCACAGGCGGCCGCGCGACCACAACCACAGCGCGACCGGTATCACGGCGAGCCAGTAGGGTCGCAGAAAATGAAGAAACGCCAGTTCGTGAACCAAATCGCTCACCGGTGCTGTACCCGCGCAGGGTTCAGCAGTAACGCGCCGAAACCGATTAACATGACGACGACAGCTCCACCGAGCGGCAGATACGCCAATGCGCGGCGCGGCGGCCACGACAGCGTTTCGATTTTGCGCGCCGCGAGCTCATCGATGCGAGCGTAGGTCGCAGCGAGGCCGTCGAGATCACCGGCAAGAAAAAAATTGCCACCGGCGCGTTCCGCAACGGCCTCGAGTGTTGCTACATCGACGCGCTGTTCGGCATTACCCTGGGGCGTGCCAACGGCGATGGTATGGATTTCGACACCGTTGTCGGCAGCGATGCCGGCCGCGTTCAAAGGGCTCATGCGGCTGCCCGTATCGGCACCATCGCTCAACAGGATCAGCAAACGCTGATCAATATCGCTCGCTTCGAACGTACGTATCGCGAGCCCGATGGCGTCGCCGATTACCGTGTTCGGGCCCGCCATGCCGACGACTGTCTGATCCAGGAGGTCGCGAACCGTGGCCAGGTCTTCCGTAAACGGAGATTGCACGAAGGCTTTCGCGCCGAAAACGATCAGGCCGATCCGATCGCCCTCGCGCGCCGCGACAAAATCGCCGACGACCCGTTTTACCCCGGCGAGACGCTGGACAGGCTTGCCATCCGGCGTCGCAAAGTCCACTTCGTCCATCGAGCCGGAAATATCGATCGCAAGAATGACATCGCGTGCGGCTTTTTCCAGTTCGATCGGTTTGCCGACCTGTTCGGGGCGGGCGAGGGCGGTTAACAACAACACCCATACGATCACGCCCAGCCATAATTCAGCAGGGTGGCGGCCAGGGACCAGCGAACCCGGTTGTGCTTCGAACCCGGCAGCGGCGGTGATCTGGCGGAAGAAGGGGAAACGCAGTGCCACAAGACGTTCGCGGAGCGGCGGCAGAAAACGCCACACGATCCACGGCATGGGAAGCAGGGCGAACATCCACGGGAGCGCGAATTCAATCATCGGTCGGGTGTTTGCCCGTGACATGCCCGCGTACCCAGGTGGCGGCGAGTTGTCCAAGCCCGACTGCCGGGATTTCCCCGGATTGGTACGGCGCACTCGCGAGCACGCGCCCCGTCCCGGTGAGAAATTCCGCGCCGTGATAACGCGCATCAAGAAACCGGAGCCAGTCGTCGCCAAACAAACCGGCGACTTCGGCACGCGGATAAGCGGCGAGTGCCGTGCGTCGCAGGATCGCAGCGATCGCTGCGGGGTCGTCGCCGGCATCGGTCAGAGCTCGCAATGCCGCGCGGCGATAGGCGTTCTCCCGGTACCGGGTAACAAGCCGGTACCCGTACCGGATCAAAACAAACAAGAGTGCGGCACCGGCCCAGGCCCAGCCCGCGGTTTGCGGCAACAACGATACGGGTGCCGGTTCCGCTACCGGTTCGAGCCGCGCGAGCAGTTCGACGAGATCGAGTCCGGACAAGTCGTCGTTCATGGTCGAGATGTGTTCACGCCGAGCAGGCGCCTCAACTGCGGCAATGTCGCCTCGCCCGCATCGAGCGGCAACACCGGGACACCGAGTCGGCGTTCGAATTCGAGTATTCCAGCTAACCGTTCGGCTGATGCCTGCGTCACCGAACGCAGCACTTTTGCCGATTGCGTATTCAGTGGTGCTTGAAGCGTCCCGTCAGAAATCACGAGATCGATATCGTCCCCGATAGCGCGAGCCATCGGATCGGTGACGAGGCCGAGAATAACGTCGTTATGCTGCGCAATCCCCCCGATGAGCGTCCGCGTTTTCTCGTCGATGCCATCGAAGTCGCTGATCATAATAACGAGCGCGTTGTTACCTGCGATGCGCGCCGCGGCTTCGAGTGGCTGGTTCACCGAGATCGGGTTGTCGATGATATTTTCCGGCCCGAGGGCCGCATTGGCGCGCGCCAGCGCTGCGACGAACGCATCGACCCCGCGTCGGCTCGCGACCGGTTTGAATTCCGCGATGCTGTCGTCGCCAAACACGACCCCGCCCACCCGGTCGCCCTGGTGAAGGATGGCGAAAGCCGTCAATGCCGCGGTTTCCGCCGCAGTTACCGATTTCATATTGAGGGTCGAGCCGAAAAACATCGACATGCGCTGGTCGACGAGAAGCAGCGTTGGCCGATCTCTTTCCTCGGTGTACACCCGAACGTGCGGTGTGCCCGTGCGCGCCGTGACTTTCCAATCGATGGAACGAATATCGTCGCCGGGCAGGTAGTCGCGCAATTCCTCGAAATCGAGCCCGCGTCCACGTAAATGCGACGCGTGACGTCCGCTCAGCACGCTGCCGGCACGAACGCGCGGCAGAAATTGCAACGAAGTGGCTGCGGATTCGAGCCCGCGCAAGTGTGCCGCATCGACGCGGATCCGTGGGTCCGTCGTGACCGGTGCTGCGAAGGGTCGCAGGATGCCCGTCCGAGCTCGGGCCTGATTATCGCGCATCGCGAATGACCTCAGGCGAGTGCGACCTGCTGCACGATCGCATCGACGACCGCATCGGGAGTGACGCCGTCTCCCTGCGCTTCGTAGCTCAGGGTCAGGCGGTGGCGCAACACGTCGTGCACGATGGCGCGGATATCCTCGGGGTCGACATAGTCGCGTTCGTGCAACCAGGCATGTGTACGTGAACACTTGTCGAGCGCAAGCGAGGCGCGCGGACTCGAGCCGATATCGATCCAGCGCGCGAGTTCGCTGCTGTACACGTCCGGGGTGCGTGTCGCATAAACGAGGTCGGCCATGTAGCGCTCCATTTCCGGTGCGACATGAATGGCGCCGATACCCTGTCGGGCCTCGAAGATCGCAGACTGGGGGATGCGTGGCGGCGGTGCAGGTTTTGTCCCGGAATTTTCCGCTGCATTCGTCTCATTACGCACGAGCCGGATCACGTGGACTTCGTCTTCAACGGACGGGTAGTCGATCAACACATGCATGAGGAAGCGGTCCATCTGCGCCTCGGGTAGCGGATAAGTACCCTCCTGCTCGACCGGGTTTTGCGTTGCCATGACCATGAACAACGGCTCCATCGCATGCGTCGTGCCTGCGACCGTGACCTGGCGTTCTTCCATTGCTTCGAGTAAGGCGGCCTGCACCTTGGCCGGCGCACGGTTAATTTCGTCGCCGAGGACGAGGTTCGCGAATATCGGACCGGGTTCGAAGCGAAATTCGCCGCCGTTCTCCGTCTGCTGGTAGATTTCCGTACCGGTGACGTCCGACGGCAGCAGGTCAGGCGTGAACTGAATACGGTTGAAATCCGCTTCGAGATTCTGCGCGAGCGCTTTTATCGCGCGTGTTTTGGCGAGCCCCGGCAAACCCTCGACGAGGAGATTGCCGTTGGCGAGCAGGCCGATGAGCAAGCGTTCGACGACGCGCTCCTGGCCGATGATCGCTTGCTGCATTCGGAGTTGCAGCGTTTTGATTTGTTCACGTGTATCCATTGCTCGGGTGTCTGCTGATGATTCTGTGCGGCGGCGCTTTGATCACGTGTCGCGGATGGAAAAGAGAAGTCGGTAGTGGAACCGGCGCACCATGTTCGGAGCACACTAATAGCTGAAACTGCGCGACCCGGTCAATACTCGGAGCTGCTGCCTTCCCGGCTGTACGGAATGATGCACCAAACGGCACACGTCCGGTCGTGTACCCGTGTCGGCGCGCCTCGCGACACCCGGTGCGCTGCAAACCGACAGACTCTCCGGGTGAGCCAGTTGGTGGCCGCAATAGATTCGCTGGTCGATTTTTGTAGGCGTTGCGAGGTGGCAGCCACTACTGCACCCGCCCACACGGTCGACTATGTGCCTCGGAAATCAGAACAAGAGTATGAAACTGCCGGCAACAGTCAGTAAAACATTCGAAAACGCGTACGAGCCGGTGTAACCGAGCGAGGGTACGGCGCTTTTTGCCTCGTTCGTGACCACGCTGAGTGAGGCGCCGCTCGTCATCGCGCCGGTAATGGCGCCGAGGAGTATCACGGGATTCAGATCCAGCACCTTGCGTCCAAACACGTAACCGACCGCGACCGGGATCAGGGTGACCATGATCCCGGCGAGCACGAGGGTCGGACCCGCTTCGAGAAAGACTTCGATAATATCGGCGCCGGCGCGAAGTCCGACCCCGGCCATGAACAGCAGCAGACCGAATTCCATGAAGACCCAGCGCGCGGCGTCGGGCAAGCGGCCGAACGTCGGCCGGACAGACCGGGCAAATCCGATTAACAGCCCGGCGGTGAGGAGCCCCCCGGCCGATCCGAGTCCGATCGACAACCCGCCGATTTTCACCGAGACGAGTCCGATTAAGACACCCATTGCGATACCGAAAGAAAACGTGATCATGTCCGTTTCTTCTTCATCGCGTTCGACGTGACCGATTTCCCGGCCGAGTTCGTCGATGCTCTCGGGGACGCCGCTGACGATGAGTATGTCGCCTTTGCGCAGCTGGAAGTCGTGGGTTAACGGCAACATCATCCGCATGCGCCGGATCCCGCCGACCACGACACCGAAGCGCTGGGAAAGACGCAGTTCCCGCAGCGACTTACCGACTGCCGCAGATTCGATCACGACGACGCCGGCTTTTTCGAAATCGCTCTGATCGTCGTGGTCGATTATTTCTTCGCCCATCGACTGCACGTCGCGGCTAAAAAATTTCAGATCACCGACGAGCAGAATTTCATCGCCAACGCGCGCACTCTCGTCGTCCTCCAGATGCGTTCGCTGGCCGTCGCGAAACAACATCCCGACGGCAAAACCGTCCCAGTACTTTTGCCGCAGTTCGGCGGCTGGCAGCCGGGTCGCCAGACCTTCGGTAACGCGGTAGCGGCGGGCGACGACGTTAATCGGGGCAATGGTGTCCGTGTCCGCAGCACGTTCGATTTTTTGCGCTTCCTCGGCGAGGCTGATCCCGAGCATGCCGGGTAATAGTTTGATGACGGCGATGAGGCCGGCGAGACCGAAGATGTAGGTAATGGCGTATCCGGTTGCGACGTTGCCGATCATCTGATCCGTGGTCCACCCGGCTGGCGGCGTAATGCTGCCGGCACGCAGCGCTTCCTGTGCCGCGGCGAGCGTCGGCGAACTTGTCATGCCACCCGATAACAACCCCGCCGACATGCCGGGGTCGAGATCCATTGCATTGGCCAGCAACATCGCGACGCTCAGGCCGGCGGCGGCTATGACCAGTGACAACGCGAAATAGCGCAGCCCGTCGGTCATCAATACGTCAAAAAATCGCGGTCCTGCCTGGTAGCCGACGGAGAATATGAACAAGGCGAACCCGACCGATTGCGCGCCCGGCGAACTGTCGAACCCGTGGTGACCGAGGAACAAGCCGACAAACAACACACCGGCAACGGGACCGAGGGAGAAGCTTCCGAATTTGATATTGCCCAACAGGTAACCGCACCCGAGCATCAGGAACAGGGTCAGTACCGGCTGGTGGCGCAACAGGTCAAGTACCGGTTGGTTGTTAAACAGGGCGTCGATTACTTCCATCTGGTGTCATCCGCGGCCGATGCCGAAAGGTTTTACGGTTGAGAAACTGCGGGGTGTATTGTTGCCGAAGACTCGATGTGCGGCCAGTGTGCGTCGCGCCTGTCTTAACGCGGCGGCAAGACAGTGATGACACGCTGATTAGGGAAGGTTACCGGCCGACTTGGCGCCGCAATTTCGCGCCGGCCTTCGAGTTGGGCGCCCACGAGCGGGGGATGCGGACCGAGCCGCGCCCGCTGATCGACATGATTCGATTGTCGTGTTTCGGATAGGAGCGAGTCGCAAAATTCTGTATGCTCCTCACCACGCCTGCGCGTATCCGCACGGCTCCGATTCGGAACCGTGGACTACACCCATTCTGCACGTTGAGCCCGTTCGACCGGGACGGAGGAAACGAAGATCATGCATGTTTACCGTGGCGTGATTGCGATCATGGTTGCAATCCTTGGCGGGTGTGGCAGCGACGCACCAGAAGTTGCTGCCGTACCGAAACTGGTTAATGCGATGCGGATCGCGGATGCCACCGGATTGATGGAGCGCGCATTTCCCGGTCGGGCGAAAGCGGCGCAGGAGGTCAATCGTTCGTTTCGCGTGTCCGGGCCGCTCATCGCATTTTCGGTGAAAGTCGGTGACAAGATCAGCAAAGGCGACCTGCTTGCGCGTATCGATCCCCAGGATTACGAAACGACGTTACGAACTGTCCAGGGGCAGTACGGCCGCGAGGCGGCGAATGCGAAACGTGCCCAGGCCGATCTGAGCCGACTCGAAAGTATCTATAAAAAGGATAGCGGCGCCACGAGCCAGGCGGCGATTGACCGCGCGAGCCAGCTGCGGGATTCCTCGCGGGCAGGTCTGCGCTCGCTCGAAGCTTCCGTGAAGAAAGCGAAGGACCAGTTGTCCTACACGTATCTGAAGGCGCCGTTCGACGGCGTTATCGCCGAGACCTACGTCGAGAATTTCGAAACCGTCGTCGCGAAGCAGCCGATTCTTAGATTGCTCGATGCGACGAGCATCGAGTTTGCTATCAGCGTGCCGGAGAACCTGATCGGCTACGCGCCCTACGTCGAATCCGTCAGCGTGACGTTCGACGCGCTGCCCGGCGTGACGGTCATCGGACACGTTGCGGAGATTGGTAACGAAGCTTCGCAGGCGACCCGTACTTACCCGGTCACGCTCGGCATGGAACAACCTGAAGGCGCAGAAATCCTGCCGGGCATGGCGGGGGCCGCGACCATCGTATCGCGGCCGCCGGCCGATACCGGCACTGTCGGAATAGAAATCCCTGCGACCGCGGTATTTACCGGGACGGACATGAGCAAGAACTACGTGTGGGTGATCGACGAAACCGATAAAACACTCGAACGGCGCGAGGTGATCGTCGGTCCGCTCGGTCGTTTCGGCGTCACCGTGACCGATGGGCTCACGGCGGGCGAGTGGATCGCCGTGAAGGGTGTGCATTCGCTGAAGCAGGCCGAGACGGTTCGTATCATCGACATTACCCAAGAGTCGACATGAACCTGACCCGCTTCGCGATCGAGCACAAAACGCTCACGCAGTTCCTCGTTTTCCTGACGTTCTTCGGCGGAATTTACAGCTACCTGTCACTCGGGCAGCTGGAAGACCCGGATTTCACCGTCAAGACGGCGGTGATCATTACCCAGTACCCGGGCGCGACCCCGGCCGAAGTCGAGCTCGAAATTACCGATCGCATCGAAAGCGCCATTCAGGAAATGACGCAGTTGCGCTACCTGACGTCGTATTCGAGGGCCGGTCTTTCCATCGTTAAAGTGGATATGCAACAGGAGTACTGGGCCGACCGTCTGCCCCAGGTGTGGGACGAAATGCGGAAAAAAATCCGCGACGTGACCCCGCACCTGCCGCCGGGCGCGTCGAAGCCGGACATTGTCGACGATTTCAGTTTCGTATTCGGGTTCGTGCTCGCCGTGACCGGCGATGGTTATACCTACGCCGAACTCGAAGAACACGTGAAGTATCTGAAGAAAGAGTTGAGCCTTGTACCCGGTGTCGCACGGGTCGACCTGTGGGGTGTACAACCCAAGATCATCTACCTCGACGTATCGGAAGCACAGCTCGCGGAACTGAAAATAACGGCAGCCGATATACTCGCGACGCTAACCACGCAGAACCTCGTCGTCGATGCCGGTGCCGTCGAAGTGCCGAACAAGCGCTTTCGAATCGAGGCGAGCGGTGAGTTCAAAACACCTGAAGACATCGGCGAGCTCGTCATTCGCCGCACCGGGCTCGACAGCGCGGCGGACTTCACGGCTGCTCTCGCACCGTTCGGTCGTGAACTTGATGCAAGCAGGCCACTACAGGACAGTCGTTCCGGCAGCCATGCGGCCGCGCGCAGCACCGAATTGATTCGCCTGAAAGACGTTGCTACGGTGCGGCTCGGCTATCTCGACCCGGCGATCAACCAGATGCGTTACCAGGGCGAACCGGCGCTGGCCCTGCAGCTTGCAAATCTGCCTGGCGGAAACCTTGTCATGACCGGACAGGCGCTGGACAAACGACTCGCCGAGCTGCTCCCTCAACTTCCGGCCGGCATCGCGGTCGAAAAATTTTCCTGGCAATCCGATCTCGTCAACGAGTCGATCGGCGCGTTTGTCGTCAACCTGGCCGAAGCGGTGCTCATCGTACTCATTGTTCTCACGCTCGCGATGGGCTGGCGCATGGGCCTGGTGATCGGCTGGGCGCTCATCCTGACGATCCTCGGCACCTTCATCGTCATGAAAAGCATGAACATCGATCTGCAACGGGTATCACTCGGTGCGCTCGTCGTCGCGCTCGGCATGATGGTCGACAATGCCATCGTCGTTGCGGACAACATGTCGGTCGGACTCGCACGGGGCAAGAAGCCCGTCGACGCCGCGATCGAGGCAGCTGCAAAACCCTCGCTTGCATTGCTCGGCGCGACCGTCGTTGCCGCCATGGCGTTTTTTCCGATTTACTTCGCGAAGGCCGACGCCGGAGAATATGCGAGAAGCCTGTTTATCGTCGTCGCCGTATCGCTGCTTCTGAGCTGGTTGATATCGATGACGGTGACTCCGCTCAACTGCATTCGCCTGCTGCGTCCGCCGCCGGGCGGTGACGACGATACGGATCCTTATGCCGCCGGCTTTTTCGCGACCTACCGTCGCATCCTCGAGCGGGCTATCCGGTATAGAGCGCTCACGATCGGCGGGCTGACGGCACTGTTGATCATCGCTGCCGTGGGGTTTCCATCAATCCCCCAACAGTTTTTTCCGGACTCGACACGGACGCAGTTCCGAATCGACTATTGGGCGCCGCAAGGGACCCCTATCGGTGATGTGTCGGAACTCACGAAGAAAATCGAAGCGCGGCTCGTTGACGACCCGAGAGTAAAAAATATCGGGACGTTTATCGGTTCCGGCGGCCCGCGTTTTTACCTGCCGGTCGATCCCGAAATGCCGTATCCCGAATACGCGCAGTTGATCGTAAACACCAACGTTTTTGCCGACGTCGATCCGCTCGTATCCGAAATCGAACCGTGGCTCGCCGAAACTTTTTCCGAAGGCATGACTCGCGTGCGTAAGTACCCGGTGGGTCCCGGTGACGACTGGCCATTCGAAGTGCGGATCAGTGGTCCGGCGGGGGCCGATCTCGCGACGCTGCGAGGCCTTGCGGAGCAGGGGATGACGATACTCGAAGACAGCGGGGGCGCGAAAAACATACGTACCGACATGCGCCAGCGTGTACAGAAGGTTGTCGCCGATTACGACCAGGAGCGGGCGCGCTGGTCGGCCGTATCGCGCAACGACATTGCCCGTTCGACCCGTGCCGCTTACGACGGAACTCCGGTCGGGCTTTACCGGCAGAAGGACGACATGATCCCGATCGTCGTGCGTTATGCCGAAGCCGATCGGCTGCGTGTCTCCGGCGAGCTCGATGTGTTGCAGATCCAACCCGCGCTCGGATTGAAATCGGTGCCGCTGGGACAGGTAACGGACGATATCCGGCTCGAATGGGAAGATCCGATCATTGTGCGGTTCCAGCGACGACGACAGGCCGCGGTGCAGGCCGCGCCGGACGGCATCACGTTCCCTGCGTTGCGGTCGATGGTGATCGACAAGTTCGAGGCGATGGAACTGCCGCCCGGATACGAAATGTTCTGGGACGGAGAATACGACAGTACCGTGACGTCGCAGCTGGCGCTGGTGCCGGGGCTCGTACCGGCCGGCGTCATCATGGCAATTCTGATCGTTGCATTATTCAACGCAATTCGACCGGGGTTGATCATCATGATCGCGATCCCGTTCGCCGTGATCGGAATCACGGCGATATTGCTCCCGACCCAGACACCGTTCGGGTTCATGGCGCTGCTCGGGGCGATGAGTCTGGCCGGGCTCATGATCAAGAATTCGATCGTCCTGATGGACGAAATCAATGCGAACATCAAGGATGGCAAGGCACCCTATGACGCGACCGTCGAAGCAGGGTTGTCGCGCGTGCGGCCGGTTGCACTCGGCGCCGCCACCACGGTACTCGGTGTATTGCCACTGCTGCAGGATGCGTTCTGGATTTCGATGGCGATGACGATCATGGCCGGCCTGACGTTCGGCACGATACTGACGATGGTGCTCGTTCCGGTTCTGTACGCGACCCTGTACCGGATTAAGAGCCCGGCCTAGCGAGGAGTTACCGGGCAGGTACTTTGGCGCAAGCGTAACGCACGGCCGAAGTACGTTACTAAAGTACAGGTCCCCTATGGTGCCGGTAGTGTATTGTTACCGTGATCGACGGTACCTTCCGATTTCCGTGATTCGAGTCGAACGGTAGACGTACCGCCGCGCCATCAATTTTTCGACGCGATGAAATTTGTTCCGAACGACGCAGGACTTCACTTCAAGTCGTCGCTGATGGCATCAATCCCGGCTTGCGCGCACGCTTCGTCCTGGTCGCCCGTAGCCCCGCTGACCCCGATGCCGCCGATCTGTTCACCGTCCGCCGTCATGATCGGCAGTCCGCCGGGGAACACGACGAACCCCGGTACTTCTTCGATCCCGAGCGGTCGATCGCCTTTGGAGTAATTGATCTCGCCGAGCTTGCGCGTCGAGCGCGGCATGCCGGCGGAGGTGTGTCCCTTCAACTGTGCGATTTTAATGCTGTGCAGGAACGCGCCGTCCTGGCGACGAAACAGTTTCAGGTTGCCGCCGTCGTCATAGATCGCGATGTTGACCTTGCGCCAGCCTTCGGCCATCGCTTTGGCTTCGCACACGTCGGCGATTTTTTTCGCCATCGCCAGGGTGAGTGTCGGTTTCGTACCGATTGCTGATGCGCTGTGTGCAACGAGTAGCAGTGCGGCGAAATATATAGCCTTCATTCGTAAACTCCTTGGTTTTCTGGCCGCGACCGATGCGGCGGTGCCATTGCGGCAACATAGCACACGCAGTTTTTCTACGGCGACCCCGCGTTGCCGGCAATCTGCTACATTGTCGCCCGTTCCTGTTCCGCGATGCAGATGGAAAACTATGAAGCTCGAAGGCGTGAAAGTACTCGATTTGTCCGTGTTCCTGCCGGGTCCGGCCGTGACCCTGATGATGGCGGATCACGGTGCGGAAGTGATCAAGATCGAAAACCCGAAAAGTCCGGAGCCGACCCGCTCGACGCAATTTTTTCCGTGGGAGCAGGGCGACTCGACCGTGATGTTCCGCACCACGCAGCGTGGCAAAAAAGGCCTGACCCTGAATCTGAAAGAACCGGCCGCGAAAGAAGCGTTGCTCAAACTCGCCGCCGAGGCGGATGTGTTTCTCGAATCTTACCGCCCGGGGGTCATGAAGCGACTCGGGATCGACTACGACACTGTGCGCGCGATAAATCCCGGTATCGTCTACTGCTCGATTTCGGCTTTCGGACAAACCGGCGCATGGCGCGATCGGCCGGCCCACGACACCGCGACGGTGGCCGCCGCCGGGATCCTTGATCTGACCCGTTCACCGGAAGGCGATTCCGGACCGGCTATCGTGGGCGTGGCGATGGCCGACCTGATGTCTTCGCACCTCGCGTTCTGCGGCATCATGATGGCGCTGTATCGTCGCCAGCAAACCGGAGAAGGCGATTACATCGACATCAGCATGCATGACTCGGTATTGAATGCGTCACCAAACATTGTCGGACCCGTGTTCGGCGGCGATCAACCGCCGGAGCGACAAAAGGAGCGCACGCATGGCGGCAACGCGATGCTGAACATCTACGAACTCAAGGACGGGACGCATATTGCGATGGGCGGGGGCGAACACAAGTTTGTCGAGCAACTATTCACCGGACTGGGCCGCCCGGAATTCATCGAGCCGGTCACCGGACCGGCCGGCGAGGGACACTGGCCCGCAATCGCGTTTCTGCGCGAGGCGTTCCGTGAAAAAACGCGGGCCGAATGGGAGGCCTGGTTCGAAGGGCGCGATGTTTGCTGGATGCCGGTGATGGATTTGCATGAAGCCTGGGGGTCGCAGCATGTCCGCGACCGCGAGATGCGGGTCACCGATGCGAACGGCAACGACCACGTCGGCATTCCAATCAAGTTTCAGAACGAGCCGGGCCGGGTTGATGTCAATCTGCCGAAACTCGGCGGCGACAGCGAAGCGATCCTCGCGGATCTCGGTTACAGCGCCGAGGCGATCGCGGAAATGAAAGCCGCCGGCGCGATTTGATCGTCGGAGCGCGCGGCGCGCTTCAGTAGCCTGCTGCGGCGTACGGCGTGTCCGCGTCGCGCTTGTACACGAGCAGACGCCGCTGGTAGGACACGACCTGCTCGCCGCGCTGGTTCGCCGCGCGGGTTTCGACATGGATGATCCCTTCGTTTGGCCGTGACTTCGATTCGCGGCGATCAAGGATGGTCGATTCTGCTTGCAAGACATCCCCCGGCGCACAGTCCGTCGTCAGCGCGATATCCGTCCAGCCGAGATTTGCGACGACCCGGCCGAATGTCCGGGTGGTCATCGCCGTCACGATGCCGATTATCCAGGTCTCGGTGAAGCGGAACTGACCACCCGCGTGTTGTTCAATCCAGTCGAGGTCGTGGTATTGCGGACTCAGTTCGAATGAGCGCCACGCATGTTCCATCGCTTCATCGCGTAGCAGTGTTCGGCGCGGCCAGTGGACAAACGTATCACCGCTTTCGCAGGCCTCAAAAAATAACCCGACCTGTTCGGTCAGCGTACCGTCCGCCTCTTGCCGGTGCGCGAGAAAGCGTGGCTGCTCGGCGGGGGTACCGAGGCCGCCGTCGCGATCATCGGGATGCCGGTCCCGGCGCCATACACGTACGACGTAGGTCACTCGCGCGATCTCCTCATCCGATTGATTGATACCGCGGCAGAGTACCGTCACCGCGCCGACGTCCGGATCTTCGACCGCGGTGGTCGCAACTATCTCCGATTCGGCGTAAAGAGTGTCGCCGCCAAAAACGGGACCGGTCATCGCGATCTCGTCGAATCCGGTGATCTTTTGCTTGCGTGCAAACGTTTTCGACGACATGCCGACGAGCCGTTGTAGCGTCACCGTCGAGACCATCAACTCTTTGCCCCATGCGGTCGCCGCGGCGTAGCGGGCGTCGTAATGGACCATCGCGGCGTTCATCGTGTCGAGCGCTTCATCGATGTTGTCCTGTTGCGACAGGGTCACGCCGGGCCGGTGGCGAAAAATCTGACCGGGCGAAAAATCCTCGAAATCGAGCCCGAACCGCTCCTGGTAGCTCTGGTCTCCGCGGTCAAAATAGGCGTAGAAACTCATATTTAGTCCTGTATGGATCCTTTTGAAGCGTCGATGATGGCACAGGCATTTGCGTTGTCGCCAGTGGGTGCCTGCACTATGCTTAACCTTGAATCAACGCCGGGAACCGTCGATGCCGTTAAGCCGGGATCAGCTCGATATCTATCGCGACCGTGGTTTCATATTTCTCCCCGGACTGTTTACCGTGCGCGAAATCGCCGCACTGAAGGCCGAGCAGGCGCGCATCCTCGCCGAACCCTCCGACACGCACCTGCGTGCGGACAGTGGCGAATTCCTCGGCACGACGGCGATGGAACGGGTGAGTCCGTTATACGCCCGACTGCTACGCGACGAACGGATCCTGTCGATTGCCGAACAAGTCCTCGGCACCGATCTCTACTGTCATCAGTACAAAATAATTCTGAAGGAACCGTTCGGAGACCTGTCGTTGCCGTGGCACCAGGATTACGCGCCCTGGGTTCATCATGACGGGATGCCGCAAGCGCGGGCTTTGAGCATCGGAATTTTTCTCGACGAAGTGACGGAATTCAATGGTCCGATTACTTACATTCCGCGTTCGCATCGTGCCGGGCTTCTCGATTACGAGGTACTCGATGTCCCCGGCACAACGCCGATCCCGAGCCTGCCCAACGCGACCGTCGAACGACTCATCGCCGAAGGCGACATCGTCGCGCCGAAAGGGCCCGCGGGTTCGGCGACTGTCTTTGACAGTTGTACCGCGCACGCTTCCGGTCGCAACCTGTCGCCGTATCCCCGGCACCTGATCTATCTCAGCTACAACCCGGTCGCCAATGCGATCGAGAATCCGAGCCGTCCGACGCATTTTGCCTCGCAGGATTTCACCGCGCTGTCTGCTGCGCCGGCGAGCGCACTGCTCGCGGCGGACGAAGAACTAACCGCGTTGTCATAATCCGGACGCCGCATCCGGTCTGTAAACGTATGCGACGAAGACGGCAATCACGAGTGCGTTTTATGCGAATCGGTACATGCCGTTTGGGTTATAAAGTTGCGGTAGTGAAATGGGTGACAACGGGGGCGTCATGAGCGAACAGGCCGCGCAAAGCAGGAATTCAGCAGCTTTAATCATCTGGCTGGTTTTAGCGCTCTCGACAGGCTACGCAGTTGTTCGCTATCACATCATCGGTCCGGTGCCGTGGAAGGACTTTCCCATGTTCATCCTTAACAAGGGGCTCTGCCTTGCGGCATTCGTGTTACTGACTTTGAACTTCGCTCTGGGTCCGTTCAGAAACCTCGGGGCCCCCGTATCCGAGAGTTGGCTTAACGCGCGTAAGGCGCTGGGAATGACCGGTTTCCTGTTGGTGATGGTCCACGCGCTGATGAGCTTCCTGCTTTTCAGCCCGGCTGCCTACGGCAAGTTCTTTACCGGGGACGGAACGCTGACATTATATTCGGGCTTAAGCATGCTCGGCGGCGTAGCGGCATTCGTCGCGCTTTGGGCCTACAACATGAGCTTCCAGACATTTCTTCGGGAGGACAAGGCGTTTATCCGCTTCATCACGTCACGAAATTTCATGCTGTTTGCGTTGTTGCTCGGTGCGGCCCATTTGTTTTTCATGGGTTATGAAGGCTGGTTGAAGCCTGCCGGCTGGCATGGGGGGCTGCCGCCGATAAGCCTGGTGGCATTTTCGTTTTTTGCGGTTGGCTATGTGATCAACCTGCTTGGCAGAGAGTGAGACGGACAGAAGGCAATAGTCCGATTTGACCTGGCGGCCTTTACGGAAGTCCGGACGCAAACGGCACGACGATAACGATCCTTGCGATAGCTCAGAAAGGCGCCGCTAATCTACTGACAGGGGACAATCCGCCACCAGACCGGACGGGTCGATCGAGGCCGCTACGGCTCGCGCTTCGCCGTCAGCCCCCGTCGCCCGTGCCCGATTGAGTTCTACGGCGCGCCATGCGATCGAAATGTTCGGGTGCGTTCATGCCGCGAACGACGACGCCGTCGGCCGAAGCGTTCAGCTCGGACGGAACGGAACCGGCGATCGCAACCGCAATCCCGAATTTCTCCCGTCTCGGCAGGTCGCACATCTGATCGTCACAGGTCTGCCAACGCAGCTCTCCGGACAGGGTGATTTCACCCGGCTCCTTCGTAACCGCGATCAGGTCCCCGTTCACCGCGACGGGCAAGCGCAGCTCAACAGAGCCTTCGTAGACCTGAATGACTTCTCCGGTGCCGCCGAGCGTGAGCGCTGCGCTCGCCGGCTTCACCACGTCCCGGACCACGAGACCGGGCGCTTCATCGAGGTTCAGTGTTACCGGGACATTGCCTTCCGGTGCCGGATCCGCGTACAGGTGGCGGCCGGCCGGGACGTCAATCCGTACGACGAGGTCTCGAAGCACGCCGATCGCGAGCCGTTCGCCGTCCACGAAGATGCGCCACTTCGTTTCAGCGGGTGGTGAGTGATCTGCGACCGGAGAATCGGCAGCTTCGCCTCTCGCCGCACGCAGCAGGGGTTCGGGCCCGATCCTTATTGCGAGATTGTTCTCGAAGAACTTGTGGGTGATCAGTCCTTCGGCGTCGACGACGTACGCGCCCGGGAACGGTATCCCGAACCACGGATGATCATTCTCGTCGATCAAGGTGTTCAGTATGCCGAAACTGCGAATGACTTCCGATGCGGGATCCGAAAGCAGCGTGTACGTAATGCCGTACGCACTCCCGAAATCGGCCAGCGCCTCCGGTTCGTCGTAGCTAAGGGCAAATACGCCGACCCCGGCCGCCTCGAACGCTTCCATCTTGTCCTGCAGCTCCACGAGCTGCGTGCGGCAAGGCGGTCACCAGACGGCGGATCGAAAGAAGATGAAAATCGCCGGCCTGCCCGCGCGTGCATCGTGCAGATCGAACGGCGCGCCGGACGAGTCGAAGCAACGGACATCGGGCATCGCGCTGCCCGTTTCCGGTCCGGTCGGAAATTCACCGCTCGGGTCCGACCGCGGCCCGTAGCCCGGTCGGCTCGGGCCGGTAAACCCGTCCTGGTCCCGCCAGCCCCCGTCGACTTCCTCGGCACGTGTCTCGATTTCTAGGCTCATTCCCAACTCCGGGTTTCGCGACACACAGAGAGCCAGTATAGCCGGTGACCGGTTTAGACGTTAGTTTCGGTGTTAATTACGATAAGGGGATCCATATTCGTTGGCGTTCGACATTACTTGCTATTGCTCAAACACGTTCACCTTCGATGGCGTTGATTTTTGGGTCGTCGTTGACTTCTGCCGGCCCAGTTGATGGTGAACCGATACTTATACCTACGGGCGGAAAGGAGAAAAGGTGTCAAAGGAGAAAAGGTGTCAGGTTTATTTTTAGACGCCTAGTCGGATAATCTCGGCAGACACTGCATTAATGAACAACAAATCGCCCGAACGTGCGTCGGTACCAAACAACGAAAAATGAACCTGACACCTTTTGGACACGAATTTATAAAGAATGCTGACAACCCGGGTCTCACTTCGGGTCGGTCGCGCATGTATTAGCAATCGCTAACAGGCCGTTATGGGCACTTAACGTGAGTAGGCGCCGCTACCTCGACCGGCTGTTAACCGGCGGATAAGAGACAACTGACTCGGCTGCCGCAATGAGCGCGAACGGCCAATTTCAGACATTCACGCGCTCAACACCCTCGGATATGCTGCCTACTGGATTTGCTAACGGGGACAGAACCATGAATTGGGATGCATTGGGCGCGATTGGGGAACTCGTCGGCGCCGCCGCCGTAGTTTTAACGCTGGGCTATCTCGCGGTGCAAATTCGCCAGGGCAGCAAATCCTCTCGGCAGCAGAGTTACAACGATCTTGTTACGAGGCGCTCGGATATCTATAACAAGATGGTCGAAAGTGACGACTTTACGACCCTTGCGATTGCGGGGATGCGCGGCGACTCAATGAACGAAACTGAGGCGCAACGTTTCACGGCTTGGATGTTGAACTACGTATCGCATATCCAAGACGTATATTTGCAACACAGGAATGGCGTCGTAGAAGAATCCGTTTGGCTCGCAGAGCGCCAGTTTTTGGCTGTGATGAAAGGTCTACCTGGCTGTGTCGAATGGTGGCAGGCCGCGACGCAATATTTTTTACCTGATTTCATTAGCGAAGTAGCAACCCTTGAACCGATTCCAGTTGTCGTAATGGATCAGGAAACAGGGCGTTGGATTCGGGGCACATGGTGAAAGGTCGATCAGGAACGATGGTTAAGATTGGTGCTGCCTCGGCAAACGTCTGCTTTGGAGTAGCGCAGACATTCGCGGTCTGATCGAGCTACTGCGGCAGTCGGTCAGGAAGAGACATTTGGCTGAGCGATTCGTCATTCATACCCTGAAAAATCCTGCCCGGGTCTGATATTCGGATATCGCTGCTGGCTTACTGTGAGGTCCCTAAGGATATCCATGACAGGTTTCATTACCCAAAGATGGGAGTACCCTTCCGATTGAAACAACTCGCGCGTTTCTCCCGGGTCATTCCTGATATCGAAGACCTGCGGAAAGGTGTGCTCGACGATTGGTGAAAAGGTCCCCTCGGCAGTATAAAAGTGCACCTTCAATGTGCGCCATTTGATCGCGAACACCCTATCGCCGACGTATGTGACAATGTGTTCGCGGTTTGATGTATCTTTTTTTCCAAGAAGAAAATCGGACTGATCGACGCCGTCGATTGGCCTGTCATTCGGAACCCTGCTTTCTTCCCCCACCAATTTTGCAAGCGTGGGAAACCAGTCGAGGTCGGAGAGTATTTCGTCCGTCACCTTGCCGGCAGGAATTTGCCCTGGCCAGCGAATCATTCCCGGTGTACGTGTACCGCCTTCGTAACCAGTGCTTAACCCCCCGCGCCAGGGCCCGTTCGAACCACCTTCACCGCCCCAGTTAGCCGAATGTTCACCAGCAGCGTTGTCTCCCGTCAGAATGACGATCGTTTCATTCTCGACACCAGCACGTTTGAGGGCATCAAGAATCTGGCCAACGTAATGGTCAACCTGTATCTGAATATCGGCATATTCGCCTGCATGAGACTTTCCCTCGAAGTCGGGATGCGGCAGAAACGGTGGGTGAATCTGCGTCAGTGCGGCATAAATATAGAACGGTTTATTCGCGCGCGCTTGCTTTTCTATAAAGACAGAAGTCTTTTCAACTATCTCGCTGTCAAGCAATGCGCGGGCCTCGAGGTTGAACTCCTTGATCGTTTTTGACGACTCTCCTTTCTTTCCAGCCCAAATCTGAGGAATGTCGAAAACCTCAGGGTCGAATTGTGGCGTAGTCGCATAGCTCGCCTCCATTGCGCTTTCTTTGGTGCCGTACCATTCGTCGTACCCTTGATCGTTCGGCAAACGACCGTCCTTGTCGCCTATATGCCATTTGCCGTACATGGCCGTCGCATAGCCGGCATCGGACAATAGCTCCGCAATCGTATATTCCCAAGGTGCCATACCTTGCGGTTCACCCGGGGCCGGTACCTTCTGCGTGCCCGAACGAATAGGAAATCGTCCGGTGTGTATCGCTGAGCGCGTTGGAGTGCATTGGTTCTGCACGTTAAAGTTCGTGAAACGGGTACCCTCGGCAGCGAGACCATCAATGGTCGGCGTTGGTACAGTACTTCCCTGGATACTGATGTCGCCCCAGCCCCAGTTATCGACAAGGATATAGACGACGTTGGGCTTGGTCTGAGCCGCTGCGCTGGCGGCTGCCAGATACAGGAGCGATGCGAAAACCGTTGATCTGGAACCTCTCATGCTGCACATCTTTTTCAGGAAAGCCGGGGATTATATGCATGAGCCAGAGGACTCGGCGAATCCACTTCCGTCGCCCGAGGTCCGGTCATCAGTTTACGGCCAGTATCTCGCGAACGACTGCATCGGAGTCACCTCTCGAGAGTTACTATCTGGTAGGGGGTGCGTACATCCTTAAGGATCACGCCTTAGCTCATGGCTGCGATTGCCGCTGCGACCTCACTGATCGGACAAATCCAGCGCATCCGCATATGGGGACGGCAGCTCGTTCTCTTCGCCTGCCGCGCACGCGGGGCCAATTATTGCCAGTACGCCGACAGGGGAGCCGAAGGCGTCACGCAGGAATATCTCACGCGCGGGATGTAGAGCCAGCGCGCCATCGCTGTGACGCAAGGGCACATTCAGGGCTGGCTGGTCGTGTACCGTCGCACCGCGGGACATGGCTCCCCGAAAGCCTTGCCAGTGGCGTTCCCGATACGACTCAGGAATGAGTAACTCCATCGACTGCCCAACTATATCGGAGGAACTGTACCCGAGCATTTCTGCCATTCTTTTATCCCAGGAACGGACAATCCCCTCGGCGTCTACCTGAAGATAACCTACTGATTCGTTTTTCAATGACACTTCCTCCTTTCCTGCCGATACATCGGGCATCCTATGCTGTTGTTAATCTTCGGCGAAGTCCTGGCCGGATTCGATGTTCGGATTCTATACCGTAGCGGACGGACGACTTAATCGAATGTCGCAGATGGGCACTCTTCCGTTTATTGCAGCGCGGCACCGTCCGGCTGTTCACCCCTTGGTAACGGACGGTCACGCAGATTTCTCGTCAGGCCGGAGACGACCAACAAGGGACCTTCGCGAGTCGGATAGTGATGGGAAAAGCTGCGGCGAACCGGAAGGTACGGTCAAGCGTCCGCCTCCGCCGACTGTTAAACGGCACTTTCCTGAGGCTGCTTTTCCGGCGCTGCCTCCGATACGATTCCATCAAGATAACCTGCAAACTCGTCTTGAAATGCGACCCGCCTTCTCGACCAATATCGCCTTCCGCCTGGGGTGCCAAATATGCGAGCAAGCACGCGTTCCCAACGCTGTTGAGATAGCGTTTCGCCATACTGGCGATTATGCAAATAGTAGCTTTCCATCAAGGTCAAGTATGAATCAAGGACAAGGTACGCCCGTTCCGATTCTTGCCGAGAGAGCTCATCAGGTGTTCTTAACATCTGCACGTACAGCTCATACAGCTCAAAGTTCGAAGCGAGGTTCAACCAATAGTCGGAGATTTTTTCTGCTGCGTTCGCATACATAAGGCGGTGCGTGGCGATGTTGGACTGTCGGATCTGCGACGCTAAATATACAAGCGTCGCAATAACCGCGATGCCGCCCACAACCTCACCTACCGCACCCAGATCTTGAATGGTCATTCGTGCCCCACAACAGCTAATCGGACCGAAACCGAGCGTCATGCTCGTCGGCCTATTGATGTTCCACAACGGAGCTTAGCGTATGGCTTTGCGTAGCGTCACGTTGTGGTCGGTTCAACTATTGCGGTGCGGCAACGAATGACGGGTAATCTCGCAGAAACGGACGCTCGCCTGGAACTACCGGATCGACGCGAACGGCCACGAAGAGGCATTCGCGGTCTTCGGATATGCTGTTCGACAGAATCTACTGGCGGGAGATCGAAAGATGGACTGGGATGCTATCGGGGCGGTTGGAGAAATATTAGGTGCCAGCGCGGTCGTAATCTCAGTTGACTATCTCGCTGCCCAAGTCAAAAGCCAAACCGTAGAATCGAAACTGGTGGCGACGCGAGACCTCGCTGGCAAGCGTGCGGAGGTCATGAAAATAGTGGGCACCGACGACGCAATGGCGGAAATATGGATAAAGGCCATTCGCGACTACGAGTCATTAAAAGGTGTCGAACGGATGAGAGCCAGTACGTTATTTCATATGGTTATGAGGGGGGCCGAACAGGAGTTCATCCACATCGGAACTGGTCATGCGGACGACCCTTATCTTGAGTCGGTAAATCGGGTTTTATCGAGGACGCTCTCGTTTCCAGGACTGCGGCAGTGGTGGAAAACGACAGGTGGCGGTTTCAATCAGGCCTTCCAAGACCATGCCAACAAACTAATTGCCGCGACCGAAGAAAGCCGTGTTAGCAGAGATTTCGATCTCCGGAACGAAAATGGATCTGACACCTAACCGGCGACTGTGGTTCAAAATTCCCGATTACCTTCTCACTCGGAAGGTCGGCTTCGAGACCCATCTCTGTCTATTACGGCGCGGTGTCGATGTGACTGCTCTCAGGCGCAGAGCCGACATACACTAGGCAGCGTCTAACTTCGCTTACCGGCCATGAGCCGACCTTGAACGTGCTGCTCGCCGGTTCGGAGAACGTCGAAATCCGGAAGTGGCGAAAAACGGAAAAGCCGTGATTTGCAGTGTCCTTGTTCCCCCCGAATCATCCCCTAATTCATATTTTCATGCGAACGACGGCATCACCCTATCGTGTATAAGTTGTAGCTGACCGCTCAGATCCAGAACACCGTCGATCTTCACGCCGGCCCACTTTTCAACAATATACGGGTCCGATAATATGAAAACGACATGATTGAATCCGCTCGGTACGACGTCGTCGCGTATTCGCTCGACGATTTCTTCCGGCGTGCCAGCGAAAGAAAGTCGATCCGACATTTCGACCGGCATGAGTCTGATCCCTTCTGCTACGTCACCGCGATTGAACGCCTTGACTATCGGTCGCGCATCTTCGGGATCGATCCCATGCCGTTCGAGCAGTGCCGGCGGCGTTGCCGCCATGTAAAACGCGGCGAATATCCGCGCGGTGTCCTTCGCGGCGCGCGCATTTTCAGAGACGGTCGCAACCACCATGGTGCCGATGTCGAGAGTGCGCCAATCCCGGCCTGCGCGTTCGGCGCCCACCTTTATGTTATCGATGGCGTATGCCATTGACTGCGGCGAGTACGCAAGCGCGTGATGCATGCCGTCGCAGATTTCGCCGGCTAGTTGAAACGTTTTCGGCCCAAGCATCGCACCAAGAAAAATGGGTAGATGCTCTTGCACGGGCCTGGCCGACGTAAACAGTCCGCTGTAACGATAATACTTGCCTTCGAAATCGATGGCGCCTTCGTCAAGCATCGTGCGAATGATGTAATACGCCTCGCGCAATCGGCCGAGCGGACGCGCCGCGAGTTCGGCGATGTGGTATTGCTCGAGAAGCGCAAAATTCCCGATCGAAAAACCGCACTCGGCACGACCGTTCGTTAATTCGTCAAGCGTCGCAATCTGCTGTGCAATGAGCGTCGGATCTTTCAAGATGACATGCGTCACGTCGGGTCCGAGACGGATCCGCTGCGTCCGCGTTGCAGCTGCCGCAAAGACTTGCCACATGTCTTTGTGATAGGTCTCGTCAGCGCCGTAACACGCATAAAAGCCTAACCGGTCCGCGAGTTCGATCGCATCGAGCAATTGCGGAATCGGATGATCCGGGATCATCGCCCAGCTAAAACGGATGGCTCTATCGGTCGTCGTACTCATGCACGCTCCAGTGATAATCGGGGCTAATCCAAGGAGAGTCTGGTTATTTACGACGGGATTAACCCGCGCTACCATCTCGGGCGATTAAGTGAACTGATCCAATAATAGCTCAATGTAAAAATATCATGTGGTTCTGAACCTTCGGCAGCGCGCTCTACCTCGGAGAGAAGGCCAAGAGTTATCTCCTCCTGCGACGAACTTGTACATTGCGGAAAAGCGGGTGACCGTCGCAATTGGGCACTCTTCCGTCTATTGCAGCGCGGCACCGTCCGGCTGTCCACCCCTTGGTAACGGACGGTCACGCAGATTTCTCGTCAGGCCGGAGACGGCCAGAATCGGACCTTCAACATAAAGTTAAACTGCGGTCTACGACGACCGACCGGAGTGGTCGCGCGGTCAAGCGTCAGGTTGAACGCCTAGTTAGGCGGAACTTCTATCATTATCCCCAAGTCAATTTCCCGGGTTTTACGCTTTCGATATATAAACGGAAATTGGGATGGTAGGTGTATTTTCGAAGCGCCCAAACTTTTTGAATCGCCTCCGCGGCCATTAAGTCGGTGAATTGGGCGTTCATCGCGCGCCACATGCCTTCGTCCAGTCTAGCTTGCTGATATTGGTAGTGCGCTTCCTCCCATACCCTTAGATACGATTGGCTAATCGAAAAGAACTGAAGTTTCTCCGCCTCTTCAAGCCCGTCAAAATCCCTAAATGCCTTCAAGGTCAGCGCTGCGATGTACGGATCTTGAGTAGAAGCAATCGATTCTCGGAATCCGACGCTAATTTCATGTGCGCATGCGATTTGAGCTTCACGGTTCTGAACTCGAATTTGAGATGCCAGATAAATGAGAGAAATCACGACGGCCAGTGCTCCGACGATCTCGCCAATTGCCCCGATTGCCTCCCAGTTCATGCCAGTACCTCCATCATCCTGGCGGATAGACTACTAGGCGGTTTAGACGGTGTCAGGCCCCGCTCGATTATCGCGGTGCCGCATGAGTGTCCGTTTATCCGCTTCGAAGCTGACCGTCGTCGGTTACCCCAATATCGACGCGATCGGCCATTAACGGAAGTTCGTATACCACCCGCTGCCACGGAAGCATTTGGTCTGCTATCTCAAAAATTGGAAAAGATGGATTAGGGCGCGATCGGAAGAGCTTACGGTATATTGCGAGCTCCCCGGTATTAGGATGCTAGGCATGTTTGAGACACTTGGAAATCTAGGTGATTTCGTCGGTGGGATAGGCGTAATTGTCACGGTCGCCTACCTTGCTTATCAGGTGCGACAGAATACCAACGCTACAAAGAGCGCGTCTTATCAGGCTGTCGTCGCAAGCGTATCCGACTGGAGCCGAGAAATCGGGCTGGATAAAGAGGCTGTGCGCGTACTGCAGGCTGGCGCAGAAGACCTGGCCACGCTTTCTAAGGAAGAACGTGGCCAATTTAATTTGTTAGTCGTTAGTGCGGTACGAAATTTCGAAAACATCCATCATCAATATGAAACGGGTGCAATATCCGCTGGGACATGGGAGGGATGGTCTAGAAGGATCCGGTCATTTATGCATCAACCGGGGGTAAAGACATGGTGGGCATACTACCACGGGGCATATTCCACTAAATTTCTGGATTTTATTGGTATCGAAGACGGTCGCGACCCCGCTGAACGCCAATTGGACGGACCGTTTGTCGGCGCATTTTTCAACGAAACCTCTACAGCTAAGAAATAGAATCGATGGCCGCCTTGAGTCGATGGTTCGCTTCTGCAGCGCCGCATGACCGTCTGTTTAGCCGCTGCAATGCAGACAGTCGCCAGTCACGTCAATACCGACGCGAACGGCCAGGAACCGACCTTCACGTCGTCGCCGTTTTACGAACGTTGTACATGAAGTACAGGCTGATTAGAGTTCCCGCGAAAAGGAAGAAGGCTGTTCCGCCCACATATCCGTGGTAGCTATTTGATAGCCAAAATTCATCAAAAACAGTGCCTTCGCGGATTCGCGTTAGCTGCCAGGCGTGCACATAGATCACCGCGGACGAGCCAAAAAGGAGAGCCACAACGGAGTACAGTCCAGAGATTGCCAGGCATTGAAATTGCGACAGCTTTTTTCCAAGGAAATATGAGGCCGTCAGATACCCGAACGTTATATAAGCCCAAATACTGACTTGGCTTGCTGCAACGTCGGCCATTCCATTCAGTGCTCCAATCGCCTCAGCTTCAGTCATGTTCTCATCCCCACAGTTGAAAATTCATAAGGGTAGGATAGCTGTAATGCTTCGGCGGTTCGTTTTATTGCGCTTTCGTCGCGACTTCCAGGTCAGGCGATATAGCCGCCTATTTTTCGCTGTCGCGCCGCAACATGAACGTCTGCTTATACCTGTGGTAACGGTCGTTCGGCCGCGCGAGGGAAATGAGCGCGAACGGCCAACAAGAGACATTCGTGGTAGCTCGAATCGACGCGGTCGAGGGCGAAAGTGGTGGCCCGACTCACCTCCGTGTATGGTTGCCTTGGTGCGCGCTTCCCACTCCAATCTTGTGACGGAGAGAAGGTCCACCCCCTGTGAAGTTTTCGGAAATCGTTGATCAGGCTACCGCCTTACTCCAGCGTAAAGGGCGCTTGTCATATCGTGCTCTCAAAATGGAGTTCGATCTGGACGATGACCAGCTCGACGTGCTTAAAGAAGAACTCATCGAAGGCCAACTACTGGCGACGGATGAAAACGGCAAAGTGTTGGTCTGGATCGACGGAAAAGAAGCGTCTCCCGTCCCGATAGGTGCTCCGTCCGAGTCACAAACTCCCGCCAGTTACACCCCACCCCATCTCGCAGAGCGCATCCTGGCCGAACAGGCAGCGATGGAAGCAAGAGGCGCGAGTGATGGGGAGCGCAAAACCATCACGGCGCTGTTCGCGGACCTAAAAGGATCGACCGCCCTGATCGAAGGGCTCGACCCGGAGGATGCCAGGGCGATCATCGATCCGGCGTTGCAGATCATGATGGATGCCGTACACCGTTACGATGGCTATGTCGCTCAGGCCCTGGGTGACGGGATCTTCGCGTTGTTTGGCGCCCCCATCGCCCATGAAGATCACGCGCAGCGCGCGCTGTATGCGGCGCTCAAAATGCAGGACGAGATGCAGGCGTATTCCAACGAACTGCGCCTCAAGGGAGGTGCACCACTCGAAATGCGGATCGGCGTTAACACGGGCGAGGTCGTGGTGCGCTCGATCCGTAAGGATGATCTGCATACCGACTATGTACCCGTAGGTCACTCGACCAACCTCGCGGCGCGCATGGAACAGATGGCGAACGCGGGTTCAATCCTGGTCACCGAATACACGCGAAAACTCACAGAGGGTTATTTTGACCTCAAGGCGATCGGCGCGGCTGAGATCAAAGGGGTTGACGGACCACTCGAGGTCTACGAAGTGCTCGGCACGGGTCCGCTACGGACCCGGCTCGAGGTTTCGGCGAGCCGCGGCCTGACCCGTTTCGTCGGCCGCCAGGGTGAAATGGATCAGCTCAAACGGGCCTTGGCCGAGGCGCGCGAAGGCCACGGCCAGATCGTCGGCGTCATGGGCGAGCCCGGGCTGGGTAAATCGCGTCTGTTCTACGAGTTCAAACTGACCTCGCAGGCCGGATGTCTCGTCCTCGAAGCATTTTCCGTTTCCCACTCGAAGGCGTCGGCCTACCTGCCCATTATCGAATTGCTCAAGGACTATTTCGAGATCACGGTCGAGGACCATGAGCGCAAACGACGCGAGAAGGTGACCGGGAGGGTGTTGGCTCTCGACCGCAGCCTCGAAGACACGCTGCCGTATCTGTTCTCGCTACTCGGCATTGACGATCAAAATGCGGTGCTTCAACAAATGGACACCGACATCCGCCGTCATCGAACGTTCGACGCCCTGAAACGAATTTTCCTGCGTGAGAGTTTGAACCAACCGTTGATCGTGATCTTCGAGGATCTGCACTGGATCGATACGGAAACACAGGCGTTTCTCGATACGTTCGCTCAAAGCGAGGCCGCTGCGCGGATCTTGCTGCTGGTGAACTACCGGCCGGAATACCGGCACGACTGGGGCGGCAAGACCTATTACACCCAACTGCGCTTGACGCCACTCGGCCGCGCCGAGGCCGAAGAGATGCTCGCGTTCCTGGTCGGCGACGATGCCGGTCTCGATTCGCTCAAACAGCGCATTCTCGAACGCACGGAGGGCACCCCGTTCTTCATGGAAGAAGTCGTATTGACCTTGGATGAAGAGGGCGTGCTGAGTGGTAAACGCGGCGCCTACCGGCTCGAAAAAGCCGAGGCCGACCTCCATATCCCGCCGACAGTCCAAGGCGTTCTGGCTGCGCGTATCGACCGCTTGAGCGCCGAAGAAAAGCACCTGCTGCAACAGTTGGCGGTCGTCGGCCGGGAATTTCCGCTTGGCCTTGTACGACAGGTCGTTGCGGAGTCCGAAAGTGACCTGTACCGGCTCTTGTCTTCGTTGCAGGCCAAGGAGTTTCTCTACGAGCAGCCGGCGTTTCCCGAGGTCGAATACATTTTCAAACATGCACTTACCCAGGAAGTGGCCTATGGCACGGTGCTCCATGACCACCGCCGGACGCTCCACGCACAGACGGCGCGGGCCATCGAGGCATTGTATGCTGAAAATCTCGACGATCACTTTGCCGAGGTTGCGCGTCATTACATTCATGCAGGCGACACGAAACAGGCGGTAGTCTACCTGCAGCGCGCGGCACAGTTCGCGATCCAGCGTTCGGTCAGTGAAGAGGCCGTGATGCATCTGACCCAGGCGCTCGCGCAACTCGACAACATTGATGATGCCATCGAGCGGGCGCAAACCGAACTCGAGTTGCAACTCGCCCTCGGTGGCGCATTCATGAACAAGGGCTGGGGCACCCCTGGCATAGAGGCAGCATTCAGCCGCGCGCATGAGTTGTGTCGCGAACTCGGGGAAACGAAGCAGCTTTTTCCCGTGCTGATCGGGTCGTTTACACGCACTGCGGTCTGCGGTGGAACCTGGGCGACGGCGCGAGAGTATGCCGAGGAGCTGATGCGTCTAGCCGAGGATGACGACGATGACGATCTCCGAGTCATGGCCCATGCCGCCTTGATGACGAGCGATTTTATGAGCCGTGAGCCGCTTGCGGCACGGTTGAGCGCCCGAGCATTACTCGACCTGTACGACGCTGAGCGACATCATGCACTCTTTATTTCCCGCTTCGGATCAGATTTAGGGGCCTTCGCTTTCCTCGTTGATGCTGCGGCGTCGTCAATGCTCGGCTATCCCGATCAGGCACTCGACATCGCCGCGAAAGGGGCTGCGCTGGTCAAGGAACTCGGACACTTACCCACCCAGGCCGTGTGGGACCACCTTGTGGCGATGGTGCCGACTTGGCACGGGAACGTGGTGGCCGTCGAAGCGCAGGTGACCACGAGCATCGAGCTTTCGACCCGTATTGGTTTTCCGATCATGCTGGCGCGTGCAATCGTCCACCGTGCGTGGGCCGTCGCCGAGCACGGGCAGACCGAACAGGCCGTCGAACTCGCGCGTGAGGGCATCCGCCTCTATCACGAAGCCGGAGAGGAAATCTGGTTGCCGTTCTATTTTTCACTTGTCGCCGAGATCCTCGGCAAGGACAATCAACCTCGCGCCGGTCTAGACATACTCACTGAGGCGCTCGAAATGGCCGTCCGTCGTGGCGAACGCTTTGGACTCGAAGAACTGTATCGAATCAAGGGTGAACTGATCCTGCAGGCGGCCGACGACGTGACAGACGCCGCCGCGGTCCACGATGAAGCCGAAACGCTGTTCCGACAGGCACTCGATCTTGCGCGCGATCAGCAGACGAAATCATTTGAACTCCACGCCACAACGAGCCTTGCTCGTCTGTGGCAAAAGCAGGGGAAGCAAGCCGAAGCGCACGAGTTACTCTCCGAGATTTACAACTGGTTCACCGAGGGGTTTGATACCAAAGGCTTGATGGACGCGAAGGCATTGTTGGAGGAGTTGGCGTAAAGCAACCGCGTCCGCCACTGACCTTTTAGGCCCCACACCTTTCGCAGCGCAGCACGAACGTCGGTTTAAGCACTCGCTAACGGACGCCCGGCCCCACGATTACAATCAGCGCTATCGGCCAACAACCGACATTCGACCGCCGACGAAGCCCTCGGATATGCTGCCCGCTGAATAAGCTAACGGGGATTGAACGATGAATTGGGACGCAATCGGCGCGGTTGGTGAAATTACCGGAGCACTCGGAGTTTTGGTGTCCCTAATATATGTAGCAGTACAAATAAGAAAAAACACGCGGGCTCTCGAACGGGAGAGCCATCAATCGCTGCTTCAACAGCAACACGCCGTTATGTCTCTAAAACTCGATAACGATGAACTCTACAAATTAGTCGATCGAGGCGAGTCCGATCCGGATCAGCTTTCTCCTGAAGAGTGGAAAAAATTCGTGCAATACGCATTCATGTACGTGAACGTATGGGAAAATACATTTCAAAATTACAAAAGCAATAACATGGATGCGGAACTATTCGACGCTTGGGACACTGGATGTCGAAAATTGTATGCCCAACAGGGGTACAAACGATTTTGGAATGAGAATAACGGCGCATATACGAGATCTTTCGCGAAACACGTTGGTGATTACTTTGAAGAGTTGGACTAGGCTACGGTCACGGTTCAAGCCACTTAAATTTCCCAGCGAAGTGCGACAGCCGCTTAACCAATTGCTCCAACTACCCCTTTACAGCGTGCTCCTGACGCTGCCGCTTACACATTAGCAATTTCAAAAGGTTGGTTGTGGGCATTCGTTCGCCTACCGCAGCGCAGCATGAACGACTGTTTAGCCCCTCCATAACGGACGCATCGCTTCGCGATAACTATCGGCGCAATCGGCCACAAACCGACGTTCACGTTACCGATGCCTGCGAATATACTGCCCACCAGAATTAGCGGCGCATAATTATAAGATGAACTCGGACGTTCTGACCCGCGGGTAGTCTATGGAAAACGCCATTCCGAATGTTTTCGAAAAAGAACTCGAAGAAGCGGAGATAACGATGTGACTGAAGAAAAAGCTTATTTGGAATGCCGATGCGGCGCTTGTCGCATATCGTTAGTGGACCCACAACTTCGGTATCGTTCGGAATGCCTATGTTGCGACTGTCGGCAGCGTGAGCGGTGGTGTAACGTTTCTTCTGTAAATTGTTGATGGTTCGAAGTGCTGAGCCATCCGGTTATCCTTTTGAAAGCGATCTAGACAATTGCAGACAAGAGGAAACGCGAAATGGCTCAGCATGGTGAGAA